>Ga0302349_1000002_pt1 | contig 1374361 bp, 1282 predicted proteins | sample PhyAR1_FD_202176 | JGI IMG/M metagenome (GOLD analysis project Ga0302349, IMG submission 202176) | Leaf surface microbial communities from alfalfa plants in UC Gill Tract Community Farm, Albany, California, United States - DLSL A.R1... | ecosystem: Host-associated > Plants > Phyllosphere >... | reverse complement strand
CGACGATGAGACCGCCCTTGACGACCTCGATCACGGAGCCGGTGACAACACCGTCGTTCTCCTTGATCTTCTCGACGTCGCCCCACGCACGCTCGTACTGCGCGCGCTTCTTGGACAGGATGAGGCGACCTTCCTTGTCCTCCTTCTGGAGAACCAGAGCCTCGACGTGATCGCCGACGTTGACGACCTCGTTGGGGTCGACGTCGTGCTTGATCGAAAGCTCGCGGGAGGGGATGACACCCTCGGTCTTGTAACCGACGTCGAGGAGGACCTCGTCGCGGTCGATCTTCACGACGGTGCCCTCGATGAGGTCGCCGTCGTTGAAGAACTTGAGGGTCTTCTCGACCGCGGCCAAGAAGTCTTCGGCGGAGCCGATGTCGTTGATCGCGACCTGCTTGATAGCCGGGGCGGTCGTTGCGGTAGTCATGTAGTGGGTTGTCCTAGTGGGTGGGTGTCGGGCTTCGGCTCCTGCGAGGCGATCCCCGGTGGGACCGCACCCGGCCGGGCATCACTCGCTGAAGGGCGAACGACAACCACGAGCCGAAGCGAAGCGGATTGTTTCGTGCGATGCCACTCGCTCACACCCGCTGTGCGGGATAGCCAGACGAGTGACACTCAAGCCTAACCCATTCTGCGCCCCTCCTACCGACCCACCGGGCGCGATGCGGGGCGGAAGCAGAGTCGGAACACACAGCGAAGACGTCGTCGGCCCGGCCGGTCCGCCCAGGTGGCGTCCAGACTGCCATGCCAGGCTCCCCGTTTCGTGCCCGTCGATCACGGGCAGGACGTGCTGTTTTCCGCCGTCCTCGCGATACGAAACCGGTTATATGAGTTCTGATTCGACGCCCCCACGCAACCGCCGCAGCCGCCGTGAGGCTGCTCGCCGCTCCGCCCGCCGCCCCGCGATCACCGCGGGAGTCGTGGCCCTCGGCATCGTCGCGACGGTGACCCTCACCGGCACCGCGCCGGTCGCGCAGGCCGCTCCCGCATCCTCGCTTCTTTCGGCCTCGAGCTTCCACCTCGCGTCCTCCTCCGCTCCCGTGGCCCCGGCCACCTCCTCGGCCCCCGCGGTGGCCGACGCTCACGAGGCGGAGCAGGCGGCCGCCGCATCGCTGCAGTCCGCGACGGCCGTGCAGAACGACATCACGGCATCCGGACTCGACATCGGGCAGCCGGCCACCGTCGACACCACGGCCCTCCAGCAGGCGGCCGACCGCCTCGATGCCGCGCGGGTGCTGCCGCCGGCCTTCCTCCCCGGAGTCACGGGCGAGGTCACGGCTGCGGCGGCGTCCGTCGACCAGCGCGTCAGCGCCCTGCGCGGAAGCCTCGACGCGGCTGTGGCGAAGAAGCAGGAAGAGGAAGCGGCCGAGAAGGCACGGCAGGAAGCCGAGGCGGCCGCAGCCGCGAAGGCTCAGGAAGAAGCCGAAGCCCGCTCGACGGCTCCCTCCGACGACTCGTCCGGTGGGTGGACTCCCCCGCCGTCTTCGGGCGGCGGCTCGGGCGACAACAGCCCGGGAGGCGCCCAGGCGACCGCACGCGGCATGCTCGCCGGCTACGGATGGGGCGACGATCAGTTCTCGTGCCTCGTTTCGCTGTGGAATCGCGAATCCGGGTGGAACTACCAGGCCTACAACGCCGGCAGCGGTGCGTACGGCATCCCGCAGGCTCTCCCCGGAAGCAAGATGAGCTCCGCCGGAGCGGATTGGCAGACCAACGCCGGTACGCAGATCGCGTGGGGCCTCGGCTACATCTCGGGCCGCTACGGCAGCCCGTGCGGGGCGTGGGATCACTCCCAGTCGACCGGCTGGTACTGAGCCTCAGCGCCACGACACCAGGGAGCGCGCCGCGCCGGAGAACGCTCCGGCGCGGCGCGCTTCGCTGATCACGGGGTCTTCTCCGGAGGAACCGACCTCGTGCAGGGTCGCGGGGCCGATCCGGCGCTGCCACTCCTGCGCGAAACGGTGCGCCACCTCGCGACGACGCCCCACATCGGCCGGAACAGCGAGGAAGCGACGGGAGTGACGCGAACCCGCCAGCCGAAGGACCGCGCCGACGACCGCTGACCGCCCTCCCCTGTCGATCTCGAGCAGGAATCGCGGGGCGCGGACGGGTGCGCACAGCTCGATCAGGGCCTGTCCGAACGCGACACGGTCGTCCGGCGCGGCTCCCGGCACCGCCACCTCGAGCCTCTGGACGGCGGCAAGAGGCTCGGCGGGAATGACCGACGGTTCGCCCGCCCCACCGCGTATCCGGCCGGAGTCCGCGAGCGCCTCCCAGAGCACGTCGGCGATGCGTTGGAGCGTTGCCCGAGCATCGCGGACGCGCCGGCTGCCCTGCCGCCAGGCGATCGCCAAGGGCACCGCGGCCAGAGCCCCACCCAGCAGCGCCGCGCCCGCGAACGGCGGCGCCGCATCGGGCACGAGGGCGAACGCGCCGGCGACCGCTGCGCCCGACGCACCCAGCGTCCCGACGAGTGCCGTCGTGGTCGCCCGGGTGGCCCGCACCGATGTCGGGAACAGCGGGACGTCCGGGCGGTGTTCGACGACGAAGGACTCCTCCTCGACATCCTCATAGGGCTCGCCGATGCGCCACAGTTCTCGGGTGGTGGAGCGCGACGGGATGGCATCCAGGACACCGATGTCGGCGAGCGCCGCGTCGGGAGCCTTCGCCAGCACCTTCGCGAGCGCTCGGCGCGGAGCGTGGCCGAGTGCGGCGCCGAGGCCTCTCACGACCCGGTCCGGGTCGTCGACGTCGACGCCCCAGAGTCGAGCGTGCTTGCGGCGGAGGCGGTCGGCATCCGGTTGCGCCTCCACGGCGAGGTCGGTCGGCACGAGGGCCGTCACCGTCCAGTTGTGGGCCGTCTTCTCAGGCCAGGACGGATCGAGGCGGAGCGTGCGGCCGCGCAGCTGCTGCATGGCCGCGTCGCCGGCGGCGGCGGTGAGGTCCACGAGCGTGTTCACCTGGGGGCAGTCCCAGCCCTCACCGAACAGACCGCGGGTCCCCACGACGATCTGCAGGCGACCGGCGTTCAGCAGACGCGCGGCGGCACCGACGATGCCGGCCCCCGACATCCCGCGCACCTCGGCCACGGAGGGGTCGTCGTCGACGGGGACGGCAGTCAAGTCGGCGCCGACTTCCGCCCTGAGCGCCGGCAGAAGATCCCCCACGTCGCGACGCGCCAGGCGCACCGTGGACGAGGTGACGAGCATCGCGCGGAGGCCGGCGGTGGCGGCATCCGTCGTCAGCACCGAGAACGTGCGTACCGCGCCGGCCGCTCCGAGCAGACCGCCGTGCACGTTGCCGTGGCGAGCGAAGTCGGTCACGACGAGGGCGCAGAGTCGCGTGCCGAGGGCCGCGGCCTCCGCCGCCAGGATGTCGCACGCCCCCTGGTCCTTGGCGAGGGAGGACGTCAACACCGAGTCGATGGGGTCGCGGGTCCGACGCACGCCCCGATCGGTGAGGGCGTAGCCGAAATCGGCGAGGAGGGCGCGCAGGCGCGTCCACTCCTGCGCGCGGGACGGGTCGGGCAGCACGTGATCGAGGGCGTAGCGTCCGAGCAGGCGCAGCGTCTCGTCGGTCGAGGGCGGACGACGAGCGGACTCCGGCAGGTGCGCGGTCACCGGGTGATCGGGCGCGACCAACGAGAGCATCGCTCCCGCGGCCTCCGCGCCGGAGAAGTCGGCGGCGAAAGCGGCGGCCAGTCGGCGATCGATGTCGTCGGCGGCGTCGTCGTCGTCGGGGTCGTCGGGGTCGTCGTCGCCCCCGTCGACACCCGGGGGCTGCAGGATGCCGAGGAGGCTCGCCCGCCCCGGTCCCCCGGCGAAGCTCGTGCGCAGGGCGACCTCGAGGGCCTCCGCGTGCGCGCTGAGGAACAGGCGCTCCTCCGCGGTGGGCGCGATCACGTGGACGAGCTCGCGGTAGGGCGCGAGGTCACCCTCACGCACGACCGCGGGTACGGGAACCTCGAGATCGACATCACCGAGGAGCGAGATGTAGTTGTCGTACTCGTCGGCATCGTCGGGCGTCGGCAGAGTGGCGGTGAGACCGATGACCAGAGGTTCCCGCCCGTCCGCCCGGATCCGGGCGATGAGGGCGGCGACGACGAGCGCCCAGTGGTCGAGGAGGTGGTGACACTCGTCCAGCACGATCGTCTCGACGCCTGCGGCGACCAGGCGGTCGATGAGGTCGCGCGCGTTCGGGTGCAGCGCGCTCGCGAGGACGGTGGCATCCTGTCGCGCCAGAGATCGCCGGATCGCCCGCGCGCGGGACCGGATGCCGCGCCGGTACGCGGTCGGGTTGCTCTGGGACAGCGCGTCGAGCCAGGCGGCCGCGGCCTCGGTTGCGCGATCGTCGGCCTCGAGCTCTTCCCGCCACCGGTCGCGAGCGAGGGCGGCGAAGGGCGAGGCGGAGTCCAGCACGCTGATCGATTGATACGTCAGAGCGGTCAGGTCGGCGGGCGCGGCCGGGTCCCCCGACACGGCCGTGTCGTCGTGCGCGAGAGCGCGCGCCGCATCGACCCACTGCTCGCGGATCGCGAGCGTCGGGGCGAAGACCACCGTCCGCCTCCCCCGGCGCGCGGCCAGCAGAAGTCCGACGAGGGTCTTCCCCGAGCCGGGCGGGGCGACGAGGTGCAGCGGCTCGCCCGCATCGACGTCGACCCGACGGAGCGCTGCCGCCTGGTAGGCGCGCAGCGTGCCGTCGAAGGACCACCCGGCGAGCGGGCGCGCGGGTTCCGAGGGCACCGCAGCAGTCTACGGAGGAGGGAGCTGCGCGCTCAGGCGCCGTTGCGACGCGCGATGACCCCCGCAAGGAGGGTGTGCGACAACGGCGCGATCGAGGCGATGATCAGAATCGTGCCCCAGAATCCCTGATCGGGCTGAAGCAGGATGCCGCCGATCAAGAGGCCGCTGAACAGGACCGCGGACACGACACGACGGATCATCCGCTCGAGGTCGCGCAAGCGACGCTCGATCCTCGGCGTCTGCACCGAGACCGCACCCTCCTCGAACCGCGAGACGAGGTTGTCGAGGCGGCGGGGCAGACGCGCGGTGACGGCGGCGACGGCCCCGACCTCGCGCACCAGGGCCTGCGCGGTGTTGCCGCTCTCTTCGCGGATCAGCCGCTGCGCGTAGGGCTCGACGGCATCCCAGATGTTGAAGGCGGGGTCGAGGGCGCTGCACATGCCGCTGGTGAGCGACATCGCGCGAACGATCAGCAGGAAGTTCTCGGGGAGCTGGAACGGGAGCGAGCGCACGACATCGCCGAACTCGATGGCGAACGCGCGGAACTCGCGCGGGTCGACCTCCTGCAGCTCGGCGAACCCCATCCCGCCGAAGCGGGAGAACAGGCCCGTCATCGCGCGCTCCAACTGCACGGTGTCGGCCGAGGGCAGCAGAACGCCGACATCGCGGATGCCGTCGACCAGGCCCTTTCCGTCGCGCGAGGCGGCTGCAATGAGCACGCGGCGAAGCCCGCGGCGCAGGCTCGGCGGGACCTCGCCCATCATGCCGAAGTCGATGAAGGTGAACCGCCAGGCCGGGGTGCCGGCATCCGTCCGTCCGGGAAGGGGTGTGACGAAGACGTTGCCGGGGTGCGGGTCGGCGTGGAAGAAGCCGTCGTCGAACAGCTGGTCGAACATCACGCGGGCGAAGCGGGCGGCGACCTCGGAGGGGTCGATGCCGGCGGCGCGGAGGGCCTCGACGTCGTTGATCTTGATCGCGGTGACGTCTTGCAGGGTCAGAACGCGACGGGTGGTGCGCTCCCACACGACCTCGGGGACGGCCACGCCGTCGGGCCCGCCGAAGTCGGCCGCGAAGCGCTCGGAATTCGCCGCCTCGTGCAGGTAGTCGATCTCTTCGAGGCTCGTGATCGCGAACTCCTCGACGAGCGAGGGCATGTCGACGCGGTCGCGGACGAGGGCGACCTTGCTGAGCCACACGCCCACCTTGCGGAGGGCACGCAGGTCGACGTCGACGATGCGGTCGATGCCCGGGCGCTGGATCTTCAGCACGACGGCGCTCAGGCCGGTCTCGGCCGCGAGATCCTCCGTCAGCACGGCACGATGCGCCTGGCCCAGCGAGGCGGCCGCGAGGGGCCGCTCGTCGACGCTCGCGAACGCGCGGTCCAATGGCATCCCGAGCTCTTCCTCGGCGCGGGCGCGCATCTGCATGAAAGGCACCGCGGGCACCTCGTCTTGCAGGCCCTCGAGCTGCTTCGTGATCGACGGGGGCAGCACGTCGAGGCGCGACGACATGAACTGCCCGACCTTGATCATGAGCCCGCCGAGGTCGACGGCCAGCACGTGGAAGCGCTGGGCGATGCGTTCGAGCCGGCGGGTCCGGCCCCCGGCGGAGATCCACCCGAGGCCGAACCGCGGTAGGAACAGCTCGAACCACCACGCCTGCACGAGATAGCGCGCGGCGAAACGCGTGATGCGGCGGTACCGGGCCTTCATGAGGGCGTCGTCGGTCATCGAATCTCCTGGATGCCGACGTGCGCCCCGCACGCGTCGAGCTCGGTGAACCTCAACCCTGGGCGAGGATGGAGTAGAGCTTACGACGCGCCTCGTCGAGGATCTCGACCGCTTGCGCGACCTGCTCCTTGTCGCCCGTGCGGCCGATCTGCGCCGCCGCCTGAGCCAGTTCGATGCCGGCCTTGGGCAATGCGGTCATGCGACCGCCGTCGCGGGATCCGGCCGACTCCCACGGAGCGGTCCGCTCGGTGGTCTCGTCGCCGGCCGCGGCGCGACCCTCGGCGGTGAGCGAGTAGGTCTTGCGACCGTTCGACTCCTCGGCCTGCACGAGCCCCTCGTCGGTCAGCAGCTGCAAGGTGGGGTACACCGAGCCGGGGCTCGGCTTCCACGACCCGCCGCTGCGGTCCTCGATCTCGCGGATGATCTGGTAGCCGTGCATCGGCTGCTCGAGAAGGAGCGACAGCACCGCCGAACGCACGTCGCCCTTGTTCATGCGGGGCGCCGAGGCGGTCTTCTGCTCGAACTGCGAGCGGAGCTGCTCCAAGCCCTCGAGGATGTTGGACATCGGCCAGCCGGGGGTGTTGTTGCCACCGCGTCCGCCGAACGCGTCTCCCAGGAATGAACCACTCATGACGACCTCCTTCGCGCGGACTCGATCTGAGTCAGCGATACATAACGATATATCGTTATGTCGGGCGGCGGGGTCGTCGATCGGAAACTTCTCAGTACCAGTTCGTGGCCTGCGAGTGCCCCCAGGCGGCGCACGGCGTGCCGTAGCCGCGGGAGATGTAGTCCAGACCCCACTTGATCTGCGTGGCCGCGTTGGTCGCCCAGTCCGAGCCGAAGCTCGCCATCTTGTCACCGGGGAGCGACTGCGGGATGCCGGTGGCACCGCTGGGGTTGTACGCCTGGTAGTTCCACCCCGACTCCTTGGTCCACAGCGACGACAGGCACGAGAACTGATCGTCGCCCCACCCGTACTGGTCGGCGGCGAGCTGGGCGGCGTAGGCCTTCGCACCGTCGGGCGTGTTCACCCGGGCCAGGGCCGCGGCGGCGTCGGCTTGGCGCTGCGCCTCGGCGGCGGCTGCGGCCTCGGCCTGACGCTGCGCTTCGGCCGCAGCATCCGCGGCCGCCTTGGCCGCGACGGCCTCGTTGAGGCTGCCGCGCAGCGTCGCGACGCGATCGTTGACGCGCTGCGTCTCCACCTCGGCGTTCTGGCTCAGGGCCGGAAGGAGGACGGTGGGCAGGAGGTCGGATGCCGACAGGCGCTCGACCGCGTCGCTCAGCGCGGCCGTATCGATGCTCGTGTCGCCCACCGAGAGCGGGAGGCCCGTGGATGAGATGTCAGCCTGGACCGCGGAGGCCCCGGCGAGGGCGGACTGCGCGTCGGCGGTCGCTTCGTCGGCCGTCTGCGCGACGGCCTTCAAATTCGGGGTGGAACCCAGCGTCGCGACATTCATCGCGGCCGGTGCCGAGGTGGCGGCGGGGGCGCTGAAGGCGGACGCCGAGGCATCCGGCATCGACAGCGGGGCGGCGACGGCGAGGCCGGTAGTGGCGACCATGCCGAGCGCGAGACCGGCGCAGGTCATCGCCGTGGTGAGCGTGCGACGGGCACGATGGACAGGGACGAGCTTGAGATCGGAACGCAGCAAGAGAGCACTTTCGTCGGGGGCGCGCTCTCGGGCAGAGCGCGGTCGCTGTGCCGTCGGGTCGACACAAGTCCCCGAGTGTGGGTTGCTGTTCTGAGCGTTATCTCTTCGTTACCTGGGAGGGCGGTGGGAGGGGTGGCGCTCGCAGAAGCGGCGTTCGCGGCTCCAGGCAACCGGGCGGGCGGACGCGGCGGTTTCCGGATGTTGGCGAAAAACAGGCACCCTGACCGGGTATTTCTTTATAAACCTTCAAGCCCGAGTTGAATGCCGCTTTCTCGTCTCGCACCGGGCGCGTGGCGCGTCGCCGGAGCGGGCTGATCCGCGCGGGGAAAAAAGCGCGAATCAGCCCGACTTTTTCACGAGCGGTGGTCGCGGTAGTACGCGAGCAGGCCCACCGTCGAGGCATCCTGCGCCGCCAACGCCTCATCGTCGCCCTCGATCGCGGGGGCGATCTGGAGGGCGAGCTGCTTGCCCAGCTCCACACCCCACTGGTCGAAGGAGTTGATGCCCCAGATGGTGCCCTGCGTGAAGGTGATGTGCTCGTACAGCGCGATCAGCTGACCCAGGACCGAAGGGGTGAGCGAGGGCGCGAAGATCGACGTCGTCGGCCGGTTGCCCGGGAAGGTGCGCGCGGCGACGAGAGCGCCGGTCGTGCCCTCTGCCTCCACCTCTTCGGCCGTCTTGCCGAACGCCAGGGCCTTCGTCTGGGCGAGGAAGTTCGCGAGGAACAGACCGTGCACGTCACGGCCGTCGTCGGACAGGGGGTACGCCGGGTTGACGAAGGCGATGAAGTCCGCGGGGATGAGCCGCGTGCCCTGATGGATGAGCTGGTAGAACGCGTGCTGGCCGTTCGTACCGGGCTCGCCCCAGAACACCTCCCCTGTGTCGGTGGTGACGGGCGTGCCGTCCCACCGGACCGACTTTCCGTTGGACTCCATGGTCAGCTGCTGGAGATACGCCGCGAAGCGGTGCAGCTGCTGCGCATACGGCAGCACGGCGTGCGACTGCGCACCGAGGAAGTTCGTGTACCAGACGTTGAGGAGTCCCATGAGGACGGGCACGTTCTGCTCGATCGGCGTGGAGGCCACGTGCTCGTCGACCGTGTGGAAACCGGCGAGGAGGTCGCGGAACGCGTCGGGGCCGAGGGTGATCGCGAGCGACAGACCGATCGCGGAGTCGACCGAGTAGCGGCCGCCGACCCAGTCCCAGAAGCCGAAGGCGTTGGACGGGTCGATCCCGAAGGCGGCGACCTTGTCGAGCGCCGTCGAGACCGCGACGAAGTGGTGCGCGACGGCGTCGGTGCGGGCGGCATCCGTGTCGTCGAGGGCACCCATCGCGGCGAGCTTCTCCCACAGCCAGTCGCGGGCCAGGCGCGCGTTCGTGAGCGTCTCGAGCGTGGTGAAGGTCTTGGACGCGACGATGAACAGCGTCGTCTCGGGGTCGAGATCGGCGGTCTTCTGCGCGATGTCGGTGGGATCGATGTTGGAGACGAACCGCGCGCGGATGCCCGCGTCGGCGTACGGGAGGAGAGCCTCGTACACCATGACGGGGCCGAGATCGCTGCCACCGATCCCGATGTTGACGACCGTGGTCACCTTCTTGCCCGTGACGCCGCGCCACTGGCCCGAACGCACGCGGTCGGCGAAGGCGCCGAGGCGGTCGAGCACCTCGTGGACATCGTGATCGACCTGCTGACCGTCGACGACGAGAGCGGGCTCGGCCCCGGACGGCCGGCGCAGGGCCGTGTGCAGGACCGCGCGGTCTTCGCTGGTATTGAGGTGCGCGCCGCGCAGCATATCGGCGAAGCGCTCCCGCACGCCGGTCTCGTCGGCGAGAGCGACGAGGGCGTCGAGCACCTCGGGCGTCACCAGGTTCTTCGACAGGTCGACGTGCAGGTCGCCGACCGTGCGGGTGAGATCGCGGACCCGGTCGTCGTCGGCGGCGAACCAGCCCCGGAGATCGGGGTGGAAGGCGTCGCGCAACGCGGAGAGGCGGGACCAGGCGGCGGTGGTGGTGGGGTCGATAGGCGCAGTCACGATGTCCACGCTAGCGACCCGGACGGCCACGCACATCGCGGATGACGAACCCGGGGGAAGACGCTAAAGATCCACGGGGTGGGGAGAAGAAGTCGTCCCCTGTCCGGGGAGCGCGATCTCGCGCGCGGCATCCCACGGTTCGGTCCACCCGAGGCGGTCGAACAGTCCGTCCAGCACCATCGCGGTGAAGCCCCAGACCGTCTGCGGACCCTCGGGCGTCTCGAGCGCGAACGCCGGCCCGCGCCAGACGCGTCCCTCACGGCGGATCACCGTCGACCCCCGGCGGGCTGGATCGAGCAGATCCGCCACGGGAGCGCGGAACACCTCGGCCGACTCGGCCCGGTCCACCGCGCGAACGGGTGTCGGGTGCGACCACCAGCCGAGCACAGGGGTGACCTCGTGCCGCGAGAACGCCAGCGGCACGGCCGGGAGCGTCCCCAGCACATCGACACCGTCGGGATCGAGCCCCGTCTCCTCGCGCGCCTCGCGCAGCGCCGCCGCCACGGCATCCGCGTCTTCCGGATCGATGCGGCCACCCGGGAACGCGACCTGCCCCGGATGGGCGCGGAGGGTGCTCGCCCGCGCGAGCAGCAGGACATCGAGATCGCTCGGCACGTGGGCCGCTTCGCGCCGGCTCGGGATGCCGTCGAGAACGCCGAACAGGATGAGAACCGCCGCAGCGCGCGCCTCCCCGTCGACGGGCAGCGCGTGCAGGGCCGCGAAGTCGTCGACGAGCGGACGACGAACGAGGTTCTCCAGTTGCGCGCGGGGGGAGGGCATGCGTCGAGGTTACCGAGCGGGTCGTTCGATCAGCCGTTGCACGCCCAGCCGTCGCCGTCCCGGTCGAGGTCGTACTCGTCGGGGCCCACCACGCGCGCGACCCCGTCGAAGTAGGACGGGCCATTGCCCGACCCACCTGCGCAGTCGACGTCCGAGTCGATCGGCACGCACGCATCGGCATAGCTCGGGTGGCATCCTTCCGAGGCGGGCGGCTCCGCGACCGGCGGGGGCGCGTCGTACGTTCCGACGGCGGTGACCTCGGAGACCGGTTCACGGGACACCGACTCGCTGACCAGCGTGCGCCCGGTCTCGACCCCGTCGACCGTGGTGACGCGGAACACCGAGACCTTCTCCCCGTCGACGCCCGCGACATCGACGCGCGACTGGCCCCGAGGCAGGTTCCCGTCGTCGACGGACACACGTTCGAACGAAATCGCCGAGAGGACGGACACGTCGACCACGCGCACGACGGGGGTCGGAGACGGAGCCGACGTCCGGGTCGGCTGGGGCTTCGAGGACGGTGTCGGCTTCGCTGTCGAGACGGGAGACCCTGGCGGGGAGGAAACGGTCGGCGACACGCTCGCGCCCTCGACGGGTTGAGCCAGAGGAGCGGGCTCGGCGACGGCCACGGTGGCCGAGGGGGAGGTGACGACCGCCGCCGTGAGACCGCCCGACGCGAGGACGACGACGGCGGCGACCGCCGTCGCCGCCGTGGCCGCTCCGGTCGAGGAGAAGCGCAACCAGGTCCGGGATCTCGTCACGAGGGCGACCACACCGGTCACGAGGACGACGAGCGCGGCCACCACGAGGAGGGGCCACAGGAGGAGAAGGACAGGGAGGACGATCACGCCCGTGACCACCCATACCCATACCGGGACGCGCCGTTTCGCCCGCCGTGTGCTCATCGCTTCTCCCCCGGGCCGATCCGCGCGCCATCGCGCGAGCAGCCCGGGCTCAGTAGAGCAGAACGGGGAGCTCCGGTCCAGTGCGCGGGTCAGGCGGCATGGGGATTTCTTCGCCGTCCTCGCCCTCGGGCTCCCGCTCCGCCTCCGCCTCCGCCGGGAGGATCGCCCACCGCGGGTGGGCCGAGGTGCCGACACGGACACGTCGGGCGACAGGGGTGGCCTCGGGAGACACGGGGGCGGGATGCCGGGCTTGGCCGACATCGCGCGTCTCCCCTTCAGCGATCGGGTCCGCCGCGGCGAGAGTCGACGGGGCGGAGTCCGACGGGGCCACGGCAGACACGCGTGGAGCCGACGGTCCCGTGGGCGGGACGCTCGGCGCCGCGAGCGCCTCGGCGATGATGCGGCGCGGGTCGTACTGCCGTGGGTCGAGCGCTCGCCACTGCGCCGCGTCGGCGGGAACACCGAGCTCGGACGCGGCGCGCAGCTGCGCCGCATCCACTGTCCGCCGGAGGTCCCGCACGAGAACGGCCACCCGCGCGACCACCGCGGGGAAACGGCGCGGGCCGAGGATCACGGCGGCGAGGAGCCCGACGAGGAGAAGCTTCTCGACGCTCAGGCCCAACACGGCGGCTCCTCTCCCGTGGTGGCAGGCGTCCGGCGCGCGACCGCACGGTCGTGCAGAGCCGCGACGGCGAGTGCCGCGGCGAACAGGGCACTCATCGGGACGGCGACGAGGAACATCGACAGCACGTCGGCGGACGGGGTCGCGAGGGCGCTGAAGACGACGATCGCGACGAGGGCGTACCTCCAGCTCCGGGCCAGGCTGCGGGCGGGAAGGACGCCGGCCAGGTTCAGCACCACGAGCACCACCGGGAGGACGAACGCGATCCCCGTCGCGACGACGGTCTTCAGCACGAAGTCGATGTAGGTTCCGGCGTCGAGGATCGTCGAGTCCTCGGCCGAGGCGAACCCCGCCAGGACCGACACCATGTGCGGGAAGATCAGCAACCCCGCCGCGCATCCCGAGAAGAACAGCGGGGCCGCCGCGCTGACCGAGCCGAGGACGTATCGCCGCTCGCGGCGTGTCAGCCCGGGCAGGACGAAAGCGAAGATCTGATGGAGCCAGACAGGGCTGGCGAGGATGAAACCGGCCACGAGCGCGACCCGCAGGCGGAGATCGAACGCCCCGGTGACGCTGTCGAAATTGAGGCTGGCGTCGCGCTCGGCCGCGATCTGCGCGATCGGGGTCCGGACGAGGTCCATCACGGGCTCGTACAGGAACCACCCGACGAGCACGCCGACCGCGATGGCGACCGCCGCCCGCACCGCTCGGCGCATCGCCTCGTCGAGATGCGCGGCGACGGGCATGGGCGCCGACCGTGGCGCGTCGGCGGCGGCGTGCGCCACGGCGGGAGGGGCGGCGGCGCTCATGACGTGCTCGGCGGGGTGAGGACGGACGTGGGGGCGGCCGAGGGGGCGGCCGGGGCCGTGGCGGCGGCGTGACCGCGGGTCTCGTGGACCCGGGTGTCGTCGCCGCGCGCGTCGTCCACCGCGGGGGCGTCCGCCTCCGCGCGAGACTCGCCCACCTCCGTCTTGAGGATGCGGACGGACTGCCCGAGGCTCCGGGCGAGCGCGGGGAGCTTGGCGGCGCCGAAGATGAGGACGACGATCGCCAGCACGATGAGGGCGTGCCAGCCGGTCAGGTTCTGCAGCATGGGAGGGTTTCCTTTCGAGGGGTTCAGCGCCCGCCGGGCGCGCCGCCGGGGGCAGCGCCCGCGGTCGGGGTGGTGGTGGTGTCGACGCGGACGCCCAGGGAGACGGTCCAGCCGGAGGTGTTGTCGCCCGAGGTGGTGGCGAGCTCGAGGGCTCCCCCGTCGTCGCCGAAGACGTTGTCGCTGTCGAGCGAGACACGGGAGAGGTTGGATGCCGAGGACGGGTACATGCTCGTGTCGGCGTAGACCGTGTCGCAGGTGGCCTTCGGCAGGGCCACCTGCGACGTCGCGATCGCGTTGGACGCGTCGGTGATGGCATCCACGTCGGGGTAGACCTCGAAGTGGATGTGCGGCCAGCGGCCGTCGTAGCAGGCGGGGAAGATCGACGTGAACGACACGACGCCGTCGTCGCCGACCACCTGAACCCCGCGGAGGTAGGTCTCGTTCTCGATGCCCGAGGAGTACATCGAGTAGTTCCCCTCGGTGTCGCAGTGCCAGACGTACACGGCCGCACCGGCGAAGGGCACATCACCGTCGGCGGTGTCGAAGATCGTGAGGTTCAGGGTCATGGGCACGCCTCCGGCCGTGGCACCGCCGTCGAGGCTCGTGCGCAGGTCTTCGCGGACGATCCCCGACTGCTCGAGGATGTCGGGGCCGTTCGACCCGTCGCCGGGGTATGGTCCCGCGGTCTCGTCGGGGATCTCGCCGGAGGGAAGGGCGGCGGCCGCGCTGTTCGCGGACGCGGTCGCAGACGCCGAGGCGGTCGGGGATGCGGTGGGCGTGGCGGTGGGCGTCGCCGTCGTCGACGCGCTCGCCCCGGTCGCCGCCGGGGTGCACGCGGCGAGCGTGGCGGTGCCCGCGCCCAGCACCACCAGCCCCAGGATGCCGCGGCGCGACACGAGCGTGCGGATGTCGAACGGCGCGCCCTGGTCGACGACGGGCTCGTCGGCCCGGTCGAGCAGCCGGCCCTCGTAGGCGGGGCCGTCGGGGGTCATCTGGGTGTCGGGGATCCTGCTCATGGTCGCCTCCGGGGTCGGGGTGGGGTTGATGCACCGACTGTGCGGGAGGGACCCTGCCCGAGACTTGACCGATTCTGTGACTCAGCTATGCGACGTCGCGGTGCCGTGACACCGTCCAGCGAACCCGGACCTCGAACGCGATCCCCGTGTGAGGATGAGGGGACGGGAGGTACGCCATGTCGGACACGCTGCACGCGGTCACGCTCGTCGTGGACATGCCCATCACGAAGATCGACGCCCTCGACGTGATCGCCTTCGCGGCCGACGGCGGTGTCGAGGATGCCGGGACCTCCCGCCCCCGCGTGTGGCTCGCCCCCCACGCCTGGGCCGAGGTCGAGATCCCGAAGTTCGCGGACCCGCCGCCGTTCGCGATCGACGTCTACTCCGACATCTCGCGCGAGGTGGCGTGGGCGCAGGCCCGGCGCCTCCACGACGCGCTCGAGCGACTCGGGTGGGAAGTCGAACCGCCACGGGCGGGTGCCGGGTGAGTCTCCGTCACCTTCCCGCCTGCTGCCCCTCGATGACGATGCCGAGATGAGCTCGAGGTCCTGCGCGAGACGCCCGATGTGCTCCCCGCTCTCGGATTGCCCACCCCCCAAGGGGCCTTAGCTCGAGACGGGCGTGCGGAAGAGGTTCACGACGTTGCCGTCGGGGTCGCGCACGAGCGCCGATCGGTTGCCCCAGGGCATCGTGGTCGGTTCGAGGACGACGTCATCGCTGCGCACCGAGAGCCCGGCGAACGCGGCGTCGACATCCGCGACCTCGAACTCGAGGAACACGGACCGGTTCGCCGCGGGGACGAGAGCCCCCTTCAGCATCGCGACGGTGGCGGTGCTCGCGATCGCGAGAGTCGCACCGGGGCCGCGGAACTGCGCGAAGACGGGGGCGGGCCGTTCGGCCTTCCGGCCGGTGACCCGCTCGTAGAAGGCGACGAGAGCGTCGAGGTCGTCGGTGACGATGCGGATGGAGGCGAACGACATGGGATTCCTTCGGTGGAGTCGGAGAGATGAGAGCTCCAGCCTCGCCGGGCACCGCGACACGGTCCTGTCGGTGTTTCGCGAATTCAGTCCTCGACGACGGACCGCAACCGCCCGTAGGGGATCGCGAGGTCCGCGGCGCGGAGGGACCGCTGCGGCGGCTGCTCTCCCGTCACCTCGATGGACAGCATCCGGTCTCCCCGGAACGCGCGCACCCCGTCGCGCAATCGGCACCACGCGATGAGATACCACCGCCCGTCCTTGCCGATGGACCCGAGCGGTTCGACCTCCCGCGTCGACTCGGCGCCGTCCACGTCCCGGTATCGCAGGCGCACGACCCGGTCGGCGCGGAGGGCGGCGGCGAACTCGGCCGGCACGACGGGCTCATCCTCACTCTCCAGCACGTGCACGCGTGACGCGAGGGCGCGGGCACGCGCCGCCTCCCCCGCCGGCATGACCGCCAGCACCTTTCGCGCAGCCGTGCGTGCGGACTGCCGGAACGGGCTGCGCCCGAGGGTGCCGAGCCCGATCAGCACCGCCAGCGCCTCATCGAGGGTGAACCCGGCCGGACCCAGCGTCGCGGACGCATCGATCACGTACCCACCGGTTCGGCCGGGCTCCGCCCAGATCGGCAGACCCGCCTGCTGGAGCGCCACGAGGTCCCGCTCGATGGTCCGCGCCGATACCTCGAACCGCTCGGCGAGACGACGAGCACTGCGCGGTCGTGGTGAGGCGGCCCGCAGTTCCTCCACCAGGCCGTACAGACGATCGGTGCGGTTCACGTCCCCATCATCCGGCACGTCGCCCGTGTCGCGACGCGACGGAGCAGACGCTAGTCGTCCAGACCGACCAGCGCCGCGCTCCGCTCCCACAGCACTTTCGCCACCGCGGGGTCGTCCGCCAGGCGATTGGTCTTCGCGGGCTTGTTGTTGGAGAAGAAGCCGCCCGGCTCCCAGTCGACGCCGGGCTTTCCGAGCGCGAGCCAAGTGAGTCGCGCGCCGCCGACCGAGGTCGAGGTCATCAGGCGCTGTGCGAGCGGGCCGCCGTAGAGGAACTTCCACGGTCCGTCGCTCGACGACCCGAAGTTCGAGGCGATGACGCCCGGGTGGAACGCCACAGCCGACACCCCCTGGTCGCCGAATCTCCGATGGAGCTCCTTCGTGAACAGCACGTTCGCGAGCTTCGCGTTGCCGTAGGCCGCGGTCGAGGAGTACCGCCGCGCGCCCTGCAGGTCGTCCAGATCGAAGCGCGGGAAGAGCTTGGCCGCCGCGCTCGAGGTCTGGATGACCGACGCGTTCGACTCGATGAGACGCTCGCGCAGCAGGTTGGTCAGCAGGAACGGCGCGAGATGGTTCACCTGGAACGTCGTCTCATAGCCGTCCTTCGTCAGGGTGCGCTCGCCGAAGACGCCACCGGCGTTGTTGGCGAGCACGTCGATACGCGGGTACTTCTCCAGAAGGGATGCCGCGAGCTCCCGGACCTGCGCCAGGTCGCTGAAATCGGCGACGAACGAGTCCGCCCCGAGCGAGCGCGCGACGCGGGCGGTCTTGTCGGGGTTGCGGCCCACGACCACGACCTCCTCGCCCGCCTGGGTGAGCTGCTTCGCGGATGCGGCGCCGATGCCGTCACTGGCTCCGGTGATGACGATGGTGCGGGTCATGCGAACCTCCTGATCGATGAGCGCCACGGTAGTGCGGGCACCGATGTGAACGTCGGGGCTTGCCCGTGGCATCCGGTACCGAAAAGAACTCACAGCCCGCTCCCAGCCCCGCGGGACCAAAACCGACGAGCCCCGCGTTCTTACCCATGACGCCCGATCCCGGGCGACAGGACGAAGGGACACGAACCGTGAGCACGGAGTACCGGAAGACGTCGGAGGCACTCAATCGCCTCACCGACCACCAGTTCGCCGTCACGCAGGACGACGCCACCGAGCCGCCGTTCCGCAACGAGTACTGGGACAATCACGAGGACGGCATCTACGTCGACGTCGTCTCGGGGCAGCCGCTGTTCTCCTCGACCGACAAGTTCGAGAGCGGGTCGGGCTGGCCGAGCTTCACCAAGCCCATCGACGACGCCGCCGTCGTGAACAAGACCGACCGTTCGCTGTGGATGACGCGTACCGAAGTGCGCTCGGCCGGAGCCGACAGCCACCTCGGACATCTGTTCGACGACGGCCCCCGCGACCGCGGCGGACTGAGATACTGCATGAACTCGGCCGCCCTCCGGTTCGTGCCCGTCGCCGAACTCGAGGAGCAGGGCTACGGTGCCTACCTCGCTCTGTTCACGGGGGGCCAGTCCTCATGAACCTTCTCTCTTTCCTCACCCGCAAAAGGAGCCACACCATGACCAGCGGACCCACTGACACCGGCGAGATCACCCGCCGCCCCGGCACCGAGACCGCCGTCCTCGCGGGCGGTTGCTTCTGGGGCGTCGAAGACCTCATCCGCCGCCAGCCCGGCGTGCTCGACACGCGCGTCGGCTACACCGGCGGCCAGAACGATCACGCCACCTACCGCCACCACCCCGGTCATGCGGAGGCCGTCGAGATCGTCTTCGACCCCACGCAGACGTCGTACCGCGACATCCTGGCGTTCTTCTTCCAGATCCACGACCCGTCGACCCTGAACCGTCAGGGCAACGACATCGGCACGAGCTACCGCTCCGCGATCTTCCCGCTCTCCCCCGAGCAGGAGAAGGTCGCCCGCGACACGATCGCCGACGTCGACGCGTCGGGCATCTGGCCCGCGAAGGTCGTCACCACGATCGAGCCCGAGGCGCCCTTCTGGGAGGCCGAGCCCGAGCACCAGGACTACCTCGTCCGCATTCCGAACGGGTACACGTGTCACTTCGTGCGTCCCGGTTGGGTGCTGCCGAAGCGCGAGGAAGCCTCCGCGTAAGTCATTTTCACGGGCCCGGATGCCATGGCATCCGGGCCCTTGCTCATGTCAGCAGCTCGTCGAGCAGGCGCTGCACTCTGCCCTTGATGTCGTCGCGGATCGGGCGCACCTCGTCGATCCCCTTGCCCGCCGGGTCGGTGAGCTCCCAGTCCTCGTAGCGCTTGCCGGGGAAGATCGGGCACGCGTCTCCGCAGCCCATCGTGATGACCGCGTCGGATGCCCGCACGTCGTCGGTGAGCAGCAGCTGCGGCACCTCGGCGCTGATGTCGATGCCCTCTTCGGCCATCGCGGCCACCGCCGTCGGGTTCAGCGACGCGCCGGGGGCACTTCCGCCGGACAGCACGGTGACACGGTCGCCGCCGAGCGCGCGGGCATACCCGGCGGCCATCTGCGAGCGACCCGCGTTGTGGACGCAGACGAAGAGGATCGTGACGGAGGTCATCCGTTCATTCTGACGCGCTCCGGTGAACAGCCGGTGCCCCGTGGTCGATCGTCCACGACACGCCGCAACCGCCGCGCGGGTAACGACGTGTCGTGGACACTCGCCCGGTGCTGCCGGCGCGCAAGCCCCGCTGAGCGCCGGCCGACGCTGTCTAGGCTCGCCGGATGAGCGAATACGACGTCATCGTGGTGGGAGCGGGTCTCGCGGGACTGCGGGCCGCGACCCGCCTGGCCGAAGCCGGCCGCGACGTCGTCGTGCTCGAGGCGGCTGACGCCGTGGGCGGGCGCGAACGCACCGACATCGTCGACGGATTCCGCCTGGACCTGGGCTTCCACGTCCTCAACCCGGCGTACCCGGCCGTGCGGCGCTGGGTCGACGTCGACGCCCTCGCGCTGCGGCGCTTCCCCGTCGCGGTGGGCGTGCGCCTTGACGACCGAGTGGCGCGGGTGGCGCACCCGCTGCGGCATCCGTCCTCCCTTCCCGCGACCCTCGCGAGCGGGCTCGTCCGCCCCGCCGACCTCGCCGCGCTCGCGCGCTGGGTCGGCCCCACCCTGCTGTCGGCCCGCGCCGCGAAGAAGGGCCGCGACTTCTCGCTCGACGAGGGTTGGGACCGTGCGGGCCTGCGCGGACCCCTCCGCGAAGCCGTGCTCGAGCCGTTCCTCGCCGGCGTGCTCGCCGACGACCGGCAGGAGACGTCCGACGCGTTCGTCCGCCTCCTGATCCGCAGCTTCGCGCTCGGGCGTCCCGGAGTCCCGGCCGCGGGCATCGGAGCGCTTCCCGCGCAGCTCGCCGACACCGCCCGCCGGGCCGGGGTCGGCATCCGGCTCGCCCATCGGGTCGTCTCGACACGGCACCGGGCGTCCGGCTGGCACGTCGGGATCGAGGGGCAGGATGCCGTCACCGCCCGCTCCGTCGTGATCGCCACCGGTCTCGACCCCGCGCTGGACGTGCCGCTCCCCCGCCCGCGCGGCCTGCAGACCTGGTGGTTCGCCGCCGAGGACGCGCCGAGCGACGACGCCGCGTTACGTGTGGACGGTCGCCGCCGGGGGCCGATCGTCAACACCGCGATCATGACGAACACCGCGCCGACCTACGCCCCGCGTGGGCAGCACCTCATCCAGGCGACCTGCGTGATGCCCTCCGCGGCGACGGAGGACGGCATCCGGCGCCAGCTCGCCGAGATCTGGGATGCCGACACCCGGCGATGGCGGCTCCTGCGGCGTGATGACATCGCCCACGCTCTGCCCGCCCAGGACCCGAGGCTGCGGTTGCACCGGCCCGTTCGTCTCGGGGATGGACGGTACATCGCGGGCGATCACCGCGACACGGCGTCGATCCAGGGGGCCCTGGTGTCAGGGCAGCGGGCCGCGGAGGCGGTCCTCGCCGACCTCGCGGCGTGAGCGCAGCACCGCAAGCCCAGGACCGGGTGTGGGGCGGATGCCGCTGTTGAAGCCGTGAACGATCCGCCCCGAGCGGCAGCTGACGCCCCAAACCGGGGAATCCGCGCTACGCCCGCGCTGCGAGCGCCGTCAGTGCCTCGCCCGTCACCCGGCGGGTCGTCCACTCCTCCATCGCCTCGGCGCCCAGCGCGCGGTAGAACCCGATCGCCGGCTCGTTCCAGTCGAGCACCGTCCATTCGAGGCGCGAGTACCCGCGATCGAGACACTCCGCGGCGAGCGCGGCGAGCAGGGCGACCCCGTATCCGCTCGAGCGGTACTGCTCGTGCACGTACAGGTCCTCGAGCCAGATGCCGTGGCGTCCGGTCCACGTGGAGTAGGTGAGGAACCAGATGGCGATGGCGCGCACCTCGCCGCCGGGTCCGGCCACCACGAACGCGAACGCGCGAGGATCGTCGCCGAACAGCGTCTCCGCGATCATCTCGGCCGTGTTCTCCACGGCATCCGGTTCCTTCTCGTAGTCGGCGAGCGCCTGGATGCACGCGAGGATGCCTTCTTCGTCGCCCGCGCGCGCGGGGCGCAGCACAGCGCCGTCTCGGAGATCGGTCATGACAGGGGCTCCCAGCTCTCGGCCGCCACCCGGCGGAAGTTCTCGCCGAGCACGGCGGCGGTGTCGGCGTCGGTCCATCCTCGCGCGGCGAGCGCCGGCCCGAGGCCGACGAACGTCTCGGGCGGCATCCACTCCATGGGTCCCCACCGGGTGTAGCTGTCGTCGTACAGCTCGGGGGACGCCGCGACCGTGTCGCGGAACGTCTGCCAGTCGAACGAGAAGTCGGTGCTGACCCCCACGTGGGCGACGCCCACGACGCCGACGGCGTACTCGATGTGGCGCACCATCGCCTCGAGCGTCGGAGTGTTCGGGCCGAGGAAGATCCCGACGCCGGTGATGCCGATCACTCCCCCGGTGTCGGCCACCGCACGCGCCTGATCGTCGGTGATGTTGCGGGGGTGCTCCCACACGGCGCGCATGTTCGAATGGCTGAACACCACGGGACGGGTCGATACCGCGCACATGTCGAGAGTGGTGCGGGCGCCGACGTGGGAGCCGTCGGGCACCATCCCGCACCGGTTCATCTCGGCGACGAGGTCACGTCCCCACGGGGTGAGGCCGTCGTCGACCGCGTCGAGGCAGCCGCCGCCCGCGCGGTTGGCGTGGTTGTAGGTGGGGCCGAGCGTGCGCACGCCCTGCGCGACGAGGGGGCCGACGGCATCCAGGTCCCCGCCGAGCGGGGCGCAGTCCTCGAGGTCGAACGCGACGGCGGTGTCACCGCGTGCGGCGATGCGATCGATGTCGGCGACCGTGGCGGCCAGTTCCAGGCCGTCGATCGCTCCCACCTGCGCGCGGAAGGAGCGGAGGAGGGATGCCGTGAGCTCGGGCGCGTGGGGCGCGTATCCGACGTTCAGCGAGACGTATCCGCCGCCGGCGCCGCGATAGCGCTGCAGCTCGGCGACGTCGGCCGTCTCGACGAGTTCGACGCAGGCGTGCTGGTCCCAGAGCATCAGGCGCCCGCGGCGGACCGCGCCGGAGCGAGAGCGGGATCCAACGCCTCGCGTCCGTCGAAGACGAAACAGTCGCCGTCCCAGTGCGCATCGCCGTGAGCAGCGAACCACCCGAGGATCCCGCCGTCGAGCTGGTACGCGTGAAGACCTTCGTCGCGCAGGTACAGGGCCGCCTTCTCGCACCGGATCCCACCCGTGCAGAAGCTGACCACCGTCTTGCCCGCGAGCTCGTCGCGGTGTGCGGTCGCGGCATCCGGGAACTCGGTGAATCGCTCGATGCGCCAGTCCTTCGCTCCGGCGAAAGTGCCGTAGTCGACCTCGAAGGCGTTGCGCGTGTCGACGAGCACGACCTCACGGCCGTCGTCGTCGGCGCCGCGGTCGAGCCAGCGCCGCAGGGTGTCCGGGCTCACCGCGGGCGCCCGGCCGTCCTGCGGACGCACCGCGGGCCGGTCCATGCGGATGATCTCGCGCTTCACCTTCACGAGGAGCTTGCCGAAGGGCACGGAGTCCGACCAGCTGTCCTTCGTCTCGAGCCCGGCGAATCGCGGGTCGGCGCGCAGCTCGTCGAGGAAGCCACGGACGGCGTCGGCGGGTCCCGCGAGGAAGAGGTTGATGCCTTCTTCGGCGAGCAGGATCGTCCCGCGCAGCCCCGCCTCCCCCGCCCGCTCGCGCAGCGCGCCGCGGAGGGCGGTGGGGTCGTCGATGCGCGTGAACAGATACGCCGAGACGTTGAGGACGGATGCCATGTCTCCAGGGTACGAAAGCGTCAAGCCTCCGAGCGCCTCGGCGGCCATCGCCTACCGTGGAGGCTCACTCGTCGTCTGGAGTTCGTCGTGCCCGCAGGCCCCCTCGTGTCGGTCGTCATCCCCGTGCTCGACGACGGACCTCACCTGTGGCGGTGTCTGCGGGCGTTGGCCGCGCAGACGCTCACCGCCGACGAGATCGTCGTGGTCGACAACGGCTCGACCGACGACAGCGCCGACATCGCCCGGGCCGCCGGCGCGCGCGTCGTGTTCTGCGGGGAGCGCGGCATCCCCGCGGCGGCGGCGACCGGCTACGACGCCGCGCGGGGAGAGCTCATCCTGCGTCTCGATGCCGACAGCCTGCCGGCGCCCACCTGGATCGCGAGCATGGTCGCCGCCCTCTCCGCTCCGGACGTGGATGCCGTGACCGGCGGCGCCGTGTTCCATGACGGCCCGCTCTCCCAGCGCGTAGTGATGGCCCGGGCGTTCCTCGGCACCTACAACGCGTTCGCGTTCCCCGCGCTCGGACACACGCCGCTGTGGGGCTCGAACATGGCGTTCCGCCGCGCGGCGTGGGAGGCCGTGCGACAGGACGTGCACCGGGATCCGGAGCTGCACGACGACCTCGACCTCGCGTACCACCTGGGTCTCCGGCACCGTATCCGCCGCGTCGCCGGGAGGCACATGCGGGTCTCGTCGCGGACCGTCGAGCCGCGGCGTTTCGCCGTGTGCTTCCGCCGTGGAGCCGGCACGGTGTTCGCGCACTGGCCGCGAGGTGTTCCGCCGGTGCGGTGGGCTCGGGTGGCGCGCGCGAGACGGCGGGCAGCTCGCGCGGGAGTCGCGCGCTGATGGCCGGCATCCTGTTCCCCGATGTGCAGGCGCCCGACCTGCACGTGATGAGCTTCAACATCCGACGGCGATTCGACCGGATGACCTGGCCGCCGGCGGACCGCTGGCCGATGCGGAAGCAGCGCCTGAGAACGTTTCTGAGCGCGAACCGTCCCCACCTGCTCGGCGCTCAAGAGGCGATGCCCGATCAGGCACGCTGGGTGCAGGAGTCGCTCGGGTCCCCGTACGGCCGCATCGGGCTCGGGCGGGGGAAGAATCGCGACGGCGAGGGCACTCCCCTTTTCTACGACCGCGACCGGATCGAGGTCGAGGAGTGGGAGCAGGTCATGCTGTCGGATACCCCCGGTGTTCCGGGGTCGACGGGGTGGGGCAACACCATCCCCCGGGTCGCCGTCATCGCGCAGCTGCGCGATCGTGCGACCGACGCGCGCTTCACGTTCGTCAACACGCACTTCGACGCGTTCTCGCGGCGCGCGCGCCGGCGTTCGGCGACGTGGCTGCACGATCTCGTCGCGCGGCGCGAGAAGCCGCTCCTCTTCACGGCCGACGTCAACGCCCACGTGCGCTCGGGCGAGCTGGCGGACATGTTCGCCGACGGTCTGCTCGTGGACACGTGGTCGTACGCGCCGGCCCGGCGAACGGCCGAGTGGGGAACGTTCAACAACTACGCGAGCCCCCGGGTCGGCGCCCGGCGCATCGACGCGCTCCTGGCCACGCCCGACGTCGGTGTGCGAGCCGTCGGCATCGACCCGCGCCCGACGGGGACGCAGTGGCCGAGCGATCATCTGCCCGTGCAGGCGGTCGTGCGCATCCACCCCTCGGTGGCGCCGTGATCCGCGCGATGTACGCGAACCTGAAGCGGCCGCCGCGCAGCGTGACCGACTGGCTGGCCGACGCCGTCCGCGCGGTCGCCATCGTCCTCGTCATCGTGTCGCTGTTCACCCTGCCGTTCACCGACTTCGCCGTGCTGTCGATGTCGCTGCCGGCCGTGATGCTCTCGCGGATGATCGGGCTGCGCTCCGGGCTCGACCTCGTGACCTGTGTGACGGTCTTCGTCGCCGCCGGGAGCAATGTGCTGGAGCTGTACCGCGCGTGGACGGGATGGGACCTGGTCGTGCACCTCGTCTGCACGGGAGTGCTCGCAGCCGTTGCGCTCGTGCTGCTCGACGACGCGCGCGTGATCGCGCCCACCGGACGCCGTCGCACGCCGATCATCGTGGCGACATCAGCCGGCCTCGCGCTGAGCGCCGTATGGGAGATGATCGAGTGGTTCGGCTACCGCTTCATCACGGATGCCATCTTCGTCACCTACGACGACACGATCGGCGACATGATGGCCGGCGGTGCCGGAGCGTTCGCGGCCGGGCTGTTGGCGTCCCGCTTCCGTCTCACGCGGGCGGATCGCGCGCCGCTGTCGCGGTGAGACCGCCGACGGTCGCTCACGCGCGTCGCGGCGAGCGCCCGGTCGTGGCTGTTCGACGGTGGGCGCTCAGGCCGCTCCACGCCCGGCCAGGCGGAGCTCTCCGCAGCCCCGGTGATCCGAGACGGACCCGCAGCCGGGGGGGGCGAGAGCACCTGGCCGGCACCCCGCCCCCGCCGGGCCACCGTCAGATCTTCCCCGCCACATCCGTTCCCACGAGGTCGTCGTCGGGGTTCGGCTCGCTGAGCTGCTCGCCGGGGGCCGTCGAACCCTCGAGCGGCGGGAGCGCCGCCTCCACGCGGGAGCCGATCTCGGCATCCACGTTCTTCCCGTACTGCACGGCGCGCTCGCGCACGTCGGCGCGGGTCACTCCCCCGGTGTGGCCGGTGATCGTCTCGACCAGACGGTCGCGCTCCTCGGCCGACATGACCTCGCGCACGAGCGTTCCGGCCTGACCCCGGACGTCGTCTTCCGAGTGCAGGCTCGCTGCGGAGCGCACCAGCTCACCGTCGCTCTGCCACCCGCCGTGCCCGGCACGCTGCGTCTCGGCCGCAGGGCCCCGCCGAGTTCGGCGCGCAGACCGGCACCTCGGGTGGGTTGTCCTCGTAGCGCATCGCGCCTTCCTTCGAGTACGAGTGCACCTCGGTGTGCGGACGGTTCACCGGCAGCTGCGGGTAGTTCGTACCCACGCGGGAGCGGTGCGCGTCGGCGTGGCTGAAGATGCGGGCCTGCAGCATCTTGTCGGGGCTGCCGTCGATGCCGGGCACGAAGTTCGAGGGCTCGAACGCCGCCTGCTCGATCTCGGCTGTCAATCCCCCGAAGCCCGCTCCCGCTCCTCGACACCATGGGCGCACACCAACGGAAGGAAGCGACATGTCGAAGGATCTGTCGAAGGGCGATCGCGTCAGCTGGGACACCCCGCAGGGCCGCACCCAGGGCGAGATCGTGGAGAAGAAGACGAAGGACTTCCAGCACGACGGCCAGAAGTTCACGGCATCCGACGACGAGCCGGCCTACATCGTGAAGTCCGAGAAATCGGGGTCGACCGCCGCGCACAAGGGCTCGGCGCTGAACAAGCTGAAGGGCTGAAGCCGCGGCGCGGGCCAAACTCCTGAGTGTCGCGAGCGCCGGTGCAGGAAGCCCCCCGGCGTCGCCCGCATCGCTCCGTTGCTCAGGAGTTTCGCCCGCCGCTGCGCTCCTCCCGCCGCTTGCGCATCTGCGCCAGCGCCAAGCTCAGCCGGTGGTTGCCGGCGAGCACATCCTCGTGGCGCTCGAGGAACGCCCAGTACGCATCCGTGAAGACCGAGTCCTTGGCATCCTGAGCCGAGGGCCACCACGACCCCATCTTCTGCAGGTACGCCCCGCCCGACACGTAGGGTTTGGTGGCGACGAAGCCGCCGTCGGCGAACTGGCTCATCCCCATGACGTTGGGCACCATCACCCAGTCGTACGCGTCGACGAACAGGGCGAGGAACCACGCGTTCACCTGCCGCGGTGCGTAGCCCTGCAGCAGGAACCAGTTGCCGAGCACCATGAGGCGCTCGATGTGGTGCGCGTAGCCCCACCGGTGCACTCTCTCCAGGACCGTGCGCACCGGGATCGGCAGATCGCTCGGCATCCGCTGTCCGGAGTACCAGTACTTCTCGATCCTCTTCTCCAGATGCAGCGCGTTGACGTGCTCGAGCTTCGGGTGCGCCCGGTACATCCCGCGCATGTACTCGCGCCAGCCGATCACCTGCCGGATGAACCCCTCGACGGATGCCAAAGGCGCGTCGGTCCGCGTGGCGGCGGCGACCACCTCCTCGACGGTGAGCAGGCCGATGTTGAGCATCGGCGAGATGATCGCGTGGAAGAGGAACGGCTCGTCCGCCTTCATCGCGTCTTCGTAGCTGCCGAAGTCGTGCAGGCGTTCGGCGACGAAGACGTCGAGCCAGTCCCGCGCGTCCTCGGGGGTGACGGGGAGCCAGAAGTCCGTGGCGCTCCCGGGGTGCTCCGGGTAGCGCTCATCGACCTCGGCGATCACGGCGCGCGTGATCTCGTCGGGCTCCGGTTGCGGCAGCGGCGGGATCTCGATGCCCTTCTTCGGCAGAGCCTTGCGATTGTCGGCATCGAAGTTCCACCGACGTCCGGCGGGCTTCCCGCCGTCCATCAGGATGCCGGTGCGTCGACGCTGCCAGTGGTAGAAGTCCTCCATGAGCGGCGTGGGATGTTCCGCGAACCAGGCGTCGACCTCCTCCTCCGGGGTGAGGAACAGTCCGTCCGACAGCACGTCCGTCTCGACGTCGTGCGCGGCGCAGATGCGCGCGATGCGCTCGTCGACGGGGCGATTGGGGTCGCTCATCCACGTCAGCTCGGTGATGCCGCGTGCCGTCAGCAGCTTCTCGAGCCCGGCCTTGAAGGTGAGGTCGTCGTCGAGGGTGATCCGGCGGACCGTCTTGCCCTCCGCCTCGAGCCGGGCGGCGGTGTGCCGCATCGCCGACACGAGCAGCACGATCTTGTGCCGGTGGTACGGGAGCTTGGCGAAGCGCGGCGCCGACTCGATGAAGAAGAACTCGTCGACATCGTCGTCGTGGAAGGCGGGGTGCTCGGCGAACTGCTGCGTCGCGAGGATGAGCGCGGCCCTCATCCGCCGCATCCCTCTCGCTCGACACGGACCACGGGCACCGCGCTCACGCGCGCCGCCTCTGCTTCGCGGCGTTCGCTCGGCATCCGCGCGAGCAGTAGAGCACCTGGTCCCACTGGTCGCGCCCGCTCCAGCGCTTGCGATCGGTGAACGGGCGTCCGCAGTAAGCGCAGGGCTTGGCGCGCACCTCGGGTCGTGACATGCCGTCATCGTCGCAAAGCGCAGACCGAGGCTGCGGGGGCTTGCGCTGACACAGTCATCGAGTGTGCGCAAGGCCCGCGCGCGCCCGCGGAGGTTCGTGATCGGGTGCCCCCATGGACACGACACCGGACCGCACCAACGACACCGCCGACGAGCCCGACGAGCTCGAGACCGCCGACGCACCGCAGATCCCCGACACCACCGACGACGACGACGCGCCCGTCGACAACCCGTCGGGCGGTTGATGCGCGCGAAGGGCCCCGCGCGCGGGGCCCTTCGTCGGGTCAGTCCGTCAGATCGAACTTCTCGTTCTCGCCGCCCTTCGGGCGTTCGCCGGTCACCTTCGACGTCACCAAGGCGATCGCCGTCGCGAGGCGCCCTCCGGCGCTGCCCCAGTACTCTCCGGTCAGCGCCGAGACCTTCAGCAAGGTGACCCCCGGTGACTCGGGGCCGTCCGGGAACCACGCCTCGACGCTCGTCGACCACAGTTCCTTGAGCTTCGCAAGATCGTCGACGACCTCGGCCTCGCCGGCGAGCGAGAGCCACGTGCTGTCGGAACTGAACGACAGGCCGACCTTCGGGTCCCGCCGCACGTGCTCGACCGCCGAGGCGTGCGTGCCGACGATGAACCACAGGTCGCCGTCGGACTCGTTCTCCTGGACCGTCAGCGGGTGGGCGTGCAGCGCGCCGTCCTCGGCTCGCGTGGTGACCATCGCGAAGCGGAACTTCTTCAGCAGCTCGTTGAGCGTGTCCAGCTCGGTGTCGGTGGATGACATGGCACTCCCTCTGTTTCGTGGACCCTCAGCCCACCGGCTCGGGCGGACGAGCGCTACGCGTTGACGTCGGGGCCGTCGTCTGCTCTCGGCGGGGCGAGGCGGTCGAGCTCCTCCACCGCCTCGCGGGCACGCTGGACGCGTGCGGCGACCTGGTCTTCCCACCATCGGGGTCCGCGCTCGCCGAGCCCGGCCTTGGCGAGTCCGACGCGCCGGCGGGCGTCGGCCGTCCCGGCGGCGTCCCCCGACCGCTTCGTCGTCCGCACGGCGGAGCGGGCCCGGCCGAGGTGGGATCTCAGACGGGCCGCCAGTCCCTCCGGCAGCGCCGGGTCGGTGCGACGCCATCGGCGACCGTCGATCACCAGCCACCGGTCGTCGTCGGTGGAGTCCTCGTTCCCGGATGCCATGACCCCAGTCCACCCGGGAACGGCGGGCGCCAGAATCTCTCCGGCATCCGGCGCCCATTCGTGCTACCGTGGAGTCATCAATTCTGGGATTTGCTTCATGGACGCCCGCCTCATCGATGAGATGTCGGGCGCACGGCACCGAGCCGTTCACCATCGAAATCCCCCTCTATCTCGTCGCACGGCGCGCTCGATGACCTCTGTCACCGCGTGCCTCCCGCGGAAAGTCTCTGTGTCCTCGCTTCACCCTTCGCCACTGTCGTGGCGCCAGGCCGATCTCGACGTGTTCGTCGCGACGGCTGGATCCGACTATGCCGGTTTCGTCGGCGCGGCCACCTCGGGCTATGAGGCCCAAGGTCCGCTCGGCGAGAACCTCGGCATCCACACGTCCGTCGGGGCGGCTCAGGCCGCCGTCGACGGGCACCGCGTACGCGGCACCACCTCGGTGCTGCGGCGTCCCCGTCCGCTCCGCGTTCGTCGGAGCGGCGCCCACGGTCGCTTATGCGGCCCAACATGAATAAAGGAAGAACACGATGGCCACTGGCACCGTGAAATGGTTCAACTCCGAAAAGGGCTACGGCTTCATCGCTCCCGATGACGGCTCCGCCGACCTGTTCGCGCACTTCAGCGCGATCCAGGGCAACGGCTTCAAGGAGCTGACGGAAGCGCAGAAGGTCGAATTCGACGCCGAGCAGGGCCCCAAGGGCATGCAGGCGGCGAACATCCGCCCCCTCTAAGCTCGCTTCACCCGGAAGCCGGGCCTGTCGCACCCGCGACGGCCCGGCTTTCGTCGTTCCCACGATGAACGGAGCGCGTCCGGGAGGTGTGCATACCCCGTGAGGTTCCTCCACATGTGGACGTATACCGGTGGCTCCATACGTCGACCCGTATGGTGGGGCAGACCCGGGGGAAGCCTCTCGGGATCCTGACTCCGGTCACCGAATATCGAGGAGCAGTTCATCGCCTCCACCATCGTCGAGTCCCGCCTCGGCCCCGTTCGTCAGACGTACTCCGGCACCACCGAATTCCCCCCGATCGCGAAGGCCTACACCGAGCTGTCCCAGGTCGTTCGCGAAAGCGGCCTCCTGGTCCGCACCCGCGTCTTCTACGCGCTGGTCGGCTCCGCCCTCGTCCTCGCCTTCGCCGGCTGCATCGCCGGTTTCGTGCTCCTGGGCGACAGCTGGTTCCAGCTCCTGATCGCCGCAGCGCTCGGCATCCTGTTCACCCAGGTGGCTTTCCTCGCCCACGAGGCGAACCACCGGCAGATCCTCGCCTCGGGCCCCGCGAACGATCGCCTGGCCCTGTGGATCGGCAATGGCATCGTCGGCATGAGCCAGTCGTGGTGGGCGTCGAAGCACACCCGTCATCACGCCAACCCCAACCGTGTCGGCAAAGACCCCGACATCGAGATCGACACGATCTCGTTCCTCGACGAGGACGCCGCCAAGGCTCGTGGCATCCAGCGCTGGATCACGCAGCGCCAGGGCTGGCTGTTCTTCCCCCTGCTGACGCTCGAGGGCCTCAACCTGCACGTGCTGGCCATCCGCCACCTGCTCTCGCGCGGCGAGGTCAAGGGACGCTGGATCGAGCTCGGGCTCATCGCGCTGCGCTTCGCGGTGTTCGTGGCCCCGGTCTTCGTCTTCCTCCCGATCGGCCTGGCGTTCGCCTTCCTCGGCGTTCAGCTCGCGGTGTTCGGCGTGTACATGGGAGCGTCCTTCGCCCCCAACCACAAGGGCATGGCGGTCATCGCCCCGGGCGCGAAGCTCGACTTCTTCAGCAAGCAGGTGCGCACCTCGCGCAACATCTCCGGCGGATGGTGGGCCACCTGGCTGATGGGCGGGCTGAACTACCAGATCGAGCACCACCTGTTCCCGAACATGCCGCGGCCGCACCTGAGCCGCGCGCGCGAGATCGTCATCGAGCACTGCCAGACGCTCGGCGTGCCCTACGTCGAGACGACCCTGCTGCAGTCGTACGGCATCGTGATCCAGTACCTGAACCGCGTGGGCCTCGCCGCCCGCGATCCGTTCGAGTGCCCGCTCACGTCGGCGGCTCGCCGGGTCTGAGACCTCACCGCCATCACGAAGGGCGTCGCGCCGGGAGACCGGTCGCGGCGCCCTTCGCGTATCCGTCAGCCTCGGGCGTCGAGCTTCGGCTCCGGGCACTCGTCGCCGGGTTCGGTCGCCCGCTCGAAGTGCCAGCGCTCGTTCGCATAGGTCTGGCAGAGTCCCCACGCGCGTCCGTGCTCGATGATCCACAGCTGCGCATCGAGCGTGCCGATGTCGACCGCCTGCCCGGTCACGTGGCTCGAGGCATCGGGCGTCGCGACGTACTGCCGCGCCACATCTTCGCTGCCGTACGTGTGCACGGCGTCGGCCAGCAGCTGCCGCTGAAGGTCGACGCTGCGCCACCCACTGGTGATGTCGAAGCGGATGCCGTCGGCCTCGGCCGCGGCCTGCGCGGCCCGCAGCGCGTCGAGGAGGGCGGGGTCCAACCGCGCGAGGGCGGGGTGCGAGTCGTCGTCGACGCTCAACGCCGTGTCGGAGGCGATCAGTCCGTCCTCCTCGGTCGGGAGGAAGATCCCCGCCGGGCGCACCGAGGTGGCGAACGACGAGAACGTCAGGGTCACCGCGAGAGTGACGACGGCGGCGAGGACGAGCACGATGCCGCCCGCCGTCGCGAGGAGGAGGACGAGACGGCGGTGCCCCGAGAGGGGGTGGGAGAGAACGGCCATGAACGGCAGTCCACCGCCCCGGCCGTTGCCCCGCCGTATGGGGCGCGGGATACACGGACGATACGGCCCTCAGTCGCGCGCGACCCCGTGCAGCTCGAGATCGCGGAGCAGCCCGTCCGTCAGGGTCAGCGTCATCATCGTGCAGCGGGGCTGTCGCCGACGGTCCGTCGGTGAACCCGGGTTCAGCAGGCGCAGCCCCGCGGGCGTCGTGGTGTCCCACGGGATGTGACTGTGCCCGAACACGAGCAGGTCCGTGTCGCCGAAAGCGGCATCCATCCTCGTCTCGCGCCCCGTCGCGGCGCCCGTCTCGTGGATCACGGCGACACGGACGCCCTCGATCTCGGCGCGGGCGATCTCGGGAAGGCGCGCGCGGAGGTCGGCTCCGTCGTTGTTGCCCCACACGCCGAGCACGGGTCCGAGGGCGAGAAGCTCGTCCAGCGTCTCCTCGGTGACCCAGTCCCCCGCGTGGACGATCAGGTCGACCTCGGATGCCGCACGCCGCACGGCATCCGGGAGCGTCCGGGCCCGCTTCGGCACGTGCGTATCGGCCACGAGGAGCAGTCGGGTCGCCATACGTCCACGCTACATACGCTCGCGATACGCGGCCCCGCCTACGATGACGGGATGCGCGTGCTGATCGTCGAGGACGAGCCCTACCTCGCCGAGGCGATCCGTGACGGACTCCGGCTGGAGGCGATCGCGGCGGACATCGCCGGCGACGGGGACTCCGCACTCGAGCAGCTGGGCTACACGGCCTACGACGTCGTGGTCCTCGATCGCGACATCCCCGGACCGAACGGGGACGAGATCGCGCGGCACCTCGCCGCCCAGGCCGCGGCCCCGCGAGTGCTCATGCTGACCGCCGCCGACCGGCTCGACGACAAGGCGTCCGGGTTCGAGAGCGGGGCCGACGACTACCTGACCAAGCCGTTCGTCCTCAAGGAGCTCGTGCTGCGGTTGCGGGCGCTCGCGCGCCGCCCCGCGACCGGGGCTCCCCCGATCCTCGAGCGCGACGGCATCCGTCTCGATCCGTTCCGGCGCGAGGTGTACCGGGACGGACGCTACGTCTCGCTCACCCGCAAGCAGTTCGCGGTCCTGGAGGTTCTCATGACCGCGGGCGGCGGCGTGGTGAGCGCGGAAGTCCTGCTCGAGCGCGCGTGGGACGAGAACGCCGACCCGTTCACCAACGCCGTGCGCATCACGATCTCGACGCTGCGAAAGCGTCTCGGCGAGCCGTGGCTCATCCAGACCGTCGCCGGCGTCGGGTACCGCATCGGCCCCGCGGATGCGTGAACGTCCGGCCGGGCTGTCGGTCCGCGTCAAGCTGACGCTCAGCTACGCGGTCTTCGTCGTGATCGTGGGCATCGCGCTGTTCGCGGTGGGATTCCTCGTGCTCCGTTTCCTCCCCGAGGGGAACCTCTACGCCGACAACGGCCTGTTCACGCCGGCACGCAGCAACCTCGCCGAGGTCTTCGTCAAGTACGCGTGGTTCACCGTGGCCGCTCTCGCGATCATCGGGCTCGGCGGCGGCTGGATCGTGGCGGGGATCATGCTCCGTCCGCTGACCCGCATCACCGACGCGGCACGCGCCGTGCGCGACGGGAGCCTCGACCGGCGGGTGGATCTTCCCGGCCGCCGCGACGAGCTGACCGACCTCGCCGACACGTTCGACGCGATGCTCGCCCGGATCGCCGAGACGGTGCAGGAGCAACGACGTTTCGCCGCGAACGCGTCGCATGAGCTCCGCACCCCGCACGCGACCATGCGGACGATGCTCGAGGTCGCCCGCGCCGACCCCGACAGCGTCGACGTCGAGCGGTTGCTCGGCCGCCTCGACGAGACGAACGAACGCGCGATCCGCCTGACCCAAGCGATCCTCGCGCTGTCGCGCGCCTCGCACGGCGGGGTCATCGCCCGCACGGAGGTGAGGATCGACACCCTCGCGGAGGAGGTCTGCGGCGAGCTCGCGCCCCTGGCCGCCGGCACGCCCGCCCGCCTGACGACGCGCATCGCGTCTCCCGCCGTGGCCATCGCGGATGAGACGCTCGCGCGCCAGATGCTCACGAACCTCGTGCACAACGCCATCGTGCACAGCGCCGCGGAGGGCACGACCCTCCGCGAGGTTCAGGTCGCGGTGCGGACGGACGCGCGCACCGTGATCATCGACGTGGCCAACACCGGGGCCGAGCTCTCGCGCGAGACGGTGGCGACGCTGCCCGAGCCGTTCGTGCGCGCAGCCGGTCGCGCCCGGACCGCGGCCGCGGGCACGGGACTCGGTCTCGCCATCGCGGTCGCGATCGTGCGCGCGCACGAGGGGTCGCTCGAGCTGTGGCCCCGAGAGGGCGGCGGACTCCACGCCCGGGTGCGCCTTCCGCGGCCGACGGGGGACTCCGCGCGGGGCTGACCCGCGACCCCGCGTCACCGCCGCGAGACCGCCTCCCCCGCGCGCACGGCCGCCCGCGTCGTGAGCCGCAGCAGGATCACGATCACCGTGCCCACCGCGGCTCCGATGGTGTTGTGGAGCACGTCGTCCACGTCGGGCACGCGGCCCGGGATGAGCGACTGGGCGGTCTCGACCGCGAGGGAGACCGCTGCCCCGAAGGGCACCGTCACGAGCGCGAAGCGCAGCGGGAGCAGCGCCGCGACGGCGATGCCGAGGGGCACGAACAGCGCGATGTTCATCACGACGTCGCTGTTGTGGGCGAGGGTCGCGCCGCCCCACCGCTCGGCGACGAGGAAGAAGACGTCGACGGCGCGTTCCTGATAGGGCCGGATCAGCGCGCGCGGAGCGAGGGTGAGCGCCCCCACCAGGGCGAGAGCGGCGGCGGCGACGAGGATGCGGGCGGGGGTGAGGACCGGGGCGTTCGGCATGGATTCTCCTGGGTGTTCGGGCTTCCAGCCCACACGCCGCGGTGTTGCCGGTGCGTCTGCGCCGGGCGATACGCGGACGATATGCCGCGCCCGGACGAGGACAATGGATGCCGTGACCTCCTCCCGCATCCACCCCGCTCTCGTCCTGCTCGTCGACATCGTCCTGGTCGTCGTCTTCGCCGCGATCGGACGTGCGACGCACGACGGCGACGTGCTCGGCCCCTTCGGTGCGGGTCTGGCGACGACGGCGTGGCCGTTCCTCGTCGCTCTGGGACTCGGCTGGCTCGTCGCCCGCGCGTGGCGCGCGCCGCTCGCCCCCGTGCGCACCGGACTGATCGTGTGGCTCGTCATGGTCGTCGTCGGCATGGTGCTGCGCGCGGTCAGCGGCCAGGGCGTCGCCGTGGCCTTCGTGATCGTCGCGGCGATCACGCTGGGCCTGTTCCTGGTGGGTTGGCGCGCGGTCGCCCGGCTGGCCTCGCGGCGCCGGCGGGCGGTCTGACGCCAGAAGGAAGGCTGGAGCGGGAGTCAGTCCGCGAGCGAGACGTCCACCTGGATCTCCGCCGCGAGGCGCTCCAGCTCGGTCACCAGGTCATCCGTCTCGACCCCGTCGGTGAGCGTCACCGTGATCGACGCCTCGAACAGACGCCCGCCCGCCATCGCGGCATCCGTCGTCTGCGTCGACATGCGCTCGATGCTCACGCCGCGCGCGTTCAGCGCCGCCGAGACCTCGCGAACGATGCCCGGTCGGTCGTTGCCGATCACATCGAGGGTCACGCTGTGCGGGGCGGATGCCGTGCCCTCGGGCGAGCCGGTGTGCACGGTCACCGCGAGGGTTCCGGCCATGCCGTCGAGCGCGGCGCGCAGGGCGTCGGCCTGATCGGCGGCGACCGACACCTCGACGATGCCGGCGAACGCCCCGGCGAGCTCGGCGAGCTCGCTGTTCTCCCAGTTGCCGCCGTGGGCGTCGATGATGTCGGCGACGGACGACACAAGTCCCGCGCGGTCGTCGCCGACGATGGTCAGAACGAGAGTGGTCATGGCCTCAGCGTAGCGATCGCCCCTGCTAGCGTGGGAGGGACGTCGAGGGGAGGGCGCACATGATCGCATCGTTGATCGCTCTGCTGAACCTGCTCCTCGCGACCGCCGAACTGGCGCTGACGCCGGGCACCGGCGCCCCGCTGCTCGCGGTGGTCCTCGCCGCGGCGGTGGTCGTCACCGTCGCGATCGTCCTGGTCGTGCTGCCGGCGCTCCTCGCCGGAGCGTCGCCGCGGGCGCCGCAGCCGATCGACCCCTCCGCACCTCTCACGCAGAGCGACCCCGACGCCGCGGGACACCCCCGCCCTCGAGCGCCGGGATTCGTGGTCCGCGCCGCCTGAGCCCTCCCCCGCACCGTCCTCGGACGGTGGTCTGTGGCATCCGTCCCGGGGGGCCGGTGGCGCGCGCTGATCCCTCGATCGCCGCCACGAACGGAACCCCATGGACCTCTTCGCTCTGCCCCCGCTCGCCTTCCTCCTCGACCTCACCACCCAGGCTCTGCTTGCTCTCACCGGCACGCTCGCGCCCTTCACCGGCGGACTCGCCGCCGCCCTCGCCGTCGTCGCCGTCACACTCGTCGTCCGACTCGTCCTCATTCCGGTGGGCGTCTCCCAGGCCCGGGCCGAGCAGACGCGCGCACGTCTCGCGCCGCGCCTCCGCGTCCTGCAGGAGCGGTGGCGCAAGAACCCCGAACGCCTGCAGCGAGAGACGATGCAGCTCTACCGCGACGAGAACACCTCCCCCGCCGCGGGCTGCCTCCCCCTCCTCGCCCAGGCGCCGATCGTCGGACTCCTCTACGCCGTCTTCCTGCACCCCACGGTGGGCGGGCACGCCAACACGCTCCTCACCCACGATCTGCTCGGCGTGCCGCTGGGCCGCAGCCTCGTCGGCGCCCTGACGTCGGGGACGATGGATGCCACGACCCTCGCCGTGTTCGCCGGTCTCGTGGTCGTGATCGCCGGCGTGGCCGAGCTGACCCGACGACTCCTCCGCCCCGCCACCGACCCGTCCGCCCCCACGTGGATGACGGGCATGGTCGGGGTGCTGCAGTTCACCACGGCGGGCGTGGCGCTGTTCGTCCCGCTCGCGGCGGCGCTGTATCTGACGGTCACGACCGTGTGGACGCTCGGACAGCGCCTCATCCTGCGGCGGCGGTACCCGCTGCCGGCGTGAGGATCACAGGGCTCGGCGGTCCCACCGGGGGCTGCGCGCGGCGTTCACCACGGCCATCGCCAGGACGAGGAGCGCCGCGCCCGCGGGGAACAGCATCGCCGTCGCCACCGAGACCTGCTCGGCGACCGCGCCGGTCACCGCCGAGGACAGCGCCTGCGCGAGCGTGAGCGCCGAAGCGAGCACCGTCATCGTCGACGCGGTGCGGCCGCGCGGCGCACGGTGGCCGGCGAGGCTGAACAGGGTGACGAGCGAGGGGCCGACACCGATGCCCATGAGGCACAGCACGAGGGTGACGGTGGGCACGGACCCGCCGACCGTGTACGCCCCCGCCGAGGCGGTGAGGATGCTGGCGAACGCCACGAGCCGCCAGCGCAGCGAGAAGCGGGCGGGGAGCGCGGCGACGGCCAGGGCGAGCACGGCCGAGCCCACGCCCATCACGCCGTAGAGCAGAGCACCGGCTTCGGGGGCGCCCTGCGCCTCCATGAACGCGGTCAGCGAGGTGAGCGTCGAGCCGAAGAAGAGTCCCACCCCGAACACCGAGGCCACGAGCACGAGCAGTCGCGGATGCAGGAGTTCCCGCACCGGCGCCATCGCCGCGCGCTCGGAACGCGCGGGGACCGCCCGGCCCGTCGGGTGCAGGGCGAAAGCCGTCACGAACACGAAGCTCAGCACCGCCGCGCCCGCGATGGGCGCCCAGGGCGCGATCACGGCGGCCAGCAGACCGACCACGAACGGGCCGATCACGAACGCCGTCTCGTCCGCGGCCGACTCGTACGCCATCGCTCGCGAGAACGTGCGCTCGCGCCGCTGCGGGTCCACGCGCTCGCCGATGAGCGCCATCACCCGGCTGCGCGACATCGCCGCGGTCTGCGGCCCGGTGAGCCCGATCGCCGCCGCCGACGCGAGCAGCAGCGCGTCCGAGGTCGATGCGGCGACGACGAGCGGGAAGATCGAGAGCAGGATGCCGTTCGCCAGGCCGACCGGAACGAGCACGCGCCGCTGCCCGAAGCGATCGGCGAGATCGCCGAGAAGGGGACCCGCGACGACGACGCCGAGCCCGACGGCGGCGGAGGTGAGGCCGCCGAGAGCCACCGAGCCGCGCAGGGCGACGACCAGGGCGAGGACTCCCACCGTCATCATGGCGAACGGAAGACGGGCGACGAACGCCACCGGGAAGTACCACAGACCGGTGTGATGGATCAGCGATCGGTGGGTGGTGACAGGCAGGGTCATAGAGCGGTCTCCGGGGGCAGGGGAACGTGCCGCCTTGCCGAGCCGGTAGGTAGTTGCACTGCGTGCGGCGGGCGAACCCGCCGACCCATTCTACCGAAGGGTCACGAAACGAGCGCGGCGATCGCCGCGATCAGGGACGCCAGGGCCAGCGCCAGTGCCAGGCCGATGAGGACCGTGTGCACGATGAGGAACGGCGTCGCCTTGCCCGCGGCGTTCTTCGCGCGCGGATCCTTCGCGACCCGGACGTAGAACCGGGGCCAGACGACCGCGTTGAAAACGGCGTTGGCGAACAGCAGGGCGATCAGGACCGGTTCCATGCTCCCAGCCTAGGTTCTGGACGCGCGCGTCAGACCGCGCACGCGATGCAGCGGCGTGCGAACGGACGCGCCTCCAACCGCGCATCGCCGATCGGTCGGCCGCAGTTCTCGCAGACCCCGAAGGTCCCGGATGCCACGCGCTCCCGCGCCGCGTGGATCTCGGCGCGCTCGGCCTCGGCGCCCCGCCGCAGGGCGTCGACCTGGGCCCACTCCCCGGAGAGGGTGGAGCCCTCCGGGTCGTGCTCGTCGTCGGCCGTGGCATCGGCCCGATCGTGACGCAGGCTCGCCTCGTCTTCTCGCAACCGGGCGAGGCGATGATCGACCTCGCGCTGGCGGTCATCGAGCATGCGCTCGGCGTGTGCGGCATCCATTCTTCGACGCTAGCCCCCGCCACCGACATCGGCTCTGCGGCAGGATCGGGGCATGAGCGAGCTTCGACGTCACTGGACTCCGACCGCGGTGCTGTTCCTCGTCCTGGCGGTCGCTGGTCTCGTGGGCACCTGGGCCTTCAACGCCCTCGCGATCGTGCAGACGCGGGACTTCCTCGGCGATCTCGTCACGAGCGGGCCGGCGGTGTCGTCGATCACGGTCGATCTCCTCGTCGTGGCGATCGCCGGGAGCGCGTTCATCCTCGTCGAGGGGCGCCGTATCGGGATGCGGTTCGCGTGGGTGTACGTCGTGCTCTCGGCTCTCACCGCGTTCGCGTTCACGTTCCCGCTGTTCCTCGCGATGCGTCAACGCCACCTGACCGCGCGGCGCGAGGTGCCCGAGGGGGCGTGAGGTGCTGAGGGCACCCCACGCCGTCCGCTCAGCGCGCGGCGAGGCCTTCGCGCAGCCCCTGCACCAGCGGCGTCGTCGGGCGACCGATGAGCCGCGACAGTGTGCCGTCGGTCTGCCCCAGCGCGCCCCGGGCGATCGCGTCGTCGATGCCCGCGACGAACGCGGCGGTGCCGGCATCCAGTCCCGCGGCTTCCAGACCGGCGGCGAGCTGCTCGACCGTGACGGCGGTGTAGGCGACCGGGCGTCCGACGACCTCCGAGGCCGCTGCCGCGAGCTCGTCGTAGTTCCATGCGAGGTCTCCCCCGAGCTCCAGCGTCCGTCCGCGCAGCTCGTCGCCGATCAGCGCGACCGCAGCCGCCTCCGCGTAGTCGCGACGGCTCGCACTGGCGACCCGCGCGTCACCGACGGCGGCGACGATCTCGCCCGTCTCCGCAGCGCGCGCGACGGTGTCGAGGTAGTTCTCGGTGTACCAGTTGTTGCGCAGGATCGTGGCCTCGACGCCGGAGGCGGCGATGAGGCCCTCGGTGGCCTTGTGGTCGGCACCGAGCGCGTAGTCGATCTCGTCGTTGCGCGGCGCGCTGGTGTAGACGAGGCGCTCGACACCCGCCGCGCGCACCGCGTCGATGACATTGCCGTGGCCGGTGACGCGATCGGGGTCGGTTCCCGAGATCAGCAGAACGCGGGTCACTCCCTCGAGGGCGGGCGCGAGGGTCTCGGGGCGCGCGTAGTCGAACTCGACGACGCGGATGCCGCGGTCCCCGAGGTCGCTCGCCTTGGCGGGCGTGCGGACGCCGGCGACGATGTCGGATGCCGGGACGCCGCGCTCCAGCAGGGAGTCGACGACGAGGCGGCCGAGGTGTCCGGAGGCGGCGGTGACGAGGAGGGTCATGGGAGTGTCCTTTCGATCGGTACGCCGACCTCAACGCCTCCGCGCGGAGCGCATTCCGGAATGCCGGTACCCACTTTCTGGTTAGGTACTCACATGAGCGTCAGTCTTGCGGAAATCCGAGCAGAGCATCCGGAAGTATTCGCCGACGGGTGCCCCACGCGCACCGTACTCGACCACGTCATGGGCAAGTGGGGCATCCTCGTGCTGATGGCCCTCTCGGACGGGACCCAGCGCTGGGGCGTGCTGCGCCGCAACGTGTCGGGGATCAGCGAGAAGATGCTCGCGAGCACGCTGAAGACCCTCGAAGCCGACGGACTCGTCGTGCGCACCGCCTACCCCGAGGTGCCCCCGCGGGTGGAGTACGGACTGACCGACCGCGGCCGTGGCCTGATGGAGCACGTCCTGCCGCTGATGGGCTGGGTCGCCGAGAACGCCGCCGCGATCGTCGCCCGACCGGAGTGACCGTGCTCTCGATCCCCTCCCGATTCATGCGCGAAAGCCTGTCGTTCCAAACGAAGCGCCGCGCGCCGTTCCTCCAGGTGGCGAAGTCCGCGATCGCCACCGTCGCCGCGTGGCTCGTCGCCGGGTGGCTGGTGCAGGGGCCGCCGCCGATCTTCGCCGCGATCGCCGCGCTCCTCGTCGTTCAGCCCAGCATCAACCAATCGCTCACCCGCGCGGTCGAACGCAGCGTCGGTGTTGTGGTCGGCGTCGTGATCGCCTCGCTTCTGGGTATCGCCCTCGGCAGTCCGACCTGGGTGATCCTCCTGTCCGCCGGCGTCGCTCTGGTGATCGCGTGGGCGTTGCGCATGTCGCCCGGGGCGACGAATCAGGTCGCGATCAGCGCGATCCTCGTCCTCGCGCTGGGCACCGCCACACCCAACTACGCCGTCGACCGCGTGCTCGAGACGCTGATCGGGGCGCTCGTCGGGATCGTCGTCAACGTCGCCCTCGTCCCGCCGGTCCTCGTCCCGCCCGCGCGCGCGAAGCTCGAGGTGCTGGGGCGCGAGCTCGCCGCGGCTCTCGAGCGCCTCGCCCAGGCCCTCGAGACGCCGCAGACCCCGGCATCCCTCGAAGAACTCCTCCTCGAAGCGCGGCTGCTGCGTCCCGTTCGGGATGCCGCGGCCACCGCCATCGCGGACGGTGCCGACTCCCTGTCACTCAACCCCCGCAGCGGCCGCCACCGGACCGACCTGCTCGCGATGCAGGATCTCCTCGACCGCTTCACACCCGTCGTGACGCAGGCGATCGGCATGACCCGCGCCGTCTACGACGGCTACGACGTCACGATCGCCGAGGAGCCCTCGGTGCGCGCGATCGCCGAGCAGCTGCACCGCGCGGCACACGACGTCCGCCGCGCTTTCGCCGTCGACACGGGCGCCGACCTCCCCATCGCGGCCGAGGAACCCGCGCTCACCCGTCCCCTGCAGATCCGCACGCCGTCGGCCGCGCACTGGGTGCTGGTGGGATCGCTCCTCATGGACCTGCGCCGGGTGCACGAAACGCTGCGCGACGACGAGGGATGACGGGGCGAGAGTCCGGGGTGAGGGCGGACGGGCGCGCGCACACGACTTCGCTCGGTCCGACCCGACCCGCCCGCGACCCTGGTTGACTGGGGCGATGGGTACCGCGATGTTCCCTCTGGGAGCCGTCCTCTTCCCGCACACGCCCTTGGCGCTGCGGATCTTCGAAGAGCGCTACCTCGTGATGCTCGGCCGGCTCCTGGACGAGACGGATCCGGCGTTCGGGGTGGTCCTCATCGAGCGGGGGACCGAAACCGGGGGCGGAGACCAGCGATTCGCGATCGGAACGATGGCGCGCCTGAGCCACGTGCTCCCCGAAGCGGATCAGCTCCAGATCGTCGCCCGCGGTACGGAGCGCTTCGAGATCGTCACGTGGCTCGACGACGATCCCTACCCGCGGGCCGATGTCCGCCCTCTTCCCGATCTCGAGTGGAACGATGCCCTCGCTCCCGTCCTCGAGGAGGCGGAGCGCACCGTCCGACGCGTCCTCGGCCGGGCGGTTCAGTTCGGCGGCAGCCGATGGGACCCCGAGGTCGAGTTGTCGGAGGACCCGCTCGAGCGCGCGTGGCAACTCGCCGCGATCGCCCCCTTGGGGGAACTCGATCAGATCGAGCTGCTGCGTTCCGCGACCGCGGGTGGCCTCCTGCGCGCGACGATCGATCTCACCCTCGCCGCGGAGCCGCTGCTGAGCGAGCCGATCCCCGACGGGGTCATCGTGATCGACGACGACGACACCGCCGAGGAGTGAGCCGCGACCCAAAGACTCTCGTCACTCGGACGGGGCTGTCTTCTCCTCGACGATCGCCTCCGCGATGAGCGTGTCTCCCGCGCCGAAACGGATGAACCGTCCGATCGTCGCCGACTGGAGGAGCACCGCCGCGGCGACCGCAGCGACATCCGCGCGTCCCACGTCGGCCGACCACTGCGGGGCGGTGGTGATCCGTCCGGTGGGCGGGTCGAGGGTGAGGGTCCCTGGTCCGAGGATGGTCCAGTCCAGGTCGCTCGCGCGCAGATGGTCGTCGGCGGCGAGCTTGGCGTCGGCGTACGCGAAGAACGCGTCGTCCGGCGAGATGCCGTGGTCGGGCACCGAACCGATCCACGACACCATGACGAAGCGTCTTACGCCCGCGGCACCGGCCGCGTCGACCGCGCGCTGCGCGGCATCCCGGTCCACCGCGTAGGTGCGGTCGGCGTCCCCGCCTCCGGCACCGGCCGCCCAGACGACCGCATCGGCCCCGGCGAGCGCGTCCGCGAGCGCGTCGACGTCGGCCTTCTCGACGTCGAGGACGAGCGGCGTTCCGCCCGCTCTCTCGATGTCGGCCGCCTGGTCGGGGTTGCGGATGATCGACACCGCCTCGTCGCCGCGCTCCGCGAGGAGCCCCGCCAGGTGCAGGGCGACCTTCCCGTGGCCTCCGATGATCACGATGCGTTCCATGTCACTGTCCTCCGACTTTCTCGACCGACATCTTCAGAATCACCCGGTCCGCCCGATCTGGTGGGGACTGCTGGTCGGGGTTGCCGTACCGCTGACCGAGGCGCACGTAGAAGGCGCCCTCCGGGTCCGCCACTTCTTCGACCAGGCGTCCGCGCACCTCGAGGTACCGGTACGGCTCCGCCGGGTCGTAGACCATGAGACTCATCGAGGGGTTCCGCTGCAGGTTGCGGTATTTCTGCCGCGTGACGGTATGGGTGAACAGGACGTGCTCGCCGTCGAACTCGAACCACATGGGGTTCACCTGCACCGTGCCGTCGGGCCGAACCGTGCCGAGCGCGCCGTAATACGGCTTCTCGAGCAGGTCTCGCAATCTGTCGGGGATCATGCGGCTCCTCTTATCGGGCGATCGGTCTCGACCCTACGCGCGACCTCGGACACGCCCTCGTGGGGTTGACGGCTTCAGCTCACGTCCCCGTCGAGATACACCCAGCGCCCCGCGCGGCGGACGAAGCGGCTGCGCTCCGCGAGCACCTCACGCTCGGCACCGTGCCGCCACGCCGCGCGGAAGGCGACCACCGCCGTGTCGGGCTCCTCGTGCGCCTCGTCGACGGTGAGCCCCTCCCACACCGCCCCGGCGTCGAGCTCGAGGTCGTCGGGGCGGGTTCGCGGATGCCACGACCGCACGAGATGCGGGAGGTCGCCGACGACGTACGCGGTGTACCGCGAGCGCATCAGGCGCTCCGCCGACGGAGCCGCCTCGCCGTCGAGGATCGGGCCGCAGCAGCGACCGAACGCTCCCCCGCCGCACGGGCAGGGCGACGTGGACGACGGGCGCGCGCGAGCCGATCCGAAAGACATCCCGCCACTCTAGGTCGCCGCTCTCGGTCGCGCCGCGCGGCGACTTTCCACAGGACGTCGTCCGGGCGGCGCAGCCTTCGTAGCATGGACGCGGGGAGGCGACATGACGAATCACACATCGCAGGGCCGGCGCCCGCCGTTCGCGGCATACGGACCGGCATCCGCGGGGTACGGCCCGACGGCTCCCGTCGCGACCGTGCCCACGGCGCCGTGGCCGAGCCCGCAACCCGCGCCCGCAGCGGGTTTCGTCCCGTCTCCCGGCCCCGCGGGCCCGCGGCCCCCGCGTCGCGCGCTCGGCATCACCGCGCTGATCCTCGCGTGCGTCGGCACCCTCTTCGCCTTCTCCCCCTCCCCGCTGGTCTGGTTGCTGCTGGTCAGCGCCCTGGTGCTCGCGATCGTGCAGCTGGCGCGTCGCGGGAGCGCCCGCGTCCCCGCCGTCATCGCGATCGTCATCGTCGTTCTCGGCTTCGTCATCGCTCTGGGCGCGGCGATCCTCTCGGGGCTGACGTCCTCCGCGTCGTCCGGGGGCTACGACCCCGAGACCGACGCCTACACGCTCGCGGAACGGCTGTCCGTCGCGCCGGGCGACGGTTCGCAGGTCGATCTCACGTGGGGCACCGCCGAGATCATCGTCGACTCGGGCACCGGCGACGACGTCTGGTCGATTCGCGCTCTCGCCCCCGTCGACGTCACCGCCGAGACGAGCACGGCGAGTCCGTCCCCCTTCTCGGCATCCGGATCCCTAGTCGCGATCCCCATCGAGATGACCAACCTCACCGACGAGTCCATCGACCCCGACGGGTGGCAGCTCCGCTTCTCGTCGAGCTTCGTCTCCCCCGACGGGTCCTTCGCGGACGGTGTGTACGACCCGGCGATCATGGACGCCTACCCCAGCCGCTACGACATCGCGGAGCCCCTCGCCCCCGGCGAGACGGTCACGTTCTACCTCGTCGAGGACATGCCGCTCGCCGACGCCGAGAAGGGCAGCGTCGAGGTGGGACTGTACTCCGGCGACCTCATCACGTGGAGGGCGAGCGGCGGCTGAACCGGCCCCGTGCCAGGATGAACGCCGTGACCGACCGCCTCATGCTCCTCGACACCGCGTCCCTCTACTTCCGCGCGTTCTACGGGGTGCCCGATAAAGTGCGCGCCGCCGACGGCACCTCCGTCAACGCGGTGCGGGGTCTTCTCGACATGATCGCCAAGCTCGTCTCCACGTACGGACCCACCCGGGTGGTGGCGTGCTGGGACGACGACTGGAGACCGGCGTGGCGCGTCGATCTCCTCCCGAGCTACAAGGCCCACCGCGTCGTCGAGGCGGTGGCGACAGGGCCCGACCGCGAAGAGACCCCCGACCCCCTGCTCGCGCAGATCCCCCTCATCCGCGAGGCGCTCGCGGTCCTCGGGATCCCCGTCGTGGGGGCCGCCGAACACGAGGCCGACGACGTGATCGGCACGCTCGCGACCATCGCGGACGTCCCGGTCGACATCGTCACCGGCGATCGCGATCTGTTCCAGCTGATCGACGACGACCGCGAGGTCCGCATCGTGTACACCGCCCGCGGGATGAGCAACCTCGAACTCGTCGATGACGCCGCGGTGATGTCGAAGTACGGCATCCACGCCGCGCAGTACGGCGACTTCGCCGTGTTGCGCGGCGATCCCTCGGACGGCCTGCCCGGGGTCGCCGGCATCGGCGAGAAGTCGGCCGCGGCCCTGCTCACTGCGCACGGCGACCTCGACGGCATCCTCGCGGTGGCCGAGGCCGGCACCGGCGGCACCCCGGCGCAACGGGCGAAGATCCTCGCCGCCACCGACTATCTCGCCGTCGCCCCGACGGTCGTGCGCGTCGTGCGCGACCTCGATCTGGACGCGCCCGACGACGCGTTGCTCCCTCTGGACGACGACCGCCTCACCGCCGCGCAGGCCCTCGCCGAACGGTGGAACCTGGGCACGTCGATGACTCGGGCCCTCGCCGCACTGCCCCGCTGACAGCGACGAGCGCCGCCCGGGTGGAGTGGATCACCGCGCGCGGTCGAGCCACGCTTTCAGCCGGTCCCGTGTCCACGTCGTCACGATGCGCTCGTGCGGGACCCCCGCCGCTTCGGCACGGGCCGCACCGTAGTCGAGGAGTGACAGCTGGCCGGGCGCGTGCGCATCCGAGTCGATCGAGAACAGGCACCCCTCCTCGAGGGCGATCGCGATGAGCTCGTCGGGCGGATCCTGCCGCTCCGGGCGAGAGTTGATCTCCACCGCCACCCCCGAGGCGGCGCACGCGGCGAACACGGCCCGGGCATCGAACTCCGAGGGTGGACGCGTCCCCCGGGCGCCCTCGACGAGCCGCCCCGTGACGTGACCGAGAACGTCCACCCGGGGATCGCTCGCCGCCGCGACGAGTCGACGCGTCATCGGCGCACGCTCCATGCGCAGTTTCGAGTGGGCGGATGCCACGACCACATCGAGCTCGCGCAGCAGCGCGTCCTCCTGGTCGAGGTCGCCGTCATCGAGGATGTCGACCTCGATGCCCGACAGCAGGGTGAATGCGCCACCGCTCAGGCCCCTGACGACCTCGAGCTGCCGGCGCAGCCGCTCCGGCGACAGCCCGTTGGCCACGGTGAGGCGCGGCGAGTGATCCGTCAGGGCCAGATACTCGTGACCGAGGGCGCGCCCCGCCTCGACCATGGCCTCGATCGGCGTCACCCCGTCCGACCAGTCGCTGTGGCTGTGGAGGTCACCCCTCAGGGCCGCGCGCAGGGCCTCACCGCCGATGGCGCCCTTCGTCTCCCGAAGCGCCGCGAGCCGCTCGGGTACACCGCCGGCCAGGGCCTGCTGGATCACCGCGAAGGTCGAGTCACCGATGCCGGGACGCCGCCTCAGACCCGGATCGCGCAGCTCCGCATCGCTGAGCCCCTCGATGGCGCTGGCCGCCGTCCGGAACGCCTTCGACTTGTACCGCGACGCCCTCTCGCGCTCGAGCAGGTACGCGATCTCGTTCAGAGCGTCCAGCGGCCTCATGACTTACTCCGCGAGCTCCCGCGTGGTTGAGATCCACGCCTCGAGCTTCTCGGACGCCCGCCCGTCGTCGACCGCGGCGGCGGCGTCGGCCATCGCTTCGGCGAGCCGCTCGAGGATCGGGCGTTGCACTTCGTTGGCATCCTGGAACAACCGGTACGACACCAGTCCGGCGGCGGCGTTCAGCAGCACGATGTCGCGCACCGGCCCCGTCTCGCCCGCGAGCGTGCGCCGGACCACCTCGGCGTTGTGATCGGGGGTCCCGCCCAGCAAAGCGTCGATCTCGACGAGAGGGATGCCGAGATCCCGGGGATCCAGGTCGTGCTCGTGCACGTCGCCCCGGCTGATCTCCCACAGACGGCTGTGGCCCGTCGTCGTCAGTTCGTCCAGACCGTCGTCGCCGCGGAACACGAGCGCCGTGGCCCCGCGCGTTCGGAACACGCCCGTGATGAGCGGAACCCGATCGAGGTGGGCGACGCCGACCGCGTTCGCCTCCGCGCGAGCGGGGTTGCACAAGGGACCGAGGAAGTTGAAGACCGTCGGCACACCGAGCTCCGCCCGTGTCGGCCCCGCGTGACGGAAGCCGGGGTGGAAAGCCGCCGCGAAGGCGAACGTGATCCCGGTGCGGTCGAGGGTCTCGGCCACGTGCGCCGGGTCGAGCGTGAGGGCGATCCCCAGCGACGACAGCACGTCCGACGATCCCGAAGCCGAGCTCGCGGCACGGTTGCCGTGCTTGACGACGGGGACTCCGGATGCCGCCGCCACCACAGCCGCCATCGTCGAGACGTTGACCGTGCCGTAGCGATCGCCGCCGGTGCCGACGATGTCGAGGACCTCGGCGCGGACGGGCAGCGGGACGGCCGCCTCGAGGATCGCGTCACGGAACCCCACGATCTCTTCCACGGTCTCGCCCTTGGCGCGCAGAGCGATGAGGAATCCGGCGAGCTGGGAGGGCGTCGCCTCGCCGGCCATGACACGCCGCATCGCCCACGTCGATTCCGACACGCTGAGGTCTCGCCCTTCGAGAAGCGAGGTCAGGACATCGGGCCAGCTCAAGCGTTCCGCCATGACACGATCCTTCCACACCGTTCTCCCCCGCTCAGCGCCTGGAGCGCGTCCGCGAAAGTGCGGCCGTACCGGGGATTCCCCGTGGATTCTTAGGTTTCCCTAAGTCTCGAGCGTGGAATATCTCCAGCTCGAGATGGGAATATCGGCCCGTCGGATCGCGCATAATGGGATGGTGACGACCTCAGCGACGTATTCCCAGGCCGTGCGTGCCGTGAAGCGGCCCGACCCGGTCGCCGTGGGCACCATCGTGTGGCTGGGCAGCGAGGTCATGTTCTTCGCCGGCCTCTTCGCCATCTACTTCACTCTGCGCAGCACCTCCGCGTCCCTCTGGGCGCAGGAGACCGAGCTGCTCAACGTCCCCTTCGCGACCGTCAACACGATCATCCTCGTGCTGTCCTCGGTCACGTGCCAGATGGGCGTGTTCGCTGCCGAGCGGTACCAGCCGTACCGCACCGGCAAGCCGTTCCGCTTCGTCCAGTGGGGCATGGTGGAGTGGTTCTACCTCACGTTCATCCTCGGCGCCGTCTTCGTGTCGGGCCAGGTGTGGGAGTACGCGACGCTGGTTGCCGAAGGCATGCCCATCAGCGCCAACCCCTACGCCTCGGCCTTCTACCTGACCACCGGCTTCCACGCCCTGCACGTGACGGGCGGGCTCATCGCCTTCCTCCTCGTCATCGGCCGTGCCTACGCCGTGAAGAACTTCGGCCGTAAAGAGATGACCACCTCGATCGTCGTGTCGTACTACTGGCACTTCGTCGACGTCGTCTGGATCGCCCTGTTCTTCGTCATCTACTTCCTGAAGTAAGAGAGCTGCACCTGACATGGCACGAGAGAAGAAGCCGCGCCGCGCCTCCGGGCGCCGCAGTCCCCTGGCCGCCGCTGCGCTGATCGGCATCGGCCTTCTGCTCACCGGTGGCGTCTACGCCGGAGCCTCCGCGGCGATGGCCGCAACGGACACCCCGACGAGCAACGCCTCCTCCGCGACCGCGGTCGAAGAGGGCAAGAAGCTCTTCCAGGCGAACTGTGCGACCTGCCACGGCCTCGACCTCGAGGGCAGCCAGCAGGGACCGTCGCTGTTCGGCGTCGGCGAGCTGTCGGTCCACTTCCAGGTGTCGACCGGCCGTATGCCGCTGCAGGCGCAGGGCCCGCAGGCCCCGCAGAAGCCGGTGCAGTTCACCGAAGAGCAGATCGACGCGATCGCGGCGTTCGTGCAGTCCTCGGCTCCTGGGCCGACCTACCCGAGCGCCGACATCACCGACGGCGAGGGCGACCTGTCCCACGGTGCCGAGCTGTTCCGGATCAACTGCGCCATGTGCCACAACGTCGCCGGTGCCGGCGGTGCGCTCACCGAGGGCAAGTGGGCCCCCGATCTGCACACCGTGACCCCGGTCAACATGTACGCGGCCATGGTCACCGGCCCGCAGAACATGCCGGTCTTCAACGACCTGAACCTCACCCCCGAAGACAAGCGCGACGTCATCTCGTACCTGATGTTCCTTCAGAAGTCCGAGTCGCCCGGCGGATTCTCGCTCGGTTCGCTCGGTCCGGTCTCCGAGGGCCTGTTCATCTGGATCTTCGGAATCGGAGCGCTCATCGCGCTCACCGTGTGGATCACGGCGAAGTCCAACTGACCGTCGTCATCGACATTACGTAAACGCACGAGGAGCACCATGGCACACGAGGAAGACGCGCTCGAGCACGAGAGGGCTTCATGGAAGCCCTCCGCCGGGCTCGCGGTCGCGATCCCCGACCCCGTGGAGAACCCGGGTCTGCCCGGACACCGCCACCGCATGACCGATCAAGACCCGCAGGCGATGAAGCGCGCCGTCCGCACGGTCTACACCCTGTTCTACTTCTCGGTCGCCGCGAGCATCTGGGCGAGCATCGCCTACATGATCTTCCCGATCGAGTCGGGCGCGCTGATCGACATCCGGTACAACAACCTCTTCATCGGACTCGGCATCGGCTTCGCGCTGCTGTCGATCGGCATCGGCACCATCCACTGGGGCAAGTCGGTCATGTCCGACAAGGAGTACATCGAGGACCGCCACGCGACGCGCGGGCGCGACGAAACCCGCGAGGGTGCGGTCAACGTCTTCGTCGAAGCGAACAAGGACTCCGGCTTCGGTCGCCGCGAGATCATCCGCAATTCGCTGTTCGCCGCTATCGCCGCCTCGATCATCCCGGGCATCACGCTGTTCCGCGGTCTCGCACCGCAGGACGCCGATCCGGTCAAGCTGCTGAGCCACACCATGTGGAAGGAAGGCTCGCGCCTCTCGCACGACCCGTCCGGTCGTCCGATCCGCGCCGCCGACGTCACGCTCGGTTCCGCCTTCCACGTCATCCCGGAAGAGCTCGCGGGGCTCGGCCACGACGAGGGCTACCTCGAAGAGAAGGCCAAGGCGATCGTGCTGCTGATGCGTCTGCAGCCCGAGCAGCTCAACCCCGAGACCAACAACATGGACTGGACGTACGACGGCATCGTCGCGTACTCGAAGGTCTGCACGCACGTCGGTTGCCCCGTGGCGCTGTACGAGCAGCAGACCCACCACCTCCTGTGCCCTTGCCACCAGTCGCAGTTCGACGTCGCCAACGGTGCGGCCGTCATCTTCGGCCCGGCTGCCCGTCCCCTGCCGCAGCTCCCCATCACCGTCGACGCCGAGGGCTACCTCGTCGCGCAGAGTGACTTCCACGAGCCCGTCGGCCCCAGCTTCTGGGAGCGCAAATGAGCATCGGTACTCATCCCACCGAGAACGTCACGACCGAACCGGCCGTCTCCTCCGGCCCGCAGCCGGCGGGTCGCGACGGCAAGCCGCTCGGAGGCCGATTCGTCGGCGCCGCGGCCAACTACCTCGATGAGCGCACCAGCATCTCGGGCATCGTCAAAGAGCTGGGTCGCAAGATCTTCCCCGACCACTGGTCGTTCATGCTCGGCGAGATCGCCCTGTGGAGCTTCGTCGTCGTGCTGCTGTCGGGCACGTTCCTGACGTTCTTCTTCCAGGCGTCGATGGTGGAGACGCACTACAACGGCGCGTACGAGCCGATGCGCGGTATCGCGATGTCGGCCGCCATGGAGTCCGCGCTGCACATCTCGTTCGACCTGCGCGGTGGACTGCTGGTACGCCAGATCCACCACTGGGCCGCTCTGGTGTTCGTCGCCGGTATCGGCGTCCACATGCTGCGCGTCTTCTTCACCGGTGCGTTCCGCAAGCCGCGCGAGCTCAACTGGGTGGTCGGCTTCATCCTCTTCATCCTCGCGATGGCCGAGGGCTTCACCGGCTACTCCCTCCCCGACGACCTGCTCTCGGGCAATGGTCTCCGCATCATCGACGGCATGATCAAGGGTCTGCCGATCATCGGCACCTGGACCTCCTTCCTGCTGTTCGGCGGCGAGTTCCCCGGCACCGCGATCGTCGGTCGTCTGTACACGCTGCACATCCTGCTGCTGCCGGCCATCCTGGTCGCGCTGCTCGCCGTGCACCTCATGCTCATGATCATCAACAAGCACACGCAGTTCGCCGGCCCCGCCCGCTCGAACAGCAACGTCGTGGGCTACCCGATGCTCCCGGTGTACGCGTCGAAGATGGGTGGCTTCTTCTTCATCACGTTCGGTGTGATCGTGCTGATCGCCGCCCTTGTGACGATCAACCCGATCTGGAACTACGGCCCGTACGACCCCTCCCCGGTGTCGGCTGGTACGCAGCCCGACTGGTACATCGGGTTCGCCGACGGCATGCTGCGCCTCATCCCGCCGCACCTCGAGTTCGTGCTCTGGGACCACACCTTCTCGTGGAACATCATCATCCCGGTCGGCGTCCTGGGCCTGTTCATCGTCCTCGTGCTGGTCTACCCCTTCATCGAGGCGTGGATCACGGGTGACACCCGCGAGCACCACATCGCTCAGCGCCCCCGCAACGCGGCCACGCGCACCGCGATCGGCGCGGCCGGCGTGACGTTCTACGCCGTCATGTGGGCAGCGGCCTCGTCCGACATCATGGCCACGCACTTCCACCTCACGATGGAAGGGGTCATCCACGCGCTGCAGGCGCTGCTGATCCTCGGCCCGATCCTCGCCTACTTCGTCACGAAGCGGATCTGCATCGCGCTCCAGAAGAAGGACCGCGAGATCGCCCTGCACGGATACGAGTCGGGTCGCATCGTCCGCCTCCCCGGTGGCGAGTACATCGAGGTGCACCAGCCCGTCGACGAGTACGAGCGCTGGAAGCTGGTCGACAACGAGACCTACGAGCCCCTCGTCGTGCGTCCCAACGCGCAGGGCCAGATCCCCTGGTACGCGAACTTCCGCGCCGGTGTGTCGCGTTGGTTCTTCGAGGACCGCCTTGCACCGCTGACGCAGGCCGAGGTCGACGCCGCCGTGGCGCACCAGCACCACGAGCTCGATCACATCGACCACGAGGAGACCGACGAGATCGCCGGAGCGAACGCCCGGGCCGACGAGGACGGTCGTCCGCACATGGCGATCGGTGAGCGCGCGGAGGTCGAGTTCCCGGCCCCGAAGGGTCTCGAAGAGAAGAACCGTCCTCACGACGACAAGAGCGAGTGACCCCCTGATGGAACCCCGGTGCTTCGGCACCGGGGTTTCGTCGTTTCCGCGGACGTACAAGGCCCCAGCGGGCGCGATGCCGCGTGCGTATGCGGTCCCCGCCATCCCGTCCGCGCAGCCCCGCCGCCGCGGGCTGTCGTCTTGGCAGGATGCCACGGGTGTGTGGCATCCCTCCCCTCCCCCGGCACGAACTCGGCGCCGTACCGTATGCATATGACCAGCATTCAGGAGTACTTCGCTGCCCGGCTCGCCGCGGAGACGGACCCCTCCGACGTCTACGCCGCGCAGCAGGCCGGCGAGCGCTTCGTCCTCGTCGACGTCCGCGGGGATGACGCGTGGCGTCAGGGCCGCGTGAGCGGAGCCGTGCACATCCCCTATCGCGAGATCGCCGAACGCGCACCCCGGGAGATCCCCGCGGACATGCCGGTCGTCGTCTACTGCTGGAGTCCCGGGTGCAATGCCGGCCAGAAGGGCGCTCTCGCGTTCGCCTCGATCGGCTACAGCGTGCGAGAGATGATCGGCGGCTACGAGTACTGGGTTCGCGAGGGCCAGCCCTTCGAGAACGACGAGGGCCCCTGCGAGCGGGTGTTCGACCCCACCGTCATGGTCGTGCACCCGCGCTGAACAGTGCGCGTGCCGTGACGGAGCTACCGCACGGCCTCTTCGTCAGCATCCGGGCCAGCCTGTCCGATAACGCGGTCCCGAAAGGTCGAGAAGTCACCGAAACTCGAGCCCAGAGCCTGAGCGAGCTCGACCGGGGTGCCCACCCAGACGGTGTCTTCGGGGTCTGGAAGCTCCTCCCGCACGTGTGTCTCGGCCGGGATGATGTACATGGGGCTGCCCTGCGGATTGATCACCATCATCTTTCCGGCGACACACAGACGGAAGATGAATGACACCTCGTCCGGGCTCAGAGTCGCGTGAGCGATACCCCCGGTCACCGGTTCTTCCTGAGACAGACCGTCGAGCTGGAGGTCGGTCCAGCGACCGTCGAACGCGAGCGCCTCGCCGTCCGAGCTCCGACGAAGTTCTCCGGCGTCGTCCGGCGCGACCAGCCCCTCACGCGCGAGGAAAGTCGGCGAGTCCGGCCCGATCGGCATCGACGAGGTCACCGTGGCGAACACGCAGGAACATCAAAGAGAAGCCCATACCCGAAGACTACCGTCGCGCGCGGCGCCAGCAGGGGTGGACGCATTCCGCGCGGGGACCGCACCGGAGGGCGGCGAGAGCACCGAGGTCAGGCCGTCTCGACGTCCTCGGCGAACCACCGCGCGGCAGATCCTGAGAACACAGGCTCTCCCGCGATCGGTTGATCATCGTCGACGACGTCGCACACGACAACCGTCACGTTGTCGCGCGTCCCCGCCTCGAGCGCGAGTGCGACAGCGGAAGCCGCCGCCGACCGCGGGTCGTCCGCTTCAGCGATGAGACGCGCAACGTCTGCCTCGGGGACGTAGTCCGTCAGCCCGTCACTGCAGAGGACCCAGCGATCGCCCACGATGGAGGGACGCTCCGCAACCGAGACCACGTCTCCCTCGGCGCCGCCGAGCGATGCGGTGATGATATTGCGCCGTGGGTGAGCCGCTGCCGCCTCCGGAGGGATGATCCCGTGATCGACGAGCGCTTGCACGTACGAGTCGTCGCGCGTCTCGCGCGTGAACTCCCCGTCTCGCAGGAGGTAAGCGCGTGAATCGCCGGTGTGGGCGAGGAGGAGCTGACCATCCGCGCCGAGGAACAGACCCGTGAAGGTCGTCGCCATGCCCCGCAGGGCCGGGTCTCGCTCGACATGGGCACGGATGTCCCAATTCGCCTCGCGGATCCTGACCAGAAGACCATCGGCGTCGATCGCGCTCCCCCGGGTCGCGACAAGGCGATGGATGAGCGCAGCCGAGGCGAGGTCGCCCGAAGGACCACCGCCGACGCCGTCTGCCACCGCCGCACCCCAGGACGCCACGAAGGCGGCGTCCTGGTTGGTGGGACGGTGGGCGCCGGCGTCGGAGACGGCGGCCGTATTCAGCCGAAGAGGCACAGGATCAGCGAGCGAAGTACCCGCGGTAGTACTCGTACACCCAGCCGACGATCGCGACGACGAAGACGAGGAAACCGATGGGGACCATCCAGCTGCCGACCGCGAGGCCGATCACGGCGATCGCGGCGGAGGCGGCGAGCACGATGGGCCACCAGGACCACGGGCTGAACTCACCCATCTCGGGGTCGCCGTCATCGATGTCTGCGGTCAGCGTGTCTTCGGGAAGCTCGCCGTTCTGGGCCTTGAGCACGCGGCCCACGTAGAAGGCGATCATCGACGACATGAGGCCGAGGAAGACCAGCGCGACCGTTCCAACCCACTCGACGCCACCGTGCTGGATGAGACTCCAGACCGTGTAGACAGCGGCGATGAAGAATCCGAAGCCCGCGAGGAGCCACCAGAGTCCGACATTGGTACGCATCGTTTACTTGACCTCTCCAGCCGCCGCGTCGACGACGGGCGTGTCGGGTGCGTCCTTCGCCGGGCCCACGCCGACCGGAATACCGGCCTCGGGGTGGTTCAGGTCGAAGGCGGGGCGCTCGCTACGGATGCGCGGGATCGAGGTGAAGTTGTGACGCGGCGGCGGGCACGAGGTGGCCCACTCGAGCGACGCTCCGTAACCCCACGGGTCGTCGACGGTCACGCGCGGAGCCTTGCGGGCGGTGATCCACACGTTGAGCAGGAACGGGATCATCGATGCACCGAGGATCATCGAGCCGATGGTGGAGAGCTGGTTCTCCCAGGTCCACCCGTCGGCCGCGGCGTAGTCCGCGTAACGACGCACCATGCCGTCCACGCCCAGCCAGTGCTGGATGAGGAAGGTCATGTGGAAGCCGATGAACAGCATCCAGAAGTGCACCATTCCCAGGCGCTCGTTCAGCATCTTGCCCGTCCACTTCGGCCACCAGAAGTAGAAGCCGGCGAACATCGCGAACACGACCGTGCCGAAGACGACGTAGTGGAAATGCGCCACGACGAAGTACGAGTCGGAGAGGTGGAAGTCCAGCGGGGGCGACGCGAGAATGACGCCGGTCAGACCACCGAAGACGAACGAGACGAGGAAGCCGAGAGCGAAGACCATCGGCGTCTCGAACGTGACCGATCCTCGCCAGAGCGTTCCGATCCAGTTGAAGATCTTCACGCCGGTCGGCACCGCGATGAGCATCGTCATGAGGGCGAAGAACGGCAGGAGCACGCCACCGGTGACGTACATGTGGTGAGCCCACACGGCCACCGAAAGAGCGGCGATCGCGATGGTGGCGTACACGAGGGTCTTGTATCCGAAGATCGGCTTGCGGCTGAACACCGGGAAGATCTCCGACACGATCCCGAAGAACGGCAGCGCGATGATGTACACCTCAGGGTGTCCGAAGAACCAGAACAGGTGCTGCCAGAGGAGCACACCGCCGTTCTCGGGGCTGTAGATGTGGGCACCGAGCACGCGGTCCGCGGCGGCGGCGAAGATCGCCGCGGCGAGCACGGGGAACGCAAGCAGGATCAGGATGCTCGTGATGAGCGTGTTCCACGAGAAGATCGGCATGCGCCACATGGTCATGCCCGGGGCACGCATCGTGAGGATCGTGGTGATGAAGTTCACCGCGCCGAGGATCGTGCCGAAACCGCTGATGCCGAGACCCAGCATCCAGAGATTCCCACCGACGCCCGGGGAGAAGCTCGCGTTGGCCAACGGCTGATAGGCGAACCAACCGAAGCCGGCCGCACCCTGCGGGGTGAGGAAGCCGGACACGGCGATCGTCGAGCCGAAGAGGAACAGCCAGAAGGCGAAGGCGTTCAGACGCGGGAACGCCACGTCAGGCGCACCGATCTGCAGCGGCAGGAGCGCGTTGGCGAAGCCGGCGAAGAGCGGCGTCGCGAACATGAGCAGCATGATCGTGCCGTGCATGGTGAAGAGCTGGTTGTACTGCTCTTTGGTCGGGATGATCTGCATGCCCGGCTCGAAGAGCTCGGCGCGGATGATCAGAGCCATCACGCCACCGAGCATGAAGAAGATCACCGAGGCGATGAGGTACATGTACCCGATCGTCTTGTGGTCGGTGGAGGTGATCCACTTGACGACCAGGTTGCCCTTCTGCTCGACACGCGAGGTGCTGAGCAGAGCGGCTTGACGCGGGGGGAGAGTCGTCGGGCGAGAAGTGCCCTTCTCCTGAAGCGGAAGCGTCGTGGCCATGATCACTTGTTCCCTTCGGCGCCAGCCGTTGTGAGGTTCTGCAGACGCGACAGATCACTGATGTCGCCGACGTCACCGGCGTTGCGGAGCGACTCGAGGTAGTCCTCGTACTCGGCGTCGCTGACGACCTTGACGTTGAAGAGCATGGCGGAGTGGTACTCACCGCACAGCTCGGCGCACTTGCCTTCGTAGGTTCCCTCGCGCGTCGGAGTGAACGACCACTCGTTGTCGCGACCGATGTACATGTCTTTCTTGTACAGGAAGTCGATGATCCAGAACGAGTGGATGACATCGCGGGAACGGAGGTCGATCTTGACCTTCTTGTTCACCGGGAGGTACAAGGTGGGGACGTCCTCGAGGTCGTAACCGTCCGCCGTCGCCTTCGCCTGGACGCCCATCGAGTACACGGCGTCGGAATTGTCTTCCTTCGTGCCGTTGTACTGGAAGTCCCACGCCCACTGCTTGCCGTACGCGGTGATGGACACGTCGGGATTGTCGTACTGCGTCTCGAGCGTGTTCTGGTCGCGGGCCGTGAAGGCGAAGAAGCCGATGACCAGGATCAGCGGGACGATCGTGTAGAAGATCTCGACCGGCATGTTGTAGCGCAACTGCACCGGGAGTCCCGACTGCCCCTTGCGACGACGGTAGGCGATGACCGCCCACAGCATGAGGCCCCACGTGATGACGCCCACGGCCAGCAGCACGATCCAGGAGTTGACCCAGAGACCGGCGACCATGTCGGTGTGGTTGGTGGCAGGCGTGCCGTCATCGACGAAGCCGGGCAGGAAGCCGTGCAGCTGGGTCGTGGTGCAGCCGGAGAGGAGCGCGACGGACGCGATCCCGACGGGGAGCGCAGCCCAGCGGAGGCGACGTTTGGAGGGCACAGTGCACCTTTCCGGGTCGTGGATGAAGCTTTGACAGTCTACGGCAACCTCTCACCGTTCTCAGGCCATTCGTCCAGTGCCGAGACATCGAAAACCCCCGGATTCCACGCTGTGATCCGTGGTTCCGGGGGTTGTCGAACGAGGCTCGCGGACGGCGCGCCGAGCTCAGTGGAAGCTGTCGCCGCACGCGCAGGATCCCTGCGCGTTGGGGTTGTCGATCGTGAAGCCCTGCTCGGAGATCGTGTCCTTGAAGTCGATGCTGGCCCCGTCGAGGTACGGCACGCTCATGTCGTCGACGATGACCTCGACGCCGTCGAAATCGACGACCTTGTCACCGTCGAGGTAGCGCTCGTCGAAGTACAGCTGGTAGATGAGGCCGGAGCAGCCGCCCGGCTGCACGGCGACGCGGAGGCGCAGGTCGTCGCGCCCTTCCTGCGACAGCAGGCTCTTGACCTTGTCGGAGGCGGCCGCGGTCAGGCCCACGCCGTGCTCGCGGGTGTCGGCGGCGGACGACAGTGTGGTGTCGGTCATGGCGATGCCCTTCGGTTGATCGGTCGCGGGGACGCAACGATTCTACGCCCGTCCCGACCCCGCGGCCTCGGTCAGACGGTCCGCGCGTTCAAGCGCGTCAGCAGGAGCGCCTCCGACACCACGGCATTTCGGAACGTCTCGAGGTGCAGCGACTCGTTCGGGCTGTGCGCCCGGGCGTGCGGGTCCTCGACGCCGGTCACCAGGATCTGGGCGGCGGGGAACTCACGCACGAGGTCCGCGATGAACGGGATGGACCCGCCGATGCCGACGTCCACGGAGGGGACGCCGTACCCCTCGGCGAACGAGGCCCGGGCATCCTCGACAGCCCATCCGCTCGTGTCCACGAGGAAGGCGTCTCCGCAGTCGATGTCGCTGAACTCCAGCTGAGCGCCGAACGGCGCGTGCGCGCGGAGGTGCGCTTCGATCGCGGCGTAGGCGTCTTCCGCGCGCTGGCCGGGAGCGACGCGAGCGCTGATGACGACGCTGGTCTGCGGCGACAGGGTGTTGGATGCCGATGCCACGGGCGTGGCATCCCATCCGGTGATCGTCACCGAGGGCTTGTTCCAGATCCGGCTGAGGATCGAGTCGCGACCGATGGGGCTGACGCCCTCGAGCAGGCCGGACTCCGCGCGGAGCGTCACCTCTTCGTACGCGGGCGTCTCCGCGTCGCGGACGTGCAGCCCCTCGACGGCGACGGCCCCGTCGTCGTCCCACAGCGTGGCGAGCAGCTTGACGGTGGCGAGCATGGCATCCGGGACCGCTCCCCCGAGCATGCCCGAATGGGACGCGTGCTCGAGGGTCCGCACGGTGAGGGTGAAGCGCGCATTGCCGCGGAGCGAGACCGTGAGACCGGGGGTGCGGTCGTCCCAGTTCCCGGAGTCCGCGACGACGATCACGTCCGAACGGAGCACGTCGGCGTTGTCCGCGAGGAACTGCGCGAAGGAACGGGAGCCGTACTCCTCCTCCCCCTCGATGAACACGGCGATGCCGAGGTCCAGGTCGTCGCCGACGACCTCGGCCAGGGCGCGGATCGCCGCGACGTGCGCCATCACGCCCGCCTTGTCGTCGGCGGCGCCGCGACCGTACAGGCGTCCGTCGCGGACCGTCGGCTCGAACGGCGGCGAGTCCCACAGGTCCACGTCGCCGGGAGGCTGCACGTCATGGTGCGCGTAGAGCAGCACCGTCGGACGCCCGTTCTTCGGTGCGCGGGACGCGAGCACCGCGGGCTGCCCGAGCTCGTCGGTGCCGGGGATCGCGGCGCGCTTCACCTCGACGCGATCGAACATCCCCGTCCCTCGGAACAGGGCGGCCACGGCATCCGCGCTCTGCACGAGAGCGGACTGGTCGAAGGCCGGCCAGGCGATCGAGGGGATGCGCACGAGGGCGCCCAGGTCGGCGAGGGCGGAGGGGATGCCGGCGGCCGCGGCATCGCGCACGGCATTCTGCAAGGACACGTCGGGGGTCATGCGGGTAATCTTAAATCTCCCGATCAGCGAGCTCTCGAGGTTTTCCGTGGCAAAGTCCCCCGCCCCCGCCCCCAACGACACGCCCGTCGACCCGACGGAGACCGGTTCGGGCAAGGGGCGCGCAACGCCCTCGCGGGCCGAGCAGGAGGCCGCCCGCAAGCGCCCGCTCGTCCCCGACACCAAAGAGGCCAAGGCCCGCGCCCGCGCCGAACTGGCCGCTCAGCGCGAGAAAGCCCGCGTCGGCATGGCCGCCGGCGAGGAGCGCTACCTCCCCGTCCGCGACAAGGGGCCGCAGCGCCGCTTCGCCCGCGATTTCGTGGATGCCGGCTGGCACCTCGGCGAGGGCGTCATGCCGTTCATGCTCGTCGTCATCCTGCTGACGGTGCTTCCGGTGCAGTTCTTCCAGTACTGGGCGTTCGTGGCCCTGTGGATCTTCATCCTCTTCGTCATCGGCGACATGATCATCACCTCGATCCGCGTCAAGCGCGCGGCGAAGGACAAGTTCGGCGAGAGCAAGCTCGAAAAGGGACTCGGCTGGTACGCCGCGATGCGCACGGTGCAGATGCGCTTCATGCGCCTGCCGAAGGCCCAGGTCAAGCGCGGTCAGTACCCGGTCTGATCCCGGAGGCTTTCACGAAGCGGCGTGCCCCGGGGTGCGCCGTTTCGTCGTTCCGTCGGCCTGCGCACCGAACCCGGCTCAGCGCGAGCGCGCGAGCCCGCGATTGATCTGCCGCGCCCAGAGCGGTCCCCGGTAAAGGAACCCGGTGTACCCCTGCACGAGGTCCGCCCCGGCCGCGAGGCGCTCGCGCACATCGTCGGCGGTCTCGACCCCCCCGGCCGAGATCACGACGAACTCCGCCGGCACCGCCGCGCGGACCAGACGCAGCACCTCGGTTGCGCGCGCCTTCAACGGCGCGCCCGACAAACCGCCCGCTCCGGCCGCCTCGACCTTCGCGGCATCCGTGGACAATCCCGCTCGCGCGATCGTCGTATTCGTCGCGATGAGACCCGCCAGACCCGCATCGACCGCGAGACGAGCGATGTCCTGGACCTCGTCGTCATCGAGGTCGGGGGCGATCTTGACGAGGAGCGGCGTCGAGCCGGCGGCATCCTGAACGGCCGTCAGAAGGGGTCGCAGCGTTTCCACGGCCTGGAGCCCGCGCAGGCCCGGGGTGTTGGGCGAGGAGACGTTGACGACGAGATAGTCGGCGAGCGGCGCGAGGAGGCGGGCGCTGCGCACGTAATCGGTGGTGGCGTCCTCGACGGCGACCACGCGGCTCTTACCGATGTTGACCCCGATCACGGGGCGACGACGCGCGCGTCGGAGTCGGCGGAGTTTCGCGGCGGCCGCGGCAGCCCCGTCGTTGTTGAACCCCATGCGGTTGATGACCGCGCGATCGGCCACGAGCCGGAAGAGACGCGGCTTCGGGTTTCCGGGCTGCGCGAGCGCGGTGACGGTCCCCACCTCGACATGGCCGAAGCCGAGCGCGCCGAGTCCGCGGACCATCGTGACGTTCTTGTCGAACCCCGCTGCGACGCCGAACGGAGAGTCGAAACGCAGTCCGAGGGCCTCGACGGCGAGATCGGGCGCGGGCGCGGTGAGCCGACGGACCACGGATGCCACGGGCTCGATGCCCGCGGCACGGATGACGACCGCTGCGAGGTGATGGGCGAACTCTGGGTCGAGACGCGTGAGAACCGTGCGGAAGAGAAGGGGATACATCCCCGCCAGGCTACTGGACGTCTTCCGTGGCGCCGGCCTCGGGCACCGGTCGGTGCGCGTGGTCTGCGCGCAGCTGCGCGATCGCGGTGTCGAAGTCGTCGAGCGACTCGAACGCCTGGTAGACGCTCGCGAAGCGGAGGTAGGCCACCTCGTCGAGCTCGCGCAGGGGTCCGAGGATGGACAGACCGATCTCGTTCGCGTCGATCTGCGACGACCCGGTCTGTCGGATGGCCTCCTCGACCTGCTGCGCGAGCATGGCGAGATCGGCGTCGGTGACGGGCCGACCCTGGCAGGCTTTGCGCACTCCCGACATGACCTTCTCGCGGCTGAACGGCTCGACGACGCCCGAACGCTTGATGACGTTGAGGCTCGCGGTCTCGACGGTCGAGAACCGTCCGCCGCACTTGGGACACTGACGTCGACGACGGATGCTGAGACCGTCGTCGCTGGTGCGCGAGTCGATCACTCGGGAGTCGGGATTGCGGCAGAAAGGACAGTGCATGTGCTCGCCGATCTACGCGGGGAAACGGGCCGTGACGGCTTCGCCGTGCGCGGGCAGCGCCTCGGCCTCCGCGAGGGTGACGATCGCGTCGTGCACCTCGCGGAGCGCCTCGCGGTCGTACTCGATCACCTGTTGCGGGCGGAGGAAGGTCGCCGCCGACAGTCCCGCCCCGTAACGCGACTGTCCGCCGGTGGGCAGGACGTGGTTGCTGCCGGCGAGGTAGTCGCCCAGGCTCACCGGGGTGTACGGGCCGACGAAGACCGCTCCGGCGTTGACGAAGTCCGCGGGGCGGGGATCCGCGAGGTGCAGTTCGAGGTGCTCGGGCGCATAGGCGTTGCTGAAGGCCGTCGCCTGGGCCAGGTCGTCGACGAGGACGACCGCCGACTGCGGCCCCTCGAACGCGGCGGCCACGCGCTCGCGGTGGCGCGTCGCGGCCACGCGGGCCGGCAGAGCCGCCCGAACGGCGTCGGCGAGAGCGGGCGAGCCGGTCACGAGCACGGCGGACGCCTGTTCGTCGTGCTCGGCCTGGCTCACGAGATCGGCCGCGACGAGATCGGCGTCGGCGCTGTCGTCGGCGACGACGAGGATCTCGGTCGCCCCCGCTTCGGAGTCGGTGCCCACGCGTCCGGCGACGGCGCGCTTGGCCGAGGCGACGAAGTTGTTGCCGGGGCCCGTGACGACGTCGACCGGGTCGAGCCCGAGGCTGGCGACACCCGAGGCGAACGCGCCGATCGCGCCCGCGCCGCCCATGGCGTAGACCTCGGAGACCCCGAGGAGGCGTGCGGCGGCGAGGATCACCGGGTGAACGCGGCCCCCGAACTCCTCCTGCGGCGGAGAGGCCAGGGCGATCTCACGCACCCCGGCGACCTGGGCCGGAACCGTGTTCATGACGACGCTCGACGGGTAGACCGCCTTGCCGCCGGGGACGTACAGCCCGACGCGACGCACCGGTTGCCAGCGCTGCGTGACGCGGGCGCCGGGGCCGATCTGCGTCACGACCGGGGCGGGAACCTGAGCGGTCGAGGCCGCGCGCACGCGGGCGATCGCCTCTTCGAGAGCGGAACGCACGGACGGGTCGAGGGTGTCGAGCGCCTCATCGAGGTGCGACGCCGGGACGGCGATCGCGTGGTCGGTCACGTGGTCGAACTGCGCCGCCTGCTCGCGGAGCGCCTCTTCGCCGCGGACCGCGACGTCGTCCACGATGCGTGCGGCGATGATGAGGGCTTCGTCGCGCGCGCTGTCGGCGCGCGGGACGACCGCGAGAAGCTCGGCGGACGAGAGCACGCGGCCGCGGAGATCGATGGTACGGAGCATGAGACCAGGCTACCGGCCGCCCGCGAGCCTCCCTCCGCACGGGAGGGGGCTCGCGAACGGTGATCAGCCGCGGGTGACGCCCGACACGTCGTGAAGGTACCCGATGCGTCCGTCGTCGTGGCGGATGACGAACGTCTCCCCGCGGTCCTCGACCACGAGCGCCCACGCGGCCGGCCCGATCGGGAAGATGGGCACGCCGTAGTCGTCGACCACGTCGCGTTCGACGGGGGCGAGTGCCCAGAAGGCCTGGGTGGCGGGGTGAGCGGGCTCGGCGGACAGGTCGTGCAGGGTGCTGAGCACGTCCGTGGGGTGGTCGTCCGTTGCGTTCGCGTGATCCGCCGTCGCACCGTCGAGGCGCGTGTGGTCGGCGCTCGCGCGGTCGGCGCTCGCGTGCGTGACGGGAGAGGGCCCAGCCGTCCAGCCCGAGGTCCGCGGGTCGGTGGAATCGGGTCGAGGCCCCTCGGTCGAACGCACGTAGTCGCCCGGCACGGCGGTGTCGGCGCCGTCGTTCGGAGTCTTCACCGCGTCGGAGCCCGTCGCGGCGGGAGCCGGCTGCGCCGACGCACGACGGGTGGGTCGAGGGGCGGCGGGGCGCGGCACAACCGGGCGGACAGGACGAGCGTTTCGGTGAGCGGGCACCTCTTCGCGACCGGCGAAGTCTGCCGCGAACGGGGGCAGGAACGGGGCGACGACCGTCAGGACGACACCCGCCAGCATGAGGATCGCCTCGACCCACACGACCCAGGAACGCACCCATCCCCCGGTGTCGATCGCGATCGACACCGTCTCCCACAGCCACGCCACCCAGACGAACGCCGCCACCGAGAAGGCGACCGAGGCGAACTGATCGATCCCGAGCGAACCGACGCGACGGATGCCCTGCGGCGACAGGCGCCGGAGGACGAGGAGTCCGACGGCCACCGTGGGCAGGGCGATGGCGGCGATCCACCAGAGCCCGGATACCCACACGTTGCTGCCTCCGACGAGGAGACGCGCGGCTCCGGTGACGTTGTTGTCGGGGAAGAACGACACGAGGAACGCGACCGCCCAGATCCCGAGCAGGGCGACCTCGCGCACCGAGAAGGGGCCGACCCCGTACGACACCGAGCCGGAACCGGATGCCGTGGACGGCAGCGAGAGGCCGTGCGTGTTCACGTGGGAGCGCGCCGACATCTGCCCCTCGGCGGGAGCGTCGGCGTGGTCGACGTCGGCGTTGTCGTCCGCGCGCAGGTCGGCTTCGCGCAGGTCGGCTTCGCGCTGGTCGGCCTCGCTCCGGTCGGTCTCGCTCCGGTCCGTCTCGCGACGCTCGGCGCTCGGGTCGGTCTCGGCACCGTGCGGCTGCACCATGGTCGAGCGCGCCACGCGCGGGCCGGAATCCTCGGGCGCGCCGGACGCCAGGGGGCCGTCGGCCGCGGAGTCCGCGGGGGAGACGGGGTCGTCAGTGCGGTCGGTCACGATCTTCCTTTCCGAGGGCGCCGCGGCGCCCTGTTCGGTTCTCGGGGAGCTCGCATCGGCATCCTGTCGGAACTGCCGTGCGATTCCACGCGGCTCAGCCCAGGCAGTTGGGCCCGAGCAGTCCCTTCAACTCGCCGAAGAGATCGGCGGTCACGCGAACAGGCAAAGGCACCTCGAAGACCTTCGCCGTCCCACCTTTGTGGAGCTTGAGAAGCACCTCCGTATCGCCCGCATGCCGCTGCAGGGTCTGCGCGAGCTCGCCGATGAGGGCTTCGTTCGCACGCTGCTCCGGGACGACGAGCGTCAGACCGCTCGCGGCATCCATCCCCTCCAGGTCGGGAGCGAACGCGGACTGGGCGTGCAGGTTCAGACCGTCGTCGCGACGCGAGACCCGCCCGCGCACCACCAGGATCGAGTCGCCCTGCAGGATCGGCGCGAACTCGGCGTAGGTCTTCCCCATGAACATGACGGTGACCTCACCGTTGAAATCCTCGACGGTCACCATGCCGTACGGGTTTCCGCTCTGCTTGGCGACGCGGTGCTGCACGCTCGTCAGGAGACCCGCGACCGTCACCTGGTCGCCGTCCTGCACGTCTTCGGAGGAGAGGAGATCGTGGATCGAGGTCGAGGCGTGCTTCGCCAGCGGAACCTCGAGACCCGCGAGCGGGTGGTCCGAGACGTAGAGTCCCAGCATCTCGCGCTCGAACGCCAGCTTGTCCTTCTTGGTCCACTCGGGCCGCTCGGGGACCTTCGTGACCTGCTGCGGTTCGTCCCAGAGGGAGTCGAAGTCGAACCCGACTTCGCCGTTCGCCTCGCGCCTCTTGTCGCTCACCGCGCCTTCGCAGGCATCCTCATGGATCTCGAGGAGTGCGCGACGGGTGGAACCGAGGGTGTCGAACGCACCGGCCTTGATCAGCGACTCCACCGTGCGCTTGTTGGCGACGTGCATGGGCACTTTCGCCAGGAAGTCGTGGAACGAGGTGTACTTGGCATCCTGTCGCGCGGCGACGATCCCGTCGACGACGTTGGCACCGACGTTACGCACGGCGCCGAGACCGAAGCGGATGTCTTCCCCGACGGCGGCGAAGAAGCGGATCGACTCGTTGACATCCGGAGGCAGGACCCTGATGCCCATGCGGCGGCACTCGTTGAGGTAGACCGCCATCTTGTCTTTCGAGTCCCCGACGCTCGTCAGCAGGGCGGCCATGTACTCGGCGGGATAGTGCGCTTTGAGGTACGCGGTCCAGTACGACACGAGCCCGTACGCCGCGGTGTGCGCCTTGTTGAAGGCGTAGTCCGCGAAGGACTCGAGCACCTTCCACAGGGTCTGCTGAGCGACCTCGCCGTAGCCGCGCTCGGTCATTCCGCCGAAGAAGATCTCTTTCTGCTTGTCGAGCTCGCTCTTCTTCTTCTTGCCCATCGCGCGGCGCAGGAGGTCGGCCTGTCCGAGCGTGTAGCCGGCGACGCGCTGCGCCACGGCCATCACCTGCTCCTGGTACACGATGAGTCCGTAGGTCGTGTCGAGGATGTCGGCCAGCGGCTCTTCGAGCTCGGGGTGGATCGGCTCGATCTCTTGCTGCTTGTTCTTGCGCAGCGCGTAGTTGATGTGCGAGTTCACGCCCATCGGGCCGGGACGGTACAGCGCGAGGACGGCCGAGATGTCTTCGAAGTTGTCGGGACGCATCAGGCGCAGGAGCGAACGCATCGGCCCACCGTCGAGCTGGAACACCCCCAGCGTGTCGCCACGAGCGAGGAGTTCGTAGGATGCCGCATCGTCGAGCGCGAGATCCTCGAGCACGAGGGGGTGGCCCCGGTTGGCCTCGATGTTGTCGAGCGCGTCGTTGATGATCGTGAGGTTTCGCAACCCCAGGAAGTCCATCTTGATGAGGCCGAGCGACTCGCACGCGGGGTAGTCGAACTGCGTGACGATCTGGCCGTCCTGCTCGCGGCGCATGATCGGGATGATGTCGATGAGCGGCTCGCTCGACATGATCACGCCGGCCGCGTGCACACCCCACTGGCGCTTGAGGTTCTCGAGACCCAGAGCGGTGTCGAACACCGTCTTGGCCTCGGCGTCGGTCTCGATGAGGGTGCGGAACTCCCCGGCCTCTTTGTATCGCGGGTGCTCCGGGTTGAACATGCCGTCGAGCGGCATGTCTTTGCCCATCACGGCCGGCGGCATCGCCTTGGTGAGCTTGTCGCCCATGCTGAACGGGAAGCCGAGCACGCGCCCGGCGTCTTTGAGCGCCTGCTTGGCTTTGATGGTGCCGTAGGTGACGATCTGCGCCACGCGCTCGTCACCGTACTTCTCGGTGACGTACTGGATGACCTCGCCGCGACGACGGTCGTCGAAGTCGACGTCGAAGTCGGGCATCGAGACGCGATCGGGGTTGAGGAAGCGCTCGAAGATGAGGCCGTGCTGCAGCGGGTCGAGGTCGGTGATCTTCATCGCGTACGCGACCATCGAGCCGGCCCCCGAGCCACGACCGGGCCCGACGCGGATGCCGTTGTTCTTCGCCCAGTTGATGAAGTCGGCGACGACGAGGAAGTAGCCGGGGAACCCCATCTGGAGGATGACGTCGGTCTCGTACTCGGCCTGCTTGCGCACGGCGTCGGGGATGCCCCCGGGGTACCGGTCCTGCAGGCCGTTCTCGACCTCTTTGATCATCCAGCTGCCCTCGGTCTCGCCCGGGGGAACGGGGAAGCGCGGCATGTAGTTGGCCGAGGTGTCGAACTCGACGTCGCAGCGTTCGGCGATGAGCAGCGTGTTGTCGCAGGCCTCGGGGTTGTCGCGGAAGACCTGCCGCATCTCGGCAGGCGACTTGACGTAGTAGCCGTCGCCGTCGAACTTGAAGCGCTTGGGGTCGTCGAGAGTCGACCCCGACTGCACGCACAGCAGGGCGGCGTGGCTCGTCGCGTCGTGCTGGTGGGTGTAGTGCAGGTCGTTGGTGCCGAGGAGCGGGATGTTCAGGTCTTTCGAGATCTTCAGCAGGTCGCCCATGACCCGCCGCTCGATCGAGAGACCGTGGTCCATGATCTCGGCGAAGTAGTTCTCTTTGCCGAAGATGTCCTGGAACTCGGCCGCGGCGGCACGGGCCGCTTCGTACTGCCCCAGACGCAGGCGGGTCTGCACCTCGCCGGAGGGGCAGCCGGTCGTCGCGATGAGCCCCTTGCTGTAGGTCTGCAGCAGCTCGCGATCCATGCGGGGCTTGAAGTAGTAGCCCTCCATGCTCGCCCTCGACGAGAGGCGGAACAGGTTGTGCATGCCCTCGGTCGTCTCCGAGAGCAGCGTCATGTGCGTGTAGGCGCCGGAACCCGAGACGTCGTCGCTCTGCTGCTCGGGCGAGCCCCACCGCACGCGCGTCTTGTCGGAGCGGTGCGTGCCGGGCGTGACGTAGGCCTCGATGCCGATGATCGGCTTGATCCCCGCATCTTTCGCGGTCTTGTAGAACTCGTATGCCGCGAAGGTGTTGCCGTGGTCGGTGACCGCGATCGCCGGCATGCCCTGTTTGACGGCCTCTTGGACCATCGGCCCGATGCGCGCCGCGCCGTCGAGCATCGAATACTCGCTGTGCACGTGAAGGTGAACGAAGGAGTCTGCTGCCACGTATCGAGTGTACGTTCGGCCTCCGACATCGCCTCCGGAAGTTCAGAGCGGACCCCCAGGTCTCCCCCGCGCGTCGTTGTCCGACTCCCCCACCGGTGAAACGACGACTGGGCTACGGTGGGCGCGTGCCCACACCAGACTTCGTCCTCGAGCTCCGCCGCCTCGTCGGCACGCGCCCTCTCCCGCTGGTCGGCGTGACCGCCGTGGTCGAGCGGGACGGCTCGGTCCTTCTGGGCCGACGCAGTGACAACGGACGCCTGACCCCGATCACCGGAATCGTGGATCCGGGCGAGGAACCCGCGGATGCCGCTGTCCGCGAGGCCGAGGAGGAGGCGGGCGTGCGCATCCGTGCCGACCGTCTCGCCTGGGTGCACCAGATCCCCCGGGTCACCTACGCCAACGGCGACCAGAGCGACTACCTCGATCTCGTGTTCGCCTGCACCTGGCTCTCGGGCGAACCCGAACCGGTCGACGGCGAGATGACCGAGGTCGGATGGCATCCGGTGGCGCAGCTCGACGATGCGCTCGATCAGGAGATGCGTGCTCGCGTGCGTGCGGCGCTCTCCCCCGGTCCCGCTCGTTTCGAGCAGACCACGGCACCGTCCTGATGGGGGTCAGATCCCGTCGCGGAGGATCTCGAGAGCGTTCGCGAGGTCGGCCGGGTACGCAGACTCGAAGCTGACCCACTCCCCCGTGGCCGGATGAGTGAACGCGAGTCGGTGGGCGTGCAGCCACTGCCGTTCGAGCCCCAGGCGCGTGGAGAGCGTGGGATCGGCGCCGTAGAGGGGATCCCCGACACAGGGATGCCGGTGAGCCGCCATGTGCACCCGGATCTGGTGCGTGCGCCCCGTCTCGAGGTGGATCTCGAGCAGCGACGCGCGCGGGAACGCCTCGAGGGTCTCGTAGTGCGTCACGGAGTCCTTGCCATCGGGAATCACCGCGAACTTCCAGGAGTGGCGCGGGTGTCGGCCGATGGGGGCGTCGATCGTTCCCGACAGCGGGTCCGGGTGGCCCTGGACGACCGCGTGATAGATCTTGTCGACCTCGCGCTCTTTGAACGCACTCTTCAGCAGGGTGTAGGCGCGCTCGGTCTTGGCGACGACCATGAGCCCGCTCGTTCCCGCATCGAGACGGTGCACGACGCCGCGGCGCTCCGCCGGTCCGCTCGTGGCGATGCGGAACCCTGCCGCCGCGAGGGCACCGAGGACGGTCGGCCCTTCCCACCCCACCGAGGGATGGGCGGCGACACCGGCGGGCTTGTCGACGACGACGATGTCGTCGTCGTCCCACACGATGCCGAGATCGGCGACCGCGACGGGCACGATCTCGGGCTCGCGCTTCGGCTCCCACTCGACGCTCAACCAGCCGCCCGCACGGAGGCGATCGGAGCGCGCGACGGTGCGCCCGTCGACGCTCACGCCGCCCGCGTCGGCGATCTCCGCCGCGAACGTCCGCGAGAAACCGAGCATCTTGGCCAGCGCCTGGTCGACGCGCGTCCCGTCGAGCCCGTCGGGAACGGGCAGGTTCCGCGACTCCATGTCAGCGGGGACCGGGGTCGGTCGCGGCGTCGACGCTGTCGTCCGGCGTCGCCGCCTCTGCCGCACGGGAGGCACGCGTCTCCCGCGTGCCGTCCAGGCGGAGTCCGAAGAGAACGAGCAGAGCGACCGAGATCATCATCGAGACGATGAACACGTCGGCCACGTTGTAGATGGCCGGCATCATCCACGGGGTCGAGATGAAGTCGACCACGTGTCCGACGGGAAAACCGGGCTCGCGGAAGAGCCGGTCGGTGAGGTTGCCCAGCACACCGCCGAGGAGGAGGCCGAGCACCACGGCCCAGAGGCGCGAACGGACGCGCGTGATCGCCAGGAAGAGGATGACGCACGCCACGACGGCCAGGGCGATCGTGAAGATCCAGGTGACGCTCTCACCGAGCGAGAACGCCGCTCCGGGGTTGCGCACGAGGTACAGCTGGAGCGCCTCGCCGATGACCGGGACGACGCGCTCGGGAGGGAGGTTCTCGATGGCGATCATCTTCGCCAACTGGTCGGCGGCCAGCACCACCACCGCGAGAATCGCGATGAGGGTACTGGCCGCCGCCGAACGCAGAGGAGGTCGACTGCGCAAAGAGTCGGCCTACAGACCGATCGCCGACACGGGCGTGGAGCCCGACGACGACGCGGTGGTGTCGAGGTCGCGGAGCTGACCCTCGATGTACGAACGCAGCTGCGAACGGTAGTCGCGCTCGAAGTTGCGCAGCTCGGTGATGCGCCCCTCGAGGGTGACGCGCTCCTTCTCGAGACGAGCGCGCTCCTCGCGGCCCTTCTGCTCGGCCTCGGCGACGATGGATGCCGCCTGAGCCTGTGCCTCGCTGATGAGCTGGTCGCGCTGGGCCTTGCCCTCGGCGACGTGCTCGTCGTGCAGGCGCTGAGCCAGCTCGATGATGCCGGCGCTCTGCGCGGCGGGAGCCGTGTCGGTCTCGGCCACGGGAGCCTCGGCGACGGGTGCGGGCACCTCGGCGACGACCGGAGCCGCTTCCTTCGGGGCCTCGGCGACCGGGGCCGCAGCCGTCGGGGCGGCCTCGCCGGACTCGTAGGCCGCGAGCTTCGCCTTCAGCTCGTCGTTCTCAGCGATCGTCTTGCGCCATTCGACGACGATCTCGTCGAGGAAGTCGTCGACCTCATCGGGGTCGAAACCCTCCTTGAAGCGCACGTGCTGGAACTGCTTGGTGACGACGTCATCGGGGGTCAGTGCCATGGTGTTTCCTCTTTCGAGAGCTCTGAGTTGGAACTGTGGGGGTGTCGCACCGGGGCGTACCGCTTCGGAACAGCATAGCCGCCGCCCTCGGCTGGTGTCGAAGGACGGCGGCGTGAGAGGTCACAGAGTCGACAGGGACCGAGTGACGCTCAGCAGCAGGAAGCACAGGAACATGGTGATCGCGAATCCGAAATCGAACGCGATCCCCCCGATGCGCAGGGGCGGAATGAAGCGACGGATCAGCTTGATCGGCGGATCGGTCACGGTGTACACGATCTCGGCGATCACGAGAGTGGCACCCCGAGGACGCCATTCCCGATTGAACATCGGGATGTACTCGAGCACGAGGCGCGCGAGCAGCAGCACGATGTAGATGAAGAGGAGCGCGCTGAGGATCGAGCCGACCAGGCTCAGGACGGCCACGATCGCTTACTGGGACGCGAAGGGCGCGACCTCGGGGTCGGCCTGCGCGATCGCACCGTCTCCGGAGACGGCGATGTTCTCGGGCGAAAGCAGGAAGACCTTGCTGGTGACCCGCTCGATGCGTCCGTAGAGTCCGAGCGACAGACCGCTCGCGAAGTCGATCAGACGGCGCGCATCCGCGTCGCTCATCTGCGACAGGTTGATGATGACCGGAATGCCCTCGCGGAAGTTCTCGGCGATCACCTGCGCGTCGCGATACTGCTTGGGGTGCACCGTGAGGATCTCGCTGACCGGACCGGCAGCGGGCTGACGCACCACGGCGGGCCGATGCAGCGGCGTCACGGGAGCAGCCTTCTCGACCGGTGCGGTCTGCTGCGGCTGCTGCTTGCGCGCGGCCGGCTGCGCAGGCTCCTCATAGGTCTCCTCCTCGTCGGCGAGTCCCAGGTAAACCATCGTCTTCTTGAGCGGGTTCGACATCGCATCCTCCGTTCGCTCGTCTGTGTCGAGGCTATCCGCGCACGGGCCTCGGACCCGTGATTGCGGACCCGATCCGCAGGTGTGTCGCGCCCATTGCCACCGCTTCGGGGAAGTCGCCGGTCATTCCCGCCGAGATCCATGTCGCATCCGGGACGACCGTGCGCACCGCGTCCGCACTCCGGCGGAGACGCTCGAAGGCGCGCGCCGGCTCTTCGTCGAGAGGAGCGACGGCCATCACGCCGCGCACGCACAGGGTGGGCAGTCCCGCGACGTGGGCGGCGAGAGCCTCGACGTCGTCCGGAACGACTCCCCCGCGCCCCGCGTCGTCCGTGAGGTTCACCTGCAGGAGCACATCGAGCGGAGCGCTCGAGCCCGCGGCATCCAGAGCGTCCGCGATGCGGGGACGGTCGACGGAGTGGACCACGTCGGCCGCCGCGCGGACGGCGCGCGCCTTGTTCGTCTGGGCCTGGCCGATGAAGTGCCAGCGGAGGTCGGGGATGTCCGCCAGCTCCTCGCGCTTGGCGGTCAGCTCCTGCTGCCGGTTCTCCCCGACGTCGCGGACCCCGAGCGCGTGGAGTTCGCGGACGAGGGAGGCGGGGTGGAACTTCGTCACGACGATCCGCGTGATCCCGGAGAGGTCGCGGCCCGCCGCGCGGGCGGCATCCGCGATGCGCGCATCCACGTCGGCGAGGCGATCGGCGAGGGCGGTGGACATGGGGCTCCTTCACGACGCAGCGGGCCCGGTGGAGACCGGACCCGCTGCAGTGCTCACTCGTGCTTACTTGAGGAAGTCGGGCACATCGAGGTCGTCGTCCGCGAAGCCGCCGTCGTACGACGACTCGGGGACGTGCGCGGCCACCGGTGCCGGCTCGGGCTTGCGCTCGGGGGCGCGCTCGGTCGAGGCCTTCTGCTCCTCGGCCGCGTGCAGGTCGCGGGCCACGTCGTCGGCGGGGATGACCGGGACGACCGGGGCCGACACCGCGCGCTGCGCGCCGACGGCGTCGATGCGCAGTGACGGCTCGCCGCCGTCGAAACCGGCGGCGATGACGGTGACGCGCACCTCGTCGCCGAGGGTGTCGTCGATGACCGTTCCGAAGATGATGTTGGCCTCGGGGTGCGCCGCTTCCTTCACCAGCTGCGCGGCGTCGTTGATCTCGAAGATCCCGAGGTTCGAGCCGCCCTGGATGGACAGCAGAACGCCGTGGGCACCCTCGATCGACGCCTCGAGCAGGGGCGATTCGACCGCGAGCTCGGCGGCCTTGATGGCGCGATCCGCCCCCCGCGCCGAGCCGATGCCCATGAGGGCCGACCCCGCCCCCTGCATGACCGACTTGACGTCGGCGAAGTCGAGGTTGATGAGTCCGGGGGTCGTGATGAGGTCGGTGATGCCCTGCACACCGGCGAGGAGCACCTGGTCCGCGGTCGCGAAGGCCTCGATCATCGAGATGCCGCGGTCGCTGATCTCCAGCAGACGGTCGTTGGGGACGACGATGAGGGTGTCGACCTCTTCCTTCAGGCGTCCGACGCCGGCCTCGGCCTGGCTCTGTCGACGACGACCTTCGAAGGAGAAGGGCTTCGTGACGACACCGATGGTCAGGGCGCCGATCGACTTCGCGATCTTGGCGACCACCGGAGCACCACCCGTGCCGGTCCCGCCGCCCTCGCCCGCCGTGACGAAGACCATGTCGGCACCGCGGAGGGCCTCTTCGATCTCCTCCGCGTGGTCTTCGGCGGCGCGACGACCGACCTCGGGGTCGGCGCCCGCGCCGAGTCCCCGCGTCAGCTCACGGCCGACGTCGAGCTTGACGTCGGCGTCGCTCATGAGCAGCGCCTGCGCGTCGGTGTTGATCGCGATGAACTCCACGCCGCGAAGGCCGAGCTCGATCATGCGGTTGACGGCGTTGACGCCGCCCCCGCCCACACCGACGACCTTGATCACGGCGAGGTAGTTCTGGTTGTGGCTCATGCCGGCCTCCGTTTGTCCCCGAACCCGAAACTCTAAACCTCATGTTGAGGGTTAAAGAATTGCCCGGTATGCAATTCCTTGACTTGAAAGTAGGCGGCGTTGCGGTCCTCGCCCCGCCGACACGCGGCGTGTCCGAGGATCGCTCCCGAGATCAGCGGATGACGCCGGCCTCGGGCGAGGTCACGTCGTACTCGCGCGTGCTGTCGGGCGGGCTCTTCTGCATGAGCAGATCGAGGACCCGTGCCTTCTCGGGCGAGCGATCGGCGCTCCCCCACATCACGCGGGTGCCGGTGGCGCCGAGGGTCAAGGTGACGTCGTCGGGCGTGGTCGCCGAGACGGCGGTCACCTGGGACCGGATGCCGTCGGGCAGGGCGCGCATGACGCGTCCGGCCGCCCGGAACGGCTCCGACGTCGTCCCCGCGGGAACGTCGATCACGGGCTGACCGGCCGGGGCGTCGGGTGTCGTGGAGAGGACGACGCCCGCCGCGTCCACGACCGTGAAGCCGGCCGGGGTCTGCACGGCACCGATGGGTGTGCGCTCCACGATGCGCACCACGAGATCGTGCGGCGGCTGCGCTTCGAGCGTGTAGGACTCCACGAGCGGGAAGCGCACCAGCGCCGCCTTGATCTCGCTGTCGTCGATGAGCGCGAGCGGTGTGCCGACCTGATCGCTGAGAGCGGCGGTGACCGCCGCTGCGTCGAGCTGCGAGGTGCCCACGACGTCGACGCGTTCGAGCGCGAACAGCGGACTGTACGCCGCCCCCGCGGTCCCGACGATCATGACGGCGAGGGCCGTGCCGACTCCGATCCAGATCCGTCGGCGCCGACGCTGGCGGACGGTGAACCTCCGCACCTCGGCACGCAGCGCGCGGCGCCGCGCGCGCGAGGCACGCCAGACGTCACGGAGACCGGTGCCGTTCTCGTCGGCCGGGGGTGCGGCATCCGGACCCTCGTCCTCCGGCCGCGACGGTGGGGCGACCAGGGGCACGACCGGTGCGGTCGCCCCCTCGGGCGGCGCCTCCGACTCCCCACGGGGACTCGACGCCGGTCGCTTCGCGGGGGCGCGCGACGCGGGAGCCGACGGCAGGGGGGTGGGCCGCTCCACGGTCAGACCGCCGCGGCCTCGGTGCGCGAGAGCGCTTCGAGCACCTGCGGGATGATCTGGTACACGTTGCCGCAGCCCAGGGTGATGACGTAGTCCCCGGGGCGGGCGATACGCGCCGTGTAGTCGGCGGCGGCCTGCCAATCGGGCACGTAGTGCACGTGCTCCGGATCGGCGAACGCTCCGCTGACGAGTTCGCCGGTCACGCCGGGCACCGGGTCTTCGCGGGCGCCGTACACGTCGAGCATGACGGTGTGATCGGCGTGCGACTCGAGCACCTCCGCGAACTCGCGGTACATCTCCTGCGTGCGCGAGTAGGTGTGCGGCTGCTGGATCGCGATGATGCGCCCCTCGCCCACGACCGTCCGCGCCGCGGAGAGCGCGGCGGCGACCTCGGTCGGGTGGTGCGCGTAATCGTCGTAGACGCTGACGCCCTGCGCGACGCCGTGCAGCTCGAACCGGCGGACCGTGCCACCGAACCCCTCGACCGCACGGGCGGCGGCTTCGAGCGAGTGTCCGAGCACGCGGAGCACGGCCACCGCACCCGCCGCGTTGACGGCGTTGTGGGCGCCGGGGACACGCAGCTGCACGTCGACGCTCTCGCCCTCGGCCGTGAGCGTGAAGGCGACGGGACCGTCGGTCCGGATGCCGTGGAGTCGGACGTCGGCATCGGAGTCCTCGCCGAAGGTGACGACGTTCGCGTGCGTGATGCGCTCACGGACGGCACGGGCCCCCGCATCGTCGGCCGAGATGACCACGGCCTCGCCCGCGGCATCCGCGAATCGCGCGAAGGCGGCGTCGAACGCGTCCCGCGAGCCGTAGTGGTCGAGGTGGTCGGGGTCGACGTTCGTGATGAGGGCGACCGCGGTGTCGTAGAGCTCGAAGGTGCCGTCGGACTCGTCGGCCTCGATCACGACGAGGTCGTCGGAGCCGGTGCCGCTCGAGGCGCCCAGGTCGGCGATCACACCGCCGTTGACGAACGTGGGGTCGACCTCGAGAGCCCGCAGAGCCGTGACGATCATGCCCGTCGACGTGGTCTTGCCGTGCGCGCCGGCGACCGAGACCAACCGACGACCGGCGATGAGCCAGTGCAGCGCCTGCGAGCGGTGGATGACGTGGAGCCCGCGCTCCTTGGCGGTGACGAACTCGGGGTTCTCGGGCCAGATCGCGCCCGTGTGCACCACCGTGTCGGCGTCTCCCAGGTGCGCCGCGTCGTGCCCCACGTACACGGTGGCCCCGCGCGCGGCGAGATCCCGCAGGGCCGCGCTGTCGGCACGGTCGGAGCCGGAGACCCGGATGTCGCGGTCGAGGAACATGCGGGCGAGTCCCGACATGCCCGACCCACCCACGCCGATGAAGTGCGCGGAGGTGATGGTCTCGGGGATGGGGAGGCTCAGGTCGGGTCTGATCATGGCGTCTGCGAGTTTACGTCGCCGATCCTGCGCGCAGGCCCCGGCGCGCCCGAGGGACGCCTCAGCGCGCGAGCGCGGAGTCGATGAGGGCGATGACGTTCTCGGTGCCGGTCCGGGTGCCCGTCCGCGCCGCAGCGGCGCGCATGCGCGCGCGGGCCGCATCGTCGCGCAGCAGCGGGACGATCTCGTCGCGCACGCGATCGGCGGTGAAGTCGGCGTCGGCGATGAGACGGGCGGCTCCCGCCCGCACCGCGGACGCGGCGTTCAGACGCTGCTCGCCGTTGCCGACCGCGTACGGGACGTACACCGCCGGGATGCCGAGCGCGCTGATCTCGCTGACCGTCGCCGCTCCCGAACGCGACACGATGAGGTCGGCCAGCGCGAAGGCCAGATCCATGCGGTCGACGTACCGGACCACGGCGTAGCCCGCGACCTCCGGATCCGGAAGGTCGGAGTTCTGCCCCGTCACGTGCAGCAGCTGCCAGCCGGCGTCGAGGACCTCGCGCCACGCGCCGCCGAACGCGGTGTTCAACCGCAGGGCGCCGAGCGACCCGCCGAACACGAGAAGCGTCGGGCGGGTGGCATCCAGCCCGAAATGACGGGCCGCCTCCTCGCGCAGGGCGTCCGCGTCGAGGGCGACGATCTCGCGTCGCAACGGCATCCCGACGACGCGCGAACCCCGCAGTGGCGTCCCCTCGAACGCGACGCCCACGCCCGCGGCGCCGCGGGCTCCGAGAACGTTCGCCAATCCCGGCTTCGCGTTGGCCTCGTGCACGACGAACGGCACGCGCTCGCGGCGCGCGGCGACGTATGCGGGGGCGGCGGCGTACCCGCCGAAACCGACGACGACGTCGACACCGCGCTCGCGGATGAGGCGGCGCACCTCGGCTACGGCCCGCAGGAAGCGCGCGGGGAACCGCACCGCCGCGCCGTTCGGGCGCCGAGGGAAGGGGACCTTGTCGACGAACAGCAGCTCGTAGCCGCGGAGCGGCACCAGGCGTGCTTCGAGCCCTTCGCGCGTGCCGAGCACGAGCACCTCGTCGGCGCCGTCACGCGCGCGCAGTCCATCGGCGACGGCGAGCAGGGGGTTCACGTGTCCGGCGGTCCCGCCGCCGGCCAGAAGAGTGGTCGTCACTCGTTCGAGCCTAAACGTCAGCGCCGTCGCGACGCGCGCGGCCGGGCGGCCGGCGCGACGGCGGGGCGATCCGGCAACGTGCGCGCGAACGACAAGAGGACACCGCACGCGATGAGCACCGACAGCAGAGACGTACCGCCCTGCGACATGAACGGCAGCGGCACGCCCAGCACCGGGAAGACGCGGAGCACCACGGCCACGTTGACCATGGCCTGGCCGACGACCCAGATGGTGATGCCGCCCGCGACGATGCGGACGAACGGGTCGTCGGTGCGCCGGATGACGTGGAAGGCTCCGACGGCGAAGAGGCCGAAGAGGGCGAGGACGACGATGCAGCCGATCAGCCCCAGCTCCTCCCCGACGATCGCGAAGATGTAGTCGTTCGCGGCCGCCGGGAGCCAGTCGTACTTCTCGGCCGAGTTACCCAGGCCCACGCCGAAGATCCCTCCCGCGGCGAGGCCCCAGATGCCGTGCAGCGGCTGGTAGCAGTCGCCCAGGTAGTTCGCGATGCAGTCCTGGTCGAGGAAGCTCATGATGCGGCGCATGCGGTCGGCGCTGGTGATCGCGAAGACCGCGATGCCGGCCACGGCCGCCAGGGCCGGCAGCACGAAGATGCGCAGCTTCACCCCGGAGAAGAACAGGGCCCCGAGGAGCACCAGCACGAGGATCATGGTGGTGCCGAGGTCTTTGCCCCCCATGACCGTGGCGGCGACGAGCGCGAAGACCGGGACGATCGGGATGAAGACGTGTCGCCAGTCGCCCAGGAGCGTCTGTTTGCGGAACAGGACGTACCCGAGCCACAGCGCGAGCGCGAGCTTGAGGAACTCGGCCGGCTGGGCCTGGATGCCCGCGATCAGGATCCAGTTGCGGTTGCCGTTCGCCGAGATGCCCAGCGGGGTGAACACGAGCAGCTGGAAGATCGTGGCGAAGATGAGGGCCGGCCACGCCATCCGCTTCCAGAACCGCACGGGTGCGCGACTCAGGACGAACATCAGCGGGATGCCGACCACGGCGAACACGCCCTGCTTGAGGACGTGGTCGAAGGGGCTCTGCGCCCCGTCGAGCGCCGAGGTCGCCGACAGCACCATCATCAGACCGAAACCGGTCAGCAGGAGCGCGGCCGAGGTGATGAGCAGGAACTCGATCGAGACGGGGCGGAAGGCGCGGCCGAGGGAGACGCGCGCGGCGAGGCCGGGAGTCGAGGACTCGTCGGGACTCTGCCGAGACCGCGGGGCCGTGGTGGTCACTCGCATCCCCTCAGATCTATCGGTTCGTCGCGTCGTCGCTGTTCGCGAGCCATGTCCGGACCGCGTCGGCGAACCGGTCGCCGCGGTCGGAGTACGACGTGAACTGATCGAAGGATGCCGCCGCGGGGGCGAGGAGCACGGTGTCCCCGTCCTGGGCGAGACCCGCCGCCAGTTCGACGACGCGTGTCATGACGTCCTCAGTCTCGGTGTGGTCCACCTCGAAAACCGGCACCTCGGGGGCGTGTCGCTCGAACGCGGCCACGACGGCGGCGCGCTCGGTGCCGATGACGATCGCCGCGCGGGAGCGGACGCCGCGTGCGCGGACGAGGTCGCTGAGGTCGACGCCCTTCAGGAGCCCGCCGACGACCCACACCGCGCCGGGATACGCCGCGAGCGACGAGGCGGCCGCGTGCGGGTTCGTGGCCTTCGAGTCGTCGACCCAGGTGACCCCGGCGTGCGCCGCGACGACCTGGATGCGGTGGGGGTCCAGGCGGAAACGCTCGAGCGCGTCGTGGATGTCGGCCGGCGCCACCCCGAGCGAACGGGCGAGGGCACTCGCGGCGAGGATGTTGGCCACGACGTGCGGGGCGGCGAGGCCCTGTTCGGCGAGATCGGCGACGGTGGTCAGCTCGAGGGCCGAGGTGGCGCGCTCCTCGAGGAAGGCCCGGTCGACCAGGATGCCGTCGACCACACCGAGATCGCTCGGCCCCGGCACGCCCAGGTCGAAGCCGATCGCGCGGGCTCCCTCTTCGACCTCGGCCTCCTCCACCATCTCGCGGGTCGCGATGTCGGCCTTGTTGTAGACGCAGGCGACGCGGGTGCGCGCGTAGACGCCCGCCTTGGCGTCGCGGTACGCGTCGGCGCTGCCGTGCCACTCGAGGTGGTCGTCGGCGAGGTTGAGGCAGACGGACGCGTGGGGCGACAGCGCCTCGGATCCGCTCTGCCGGTTGAGGTACCAGAGCTGGTGGCTCGACAGCTCGACCACGAGGGCGTCGAAACCGTTCGGGTCGCGGACGGCGTCCAGTACGGGGGTGCCGATGTTTCCCACGGGCGCGGCCCGCAGACCGCCGGCCACGAGCATCTCGGCCGTGAGCCGGGTCGTGGTGGTCTTGCCGTTGGTGCCGGTGATGAGGATCCAGTCCGCGGGAGAGCCGTCGGGGCGCACGACCTTGTCGCGCACGCGCCACGCGAGCTCGACGTCTCCCCACAGCGGGATGCCCTGCTCCACCGCCCACCGGATGACCGGGTGCGAGGGCGAGAACCCGGGAGAGGCCAGGACGACCTCGGGCGCGAAGTCGACCAGCTCGGCCGGGGGCTCCGCGAGCGGACCGACGTGCAAGCGCGCCCCGATGACGGGCAGCAGACGCGCGTACTCGTCGTCGGCCTTCTCGGTGACGACGAGGACCTGCGCGCCGAGTTCGGCCAGCGTGTCGGCGGCCGAGAACCCCGTGACGGACAGGCCGAGCACGGCGACGCGCAGACCCTTCCAGTCGGCGTACCAGCTGGTGAGGGAGGACAGATCGCTCATACCCGGGAAAGCCATTCGACGTAGAAGAAGCCGACGCCGGACACCGCGAGCAGGCCCGCGATGATCCACATGCGCACGACGATGGTCACCTCGGGCCAGCCCCGCATCTCGAGGTGGTGGTGGAGGGGACTCATGAGGAAGAGTCGCTTGCCCCGCGTGATCTTGAAGTAGGCCCTCTGCAGGATGACCGACCCGGAGGCGATGACGTACACGCCGGCGATGAGGATCAGGAGGAGCTCCGTGCGGGTGAGGATCGCCATCGCCGCGACGACACCGCCGATCGCCATCGAGCCGCAGTCGCCCATGAAGACCTTCGCCTTCGGCGCGTTCCACCAGAGGAAGCCGACCAGAGCACCCACGAACGAGGCCGACACGATCGCCAGGTCGAACGGGTCCCTGACCGCATAGCATCCGGCCTGCACGGTCGGATCGAGGACGTCCGCGCACATCTGCTTGTTCTGCCAGAACGCCATCAGGCTGTAGGCGCCGATGACGAAGATCCCGGAGCCGGCGGCGAGCCCGTCGAGACCGTCTGCGACGTTGACGGAATTGGATGCCGCCGTGCCGATGAGCGAGATCCACGCGAGGTACAGCAGCCAACCGACGATCGGGCCGAGCGCGAACAGCGACAGGACCTGGATGTCGCGGAAGATCGAGATGTAGCCGGATGCCGGGGTCTGACCGAACGCGTTCGGGAAGTTCAGCGCGACCACGGCGAAAGGCACCATCACGATGACCTGCCCCGCGATCTTGCGCCAGCCCGACAGACCGAGGCTGTTCTGCAGACGCACCTTCATGTAGTCGTCGATGAACCCGACGACACCGAAGCCGAGCATGAGCCACAGCACCAGCAGGCCCGAGATCGTCGGGGGGTTGTTTCCGGCGTAGGAGCCGATGAAGTACCCGATGACCGTGCCGAGGATGAAGATCGTTCCGCCCATCGTGGGCGTTCCGCGCTTGGCCCCGTGCGAGGGGTTGTGGATGTTCTCGGGAGTGCGGATGACCTGCCCCCAGCCCCACTTCCGGAACCATCGGAGGAAGACCGGTGTGAGGAACAGGGTGAAGGCCAGCGAGATCCCCGCCGATGTCAGTAGCGATCTCACGCGAACAACTCTCCCAGACGGTCGCCGAGGAAGCGGAGCCCGGCCGAGTTCGAGGACTTGACCAGCACCCGGTCACCGTCGCGGAGCTCGGTGGCGAGGTAGTCGTAGGCGGCGTCGGCGTCGGCGAAGAAGACCGCCTCGCCGTCCCAGGACCCCTGCGCGATGGCTTCGAGGTACATGCGACGCGCCTCCGGTCCGATGACGACGATCCGCTGGATGCGCAGGCGCACCGCGAGCAGGCCGACGCGGTCGTGCTCCTCGTCCGCGTACTCCCCCAGCTCGCTCATCGCGCCGAGGACGGCGACAGTGCGCTCCCCCGGCCCCGTGATCTGCGCGAGCGTGCGAAGAGCCGCGGCCATCGAGTCGGGGCTGGCGTTGTAGGCGTCGTTGATGATGCGCACGCGATCGGAGCCCAGCGGCTGCATCCGCCACCGCTCCGCGATCTCGACCGTCTCGAGCCGCGCGATCGCCTCGGCGGCCGGGACACCGAGGGCCGTGGCGGTCGCGAGAGCCGCGAGGGCGTTCATGACGTGGTGCTCGCCGAGGACGCGCAGGGTGAGGCTGAACGGCTCGCCGTCGACCAGGAGATCGGCCCGCGTTCCGGATGCCGAGACCTCGACGTCCACCGCGCGAACGGCCGCACGTTCCCCGCGTCCGAACCAGCGCACGTCCTGCCCGCGCTCGCGCGCGAACGGTTCCATGGCGGCGACGCGCGGGTCGTCGACGTTGAGCACGGCCAGGCCGCCCTCTCGCGTGGCGTGGACCAGCTCGCTCTTCGCGCGGAAGGTCGATTCGATGCCGCCGAAGCCGCCGGCGTGGGCCATGCCGACCATGAGCACGACGCCGACGTCGGGGGTCACGAGGCCCGCCAGGTGCGCGATCGCTCCGGGGGCGCTCGCACCGAACTCGCTGACGAGGAAGCGGGTGTCCTCCGTCACACGGAGCATCGTGAGCGGGGCGCCCACCTCGTTGTTGAACGAGGCGCGCGGTGACACGGTCTCTCCCTCGTCGCCGAGGATGCGGGCGAGAAGGTTCTTCGTGGTCGTCTTGCCGTTGGATCCGGTGATCCCCACGATGCGCAGACGCCCGTTCTCGCGGACGCGGGCCACCACGTCGCGGGCCAGGTCGGACAGGGCGGCCACGGCATCCGGGACGACGATCTGGCTCACCGGGTCGTCGACCTCTCGTTCGACGATCGCGAGAGCGGCCCCGCGCTCGACCGCGGTGCCGACGAAGAGGTGGCCGTCGGTGGTCTCTCCGGGCTTGGCGACGAAGATGTCGCCGGGCTCGATGAGGCGCGAGTCGGTGTCGACCAGCCCGGAGACGAGGGTGTCGGGAGTGTCGTCGCCACGGACGACGAGGCGACCGCCGACGGCATCGGCGAGATGGGAGAGACTCGTGGAGATCATTGCTGTGCGGACGCCCTTTCCGTGTCGCATTCGTTACCGAGACGAGACCGGCGTCGGCGGTGTCTCAGCCGAACTTGGGCAGTTCGGGGGTCGTGGTTCCGGACGGGATCACGCGGTAGGTCTTGAGAACCTGCGTGAGGGCCTTCTGGAACGCGGGGGCGGTGGCCGCCGACGATTTTACCGTCCGCGGCTCATCGAGGTTGACCTCGACGACGTACTGCGGGTCGTCGGCGGGGGCGAAACCGATCATGGTCGTGAAGTACGCGTCGCCCTTGTAGGCACCCGTGGTGGGGTCGGTCTTCTCGCCGGTACCCGTCTTGATCGCCACGCGGTAGCCGGGGATCTCGACCTGCTTCGCGAGCGTGCCCTGCGTGGCGACGTTCTCGAGCATGAGTGAGACCCGCTTGGCGGCATCCTCGGACACGACGCGCGTGCCCTGCGTGTCGGGGACGTCCGTGACCGTGCCGTCCGCTGCCGTGCAGCCCTCGACGAGCGAGAGCGGCATGCGCACTCCGCCGTTCGCGATGGTCTGGTAGGCGCCGGCGAGCTGGGGCACGGTGACCGAGATGCCCTGACCGAACGTGGTGTTGTAGAAGGTCTGCTTGTCCCACTGCGAGGGGTCGCGCATGATGCCGGAGGACTCGCCGGGGAAGTTGACGGCGGTCGGCTGCGTGAGCCCGAACTTCTCGAGGTACGAGACGCGCGTGTCGAGGGGGATCATCTCGCCGAACTTCGAGATACCGACGTTGGACGAGTCGATCAGGACGCCCGTGAGCGTGTAGTTGTTCGGCCCGTGGGAGAAGGAGTCCGACACGCGGGCATCGCCCGGAAGGGTCTCGCTGCCGGAGGCCGTGACGGTGGTGTCGGCGGTGAAGGAGCCGGAGTCCAGACCGATCGCGGCGGTGATGGCCTTCATCGTCGATCCCGGCTCGTTCGGGTCGCCGAACGCCGTGCTGCCGCGGTCCGCGGCGGGGCTCGACGTCGGGTCGTTGGGGTCGACGGTCGGATACTCCGCGAGGGCGCGGATCTTGCCCGTCTTGGCTTCCACCACGGTGATGGTGCCGCGCAGCGACCCGGTGTTCTGCACCTGCTCCGCGATGAGCTGACTGAGGTACCACTGAAGGTCGCGATCGATCGTGAGCTTCAGCGTCCCCCCGTCGACGGCCGGCTCGGTCTCGACCTCGGTCCCCGGCAGCACGTTGCCGTCGCGGCCCTGCTGGAACACCACCTTGCCGTTCGTGGACGCGAGGCACGCGTTGTCGGCGGCCTCGAGGCCCGCGAGCGGCTCACCGTCGCTGCCGACGAAGCCGATGAGGTTTCCGGCGACCGCCCCGTCGGGGTAGACGCGGCCCGCCTGGGGCGGGAAGCTCAGGAAGGGCAGGCCCAGCGCCGCGAGGGCACGGTACTGCTCGGTCGACACGTTCTTGGCGACCGAGGCCCACTGGGACGTCGGGTTCGCCTCGTGGGCGTCGGTGACGATCTTCTCGACATCCGAGGCATTCTGCCCCGTGATCCCCGCGATCTGCGCGGCGATCTCCGTCCAGGTCTGCGTGACCTTGACGCCCCCGTCGTCGGTGCGCTCGGTCAGTCCCTCGACGGCGAGACTCGGATCGATGTCGACGTCGTAGCGGTTGACGCTCGAGGCCAGCGTCACGCCGTTCTCGTCGACGATCGACCCGCGCGAGGCGTAGATCGTGCGGGAGTCCTGCAGTCCCATCGCGAGCGAATCGTCCACGTGTTCGCGCGCGTTGACGACCTGGATGTCGACCAGGCGGATGACGAAGGCGATCAGCACCACCAGGACGACGCCGAGCGCGACCACCGTGCGGCGGCGCGGAGAACGGGTGAGGGAGCTCGTCATGTGCTTATCGTGTCGCGGGCGTCGGCAGACCGTCGCTGATCGGTGGGGGTGTCGGAGAAACGGCGGGCGGAGTCGCCGCGTCGGGGGTCGCCCCCGCGGCGGGGTCGGTCGCACCGGCGGGCGGCGTGGCCGCCGGGTCCGCGGGCGTCTGCGGCTGGGTCGCGAGCGGGACGCCGGTGATGAGCGCATTGCGCACCGAGCCGCGACCGAGGGCATCGACCGAGGAGACCCCCTCGGCCGGCTTCCCCGAACCGACCACGGAGCCGTCGCTCAGGCGGAGGTAGGTGGGCGACTCGTCGATGACCATGCCGAGGGCGGCGGCGTTGGCGGCCAGATACTGGGGCGAGCTGAGACCGGCGACGTCGTCGTACAGGATCTGCTTCTGGTAGGTGAGGTCCCGCTGCTGCTGCGTGAGCGAGGAGATCTCGAAAGAGCTCTGCGTCGTGAGGATCGAGAGCCCCATCTGCACGAGCGCGATGAGCACCGCGCCCGCCACCGCGATGACGCCGAACGCCCGACGCGGCACGCGACGCCGTTCGGGGACCGGGACCGCCTGCAGACGCCGCGGTTCGCGGACGGGGGTGGGGAACTCGGGTTCGACGTCGGTGCCGACGGCCCGGAGATCGATGGCCGGGGATGCGCTCATGCGTCCTCCTTGGTTCTCTCGGCCGCACGCAGACGCACGGGGGTGGCACGGGGGTTGACGGCGCGCTCTTCGTCGCTGGCCAGCTCGGCGCCGCGCACGAGCAGGCGGAATCGCGGCGCATGCTCGGGCAGCTCGACGGGCAGCCCACGGGGGGCTGTGGATGCCGTCGCCTCGGCGAAGACGCGCTTGACCAGCCGGTCTTCGAGCGACTGGTACGACAGCACGACGATCCGCCCACCCACGCCGAGCACCTTCAGGGCGGCCGGGATCGTGCGTTCGAGCACCGACAGCTCGGCGTTGACCTCGATACGCAGGGCCTGGAAGACGCGCTTGGCCGGGTGGCGCTCGCGCAGCACCGCGGCGGGGGTGGCTGCCTGCAGCACGTCGACGAGCTGGCCGGACCGCTCGAGCGGCGCCTCGGCGCGGGCGGCGATGATCGCGCGAGCATAACGACCGGCGAGCTTCTCCTCGCCGTAGCGCTCGAAGATGCGTCGCAGGTCGCCCTCGCCGTAGGTGGCGAGTACTGCCGCGGCGGTCACGCCCTGGGTCTGGTCCATGCGCATGTCGAGCGGGGCGTCCTGCGCGTACGCGAACCCGCGGGAGGCTTCATCGAGCTGGAGGGACGAGACACCCAGGTCGAACAGGATCCCGTCGACCTTGTCGACACCAGCGGATGCCACGGCCTCGGCGATCCCGTCGTAGACGGTGTGCACGAGAGTCACACGGTCGCCGAACCGGGCGAGCCGCTCCCCCGCGATCCGCAGGGCGTCGGTGTCACGATCGAGGCCGATGAGACGCGCCGTCGGGAAGCGCTCGAGGAACGCCTCGGAGTGCCCGCCCATACCGAGCGTGCCGTCGACGAAGACGGCATCCGGTCGCTCCAGGGCCGGAGCGAGGAGTTCGGCGCACCGCTCCAGCAGGACGGGGGTGTGGATGTCGCGGATGTCCATGAGATGTCGGGGGCCGCTCCTCGGCTCTGATCCCCATCCGCATCGACCTGGCGCCGGGGAAGTGCGTCAGGGCATGCGGCTGGGAGTCACAGCCGAGGGTCAGAACAGTCCCGGGATCACCTCCTGCTCCATCTCGGCGTACGTTTCCTCGTTGCTCTCGGCGTAGGAGTTCCACGCCTCGGCGTCCCAGATCTCCGCGTGGGCACCGACACCCGTGACGACCAGCTCACGACCGAGGCCGGCGTAGGTGCGCAGCGCCGGTGGCACGGTGATGCGGTTCTGGCTGTCCGGCTTCTCGGCGCTGGCCCCCGAGAGGAACATGCGCAGGAAGTCGCGGGCCTGCTTGTTGCTGAGCGGAGCCTCGCGGATGCGCTCGTGCACGCGCTCGAACTCCTCGGTGCTGAACACGTAGAGGCAGCGGTCCTGCCCGCGCGTGATCACCACTCCGGCGCCGAGATCGTCACGGAACTTCGCCGGCAGGATGACCCGACCTTTGTCGTCGAGCTTGGGTGTGTGCGTTCCGAGCAGCATTCGGGCGTCCACCCCCTTCGTCCGGCCTGCGAAGTTTCCCCCACTTTACTCCACTGCCCTCCACTTAGCTATCGATTCGCGCCTTCTTCTGGGCGGTCCGCCGTTCGTGTACAGTCCGCGCGCGCCATGCTCGACGGGCTTTCCCCCCGGAACGGCGCGGATATCCGCGGAGCGAGGACGGCCGGAAGGCGCCCGTGGAGGAAAAGGGAGGACTTCCGCCGCTCTCAGGAACGGAAGGACGGAACGACTTCCCCGGGCGCACGAAAAAGCACCGGCTCCGAAGAGCCGGTGCTTATCGAGGGTGAGGGCTTAGCGCTCCTCGTTGCGGCGGTCCCAGCGATCGTTCATGCGATCCATGAACGACGCGCCGGACGGGCGCGGTGCGCGCGCCGCCGAGGGGGAAGACGAGGCGGGGCGCGCGGAGCCCTTCATCGGGGTGACGGCGAGGACGACGCCGGTGACCATGAAAAGGAATCCCAGGACGCCGATCGCGATGCCGAGGAAGCCGGTGTTGAAACCGATCGACACTCCCGCCACCAGGGCCCCGAGGCCCGCCAGGACCAGGATCGACCCGTACACGATGTTGCGGTAGCTGAGGGCGCGACTGGGGGCAGTGACGACGTCGGCGTCGTGACTCATGAGATGGCGCTCCATCTCGTCTAGCAGACGCTGCTCCTGTTCGGAGAGTGGCATGCATCCCCCTCTGTTGCTAAGTACGGACGATTCTACGCGGGGCGTGGATCACTAGGCTAGGCCTGTGGTGACCTCCCCGGAACCGATCGAAGCTGTTTCCCAGCGACTCGACAAGTTCCTTTCTGACCAGCTATCGTACGCCTCCTCGCTGGGCCCGGAGGCGGAGGCGATGAGCCGCGCGGGCGCGGCGTCCCTGCGGGGCGGGAAGCGCCTTCGGGCGCGATTCTGCCTCACGGGATGGCGCGCCGTGGCGGAGTCATCCGGCACCGGAGCCGTCGCCCCCACGGCGGCGGCGATCTCGGTCGCCGCGGCCCTCGAGGTCTTCCAGGCCGCGGCCCTCGTCCACGACGACATCATCGACAACTCCGACACGCGTCGCGGCCAGCCCGCCGCGCACCGCGCTCTCGAGGCCGCACACGTCGCCGCCGGCTGGACCGGCGACCCGGCGATGTTCGGCCGCTCCGGTGCCGTCCTGCTCGGCGACCTTCTGGTCGCCTGGAGCGACGATCTCCTCGAGGACGCTCTCACCGGTCAGGAAACGGCTTCCGCGACCCGACGGCTCTACGCCCACATGCGGCGCGACGTCACGATCGGCCAGTTCCTCGACGTCGCGGAGGAGTCGGCCTACGCCGTCTACCCCGACGACCAGCACGCCGAGCGCGCGCTGCGCGTGGCCTCGTACAAGTCGGCGCGCTACAGCATCCAGAAACCGCTCGAGATCGGGGCGGCCTTCGCCGGCGCCGACGACGACCAGCTCGACGCCCTGGCGCGCTTCGGACACGACGTCGGCATGGCCTTCCAGTTGCGCGACGACGTCCTGGGAGTCTTCGGCGACACCGCCGCGACCGGCAAGCCCGTCGGCGACGACCTCCGCGAGGGGAAGCGGACGGTGCTCGTCGCCTTCGCGCGCGAGGCCCTTCCCGCTTCGGCGCGCCGCACCGTCGACGAGCTCCTCGGGGATCCGGAGCTGGATGCCACGCAGATCGGCGCCCTGCAGAACACGATCCTCGACACGGGGGCGCTCGCCCGCACCGAGGAACTGATCGCCGACTACACGCGACGTGCCGACCGGGCTCTCGCGGGAGCCCGTCTCGGCAACGCGGCCGTCGGAGAGCTCCGCGACCTCGCGCACGCCGCGACGCAGCGTTCGTCCTGAGCGGCGCGACGCAGAAGGCCGCGTCCGCTCGGAAGCAGCACTCGTCCCGAGCGGCGGGTGCCGCGGATGCAGCTCTCGGTCAGGCCAGTGTCGCGGCGACGCGGCGCACTTCGCTCTTGCGTCCCGCCAGGAGCGCTTCGATCGGCGCGACCCCGATGGTGTCCTCGGGGGTGAGCAGCCAGTCGATGGTCTCGTCCTCGTCGAACCCGACATCGTGCAACACGATGATCGTGCCGCGCAGCGCCGGCAACGGGCGGCCGTCGACGATGAACACGGCGGGGATGCGCAGCACGCCGTCGCGGCGTGAACCGACGAGGTAGTGCTCGTCGAGCAGTCGACGCACGCGTCCGTGCGGCTCCCCCAGGATCTCGACGAGATCGGGGATCGTCAGCCACGCGGTTTCGTAACGGGGGGATTCGCTCACGGATCCATCCTCTCACCGTCGGCCCGCACAACGCTCTCCCAGGGCCTCGTCACACCTGTCACACGAGCCTCACGCGTTGACATCCTTCCCAGCCCATGCGAGCGTTCTGGCAGTCGGAAGAACGGAATTCCCCCCACCATGCGTCGACTCCCCTCCCCTGTCCTGCCCGCCGCGGTCGTCGGAACGATCGCCCTGGCTCTCACCGGCGAGAGCAGTGCCCACGCGGCGCCGCCGGCTCCCCCGCTCACCGCCCTCCCTCCCGCGCCCGCCTCCCTGGGACAGGTGCCCGTGGTTCAGGCGGCCTCCCCTGCAACCCACACCGTCGAGCCCGGAGACACCGTATGGGCCATCGCCCAGCGCTACCGCCTCGACGTGGGGGCCCTCCAGGCGGCGAACGGACTGACCGGCGACAGCATCATCCGCCCCGGCCAGGTGCTCAGCCTCGGCGGCGCGGCGCCCGAGGCCGTCGTCCCCGCCCCCGAGGCCGCCCCGGCGACGTACGAGGTGAGCGCCGGAGACACCGTCTCGGCGATCGCGTCCGCCCACGGCATCTCCACCGACGCCGTGCTGTCCGCCAACGGTCTCACGCGCGACTCGATCATCTACCCCGGCGAGGTGCTGCAGATCCCCTCCGCGGCCGCACCCGGCCCGGCATCCGTCGCTCCCGTCCTCGCCCCCGGCCTCGATGCCGAGCAGTCCGAGAACGCCCGGCTGATCATCCGCGTCGGGCGCGAACTGGGGGTCTCGGACCGCGGCATCCTGATCGCGCTCGGCACGGCGATGCAGGAGTCGTGGCTGCGCAATCTCGACTGGGGGGACCGCGACTCCCTCGGACTGTTTCAGCAACGCCCGAGCACCGGGTGGGGCACGCCCGACCAGATCCTCGATCGCGAGCGTTCGACGCGCGTCTTCTACGGCGGTCCGGCGGATCCCAACGGCTCCGACACGCGCGGGCTCCTCGACATCCCCGGGTGGGAGAGCCTCTCCTACGCCGACGCCGCGCAGGCCGTGCAGATCTCCGCGTACCCCGACCGATACGCGCAGTGGGAGCAGCCGGCGACGACCTGGCTCGCCGTTCTCGGTTGAGGTAGGGGTGAGCCGTTCCCGGGGCTCCCAGGGGGCGCTCCGTAGACTCGGACTGTGAGCACGAGTCAGCAGGCCGACCCGCTGATCGGCCGTCTCGTCGACGGCCGATACCGGGTGCGCGCGCGTATCGCGCGCGGCGGCATGGCGACCGTGTACGTCGCGACCGACCTGCGCCTCGAGCGCCGGGTCGCCCTGAAGGTCATGCACGGCCACCTCAGCGACGACACCGTGTTCCAGAGCCGCTTCATCCAGGAGGCCCGCTCGGCCGCACGCCTGAGCGACCCGCACGTCGTGAACGTGTTCGACCAGGGCCAGGACGGCGAGATGGCCTACCTCGTCATGGAGTATCTGCCCGGCATCACGCTGCGCGAGCTGCTGCGGGAGCACAAGCGCCTCACGGTCGATCAGACCCTGACGATCATGGATGCCATCCTGTCGGGCCTCGCCGCCGCGCACCGCGCCGGGATCGTCCACCGTGACGTGAAGCCCGAGAACGTGCTCCTCGCCGAGGACGGGCGCATCAAGATCGGCGACTTCGGCCTCGCCCGAGCGACGACCGCCAACACCGCCAGCGGCGCGCAGCTCATGGGCACGATCGCGTACCTCGCGCCCGAGCTCGTCACGCGCGGGACGGCCGACGCCCGCAGCGACATCTACTCGCTCGGCATCATGCTCTACGAGATGCTCACCGGCGAGCAGCCCTACAAGGGCGAGCAGCCGATGCAGATCGCCTACCAGCACGCCACCGACTCGGTGCCGCGCCCGAGCGCGAAGAACCCGTCGGTTCCCGAGCAGCTCGACGAACTCGTGCTGTGGTCGACCGAGCGCGAGCCCGACGACCGCCCCCTCGACGCCGGCGTGATGCTGCAGCGACTGCGCGAGGTCGAGAAGGAGCTCGGTCTCGCCCCCCAGGTCGCGAGAGCGGTCTCGGTGGGAACGGTCGGCCCGGCCAGTCCCGCGGAGTCCCGCGAGCTGACCAAGGTCCTCCCCCAGACCGCCACGATCCCCGACGCTCCGACCGAGGACGTCGACAACGCGACGCGGTTGCGGGCCAAGACGCGCCGGCGCACCACCCGCGGCGTGTGGCTGCTGCTGCTCGTCCTGTTCCTCACGGGTGGGTCCGCGGCGACCGGCTGGTGGTTCGGCTCCGGGCCCGGCTCGCTCGTCGAGGTACCCGACGTCTCGCAGCGGAGCTTCGCGGATGCCGAGAGCCTGCTGGCTCAGAACCAGTTGCGCGCGCAGCAGCAAGACGTGAACGACCGCGAGATCCCCGCCGGGACGACCGTGGGCTCCGACCCGACGGCGGGTTCCCGTCTCGACAAGGAGACCGTGGTGACGGTCTTCGTCTCCGCGGGACCGGCCACCCATCAGCTCCCGGAGCTCGAGGGCAAGAGCGTCGACGAGGTCCGCGGCATCCTCGAGGCCGCCTACGTGGGAGTGGGGGACGTCGCTCAGGAGTTCACCGACGCCGGTGCCGACACCGTCCTGTCGGCATCCATTACTCCCCGCTCCGGCGGCGACGCGATCGATTGCACGGGCGGCTGCACGGTGTACGAGGGCGATGCCGCGTCGCTGACCGCATCGCTCGGACCGGTGCCGGATGTCGCGGGACTGAAGACCGCGGACGCCGAGAGCAAGCTGCAGGCCGTGAACCTGCGAACCACCACGAGCGAGGAGTACAGCAACTCCGTCGCCTCGGGCACCGTGATCGCGATCGGGGATCGCGACGGCGGCGGCAACTGGCGTCCCGGAGACACGGTCACGCTGCGCGTCTCGATCGGGCCGAAGCCCGTGATGATCCCCGAGAACATCGTCGGCATGTCGATCCGGGATGCCGTGACCGCGCTGGAGAACCTCGGCTTCGAGGTCAACGCCGGCATCGACGACGGCACGCTCCCCCTCGGGTTCAAGTACTGGGACATCTACAAGGTGCGGGCGAGCAACCCGAAAGCCGGAACCACGGCCCCGCAGGGCAGCACGATCACGCTGACGCCCACGCTGTAGCGCCCGGGCTCCGGCCGGAGCCTGTGCCCCGGCACCGCCGGGCGAGCACCGCCGCGCGAACGACGATGCCCCCGACCACAACGGATCGGGGGCATCCAACGGTCGGTCGCGACTCAGCGCTTCTCGAGCTCCTCGGCCACGAGGAACGCGAGCTCGAGGCTCTGACGGTGGTTCAGACGCGGGTCGCACAGGCTCTCGTAGCGGGTCGCGAGGGTGGCCTCGTCGATCTGCTCCGCGCCGCCGAGGCACTCGGTGACGTCATCGCCGGTGAGCTCGACGTGGATGCCGCCGGGGTGCGTGCCCACGGCGCGGTGCGCCTCGAAGAATCCGCGCACCTCGTCGACGACGTCGTCGAAGCGACGGGTCTTGTACCCGGTCGGCGTCGTGATGCCGTTGCCGTGCATGGGGTCGGTGACCCAGAGGGGCGTGGCGCCCGAGTCGCGGACGGCCTCGAGCAGCGGGGGCAGCGCGTCGCGGATCTTGCCGGCCCCCATGCGGGTGATGAACGTCAGGCGACCGGGCTCGCGCTCGGGGTCGAGCTTGTCGATGAGCGCCAGCGCCGTCTCGGCCGTGGTGGTCGGGCCGAGCTTGACGCCGATGGGGTTGCGGATCTTCGAGAAGTAGTCGACGTGCGCGCCGTCGAGCTCGCGCGTGCGCTCGCCGATCCACTGGAAGTGCGACGAGGTGTTGTATGGCAGGCCGGTGCGGGAGTCGATCCGCGTCATCGGACGCTCGTAGTCCATCAGCAGACCCTCGTGACCGGTGTAGAACTCGACGCGCGTGAGCTCGTCGAAGTCCGCGCCGGCGGCCTCCATGAACTTGATCGCGCGATCGATCTCGGTCGCCATGGACTCGTAGGCCTGGTTCGCGGGGGTGCTGGCGAAGCCCTTGTTCCAGCTGTGCACTTCGCGCAGGTCGGCGAAGCCGCCCTGCGTGAAGGCGCGGATGAGGTTCAGGGTCGACGCGGCCGTGTGGTAGCCCTTGAGCAGACGGGCGGGATCGGCCTTGCGGGACTCCTCGGTGAAGTCGTAGCCGTTGACGATGTCGCCGCGGTACGCCGGCAGGGTGACCTCGCCGCGCGTCTCGGTGTCGCTCGAACGGGGCTTGGCGAACTGGCCCGCCATGCGGCCCATCTTCACCACGGGCATCGACGCGCCATAGGTGAGGACGACGGCCATCTGGAGGACCGTCTTGATGCGGTTGCGGATCTGCTCGGCGGTCGCGCCGGCGAACGTCTCGGCGCAGTCACCGCCCTGCAGGAGGAACGCCTGACCGGCGGCGGCACGAGCGAGACGATCGCGCAGGATGTCGACCTCGCCGGCGAAGACCAGCGGCGGGAGGGTCGCCAACTCTGCGGATGCCGCGGCCACCGCGCCCTCGTCATACCACTGCGGCTGCTGCTTGATGGGCAGGGAACGCCAGTGGTCGAGGTCGTGGAGCTGCTGATTCACCCCTGAAGTCTAGTGGCGCGACGCGGGCGCCTTCGCCGCCTGCGAGGTGGCCAGACGGTCCTTCACGGTCGAGGCGTAGACGTCCTCGTAGCGCTGCTCGCCGAGGCGCTGCAGCGCGACCATGATTTCGTCGGTGACCGACCGGAGGATGTAGCGATCGCCCTCCATCCCCTCGAAGCGGGAGAAGTCGAGAGGTTCGCCGACGACGATCCCCACCCGCCCGACGCGCGGCAGCCGCTGGCCGATCGGCATGACCGCGCCGGTGTCGACCATGACCACGGGGATCACCGGGACGCGCGCCTCGATGGCCATGCGCGCGATGCCCGTGCGGCCGCGGTACAGGGTGCCGTCGGGGCTGCGGGTGCCCTCGGGATAGATACCCAGCAGCTCCCCGCGACCGAGCACCCCGAGGCCGGTGTTGAGCGAGGCCTCCGAGGCCTTGCCCCCGGAGCGGTCGATCGGCAGCTGCCCGGTGGCGGTGAAGAAGAGGCGCGTGGCCCAGCCCTTCAGGCCCTTGCCGGTGAAGTAGTCGCTTTTCGCCAGGAACGCCATGCGGCGGTCGATCATCAGCGGGAGGAAGATCGAGTCGGAGAACGACAGGTGATTGCTGGCGAGGATGGCGGCGCCCTCGCGCGGGATGTTGCGCCGACCCACGAGCCACGGACGGAACACGGCCTTGATGACCGGGCCGATCACGACGTACTTCATGAGCCAGTAGAACATCGTCAGCGCTCCTTGCCCGCCAGATCCGCGACGCCGATGAGACCGGCGTCGTTGCCCAGTCGCGCGATCGTGAACTCGGCCACCGGACGTTCACCGTACCCCGGGAGCGAGGTCTCGTACGCGAGCTTCACCGGGACCAGCAGATCCGCACCCAGTTGGGCCACGCCTCCGCCGATGACGAAGAGCTCGGGGTCGAGCACGGCCTGGAACCCCCCGCATGCCTCGCCGAGCGCTGTGGCCACGCGGCGCAGGGCCTCCACCGCACCCGGATCGCCGGCGAGCACCAGGCGCGAGACGGCGGGGCCGGGGATCGCGCCCCTCTCGTCGCGGATCGCGGCGAGGGCGGCGCCGATGCCGCCTTCGTCGGCGATGGCGTTGGCTTCGCGCTGCAGAGCGCGGCCGGACGCGTACTGCTCGAGGCATCCGTTCTGCCCGCACCCGCAGGGGTGTCCGCCGCGCACGAATCGCATGTGGCCCAGTTCTGCGCCGATGCCGTGGCCGCCGCGGAAGAGCTCGCCGTCGGTGACGACGGCGCCGCCCACGCCCGTGCCCATGGTGAGCATCACCATGTCGCGAACGCCCTGTCCCGCGCCGAAGCGGTACTCGCCCCAGCCGGCGGCATTGGCGTCGTTCTCGATCGTGACGGGGGCGTGCAGGCGGTCTTCGAGCCGCGCGCGCAGGGGCTCGTTGCGCCAGTCGATGTTCGGGGCGTAGATGACCGTGCTGCGGTCCGAGCTGATGAACCCGGCGGCCGCGACGCCGATCGCGTGGATCTCGTGGGCCCGGCGCAGGTGATCGGCCATGTCGACGACGGCATCCACCAGGGCGGCCGGATCGATCGGGGTGTCCACGCGGAGCTTCTCGACGATGGTGCCGTCCTCGGCGACGACGCCCCCCGCGATCTTCGTGCCTCCGATGTCGATGCCGACGTTCTGCACCGTGCTCCCCTCCGGCTCGCCACCCGGCGCGGCCCGGAGCAGTCTAGCCACCCTCCGCGACCCGTGCGGGACGGGGCGCCTGCCGCGGCCGCACGGAGTCGTCCGGATAGACTCGACGGACCGATCGACATTTTTCCGGTACCGAAGGAGTTGCCGTGATCCAGTTCGACCTCCCCCCCATCGTCGAAGCCGACCCGGACGCCAACACGTCCGATCTGTTGGCCGACCGTGTCCGGGCGACCCCCGACCGACCGCTCTTCGCCGTGCCCGATGCCGACGGGTGGCGCGACGTCACGGCTGCGGAATTCGAGCGGCAGGTGATCGCGCTGGCCAAGGGCTTCGTCGCGGCGGGTGTCCAGCCCGGCGAGAAGGTGGGCTTCATCGCCCGCACCACGTACGACTGGACGCTCGTCGACTTCGCGCTCTTCTATGCCGGGGCGATCATGGTTCCCGTCTACGAGACCAGCTCGCCGTCGCAGATCTCGTGGATCCTCTCGGACTCGGGTGCCATCGCGGTCGTGCTCGAATCGCCGGAGCACGCCGAGCGCCTCGACGAGGTCCGCAGCGACCTCCCTCTCGTGCGCGAGGTGTGGCCGATGCACTCGGGCGCTCTGGACGTGCTCGTCGCGAACGGCACCCACATCACCGACGAGGAGATCGAGCGTCGTCGCCGTCTCGCGAAGGCTTCGGATGTCGCCACCCTCATCTACACCTCCGGATCGACCGGCCGCCCCAAGGGCTGCGTGCTGGTGCACAGCAACTTCGTCGAGCTGGCCCGCAACTCCGCCAAGGCGTTGCACGAGGTCGTGGAGACCCCGGGCGCCTCGACCCTGCTGTTCATCACGACCGCCCACGTGTTCGCGCGCTTCATCTCGCTGCTGAACGTGCACGCGGGCGTCAAGACCGGACACCAGCCCGACACCAAGCAGCTGCTGCCGGCGCTCGGCACGTTCAAGCCGACGTTCCTGCTCGCCGTGCCGCGCGTGTTCGAGAAGGTCTACAACTCGGCCGAGCAGAAGGCCGAGGCCGGCGGCAAGGGCAAGATCTTCCGCGCCGCCGCCGACGCCGCGATCGAGCACTCGCAGCGTCTGCAGGACGGCAAGAAGATCCCGCTGGCGCTGAAGGTCAAGTTCGCCCTGTTCGACAAGCTCGTGTATTCGAAGCTCCGGGATGCCATGGGCGGGCGCATCGTGTACGCCGTCTCGGGATCCGCTCCCCTGGGTCCGCGCCTCGGTCATTTCTTCCGAAGCCTCGGCGTCGTGATCCTCGAGGGCTACGGCCTCACCGAGACGACGGCGCCGGCCACGGTGAACCTCGCCACGAAGTCGAAGATCGGCACCGTCGGTCCCGTACTCCCCGGTGTCGGCATCCGTCTCGCCGACGACGGCGAGATCCAGGTGCGCGGCATCAACGTGTTCCGCGAGTACTGGCAGAACCCGGAGGCCACGGCCGAGGCGTTCGACGGCGAGTGGTTCAAGACGGGCGACATCGGGGCGTTCGACAGCGACGGTTTCCTCGCGATCACCGGTCGCAAGAAGGAGATCATCGTGACGGCCGGCGGCAAGAACGTCGCCCCCGCCGCGCTCGAGGACCCGATCCGCGCCAACCCGATCGTCGGCCAGGTCGTGGTCGTCGGCGACCACAAGCCGTTCATCTCGGCGTTGGTGACGCTCGACCCCGAGATGCTGCCGACGTGGCTCGCGAACAACGGCCTCCCCGCCGACATGTCGCTGACGGACGCGGCCACGAACGAGAAGGTCCGGGCCGAGGTCCAGGGCGCGATCGACCGCGCCAACACGCGGGTGTCGCGCGCGGAATCGATCCGCAAGTTCACGATCCTCCCGACGGAGTGGACCGAGGCCAGCGGTCACCTGACGCCGAAGATGAGCATCAAGCGCAACGTCATCGTGAAGGACTACGCCGACGCGATCGAGGACATCTACGCGGTGCCGATCAACACCACGAACGTCTCGCTGCCCTGACGTGCGGTGACGAACGGCCCGGTTCCCCTCGCGGGGCCGGGCCGTTTCGCTGCTCCGAGAACAGGCTCCTCGACGAGAACAGGGGGATCCGCGGCGAGGGGGCCTGTCCTCGCCGCGTCCCCTGTTCTCAGGGCGGGGCCGAGCCGGTCAGAACCAGTCGCTCTCGCGGATCTGGCGCATCGCCTCGCGACGGGTCTCGGCGGGGAGACGGGACAGGTAGAGCATGCCGTCGAGGTGATCGGTCTCGTGCTGGAGGGCCTGGGCCAGGAGGCCCTCCCCCTCGAGCACGACCTCGTTCCCGTCGAGATCGATACCGACGACCTTCGCCCAGGGATACCGCGTCGCGTCGTGCCAGAGGCCCGGGACGGAGAGGCATCCCTCCCCCACGAGCTGCGGCTCACCGCGCGTCTCGACCAGCACCGGATTCAGCACGTAGCCGATGTCACCGTCGATGTTGTAGCTGAAGGCACGCAGGCCCACGCCGATCTGCGGAGCCGCGACGCCGGCGCGTCCCGGAGGCGCGACGGTGTCGAGGAGGTCGCGGACCAGGGCGTGGATGCCGTCGTCGATCGTCTCGATCGGCGCGCTGGGCGCGCGAAGCACCGGGTCGCCGAAGAGGCGGATGGGCCGAACGGTCATGCCGCCGCCACCGGAGCGCGCAGGCCCTCGACGACCGCCGCCGCGAGCTGGCGGGCGGCGAGACGGGTCTCGGGCGAGAGGTCGCGGAACGAGATGGCGCTTCCGGCCGCGATGCGCGGGTCGTAGGGCATCCGGATCACGGTCTGCACGCGCGTCCGGAAGTGCGCCTCGAGCTCGCTCTCTCGGACGAGCGGCGTGCCGGGTCGCGCGGAGTTGATCACCACGACGGCGGAACGCACACGGTCGGCGTATCCGTTGGTCTCGAGCCACGTGAGCGTCTCGGACGCCAGTCGGGCCTCGTCGACGGAGAGCCCCGCGACGACGACGAGGGAGTCGGCGCGCTCGAGCGTCGCCTCCATCACCGAGTGCACGATGCCCGTCCCGGTGTCGGTCAGCACGATCGAGTAGTAGTGCGCGGCGACGTCGGCCACCTGTCGGTAGTCGTCGTCGCTGAACGCCTCGGACACCCGCGGATCGGAGTCGGATGCCAAGACATCCAGGCGAGTGGCGTCGCGGGCCACGATCGAGGACACGTCGTGATAGCCGTCGACCTCGTCGTGCGCGCGCACGAGGTCGCGCACGGTCCGGCCGTTGGGGCGCCCCACGCGGTCGGCGAGCGTTCCGCGGTCGGGGTTGGCATCGACGGCGATGACACGGTCGTCGCGAGCGTCGGCGAGGGCCATGCCCAGGAGCGAGGTGACCGTGGTCTTGCCCACGCCGCCCTTCCGCGAGAGGACCGGGACGAAGCGTGCGCCTCCCGCGAGGGGAGCGGCGATACGACGGTCGAGTTCTTTGCGCTGCCGCGCGCGGCGACCGTCACCGAGGTTGATCCGGCGGCCGGACATCGAGTAGACGAGCTGCTGCCAGAGGCCCTCCGGCTCGGGCCGCGCGACCTGCCGCGGGTCGAGCAGACGGTCGGCGGTGAGCAGGTCGGGGCTCTCTCGCGTGTCGTCGATCGCGCTCGACCGCTTCGAGGTGAGCGCGAGGTCGGGACCGGGGGTGCGCACCCGCTCGGCCGCGTGCGCGCGCCCCACGCGCGCCGCCTCGTCGGCCTGGTGCGCCCCGCGGCGCGTGAGGGGCACGGTGCCGATCGCGCCGGTCGCGGCCCGTTCGGCGCGGGTGCGCGGGATCGCACCCGTGGTCGTCGCGACGGCACCGGTGGGTACCGTGCCGGTGGTGGTGGGGACCGTCCCGGTGGTGGTGGGGACCGTGCCGGTCGAGGTCGCGACAGCACCGGTGGCCGAGGGAACCGCTCCGGTCGTCGTGGGTGTGCCGTCGGTCGGGGCACTCGCGGTCGGCGCGGCAGCGGGCTCCGCGGGCTCCACGTCGGCGTCTGCGGCGTCGGAGGACGCGATCTCGGCTCCGTGGGGCTCGCTCACGAATGTGGTCGCCTCGATCGCGTTCGACTCGTCGGCGCTCGACACGGGCTCGTGCGTTCGGTCGTGGCTCATGTCGGCCTCGTTCTGCTCCCGCTCGTCGTTCTCGGTGAGTTCGTCCGCGGCGCTGTCGGCCTCGACCGGAGTCGCCTCGTCGCCCGGGTGCTCGCCGCTCTCGGGCTCGGCGGCTTCCTGATCAGCGAGCTCGCGTCGGGCGAATTCGTCTTCGGCGAGGTCGTCGTCGAGGTCTTCCGCCGTGAAGTCCTCGGCGGCGGGGTCCGCGCGGGAGAGCTCGGCCTCCGCGATGTCCGCGTCGGCGGACTCGGCATCGACGTACTCCGCCTCGACGGACTCCGACTCGACGGCGCCGGTGTGAGCGCTCTCGAGGTCGGCATCCACCGCGCCCGTGGACTCCGCGTCGGTGGACTGCGCAGGCTCGTCGCCCGTGTGGTCGTCGCCCGGGCGCTCGTCGCCGTCGGGCTCGACGTCGGCGGGCCCGTCGTCTGCACGCTGGTCGTCTGCACGCAGGTCGTCCACGAGCTCGTCACCCACGAGCTCGTCACCCGCGCGTTCGTCATCGACGACGTCGTGCTGGGCATCAACGTCCTCGGCACGCTCGTCCTCGGCACGCTCGTCCTCGGCACGCTCGTCCTCGGCACGATCGTCCTCAGCACGCACGTCCTGAGCACGCACGTCGTCCGCGGGCTCCCCGTCGAGGTCCTCCGGTTCGAACACGTCGGTCGACAGCACGAACGGCGTTACCGGCGCGGGGTCGAATCCGTCGGTCGACAGGATGATCCGGGGCTCCACGCGGTCCTCGTCGAAGCCGGTGACGACCAGATCGTCGCGCGACGAAGCCTCCGCGGCATCCTCGCTCTCCGGCTCGCCCTCGAACGCGTCACCGGATTCGCCCTCCGATTCTTCGACGATCTCGGCGTCGTGCACCTCCGGCTCGTCGTGCACCTCCCCGTCGGAGTCGGCATCGGCGTCGTCGTGGGGCTCGAGGATGATGTCGCCGGTCGGCAGGTGCTCGACGTGCACGTCGTCCTGCACCGTCGGCTGCGGGTCCGTCTGCGGTTCGGGCACGTAGGTGAGAGCGGGCGCACCGTTGCCCCCGTCCAGGGTGAACGGCTGGCCGATGGTCTCGAAGGAGCGGATCTCGGCCTCGTCGACCGGTACCTCGTCTTCGACCACATCGTCGTCGATGTCGTCGTCGTGCGAGCTCACGGGCAGGTCGACACTGACCTGCGCGATGTGCCCGCCGAGGATGGTGATGCTGGCTGTGTCGAGATTCCCGCTCTCGTCGAGCACGCCGTGCTCGGCGTTCTCGTCGGGGTTCGCGTCGATGCGGTCGGGGGTCACTGCAGTCTCCAAACGGGAAGAGGGCGCGAAAGCGCCCCCTCCCAGGTTACTGCGCGGGGCGGATTACCAGCAAAAGGTCTCCCGCTTCCACTTGCTGTGTGGTAACGATTGCGACACGCTCCACGACCCCCTCGATCTGCGACGCGATCGCCGCCTCCATCTTCATCGCCTCGATGGATGCCACCGCCTGGCCGACCGTGACCCGGTCGCCCGGGGCGGCCTTGAGCGTCACGACGCCCGAGAACGGAGCCGCGACCTGACCGGGCTTGGAGGTATCGGCCTTCTCGGCCTGACGGGCCTCGACATCGATGGAACGGTCACGGACGAACACGGGGCGCAGCTGCCCGTTGAGGGTGGTCATGACCGTCCGCATGCCCTTGTCATCGGCCTCGCCCACCGCCTCGAGGCCCACGAAGAGCTGCACGCCGCGTTCGATCTCGACCGTGTGCTCGCCCCCCGCCCGCAGCCCGTAGAGGTAATCGGCCGTGTCCAGCACGCTGAGGTCGCCGTACGCCTCGCGGGTCTCCTCGAACGTCCGAGTCGGCCCCGGGAACAGCAGGCGGTTCAGGCGCGCGCGACGCTCGGCGGACTCCCCCGCCAGCGCCGTCGCGTCGTCGTCGCTCAGCGGCGTCACCCCGATCTTCGCGTCGCGTCCGGCCAGCACCTTCGAACGGAACGGCTCGGGCCAGCCGCCGGGCAGGTCTCCGAGCTCGCCCGCCATGAACGAGACGACCGAGTCGGGCACGTCGTATTTCTCGGGGTTCTGCTCGAAGTCGGCGGGGTCGGCCTTGACCGCCGCGAGGTGCAGGGCGAGATCGCCGACGACCTTCGACGAGGGCGTCACCTTCGGCACGCGACCGAGGATGCGGTTCGCCGCCGCGTACATGTCCTCGATGAGCTCGAAATCGTCGGCGAGCCCCAGGGCGATCGCCTGCTGGCGGAGGTTCGACAGCTGTCCGCCCGGGATCTCATGCCGGTACACCCGACCGGTGGGGCCGGCGAGACCGGACTCGAACGGGCGGTAGAGGTGGCGCACGGCCTCCCAGTACGGCTCGAGATCGCTCACGGCCGCCAGGTCGATGCCGGTGTCGCGCTCGGTGTGCGCGAGCGCGGCGACGAGGGCCGAGAGCGACGGCTGGCTCGTGGTGCCCGCCATGGGCGCGGCGGCCGCGTCGACGGCATCCGCCCCGGCCGCAGAGGCGGCCAGGAGCGTCGCCAGCTGCCCGCCCGCGGTGTCGTGCGTGTGCACGTGCACCGGCAGGTCGAATCTCTCGCGCACGGCCGAGACGAGCTTCGCCGCCGCCGCCGGGCGCAGCAGACCCGCCATGTCCTTGATCGCGAGCACGTGCGCGCCCGCGTCGACGATCTGCTCGGCGAGGCCGAGGTAGTAGTCGAGCGTGTAGAGGTCCTCCGCCGGGTCGAGCAGGTCGCCGGTGTAGCAGACCGCGACCTCCGCGACCGCGGTGCCCGTGTTCAACACGGCGTCGATCGCCGGCCGCATCTGCGCGACGTCGTTGAGGGCGTCGAAGATGCGGAAGATGTCGACCCCGGATGCCGCGGCCTCGGCGACGAAGGCATCCGTCACCCGGGTCGGGTACGGGGTGTAGCCCACGGTGTTGCGGCCGCGCAGAAGCATCTGGATCGCGACGTTGGGCAGGGCCTCGCGCAGAGCGTCGAGCCGTTCCCACGGGTCTTCGCCGAGGAAGCGGAGCGCGACGTCGTAGGTCGCCCCTCCCCACGCCTCGACCGACAGCAGGCCCGGCGTCATGCGGGCCACGTAGGGCGCCACGCGCACGAGGTCGCGGGTGCGGACACGGGTCGCGAGCAGCGACTGGTGCGCGTCGCGGAAGGTGGTCTCGGTCACGGCGAGGGCGGTCTGCTCGCGCAGGGCCTTCGCGAAGCCCGCGGGGCCGAGCTCGTGAAGGCGCTGACGCGATCCCGCGGGGGCCGGAGCGACGAGGTCGAGCACGGGGAGCTTGGCGCTCGGATCGACCGACAGCGGGTTCTCGCCGTGCGGACGGTTGACCGTGGTGTCGACGAGCCACGAGAGGATCTTCGTGCCGCGGTCCTTCGACTCGCGGCCCTTCAACAGCTCGGGGCGCTCATCGATGAACGACGTGCTGAGGTCGCCGGCGACGAAGGCCGGGTCGTCGAGCACCGCCTGCAGGAACGGGATGTTCGTCGAGACGCCGCGGATGCGGAACTCCGCCAGAGCGCGCCGCGCGCGGGCGACCGCCGCGGGGAAATCGCGCCCGCGGCACGACAGCTTCGACAGCATCGAGTCGAAGTGCGGGCTCACCTGCGAGCCCGCGGCGGTGGTGCCGCCGTCGAGGCGGATGCCGGCCCCACCGGGCGAGCGGTAGGTGGTGATCTTGCCGGTGTCGGGGCGGAAGCCCTGCGTGGGGTCCTCGGTCGTGATGCGGCACTGCAGCGCCGCGCCGCGCAGGTGGATGTCGTCCTGCTGCAGGTGCAGCTCGGCGAGGGTCGCTCCCGCGGCGATCCGCATCTGCGACTGCACGAGGTCGACGTCGGTGACCTCCTCGGTCACGGTGTGCTCGACCTGGATGCGGGGGTTCATCTCGATGAAGACGACCTCGCCCGCGCGCGGCCCCGCGGTCTCGAGGAGGAACTCGACCGTTCCGGCGTTCTGGTAGCCGATCGACCGCGCGAAGGCGACCGCGTAGCGGTGGAGGTCCGCGCGCACCGCGTCGTCGAGGTTCGGCGCCGGGGCGATCTCGATGACCTTCTGGTGGCGCCGCTGCACCGAGCAGTCGCGCTCGAACAGGTGGACCGTCTCGCCCGCGGCATCCGCGAGGATCTGCACCTCGACGTGACGCGGGCGCTGCACGGCCTGCTCGAGGAACATGCGGGGGTCGCCGAAGGCGCTCTGCGCCTCGCGCATCGCCTCCGCCAGCGCCGGGGCGAGCTCGCCGAGGTTCTCGACGCGGCGCATGCCGCGCCCGCCGCCGCCGGCAACGGCCTTCGCGAAGAGCGGGAACCCGATCTCCTCCGCCTGCGCCAGCAGTGCGTCGATGTCGTCGGAGGCCGGGGTCGAGCGCAGGACCGGAACGCCCGCGGCGATCGCGTGCTCCTTGGCGGTGACCTTGTTGCCCGCCATCGACAGCACCTCGGCCGGCGGGCCGATGAAGGTGATGCCGTGCGCTTCGGCCTTCTCGGCGAGTTCCGGGTTCTCCGACAGGAAGCCGTACCCCGGGTAGATGGCATCCGCCCCGCACTCGCGCGCGACGCGGATGATCTCGTCGACGTCGAGGTACGCGCGCACCGGGTGCCCGCGCTCGCCGATCTGGTACGCCTCATCGGCTTTCAGCCGGTGCAGCGACGCACGATCTTCGTACGGGTAGACGGCGACGGTGCGTGCACCGACCTCGTACGCGGCGCGAAACGCCCGGATGGCGATCTCTCCGCGATTGGCGACCAGGATCTTCGAGAACATGCGCACCTCACGTCAAGCTGGCGGAGCTGAATGTGCTCACAGCCTAGGGGACGGTAACGTGGACTCTCGTGCACGTACTCTCCGTCAGCTCTTTGAAAGGCGGGGTCGGCAAGACGACCGTGACGCTCGGGCTGGCATCCGCCGCCTTCGCTCGTGGCGTTCGCACTCTTGTCGTCGACCTCGACCCGCAGTCCGACGTGTCGACCGGCATGGACATCTCGGTGGCCGGCCGACTCAACATCGCCGATGTCTTGGCGAACCCGAAAGAGAAGGTCGTCCGTCAGGCCATCACGACCAGCGGGTGGGCCAAGGTCCACCCCGGCACGATCGATGTGCTCATCGGCAGCCCTTCCGCGATCAACTTCGACGGCCCGCACCCGAGCGTGCGCGACGTCTGGAAGCTCGAGGAGGCCCTGGCCACCATCGAGAGCGAGTACGACCTCGTGCTCATCGACTGCGCGCCCTCCCTCAACGCCCTCACGCGCACCGCGTGGGCGGCGAGTGACCGGGTCATCGTCGTCACCGAGCCGGGCCTGTTCTCGGTCGCGGCCGCCGACCGGGCCCTGCGCGCGATCGAAGAGATCCGCCGCGGCCTCTCCCCCCGTCTCCAGCCGCTCGGCGTCGTGGTCAACCGCGTGCGCCCGCAGTCGATCGAGCACCAGTTCCGCATCAAGGAGCTGCGCGACATGTTCGGCCCGCTCGTGCTGAACCCGCAGCTGCCCGAGCGCACGTCGCTCCAGCAGGCCCAGGGCGCGGCCAAGCCGCTGCACGTGTGGCCCGGCGACTCCGCTCAGGAGCTCGCGGCCGACTTCGACGCCCTGCTCGACCGCATCGTCCGCACCGGCCGCATCCCGGTCGAGAACGAGGCGCCGCAGGCCTGACCCTCCGTGCCACCTCCGCGCACGGTCCGTCTTCGGGACGTGCGGCGGCAGGGGCGACGTGTACCGTCACGCGGAGATCGCGCCGCGGCCACGGCACCCGGATCGACGTGTCGCCCACGACTCCGCACGACGGCGCACCGGCCGGCGGCCATTCCCCGAGGTCGCCCGGCCCCGGCGAGGAATCGCGTTCGACGAGAAAGCCCCGGATGCCGTGGCATCCGGGGCGTGAAACTCTCGGGGTCAGGCCGTGCGAGCGGCGCGGCGCGCGGCGAGTTCGTCGACCGTGTCCGCGGAGGCGGCTTCGAAATCGACGAGCGTCGACTCGACCTCGCGCAGGACCTTGCCGACAGCGATGCCGAAGACGCCCTGGCCGCGGCTCACGAGGTCGATGACCTCATCGTTCGAGGTGCAGAGGTAGACCGACGCGCCGTCGCTCATGAGCGTGGTGCCCGCCAGGTCGCGGATGCCCGCGGCCCGCAGCTGCTCGACGGCGGTGCGGATCTGCTGGAGCGAGATGCCGGTGTCGAGCAGGCGTTTGACGAGCTTGAGCACGAGGATGTCGCGGAAGCCGTACAGGCGCTGAGACCCCGAACCACTCGCACCGCGCACCGTGGGGACGACGAGCTCGGTACGAGCCCAGTAGTCGAGCTGCCGGTAGGTGATGCCGGCGGCACGAGCGGCGACCGCTCCGCGGTAGCCGGTGTCGTCGTCCATCTCGGGCAGACCGTCGGTGAAGAGGAGTTCGGTGGCGAACCGGGGTTCACCGACTGTGTCGCCAGCGGTCATGCTCGCGTCCCTCCTCATCGGCTCGATATCCCCACGCTAGATCAGCGGTGCGCCCTCGGCAATGACATCCGGCCCGAGCGTCTCGGCGTGTCGCGCTCAGGACAGCATCCGGTCGATCGCGTCGCGCACGAAGAGGCTGCGCACCTCGTCGAGACGCGCTGCGAGCTCGGGGGCGAGCTCGCTCGCCCGGGCACGGGATGCCGCGTCGGGACGCCGCAGGAGCGCGGACAGCGCCGACTCGACGAGCGCCGCCTCGCGTTCGGCGCTCTGCCGGAGCGAGCGCACGTGGCGGGGTTCGATGCCGTGACGGTCGAGGGCGACGAGGGTGCGCAGAAGCGAGACCGTCTGCTCCGGATAGGTCTCGGCCGGCGTGATGACCCCGGTGCTGATGGCGTCGTTCAGCAGCTGCGGACCGGCACCCGTCGTCGCCAGGAGCTCGTCACGGCGATACCGCCGCGGAGTGGCCGTCATAGAGGGCATCGACGTCGGCGGAGCGGGGTTGCGCCCGGCATCCACGTCGGCGAGGTAGTCGCGGATCACCGCCAGGGGCAGGTAGTGGTCGCGTTGGAGCGTGAGCGCCATCCGCAGCCGCTCGAGGTCGGCCGCCGAGAACTTGCGGTAGCCCGACTCGGTGCGCGTGGGCGACACGATGCCCTGCACCTCGAGGAACCGGAGCTTGCTCGAGGTGAGGGCGGGGAAATCCGGCGTCAGGCGCGCCAGCACCTGGCCGATGCTCAACAGCCCCGAGGCCGCCGGACGACCGCGAGCGGGGGCTGCCCCCATCAGTGCTCTGCCGGCGGCAGATCGACGGGCGAGACGAAGAAGTTGAGCCGGAACTTGCCGATGCGCACCTCGGACCCGTTCGCGAGCACCGAGCGGTCGACGCGCTCGCCGTTGACGTAGCTGCCGTTCAGCGACCGCTGGTCGACGATCTCGAACGACGTCCCCGAGCGCGTGATCTCGGCGTGCCGGCGCGAGACCGTGACGTCGTCGAAGAAGATGTCGGCTTCGGGGTGACGACCGACCGTGGTGACGTCGGTGTCGAGCAGGTAGCGCGCGCCCGTCGTGGGACCGGAACGGACGATGAGCAGGGCGACCCGAGACGGCAGCGCGTCGATCGCCTCCAGCTCGGCCTCGTTGAGGTCGGCGCCGAAGGGGACGAAGGACAGATCGGCATCGTGACCGAACGTCTGCGTCGTGTCGTGCGACCGCTCCGACGCGGGAACGTCGGCTGCACGATGGATGTCATCGCGCTCGAATCTGCGGGTCTCGTCCACGGGCTTCTCCTTCTTCTTCACCATCACCGACCGGTCCGACGTGAACGGTCGAACCGACCTCGCGCGGTCGTGGTGGGGCTTCGTCTGTGCTGTTGTCTCGACACCGAGCATCGCTGTTCGGGTAACGCCGATCGCCCGACGGGACACTCGAACCTACCGATCACACGTCCGCCGTGTCGAGTCCGCCGCCTCGCCCGGTCCCACTGACCGCCGAACGGTGCGGCGGATCCGAGCGCGAAAAGTCGAACACCACCGATTCTTTCATCTCCCCGCGGTCCCGTCTTCCCCTGCCCGACGTTTCGTGACGCACGCGGAGCGACGCACGCCGAGCGGCGCACGCACGGCTCTCCGGATCGCGGCCAGCCACGGTCCAGAGACGTTCAATAGGGTCGAAGGGTGACTTCTTCCGCCCCCCGCCGTTCCCTGCCCGCCGTCCTGGCGAGTCTGCTGCTCGCCGGAGCCGCTCTCTTCGTCCTGCCCGCGGCCCCCGCGTTCGCCCACGATGAGCTGGTCTCGACCGATCCCCCCGCCGACGCGGTCCTCGACGCCCTGCCGGGCCAGATCACCTTCACCTACAGCGCCGACATCCTCGCCGAGGAGGGCACGGCCGTCGTCGAGGTCGCGGACGCCGGCGGCACCTCCCTCACGGAGGGGCCCCCGGTCGTCTCGGGCATGGAGGTGACACAGACGCTGGCGGGAGCGGCCTCCGGTCCGGTGACGGTCATCTGGCGCGTGGTGTCGAGCGACGGCCACCCGATCGACGGCACCTTCTCGTTCACGGTGGACTCCCCGACCCCCACGCCCACAGCGACCTCGACGGCGACCCCCACCGCGACCCCGAGCGCGTCGGCGACGACGGCTCCCCCGACGGCGACCCCGGATGCCACGACGGCACCGTCCGAGAACGCGTCGGACGCGTCTCCCCTGCCGTGGATCCTGCTGGTCGTGGCGCTCGTGATCGTCGCCGGGGCCATCGTGTGGCTCTTCGTCGCACGCGGGCGTCGCGGGTCCTCCGGCGGCGGTTCCACGGGCACCTCCGGACGATAGGATTTCCTCATGCCTCATTACGATCTGGTCATTCTTGGTGCGGGTCCCGGCGGGTACGTCGCTGCAGTGCGTGGAGCGCAGCTCGGACTGTCGGTCGCGATCGTCGAAGAGAAGTACTGGGGCGGTGTCTGCCTCAACGTGGGGTGCATCCCCTCCAAGGCGCTGCTGCGCAACGCCGATCTCGCGCACACCTTCCACGCGAAGGCCGACCTGTTCGGCATCTCGGGTGACGTGCACTTCGACTTCGGCAAGGCGTTCGACCGTTCGCGGTCGGTCGCGGCCGGCCACGTCAAGGGCATCCACTACCTGATGAAGAAGAACAAGGTCACCGAGTACGAGGGACGCGGCTTCTTCGCCGACGACCACACGCTGAACGTGACCTTGACCAACGGCTCCCAGGAGCAGGTCACCTTCGACAACGTCATCATCGCCACCGGCTCGACCGTGCGCCTGCTGCCGGGGGTCACCCTCTCCGAGAACGTCGTGACCTACGAGGAGCAGATCCTCAACCGCGAGCTCCCCGAATCCATCGTGATCGTCGGCGCGGGTGCCATCGGCATGGAGTTCGCCTACGTCATGACCAACTACGGCGTGAAGGTCACGATCATCGAGTTCCTCGACCGTGCCCTCCCGAACGAGGACGCCGAGGTCTCGAAGGAGATCCAGAAGCAGTACAAGGGCTACGGCGTCGACATCCTCACCTCGACCAAGGTCGAGTCGGTCACCGACCACGGCGACAAGGTCACCGTCGCGTACACCGCGAAGGACGGCTCGCAGGGCTCGATCGACGCCGACCGCGTGCTGATGTCGATCGGTTTCGCTCCCAAGGTCGAGGGCTTCGGTCTGGAGAACACGGGCGTGAAGCTCACCGAGCGCGGCGCGATCGAGATCGACGACCACATGCGCACGAACGTGCCGCACATCTACTCGATCGGCGATGTCACCGCGAAGCTGCAGCTCGCGCACGTCGCCGAGGCGCAGGGCGTCGTCGCGGCCGAGACGATCGCGGGTGCCGAGACGCAGACGCTGGGCGACTACCGCAACATGCCGCGCGCCACGTTCTGCAACCCGCAGGTCGCTTCGTTCGGTCTCACCGAGCAGCAGGCGCGCGACGCCGGCCACGAGATCAAGGTCGCGAAGTTCCCCTTCTCGGCCAACGGTAAGGCGAACGGCCTCGGCGAGCCCGTCGGCTTCGTCAAGCTCGTCGCCGACGCCGAGACGCTCGAGCTCATCGGCGGCCACCTGATCGGTCCCGACGTGTCGGAGCTGCTGCCCGAGCTCACGCTGGCGCAGAAGTGGGACCTCACCGCCCTCGAAGCGGCGCGCAACGTGCACACGCACCCGACGCTGTCGGAGGGTCTGCAGGAGGCGTTCCACGGCCTCACGGGCCACATGATCAACCTCTGATCGCTTCACGCGCGAAGGCCCGCCCGGTTCGTCCGGGCGGGCCTTCGTCGTCGTTCGCCGCCCCGAGACCTGGGCAGCTCTCGGGGCGTGCTCAGTGGCCGAGCGTGCGGGCCAGTTTGGATCCGGATGCCGCCGGCCGACCGCCCGCGGCGGACACCGCCGCGTCGACCGCGGCGAAGAACGCCGCCCGGCCCTCGTCGTCGGCGGGCCCGGCGGGGCCGAGCTCGACCTCCCACTCGCGCCACGCGGATTCGACCCCGCGACGCTCGTCGCGGGCGCGGACGTGATCGTCCACGAACTCGGCGACCTCTCCCCCGTCGGCGTCGAGGAGCGCGTACGCGGTGCGCTCGTTCCGCACGCGCGCGAGCGGCGTGAACGGAGGGGCGGCGATCGAGGCGACGGCATCCTGAACCGCCGGAGGCACGACCGGGTCGGCGTCGGGATCGACGTCGGCCTCGAGAGGCCACTGCGTCTCGGTGCGACCGCCCGCCGCGGCAGGGCCCTTCACATGCCAGCCTGCATCGGGACCCCCGACGCGTCGGCGCACCGCGACGCCGGAGCGGGCGAGATCGGCCGCGGGGGTGTCGAGGTAGCGCGCATCGAGGTCACGCGGCTCGGGCTCTCCGACGCGGACCACCCCCGGCAGCGCCGACCAGTCCGGCAGCGGCGTCGTCTCGTCGACGTCGTACTTCGACTCCACCTCTACGCTCGAGGCGCCGTGAGAGCCTTCGCTCAATCGTCGCGCCCGTCGGCGTCGGGGTTGATGTCTTCCGTCTCTTCGACGAAGGCGAAGACGGCCTGGGTGGGGCCGTCGGACTCGCCCGTGTGCTCGAGACCGCCCTCTCGGCGGTAGACCAGCTGGCCCTCGCTATAGGGCATGATCAGCGTGTCGTCGGACTCGTTCTCGAGCGGGAGCACCTGCCCGTCGAGCGGGCCTCCGGTCAGTCGTGCAATAGCCATGCCGCCAGCGTAGACCGCCCCTCCGACACCGCCGGGCACCTTGACAGCACTGGCCTAGAATCGCTCGAGTGACGTCGACGGACCTGCCCGGGAAGCGACCGTTCGTGTTGCTCGCCACCCGCGCCGAGGACCGCCCGGCCGACGAGGAGTACGCCCTCTTCCTGCGCTACACGGGTCTCCCGCCCGAGCGACTGCTCCGCGTGCGACTCGAGCGCGACGCCATGCCCGACCTGGATCTCGACGCGATCTCTGGCATCCTCGTCGGCGGCAGCCCGTTCAACGCCTCGGATCCCCTCGAGAAGAAGTCGACCGTCCAGCGGCGGGTCGAGGCCGAGATGGCGACCCTGCTCGACCACGTGGTCGCGCGCGACCTGCCCTTCCTCGGTGCCTGTTACGGAGTGGGGACGCTGGGGACGTACCTGGATGCCGAGATCGACGGCACGTACTCCGAGCCGATCAGCGTGGTGGAGGTGACGTTGACACCCGCCGGGCGCGAGGATCCGCTGGCCGCGGGGCTGCCCGAGACCTTCACCGCCTTCGTCGGCCACAAGGAGGCGATCACGTCGCTGCCGCCGCGAGCGACCCTGCTGGCGTCGTCGCCGACGTGTCCCGTGCAGATGTTCCGGGTGGGGCACAACGTCTACGCGACGCAGTTCCACCCCGAGCTCGATGTCGACGGCATCGAGACACGCATCCACGCCTATGCCGCATACGGGTACTTCGCCGCCGATGAGCTGGACCTCACGCTCGCGGCGGTGCGGAGCGCTCCGGTCACGGCGCCGTCGCGGATGCTGCGGACGTTCGTCGAGCGCTACGCGCGCTGAGACGGTCTGTCTACGCCGCGCGCGGCGTCTCGCGCACGACATCGATCGCGGCCGTCACGGCGGGGTGCGCGCGACGCAGGTAGGGCTCCAGACCCAGGTCGACGAGGTGGACGCGGCCCGCGAGATCCGGACCTCTGCCGCGCACGAGACCGGCTTTGAGCGCGCCGAACGTCACCGTGACGTCGGCGGGGAGGATGACGGCATCCGCGGTCCCGTCGTCGGGATCGAGGCCGCTCGGCACGTCCACGGCGATGACCCGTGGGCGGTGCGGGAGGGCGAGCAGACGCTCGACGAGGGCACGGGCGCTTCCGCGCAGGCGACGGTCGGCGAGACGTCCGATCCCCAGGATGCCGTCGAGCACGAGCGTGTACTCGCCTGCCCCCGCCGACGCCTCGGACACGGAGACGACGCGTGCGCCGGCGGCGACGGCCGCGTCGAGGGCTTCGCGGTGGACGCGGTCGCGGACGAGCACGACGTCGACACGGCTCGCGGAGGACACGAGCTCCGCGGCCGCGAACAGCGCGTCTCCCCCGTTGTCTCCGGCGCCGGCCAGGACGAGCGCGGGCCCGGGGGTGGCGTGCGCCTCCGCGGCCGCGACGTCGGCGAGCGCCCGGGCCGCCGCGCGCATGAGGGGGCGTCCCTCGGCGAGCAGGGGCGCCTCGGCGGCGCGTACGGCGTCGGCGGTGTAGGCGGCGACGCGTTCCCGCGCAGCGGGAGCGGGAGACTCCTCCGCGCGTTCGGCGACCGGGCGGACGGAATCAGCCACGGGACGCCGCCCTTTCGGCGTCGGTCTCGCGCGCCGCGGCCGCGGGGTCGTTCTCGGCGAGCGTCTCGCGCTCCTTGGCCTCGGCTTCCCGCGCGGCGTCGAGCTCGCCCGTCGCGGCGCGGACGGCCTTCTCGGCGCGGCGGACGCGGAACTGGATCATGGTGGTCGCCCCGTACTTGGCGCGGACGCGATCGTGGTCTTCCTCCGTCGCGACGGTGATCCAGGCTCCGGCGATGAGGATGACCTGGCTCGAGAGGTTGAGCCACAGCAGGAGCGCGATCAGCGACGCGAAGGTCGCGAGCAGCGGGTTGCTGCCCGCGCCGCCGACGAACAGGCCCGACAGCTGCTGGAGGACCACCAGCCCGACGCCGCCCAGGAGCGCCCCGCGGATGAGCGTGCCCTTGCGCGTGCGAACGCCGGAGAGCAGCGCGAAGGCCGCCGCGATCGCCGCGGCGTCGAGGACGAGCACGATCGCGGTCGACACCAGCCACGTGAGGAAACCGGTGATCCACGAGTCGGCGGAAACGCCGAGAAGATCGCGGACGAGCGTGAGCCCGGCCGTCGCGAGGAACGTCACCGCCGCCGCGGCCACGAGGGCGACGCCGATGCCCAGAGCCAGGGCGAGGTTTCGCAGCAGCACCCAGACGATGAAGGTGTCGTCGGTGGTCACGCCGGCGATCTGCCGCAGCGCCGAACGCAGCGAGCCGATCGCACCGATGGCGGCGCCGACGAGACCGAGCGTTCCGATGATGCCCGCGATCGTGAGGCCCTCGGGCGCCTGGATGTCGCGCACGTCGATCAGCCCGTTCTCACCGACCAGGTTCGGCACGACGCCGTTCACCGAGCGGACGAGGGCGTCGAGTCCCGCGGGATTGCCGGAGAGCCACAGCGCGGCGAAGGAGAAGCCGATCAGCACCGCGGCGAACAGGCTGAACAGCGTGCGGTACGTGACACTGTCGGCCAGCATGGGGCCCCGCGCACCCGAGTAGACGAGGAAGGCGCGCACAAGGCGGAGCGACAAGGCCCACGCGGTGACGCGACGGATGAGGTCGGCCATGGAGTCAGCGTAACGAGCCGGAGGATCGCCCTCATCGGGGGTTGACCGCCGCGCCCCGCGGCGACAGCGCCCTCTTCCCGCGCGCCGGACCCCGCGCTCACAGCCCCGTGAGCACCCGCCACCACGCGCCGAACAGCAAGAAGGGCCCGAAAGCGATCGACGCACCCCGCGCGCTCGCGAGAAGCGCGCCCGCGGCTCCGATCCCGCCCGCGAGGAAGGCGAGCGCGAGTCCGGATGCCACGGCCTCGAAGCCTCCCCACCCGAGCACCGCCCCGCACAGGGCGGCCAGCTTCACGTCTCCCCCGCCGAACGCGGCCGGGCGCGCGAGGTGCAGCGCAAGACACGCGGTGAACGCGCCGACCGCTCCCCCGCCGATCCCCGAGAGCCGCGCGGGCTCCCCGATCGCGAGCGCCGCCGCGCCCAGCAAGAGCACCACTGCAGCGCCGCCCGGCAGCACGATCGCGTCGGGGAGGTGACGGGTGCGCGCATCGACCACCGCGAGCACGCCGCTGAGCACCGCGAACACCGACAGGGCGGGGACGAGGGCCCACGGCATCCGGGACCTCAGGCGTCGAGGACGACGAGATCGACCGTGACGACACCGTCGGGGGCGATCCCCTCGGCGTCGCGCACCGCGCGCTTCAGAGGCAGGACGTAGAACCCGCGGGTCTGCGGGAAGATCGAGGTGCGCCAGGTCGAGCCGCCGATCGTCGCGTCGACGCGGACACCGCCGAAGCCGCGACGATACGTCTGGGTCTCGCGGATGTCGTCACTCAGGTCGGGCGGGAGCGCGACGAAGTACCAGTCGCTGTCGGTGCGGGCCTCCCAGCGGTAGACCTCGCCCTCGAAACGCACGATCACGCGATGCTCCTCTCGTCGCGGTCACCCTACTCGGGACCTCCGACGCGGGGCGCGGCGTCTCCCTCGTGCAGGAGGAGTGCGCTCACCCCCGCATCCACGACCGCCGCCGTCACGACGGCGCACGCGTAGACCGCCAGGTCACGCGGGTCGAACCCGCTGCCCAGCACGAGCGCGACGGGCGGGAAGCGGTCCGCGAGAGCCACGGGTAACCCGGTGAGCTGGAGGAGCTCCACGCTCCCGCACCACGCCGCGGCGACGGTCCCGAGCACGATTCGACGCGCTCGCGGCCACACGAGCACCAGTCCCGTGTACGCGGCCGCGGCGTACAGCGCGTCTCCCGCGACATCGGTCGCGACGGAGTCCGGCAGCCCCCGAGCGACCACGAGCCCCAGAATCACCACCCCGACGAGGGCGATCGCCGCCGCGGGACGTCGGCGGGTGGGGGTCACGCGAGCACCCCCGCGGCGCGCGCCGGCTCGGCGTACGCGCGCGCGAGGGTCGCGACCGTGTCGTGCGCGTTGAGGCCGCTCGGATTGGGGAGGACCCAGGTGGGCAGCCCGGCGATTCCCTCGTCCCCCCGCCCGGCGACGGCTCTCGGACGCTGGAAGCCGTCGCGGTACGCGGTGAGCCCGACCACGGCGACCGCGCGCGGACGCCAGGCCGCGACGCGGTCCGTCAGCGCCGCCGCCCCCGTCCGCAACTCCTCGCGCGACAGCTCGTCGGCGCGCGCCGTCGCCCGCGCGACGAGATTCGACACCCCGAGACCTGCGTCGACGATCATGCGCCGATCCTCGTCGCTCAACGGCTCGGCGTAGACGGGAAGGCGCGGCAGGATCCCGGCCGCGACCAGCGCGGGCCAGAACCGGTTGCCGGGGCGCGAGAACGGGGTGCCGGTCGCGGCGGTCCACAGCCCCGGGTTGATGCCGACGAAGAGCAGCCGGACACCGGGCTCCACGAGGTCGGGGATGGTGGCATCCCGGAACGACTCCAGCTCGGCGCGCGTATAGCCCATGAGACCACTATGACCACTACCCGCGTCGGAGCCCGCCCGTCTGCCAGGATCGGACGAATGGATGCCGTCCCCGCGCTCACCGAGATCCCCGCGCCGCAGTTCGTCATCGTCGGCGACAACGTCCGGCTGGCGACGTACACCTGGGGCGACCCCGACGCGGAGGCGGTGCTGTGCGTGCACGGCTTCGGGTCGAGCACGCGCGACAACTGGGTGAACACGGGCTGGGTGCGCGATCTCCTGCGTGCGGGGTTCCGTGTCGTGGCGGTGGATCAGCGCGGACACGGTGCGAGCGACAAGCCGCACGACGCGGCGTCGTACACGATGCCCACGCTGGTGAGCGATCTCGTCGCGGTCCTCGACACCTATCTACTGGATTCGGTGCGTTACCTGGGTTATTCCCTCGGCGGTCGGGTGGGGTGGCAGCTCGCCGTCGACGCGCCCGAGCACGTCGAGCGCGCGGTGCTCGGCGGCATCCCGGACGGTCGTCCGCTCGCGCGGCTGAAGGTCGACCAGGCTCGCGCGTTCCTGGATCACGGCACCCCGGTCGAGGATGCCACGACCCTGCGCTACGTCTCGCTCGCCGAGCGCGTGCCGGGGAACGACCTGCGCGCGCTCGTCGCCATCGCGGAGGGCATGCGCCTCGGCGAGACCGATCCCGACCCCGCGTCGCCGCCGCAGCAGCCGGTGCTCATCGCCACGGGAACCGAGGACCCGATCCACGACCAGTCGCAGCACCTCGCGTCGCTGCTGCCGCGCGGAGAGTTCGCGGACATCCCCGGCCGCCACCATGTCAACGCGCCCGGGGCGCGGGCGTTCCGCGAGGCCGGGGTGCAGTTCCTCTCGCGCGAAGGCTGAGCCGGGCCGGCGCCGAGCGGCGGCCCCGCGAGGGTGCCGGGGCGAGCGCGCCGCCGAAGCCGCTCGCACCCGGCACCGTCTTGATGGGCAGGCGCGTCGCCCTCCGGCGTTCCCCGCGCCTCACCCGCAGTCGTACACCGTGCCCGGAGCGGACGAGTCGACCGCGCAGTTCTGCTCGACCCACTGGCGGATCTGCGCCGACGCCGTGTCGGTGGTCGTCGACCGGGCGGATCCGGTCCCGCCGAAGCCTCCCCCGCCGGCGCCTCCCGCCCCGCCGAACCCTGTCGCGCCGGCCCCCGCTCCGCGGTCCTCGCCGCCGACGACGTAGCGCAGCTCGCCGGACTGGACGAGGGAGAGGAACCTGTCGAGCGTCGGGACGTCGTCGCTGCCGTTGAAACCGCCGATCGGGAGGATCGACGCGCCGTCCGTCGCGAGGATGAGGGATGCCGCCTGCTGGGCGCCGAAGGCGGCAGCGAGGTACGTCGTCCCCGTGTCGCGCGCCTCCAGCCACGCGACGAGCTCGGTGTCCGCACTCCGCGAGGTGCCCGCCTGGCCGCCGAAGCCCTGAGACGAATCGGTCCGCCCGGTTCCCGGAGCCGTACCCGGGCCGCCCGCCGCGGAGCCGTTGTGCGCTCCCCCGCCCTGCGCACCGCTTCGCCCGCCGGCCTGCGCGCCGCCGGGAACAGAGCCGCCGTCGGGGCGCGCGCCCGCCCCCTGTCCCCCGGGACCTCGCCCGGCGCCGCCGAAGCCGCCGGCGGACATCTCGGACACCCCGCCGGCGACGGGGTTGATCGAGCTCGGGTGGGCGATCGTGACCGCCGACCACACGGCCGGCGTGAGCAGCAGCCCGACCACCGTCACGACCGTGGTGACCAGCCGAGAGCGGTGACGCGAGCGCAGCAGGACGATCGCCGCGGCGGCGGCAGCCGCCTGGATCAGGGAAACGGGGATGCTGTACCCGCCGTACGAGAAGCCGATGACGACGGCGGTCAGCCCGGCCACCCCGACGATCGCGACGCGCGGCCAGACCTTCCCGGCGCCCTGCGCGGCGGCGAAGGCGACGGCGACGACGAGGGCGAGCGGGACCGCGAGGGCCGCCGTGTAGAACTGGTGCATCCCGGCTACGGTCGAGAACATGACCGCGAACGTCGCCATCCACACCGCCAGCAGCACGGTCAGGGGCCGCGGGAAGCGGAGGATCCACAGCACGACGATCCCGAGGATCGCGGCGGGGATCAGCCAGGCGATCTGCCCGGCCAGTTGCGCGTTGAACAGGCGCAGGATGCCGGGGTCGCCGGAGAACGGCGGGGTGAAGGACTCGTACGTCGCGCTGTCCGCCGTCGCCGAGAAGCGCCCGAGGCCGTTGTATCCGAAGACCATCTCCCAGGGGTTGTCGCCGATCGTGCTGCCGATGTACGGCCGGGTGCCGGTCGGGATGAGCGAGACGATCGCGACCCACCAGAGCGAGGCGGCGAGGCTCACCGCCCCGGCCACGGCGAGATGGATGATCCGGCGCGCCCAGCTCTGGCGCGTGCAGAGGTACGCCGCGGCGAGGGCGGGCCAGACGGCCCAGGCCTCGAGCATGTAGAACTGGAACGACAGGCCCACGAACGCACCCGCGACGACGAGCCAGCCGAGGCTCCGCGCCTGGACCGCCCGGACGGACGCCCACGCCGTCAACGCCAGACCGAGCACGAAGAACGACTCGGGCTGATTGGAGCGCGAGACGGCGACGAGGATCGGGGTGACCGCGGTGATCGCCCCGGCGAGCAGTCCCGCGCGCAGGCCCGCGAGCCGGCGACCGGCCACGGCCGTCACGATCGCGGCGGCGGTCGCCGCGAGGGCGTTGGGCAGGATCACCGTCCAGGCGGAGTACCCGAACACCCGCACGAACAGCGCGGGGATCCAGAACGAGCCCGGGATCTTGTCGAGGGTGACCGTGCCCGCCGGGTCCACGGCCCCGAAGAAGAAGTCGGACCACGACCGGCTCATGGACAGGGCGATCGACGCGTAGTACTCGGACGGCGCGCCCGCCCAGACCTGCCAGCCGGTCAGGATGAGCGCCAGGGCGGCCACCGCGACCAGGCCGCCCGTCCAGGCCCGCGAACGGCGAGCGGCGGGAGGCGGAGCGGCCTCGGGGAGCGGCGCAGCGATCGGGTCGAGCGTGGCGGTCATGCCGGGATGGTAGGCAGCCGTTCACTCACGGTTGCTTCACCGCACCTATGAGCGCGGCATGTATCACGAGGCCGTGGGCGGGGCGGCGGGGCGCACAGCCCGTCGTAGGGCGGGGCGGCGCACGGCTCGTTATGGGGCGGGCGGCGCACGGCCCGTCGTGGGGCGGGCCGGCGCGGCGCACGGCCCGTCGTGGGGCGGGCCGGCGCGGCGCACGGCCCGTCGTGATCCGCTTCAGGACGCGCGGACCGTCAGCTTCGGCGACGACGGGGCCCGCGTCGCCTTCGCCTGGAGGCCGACGCGTACGGTCTGCCCCGGCGTCAGCGCGGCGGCCCAGTCGGCACCGCGGCAGGTGACCGTGGTGCCGGCGAGGCTGCAGTTCATCCCCCACGCGTTCGAGACATCGGTGGTGCCGGGTGCCTCGAACGACACCTGCCACCGCGACACCGCCCCCGTCGCGGTGACCTCGACCTCGGCGACGTATCCCTCACCCCAGGAACTCTGGGGGATCCACGACGCCGTGATGCCCGCCGGCTTCGGGGAGGAGGATGCCGAGGGCCGAGGCGTGGACGTGGGCTTCGGGCTCGAGGTCGGTTTCGGGCTCGAGGTCGGCGTCGGCGTCGGCTTCGGGCTCGAGGTGGGCTTCGGGGTCGACGTAGGCTTCGGCGTCGGCTTCGGGCTCGACGTCGGCTTCGGCGTCGGCTTCGGGCTCGATGTCGGCTTCGGCGTGGGCACCGCCCCGGGCGTGAGGATCGGCCGGAGCGCCGTGAGCTTGGCGGTCTGCCACGTGCGCCAGTCGTCGGCGACGAGCCCACCCGTGTCACCGCTGTTGGGGTTGAACGACCAGTAGGCGTAGCTCATCTTCGTCTTCGCGAGGTAGGCGACGAGGGTCTTCAGCCACGCGCGATCACTCGCGGTCTCGAGCTTCGTGCCGAACTCCCCCAGGAGCACGGGGGCGATGTTCTCGCGCGCGAGGTATCCCCAGTTGGCATCCCAGATCCCCTCGAGGTTCGCGGGGTAGTCGGCCGCCGAGAACCAGGACTGCGCGTGCACCGTCGCGGGGTACTCGTGCGGCGAGTACACCACGCGGTTCTTCACCGCCAGCGTGACCGGCGCCGCCCGGACGTCCTTGAGACCGCCGCCCCACCAGGTGGCGGAGCCGTCGCGCTGGTTCTCGACGCCCTCGACGATGATCAGGAGCTTCGGGTTGACCGACAGCACGGCGTTCCCGGCCCGGGTCGCGGCCGCACGCCAGTCGCGCGACGCGTCGCCGCAGTTCCAGCAGGCCGGGCCGTGGGGCTCGTTGTGCAGGTCGGCACCGATCACGGCCGGCTCGTTCTTGTAGCGCGCCGCGAGCATCTTCCAATCGTCGATCCAGCGTTTCTCGCTGTACTGGCCGGTGTACCAGAGCTCGCTCTGCGCGCCGGAGTCGGGACGGTGCCGATCGAGGATGACCGACAGGCCGTGGGCCTTGGCGCGCGCGATGACGGTGTCCATCAGCTGCAGCGGCGAGAGGGAGACGAGTCCGGGGTTCACCGACGCGTTGATCGAGTTCGAGCTCTTCGCGGCGAGGCACTCGTTCGAGAACGGCAGCCGGATGGTGTTGAACCCCATCGCCGCGATGGCATCCATCCCCTCGTCCAGCGAGATCGACCAGAGCCCGTGCGGGGCGCAGTTCGAGGTCTCCATGCCGAACCAGGCGGTCGCCTTGATCGTGTACGCGGAGCCTGACGCCGTGACGATCGTCGAGCCCTTGGTCGACAGCCAGCCGGGCACCGTCGCGGCGCTCGCCGCCGGCACGACCGCTCCCGCGCTCAGGAGCGCCGCAGCCACCGCGACGGCTGCCGCACGCAGGCCCGCACGCCACACGCGCATCGATCTGTTCCCCACCGCCGCCCCCGCCTTTTCGGCACATCCTATGTCGACGGGAGCCGTGTCGGGCTCACGAACGCCGGGCCCCGGATGCCGCCGTCCCCGCGTGCGCGCGATGCACCGCGAGCGCGAGGTGCAGAGCGGCCAGCACCTCACCGTCGTCGAGGCGGACCCCCAGCACGTCCTCGAGGGCGTCCAGGCGCTGGTAGAACACGGAGCGCGAGACGTGGGCCGCGGTGGCCGCGGCGGTGCGGTTGCCGGGATGCGCGACCACCGCGCCGAGGGCGTCGAGGAGGTCGTCGCGCCGGGCCGGCGGGAGGGCGAGGACGGGCGCGAGCATCGACTCCGCGTGAGCGAGGAGGCGGTGGTCGCCGCGCAGTGCTGCCACGAACCGGCGGAGCGGATGCCGCCGCACCCACATCACGCCCCCCTCCCCGACTTCGCCCGACTCGGCGAGGTCGAGCGCCTCGCGCGCCGAGTCGAGGGTGCGCGTGAGCACGGCCTCGGGCGAGCCCGGGTCGACCCGCGGCCCCACGACGAGACGCACGCGGCCGCCGCCGGCGCGCAGGCCCGCGAGGAAGCGGTCGACGGTGGCACCCGAGAAGCTCGTCGTGGGCGGGACGGCCAGGAGGATCGGCATCCATCCCTCCGCCGGTTCGTCGGCACGGCGCGGGGTTCCGCAGAGCGCTCGACACCCGGCCTCTCCCGCGGCGTCCTCGACCGCGCTCACGCCGGCACCGCTCACGGCGAGGCCGAGCAGGGCGACCCCCTCGGCCAGGAGCCCTGCGGCGGAGAGACGAATCGCGGCCTCGGGAAGCGAGCCGTACCGACCCGCGAGCAGTGCGTCGACGAGGCGGCGTCGGCCGAGGTGCGACCAGTCCTCGCCGTCGGTGTCCGCCAGCCGCCCGAGGGCGAGCGCCGTCGCGCCCTGCTCGAGGACGGCGAGGCGACCGGCCGGATGCGCGGGACCGGCGAGGGCGACGAGAGAGCCCCAGCGGGTGCCGCGGGCCTGCACGGGCACCACCGTGCGGTCGTCGACCGGGTCGCGCCCGGAGAGGCGGGAGCGCTCCTGCCAGCCGTCGAGGACCGTGTGCTCGGCATCGGCGAGATCGGCGACGATCACCTCGTGGGCCAGGGACTCGAGGATGACGGGTGCGCGGAGTGTCCGCGCGAGTCGTTGCACGACGTAGTCGGCCGGAGCGCCCCGCAGCGCGAGCTCGGTGAAAAGCGTCCGCACCTCGTCCCGCGCTCGGAGCGCCATCGTCTGCTCGTCGATGATGCGTCGGTGCACCTGTTCGGTGACGGCGACGAACTTCACCTCGCGGTGCAGGGCGATGAGGACCAGTCCCGTCGCGCGCGCCGCATCGATGACGACCGCCGGGACGTAGCGGTAGTGCGCTCCGAGCTCGATGACGATCCCGACGAGTCCCGCCGCGGCGAAGGCGGCGACGAGGGCGCGCAGGTCCTCGGGCTGTTCGGGCCACGCGGACGCGGTGGTGAGCAGCAGTTCGCCGCCGTCGAGCAGCCGAGCCACCCCCGGGCTGTCGGAGACGTGCACCCAGCGCACGCGCGCGTCGAGGGCGGTCCGCCCGACCAGGACCTCGGGCATCCCCTGCACGAGGGCCGGCATCTCGAGGGCCTCGGAGAGCGTCGGCAGACCGGACTCCGTCGAGACCGGACGATCTGTCCGGAGAGTCTCGAATTCGCGACGATCAGACACGTGCGCTCCCCCCAGAAGACCCGAACAATCAATCTGACACACCCTAGTGCGCGACCGGTCGGAGTGTCCGGGAGCCGCTCAGCCGAGGAGGACCCGCATGACCTTGATCCGCCACCACATCGCCGGCGCCGCGCACGGGACCGACGCGCGCACCGGGGACGTCTTCGACCCCGCGACCGGTGCGGTGCAGGCGCACGTCGCCTTCGCCACGACCGCCGAGGTCGACGAGGCGATCGCCGCGGCCGCCGCGGCGCTCCCCGCGTGGCGGGCGACGAGCCTCATCAAGCGTGCCGACGTGTTCTTCCGGCTGCGCCACCTGCTCGTCGAGCGCACCGACGAGCTCGCGGCGATCATCACCTCCGAGCACGGCAAGGTGCTCTCGGATGCCAAGGGCGAGATCAGCCGCGGCATCGAGAACGTCGAGTTCGCCGCGGGGCTGGTGCATCTTCTCAAAGGCGAGCATTCCGAGCAGGTGAGCCGCGGGGTCGACGTGCACTCCGTCAAGCAGCCCGTGGGAGTGGTCGCCGCCATCACCCCCTTCAACTTCCCCGTCATGGTCCCGCTGTGGATGACGGCATCCGCCATCGCCTGCGGGAACACGGTCGTGCTCAAGCCGAGCGAGAAGGATCCCTCCGCCGCGCTCTTCCTCGCGAAGCTCTTCGAGGAGGCGGGCCTCCCCGCGGGTGTGCTGAACGTCGTGCACGGCGACAAGGTCGCCGTCGACGCCCTGCTCGACTCGCCCGTCGTCCGCGCGGTGAGCTTCGTCGGCTCGACGCCGATCGCGAAGACGATCTACGCGCGCGCGGCCGAGAACGGCAAGCGCGTCCAAGCGCTGGGCGGAGCGAAGAATCACATGGTGGTCATGCCCGACGCCGACCTCGACGCGGCCGCCGACGCCGCCGTCTCGGCCGCGTACGGATCGGCGGGCGAGCGCTGCATGGCGGTGTCGGTGCTCGTCGCGGTCGGAGACGACGTCGCCGACGCCCTCGTCGAGAAGGTCTCCGGCCGCATCGCGGGTCTGAGAATCGGCCCGGGAACGGATGCCGAGAGCGAGATGGGCCCGCTCATCACCCGCGAGCACCGCGACAAGGTCGCTTCCTACGTGACCGGCGCCGCCGCGGAAGGCGCCGACGTCGTCGTCGACGGCACGACGCAGGAGTTCGAGGGCGACGGCTTCTTCGTCGGCGTCTCGCTCGTGGACCGCGTGGCCCCGGGCATGAAGGTGTACGACGACGAGATCTTCGGCCCCGTGCTCTCGGTCGTCCGCGTGCAGAGCTACGACGAGGCCGTGGCCCTCGTCAACGCGAGCCCCTACGCCAACGGCACCGCGGTCTTCACGCGCGACGGCGGCACGGCTCGGCAGTTCGAGTTCGACATCGAGGTCGGCATGGTCGGCGTGAACGTGCCGATCCCCGTCCCGGTGGGCGCCTTCTCGTTCGGCGGGTGGCGCAACTCGCTGTTCGGCGACTCGCACATCTACGGTCCCGAGTCGATCCACTTCTACACGCGCAGCAAGGTCGTCACCACCCGCTGGCCCGACCCCAGCGAGAGCCAGATCAGCCTCGGCTTCCCGAGCAACCACTGAGAACCGGAAGGGAACCCTCATGACCCTCACGACCCCCGATCTCTCGGCGGGCCCCACCCCCGGCCCCACCCCCGACCCCGACGCCGACGCCCGCGTCCGCGCGAACGACCGCGGCCACGTCTTCCACTCGTGGAGCGCGCAGGCGCTCATCGACCCGCTGCCGGTCGCCGGCGGCTCGGGCGCCACGTTCTGGGACTACGCGGGCAACAGCTACCTCGACTTCTCGTCGCAGCTGGTCAACCTCAACCTCGGGCACCAGCACCCCGATCTCGTCGCCGCGATCCAGCGCCAGGCGGGAGAGCTCGCCACCATCCAGCCGGCGATGGCGAACGACGTCCGCGGCGAGCTCGCCCGCCGCATCGTCGAGGTCGCCCCCGAGGGCATGTCGAAGGTCTTCTTCACCAACGGCGGGGCGGATGCCAATGAGAACGCGGTCCGCATGGCCCGCCTCGTGACGGGGAAGCGCAAGATCCTCGCCATGTACCGCAGCTACCACGGCAACACCTCGACGGCGATCACCCTCACCGGTGACCCGCGGCGCTGGGCGAACGAACCGGCCGACGCCTCGGTCGTGCACTTCTTCGGTCCGTACGCCTACCGCTCGGCCTTCCACGCCGCGGACGAGGCCGAAGAGGCAGCCCGCGCGCTGGAGCACCTCGAGCAGACGATCATCCTCGAGGGCGCGTCGACCATCGGCGCGATCATCCTCGAGACCGTCGTGGGCACCAACGGCGTGCTCGTCCCGCCCCCGGGCTACCTCCCCGGCGTTCGCGCCCTGTGCGACAAGTACGGCATCGTCTACATCGCCGACGAGGTCATGGTGGGCTTCGGGCGCATCGGCGAGTGGTTCGCCGTCGATGCCTTCGACGTCACGCCCGACCTCATCACCTTCGCGAAGGGCGTGAACTCCGGCTACGTGCCGCTCGGGGGCGTCGTGATCTCCGACGCGATCGCCGCGCACTTCGACACGGTGGCGTTCCCCGGCGGTCTCACCTACTCGGGTCACCCGCTCGCGTGCGCGCCGGGTGTGGCCACCTTCGAGGTGTTCGCGCGCGACGGAATCCTCGAGCGGGTGCGCGACCTCGGCGAACGCGTCGTCGAACCCCGCCTGCGGGCGATGGCCGAACGGCATCCGTCCATCGGCGAGGTCCGCGGACGCGGACTCTTCTGGGCGATCGAGCTCGTCCGCGATCGCGAGACGCGCGAGCCGCTGGTGCCGTTCAACGCGGCAGGACCCGCGGCCGCCCCGATGACGGCGTTCGCGGCGGCGTGCAAGAGGGCGGGGCTCTGGCCGTTCACGCACTTCAACCGCGTGCACGTCGCCCCTCCCCTCGTCATCACCGAGGAGGAGCTCGTGCGCGGCCTCGACATCATCGACGAGGCGCTCACGGTCGCCGACGAGGCAGCCGCCTCATGAGGGTGCTGCGGAACGTCGTCGGCGGCGTCGCCGTGGCATCCACGGGTCCCCTCCTCGACCTCGTGAGCCCGGTGAGCGGTGCGGTGTACGCCCAGGCGGCGGTCTCGACCCCCGCGGAGGTGGATGCCGCCGTCGCCGCGGCCGCGGCCGCGTTCCCCGCGTGGAAGCGCGCCACTCCCGCGGAGCGCCAGCTCGCGCTGTTCCGCCTCGCGGACGCCGTCGAGGCGCGGGCGGAGGAGTTCGCCGACCTCGAGTCGGAGGACACCGGGAAGCCGCGTGCGAGCCTCGTCGCCGACGAGATCGTGCAGTCGGTCGACCAGCTGCGCTTCTTCGCCGGGGCCGCGCGCGAGCTGAACGGCCGCGCCGCGGCGGAGTACGCCGAGGGGTTCACCTCGTACGTGCGCCGCGAGCCGATCGGCGTCGTCGCGCAGGTGACGCCGTGGAACTATCCGCTGAACATGGCGGTGTGGAAGATCGCTCCCGCGATCGCCGCGGGCAACACGGTGGTGCTCAAGCCCAGTGAGACGACCCCGCAGACCACGGTGCTGCTCGCCGAGATCGCCGCGGAGACCCTGCCACCGGGTGTGCTGAACGTCGTCCTCGGCGACCGCGACACCGGCCGGGCGCTCGTGGAGCACCCGACGCCGCAGCTCGTCGCGATCACGGGTTCCGTGCGCGCCGGGATGCAGGTCGCGGCGTCCGCCGCGCACGACCTCAAGCGCGTGCACCTCGAGCTCGGCGGCAAGGCTCCCGCGATCGTCTTCCCCGATGCCGACCTCGAGGCCGCGGCATCCGGAATCGCCGAGGCGGCGTTCTTCAACGCCGGTCAGGACTGCACCGCGGCCACACGCCTGCTGGTGCACGCGTCGCTGCACGACGCGTTCGTCGAACGTCTCGTGGCGTACGTCGAGCAGAACGTCCGCGTCGGGGCGCCGGACGATCCGGAGGCCTTCTTCGGACCGGTGAACAACCCCGACCAGCTCGCGCGGGTCGAGGGTTTCATCGAGCGCCTGCCCGCGCACGCGCGGGTCGCCACGGGCGGGGCGCGCGTGGGAGACACCGGATGCTTCTTCCCCGCGACCGTCGTCACGGGTCTGCGTCAGGACGACGAGCTCGTGCAGCAGGAGGTGTTCGGGCCCGTGCTGTCGGTGCAAGCGTTCGAGACCGAGGAGGAGGCGCTCGCCCTCGCGAACGGCGTGCCCTACGCGCTCGCCGCCTCGGTCTGGACGCGCGACAACGGCCGCGCGCTGCGCCTGAGTCGCGATCTCGACTTCGGGTGCGTGTGGATCAACGCGCACATCCCGTTCGTCTCGGACATGCCGCACGGCGGGTTCAAGCACTCGGGCTACGGCAAGGACCTGTCGATCTACGGCTTCGAGGACTACACGCGCCTTAAGCACGTCATGGCGAGCCTGGGCTGAGAGGCGTGGCCCCGCGCCCGATCGCGCGCGCCGCAGACACCGCTGGCCGGCCGACTCACCGAGCGTCGCGCCGGCCAGCACCCCCTCCCGAGATGCTCGTGCATCGAACCTCAGGCGGGCGGAAAAACTCGTCGGTGACCGACGATGACGCGCCGGCCGCCACAGCCCACGTCGAACCGGTCGGCGCTCCCTCAACACGCACCTTCAACCGAACGCCCACGCTCCCCCACTCGTCCTCCACAACAATCGCTTGTGGCTCATCGCTGCACGGGAGCGCGAGAGCAGTCGCATCGTCGACGCTTACCCGCGCCTCGCCCGCCGGACCCTGGCATATCGCGTAGATCGACGTTGCGCCCCGATCGCCAGCGATCTGAACGGTCCCTTCTCGCGCAGCCCCACCACCCCCGGACAGACCGCCGTAGGGCGTATGCCCTTCCGCACGCAGATACGCGTCCAGGCGGCCTGCGAGAGCAGCAGCCGCGGTGAGATCTTTAGCGGAAACGGAATCTCCCGACGTGCAGGACGCCAAACCAAGACACAGTCCCGTTGCGGCGACGAAGCCCATCATTCGCTTTCGCGCACGCTTCACCCCGGATCACCCGCATCCTCAAGAACGGATCGCAGTTGCTGTTTCGCTTTTGCCAGACGCGATCGAGCTGTCGAGGGGTTCACGCCGAGGACGGCCGCGGCCTCGTGGGATCGAAGTCCGTCCCAGTAGACGAGTCTCACTAATTCGGCGTCATCGGTGGGAAGCGCCGCGATAGCGGCCCTCACCTCGATCGACGCGTCATCCATGGCGGACGACGGGGGCGAGGTGTGCATCTCGTCTGCGAGTCGTTGCACGGCGGCGGAGCGTCTCGCGACGCTGCGGCGAGAGTTCAGCGTCACATTCCGCGCGGTGGCGTACAGCCACATTCGGCCTTCTACCGGGTCCGCCGGAATTCTCCGGCGAAGTTTCCATGCGGTGAGAAGAAGTTCGCCGAATGCATCCGCGGCGTCTGCGGCGTTTGGCAGGCGTCGTTGGAAGTAGCGGGAGAGGTCGTCCTCGTTCCGGCGTATGAGCTCGTCGAACGTCGACGTCTGAGACGTGGTCGAGCCCATCAGCCGCAATCGCTCGTCTGGCTCGAAAGGCTCACTTCCCGACCTGGTCGCATCTCGTGAACACGATCGCCGAGCCCCGCCCACAGGTGCTCGCTGACCAGCTGATGGATTGCTTGCTGCGTGATCTCCGCGTCCGTCATCTCGATGCGTCGCACTTCGCCGTCCAGCTGCTGGACGGGCTCAGAGTTCGCAAGATCGTGACGGATTTCGGCCTCTTTCTCCGTGGTGTCCAGCGTCGCCAGGTCGATACCACTGACGATCGCTTTCGCGTCGCGGACAAGCGCGTCGTCGTCGGCCAGGCCCTCCCACTTGACGACGATGCCCTGGAAGCATGCGGAGCCGTCTGCTCGACCGATGGAGAACACATTGTCTGCGACCCACCCCCACGGTGTCTCCGTTCCGCCACTCGCCACAGCCACCGACCCGCCCCCGATCAGAAGCACAGACGCGATCGCGCTCGATGCCCAGAACCGGAACCGGCGCCCACGAGGCCTCCGCGCTTCGGCGAGGATCAGCGAGCGATGCGAGGCGAGGCCCTTCGGGGCCGTCACCCGCGGTCCGGCGGCACGGATACGTGCTTCAAGCTCGTCGTCATCCATAGCGGCACCCCTCGTCTCAGACATTGTTTCTCGGTACATGTCCGCAGCTGAGAAAACTGTCCAACACCGGGGTGCTACGTTCATCGGCCCGGTCGTCATCGAGGGAGTCGTCCTGGCGGTACTCGCGCCGAGCACGGTGAGAAGCCCGCCGGTGATACACGCGGTCACCGCGGTCAATCGCGACGGTTTCCGCGTTGTTTCCGCGTTTTAAATTTCGAATTCAGCATTGATATCCGCTTTGTTCCGCTGATACCGTCGCCCATCATGAGTTCCGCGACTGATCGCAGCGTCTCCCTCGACCGCGTGTCGAAGGCGATCGTCGAGCAGTTGCAGGAAGACGGGCGGCGCTCCTACGCCGAGATCGGCAAAGCCGTCGGCCTCAGCGAGACCGCCACGCGTCAGCGCGTGCAGAAGCTGCAGGATGCCGGCATCCTGCAGATCGTCGCCGTCACCGATCCGCTGCAACTCGGCTTCGCCCGTCAGGCGATGATCGGCGTGCGGGTGTCGGGAGACACCCGCGTCGTCGCGGCCGAGATGGCGGAACTCCCGGGTGTGACCTACGTGGTCTCCACCGCGGGATCGTTCGATCTGCTCGTCGAGGTCGTCTGCGAGAGCGACGACGACCTCATCGACCTGCTGAACGACCGCGTCCGCGCCCTCCCCGACGTCGTCTCGACCGAGACGTTCGTCTACCTCAAGCTCCACCGTCAGCTCTACAACTGGGGGACACGATGACCCTTCTCGACACCGACCACGACGCCGCCCTCCAGGCCAAGGCCCGCGACCACCTCTGGATGCACTTCTCCCGTCAGTCGGTGATGACCGACGGACCCGGCGTGCCGATCATCGTCAAGGGCGAGGGCCACCACATCTTCGACTCCACCGGCAAGCGCTACATCGACGGCCTCGCCGGCCTGTTCGTCGTCAACGCCGGTCACGGGCGCCGTCGCATCGCGCAAGCGGCGGCGAAGCAGGCCGAGGAGCTGGCGTTCTTCCCCCTGTGGTCGTACGCCCACCCCGCGGCGATCGAGCTGGCGGAACGGCTCGCGAACCTCGCCCCGGGCGACCTCAACCACGTCTTCTTCTCCACCGGCGGCGGAGAGGCGGTGGAGACCGCGTTCAAGCTCGCGAAGCAGTACTGGAAGACGCAAGGGAAGCCCACCAAGCACAAGGTCATCTCGCGCGCGATCGCCTACCACGGCACCACGCAGGGCGCCCTGGCGATCACGGGTCTGCCCGTGATGAAGCACATGTTCGAGCCCGTCACCCCGGGCGGCTTCCGCGTGCCGAACACGAACTACTACCGCGCCGAGGAGTCGGGCTTCGGGGGCGGCACGCCCGAGGAGTTCGGCCTGTGGGCCGCCGACCGCATCGAGCAGATGATCCAGTTCGAGGGTCCCGAGACGGTCGCCGCGGTGTTCCTGGAGCCCGTGCAGAACGCCGGCGGCTGCTTCCCCGCACCCGCCGGCTACTTCCAGCGGGTGCGCGAGATCTGCGACAAGTACGACGTACTGCTCGTCTCCGACGAGGTCATCTGCGCCTTCGGCCGCCTCGGTCACTACTTCGGCGCGAGCGCGTACGACTACCAGCCCGACATGATCACCTTCGCCAAGGCGGTGACCAGCGGCTACTCCCCCCTCGGCGGCACGATCATCAGCGACCGCATCTACGAGCCCTTCGCCCACGGCGACGCGACCTTCCCGCACGGCTACACCTTCGGCGGGCACCCGGTGTCGGCGGCGGTGGCGCTGGAGAACCTCGACGTGTTCGAGGAGGAGGGACTGCTCGAGAACGTCCGCACGAACTCGCCGCTGTTCCGCTCGACGCTCGAGCAGCTCCTCGACCTGCCGATCGTCGGCGACGTGCGCGGCGACGGCTACTTCTTCGGCATCGAGCTCGTGAAGGACAAGGCGACCAAGGAGACCTTCGACGACGACGAGTCCGAGAGGTTGCTGCGCGGCTTCCTGTCGAAGGCGCTCTTCGACGCGGGCCTGTACTGCCGAGCCGACGACCGGGGCGACCCCGTCATCCAGCTCGCCCCGCCCCTGACCCTCGGCCCCGCCGAGTTCACGGAGATCGAGCAGATCCTCCGCTCGGTCCTGACGGAGGCGTCGAACCGCCTCTGACCCGGGAGGGATGCCGGCGCCACCCCTGTCGGCATCCCACCCGCCCCGCCGGCCGCGCCCGGCCCCCGCCGCACGACGACACCGACCCCACGCTCTCCCGGCACCATCCCCGCCGACACTCCCGCTCCCACCCCGAGCGGTGCTTCCGATGCTGTACCCGACACCATCTCCGGTCACGACCGCGTCGCGACCCGCACCCTCTTGGAGGAGCCACGAACGACAACATCGGTGCCGCCACGGCACCCGCGAACTCGGGCGCCAAGCTCGCCCGCACCCTGGGACTCTGGTCGATCGTCGGCCTGGGCCTGGGGTATATGACCCCGACCGTCGTCTTCGACACCTTCGGCCTCGTGGCCGAGAAGACGAACAACGTGGTTCCCGCCGCGTACGCCGTGGCACTGATCGTGCTCGTCTTCACCGCGATCAGCTACGGCAAGATGGTCCGCGTCATCCCGAGCGCCGGTTCCGCGTACACCTACGCCCGCGAGTCGATCCACCCGGGCGTCGGCTTCGTCGTCGGCTGGACCGCGCTGATCGACTACATGCTCCTGCCGATGGTGAACGCGCTGATCCTGCGCAGCTACATGGAGGCGCTGTTCCCCGACGTCCCCGGCTGGATCTGGGTCGTCGTCTTCACCGCCGGTGTCACCGGGGTGATCTACCTGACGATGCGCGGCACCTCGAACGTCAACATGATCCTGCTCGTCTTCTCGATCCTCGTGATGACCGTGTTCGTCGTGATGGTCGTCGTGCAGCTCGTCGGCGGAGCCGGAGCGGGAACGCCCGTGTCGATCGCTCCTTTCGCCCACAGCGAGGTGCAGTTCGGCGCCGTTCTGGCGGGGGCCACGGTCGTGTGCTTCTCCTTCATCGGGTTCGACGCCGTGTCGATGTACTCCGAAGAGGCGAAGACGCCCAAGATCATGCCCCGGGCCATCGTGCTGACGCTCATCGTCGGCGGCATCATCTTCCTCATCGCGTCGTACGTGACGCAGCTGCGCTTCCCCGACTCGACCGCGTTCCCCCAGGAGGCGATCGAGGACAGCACGCTCCCCGAGATCGGCGTGCAGGTCGGCGGACCCGTGCTGCAGGCCGTGCTCACCGCGGCCGGGTTCGCCGCGACGCTCGCCTCGTGGCTCGCCTCGCACGCTTCGGTGTCGCGCATGCTCATGGTGATGGGACGCAACAACGTGCTGCCCCGCCGCGTCTTCGGCTTCATCAACCCGAAGACGCACACGCCGACGTTCTCGATCGTGATCGTCGGGATCATCAGCCTGCTGGCGATCTCGTTCACGCTCGAGCAGATCGCGGCGTACATCAACTACGGCGCGCTGGTCGCGTTCTCGTTCGTGAACATCTCGGTCATCGCGTGGTTCGCCATCCGCAAGGGCCTGCACAAGACGCCGGGCGACATCGTCCGCTACATCGTGATGCCCGGCATCGGCCTGCTCCTGACGGCCCTGCTGTGGGTGAACCTCGACATGCACGCGCTCGTCGGCGGTCTCATCTGGACCGCTCTGGGAGTGGTGTACCTCGTCATCCTCACGCGCGGGTTCCGTCGTCCGATCGCCTCGTTCGATGAGAACCAGCCGGTCACCGGGGTGAACAAGACGTTCCCGGGGCCGCGCTCGGAGGTCTGAAAGCCCGGGTCTGGCAATCGCGTCGGCCGCGGCACCCCTCGCGCGGGGTGCCGCGGCCGACGCATGTTCCGCGCTCCGGAGATCCGCCGTGCCCGAGGCCCGATGCGCGCCCGCCCACCGTCCGGGTGAGCGACGGCTCCGGAGCGCGGGACGGGGCGGCCACGCGCCGGCGCTCGCCGGCCCTCCGGGCACGGTGGGTAGTCTGCATCGATGCGCATGATCGACGGCTCCGACCGCACCGCGTGGACCATCGACGTCGGCGGGCTGAGCCGTGGCGACCTGATCGAGCGGCTCGATGCCCACGGCATCCATCGCAATCCCCTCGCCGAGGCCCTCCTCGTGGATGCGATCTTCGACGACGCCGCGCACGAGACCGTCGCGGTGGTCGAGAGATCCGTGGCCGACCTGGGGTTTCCTGACGGCGCGACCCTGCCTCGCGTCTTCGACGCCGCCGCCCGGCACGACCTGGCGTTGTGCCCCGCCGTGACCGCGCCGTACCTGCGTCTGGTGACACTCGATCAGGCAACCGCTCCCGACCGCATCCTGAGCACCGGGCGTGCGCCCACGGGCTCGCTGCAGGTTGCATCCCCCGTGCTCCGCACCGACCACGACTACCCCAAGGGCTTCTATCTGCGTGTCATCGACGGGGTGCCGTGGCTGCGGGGGTATCGCTGCGACGACGAACATGTGCTGTCGCCGGACGATCGCTTCGCGTTCCGGGCTCATGCCTGCGGGCCGAACTCCTGAGTTCTTCGGCTGAACCGCGCGACGGGGCACCCGGACAGGGCTGCGCGCACGATTCCTCAGGAGTCTTGTACGCCGGAGCCTGCGTCACGCCATCGCTCGAGATCACCGCTCGAACGGCGTGACCGCCCCGAGCACCACCGTCTCGGCGTCGTGGCCGTTCGCCCACCAGTGCGGCTCCGAGCAGCCGTAGGTGACCGTGTCGCCCGCGCGCAGTTCGACCCTCCGGTCGGCCTGACACACCACGAGCACGCCGGATTCGACGGTGACGGTCTCGGTGCCGATGTGACGGAACGGGCTCGCCTCGTTGGAGAACCCCGCGGGCAGCGTGGAGCGGATCAGCTGGAGCATCGACTCGCCGCGCGGCGTCAGCAGCTCGCGCACGGCGCGCTGCGAGGCCGGAGCGTCGACGGCGACCGGCATGACATGGCGCTTCGCGCGGGTCACCACGGCCAACGGCACCGCCGGTTCGTCGAGAAGCTGGGCGACCGGGATGCCGAGGGCCCCGGCGAGGCGTTGGAGGGACTGCAGCGAGGGGTTGCCGAGCCCGCGCTCGAGCTGGCTGACCAGGCCGAAGCTCACCCCGGCCTTCTCGGACAGCGCCTGAACGCTCAGGCCGAGGCGCTTGCGGGCGTCGCGCACCGCGGCACCGAGGGTCTCGACGGTGCGCTGCTCGTCGGCATCCGTGGCTCTGGTCATGACCGTGCCAGCGTATCGGGCCGTCCGCGCGCCACTCGCCCGCCCGGGGTCCGTGGCGGGTGCGTCGCCCCGTCGCCTCCGGCCGCCCTCACGCGCGCACCCGCGGACCCTCGGGCGGCACGGCCGCGAGGAGCGCGCGGGTGTACTCCTCGCGCGGGTTCGCGAAGAGCTCGGCCGCGGGCGCCGCTTCGACGACCCGACCTCCGCGGAGCACGACGACGTCGTGGCTCATCTGCTGCACGATCGCGAGGTCGTGCGCGATGAAGAGGAACGTCAGCCCCTGTTCGACCTGCAGACGCCGCAGCAGCGCGAGCACGCGGGCTTGCACCGAGACGTCGAGCGATGCCGTGGCCTCGTCGAGGATCACGAGCTCGGGCTCGAGGGCGAGGGCCCGCGCGATCGACACGCGCTGGCGTTGCCCGCCGGAGAGCTCGTGCGGGTAGCGCTTCGCGAAGGCGGGGTCGAGGTCGACGAGATCGAGCAGCTCGTGCACGCGTGCGGTGCGCGAGGCCGCGGTCCGTCCGCCGAGCCGGTGCACGCGCAGCGGCTCCGCGATCGCGTCGGCGACCGTGCGGCGCGGGTCGATCGAGGCGAACGGGTCCTGGAACACCATCGCGATGCGACGGCGGTCGCGGCGCGGGGCGCGCAGCGCGTCGCGCACGCCTTCTCCGGTGGCATCCGCGAGGGTCGCCGTGCCCGCGTGGGGTGCGACGAGACCGGTCAGCGCGTTCGCGATGGTGGACTTGCCCGAGCCCGACTCCCCCACCAGGGCGAGGGTCGTGCCGCGGCGCACGGTGAAGGACACGTCATCGACCGCGTGCACGGTGCGACGGCCGGCCGGGGTCTGCACGGGAAAGCGCACGTCGAGGTTCTCGACCGCGAGCAGCGGGCGGGCGGCGGGCTCGGGTGCGGGACCCGCTCCCGCGACGACCCGCGGGCGGGCCGCGAGCAGCTCCCGCGTGTAGGCGTGGTGCGGATCGGCGTAGAGCTCCGTCAGGGGACGCTGCTCCACGGCCTCGCCGTGCCGCAGCACGATCACGTCGTCGGCGACCTGCCCGATGACGCCGAGGTCGTGGCTGATCCACACGACGGCGGTGCCGCGGTCCCGCTGCAGCTGCTGCACGAGGTCGATGATCTGCGCCTGCGTGGTCACATCCAGCGCCGTGGTCGGTTCGTCGGCGACCAGCAGCGCCGGGTCGCACGCGAGGGCGATCGCGATCATCACACGCTGGCGCTGCCCGCCCGAGAACTGGTGCGGGTACGCCTCGACCCGCGACGCGGGATCCGGGATGCCGACGGCCTCGAGCAGCGAGATCGCCCGGGTGTGCGCGGCCCGGCGGGTGAGTCCCCGGTGCGCCTCGAGGGACTCCGCGATCTGGCGCCCCGCCGTGAGGAAGGGGTTCAGGGAGGTCGACGGATCCTGGAAGACGAATCCGACGGCGTCGCCGTGCACCGAGCGGAGCGTGCGGTCGGTGGCGCCCACGAGCTCGATGCCGGCGGCATCCGGACTCGTCTTCAGGATGCTCGAGCCGGTGACGCGGCGCCCCGGGGCATCGATCAGACCGGTCGCGGCGAGGACCGTCATCGATTTGCCCGAGCCGGATTCGCCCACGATGCCGAGGGTCTGCTCGCGCTCGACCGAGAAGTCCAGCCCGCGGACGATGGGGGTCTCACCGATCGCGACGCGGAGGTCGCGGACATCCAGAACCGTCATCGTCGGACCTCCTGAGTGGTGCGGGTCTCGCCGATCGCGACGCGGAGGTCGCGGACATCCAGAACCGTCATCGTCGGACCTCCTGAGTGGTGCGGGTCTCGCCGATCGCGACGCGGAGGTCGCGGACATCCAACATAGTCATCGGGAAACCTCCTGGTTCGTGTCGGGCGGGGCCAGCCGCTCTCGGCGGCGCCGGCGCTCCCCCTGCCGCGCCTCGATGATGGTGCGCTGCCGGGGGTCGAGACCGTCGCGCAGCCCGTCGCCGAGAAGGTTGAACGCGAGGGCGGTGACGAAGATCGCCGCGCCCGGGAACACGCTCATCCACCACGCCTGCGAGAGGAAACCCTGCGCGGTGAACAGCATCCCGCCCCACGACGGAGCAGGAGGCTGGATGCCGAGGCCGAGGAACGACAGGGCGGCCTCGGACAGGATCGCGAACGCGAGCGAGAGGGAGGTCTGCACGACGATCGGTCCGCCGATGTTGGGCAGGACGTGACGCACGAGGATGACGGATGCCGGGGTGCCCATCGTGCGCGACACCTGGACGAACGGCGAGGTGCGCAGCGACAGCGTGCTCGCGCGGGCGACACGCGCGAAGATCGGCGTGTAGACGACACCGATCGCGATCGTGGTGGTGAGCATGCCGGGCTGGAAGATCGCGATGATCGCGAGAGCGAGGAGCAGGACGGGGAAGGCGAACATCACGTCGACCACGCGCATGAGGGTCGCATCGACCCAGCCGCCGGCGTACCCGGCCACGACGCCGAGAGCGAGGCCCAGCACGAGGGCGATCGTCACGGAGATCGCGGCGATCGTGAGCGAGGTCCCGCCGGCGAGGAGGACCCGCGAGAACACATCGCGGCCGAGTTCGTCGGTGCCGAACCAGTGCGCCGCGCTCGGCGGGGTGAGGGCGTTGGCGACGTCGATCTGGTTGACGCCGTACGGCGCGATCCACGGCGCGAGCACGGAGGCCACCACGACGACGGTCAGCACGACCGCGGCGGCCACCGTGAGGGGGTTGGCGGCGAGGAGACGCCAGGAACGGACGCGAGCACGCGGGTTCGCGACGCCGGGATCGCCGACCGCGGCGGGCACGGACGCGGGGCGGGGAGCGGGGGTGAGACTACTCATGCGGCTCGGATCCTCGGGTCGACGACGGCGTAGAGCACGTCCACGATCAGGTTGACGACGATGAACATGACGGCCACCAGCAGCACCGCGCCCTGGATGAGCGGGTAGTCGCGCGCCGCGACGGCGTCGTAGACCAGCCGGCCGAGGCCGGGCCACGCGAAGACGACCTCGACCACGATCACTCCGCCCAGGATCGTCGCGAGCTGGATGCCGGCGATGGTGAGCACGGGCACGAGGGCGCCGCGCACGATGTGGCGCGAGACCACGATCCGGCGCGGGAGGCCCTTCGACACGGCGGTGCGGATGTAGCCCGAGGAGGCGACGTCGATGACCGCGGCGCGGATGTACCGCGTCATGATGGCACCGGCGACGAGGCCGACGGTGGCACCGGGGAGGGTGACCTGTCGCAGCCACCCGGCGGGGTCGTCGACGAGAGCGACGTATCCGCTGGCCGGGAGCAGCCCCAGGGTGACGGAGAAGAACGAGATGAGCAGCATCCCGAGCCAGAAGTCGGGGATCGAGACGCCGAACTGGCTGCTCAACCGCACGATGACATCGCTCACGCGGCCCTCGCGGAGGGCGGAGTAGATGCCGGCGGGGATCGAGATGACCAGCGCGATGACGAGACCCACAAGCGCGAGGGAGATCGTCGCGGGCAGTCTCTGCAGCAGGGTGGTGGTCACGGCCTGACCGTTGCGGAAGCTCACGCCCAGGTCGCCGGTGACGGCGTGGGCGAGATAGGAGAAGAACTGCTCGGGCAGCGAGCGATCCAGTCCCGAGGCGGCGCGGAGGGCTTCGTAGGCCTCGGGGGTGTAGCGGGTGCCGAGAGCGAGCCGCACGGGGTCACCGGGCACGAGGTGCACCAGGGCGAAGACGACGATCAGCACACCCAGCAGCACGATGGCCGAGGAGAGCAGGCGCGCGCCGAGGAAGCGCGCCAGCTGTGCGGGGGCGACCCTCATGAGAACCTCCTTGCTCGACGCCGGGCGGCGACGGCGGTCTGGGGCGTGACCGCGGGGGCACCGGAGTCCGGCACCCCCGCGGCGGGGATCACTTGTCGATGCTGGTGCCCGCGAAGCGGATCGCACGATCCGCGCGGGTCTCGTACCCCGACACCTTCGGCGACCACAGCTGCGTCACCGACGGGTTGTAGAGGTAGATGTAGCTGGCCTTGTCGGCGATGATCGTCGCGGCCTGCGCGTACAGGTCTTTGCGCGCGTCCTTGTCGGTCTCGACGCGACCGGCGTCGAGCAGGCGGTCCACCTCGGGGTCGGAGAACTTCTGCGCGTTGCTGGCGCCGCCGGTGTGGTGCTGCGAGTAGTAGAAGTCGTCCGGGTCGATGTTGCCGAGCCAGCCCATCATGAGCATGTCGAAGTTGCCGGAGTTCTGCTCGTCGAGCCACGTGGAGAAGTCGGGCTGACGGATCTGGACCTGGATGCCGAGCGGCTCGAGGTTCGCGGCGATGATCTGCGCGGCGGTGACCGTCTCGGGGTAGTCGCTCGTGGCGAGCAGGTCGAGGGTTCCGCCGGTGAAGCCGGCCTCGGCGAGCAGCGACTTCGCCTTGTCGACGTCGGTGGAGTAGGTGTTGTACTCGGTGTACCAGACGCTCTGCTTCGGGATCGCGAGCTGGTTCTGCTCGGCGGTGCCGTAGCTGACGGCCTGGACGATGGCATCCCGGTCGATCGCGTAGGCGATCGCCTGACGCACGCGCACGTCGTTCCACGGGGCCTTGGCCTCGTTGAGGGCGAGGTACCAGTAGTCGCTCGAGGGGGTGAGTCCGAGCTGCACCGAGCTGTCGTTCTTCAGCTGTTCGACCTGCTGCGGGGGCACGACGTCGGTCCAGTCGATGTCGCCGGCCTTGAGGGATGCCAGGGCGGTGGCGGGCTCGGAGATGAAGCGGTACTCCACTCCCCCGAGCGTCGGCGCGCCGCCCCAGTAGTCGGGGTTGGCCTTCAGCGTGATGTGGTCGCCGGCGACGTAGTCGCTGACGGAGAACGGGCCGGTGCCGACGGGGGCGGTGGTGATGTCGCCCGATTCGACGTTGGCCTTCTCGACGATGGCCATGCCCTTGAAGCCGCCGAGGTTGGACAGCAGGTTGGGCGTGGGCTGCGACACCGTGATCACGACGGTCTTGTCATCGGGGGCGCTGACGTCGCTGACGGTCGAGAACTTCCAGGCGTTGGCGAGCTTCTCGTCGATGATGCGACGGTAGGAGTACACGACGTCTTCGCTGGTGAGGGCGGAGCCGTCCTGGAATTTCACGCCGTCGCGCAGCGTGAAGGTCCAGGTGAGCTGGTCATCGCTCGTCGTCCAGCTCTCGGCCAGCGCGGGCTGCATCTCGAGGTTGGCATCGGGCTGGACGAGCGTGTCGTACACGTTCTCGAGCACCTCGAACGCGAAGTACGACGTCGTCTTCTGCGGGTCGAGCTGGTCGGGCTCGCCGCCGATCGCGGCAACGAGGGTCTGGCCGGACGCGGAGCCGGAGTCGCCGAGATCGACGCTCTGGCCCGCCGAGCAACCGGCGAGGGCGAGGACCGCGGCGAGCGCGCCGGCGATGCCGAGTGTGGTGCGCGATGTCATGTGAATGCCAATCGAGTGGGCGGGTCATCATTTAGATGATGTTTCGATCAGTATGTGCAAGCATGGGGGCGGGCACAAGCCCGGGGCGGCGTCGAAACACGATCTTCACAAAGCCGCTCCGCCTCGACCGCCCGTCTCTCGCCGACCCCTTGGGAGCCCCATGACCTTCACCGTCCTCGCCCGCGACCCCCGTCACGGCCTGATCGGTGCCGCGACCGCGAGTCGCTCGCTCGCCGTCGGCGCGTCGGTGATCGCCGTGGATCCCGCCGTGGGGGTCGCCGCGAGCCAGGCGTGGACGAATCGGGCCCTTCGCGGGCGTCTGCTCGCCGCGATGCGCGAGGGACGCACGGCCGCCGAGGCCGTGGCATCCGTCCCCACGTGGGATGAGGGGCATGCGCTCCGTCAGGTCGCGGCACTCGGGTGGACCTCACCGGGGGCGGCCCGTTCGGGTGACGCGATCACCCCCTGGGCGGGCCATTCGACGACGACGGATGCCGTCTTCGCGGGCAATCTGCTGACCGGCCCCGAGGTGGTCGAGGCGATGAGCGCCGCCTGGATCGGCAGCAGCGGCGACCTCGCGGATCGCCTGATCGAGGTGCTCCGGGCCGGGGAGGCCGCCGGTGGCGACGCACGCGGCCGGCAGAGCGCCGCCGTCCTCGTCGCGACCCCCGCGGACGCCGTCCTCGACCTCCGCGTCGACGACCACGACGATCCGCTCGCCGAGCTGGCGCGGCTGCGCGCGCTGTCCGAGATCCCGGTCGAGGTCCCGAGCGTCTCGCCCTGAAGGCCCTCCCGCGGGCGACACGCCTGTTCTGTGGTTCACCTTCACGACGCTCCGAGGGATATCCGGTGCGGGCAAGGACGACCCGGTGCGCGAGGTCGCCACCGGTCCCGGATGCCACGGGATCAGGGAGTGGAGACTGGACGGCCACGGCGAAGGCGGCGAGGTGGACGAGGTGTCGGCGGTGGCGCGGTACTCCTGCGAAAAGGCGTGAGGAGGGCGAGGCGGACCAGCGGGCGCGACGACGCCCGGCACGGCTCTTCCTGCACCGCTCGGGCCGGTCTTCGAGCGCCGGTAGACTCCCCTCAGTGACCACCACCCGCACCGAAGCCGCGTACCTGCGCTCGGTGACGGCGTTCAAGAATCCGACGCTCGATCTGCTGCACGGGCGCTTCGCCCCCTTCGTCGTCGCCGTGCTCTCGGTCGTCTTCACTCCCGACCGCCCGGCCGTGGCCGTCGCGGATGCGCACGTCGAGGTCGCGGAGGCCATCGACGAGCTGCGGGCTGCGGGCTACGACACCGACGACGACCGTCGGATCCCCGCGGGGTCCGCGCGCGACATCTGCCGCGGCTGGGTGCGCGTGGGCTGGCTGGGTCTGCAGATCGAGGACGACGTCGAGGTCTACCGCCTCTCCGCGCACGCGGTCGGGGCCCTCGAGATCGCCGGTCGAGCCGGTGGCGGCCGGGCGCGGGTGTCGCGCTCGCGCGTGCGCACCCTGCTCGACGCGGTCGAGCGCCTGGCCCGCGACGCCGAGAGCGACCCCGCCCGCCGGCGCGAGGCGCTGCTCGAGGAGCGCGCGGCCCTGGATGCCGAGATCGCGGCACTCGACGACGGCATCGTCGAACCGCTCGACGACGACCACCTCCTCGAAGAGGCCGAGAACGTCATCCACCTCGCCCGCGAGCTCCCCGCCGACTTCTCGCGCGTGGCGGAGTCGATCGCGGCGATGCAGCGCGATGTCGTCGCCGAGCTCCGCCGCGACGTACGCCCCACCGGCGAGGTGCTGCGCGAGTACCTCGAGCGCGGCCGCCAGGTGATGCAGGCGACCCCCGAGGGTCGGGCGTTCCAGGGGGCGCTCCGACTGATCGGCGACCCCGAGAACATCGACGACCTCACCGAGCAGCTGCACGCGGTGCTCACTCAACCTTTCTCACGGCTGATGACCCCCGAGCAACGCGGAGAACTGGATGCCATCGCCCGCCGCGTCGAAGCGGGGGTGCAGGAGGTGCTCACCGCCCAGCGGCGGGCCTCGCACGTCATCACCGCCCAGGTGCGGACCCACGACCCGATCCGCGATCGCCAGGTCGATGACCTGCTGCGCGGGGTGATGGCGGGGCTTCACCGCTGGAGTCAGACCCGCTCCCCCGGCCGCGTCGAGCCGGTGCGCACGCTGCCGCTCGCCGACGTGGGGCACCTGCGCCGGTCGATCAGCGACGTCCGGCCTCCCGGCGCGCCCGAGCCCCTGGCATCCGACATCTCCGACGTCGAGTTCGTCGACGCCGACACGCGCGCCTGGGGCGGGCCGCACTACGCCGAGCTCGAGGAGTACGTCGCCACCCTCGGCGACGGCTTCGACCTCGCGGAGGCCTTTGCGGGAGCGGATGCCGCGACCCGGCGGCCCGTCGACCTCGTGGGTCTGCTCGAGATCGTGCACCGCGGGGGTCTCACCGAGACCGAGGACGTGTCGATCGTCGAGACCGTGCGGCCCGACGGCACGACGAGACGCTTCGCCTTCGGGGCGGTCAGAGCAGGGAACGTCAGCGAAGCCCGGAGCACGGGAGAACAGGATGCCGATGAGTGACGTGAGCGCCTCGCACGCCCCCGCGGCGGCCCCGACCGACCGGGGCGAAGAGGCCGAGTTCGAGACCTCCTCCCCTGCTTTCATCTCCCCGGTCGCGATGGAGAACGACCCCGACGCGCTCTTCGCCGGCGACCGCGGCACGCTCGACGCCGACGTGCGGCGCGTGCTCGTGCGCATGCTGCAGCGGCGCTTCCTGCTGGCGGAGTCCTCCCCCGCGGAGTGGAAGCTGCTGCTCGAGCACCAGCAGATGATCGAGTCGCGCCTCAACGACCTGTTCGTGCGACTCGTCGTCGACCACGCCCGGGGTGTGGCGTACAAGGAGCAGGTGCGCAGCGACGAGGTCGACGTGCCCATCCTGCTCAAGGACGAGGCGTACTCCCGCGCCGAGACGCTCGTGCTCGTCTACCTGCGCACGGTCTTCCAGCGCGAGACGACCGCGGGCACGGCATCCGCCCGCGTCGACGTCGAAGAGGTCGAGCAGACGGTGCTGACGTACTTCGCCGAGACCGACGGCACGCGCGCCAGCCAGCAGCGGGCCGTGCGCACGGCGATCGCGCGCCTCGACCGCGAAGGCATCATCGAGGAGGAGTCCGAGGGGCGCTACCGCATCGGACCGCTCATCGAGATCGTGCTGAGCGCGGAGACGCTGAGAGAACTGCAGACCTGGCTGGACGAGCAGACACAGGATGCCGGGGCCCAGCCGTCGCGCGAGCACGAGGTTCTGGCATCCACGTCCCCCGACACCGCGGCATCCGAGATTCCCGAGATTCCCCAGGAAGACCCCCTCTCATGACCATGCTCGAGACCCTGTTCGGGCTCATCCCCGCCGCCTCCCGCGGACAGCAGTGGGTCGCCGAAGACCTGCAGCTGATCAACTGGGGCGGCTACGACGGCACGCACCGCGTGCGCTTCGCGCCGACCGCGACCCTGCTCTGCGGAGGCTCGGGCTCGGGCAAGTCGACGCTCATGGACGCGTACGTCGCGCTGATGATGCCGCACACGACCCCCTTCAACGGCGCCTCGAACGGCGCGGTGGTAGGACGCCCGCGCGGGCAGGAGCAGCGCAACATCCTGTCGTACGGCCGGGGAAAGCTCGACGAGTCGCGCACCGACGAAGGCACGAAGGTGCGGGTGCTCCGCGGCGACGGCGTCGACACGTGGACCGCGATCGCGATGACGTGGGCCGACCACGACGGGGCGCGCTTCACGGCCGTCCGCGCCTGGTACATCCCGGCGGCAGCGCGGACCCTCGACGACGCGGTCAAGGTGCGCGCGACCGTGCACGGGGCGTACGACCTGCGTCAGCTGGACCGGGCGGCGCAGAGCCACCTGTCCGACTCCGCGGTGCGGGCGACGGGCCTGGACACCCTCGCGACCGACCGCGAATTCTCGGCGCGCCTGCACACCGTGCTCGGCATCGGCGCCGCCGGCGCCGGGACGAAGGCGATGAGCCTGCTCGCCCGCATCCAGGCCGGACAGCAGATCACCACGGTCGACGACCTGTACAAGCGCATGGTGCTCGAGGAGCCCGAGACGCTCGCGGTGGCCGAGGCGGTCGTGTCGCACTTCGACGGGCTGGAGGGCACCCGCACGCGCATGCTCGAGGCGCGCCAGCAGGTGCGGGCGCTGCAGCCGATCCGCACGATGAAGACGCGTATCGACGAGGCCGCCGAGCGGCTGCGACTCATCGATGCCCTGGGTCGTTTCGCCGACCCCGACTCCCGCGCCTCGCTCTGGCGCGCGCAGCGGCGCATCGATCTGCTGGGGGCCGTGGAGGACGAGCTGCGCGATCGCACGCACGCCACCGACGCGCTCGTCCGCGAACGTCAGGCGCTGGCGGACGCCGCCGAGGCGGAGCGCGAGGGACTCGGCGACGTGTTGCGCGCCGCCGGCGGAGACCGCCTCGACGCCGCCCAGCGCGAGCTTCGCGCCCTCGAGCGGCGACTCGCGGGGATGCAGCGCGATCGCGAGCGGTTCGAGCAGGCTCTGTCTGTTCTGCACGCGGAGGCGACCTCGGAGAAGCAGTTCGACGCCCTCGTCGCCGAGGCGCGTCGCACCCTCGCCGACGCGGATGCCAAGACCGCCGTGCGCGACGCGTTCGTCACGGCCAGCAGCCGGCACACCGACCTGCGCCAGCAGCTCTCGACCCTCGAGGCCGAGCACCGGCGCACGCAAACGCGCGACGACAACATCCCGCCGCGGCTGCACGAGGCGCGCGAGGCTCTGGCGGAGGCCGCCGGACTCTCCGCCGCCGAGCTGCCCTTCGTCGCCGAGCTCGTCGACGTCCGCACCGAGTACGAGCCCTGGCGCGGAGCCTTCACCCTCGCCCTCGGCGGGTTCGCGACGACTCTTCTCGTGGATGCCGCACACCTGGCATCCTTCCGCGCAGCGATCGACGGCGTGCGTCTGTCGGAGCGTCTGCGGTTCGAGGGCGTGTCGACGGGGCTTCCCGAGCGCACGGGTCTCGACCCGGCGACGCTGCCGGGGCGCCTGGAGTACCGTCGCTCCCCCTTCACCGGCTGGCTGCAGGACCGACTGGAACAGCAGTTCGCGTTCGTGTGCGTGGATTCCTCCGCCGAGCTGTCGGCCCACCGCCTGGCGCTGACGATCTCAGGGCAGACGAGCCAGGGCGCGCGCGGAGCGCACGGCGGGTCGACGCGTCAGAGCATCCTCGGGTTCTCCAGCCGCGTTCGTTTGACCGAGCTCGGCGAGCAGATCGTGACCGTGCGTCGCGACCTCGCCTCGGCCAAGGCGGAGGTCGACGAGGCCGCGGCTGCACTGGATGCGTTCGACGAGCGGCGCAGCGCTCTCGAGAAGATCGCCGATCTGTCGTGGGACCAGGTGGATACGGCATCCGTCCAGCGCGAACTCGATCGCTGGAACGAGACGATCGTCGAGATCACTGCGGGAAACCCCCGCATCGCGGAGCTGCAGGAGCAGATCGCCGGGACGCGGGCGCGCGCCGCGCGGCTGCGCGAGGAGATCGGCGGGGCGAAGACCGAACAGCAGGCGCTGGCCGCGCGCTGGGCGGAGGTCACCGACGACGTGGACCGCGCCAACGAGCGGCTGGAGCGGGCCGAGGACGCGGGGATGGTGCTGTCGGCGGAGGAAGCCGCGTACCTCGACGGGCTTTTCGTCGCGCCGTCGGACGACGCTTCGCCCTCGCAGCTGCTCTCGCGTTTCGACGCCGCTCTGGAGTCCGCGTCGAAGCGTCTGCTCGAGGAGCAGCGCGCCGCGCAAGAGACCTGGGGCGACCAGCGCGAGAGTCTGCGGCGCACGCTCACGGCGTTCACCGACCGCTGGCCGAGCCCGAACCTGCTCGCCGATCCCGACGAATCGCTCGGCGACTTCGAGCGGATCCTCGCCGATCTCGAGGCGAGCGGTCTGCACGAACTCGAGGCGGAGTGGCGGGATTCGCTGCTGCGCCTGTCGGGGAACGATCTCACGAGCCTCGACTCGGCGCTCACGCGCGCGCTCCGCGAGATCCGCGAGCGCATCGCCCCGATCAACGACATCATGCAGGACCTTCCGTTCTACGACGACGACCACCGACTGCAGATCGTGCCGCGGGAGAACCAGTCGGAGGTGCGGCGGCGGTTCCGCCGCGAGCTGCGCGACGTGCGGGCGGCGATCGACGCGGCGGCATCGGACGAGGAGCGCGAAGCCGTCTACGTCCGGATGGCGCGGCTGATCAACCGCATCCGTCCCACGGCTCCCGACTTCGCCGACCTCGTCGACGTGCGCAATCACGTGCGGGTCAGCGCCGAGCGTTTCCGCGCCGACACCGGCGAGCACGTCGCCCTGTACGACCACATCGGCGAGAAGTCGGGTGGGGAGTCGCAGGAGCTGATCGCGTTCATCGTCGGGGCCGCTCTGCGGTATCAGCTCGGGGATGCCGGAGCCGAACGGCCGCGGTACGCCCCCGTCTTCCTCGACGAGGCGCTCATCAAGGCCGACGCGCACTTCACCAAGCGCGCGATCGGCGCCTGGCGGGGGCTCGGGTTCCAGCTCGTCATCGGGGCGCCGAACGACAAGTACAGCGCGATCGAGCCGCACGTCGACGTCGAGTACGACATCCTCAAGGACACGCGCGGGCGGTCGTGGGCGAAGGCGAAGGTGGGCGTCGCGGGCTAGTGGGCGACGCGTGGAGGCTGGGGTGGCCTTCAGGGTGCCGGGGGTTGCGGCGGTGGCGTGAACTCCCGGGCGGGGTGTCCGGCGTGCCTGGGGTGCCGGGGGTTGCGGCGGAGGCGTGAGGTTCGGGCACGCCGGAGTGCCTGCGGTGCCGGGGTGCACGGGGTTGCGGCGGAGGCGTGAGGTTCGGGCACGCCGGCGTGCCTGGGGTGCCTGGAGTGCCTGGGGTGCCGGGGTGCCCGGGGTTGCGGCGGTGGCGTGAACTCCCGGGCGGGGTGTCCGGCGTGCCTGGGGTGCCGGGGTGCCGGGGGTTGCGGCGGAGGCGTGAGCCTTGGGCGGGCTCCCGGGTGCCCGGGGTTGCGGCGGTGGCGTGAGCTCCCGGGCGGGGTGTCCGACGTGCCCGCGATCGCTGCGGAGGCGTGAGGTTCGAGCGAGCTCCGGGGTGCCCGGGGTCGCGACGGAGACGTGAGCTCCGAGGCGAGCTTGTTCTCACATCGTGATGAGCGTCGCGAGCGAGAGCAGGTAGCCCACGAGCAGCGAGACCACCCAGGCGGTGGCGGCTGCGATGTGCCAGCACTGCCGTTCCTCGGTGCCGGGGCGGCGGGGGTCGTCGGCGGGCATCCGCCGGAGAGCCCGCTGGGTGACGATGAAGGCGGGCGCCGCGATGACCAGGATCACGACCGTGGCGGCGAGTTGGAGGAGCAGGCCGTTCTCGCGCGGACCGATCGCCACGGTCGCGCCCGCCGACGCCACCGCGGCCACGATGTCGAGGGGGCCGCTCAGGGCCATGATGCCGATGGCGCCGAAGATGACGAGCACCGCGCGGACGGCGGCTTCTCCGGGGCTCGGAGCGGGAGCGGGTCTCGGGTTGTGGCGGCTCCACAGCTCGCGCCGAAGTCGTCGGAGTGCGAGGGGCCAGACGACCACGCCGGTGATCGCGGCGAGGATTCCGGCGAGGACCTGGGTCGATGACAGCCGGAGTCCCCACGCCTCGACGAGGAAGACGCCGCCGATCCACGCGAACAGAGCGAGCGGGATGCCGACGAAGACCGCGAGGAGGCTGATGAGCAGCCGGGTCCGGCGGGTCAGCCGGCCGGGGTGGGGCCGCCCGTCGATGTCGGGGCGCGAGCTCATAGGGAGATCGTAGTCAGGTGCATGAGGGAGCCCCGGGCGCGCGCGGGACATCCCCGTAGCTGCGCCCGCACGCACAGGGACGGGCCGGCGGCGGGAATGCGCGGCGCGCAGCAGATCTCATCCCCGACGTATGCAGCCGGATCATGCAGCTCGCTCAGCCTCGCCGCGGTCACCCGGGCCGAACCACACCCAGCCGCGCCCCACGGCGGTCACGCGGATCACGCACCACGTCCAGCCCTGCCACGGTCATCCGGATCACAGACTCGACTCCGCCTGACCTCAGCCACGCGGGTCGGTTCGGAGCCTAGAAGGGCGGCGAATCCTCGGCGACCTCGGCGCCGAGCGGCGATGTCCACCGCATCTCGCCCGTGTCGGGGTCGCGCGACGGGCCCCACCGCGACTCGTGCCGCAGACGGTGGTGATGTCGGCACTCGGGCGCGAGATTGTCGTCATCGGTGGCGCCGCCGTCGTTCCACGCCGTGAGGTGATCGAGGTCGCATTCGCGGGCGGGTCGCCCGCACCCGGGGAACACGCACGTCGGAGAGGTGACTCCCAACCATCTGCGCAACGCGGTGGGCACACGATAGGTCGAGCGGTCGAGCGCGAGCGGCGCGCCCGTCAGCGGGTGGGTGAGAACACGGACCCACGAACTCGCCTCTCCGGCGAGACGGCGGGCGGTGTCGAGGTCGATCGGGCCATAACCGTCGAGGGTCGCGGGCTCTGTTCCTGCGCCGAGGAGCGTCAGCGCGGGGACGGTGACGACGACGGAGGGCCGGCGATCGGGGCGTGGCGCGGACGAGGGCGGCGTCGGGGTCTCGCGCCCGAGCACATCGTCAGCGACCTCCGGACCGGCACCGCGCGGGGGCATGAACGCACCCGCGCCACGCGAAGCACCCGCGCCAGCCGAAGCACCGGTGGCGGGCGAAGCACCGGTGGCGGGCGAAGCACCCGCGCCAGCCGAAGCACCGGTGGCGGGCGAAGCACCGGTGGCGGGCGAAGCACCCGCGCCAGGCGAAGCACCCGCAGCAGGCCAAGCACCCGCGGAAGGCGAAGCACCCGCGCCACGCGAAGCACCCGCGCCACGCGAAACGCCCGAGCCAGGCCAAACACCCACGGCAGGCGACGCACCCGCATCCGCGCCGCCGAACGCTCCCGCGGAGACGGGAGCGCCGGACGTGAGCAGATCCGCGACGGCGTCGGCGCGGAGTTGTGCGAGAGTCCGCTCCTCGTCAGGCGCAACGCGGAGGTGCCGGGCGATCCGATCGACACGGGTGAGGGCATCGTACGCACGGTCCGCGGGAAGGAGGGCGGTCAATGTGGCCATGCCGTCGAGCTCGGGGGTGAGCCAGACGCCGCGGTCGCGCGCCGCGCGGCGATGCCGGGCCTCGATCGACTCGCTGTGCACCCGCTCGCGAAGCGCTCGAGCAGCGACCGTGAAGCGGGCGGGTGGAAGCCGAAGCGCGCGGTCGAGAGCACCCTCGTCGAATGCGCGCCACGACTCGGGGGGCCCCGAGGCCGACGGTGCGTCATCGGAGGGATTCGCGGACGGATCCGGAACGGATGAGATCCCCGCAAAGAGTCCCTCGGCGGAGACGTCGGGCTGTTCGGCATCCGGAACGGGGTCGGCGCACGGCACCCCCGATTCCGCAGACACCTCCTCGGGGAGCGACGTCGCCAACCGCGCCGCCTCCACAGCGTGACGCTCGGAGACGAGCCCGTCCGAGAAGGCGTTCCAGACCTCGGGGCACCGGCTCTGCAGCGTCTCGGCGTGCGCCGCTCGCGTGCGCACCGTCTGCTCCGACAGCCGCAGCCGCGTCGCGATCTCGGCGACGGCCGCGCGCTCCGCCATGTCGCGGCGGTCACGGCGCACCGCGGCGATCGAGCGTCGCCGGGAGTCACTCCACGCGAGATCCAGCGTCGGGTCGGGACCGACCCACGGCACGGGATCGGCCGCGGCTGCCCCGAGGAGAAGGCCGATCAGGCGATACTCGGCGGCGGTGGCGCGGTGGCGCACGCGTACCTGATGGGTGAGTTCTTCGAGAAACTCCGTGAGGCTGAAATCGGCGGACAACGAGCCCGGCTCCGACTCGGGGTGCAGCACCCAGACGCCGCCCGGGTCCGAGGCGGGGAAGGGGTCAGGATCGACGAGTCCCCTCTCGATCGCCCACGCCGAATCCGCTTCCGCGATCAGATCATCATCGCTCGGCCACGGCACACCCCATGGCGAGACGACCGAGCTCGGTCGTCCGTTCGGGGGTGCCTTGGTGTCCATGATGCAACGCTAGCGAGGGGGTCCGACATCGGCTCGGCTCGCGAGCGAAAGCCCGGTCAACGAGGGAAACGGATGCCGGCTCCGAACGCAGGATCCCGACCGGGCGGATGCCGACATGCGGCGCACCAACCGGATCCCGGTGCCCACGGCCGGGCACCCGGCATCCGGCATCCGGCATCCGGCATCCGGCATCCGGCATCCGGCATCCGGCATCCGGCATCCAACATCCGGCATCCAACATCCGGCATGCGCATCCGCCACGAAACACCCGACGAACCAGCACCCGCCCCGCCCCGCCCCGCCCCGCCACGAAGCACCCGACGACCCCGAACCCTCGCCCGCCACGAAACACCCGCCGCGCCCCCTGCCGCACGCCCCCGCCGACCAGCGCCGGCGACCGATCGCCCGCCCCACCGCGGCGCCCCTCCCGCGACGACGACCCTCTTCCCTAAGCTGGCCCGATGAAGCTCCTCGCCGCTGTCCTTCTCCGAGCGGGGATCCCTCTGGTGGTCATGACCGCGATCGGAATCACGCTCCTGGTCCAGGGCAAGACCGACGACGGCCGCGCGACGCTCGCCGTGGGCGTGATCGCGGCGGCGGTGTCGGGGGCCACGATCGTGTACCAGATCAAGTCCTGGAGCATGCGGAAGCAGACCCTCGTCCACTTCCTGATCATGACCGTCACGGTTCTGCCGGCGCTCCTGCTGAGCGGGTGGTTCGCGCTCGACAGCGCCTGGGGGTACGTCGGCGTGGTCGCGACGTTCCTCGGGGCCGGCATCCTGCTCTGGACGTTCTTCTTCGTCCTGTTCACGAAGGTCCTGGCGCGACGGAGCGCCCCGCGGTCCTCGGTGTAGCGAGGCACGCGCGGGCATCACACCGGCACCAGGGCGTCGACGACCCCCACCGATACCGGCTCCTCGGGCTGGCACGCCCCGACGATCCCACCCAGCGTCCGCTCCCCCACCCCCGGGTCCGCCGACACCCGCATCGCGAGCGACCGCACGAGAGCGACGACGCTCCCCCCGGCGCGCGACGAGTCCGGGTGCAGCGCCCAGTCGACGGCATCCAGAATCCCCTCTAGATGGACCTCGTGACAGCGCGCGTCGTCGGCGCCGATCCAGTCGAGCAGCTGGACGATGGTCCAATCGGCACGCAGTGGACCGACAAAGACGGTTTCGAGAGATTCGGAGCGGGTCATTGGCCCACAATCGGGGGTTATGACCCTCGTCGACAGAGCCACTTCCGCCCTGGTGGACCACCGCACGGCCATCGTCTCGGCCGAGCGGCTCGCGGCGCGACTCGGGCGCTGGGCGCACACCGACGCGACCCTCGCGGCGAGTCTGGCCGAGGCCATCGCCCGCCTGGTGCGCGACGGCGAGCTCCGCGGCGGCGACCGCCTTCCCTCGGAGCGGACGCTCGCGGCCACCGTGGCCGTCTCTCGGGGCACGGTCGTGAGCGCCTACTCGCGGCTGTACGACGACGGCATCCTGGATCGCCGCCAGGGAAGCGGAACCCGCATCGCCGGAACCGCGCCCGCGGCCACCCGACAAGCCGCCGGACGCGGTGAAGCCCTGTACGCGACCCTGCCGTCGAGCATCGATCTGCTCCGGGCGGTGCCGTCGATCTCACCTCTCGCGGTCGACATCGTCCAGCGCCACCGTCCCGTGCTCGACGCCACCACCGTCGAGGCCGACCCGGCGGGACTCCCCGACCTGCGCGCGCTGATCGCCCGCACGATGACGACCGACGGCACCCCGACGACCCCCGCGCAGATCCTCGTCACCCACGGCGCGCAACAGGCGCTCAGCCTGCTCGTCGACGAGATCGTGTCCCCCGGCGACACCGTCCTCACCGAGGAGGTGGCCTGGCCCGGCCTCACGGATGCCGTGCGCCGCCGCGGCGGCCAGGTCCACGGCATCCGTCTGACGCCCGAGGGGATCGACGTCGAGGCGCTCGAGAGGGCGATCGTCGTGCGTCGCCCCGTGCTCATCGCCCTGAACCCGCACAACCACAACCCGACCGGGATGCAGACGAGTCCTGCGATTCGGCGACGCATCGCGGACCTCGCCGCCGAGCACGGCGTGACGGTGGTCGAGGACCGCGTCCTCGCGCACGTCTCGTTCGACGGGATCACCCCGCCGTCGCTCGCGGCGCTGCGCCCCGACGCGCCGATCGTCGTCGTCGAATCGCTGTCGAAGTGGGCGTGGGAGGGACTGCGCGTCGGGTGGCTCCGGGCGGACCCGGTGCTCGTGCGGCGCCTGCGCGGACTGCGCCAGAGCACCGACCTGTCGACCAGCGTCCCCGCGCAGCTGCTCGCCCTCGATCTGCTCGCCGAGGCGCCCGCGCTGCGGCGCGAGGTCGCCACGGTGCACCGCGAGGCGGCGATCACCGCGGGGCGGTTGCTGACCGCCCATCTTCCCGACTGGCGGTGGCGGCCCCCGCGCGGAGGGCTCTGCCTCTGGGCCCAGCTGCCCGCCGGTTCGGCGCACGCGTTCGCTCGCCGCGCCGCCGGATTCGGGGTGTCGGTGGCCGGCTCCGCGCAGTTCGCCTCGGACGTGGATGCCGACGACCACATCCGCATCCCCATCACCCCGGTGGCGGAAGTGCTCGAGGCGGGACTCGCCCGTCTCGGCGAGGCGTGGCGGGAGGACGCCGCGGCGCGGTGAGGGCGCGCTGCCGGGGGTGCTTCCCGATGGCGCCCCGCGTCCTGCACAAGAGGTCTCGACGCGATGCTCTCCGCTCCTCCTCGAAAAGGTGACGGGAATGTCTCAGCCCCTCTCTACGCTGTGTGCTGTGGGTCACGGCGGAAGGCGGTAGGCATGGAGGGACTCGAGGTCACGGTCCTGCTCGGAATCGCGATGCTGGTGGGCACGGTCCTCGCGCCGCGCTTGCGCGTCGCGACGCCGTTGGTGCTGCTCGTCATCGGCCTCGCGCTGGGGTTCATCCCCGAGCTGCGCGCGATCGAGCTCCCGCCCGAGACGGTCCTGCTGCTGTTCCTCCCGGTGATGCTGTTCCGCGAGGCGTGGACCACGTCGCTGCGCTCGGTGCGGCGCTCGCTGCGGTACATCGTTCCGATGAGCACGCTCCTCGTCGTGGCATCCGCCTTCGCCGTCGCGGGGGTCGCGACCTGGATGGGCGTTCCGTGGGAGGCCGCGCTCGTCATCGGCGCCGCGGTCGCGCCGCCCGACGCGACGGCGGTCGCCGCCCTCGGTCGTCTGCTCCCCGCCAAGACCTTCATGAAGCTCAAGGCCGAGAGCCTCACGAACGACGGCACGGCGCTGGTCCTGTACGCGATCGCCGTGTCCCTGCTGCTCGGTGGCCAGGTCACCCCGTGGTCGATCACCGGCATGGTGCTGCTGTCGTACCTCGGCGGAGCGGCCGCGGGAATCGCGGTCGCCGCCCTGGCCTACTTCGCCCTGCGGCGCATGCAGTCGACCCTCACGATCAACCTGACCATGCTGCTCGTGCCGTTCGTGTCGTTCCTGGTCGCCGAGCTGATCCACGCGTCCGGCGTGCTGGCGGTCGTGTTCGCGGGCCTCATCGTGGCCTGGGTCTCTCCCCGCATCACCACCGCGATGTCTCGAAGAGCCGCGGATGCCACCTGGCCCTTCGGCGTCTACCTGCTCAACGGGGCGCTGTTCGTGCTGATCGGCCTCGAAGTCCAGCTCGTGGTGCACGAGATCTCCCCCTCGGAGATCGGGATGCTGTCGCTCATCACGGTGGCGGCCTGGATCTCGCTCTTCCTCGTGCGCTACCTGTTCCAGTGGCTCTTCAGCCCGTTCTCCCGACCCGCGGCCGGGTCGACACGCTCGCTCCGTCACCGCTCGCGGCTGGTGAGCACCGTCGCGGGATTCCGCGGAGCGGTCTCGCTCGCGATCGCCCTTTCGGTGCCGATCACGACCGACAGCGGCGCGCCGGTCGCCGGACGCGATTCCGTCGTGTTCGTCACCGCGGGGGTCATCGTGCTGACGCTCCTCGTGCAAGGACCGCTTCTTCCCGTCGTCATCCGCTGGGCGAAGCTCCCCAACGACGATGCCGCGATCGAGGAGTACGAGCTCGCCGAGCGCGCCATCTCGGGTGCCGCTCTCGCCGCCCTCGACGACCTCGCCGTCGAGCACGGCATCAGCGACCGGGTGCGCGATCGCGCGCGGCGCGAAGGGTACGAGCGTCTCGAGCTCGCCAACGCGCGCGCCGTCGCTCGGCAGCGGGCGATCGAGGAGCGCGACCTCGCCGAACTCGACGCCTCGCTGGATTCGTCGCTCGACGACGACGGCGACGGGTCCGCCTCCTCGACGATGGGACCCGTCCCTCCGGCCGGAACCGACGATGACGGGCGACGGACCTCCGGCGGGCTCGAGATGATCGCGGTCAGCGACGACATCGACGTGACGCAGCGCTCTCCCCTCGTCCGGCACAAGGAAGCGACGCGGCTGCGCTTGGCGATCCTCGACCGCAAGAGAGAAGTCCTGCTCCGCTTGCGCCGAGAGGGCACGATCGACGACCTCGTCGCACGGAAGATCCTCGCGAACCTCGACCTGGAGGAGATCCGCACGCGCGGCATCGAGAAGGCGAGCGACTGAGCGGGAGCCGGTGCGGCGGCAACGTGGCGCGGCGGGGAGGTTGTGCGGGGAAGACCCGCCGAGGATCTGGGCCCGCCCCGGCGACGAATGCACCGGCCGCGCGGACACCCCGTCGGTGATCAGAACCGGATACCGGACACTTCTCGAGACCCGCCGGCGATGGCGGCGGCGAGACATGCGGCCCCTCCCCCGAGCGAAGTAGCGCATGCCGTTACAGGAATGAACCCCGCGACAGGGATGCCGAGGTGCTCCACGGTCGAGACGGGTCCGCAAGGCCGGCGAGCGCACTTGCTAAGGTAACCCTTGCCTAAGCTTCAGCTCTCGGCATCCCCCACCCGAAAGGACATCTCGCCATGCCCGCACGCCGTTCCTCCCGGCGCTTCGCCCTCCTCGCCGCGTCCACCGGCCTCGCCCTGGCGCTCTCCGGCTGCGCCGGCGGAGCCGAAGCGACGCCCGCCGAGAGCTCCGCGTCGACCCACGAGGTGACCCACGCCCGCGGGACGACCGCCGTCTCGACCGCCCCGCAGCGCGTCGTCACGCTCGAACCGCTCGAGCTCGACACCGCCGTGGCCGTCGGGATCACCCCCGTGGGGGCGGCCGTGGCGAACATGGTCAACGGCGTGCCGAGCTACCTCGGCGTCGAGGGCGTCGCCCCCGTCGGCACGGTGAGCGAACCCGACCTCGAGGCGATCGCCGCCCTCCAGCCCGACCTCATCCTCGGCACCGAGTCCCGGCACTCAGCGCTCTACGACCAGCTCAGCGCGATCGCCCCGACGGTGTTCATCGCCACGCAGGCCGACCCGTGGCGCGACAACGCGGCCCTCATCGGCGACGCCCTCGGACGCGAGGATGACGTGAAGACGGCCGTGGATGCCGTCGACCAGCGCTGCGACGAGATCAAGGGCGCGCACGCCCTCGCCGGGAAGACCGCCGAGATGATCCGCCCGCGCGACGAGACGACGCTGAGCCTCTACGGCCCGGTCTCGTTCGCCGGGAGCCTGCTCGAGTGCGTCGGCTACACGATCCCCGACCACGAGTGGGAGGACGGCCTGCAGGCCGACATCTCGCCCGAGAACATCGCGAGCGCGACCGCGGATGCCGTCTTCGTCACCACCGCGGACGTGAACGACCCGTCCACCGTCCCCGCGGCGATCTCGCAGAACTCCGCCGCGTTCCCGGTCGTGACCCTCGTCGACACGAGCACGTGGGTCGCCGGCGTCGGGCCGAAGGGCGCGCAGTCGGTGCTGGACGACATCGAGACCTTCCTCGCATCGGGGAAATGACCGCGGTCGTCCCCCCGCGGGCGCCGGAAACGGCACCCGGATCCCCACGGATCGGTCGGACCGCCATCGGCACCCTCGTGCTGATGGCGGTCCTCGCCGTCTCCGTCGCCCTGTCGCTGATGATCGGTGCGAACCCGCTGCCCTGGCACACGGTGTGGGCCTCGCTCACCGGCACGGGCACCCCGGACACGGACTTCGTGGTGCAGGGACTCCGCGTCCCCCGCACGGTCGCGGGGATCGTCGCGGGAGCCGCCCTGGGGGTGGCCGGGGCCCTCATGCAGTCGTTCTCGCGCAATCCGCTCGCCGACCCCGGCATCCTCGGCGTCAATGCCGGGGCCGCGTTCGCCGTCGCCCTCACGGTGGCGGTCCTCGGCATCCAGAGCTCTCTCCTGCTCATCTGGCCGGCGTTCCTCGGCGCGCTCGTCGTGACCGTCGCCGTCGCTCTCGTCGGCTCGTCGGGGCGGGGACCGGCCGATCCGATCCGCCTCACGCTCGCGGGCGTCGCCGTCGGCGCGGTGCTCTCGGGCATCACCTCGGGCATGATGCTGAGCGATCCGGACGCCTTCGACCTCATGCGCGGGTGGAACGCCGGCTCGCTGCTCGGGCGGGGTCTCGACATCATCCTCCCCGTCGTGCCGTTCATCGCGGCGGGCCTCGCGGTGGCCTTCGTGCTCGGCCGCGCGCTCAACGCCCTCGCCCTCGGCGACGACCTCGCCCGGGCACAGGGCATCCCGGTGGGTGCCGTGCGGGTGGCATCCATCGGCGCCATCACCGTGCTCGCGGGAGCGGCGACCGCTCTCGTCGGCCCCCTGTCGTTCGTCGGGTTCATGGTGCCGCACGTCGTGCGCTGGATCGTCGGGCCCGACCAACGCCGCATCCTCCCGCTCAGCGCCCTCGCCGCCCCGATCGTCGTGCTGCTCGCCGACGTGCTGGGGCGCGTGATCATCGCCCCCGCCGAGGTGCCCGCGGGCATCGTCACCGCCTTCGTCGGCGCCCCCGTCCTCATCGCTCTCGCGCGTCGACGCAAGGCCAGCGCGCTGTGACGGCCGTTGAGGTGGGGTACCGCCGGGTGCTGCTGGGGGCTCTCCCCGTGCGCACCCGCAGCGTCGTCGTCGGGGCCTCGGTGCTCGTGGCGGTCGTCGTGCTCGCGGTGCTCTCGCTCGGCTGGGGCACCTATCCGGTGGCTCCGGATGCCGTCGTCCGCGCGCTCCTCGGAGCGGGCAGCGCCCTCGACACCACCGTCGTGGTCGGCTGGCGTCTCCCCCGCGTCCTCGCCGCCGTCACCCTGGGCGCGCTGCTGGCGGTCGCCGGGGCCCTGTTCCAGACGGTGACGCGCAATCCGCTCGCGAGCCCCGACATCCTCGGACTGTCGAACGGGGCCTTCACCGGCATGCTCCTGACGCTCGTGCTCGTCTCGACGTCGTGGCCGGCGCGGGCGGCCGGAGCGCTGATCGGATGCCTCGTGGCGTCCGTCGTCATCTGGTTCCTGTCGTACCGCGGGGGTGTCCAGGGCTTCCGGCTCATCGTCGTGGGCATCGGCGTCTCGGCGATGCTCGCGTCGCTGAACACGTGGATGCTGCTGCAGATCGAGCTCGAGACCGCGATGTTCGCGTCGGCGTGGGGGCACGGGACGCTCAACGGCGTGACCGGCGACGCCCTCGGCGGCGTGCTGCTGTGCGCCGCGCCCTTCGCCGTCGCCGCGTTCGCTCTCGTGCCGGCGCTGCGCCAGCTCGAGCTCGGTGACGACATGGCGGCCGCGTCGGGCGTGCGCCCGCACCTCGTGCGCACCCTCGCGCTCCTCGCCGGCGTCGTGCTGGTGGCCGCGGCGACCGCGATCGCCGGCCCCATCGCCTTCGTCGCCCTCGCCGCCCCGCAGATCGCGCGGCGGCTCGCGCGCACGCCGTCGCTCTCGCTCTCGCTCTCGGCCCTCGTCGGCGCCCTGCTGCTGCTGGGCTCGGACGCCATCGCGCAGCACGTGCTGCCGGTGACCCTTCCCGTCGGCGTCGTGACCGTCTCGGTCGGCGGCGCCTATCTCATCGTCATGATCGTTACGGAGATCCGCCGCCGTGTCTGAACCCTCCCGCCTCGAAGCCCGCTCCGTTTCGCTCGCGTACGACGGCACCACCGTCGTCCCCGAGCTGAGCATCGCCGTGCCACCCGGCTCGTTCACCGTGATCATCGGCCCCAACGCGTGCGGCAAATCGACGCTGCTGCGCGGGCTGTCCCGCCTGCTCGCGCCGGCGACCGGAAGCGTCGTGCTCGACGGCCGCGACATCTCGAGCTACCCCGCGAAGGAGGTCGCGCGCCGTCTGGGTCTCCTCCCGCAGACGGCCCTCGCGCCGGACGGCATCACGGTCGCCGACCTCGTCGGCCGCGGCCGCTACCCGCACACCTCGCTCCTGCGGCAGTGGTCGAGCGCCGACGAGGCCGCGGTGAAGGAGGCCCTGGATGCCACCGGCACGGCGGATCTGTCGGCGCGGCCCGTCGACGCGCTCTCGGGCGGACAACGCCAGCGCGTCTGGGTCGCGATGGTGCTCGCGCAGCAGACGGACCTGCTGCTGCTCGATGAACCGACGACCTACCTCGACGTCGCGCACCAGGTCGAGCTCATGGAGCTCTTCGCCGAGCTCAACGCGCGGGGACGCACGATCGTGGCCGTGCTGCACGACCTCAACCACGCCGCCCGCTACGCGAGTCACATCATCGCGATGCGGGACGGCCGCATCGTCGCCGAGGGCGCTCCGCGCGACGTCATCACCAGCGCGCGCGTGGAGGAGGTCTACGGCTTGCCGAACGTCGTGATCGACGATCCGGTGACGGGCGGGCCACTGGTGGTGCCGCTGCGCGGCGGGGCGTTCGCAGCGCGAGCCGCCGAGGCCGCGGCGGAGCTCGAGTCGTGAGCGGGGAGCGGATGCCGGGGGCCGGGGATTCGGCCCGAGACGGGGCGTCGTCGGTTCGCGACGCGCGGTTGTCGGGCGCCGCGGCCGAGACCCCGCCGGGGGCGACCCGTCCGTGGGAGTACAGCGCCTTCCCCGTCACCGTGGCCCGACGCGAGATGATCTCGCCGAACTTCCTGCGTCTCACGGTCGCCGGTGACGCGCTGCAGCACTTCGCACCGTGGGGCGTCGACCAGCGGATCAAGCTCGTGCTGCCCCTGCCGGGTGGCGGTCTCGCCGATTTCGGGCTGCTCGCCGAGCCGACCCCGCATCCCTCCGACTGGTACACGCGGTGGAAGGCGCTGCCGCCGGACGAACGCAACGTCCTGCGCACCTACACGCCCGCCGCGATCCGACCCGAGGTCGGCGAGATCGACGTCGACATCTACCTGCACTCCCCCGACGGCCCGGCCTCGCGCTGGGCGCGCGGAGCGCGCGTGGGCGACGCTCTGGTGATCACGGGCCCCGACGTCCGAAACGGATGGACGGGCTACGGGATCCACTGGCAACCGCCCGAACAGTTCTCCTCGTTCCTGCTGGTCGCGGACGAGACGGCGATCCCCGCCGTCCGGAACATCGCCCTCTCGCTGCCGCCCGCCGCGCGGGGTGTCGCGATCGTCGAGATCGGCGACCACGCCGACGACGTCACCGTGGCGGGCCTGAGCCCGCAGGTCGACGTACGCGTCGTGGGGCGCGGCGAGACCGAGGACGCCGTGCGCGCCTGGGCCTGGCCCGACGTCGACATCGCCTGGCTCGCCGGGGAGTCCGGCGTGGTCACCGCCTCGCGACGTGTGCTCGTACGCGAGCTCGGCGTCCCGCGCGAGCGTGTCGCGTTCCTCGGGTACTGGCGCGAGGGTGGGGCGCTGGTCGACTGACGCCGTGGCGTGCGGCTGCTCGTGCCGAGACTCAGGTCACGGCTCGGGCGGCAGATCGGGGAACAGCGAGGTCGCCTCCCTGTGGTGGGTCTGCTGCTCGTACGCATATGCGAAGCCGATCAGACGGTCCTCGGCGTAGGGCGCGGCAAGGAACTCGAGCCCCCGGTGGATTCCCGGGATCGTCCCCTCCGGCAGATCGACGTCGGTGGCCCCCATCGGCACCGAGATCGCCGGGTAGCCGCTGGCCGCGCTGATGAGGTTGTTGAACCCCGACAGGAGGTTCGGGGCGCCGGTGCTCGGATAGATGAGCGCGTCGAGATCGTTCTGCTGCATGAGCTCGTCGATCCGATCCTGGACGGCCTTCTGCCCCGCGCGGAACGGGCCGTAGGCAGCCTCGCGCTGCTCGGGAGTCGTCGAGGCGAAGCCACGCACGACCTCCGCCGGCCAGCTCGAGAGCGGATGCCCCGCCTTCTCGGCGTCGGTCACCTTCTGCGCCAGATCGGCGAAGGTGTAGCCGGGCTTGTAGAAGGTGTCGAGGTACACGTCGACGCCGTGGGTGAAGGTTCTGCTCCCGTGGATATCCTCCATCCGCCCGCCGCCCACGGGGTCGAGCGAAGGGATGTCGACGACCGTCGCTCCCGCGGCCTCGAGGTCGGCCCGCGCCGCGGCGACGAGCTGAAAGTCCCCGGTCTGCGCGTCCGTAGGCCCGCGATCCACGAGGTAGCCGACGCGGACACCCAGGAGAGCGTTCGGATCGAGGCTGCTCGCGTACGAGACCGGCTTGCGGAAGAGGTCCGGATCGATCGCGTGCTCACCGGGCGCGGCGCCCGCCAGCGCGTCGAGCGTCAGCGCGGCGTCCGAGACGGTCCGGGTCATGGGACCGATGGTGTCGCGGTACTCGTCGAGGGGAAGGACGCCCTCGCGACTGACGAGGCCGACGGTCGGACGGATGCCGACGAGGTTGTTGTACGACGAGGGGACGCGTACCGATCCACCGGTGTCGGTACCGAGTCCCACCGCCCCGAGGTTGGCCGAGACTGAGGCGCCTGTGCCGCCGCTCGACCCGCCCGGCGGAAGACCGAAGCCATAGGCGTTCTTCGTGTTGCCGTACGAGCTGTTCGACACGACCGTCGACATCGCGAACTCCGACAGGTTGGCTTTCGCGATCACGATCGCCCCCATGGCCTTCAGATTCTCGATGGCCTGAGCGTCCGTCGAGGTCACGTTGTCGGCCAGGCACGCGCAGCCCGCCGTGGTGGCGAGGCCCGCCAGGTTGATGTTGTCCTTCGCGATGACCGGGATGCCGTGGAGGATGCTGCGCGGCCCGGTCGCGGCCCGTTCCGCGTCGAGAGCCGCGGCTTCGGCCATTGCCGTCGGATTGGTCGCGATGATCGATTCGAGCGCCTCGTCCGGCTCGAGGGGGTCGAGGCCGGTCGTGCGGTCGTAGGCGGCGATGCGACGCAGGTACTGCGCCGTCAGCTCCTGGGAGGTGAGCACCCCGGCGGTCATCGCCTTCTGGATCGCGACGACGTCGGTCTCCTGCAGCTCGAAGGGGTCGTCGTCGTAGACGAACTGCTTCGAGAGCGCGGCGACGTCGGCGACCGTGATCACGCCGTCCTGATCCGCGTCGGCGGGCGCCACGGCATCCCATTCCGAGTCGTCGACCTTCCGCCCGACGGCGGCCATGAGGACGGCCAGATCGTCGTGGTCGACCTTCGTATCACCGGTGAGCTCGCCGCGCTGGTAGGCGGGGGCGAGGTAGCTGACGGAGTCGATGTCGGCGTGCGCCGGCGCCACCGTCCCGAAGACCAGCGCGGCCGCGGTGACCGCGGTCACCGCCGTCGCGATCATGGTCCTTCTCACGGGTGTTCCTTTCACCGCGGTCGCGGCGCGTGCGGGGCGGGACGGGCTCATGCTCGTCCCCCGTCGTCGGTCGCGGCGCGACGGGCGCGGCGCCTCATGACCACGATCGCGACGACGACGAGCAGAACGACGAGGGCGACGAGCACCCACACCAGTCCCGGGGGCGCGCCCGCGGGAGACATCGCCGCATCGGCCGCCCCGGCACTCGCGGAGTCGTCGGTACCCGCCGCGGAGGGCGTGGTGGTGGCCTGCGGCGCAGACGTCGCCCCGCCCGCTTCGCGGATCGTGATCGGCAGCGTCGTCACCGCGAGCCCCCGTGACAGCACGATGATCTCGTGCTCCCCGGTCGGCGCGGCGGCGGGGATCGTCGCCTCCAGGGCGAACGATCCCGTCTCGTCCGCCGTCGCCTCGCCCAACAGGAGCGCGTCGGAGTGCAGTTCGACCCGGTAAGCGGCATCCGGGGTCAGCCCGCGAACGGTCAGGGCGATCGTCTCGCCGACGCGCGGGGTGAGCGAGGAGGCCGTGATCCTCGGCGACGTCGCGGTCGGGGCCGCGGACGACTGCGGAGCCGAGCCGCGGAAGGTCGTGTCTCCGCCTCGCGGCACGCCCGAGCCCTGTCCCGTCACCGAGATGGGGGGCGGCACGGCCTGTCCGCCCGGCGTCGAGGGCTCCGGCACCTGCACGGAGGGGGCGACCGAGTACGTCAGGCCGACGGCGGGTGCGAGGGTCGTGCCGGCCAAGGCGGAGTCGATGATCGTGACCTCGTCGATGCGAAGGAGCGCTTCTCCGGGTCCCTTCGCCACGAAGCCCAGCGACCCCAGGGACAGATCGCCGGTTCGGCCGCTCGAGGTTCCGAGACGCGTGACGGTGAAGTCGACCGCCCCCTCGACGCCCGACACGCTGAACATGCCCGGGAAGTCCGACGTGACGGCGCCGGGGTCGAGGGTGACACGCTGGGCGTCGTACGTGATGTGCACCGTCGCGGCGTAGAGGTCCGTCGCCCCGGCCATACCCAGGTCCAGGGAGAGGGTGTCTCCCGGCGCGCCTCCGGCCGCGGACAGCTCCGCGCGCAGGGACGGGGATTCGTCGGCGACCGCAGATGTCGCCGCCGAACCGAGGAGGGCGATCGCCGCGATCGTGGCCGAGAGGAGCATCACAGGACGGCGTCGGAGTCGGGGCATGCGGGAGGGCCTCACGGTCGGCGGGAAAGCGCGTCGGGTGCGCCGGCTCCGCTCACCATACTGTGAATCGCCTGACGGATCCTCCTGCGTCTGCTGAATCCGAATCGGCCGGGCCACGAGAACAGGAGGCGCGGCCGAAACAGGCGGATGCACGCCTTATCGACCTGCTCTCGTACGCTCCCCTGTTCTCGTGACCGGCGGCGCCGCGTCAGAAGAGCTGGCGGAAGTTCGTCGCGGCGAGGTCGATCAGCTCATCCCCGCGCCCCGAGAGCACCGTGCGGATCGCGTAGAGCGTGAAGCCCTTGGCCTGCTCGAGCGTGACGGACGGCGGCATCGACAGCTCCTGCCGCGCGGTCTTCACCGAGACGAGCGCCGGCCCCTCGTGCGCGAGAGCGGCCGACAACGCGCCCTCGAGGTCGTCCGCATCGTCGACGCGGAAGCCCTTCAGCCCGATCGCCTCGGCGACCGCGGCGAAGTCGGGGTTCTTCAGATCGGTGCCGAAGGTGACGAAGCCCGCGGCCTTCATCTCGAGCTCGACGAAGTTCAGCGAGGAGTTGTCGAAGACGACGACCTTCACCGGCAGCTCGTTCTGCACGATCGTGATCAGCTCGCCGAGGAGCATCGCGAGGCCCCCGTCACCGGCGAGGGCGATGACCTGCCGGTCGGGGAACGCCGACTGCGCGCCGATCGCGTGCGAGACGGCGTTGGCCATCGTGCCGTGCGAGAACGAGCCGATGAGACGGCGATCCCGCGCCATCGTCAGGTAGCGCGCGGCCCACACCACCGGCGACCCGACATCGGGGATGAAGACGGCGTCGTCCGCGGCGAGGCGATCGAGCGTCCGCGCGACGAACTGCGGGTGCAGCGGCTTGCCGCGCCCCGTCGGGACGGCGAGATCGTCGAGCTTCGCGCGCGTCTTGCGGTAGTGCTCGCGTGCCTCATCGGCGTGCCGCGAAGGCTTCCCCTCGGTCAACAGCGGCAGCAATGCCTCGACGGTGTCGCGGACGGTGCCGACCAGACCGATGTCGACCGGATGCCGCCGCCCGAGCTGCGCGCCCCGGATGTCGACCTGGATGTGCGTGGCGTGCTGCGGGTAGAACTGCGGATACGGGAAGTCGGTCCCGAGCATCAGCACCACGTCGGCGTCCTCCATCGCGCGGTAGCCCGACGAGAAGCCGAGGAGTCCGGTCATCCCCACGTCGTAGGGGTTCTCCCACTCGATGTGCTCCTTGCCGCGCAGCGCGTGCACGACGGGCGCCTGCAGACGCTCGGCGAGCTCGACGACCTCGTCGTGCGCCCCCGCGACGCCCGCCCCCGCGAGGATCGTGACCTTCTGGGCGGCGTTCAGCACCTCAGCCGTGCGCCGCAGCTCGTCGTCGGAAGGAAGGATGCGAGGGGTCGCGCGCTCGATCGCGACGACGCGCTCGTTCTTCGCCTTGGCCAGCAGCACGTCGCCGGGGATGACGAGCACCGCGACCCCGCGCTTCTCGATCGCCTCGCGCATCGCGATCTCGAGCAGCCGCGGCATCTGCACCGGGTCGGCGACGTACTCGACGTAGACGGAGCACTCGCGGAACAGCTCCTGCGGGTGCGTCTCCTGGAAGTAGTTCGTGCCGATCTCGGCCGTCGGGATGTGCGCGGCGATCGCCAGGACCGGAACCCGCGAGCGGTTGGCGTCGTACAGGCCGTTGATGAGGTGGAGGTTGCCGGGTCCGCAGCTCCCCGCGCACACCGTGAGCTCGCCCGTCAGCTCGGCTTCGGCCGCGGCGGCGAACGCCGCTCCTTCCTCGTGCCGCACATGCACCCAGCGGATCACGCCGTCTCGGCGGATGGCATCCGTGAACCCGTTCAGCGAATCACCGGGGAGGCCGTAGACCCGTTCGATGTTCTGGCGGCGGAGGAGGGCGACGATGTTCTCAGCGACGGTGGTCACGAGGAGTCCTTTCGGCGAGCGGTAGGCGAGCGTCCGGAGGCGATCGATCGGATCGGTCCCCCTTCACGCTACGCCCGCCCCGACCGCAGGAGGCGGGCCCCCGGAGGGCCCGGCTGCCCGCATGCGACGGGACGGCACTGGCATCCCGAGGACGATTGATGCTGAGATCGACTCATGAGCGTCCCGCTGGACCCGTACCCGCTGCCGCCCGGCTGGAGCCTTCGCCCGGCGCGCCCGCGGTCGCGGCGCACGACGGGTGTGCTCGTCGCGAGCTGTCTCGTGCTCGCGGCCGCGCTGTGGGGTGCGGTCGCGGCGGAACAGACCCTTCTCGCGATGGGTGTGGCTCTGGTGTTCCTCGTCGTCCTCGCCGTAGTCGCGTTCGGCGCTGAACGCGCCGGCGGGGAACGCGCGCTCCCCGAGTTCATCAACGCGCTCGCGCTCACCCGCGCCGAGACACGACCCGCCGACTCGTGGGTCTCGTTCTTCCGGCAGCGTGCCCCCACGCTGTGGTCGTGCCTGTGGCTGCTCGTCGGCGGGGTGGGGACGACGCTGGCGTGCGGCATCCTGGTCGTCCGCTGCGTCCAGGAGGGCGGGCAGGCGCTGCTCATCCTCATCTACCTGATCCCGCTGACCCTGGCCGCGGCGGTCGTCGCTCTCGCCGGGTCGAACTCGCTCGCGGTGCGCGGGCGCGCGCGATGGTTCGCACGGCGTCCGCGCGGTCTGATGGTGGGCCGCTCCGGGATCACGCTGTACTCGTTCGATCGCGGAGACTACGACCGCGCGTGGTCGTGGGACGCGATCGCCGACGTCGTGCCGGGCGGGCTCGTCGACGCGCGGACCGGGAACGGTGTCCCCGAGCTGAAGCTTCACGTCAGGGGCGCCGACGGTGCGGTCGAGGAGGTGCCCCTCCCGGTCGACGCGCTCGAATCCCACGCCTGGCTCGTCTACGCGGTGCTCCGCTTCTGGAAGGAGAACCCGGAGCTGCGCGACGAACTCGACACGAGCGCGGCGCAGGACCGCATGGAGGACTGGATGGCGGGTCTGTCGACGGCCGCCGACGCGCAGCGGGGTTAGGCCGCGCGGATCGCGCCCGGCGTCACACCCCACACGCGGCGGAAGTGCCGCGCGAGGTGCGCCTGGTCGTGGAAGCCGGTTCGCGCGGCGACGTCGGCCGGCCGGCATCCCTCCCCCAGCAGGCGCCGCGCGGCATCGACCCGACGGCCCACGAGGTACCGGTGCGGCGCGATCCCGTACGTCTGAGAGAACACGCGGACGAGGTGATCGGGGTGAGCGCCGAGCACGGCGGCGGCCTCGGCGATCGTGAGCGACTCGGTGTAGCGGTCGTCGAGCATCGCGCGGAGCCGTCGGGCGAGCGGCGCATCGCGACGAGCGGGGGCGGACGAACCCGCGTGCGCGAGCACCGCCTCGCGAACGGCGAGCAGCCAGTGCTCCGCCGCCATCTCATCGCCGGGGTGGGCGAGGGCCGCGTGCACGCGCTGCGCCGCGGTCTGCGCCGGAGCGTTCGTGAGCGTCGGGCGATCCGCGATCCGTGCCGCGACTCCCGCGTCGAGCCAGTCGCCGCGGAGGTACAGCACCTGCTTGCGATAGCCCGAGCCCTCGACCGCCGGCCGCCCGTCGTGCGCGATCCCGGGCGGCAGGAGCGTCACCGCGGTCGGCGTCGCCTGGTGCTCGGCGCGATCGAGGGCGTAGGTCACGGCACCGCGGTCGACGAGCATCACGGCCCAGTCGTCGTGCGTGTGCGGCGGATAGCTGTGCGCGAAGCTCGCGTGGTAGACCTCGCGCAGCATCGGGACATCCGGATGCCACGCCCGCACCCGATCGTCCATGCAAGAAACGTACAAGACACCGCCGACGCCGGGGGCGAGGCTGGAGCCATGACCGATGCCTCTCCCGCTCCCCTCTTCGACACCAAGGTGGTCGTGCTGCTCTCCGACGACCTCGCTCCCTGGCAGGAACTCAACGTCACGGCCTTCGTGATGAGCGGCATCGCCACCAGCGCCCCCGATCTCGTCGGTGAGCCCTACCGAGACGCGGACGGCACGACGTACCTCCCGATGCTCCGCCAGCCCGTCATGGTGATGACCGCAGATGCCGAGACCCTGGCGCGCGCCCGAGCGAAAGCCGCGGCGCGGGACGACGTCGCCCTCGCGCTCTACACGCGGGAGCTGTTCACCACCTCGCACGACGCGGCGAATCGCGCGGCCGTCGCCGCCGTCCCGGCCGCGGACCTCGACCTCGTGGGCATCGCCCTGCGCGGGCCGCGGAACGCGGTGGACCGGATCGCGAAGGGGGCGCGCTTCCACGCGTGAGGCGCGGGTCAGCCCGCCGAGCCCGCCCCGAGTCGTTCCTCGAGCGCGGCGATCCGCTGCTCGAGGAACGCGATGTAATCCGCCGTATACGCGACCTTCGCCTCGAGGCGGTCGAGACGCGGAGCGACGTGTCCGACGTCGTAGTGCAGCGGCGTTTTGAGCGGGTGGTCGGCGTCGATGGCCGCCAGGACGGCGGAAAGTCGGGTCGTCGGATCACCGGAGGGAATGGTCATGCGCCCCGTCTCGCGTTCCGCGGGCGTCTCCGTCACCGCCCCGGTGCGAGCAGCCCGCTCTCGTAGGCCGCGATCACGAGCTGCGCCCGGTCGTGGGCGCCGAGCTTGAGCATCGTGTTCTTCACGTGCGTCTTCGCGGTGTGGGGCGAGATGTAGAGGTGCGCGGCGATCTCGTCGTTCGAGCGTCCCCGGGCGACGTGCAGCAGCACCTCGCGCTCGCGATCGGTGAGACTCTCGAGCGCGACAGGGGTCGGCACGTCCGACGCGCCCGTGGCGCGCACGTACTTCTCGATCAGCGCGCGGGTCGCGGCGGGCGAGAGCAGCGCCCCGCCCTCGTGCACCGAGAGCACGGCCCGCACGATGTCGTCGGGCTCGGCGCCCTTGCCGATGAATCCGCTCGCGCCCGCGCGGAGCGCGGCGACGACGTAGTCGTCCTCCTCGAAGGTCGTGAGGATCAGCACGCGCGTCTCGGTCAGCGCCGGGTCGGCGCAGACGAGCGCGGTCAGCTCGATGCCGTCCCGGCGCGGCATCCGGATGTCCGAGACCACGACGTCGGGGCGGAGCCGCCGCGCGAGCTCGACTCCGGTGTCGCCGTCCGCGGCCTCGCCGACGACCGAGATGCCCTCGGCCGCGTCCAGCAGGTCACGCACGGCCGTGCGGATGAGCGCCTGGTCGTCGACGACGATCACGGTCGTCATGAGGGTCGCTCCCCCGAGAACGCGGGCGGCGTCGCGGCCGCGCGCGCGGGCAGAGGCAGGCGCGCGGCGAGGCGGTAACCGCCCGGAGCGAGCCCCGCCTCGAGCGTGCCCCGCACCGCGTCGACGCGCTCGCGCAGTCCGACCAGGCCGAAACCCGACGGGGGCAGGTCTCCGTCGGCAGCCCCGGGCACCCGGTCGATCGGGTTGGTCACGACCACCTCCAGGTCATCCCGGTCGCGGCGCAGCAGCACGTGCGCGCGGCGGGTGGTGCCGTGCTTGAGCGCGTTCGTGAGCCCCTCCTGCACGACGCGGTAGGCCACGATATCGACCCCGAGCGGGATGCCGGCGGCCTCGGCATCCGTTCCGATCTCGTCGCGCACCACGACGTCCCAGCCGGCGACGCGCACCGACTCGACGATCTCGGGCACCCGCGCGAGTCCCGGCTGGACCCGGACCTGCGCATCGTCGGGCGCGCGCAGCACGCTCATCATGGTGCCGATCTCCCCGAGCACATCGCGCGAGGCGGTGCGGATGGTCGCGAGGGCGTCGCGCGCGCGGTCGGGGCGCGTCTCGAGCATCGAGGTGGCGACCCCCGCGTTCAGGCTGATCACCGAGATGCGGTGCGCGACGGCGTCGTGCAGGTCGCGGGCGATGCGCAAGCGCTCCTCGGTGACGCGGCGGCTCGCCTCGGACTCGCGCGTCTCTTCGGCGCGGCGGGCGCGCTCGACGACGGCTTCGACGTAGGCGCGGCGCGAACGCGCCGCGTCGCCGAGGGCTCCGGCGAGCGAGAGCGAGAGGGCGACCTGCAGCACGCGGGTGTCCATGCCCGTCACCGCGGAGACGATCACCCCTGTCGACAGGACCGCGAGCACGGCCGCGGCCGTCGCGATGATCGACGAGCGACGCGGGGTGCGGTGCGCGACCCCGTAGGTCGCGACGACCATCGCCACCGCCCCTCCCGGAGAGAGCGTCCCGATCGTGAGCGCCACGGCCCAGGCGGCGACGCAGACGGCGAGCACCGTTCGCGGGAAGCGACGCCGGAAGGGCAGGGCGAGCGCCGGCAGCAGCACGAGGGCGAACGCGAAGGGACTCGAGGGCCGCATCTCGACGAAAGGGAGGGGTGCGAACGCCGGAGCGGCGACGAGCACCACCACGACGACGTCGATCAGCCACGGACGACCGGCCCACGGCCAGCGCGGAGCCGGTTCGCTCGTCTCGTCGGGCCTCACCGCTCCAGTCTCGCGCGTCCCGCCGCCCCCGGCCATCGCCCGGGCGGGGCATTCGCGAATCACCCGCCCGGGGTAGACGGGTGCCCCACCGGCGGGACGCGCGACCCCCACCGGGGAGCGAGGGTGAGGGCATGGCATCCGAACCTCCTCCCCCGCTCCTCTCGGTCACCGATCTGCACAAGTCGTACGGACGCGGCTCCGCGCGCTTCGACGCCCTCCGCGGCGTGAACCTCGACATCCATCGCGGCGAGAGCATCGCGATCGTCGGCAAGAGCGGATCGGGCAAATCGACGCTCATGCACCTGCTCGCCCTCCTGGACGCTCCGACCCGGGGCACCGTGCGCCTGGACGGAGTGGATGCCACGACCCTGCGCGGCCACCGGCTCAACCGCACCCGCAACCAGACGTTCGGGTTCGTGTTCCAGCAGTTCTTCCTCACGCCCAGCGCCTCCGTCTTCGACAACGTCGTGTTGCCGCTGAAGATCGCGGGAGTCGGCCGCGCCGAGCGCTCCCGGCGCGGGAAGGCGGCCCTCGCCGAGCTCGACATGGGCGACAAGGCGCGCAACAAGGCCACCGCGCTCTCGGGCGGACAGAAGCAGCGCGCGGTGATCGCGCGAGCCCTGGTGAACGATCCGCAGGTGATCTTCGCCGACGAGCCCACCGGCAACCTCGACACGGCCACCGGGGCCGTCGTCGAGGATATCCTCTTCCGCCTCCATCGCGAGCACGGCATCACCCTCATCGTCGTCACCCACGACGAGGACCTCGCCGCGCGCTGCGACCGGCGCGTGCAGATCCGCGACGGCCTGATCGTCGCCGACGAACGGAGCGCCGCATGAAGACCGTCGACCTCGTCTCCACCGCCGTCGCCAACACCTTCCGCTCGAAGACGCGCACGATCCTCACGGTGCTGGCGATCTTCGTCGGCGCCTTCACCCTCACGATCACGAACGGTCTCGGCACCGGCATCAACGCGTTCATCGACAGCACCGTCTCCTCGATGGGCGCCTCGGACGTGCTGACCGTGACCAAGACGACCGCGGCGATCTCGACGGGTCCGCAGAAGTACGATCCGGATGCCGTCGCCTCCGCGTCGCAGCCCGGCGGCCGCCCCGGCGGCACGGGGGAAGTGACCGCGCTCACCGATCAGGACATCGCGGACATCGCGGCGATCGCGGGCGTGGCGAAGGTCGTCCCCGTGACCTCGGTGTCGATCGATTACGTCCAGGCCGCGGGCGGAGACCCGTACGTGGCGCAGGTGGGCAGCCTCGTCGCGGGGCAGACCCCGCGAATCGCCGACGGGACCGCGCCCGATGACGCCTCCGACGCGCTCCAGGTCGCGCTCCCGTCGGCGCTGGTGACGCCCCTGGGCTTCGCCGATGCGGCGGGTGCCGTGGGCGCGACGGTGACGATCTCGGTGACCGACCCGGTGCGCACGCCGCACCTCGTCGAGGCGACCGTGAGCGGGGTGACCGAAGACGCCTTCGGTGGTACGAGCTCGCTCACGACGAACTCCGCGCTCGAGAAGACCCTGTTCACCCTGCAGAACACCGGGGTGCCCGCCGACCAGCTCGATCGCTATGCGTCGGCGAGCGCGACGGTGTCGTCGTCGGCGACCGCCGCGCAGATCGACGAGGTCAAGACCGCGCTGAGCGACGCGGGCTACACCGGGACGACGGTCGCGGATCAGCTCGGCACCTTCGAGGCGGTGATCAACGGCATCGTGCTCGTCCTCAACGCGTTCGCGATCATCGCGCTGCTCGCGGCGAGCTTCGGCATCGTGAACACCCTGCTCATGTCGGTGCAGGAACGCACCCGCGAGATCGGACTCATGAAGGCGATGGGCATGGGCAGCGGCCGGATCTTCTCGCTCTTCAGCCTCGAGGCGATCTTCATCGGTCTGCTGGGCAGCGCGCTCGGCGCGGTCATCGCGATCGGGGTCGGCACCGCGGTGAGCGCGCAGCTCGCGGCGAGCCTGTTCAGCGACCTACCCGGGCTGCAGCTGATCGCCTTCGACCCGGTCTCGATCCTGCTGACGACCCTCGCGGTGATGGGGATCGCGTTCCTCGCGGGTACCCTCCCGGCGGCGCGGGCCGCGCGGGCCGATCCCGTGGAGTCGCTGCGCTACGAGTGATGTCGGGGCGGGGCGGCGAGCTCTCGAGCCGGTCGCCCCGCGTGTCGCTGCGCGGAGCACGAGGTGCGGGCGGCCGGGCTCACGCGCGGAGCGGCGGGCTCAGCGCCGGGGCACGGCATCCGTCACGACACTTCTGCCGCCGCGGCGTGCCCCGGCGCGAACATGATGATCGCCGCACCTACCAGCGCGATCGCCGAGCCGACGTAGTCCCAGGTCGTGGGGCGGAACCCGTCGACGACGATCCCCCACGCGAGAGAGCCCGCGATGAACACGCCCCCGTACGCGGCGAGCACGCGCCCGAAGTTCGCCTCCGGCTGCAGGGCCGCGAAGAACCCGTACGCGCCGAGCGCGACGATGCCGAGCAGCGCGAACCACCACCCGCGGTTCTCGCGCACGGCCTGCCAGATGAGCCATGCTCCGCCGATCTCGGCGAGCGCGGCGACGACGAAGAGGACGACGATCCGGGCGGTGGTCATCCCGCCATTATCCGGCGGCGCGTTCGAGCGTCACCTCGCCCGCGCGGGCGCGCCTGCCCGCGGTCGCCGTCAACCCCGCCCCCTCCAGGGCGTGCCGCAGCCGCCGCGGAAGCTCGGGGACCGTCGCCGCCGTCCCCTTCGGCCGACGCGCCATGCCCACCAGCAGCACGAGCCCCGGACCCCCGATCGGGCGCACGACGATCCGCGTCGGCGCGTTGCGCGACGACACGGACAGGCTCCGGATGCCATCGGTCCCGGCATCCATCAGCGTGACGCCGTCCGCGGTCCGGACCCGGACCCTCTCCGGGCCGAGACGGACCTCGACCGTGACTGTGCGTACCCGCGCGAGGGCGCGGACGAGGACGTACACGGGCAGCCCGACGGTCCAGCCGAGCACGAGCAACATGGCCATCGGTCCGAGGCGCTGGGCGAGGTCCGTGAAGACGAGCACGAAGGTCCCCATCGCGCCGGCGGCCGCGGCGATGAGGACTGCGCCCACGGCGAGGTACGTGGAGCGCCGCAGCGGCACCGCGGGGAGTCGAAGCGTCCACTCGGTGCCAGAGCGCTCCCACTCCGGCTCGACGAGCACCGCCGCGCGCCGGTCGGAGCTCGCCTGCACCGCACCGGTCACGCGGCCGATCAGCGACAGCCAGATCCAGCCGGAGAACGTGAGCGCCGCGAACGAGAGGCCCGAGCGCACCGCCGGCGGCACCGGCCACTCCCCCGGCTGAGCGACGGCGAAGAGCAGGACCCCGGCGAGGGCCGCCAGCGCGAGGTGCAGGGCCACCGAGACTCCGCGGGGCCGCACCAGGGCCAGGCCGTGCAGCACCGTCTGCGCGATAGCCCATCCCGCCACGAGCGACATCAGGAAACCCCAGAACTCCTGCGCGACCCCGAACAGCAGTACCGCCCCCGCGAAGCACACGACCGCCCAGGGCAACGGATGCCACAGCATCCGGCGCGCGACGGAGCGAGCCGGGGTGGGGGTCACGGGGATCCTCTCGGTGGGCGACCTCACGATTCTAGGAAGCCGCGCGGCGCGCGTCGGCACCGGAACAGGGCACGCCGCCGGAACAGGGCGATGCGCGGCGCGATGGCCTGTTCTCAGCGCATCCCCTGTCCCGGTGACGTGCCCCCGCCGCTGTGCAGCGAAGCCGCGCGGCGCGCAACCCCACCCCGCGATGGGGCGCGGCTCTGTCAGGCTCGACCGGTGAAGTCCTTCCGATGCCGCGTGTGCGGGAACGCGCTCACCTTCGAGAACTCGGTCTGCGTCTCGTGCCACACCCCGCTCGGGTTCTCGCGAGCCGAGGCGGAGATCGTCCCGGTCGACGAGAACGGTCGGTACCTCGACGCGGACGAACGCGCCTGGCACGTGTGCCGCAACCTGAACCTGTCCGGCTGCACGTGGCTCGCCCCGGTCGAGGGAGGGCAGTGCTCCGCCTGCGATCTGACGCGCGTGCGCCCGAACGACGCCGACGCGAAGGGGCTCTCGCAGTATCCGGTCGCCGAGCGCGCGAAGCGCTGGCTGCTCGTCGACCTCGACCGTCTCGGATTCCCCGTGGTCGGAAAAGCCGAGGACCCCGAGCAGGGCCTGTGCTTCGACCTGCTGTCGAGCGTGGCCGAGAACGTGACGATCGGCCACGCGGACGGCGTGATCACGATCGACCTCGCCGAGAGCGATGACGCCTACCGCGTCCGGGTGCAGAAGCAGTTGGGCGAGCCGTACCGCACGATGCTCGGCCACTTCCGCCACGAGGTCGGGCACTACTTCGAGTGGATCCTCGTCGAGGGAACCGAGCGCCTGACCGAGGCTCGCGCCCTCTTCGGCGACGAGACCGCCGACTACCAGGCCGAGATCGACCGCCACTACTCGGAGGGTCCGCCCGCCGACTGGCCGGAGCGCTACATCTCGACCTACGCGACCATGCACCCCTACGAGGACTTCGCCGAGACCTGGGCGCACTACCTGCACATCACGGACACCGTCGAGACGGCCGCCACGTACGGTCTCTCCCGCGGCGCCGACGTGTCGGCATCCGTTCCCTTCCGGGAGCTCGTGACGGACACCTGGATGCCACTGGCGACCGCGCTCAACATGGTCAACCGCTCGATGGGCAAGGACGACCTGTACCCCTTCCTCCTCCCGGATCCGGTGCTCGACAAGCTCGACTTCATCGCGTCGCTGCGGGGTGAGGGAACCGGGGACGGGTCAGCCGCCGTCGACCAGTCCTCGCGCTGACGCGACGACCATGACGACGGCGAAGGGCGGCGAAGCGGTCATCCCTCGGAGAGTAGGTGACGGCAGGCGCTCATCCGCCATGATCTCGCTCCCGACGAGGGAACCGAGGAGGCGGATTCACACGAAGCCCGCCTTCAACGCATCCAGGTGCGCCCGGGTCGCCGCGGCCGCGGCATCGGCCCGGCGCTCGGCGATCGCGGCGACGACGTGCGCGTGGGCATCCTGGTCGGCGGCCTCGTCGGCCGCGGGTCGGAGGCGGAGCATGTCGACCATCGCGCGGCGCACGCGCGGGACGAAGCCGTCGAACATCTCCGTGAGCACCTCGTTGTGCGCGGCGACGACGATGGCACGGTGCAGCACCGTGTCGGCATCCACGTGCTCTTCGATGCTCTGTCCCGGCGCCGTGCGTTCGGCGAGCGCGCGCTTCAGGGCACGGAGGTCGGCCGGGGTCCGCCGCCCGGCGGCGAGCGCGGCGGCCTCGACCTCGATCGCGGTGCGCGCCTCGAGCACGGTGACGATGTCGGCACGGCGGAGCACCCGATCCCAGTCCTCCGGGGCGTCGAGCGCGGTCACGTAGACGCCCGATCCCTGCCGGGCGTCCAGGACGCCGCGGCCGGCGAGCTGACGGATCGCCTCGCGCACGGTCGAGCGTCCCACGCCCAGCTGCGGCGCGAGCGTCGTCTCCCCGGGGAGCTTGGCGCCGAGGGCCCACTCCCTCGCTCGGATGCGCGCGAGCAGCACGTCGGCCGCCTGGTCGGCGAGGGGTACGCGTCTGAGGTCCGGCATCCTGACTCCTCAACTTGTCTGAGGACTTATGCTACCGTCTCCCCATGTCCTCCCGCGGATTCCTTCTTCTTCGTCGCCACGACGGGGCCTGACCAGACCGGCTCCCCGTCGTGGAGCCGAACGCTGCGCCGGTCGCCCCCGCGACACCCGAGGAACAGAGAACATGACCACCCCCACCTGGAATCGGCAGCGCCCCTCCGGCATGCCCTCGCACCGCTACACCGACGTCTTCGCCCGGGTCGACGTGCCCCTGACCGACACCGAGCGGCGATGGCCGACGCGCCGGATCACGGCAGCCCCGCTGTGGGTGCCCGTCGACCTGCGCGACGGCAACCAGGCACTCTCCGAGCCCATGGACCCCGTTCGCAAGCGCCTCTTCTTCGACCTCATGGTGCGGATGGGCTACACCGAGATCGAGGTCGGCTATCCCTCGGCCTCGCAGACCGACTTCGACTTCGTCCGGCTCATCGCCGAGAGCGACATCGCCCCCGACGACGTCACGATCGTCGTCTTCACCCCGGCGCGCCGCGACCTCATCGAACGCACGGTCGCCTCGATCCGCGGCATCCGCAACGAGGTCGTCATCCACCTGTACACCGCGACGGCTCCCACCTGGCGCGAGACCGTGCTCGGGAAGGGACGCGACGAGCTGCGCGAGCTCATCCTCACCGGCGGTCGAGATGTCTGGGAGCTCGCGGGGCACCTTCCGAACGTGCGGTTCGAGTTCTCGCCCGAGGTGTTCAATCTGACCGAGCCCGACTACGTCCTCGAGGTCTGCGACGCGATGACGGAGCTGTGGCAGGCCACGCCCGAGCGTCCCGTCATCCTGAACCTGCCGGCGACCGTCGAGGTCGCCACCCCCAACGTGTACGCCGATCAGATCGAGTACATGCACACCCACCTCGCCCGACGGGATGCCGTCATCCTCTCCGTGCACCCCCACAACGACCGCGGCACGGGCGTCGCCTGCGCGGAGCTGGCTGTACTCGCCGGAGCGCAGCGCGTGGAGGGGTGCCTCTTCGGCAACGGCGAACGCACGGGCAACGTCGATCTGGTCACCCTGGCCCTGAACCTGCACGCGCAGGGCGTGGATCCGATGATCGACTTCTCCGACATCGACGAAGTCCGCCGGGTGGTGGAGCACTGCAACAGACTCGAGGTCTCGCCCCGGCATCCGTATGTCGGAGACCTCGTGCACACCGCCTTCAGCGGAACGCACCAGGATGCCATCCGCAAGGGCTTCGCCGAGCATCGCGCCCGGGCCGCCGCCGAGGGCCGAGACGAGCGCGAGATCGCGTGGCGCGTGCCGTATCTGCCGATCGACCCCGCCGACATCGGTCGCGCCTACGATGCCGTGATCCGCGTCAACTCCCAGTCCGGCAAGGGTGGCATCGCCTATCTCCTCGAGACGGAGTACGGCCTGGAGCTGCCCCGCCGCGTGCAGATCGACCTGTCGCACCGGGTCCAGCAGCATACCGACCGCACGGGCGACGAGGTGTCCGCCGCCGACATCTGGGCGATCTTCGCCGAGGCGTACCTGTCCGGTCCGGAGGGGGCCGTGCGGGTGTCCTCCCTCCGGGTCGGCGCTCGCGCCGAGGCGACGGTCACGGTCGACGGAACCGCGCACCACGGCGTCTCCGAGACGGGACCCGTCGACGCGCTCGTCCGCGCCCTCGCCGACGCGGGGCTGGAGCTGCAGGTCCTGTCGGTGCACCAGAGCTCGCTGCGCGCCGGGGCGGATGCCGAGACCCTGACCCTCGTCGAATACCGCTCCCCTGTGGGCTCCGCGTGGGCCGCCGGGCGGGACGCCTCCGTCCTCTCCGCGACCGCGAACGCCGTGATCCGCGCCGCGAACGCGACGGCGGCGGCGCGGGCGATGGCCGGAGCACGATGACCGTCGTGCGCCTTCTCCTCGATCCGTGTCGAGCGCCAGGAGGAACGAGACGGCGGGAGTTCTGACGCCCCGAGCGGAGGTCGCGGGCGCCGCCGGCCCCGGTCGCGGGCGGGCGGCCCCGCATAGCATCGACATATGGGGGACAAAGGTCGAGGCCGGAACATCCTGTACCGCACGAAATGGATGGTGCCCGTCGTCGCGGTCGCGCTCGCTGCGCTGTCCGCGGGGCTGGCCCAGGTGGCGCAGGCTCACATCCTCGCCCAGCCGGACAAGCCGATCACGTTCGTGATCGACGGCGACCTTCCCTACGGCATCACCCAGGAGACCGTGGATGCCGCAGCCCAGGGCCGCGCGCTGAGCTTCGAGCCGTTCACGATCCTGGTCGTCGAACGCGAGCTCACCTGGGACGAGTCCGAGAACGGGGAGCTGCCCCAGCAGGCCGACGTGATGCTCTCGGTCGGAATCGACGAGGACGAGCCCGATCTCGCCCTCCCGACCGGCTCCCGCGCCTCGGTGGCGAAGCGCCTGCAGGGCGACGAGTGGAATCCGAACTACTCGGCGGCCGTCGACATCCGCGAGACCTTTCTCAACAACCTGACGCAGGGCCAGGGACCGGGCGCCGTCGTCGGCGCCGCCCTCACGGCCGGGTCGCGAGCCTTCGACGGGGGTCCCCGATCGCCCGTCCTGTGGGTCTCCCTCGCGGCACTGCCCCTGCTCGTCGGGCTGTTCCTGATGGTGCTCTGGGCGCGTTATCTCACGCGAGAACGCACCCGTCGACGCACCTTCTCCCGCGCCCGGCTCGAGCTCGCCCGCGTCGTCCTCGAGCTCGACATCCTCGAGGCGCATGTCGACATCGCCGGGGCGGAGCTCGACCGGAGGGCCACGGGCCGCGCGCGCACCGTCGCGAACGACGTGAAGGGCAAGCTGCACAAGGATTGGTCGGCGATCCGCGAAGAGAGCCTGAAGCTCGCCCACGAGGAACAGGTGCTCACACGCGAGCTCCTCGACCCGTCGACCCGCGTGCACGAGCGCGGTGCCCCCGAGAAACCGCTGGATCTTGCGACGTTCGCGAAGCGCACCGCCGCGCTCCGCCGTCGTGCGGACGCGCTCGTCGCCGCCTCGTCGCTGCGTGTCGGGCATGCCGCGGGCGGCACGATCCTGGGACAGATCGCTCTGACCGCGACCCTCGCCGTCGACGACGTCCTCGCCCGGTCGGAGCTCCTTTCGGAGCGCGAGATCGAGGCCCTCCGCCGCCAGCGCGGCGACCTGCTCGCTCTGGTCCGTGAGGCCGACACCACCTTCGGCGACGACAACGGATCCGAGGTCGTCGTCCGCCACGTGGACCTGATGACGAGATGGCGAGAGGCCGAACGCCGCCTCGCGGTCACTCTGACGCGGATCGAGCACCGCCTCGAGAAGAAGCTCCCCCGCGGCACGACGTCGCACATCGCCGCAGGCGCGCTGGATCGACGCCTCCAGGAGCGGGCACGCATCGCCACGGGAGGCACGGCGGAGACGGTGGACGAACTCCGCTCCTCGCTCGACCTCACCCCTCGCAAGGGTCTTCCCCCGGCCCACCACGCCGAACGGATCCTCCTCGTCGCCGACGCGATCGACGCCGCGAGACAGGGCGCCACTCCCCCGCGGCGGTCACGTCCCGGCATCCTCGTCGACAGGCTCGCACCCGACTTCGTCCCGCTCGCGGTCGCCGGGATCCCGCTCGTGGCGGCCCTGATCGCGGGCTTCGCGGCGACATCCGCCATGGAGCGCAGCGATGCCACCTACGGTCGCGAGCTCACCGGTGACGTCCCGCTCGCGAGCCTTCGGATCGTCGGCGATCCCGCCCTCCTGCCGACCTACGACAACGCGAAGGACGCCGAGCGCGAAGACCCCAACATCGACACGCTGTCGCTGGACTTCGTTCGGGATGCCATGGAGCGCACGGCGCAGCGCAGCGACGACGACGCACTCCTTCCGGAGAAGATCGATCTGGTCGTACCCCTGCTCCGGATCGGCGACTACGTCACGGTACGTCCGAACGAAGAGGTCGAGGACGGCGTGAAGCTCGACTACTTCGAGGTCCTGGAGGCCTACGCCCGCATCAAGGCGGAGGTCGAGGCCGAGGTACCGGGGACGCTCGACCCGGCGACCGGCGACGTGCGTGCCGGACACGCGATCCTTCCCCTGTGGATCCAGGACGACGGCTCGTACGGTGCCGGGCTCCCCCTGACGGGAACGCTCAGCACGGGCACGCAGAGCCGGCTCGGAGCGTACGACTTCCTCGCGACGGAGCCGCGATTCACGAACAAACCGGGCGAAGACTGGGCGAATCCCGCGGGCTGGATCGTCGCGTCCGAGATGATCAAGCTCGGCCGTCAGCTGGAGTACAACGACCTCCGGATCTCCTCCCTCACCCCGGCAACGCTCTTCTGGGTCGTCGCCCTCGCGACCTGGACCGGCGTCCAGACCCTCTCGATGATCGTCTGGTCGCTCGCGCAGGTGCTTCTCCGCGGCGCAGGCTCCCGTCGAGCCCGCGCGCAGCTCCGCGCCCTCCGCGACAAACTGAACACGCTGGCGCTGGGCCTGGATCTGTCGAGACTGGATGCCGTCGCCGTCCTCGGAACGGCCGACGGCCACCGCGGACACGCGGCGGAGGCCGACCAGCAGCTCTACGAGACCGTCCTCTTCACGGCGTGGCGTGAAGTCCAGGCACTCGAGACTCTCCCGCGTCGTGAGCAACGCGGGCCGGAGTGGCGCCAGCGCGTGGAGCGGATGGGAACGGTGATCGACGCGCTCGCGGTGCGCGAGGCCGGGGTGGCGGAGCGGGCGTTGGTGCTGATCCGGTCCTACCGCTGAGCCGACGCGGGGCTCTGCCCCTCAGAAGGAGGCCGCGTCACGCAGCCCTTCCTCGATCTGGTTCGTCGCGGCGAGGATCGCATCCTGATCGGGGTGACCGAACAATCCCGACAACGCCCGGCCGTACAGGCCGCGGAGCTGCTCGACCACGCGGATGCCCGCGGGCTCGAGATGCAGCAGCGTGCTCCGGCGGTCCCCCGGATTCGGCGCACGGCTGATGAACTGCCGCGACTCCAACCGTTCGATGACGGCGCTGCCGAGGCTGCTGCCGACCTGCAGAAAGCCCGTGAGGTCTTTCGGTGTCCGAGGCCCATCGTCGACGCCGAGGAACTTCAGCGCACGGAGGTCGATCGGATTGAGCTCGTGCTGCACCGCCAGTCGCTGGAGGAGGTGCGCATTCTGCACCTGCATGCGGTACCACGCCGCGACGATTGCTTCCGAACTCGCAGAGGGGGGAGAGTCCCTCGCGGGATCCTGCTCATACCCCATGCGACAAGAATAGTCCACAGTATGTCTCACATTTTGAGTTACTAGTTTGCCGTACTTATAGTTTGCCTAGGCACCTCCGCCACGGTGTCGAGAGAGCATGACCGGTCGACCCGCGGTCGATCGCGTGTGAAGAACCACCCCGCCTGCACCACGCCAGCATCACGTGCTTCATCCCCACTCGCCCTCCCCGTGAAGGACTCATCCTCATGCGCAAAATCGCCTCCACCCCCTCGCGCCGCCTCGGCAAGATCGCGACGATCGCCGTGATCCCCCTGTCGCTGATCGCGGCAGGAGCCCTGGTCTCGACCGCGTCGTACTCGGCGTTCTCCGCGACGACCTCGAACCCGTCGAACAACTGGACGGCGGGTTCGGTGGGACTCTCCAACAGCTCTCCCAACAGCGCCGCCTTCGACGCGTCGAACCTCAAGCCGGGATCGACGGGCACCACCTGCGTCGCCGTCACCTCCATCGGCACCCTGCCGTCCGCGGTCAAGCTGTACGCCACGGATGCCTCCCAGACCCAGGGGATCGGCGACTGGGTGAACCTGACGGTCACCCAGGGAACCGGGGGCGGCAACGGCAGCTGCAACGGCTTCTCGCCGATCGCGTCCGGCGCGTCGGTCTACGACAACTCGCTGACCTCGTTCGTCAACGGTGCCACGGACTACCGCAGCGGCGCGGGGAGCTGGTCCCCCGCGGGCGGGGACTCCCCCGAGACCCGTACGTTCCAGATCACCTACTCGGTCTCCCCGGACGCCCCCTCGTCCATCATGGGCGCCACCGCCAACGTCAACTTCACCTGGGAAGCGCAAAATCAGTGAGCTGAGGAGTCGCTCCATCGACGGCGCGGGCGGGCCATCCATCACGGATCCCGCCCGCCCGCTGTGGGCCTGGCTCCGCCTCTGCGCGGTCATCTCCGCACGGGCCGCCCTCGCCATCATCTTCGGCCTGACGTTCTGGGCGGTCGCACCTCTCGCCATCGGATGGCAGACCACCACGGTCATGACCGGTTCGATGGAACCGGCCATCCAGACCGGCGATCTCGTCGTCAGCCGACCCATCGACCCCGCCGAGCTGCGTCCCGGTCAGGTCATCCTCGTCAACGACCCGGATCACCCCGGCCGGCTCCGCCTGCACCGCCTCCATGCCGTGGACGGCGCCGAACTCCTCACCAAGGGCGACGCCAACCCCGCGGTCGACTCGTCGCCCGTGCTCCGGTCCGACGTGCTCGGCATCGGCGCCCTCCGCGTCCCCTGGATCGGCACCCCCATCCAGCAGGCGCGCGACGGCGATGCCGTCGCTCTCGCCTCGACGACCCTCGGGCTCATCGCGGTCATCGCCATCGCTCTCGCTTCGCCCACCGCACGAGGCACAGGCGATCCGCCGGAGCCGCGCCCCGAGCTTCGCAACAGACGACGTTCACGGGATGCCAGGACGCCCCGGCTCAGATCACACACGGCGGCGTGCGTCGCCGCTCTCACCGTCGCGGCCGTGGCCGCTGCTTCACCCGCGCACGCGGCAGCCTTCTCCGCGCACACGCAGACCGTCGGATCCCTGCGGGCGGCGATGCCCCAGGCACCATCCGACCTGACGTGTCAGAACAACTTCGACGGCTCCGTCACCATCGGATGGGCCTACGGCGCCGAGACACCCAGCAGCTTCGACGTCCTCGTCGACGGCCGTGGCTCCATCGCCACTCTCGGACCCGACTCCCGCAGCATCACACTCCGGGCCAACACCCCGTTCTCGTTCGGCCGGACGTCCATCGTCCGCGTGCGCACCAACCTCACACCGACGTGGGGTGCCACGAGCTCCGACTCGCGCAGCGTGACGACCATCACGATCCTGTGGATCGGGGTGGCGCGGTGCGGCTGAGGCCGTTCGACTGCATGCGTGCACCTGACACCCCAACGCGGAGCGAATGATCCGCGACAGACGCCGAATCGCGCCCGGGTGGTCAAGGAAGATGTGCTCTTCGACGCTACGAGGCCACCCTCGTACGGGGACCTTCCACCATTCCCGAGTACGGTTCTGGACTGGCTCTAAATCGAGAAACGAGATCGTCTACCTGAGGGGCTCAGGGTACCGCGTGCCCGTAGATTTGGACACGAAATGGACACGCGCGGGACGATCTGGCCCCAACGGAACTGATCGGAGCGAAGGCAGTGGAACAACGCGAAGACCCAGGGCGTGCTCAGTCGTCACCTAGAGATGAGGGCAAACTCCCTGACTCAAACGAGCCGGTCATGGTTATGCCAGATGGGACCCCTCTTCCACACGGAGGGACTTACATGTGGCCCGCCCCGAAGATCGACACGACCGACTGGCCACCGCAGATCGCCTTGGCTATGCATGTCGGGGACATACTGCTCGCCGCGGCGTCTCTCGACGTGACTCTCACCAATCTGATCGCAGTGTTGGTAAACCGAGAAAAGCCCAACCATAGCCTCGCTGCGGGAAGGTTCGTCAACGACAAGATCAAGATGCTGGAGGCGTTGTACCCGTCTTCGTGGCGAGACACTACGGCGTTAACGAGTGCGATCAAGCGAGTGACCCAGGATCGCAATTCTGTGGCGCACGCGTTCTGGGATCTTGATCTCGAAGCCTTCGCAGGAGATCGAGAGTCGAAAATTCCGTTGATTTTGCGACGAGAGAAGGCGAAGGGCGGAACGCAGGTTGATCTGGACGCGCTATACCGAACGAGAGTGGATGTTGGACTGCTGGACACTGTCTGTCAGCAGATCGCAGTGGGCTGGGCGCTAGGCGACCTCGATGATGATCTTTCAATCACGGAATTTGTGGCGAGCTATAGAGATGATCCCCTTCTGGTCGGGTGGCCCAAATGGGACCGCTGGTTCGAAGACGTGTCTCGGTTGTTCCCGATGGTCTATAGCACGCCCGAAACGCCACGAGCGCAGCCAAATTAGGGCGTAGGTGGCGTGTGGCAGTGCAGCGGTGCGCACCTCGTCGTCGTCCGGCGACCACACCTGGAGACCAGAACCAGTCGCCGTGCTCGATCGCCTCATCCAGCTCGGTGATCGAGTGGCGCCCCCTTGTTGTCCGAGCCCCCGTCCCCGGAAATGACAAGAGGCCCGAACCCCCGCAGTTCTGCGGAAGTTCGGGCCTCTACTGTCGACATTGTCTACCTCTGTTCCAACAAATCGACGACCTCGGTTACGGCGGCGCAGCTCCGCCAGGTTTCCGACTCCATCGGGAGTTCTGGGCGCGAGTTGCAACCGCGCGTGAAGCGTGGCTGGAACCGTTTGCGCGACGATCAGCGCGTTGCTGTGGCTAGTCGCTATGAAGCGGGGGCCACCACGACACAACTGGCGAATGAATACGGCGTCGCGAAGTCAACGATCATTGGCATCCTCCGCTCAGCGCAGGTGGTGGTGCGCCGACAGTCGCTGACGCCGGAGCAGGTGAGCGAAGCGGCCCGCCTCTACAGGAAGGGGCTGTCACTTTCCCAAGTCGCTACACAGCTTGGCGTGAACCAGGAAACGATGCGGGTCGCGGTCATCAGAGCCGGCGTCGCTCTGCGCGAGCCCACGAAGGCCAAGCGAGCGTGAGCCGGACATGACCAACTCGGTCGGAGTCGAAAGTAGACAGGGTGTTGCCGCATCCTCGCGACTGCAGCGATGATTCGTCACCGCCTTCGCTTCTTCTTGCCGGGGTTGAGCCGCTTCGTTGCTCGTCGCGCAGACGGCGGAACTGGGCGTCCCATCACCTCGACGGGAATGAGCCCCATCTCAGTCGCCAATCGATCGAGCGCAGGATTGGTAGCAGGCCGCCGGTTGTCGTACCGGACGGAGCGAATCGCTCCGCGTTCGTCGACCAACACCATGAGCGCCCGGTCGGACTGCACCTGATGCTTTTTCGTGGTCCCATACGTCGCGAGGTGCTGGCTCGCGAGAGCGTGCGGCATCTTGGCCGGTTGCGATCCAACAAAGAGCGTGGGGTAGCCCCACGCTCCGGCGAACGACACGAACGAAGTGTGCGGTCGCCCGTCATTCTTAGTTGCATCGATGACGCCGTTGATACCCCTCGCAACGTCTTCTTGTGCTTCGTCGGCGAGATTGAGAAGGTCGGAGGCAAACCGAAACCAACCCGGCTTCCGCCCATCCTGTAGGAAGTCCACAAGCTTGAGCACTGCCGGATGAGAGTTGAACTCCGGCTTGGGAGCTTGCTCTTGGCTGGATCCCTCGCGGAAGTAGACCCAGGCGTCGAGTGGATCGGTATGGGTCATGACTCGCGTGGGAACAGCCTGACCACGGTATCGACGACGATCTTTGGCAGATGGACGACGGACTCCGAGGAACTCCTCGCTAACGCGGTCCGGATCAGGCTCGACGTAAAGCTGCCCCGAAAGGAAAAGCATGAAGAGGTCCAGCTCATCTATGGCTGCGAAGTTGAGCGAGACTTCCGATTCTGTGCGTCGTCGAAGGTAGAGCAGGAATTCTGCTGGACGGTCAACGACCTCGGCGACGATCGCGAGGTCATGAAGCGAGACGATCCACGGAAAGCGTTCGCTCTTGATCACGTCCGCTCGCACAAGTTCGTCCAGGGCTGTCGCGAGCGGGCCCATGTCATCGAGGCAGACAGCTACGGATCGCACTTCCCGGATCGAAGAGAGATCGAGCCACTGTTGATTCTCGATCCACAGGCCTCCGTTGGTCCGTATGAGGCGCTCCAGCCGAAGAGCTTGTTCCGTCGCGTCCCCGACCGTCGCGCGCAGATCACCCGCGAGTCGCTGCACATGGCCCCCGCGTGCCTGATGGGAGACGCTTCGTCCCTTCACTTCGACGCAGATGGCAACGTCCTCCACGAGGAACAGTGCATCTGCTTCCGTCTGCTCTGCGATTGACGTGATATTGACAGCTTCCGCGCCCAGCTGCGCGCCATCGATGCCCGGATTGGGGCGAAAGTACTTCAAGTTCACATGCGCTGCATCTGTTCCAAGCAGCGTCCGAAGGTGCTCCACGGCGAGTTGCTCGCTGACTGTTACGCGGCGCTTCTCGTAACGCTTCCACTTCGTCGCGTCGGCTTTGACGGCCGCCTCGACGACCTGACGAAAACAGTCAGTTCCGATCGGCGCGTTCAATGAGATGTAGTTGCCCCCGCGGTCCACTACAAGTGCCGCGTTGCGGAAGGGACTGTCACCTGCGAGGTAGGACTCGACTGCTGCTACAGGATCTGATGCCGCCCCGAACGGAACGCTGAACCGTTGAAGAACCTGTTCTACTCGCGCGAGCTCCACGTTGCAGGCAGCGGCGATGTTGGAGGCAGTGAAAGCGGCGCGCTCACCCGGGAATATGAAACCGTTCGCCGCGGCGCGGCCCCGCTCGATACGAGCTTCTGGCTGGTCTACCCGCCCACCATCCGACCACTCTTGGGCCATCTGTCCGAGCGTGTCTCGCGCGGCGATGAATCGGTCGAGGTGTACCTCTCGAATTGCATTGCGCACAGCAACGAAGTCCTCATAGCTGAAGCCAAGCGAGCTGAGCAGCAGATCACCGATGTGTTCAGTGCCGAACAGTGCTTGGTTCATCGCGTCGTGCACATGCACGTACTGCTTGAACTTCACGTTGATGTCATGGCCCACGTATGTGGCAGCAAGAGTGGTGAGGGGACCATACTTCTCCTCCCGCCCCTCCGACAGCAACATGAACTGTCCGAGGCTGAGCATCACACCGCAGCGATCGTGGAAGTCGACGATCGCCGCCGCCGGATTCGCTTTCCTCGTGTCAGCGCCATCTGCAGCACGTTGACCTCGCGAAAGCAGGACGAGCGCAATCAGCTCAACTGCCGCGGGTCTCTGGTCTGCCAGACTTTCTCGATACCCGTCAAGCGCAAATGGAGTCTCTCGCAGACGCATCAGCTCTATGACATCGAAGGCATCGGCTTGCTCGATGGCCTCGACTATCGCGGCGACGTTTTCGCGAATGACCTCCGGGCCCCGCGCGACGTAATCGAGCACCGTCTCCCCTGGGCGCATACCGGCGATCGCCGACGCCATGGTTTTGAAGGCCGCCTCGATGCCCTCATTATCTGCCGATACCACCCTCGCCGATGGAATGCCCCTATTTGCCATCGATGCTCCGCTCTCTCTGCGATACACGGTAGGGCATAGGTACGACATAGAACCAAGGTGTTCATTCGCCCTCAGCGCGAGAGAGCAAAGGGTTCGAACAATTCCCGACGTAAGTCATCGTTGACGCGCCCGGCAGCGTTCAGGTGAGCCACGGCAGTGGAACGCGGTCGCGCGAACAGGTTGGAGTGCGGCCCGGCGAGTCGGATGTAAGGCGGATAAGCCGACGGGCCGCCGTCGTGGCCGTTGGGAATTTAGCTTGCTGAGACGTTCACCGATGCGGCTGCCATCGCGGCGGTCCGGCGGGCAGTGGGCGAGCCAGCGTGTTAGCACGGTTATTTCCTCGCCGCGCTGCCCGAGCTTGCGGTGAATGATTGCGGCCTGTTCGGTGTACCACGGCGCTGGTTCGAGTCCCTCCCGGTTACCCTCCGCGCCTTCTATCGCGGCATAGCAAAGGGTTAGCGCCTCCTCGAGGCGTCCCTCGCGTTTGAGCTGCTTGATTGGCTCGACCAGCTGGAGGTAGTGGACCCCGGCGACCATGCCTCGCTCGAAGGACTCGGCTCGCGCACCGCCGCCCGAGAGCGCATCCGCCACCATGCGGTCGATACCTTGTTGGTGCGCCGCAACTTTCGCACCCGACGATAGCGGCGGGCGGTTGGCTACGGACCACTGCCACTGCGCCGGCCCCTCCGCCAGCCACGCCCAGGCCTCTGCCCGCAGCCCCTTGGGAAGGACCTCGGTGAAAATCTGCACCTGCGCTTCTCGGGCGCCACTCGTGGATAGGTCGATCAGCTTCGCCAGGTAGCCAGGGAGGTACCCGATCTTCTCCCCCTCGACGTGCACGGCCACCGCATGAGGATCCGCCTGATTGTCCGGCTCACGTTGCAGCGTGCCGCCCGTCTCGATGTAGCCGCCCTCACCGGCGCCACGCCGTTCGGCAAGACGCGCAATCGCGTCTTTGGAGAAAGTCGTCGTGCCGGTGAGCTTCACAAGGTCTTGCTCGCCGCCGAGCGCGTATGTCATGTCGGCCCGCACCTGCGGACGGGCGAGATCGCGCGTTTCGGGCGGCTTCGTCGCCACGACCGGCGTCTCCGCCGACTCGGCACGACCGAAAAGCTTGCTCAGGAAGCCCATAGTAAGAATTCTGGCAGGCAGGCCTCAGACGGCGCCGTCTTCTTCGTCAATGCGCGCCAGGAGGATGTCGTAGATCTCGTCCCGGTACCGCGGCTTCACGCGGTGGCGAACGCCGCGCTGCATCTCGGTCACGAGCTTCGAGATGTCGGCAGCGCCCCGAAACGACCCACCCACGGCGAAGTACGCGCGCATCCAGAGCACCGGATCGACGGGGTATCCATGCGGCGCGAAGGCGCGCACCAGCTGCACGATGGCGTCCTTACCTCGGCCGGAGGAAAGTCCGTTGTAATCCTCGCTCTTGATGGACTCAGCCGCCTGCAGCAGCACCGGGCTCAGCACATCTGCCACTGTCCCGCTGTGCAGATCAGTGGCTCCCATCGCATCCAGCCAAATGCGGATGGGGTAGTTCTCGTGATGAACGATCACAAACAGCTTCTCCAGGTGACCTCCGCGGACGAGCTCAGCGAGCAGGTCACAGTCCCGTTCCTCGAATGGGCGGAGCACAGTGATCGCGTGAGAGATGGTCGCGTCGTCGCGGATCAGCTCGTCGAGCTCCCGAATCTCGACCACCGTCCGATCGGACGCCGTGGGAGCAATATGTTCCACGATCGTGCGGTCCAGACTGGCTTGGTCTTCATAATGCTTCTTGCTCGCCGTGGCGAACAAGTATGGAGCGGGCCCAAGCCACTCTCGTATGCGGGCGCTCTGCGGCTCCATGGTGGTGCCGCGCTGGCCCCAGTTCGACAACGTCATGTACGCGAGTTCTGTCACGCGCATCATGCTGGCATGGGCGTCCGACATGCGGCACATATAGGTCTCGACGTCGGATCCGGGGAGCACCATGGGACGAGTCTGTCTTCGCCGCCGGCCGGGGAATCACGTGCCTGACCTGGACCCCACCACGTTCCTAGAAGCAGCCGCGTGGGTACCCGACGATGCCCCGCGGCTGTCGTGGGAAGAAGCCGCTGACCTCGCCCTGCAATTGACATGGGAGCGGAGCGACGAGGAGGGCACTCGTACCCCTAATTGTGAGCACCACGTTCCAGAATGGGCGAGGCATCCGAAGCCTGGGCGACATCGCTGGCCGAGATGAACACGCGACCCCGCATGGCAAGGAACGATTCAACGCCGGCTCCGTGTCCGGCAATCTATATGATCGGCTCGCTCCGCGTCGATCATTCGAACCAGAAAGGACAGCCGGTTTGAATATCTTCGTTGTCCTCCCCTCCCTGACGACATTGTCTATCTCTGTTCCAATAAATCAACGATTTTCGTTACGGCGGCGCAACTCCGCGAGATTTCCTCCTCTGTCGGGGATTCTTTGGGAGAGTTTCAACCTCGAGTCAAGCGCGGCTGGAACCACCTGAACACCGACCAACAGGCTGCGGTCGTCACGCGGTACAGCAACGGCGAGACGTCAACCGCGCTCGCTGAGGAGTACGGCGTCGCGAAGTCCACGATCCTGCGGATCCTACGAGAAGCACGCGTAGTCGTTCGTCGACAGCCACTGACGCACGATCAAGTCCGTGAAGCAGCGCGCCTTTACGAATCTGGGCTGTCACTTTCGCAGGTCGCGAAGCGCCTCGACGTGAACCAGGAGACCATGCGGACGGCCATCCTGAAGGCCGGTGTCGTCTTGCGGGAGCCGACACGGGCAAATCCGCATAAGTGCACACACCGCGCTCATGCACCCCAACTGTCGTAGCTCGGGCCATCAGACGCCGGCGGCGCCACCGGCTTCTGAATCCGCACGCTCACTGGAACGGGGAATTCGACGCCCATCAGGATCGCTTCTCCAGGCACGAGGCTCGGGAGAAGCTTCGTGGCGGGGTGATCGAGTTCGGCGGCCGCCTGCTCAACTCGCTGACGATCACGCCGATCCGCAAGTCCGTGCACGATTGTCATACCGACCTGGCTGAGCACGCTGGCTGGCAGGTCGCGTGGACGCTGAGTGTCCACGTAGACGGTGAGCCCGCACTTCCGGCCTTCCTTCGCAATCGCGTCGTGGTGTCAGGAGTGCAAGCTGATTTGAGGTGTCGTCAGGTCAGCTACGTCTGTCGAGGCGGCAGCGCGCATGGCGGAGGCGAAGCGCAAGCGGGACAATCAGGTCGCCCGAGCCGAGCGCGAACTCAGGAAGGCGGAGAAGGCTGCGGCCGAGGCGGGGAAAAAAGCTCGTCGAGCTGCAGGTCGGTCGGTGACGACAACCGATTAGATCCGGTAGTAGGTCTCCGGCTCCAAGCTCGGCTTCCAGCCCTGGTTCTTCGGGTGCGTCATGAGCCACCTAACCATCCCGTTGAGCGCGTCGCTGAGGTCGTGAAGCAATGCCACTTGCCGATGCACGAAGGTCTTGTCCGTGATGTTCGCCCGCAGGACGTGTGCTGGCTTTTGCCGCGCTTGGCGAATCTCCCGCAGGGGCTTCATGAGCGCCTTCGCATCAACCGCGCTGAAGCCTCTGGACTCCAAGAGCGCCGCGAGACGAGTCAGCGTGCCGAGGTTCTGGTCGTTCTTGTCCTTTCGCGGCGCACCCGCGGCGTCCAGAGCGTCGTGGCGGACGTTCTCGGACAGCAGCTTGTCGAGCTGCACGATGAACTCATCCCATTCGCGCTGCGACGGGCGAAGCATCCAGCCGAGATCCTGCGGCCAATCGATGTTCTTGAAGAGCGGCTCGCCGAAGGCGCCGGCCCAAAGGGAGTTCAGGCTTTCCAGCTCGAGGAAGAGGTGATGGAAGGGACCAATGCCGTCCGGCCAGCGCCCCATCTGCGTCTTCCACCAGACCGGGTGGGCCTCGAGCTTGTCGTCCGGGACTTGGTACGACTGCCAGCGCTGCTGGTGCTCTGGAGTGAGCTTCGAGAGGTCTCCATAAAACGCTGCGACGCGGCGCACCATTGGTGAGTCTGGGTTCTTCGGGTCGTAGCCAGTGAGGTCGTACGCGAAGCCCAGGTGACTCAGCGAGATCTTGTCGCGCTCGAGCTCACTCTGGTCGAGGAAGGCCTCGTCGCCGATCCCCATGTCGACGCCAAAATCCCAGAAGGTGAATTGGTAGCGCGGGTCGTTCCGGTACGGCTCAAGGACATCGAAGCTGAAGTAGGCCAGCTCAAGCGTCCCGCGACCTTTCGCCATCGCAGTGCTGAACGGATACCCGTTGTAGCGAGCAGGAATCCGGACGCCTTTCAGGACCGACGGCGTTGGGTAAAGCACGATCCCGTAGAAGGCCGCCCCGAGCTTGTCGAGCGATTCAGCCTGTGACTTCACAGTCCGGCGCGAGGGCCAGGGTCGTATGTGCGGGTTCGGATAATCGAGGTGTTCGACCATCACCTCGAGCTGGCCGCCGAGCACCAGGCCCTTGGCCACTTCCACGAGGGCGGGGTCGGTGTCAGGCTCCAGATCGAGACCGTGAAGTCCCCCGAATTAAAGTAGCGATCAATGACGGCCTTCATGAGAGCGTCGGGAGTGGCTTCAATCATGGCTCCATTGAATCGCATCGATGGCCTGGAACTGAATCGGCCCGACTATGTCGAACGGAGTGCCAGGCCCGACAAACCTGGACCTCGAAGCGCATCGCATCATCCAAGCGCATATCGTGATGACGACCGGCGCACTCCTCACCGCCGAGGGTGCGCCCGATGAGTTCGCCAGCCAGATAGCCCAGGCAATCTTCGCGAATTAAGCTGGCGCCGGTCGCTCTGTTACGTCGCATCTGGGTCAGGAAGTTGTGTCGCAGCCACCGTGGCGCTCTTCTTCGCGTAGCCCCCACGGTAGACGCTCCAGGCTTCAAGCTCCTCCGTATCCGGATTCTCGAAGACGAGTACCCACGGTTGCCCACGGAACGAATTGTCGGCGGAGATGTTGCGGTAAGCGCCAATGAAGGAAGAGAGATTCCAGCGGCCACTCGCGCCGTCTGCGGTCCACTTGTTCATGACATCATCGATGGTCCAAAGCGGAACGTCGCCAGGATTGAATACTGCGCGGCGCTCACCGTCCAGGTAAGCGATGCGGCTAGCGTCAGATACCTCAGTGTCTTCCGGCTCTACCGACTCGTCGGTCGGCGCACTGGGGTCTGGCGGTTGAGCGTCCGTCGTCTTCGCAACCACGGACAGCTTAGCGTCCATGCCGAGCGCTGTGTCTCGCGTCTCATCTGCAATCTGCCGGATCTCCGCGAGCAGCAACTGTTGCTTCTTCATGAGCGCGCTGTGATGACGGTTGTCCGCGCGGGTGCGGTCGGCCTGCTTCGCGAAGATTCGTATGGCCAAGTAGACCCCAAACAGCGAAATGGCAGCGCCGAGCAGAGACAGGGCAATCGTGCCACTGAGGCTCGGGTCAAATAGGCGGAAAGTGGATGTCGCCCCGAGCAGCCAGTCAAGTCCGGCCAGGATACAAAAGACCGTACCCACGCCGGTCGCTATGAGCACCGGCACTTCAAGGCGCTCAAACCATTGCCTGTGATTTGTAGTTTGGTCTTCTTCTGTTGGTTGCGGCACCGCATGATTCACGATGGCGAATCTATCGCGCGCCGCCCGCGAGCATCACCGTCGCCGGCGGCGGTGTGCCCTATGGACGGCGCGTACGCTGTGCGGACTGCACGGGATCTTCGTTGCATGGCGGGCATCAACGTGGTTGACGAGGCGCTGAGCGCCGCTACCCCGCGCCTCGCCACCTGCCTCTTCCCGCTCGCGGTGAGCCCGAGTATTCCTACACGAAACTGCTCTGAGTGCTGGGTCGTCAGTCTCGACTGGGACTGCTTCGGTCGCTCACTCGCGGGGCGGGGGAAGCTCGCTTTGACACCGTCCGGGCGTTCAGCCGCCCATGCCTCGTTGCCTACTCCTCGCCGCGCAGGTACCGATTCCTGGCAACGATGTGAACGCCGACGCCTCCGGGTTGGACGTGGGCGCAACCGTGGTCGCGAGAACCGTCCAGCTGCGACCGATTCCCGGACCGACGTGCATTGCAGCTATGCCGTTCTATTCATCGGCGTAGCCGAGCAGCTCTTCATGCGGAGGCGAGTCCTCGCGCCAGTACGGGTTCGCGCCATCAGGCTTCGCGCGATGACGTGCCGTGGTGAGCACGAGTTCGTCCTTCGCTCGTGAGATCGCAACGAAGAATTCCGCCATCACGTCCTTCGGCTTGCTACCCCAGAAGAACTGTGGCTCGACCCCAAGGACAATGACCTTCTCAAACTCCAGGCCCTTGCACTTATGAACCGTCAGGATCCGCACGGCGTCTTCCTCGGACAGCCTGTCGAGTGCCTCTACCGGATCGCCGTCAACGTCCAGCTCGCGCTTGAATGCGCCGGCGGCTTCCTTAATGACATCTTTAAGGCGGGAGCCCTGCTGGTACGAAGGCGAGAGCGCGTTCAGCGCCGGACGCGTCACGAACTTCAAGAAGGCGGAGATGAGCGGCTTCCACGACACAAAATTCGCCTGATCGAAGCTGGCAGCGCGCACGGCCAGTCGGTCCTGAAGGAGAATCGTTCGCAATTTGCTGTCCAGTACACCGTCGACCTCCTCGATACCCCCTCGCGTCACGACACGCACGAGCTCGCCGTAGGCGGTCGGGCGTCCTTCGTCCGCAACCACTCGCAGGTAGTTGAAGATCAGGGCCGCGACCGGCTCTGTCGTCAGGTCTTGGGACTGCTGCTCGTTGCGAAAGGGAATCCCCGCCGCTGTGAGGTGCCCAGCCAGCACGGCCGTGATCAGATGCGGCTGTTGCCGAGCGAGCACCGTGATGTCTTTCGGCGGCACGCCAGCGTCGAGCCACTCCTGGATCAACGTTGTCACAGTTGCCGCCTCATCCTCGTGGGTGTCGAAGCGGAGCGCCTGAAGCACGCCTTCATCGCCGACGAGGTCAGCCTCGGGACTAGCAGCAGTCGGATCCATCTCGAGAATCATGCGGTTCTGCATCCGTCGCAGGCGCGGCTTCGAACGAAAGTTTTGAACGGAAACCCACCTCCGGTCGGGCGCCGAACGTGTACTCGCGTACGTCGACCTCCTCGAAAACCCAGGAGACCTCTACACCAGCCTTGCAGGCAACACCCGACGTGATCTCTTGGCCGCATTCTTCCAACGCCTAATCGTGCACGTTGAGGATGACGGCCTCCACATCCGCCCCGTCCGAACCGACGTCAACGAGGCACTCCACGACTGGCAAGCGAACAATCCTGCGACAAACGAAAGAGCCTCCCGCGTTTCCGCGGAAGGCTCTCCGTTTTCGACCATCCAAAGGGACTCTTCGCCCAATGGTTTGAGTAACAGTCAATTGGTCGGGATGACAGGATTTGAACCTGCGACCCCTTGACCCCCAGTCAAGTGCGCTACCAAGCTGCGCCACATCCCGTCGCCCGCGAGCGGGCAACTCCCCTATATTAGCCGCTCCGCGACCGTGCCGCGAACCGGCCGCACCCCGGGCGTGTGCGCGGGGCTCTGCGATGCGCGAACGAACCGCCCCGGGCCTCTGCGCGCCGGTCAGCCTGCACGGGGAGAACGGGAGATCGGCAATCCCCTGCCGGTGTCGGACCCCCTCGCTACGGTCGCCGCATGAGCATCGAGATCCTCCCCGCGACCGGTGACCGCTTCGACGACGCCGAGGTCGCGCTCGACAGCGGCGACGGCCCGGAATGCCAGTGCCAGTGGTGGCTCCTCCCCAACGGCCCGTGGAAAGAGGCATCCATCGACGAACGCACCGAGCTCTTCCGCGCCGAACTCGACGGAGCCCGCCCGCCGGGGCTCATCGCCTACGTCGACGGCGAGCCCGCGGGGTGGGTGCGCGTCGGACCGCGCACCGCGCAACCGCGCCTCGCCCGCACGCGCGACGTCACGGCCTCGACCGCCGAGCCGCTCGACGCCGACGACGTGTGGGCCGTCTCGTGCTTCGTCGTCCGCAAGGAACACCGCGGCAAAGGCCTCACGGGCCGGCTCCTGGATGCCGCGGTCTCCACCGCCCGCGACGGCGGCGCCCGGGTGGTCGAGGGCTACCCTCTCGACCCGAACGCCGCGAAGCGGTCGTCGAACCAGCTCTTCCGCGGCACCGTGTCGGTCTTCGAGGCCGCGGGCTTCGACGTCGTCGACCGCCCCAAGCCCGACCGCGCGCTCGTCTCCCTCACGCTCCGCGACTGACCGCCCGCCTTACGATGGAGGTTCGCCGACGGAAGACCTGACATGACGGATGCCACGACCACCGCGCGCGTCGACGCGTGGCTGTGGGCGGTGCGGGTCTACAAGACGCGGTCCGCCGCGACCACCGCGTGCCGCGCGGGGCACGTCCGCGTCAACGGCGAACGCGCGAAGGCCGCGCAGCCGGTTCAACCCGGCGACGAGCTCCGCGTGCGTATCCAGGGGTTCGACCGCATCCTCGTCGTGAAGAAGACGATCGCGAAGCGCGTCGGGGCCGCCCTCGTCGCCGAAGCACTCGACGACCGCACTCCCCCACCCCCGCCGCGCGAGAGCATGCCGTTCGTTCCGGTCCGCGACCGCGGCGCGGGTCGCCCGACCAAGCGCGACCGCCGCGACATCGAGAAGCTCCGCGGTCGCGACCTCGACTGACCCGGTCCTCGCACCGGAGTCGTGCACCGGTCGCCGTCGGGCGCCGGCCGTGATGAGCCGAGGGCGAGGGGGCGAATGACGCCCACGGACTCGTCAGCCCAGCTGCTCCAGCAACCACCGCGTCCCGCGCAGGGATGCGCCGAGCGCCTCCACGCGCTCCGCCAGACCTCGGTCGCTCGTCACCACGATCACCGGGTCGAACGACGCCACCAGCTCCGCCGTGACCCGCACGATCTCGTCGTCGCCCGAACCTGTCGCGCGGTGCACCGAGACCCCTTCGTGCGAGACCTCGGTCGCGCGCGCCTCGCCCTCCAGCACCGCCGCGACGAGCGGGAACCAGCGCGTGGCGGAGAGGCCGAGGGCGTCGGCATCCATTCCCGACGACGTCAGCGCCGACAGGCGGGTGAGCAGGCGCCCGGCGGCTCCGGCGCGGTCTTTCCACCAGCCGTCGGGCACCGAGCCCACGACGTTCGCGACATCGACGACGACCGCGGGGCGCGCAGAAAGCGCGGAGCGCAAGGCCGGCCACGACGCGGCGAAGCCCGGGTGCAGCGGACGCGAGGTGACCTCGTCGACCGGCACCCACTCGAGCGCCACGCTCTCGGGGTCGCTGATCACGGGTTCGAAGGGGGAGGTGACGTCGGCCACGAGGGTCGTGTACGTCCAGATGCCGAGATCGAGCACGCTCTCGAAACGCGCCTGCACGGCATCCTCGGGGACACCCGCTTCTTCGCCGGATTCGCGCAGGGCGCCGTCGTGCGCCGACTCGTTCTCGTGACGCGCGCCCCCGGGGAGCGCCCAGGTGTCACCGAAATGGCTCCACGACACGCGATGCTGCAGCAGCACGCCCCGCTCCGCGTCGAGGGCGAGCAGACCGGCAGCACCGAATCGCCCCCAGTACTTCTCCCCCGTCGGCGCGACGACCCACGCGTCCCCGGGGTCGCGGGGACCGTGCGGGCGCCGCGGTTCGCCCGGGACGGGAGGCTCGATCGTCATCCCCTCCAGCCTGGCACACCTCGACGGGCCCGGGTCATCCCGACGACTCACGGCGCCGCAATCGCGGGCGGGCCGCGCTCGAGCCGTCCGGCGGATCCGGATGCCGATACCCCGGGCCCACGGCATCCGCACCGGCGTGTCACCCCTCGACTCCGCGCGACGGTCTCGCAGCGCGCCGACAGGGGTGCCCGGAAACACCGCGTGCCCCGGCCCCACACAGGGCCGGGGCACGCGAGCGCCAGACGTCAGCGGTCGAACCGCGCACCCTCGGGCTTCGAGTCCAGCAGCGTGAACACGAACAGGATGATCGGGCCGACGAGCGGCACGAAGTAGATGAACACCCAGAAGCCGCTGCGGTTGGTGTCGTGCAGGCGGCGGACGAGCAGAGCGATCTGCGGGATCAGGATCGCCAAGCTCCAGATCGCGCTCAGCACGACGAAGATCACGCCCGGGCCGCCCTCGACCTCCCAGACACCGTCACGTCCCATCCGCGCGGCACCGGTCGTCAGGATCAGGATGCTCAACACGATGCTGACGATCCCGCCCGCGAGCACCCACCACCAGTACTCGCTCCGGCTCGCACGGCCCGTGAAGGTCGCGTACTTCTTGAAGAAGCGGCGCATGGCCGCCCCCATGGACGCCCCGTAGTACGGCTGGTCGAGCGCCGGTTCGGCTTGCAGATTGGTCATGAAGATCCCCCTGTCAGGGCGAGGTGCGACACCCCGCGGAGCGGGCCACCTGCCCACCGCTGATGCAGCGTATCCATTCCTGGGAGGTCTCTGTGAGGAATTGCGTCATTGTTTCGAGAACAATGACGAAACGCCCCGGCTGCCGCAAGGACAACCGGGGCGTCCTCGACGCGGATCAGCGCTGGCGCTTCTCGCGGATACGCATGTTCAGCACGATCGGGGTGCCCTCGAAACCGTAGATCTCGCGCAGGCGCCGCTGGATGAACCGGCGGTAGCCCGGGTCGAGGAACCCGGTCGTGAACAGCACGAAGGTCGGCGGACGCGTCGCCGCCTGCGTCCCGAACAGGATGCGGGGCTGCTTGCCGCCGCGCAGCGGGTGCGGGTGCTCGGCGACGAGCTCCGACAGGAACGCGTTGAACTTGCCGGTGGGGATGCGGGTGTCCCACGACTCGAGCGCCTGCTCGAGCGCCGGGACGAGCTTGTCGAGGTGACGGCCGGTGCGAGCCGAGATGTTGACGCGCGGAGCCCAGGCGACGTGCGCGAGGTCCTGCTCGATCTCGCGCTCGAGGTAGCGGCGACGGTCCTGGTTCTCCATATCGTCGTCGTTCAGGCGGTCCCACTTGTTGAACGCCAGCACGAGCGCGCGACCCGACTCGAGCACGAGGTCGATGATGTTCAGGTCTTGCACGCTGATCGGCTGCGACACGTCGAGCACGACGACCGCGACCTCGGACTTCTCCAGGGCCGTCGAGGTGCGCAGCGACGCGTAGAAGTCGGCGCCCTGCGACAGGTGCACACGGCGACGGATGCCGGCGGTGTCCACCAGCGTCCAGAGCTTTCCGCCGAGCTCCACGACCTCGTCGACCGGGTCGCGGGTGGTGCCGGCGAGCTCGTTGACGACGACGCGCTCTTCCCCGGCGGCCTTGTTCAGCAGCGACGACTTGCCGACGTTCGGGCGGCCGAGGATCGCGACGCGGCGCGGTCCGCCGATCTCGTACTTCGCCACCGCCGAGACCTCGGGCAGCACCTTCATGAGCTCGTCGAGCAGGTCGGCGACCCCGCGGCCGTGGATGGCCGAGACCGGGTGCGGCTCCCCCAGACCCAGGTTCCACAGGGCCGCGGCCTCGGGCTCCTGCCGGGCGTCGTCGACCTTGTTGGCGATGAGGAACACCGGCTTGCCGCTCTTGCGCAGCAGCTTCACGACGTGCTCATCGGTCGAGGTCGCTCCCACGGTGGCATCCACCACGAAGAGCACGACGTCGGCGAGGTCGATCGCGACCTCGGCTTGGGCGGCGACCGAACGGTCGATGCCCTTCGCGTCGGGCTCCCAGCCGCCGGTGTCGACCAGCGAGAAGCGGCGGTCGAGCCACTCGGCCTTGTAGGTCACGCGGTCACGGGTGACACCGGGGGTGTCCTCGACGACGGCCTCGCGCCGACCGAGGATGCGGTTCACCAGCGCCGACTTGCCCACGTTCGGGCGGCCGACGATCGCGACCACCGGCAGCGCCGGCAGGAACTCGATCGCCCCCTCGCCCGAGGCCAGCCCCGCGAGGAGCGCGGCGTCATCCTCGTCGAGGTCGAAGTCCTCCAAGCCCGCGCGGAGCGCTTCGGCCCGCTGTTCGGCGAGGACCTCGTCCAGCTCGGCCATCTTCTCGGCGAGCTGGTCGGGCCCGCCTTCGTACTCGTCTTCAACGCCCATCGCGGGCTCCCATCGTGGAGTCGACGACGCTCAGCACGGCGTCGACGGTCTGTTCGAAATCAAGGTGGGTCGAATCGACGACCTCGACGCCTTCGGCGGCGGTGAGGAAGTCGACGACCGTGGAATCAGCGGCATCCCGCTTGTGCAAAGCGGCGGCGACGGCCGCGGCGTCCTCCGACGTGAGCTCGGCGCTGCGTCGCGCGGCGCGGACCTCGGGAGCCGCGGTCAGGAGGATCCGCACGGGCGCGTCGGGGAAGACGACGGTCGTGATGTCACGTCCCTCGACCACGACCCCCGGAAGAGGAGCGGATTCCACGAGCCGACGGAACAGCTCGTTCACCGCGTGCCGCACGGGGGCGACGCGCGCCACCCCGCTCACCGCATCGGTCACGCGGGGCTCGCGGATCGCGGCGGTGACGTCGACGGAACCGACGCGCACCCAGCGGTCGGTCGTGTCGAGCGAGATGGCGTAGTCGAAGTCGCCGAAGACCTCGAGCACGGCCGTCGCGTCGGAGGTGTCGACGCCGTGCTCGAGCGCGTGCCAGGCGAGCGCGCGGTAGGCGGCGCCGGTGTCGAGGAAGCCGTAACCGAGGCGCGCGGCCGCGGCCTTCGACACGCTCGACTTTCCGCTGCCGGCGGGGCCGTCGATCGCGACGACGGCGGGGGCGCCGGCCGAGGAGCCCTCGACGGGGGCGCCGAAGGCGGGCTTGAGGAGGGACTCAGTCATGGGTGGTGCTCGCAATCCGCCAACCGCGCTGCTGGAGGCCGTCCACGGCTCGGCGGACGGCGTCGGGGACGACGCTGATCTCCGCGAGACCGAAGGGGGCTCCGGGCGAGTGCTCGAGGCGTAGGTCTTCGACGTTGACGTCGAGGTCGCCGAGTTCGCCGAACAGGCGACCCAGCTGGCCGGAGGTGTCGTCGACCATGACGACGAAGCTGTCGAAGCGGCGGTTCTGGCCGTGCTTGCCGGGCAGGCGCTCCACGCCCTCGTTGCCGCGGCGGATGGTGTCGGCCACCGTGCGGCGGGCCCCGGGGACGTCGGGTTCGCGCAGCGCATCGGCGACGTCGGAGAGGTCGGCGGCGAGCTGGTCGAGCACCTCGACCACGGGCGCCGCGTTCGCGCCGAGGATCTGCACCCAGAGCTCGGGAGCGGATGCCGCGATGCGCGTCGTGTCGCGCACCCCCTGGCCCGCGAGACGCAGGGAGCCGTCGGGCGCCTCCACGAAGCGGCCGGCGAGGAGGCTCGCGACCAGCTGCGGCACGTGCGACATGAGGGCGACGGACTCGTCGTGCTCCTCGGGGGTCATCTCGATGAGCGTCGCGCCGAGGTCGAGAGCGAGCCCCTCGACGAGCGACAGGTCGTGGGCGGAGGTCTCGGCATCCCGGCACACGACCCACGGACGGCCGACGAAGATGTCGGCGCGCGCCGAGATGGCTCCCCCGCGCTCGCGTCCCGCCATGGGGTGCGAACCGATGTAATGGGTCAGGTCGACGCCGCGCTCGCGGAGCGTCCGCAGCGGCTCGAGCTTGACGCTCGCGACGTCGGTGACGACGGCATCCGGGAACGTCTCGAGCTCGCGCTGCACGACGTCGGCCGTGACATCGGGCGGCACGGCGACCACGATCAGCGAGGGCCGATCGTCCGGACGTTCGGCACGCCCGGCGCCGTAGTCGATCGCGAGGCGCAGCTGCGAGGGAGACGCGTCGACGAGCACCACGTCGACACCGCGCGCGGTGAGCGCGTGCCCGATGCTGGCTCCGAGCAGCCCCGAGCCGACGACGCGGACGGTGCCGCTCGTGCGGGTCGCCAAAGGCCCGGCCGCGCGCGCGGACGTTCCGTTCGGTTCGCTCATCGGGTCTCCTGCCCTGGGCGGCGCCCCTCGCACCGCGAGACGCCCCGGAGGCTCACTCCGCGGGAGTGTCGCCGTCCCGACGGGACAGCGTGAGCAGGGCGCCGCGTTCTACTGTAGTCAACTCGCGAGCCTTGCCCACCGGGAGTGTTCCCAGGTGAAGAGGGCCGAACTGCCGACGGACCAACTCGACTACGGGGTGGCCGACCTCGGCCATCAGGCGACGGACGATCCGATTCTTCCCGGAGTGCAGGGTGAGCTCGACCAGACTCTCGCCGCGCGAGGAGTCGAGCAGCCGCGCCTTGTCGGCCGCGATCCGTCCGTCCTCGAGGTCGACGCCCTTCAGCAGACGCTGGATCGTCTGGGGCAGAACCTGCCCCTCGACCTTCGCGATGTACACCTTGGTCACCCCGAACGAGGGATGGGCGAGCACGTGGGCGAGAGCCCCGTCGTTGGTGAGGACGAGAAGCCCCGAGGTGTCGGCATCCAGTCGTCCCACGTTGAAGAGGCGCTCGTCCCACTGCTCCGCCCACTCGCGCAGGTCGGGGCGGCCGCGATCGTCACTCATCGAGCTGACGACGCCGGTGGGCTTGTTGAGGATGACGTAGCGCTTGGACGTGTCGAGCTGGATCGCCGTGCCGTCGACGTCGACCAGGTCGGTCTCGGGGTGGATGCGCGAGCCGAGCTCGGTCACGACCACGCCGTTCACGCGGACGCGTCCGGCGACGATCATCTCTTCCGCCACGCGCCGCGAGGCGACGCCCGCGTTCGCGAGCACCTTCTGCAGGCGCACGCCCTCGTCGCTCGCCGAGCCGGCACCCCCGGTGCCTGAGCCTGTCGAAGCCTCGCTCATTTCAGTACCTCTCCGTCGAATCCGTCGGCGCCGTCGTCGAGCAACGGCGAGATGTGCGGCAGCTCGTCGAGCGAGTTGATGCCGAGATTGACCAGCAGCTGGTCGGTGGTCCCGTAGTGGATCGCCCCCGTGTCGGGGTCGGTGAACACCTCGGTGATGAGGCCGCGGGCCAGCAGGGTGCGCACGACCGAGTCGACGTTCACCGCGCGGATGGATGCCACCTGCCCCCGCGTCACGGGCTGCTTGTACGCGATGACGGCCAGGGTCTCCAACGCCGCCTGCGACAACCGCGAGGGCGCCTGGGTGTTCACGAAGTCGCCGACGACGTCGTCGTACTCCTCGCGGACGTACAGTCGCCAGCCCCCGCCGACCTCGCGCAGCTCGAAGCCGCGGACCGGTCCCCCGGTCTCGCCGTCGTAGTCCGCGACGAGCGCCTCGACGGCCTGGCGGACGGCCGGGACGGGCGCGGCGACCGCCGCGGCGAGGCTCACGAGGCTCTGCGGTTCGTCCACGACGAGCAGGATCGCCTCGAGACGACGAGCCACGGATGCCGGATCGCTCGGCCGCGGCGCCGGGATCGGGGTCTGCGCCGGGGCAGGTCCCCCGGCGTCGGGCGCGAGACCGGCGTCGGGCGCGGTCGGGTCAGCGGTCATAATCGGCTCCCAGGGCGGCGAGGTTCTCTTCCGACCACCTCTCGGCGGTCCAGCGCAGGGTCAGCTCCCCCAGCGGTTCGAGCTGCTCGAACGACAGGGCCGCATGGCGGTACAGCTCGAGGATCGACAGGAAGCGTGCGACGATGACGCCCGTCTCGGTGACGCCGGCGACGAGGTCGCGGAAGTTCAGCGTCCCGGCCGAGCGCAGGAGCGTCACGACGATCGCGGCCTGCTCGCGGATGCTCACCAGGGGCGCGTGCAGGTGGTCCAGCCCGACCGTGGGGATCTGCTTGGGCGCCATCGCGACCACGGCGAGGGCGGCGAAGTCGTCGAGGCTGAGCGTCCACACCAGTTCCGGCACGGCCGCGCGGTACTTCTCGTCGAGCCGCACGTCGCGGGTGTGCCGGCGGTCCTCGCGCTGCAGGCACCGCGCGAACCACGCCGACACCTCTTTGAACGCCCGGTACTGCAGGAGCCGGGCGAACAGCAGGTCGCGCGCCTCGAGGAGCGCCACGGATTCGGCATCCACCAGTTCGCCCTGCGGCAGCAGCCCGACGATCTTCATGTCGAGCAGGGTCGCGGCGACGACGAGGAACTCGGATGCCTCGTCGAGATCGCTCTCCGGGCCGAGGTCGCGGAGGTAGGAGATGAACTCGTCGGTCACGCGGCTGAGGGCGACCTCGGTGATGTCGAGTTCGGCACGCGAGATGAGGGTGAGGAGGAGGTCGAAGGGGCCGTCGAAGACGGGGAGGGTGACGCGGAAGCCGGCGGCGTCGGTCCCGGAGACAGGCTCAGGGGCCCCCGTCGCGAGCTCGGCGGTCGGCGCCGTGGCCGCGTCGGCCACAGAGGTGTCGTCAGGCGACGGCGCCACGCGCGACCAGCTCCCGCGCCAACCGCAGGTAGGCCTGGGCGGCGGTGTGCTCGGGCGCGAACTCCGTGATCGGCATGCCCGAGACCGAGGCATCCGGGAACTTCACCGTGCGACCGATGACCGTCTCGAGGACGTCGTCGCCGAACGCCTCGACGACACGCTCGAGCACCTCGCGCGAGTGCAGCGTGCGGGGATCGTACATCGTGGCGAGCACGCCGTCGAGCTGGATCGCCGGGTTGAGACGGTCGCGCACCTTGTCGATGGTCTCGACCAGCAGGGCGACACCGCGCAGCGCGAAGAACTCGCACTCGAGCGGGATCAGCACACCGTGCGCGGCCGTCAGCGCGTTCACGGTGAGCAGGCCCAGCGAAGGCTGGCAGTCGATGAGGATGACGTCGTAGTCGGCCGCGACCTTTCGGAGCACGCGGGCGAGGATCGTCTCGCGCGCGACCTCGTTGACGAGGTGCACCTCGGCGGCCGAGAGGTCGATGTTCGCGGGCAGGATGTCGAGACCCTCGACGCGCGTCTGCACGATGACCTCGCGCGGGTCGCGCTTGGTGTCGAGCAGCAGGTCGTAGATCGTCTCCACGTCGTGCGTCTGGATGCCGAGACCCGCCGACAGCGCCCCCTGGGGGTCGAAGTCGATCGCGAGCACGCGACGGCCGTACCCGGCGAGCGAGGCGGCCAGGTTGATGGTGGTCGTCGTCTTGCCGACGCCGCCCTTCTGGTTGCAGAGGGCGATGATGCGCGCGGGACCGTGGCTGTCGAGAGCCGGAGGGGTGGGGAACCCCTGGTAGGGGCGGCCGGTGGGTCCGAGGATGACCTCGTCTGCGCCCGTCTTCTGGCCCTTCGTGCTCGCCGACACCGAGTCTCCCGCCTTCGTCATAACGTCGTCGAGTCTAACCGCCGCCCGCTCCGGCGCCCGGTGCACGCGCCGGGCGCCGGCCTCGGCCCCTGAGCACCTGCACGAGCAGCGCGAGCGCGAGCGTCGCCGCACCCCAGCCCGCGGCCACCTTGACCAGCACGCCGTAGATCAGGTGCGTCGGGGTGTAGTCCGCGTCGAAGCCGCCCGCGACGGCGAGCGCGACGAGGGTCGCCGCGACCAACGCGACCGGAAGCGAAAGCCACCACGCCCACCGCACGGCATCCGCAACCACCCGACGCACGGGCGCCGCCGAGCGGCGCGGGAGCCACCACAGCCCGAAGACCCCCAGCGCCCCGAGGCCGAAGACGCCCGAGCCGTACTGCAGCCACTTCACGCCCAGCAACGGACCCCACTGCTGCTCGAGCGCCGGGAACAGGGCGTCTCCCGCTCGACCCTCGTGCGTGAAGAAGTCCCACCCGACGTGCGTGACCACGCCGAGGGCGAGCGAGAGCACGAGCCACAGGATGCCGAGGACTCCCCCGCTCACCGTCTCCCCCGCCGCCGCCGGGGCACCGGCATCCCACCCGTCCGGCAGTCGCTCGGCGAGGCGACGCGGCAGCAACTCCCGCGTCGCGGGGCGCAGGACGCACCGCCACACGAGGAGCAGCACGAACGCCAGAACGACCGTCACCGGCAGCCACGCGAGGTCGTGCGTCACCGAATAGGGAGGCACGACCCCGCGCAGGAACAGCGGCAGGTCGGGCGTCATCGCGCCGATCGCGATCGCCGCCGGCACCAGCGGCGTCCGCACGAACGGCAGGGCGACGACCGCGTGGCTGACGGTGAACGGCATGTTCAGCTGAGGAAGAGCCCGGCGAGCGTCTTCTTCCCGCGACGCAGCACCGACACGCCGCCCGGCAGGGTCCCCGCGACGATCGCGTCGTCGCCGGTCACCTTCTCACCGTCCAGGGTCACGCCGCCCTGGGCGATCGCGCGGCGCGCGTCGCTCAGGCTCCCGCTCAAGCCGGTGGCGGTCAGGGCGTCGAGCACCGTGCTGCCCGCGGGCAAGGTCGCATGCGGCAGCTCTTCGAGCGCGGTGCGGAGCACAGCGGCATCCAGAGCCTTCACATCGCCCTGGCCGAACAGCGCCTCCGTCGCGGCGATGACGGCCTCGGTCGCCTCCGCACCGTGCACGGTCGTGACGACCTCGCGGGCCAGGCGCTTCTGCGCGGCGCGGCGGAACGGCTCGGTCTCGACGAGTCCCGCGTACTCCTCGATCTCGGCGCGCGTGAGGAACGTGAAGACCTTGAGGCGCTCGATCACGTCGCGGTCATCGGTGTTGAGCCAGAACTGGTACATCGCCCAGGGGCTGCACATGTCGGCATCCAGCCAGATGGCGTTTCCCTCGCTCTTGCCGAACTTCGTGCCGTCGCTGTTGGTGATGAGCGGGGTGCCGATCGCGTGGACCGACGCACCCTCGACCTTGCGTACGAGGTCGGTGCCGCTGGTGAGGTTGCCCCACTGGTCGCTGCCGCCGGTCTGCAGGACGCAGCCGTACTGGCGGTACAGCTCGAGGTAGTCGAGGCCCTGCAGGATCTGGTAGCTGAACTCGGTGTAGCTGATGCCCGCGTCGGAGTTCAGGCGCGCGCTGACCGCGTCTTTCTTCAGCATCGTGCCGACGCGGAAGTGCTTGCCGATCTCGCGGAGGAAGTCGATCGCGCTGAGCGGCGCCGTCCAGTCCAGGTTGTTGACCATGCGGGCCGCGTTCTCGCCCTCGAAGCTCAGGAAGCGCTCGACCTGGGCCCGCAGACGCGCCACCCACTCGGCGACCGTCTCGCGCGTGTTCAGCGTGCGCTCGGCCGTGGGGCGCGGGTCGCCGACGAGACCCGTCGAGCCGCCGACGAGTCCGAGCGGTCGGTGCCCCGCGAGCTGGAGCCGGCGCATGGTGAGCAGCTGTACGAGGTTGCCCAGGTGCAGGCTCGGCGCGGTCGGGTCGAAGCCGCAGTAGAAGACGATCGGGGCGCCGCCGAGGAGCTCGCGCAGCTCGGTCTCGTCGGTGGAGACGTGGATGAGTCCGCGATACACCAGCTCGTCCCAGACGTTGTCGAAAGTCGGGTCGTTGGCGGGCTGGAGGGCGCTCACGGGCGCCGCGTCGATCGGTGCAGACACCCGCTCAGGCTACCAGCGGGGGTGTCGGACCCCGGATGCCGGGCCACGGGCCGCCGTTCCGCTCGCGGCGGCGGACCCCCGCGTGTCGGGATGGGGAACCCTCAGCCCGCGTGCACGCCCCACCACACGAGGAACGCGGCCGCGAGCGCGGTCACCCAGCTGACGAGGCTGCCGATGAGGAAGTACTCCGCGCGGTTGCCGCTCTTGCCGTCGGCCGAGATCTCGGGGAAGCGGACGATGCCCTTCGCGGCGAACACCGCGGCGATGAGCGTGTACGCCCCCGCGAGGGTGAGGACGAAGACGAGGATGCGCTCGAGAGGGCCGATGAGACGCCCTCCCTTGAGCACGGGGCTCGGCGTGGGCTCGGGGTCGGAGCCGGGGTCGACCGTGGCGTCCGCGGGGACGGCGACGTGCGCGGCGGGGTCGGCCCCGGCGGCGGCGTCGCGTACGGCGGCAGGGTCGGTCCCGGCGGCGTCCCGCGCGGCGGCGGGTGCGATTGGCCCGGTGCCTTCTTCCACGTCGCCGCGGGTGTCTCCCGACGGACCGGCGGCGACCCCGGACGGCGTCTGAGTCCCGGCGCCCCGTTCGTCCATCTCCGACCGCAGGGCGATACGCACCACGGCGTTGCCCGACTCGAGCAGGAACACGAGGCAGCCGATCACGAGCAGGATGACGTCGACCGACACCGCGTCCGTGGGGCGGTAGGCGGCCCAGAGCTCGCCGAGAGGACCCGGCCGCGGTCGCCCGCGGGAGATGACGACGCACGCGGCCGCGGTCAGCCCCAGGAGGGCGACGGGCCAGAGCCCCGCACGAGCGGGACCGCGCTCGGGCATGACCCACGTCCAGATGGCCGCGACGGCGACGGCGAGGAGGCCCGCGATGACGGCATCCAATCCCGCCGAGACGACGATGAGCGCGACCGTCGAGATCGTATAGGCGAGCCAGCGCCGCGTGTGGACCATCTGGCGCAGCAGGTCGACCGCGCCGACGGCGAGCAGCAGCAGCCCCGCCGCGATCACGCGCGCACCCCCGCCGTCAGGACCGCGAAGCCTTCGACGATCGCGGCGGATCCCGCCGCGGTGAGGGTCTGCGAGACCGCCGACTGCGTGATGCCCTCGGCCTCGGCGAGCCGGCGCTGCGAGTGGCCGAGGCATCGGCCGTAGGTGAGCCGGCGCGCACGCTCGCTCATGGCCGAGATCAGGTGATCGCGGCTCAGGGCGTAGGCGTTGGCGAGGGCGAGGGCGTCTGCCATGGAGGCATCCTCCCCCTCGCCCGGCTCGATCCACGTGCGCGCGAGCGGCGCGGCGCGCTGTTGCAGGCGCTCGACGTGCTCGATCGCGGCGCGCGCCGCCCACCAGGCAGGGCCCTCGGGAATGGTGCGGTCGTCGAGGGCGATGGGGCGCACCTCCCCGACTCCGAGACCGAAGCGGCAGTCGACGTCTTCGGGCAGGGCGAGGCGGAACAGCAGGAGCCAGCTCAGCGCCAGAGGGAGCGTGGCGAATTCGCCCTGCAGCTCGTCGCCGACGACGGCGGCGAGAGGCTCCGTGGCGACGGAATGGTCTCGCTGGACCTGTTCCACCGTCTCGGCGATGCGCTGTTGGGCCGCCGCGCGGTCGGCGAGGTGCCGGGAGGCGACGATGTCCGCGATGACGGCAATGGTCATGACATAAGCATATCGCTTATCAATGACATTTGATAAGCGAAATGCTGATATCAGACGACGAACGTCCGCGCCGCTGCCTGCGCCCGGGCGACGAGCTCTTCGCGCTGCTCGCGCACCCGCTCCGGAGCCGTCCCCCCGACACCGGTGCGGCTCGACACCGAGCCCTCGATCGTGAGCACCTCGCGCACCGCCGGGGTGAGAGACGGGGAGATGGATGCCAGCAGCGCGTCGTCCGCGTCTTCGAGACCGATCTCGCGCTCCTCGCACGCGCGCACCAGGGCCCCCGAGATCTCGTGCGCGTCGCGGAACGCCACGCCCTGGCGCACGAGCCACTCGGCCACGTCGGTCGCGAGCGAGAAGCCCTGCGGGGCGAGCTCGGCCATCCGGTCGGTGTGGAAGCGCAGGGTCGCGATCATGCCCGAGAACGCCGGGAGCACGAGCTCGAGCGTGCGCACGGAGTCGAAGACGGGCTCCTTGTCTTCCTGCAGGTCGCGGTTGTACGCCAGCGGCAGGCCCTTGAGCGTGGCGAGAAGGCCCGCGAGGTTGCCGATCAGGCGCCCGGCCTTGCCGCGCGCGAGCTCGGCGATGTCGGGGTTCTTCTTCTGCGGCATGATGCTCGAGCCCGTCGAGTAGGAGTCGTCGAGCGTGACGAAACCGAACTCGCGGGTGTTCCAGAGGATCACGTCTTCGGCCAGGCGCGAGAGGTCGACGCCGATCATCGCGGTGAGGAAGGCGAACTCGGCCACGACGTCGCGCGAGGCGGTGCCGTCGAGCGAGTTCTCGGCCGGACGCGCGAGGCCCAGGCGATCGGCGACGAGCTGCGGGTCGAGGCCCAGGGTCGCCCCCGCGAGCGCTCCTCCGCCGTACGGGGAGACCGAGGCACGCACCGACCAGTCGCGCAGGCGTTCGATGCCGCGCGTGAAGGCCCAGCCGTAGGCCTGGAGGTGGTGCGCGAGGAGCACGGGCTGCGCGTGCTGCAGGTGCGTACGGCCGGGCATGATCGCCCCGGCGTTCGCGTCGGCCTGCGCGACGAGGGCGTCGATCAGGCGCAGCACCTCGCGGGTCAGGGTGCGCGCGTGGTCGAGCAGGTACAGGCGCACGAGGGTCGCGATCTGGTCATTGCGGCTGCGGCCGGCGCGCAGCTTGCCGCCGAGCGCGGGCCCGACCGTCTCGATGAGCACGCGCTCCAGCGCGCCGTGCACGTCTTCGTCGCCGGGAGCGGCGACGAGGCTGCCGTCCTTCACCCTCTCGGCGAGTTCGTCGAGGCCCGCGTGCATGGCCGCGGCCTCGTCGGCGTCCAGGTAGCCGGCGGCCTCGAGAGCGGCGGCGTGCGCGTGCGAACCGGCGATGTCGTAGAGCGCGAGGTCCCAGTCGAAGTGCGTCGAACGGCTCAGCGCCGCCAGTTCGGGAGAGGGTCCGCCCGAGAAGCGGGCGCCCCACAGGGCTCCCTCGTTCGTCGCCTGGCCGGTCTCGCTGCTCATGCCCTCCAGCCTACCGAGGGCCGCCGACGTCGCCGTCGCCGGACGCGAGCAGCGGGTCCCCGTTGCCCCACCGCGTGCCGAACTCCGGAAGAACCGCTCCTCCTCGCGCTCGCAGGGCCAACAACCCGCCCCGCGCGACGATTTCTCAGGAGTTCGGCACACCCCGAGCCCCGCCCCCGCGCGGCCGAGACCCCCGCCCGCACGACGATTCCTCAGGAGTCCGGCACGCCGTCCGCGGCCCGCCCCCGCGGAAACGGCGTTCCGGCATCCCGTCCGACGACGACACGCACGACCGCGTCGATCGCCGTCTCGAGCGGCCCGCGACCCACCGTCACCACCCACACGGTGCATCCGACGACCAGGCCCAGCGTGAGGGGCCCGAAGAGGTCGAGCGCGCGGATGCCCCACAGATCCGACGTGTCGCCCAGAACCGTCAGGGCGACGAGGGCCCAGACGAGCAGCTGGACGACGTACGCCGTCAACGGCATCGAGCCGACCGCGCGGAGCGGGACCGCGAGCCAGCGCAGCGGCGTGCGGCACAGCAGCAGGCACAGACCGATCACCGCGATCGCGAAGCCGCCCGAACCGACGACCTCGCCGAGTCCCGCCGAGTGGGACTCGGCGGTCAGCACGGTCGCGAGGTACGGATCACGGGCCACGAACGGAGCGGTCGCGAGGCTCAGACCGTATCCGGCGAGGGTGAGCGCGGAACCGGCCAGCACGATCAGTGCCTGCTCCGGGAGCAGTCGCAGGTCGAGGCGCCCCACCCCCATCCCGGCGAGGAGGAACGCGATCCACACGGTGAAGGGGTAGTGCCACCCGAGGGCGGACGCGAGCTCGTCGCCCCCGCGGCCCGACCAGATCGGTGCCGCATCGAGCACGGGCTGGATCCACGGCATCACGAGGGCGAGCACCCCCGCGGTAAGGAACAGGGGGCGCGCCCGCATCCCGAGGAACGGCAGCGAGAGCGCGAAGAGCAGCGCGTACGCGGGGAGGATCACGTAGACCGGCACCCCGGTGAGCACGAGCAGGATCCCGATGGCCCAGAGCAGACCGCCCCGCAGCGCCAACCGTGCGCTCGCGCGCGCCCGGCGAGATCCCTCGACGGGCCGGGTGCCGCCGGTGACGAGGGAGATCGACACCCCCGCGAGCACCGCGAAGAGGATGGACGACCGCCCGTTCACCACGTCGAGCCACGACGAGGGGTCGGCCGGGACGAAGTCCTCGATGTCGAGCAGGTGCGCGGCCAGCATGCCCAGGACCGCGAGGCCCCGGGCGAGGTCGACGCCGGCCAGCCGGCCCGGGCCGTCGAAACGGGCCCAGAGTCGGCGTGGCCGGGAGGTCAGCCCTGGCGCAGAAGCCACACCAACAGCGCCTTCTGGGCGTGGAGACGGTTCTCGGCCTCGTCCCACACGACGCTCTGGGGGCCGTCGATCACCTCGGCGTCGACCTCGTACCCGCGATCGGCCGGGAGGCAGTGGATGAAGATCGCGTCGGCGTCGGCGCGGGTCATGAGCTCGCTCGTGACCTTGAAGTCGCCCAGGTCGCGGATGCGCGCGAGCTTCTCCTCCTCTTTGCCCATGGACACCCAGGTGTCGGTCACGATGACGTCGGCTCCGGATGCCGCGGCCTCGGGGTCGGAGCTGAGGGTGATCGACCCGCCTGTCTCGGCGGCGATCCGCTCGGCGTCGGCGATCACGTCCGCGCGCGGCGCGTAGTCCGCGGGAGCGGCGACGCGCACGTGCATGCCCGCGGTGACCCCGGCCAGCACGTAGGAGTGGGCCATGTTGCTCTGCCCGTCACCGAAGAAGGAGAGCGTCAGCCCCTTCAGCTCGCCCTTGTGCTCGCGGATCGTGAGCAGATCGGCGAGGAGCTGGCACGGGTGGAAGTCGTCGCTCAGCGCGTTCACGACCGGCACGCGCGTTCCGCGCGCCATCTCCTCGAGCCCCGCCTGCGCGTAGGTGCGCCACACGATGGCGGCGACCTGGCGCTCGAGCACGCGAGCCGTGTCGGACGGGGTCTCCTTGCCGCCCAGCTGGCTGTTGGCCGTCGAGATGATCAGCGGCGAGCCACCGAGATCGGCGATACCCACGGCGAACGAGACACGGGTGCGGGTCGAGGACTTGTCGAAGATCACCGCGACGGTCTGAGGGCCTTCGAGCGGCTTCTGCGCCCAACGGTCCTTCTTCAGTTCGATCGCGAGGTCGAGGATCTCGGCCTGCTCGGCCGGGCTCAGGTCGTCGTCACGCAGCAGGTGGCGGGTCACGCGGGGGCTCCTTCGAGGATCAGGGCATCGGAGACGGTGGCGAGGGCAGCGCCGAAGAGCTCGAGGAACGCCGAGATCTCGGCATCCCCGATCGTGAGCGGCGGCGCGATGCGGATCGTGTCGTCGTTGGCGGCGTTGACGATCAGGCCGTGCTGCTGGGCCGCGGCGACCACGGCCTTCGCGACCGGGCTGGTGAGCCCGATGCCGAGCAGAAGACCCCGGCCGCGGACGCCGGCGACGAGCGGCGAGCCGAGCGCCGCGATGCCGTCGCGCAGCTCGCCTTCGCGACGCGCGGCGTTGTCGACGAGACCGGATGCCTCGATCTCCTGCAGCACCGCTCCCCCGACCGCGGTGCCGAGGGCGTTGCCGCCGAAGGTCGAACCGTGGGTGCCGGGGAAGAACAGGTCGCTCGCAGCACCGAACGTGATGAGCGCCCCGATCGGGAAGCCTCCGCCGATGCCCTTGGCCACCGTGATGGCGTCGGGGACGATCCCGGCGTGCTGGAAGCCGAACCAGGCGCCCGTACGGCCCGCACCGGTCTGGATCTCGTCGATGATCAGCAGCGCACCGTGACGCGCGGTGATCTCGCGCGCGGCCTGGAGGTAGCCTTCGGGCAGCTCGACGACGCCCGCTTCGCCCTGGATCGGCTCGACGAGCAGGGCGGCGACCCGATCGTCCACCGCGGCCTCGAGCGCCTCGATGGTGGCGTCGACGTGCTCGACGCCGGGGACCATCGGCAGGAAGTCGGCCTGGAGCGCGGGCTTGCCGGTCAGGGCCAGCGAGCCCATCGTGCGGCCGTGGAATCCGCCCTTGAGCGTCAGGATCCGCGTGCGGTCGGTCCCGCGGCCGTGCAGGCGCGCGAGCTTGAAGGCCGCTTCGTTGGCCTCCGCGCCGGAGTTGCCGAAGTACACGCGACCCGATTCGCCGGTGCCCGCGAGGCGCTTGAGGCGCGCGGCGAGCGCGAGCTGCGGCGGGGTCGCGAAGTAGTTCGACACGTGCGCGAGCGTCGAGGCCTGTGCGGTGATCGCCTCGACGAAGGTCGGGTGGGCGTGGCCGAGGGCGTTCACGGCGATGCCGGCGAGGAAGTCCAGGTACTTCGTCCCGTCGGCGTCCCAGACGTACGCGCCCTCACCGCGGACGAACAGCGCCATGCGGTCGCCGAAGCTGCGGACGAGGTCGCGTCCGGCGTCTTCCTGCCATTTCGTGTCCGCGCTCATGCGACCACCTCCGTTCCGATTCCCTTGTTGGTGAACAGTTCGACGAGCACCGAGTGCGGCACGCGTCCGTCGATGATGGCCGCGGTCGGCACTCCCCCGTCGACGGCGTCCAGGCACGCCTGCATCTTGGGGATCATCCCCGACTCGAGCGTCGGCACCATCGCGCGCAGCTCCGTCGAGGTCAGGTGCGACACGAGCGAGTCGCGGTTCGGCCAGTCGGCGTAGAGGCCGGGCACGTCGGTCAGGACGACGAGCTTCTTCGCGTTCAGCGCCACCGCGAGCGCCGCCGCCGCGGCATCCGCGTTGACGTTCAGCGAGTTGCCGGGGTGGTCGAGATCCGGGGCGATGCTCGACACGATCGGCACGCGCCCCGCGGCGAGGTGGTCGAGCACGGGCTGCGGGTCGACGGTGACGACGTCACCGACGCGGCCCAGGTCGTGCTCGACACCGTCCACCACCACTCCGCGGCGACGACCGCCGAACAGGCCGGCATCCTCTCCGCTGAGCCCGGTGGCCAGCGGCCCGTGGGCGTTCACCTTGGCCACGAGCTGCGGGTTGATCTGTCCGGTCAGCACCATGCGGACGACGCTGATCGCCTCGGTCGAGGTGACCCGGTAGCCCCCGCGGAACTCGCTGGGGATGTCGAGGCGGTCGAGCATCGACGAGATCTGGGGGCCGCCGCCGTGCACCACGACGGGCTTCACGCCCACGTAGCGGAGGTAGGCGATGTCGGCGGCGAAGGCGTCCTGCAGCTCGTCGCTGACCATGGCGTTCCCGCCGTACTTCACCACCACGACCTGGTCGCGGTACTTGCGCACCCACGGCAGCGACTCGACGAGCGTGACGGCCCGCTCGCTGGCTTCGGCGGGATCGGTGTCTTGGAGGTCGACGTGGGTCATGAGGAGTAGGCGCTGTTCTCGTGGACGTAATCGTGCGTGAGGTCGTTGGTGCGAATGGTGGCCGACGCGTCGCCGACGCGCAGGTCCACGACGAGGTCGGTCGCGCGCGGGGTCAGGTCGACGTCTTCGCGCGGGCGGTCGGGGCCTCCCGCGGTGCACACGCGCACGCCGTTCATCCACACGTCGACGTCGTACGGGTCGAAGGTGGCATCGGTCGTGCCGATCGCGGCGAGCACGCGCCCCCAGTTGGGGTCGTTGCCGAAGATCGCGGCCTTGAAGAGGTTGTTGCGGGCGATGGAACGCCCGACCTCGACGGCGTCGTCCTCGCTCGCGGCGTTCACGACCTCGATGGTGATGTCGTGGCTGGCGCCTTCGGCATCCCCCTGCAGCTGGGAGGCGAGGTCGTCGCACACCGCGGTCAGAGCCGCGGTGAACTCGTCGGCCGGAACCCGGATGCCACTGGCCCCGCTCACCATCAGCGTGACCTGGTCGTTGGTCGACATGCAGCCGTCGGAGTCGAGGCGGTCGAAGCTGACCCGCGTCGCGGCGCGAAGAGCCGCGTCGGCCTGGGCCGCGTCGAGGACGGCGTCGGTCGTCACGACGACGAGCATGGTCGCAAGGCCCGGCGCCAGCATCCCGGCGCCCTTCGCCATCGCACCGATCGACCAGCCGTCCCCGACGTGCTGGGCGCGCTTGGGCTTCGAGTCGGTGGTCATGATCGCGAGCGAGGCATCCTCGCCGCCGTCGGACGAGAGGGTCGCGATCCCCTGGTCGACGCCGGCCAGCACTTTGGCGCGGAAGACCTCGTCGCCCGTCCCGATCAGCCCCGTCGAGCACACGACGACGTCGCCCGCGCCGACCCCGAGCAGCTCGGCCGCCCGTTCGGCGGTCTGGTGGGTGGTCTGGAATCCGAACGAGCCGGTGAAGCAGTTCGCCCCGCCCGAGTTCAGCACGATCGCCTCGACGACCCCGTCCTTCACGACCTGCTCCGACCACAGGATCGGGTTGGCCTTCGCGCGGTTCGAGGTGAACACCGCGGCGCCCACCTTCAGGGGACCGCGGTTGACCACGACGGCCACGTCGCGCGCGCCCGTCGACTTCAGTCCGACGGCCACTCCGGCCGCCTCGAATCCGGCGGGGACGGTCACGCTCACGGGGCGACTCCGTTCAGGGGAAGGGCGGTGGTCTCGGCGAGACCCCGCGCGATGTTCATGGACTGCACGGCGGCTCCGGCCGTGCCCTTGACGAGATTGTCGACCGCGGCGACGGCGACGACCCGGTTCGCCGCGCGATCGATCGCGAGACCGATCGAGGCGACGTTGGCGCCGAGCACGTCCGCCGTCCGCGGGAACACGCCCTCCGGAAGCAGGTGGACGAAGGGTTCGTCGGCGTAGGCGTCTTCCCACGCGGCGCGGATCTCGGCATCCGTCGCCCCGTTGCGGATCGGCGCGGAGGAGGTCGCGAGGATGCCCCGCGCCATGGGCACGAGAACCGGGGTGAAGGAGATCCGGATGCCGTCGGCCGGGGCCCCGGCCGCCGCGAGCGCCTGCCGGATCTCGGGGATGTGCCGGTGCGTCCCGCCGACCGCGTAGGGGTTGGCGGTGCCGAGGATCTCGCTCGCGAGGAGGTTGGTCTTCGCCGACTTGCCCGCTCCGCTCGGCCCGACGGCCAGGACGGAGACGATGTCGCCCGGATCGATGACCCCGGCAGCGACCCCCGGAGCGAGCGACAGCGAGACCGTGGACGCGTTGCAGCCCGGGGCCGCGATGCGGGACGCGCCCCGCAGGTTCTCGCGCTGCTTGCCGCCGGCGACGGGCAGCTCGGGCACGCCGTACGCCCACGGCTCGGCGTGCGTGCCGCCGTAGAAGGCCGCCCAATCCGCGGGCGAGGTGAGGCGATGGTCGGCCCCCGCGTCGATCACGAGGGGGGTGTCGGCGAGCGCGTCGGTGTACTGCGCGGACTGCCCGTGGGGCAGCGCGAGGAAGACGACGTCGTGGCCCGCGAGGATCTCGGGGGTCGTCGCCTGGAGCTCGAGGTGCGCGAGCGAGCGCAGGTGCGGTTGGTGGGCGAGAAGCGGCTGACCCGCGCTGGAGTGCGCGGTGACGGTGCGGATCTCGACATCGGGGTGATCGGCGAGGAGGCGGAGGATCTCGCCGCCCGCATAGCCGGAAGCGCCGGAGACGGCGACCGAGAGGGTCATGTATCTACCTTAGGAGTCGGGGCGGGTGCTGAAATTCAGCGCGTACCGGGGCGGCGACGCCCGCAAGCCCGACAACCGGCGGACTACGAGGTCGCCGAGACTCGGCGTGCGACCCGACGTCGGCGCAGCGCAGCGGTGCTCACGGAGAGCTCCGAGCTGAACGCGGCGATCGACGACATCTGGCGAGGGTATCCGCCCGCCCGGGTCGGGGGCAAATCACCCTCGGCGAGCGCGCGAGACGGCCCGGCTGTGAAATCGATCTGCAAATCGTCTCTTGTCCCCCATTTGGGGGACAAGAGGGGGGTATGCTGCAATCCTGCCCTCACCGCTGGTTGCTTCCGACTGCCCCCTTTACCCGCGGTGAGGGCAGGCCACGTCTTCGGGCCGGTCTCCCCGTGACGGAGAGGGCGGGATGCCACGGCCTCCGCCGCGGTCACCCCGCCCGTCACGATCTCGACGTCGTTCAGTCGCGGATCGCGGCCCCGAAACGCTCGGCGGCCACCGCGACGCCGGCGAGTTTGGCATCCGTCGCCTCCGCCGCCGTGAGGGTGCGGTCCTCGGCGCGGAAGCGCAGGGCGAACGTCAGGCTCTTCGTCCCCTCGGCGAGACCCGGGCCGCGGTAGTCGTCGACCAGGCGCGCGCCCTCGAGGAGAGGAGCGCCGCCCTCGAGCAGCGCCGCACGCACCGCGCCGGCCGCGACCTCGAGCGGGACGACGAGCGACACGTCCTGCGTCGCCGCCGGGAACCCGGAGAGGGATGCCGCGACGGGGCGCGCCGTCGCGAGCTCGAGCATCGCGTCGAGGTCGAGCTCGGCCACGAGCACCCGGCCCGGCAGGTCGGCGTCGGCCGAGACGGTCGGGAGCAGCTCGCCGACGTAGCCGATGTCCGCCCCGCCGGACAGCACGCGAGCGGTGCGCCCCGGGTGCAGGGCGGCGCGCTGCGCCTGCACGAGCTCGATGTCGAGGCCGGCGGCCGCGGTCAGCACGCGCACGGCGTCCACCGCATCGGCGAGATCGGCCGCGATGGCCGCCTGCCCCGGCTGCTTGGGCACGGTGTGACCCGTCAGCAGCACGGCGACGTGCCGACGCTGCGGCGGGATCGAGGCATCCAGAGCCGTCAGGGTCGCGGCATCCGGTCGCACCGCCAGCGGCGGAACCGACGACGTGCCGTACGGGACCCCGGGCTTGGGGAGGAACACCGTGCCGACCTCGAACAGCGCGAGGTCGACGATGCCGCGCGAGACGTTGCGGTGCGCGACCTGCAGCATCGCCGGGATGAGCGAGCGACGCAGGAACGGGGCGAGGCCGTCGAGCGGGTTGGCGAGCTTGACGCTCGGCAGCGTGTCTCCGGAGGGCGAGCCGTGCAGGGCGTTCTGCTCCTCGGTGGTGAAGGGGAACGACGGCGTCTCGACGAAGCCCGCGGCCGCGAGCGCGTTCGCGACGCGGCGGCGGCCCTGCTGGGCGCTGGTCAGCCCCCGACCCGAGGGCGGGGTCGGCAGCACGGAGGGGATGCGGTCGTAGCCCTCGATACGGGCCACCTCTTCGGCGAGCGTCCACTTGTCGGAGAGGTCGTGGCGCCACGACGGCGCGGTCACCGACCAGCCGCCGTCGCGCTCCTCGACCGCGCAGCCGATGAGGCGCAGGGCCGAGACGATCTCGTCGTCGGTGTAGTCGACGCCGATGAGCCCGGAGACGAAGCCAGCGGGAAGAGTGATCGCCTCGCGGCGGTACGTCGACCCGAGCGAGCCGCCGAGCTCCGCGTCGAGCGTGCCGCCGGCGAGCTCCACCATGAGCGAGGCCACGCGCTCGGCCGCGACGTAGGGCACGAGCGGGTCGACACCGCGCTCGAACCGCCGCGACGCCTCCGACGGCAGCTTGTGCCGACGGGCGGTGCGGGCGATCGAGACCTGGTCGAAGGTCGCGGCCTCGATGAGCACGTTGCGCGTCGCATCGCTCATCTCGGTGGGGCCACCGCCCATGACGCCGGCGAGCCCGATCGGACCCGATTCGTCGGTGATGAGGAGATCTTCGGCGCTGAGGGTGCGGATCTGCCCGTCGAGGGTCTCGAGCTTCTCGCCCTCCTCCGCGCGACGCACCGTGATACCGCCCTGCAGGCGGTCGAGGTCGTACCCGTGGATCGGCTGACCGAGCTCGAGCATGACGTAGTTCGTGATGTCGATCAGCACGCCGAGCGACCGGATGCCGGCCAGCGACAGGCGCGTGATCATCCACGGGGGCGTCGGTCGCGAGGGGTCCACATCGCGGACGATGCGGGCGACGAACTCGCTGGCACCCTGGCGTCCGCGGATCGGTGCCCGATCGTCCACCGCGAGCGGGAAGCCTCGCGGAGTCCGCGCGACGGCGTCCTCGTGCCCCGTGCCCGGGTCGCGGAACGCCGCGCCCGTGGCGTGGGAGTACTCGCGCGCCACCCCGCGCAGCGACAACGCGTACCCGCGGTCGGGCGTCACGTTGATCTCGACGGCGATGTCATCCAGACCCAGCAGGGCGATGGCATCCGTCCCCACCGGCGCGTCGATGCCGAGGTCGACCAGACGCAGGATGCCGCTGTGCTCGCTGCCGAGCCCGAGCTCCTTCGCCGAGGCGATCATGCCGTCGGACACGTGACCGTAGGTCTTGCGCGCGGCGATCGGGAAGGGCCCGGGCAGCACGGAACCGGGCAGCGTCACGACGACCTTGTCGCCGACGAAGAAGTTGCCGGCGCCGCAGACGATGCCGCGCACTCCCCCGTGCTCGGCACCCACGTCGACCTGGCACCACCGGATGGTCTTGCCGTTGGACTGCGGCTCGGGGGTGAACTCCTTCACCTCGCCGACGACGATCGGGCCGGACAGCTCGAAGCGGTGAACGTCTTCCTCTTCGAAACCGACCGAGACGAGCGCCGCCAGGATGTCGTCGGGAGTGGCATCCGCGGGCACGTCGACGTACTCGCGCAACCAGGAGAGCGGGACGCGCATCAGACCACCATTCCGAACTGCTCGCTGAAGCGGACATCGCCCTCGGCCATGTCGCGCATGTCTTGCACGTCGCTGCGGAACATGAGCGTGCGCTCGATGCCCATGCCGAAGGCGAAGCCCGAGTACTCCTCGGGATCGATGCCGGCGGCGCGCAGGACGTTGGGGTTCACCATTCCGCAGCCGCCCCACTCGATCCATCGCGCCCCGCCCTTGAAGGTGGGGTGCCACAGGTCGAGCTCGGCGCTCGGCTCGGTGAACGGGAAGAAGTTGGCGCGGAAGCGCGTCTTGGCCTCGGGCCCGAAGAGCACGCGCGCGGCGTGGTCGAGGGTGCCCTTGAGGTGCGCCATCGTGATGCCCTTGTCGATCACGAGCCCCTCGAACTGCGTGAACACCGGGAGGTGCGTCGCGTCGAACTCGTCGGTGCGGTACACCCGGCCGGGGCACAGCACGTAGATGGGCAGGTCGCGCTCGAGCATCGAGCGGACCTGGACGGGGCTCGTGTGCGTGCGCATGACGAGGTGACGCGCGACCGGGTCGACGAAGAAGGTGTCCTGCATCTGACGCGCCGGGTGATCGACGTCGAAATTGAGCGCGTCGAAGTTGAACCACTCGTGCTCGAGCTCTGGCCCCTCGGCGATCTCCCATCCCATGCCGACGAAGATGTCGGACACCTGCTCCTGAAGGAGGGAGATGGGATGCCGCGCGCCGACGCGCGCGCGCTGCGGCAGCGCGGTGACGTCGATGCGCTCGGCCTCGAGCTGCGCGGCCGTCTCGGCCTCGGCGAGCTCGGCCTCACGGGCGGCGAGCGCCTGGTTGACCTGTCCGCGGGCCTGACCGACGAGCTTGCCGAACGCGGCCTTCTGGTCGGGAGCGACGTGGCGCATCTGGGCGTTCAGTCGCGCGAGGGCGGACTGCTCACCGGTGTGCGCGGAGCGGGCGGCTTTCAGGTCGGCCGTGGTCGCGGCCGCGGCGATGGCCGCGAGGGCGGCATCGACGGCGGAGGCGACGGCCTCGGGGGTGATCTCGGGTGCGTCGGACACGAGATGAGAGTCTACCGACGGGCGGGGACACTGCCCCGCCCGTCGGGTCTCAGAGCCCTGACCCGCCGCGCTGCGCGACGATCAGCTCGGTGTCGGTCCCGCCCTGCTGCGGAGCCTGCACGGCAGCGGCCACCTGCGTGACGCGCGGCGAGCGCCGCAGCCGCTTCTCGACCAGGTTCGCCACGAACGACAGGAGCAAGCAGAGCGCGATGTAGATCACGCCGACGATGATCGTCGCGGGGACGATCGGCGAGCCGACGCTCGGCTGCGCGCCGATGTACTTCGCGTAGAACAGCAGTTCCGGGTAGGTGATGACGAAGCCGAGCGCGGTGTCCTTCAACGTCACCACGAGCTGGGCGATGATGACGGGCATCATGGCGCGCACCGCCTGCGGAAGCAGGACCAGCCGCATCACCCCGGCCTTTCGCAGTCCAATCGCGTAGCCGGCCTCGGCCTGCCCGCGCGGCAGCGATTCGACACCGGCACGGATGACCTCGGCCAGCACCGAGCCGTTGTAGCAGACGAGCGCGATCACGACGGCCCAATACGGCTCCATGCGGATGCCGATGACGGGGAAGCCGTAGTACAGCAGGAACATGAAGACGAGCACCGGGATCGCGCGGAAGACCTCGATCACCGCGGTGAACGGCCACCGCACCCACCGGTGGTCGGACAGGCGACCGATCGCGAGCAGGAACCCGAGCGCGAGAGCACCCACCGCCGCGGCGGCGAACGCCGCGAGGGTGGCCCCGGTCGCCTTGAGGATCTCGATCCACACGTTGGTGTAGGTGAACGCCGACCACTTCTGCGCCGTGAACTGGCCCGTGTCGGCGAGCCGCCACACGAAGAAGCCGACGACCGCGAGCACGACGAGGATCGTCAGCACGCCCAGCACGCGGTTGCGGATGATGGCCTTGGGGCCGGGGACGTCGTACAGGACGCTGCTCATCGGGCGACCCTCCATCGGTTCTCGAGCGTTCGCTGCAGCCAGGACAGCAGCAGGACGAGCGCCACGAAGGCGACCATGATCCACAGGATGACGATGAACGCGTTCTCTCCGCGCTCACTGAGGTAGTTGCGCACCGAGCCCAGGTTCACGATCGAGAACCCGGCGGCGACGGTGGTGTTCTTCAGCAGGGCGATGAAGACGCTCACCATCGGGGGGATGACGGAGCGGAACGCCTGCGGGAGGACGATGAGCGACATGACCTGTCCGAAGGTCAATCCCAGCGCGCGCGCCGCCTCTGCCTGGCCGACGGGCACGGTGTTGACGCCCGAGCGGATGGCCTCGGCGACGTAGGTCGCGGTGTAGATACCGAGGGCGCAGATGCCGAGGGTCAGGGAGACGTCGCCGGTGAGGCGCAGCCCCAGCAGCGGCGGCAGCGCGAACACGAACGCGAAGAACACGAGCGTGAGCGGCGTGTTGCGGATCGCGCTGACGTAGAACGTGCCGACGCCACGTGCGATCGGCACCGGCGAGACGCGCATCGCGCCGACGACGATGCCGAGGACGAGCGCGAGCGCGCCGCCGGCGAAGAACAGCACGAGCGTGCCGACGAGCGCTTCGCTCCAGATGTCGAGGTTGTCGGTGATGACACCCATGCGTGGTCCTTAGTCGTAGAAGGGGGACGGGGGTGGCGTCACCGCGATGGTGACGTCACCCCCGAACGGATCACTCGTCGGCGGTCGGCTGCTCGCCCTTGATACCGGCGGGCGCGAGGTTCTTCTCGAACAGAGCGGTCCAGACCTCACCACCGTCGTTGAAGAGGGTGTTGATGTGGTCCTTCAGAACCGTGTCGCCCTTGGGCAGGCCCACGCCGTAGCGCTCCTCGCTGAAGGTGTCGCCGGCGATCTTGAAGGCCTCGGGCTCCTGGGCGACGTAGCCGGCCAGGATCGCCTGGTCGGTCGTGACGGCGTCGACGGAACCGGCGCGCAGCTGCTCGAGGCACTGCGTGTAGGTGTCGTACTCGACGGTGTCGCCGGGCGAGTACTCGTCGCGGATGCGCTGCAGCGGCGTCGAACCGGTCACCGAGCAGACGATCTTGCCCGCGAGGTCGTTCGGCCCCTTGATGTCCTCGTTGTCGGCGGCGACGAGCAGGCCCTGACCCGTGATGAGGTAGGGGCCGGCGAAGTCGATCTGCGCCTTGCGCTTGTCGGTAATCGAGTACGTTCCGACGTAGTAGTCGATGTTGCCGTTGACGAGCTCCTGCTCGCGGTTGGCGGAGGGGATGGTCTTGTACTCGATCTTGTCGGCGTCGAAGCCGAGCGAGGCCGCGATCCACTGCGAGATCTCGACGTCGAAGCCGCCGCGCTCTCCGCTGATCGGGTCCTTGAAGCCGAGGCCGGGCTGGTCCTCCTTGACGCCGACGACGACCTTGTCGGCCGCGACCATGCGGTCGTAGGTGGGGCTGCCGTCGAGCGAGACGCCGGAGGCGACCTCCCAGAGCTGCGTCGAGTCGGAACCGGCGCTGGATCCGGCGTCGGGGGCACCGGGGGTACCGCTGTTGCAGGCCGTCAGGGCGAGCAGGCCGGCGGCGAGGACGCCGAGGCCCGCGAGAGTACGTGTCTTACGCATGTGATGTCTCCTTGGTTACGTGTGCTGTGCGGATAAGGGTCGATGACGGCGCGTTCGGGTCGGCCGGGGGGGGTGACACGAGTGGCGAGAGAACCTCCTTGTTCGTCGCCTTTTCGGATCAGTGCGTGATCAGCTTCGAGAGGAAGTCCTTCGCACGGTCGGACTGCGGGTTCGTGAAGAACTGCTCGGGAGCGGCCTGCTCCACGATCTGCCCGTCCGCCATGAAGACCACGCGGTTCGCGGCCTTCCGCGCGAAGCCCATCTCGTGGGTGACGACGATCATGGTCATGCCGTCCTTGGCGAGACCGACCATCACGTCGAGCACTTCGTTGATCATCTCGGGGTCGAGGGCCGAGGTCGGCTCGTCGAACAGCATGACCTTCGGCTTCATCGCCAGCGCGCGGGCGATCGCCACGCGCTGCTGCTGACCGCCCGAGAGCTGGGCCGGGAGCTTGTCGGCCTGGTGTCCGACGCCCACGCGGTCGAGGAGCGCCCGCGCCTCTTTCTCGGCATCCGCCTTCTTGAGCTTGCGGACCTTCATGGGGCCGAGCGTGACGTTCTCGAGGATCGTCAGGTGGGCGAAGAGGTTGAACGACTGGAAGACCATGCCGACGTCGGCACGCAGCTTCGCGAGCCCCTTCCCCTCCGCGGGAAGCGGGGTGCCGTCGATGGTGATCGAGCCGCTGGTGATCGTCTCGAGACGGTTGATCGTGCGGCAGAGCGTCGACTTCCCCGATCCGGACGGACCGATGACGACGACGACCTCGCCGCGGTCGACAGTCAGGTTGATGTCTTTCAGCGCCTGGAACTGGCCATAGTGCTTCTGCACATCGGAGACGACGACGAGGGGCTCGGAGCCCGCCGGGGGAACGGATGCCATGCGTTCACCCTATGAGGATGTTGTGCGAGCGACCACATTCCGGCGCGCGCCTTAACCGTTCTGTAACAGCGGGCCTATCGTGCGCGCTGCGCGAAAGCGGTCTCGTACAAGCAGACGCTCGCCGCGGTCGCGAGGTTCAGCGACTCGGCGCGGCCGAAGATCGGCAGGCGCAACGAGAGGTCGGCGTGGGCGAGCGCCGCCTCGTCGAGCCCGCGCGCTTCGTTGCCGAAGAGCCACGCCGTCGGCTCGGAGAGAAGATCGCGGGATGCCAGGAAATCGCCGCCGTCGACGTCGGCCGCGACCACGCGGAGGCCGGCCTCGTGCGCCCGCGCGACGACATCGGCGAGCTCGAGATCGACGGCCACCGGGAGGTGGAAGAGCGACCCGGTCGTCGAACGCACGACCTTCGGGTTGTACGGATCGACGGTGCGACCCGTGAGGACCACCGCGTCGGCACCGGCCGCGTCGGCCGCTCGGATGATCGTGCCGAGGTTGCCGGGGTCCCGGACCTCCTCGCAGATCGCGATGAGACGCGGGTCGCCGGCGAGGACGTCTTTCAGAGCCGTCGGGGATTGCCGGGCCACCGCGACGATGCCCTGCGGCGTGACCGTGTCGGCCATGGCATCCAGGACCGCTTCGGTCGTGTACTGCAGGTCGACGCCGGCCTGCTCGGCGGCGTCACGGACATCGGTGTGCTTCTCGAGCGCGGTGGGCGTCGCGTAGAGCTCGAGGACGGTCTCGGGTGCCCAGGCCAGCGCCTCTCGCGCGGCCTGCGGACCCTCCAGGAGGAACAGACCGGTCTCTTGACGGGCGGCGCGCTTGCTGAGCTTTGCCACGGCGCGCACCCGCGGCGAACGGGGGTTCTCGAGCACGTCCTCAGTGTATGGCCAGGACGGCATGAACCCCGGATGCCGCGCGGGAACGACGAACGGGCGCCCTCCGGAGAGGACGCCCGTTCGGGACGAGGACGCGTCTTACGCGGTCTTCGGTGCGTTGACGTCGCTGGGCAGCGCCGCCTTCGCGGTCTGGACCAGCGAGGCGAATACGGCGGGCTCGTTCACGGCGAGCTCGGCGAGCATACGACGGTCGACCTGCACGCCCGCGAGGCCGAGGCCCTGGATGAAGCGGTTGTACGTGAGGCCGTTCTGGCGGGACGCGGCGTTGATGCGCTGGATCCACAGACGACGGAAGTCGCCCTTGCGCTTGCGACGGTCACGGTACGCGTAGACCAGGGAGTGGGTGACCTGCTCCTTGGCCTTGCGGTACAGGCGCGAACGCTGACCGCGGTAACCGGACGCGCGCTCGAGGATGACGCGACGCTTCTTGTGGGCGTTTACTGCCCGCTTGACTCTAGCCATTTCTGTTTCTTCCTAACGTGCGTCGGCGCTCAGAGACCGAGGAGCTTCTTGGCGACCTTCGAGTCACCCTTGGCCAGGACCTGCTCCTGGTTCAGACGGCGGGTGCGCTTCGAGGCCTTGCCTTCGAGGTTGTGGCGCATGCCGGCCTGCTGCTTCATGAGCTTGCCGCTACCGGTGAGCTTGAAGCGCTTCTTGGCGCCCGAGTGGGTCTTCTGCTTCGGCATCTGTCTTCCTTCGTTGGGGTTCCCGACGGAGCGGGAGTCTGGAGGCTTTACTCGGCGGGGGCCGAGGTGGGCGTTTCTTCCGAATCCGAGTCGCCGCGGGCAGCGCTACGGGCCGCCTCACGGTTCGCCGCGCGCTGCGCGTTCTGCTCGGTCTTGACCTCGGACTTGTTCTTGTGAGGAGCGACCACCATCACCATGTTGCGGCCGTCGATCGTGGGGTTCGACTCGACGGTGCCGAACTCGGCGACGTCTTCCGCGAACTTGCGGAGCAGGCGCACACCCTGCTCGGGACGCGACTGCTCGCGACCGCGGAACAGGATCATGGCCTTCACCTTGTCGCCCGCCTGGAGGAATCCCTCGGCGCGCTTGAGCTTGGTGATGTAGTCGTGAGCCTCGATCTTCAGGCGGAATCGAACCTCTTTGAGGACCGTGTTCGCCTGGTTGCGGCGCGTTTCCTTGGCCTTCTGAGCGGCTTCGTACTTGAACTTGCCGTAGTCCATGATCTTGACCACGGGAGGCTTCGAGCTCGGCGCAACCTCGACCAGGTCGAGGTCCGCTTCCTGGGCCAGGCGCAGCGCAGCTTCGATTCGGACGATGCCGACCTGCTCGCCGTTGGGTCCGACGAGACGGACCTCCGGGACTCGGATGCGCTCGTTGGTGCGGGGATCGCTGATGCGGAACTCCTCTTGTGTGCGGGTGGTGGCCGCCGCGATTCGGTGAAATCGCGGGCGAAGAGGAGTACACACGCCACCCGGCACGGTGCTGTCAGCACCGGCTTCTGCACCCAGGCAGCCCCGTGCGAAACGGAGCGGAGTGCGGGAACCCGGTAGCCTGGAGCGGCAAGCGCGGGTGGGATGTGATCCTCTTTCGTACGGAGTGAGACACTCCGAAGCCCGCCATAGTCTAGCAGAGAGATTCACGTGGACACGATCCCCTCCGACCAGCCCGCCGACGACCACACCGCGCACCGCCACGGCGCCGAAGACGAGCGTCTCGCCCGCTGGGAGGAGCAGGAACGCGCGGCGTCGTCCGCCACACGCGACATCGCTGACGTGCCCGCCGTGGAGGTCATCACGACGGCCGCCGTCCACCTCATGAGCGCCGCGGCCGTGAAGACCGGTCTGGCCGACGACCCGCAGCAGCAGCTCGACCTCGACGAGGCCCGCAAGCTCATCAACGCCCTCGCCGGTCTCATCACCGCGGGCGCGCCCGAGATCAGCGACATGCACGCTCGGTCGCTGCGCGACGGCCTGCGGTCGCTGCAGCTCGCCTTCCGCGAGGCGTCGACGATCAAGGACCCGATCGGCAAGGGGCCGGGCGAGAAGTGGACGGGTCCCGTCACGTAGGTCGCTTGGTCTGGGGTACCGGGCTCCGGGATGCCTCTTCCCCGAGGCACGAGCAGGGCCCCTACCCCGATTGCCTCGGGGAAGAGGCATCCCGCCGCCCTGTGCCGCAGGCCAGCTCCTCCGCGACACCCATGGGGGAACAGAAAGACCGCTTCGCCTGTGCCGCAGAACAGCTCCTCCGCGACACCCATGGGGGAACGAAAAGACCCCCTCGCCTGTGCCGCAGGCCAGCTCCTCCGCGACACCCATGGGGGAACCAAAAGACCCGTTCGCCTCTGCCGCAGAACAGCTCCTCCGCGACACCCATGGGGGGGAACAAGAAGGCCCCTTGGCCTGCGCCGCCCGGCGACTCCTGCGCGCCACCGGGCGAGAGGGACCTGTCATGGAAACAGGGGATGCCACGAGAACAGGCAGATCCGGCCGGAAACGGCCTGTTGCCGTGGCATCCCCTGGTCTGGCGACCTCGAAAGAGGGAGCGGCGGTCAGGCGTCGGAGCTGCGGTGGAGCTTCACCGTGAGCGAGTCCACCAGCACCGCGATGCGGTCGTCCGCCGACCAGCGGCGGGCGAGGCGCGCCAGCGTGGCATCCAACTCCTCCTGCTCGAGGCCGGACATGAGCTGCAGGTGCACGACGAGCTCGGGGCCGCGCAGACGCCCGGTGGGATCCCCCGGTTCGACGGCGAGGTCGAGCACGGCGAGCTCGCCCGAGATGCTCTCCTGCAGGCCGGTGAAGATCGACGGAGAGGTGTGCGCGGGTTCCCAGGGCTCCCCCTGAGCGATCGCCCACACGGCCGGCCGACGGATGACGAACTCCGTCTCGGACGCCGGGTCGACCACGATGAGCTCGGTCTCTTCGGATGCCGCAGCCAGAGCGGTGCGGCGCCCGTCGGCGGGGACGGGGCGGGCCGTGGCATCCCATGCCTGCAAGGCGGTCACCGAGGTGAACACCGGGAGGACCTTGCGCCCGTCGGGGGCGGCGACGGTGACGATCGACAGTTCCTGGGTCTTGTCGACCTCGAGGCCGTGGGCTCCGATGCCGTGATCGCCCTTCTCCGCGACGAGGGGGATCAGCAGGCGCGCGTCGCGGTAGGCGTCGACGATGGCGCGGGCATCGCCCTCGCCCGCGCGGAACGCCAGGAGCGCCGCGAGCAACGCCGGGTCGGCGGAGCCGTCGTCGCCCGAGTGCGGGTTGGGCTGAAAGCTTCGCCCCTCCCACGGGACGCCGGCGGAATCCGCGTGGGCGCCGTGGGCGTGGCCGTGGGCATCGTCAGTGTCCGGCGACATCCAGTGCCTCGGCCAGCGTGAACTGACCCGCGTAGAGCGCCTTGCCGACGATCGCGCCCTCGACACCCAGGGGCACGAGTTCGCGCAGCGCCGCGATGTCGTCGAGGCTCGAGACGCCGCCCGAAGCGACGATCGGCTTGGGAGTGCGCTGCGTCATCTCGCGCAGCAGGTCGATGTTGGGGCCGCGCAGCGTGCCGTCCTTGGTGACGTCCGTGACGACGTAGCGACTGCATCCGGCGTCTTCGAGACGCTCGAGGACGGTCCAGAGGTCGCCGCCGTCCCGCGTCCAGCCGCGAGCCGCCAGGGTCGTTCCGCGCACATCGAGGCCGACCGCGATCGCCTCGCCGTAACGGTTGATGACGTCAGCCGCCCATTCCGGGTTCTCGAGGGCCGCGGTCCCGAGGTTGATACGGCTCGCGCCGCTCTCGAGCGCCGCCTCGAGCGACCGGTCGTCCCGGATGCCGCCGGAGAGCTCGACCTGCACACCCTTGACCTGCCTGATGACCTTGCGCATCACGTTCGCGTTGCTGCCGCGCCCGAAGGCGGCGTCCAGATCGACGAGGTGGATCCACTGGGCGCCCTGACGGGCGAAATCCGCCGCCGCGTCGACGGGATCGCCGTAGCTCGTCTCCGTGCCCGCCTCCCCCTGGGTCAGGCGGACAGCCTTGCCGTCGGCGACATCGACCGCCGGAAGCAGCACAAGTTCGGGCGTGGACGCGAAATCGTTCATGGCTCCTCGGACCCGCCGGCGCATCTCGCCGAGCCTGGGCACGAGGTCACACAGTAGTCGTGCGCAGCCCGTCGATCCAATTGGCCAGGAGACGGATGCCGGCTTCGCCCGACTTCTCGGGGTGGAACTGCGTGGCCGACAGCGGACCGTTCTCGACGGCCGCGAGGAAGGGCGCCCCGTAGGTGCACCACGTCAGCACGGGCTCGGGGAAGGGCGGGGTGACCTCGAGCGACCACTCCTGCGCCGCGTACGAGTGGACGAAGTAGAAGCGTTCGTTCTCGATCCCCTCGAACAGGCGGGATCCGGTTCCGGATGCCACGGTGTTCCAGCCCATGTGCGGAAGCACGGGGGCTTCGAGCTCGGCGACGGTGCCCGGCCATTCACCGAGACCCGGCGTGTCGGTGCCGCGCTCGATGCCGCGCTCGAACATCACCTGCATGCCCACGCAGATGCCGAGCACGGGACGGCCGCCGGCGAGACGGCGGTCGATGATCTCTCCTCCGCGGCTGTCGTTCAAGGCCCCCATCACCGCGCTGTACGCGCCCACGCCGGGGACGAGCAGCCCGTCGGCGTCGAGGAGGAGGGACCGGTCGGCGGTGAGGCGCGCGTCGGCGCCGGCCTCGATCAGCGCTTTGACGGCCGAGTGGACGTTGCCGGAACCGTAATCGAGGACGGCGACGACGGGCTTGTACGTCACAGCGCGCCCTTGGTGCTCGGGATGCCGTCGACGAGCGGGTCGAGAGCCTTCGCCTGGCGGAACGCGCGGGCGAGTGCCTTGTACTCGGCCTCGGCGATGTGGTGCGGGTCGCGCCCACCCAGCACGCGCACGTGCACGGTCAGGCCCGCGTGGATCGAGATGGCCTCGAAGGAGTGCCGCACCAGTGAGCCGGTGAAGTGGCCGCCGATGAGGTGGTGTTCGAAGCCCGCCGGCTCCCCCGTGTGCACGAGGTACGGTCGTCCACTGATGTCGACGACGGCCTGCGCGAGGGCCTCATCGAGCGGAACGAGGGCGTCGCCGTAGCGGGCGATGCCGGACTTGTCGCCGAGCGCCTGGCGGATGGCCTGACCGAGCACGATCGAGGTGTCCTCGACCGTGTGGTGCGCATCGATGTGGGTGTCGCCGGTCGCCCGCACGCGAAGGTCGGTCAGCGAGTGCTTCGCGAAGGCCGTGAGCATGTGGTCGAAGAACGGCACCGTCGTCTGGATGTCGCTCGCGCCTCGTCCGTCGAGGTCGAGCTCGAGCTCGATGCGCGACTCGCTCGTCTCGCGGGCGATCGAGGCGGTGCGGGGCGTGGCGGGGCCAGTCATGATCGCGATCCTACCGAGGCGAGCGCATCGAGGAACGCGGTCGTCTCGTCGGCGGTACCGGCCGTCACACGCAGGTGGTGCGCGATGCCGACGTCGCGGATCAGGACGCCGCGGTCGTACAGAGCCTTCCAGGTCGCCGCGGGGTCGTCGACGCCGCCGAAGAGCACGAAGTTCGTCCACGACTCGTGCGCGGAGTACCCGAGAGCGGACACCGTCGCCGAAATCCGGTCGCGCTGGGCGACGATCTCATCGACCATGGACAGCATCGTGTCGGCGTGGCGCAGCGCCGCCGTCGCGGCGGCCTGGGTGAGGGCACTGAGGTGGTAGGGCAGCCGCACCAGGCGCAGGGCATCCACCAGGGCGGGATCCGCGGCCAGGTAGCCCACACGCGCCCCCGCGAACGCGAACGCCTTGCTCATGGTCCGAGAGACCACGAGGCGAGGACGACCGGGCAGCAATGTGACCGCCGACGGCTCGTCGCGCGGGGCGAACTCCTGGTACGCCTCGTCGACGATGACGATTCCGTCGGTGGCGTCGTAGACCGCCTCGACGACATCGAGGCGGAGGGGCGTCCCCGTGGGGTTGTTGGGCGCGCAGAGGAAGACGATGTCAGGGCGCTGCTCGCGCACCTGGGCAGCGGCGAACTCGGGACGGAGCGTGAAATCGTGCTCCCGCTCCCCCGCGATCCATCGCGCTCCAGTCGAGCGCGTCAGGATCGGGTACATCGAGTACGTCGGCGCGAACCCCATCGCCGTACGACCGGGACCGCCGAAGGCCTGCAGGATGTGCTGCAGAACCTCGTTGGAGCCGTTCGCGGCCCAGATCTGCTCGGGGGTGAGGCCGTGGCCGAGGTACCCGGCGAAGGCCTCACGGAGGCCGGTGAACTCGCGGTCGGGATACCGGTTGACATCGCGCAGTGCCCGAGCGACGGCATCCAGGATGTCGTCGGCGACCTCGGACGGGACGGGATGCGTGTTCTCGTTCACGTTGAGGGCCACCGGGAGGGCCGCTTGCGGGGCGCCGTAGGGAGTCATCCCCCGGAGATCGTCGCGAAGAGGCAGGTCGTCGAGGCGCACAGTCACCCCACCCATGGTAGGCGGGTGGGAGGCCGGCCCGTCGCCCGGACAGTCGGGCTCAGGACGGGAACATCGGCGCAGACCGGCGAGTGGGGAACTCGCCGAGCGGGTGGGAGCCGGGCTCGAGCGCGGCTCAGGGGGCGGCGAGGTACTCGGCCGGGATCGCAATGCGCTGACCGGCCGCGACCACCCCTCCGTCAAGCGCGTTGAGTCGCGAGATCTCGGCCACCACGTCGCGGGGGTCTGCCTGGGGAGCGACGTCTTCGGCGATGGACCAGAGGGTCTCGCCGCTCATGACGGTGATCTCGGCGAACGAACCGCTCGGCGCGCCGCCCTCACCGGACGCGAGTGCCGCGCCGCCACCGACGATGGCGAGCCCGAGGGCGACGACCAGGGGCAGCGCGACGAGGAAGGCGAGGACTCGCCGACCGCGCACCGTGAGGCGCAGACGGGTGACGGGGGCGGGGGTGACGGACAAGCTGCTCATGGTGTGCTCCTTGGTGGGGAGAGATTCGCACCCCACCCTCGGCCGGGAGGGCGGGAGTGCGAATCTGTATTCCGAATCTATCTTCGATACTTTCGAGTGTCAACACCGGCTGTGATCGGAGACGAATCGAACGCGACACGCGAGACGCTCCATGTCATTCGGGGCGTCCACCGGATACGGTTTCGACACGGAGACCTCATCACCAACCTCCGACATTCGAATTTCCGCCGCAGAATCCGCGGCGCGAGGGGAGCGCAGATGACCGACGCGACGACTGCCGCCGGCCGCGAACGACCGCAGACGCGGCGACGCAAGAACCTCAGCGACAAACAGCTCGCCATCCTCGAGGTCATCCAGCGATCCATCGCCCGGCACGGCTACCCGCCGAGCATGCGCGAGATCGGGGACGCGGTCGGGCTGAAGTCGCTGTCGAGCGTCACCCACCAGCTGAACCAGCTCGAGCTCAGCGGCTACCTGCGCCGTGACCCCGGCAAGACGCGCGCGATGGAGGTGTTGATCGACCTTCCCGGCGCCGCCGCCGAGAATCCGGCCGACACCGCCCCGGCCCTGGGCGATGCGGCACTGGTGCCTCTCGTCGGGCGCATCGCCGCGGGTGTCCCCATCACGGCCGACCAGCAGGTGGAGGAGATCTTCCCCCTTCCGCGCCAGCTCGTCGGCAAGGGAGAGCTGTTCATGCTGAAGGTGGCGGGCGACTCGATGATCGACGCCGCGATCTGCGACGGCGACTGGGTCGTCGTGCGGTCGCAGGCGACGGCGGAGAACGGTGAGATCGTCGCCGCCATGCTCGACGGGGAAGCGACGGTCAAGACATTCCGCCGCCGCGACGGCCACACGTGGCTCCTCCCCCGCAACAGCGCCTTCGAGCCGATCCTGGGTGACGAGGCCGTCCTGCTCGGTCGCGTCGTGGCGGTGCTGCGCGCGGTCTGACCGCGCCCATCGGGGTGTCGGCGGCATCGCGCAGCGCGGGCGCTGACCGACGAGGGATGCCGCTTCCCCGGATGGCGATGGCGACCGCGCGGATGTCGGAGCCCCTGCATAGGCTGGGGTGATGGCAGACATCCTCCCCTACGGATCCTGGCCCTCGCCGATCACACCCGAGGCGGTGGCGCAGTCGTCGCCCCGCATCGACGGAGCGAAGCTCGTCGGAGACGAGGTGTGGTGGGGCGAGTCCGTCCCCGCCGAAGGTGGTCGGGTCGCGGTGAAGCGCCGTCGCACGAACGGTGCGATCGAAACCGTGCTGCCCGCCCCGGCGAACGCCCGCTCCGCCGTCCACGAGTACGGCGGCGGCGCGTGGACGGCGTCCGACGACGGTGAGCTGTTCTACGTCGAGAAGACCGATCAACGCGTCTACGCGCTCCGTCCGGGAAGTGCGGCACGCCCCCTCACTCCGGCCGACGACGCCGTGCGTCACGGCGGGCTGAGGTTCGAGCACGGCGTCCTCCTCGCCGTCCGCGAGACGCACGGCTCCGATCGGGTTCCGGCTCGCGCGATCGTGCGCATCGCCACCGACGGCGAGGGGGCGGGAGAGGTCCTCGCCGACGGCACCGACTTCCTCGCGCAGCCCGCGCTGTCGCCGGACGGGCGTCATCTCGCCTGGGTCGCGTGGAACCACCCCGACATGCCATGGGATGCGACGACCATCCGCGTCGCCGATCTCGAGGCGCACGCGGTGCGCGACATCGCCGGAGGCCCGGACCGCGCTCCCCTGCAGCCCGTCTGGATCGGCGACGACGAGCTGCTCTACGCCGATGACCCCGACGGGCGATGGAACCTCTTCCGCCACCCCCTCGACGGCGACGCGCAAGCGGTCGCGCCCGCCGATGCCGACACCGGCGGCGGACTGTGGGTCCTCGGGACGCGCTGGTTCGGCGCCACCGACGATGGTCGCATCGTCGCCGTGCGGACCGACGGCGGCGACGACGTCGTCGAGATCGCGCCCTCCGGGGTCCGCCCGCTGGAGGTCCCCGCCGTGTCGGGAACCGCGGTCGACGACGCCCGCGGCTCCCGCGTGCTCGTGTCGGGAACCGACGCGGGAGGCCGCTCAGGCCTCTGGCTCGTCGATCTCGCCCTGGGCTCCGTCGATCTGGTCACGGGCGGTGCGGGCCCGTGGGCAGGCGAATGGATGCCGACGGCCCTCGCGCTCGAGACCGAGGGGCCGCACGGTCCGGTGCACGCGTTCGCCTATGCACCGACCAACCCCGACGTCACCTCCCCCGCGGAGGAACGTCCGCCCTACGTCGTGCTCGTGCACGGCGGACCCACGTCGCAGGTCGGGCCGGCTCCCTCCGCCAAGACGGCGTTCTTCACCAGTCGCGGGATCGGCGTGCTCGACGTCAACTACGGCGGATCCACCGGGTACGGCCGCGCCTACCGCGACCGTCTGAAGGGGCAGTGGGGCGTGGTCGACGTCGATGACGTCGCCGCGGCGGCATCCGCTCTCGCCGACGCGGGACTCGCCGATCCCGAACGCCTCGCGATCGCGGGGGGCTCCGCGGGTGGGTGGACCGTCCTCGCGGCGGTCACGAACACCGATGTGTTCTCGGCCGGCATCTCGCGGTACGGCGTGGGCGACGCGCGGGCGCTGGCCGAAGACACCCACGACTTCGAGGCGCGCTACCTCGACGGGCTCATCGGTCCGCTGCCCGAGGCCGAGGCCGTTTACATCGAGCGGTCACCGCTGAGCCATCCCGAACGGTTCCGTGTCCCCCTCCTCATCCTGCAGGGCACGGAGGACCGGGTCGTTCCCCCGTCTCAGGCCGAGGCCATTCGCGACGCCTTGAAGGCGCACGGGGTTCCGCACGCGTACGTGCTGTACGAGGGTGAGGGACACGGCTTCCGCCGCGCAGAGACCGTGGTCGACTCCCTGGAACGCGAGCTCGGGTTCCTGGGTGCGGTGTTCGGCTTCGAGACCCCGGGGGTCCGGGCGCTCGACCTCGACTGAGACACCGAGCGTTCGCCCGAAGCCAGCCGAGGCGCCGGGGTCCTGCGCCCGGCGCGTTCAGCTCCGCCGCAGCAGCCGCAAGCGGCTCGCCATGCGGAATGCGTCGGGTCGCTCCGTCGTGCGCGACAAGAACGTCTCGAGGTCGACGGACGAATGCACGTCGAGGGTGATGTCGGCATCCACGAGGACGTCGATGAGATTCACGAACCGCTGCTGAGCGGCGGGACCGACCTCATCCAGGGGTGGCACGCCCGTGATCGTCCAGTGCGGGTGGGCCCGGCTCCAGTGCCGGTACTCCGCGGGCGCCACGGGCGAGTCGCACAGCTGGGTGAACGTCGCGATCAACGCGTGGTCATCGGCGGAGGTCACGGTGAACACGCGATCGCGCACCCGCAGCCGCTGCGGAGGCGTCAGGGGCTCCGGGGGCGCGGCCGTCGACCACCGTCCCGCGCGGAATCCCGAGGTGCGGGCCGGTGGACGCGTGCGGTAGTCCACGGCCCCGTCGAGAGAGATGACGTCGAGGTGCTTCTCGAGAAGCTCGATCCCGGGCACGAAGAGGTGGTGCCAGACGGGGTCGGGCAACAGGTCGCGGGGAGCGTAGTTCGATGTCGCCACGAGCGTGCACCCTCTCTCCACCACGCGCGCGATCAGTCGCGTGAGGAGGCGGGCATCGCCCGGGTCGTGGACGTGCAGCTCGTCGAAGAACACCAGCCGGTTGCCACTGATGACGTCATCGAGCGCGCGGGTCGTGGCATCCGGCTCCCTCCGGTGCGTGTGGATGCGGCGATGGAGGTCATCGAAGAAGCCGTGGACGTGCACCCGCGTGGCGCGATCCGCCGGGAGGGCGGCGGAGAGGGCGTCGGCGAGCCAGGATTTTCCGCGACCCGCCGGGCCGTACAGGTAGACCCCGCGCGCGGCGGCACCGGTGAGAGCTCGCCGCGCCGCGCGGACCATCGGGTCCAGGGCGGCGCGTTGCGCGAGGTCGAGGGTGAAGCGCTCTCGGCGGGCGCGGTCCTCGACGGCGAGGAGCAGCGGGTCCGGCGATGACACCTCCGAAGCGTGGCACGTCGCGCGGTGCCCGCCGCGCGGATGCTTCACCGTCGAGACGTCCGCGAGACCGGCGGGGCCCCCGCGCCGCAGCGCGAGGGCCCCGCGGTCAGGCGGCGTACGGCTCGAGTTCGGCCGCCAGCCGCGCACCCACATGCGCGTGCAGGAACGTGCCCGTCTCCCGGTGCTCCTGCGCCAGGATCAGACCGCTCTCGTGCACCGCCGAGACGAGATCGCCCCGATCGTAGGGCACGACGGCCTGCACCTCGACGGCGGGAAGCGGCAACGCCTCCTCGATCGCGGCGCGGAGCTCGTCGATCCCCTCACCGGTGCGCGACGACACGAAGTGCGCGTGCGGAGCGAGTCCGCGCAGCACGAGACGATCGTCGTCACTGACCAGGTCGGCCTTGTTGAACACGACGATCTCGTGGCCGAAATCGGCCTCGACGTCGCCCATCACGTCGCGCACCGTCGCCAGCTGGGCGGCCGGATCGGGGTGCGACGCGTCGACGACGTGCAGGATGACGTCGGCATCACCGACCTCCTCGAGGGTCGAGCGGAACGCCTCAACGAGCTGGTGCGGGAGGTTGCGCACGAAGCCGACCGTGTCGGTCAGCGTGTAGACGCGGCCGTCGGTGGTCTCGGAACGGCGGACGGTGGCATCCAGGGTCGCGAACAGCGCGTTCTCCACCAGCACTCCCGCGCTGGTCAGACGGTTGAGCAGACTCGACTTGCCGGCGTTGGTGTACCCGGCGATGGCGACGGAGGGGATCGTATGGCGCTTGCGCTCGGCGCGTTTGGCCGCGCGGGCGGGCGCGAAGTCCCGCAGCTGCTTGCGCAGCAGCGCCATCTTGGTGCGGATGCGGCGCCGATCGAGTTCGATCTTCGTCTCACCCGGACCGCGCGAACCCATACCCGCGCCGCCGGCACCGACCTGTCCACCGGCCTGCCGTGACATCGAGTCACCCCACCCGCGCAGACGCGGGAGCAGGTACTCGAGCTGGGCGAGCTCGACCTGAGCCTTGCCCTCGCGGCTCTTCGCGTGCTGGCTGAAGATGTCGAGGATGACCGTGGTGCGGTCGATCACCTTGACCTTCACCACGTCTTCGAGGGCACGACGCTGGCTGGGCGCGAGTTCGGTGTCGGCGATGACGGTGTCCGCGCCGACGGCGGCGACGATGTCGCGCAGCTCCTCGGCCTTGCCGCGGCCGACGTAGGTCGCCGGGTCGGGGTGGGGCCGTCGCTGCAGCACGCCGTCGAGCACGACCGCACCGGCCGTCTCGGCGAGTGCGGCGAGCTCGCGGAGGGAGTTCTCGGCATCCGCCTGATAGCCCTGCGGGTGGACGCCGACGAGCACCACGTTCTCGAGCCGCAACTGGCGGTACTCGACCTCGGTGACGTCTTCGAGCTCGGTCGACAGTCCGGGGACGCGCCGCAGCGCCGCGCGCTCCTCGCGGTCCCATTGATCTCCGTCGGAGCTGCCGCCGTACGCGGTCGACGCGTCCTGCAGGGCCTGTGCTGCACCGAAGACCCGGACCCCGCGGTGCGCTTCGGCGCGCGACAGCACGCGGTCCACCGGGTCCACCGGGTCCGCGTCCGTGTTCGGGGGTGTGGTCTGTTCGGTCATGTGTTCCTTTCGTCCGCGGGCTCCCGCGGGTCCTGTCTGCTGTTCTCGCACTTTAGCCGCCCCGGGCGTCGGGAGTCCGGGTCCGTTATCCTGTCGGAATGGGCAGCGACCACTACTTCAGCGCGTCGCCGTCGAGTCCCGAGCAGCTCCGCCGCATCCGCGTGACCCTTGCCGGGCGCGACCTCGAGGTCGTCACCGCGGGCGGGGTCTTCAGCCCCGACCACGTGGATGCCGGGACCTCGGTTCTCCTCGCCCACACGCCACCCCCTCCCGCCGGTGGGCACTTCCTCGACCTGGGGTGCGGGTGGGGTCCGATCTCGCTGTCGCTCGCGCTCGCGTCACCGCACGCGACCGTGTGGGCGGTCGACGTCAACGAGCGGGCTCTCGATCTCGCCAGGCGCAATGCCGAGTCGCTCGGCCTCACCAACATCAACGCGGTGCGTCCGGAGGATGTTCCCGACGACGTCTCCTTCCGCACGATCCGTTCGAACCCGCCGATCCGCGTGGGCAAGAGCGAACTGCACAACATGCTCGAGCACTGGATCCCCCGTCTGTCCGAGCGATCGGACGGGTGGTTCGTGGTGCAGCGCAACCTCGGCTCCGACTCCCTGCAGCGCTGGCTCGCGGCATCCTTCACGCCCGGGTACAGCGTCCACCGCGCCGCGACCGGCCGCGGCTTCCGCGTGCTGCGCGTGCGGCGCCACGGCTCACCGCCGAGCGAGCCGATCGACATCGTCTCCTGAGCAGGGGTCGGCCGGCATGACCGGATGCCGACGCGTCCGGGCCCCGGTTCGTCTCGGTGGACCGCTGCTCCGGACACGCGCGGACCCCTGCCCGAGAGCGGACCGCGACGGCCGCGGACCGAGCGCGCTCAGGCGAGCGTCACCTCGCCCGTGAACACGAGCGACGCGGGACCGGACAGGAACACGCGCCCCTCCGCCACACGGACGCCCAGGGTGCCGCCCGGGGTGTCGACCGTCCAGACGTCCGGCGCGGCGGAACCCGCCCAGTGCCGCACGGCCAGAGCCGCGGCGGCCACGCCCGTGCCGCAGCTGAGGGTCTCCCCCACCCCGCGCTCGAACACGCGGAGCCGGATCGCGCCGACGCCCTCCTGGACGAGGGGGTCGGCGGGGACGACGAACTCGACGTTCGCGCCGTGCCGGGGAGCGGGGTCGAGCACGGGCTGGTACGTCAGATCGAGCGCTTCGAGCTCGGCATCCGATGCCACCGCCACGACGACGTGCGGGTTGCCGACGTCGATGCCGACACCGGGACGTGCGACGGGCAGGCCCTTCGCGCGCACGAGCGTGTCGGTCGCCTCGATCGCGAAGGCACCGAGGTCGACCTCGTAGCCGCGTTCACTGCGCGTGAGGGTCTTCACTCCCGCACGGGTGCCGATGCGGAGCCCCCCGTCGAGGTTCGCGAGGCCCGTGTCGCTGAGGTAGCGAGCGAACACGCGCGTGCCGTTGCCGCACATCTCGGCCTTGGATCCGTCGGCGTTGCGGTAGTCCATGAACCACTCGGCACCGGATGCCGCCGCGTCGGCGCCCTCGTCGATGGCGGCGGACCGGACCACGCGCAGCAGACCGTCCGCTCCGATGCCGAAGTGACGGTCGCACAGGACGGCGATCTGCGCGTCGGAGAGGTCGAGCTCTCCGTCGGGATCGGCCAGCACCACGAAATCATTGCCGGTGCCGTGGCCCTTGGTGAATGCGTGCGTCGCCATACGCCCAGTCTAGGGAGGGGCGGCGGGGTCGGTGCCGGACCGGTCTCGGCCGCTGCGGCGGGAGCGGGTGCACCGGCTAGGCTTTTTCGGCCCTCCCCTCTTCCCGGAGACCTCATGCCGAAGATCCCCGCCCTCGTCGCCCCCTCGTTCGATCGGCCGCCGCTGGACGACCTCGAGCCCGGCGACCCGTCGCAGCTCGCTCCCCGCGTCGCCCTCGAGGGCTTGTCGTTCCGCGACGTGCGGGTCGACGCGCTGGATCTCGAGAGCGCCGAGCTGACGCTGTGCCGCCTCGACGGCGTCCGGACTCCCGACGCCTCCCTGCGCTACGCGCACGTCTCGGAATCCGCCTGGAACGGCTGGGACGTGCCGATCCTCCGCACGGCGCGCGCGAGCTGGCGCGACCTGACGATCGAAGGCACCCGCTCCGGGTCCGTCGAGGCGTACGAGTCGACGTGGAACGGCGTGCACTTCGTCAACTGCCGGCTGGGATTCGTGAACCTGCGCGGGTCGCACCTGCAGGACGTCGCCTTCACGGACTGCACGATCGACGAGCTCGACCTCGGACAGTCCCGGATCACGCGCTTCGCCGCCTCGGGCACGCGGATCTCGCACCTCGTCGTCGAGCAGTCGACGCTGCAGCACGTCGACCTCCGGGGCGCCGACCTCGAGGGCCTCGCGGGCCTCTCCGCGCTTCGCGGCGCCACGATCTCCTCGCTGCAGCTCCAGCAGCTGGCGCCGCTGCTCGCCGCGGATCGCGGGATCAGCGTCCGCGACTGACCGATCCGAGACCGCTCAGAGGGCCGGGGGCGGGCCGCCGGGCCCGTCGACGATCAGCCGCTTGCCGGTGGCCCACGTCTCGAAGGGCTCGTACCCGAGAGCGCCGTAGAAACCGCGGGCTCCGGTGTTGTCGGGCCGCACCATGAGCTGCACCTTGGGGCAGCCCATCGCCTCCAGCAGGCGCTCCGCCTCGGCGACGAGCGCCGCCCCGATGCCCCGCCCGCGGTGCGAGCCGGCGGTGGCGAGGTAGTACAGCCACCCGCGGTGGCCGTCGTAGCCGGCCATGACGCTCCCGACGACGGTGCTCCCGTCGATCGCGACGAGGAAGAGTTCCGGCTGGACGGTGAGCTTTCGGCGGATGTCCGCGCGAGGGTCGTTCCACGGCCGGGTGAGACCGGCCTCCTCCCACAGCGCCACGACGGCGTCCTCGTCGACGGGGGCGAAAGCCCGGACCTCGATGCTCATGGGCGCTTCTCTCCGAGGGACGCCAGGGTCGTGGCATCCGCTGTCCTCGCGTCGAGCCAGTGCGCCGCTTCGTACCGGCGGAACCACGACACCTGACGTCGCGCGTATCGGCGGGTGAGCGCTTGCGTCTCGGCGATGGCGTCTTCTCGGGTGAGATCGCCCCGCAGCTGCGCGAGGGCTTGGGCGTAGCCGATCGCGCGTCCCGCGGTCACTCCCCGCTCGAGACCCTCGGCGCGGAGAGCCTCGACCTCGTCGACCAGGCCCGCAGCCCACATCCCCTCGACGCGCGCATCGAGTAGGGGGACGAGGTCGTCCCGGTCGATCGCGGTCGCGAGGATCCGGGTGTCCGGATGCCAGAACTCCGGTGCCTCGGGAAGGGCTCCCCCGTGCGTCTCACCGCCCTGCGCGAGGACCTCGAGCGCGCGGACGACGCGGCGCCCGTTGCGCGGATCGATGCGCTCCGCCGCCGCGGGATCCGCCTCCCGCAGGCGCGCGAACAGGACACCGGAGCCGAGACGGTCGAGCTCGTCCTCGAGCTCGGCGCGCAACGCCTCATCGCGCGGGGGGAATCGGAAGTCCCACAGCACCCCCGAGACGTACAGACCCGATCCCCCGACGAGGATCGCGTCCGCGCCGCGGGCGTGGATCTCGCGGATCGCCGTGCGGGCGGCATCCTGATACCAGGCCACCGCCGCCTCGTCGGTCACCGCGAGAGCATCGAAGAGATGATGCGGGATGCCGCGACGCTCGGCGATCGGAAGCTTCGCCGTGCCGATGTCCATGCCGCGGTAGAGCTGCATCGCGTCGGCGTTGACGACCTCCGCCGCGCGACCGCGGCGGGCGAGCGCTTCCGCCAGATCGAGGGAGAGCCCCGTCTTGCCCGTGCCCGTGGCACCGACGACGGCCCACAGGGTCGGGGCGGTCACACGCCGACGCGGAGCGTGGGCAGGCCCAACGACACCGCGCGGGGAGCTCCGGCCTCGCCGGCGGGAGCAGGCACGCCGCACGACTCGGCTTGCGAACGGTCCCAGGCATCGCCGGCGCGCGTGCGACGGATGCGCAGCGGCGCCCCGTCGGGGGCATCGGCGAGGAGGTGGAAGGGCGCGGCGTGCGTGACGGTGACGGAGACGACGTCGCCGGGGCGCGGCACGGGCGACCCCTTCGGCAGCTCGAAGTGCACGAGGCGGTTGTCTTCGGCGCGACCGGTCAGGCGGTGGGTCTCGGCGTCCTTCTTGCCCTCGCCGGCGGAGACGAGGACCTCGAGGGTGCGTCCGAGCTGCTTCGCGTTCTCTTCGGCGGCGATGCGGTCCTGCAGCGCGATGAGACGCTCGTAGCGTTCCTGCACCACGGCCTTCGGCACCTGGTCGGCCATCGTCGCCGCCGGAGTGCCCTCGCGGATCGAGTACTGGAAGGTGAAGGCGCTCGAGAAGCGCGCGGCCTCGACGACGCGCAGCGTCTCCTGGAAGTCCTCCTCGGTCTCACCGGGGAAGCCCACGATGATGTCGGTCGTGATCGCCGCGTGCGGGATGCGCTCGCGCACGCGATCCAGGATGCCGAGGAACTTCTCGCTGCGGTACGACCGACGCATCGCCTTGAGGATGCGGTCGGAGCCGGACTGCAGCGGCATGTGCAACTGCGGCATGACCGCCGGGGTCTCCGCCATCGCGGCGATGACGTCGTCGGTGAAGGCGGCCGGGTGCGGGCTCGTGAAGCGGATGCGCTCGAGACCCTCGATCTCGCCCGCCGCGCGCAGCAGCTTGCCGAAGGCGAGCCGGTCGCCGAACTCGACGCCGTAGGAGTTGACGTTCTGACCGAGCAGCGTGACCTCGATCGCGCCGTCGTCGACCAGCAGACGGATCTCGTTCAGGATGTCGCCGGGGCGACGGTCCTTCTCTTTGCCGCGCAGGCTCGGGACGATGCAGAAGGTGCACGTGTTGTTGCAGCCGACCGAGATCGAGACCCAGCCGCTGTGGACGGAGTCGCGCTTCGTCGGAAGTGTGGAGGGGAAGATCTCGAGCGACTCGAGGATCTCGAGCTCGGCCTCGCCGTTGTGACGCGCGCGCTCGAGCATCCCGGGCAGCGAGCCCATGTTGTGCGTGCCGAAGACGACGTCGACCCACGGGGCCTTCTGCTGCACGGCGTCCTTGTCCATCTGGGCGAGGCAGCCCCCCACGGCGATCTGCATACCCGCGCGCGCGTCCTTGCGCGACTTGAGATGACCGAGCGTGCCGTACAGCTTGCCCGCCGCGTTGTCGCGCACGGCGCAGGTGTTGATCACGACGACGTCGGCCTCGGCGCCGGCGTCGGCGCGGACGTAGCCCGCACTCTCGAGCGAACCGGAGAGGCGCTCCGAGTCGTGCACGTTCATCTGGCAGCCGAAGGTGCGGACCTCATACGTCCGCGGTCCGGCGGCACCCTGCGCGGCGGGGGACGGCGCGATCAGGGTCGGAGTCGAAAGGGGGGTGGTCATGATGGGAGCAAGTCTAAGCGCCGGTCGTTCGCCGGGTCCTCGTCGATTCGCGTGGACGGCCTCGGAGGATGCCGCGTGAATCGGGCGCATGTGTGCGTTCGGTGGCCGGACTTCGCCGCGGCGCCTCGATAGGTTGACAACGACGCGGGGGTCCCTCGCGCCCATCCGCGTGCGCGGATCCACCGCGAAGGAGAGCTCCGTGAGCGAAGGACGGTCGTGGACGTCCTGGTCCGAACCCCTGATCGGGGCTGACCGGGACGCGGCGGCTCTCGCGGGCTCCCTCCTCACCGGGACGTCGGTGATCGTCGCCGGGGCGCGCGGGAGCGGCCGCAGCCACCTTCTTCGGGCCGTCGTGCGGGAAGCGGCGGCGCACGGCGTCGCGCCCGTCGTCATCCGTCCGTCGACCGTGCTCGCGGATGTGCCTTTCGGAGCTCTGGACGCGGCCGGTGATCCCCGCATGATCGACCTGCGCCGGGGCCGTGTTCCCGATGGCGACGTCGTCGTCCTCGTCGACGACGTCCACGCCCTCGATGTCGACTCCGCGCGCTTCCTCGCCCGGTGCGTCGCCGACGGTCGCGTCACGCTGCTCGCCACGCTCCTCATTCCGCGCGCCCGCGCGCGTCGCGTCGATCTGGACACCACGGGCGTGGGACAGACGATCCTGAGCCTGTGGCTCGACGGTCTGGCCGAACGTCTCGACCTGTCGGAGCTCACCCCGGCGGACAGCGAGAAACTCCTCGCCGTCCTCCCGGGCGCATCGACTCTGGATGCCAGCATCTGCGGCGCGATCTTATGGAGAGCCGACGGCTCCCGGACGCTTTTGCGAGAACTCGTGGCCGAAGCGGTCGGGGCCGTGGCCGCCGGCCGTGATCCCTTCGCCGCCATCCGCGACACCCCGCCGCACAGTCGCCTTTCCGTCGCGCTCACGCTGCACACGGGCGATCTCGCCGAGGCGGATCAGGAGTGCCTCGCGTTCCTGAACCGACTGGCCCACGTGGAGTTCTCGGTCGCGACGCGATTCGCCTCGAACGCACGCATCGAAGCCCTCATCACCGCGGGGCTGGTGCACTCCGACGACAGTCCGGCGCGACGCCTGACCGCGAACGAGGCGATCGCTCGCGAAGCCGAACGGCAGCTGGGCAGTGCGCGGATCGATGCGCTCGTCGCGGCCGCCGGGGCGCGCATGCTCGAAGCCGACGGCGAGTGGTGGTGCACTCCCCTGGCCGTGTCGATCGCCGAGAGGTGGCATCGCGGCGACGACACGGCGGACGCCCTGGTACCACCGGTGTTGCGTTCCCGGGTCGCTCTGGACGCCTCGCGCGAGGCGAACGATCGGGGAGACGCCGCCCATGCGGCCGCACACGCGGCCCGCGGGCTGCGCGCTCTCGACTCGCCCGAGCTGCGCCTCGAGGCCGCCTTCGCGCTCGCCCAGCTGGGGACGGGTTCGGACGCGGTGGCGATCGATGAGATCGATCCGCGTGACCTGGGCGACGAGGGTCGCGGGCGCCTCGCGCGCCTGCGAGCGGTGGTCGCGGATCGGGGACTCGCCGTCCCGCTCTATGCGGCGACGAGGGGCGACGCGGATGCCGAGATCGAACGGCACCTCGACGAATCCGCGCGTGCGGGGGCATCTTTCGCGTGGTCCCGCGCGGTCGAGGCTGCGGAGCGTGCGCTGGAGCTGTCGACCGAGCGGAGCGCCACTCACCTTCGCGCGCGACTGAGCGCGGGGATGGCCGAGAGCTTCCGCGGTCGGTGGGGGCGAGCGCGGGCGCACTTCGACGAGGTCGAGCGGCTGCTCGACGCGCGCCAACGTCCGGTGGACATCGGAGCGACGCAGCGGCTCAGCGCGATCCTCGTCATGCTCGCGAGCCACCAGTTGGCCGGAGCCGACGGCGGTCCTGTGTACGCGCGCCTCTCGGGAGAGCGCACGGCGGCGGCCCGCGAGCACGATGCCGTCGCGCTCACGATCGCCGGGATTGCGGCATCCATCGCCGATACGAATCTGGGCAGACCCGTCGACGCCCTTCTCGAATGGGAGGCCGTGCGGGCCAAGTCGGCCGGTTCTCTCGCGGGGCCGGACGCCGACCTCGCCGAGCTCGGACTCGCGGAGGCCCTCGCGGCGAGCGGCAGGACCACGGATGCTCGAGCCATGCTCGCCCGGATCGAGACGGGCGATGAGCTTTACGTGCGCCACGCGCGGACGTCGGTCGAGACGACCGTGCTCATGGCGGAAGGTCGCGCCGATGAGGCGCGCGTCACCGCACGGACCGCCGCAGCGCTCTCGGCCGGGCACGAGGTACCGCCGGTCCGGGCTCGGGATCTGTGCCGGCTGGTCGTGCTGCGGGACATCACGCCGGCGGAGAGCGCGGAACTTCGCGAGCTCTTGCGGACGACCGACCTCCCCCTGGCCGTCGAGCTCGGGCGAAGACTGGACGCGTGGGAAGCCGGCGATGTCCATGACGCCGCCGAGCGACTTCGCCTCCACCCCCTCTGGTCGGTGGACGACGGTCAGGACGGCGCGCGCCTCGGCCGGCTGTCGCGTTTCCCCTCACCGATGCCTTCGGCCGAGACGCCCGCGTTGAACGAGCTCACCCGGCGCGAGAGGGAGATCGCCCTCCTCGTGGAGCAGGGCCACACGAACCGGGAGATCGCGGCGCGGCTGTATCTCTCCGTGCGCACCGTCGAATCGCACGTGTACCAGGCGCGGGCGAAGATCGGCGGCGCCTCGCGCGGCGAACTCGGGCGTTTGGTCGCGCAGTGGGAGAACCAGCAGTCCCGCGCATGATCACGGGCGCCGGGTCGCACAGCGGGAGAACCAGCAATCCCGCGCATGATCACGGGCGCCTGGTCGCACAGCGGGAGAACCAGCAATCCCGCGCATGATCACGGGCGCCGGGTCGCGCAGCGGGAGAACCAGCAGTCCCGCGCATGATCACGGGCGACTCGCTGCACACCGCACGATCACGAGCCTCGCGCACGGCTCCCGGCGGACGAACGTCGTGCCGGGCGGAGGACCCGGCCAGCACAGACGACGCAGGGCTCATTCGTCGGGCGTGAACCGCACCCCGGACATCGGGCGGGCAGGCCGGGAACGCCCCACGCCCACCTCACGGAGAGCCTGACGCGCCGCTGTCAGCGCGACCGACGAGGAATACCCTCGACGCGCGAGTTGGCCGGCCAGGCGCCGGAGAGCCGCGTCGTCGTCTTTGCCGCCGACACCGCGTGCCTTGCTTCGCGCGTACTCGAGCGCGCGCTCGGCGTCGTCGTCGGGCATCTCCGCGATCGCGGCGTCCGCGATATCTCGTGGGATCCCGCGCTTGAGCAGCGTGCTTGCCACGGCACGACGGCCTTCGCCCCGTCGTTCGACCGCGGAGAGGACGAGCTGCTCGGCGAACACCGTGTCGTTCAGGTACCCGAGATCGACGAAACGGTCGATCAGCTCGGTGATCAGGGTCTCGTCAGCTCCCTCCACCCCGCGGACAGCGGAGCGGGCCTCGGAGATCGAGAGGGACCGGGACCGCAGCTTGCGGAGCAACAGGGCCTCCGCGAGCTCTCGCGTCTCATCCTGCGCAGCCGCCGCCTCGTGCGCGGCATCGTCAGGCCCGACGTCGTGTCCCTTCGAGCCGTCGTCGCGATTGCGGTCACGCGTGCCGAAGGTCGAGGGATGTCCGGACCACACGTCTTCCGCACCGATCGCGGGTCGACCGAAGCGACCTCCCGCATCGACGATCCCCGACGGGGCGGACTCCCCCGCGTCGCGCTCGACGACGGAGCGAGATCGGCCACCCCCGAACAGCGGAATGACAGGCGCCAGGGTGTCATCCGCAGCGACGCTCGGGTCGCCATCTACGGACGAGAGTCCGCGATGGCGACCCGGGCGCTGTCCGTCGGTCATCAAGCCGGGCGGCGAGCCGCGAGCTCGTCGGCTGCGGGCTCCGCCGCAGCGGCCGGAGCGCCGATGCCGAGTTTGCTCTTGATCTTCGACTCGATCTCGGCGGCCACGTCGGCATTCTTGATGAGGAAGTTGCGGGCGTTCTCTTTGCCCTGACCGAGCTGCTCGCCCTCGTAGGTGTACCAGGCTCCGGACTTCTTGACGATGCCATGCTCGACGCCGAAGTCGATCAGGCTTCCCTCTCGAGAGATGCCGACGCCGTAGAGGATGTCGAACTCGGCCTGCTTGAAGGGGGGCGCCATCTTGTTCTTGACGACCTTGACGCGCGTGCGGTTACCGACCGCCTCGGTGCCGTCCTTCAGCGTCTCGATGCGACGGATGTCGAGTCGGACCGACGCGTAGAACTTCAGCGCCTTACCGCCCGCCGTCGTCTCGGGGGAACCGAAGAAGACACCGATCTTCTCGCGCAGCTGGTTGATGAAGATCGCGGTGGTCTTGGTGGTGTTGAGCCCACCGGTCAGCTTGCGCAGTGCCTGCGACATCAGGCGAGCCTGCAGGCCGACGTGCGAGTCGCCCATCTCACCCTTGATCTCGGCCTCGGGTACGAGGGCGGCCACGGAGTCGATCACGACCAGGTCGATCGCGCCCGAACGGATCAGCATGTCGGCGATCTCGAGCGCCTGCTCACCGGTGTCGGGCTGCGACACGAGCAGAGCGTCGATGTCCACACCGAGCTTCTTCGCGTACTCCGGGTCGAGCGCGTGCTCCGCATCGATGAACGCGGCGATGCCGCCGGCCCGCTGGGCGTTGGCGATGGCGTGAAGCGTGAGGGTGGTCTTACCGGACGATTCAGGCCCGTAGATCTCGATGATGCGGCCGCGGGGAAGACCGCCGATGCCGAGGGCCACGTCGAGGGCGACGGAGCCGGTGGGGATGGTCTCGATCGGGGCGCGGTCGTCGCTGCCCAGTCGCATGACCGAGCCCTTTCCGAACTGCCGGTCGATCTGCGCAAGGGCCGACTCGAGGGCCTTTTCGCGCTCTGCGGGTGAGGGCATGACGTCTTCTTTCTGCTCGCGTTCCGTCGCCTATAGGCTGTCGCGCTCCTCACCGACGGTGAAGATGCCCGACAAGGCGTTCAGAGTGTCGTTCGACGTCGTCCACGTTAGGGAGGGCCTCCGACATTGGCGTCGTGAGGCCCCTCAGACGGGGACGGATCAGCTGAGAACTCCGATGTGCAGGAGCCTACGCTCCAATCGAACGAAGATTCGATGACACGCCGGAAGAATGTTCTTCCCTCCCGAAACCTTCGGCGCGGAAAGGGCGCCCCCACGCGCCGTCAGCGACGACGAGGATCGAGGCGACCGACGCCGTAGCGCCGTTCGAGGGGCACGTCCGTCTCCGCGCACAGAGCGAGCCAGACGTCGCGCGGTTCCACGCCGGCGGAGAGTGCCTCAGCAGGGGTACGGCTTCCGACCGCCGCAAGAACGAGATCGGTCATCAAGGAGCCACCGCGCGCACCGAACTCGTCGGCGACGGCGCGGTCGAATTCGCTACGACGCATGCGGTCGGCTGAGAAGGATCAGCGGAGCGAGAGCTCGGGCTCGACCTCGGCGACGAGGTCGTCGGGGACGACGTCGGGGAAGGTCTGCAGACCCTCGAGCACCGAAAGACGGTCGCCGACCTCTCGCATGATCGACGAGATGGGAACATCGAGGGCTTCGGCGACCGAAGCGAGGATCTCGCTCGACGCCTCTTTCTGGCCGCGTTCCACCTCGCTGAGGTAGCCGAGGGCCACGCTCGCGCGGCTGGCGACCTGACGGAGGGTACGCCCCTTCTGCTGGCGGAGGTCACGCAGGACTTCGCCGATCTCTTGACGAACCAGGATCATTTTGGGCCCCTCCTCACTGCTGATTCCGACGCTGCCCGAGTGGACAACCGTACAACACCATGTGGTCACCCTAATGCCGCGCGCTGGGCAGTGGATGGGAATCGCTATGCAAAACCGATCTCTGCCATCATTTGTTCCCGCACGCGACGACCGTCGATCCCCGGGAGGTTTTCAGAGCGCAGCGAGGGTCCGCCGGACGGCGATCCGAGCCGCCTCCCGGCGGATGCGTTCACGGTCCCCCGCGATGACGAGGGAGTCGACGCTGGTTCCCAACGGGGTCGAGACGCCGATGTGCACCGTCCCCACGACGTGCCCGTCCTGCGTGTCGGGACCGGCCACGCCCGTGGTGGCCACTCCGACATCGGCGGGAACCCCGTCGCGCCCGAGCACGTCGCGCACCCCCCGGGCCATCTGGCGGGCGACGCGCGGGTGCACCGCCCCGTGCGCCTCGAGAAGCGCCGCGTCCACGCCGAGGACGCTCCGCTTCACATCGGTCGCGTACGCCACCACTCCCCCGCGGACCACCCGAGAGGCACCGGGGACGTCGACGAGAGAGGAGACGACGAGACCACCCGTGAGTGACTCCGCGACGGCAATGGTCCAGCCGAGTTCGGCCAGACGATCGAGCAGCATTGCGGCCGTCTCACGCGGGTCGGAGATGAGTGTCTCGTCGAAATCCTCCGGGATGCCGTGGCTCACCGTGACCTCCGTGCTGTGCGCGCTGCCCGCACCTCCGTCACGACGTAGTCGAGACCGGAAGCGATCGTGAGGATCACCGCGATCGTCATCGTCACCACGCCGGCCCACCAGACCGTGGCCTGCCAGCCGGCGGCATCCGAGAGGCTCGCGAAGGGAAGAAGGGCGATCGAGAGTGCAACGGCCTGGGCGACGGTCTTGAGCTTGCCCATCCAGGCCGCGGCGAGGACGTGATCGCTGACCACGATGAAGCGGTAGACGGTGATCCCGACCTCGCGGACGAGCACCACGATGGTCACCCACCAGTCCAGCTCGCCGAGGATCGACAGTCCCACGAACGCGACACCGGTGAGGGCCTTGTCGGCGATCGGGTCGAGCAGCTTGCCCAGGTCGCTGACGATGTCGTACTTGCGGGCGATGTACCCGTCGATCCCGTCCGTGGCGATGGCCACGATGAAGACGACGCCCGCGGCCCAGCGCAGCGCGCCACCCGCTCCCCCGTCGGCCAGAAGCATCCACAGGAAGACCGGGGCGCACAGGATGCGCGCGATCGTGATCGCGTTGGGAAGCTGGGGATGCACGGCCATCAGTCGCGTCCCGTCAACTGCCATGCGTCTTCCGAGCCCTCGTCGTCGTCATCGGCGACCGGAACGCCCTCGAACTGCGCTTCGATCGGATCGGCGCCGTAGCGGTCGTCGTCCGCGGCCGTCTGCGCCGGGGTGTCGTCTCCGCGGAGCTTCGCGAGCACGGCGGGGAGCTGTTCGTTCGTGACGAGCACGTCGCGGGCCTTCGACCCCTCGGACGGGCCGACGATCTCGCGTGACTCGAGGAGGTCCATGAGGCGGCCTGCCTTGGCGAACCCCACGCGGAGCTTCCGCTGCAGCATCGAGGTCGAGCCGAACTGCGTCGAGACGACGAGCTCGGCCGCCGCGAGCAGGAGCTCGAGGTCGTCGCCGATGTCGGCGTCGATCTCTTTCTTCTCGGCCGCGGCCTGTACGTCGGAACGGTACTCGGGCCGTGCCTGCTGAGTGACGTGCGCGACGACCTTCTCGATCTCCTGCTCGCTCACCCACGCGCCCTGGACCCGGACGGCCTTCGACGCTCCCATCGGGAGGAACAGGCCGTCTCCCTGACCGATGAGGCGGTCGGCACCGGGCTGGTCGAGGATGACACGCGAGTCGGTGACGCTCGTCACCGCGAACGCGAGCCGCGAAGGGACGTTGGCCTTGATGAGTCCGGTCACCACGTCGACCGACGGACGCTGCGTGGCCAGGACGAGGTGGATGCCGCTCGCGCGGGCGAGCTGCGTGATGCGGACGATCGAGTCCTCGACGTCGCGCGGTGCGACCATCATGAGGTCGGCGAGCTCATCGACGACGACGAGCAGGTAGGGGTACGGCTTGAGCACGCGCTCGCTGCCCGCGGGGAGCGTGATCTCGCCCGCGACGACCGCCCGGTTGAAGTCGTCGATGTGACGGAAGCCGAACGACGCGAGGTCGTCGTACCGCATGTCCATCTCTTTCACGACCCACTGCAGCGCCTCGGCGGCCTTCTTGGGGTTCGTGATGATGGGGGTGATGAGGTGCGGAACGCCCGCATAGGACGTGAGCTCCACACGCTTGGGGTCGATGAGCACCATGCGCACGTCGGACGGCTTCGCGCGCATGAGCAAGCTCGTGATCATCGAGTTGACGAAGCTCGACTTACCCGAACCGGTCGAACCCGCCACGAGCAGGTGGGGCATCTTGGCGAGGTTCGCGACGACGAAACCGCCGCCGACGTCCTTGCCGACACCGATGGTCATGGGGTGGGTCGACGAGGTCGCGGCATCCGATCGGAGGATGTCACCGAGCGTGACGATCTCGCGATCCGCGTTCGGGATCTCGACGCCGATCGCACTCTTACCCGGGATCGGGGCGAGGATGCGCACTTCGTTCGAAGCGACCGCGTACGCGATGTTGTTCGTGAGCGCGGTGATGCGCTCGACCTTGACGCCCGGGCCGACCTCGATCTCGTACTGGGTCACGGTCGGGCCGCGAGAGAAGCCGGTGACGCGCGCGTCGACCTTGAACTGCTCCATCACACTCTCGATCGCGGCGACGACCGCGTCGTTCGCCGCCGAGCGGGCCTTGGGCGGGGTGCCTGTCGCGAGGGCCGTGACAGCCGGCAGGCGGTAGTTGGCAGCCGGCGGAGCGCCCGCGTTGTCGCCGCCGAGCCCCGAGATGCCGGGCATGTCATCGTCGGAGACATCGTCGAGGGGCGAGTCGTCATGGAGTCCACGGCCGCTCGCCGCCTTCGCGAGGGACGCGGCGTCGAAGACCTCGGTGAGAGCGTCGGGCGCGGGGGTCGGCGGCACCAGCGGGCGCACCGGCGCGGTGACCTGCTCGGGCGCGACCACGGGCGACTCGAACCCTCCCTGCGGGGTGCCCGGGGTCAGCAGCTCGGTGAGGTCGTCGGACCCGAGCGACCCGTCGACGTCTTCTTCTCGGCCGGACTTGTTCCGACGCCACCAGGGCAGCGACTTCTCCGCCGGCTCGTCGTCGGCGTCACCGGCGGGGAGCACCTTCGTGGTGGCCGTGCCGTCGTTCGCCTCGCGTTCCGCGCGCTCGGCGCCGAACAGCCAGGCGTACAGGTCGCCGAGGCGCCGACCGATGCGGTTGGGCGGCGTCTTGGTGAGGATGAGCACACTCAGCGCTGCGAGCAGCGACAGCGCGATGTACGCTCCGACGTCCGTGAGGACCAGGGCGAGGGGTTCGCCGACGATCCATCCGGCGATACCGCCGGCGGGGCTCAGGACGGGCGGCCCGCCGTTGCTCGGCGCGGGCCGCCCGCCCGCGACGTGGCAGAACCCGGCAAGAACGATGACGAAGAGCCCGAACCCGATTCCCACCCGGCCGTTGTCATGGACCGAGGCCGGATGCCGGAACAACCAGCCCGCCAACAGCAACAGTAGAACGGGAAGAACGAACGCGGCCCGCCCGAAGAGCATGCCGAAGCTGTAGGCGCTGATGAGCGCAGCGGCATCCGTCCCGATGAAGAACCACTCGACGACCGCGCCGAGGGCGGCGAGCACGACCAGGAAGAACGGGAAACCGTCGCGCCGCTGGTCGCGCTCCAGGTTCTCGGGGCCGAAAGCGCGGAACATGCCCCCGACGCCGTGGGCGACCGCCATCCACGCCCGCACGGCGAGGGACGGCTTCTCGGGCTCATCGACATAGCGCTTGGGCGCGGGGGCCGAGCGCTTCGGCGTCGGCGCCGCGGCTTTCGATCGCGGCGTCCCCTTCGCGGGGGCGCGACCGCCGGAGGGGGACGAGGTACGAGCCATGGTTCCACGGTAGGCGGGACCACCGACATTCGGTCGCACCGACGCGGGCTTCACCGCAGCCGCTTCACCATCACGTCACGGCCGATGCCCCGCCGCACGACCGCGAACCCTTCGGAACGATAGAGCGAGACCGCGTAGTTCTCGCGCTCCACACTGAGGCTGAGGCGGGCGAACCCCTGGGCGCGCGCGTGCTCCGCGAGGCGTTGCAGCAGCGCCCGCCCGACGCCGTGCGCGCGCCATACGGGGCGCACCCCGATGATGAGCTCGGGCACGCCTGTCCCCACCCACCCGAAGCCGGGCTCATCGCGCGGCAGCATGCGGTACCAGGCGGCACCGACCGGTTCGCCGCCGGGAGACTCGGCCACGAATCCCGCGTCGCTCGGGCGGAGCCAACCGGCGAGATATCGCCGGTACTCCTCGCTGCTGAGGATCTCGTGCCGCGGACGCACCGCACCGGCGCGCCAGGTCGCGGCCTCGACCACCATGTCGGCGAGGAAAGCGCCGTCGGACGGGAGCGCCGCGCGGATCGGGAGACCGGGCATGCCCGCATGATAGCGATGACGCGCCCCTCCCGGGGAACGACGGAGCGCCACGGGCGGACCCGTGGCGCTCCGAGAGGATCAGGCCTCGATGATCAGCGGCACGATCATGGGGCGTCGGCGCAGCGACTGGTTCACCCAGCGGCCGATCGTGCGACGCACCACCTGCGACAGCGCGTGGTTGTCGCGCACGCCCGACTGGGCCGCTTCGGCGAGGGCCGCGGCGATCTTGGGCTTGACGCTCTCGAACACCGAATCGTTCTCGGCCACACCGCGGGCGTGGATGTCGGGACCGGAGACGATCTTGCCCGTCGCCGAGTCGACGACGACGATCACCGAGATGAAGCCCTCCTCGCCCAGGATGCGACGATCCTTCAGGTCGGCATCCGTGATGGCGCCCACCGAGGATCCGTCGACGTAGACGAAGCCGATGTCCAGCTGCCCGACGACCGTCGCGACGCCGTCGCGCAGGTCGACGACCGTCCCGTTCTCGCCGAGGATGGTGTTCTGCTCGGCGATCCCTGTCTCCTGCGCCAGCTTGGCGTTGGCCATCAGGTGACGGTACTCGCCGTGCACGGGAAGCACGTTCTTCGGCTTGAGGATGTTGTAGCAGTACAGCAGCTCGCCGGCGGCCGCGTGGCCGGAGACGTGCACCTTGGCGTTGCCCTTGTGCACGACGGTCGCCCCGAGCTTGGTCAGCCCGTCGATCACGCGGTAGATCGCGTTCTCGTTCCCGGGGATCTGACTGGATGCCAGGATGATCGTGTCGCCCTCACCCGGTTCGATCGCGTGGTCGAGGTTGGCCATCCGGCTGAGGACCGCCATCGGCTCGCCCTGCGAACCGGTCGACATGTAGACGATCTTGTCGTCGGGAAGGTCGCGGGCCTTCTTGTAGTCGATCAGCACGCCGTCGGGCACGTTGAGGTAGCCGAGGTCGGCGGCGATGCCCATGTTGCGCACCATGCTGCGACCGAGCAGCGCCACGCGACGCCCGTTGGCGTGTGCGGCGTCGAGCACCTGCTGCACGCGGTGAACGTGGCTCGAGAAGCTCGCCACGACGACGCGACGCGGCGCCTTCGCGATCACCTGATCGAGCACGGGGCCGATACCCCGCTCCGTGGGCGTGAAGCCGGGAACGTCGGCGTTCGTGGAGTCCACCAGGAACAGGTCGACCCCCTCCTCACCGAGTCGCGCGAAAGCGCGCAGATCGGTGATGCGGCCGTCCAGCGGAAGCTGGTCCATCTTGAAGTCGCCGGTGGCCAGCACGAGGCCCGCGGGCGTGCGGATCGCAACGGCCAAGGCATCCGGGATCGAGTGGTTCACCGCCACGAACTCGAGGTCGAAGGGCCCCACCTGTTCGCGCTGCCCCTCCGTGACCGTGAGCGTGTACGGACGGATGCGGTGCTCCTTGAGCTTCGCCTCGATGAGGGCGAGCGTGAGGCCCGAACCGATGAGGGGGATGTCGCCCTTGAGCTTGAGCAGGTACGGCACGGCGCCGATGTGGTCTTCGTGCCCGTGCGTGAGCACGACGCCGACGATGTCGTCGAGGCGGTGCTTGATGGGCTCGAAGTCCGGAAGGATCAGGTCGACGCCGGGCTGGTGCTCCTCGGGGAACAGCACGCCGCAGTCCACGACGAGCAGCTTGCCCTCGTACTCGAACACGGTCATGTTGCGCCCGACCTCGCCGAGGCCGCCGAGGGGGAAGACGCGGAGGGTGCCGGGAGCGAGCTCCGGCGGAGCGTAAACGGTCGTGGGCATATGTGCCTCCTCGGACGCCACCGCGTGGCATCCCTTCTTTTCCGATGCCGCCTCGCGACATCTCCGTGTGGTGCGTCCCGAGCCGTGGATCGGCGGACGTCGATGTCTATCGCGTGGTGCCGTGCACCTTCGGCAGGGCACCGCCGGCGGCCGCGTTGCGGTCGGGGCGGAAGTTGGAGAAGTCGGCGCCGGCGACGTCCTTCACGAGGGCCAGCTCGTCTTCGATGACGGCGGCCTCCCACTCCTCCGGCCCGACGAGGGGCAGGCGGACCCGGGGGCTGCCGATGCGGCCGAGGCCGTGCAGGATGTACTTCGCCGCGACCGTGCCGGGTACGTGCGTCATGACGGCGCGCACCAGCGGCTCGAGGCTCTGGTGCGCGGCGGTGGCGGATGCCAGATCGCCCGCGTTCACGGCATCCACGATCGTCCGGTAGGGCGTGGCGGTGATGTTCGCCGTCACGCCGATCAGGCCGCTCGCGCCGATCGAGAGGTGCGGGAGGACGTTGGCGTCGTCGCCCGAGAAGTACATGAGGTCGGTCTGGTTGAGCACACGGCTGACCTCGCTGAAGTCGCCCTTGGCGTCTTTGATCGCGAGGATGTTGGGGTGCTTCGCCAGGCGCAGGATCGTCTCGTACTTGATGGGCACACCCGTGCGGCCGGGGATGTCGTACAGGATGACCGGCAGGTCGGTCGCGTCGGCCACCAGACGGAAGTGCGTCAGGATGCCGGCCTGCGTGGGCTTGTTGTAGTACGGCGTGACGATCATGATGCCGTCGGCGCCGGCCTTCTCACTCGCCTTGTAGAGCTCGATGGCGTGCGCGGTCTCGTTCGAGCCACCGCCCGTGATGATCTTGGCGCGGCCGGCGGAGACGCTCTTGCCGACCTCGACGAGACGCAGCTTCTCGGGGTCGGTGAGAGTCGAGGTCTCACCCGTCGTCCCGGTGACGACGATGCCGTCGGCGCCGGCGGTGATGACGTCGTCGATGTGCTTCTCGGTGGCGGGCCAATCGACCTCGCCGTCGGCGGTCATCGGGGTGATGAGCGCGACGAGCACCTGACCGAAGGGGTTGCCGGAGTGCGTCATGGTCCCAGGGTATCGGTTCGACGGGGTGCTCCCCGTGGCACCGGTGAACAATGCGTGACGGCGCCGGAGCCTAGGGTGGCGGAATGAGCTGGACCACCCGCACGACGCGCACCGTCTACGAGAACCCCTGGATCCACGTGCGGGAGGACGAGGTCACCGGCCCGCACGGCGAGGGCATCTACGGCGTCGTCCGGATGCAGCACCCGGCCGTCTTCGTCATCGCCCTCGATGACGAGGAACGGGTCTGCCTCGTCGAGCTCGAGCGGTACACCACGGGCCGCTCGATCGAGGTCCCCGCGGGCGGCTCGGACGGCGAGGACCCGCTCCTCGCCGCGCAGCGCGAGCTGCTCGAGGAGACCGGGGTCACGGCATCCGAATGGCGACACCTCGGTCGGATGAACGCCCTCAACGGCATCGCGGACGCCCCCGAGCACGTCTATCTCGCGCGGGGGCTTTCGATGACGGATGCCACGGCCTCCCAGCACGAGGAAGGCATCGACGCCGTGCGGTGGGTGCCGTTCGCCGAGGCCCTGCAGCTCGTGGCCGACGGGGAGATCACCGATGGGGAGACGATCGCCGCGCTGGCGTTCGCGGGAATCCGGCTGGGCCGGTTCCGGTAGGTCGACTCAGCGGCCCCGTGCCGCGGCGCGCACGACGAGGCGGTCGGGGAGAAGACGCGAGACGGCGACCAGGGTCTTGTACCGCCACGACGGTACCGACACCGCGCGGCCGCGCGCGGCGTCGCGCAGACCCTCGCGAACGACCGTCTCGGCGTCGAGCCAGAGGCCCGGCGCGACCCCCTCCTGCCCCGGCGGCAGGCCCAGGCGCTCGTGGAAGTTCGTGTGGACGAATCCCGGGCACACGGCCGTGACCGTGACCCCCCGCGGTCGGTAGACGACGTTCGCCCATCGGCTGAAGGAGATGAGCCACCCTTTCGCCGCGCCGTAGGTCCCGCGCGGCACGAAACCGGCGACCGAGGCGACATTGACGATCCGTCCGCGACCCCGCTCGAGCATCGCGGGCAGTGCCGCCCGGGTGAGACGGAGCGCGGCCTCGACGTGAAGACGGAGGTGACGGACCTCGTCGTCCACCGGATTCTTCTCGAAGGCGAGGTCGAGTCCGAAGCCGGCGTTGTTGACGAGCACGTCGACGCCCTCGGCCAGTCGTCTCTCGACCGCGGCGAGCGCGTCCTCGTCGAGGAGGTCGGCGACCAGCACCTCGACCCGGACGCCTCGCCGACCGCGGATCTCGGCGGCGAGCGCCTCGAGGGCCGCCCGGTCGCGCGCGACGATCACGAGGTCGGCGCCACGCGCCGCGAGCTGCCGGGCGAACTCGGATCCGAGCCCCGAGCTGGCGCCGGTGATCAGGGCGGTGGGCATGTCAGTCCTCCTGTCGACGGTAGGTCTCGAAGCGATACCGGATGCCGCTCCGTGAGGTGTGCCATCCCTCCTCGGGGTCGACGGCATCCCGTCGCCATGCCTCGATCGAGGGGGCGAAGGTGTCGCCGTCGACGGCGATGTCGAGACGCGTGAGCTCGACGAGGTCGGCGCGGTGGATGGCGTCGGCGTAGAGGCGACCGCCGCCGATGACCCACACGGTGTCGCTCTCCGCCAGGGAGAGGGCCTCGGCGAACGAGGACGCCCTCTCGGCTCCCTCGTCGCTCCACGCGGCGGATCCGGTGACCACGATGTTCCGTCGGCCGGGCAGGGGCCGGAACCGCGGCGGGAGGGATTCCCACGTCCGTCGGCCCATGACGACGTCGGACGACCCGGTCACGGCACGGAAGTGCGCGAGGTCTTCGGGCACGTGCCACGGCATGCCGCCATCGGCGCCGATGACACCGCCCCGGGCCTCGGCCCAGACGAGCCCGATCACGGTCATACCGCGACGGCTCCGCGGATGGCGGGGTGGTGCCGGTAGTCCTCGACGAGGACGTCGTCGTAGGTGTAGTCGAAGATCGACTCCGGCGTGCGGGCGAAGCGCAGCGTCGGGTACGGGTAGGGCTCGCGTGCGAGCTGCTCCTGCACCTGCTCGCGGTGGTTGTCGTAGACGTGGCAGTCGCCGCCGGTCCAGACGAACTCGCCGGGCTCGAGACCGGTCTGCTGAGCGACCATCAGGGTGAGCAACGCATAGGAGGCGATGTTGAAGGGCACCCCCAGGAACATGTCGGCGCTGCGCTGATAGAGCTGGCACGACAGCTTGCCATCGGCCACGTAGAACTGGAAGAGCGCGTGACAGGGGGCGAGCGCCATGTCGGGGATGTCGGCGGGGTTCCACGCGGACACGATCAACCGCCGCGAATCGGGGTCGCGCCGGATCTGCTCGATCACCTGCGAGATCTGGTCGATCGTGCCGCCGTCGGCGGTCGGCCAGGAACGCCACTGCACGCCGTAGACCGGCCCCAGTTCACCGTCGCCGTCGGCCCACTCGTCCCAGATGGTGACGCCGTTGTCCTTCAGCCAGCCGACATTGGACTCGCCGCGGAGGAACCACAGCAGTTCGTACACGATCGACTTCACGTGCACGCGCTTGGTCGTGATGAGCGGGAAGCCCTCGGCCAGGTCGAAGCGGATCTGTCGGCCGAAGACGCTCGTGGTGCCGGTGCCGGTGCGATCGGACTTGTGGACGCCCGTCTCGAGAACGTCGCGCAGCAGGTCTTCGTACGGAGTGGGGATGTCGGCGGTCACGGCCCTCACGATACCCGCCACGGGCGCGGCCGAGCCGTCGAGGAAGCGGGCCGTGGAGCAGTGATCGGCCGCTCCCGCTCGGGGAGGAGGAGTGGCGGCGTCACGATGCGACTCATCGGCCCCGATGTCGGAAGCGGCGGTTAGCGTTGTCGACCGTGGACCTCGCTCTCGCCCTCGTGATCGTCGCCGCGCTGTTCGCGGTCACCGTCGTGCTGGGCCTCGTGTGGCGCCGCGGGCAGGGACGCGCGCGGGGCGTCGACGCGGGCGAGACGGTCGACCCGCGCGTGCTCGAGTCCGGACCGCTCGGCGAGACCGCCACCCTGGTGCAGTTCAGCACCGAGATGTGCGCGCGCTGCCCCGGCGTGCACCGCATGCTCTCGGCGGTCGCCGACGATCGCACGGGGGTGCGCCACATCGACGTCGATCTGACGCACCGCCCCGACCTGGCGAAGCGGTTCCGGGTCCTGCAGACGCCGACCACCCTCCTCCTCGACGGGACCGGGCTCACCGTCCGTCGCTTCGGTGGCCCTCCGACCCGCGCCGACGTCGAGCTCGAACTGGACCGCCTCACGAAAGAGACCTCCCATGGCTGAACCCGCCCGCATCGATGCCCGCGGTCCGCGCTTCGCGGCATCCGTCACCGCCGTCCTCCTCCTCATCGCGACGCTGTTGAGCCTGCTCGGGGTCTCCACCTGGCGCGAGGCGAGCTTCGGGTGGTTCACGTATCAGCCGCTTTCGGGAGAGACCATCGCTCCGGGCGGGTGGGTGCTGCCGCAGCTCTCCGTGGTGTCGCGCGTGGCCGATCCCGGTTTCCTGCTCGTGCTCGTCGTCGCGCTGCTGTTCGTGTGGGGCGTGGTCTCCCCGCGCACCGCACCCTGGGGCGTCCTGTACCGCCGGGTCGTGCAGCCTCGGCTCGCGCCGCCGACCGAGTTCGAAGACCCTCGTCCTCCCCGCTTCGCTCAAGGTGTCGGCCTTTTCGTCACGACGGTCGGGCTCCTCTTGCACGTGACCGGAGTGCCCTGGGCGCTCCCGATCGCCGCCGCGATGGCCTTCGTGGCCGCTTTCCTCAACGCCGCCTTCGGACTGTGCCTCGGATGCCAGCTCTATCTCGTGTTGCAGCGGGCGGGCCTGGTGGGCCGCCGGGGGCCGGCATCCGCCTGATCGGTTCGCTACGGAAGCGCTGTCAAGACCTGAAGGGTCGCGCTGGTCCTCGTTAGGCTGGCCGCGTCGCGGTCGCCCGGACCGCAGCCATCACGTCGTGATCCTCGGATCGCGCAGACACCACGGAGGTTCCCATGGCCGTCACGAGCGAAGCCGCCACCGCCTGGAAGGGCAGCCTGTTCGAGGGATCGGGTGAGGTCACGTTCACCTCGTCCGGCATCGGGACGTTCGACGTCAACTGGAAGGCCCGTAGCGAAGGCTCCAGCTCGGTCACCACGCCCGAGGAGCTCCTCGCCGGTGCGCACTCCGCGTGCTTCAGCATGGCGCTGTCGAACGCCCTCGCCGAGAACGGCACCCCGCCGGAGTCGGTGGACGCCACCGCTTCCGTCACCTTCAAGCCCGGCACCGGCATCACCGGCAGCCACCTGAACGTCAACGCCGTCGTGCCCGGTCTCGACGCGGCGACGTTCGAGAAGATCGCGAACGACGCGAAGGCGAACTGCCCGGTGTCGCAGGCGCTCGCGGGCATCGACATCACCCTCGAGGCGACGCTTGCCTGAGACCCCGGCCCGACGCGTCGTCCTCGCCGGCGCGTCGGGCCTCATCGGCTCCGCCCTGGCCGATTCCCTGCGCGCTGACGGCATCGAAGTGACGTCCCTCGTCCGTCATGCGCCACGCGACGCGCACGACGTGCAGTGGCTGCAGGATGCCGCTCCCCTGAACCCCGATGTCCTCGCGGGAGCCGACGCGGTGGTGTGTCTCAACGGCGCCTCCATCGGGCGCTTTCCCTGGACGCCGTCGTACAAGAGCACCCTGCTGTGGTCGCGGATCACCCCGACGCGGACGCTCGCCACCGCGATCCGAGCGCTCGGCTCGGACGCTCCCGCGCTCGTGAACGCGAGCGCCACGGGCTACTACGGCTCGCAGCCGGGCGCCGTGCTCACCGAGGAGTCCGGACGCGGGAAGGGCTTCCTCGTCGACGTCTGCGTCGACTGGGAGGCCGCCGCCCGCACCGCGGGCGATCAGGCTCGTGTCGCTCTGCTGCGGACGGCCCCGATCGTCCACGAGAAGGGCGTCCTGAAGCCGCTGCTGCTTCTGACCAAGCTCGGCGCCGCAGGTCCGATCGGCCGGGGAACGCAGGTCTGGCCGTGGATCACGCTCGACGACGAGGTACGGGCCATCCGGCACGTCATCGACTCCGACATCGACGGACCGGTCAACCTGACGGGCCCGACGCGCGCGACGGCCAACGACCTGGGTTTCGCCCTCGCCCGCCGGATGAACCGGCCCTACGTCTTGCGTGCCCCGGTCTGGGGGATGAAGCTCGCGTTGGGGAAGGACGCGACGGACGCGCTTCTCATCTCGGATGCCGACGTACGTCCGCGCGCGCTGGAGGACAGTGGCTTCACGTTCACGCACCGCACGGTCGAGGAGGCCGTGGCCTCCGCGGTTCCCGCCCCGGGCGAGGGCTGACCCGGCGAGATCGGCGTGATTCTGCGATTTCTCTGGCGGTGAGCGCGCGCGGCGGCGGGTGCGCACCGGACTACTGCGGGTGCGCACCGGACCACGGCAGGTGCGCGCCCGACCACGGCAAGCACGCACGCGCACGCCGACGCTGAACCCACCCGCGCGGGGCGGAGTCAGCCGCGGCGGCGCTCCGCGTCCTCGAGCCGGATCGCCGTGCGGATGGCCTCCCGTGCGCGACGGCGATCGCCGGCTGCGTCGTACGCGAGGCCAAGACGGTATCGCGCGCGCCAGTCATCGGGGTGCGCTTCGACGTCGGCGCGATACCGCGGGAAGAGCGCGTCCCCGTCTTCGCGCTCGATCCGGCCGCTCGGGCGCACGGGCAGGTCTTCGTCGGGGAGTCCGCCCTCGGCATCCAGACGCTCGCCCACGCGCTGCGCGCGCACGCCGAACCACAGCTCCCGCCCGATGGCCCACAGGGCGAGGAGGGGCAGGACGATCAACGCGATGCCCATGACGACGCCGACGGTGTCACCGCTGCCGAGCAGGACGATCGCTCGCTGTCCCGCGAGGAAGACGTAGAGCAGAAGCAGCACCGTCATCAGCGCGACGGCGAGGCGAACTCTCATGCGCTCGTGGCGCCCGCCACCTGGCCGGAGACGTCGTCGTCGGCGACGGGGGCCTCCGGGGCGGCCGGGCGGGTGCGCACACCGATGTCGATGAAGCTGTCGAGGCCGATCACGACGCCCGTGGCCTCGCGGGCCGCGGCGAGGGCGATGCGGATCCCCGGCGCGTAGGCCGTGGCCGGGTCGACGGTGTCGTGGACGATCGTGAGCGATTCCCCCGGGCCGGACAGCACCGTCTCCTGACGAGCGACCACACCCGGGCGACGCAGGGAGTGGATGGGAACGGATGCCACCCGCTGACCGCGGGCGCGCTGGTCGACGTGGGGAGACTCGACGGGCCCGACCTCGGCGCGGGCGGCGGCGATGAGCTCTGCCGTGCGCACGGCGGTGCCGCTGGGCGAATCGACCTTGGTCTCGCGGTGGGCTTCGATGATCTCGATCGAGGGGAAGAACGGCGCCGCCGCAGCCGCGAGAGCGCTGCCGATGACGGATCCCAGCGAGAAGTTGGGGATGAAGACGACGCCCGTGCCGCTGGCATCCACGAGCGGGCGGACGAGGGCGATGCGCTCGTTGGACCAGCCCGACGTGCCGACGAGCACGTTGATGCCCCGTTCGATCGCCGCGCGCACGATGTCGATGGACACGGCGGGCGTCGACGCGTCGATGACCAGGTCGGCACCGTCGAGCTCGCTCATCTCGGACCGGGAGGTGAGCACCGCGGACACCTCGTACCCTTCTTCGGCCTCGACGACCTCGCGGATCACTCCGCCCAGCTTGCCGGTCCCGCCCACGATGGCCACACGCGTCGTCATGGGTCAAGCCTAGGCGGCGCGGCGGCGCTGGTCGCGGCGTTGTCCACAGGCGCGCCGCGCGTGCCTCCCGGGGCTTCCCCGTCGCGGCGTCGCGACATCGTCCGCGTGCCCGCGCGGCAGGACAGAGCCGCGCTCAGCGCAGCGTCTTCAGACGCCACGTGACGCGCTGGCGTGGATCCCCGGATGCCGCCTCCTCCACCCGATCGACGGCGAAGCCCTCGCGCTCGTAGAAGCGACCGGCCCCGTCGTTGACCGTGAAGTGCTCGATTCCGACCCGCTCCGTTCCCTCGGGAAGCACCGTGTAGACGACGTCGAGCAGGCGGGGTCCGACCCCCTCCCCGCGCAGCGCGGGGTCGACGTACAGCTTCCAGATCATCGGCGGATCCATTCCCGGATCGACCTGGGCTACCCCGACGATCTCGCCACCGTCGACCGCGACGACGACGTGACCGTCGCGCACGGCCGGACGCATCTCGTCGTCGCTCCACCACCGCTCCACCTGTGCGTCCGCGGCCGCGCTCCCCAGCAGCGGGGCGTAGTGCGCCGCGACGTGACGGGCACCGAAGGCGCGCACCGCGCTCGTCTCCTCCTCACGGGCGCGACGGAACACGAGAGCACGGGATGCCGACATGTCGGCGACTCTAGCGAAACGCGGGGTGAGCGAAACGCGGGGTGAGCGATGATGGCGGAGTGAGCGACACGGATGCGACACGGCGCTTCTACGACACCGTCGCCGCGGCGTACGCGGCGGCCCTCCCCGACACACGGGCGGAGGCACCGCTCGACCTCGGCATGATCGCTCAGTTCGTCGCCGACGTCCCGGACGGTGACGGGCTGATCGTGGACGCCGGTTGCGGGACCGGCCGCTTGCTCGCCCACCTCGCCACGCTCGGGGCGTCCCCGCTCGCGGGGGTCGACCTCTCCCCCGCGATGGTGACGCGGGCCAGAGACGCGCAGCCCGATATCCCGGTCGAGGTCGCCGAGCTGACGGCCCTGCCGTTTCCGGATGCCACGGTGCGCGGCATCCTGTGCTGGTACGCCATCATCCACAGCGACGCGGACGAGGTCACGGCGATCAGCCGTGAAGCGTGTCACCGCGGTGGTGGAACGCGCCGCCCGGGCTCGCGAGAAGCATGCCCAGGGCTTCGTCCTGGCGCGCCGCCGCTGAGAGCGCGCCGACTCGCCGCGGGGGGCGGCGGTCAGACAGGAAGCGGGTCGACCAGGCCCGTGCGCAGCTCGACCGGCAGGTGCGCCAGGTCGTTGTGCGACAGGAGGGTCCAGGGACGTCCCTTCTTCTGGGCGATGACGGTCAGGCCGCAGTAGGCCTGGTTGATCGTCATCCAGCGCCAGTCCGGGGCCTGCAGCACCTCGCGGACGAACCAGGAGATCACGAAGTTGTGCGTGATCAGCAGCTCGTGCACCTCGCCGGTCTTGCGGGCGAGGAACTCGGCGGTGGCATCCGCCATCTGCGCCCGGCCGGCGTCCACCTCGGCCTCGGTGACGGAACCGAAGAACGGCTCGTAGGCGGCCGGGGTCTCGGGGGTCATTCCCGTGGGCACGCAGTCGAACAGCAGGGCGGACGGCTCGGGCGCCACCGACGGCAGGCGCTCGGCCACGGCGTTGGCGGTCTGCGCCGCACGCTCCAAAGGCGAGTGCCAGACGGCGTCGAGCGGGAGCCCCGACAAGCGATCGGCGATCAGGGCCGCCTGACGCTGACCACGGGGAGAGAGGGGCCCGTCGGCGAGGCCGTGCTCGGCATCCTGATGCTCGCCGTGGCGCACCAGGTAGATGTAGTGCGTCACGTCAGCTCACCTCGTCGTCAGTCCCACGGCCCCCCGCCGCACGTCTTCCACCCTACGTCACACCCCCGCGGGTGAGCCCGTCACTCGGCGGCGCGGGCGATGTCGGAGAGCTGCGCGCGGCTGAGGCGCACGCCGACGGCCCGCATGCACTCCACCACATGGCGAGGTGCGAAGGCGTTGACGATCGGCGCCGCCACGATCTTCTGCGCGAGAAGCCAGGCGACGGCCACGGCGGCATCCGGAATGCCCAGCTCGGTGCCCACGGCATCCAGAGCGCGGAGGACCTTCGAGCCGCGGCGGTTGAGGTGCATCGCCAGCTGGGAACCGCGGACCGACCGCGACTGCTGGTCGCGCGTGCGCGTCTCACCCGCGAGGAAACCGTGCGCGAGAGGGTGCGAGGGGGTGACCGCGATGCCCTGCGCCGCCGCGATGAGACGCAGGTCACCGTCGAACTCGTCGCGGCGCAGGACGTTGTACGGCACGTCGAGGACGGTGATGCGCGGGTATCCCGCGGAGGAGAGGATCCGCGCCTCGACGAGCTGCGCGGCCGTGTAGCCGTGCGCGCCGATCGCACGGACCTTGCCCGATTCGACGAGCCACTCGCTGGTGGCGAGGGTGTCTTCCAGGATGGCCGCATCGCCGCGAGCCGCGTCCAGCGAGAGGACGTCGATACGGTCGGTGCCGAGCCTCTGCAGCGACGCCTCCACGGCGCGCACGAGGTTGACCGAGTCGAGGCCGGGGTTGTCGGGGTGACGCCCCACGCGGACGGTGAGCACCATGTCGTCGCGGACGCGACGCGTACGCATCCACTCGCCGATGATGAACTCGCTGCGCCCGGCGGCGTAACTGTCGGCGGTGTGCAGGGCGTTGCCACCCAATTCGGCGTAAGAGTCGAGGATGTCGTGACTGGAGGTCGCATCGACGTTCCAGCCGAACTCCCCTCCGCCCAAGAAGAGGGGGAAGACGTCGAAGCCGGTTTCGCCGAGCGGAACCCGCACGTGAGAGCCGAGGCCCGGCCCCTGCAGGGTCACGGGGGCGGAGGGATGCGGCGGCCTGTCGCGCCGTAGGCGCGCGGAGGGGACGTTCTCTACGCCCGAGCCGCTCATGATGGGATCCCCCTCGTTACGTCGGGGGATCGCCGGGTGAGACCGACGTCCACGCCCCCCGACGCGTACTACGAGGGTAAAGCCTCACCCGGAATCGACCGCTGAATCACCCGCCGCGCCGATAAACATTGCATAACGCTTGGCTGCGGAACGCACGGATGCCCGCCCCGCACGAAGCGGGACGGGCATCCGTCAGAGGAGAGGATCAGCCCTCGGCGGGAGCCTCGGGGCCCTCGCTCGCGGCGGCCGAGCTCTGCGTGTCGGCAGGCTCCGGCGTGGCGGCCTCCTCGTCGAGCACGGGCTCGAGCGACAGCTTGCCGCGGTCGTCGATCTTCGTGATGCGCACGAGGATCTTGCGACCGACCGAGAGCACGTCCTCGACGTTCTCGACGCGCTTGCCACCGGCGAGCTTGCGGACCTCGCTGACGTGCAGCAGGCCGTCCTTGCCGGGGAGCAGCGAGACGAACGCGCCGAAGGTCGCGATCTTGACGACGGTTCCGAGGAACTGCTCGCCCACCTCGGGGTTGGTCGGGTTGGCGATCGCGTTCACCTGGGCACGGGCCGCCTCGGCCGAGGGGCCGTCGGTCGCGCCGATGTAGACGGTGCCGTCGTCCTCGATCGAGATCTGGGCGCCGGTCTCGTCCTGGATGGAGTTGATCGTCTTGCCCTTGGGTCCGATGAGCTCACCGATCTTGTCGACCGGGATCTGCACGCTGATGACGCGCGGCGCGGTGGGCGCCATCTCGTCGGGAGCGTCGATCGCGGCGTTCAGGACGTTGAGGATCGTCAGACGAGCCTCCTTCGCCTGGGTGAGGGCGGCGGCCAGCACCGACGACGGGATGCCGTCGAGCTTGGTGTCGAGCTGGATCGCGGTGATGAACTCGCTGGTACCGGCGACCTTGAAGTCCATGTCGCCGAGGGCGTCTTCGGCACCGAGGATGTCGGTCAGCGCGGCGTAGCGCGTCTGGCCGTCGACCTCGTCGGTGACCAGGCCCATGGCGATACCGGCGACGGGGGCGCGCAGCGGCACACCTGCGTTCAGCAGCGACAGGGTCGAGGCGCAGACCGAGCCCATCGACGTCGAACCGTTGGAGCCGAGGGCCTCGGACACCTGACGGATCGCGTAGGGGAACTCCTCGCGGCTGGGGAGCACCGGAACGAGCGCGCGCTCGGCGAGGAATCCGTGGCCGATCTCGCGACGCTTCGGCGACCCCACGCGGCCGGTCTCACCGGTCGAGTACGGCGGGAAGTTGTAGTGGTGCAGGTAGCGCTTGCTCGTGATGGGCGACAGCGAGTCGATCTGCTGCTCCATCTTGAGCATGTTCAGCGTGGTGACGCCCAGGATCTGGGTCTCGCCGCGCTGGAAGATCGCCGAACCGTGGACGCGCGGGATGACCTGGACCTCGGCGTCGAGCGGGCGGATGTCGGCCAGACCACGGCCGTCCATGCGGACGCCCTCGGCGAGGATGCGACCGCGGACGATCGTCTTCGTCACCGACTTGTACGCGGCGTTGAACTCCAGCGTCGCGACGGCGGGCAACTCGCCCGACTCGACGGCGGCGAGCAGCTGCTCCTTGACGGAGGCCTTGACCTCGTCGTCGGCGTTCTGGCGCTCCTGCTTGTCGGCGATCTGGTACACCGGCACGAGACGGTCGTAGGCGCGACCGGCGACGAAGTCGTACGTCTGCTGGCTGTAGGCCGGGAAGACGGGGAACGACTGAATCTCCTTGGCCGCGGTGCGCGCGACCTCGTTCTGCGCGTCGACGAGCTGGCGCAGGAAGGGCTTGGCAGCCTCGAGGCCCTCGGCCACGACCTGCTCGTTCGGCTTGGTGGCGCCGCCCTTGATCATGTTCCAGCTGCCCTCGGTGGCCTCGGCCTCCACCATCATGATGGCGACGTCGCCGTCGTCGAGCACGCGGCCCGCGACGATGAGGTCGAAGACGGCTTCCTCGAGCTGGGTGACGGTCGGGAAGGCGACCCACTGGTCGGCGTTCTCGCCGTGGCCCGGGATGAGCGCCAGGCGCACACCCGCGATGGGACCAGAGAACGGCAGACCGGAGATCTGGGTCGAGAGCGATGCCGCGTTGATCGCGAGCGCGTCGTAGAACTCGCCGGGGGCGATCGAGAGCACGGTGACGACGATCTGGACCTCGTTGCGCAGGCCGTCGACGAACGACGGACGCAGCGGGCGGTCGATGAGGCGGCACACGAGGATGGCCTCGGTCGAGGGGCGGCCCTCACGGCGGAAGAACGAGCCGGGGATCTTGCCGGCGGCGTAGGAACGCTCTTCGACATCGACGGTCAGCGGGAAGAAGTCGAAGCCTTCACGCGGGTGCTTGCCGGCGCTGGTGGCCGACAGGAGCATCGTCTCTTCGTCGAGGTAGGCGGCGACGGCGCCCTGGGCCTGCTGAGCGAGGCGACCGGTCTCGAAACGGATGGTGCGGGTGCCGAAGCGGCCGTTGTCGAGAACGGCTTCAGCGGCGGTGATTTCTGGACCTTCCAAGAGGTCCCTCCTTCTTTGTTTAGGCTCGCCGCCCCGTGTGGGCGACGAGCTGACATGCGAAGGAGCAGGAACAGGCAGAAAGGGCGCGCCGACGCATCGGCCCGGAAATCCCGGCGACTGGCCACCAGTAGACGACCACCCGGCATTCCGACGGGGAGTCCACCACAGGGGACCAGCGTCTGCCGGCCTGCTCCGTGTGCTCATGTGTAATTGAGCGGATGCCAAGACGGCACCCCGAATGAGCCTAGCAGCGCCCCGAGGATTCGGGTGGTTCCGACACGACGCGACGAATACAGTGGCCTCATGGGCCTCATTCGTCGCACCAGTCACACGCTCCTCGCGTGCGCGCTGATCGGCGCTGCCATCGCCCCCTCGCCGGCGTGGGCCGCCCCGTCGTCGTCCGTCCGCGTGCTCACCGCCGCCGCGGATGACGACGACCCTGCCGTCATCGAGGTCAAGAAAGAACTGGATGCGGCCGAGGCCTCCGCCGCCGCCGCATCACGGCGCGCCCTCGACACCTCCGCCGAAGCCGAGCGCACGCGCCTGTTGGCCGCGTCCACCGCCGCGCGTGCCGAGACGCTCGCCGCGCAGAGCTCGGCCGCCGATGCCGTCCTGGCATCCGCCCACGCCCGCGCCGGGGCCAGCGCGGCGCGTCTGTACCGCACGACGGGCAATGGACCGCTCGTCGCCCAACTCCTGACGAGCGCCGACCCGGACTCGCTTCTCGAGCGCCTGGGATTGCTCGACCGCGTCGCGACCCTGACCACGCGCGACGCCGGCGAAGCCCGCAGCGCCGCGGACGTCGCGACCTCGCTGCGCACGCAGGCCGAGGCTGCTCGCACCGAGGCGGCCCGCCTCGCGACGGCGTCGGCGGCGACAGCTGCCACCGCCCAGACCGAAGCCGACACCGAGGCCCAGGCCGTCAGCGCGGCGCAGGCCCAGCTCGACGCCCTCTTCGCTCGACTCGCCGCCCTGCGCGAGACGACGGCTCAGCAAGAGCGCGAAGCGCGACTGCGCGAGCAGACCCAGCGCGAAGCGCAGGAGCCGGGAGGGAACGGCGGGGGCGGCAACAACGGCGGCGGCTCGAACAACGGCGGCGGGGGCGGCAACAACGGCGGCGGCTCCCACAACGGCGGCGGCGGGAACAACGGAAGCGGGAACAACGGCGGCGGAAGCGGCGGGGGCGACAACGGGGGCGGCGGCTCGAACAACGGCGGCGGCAACGGCGGCGGCACGACTCCCCCACCGACGGCCCCGGCCGGCCCGATCATGAGCCCCGGGGAAGCGCGCGACTACGCGCGCGGCGCGATCGGCGGCTACGGGTGGGGAGACGATCAGTTCTCCTGCCTGGTGTCGCTGTGGAATCGCGAGTCCGGCTGGCGGGCTGACGCCCTGAACCCGGGGAGCGGTGCCTACGGCATCCCCCAGGCGCTGCCCGGCGAGAAGATGGCGTCCGCGGGTCCCGATTGGCGCACGAACGCGGCGACCCAGATCGCCTGGGGTCTGTCGTACATCAGCTCGCGGTACGGCTCGCCGTGCGGCGCGTGGGGCCACTCGGAGCAGACCGGCTGGTACTGACTCGTCCCGGGGGCTCAGCGCGGTCCCTCCGACAGGCCCCGGGTGGAGCCCCGGTCAGAGACACCCGACTCACGACGGGCCCGAGGCGAGGCGGCTGAGCCCGTCGAAGCCACCGGACTCTCTACGTCGTCCGCGCGCGCTCCCAGTCGCCGCGCGTCGGCAACTCGACGTACGCGGAGTGCTTCGCCGCCACCCCATCGCCCGCGGTGCGGCCGCGAACCCGTCGCCACACCCACGGCAGGGCGTCGCGCGTGATCCATCCGCCGCGGGCCGGCTCGTCGTCGGCGTGCAACGCCTCGTCGAGACCGAGCAGCGCGGCCGCGTCCGGCACGCCGAGCGCCTCCGCGGCACGGTAGGCCACCAAGCGGTGTCCCGCCGAACGCAGGTGGACCAGGTCGTCAGCCCACAGCGGCAGTTCCCCGAGCTCGGCCACGGCCTCGAGGTCGAGCAGGATCGCCCCCTGCTCGGCGGCGATGCGGCGCAACTCGACGTTGTAGGTCGAGAAGCGACGCGCGAACAGTCGCGCGGCGGCGCGGTGCGGAAGAAAAGTCGTGACCAGCAGCACGTCGGCCCCGGTCCGGCGCACGGCGCGTACCGCGGACTCGACCTCCGCGACGATCGCGGGAATCACCGGGCGGGGTCCGACCAGGTCGTTCGCGCCGATGAGGATCGACACGAGGTCGGGCTTCATCTCGAGCGCCGCCGGCACCTGCTCGTCGATGAGGTGGCGCACGCGGCGGCTGCGCACCGCGAGGTTGGCGTAGCGGAACGGTCCGTCCTCGCTCGTTCCCGCGAGCAGCTCGGCGAGGCGGTCCGCCCACCCGCGGTAGGCCCCCGTCGGCATGCGCGACTGATCGCAGAGGCCCTCGGTGAGCGAGTCGCCCAGAGCGACGAATCGCGTCCACCGACCGCGGGCTCGGGATGCCACGGGCGCAGCCGGCCGTCGCGCTCCGCGCACGAGCAGACTGTCGTCGATCGCGCGGAGAGCGCGCGCTTCCCGGTAATGCCCCACGAGGTCGTCCGTCAGCGCGGACCACGTGCGCCCCGTGACCGCGTCGCGCGCGGCGCGGGCGAACGCTTGGCGCTTCGACTCGTCGCCGACGAGGTCGGACACGCGGGCTCGGAGATCGTCGAGGTCACCGGGCCGGTAGAGCCACCCGTCCACGCTGGAGCGGACGAGATCGAGAGGTCCGCCCACACCCGTCGCCACGACCGGGACGCCACTGGCGAGCGCCTCCTGGATGGTCTGCCCGAACGTCTCGCTCTCACCCGGGTGCACGAACACGTCGAAGCCGGCCATGACCCGCGCGAGGGTGTCTCCCGAGAGGTGGCCGGTGAAGACGGCATCCGGGATCGCGGTCTGCAGACCCGCTCGCGAGGGTCCGTCGCCGACGATCACGAGCCGCGTGTTCGGCATCCCCGCCAGGGCGCGGAGGTCGTCGACCTGCTTCTCGGGGGCGAGGCGTCCGACGTAGCCGACGATGCGTTCGCCGTTCGGCGCCACCTCGGCCCTCCACGTGTCGTCGCGGTGGGTGGGCGCGAAGCGCACGGCATCCACTCCCCTGCCCCACCGTCGGAGACGGTCGATGCCGAGGCTTTCCAGCTGGTGCATCGAGGCCGACGAGGGAGCGAGCGTCAGGGTCGCTCGTCGATGCAGCCGTGCGACGTGCCCTTCGACGAGGGCCGTGGCGTGCGGGAGGCCGTACTTCTGCGCGTAGGCGATGACGTCGGTCTGGTAGACGGCGACGGTGGGGATGCGCAGCGCATCGGCGGCAGCGAGTCCCTGCCAGCCGAGGACGAACGGGGACGCCAGGTGCACGACGTCGGGGTCGAAGTCGCGCAGCAGAGCCCCCAGACGCGCCGCGCGTGCGAAGACCACGCGGACCTCGGGATACGAGGGCAACGGGACGGAACGGAGCAGCTCCGCCCGGGCACCGTGCAGGTCGGCGGTCACATCTCCAGACTTGGGAGCGATGACCAAGGTCTCGTGCCCCGCCTCGGCGAGATGGCGCAGGACGTGGAGAACGGAACCGGTGACCCCGTTCATGTGCGGAAGGAAGGACTCGGCCAGCAGCGCGACTCTCACGAGACCAGGGTGGGGCGGATCGGCACGCCGCGGGGGCTCGTCGAGGCCGATGTTCGCGATGTTCACCGGATGCTCCGCTGGGCGTCACCGCTGCGTGGGCGGGGCGTCTGGATCGACGGCGGAGAGTGACGGAATGGATGGGATCGACGCCTGGCTGCAGACCATCGCGGCGAGCCCCTGGGCCCTGCTCGGCATGGCGGCGCTCGTGTTCGCCGACGCCTTCCTGGTCGTGATCCCCGGAGAGGCGGCGGTCACGGCGTTCGGGGCCTTGGCCGTGTCGCACGGGACTCCGCCCCTGGCCGGGGTGATCGTCGTGGCGGGCGCGGCCGCTTTCGCGGGCGACGCGGGCTGCTACCTCGTGGGGCGCACCGTCGGCGTCGAGCGCTGGGCGTGGATGCGCGGGCCGCGCGTGGCGAGCGCGCTCGACTGGGCCAGGGCCCGGCTGGAGCGCAACGCCGCCGTGGTGCTCTTCACGGCGCGGTTCGTGCCGTTCGCCCGGCTCGCGGTGAACCTCGCGGCGGGGGCGGCGCGCGTGAACCCGGCGCGGTACCTCGGAGTCGCGGCGCTGGCGGCCCTGGCGTGGGCGGCGTATCAGGCGGTCATCGGTGCGGTGGTCGCGGCGGTGGTGCCGGGCGGACCGGTCGTCGCGGTGATCGTCTCGATCGTCGTGGCGGTGGGGATCGGCGTCGGCATCGACGTGGTGCTCGCGCGGCGGGCGAAGCGGCGGGCGGCGGTTCGGAGCTGAGGGGGCTGACGCGGGGGCGGCGAAGGGCTCCTGCGACGCGGGCAGCGCCGAGGCGCGTTCCCCCGAGTGAAGCTCGCAGAACGCCGCGCATCTCGGAGTTCCCGCGCGATTCCTCCGAGGAACGTGACGCTCTCCGAGATTCCGGATGCCGAGACCCGGCGCTCAGATCAGCGCGAGCGTCCGCTCCGCGGCGTCGACCAGCGCTCGACCGTACGACGGACCGTGGCCCGCTGCGTGCACAGCCAGAGGATGCAGCTGGTGCAGCGGCACGCGCTCCCGCCACCCGTCGCGCAGCGGTCGCGCGCGATCGTACGCCGCGAGGAACCGCTCGAGGAAGGGGCAGCCGAACAGCGCGAGCATCGCCAAGTCGGTCTCGCGGTGGCCGCCGTGCGCCGCGGGGTCGATGAGCACCACGGCCTCGTCCGTCCACAGGACGTTCCCCGCCCACAGGTCGCCGTGCAGGCGCGCGGGCGGCTCGTCGTCGTCGAAGGCTCCCGCGGCGATGACCGCGCACGCGCGACGGACGACGTCTGCTCCGGATGCCGACAGGTTCCCCGCCGCGACCGCGATCGGCACGAACGGCTCGACGCGCTGGCGGGCGTAGAACGCGCCCCAGGTCGCGGTCGGGCGCGCGGGCTGCGGGCGCCGGCCGATGAAGATGTCCCCCTCCCACCCCGGCGGCGGGGAGCCGAAGGAGTCCGCCCCGGCAGCGTGGGTCGCGGCGAGCGCGGACCCGAAGGCGTCTGCGACCTCGACGGTGGGCCGCCCCTCGGTGACGCGGTCGAGAATGATCCGGTCGTCGGCCACGGCGCGAACGCGGACGACGCGCGCTCCGTCCGCCGCGGCGAGCCAGCGCAGTCCCGCCGCTTCCGCGGCGAAGAAGGCGGTGGGGGCATCGGCCCGGGTCTTCACGTGCGCATCCATCGATCCAGTCTGTCGCGATGTCGGAGGCCCCGGGCACGATGGAGGGATGAGCGACGGCTACGACCCGGACTTCCTCGGCATCCCTCTCCCCCTCCCCGCGCCGGTCGTGCCGACGACGCGGCTCGACTACCCCCGGTTCTCGGTGCTTCTCGACGAGCAGCGTCGCTTCGCGGCGGTGACCGGCGTCGTGGTGGACGGGGCGACCCTTCGCGAGCAGCCACGCACCGGGGAATGGCGCCTCGACCCGCGTGTACCCGCCGGTGCGCAAGCCGGCCCCGAGGTCTACAGCCGCAACGATCTCGACCGCGGGCACCTCGTGCGTCGGCGCGACCCCGGCTGGGGCTCCGCGAGAGAGGCTCAGGATGCCACCGAGGCCACCTTCTTCTACACGAACGCCGCGCCGCAGGCCGCGGGCTTCAACCAGTCGAAAGAGCTGTGGCTGGGCCTGGAGGATCACGTGCTCACCTACGCCGAGACCACCGACCAGCGCCTCGCGGTGTTCACCGCGCCGGTGCTCGGCGACGCGGATCCGCCGTATCGCGGCATCCGTGTTCCCCTGCGATTCTGGAAGATCGCGGCGTGGCGCGACGGCGACGCTCTGGCCGCGGCGGGGTTCGTCCTCGATCAGACCGAGCTCGTCGACACGCGGCAGGGACTGACGATCCCGCCGCTCGGCGCGTTCCGCACGTTCCAGGTGCCCATCGCGGACCTCGCGACCGAAGCGCGGATCGATGCGGGTCCGCTCGCGGCGGCCGACACGTTCGTGCGGCGCGGGCTCCGTCCCGTCGCCGCGCGCGAGCTCCGGAGCGTCGACGACATCGTGCTGTGACCGGCACAGCCCGCGCCGGGCCGGGCCGCGGTCGCTGAGCCCGCCGCCGGCGCCACGCGCCGCGGTCCTCTCGACGGGCTCAGGGACCTCCCGTCGACGGGCTCGGGGACGTCTCGCGGACTCGGGGCGTCAGCTCACGCGCACCGCATGCAGCAGCGTGTCGATCGCGGACGCCGTGTGGCCCCCGCGCAGTTCGGCATCCGCACTCGTCCGGGTGATGCGCGCGCACCGCTCGATGCGGAACCGGTCGTCGAGGGCGCCGCGCAGCAGCTCGGGCGTGTAGAGGATCGCGGGGTCGGCCGGACCGTGCCCGCCCGCGGCGATGTTCTCGACGTCGTGCCCGATGACCACGAGCGCTCCGCCGGGCTTCACCCACCCCGCCATCCGCGCGACGGCCGCCGCACTGTCCGCCAGGTGGAGGTAGCACGACACGACGAGATCGACGGATGCCACGGGCTCCCACTCGTGCACGTCGGCGCGCACCCAGGTGACGGCGTCACCGCCGACGCGGGCTGCGGCGAGCGCGAGCCCCTCGGCCGAGAAGTCGATGCCGGTGCAGACCCAGCCCCGGTCCGCGAGCCAGACGGCGGTGCGTCCATCCCCCGTGGCGACATCGATCGCGGTGCCGGGCGTGAGCTGCGCGACGATCTCCCGCACGGCGGCGGGCGGTTCGGCGGCCCAGACTCCCCCGGCGGAGGCGCGGTAACGTTCGTCCCACTGCACGGCATCCATTCGGCACCCTCTCGTCGCCCCCACCTTAGAGCCGCGCGTGCGCCCTGCCGCGACCCACGGCCGCCGCAGAATCGGAGGCGGGCGCGAGATCCGGAGATCTCCGGCGAATCGGTCCGGATCTGCCGGCGATCTCCGAATCCGATGTGCCTCGTACTCGCGGCGCCCGCAGCCGTGACGCCTCGCCCTCGGGCCGGGGTGTGCACCCTCGCCCCGGCCGCTCCCGCGACGACCGGGCACGCGAAAGCCCCGCCACCCACACGGGCGACGGGGCTTTCGCGAGAGATCACTCCCCCGACAGACCACCCAGCAGGTGACCGAACGAGCGGCCCTCGCCGAGGTACGACGACGGGTCGTACGGGTCGGCGTCGCGAGCGGGCTCCCGGGCCGCGATGGCCTCGGCGAACTCGCGGGCGCCGCGGTCGACGCGCGAGCCGAGCGGAGCCACCTCGTCCGCGTTGGATCCCCAGTCACTGGATGCCGCGAACACACCGGTCGGCACGGGATCGGCGTGCAGGTAGGTGAAGAGCGGACGGATCGCGTAGTCGATCGCGAGCGAGTGCCGCGCGGTTCCGGCGTTCGCGCCGATGAGCACCGGGGTTCCGGCGAGCGCCTGGGGGTCGAGCACGTCGATGAACGACTTGAACAGCCCCGAGTAGCTCGTGGAGAAGATGGGCGTGACGGCGATGATGCCGTCGGCCGAGACGACCGTGTTGATCATCTGCTCGAGCGCGGGCGGCGCGAAACCGGTGAGCAGATTGTCGGTGAGGTCGTGGGCGTAGTCGCGCAGCTCGAACACGTCGGCCGTGGCCTCGATGCCCCTCTCGCGCAGCTCCGCCAGAGCGGCGTGCGCGAGACGGTCACCGAGCATGCGCGTCGACGAGGGCGTCGACAGGCCCGCGGTGATCACCGCGATGCGACGAGCGGTCACGTCAGGCACCGACCTTCGTCGCGGCCGCACCGAAGGCGCTGCCGGGCTGGGCGGCATCCTGGTACGGGCTGCCGGCGACCATGTTGTCCCCGCGGTTCGCTCCGGGAACCGCCTGGCGCGGAGCCGCTCCGGCGTAGATCTTCTCGACGAGGTTGGCGTGCGTGGGAGCGTCGGGCACCTCGGCGGGACGGTTCTTCTGCAGCTCCTTGCGGAGCACCGGCACGACCTCGGAACCGAGGATGTCGAGCTGCTCGAGCACCGTCTTGGTGGGAAGACCCGCGTGGTCGATGAGGAACAGCTGGCGCTGGTAGTCACCGTAGGTCTCGCGCATCGAGGCGTAACGGTCGATGATCTGCTGCGGCGACCCGACGGTCAGCGGGGTCATCTCGCTGAAGTCCTCGAGGCTCGGGCCGTGGCCGTACACCGGCGCGTTGTCGAAGTACGGACGGAACTCGCGCACCGCGTCCTGCGAGTTCGCGCGCATGAACACCTGACCGCCGAGGCCGACGATCGCCTGCTGGGGCGTGCCGTGACCGTAGTGCGCGAAGCGCTCGCGGTACAGCGTGATGAGGCGCTGGTAGTGCTCCTTGGGCCAGAAGATGTTGTTCGCGAAGAAGCCGTTGCCGTAGTACGCGGCCTGCTCGGCGATCTCGGGCGTGCGGATCGAGCCGTGCCACACGAACGGGGGCACGCCGTCGAGCGGGCGCGGGGTCGAGGTGAAGCCCTGCAGCGGGGTGCGGAACTTCCCCTCCCAGTCCACGACATCCTCCCGCCACAGCTTGTGCAGCAGGTCGTAGTTCTCGATGGTCAGGGGCAGACCCTGGCGGATGTCCTTGCCGAACCAGGGGTAGACCGGGCCGGTGTTGCCGCGGCCGAGCATGAGGTCGGCGCGACCGCCCGACACGTGCTGCAGCATCGCGAAGTCCTCGGCGATCTTCACCGGGTCGTTCGTGGTGATGAGCGTCGTCGAGGTCGTGAGGATCAAGCGCTCGGTCTGAGCGGCGATGTACGCCAGCGTCGTGGTCGGTGATGACGACCAGAACGGCGGGTTGTGGTGCTCACCGAGGGCGAAGACGTCGAGACCGACCTCCTCGGTGTGCCGGGCGATCGTGAGGGTGTCCTTGATGCGCTGAGCTTCGCTGGGCGTCTTGCCCGTGGTCGGGTCCTGGGTGATGTCGCTCACCGTCATGACACCGAACTGCATTCCGGGCCAGGTGTTCTCACTCATGATGCGCCTCCTATTTGTATGCATCTGAATATACATGCTGAAACGCACGACACCGAGGTTTATTCCGCCGTACCCCATCGGCATCCGGAATCCACCCCCGTGGACCGCCCGTCCCGGTCCGTCTAGCCTCGCTGACGATGACGAATGCCACCACCTCCCCACCCCCGAGAACCCGTGTGCCGTTCTGGGACAACGCGCGCTTCGGCGCGATCGTGCTCGTCGTCTTCGGCCACGCGATCCAGCGGCTGACCTACGACTCGGATGCCGCCGAGGCCCTGTACCTGCTCGTCTACGCGTTCCACATGCCGCTGTTCGCGCTCGTCGCCGGGTTCTTCTCGTCGTCGGCCGAGCCGACCCGCCGCCGCATGGCGCGACTGTTCACCGACCTGATCGCGCCCTACGTCATCTTCGAGACGCTGTGGACGATCACGCAGTTCCTCGTCACGGGGAGGACCAACCTCGACCCCGCCCAGCCGTCGTGGACGCTGTGGTTCCTGCTCGCGCTCGCGCTGTTCCGACTCGTGCTCCCGTACCTCGCGCTGCTTCGGGCACCGGTGGTGTGGGCCCTGGCGATCTCGGTCGTCGCCGGGTACCTCCCGAGCATCGACTCGACGTTCTCCGTGTCGCGCTTCCTCGGTCTGTTGCCCTTCTTCACCCTCGGGTGGTGGCTGCGCGAGCACGACGTGATCGCGCGCGCGGGGCTGCTGACGACGCGGCCCCTCTGGCTCCGGGCCACCGCTGCGGGCGTGCTGGTCGGCGCGGGCGCCCTCGCCTTCGCCTTCGTCGATGTCTGGCGCGACGTGCGCCTGGGGACGTGGTTCTTCTTCGTCGACGCCTACGCCGACCTCGACGCGCCGCAGTGGTGGGCGGGGGCCGTGCGGCTCGCGATCATCGCGCTGGCGCTCGTCTTGATGACGGCGTTCCTGCTGCTCATCCCCCGGCGCGAGACGTCGTGGACGCACCTCGGCCGATACACGATGTACGTGTACCTGCTGCACACCTTCGTGCTGTACCCGTTCCGCCAGTCGGGCGTGCTGCGCGGCCTGGAGCCGATGTGGCTGTGGATCCCCGTGGTGGCCGTCGCGAGCGTTCTGATCGCCGTGGCGTTGTCGAGTCGTCCGGTGCGCCGCCTCACCCGCCCCCTGGTGGAGCCCCGGATGCCGTGGCTCTTCCGCGACCGCGAGCTCGGCGCCGCCACCCCTCGATAAACGCTTGCTGCACTCGCAAACGCTCGCCGAGAGCGTTTACCAGTGCAGCAAGCGTTCATCGGCTCGGCGGGGACGGGCGGCGGGCGGCGGCGCCACGCCGAGGCGCGACCGCTACGCGCCGAGCAACCCCGCCCCGATCGACGCCCCCGAGGCCGGAGCCGGCGGCACCGCCCAGAGCCCGGAGCCGACGTGGCGGATGTACTCGCCCATGGCATCCGTCGACAGCGCCTTCTGCAGCGCGATGAAGCGGTCGGGGCTCTTCTGGAACGACAGGAAGAACAGGCCCGCGTTCAGCCGGCCGAGGTCGGTCGTGCCGTCGACGAAGTTGTAGCCGCGACGCAGGATCCGGATGCCCCCGTTGTTGTCGGGATGCGCCCGGCTCACGTGGCTCCGCGGGTCGATGCGGGGCTTGCCGCCGGCATCCGTCGCCGCGAAGTCGGGAGCGGTGAACTCGTCGCCGCCCGACAGCGGCGCCCCCGCGCCCTTGTCGCGACCGATGACGCGGTCCTGCTCGGCGAGGCGGGTGCGGTCCCACGTCTCGATGAGCATCGCGATGCGCCGAGCCACGAGGTAGGACCCGCCCGCGAGCCACGCCGGACCCTCGGATGCCGAGACCCAGACGTTCTGCTCGAGCGCCGCCGTGTCGTCGGCGAGGATGTTGGCCGTGCCGTCCTTGAAGCCGAAGAGGTTGCGCGGCGTGGTCTGGGCGGCCGTGGTCTTGGACGTGCGACCGAACCCCAACTGGGACCACCGGATCGTCGCGCGGCCGAAGGCGATGCGGCTGAGGTTGCGGATCGCGTGCACGGCCACCTGCGGGTCGTCGGCGCACGCCTGGATGCACAGGTCCCCGTCGGAGCGCAGCGGATCCAGGTCGTCGTTCAGGAACGCGGGCAGTCGCTCCAGCCCCGGCGGACGCTGCCCCTCGAGTCCGAAGCGGGCATCGAAGAGCGACGGACCGAAGCCGAACGTGATCGTGAGGTTGCTCGCCGGAAGCCCGACGGCCTCACCCGTATCGTCGGGCGGCGCGTCGGGCGATCCGCCGAGCGCTCCCGTCGCACTGACGTCGAGGCCCTGCATCATGCGCGTGGCGGCGTACGTCCAGTCCGACAGCAGTTCGGCGAGGTCGTCCCGGGTCGTGCGCGCCATCATGTCGTAGGCCGCGAAGTGCAGGTGCTCCTGCACCGGCGTCGTGATCCCCGGCTGGTGGATGCCGGATGCCGGGGCCACGGCATCCATCACCCGTCGCGCCTGGTCCTGACCGTACGCGGCACCCCCGACCAGGCCCGCGCCCGCGCCGACGACGAGGCTGGTGGCGCTCGCCCCGATCGCGAGGCCGATCAGGTCGCGGCGGGACACCCCCGCGGACGTGTCGGGGTCGGAGGGCGACGCGGCTGCCGCCGAACCCGAGGGTCCGACGGCAGCAGGGGTCTGCGCTTCGTCGCTCACGCTCATTCCAGGACCGTGACCGTCAGCTGCGACAGCGGCTCGGCCAGCGCGTTGATCAGGTCGGTGAACTGACGCTTGTCGGCCTCGGTCAGCTGCGAGTAGGGGACGAAGCCCGCGTCCGCGGAGCCGTGTGCGGCGAGGGCGGTCTCGAGGTCGGCGTACCCCTTGTCGATGCGCGTGACGAGCTCGGCACCCTTGTCGCCCTTGGACTCGGCGAAGTCGCGCACGAGCGAGAAGGCCATCTTGGAGCCCTCGACGTTCGCCGCGAAGTCGTAGAGATCGGTGCCCGACCACCAGTCCTCTTCGCCGCTGATCTTGCCGCTCGCGACTTCGTCGAGCAGCGCGATCGCGCCGTTCGAGATGCCCGCGACGCCCTGGGTGTTCAGGGCCTGGGTGAACTCGTCGCCGTGGACGTAGTCGTACAGCTCCTGCACGTCGGACACGAGCTTGTCGCCGTGCGTCTTCCGCTCGTCCGGGGTCGAGGGGGCCCAGTCCTTCCACGCGGGCGTCTCACCGTCGGCGTTCAGGGCATCCTGCGCGGGGACCCAGAGGTCCTTCTCGATGCGGTGGAACCCGGTCCAGTCCAGGCCCTCGGCCACGGCGTCGACCTCGCGATAGTCGATGCGCGGGTCGAGATCGCCCAGCGCCTCGGCGATGGGCTCGATGCGCTCGTAGTACGCCCGCACGCGGGGGAACTGCTCCTTCGCCGCGGCGTCGTCTCCTGACTCGTACGCGGCCGTGAAGGTCTTCACGGCGGGGAGCAGCTGACCGACCTGGTCCTTGACGAACGCGGCGTAGAGGTCGACCGCCTGCTGCTTCTGCTCGGCATCCGGACCCTCGACAGCGACGGCGTCGCCGGTGACCGAGAAGCCGGCCTTGCCGACGCCGTCGCCGACCATGCCGGGCTTGCAGAGGGTGAAGTAGTCGCCGGGCTGCGCGACGACGGTGAGGTTGCGCGACGCGCCCGGAGCGATGTTCTCGACCTCGCCGACGATGCGGAGACCGTCGGACGCCAGCAGGTAGAACTCCGTGACCTGGTCGCTCTTGTTGCTGACGTCGAACGCGACGGTCCCGCTGGGCGCCGAGGCGGACGACACGGCGCAGCCGTCATCGGTCGAGGTGACCGTGAGGGCTCCGGAGGCGGAGGCGTCGGTCTTTGCGACGCATCCGGCGAGGACGAGGGCGGCCGCGCCGGCCACGGCCGTAGCCGCGAGGAGGCGAGTCGGGGTCATGATGCTCCATTCGGATGGGGGACGGATGCCGCGGCGTCGGGCACGCGCGCGGCGTCGGAAGAGTTCGGGGCGGCGTGGGGCGCGGGGCTTCCGGCCGCGGGGACCCGGGCGGTCGACTTCGGGCGCCGGTTCGCGCGCACGCCGCGCACGAACAGGGGCACCACGACCGCGATGTACAGCGCCCAGGCGACGACCTGGAGCCACGTCATCGCGGGCATGAAGCCGACGGTGGCCTGCAAGAGGGCGGCGAGCGGGCCGCCGGGCGCGATGACGTCGGATACGTCGAAGGCCCATCCGAAGGGGAAACCCGCCCACCCCGTCGCGACGCCGCCGGTGACGGGGTCGAGGGTGGCACCGGCGCCGAAGGGGCCGGGCAGCGCCCCGGCCTCCTGCAGATCGTGGAAGGCGTAGGCCAGCACGCCGGCGGCGACCACGACCAGGAACCCGCCCGTCCAGGTGAAGAAACGGCCGAGGTTGAGCCGCAGCATCCCGCGCGCGATGAGCCAGCCGAGCACGACGGCGGTGACGAGTCCGAGGAGCGCCCCGAGCAGGGCGACCGGGCTGTCGCCGAAGCTCTGCACCATCGACCACAGCAGCAGCGTCGTCTCGACACCCTCGCGCGCGACCGAGACGAAGCCGATGGCCACGAGGGCCCAGACACCGCCCTGCAGGGCCTTGTCGACGCCGCCTTCCAGGCCCGCCTTGAGCGAGCGGCCGGCGCGCTGCATCCAGAAGATCATCCAGGTGACCATCGCGACCGCGAGGAGCGACATCCCGCCGCCGAGGAGCTCCTGCGCCTCGAAGGTCAGCATGTACGCGCCGAACGTGAAGATCGCGCCGACCGTCAGCGCCAGGGCGATGGCGAGACCGACGCCGATCCACAGCCGGGGCAGCGCGTCCCGGCGGCCAAGGCGCGTCAGGTAAGCGACCAGGATGCCGACGACGAGCGCGGCTTCGAGGCCTTCGCGGAGGCCGATGAGGAACGTGGCGAAGAAGCTGGCAAGCACGGGCGGGATTCCGACTTTCGGTTTCGGGGTGGGGCGCCGCGGCACTGCGGGAAGGTAAGGGCAGCCTCACCTGACCTGGACACGATACGCAATTCGGGAGCCCCTTCGCACCCCGCCGATCGGCGGGGTTTGCCCCTCGACGCCGCCCTCTCGCTCCCCGCGCCCTCCTGCGGCGCCGAGGTCCCGGCATCCGACTCCCGTCCCTCCTGCCCCGGCTCGGACACCTCCGGCCCCGGCCCGACCCCTGCCCCGCCCCGGCCCCGGCCCCGGCCCCGGCGGTAACCGTCGGCAACATTCGCCCATCGCTCGACGGATCGACCTAGCCTCGTCGCATGTCCGACCTGAATCTCCCCGTGCTCGACCTCTCCCTCCTCGACCAGGGACCGGATGCCGCCGCCCGTTTCCGCGACGAGCTGCGCGCCGCGACCCACGACGTCGGCTTCTTCTACCTGACCGGCACCGGCGTCAGCGCCGAGCTGGAGGCGAGCCTCCTCCGGGCCGCGAAGGACTTCTTCGCGCTGCCCGACGCCGAGAAGCTCGCGATCGAGAACGTGACCAGCCCGCACTTCCGCGGGTACACCCGGGTCGGCGGCGAGCGCACGCAGGGCCGCGTCGACTGGCGCGAGCAGATCGACATCGGGCCGGAGCGCGCCGCCATCGACGATCCCGACGGCCCCGGCTACAACCGTCTGGTCGGCCCCAACCTGTGGCCGGCCGCGCAGCCCGAGCTGAAGGAGGTCGTCACCGAGTGGCACGACCACCTCACCGGCGTCGCCCGCAAGCTGCTGCGCGCGTGGGCCCTCGCGCTGGGGGCCGAGGAACAGTACTTCGACCGCCACTTCGGCGATCCGCAGACCCTCATCAAGATCGTCCGTTACCCCGGCAAGGACGACCCCACGCCGCAACAGGGCGTCGGCGCCCACAAGGATTCCGGCGTCCTCACGCTGCTGTGGGTCGAACCCGGCAAGGGCGGCCTGCAGGTCGAGCGCGACGGCGAATGGGTCGACGCTCCCCCGGTGCCCGGCGCATTCGTCGTGAACATCGGCGAACTGCTCGAGTACGCGACGCAGGGCTACCTGACGGCGACGAACCACCGCGTCATCTCGCCGAAGTACCCCGACGAGCGCATCTCGGTGCCGTTCTTCTTCAACCCGGCCCTCGACTCGCGCCTGCCGATCATCGAGCTGCCCGAGGAGCTGGCATCCGAGGTCCGGGGCGTCACCGACGACCCGACCAACCCGATCCACGCGACCTACGGCGAGAACGCGCTCAAGTCGCGCCTGCGCGCGCACCCCGACGTGGCCGAGCGCTGGCACGCGGACCTGCTGGCCGCACGCGCGTCGTCCTGACCTCGCCGCCTCCTCAGTAAACGCTCGCTGCGTGCAGAAACGCTCCCCCCGAGCGTTTCCCACCGCAGCGAGCGTTTATTGCTGGAGCATCGCCCGCGGATGCGGTCCGCGCCGGGAGAACCCGCGGCATCCGGGAATGGCGAAGGCCGCCCCACACCGTGGGGCGGCCTTCCAAGAATGTTTTGCGCGATAGACGCTGGTGCGATTAGCGACGCAGACCGAGACGCTCGATGAGCGAGCGGTAACGGTTGATGTCGACGTCCTGCAGGTAACCCAGCAGGCGACGGCGCTGACCGACGAGCAGGAAGAGTCCACGGCGCGAGTGGTGGTCGTGCTTGTGGATCTTGAGGTGCTCGGTGAGGTCCTTGATGCGCTGCGTCATCATCGCGACCTGCACCTCGGGGGATCCGGTGTCACCGGGGTGCGTCGCGTACTCTTCGATGATCGCCTTCTTGACGTCTGCTTCGAGTGCCATAGATGGGATCCCCTTCCTTCTCATTGCGCGGCGCCCGGCACCTGATGTGCGAGCTCTCTTTATCCGCGGCCGATCGAACGGCAACCGCATGAGTCTACCAGCATCCGGATGCCGCGACCGCACCGTTCCACAGCGCCCTGGCCTCGCTGCCGGCGGCGTCGCGGCGCAGCCCGATGTCCGCGCCCTGGCGTAGCCTCGATCCGTGCAACTCACGGTCCGCGTCAAGCCCGGCAGTCGGCGCGGTCCCCTCGTCGAAGACACCGCCGAGGGCCTCGTCGTGCACGTGCGCGAGAGGGCCGTCGACGGCGCGGCGAACTCCGGTGTGGTGAAGGCCCTGGCGGCGCACTTCGGCGTGCCCGCCCGCGACGTCGAGATCCTGCGCGGGCACACCGCGCGCGTGAAGCGCGTCGAGGTCGACGCGTGAGCGCCCGGCAGAGCGCGTTCATCGATCTGCGTCCGCTCACCACGTCCCCCGCGTTCGCGCGCCTGTGGATCGGATCGACGCTCGCGGGCCTCGGTGGTCAGCTCACGGTCGTCGCCGTCATGCTGCACGTGTTCGAGCTGACGCAGAGCACCTTCGCCGTCTCGATGATCGCGGTCGCGGGGCTGCTGCCCATGGTCCTCGCCGGACTGTACGGCGGCATGCTCGCCGACGCCTTCGACCGGCGCACCGTCGCCCTGCTCGCCGCCGTGGTCACCTTCGTCTCGACCGCGCTCCTCGCCGCCCTCGCCTGGACGGGCCTTGAGACGGTCGGGTGGCTCTTCGTCCTCAGCGTGGTGAACTCCGCCGCGAACTCCATCGTGATGGCGACGAAGTCGGCGATCACCCCGCGGCTCATCCCGCGCGAGCTGCTGCCGGCGGCCGCGGCCCTGCAGGGGGTCACCGTCGGGATCATGGTCATGGCCGGGCCCGCGTTGGCCGGCGTGCTCGTCGCGGTCGCGGGGTACGCCTGGACCTACTCGCTCGATGTGCTCCTCATGACCTCGCTCTTCCTCGGGCTCTGGTCGCTGCCGCGCCTGCGGCCCGAGGGCGAAGTGGTGCGACCGGGGCTGGAGTCGCTGCGCGACGGCGCGCGGTTCCTGCGCCGCGCCCCGAACATCCGCCTGCAGTACCTCCTCGACATCACGGCGATGACCTTCGGCCAACCCGTCACCCTCTTCCCCGCGATCGGCGCGGTGCTGCTCGGGGGTGGGGCCATCACCACCGGCGTCCTCACCGCGGCGGTCGCCGCCGGCGCGTTCTTGTCCAGCCTCTTCTCGGGCCCGATCGGACGGGTGCGCCGCCAGGGCCTGGGGATCGAACGAGCGATCCAGGTCTACGGCGTGTCGATCGGCCTCTTCGGCCTGATCCTCGTCGCGGGGAGCCTCGGCTGGCTCCGCCCCGACCTCGTCGACGAGACCCACGCCGCCGTGGCGCTGATCGTCCTGGCCGCGGTCGCGCTCGCGATCTCCGGGGCGGCCGACAACGTCAGTGCGATCTACCGCTCCACCATGATGCAGGCGGCTGTCCCGGATGCCATGCGCGGGCGCCTCCAGGGCATCTTCATCGTCGTGGTGGCCGGCGGTCCGCGCGTCGGGGCCCTCTACGCGGGTACCCTCGCGACGTTGACCGCCCTGTGGGTGCCGCCCCTGTTCGGCGGCATCCTGATCCTCGCCATCGTGGGTACGCTCGTGCGGTTCTCGCCGCGCTTCCGGGCCTATGACGCGCTCGACCCGCAACCGTGAGCCCCGGCGACGCCCTCGAATGTGACGCCGCGTTGCGCGGCGACATCTCCCCCGCCGGCGGCTGGGAAAGCATGGCGGGATGACGCGGACGCAGGAGAGCAGCGCGCACTGGGGCACTTTCGAGGTCGAGGTGTCGGACGACGGTCACCGCGTGCTGCGCACCCGACCGTACGCCGACGACCCGGATGCCTCCCCGGCGATCGCGGGCGTCGCGGAGGGGCAGCATCACCCGCTCCGCCTCACGCGTCCGCTGGTACGTCGACGGTGGCTCGAGAACGGCCCCGGCCCGGACGATCGTCGAGGCGGCCCCGACGAGGAGTACGTGGAAGTCGAGTGGGACGAGGCGCTCGACCTCCTCGCCGACGAACTGGACCGGGTCCGCACCGCGCACGGCAACCGGGCGATCTTCGGCGGCTCCTACGGGTGGGGAAGCGCCGGGCGCCTGCATCACGCACAGGGCCAGCTGCACCGCTTCCTCAACGTGATCGGCGGATACACCTCGTCGATCAACGACTACAGCCGCGGGGCCAGCCTCGTCCTGCTGCCGCACCTCATCGGTGAGAACGGGATGGAGGAGCTCCGCACGCGCCCGCCGTCGTGGCCCCACGTCGCCGAACACACCGACCTTCTGCTCTGCTTCGGCGGGATGCGCCTGTCGAACACGTCGGTGATCCCGGGCGGTCACAACCGTCAGGTCGTCGGTGGACTGTCCCGAGAAGCCGCGCGCAGCACCCGGATCGTGTCCGTCTCGGCGCAGCGCGACGACATCGCCGCCGACCTGGATGCCGCGTGGATCGGGATCCGACCCGGCACCGACACGGCCCTCCTCCTCGCCCTCACGCACACCCTCATCGACGAGGGACTCGCCGACGACGCGTTCCTGTCCAGGCACACCGTCGGCGCCGAGCGGGTGCGCGCGTACCTGGCGGGAGAGGCTGACGGCGTCGCGAAGACCGCGACCTGGGCCGAGAGCATCACGGGGGTTCCCGCTCCGGCGATCCGCGACCTGGCCCGACGTGCGGCGGCGGGTCGCACGCTGGTCAATGTGACGTACTCCCTTCAGCGCGCCGAGCACGGCGAGCAGGCGGTGTTCGCCGCGCTGACCTTCGCGGCCTTCCTCGGCCAGATCGGACTCCCCGGCGGCGGTTTCTCCCACGGTTACGGCTCGATGGGCGACCACGGCATCGGCGTCGAGCAGGTGCGGCTTCCCACCTTCCCCCAGGGCCGCAATCCGGTGGACGACTTCATCCCCTGCGCGCGCATCAGCGACCTGCTCCTGCACCCGGGCGAGGAGCTTCCCTACGACGGCGGCACGCTGCGCCTTCCCGACATCCGCCTCGTCTACTGGGCAGGCGGAAACCCGTTCCACCACCACCAGGACCTCCGTCGTCTGCGCCGCGGACTGGCGCGCATCGACACGCTCGTCGTGCACGAGTTCCACTGGACACCGACAGCCCGACACGCCGACATCGTCCTGCCCGCGGCGACGCCGCTCGAACGCGACGACCTGGCCGCCGGGGCCGGCGACTCCCGCCTGCGGGCCATGCCCCGGGCCGTGGCGCCCGCCGGCGAAGCCCGCGAGGAGTTCTGGATCTACGACCGGCTCGCACGTCGCCTCGGCGCGGATCACACCGAGGGCCTCGACGCACGAGCCTGGCTCGAGCGCATCTACGAGCGCTGGCGGGGGCAGAACCCCGAGTCGCCGCCTTTCGCCGAGTTCTGGAGCGACGGCGGGACCCCGCTGCCGCAACGCCCCTACCGGGACGGAGCCTTCGCCTCGTTCCGCGCCGACCCCGCAGCCCACCCGCTCGACACCCCGAGCGGCCTGATCGAGCTGTTCTCCTCGACTCTCCACGGCTTCGGGTTGTCCGACACCGCGGGGCACGCCCTGTGGATCGAGCCGGTGGCGGAAGCGGACTCCCCGTACGACCTGCACCTGCTGTGCAATCAGCCCTCCCACCGCCTGCACAGTCAGCTCGACATGGCGGCACCCAGTCGATCCACGAAGGTCGCGGGCCGCGAGCCGATACGCCTGAATCCGGGGGATGCCGCGGCCCGGGGGCTTCAGGACGGAGACGTCGCGATCGTCCGCAGCGCCCAAGGAAGTCTCTTGGCCGGAGTGATCGTCAGCGACGCGCTGCTCCGCGGTGTCGCTCAGATGCACACGGGATCGTGGTTCGATCCCAGCGCCCCGCACATCGCCGACTGCGTGAACGGCAACGTCAACGTCCTCACGAAGGACGTGGGAACGTCGACGCTCACCCAGGCCTCGAGCGGCGCGCGCGTCGCGGTCTCGGTCACACGCTACGAGGGACCCGTCCCACCGGTACGCGCGTACGAGCCTCCGCGGCTCTCGGCGCGCCCTGACCGCGGCAGCCGCACCCCGGCCTGACGGTCATCGATCGGCGGATTTCCGCCGTTGCCGTGCTCTCGGCCGCGCGATGTCGCAGCCCGGCCCTATCGTCGGGATCGTGGCATCCGCACCCTCCCCCTCCCCCGTCTCGATCGCCGTGCAGTTCGTCCTGACCGGCATCGTGTGGGGTTCGAGCTTCCTCTTCATCGCGATCGCGCTCACCGGTATGACCCCGGCGCAGGTCGCGGGCGGCCGTCTGCTGTTCGGTGCCCTCGCGCTGGCGGCCATCGTCGCGATCCGCCGCGAACGCCTCCCCCGCAGCATCCGCGTGTGGGGGCACCTCTGCGTGCTCTCGGCGACCTTCTGCGTCGTGCCGTTCCTGCTGTTCGCCTGGGCCGAGCAGCACGTGTCGTCGGGGCTGGCCAGCATCTTCAACGCGACGACGCCGATCATGACGGCGATCATGGCGTGGGCGGTGTTCCGCGTCGAGAGCCTCCGAGTCGGTCAGCTCGTCGGGATCGCGATCGGCATCCTCGGCGTCGTCGTCATCATCGCGCCCGGCGCGATCGCCGACGTCGGCGGCAGCACGATCGCGCAACTCGCTCTGCTCGGCGCGACGGCCTGCTACGGCTTCAGCCTCGCGTACATGCGCCGGTTCCTCGGCGACACCGGTCTGTCGGGGATCGCGTTCGCCTTCGGCTACATCGGCCCGGCCGCCGCGTTCATGGTGCTGCTGTCACCGCTGATCCTCGCGGCGCCGATGCACCTCACGCTCCCGGTCGTCGCGAGCATCATCGCTCTCGGCGTGCTCGGCACGGGCATCGCCTACGTGTGGAACCAGAACACCCTGAAGGCCTGGGGACCCACCCGCGCCTCCACCGTCACGTACATCACCCCGGTCGTGGGGGTGGCGCTCGGCATCCTGATCCTCGGCGAGCGCATCTCGTGGAACGAGCCGGTGGGCGCCGCCGTCGTGTTCCTCGGGATCCTGCTCGTGCAGCAACGACTGCGCCTGTGGCGTCGCGCCCGGGTCTGACGGTCCGAGACCGTGCCCGGCGACGACGAAGGCCCCGGATGCCGAGCACCCGGGGCCTTCGCGTGAATCACTCCCGCAGCATGCGCTGCGGCGGGATCACGCCTGCAGAGCGAACTGCAGGTCGAGCTCGATGGTGACGTCCTTGCCGACGAGGACGCCGCCGGTCTCGAGGGCGGCGTTCCAGGTCAGACCGAAGTCCTCGCGGTTGATGACCGTCTTGGCGGTCGCGCCGGCCTTGTAGTTGCCCCACGGGTCGGTGCCGAAGCCACCGAAGTCGATCGAGAACGTCGCGGGCTTGCTCACGCCGCGGATGGTCAGCTCGCCGTCGACGAGGAAGTCGCCGTCTTCGACGCGGACACCGGTCGAGCGGAAGTCCATCGTCGGGTAGGTCTCGATGTCGAAGAACTCGGCCGAGCGGAGGTGCTGGTCGCGGCCCTCGTCCTTGGTGTCGACCGAGGTGACGTCGACGGAGGCCTCGACGGTGGCCTCGAGCGGGTTCTCGGGGGCGACGAGCGTGGCGCTCTTCATGCCGAAGGTGCCGCGCACCTTGGAGATCATCATGTGACGCACGGTGAAGGTCACCTCGCTGTGCGAGGGGTCGAGCACCCAGGTGCCCGCCTTGTAGCCGGGGATCTCGAGCGTGGTGGTGTCGGTCATGTCACTCCTAAAGGTCTGGGGAGTCGTATCGGCGTCCTGCGGGGAGGAAACTCCCATTCACACGAATGTATTCCACGATCGTGAAAAAAGACGAACCCGAGGGTGCCGCGGCTCCCTCGGGTTCGTGAACATCGTGTGTCGTCAGCCGACCTTGAGCAGGTCGATGATGAAGATCAGCGTCTTGCCGCCGAGGAAGTGGCCGCCGGCGGGGCCATAGGCCAGGTGCGGCGGGATGACGAGCTCGCGGCGACCGCCGACCTTCATGCCCGGGATGCCGTCCTGCCAGCCCTGGATCAGGCCGCGGAGGGGGAACTGGATGCTTTCGCCCCGACCCCAGGACGAGTCGAACTCTTCGCCGGACTCGTACTCGACACCGGCGTAGTGCACGGTGACGGTGTCGCCGGGCTTGGCCTCGTCGCCGTCGCCGACGATGATGTCGCGGACGACGAGGTCGGAGGGAGCGGGGCCGCTGGGAGCGTCGAACTCCGGCTTGGTGCGATCAGTCATGGGTCCATCCAAGCACGCCGCGGCGGCCCGCGAGGTCGTGGAACACCGTCTGGGGAAAGACTCAGCGCCCGGTGCCGCGGCGATGCCTGCGTGTCTACCGAGCGCTGAGTTGGCCTAGATCGATGGTGCTCCCGCTTCGAGGCGCTGTCAAGACCCGGCCGCGATCACTCCCCCGCCGAAGCGGATTCAGGGCGCGAGCAGCGCCGCCCGCGCCGCCGTCGTCCTCTCCAGAAGGTGACGCTCGGTCGCGACCGCGTGCGGATCCCGACCCGAGAGCGCCCGCTGGCGCGCCGCGGCGAGGGCCGTGGCATCCCTGATGAAGCTCTTCATGACGGCGGAGCGGTCCCCCCGGAGCGTCCGTGACCAGGCGAGGGCCGAGCGCCGACCGGGAGCGGTGGCGAGCATGTCGACCTCGTGAGGGGTGAACCAGCCGGCGTCCGCGTACTCGCCGAGGCGGGCGCGGGTGAGCCGCGACTCCTCGCGGCGAAGAAGCAGGATGCCGACGATGAACGCCACGAACAACGGCACCTGGAGCGTCGCGTACACCTCGAAGAAGTTGAAGAACGTGGCGGACCCGTTCCACACCGCGTGCAGGACGATCGCGCCGACCAGACCCGGGACGGCGTAACGGAGCGCGGCGCCGGTGCGCAACGACCGGCGCGCGGCGAGCCCGAAAGCGAAGCCGGTGATGCTCGTGAACATGACGTGCGCGAACGGCGAGAGCACCGCGCGTAGGAAGAAGGTCGTCGCGACCTCGCTCGGACCCCCCTCGAGGTAGCCGATCGCGAAGTACTGCACGTTCTCGGTGAGCGCGAAGCCCGCACCGATGAGGGCGCCGTAGACGATGCCGTCGACGGGACCGTCGAAGAACCGCCGCGCGAAGGCGTACAGCAGCAGGACGCCGAGGCCCTTCGCGATCTCCTCGACCATCGGCGCCTGCACGACCGAGCTGACGGCATCCGGGAGTCCTCCCGTGACGAAGGTCACCAGCAGATCGACGCCGAGCGCGATCGCCACCGCCGCCACAGCGCCCCACGCGGCAGCGAACACCAGCAGTCGACGCGGCTCCGGCTCCCACCGGTCGATGTAGCGCACCACGAACCAGACGACCACGAAAGGGATGACCGCCAGAACGAGTCCGATGAAGGATGCCGCCGGCCCGAGGAACCGCGTGAAGTAGAGCACGAGCAGCGCCAGCACCGGCACGAGCAGAGCGGCGACGATCCACAGGGCCACACCCCCGCCGCGCACCCGCGACGGCGCGGCGGAGACGGCGACGGGCGGGGTCGTGGAGATACGGGCCGGTTGCCCCGGGGACGGCTGCGAGAGCGGCGACGGGTAGCTCATGCGCACAGCCTAGGGGCCGCCGGGTCGGAGGATCCGAGGGTTGTGGAACCGGTCGGCGCGAGGCGCCCGGTAGCGTGGAGGCATGCGTTTCGCCCACGTCCGTTCCCCGGAAGGGGCGGAGTCTCCCCGTCTGATCAGCGTCCAGGGCGAGGAGTTCTCCTTCGTCGACGAGTTCTTCGCCGGCGCCCCTCGCACCCTCGAGCAGCTCATCGCCGGCGGCGACGAGCTGCTCGACCGCGTGCGGGAGACCGCGGCCGAGGCATCGCGGAATCCGTTGGCCGGCGTCGAGTTCGCTTCCGCGGTCCTCGCTCCCCCGTCGATCCTGGCCGTCGGGCTCAACTACGCCGCCCACTCGGGCGAGCTGGGACTCAAGACCGACGCGGGCCCGACCGTGTTCGTGCTGTGGCCGAACTCCCTCACCGCGCACGAGGCGACGACGTCGTGGCCGCGCGCGCTCAGCGAGGCGGTGGACTACGAAGCCGAGCTCGGTGTGATCATCGGGCGTCCCGGGCGCGACGTGGCGGAGGCCGACGCCCTCGACCACGTCTGGGGCTACACCGTGGTCAACGACATCACGGCCCGCAACATCCAGTTCTCCGAGGCGCAGTGGTCGCGCTGCAAGTCGTTCGACGGCTTCACCCCGACCGGTCCGTTCGTCGTGACGGCCGACGAGATCCCCGACCCCCAGGACCTCCACATCTGGACCGTCGTGGACGGTCACACGGTGCAGGATGCCAGCACCGGCCAGATGGTGCGGTCTGTCGCGACGCTCATCCACAAGCTGTCCGAGTCGGCGACCCTCCTCCCCGGAACCCTCATCTCGACGGGAAGCCCCGGCGGTGCCGGCTACTCGCGCGACCCGCAGATCTTCCTCCGCGACCGCTCCACCGTCACGGTCGGCATCGACGGCATCGGCGAGCTGACCACGCACTGCCGCATCCTGGACTGACCTCCGCGACGGACGTCGGCGCCGAGGCCCTCCGGCCCCGGCGCCGCGTCGATCACTCCTCGACGACGCTGTCCGCGGCGCGCTGGACGGGGATCGCCTGCGTGATCGGGTGCAGCCCCGAGAGGCGCGCGGGCGACAGCTGCTTGGTCACCTCTTCGCGGGACATCAGACCCGCCTCGACGACGAGGTCGGCGACGTTCCGATGCGTCAGCAAGGCCGTCTTGGCCAGGGCCGCCGAGGCGGCGTACCCGATGAACGGGGTGAGGGCCGTGACGACACCGACCGACGACCCCACCATCGCGCCCAGGCGCTCGCGGTTGGCCGTGATGCCGTCGACGCAGTTGACGCGGAGCGTCCACATCGCCTGGCGCATCCAGGTGATCGACTGGTAGATCGAGTGCGCGATCACGGGCTCGAACGCGTTGAGCTGCAGCTGGCCGCCCTCGACCGCCATGGTGACCGTCATGTCCGCTCCGACCACCGAGAAGGCGACCTGATTGACGACCTCCGGGATGACCGGATTCACCTTGCCGGGCATGATGCTCGAGCCCGCCTGTCGGGGCGGCAGGTTGATCTCGCCGAGACCCGCCTGGGGCCCGCTGGAGAGCAGGCGCAGGTCGTTGCAGATCTTCGACAGCTTGATCGCGTTGCGCTTCAGCGACGACGAGAACGACATGAAGGCGCCGGTGTCGCTCGTGGACTCGACGAGGTCGGTGGCCGTCTCGAGGTCGAGGGCCGTGATCTCGCGCAGGTGCCGCAGGACGGCTTTGCCGTAGCCGGCGTGGGCGGTGATCCCCGTGCCGATGGCCGTCGCCCCCATATTGATCTCGTACAGCAGGTAGGCGTTCTCGGTGAGCCGGCTGTAGTCCTCGCCGAGCGTCGTCGCGAAGCCGTGGAACTCCTGCCCCAACGTCATGGGGACGGCATCCTGCAACTGGGTCCGGCCGACCTTCAGGACGTCGTGGAACTCGTCGGCCTTGGCCAGGAACGACTGACGCAGCAGGGCGAGCTCCTCGAGCAGGCTCTTCAGAGTCAGCGCGAGTCCGATCTTGATCGCGGTCGGGTAGACGTCGTTCGTCGACTGGCTGCGGTTGGTGTCGTCGATCGGCGAGAGGAACGCGTAGTCGCCCTTCTCGCGGCCCGCCATCTCGAGCGCGATGTTGGTGATGACCTCGTTCGCGTTCATGTTCGTCGAGGTGCCGGCGCCGCCCTGGATGACACCGACCGCGAACTCGTCGTGGAACTCGCCGTCGATCACCCGCTGCGCGGCGCGGTCGATGAGATCGGCCTTCGCCGGGTCGAGAACGCCGATCTCGCGGTTGGCGCGGGCCGACGCCTGCTTCACCATCGCGAGGGCGCGCACCAGATCCGGGTACACCGAGATGGGCCGCTTGGCGATCGGGAAGTTCTCGAGCGCGCGGGCGGTGTGGATGCCCCAATACGCCTCGACGGGGATCTCGAGGGTTCCGAGGGAGTCGGTCTCGGTGCGGGTACGCGTCGTTGCGTCCAGGGTCATGTGTCGTCCTTGTGGGGTCACGTGAAAGGGATGCCACGAGCCTAACCACCGGAATCACGAGCGCCTGTGGACGCGACGGCCTGTCGGCGACCTCGGACCGTCCGCGGTGTCGGTTGCGAGCGCGGTGCGCAGCCGGGGAGGGCGTAGCGTGCGGTGCCCCCGGCGCGGCGCGCGGCGCTGGCGGGCCCGGCGCTCAGCGCTTGCGCGAGAACGCCTCGAGGCGTCCCTCCGGCGTGAGCGCCGCCATCTCGTCGACCCACGCGGGCGTGAAGTACCCGGAGGTGTCGGCGTCGACCACCGGGACGACGGCGTGGGTGATCGTGTCGTCCCAGACGTGCACGAGGTGGAACGACTGACCGGCATCCATCCCGTTGACCTCGTCGGCGGGACGGGCGAGGTCCATCGTGTAGCAGGAGGCCGCGGCCACGTTCACGGGGATGCCCGCGAACGTGCCGGAGGTCGAGTAGTGCAGGTGGCCCGCGAGGATCGCGCGCACGTCGCTTCCCGCGATCGCGGCGGCCAGCCCCGGTTGGTCGCGGAGCTCCAGGATGTCGAAGAACGGGATGTGCGTGGGCAGCGGCGGGTGGTGCAGCGCGAGGATCGTCCCGAGCGGTGCGGGTGTCGCGAGCTCGTCGCGCAGCCACTGCAACTGCGCGGCATCGAGGTCGCCGTGGTGCCACCCGGGCACCGTCGAGTCCAGAGCGATGACCCGCAGTCCGTCGAGATCCCACACGCCGGTGACCGGCTCGAGCGAGGGCCCCTCGTCGAGGAGTCCGGCGCGCAGTGCGGGGCGCTCGTCGTGGTTGCCCGCGACCCAGATGACCGGCGCGCCGAGACGGTCCGCCCACGGCTCGACCGCCTCCCGGAGAGCCCGATAGGCCTCGGGTTCGCCGAGGTCGGTGAGGTCACCGGTGAACACGATCGCGTCGGGCCGGACGCCGGTGGACTCCGCGGCATCCAGAGTCCGGCGGAGATTCGCTGCCGTGTCGTATCTTCCACCGAGCAGGCGATCGCCGCCCAGCAGGTGGGTGTCGCTGAGGTGGAGGATCACGCGCCGCGCGGGCGCGTGCTGACCGAACTGCACGGATGCCATGGTCACAGCCTAGGAGAGGCCTCCGACACCGCGCCGGATCGGCGCCGAACGCGGCTCAGTGGTTGAACAGGATCAGCAGCAGCGCGCCCAGCACGGCCGCCGCGCACACCCCGAAGCACAGGTACGCGCCGATGAGCGCGACACGCTTCTGCCCGTCGCTGAGCGGATTGCGCGCCGCCGCTTTGGCCGCCGCCTTCTCGGCACGGCGGCGCTGCTTGTCGGTGAGTACGGTGATGGCATCGGTGAACTCGGCGGGCGCGACCAGGGGCGGGCGCCCCCCGCGCACGAGCAGACGAAGCCCGAGGGCGTAGAAGGTCACCACGACGGAGGCGCCGATAATCGCGGCGATGAACACGTGGAGGAAAGCCTCCCAGTCGATGGTCACGCGTCGTCCTTCCCGGAGCGCTCGAGACGGCGTTGGCGACGCGTCGGGCCGGGCTTGCGCGGAACCTTGACGGCGGCCCCCGAGTCGGCGACCTCGCTCATCGCGTTGGCCGAGGTGACCGAGTCGCGACGCGAGCGGAGGAAGAGGCCGAGGATGATGACGACCGCGATCACCGCGTCGACCGCGACGCCCCAGCCGCCCAGCCAGACGACGATGAGAGCGGCCGCGGCGCCGACCGCGCCCGCGGCCGGGAGGGTCAGCACCCAGCCGATCATGATGCGACCGACCGTGTTCCAGCGGACCGTGGATCCGCGCCGGCCGAGGCCCGAGCCGATGACCGAGCCGGAGGCGACCTGCGTGGTCGAGAGCGCGAAACCGAGGGCACTGGATGCCAGGATCGTCGCCGCCGTCGACGTCTCGGCCGAGAAGCCCTGCGCCGGCTTGACGTCGGTCAGGCCCTTGCCGAGGGTGCGGATGATGCGCCAGCCGCCCATGTAGGTGCCGAGCGCGATCGTGATGGCGCAGGCCAGGATCACCCAGAGCTGCGGGTCGGGCTCGGACGTGGACTGCCAGCCGACGGTGATGAGCGCGAGGGTGATGACGCCCATCGTCTTCTGCGCGTCGTTGGTGCCGTGCGCGAGCGCGACGAGCGAGGAGGTGAAGATCTGCCCCCACCGGAAGCCGTCACGGCCGTCGGCCTTCGTGTCGTACCGACGCGTGATGCCGTAGGCGATCTTGGTGACCGTGAACGCGATGATGCCGGCCGTCAGCGGCGCGATCAGGGCGGGGAGGATGACCTTGCTGAGCACGACGCCGGTGTCGATGGCCGCGGCGCCGACGCCCACGAGGGTCGCGCCGATCAGGCCGCCGAACAGCGCGTGCGACGAGCTGGAGGGGAGGCCGAGCAGCCACGTGAGCATGTTCCACGTGATCGCGCCGATCAGGCCCGCGAAGATGATCGGCGGGAAGATGTCGGGCGAGAGCTGGTCCTCGCGGATCATTCCCCCCGAGATCGTCTTGGCCACCTCGGTGGAGAGGAAGGCGCCGACCAGGTTCAGACAGGCCGCGAGGAGGACGGCGACTTTCGGCTTCAACGCACCGGTGGCGATGGGCGTGGCCATCGCATTCGCGGTGTCGTGGAATCCGTTGGTGAAATCGAAGAACAGTGCCAGGCCGATGACCAGCACGATGACGAGGGCTGCGCTCTCCACCGTTCGCTTTCCGTGAGGAGGAAGAAGGGATGCCGACGGGATCGGCGCGACGAACGAAGAGTTCACCTGGAGTTCGACACCCGTTCACCGAGGTCGCGTGGAAATCATGTCACCGGCGGCCACGGCGGTCAAACCGACCGGCCCGAGGCCACGGCATCCGCAGGTCGTTCGCGGCGGGGGAACGCCCAGGCGGACGGGCGTCGGGGCCGACTAGCGTGGAGGGGTGACCGATATCGACGCTTCGCCCGTTCCGCCCGTCGCCGCCCGCCGTCCGATCGCCCGTTCGCACCATGGTGACACGTTCGACGATCCGTACGAGTGGCTGCGCGCGAAGGACGACGCCGAGGTCGTCGCCCACCTCGAGGCCGAGAACGCCTACACCACGGCCCGCACGGCCCACCTCGCGGGACTCCGTGACCGCATCTTCGACGAGATCAAGGGGCGCACGCGCGAGACCGATCTGTCGGTGCCGACGCGCCGTGGCGACTGGTGGTACTACGGCCGCACCGTCGCGGGTGCGCAGTACGGCATCCAGTGCCGCGCACCGCTGGACTCCCCCGACGACTGGACGCCGCCGATCCTGTCCCCCGACGAGCCGGTGCCGGGCGAGCAGGTGCTGTTCGACGGCAACGTCGAGGCCGAGGGAACCGATTTCTTCTCGCTGGGGAGCTTCGAGGTGTCCAACGACGCGACGCGCATGCTCTACGGCATCGACACCGCCGGCGACGAGCGGTACACCGTCCGGGTCCGCGACCTCGTGACCGGCGAGACGCTTCCCGATGAGATCCCCGGCACGTTCTCCGGGGCGACCTTCTCCCCCGACGGGCGCTTCATCGTCTACACGACCGTCGACGACGCCTGGCGTCCCGACACCGTCTGGCTGCACGAGATCGGCACGTCCGTGGAGACGGACGTCAAGCTTTTCCACGAGCCCGACGACCGCTACTGGGTCGGCGCCGACTTCACGCGCAGCGAGCGCTACCTGACGATCGGGGTCGGCTCGTCCATCACGTCCGAGGAGCTCCTCGTCGACGCGGACGACCTGCGCTCGGAGCCCCGGATCGTGTGGCCTCGACGCGAGGGCGTCGAGTACTCGGTGTCCCACGCGGTCATCGACGGCGAAGACGTGCTGTACATCCTCCACAACGACGGCGCGCTCGATTTCGAGCTCGTGCGGGTCTCGGCATCCGCCCCGCAAGGGCCGCGTGAGGTCGTCGTCCCCCACCGCGCGGGGCACCGGCTGCTCGGCGTCGACACGTTCCGCGACTGGGGGATCGTGGCGTACCGGCGCGACGGGCTCGCCCGCCTCGCCCTGCTGTCGTACGCCGACGGGGCGGTCGATGAGATCGCGTTCGACGAGCCGCTGTACAGCGTCGGAACCGGCGGAAACCCGGAGTGGGCCCCGCCCGTCCTGCGGCTGGGCTACGGCTCGTTCGTCACGCCCGGAACCGTGTACGACTACGTCATCGAGACCGGCGAGCTGCTCCTGCGCAAGCGTCAGCCCGTGCTCGGTGATTTCGACCCCGCCGACTACGGTCAGGCCCGCGTCTGGGCTCCCGCCGAGGACGGCACGCGCGTGCCCGTGTCGCTCGTCTGGAAGCGCTCGTTCGGCGAGCCCGGTTCGTCGCCGCGACCGGTGCACCTCTACGGCTACGGCTCGTACGAGCACTCGATCGAGCCCGGCTTCTCGGTGCCGCGCCTGTCGCTCCTCGATCGCGGTGTGATCTTCGCGGTGGCGCACGTGCGCGGCGGAGGCGAGATGGGGCGTCAGTGGTACGAGGACGGCAAGCTCCTCGCCAAGCGCAACACGTTCACCGACTTCGTCGCCGCGGGGCGCCACCTCGTGGCCGAGGGGTACACGACCCCCGACCGCATCGTCGCCGAGGGTGGCAGCGCCGGCGGGCTGCTGATGGGCGCCGTGGCGAACCTCGCCCCCGAACTGTTCGCCGGGATTTTGGCGGACGTGCCGTTCGTCGACGCCCTCACCACGATCCTCGACCCCTCGCTGCCGCTCACGGTCATCGAGTGGGACGAGTGGGGCGACCCGTTGCACGACGCCGACGTGTATGCGTACATGAAGTCGTACTCGCCCTACGAGAACGTGCGCTCCGGTGTGGAGTACCCGCGGATCCTCGCCGTCACGTCGCTGAACGACACGCGCGTGCTCTACGTCGAGCCCGCGAAGTGGGTCGCGCGCCTGCGCGAGGTCGGAGCCGACGCGCTGCTGAAGTGCGAGATGGTCGCCGGCCACGGCGGCGTCAGCGGCCGCTACAACGCGTGGCGCGAGCGCGCTTTCGAGCTGGCGTGGCTGCTGGATGTGCTGGGGGTGGCGGAGTAGCCCACTGGCCCAAAGCCCCGCCGCCGTCGCGGCGGGGCGGTCGGCGCGGGCTCCGCCGCGGCGAGGCGGCGTCCGTCTTCTCTCGTCCCCTTTTCGACGGGCCTCGTCCCACTTTTCGTCGCCTGGGCGATCCCCAACCGACGACTTTGGGGACACGGCTCAATCCGTGCGAGCGGTAAGCCCCGGCCGCCAGCCCGCACGCACGAGCGCGGCGCGCGTCAGGGCCACCGCCGGGGCGCCTCCGTCACGGAAGTGATGCTTCAGGATGCGCACGTGATCCCAGCCCGCCGCCTGGATAGCAGCCCATCGGTCGGCATCACGCGCGAACTGCCGTTCGTCCTCAGCGTGAACTCGCCCGTCGTACTCCACCGCCACCATCCATCCCGGGAAAGCGAGATCGATCTCCGCGATGAAGACGCCGCGTGCGTCGAAGATGTCGGCATTGACCTCGGGCGCGGGGAGCCCGTTCCGAGCGAGCAACAAGCGTAGGCGCGTCTCTCTGGGCGACCGGACGCCCGGCTGAGCAAGGCTCACCGCTTCCCTGAGGATCCCGCCCCGTACGTCGCCCATCTCGTGGATCTCGGACCGAAGATCGTCGATCTCGGCGATCTGAGGCCGCCCGCTGAGGAGCGCGTCCGCTGCGGCGACCAGGTCGTCCAGCGCCCAGAGAGCTCCGCATTGACGCCACGCCCGAACGGGGTTCTCGACAGGGAGACCGAGCGGTCCAGGGACGATCGCCGGGCTGCGAGTCTGCAGGCGGTGGCCGATGACCCCTCGCGTTCGAGGCTCCCTCGCCGGGCGATACGCCGAGACGTGGATACCGGGCGTGTACGGCCACTCCGGTGTGCTGATGCCGAGCAGAGCGAGTGCCGTCTCATGGCTGAAGAACTGCCCCGGCTTCAGCCGCGGCGCGTAAGCGAGACATCGCTCGACAAGTGTCATGGACCCGACGGCATCCGACGAACGGATGCCGTGAAACGGCGCCTCGAGATCCGATGCGCGCAGCCGGGCGGGAGTGACGCCGAGCCGCGTCGCGGCGCTGACGGAGAAGTGTCGCGGGAGTTGAGGAGGGAGCGGGCGAGGGCGAGGCATGCCTCAGCATCTCGTCGTGAGCACCCTCACTCCCGGTTGTCCACAGGCGGCCCGCCGAGAGCGTCGTCCGCTCTGACGGCCATGTCCCGATTCTGGCTGCCTGGGCACGCTCCAGCCGACCAGTTGTGGGACACGCATCGACGGAGAGTGGGACATGGTGGACGAACGAGACGCCCCGACCTCGGGCTACGCGCGATAGCGACGCCCGCGACACCCATGCCCCGCCGACACCGATCCCCCGCCGCCAGCAACGCCCCGCAACGACGACGCCCCGCCCCGCGCGAGCGGGACGGGGCGTCAGGCAGCAGGCTCAGCCGAACAGCGCGGCCGCCTCCTCGTAGCGGTAGAGCGGCACGCTGTTGAGCTCGCCGAGGGCGTCGGCGAAGGGCACGCGCACGATGTCGGTGCCGCGCATCGCGACCATCTGGCCCCAGGCGCCCTCGTGCAGGGCGTCGGCGGCGTGCAGGCCGAGGCGCGTCGCGAGGACGCGGTCGAAGGCCGACGGCGAACCGCCGCGCTGGATGTGGCCCAGGACGGTGGAGCGGGTCTCGATGCCGGTCAGGCGCTCGATCTCGGGGGCGAGCAGCTCGCCGATGCCGCCGAGGCGGGGGCGGTTGAAGGCGTCGAGGCCCTTGTCGCTGAACGCCTCGTCCATGCCCGTGAGCTTGAAGCCCTCGGACACGACGACCAGCGGCGCGCGGCCGCGGTCGTGGGCGCGGGTGACCTGCTCGACGATCTCGTCGATCGACATCGGCACCTCGGGGATGCAGATGACGTGCGCGCCGGCGGCGATGCCCGCGTGCAGGGCGATCCAGCCGACGTGGCGGCCCATGACCTCGGCCACCATGCACCGCTGGTGCGAGTCACCGGTCGTGCGGAGGCGGTCCATGGCATCCGTCGCGATGTTGACGGCGGTGTCGAAGCCGAACGAGTAGTCGGTGGCGCGCAGGTCGTTGTCGATCGTCTTGGGCACGCCGAGGACGTTGATGCCGTCCTTCGACAGGCGGTCGGCCGCCGCGAGGGTGCCTTCGCCGCCGATGGCCAGGATGCCGTCGATGCGGTGGCCGTAGAGGGTCTTGGAGATGTTCTCGGCGCCGCCGCGCACCCCCTCGTAGGGGTTGGTCCGACTCGTGCCGAGGATGGTGCCGCCGACCTTGGACAGACCCTTCACCTCGTGACGCGTCAGGGGGAAGAAGTCGCCGTCGACGACTCCGCGCCACCCGTCACGGATGCCGACGAACTCGATGTCGTAGTTCGTCGTGCCCTTCAGCACGACGCCACGGATGACCGCGTTGAGACCGGGGCAGTCGCCGCCGCTGGTCAGGATGCCGATCTTCATGGGCAGAGTCCTCTGGTGCTGTGATTCGGGTGAAGGGTCGGCGCCGTTGCCGTCTTCGACCCTATCGCCGTGGGCGGGAACGGTGCCACACGGCGACGACGCGGACTCCGGATGCCGAGCACCCGGAGCCGTGATCCCCGCCGCGACGCGACCCCGTCAGGCACGAACCCATCTTTCGTCGACGCGCACCCATTCCTGCATCGGCGCGGAGGGCTCGACGGGCGTGAACCAGAATGTCTCGTCCGGTCCCCACCCGGCCACGGTGCTCGCGCCGAGATCACCGAGGTCGATCACCCGCCCGGACGTGGCGAGGTACCCGACCACGCTCAGGTGCACACCGACCGCCTCTCGCGCCACGGCGGACCAGTCGGGCTGCACCCACATGCCCTCCCGCCCCGTCGTCCATCGCCAGACGTTCTGTCGACTGGCGGTCACGGAGAACGGATGCCGGTGACACAGCGCCGCCCAGTCATCGGGGCCGTCGATCTCGATGACGTCGCCGACCGGGGTCGCGATGGGCTGGACGAATGCCGAGGTCCAGCCGAGGGAGTCTTCGACGAGGACGAGACCGGACGGCCCCGCCGATCCCCGTGTCCGCGTCGATCGGGGCAGGCGGGACGCGGGGGTCGACCACCACGAGCCGGTCAACCGCGTGTCGTCGATCTGCTGCGCGAACTGGATCTCCTCCGCGGCCTGGTCGTCACGCCACCGCGTGGTGATCCCATCTGGGGTGTCCGGTGAGGGACGCTCCCCCTCCCACCGCACCGTCGCCTGCGCGTCGCACGCGAGAGGACTCCCCCACCAGCGGGTACCCGGGGCGTCGACGACCGCGGCGGCCACCCGCTCGAGCACCGGCCGAAGCTCTTCCCTTGCGGCGAGCACATCCTCGCCCGCGGGCGGCTGCCAGTACGCGGCGAGGTCGACGGCGATCGTCAGAGCCTCGTCGACGAGTCGCTCGGACATCTCGGGGACCGTGACGCGCTCCAGCGCCGCGGCAGCCTTGGCGGGCGACACCTCGGGCTCCGTGAACGGCGACCCGTCGCTGGTGGCGACGAGGACGACACCGGGGTTCTCGGCCAGCGCCCGTGCGGCCCAGGACACGGCCCACGTCGCCTCGACGGCCTCGGGATGCTCCGGCGCCAGGCGCAGGATCTCCAGGCACAGTCGGCGGCCTCGCGGGCCGGCGAGGAGCGTGTCGACGGTGAGGGGCATGCCCCGACCCTAGCGAGGGGCACCGACAGGGGCGCCCCTCCGAGCAGCGCAGGGGCCGAAGAGCGACCCACACCCCTCAACCCGCGCGGACACGAGGACCCGCCGGAACGCACGAACGCCCCGGAGCCGAGGCCCCGGGGCGTTCGAGAAGCGACGGCTCAGGCCGCGCCGAGTGCCTGGCGCAGCAGGTGCATGAGCGCCGAGAGCTGCACCGAGTCGCTCGAGCCGGGCTCGATCGCCTGGCCGTCGAGGGCGCGCGCGGCGAGCCCTTCCTTCGAGTCGATGAGCTCCGCGATCTTCGTGTCGATCGTGTGCGCGGCGATGATGCGCCACGCGGTCACGGGCTCCTCCTGGCCGATGCGGTGCACGCGGTCGATCGCCTGCGTCTGCTCGGCGGCCGTCCACGAGAGCTCCGCGAGCACGACGTTGGACGCGGCCTGCATGTTCAGGCCGACGCCGGCTGCGGTGAGCGAACACACAGCGATCCCGACGTCGGGGTCGCTGTTGAACGCGTCGATCGCGGCCTGACGGGCTGTCGAGGTCTGCTCTCCGCGCACCGACACCGCCTTCAGCCCGGATGCCTTGAAGTGGGCCTCCGCGGCATCCATCACGTCGATGTGCTTGGCGAAGAACACGACCTTGCCGACCGAGCGCTGCAACTGCACGGCGTAGTCGGCCGCGAGGTGCGCCTTGGCCTGACCGATGCGGCGGACCATCGTGAAGACGTTCTCGCTGCCCGAGCCCGCGGCCTTGCTCTCTTCGAGCTCGCCGTGCGCGACGAGCCGCACGATGTCGTCGTCGATCTCGCCGGGGGCGAGGCCCCGGTCGCCGCGCGCCTCGAGGATGCGGCGATACTTCGCCGCGAGGCGGGCGCCGAGCTCGCGCTCGGCCTGACGGATGGAACGGCCGTACTCGTCGTCGAGCTCGACGGGGAGATCGGCCACGAGCTTGTCGGGCAGATCGGCCGCGACGTCCTTCTTCTTGCGCCGCACGATGCCCATCGAGATGACGGCCTCGCGCGCCTCGGGGTAGAACGCCTTGTCGGCGGGCGTCAGCCCGGTGGCATCCAGCTTCTCCATCAGCTCGGGACCGGGCTTCTCGCCGTTGGTCCAGCCGAGGAACCGCCAGATCGCGTCGAAGTCCTCGACGTCGTTGATCAGCGGGGTACCGGTGAGGGCGAGCATGAGCGGGTCGCGGGTCTGCTGACGGACACGGGATGCCAGAGCCAGCACGTTCTGCGAGCGCTGCGACGTGAGGTTCTTGATGAAGTGCGCCTCGTCGACCACGACGCCCTTGAGGCCGATCGAGGACAGCCACGACAGGTGGCGGTCGAGGATCTCGTAGTTGACGATGAACACGTCGGCGAAGGCGTCGATGTCGGCACCGCCGCCGGAGATGACGGTCGCCCGTCGCTGCGGCGTCCAGCGCTGCACCTCGCGCGCCCAGTTCATCTTCACGACGTTGGGGACGACGACCAGCAGCGGGTACGCGTCGGCGACGGATGCCGCCAGCACCGACTCCGCGGTCTTGCCCAGGCCCGGCTCGTCGGCGAGCAGGAACGAGCGGTGCCCGAGACGCACGGCCTCGAGGAAACGCGACTGGTGCGGCATGACCTCGAGTCCCCGCGGCGAGAGCCGGTCGAACTCGGGGACGGGCGGCAGCTCCATGCTCGCGGCCGACCCGCCGGCGCCGGTCTCGAACGCCTTGTACAGCGGGCCCATGAGCTCCCAGCCGTCGAGGCGGCGGCGCGGGGCGTCTCCGGTCGAGCGGGGGGTGAGATCGGGGGCGAGGAAGGGGTTCGCCATCTGCCGCGCCTCGATGGAGGGCGGGATGACCTGCTTCTCGGCCAGGGCAGCCGGGACGACGGGCGCGATCTTGGGCGCGTTGTCGGTGATGATGAGCTCGTCGGGCGGCAGTTCGGCGCCGGACTCGAGCAGCCAGTCGCGGCGCATGCGCCGCGCGACGGGCGAGGTGGCCGCGTCGACCTCGAGCAGCTGGATGAGCGAGGTGTCGCGCGCGGCGGTCTTGGCGAGGATCGTCGCCACCCCGTCGAGGCGCTTGAGCAGCTCGGCCCGAGCAGCGTCGGTGATCTCGGTGTCGGCCTTCACCCGGGCGCGCTCCTCGCGGACGAGGAAGGCGATCACCTGGAACTTGACGCGGTTCGTCGGCCCGAGCTTGCCGCGCTGCGCTTTGGCCTCGACCTCGCGCACCTTTCGCGCGAGGATCGGGATGACGGGGGCTTCGTCGTCGCGTCGCGAGGACGTGGTCTTCCTGCGCCGTTGGCTCGAGCCTCGGGACGCGGTTGCCGTGGTCGGCATGCTCCTCCTGAGCGTGTCGTCCGAACACCTGTCCGGAACGTTCCGGCGCGAGGCCGGCGGATCGGTGACCCCGGAGAACATCGCGCGGCACGCCGCCTGGGCGGCGGTGCCGGCGACCCGCGACGCGTCTACGCCGAAACGGCTCGCGAGACAACGGGTGACGGGGTCGCATCTATTCTAGCGCGCAGAGAGTCGCAACGCGTGAGCTGTGGACAACTCGCCCGCGACTCCATCCCCCGTTCGGGGCGCGTTCTCCCGTTCGGGGCGCGAAACGCGCCGCCCCAAGCGCCGAAATGCGCCCCGAACCCGAGGACAACCCGCCGCGGCCCCGCACCCGACCGCGGCGGAGGCGTCAGGCCGCCCGCCGCAACCGCAGGCTGTTCAGCACCACGAACACGCTCGAGAACGCCATCGCCGCGCCCGCGATCATCGGGTTCAACAAGCCCAGGGCGGCGAGCGGGAGCGCGGCGACGTTGTACGCGAACGCCCAGAACAGGTTGCCGCGGATGACGCGCATCGTGCGTCGACTGAGCGCGACCGCGGTGACGATCCCGCGCGGGTCGTCGCGCATGAGGGCGATGTCGCTCGCGTGGAGGGCGGCATCCGTCCCCCCGCCCATGGCGATCCCGAGATCCGCGGATGCCAGGGCGGCGGCGTCGTTGACCCCGTCACCGACCATGGCGACCGTGCGCCCCTCGGCCCGCAGGGCCGCGATCTCCTCGACCTTGCCCTCCGGAAGGACCCCCGCGCGCACTCGTTCGATGCCGAGCTCGGCGGCGACCGCGCGCGCGATCCGCGGGTTGTCACCGGTCAGCAGCACGGGCTCCAGCCCCATCTCGCGCAGGCGCGCCACCGCCTCGGCGCTCTCGGGTCGCACGGTGTCGGCGATCTCGATCACGGCACGGGCGCGCATCGCGCCCCCGGCATCCGCCCAGCCCACGACCACGACCGTGCCGCGCTCCTCGCCCTGCTCCACCGCCGCGGCGAGGTCGGGGGTCACGGTGGCCCCGCGTTCGACGATCCACGCGGGGCGCCCCGCGGAGACCCGCACGCCGTCGACCGTGCCGGTCACGCCTCGTCCCGCGATCGCCTCGAGGTCGACGGCGGTCGGGCCCTTCCCCGCCGCCGCGACGATCGCGGCGGCGACCGGGTGCTCCGACCCCCGTTCGACCGCGGCGGCGCGGGCGAGCACGTCGGTGGCGTCCTCCCCCTCGGCGGGGACGACGTGCGCGACGCTCATGCGTCCGCTCGTCAGGGTGCCGGTCTTGTCGAGCACGATCGTGTCGATCCGCTCGGCGGACTCGAGGGCTTCCGGACCGGTCACGAGCACCCCGAGCTGTGCGCCGCGGCCGGTTCCCACGAGGATCGCGATGGGGGTGGCGAGCCCGAGCGCGCACGGGCACGCGATGATGAGCACGGCCACCGCGGCGGTGAACCCGGCCGCGAGCGGTTGCCCGGCGATGATCCAGGCGACGAGCGTCAGCAGGGCGAGCACGATGACGACGGGCACGAAGACGCCCGAGATGCGGTCGGCCAGACGCTGCACCCGGCTCTTGCCGAGCTGCGCGTCCTCGACGAGGCGGGCGATGCGGGCGAGCCGTGTCTCCTCGCCGACCCCGCTGGCCCGCACCGTGAGCCGGCCGCCCGCGGCGATCGTCCCGCCGGTGACCTCGGAACCCGCCGCCACCTCGATCGGAACCGACTCCCCCGTGAGCATGCTCTCGTCGACCGACGCTCGTCCGTCGAGCACCACGCCGTCGGTGGCGACGACGCTGCCCGGGCGGACGACGAACACGTCGCCCACCGTCAGCTCGTCGACGGGGATGCGCCGCCCGTCCGCCAGCTCGGCCTCGCGCGCCCCGAGGTCGAGGAGCGCACGCAGCGCCGCCCCGGCGCGGCGGGTCGAGCGCTGCTCGATGAAGCGCCCGAGCAGCAGCAGCACCGTCACCGCCGCGGCGACCTCGAAGTAGACCACCGCGCTGGCGTCGTGGACGGGCCCGAAGAGCATGACCTCGTGCCGGATGCCGATGCGCCCGGCGTTGCCGAAGAACAGCGCCCACACGCTCCACAGGTACGCGGCGAAGGTGCCGAGCGTGATGAGCGTGTCCATCGTCGCGGCGCCGTGGCGCGCGTTCCGCAGGGTCGCGCGGTGGAACGGCCAGCCGCCCCACAGCACCACCGGCGTCGCCAGGAGGAGCGAGACCCACTGCCAGCCCGGGAACTGCCACGCCGGCACCATGCCGAGCGCGACGACCGGGATCGCGAGGACGGCCGACACGAGCAGTCGGGTGCGCAGCGGCGTCGCCCCGGGCGCGTCGGTGGTGTCGTGGACGTGCCCGCCGTGGTCGTCAGGGCCGTGGCCCTCCGCACCGTGGTGGACAGCGCTGTTGTCCTGCGGTTCGGGATCGCCGCCGGTGAGAGCGTCCACCGCGCCGCCCGGCGCGGGAACCTCGATCGGGGTCGCGTCCGTCGTCGACGGCGGGACGGATGCCGCGACGCCCGGCATCGCGGCCCTCGAGACGCCGCGCGTCCGCACGGTGGCGTCGTACCCGGCGGCGCGCACCGCCTCGACGAGGGCCGCGGTGTCGAGCTCGGCCGGGTACCGGACCCGCGCCGTCTCCGTCGCGAGGTTCACCGCCGCCTGCACTCCCTCGACGCGCCCCAGCCGCTTCTCCACCCGGGCGACGCAGCTCGCGCACGTCATGCCCTCGATGTCGAGCACGGCCTCGACGACCCCGTTGCCGGTGGCCGCGGCATCCCTCGTCCCGTCCATGGTTCCTCCTCGGGTCTCCCCGTCCAGAACAGGATACCCCCTGGGGGTATTTCGAGATCGGGACGAAAATCGGACGCGGGATCCGCGCGCGACCCTACGCTGGACGGATGAGCGACGCGATGACGAAGGAGCAGCGGGTGGTGCTCGCCGTTGCCGTGCTCGCGTCCTTCGTGTCGTTCCTCGACGGCACGGTCGTCAACGTCGCCCTCCCCGCGATCGCGCGCGATCTCGGCGGGGGCCTCAGCACGCAGCAGTGGGTCGTCGATGCCTACCTCGTGACGCTGGGCGCCTTCATCCTCGTCGCCGGGTCGCTCAGCGACGTGCTCGGGCGTGTGCTGGTGCTGCGCATCGGTTTGATCGGGTTCGCGGTGACCTCCGTCGCGATCGCGGCGGCCCCGACTCCCGAGTTCCTCATCATCGCGCGAGCGCTGCAGGGGGTCGCGGGGGCCCTGCTCGTCCCCAGCTCGCTCGCCCTCATCACCTCGACCTTCCGCGGGACGGCCCAGGCCCGCGCGATCGGCATCTGGACGGGCGCGACCACCATCGCGATGCTCGCGGGACCGCTGGTCGGCGGTCTCTTCGTCGACACGCTGTCCTGGCGCCTGGTGTTCCTGGTGAACGTGCTGCCGATCGGGGTGACGATGTGGCTCCTGATCCGCCTCGGCCACGCCGACCACCGCCGTCCGGGAGCCCGGGTCGACATCCTGGGCGCGGTGCTCTGCGCCGCCGGTCTCGGCGGCATCGTGTTCGCGCTCATCGAACAGCCGAATCTCGGATGGTCGTCCCCGCTGATCTGGATGCCGGGAGTCCTCGGCATCCTGTCGTTCGCGGGGTTCCTGGTGCGCCAGCGTCTCGCCCGACAGCCGATGATGCCGTTGGGGCTGTTCCGTTCCCGGAACTTCTGGGCGGGCAACCTCGCGACCGTCTTCGTCTACGCGGCACTGTCGCTGAACGGCTTCGTCGTCAGCGTCTACCTGCAACAGGGGGCGGGGTTGCCGGCGACGCTGGCCGGTCTCGCGTCACTGCCGAGCACGGTGCTCATGATCGTGTTGAGCTCGCGCATGGGCGCCCTGGCCGGGAAGTACGGGCCTCGGCTGTTCATGACGGTGGGGCCCCTGGTGATGGCGGCGGGAGCGCTTCTCCTGCTGAACGTCCGCTCCGACTTCGACTACTGGACGCAGGTCCTGCCCGGCGTCGTCGTCTGGGGCCTCGGACTCACCGCGACCGTGTCACCCCTCACCGCCGCAGTCCTCGGAGCGATCGAGAGCGAGCGCTCGGGCATCGCCTCCGCGGTGAACAACGCCGTCTCGCGCGTGGCCGGACTGCTCGCGATCGCCGCGGTCTCGGCCGTGGTCGGCGGCTCGCTCGACCTCGAGGGATTCCACCGGGCCGCGATCTTCGCCGCCGTGCTGATGCTGCTCGGGGCCGCGGCGTCGTTCCTCGGCATCCGGAATGACCTGTCGCGCCGCGACTGAGCGACCGCTCACCGCGCGTCTCCTGGCGCGGGAGGCCACACGGGGCCGTGGAACACGCCCCGACGCGGGTGTCTCAGCGCAGGATCTCGCGCGTGCGCTCGACGTCGTCGGCCATCTGCACGAGCAGGGCGTCGATGCCGTCGAACGCGGTCATTCCGCGCACGCGTTCCACGAAGCGCACCTCGACGTGGTGTCCGTAGAGGTCGAGGTCGGTCTCGTCGAGGACGTACGCCTCGACCTGGCGCGCATGCACGTCGTCGAAGGTCGGGTTCGTCCCGACGCTGATCGCGGCGGGATAGCTGATGCGTCGTCCGCCCTCGACGTCGGCGAGCCACCCGGCGTAGACGCCGTCGGCAGGTACGAACCCCTCGAGGTCGGGCGAGAGGTTCGCGGTCGGATACCCGAGCTCTCGTCCGCGCTTCAGCCCGTGGACGACCTCGCCCCACACCGAGGGAGCACGACCGAGGAGGCGCGCGGCGGTCGTGACATCTCCTGCCGAGAGCGCCTCGCGGATCCACGTCGACGACACGCGCCGGTCGGCGTGCACCGCGCGGACGTCGTCGACCACGTCGACGCGGAAGCCGTGCTCCGCCCCCATGCGGATCAGCAGGTCGGGGTCGCCGGCCCCGCCCGCGCCGAAACGGAAATCGCGTCCCACGAGCACCGTGCGGGCCTGCAGCGCGTCCACGATCACGCGACGCGCGAACTCCTCGGCGGGGACCGCCGCGAGGGCTTCGTCGAAGGTGAGCAGAAGGGTGGCATCCACTCCGGCCCGATCGAGCAGGTCGAGCTTCTGGTGCGGGCCGATCACATCGGGAGGGCACCGATCGGGACGCAGCACGCTCAGCGGATTGCGGTCGAACGTCACCGCGACGACCTTCGCCCCGTCGGACGCGTCGACCCGGGCGCGGTCGATGACCGCACGGTGGCCGGTGTGGACGCCGTCGAACTTTCCGATCGCGACGACGGACGGACCGAAGTCCGGGGGCACCTCCGCGGGGTCGCGGAAGACGATCACGATGCCGTCCGACGGTGGCGCGTCAGCCACCAGAGCCCGAGGAAGGGCAGCACGAGGGGGATGAAGAGGTAGCCGTAGCCGTACACCGACCACACCGTGGGGTGCTGGAACAGCGCGGGGTCGACGAGGCTCAGCGTGCCGACGACGAGCACGCCGACGAGCTCGAAGCCGATCGCCACCCAGGCCACGCGGTACCAGGCCGGTCGCGCCGAGAAGATGAGGGCGAGGGTCGCGAGGATGTAGACGACCGCGGCGAGCGCCGACAGCGAATACGCCAGGGGGGCGTCGTCGAACTCGCGCACGATCTGCACGAACGAGCGGCCCGTGGCGGCGAGCGCCATGATGCCGTAGACGACGACGAGGACACGGCCGATGCCGGTCATCCCCCGGGTACGGGTGGGAGTGGTGGATGCCATGACTCGACGATTCTAGTTGGCCCGCGCGGGCGCCGCGGGGCGTCCGCTCTCGCGGCAGGTGACCAGAACAGGCGGCGGCACGAGAACAGGGCGTTCGGCCGCGAGGGAGCCTGTTCTCGACGCATCCCCTGTGCTCGTGACGGGCCGGGGCACGGCATCCGGAGTCCTCAGGCCAGCTGCACCGTCCAGATCACGTGCATGCGCCACACCATCACGGCGACCGCGAGCGCGGCGACGCCCATGATCACCGTGCTCCAGCGGCTGCGTTCGATCAACGCCCACGCCGCGCCCGCGACGGGCACGAGCGCCGCGGAGACGAGGTACGTCCAGAACTCCAGCAGGCTGCCCGAGGGCGGGTTGCCCGCGAACGGCGCGATGATCGCGACCACGATCTGCACGACGAGGAGCAGTTCGATCAGCGCGAGGGAGCCGACCGTCACGTCCCCCGGGCGTCGTCCGATGAGGCCGGCGACGATGGCGACGACCCCGGCGAGCACCGCGAGACCCACCTGCGCGAGCGTGAACCACAGGATCATCGGGAGGCCTCCTCGGGCATGTTCATGACGCTCTTCAGCTGTGTGCCGCGCTTCTCGACGATGCCCACGAGCCGCCCGTCCGGGTCGATCGCCGCAGCGACGGGTCCGGTCAGGCGCCCTCCCCCGTCGATGCGCTTCCCGTGCCGCAGGTCGCGCGCCTCGTCTTCCCCGACGGCGATCGCCCCGACGACGACGGACGCGGCCGTCGCCGGGTTCACCAGACGCTCCTCGGCGATGTCGTCGACGAATGCCGCTGCCGAGACGTCGAACGGCCCGATGCGCGTGCGGCGCAGCATCGTCAGGTGCCCGCCCACGCCGAGCGCACGGCCGAGGTCGCGCGCGAGCGCGCGGATGTAGGTGCCGCTCGTGCAGTCGACGACGACGTCGAGTTCGATGACCCCGTCGCCGCGGCGCGTCTCGCGGACCTCGAAGCGCGAGACGGTCACCCGCCGGGCCTTGAGCTCGACCTGCTCCCCCGCGCGGGCGAGGTCGTAGGCGCGCCGCCCGGCCACCTTGATCGCCGACACGGTGCTCGGCACCTGCTCGATCTCGCCGGTGAGGTCGGCGATGCCGGCCGCGATGGCCTCGTCGGTCACCCCGGTGGCATCCGCCCGCGACGTCTCGATCCCGTCGGCGTCGTCGCTGTCGGTCGCGATCCCGAGCAGGATCGTGGCCTCGTAGGTCTTGTCGGCGCCGACGATGTAGGTCAGCAGCCGCGTCGCGCCCTCGACGCCGAGCACGAGGAGCCCCGTCGCCATGGGGTCGAGGGTGCCCGCGTGCCCGATCTTGCGGGTGCCGAGGGCTCGCCGCGCGCGCGACACGACGTCATGACTGGTGATGCCCCCCGGCTTGTCGACCAGGAGGATGCCGGGACGCACCATCAGCAGAAGTCCCCGAAGACCTGCACCGGGTGGGCGGGGTCGGAGTTCTCCACGATCGCCGAGGCGGCCGCTTTCGGCCGCGCCGTGGCGAGGTAGTGCTTCTCGGCGTCCGGGAGTTCGGGACGCGGCGCACCGATCGGCGGGTTGCTCTCGAGCCACACGGAGTAGTTCCACAGGCCCCGCCGCTCGGTGGTGTGCAGGAATCGCCCGTCGACGAGGAGGACCGCGTCGCCCGCGCCCGCACGGAACGGCGCGACGACGCTCTCGCGCACGTCGAGCGCGGGGTCCTCGACGCTGGCACGCTCCACGACCGTGCCGTCTTCCGCGAGCACCGCGGCGAACCCGTCGGCGAAGGCCCGGGCGCGATCGGCATCCCATCCGTCGACGGCGACGACCACGCGCCCGGCGCGGGCGTTCTGCCGCATCAGGTCGCGCAGGCTCCGGTGCAGAGTCTGGACGGGGTTCTCGGGCGACGACATGCCCCCAGCCTACTTTTCGCCGCCGCGCCGGTCGGTCCCGCCGAGCCGCCCCGCGCCCCGCGGGGAACACCGCCCCTGCTCGGAAACGCCCGCCGACGATTCTCGCGGGGCGCCCGGCCGTCCGCGGGCTCGTAGGCTGAAGGGATGCCACAACTCGCCGCCCCGCTCATCGCGTGGTACCGCGACGCGGCGCGCGACCTTCCGTGGCGGCGCGAGGGGTTCGGTGCGTGGGGCACGCTCGTCAGCGAGTTCATGCTGCAGCAGACCCCCGTGAACCGCGTGATCCCGCACCTCGAGGCGTGGCTCGCACGGTGGCCCACGCCCACCGACCTGGCATCCGCCCCTCCCGCCGACGCCGTGACGCAGTGGGCGAACCTCGGCTACCCCCGGCGCGCCCTGTGGCTGCACCGCGCCGCGGTCGAGATCCGCGATCGTCATGACGGCGTCGTCCCGCGCGATGTCGACGCTCTCCTGGCGCTGACCGGGATCGGCGACTACACCGCGCGCGCTGTCGCGGTCTTCGCGTACGGGGATCGGCATCCGGTCGTCGACACGAACACGCGCCGCGTCCTGGCCCGCGCCGTCGAGGGGTGCGCGCAGCCGGGCCCGCCGCATCGCCGCGACCTCGAGCGGATGGATGCCGAGCTGCCCGACGACATCGTCGCGTCGGCGATCGTGAACGCCGCCGCCATGGAGCTGGGCGCGATCGTCTGCACGGCCCGATCGCCGAAGTGCGACATCTGTCCGCTGGCCGCGCAGTGCGCGTGGCGTGCGGCCGGGTACCCGGAGTCGGAGGATCGCCGTCGCCGGCAGGCGAAGTACGAGGGCAGCGACCGCCAGGCGCGCGGCGCGGTGCTCAAGACCCTGCGCGAGGCAGCTCCCGCTCCCGTGCCCGTGTTCGCGATCCTGCCGGACTGGCCCGACGCGCGTCAGCGCGATCGCGCGATCGACTCCCTCGTGGCGGACGGGCTGGTCGAGGCCGAGGACGACCTGCTGCACCTCCCCCGCTGACGGCTGCCCGCCTCAGGCGGACCCCGATGCCGCCTGCGCGGCCACCGGCCGGCGGTCGGGGCCGAGCTCGGCGGACAGACGCGCCGGGCGGAACTGCCCGAGCAGCACCAGGACGGCGACCAGGACGGCGAAGACGCCCCACATGACGGCTCCGAGGGGGGACATCACCGCCAACGGGGGCGTGGGCGCACCCGCGGCGAGGAAGAGCGCCGCCATTCCGGCCGACGCGTTGAAGGCCCCGTGCGCGAACACCGCGGGCCACACCGACGCGGTGCGCAGGCGCGTCCAGCCGAGCAGGATGCCGAAGAACACGCACCCCACGATCATCAGGAGCACGCCGAGGGCGTTCGGTTCGGCGAAGTTGTAGCCGAGAAGGATCAGCGGCGCGTGCCAGAGGCCCCAGAAGGCGCCCGAGAGAAGAAGGGCGGGCCAGGTTCCCAGCGGGCGGAGGGCGGGCAGCAGCCAGCCACGCCAGCCGAGCTCCTCGCCGAAGGCCAGCGGCGCGTTGAACAGCGCCCCGAGCGGAATCGAGGCGAGCTGCACCACGACCAGCACACCCATCGGCGGGAGCGGGGTCCCCGCCGGCACGGCGTTCTGGAGCGTCTGAGCGAACCCCGAGAAGCCCACGAGGTCGAGCGTCAGGATGCCGGTGACCGACATCACGAAAAGCCCGAGCGCCACCAGGACGGGCGCCGCGAAGATCACCGCGACGCTCATCCAGATCGTCCGGGCCGCGGGGCGCAGCGGCCACATGCCGAGCTCGCGGAGGACGACGCGCGCCGGTCGCCGCCCGAGCGTGCGACGCTGCACGAGAAGAGCCGCCACGGTCGCCAGCGCCGGCGTGAACATCATCCCCGCCGCGACGAGCCCGAAGAAGGGGTCGCCGAGCCCCCGCCCACCGAGCCAGAGGGGAAGGGCGATCAGCCAGGACAGCACCAGCGATGTCACCGCGAAGACGGCGACGGCCGGCCAATCAGGTCGAGTCTGTGCGTGCATACGTCGAACGTAGAACGGGGGCCGAACGGACGCCTCCCCCGCGAGACGGAGGTTCGCCCCGACCGGACGGGAACGGCCGGATGCCCTCTCCTGGGGTGGCATCCGGCCGTGTGCTCCGCGGGCTCAGGCCCGGTCGTCCTCTTCTTCGGCGTCGGCGTCGGCGTCGTCGTCCTCGTCTTCGTCGAGGGCGTCGTCCTCGCGCGGCTTGACGTAGGGGTCCGCCTCGCCGGCGTAGGTGGCGGAAGCGGCCAGACCGGCGACCGACTCGTCGCGCTCGCGCGCCTCGCGCAGCAGCGCCGAGATGTGGTCGGCGTTCTCGGGGATCGCGTCGAGGATGAACTCCAGCGACGGGGTGAGACGCGTGTTGAGGTTCTTGCCGACCTCGCTGCGCAGCATCCCGGTCGCGGACTTCAGCGCCGCCGCGGTGTCGTTGCGATGCGCCTCGTCGCCCATGACGGTGTAGAACACCGACGCGTGCTGGAGGTCGCCCGTGACGCGCACGTCGGTGATGGTCACGAAACCGAGCCGCGGGTCGCGCAGCCCCTTCTCGAGCCGCTCAGCGAGCACCACACGAATGCGGTCCGCCACGCGAGCCTGTCGCTCTCCTGCCACGTCCTTCTCCTTCGTTCTTCATACCGCCGCGAGTCGAGTGCCCCGTGGCTCATCGCCGGGTGGCGGTCCTGACGAGGAGCGTACCCAGCGGAGGCCGGAGGGGTGTGTGTCTTCCCGAGCATCGGGGTAGGGGCCCCGCTCTGCTCGGGAAGACACACACCCCGCAGGCCGCAGCGGGGGCCGCACCCGAAGGCACGACCCCCGCACGACGATCAGCCTCGCGGCTTCTCGACGAGTTCCGTCGTTTCGATCTCGTCACCGATCTGGATGTCGTTGAACTTGCCGAGACCGATACCGGCCTCGAAGTCCGTCCGAACCTCGGTGACGTCGTCCTTGAAGCGACGCAGCGACTCGATGGCCAGGCCGTCGGCCAGCACGACACCGTCGCGGATGACGCGGGCCTTGGCGTTGCGCGTGATGGTTCCCGACCGCACGATGACACCGGCGATGTTGCCGAACTTCGAGGAGCGGAACACCTCGCGGATCTCGGCGACACCCGACTGCACCTCTTCGAACTCCGGCTTGAGCAAGCCCTTGAGCGACTGCTCGACGTCGTCGATCGCGTTGTAGATGACGGAGTAGAACCGCACGTCGACACCCTCGCGGGCCGCACGCTCGCGGGCCTTCGTGTCGGGACGGACGTTGAAGCCGATCACGATCGCGTTGTCGATCGTGGCCAGGTTGATGTCCGACTCGGTGATCGCACCCACACCGCGGTGGATGATGCGCAGCTGGACACTGTCGTCGACCTCGATCTTGAGCAGCGACTCTTCGAGCGCCTCGACGGCACCCGACACGTCACCCTTGATGATGAGGTTGAGCGACTCGACCTTGCCCTCTTCGAGAGCGCGGGTGAAGTCCTCGAGCGAGATGCGCTTGCGGGCCTTGGCCAGCTGGGCGTTGCGCTCGGCCGCTTCACGCTTCTCGGCGATCTGACGCGCGGTGCGGTCTTCCTCGGTGACGATGAAGACGTCGCCGGCGCGGGGCACGGAGTTGAGACCCTGCACCGAGACGGGACGCGACGGGTAGGCCTCCTCGACCGCTTCGCCGTTCTCGTCCATCATCGCGCGGACGCGGCCGTACGCCGTTCCCGCGACGATCGCGTCGCCGACGCGGAGGGTTCCGGACTGGATGAGCACCGTGGCGACCGAACCGCGACCCTTGTCGAGCTTCGCTTCGATCGCGACACCGCGGGCCGCCTTGTTCGGGTTGGCCGTGAGGTCGAGACCGGCGTCGGCGGTGAGCAGGACCGCATCCAGGAGGGCCTGGATGTTGAGGTTCTGTCGGGCCGAGACGTCGACGAACATGACGTCGCCGCCGTACTCCTCGGCGACCAGACCGTACTCGGTGAGCTGCTGGCGCACCTTGGCCGGGTTGGCGTCGGGCTTGTCGACCTTGTTGACCGCGACCACGATCGGCACGTTCGCCGCCTGGGCGTGGTTCAGCGCCTCGACCGTCTGGGGCATGATGCCGTCGTCGGCCGCGACCACGAGGATCGCGATGTCGGTCACCTGCGCACCACGGGCACGCATGGCGGTGAACGCCTCGTGACCCGGGGTGTCGATGAAGGTGATCGCGCGCTCGATGCCCTCGTGCTCGGTCCAGATCTGGTACGCACCGATGTGCTGCGTGATGCCGCCGGCCTCGCCCGCGACCACGTTGGTCTGGCGGATGGCGTCGAGCAGTCGCGTCTTACCGTGGTCGACGTGGCCCATGACGGTGACCACGGGAGGACGGATCTCGAGATCGTCCTCGCTCTCGGCCTCGAGCTCGGCATCGAGGTCGAGACCGAAGCCCTCGAGGAGCTCCTTGTCCTCGTCCTCGGGCGAGACCATCTGGATCTTGTAGCCGAGCTCGGCTCCGAGCACCTCGAAGGTGGCCTCGTCGAGCGACTCGGTCGCGGTGGCCATCTCGCCCAGGTTGAACAGGATGGTCACGAGCGTGCCGGGCTGCACGGTGTAGCCGCGCAGGGCCTCGAGCTTGTCCGCGAAGTCCGCGATGGACGCGCCGCGGCGCAGGCGGATGATCTCGCCGTTGCCCTTCGAGACGTTGACGCCGCCGACGACCGGCGCCGACCGCATCTCGAATTCCTGCCGCTTCGCCCGACGCGACTTACGCTGCTTGGACTTGCCGCCACCCTTACCGAAGGCACCCGCGGTGCCACCGCCGGGACCGCGGCCACGGCCACCGCCGCCACCGGGACGACCGGCGAAACCACCGGCCGGAGCGCCGCCACCGGGGCGCTGGAAGCCGCCACCGGCACCGCCGGGACGACCGGGACCGCCGGGACGCTGCTGGAACGGAGCGCCGGGACGACCGCCGCCGCCGGGACGACCGGCGCCACCGGGACGCGGGGCGCCGGGGCGCGGAGCACCGGGACGCGGAGCCTGCGGACGCGGGATGTTGCCGGGCGTCGGGCGCTGACCCATGCCCTGCGCCGAGGCGAAGGGGTTGTTGCCCGGACGCGGGCCGGCGGGACGCTGGCCCATGCCCTGCGCCGAGGCGAAGGGGTTGTTGCCGGGACGCGGGGCGCCCCCACCCGGGCGCGGAGCCTGGGGGGTGTTGCCGCCGGGGCCGGGCTTGGGAGCCGCGGAGCCGGGGCTCGGCGGCGACGAGGGGGTCGCCGAGGGCGCGGTGGGCGTCGCCGCCGGAGCAGAGGGCTCGGGGGCGGATGCCGCAGGTGCCGCCTCCACGGGGGCCGCGGGGGCTGCCGGAGCAGCGGGCTTCGCGGGCCCGGGCGTGGGACCCGAGGGGCGCGCGCCGGGGGTCGCCGCCGGACGCGAGGGACCGGGGCGGGCGCCGGAGCCGGGGCGTGCCGCGGGGGCGGCGGGCTTGGCATCCGAGGATCCGGACGAGCCCTCGGCCGCGAGAGCGGCGCGGAGCTTACGAGCCACGGGGGGCTCGATGGTGGATGAGGGGCTCTTGACGAACTCGCCGAGCTCCTTCAGCTTCGCAAGCGCGACCTTGCTGTCGACGCCGAGCTCGGAAGCGATCTCGTGCACGCGTGGTTTTGCCACAATTCTCCTGTCTGAGGGCCTACCCCGGACAGGGCAGACCGTTAGTTGCGGACGGGTCTCATTTCGAGCCGTTCACTTCGTGTCCATAGCCGTTCAGCCTTTTCGCTGGAGGGTTGATTCGAAGGTCTGCGTGTCAAGCGGGCCTGACACACGCAATGCTCGTACGAAGGCGCGACGCGTGAGTGCTTTCGTCACGCACGCATCCGTCTCGTGCACCCACGCTCCCCGCCCGGGCAGGACCGCTCGCTCGTCTCTGACGAGGACCGACCCGTCCGCGACCACACGCAGAAGCGAAGATCGGGGGGCGCGTGCGCGGCATCCGACGCACGTTCGTACGGCATCCATCCTACACCTCGCGCCTACCGGGACGACGGACGGTCAGTTGTCTTCGAGGATGCTGTCGGGCTGGATGTCGATCTTCGCCCCGGTCAGCTTCGCGGCGAGGCGGGCGTTCTGGCCCTCCTTCCCGATCGCGAGCGACAGCTGGTAGTCGGGCACGAGTGCGCGGACGGCCTTGGTCGTGGCATCCAGGACGAACGACGAGGTGACCTTCGCGGGCGACAGGGCGTTCGCGACGAAACGCGGCAGCTCGGCGTCGTAGTCGATGATGTCGATCTTCTCGCCGGCAAGCTCTTCGGTGACGGCGCGCACGCGGCGGCCGAGCTCGCCGATGCAGGCGCCCTTGGCGTTCACCGTCGGGTCGTTGGCCTTGACGGCGATCTTCGAGCGGTGGCCGGCCTCACGGGCCAGCGAGACGATCTCGACGAGCCCCGCGGCGATCTCGGGCACCTCGAGCGCGAAGAGCTTGCGGACCAGGCCCGGGTGGGTACGCGAGACGGTGATCTGGGGACCCTTGTTGCCCTTCGAGACGCTCGTGACGTACACGCGCAGTCGCGAGCCGTGGGCGTAGGTCTCGCCGGGCACCTGCTCCTCGGGCGGGAGGATCGCCTCGACCGTGCCGAGGTCGACGTGCACCATGCGGGGGTTCGGTCCCTGCTGCACGACGCCGGCGACGATGTCGCCCTCCTTGCCGCGGAACTCGCCCAGCACCGCATCGTCCGCGATGTCGCGCAGACGCTGGCTGATGACCTGCTTCGCGGCGAACGCGGCGATGCGGCCGAAGTCGTCGGGAGCCTGCTCCTCCTCGCCGATGACGGCGCCCTCGTCGTCGGTGACGGGGGTGAAGATGCCCACGTGCCCGGTCTTGCGGTCGAGCTCGGCGCGAGCGCCCGCGGGGATCTCGCCGCTGGGCGAGATGTGCTTCGCGTAGGCGGTGAGGATCGCCTGCTCGATGATGCGCGCGAGTTCGTCGAAGGGGATCTCCTTCTCGCGTTCGATCGTCTTCAAAAGTGCGAGATCGATGTCCACAAGGCCCTCCGTTGTTCAGCTTTCGTCGGCGCGACCGGCGCCGACAACCCCCCTACGATACCCGGGATCTCCCGCTCCGCGCGACCGCACCGGGCCTCGGGATGCCATCGCACAGGCGTTTCAGAGGCGCTCGAGCGGGTTCGCGGCGAGCTTCGCCACGACTCCCCCCTCGACCAGGCGACGCGCCGCCGTGTCGGGCTTGCGGGCCGCCTGGTCCACCACGCACGCGCCGAACTCCGCGGCGAGTGCGCCGCGCGGGTGGGCCGCGAGCACGTCGGCCACGAACGCGGCGGGGAGGGCGTCGGGTCGGGCGCCGGAGATGTCGAGCGCGGTCGCCGTCTCGAGCAGGTAGCCCTCGGCATCCATCGACGGATCCACGCTCGGCCAGTTGTGCCGCACGACGACCTCGAGCACGCGCTGTCGGCGCGCCCGCGGCCAGCCGGCTCCGGCGGTGAGCGCGACGCCGACGTGGCCCCCGGCGTGCTCGTACGAGATCGTGTGGTTGTCGAACTCCCGGGCCGTGCCGATGTCGTGCAGCACCGCGGCGACGTACAGCAGCTCGTGATCGATCCCGGCGATGCCGTCGACGCGGGCGAAGGCCTCGGCCCACAGCCACGAGCGCAGCGCATGAGCGGTCATCGCGGGCGACTGGTACTGCTCCGCCACGGCGAGGGCCCCACGGGCGGCGAGGGTGTCGGGCACGGGGATGTCGGCGATCTGCACGGGGCCTCCGGGGTCGGGTGGGCCCCCACTCTGCCGCGACTCCGGGCGCGACGGCAGGGGGACGGCGGTCAGCGATCGGCGACTTCCTGCCAGAGAGCCGGATGCCGCGGCGACGGGGCCGCGGCATCCGGAAACCGCTCAACTGATCGGTGTCGCGTGCCAGATGCGGTCGAGGTAGTCGCGCATCGCCCGGTCGGACGAGAAGTACCCGCTGCGCGCGACGTTGAGGATGGCGGAGCGCACCCACCCGTCCTGGTCGGCGTACGCGGCGTCGACGCGATCTTGCGCGTCGAGGTACGACCGGAAGTCGGCGAGGGCCATGAACCGGTCGTCGTACAGCAGGTTCGACACGAGCGGCTCGAACACCGAGCGGTCGCCGTCCGAGAAGGCCCCGGATGCGATGAGGTCGATCGCGCGGCGCAGCTCGCCGTCTTCCTGGTAGAAGTCTGCGGGGCGGTAGCCCTCGGCCCACAGCGCCTCGACCTCGGGCTCGCTCATGCCGAAGAGGAAGAAGTTGTCGTCGCCGACGAGCTTGCGGATCTCGACGTTCGCTCCGTCGTCGGTGCCGATCGTGAGGGCCCCGTTGAGGGCGAGCTTCATGTTGCCCGTGCCCGAGGCCTCTTTGCCGGCGAGGGAGATCTGCTCCGACAGGTCGGCCGCGGGGATGATGCTCTCGGCGAGGGTGACGTTGTAGTTCGCCGGGTACACCACCTTGAGCTTGCCCTGCACGCGCTCGTCGGCGCTCACGACCTCGCCGACCGCGTTGATGAGGTGGATGATGCGCTTGGCCATGCCGTAGCCGGGGGCGGCCTTCGCCCCGAAGAGGAACGTGCGCGCCTGCACCTCGTCGACGTCGAGACGGCCGGAGACGATGCCCTCGTAGGTGCTGACGATGTGCAGCACCTTGAGCGTCTGCCGCTTGTACTCGTGCAGGCGCTTGATCATGACGTCGAGCATGTGGCCGTCGTCGAGCGGGGCTTCGCCGCGCGCCTCGAGCACGTGGCTCAAGCGGCGCTTGTTCGACGCTTTGACCGCGGCGAAGCGCTCGCGGAAGTCGGCGTCGTCGGCGAGGGCCTCCAGGCCGCGGAGACGTTCGAGGTCGACGGTCCACCCGGCGCCGAGCGCCTCGGTGATGAGCTCGGACAGCTCGGGGTTGGCCAGGCGCAGGAAGCGGCGGGGCGTGACACCGTTGGTGACATTGGTGAACTTGTCGGGCCACATCGCGGCGAAGTCCTTGAGCACGTTGTCGCGCAGCAGCTGCGAGTGCAGCTCGGCGACGCCGTTGACCTTGGATCCCGCGACCGTGGCGAGATACGCCATGCGCACCGAGCGAGAGGGGTGCTCGCCGATGATCGACATGTTGCGGATGAGCATCTCGTCGTCGCCGAAGCGCTCGCGCACCTCGAGGAGGAAGGCGTCGTTGATGCGGTAGATGATCTCGAGGTGCCGCGGGAGCAGTCGGCCGAGCAGATCGACCGGCCACACCTCGAGGGCCTCGGGCAGCAGCGTGTGGCACGTGTACGCGAAGCACTTCTGCGTGATGGCCCACGCGGCATCCCATTCGAGTTTCTTCTCGTCGACGAGCACCCGCATGAGCTCGGGGACGCCGATGACGGGGTGCGTGTCGTTGAGCTGGAAGATCACGCGCTCGGGGAGCTTCTCGAGGTCGAAGTCGGCGGGCAGGACGTTCTCGATGAAGTCGGCGATGGATGCCGCGACGAAGAAGTACTGCTGCTGCAGACGCAGCTCTTTCCCCTGGGGCGTGGAGTCCTCGGGGTAGAGCACCTTCGAGATGTTCTCGGCGAAGGTCTGCGCGCGCACCGACTCGACGTAGTCGCCGGAGTTGAAGGTGTGCAGGTCGAAGGCGTTGGTGGCGACCGCGCGCCACAGGCGCAGGGTGTTGACGCGGCCGTTGTGGTATCCGGGGACCATCATGTTGTAGGGCACCGCGAGCACGTTCCACTCGGGGACCCAGCGCGAGCGTTCGACGCCGTCCTCGTCGTACGTCTCGGTGGTGCCGCCGAACGAGATGGTCTGCGCGGCCTCGGGGTGGGCGAAGTCCCACGGCGAGCCCATGCGCAACCAGGCGTCGGGCTGCTCGATCTGCTCTCCATCGGCGAAGGCCTGGCGGAAGATGCCGTACTCGTAGCGGATGCCGTAGCCGATGGTGGGAACGCTCATCGTCGCGAGCGAGTCGATGAAGCAGGCGGCGAGGCGCCCCAGGCCGCCGTTGCCGAGGCCGGGCTCGATCTCGACCTGACGGAGATCGTCGATGTCGATGCCGCACTGGGCGAGCGCCTCGGTGGCGATATCGGTCAGGCGCGCGGCGAGGAGGTTGTTGTCGAGCTGGCGCCCCAGCAGGTACTCGGCCGAGAGGTAGCAGACGGTCTTCGCCTGCTGCGTCTTCTGGTTCGCCCGGTCGTCGAACCAGCGCGCCATCAGGTAGTCGCGCACCGTGTAGGCGAGGGCCAGGTATTGGTCGTTGACGTCGGAGGTCGACAACGTCACACCCTGATCGAAGTTCAGGTTCTGCAGGAACTGCTTCGTGAAGCCGTCGACCGACGCCGCGGGGGCGACGACGGGGGCGATGGCCAGCGGGTGAGTCGGGCGGAGCTCTGAGCTTTTGTCGGGCACCTAACGACCGTAATCAGTCCCGCACCACCCTGCCAAGACGGCAATGGCCCCGACACATGATCTTCACCCGGACGCCGTATTGTCCCCGTCGGGTCAGCGCAGGCCGCATCCATCGGTGACCTGCGACGTGCGGTCGATGAGGTTCTTGGTCCAGTCGAACAAAACCGGGAGGAAGCGCGACTTCGGCAGGATCGGGCGCAGGTGGTCGTACCCCGCGTAGCTGGCCCACCGGACGGGCTGCCCCTCGGCGCAGAGCTTGTCGATGTACTCCCGCTGGAGCTTCGGCGGGATGACCTCGTCGTCGGCGCCCCACGCCACGAGCATCGGCGTGCCCAGCGGTTCGGTCATGGCGTTCTCGGCGAGACGGCGGCCGAGGGCCCCGTCGGTGAGGTCGGCACTGTAGAGCGGACGATCCTCCGAGACGCCGAGTGCGGTGAGCACCGACACGACCACGCCGGGCTCGGTGGGACACCGCTGCGTCATCTCGAGCACGATCGAGCGCGAACCCTCGGCGATGTAATCGTCGAGGTGGACGTCCGCATAGGTCTCGGAGTACGGAACGAGCACCCACGACGTGATGACCGACAGCATGGCGTTCGGCGGCCCCGAGAGCAGTTCGCGGGCGAGGGCGGGCGGATCGGCGACGGGGGCGACGACGGCCGTTCCGAGCACGTCGATGCCGGGGGCGTAGTCCTTCGCGATGGCGGTGGTCCACAGGGCAGCGTGTCCGCCCTGGGAGTGCCCCCACACCACGGTGTCGGGCGAGAGGGTCAGATCGCTGCGGAGCTCGGCGGCGGCCAGCACCGCGTCGAGGGACGAGCGGGCCTCCCCCTTGCCGATCAGGTACGGGTAGGCGCCGGGGGCGCCCTGACCGGAGAAGTCGGAGGCGATGACCACCCATCCGGCCTTCAACGCCTGCTCGAGAGCCGGTATCGCCCAACGCGTGGCGGTCGAGTCCCGCAGGCTCGGCGCGCACCCCTGCGCCACGCCCGTGGTGCCGTGGTTCCAGATGATCACGGGGCGCGGCCCGGGCGGCGGATCCTTGGGGGTGATGACCATGGCACTCGCCACGGCGGGGCGGCTGACGGCATCCCGTGTCGTGTAGAGGATGCGCGTGACGTCGCCGTTCTGCGGGGCGCGCCAGGGCGAGGCCGCGGAGCGGATCAGCCTCCCGTGACCGCTCGGCACCTCGGCAGGCGGGTTGTAGAACGCGTCGACGACCGGGGCGCCCTCGTGCAGCCAGTCGTTGACCCACCATCCGCCGGCGGCCGTGGCGACGAGGACCAGCGAGAGGGCGTAGCGCCCGGCGGCGGTCCACCGGGCACGGTGGCGCCGACGGCGGACGGCGCGCTCGGCGTCGAACGGCGTGGTCCGAGGACGACGACGGATGCCGCCCACACCGCGTGCGAAGACGCCGACACCGAACACGATCGTGCGCACACCGAACACGACCGCGAGGACGAGGACCGTCACATCGGGCCAGGTGAACGACAACACCCCGAAGGCGATCTGCGCGACGCCCCACGCGAGCGAGAGCACGCGGGCGCTGACGGCACCGCCGGTCACCGCGCGTCCGACCGAGGCGAGACCACCGATCACGAGCAGGACGGCGAGCACGGACGGCAACAGTTCGAGACTGCGCCCGAGCCACACCAGCACGGCGATCCCCGCGACGATCCAAGCGACCGCGACAGCGCGCGCCCACCACCGGGTGGAACGTCCGAAGAGCTCGAACACGCCCATGACCACGGCGCTGGCTCCGACGTAGACGCCGAGCAGGACGATCGAGGTGAGGGGTCGCGAGACGATGAGCGCGCCGAGCAGGACGACCACCGCACCGACGATCAGCAGGACCCGCGGCGGCGCGTTGCGCGTGAGCGCGGGAAGAGCGTTCCACCGTCGCACGAGAGGGCGGCGGGAAGCGGGCATCAGGCCATGATAAACAGCGCCCCGGACGCCGCGCGCAACCGGCTGTCATTCCGACGCGGGAGCGCATACGGTGCCGGGATGCCGTCCTCCGCCCGCTCCGCTGCTCGCGAGGCCGAGGCGAACCCCGCGTTCCGCGTCGCCGCCCGCGCGGGCTATGTCGCCAACGGCATCCTGCACCTCCTCGTGGGCGGGCTCGTGCTCGCCGTCGGCTTCGGCGCCGCCGAGGACACGGATCAGACGGGCGCGTTCCGGGCCGTCGCGGCGCTTCCGCTCGGGGCCGCCGCGCTGTGGGCCCTCGCCGTGGGACTGGTCGCCCTGGGCTGCTGGCACGTGCTGCAGGCGGTCGCTCCGCGCGGGTTGTCGGGGCGCAAACGGATCGCGCGCATCGCGGCGGAGGCACCGCAGGGCATCGTGTTCGTGGTCATCGGGGTGATCTCGGCCGCCGTCGCCCTCGGGGCTCGACCGCGTGCGGAGCAGACGACGGAAGACCTCAGCCAGAGCATCCTCACCCTCCCGATCGGCGGCTTCGTGCTCGGGACGGCGGGACTGGTGGTCGCCGGGGTGGGCGTCGGCTTCGTGTGGATGGGGGTGCGGCGTTCGTTCCACAGCAAGGTCCGCATCCCCGACGGCGTGGCAGGGCACGCGCTGAGCGCTCTGGGGGCCGTGGGGTTCGTCGCGAAGGGAATCGCCCTCGGCGTGGTCGGCGCGCTGGTCGTGATCGCCGCGATCCGCGTCGAACCCGATACCGCGGGAGGACTCGACGGGGCCGTGTCGGCCCTCCTGGCGCTGCCGACGGGTCCGCTGCTCGCCGGCCTGGTGGGCGTCGGCTTCCTCGCCTACGGGGTGTTCACGATCTTCCGCGCCCGCTACGCGCGGCTCGACGCCTGACCGGGCTCAGTCGAGGGCGGGGTCGCGCCCGGTGCGCTCCCCCGTCTCCAGCGTCGCGATCGTGGCGTGATCGTCCGCGCCGAGGGTGAAATCGAAGACGTCGCCGTTCTCGCGGATGCGGTCGAGAGACACCGACTTCGGGAAGACCACGAGCCCGCGATCCAGGTGCCAACGCACGACGACCTGCGCCGGAGTCTTGCCGTGGCGCTCCGCGATCCGCGCGAGCACCGGCTCCTCGAGCAGGCCGCCTCGAGCCAGCGGTGCCCACGACTCGGTGACGACGCCGTTCGCGGCATCCCAGTCGACCAGCTCGTTCTGGGGGAACCGGGGGTGCAGCTCGACCTGGTTGACGGCGGGAAGGACGCCGGTCTCATCGCGCAGGCGCTCGAGGTGCGCGATGGCGAAGTTGCTCACGCCGATCGAGGTCGCCCGGCCCTCCTGCTGCAGGCGCACGAGGGCCCGCCAGGTGTCGACGTAGCGGTCGGCGCTGGGGATGGGCCAGTGGATGAGGTACAGGTCGAGCCGATCGAGTCCGAGCTTCGCGGCGCTGGCGTCGAACGCCCGCAGCGTCTCGTCGAAGCCCTGGTCGTCGTTCCACACCTTCGTCGTCACGAAGACGTCGTCGCGGGCGAGCCCCGAGGCGCGCAGTCCCTCGCCGACCTCGGTCTCGTTGCCGTACAGGGCGGCCGTATCGACGTGGCGGTAGCCCGCGGCGAGCGCGCCCTCGACGAGACCGGCGGTGACGTCGGCGGGCACCTTGTACGTGCCGATGCCGAGCTGCGGGATGGTGGAGCCGTCGGACAGCGACAGGCGGGGGGCCGAGATCATGGCATCCACGCTACCGAGGCCGAGGACCGCGCGGACGACGAAACGGCACCCCTCCCGGTGGACGCGGGACGGATGCCGTTTCGATGAGGGTCAGCGCGTGAGCGCCGCCACGGCGTCGCCGACGGAGAGTGTCTCGCGCTCCCCCGTGCGGCGGTCCCACAGCTCGACCCGACCCTCGGCGGCACCGCGGCCGACGATGAGGATGCGCGGGATGCCGACGAGCTCGGCGTCTCCGAACTTCACGCCCGGCGAGACCTTGGGACGGTCGTCGTAGAGCACGTCGAGGCCTGCGGCCTCGAGGTCGGCCGACACCTGGTCGGCGAGTTCGAACGCGGCCGCGTCGCGCCCGGTGGCGACGACATGCACGTCGAACGGGGCGACCGAGGGGGGCCAGATCAGGCCCTTGTCGTCGTTGTTCAGCTCGGCGATGATCGCGAGGATACGGGTGACGCCGATGCCGTAGGAGCCCATCGTGACGGTGGCGAGCTTGCCGTTCTCGTCGAGCACCTTCAGTCCGAGCGCCTCGGCGTACTTGCGGCCGAGCTGGAAGACGTGGCCGATCTCCATGCCGCGGGCCAGCTCCACCGGGCCGGAGCCGTCGGGGGCGGGGTCTCCCGCGCGCACGGTCGAGACCTCGACGAAGCCGTCGCCCACGAAGTCGCGGCCCGCGACGAGCGAGTGCACGTGCTTCTGGTCGATGTTGGCGCCCGTGATCCAGGCGGTGCCGTCGACCACGCGGGGGTCGAGCACGTAGCGGATCTTCGTCGCCGACTCCTCGCCCAGTACGGGACCGGTGGGCGACCAGGGGCCGATGTAGCCCTTGACCAGCAGCGGGTTCTTGGCGAAGTCCTCCTCGGTGGCGGCCTCGACCTCGGCGGGGGCGAAGGCGACCTCGACGCGCTTGTCGTCGACGTCGCGGTCACCGGGAAGTCCCACGACGACGAGCTCGCGCGTGCCGTCGAGGTGGGTCAGCGCGAGCACGACGTTCTTGAGCGTGTGCGCGGCGGTCCACGCGGTCGCCTCGGCGGTGGCCGGGCCGGCGATGCCCGCAGCCGGCGCGTCGAGGTGCGCATTGGCATGGTCGACGAGGGTCGCGATCGTGGGGGTGTTCGGCGAATCGAAGACGACCGGAGCGGGCTGACCCTCGATCGGCAGCGCGTCGGGGACGACGGTCGTGAAGGCTTCGACGTTCGCCGCGTAGCCGCCGGCCGAGCGCACGAAGGTGTCCTCGCCGATGGGCGTGGGGTGCAGGAACTCCTCCGACTTCGAGCCGCCCATAGCGCCGGCGTCGGCGGCGACGATGACGTACTCGAGGCCGAGGCGGGTGAAGATGCGCTCGTAGGCGTCGCGCTGAGCCTGGTACGAGGCGTCGAGTCCGGCATCCGTCGCGTCGAACGAGTACGCGTCCTTCATCGTGAACTCGCGGCCGCGCAGGAGGCCCGCGCGGGGACGCGCCTCGTCGCGGTACTTGTCCTGGATCTGGTAGATCGTGAGCGGCAGGTCCTTGTACGACGAGTAGAGGTCCTTCACCAGCAGCGTGAACATCTCTTCGTGCGTGGGCGCGAGCAGGTAGTCGGCGCCCTTGCGGTCCTGCAGGCGGAACAGGGCGTCGCCGTACTCCTCCCAGCGGCCCGTGACCTCGTAGGGCTCACGGGGCAGCAGGGCCGGGAAATGCACCTCGAAGGCGCCCGCGTTCGCCATCTCCTCGCGCACGACCGTCTCGATCTTGGCCTTGACCTTCAGGCCCAGAGGGAGCCACGCGAAGATGCCCGGGGCGTTGCGGCGGATGTATCCGGCCCGCACGAGCAGACGGTGGCTGGCCACCTCGGCATCGGAGGGGTCTTCGCGGAGCGTGCGGAGGAAGTAGTTCGACAGACGGGTGACCACGATCATCGAGTCTACGGCGCGCGCTCGACTCACCCGAGCGCAGCGATGACCGCTGCCGCCACCGTGCGCAGCTGCTCCTCGGTCAGGTTGCTTCCGGAGATGTCGATCAGACCGCCCGGTGCGTCGGCGACGAGACGCAGCATCTTGAGGCTCGGTTCGTCGATCACCCAGGCCTGCTGCGCACCGTCGAGCTGAACGGGGGTTCCGCCGGTCCTCTCCACCGCGCTCGCATCGAACCGCGCCCCCGCGGCGATGCCGATCCGCACGCCCGGCGGCGTGGCTTCGTCGTAGGTGACGGGGGCGAACGAGCACCACGCGGCGAACCCGTTCGCGGTGAGAGCATCCCAGCTCTGCCCCATCGGCACGTTGTCGGTCCCGATCGGCCCGAGATCATCGCGACCAAGGGCTCCCGAGACGGCATCGGCGAGCTGTTCCCGGCAATCGGTGAGCTTCCAGGCCCGGGGAGAGAGCGCACGGGCAGATCCCGGCGCAGCGGCCGCACGGGGACCGATCTCGTCGGCGGCCCGGACGGCGATGTCCGCGTTGTCGGCGCCCACAACGACCCACGCTTCGCCGAATCGCTGGGAGTATTCGCACGGGTCGCCCTCACACCCGGGAGTCACGCCCGCCTTCGCTCGAACCGTCTCCGGGACGAGGGACCACGGCAGCACCGTCACGTTCAGCGCCTGCCATTGGGTCGTGTCCTGCGCACGCCATTGGCAGGACACTCCTCCCAGCCAGGTCGCATCCCAGACAGGCAATCCCGGCGAGAACGTCATGGGAACGCCGACGACGGATGAGACCGCGGTCTCGGTCAGCACGGCGGAACAGTCACCTCCGAAGGCGAGCACGGGTGTCGTCGGGGCGGCCTGCGTCGGTGTCACGACGGGTTTCGGCGTGGGAGTGGGAGTGGGGGACGGCGTCGGGGTGGACTCGGTCGGCACGGGCGAGGGCGTCGTGGCGATCTTGGGCGCGCTCAGGGTGGTCGTCGCGGCAACGCCTCCCGCGATCGCGATGACCAGGACCGCGGCGATCGATCCGGCGATCACCGCCCCGCGGTGCGCGCCGACCGGCTTGATGCCGCGGGCTCCGCCGACGATGCGGGCACGCATCGCGGCGCGTTCGTCGGGCGTCAGTTCGTCGTTCATGCCCGCGCTCCTTCCTGCGCGAGCTCGCCACGCAGCTTCGCCTTCGCGCGACTCAGACGCGACTTCACCGTCCCCACCGGAATACCCAGGACCTGAGCGACCTCCCGCTCCGCATACCCCTCCAACACCGACAACACCACGACCGCCTGCTCCCGCTCCGGCAACCGCCGAAGCGCCACCATCACGTCACTCTCACCCGGAACGGCAGGAGAAGACGACGACACCGGCACCCGATCCAACAACGCCCGATAACGACGCCCCGACCGCTCCAGATTCCGCGCACAGTGCGCCACCGTGTTCAACAACCACGGCAACGGCGACCCCTCCACCAACCGCACCGACGCGCGCTTGCGCCACAGCTCGAAGAACGCCACCGTCACGGCATCCTTCGCATCCTCCCGATGCGTCAACAACCGCGACGCATGACGGAACAACCGCGCGTCATACCGATCGAACAACGCAGCCAACGCAAGCTCATCGCCCCGAAGCACCCGAGCCCACAGCCCAGCGTCATCATCTTCCACACCCCGTAGTGTCCGCCACCACGCGAAAAGTTCCCGGATGCGACGCCATTCCGATCACAGGTCGATAACGGCTCTCGGGTCACTCTCGGAAGAGGGCATCCCCGCCCGCATGGCCCTAGGGTGAGGGCGTGCAACCCCGATGGATCGCCGTGCTCGCCAGCGGCGTCGCGCTCGTTCTCGGCCTGTTCTTCTGGGGGACGGCGGGGCTCATCGTGTGGTCGGTCGACCAGGCCCGGGGCGCGACCGAGTTCGGGACCGGGCTCCCCTCGTTCGATGACCCTCCCGAGGCGGCGGACGACGACTTCCGCATCAGTGAGGTCTACGACGTGGGGGCCGACGGCATCCTGTCACCCGAGCCGAGCGCGGAAGCGGCGGCCGCCTGGGCGGAGATCGAGCGCGTGTTCACCCCGCGCGTCGCGGCCACGCGGATCAGCCGGCTCGAGGTGGGCGATGACTCGCGCAGCGACACGATGGCGTGGGTCTCGCGCGAGGACACGCCGGAGTATTGGACGTTCGCGGCCAACCTCGCGTACGCGGACGACGACACGTGGCTCCCCACCCTCGTGCACGAGTACGCCCACGTGCTGAGCCTGGGGCCGGAGTCGGCCGACATCTACGCCGACACCTGCGACACGATCTGGACCGGACAGGGATGCCTTCTACCCGAGACGGCGCTGTACGCCTTCTCGGACCGCTTCTGGAGCGCCTATCCCGACGCGCCCACGGCCGACAACGTCGACGCCGACGTCGCCGATGAGTTCTACGCCGCTCACGAGGACGACTTCGTCGACGCCTACGCCGCCACCAACGTCACCGAGGACTTCGCCGAGAGCTTTATGACGTACGTGCTGGAAGAGCAGCCCACGGGCGGGGGCACGGTATCCGACAAGCTCCGATTCTTCGCCGAGTACCCGCCCTACGTGCAGATCCGTGAGCGCCTGCGCACCGAGTTCGACCTGGGCTGACCCGCCCGCGCCTGAACCGGCGACCCCGGCATAGCCTGGAGCGATGACGACCGTCCTCCTCACCGGATTCGAGCCGTTCGCCGGCGACGCCACGAACCCGTCCGGCGAAGCCGTCCGGGTCGTGCAGGAGCGATGGGCGGGCGAGGAGAACCTGGTCGTCGAGGTGCTGCCGGTCGCGTTCGACGCGGCGGCGACGCGGCTCCGGCAGCTCCTCGACGAGCACCGCCCCGACGTCGTGATCGCCACGGGTCTCGCGGGCGGTCGCGCGCAGATCACGCCCGAGCGGGTGGCGATCAACCTCGCCGACGCGCGGATCCCCGACAACGACGGCGCGCAGCCCATCGATCGCCCGGTGGTCGAGGGCGGTCCGGCCGCCTACTTCGCGACCCTCCCCGTCAAGGCGATCGCGGCGGCGCTGACCGGCGAGGGCATTCCGGCCGCGGTGTCGCACTCGGCGGGGACGTTCGTGTGCAACCACGTCATGTTCACCGCCCTGGATGCCGCCGAGCCCGACGTGCGCGCCGGCTTCGTGCACGTGCCCTACGCCCGCGAGAGCGCCCCGGAGGGCGCGGCATCCCTTCCCCTCGACGTCATCGTCCGCGCCGTCGAGGTGACCGTGCGCACCGCGCTCCACGTGCACGATGACATCGCCGCCCCGGGCGGCGCTCTGCACTGACGGCGCGGGCTCAGGCCCTGCGCCGCCCGAGGTGCAGCACCATCCGCACGAGGAGCCCCGCCACCAGTGCCCAGAACGCGGCACTGACCCCCGCGATGGCGATTCCGGATGCCGCGATGAGGAACGTCACGACCGCCGGGGTCCGCTCGCCCGGATCGTCGATCGCCTGCTGCACGGCCGAGCCGAACGCCGCGAACAGCGCCACTCCCGCGACCGCCGGGATGACTCCCGCCGGGGCGAGCAGCACGATCGCGGCGAACGCCGCCGACAGCGCGCCGAGCACGAGATAGGTGCTCCCGGCCGAGACGCCCGCCACCCAGCGCCGCTTCGGATCGGGGTGCGCGTCGGGGCCTGCGGCGATGGCCGCGCTGATCGCGCCGAGGTTGACCGCATGCCCCCCGGCGGTGGCCGCCAGCATCGATCCCGCCCCCGTGACGAGCATCGCCGGGCGCCACGGGATCGTGTAGCCGAGGCTGCGCATGACGGCGACCCCGGGCACGTTCTGCGACGCCATCGTCACCACGAACAGCGGCAGGGCGATCCCGACGACGGAGCCCACCGTGAGCGTCGGAGCGGTGAACGCGAGCTGCGGCACGAGGCTCGCGGCATCCAGGTCCGCTCCGGTGCGGGTCAGCGAGACGGCGACGACGACGATGGCCGCGACGAACGCCAGCGGCACGGCCCAGCGCGGCAGGAGCCGGGATGCCACCAGCCACACGATCAGCACCGGCGCGACGCCCCACGGGTCGGCGACGAGCCCGAGGAACGGCTGGACGCAGAGGGGGAACAGCACGCCCGCGAGCATCGCCTGCGCGATCGAGGGCGGGATCCGCGCGATGAGCGCGCCGAGCGGGGGGAACAGCGCGGTGCATAGGATCAGTGCGCCCGAGACGAGGAATCCCCCGACGACCGCGGGCCAGCCACCCTCGACCGCGCCGGTCGCCGCGAGCAGCGCGACGCCGGGGGTCGACCAGGCGATCGTGATCGGCATCCGGTATCGCCAGGCGAGGAAGATGCACCCGATCCCGACCATGAGCGTGATCGCGAGCAGGCCGCTCGCCGCCTGCGCGGGTGTCGCCCCGACGGAGCGCAGACCCGTCAGCACGACGGCGAACGTGCTGGTGAAACCGACGAGAGCGGTGACCACCCCGGCGATGAGCGGTCGGGCGAGAGAAGCGTGCGAAGTCTCGGTCATGAGACTCCCGACGCTATCGGACGGCGGAGCAGAGCCCCGTGCCGCTGCGTTCGGCGGCCGGCGCCCGGCCGCTCAGACCGTGACGACCTGCGCCGTGCCGGGAGCCGCGTCCGGTCCCATCTCGTCGGCGAGGCGGTTCGCCTCGGCGATGAGGGTCGCCACGATCTCGCTCTCGGGCACGGTCTTGACGACCTCGCCCTTGACGAAGATCTGGCCCTTGCCGTTGCCCGAGGCGACACCGAGGTCGGCATCGCGCGCCTCGCCGGGTCCGTTGACGACGCAGCCCATGACGGCCACGCGCAGCGGGACGGTCATGTCCTTCAGACCTTCGGTCACGTCGTCGGCGAGCGTGTAGACATCGACCTGGGCGCGGCCGCACGAGGGGCAGGAGACGATCTCGAGCTTGCGTTCGCGCAGGTTCAGCGACTGCAGGATCTGGTGGCCGACCTTGACCTCTTCGGCCGGCGGGGCCGACAGCGAGACGCGGATCGTGTCGCCGATGCCCTCGGACAGCAGGATGCCGAACGCCGTGGCGCTCTTGATCGTGCCCTGGAACGCGGGGCCGGCCTCGGTCACACCGAGGTGGAGGGGCCAGTCACCGCGTTCGGCGAGCAGGCGGTAGGCCTTCACCATGACGATCGGGTCGTTGTGCTTGACCGAGATCTTGAAGTCGTGGAAGTCGTGCTCCTCGAACAGCGAGGCTTCCCAGACGGCGCTCTCGACGAGCGCTTCGGGGGTGGCCTTGCCGTACTTCTCGAGCAGGCGACGGTCGAGCGAACCGGCGTTCACCCCGATGCGGAGCGAGACGCCGGCGTCTTTCGCGGCCTTCGCGATCGCGCCGACCTGGTCGTCGAACTTGCGGATGTTGCCCGGGTTCACGCGCACCGCGCCGCAGCCGGCGTCGATCGCCTGGAAGACGTACTTCGGCTGGAAGTGGATGTCGGCGATGACCGGGATCTGGCTCTTCTTCGCGATGATGTGCAGCACATCGGCGTCGTCCTGCGACGGCACGGCGACGCGCACGATCTCGCACCCGGATGCCGTGAGCTCGGCGATCTGCTGGAGAGTGGCGTTGATGTTGGTCGTCGGTGTCGTCGTCATCGACTGGACGCTCACGGGGGCGTCACCGCCGACGAGCACCTTGCCGACCTTGATCTGACGGGTCTTGCGACGAGGCGCGAGGACCTCCGGCACGCGGGGCATCCCGATGTTCACTGCAGGCACGTCGACAGCCTACGCCGCCCTACCCTGACAGGGGCTGATGGCGCTCTGTGGTAGGTTCAGCGCCATGCGCGCGTACCCATCTTGGTGGCCCACCGTCTAGGCGGTGCGCACGCATGCAACAGACCGCCCTTCCCCTGTGGATTCCGGGCGGTCTTCGTGTTTTCGGCGGCCGCTTTGGACCCTCGCTCATAAACGGAGAACATCTCGATGACCGGGCCCGACCCCTCCTCCCTCCTCCCCGCCCTCCTCGCCGGATCGGCCCCGTTCGCGCTGATCGCGCGCGACGGTGCGACCGTCGAGGTGCTCACCGGTGACGTCGTCGACGTCGACCTGCTGAGCGACATCCCCCTGACGGATGCCACGGGCACCGCGCGCGAAGTCCTCGCGCTGGTGCCGTTCCGGCAGGTGCGCGAGCGGGGCTTCGTGTGCCATGACGACGGAGCGCCGTTGCGCTGCCTCGTGGTGGACGAGCGTGTCGCGCTCGATCGCGCGGAGGCCATGGCGTCCCTCCCCTCCACCGCCGTTCCGCTCGCGGACGCGGGCTTCGACATCGCCGACGAGGAGTACGCCGACATCGTGCGCCGCGTGATCGCCGACGAGATCGGGCGGGGCGAGGGCGCCAACTTCGTCATCCGCCGCGACTTCGTCGCCGGGGTCGACGTCGACCCGCGCGTCGCCGCGCTGACGTGGTTCCGTGCGCTGCTCGAGCACGAGAAGGGCGCCTACTGGACCTTCGCGGTCGTGACCGAGGGCCACATCGCGGTCGGCGCGAGCCCCGAGGCGCACGTGAGCGCCAAGGACGGCATCGTGACGATGAACCCGATCTCGGGCACCTTCCGCCACCCGGCGGGCGGGGCGACGGCCGAGACGCTCGCCGAGTTCCTGCGCTCGACCAAGGAGACCGAGGAGCTCTTCATGGTCGTCGACGAGGAGCTGAAGATGATGAGCGCCGTCTGCAGCGACGGCGGACGCATCACCGGCCCGCACCTCAAGGTGATGTCGCGCCTGACCCACACCGAGTACATGCTGCGCGGACGCAGCGACCTCGACCCGCGCGACATCCTGCGCGAGACGATGTTCGCCCCCACCGTCACCGGCTCCCCCATGCAGAACGCCTGCACGGTGATCGCCCGGCACGAGACGACGCCGCGCGGCTACTACTCCGGTGTCGCGGCACTGTTCACCCCGAACGGCGCGACCAAGGGCCCCACGCACGACCTGGACGCACCGATCCTCATCCGCACGGCGTACCTCGTCGACGGGCGCCTGCGCGTCCCCGTCGGCGCCACGCTCGTGCGCCACTCCGACCCGGACGGCGAAGTGGGCGAGACCCACGGCAAGGCCGCGGGCGTTCTCGGGGCGATCGGGGCAATCCCGCGCGACGTGCCGGCGGCTCCCCCGGCCGCCGATCCGGATGCGCCGAGCGCGCCCCGTCACCCGCTGGACGAGGATCCCGCGATCGCCGAGCTCCTGGCATCCCGCAACGACCGTCTCGCGCCGTTCTGGATGAACCCGCAGGATCCCGACGGCTCGGGTCCTTTCGCCGGACGCACCGCTCTCGTCGTGGATGCCGAGGACCGCTTCACCACGATGCTCGCCCACCAGCTGCGCCACCTCGGCCTCGACACCCGCATCGTGCACTGGTCCGAGGTCTCGGATGCCGAGCTGGATGCCGCCGACCTCGTCGTCTCGGGCCCCGGCCCCGGCGACCCGCGCGACGACAGCCCGCGCATGGAGGCGATGCGCCACGTCGTCGGACGCCGCCGCGCGGCGGGTGCGCCGCTGCTCGCGGTGTGCCTGAGCCACCAGATCCTCGCCGATTCTCTGGGGATCGACCTGCAGCCCCTCGCAAAGCCGCACCAGGGCCTGCAGAAGACGGTGGACGTGTTCGGCGAGCCGGCCTCGATCGGTTTCTACAACACGTTCACGGCGCGCGTGGCGCCGGGCGACACGCGACGGGGCATGACGGTCGGCGCGGGATCGGTGACGACCGAGATCGTGACCGATGTCGCCGCGGATGCCGAAACGGGCGACGTCTACGCCCTGCGAGGCCCCGGCTACGCGAGCGTCCAGGGGCACCTCGAGTCGATCCTGTCGCGCGACGGCATGCGGACGCTGGAGCGGCTGATCGCGCACGCGCTCTGACGCACCACGCTCTGACGCACCGCCCCCGGCGTTCCGTGACCGCGCCCGTCCCGGACGGGAGCGGCGGTGTGCCGGGCTCCGGAGTCCGGGCACGACAGCGCCTTCCGCCGTGCGGGGGTGGCGGGAAGGGGCCGGCCTTCTCCGGAGCGCGGCACAAGGGTTACCGCCCGCCCGCAGTCGGCTACAGCAGCTTGACCGGGTTGAAGATGTCCGCGAGGAACAGCACGCTGCCCATCCCCACCAGCAGGATCACGACGACGAACGTCACGGGCACCAGACGCGTGGCATCCACGGGCTTCGCGATCCGGCCGCGGGCGCGCGCGATGAGCTTCTTCAGTCCGTCCCAGAGCGCCACGACGACGTGCCCGCCGTCGAGCGGGAGGAGGGGAATGAGGTTGAAGGCGAAGAGCGCGATGTTCAGCCCGCCGAGCAGCAGGATCATCTGCTGCACACGATCGAGGATCGGGGCGTTCACGGCGGCGATCTCGCCCGCCATGCGCCCCGCGCCGACGACACTCATGGGGCTGTCGGCGTCACGCGGCTGCCCCGTGATCGTGTCGACGGCGACGTCGTAGATGCGGACCGGCAACTGCACCATGATCTGCGCCACGTGCTCGATGTACTGACCCGTCGCGTCGACCCCGGTCCAGATCGGCTGCGGCTCGAAGGCGATCTGGGGGCTGAGACCGGCGAAGCCGATGGTCTGGTACTCCGGAGCTCCCGCGGCATCCGTCACCGGCTTGCCCTGGGCGTCCGTGACAGCGCGGTCGGTCGACTGAGGCGTGAACTGCACGGTCTGCTCTCGGCCGTTCCGCTCGATGACCATCGACAGGGCCTTGCCCGGCGACGCCTGGATGATCGCCGCCGCGTCGTTGAAGGTCGAGACCGGGGTCCCGTCGATCGAGATCATCGTGTCGCCCGGCTGCATGCCCGCCGCCTTGGCCGGCGCGACCGGATCGGACGGCTCGCAGTCCTGCCGCTGCTGACTCGCCGGGATCACGCACTCCGAGACGGAGGCGACGGTCGTCGTGCCCTGCTGGATGCCGATCGCACTCAACGCGATCGTGAACAGCACGACCGCGAGGACGAGGTTCATCGCCGGTCCGCCGAGCATGATGATGATGCGCTTCCACACCGGGAGCCGGTAGAACGTGCGGTCGTCGCCGCCGATGAGCGTCTCGGCGTTGGCATCCCGGGCGTCCTGCACCATCGTGGCGAAGAACCGGGAACGTCGTTTCGGCTGCTCCTCGCCCTCGGTGGCGGGCGGGTACATGCCCGCCATCGAGATGAACCCGCCCAGTGGCAGGGCTTTGAACCCGTACTCGGTCTCACCGATGCGCTTCGACCACAGCGTCGGCCCGAAGCCGATCATGTACTGACCCACTCGCACGCCGAAGATCTTCGCGGGGAGCAGGTGGCCCATCTCGTGCAGCGCGATCGAGATGGCGAGGCCCACCACGAGAACGACGACACCGATGAGGAAGGCGATGGCAGTCACCCGCCGACGATACCGCCGCCGTCCTTTGAAGCGCCCGTGCGGCGGCGATGCCCTGTCTGTGCGGGACCGGATGAGACAATGGACGAGATGCCGACCGACGCCACTCCGAACCTTCCGCCCGTGCTCCGGCCCGAGCGTCCGCCCCAGCGCGATCTCGCCGAGCTCGCCCGTCGATTCGGCGTCCGCAGCGTCGGGGAGGTCGAGGGGACGACACTCACGGGCATCACGCTCGCCACCGCGGACCTCCGCGCGGGAGAGGCGTTCGTCGCGATCCGCGGCGTGAACCGCCACGGAGCGGAGTTCGCCGCGACCGCCGCCGAGCGCGGGGCCGTCGCCGTGATCACCGACGCCGACGGCGCCGAGATCGCCGGCCGCACGGGTCTTCCGATCGTGGTCGTCGAGGATCCGCGCGCGCTTCTCGGGGATCTCTCCGCGTGGGTGTACGGCACCGGCCCCGACGACGACATCCCCCGGCTGCTGGCCACGACCGGTACCAACGGCAAAACGAGCGTGTCGCACCTCCTCGAGGGGATCCTCGGCCAGCTGGGCGTCGTCACCGGCCTGTCGTCCACGGCGGAGCGCCACATCGCGGGCGAGGTGATCGTGTCGCGGCTCACCACCCCCGAGGCATCCGAGTTCCACGCTCTTCTCGCGCTCATGCGCGAACGCGGCGTCGAAGCCGTGGCGGTCGAGGTGAGCGCCCAGGCTCTCACCCGGCACCGCGTCGACGGTCTCGTCTTCGACGTCGCGGGCTTCACCAACCTCACCCACGACCACCTCGACGACTACGCCGACATGCGCGAGTACTTCGAGGCGAAACTCCCCCTCTTCCGCGCCGACCGCGCGCGTCGCGGGGTCGTGTGCCTCGACTCCCCCGCGGGCGCGGAGATCGCGGCCCGGGCCGAGATCCCCGTCGTCACGATCGTCACCCCCGCGATCGCCGAGGATCCCTCCGTCGACGCCGACTGGACCGTCGACATCGTCGACGAGCGCCAGGAGGGCACCGAGTTCACGCTGCGCGCGCGCGACGGCCGAACGCTCACCACCGTCGTTCCGGTGATCGGTCGGCACATGGCCGCCAACGCCGGTCTCGCGATCGTGATGCTGCTCGAGACCGGCTACGCCTGGGAACGCCTCGTCGACGCCCTCGACGGCGGCCGCATCGAAGCCTCCCTCCCGGGGCGCACGCAGCTCGTCTCCGGCCCCGAGGGCCCGGCGGTCTACGTCGACTTCGGTCACTCCCCCGACGCGTTCGAGAAGACCCTGGCGGCGGTCCGCCGCGTGACCCCCGGCAAGGTCGTCATGCTCTTCGGTGCCGACGGCGACCGCGACGCGACCAAGCGTCACGACATGGGGCGCACCGCCGTCCTCGGCAGCGACATCCTCGTCGTCACCGACCATCACCCCCGGCACGAGGACCCGGATGCCATCCGCACGGTGCTCATCGAGGGCGCGCGCCGCGCGCGGCCCGACGCCGAGATCCTCGAGTTCACCCCGCCCGAGCGCGCGATCCTCGAGGCCGTGAAGCTCGTCGGCGAGGGCGACGCGATCCTGTGGGCGGGTCCCGGACACCAGGACTACCGCGACATCCGCGGTGTGCGCACGCCCTACTCGGCGCGCGAGCTCTCGCGGCGCGCCCTTCGCGCCGCCGGGTGGTCCGTGCCCGACCCGCAATGGCCCGTGCCGTACGACCTCGACGAGACGCGGTCCTCCGACCCCGAGCGCCCGGTCGACTTCCCGGCCTGACCGGGCCGGCGCGAATCGCTCGGGCTCAGAGGACGACGGACAGGTCTATGTCCCAGGAGTCCCCGGCCGGGAGCACCTGGTAGCGCATCAGGAAGCCGTCGCGGTGCGGACGGTGCTCGGCGGCGAGCGCCTCGACCAGGCGCGTCAGGGCTTCGGCGTACCACCCGAGATCCTGGATCCCGGCGGCATCCGTCCGGCGGCTCACGAAGAGTTCCGCTCGTGCGGGCAGGACACCCGCGACGAAGCCCGGAACCCGGTCTCGATCGGCGGCGTCCGACACGGGCCAGCACAGCATGACGTCGTGCGTCTCCTGATCGCGGACCCTCGTGCTCACCCAGTGCCGGTCCGCGACGTCGACGCCCGCTTGCGCGAACGGATCGGTTTCTTCGGGCGGCAGGTCCGCTGTGAGCGGGTAGCCGAGGAAGGCCTGTTCCGTCGCATCCCGTCGAGCGACGGCGATCTCGCCGGGTGGCGTGTCGAACGCCTGCAGGACGGCGTCGAGAGCGGCGTCGTGGCGTCGCCGCTCCCGCAGCACGCGCTCGCGCTGCTCCTCGAGAGCGCGGACGTCCTCCGGTGACCCGAGGACGCGCGCAATCACGGGCCGCGGCACGTCCGCCTCGCGCAACGCGAGGATCATCAGGGCGTCGCGGATCTGCCGCGGCGCGTAGAAACGGCGCCCGCTCGCCTCGTCGACCCGCGCGGGGGCGAGAAGGCCCTGCTCGTCGTAGTGACGCAGGGCTTTGACCGTGAGGCCGGTCAGGGCTGAGAACTCTCCGATGCGCAGCATGCGTCCACCTTCGGCGCTCCCCCGAGGGGAGGAGCAAACGGTCAGTGCTGCTCGATCACGGCATCCGCGGTCCGACGGGCCCAGGCCTCGGCCTCGGCGAGCGACTCGCGGGTCAGCGTCGCGGGCGCCTCGTGTCGATCGACGACCGCTTCGATGATCTCGAGGATGCCGAGGAAGCTCAGCCGCCCCTCGTGGAACGCATCGACGGCCTGCTCGTTCGCGGCATTGAACACAGCGGGGTAGGTCGCTCCGGCGCGTCCGACCTTCTTGGCGAGCGCCACGGAGCCGAAGGCCTCCTCGTCGAGGGGCTCGAAGGTCCACTGGCTCGCGGTCGTCCAGTCCAGCGGCGCACCGACACCGGCCACGCGACGCGGCCAGTCGAGACCGAGGGAGATCGGCAGCCGCATGTCGGGCGGCGAGGCCTGCGCGATCGTCGACCCGTCGATGAACTCGACCATCGAGTGCACGATCGACTGCGGGTGGACGGTGACGTCGATGCGGTCGTACGGCACGTCGAACAGGAGGTGCGCCTCGATGACCTCGAGTCCCTTGTTGACCAGCGTCGCGGAGTTCGTCGTCACGACCCGCCCCATGTCCCACGTCGGGTGCGCGAGCGCCTCCGCGGGCGTGACGCCCCGCAACTGCTCGCGCGAGCGTCCACGGAACGGGCCTCCGGATGCCGTGAGCACCAGGCGACGCACCTCGTGCGCCTCTCCGGAGCGCAGCGCCTGTGCGATCGCGGAGTGCTCGGAATCGACCGGCACGATCTGGCCGGGGGCGGCGAGCGCGGTCACGAGGTCGCCCCCGACGATCAGCGACTCCTTGTTCGCCAGCGCGAGGGTCCGCCCCGACTCCAGGGCCGCGATCGTGGGGCCGAGACCCACCGAGCCCGTGATGCCGTTGACGACCACGTCGGCCTCGACGTCGCGGACGAGCTGCTCCGCTTCGATCGCGCCGAGGGCGACGTGGTCGACGCCGAACTCCTGCGCCTGCGCCTCGACCCCGGCGCGGTCGGAACCGGCGGCGAGACCGACGACCTGGAAGCGGTCCGCGTTCGCCCGGATGACGTCGAGCGCCTGCGTGCCGATCGAACCGGTGGAACCGAGGAGGAGGACGCGGCGCATCCCGTCAGCCTACTGAGCGGCGGGTGTCGCGTGCTGGACGCCGAGGATGTCGACGACGAAGACCAGCGTGGACCCGGCCGGGATCGAGCCCTTGGCCTGATCGCCGTAGCCGTCGGCGGGAGGGATCACGGCGACGACCTGCGAGCCGACCGTCTGACCCTCGAGCGCCTGCTTGAAGCCCGGGACGACGTCGGTCGTCGCGAACTGCGTCGGCGCGCCCTTGTCCCAGCTCGAGTCGAACACGGTGCCACCGTCGTAGAGGACGCCGGTGTACTGCACGATCACGGTGTCGCCGGGGTTCACCACGTCGCCCGAACCCTGGCGGAGGTTCTCGATGCGCGTCTCGGTCGGTGCCGGCGTGCTGGGGACGGTGATGGTCGGTGCCCCGTTGTCGGCGAAGGTGACGGTCGGCATCCCCTCGACGGGCGCGACCTCGGTGCCCTCGGCACGCGTCGGCAGCTCGGAGATGGAGTCGGCCACGAGGATGTAGGCGGGCGAGCCCTCGCCCAGGGTTCCGGCCGGGAAGGTCGAGACGGTGCGCGAGCCGATGGGCACGCACGAGACCGCGGCACCGAAGATCTGCTGCGCGTTGACGATCATGTCCATGCCCGAGGGGTCGCTCTTGAGCGAGTCGAGCGCGACAGCGCCGGTCGAGGCGTCGATCACGGTGTAGTTCGCCTTGACGAGATCGCCGGCCTTCACCTCGTCGCCGGTGCCCTGGATCAGGGTGCTGCGCTGGATCGCGGTGGGCGCGAAGCCATCCGGGCGGGTCACCGTCACGGGGCTCTGGAAGTCGCCCGACACCTGGATGCCGTCGGGCACATCACCGGTGAACGGCGTCTGGCACTGCCCGGCGTCGGGGCTCGCGCTGGCATCCGGCGTCTGACTGTCGTCGGAGGAGCCGGCGCACCCCGCCAGCAGCAGCACCGCGACGGCGGCGACGGACAGGGAAGCGATCGGGCGGAAGCGCACGGAGAACCTCTCGAAGAAAGACGGGGAACCCCCATCCTCGCGCATCCGTCTAAGTCGCGGCTGGGAGTCCCCATGCACGCCCCGGCATGCGGCGGCGAGTAATCTCGACGGGTGAGTTCCGACGAGCCCGCTGAGGCCCCCGCCGCCGTGCCGCAGCAGATGGGTGCCACCTACGTTCTCGGGCGTTCGCTCATCGCCCCGCTCGCGCGCGCGGTGTATCGCCCGCGCGTCGAGGGACGCGACAACGTCCCGCGCACCGGTCCGGTGATCTTCGCGAGCAATCACCTGTCGTTCATCGACTCCATCGCGATCCCGGTCGCAGCTCCTCGCCCGGTGCACTTCATGGCGAAGTCGGCGTACTTCGAGAAGTGGGCCTCACGGCAGTTCTTCACGGCGATCGGCGCGATCCCCGTCGAGCGTGGAGCCGGTCAGAAGGCCCTCGAGGCGCTCGACCAGCAACGTGCCCTGCTCGAGGACGGCCGTGCGGTCGCCCTCTACCCGGAGGGGACCCGCTCCCTGGACGGCCGCCTCTACAAGGGCCGGACCGGCGTCGCCTTCCTCGCCCTCCAGACCGGTGCCCCCGTCGTCCCGGTCGGCCTCATCGGCACCGACAAGGTCATGCCGGTCGGGGCCAAGATCCCCACGACCAAAGAGCGCATCACCGTGCGCTTCGGAGAGCCCCTCGACCTCTCGCCCCACGGTCCGGCGACCTCGGGTCGCGCCCGCCGCGGCGCGACCGACGAGATCATGGCCGCGATCCACGCGCTCAGCGAGCAGGAGCTCGCGAACGCCTACAACGAGGCACCGGCGCAGAATCCCCTCGAGCGCATCAAGCAGGTCCTCCCGCACGAGCGGCTCTGACCCCCACCTTCTTTTCCTCCTTGACGCGGGGACGCGTGGCGAGCAGGGTCGGAAGGGACGGCCCGAACCGTCACCGCCACGACGAGGAGGCACCGTGAAGAAGTTCGTGAACGACCCGGCCGATGTGCTGGCCGAGGCTCTTCGAGGCATCGAGGCCGCCTATCCGCAGCTTCGCGTCGACGCGGAGAACCGCGTGATCCTGCGGGCCGAGCCGACCCGCGCGGGCAAGGTCGCGCTGGTGTCGGGTGGCGGCTCCGGCCACGAGCCCCTTCACGGCGGGTTCGTCGGCCACGGCATGCTCGACGCGGCCGCCGCGGGCGAGGTGTTCACCTCGCCGACCCCCGACCAGGTGCTCGCGGCGACCCAGGCGGTCGACTCGGGCGCGGGCGTCCTCCACATCGTGAAGAACTACACCGGCGACGTGCTGAACTTCGAGATGGCGGCCGAGCTCGCCGCCGCGGAGGGCGTGCAGGTCGAAGCGGTGGTCGTCGCCGACGACGTCGCGGTGCAGGACTCCACGTGGACCGCGGGCCGCCGCGGCACGGGCACCACCGTCGTGCTCGAGAAGATCGTGGGCGCGCTGGCCGAGGAAGGTGCCGACCTCGCCGCCGTCGCCGCCCTCGCGCGGCGCGTGTCCGCGGCCGGGCGCTCGATGGGGGTCGCGCTCACCAGCTGCACCGTCCCCGCTGCGGGACGCCCCACCTTCGAGCTGCCCGACGACGAGATGGAGGTCGGCGTCGGCATCCACGGCGAACCCGGCCGCTCCCGCGTGAAGCTGGCATCCGCTCACGAGATCGCGAAGCTCATGGTCGATCCGATCGTCCACGACTTCGGAGCGCCGGTCGGTCCCGCCATCGTGCTGTTGTCCGGCCTGGGAGGCACGCCTCTCATCGAGCAGTACCTCCTCTACGGCGAGATCGCTCCCCTGCTGGCCGCCGCGGGCGTCGATGTGCAGCGCGTTCTCATCGGCGACTACATCACCAGCCTCGACATGGCCGGGGCATCGCTCACGGTCGTCCAGGCCGACGACGAGATGCTCCGCCTGTGGGATGCCCCGGTCGTGACCCCGGGCCTGCGGTGGGGCGCATGAGCGGCGCCGTCTCGATCGACGACCTCGTCGCCTGGATCCGGGCGTTCCGCGACGCCGTGCACCAGCACAAAGACGAGCTGACGCGCCTCGACTCCGAGATCGGCGACGCCGATCACGGGTCGAACATGGCGCGGGGCCTGGATGCCGTGGTCGCCAAGCTCGATCCCGCCCCGGCCAGCGCCCCCGACCTGTTCAAGACCGTCGGCATGACGCTCGTCTCCTCCGTGGGCGGAGCGAGCGGCCCCCTCTACGGAACGTTGTTCCTCCGGATGGGGCCCGCACTGTCGGCGGACGACGTGGATGCCACGACCTTGGGCGCGGCGCTCCGCGCGGGCGTGGAGGGGGTCGTCGCCCGCGGCAAGGCGGAACTCGGCGACAAGACCATGATCGACGCCCTGTCCCCCGCACTCGACGCCTGGGACGCAGCCGTCGCCGACGGGGCGGACGCCGCCGTAGCCGCTCGGGCCGCAGCCGACGCCGCCGCCCGCGGCCGCGACGCCACCGAGCCGCTCGTCGCACGCAAGGGCCGCGCGAGCTATCTCGGGGAGCGCAGTGCCGGGCACCTCGACCCGGGGGCCACCTCGGCGACGCTCCTGCTCGACGCGCTGCGCGACACGCTGGCGGATCCCGCGTGATCGGTCTCGTCGTCGTCTCGCACTCGCGCGCCCTCGCCGACGCCGCGGTCGAGCTGGCCTTGCAGATGGGCGGCGAGAATCCTCCCACCGTGCGCGTCGCCGCGGGCGGACCCGATGGCGACCTCGGAACGGATGCCATGGCCATCGCCGCCGCCATCGACGAAGCCGACAGCGGCGACGGCGTGCTCGTGCTGATGGACCTCGGCTCCGCGATCCTCAGCGCGGAGACCGCGGTGGAGTTCGTCGCCGCGCCCGATCGGGTCCGGCTGAGTCCCGCACCGTTCGTCGAGGGTCTCGTCGCCGCGGTGGTCACGGCGGCGGGCGGGGCCGACCTCGCCACGGTCGCGGCGGAGTGCGCCACGGCCGGAGACGCGAAGCGGCAACAGCTCGGCGCGGACAGCGACACCGGGATCGCGGCATCCGTCGCCGACGGCGGTGCGGATGCCGATGCCCGAACGGAAGCGGAAGCGGAAGCGTCGTTCGAAGCGGTCGTCACGAATCCGTCGGGCTTGCACGCTCGTCCGGCCGCCACTTTCGTCAAGACCGCATCGCGCTACGACGCGGACGTGCGCATCGCCGACCTCGACGCCGGGTCGGAGGAGATCTCGGGACGAAGCCTCCTGGCGCTCATGGCGCTCGGCATCCGCCCCGGCTCCCGGATCCGCGTCCGCGCGACCGGACCCGAGGCGCGGGCCGCGCTCACGGAGCTGCGCGCGCTGATCGACGACGGCTTCGGCGAACGCTGACCGTTCTTCCGCTCACCTTCCCCCGCGCCGAACGGGCGCAGCGAGTACGACTCAGCGCGTGACGCTCAACAGGCGGCGGGCGAGGGCCTCTTCCACGACGAGTTCGGTGACGAGGCCGGCGGCGAGCGCGCCGCGCAGAGCGTCGAGCTTGGACAGGCTCGAGACGACGCAGAAGCGGCGTGGGATGCGCCGGACGGTGTCGAGATCGGGCCCGCTCGAGCGGGCGTTCAGCTCCGGGATGTCGCTCGACCCGTCGACGCGGTAGAACACCGTCGCGCAGTCGCCGACCACCCCCTCGCGTTCGATCACTGCACGGTCGCGCCCGTCGAAGTAGTCGCTGCTGTACACGTGCGAGGGGACGTCGGCCTGCGGCGAACCCAGTCCGAAGACGAAGAGCCCGACGCGGTCCTGGATCTCGAGGACGGAACGCACCGAGCGCTCCCGCCACATCGCGCGCTTCGTCTGCGGATCGTCGAAGAGCGCGGGGACCGGGAATTGGTGCACGGACGAGGACCACGCCGTCCCGAACCGCGACAGGATCTCCCCCGCGTACGGGATGCCGCTGGTGCGGACGTTGGCGGCGCCGTTCATCTGCACGATGTGGGTGTCGTGCACGTCCTTCGCCGGGACGTGACGGGCGATCGCGGAGAGCGTCGAACCCCACGCGATGCCCACGGTCATGGACGATTCGACACGCTCGGTGAGGATGCGCGCGGCGGTCAGCGCCGTGCGCTCGAGTCGGTCCGCCTCGGTGGTGCGCGCGGGTGTCGGGACGACGTGCGCGGCGATGCCGAAGCGGTCGGCGATGCGCTGCGCCATCTGTCCGCGGGCATCGTCGGGCGGGCTGATCGAGATGGTCACCAACCCCACATCGCGCGCGTGCTGGAGCAGTCGCGACACCGAGGAACGCGACACACGCATCTCATGGGCGATGGCGTCCATCGTCAGGTCCTGCATGTAGTACAGCTGCGCGGCGCGGAGTGCATCCCGCCCGCGGGCTTCTGCCTGGGTCACCATGGGCCCTCCCGTCCGAGCCCATTGTGCACGTTTTTTCAAGGGGCTTGCAACAACGTGCAGACGGGCGCATTCTGTCGGCGTACCAACTACGAAAGGTCGCAGTCGACATGTCGTCCCCCGTAACTTCGCTCCGCGTCGATGTCCAGGCGCTCCGTGACGCCGAAGACATCGACGTCCTCATCATCGGCGGGGGCATCAACGGCCTCGCCACCCTCCGCGACCTGTCGCTGCAGGGCGTCAGCGTCGCCCTCGTCGAGCGCGGGGACTTCGTCTCCGGCGCCTCGTCGGCATCCAGCCACATGGTGCACGGCGGCATCCGCTACCTCGAGAACGGCGAGTTCCGCCTCGTGAAGGAAGCGGTGACGGAGCGCAACGACCTCCTCAAGACCGCTCCGCACTACGTGAAGCCGCTCGAGACCACGATCCCGATCTACAAGACGTTCTCCGGCATCCTCTCGGCTCCGTTCCGCCTGCTCGTGACCCACGGTCGCGGCAAGCCCAACGAGCGCGGTGCCCTGCTGATCAAGGTCGGCCTGATCATGTACGACACCTTCTCGCGCGACGGTGGTTCGGTTCCCCGCCACAAGTTCCTGGGCAGGAAGAAGTCGCTCGCCGAGCTCCCCAAGCTCAATCCCGACCTCGCCTACACCGCGACCTACTTCGACGCGTCGATGCACGACCCCGAGCGCATCGCGCTCGACGTGCTGCACGACGGCATCGTCGCCGGCGCCGGCCGCACGCAGGCGGTCAACTACGTCTCCGCCGTCGGCGCGGATGCGAACGGCGTCCGCGTCCGCGATGAGGTCTCGGGCGAGGAGTTCTCGGTGAAGGCCAAGGTCATCCTGAACACGGCCGGCCCGTGGACCGACCTCGCGAACGCCGCGATGGGCCTGAAGACCCAGTTCATGGGCGGCACCAAGGGGTCGCACGTCGTTCTCGACAACCCCGAGCTGCTCGCGGCGACCGGGGGCCGCGAGATCTTCTTCGAGCACTCCGACGGCCGCATCGTGCTGATCTACCCGCTCAAGGACCGCGTGCTCGTCGGCACCACCGACATCGACGCCGACCCCGCCAAGCCGGTCGTGTGCACCGACGACGAGATCGACTACTTCTTCGACCTCGTCGGGCACGTGTTCCCGAGCATCGCGGTGGACCGCTCGCAGATCGTCTACACCTTCTCCGGCATCCGTCCCCTCCCCCGGCACGATGACACCGCGCCCGGGTTCGTCTCGCGCGACTACCGCATCGTCGAGGACGAGATCGCGGGCGTTCCGGCGATGAGCCTGGTCGGCGGAAAGTGGACCACCTTCCGCGCGCTGGCCGAGCACCTCAGCATGAAGACGCTGCAGAAGCTGCGTCGTCCGCACCGTGTGAGCACCCAGGGACTGCCCATCGGCGGAGGCGCGGGCTTCCCCACGACGCCCGAGGCGCGGCGGCGCTGGGTGGCCGCACGCACGAATGCTCACTCACGCGAGCTCGTCGAAGCCCTACTCTCGCGCTATGGCACCCGTGCCGACCTGCTGCTCGATGCACTCCCCGCCGAGCCGACGCCGATCGAGCACGCCCCCGGCTACTACGTCGAGGAGCTGGAGTGGATCGCCCGGAACGAGCAGGTCGTGCACCTGATCGACGTGCTGCTGCGCCGGACGCACCTCGCGTTCGTCGGCGGCATGACCGAGCGCACGCTGGTCGAGGTCGCCGAGGCCGTGGCCGGTCCCCTCGGGTGGGACAGCGAGCGCGTCCAGGACGAGGTCGAGCGCACGCGCGAGATTCTCCTCACCGCTCACCGCGTGGATCTGGCCGAGGCCGGGGTCGCCGCAATCTGAGAGAACGTGCGGGCGCGTCACCTGTTGCGCGCCCGCACAGCGGTCATAGGTTCGGATCACCGAGCCGCAACGACGCCCGTGCCGAAGATGGACGGGCGACAACAGAAAGGTCGATGACGACATGCAAGAAGTCAATCTGGGGCTGTACTTCCTCTCGGAGGTGGTCGGCACCGCGATGCTCATCCTGTTGGGCTGCGGCGTGGTCGCCAACGTGGCCCTGGCGAAGACCAAGGGCAACGCCGGCGGCACCCTGATGGTGAACTGGGGATGGGGCCTCGCGGTCTTCGCCGGTGTCATCGTCTCCGCCTACTCGGGGGCTCAGCTGAACCCCGCCGTGTCCATCGGCCTGCTGGTTGCGGGCAAGATCGGCTTCGTCCAGTTCCTCGTCGCCATCGCGGCGCAGATGGTCGGTGCGATCATCGGTGCCGTCCTCACCTGGGCGTCCTACAAGCAGCACTTCGACGACGAGCCCGACCCGGCCGCCAAGCTCGGTGTCTTCTCGACGGGACCCGCGATCCGTTCGTACGGCTTCAACTTCCTCACGGAGGTCATCGCCACCTTCGTCCTCGTGTTCGTGATCTTCGGCTTCGCGGATTACGGCGTCGCCGACATCGGCGTACCGGCCGGCATCGGTGGCCTCTCCGCCGTTCCCGTGGCGTTGCTCGTGGTCGGTATCGGCGCCTCCCTCGGTGGCCCGACCGGTTACGCGATCAACCCGGCCCGCGACCTCGGCCCGCGCATCGCTCACGCGATCCTCCCGATCAAGGGCAAGGGCTCGAGCGACTGGAGCTACGCCTGGGTCCCGGTCGCCGGCCCGCTCGTCGGTGGTCTGCTCGCGGGTCTGCTGGCCCCCGTGCTCCTGAGCCTCGGCAAGTAACACTCCGCGGGGGCGTCGCCCGGCGCCCCCGCCCCCCTTCCCCTCTTCACCCGTTCACTGAACAAGACAAAGGAGTCCATCCATGGCCGACTACGTCCTCGCCATCGACCAGGGCACGACCTCGACGCGCGCGATGATCTTCGACAAGTCCGGCGGCGTCGTCGCCGTCGGACAGAAGGAGCACGAGCAGATCTTCCCCCGCGCGGGGTGGGTCGAGCACGACCCGCTCGAGATCTGGCGCAACACCCAGGAGGTGATCGGCCTGGCCCTGAGCCGCGCCGACATCACCCGTCACGACATCGCCGCCGTCGGCATCACGAACCAGCGCGAGACCGCGGTCGTCTGGGACAAGAACACCGGCAAGCCCGTCTACAACGCCATCGTCTGGCAGGACACGCGCACGCAGTCGATCGTCGACCGCCTCGCCGACGGCGACACCGAGCGCTACAAGAGCATCGTCGGCCTGCCGCTGGCGACGTACTTCTCGGGCACGAAGATCGTCTGGATCCTCGAGAACGTCGACGGCGCCCGCGAGAAGGCGGAAGCCGGCGACCTGATCTTCGGCACCACCGACAGCTGGGTGCTGTGGAACCTCACCGGCGGTATCGACGGCGGCGTGCACGCGACCGACGTCACCAACGCCAGCCGCACGCTCTTCATGGACCTGGAGACGCTCCAGTGGCGCGACGACATCCTGGCCGACTTCGGCGTCCCGCGCTCGATGATGCCCGAGATCCGTTCGTCCTCCGAGGTCTACGGCACCGTCGAGTCGTCGTCGCTCCTGCGCGAGACCCCCGTCGCCGGCATCCTGGGCGACCAGCAGGCCGCGACCTTCGGTCAGGCCGCCTTCGACCCGGGCGAGAGCAAGAACACCTACGGCACGGGCAACTTCCTCATCTTCCAGACGGGCGAGGAGATCGTCCACTCGAAGAACGGCCTGCTGACGACCCTGGGCTACAAGCTCGGCGACCAGCCCGCCCGCTACGCGCTCGAAGGCTCGATCGCCGTCACCGGCTCGCTGATCCAGTGGCTGCGCGACCAGCTCGGCATCATCTCCTCGGCCCCCGAGGTCGAGGCGCTGGCCTCGAGCGTCGACGACAACGGCGGCGTGTACTTCGTCCCGGCGTTCTCGGGCCTGTTCGCTCCCTACTGGCGTCCGGACGCCCGCGGAGCGATCGTCGGTATGACGCGCTACGTCAACAAGGGTCACATCGCCCGCGCCGCGCTGGAGGCCACCGCCTTCCAGACGCGCGAGGTGCTCGATGCGGTCAACGCCGACTCGGGCGTCGACCTCACCGAGCTCAAGGTCGACGGCGGCATGACCGCCAACGACGCCCTCATGCAGTTCCAGGCCGACATCCTCGGCGTGCCGGTCGTGAGGCCGGTCGTCGCCGAGACGACCGCTCTCGGTGCCGCGTACGCCGCGGGCCTCGCCGTCGGATTCTGGGACAACCTCGACGACCTCCGCGCCAACTGGCAGGAGGACAAGCGCTGGGAGCCCGACATGGACTCCGACGAGCGCGACCGCGAGCTGCGCCTGTGGAAGAAGGCCGTCACCAAGTCCATGGACTGGGTCGACGAAGACGTGCGCTGAGCACTCTTCCCTCGGAACCCCGTCGGCATCTCGCCGGCGGGGTTCCGTCGTCCCGGGCCCGTCCCCGGCCTCACCGCACCGGATTCGGGGCCGTGTGCACAGGTGGCTGAACGCGTCGAAGCCACCGGACGTGGCTTCGGGATCGATCCGCCCCACGCGCCGGGCGTCACGGCATCCGGATGCCGCTGACTCAGCGCTGCGGCTTGGGATACGCCGCGCGCACCACGTCGGACTGCAGGTAGTCCGACACCCCGATGAGCAGGATTGCGAAGAGGATCTGCTCGGTGACCACCCAGAACGGGTAGAGCCCCGGGATCGCCGCGAGGACCAGCGCCACGACGGGGAAGATGCGGCTGAACAGCTGCAGCCGCCGGAACGCCCAGTACCAACCCGCCCGCGCGCGCCAGAGGAAGTAGAACAGCGTCGTGGTGATCGCGAGCACGACGAGGCACCGCATCCACACCGCGAAGCCGACGTCGGCTCCGTCGACGGTCATGACCAGCGCGATGACGACGGTGGCGACACCCAGCACGAAACCGAGAGCGAGAAGAAGCGTGATGGCGCGGAACGCCCGGCGCACCTTCGGGTCATCGGGAACGTCGACGCGGTGATCGGCGTGGCGGCCGCCCGCGATCCGATCGAGACGGCGAAGGGCCGGTTCGAGCTGCATGCGCTCACTGTACGACGCCACGACCGGCGCCGCTGTTCGGGCGGGTCAGCCGACGCTGATCTCCGGCTCGTGCCGCACGGGGAAGTTCACCGAGTTGGCGATGAAGCACCACTCGCGCGCCTGCCTGTGGGCGGCACGGGCGGCCTCGACCATCGACTCCTCGGCGACGCGCACGCGGGGCCGCAGGACGACCTCGGTGAAGGCTCCGCCGCTGTTGCCGTCCTCCTGCATCGTGCCCGATGCGTCGTCCTCGTAGGCGGTGACCACGACGCCCGTCGTGACGCACGCGTGCAGGTACGACAGCAGGTGGCACTCGCTGAGGGCCGCGAGCAGCAGCTCCTCCGGGTTCCACTTGGCGGGGTCGCCGCGAAAGGGCTTGTCGGCGGATGCCGCGATGGCGGGCTTTCCGTCGACCTCGAGCGTCACCGCCCGGTCGTAGTCGCGGTAGCCGCTCGTGCCGCTCCCCCGATCTCCGGTCCAGGTCGAGCGCAGGCGATAGTGGTGCTCTCCGTTCATGTCCCCAGTCTGGCCCTGCCGACGTGCGCGAGGGGCTGTTTCCGGTCGACTGTCCGGCTTTCGGGGTGACGGAACCGGGCCTCTCACCCGCCAGGTCGGGAAGGACCGCGGAGATAACATGGAGGGATGCCTGCCACGCCCCCCGCCTCCGTCGAGCTCGCCGTCGTCGAACGGAACGGGTTCATCGAATCCCGCCACCACGGTGTCGCCGTCGTCCTCGCTCCCGATGGGTCCGAGAAGCTCACCCTCGGCGAGGCGACCGCGTCGTTCCTTCCCCGCTCGAGCATGAAGCCGCTGCAGGCTCTGGCGTGCCTGTCGGCCGGCGCCGACCTCGCCGACGAGCGGCTGGCGATCGCGATGGCGAGCCACTGCGGCACCGAGCGTCACGTCGAAACGGCGCGTGGCATCCTGCAGTCGGCCGGCCTGACCGAAGACGACCTCGGCTGCCCCGCGGCGTGGCCCAGCGACACCGCCGCACGCGACGAGCTCGTGCGCGATCACGGCGCTCCCTCGCCGTTGCGCATGAACTGCTCGGGCAAGCACGCGGCGATGCTGCTCACCTGCGTCGCGAACGGCTGGTCCACGGCCGACTACCTCGATCCGCAGCACCCGCTGCAGGTGCACATCCGCGAGGTCCTGGAACGCCTCGTGGGCGAGCGCATGACGACCACCGCGATCGACGGCTGCGGCGCCCCCGTCTACGCGATGAGCCTGGTAGGCCTCGCGCGGGCGATCCAGCGCATCGCGACCTCGTCGGAGCGCTCTCCCTTCGCGTTGCACCGCAGTGCGGGCACGCTCGTGCGCGCGGTCAAGGAGCACCCGTGGACGATCGACGGTCCCGGCCGCCCCGACACCGTCGTCATCGAGCGTCTCGGAGTGTTCTCGAAACTGGGCGCCGAGGGCGTCCAGGTCATGACCGCACCCGACGGCACCACGGTGGCGCTGAAGATGCTCGACGGCTCCAATCGCGCCGGTCACGCCGTCGCTCTGCGTCTGCTGGAGCGGGTCGGCTCCCTGACCCCCGAGGCCGTCGCCGACACGCTGGCCCTCTTGCCGCTCACCGTGTCGGGCGGCGGCCGCGAGGTCGGCGGCATCCGCGCCACCGTCTGACCCGGACGGGGGTGTCTCCATGACGCCCGATCGGCACGGAATCGCACTCCGCGCGGCCGAGTCGTTCGACCGATATGACCGCACCCGCGGGCTCGGGCGAGGGACTCCGCCCGCTCAGATCCCGCCGTCGACCGACCGCGGGTAGGCGATCGGCTCATCGGGGACGAGGACCTCGGTGTCGCGGTTGAGGCTCTCGCCGCGGAAGAAGGGCTTCGACGCCGGGACGAGGTACCAGATGAGCATCAGGACGACGCCGAACGCGAGGGCACCGATTCCGACGACGAAAGTGCCCCCGATCCCGAGCAGCTCCGAGTTGCCGTAGTCGACGTCGTACATGTCGATCGCCGACTGCACGAACGCGTACGTGAGCATCAGCGCGCCGAGCAGGGGCAGGATGCCGCGGTAGAGCAGGTTCTTGCCGGACGTGAACAGCTCGCGCCGGAAGTACCAGACACACGCGTAACCGGTCAGGGCGTAGTAGAAGGCGATCGCGAGACCGAGCGACAGGATGGAATCCTGCAGGATGTTGTCGCTGATGATCGTCATTCCCACGTAGTACACGCTCGCGACGATCCCCATGACGAGCGTCGAGAACGACGGCGTGCGGAATCGCGGGTGCACCGACTGGAAGCGCGCCGGCAGAGCCTTGTAGGCCGCCATCGCAAGGGTGCCGCGGGCGGTGGGCAGGATCGTGGTCTGCGTCGACGACACGGCCGAGATGAGCACGGCGATGACGAGCACCCACGCGAAGGGACCGAACAGCCCGTCCTTCATCGCCAGGAAGACATCGTCCGCGTTCGAGGCGTTCGCCAGCCCCGCGCCGTCCTCGCCGACGCCGGCGTACATCATCGCGGCGACCGTCACCGTGACATAGGTGCCGAGCAGGATCACCGTGGTCAGGAGCGCCGCCCGACCGGGAATGCGCTTCGGATCCTTCGTCTCCTCGTTCAGGGCGAGACAGGTGTCCCAGCCCCAGTAGATGAAGAGCGCCAGGAGCACTGCCTCCGTGAAGCCGCTCCACTCGGTGAAGCCGAACGGGTTGAACCACGCGAGATCGAACGGCGTCGGGTTCGGCGCGGTCCCGTCGAAGAACTTCCACAGTGCGACGACGACGAACAGCGCGAGCACGACGTACTGGACGGCGAGCAGGATGTTCTGGATCCGCTCGCCGATCTCGACGCCCCGATAGCTGACGTACGTCATCGCCGCGATGAACGCGACGCCCGTGGCGGTGACCAGCGGGACGTTCTCGGCCAGCGACCCGTCGCCGATCAGCGACCAGAGGTAGATGCCGGCGATCTGCGACAGGTTGGCGAGCACGACCATGCCCGCCACGGCCACTCCCCACCCGCCCATCCATCCGACCCACGGCCCGAACGCTTTCGTGCCCCAGGTGAACGTCGTGCCGCAATCGGGCACCTCGTTGTTCAGCTCCCGGTAGGCGAAGGCGATGAACAGCATCGGGATGAAGGCCAGGACGAACGCGATCGGCGCCTGAGCACCGACCGCGACGACGACGAAGCCGAGCGTCGCGACGAGGGAGTAGACGGGGGCGGTGGATGCCAATCCGATGACGGTCGAACCCCAGAGTCCGAGCGTCCCGGTGGCCAGTCCTTTGCCCGACGTCCGTTCGGGAGCGGAAGTCATATGCCGAACGTAGAATCCGCGGGTAACCGCGGTCAAGAGCGAATTCTCAGGAAGAGTGGCGCTTCACGTCGAGCACGATGATCGTGATGTTGTCTCGACCGCCGTTCTCGAGCGCCGCCGCCATCATCGCCTCGACCGCTGCGGCCGGGTCGGCGTTGGCCTCGAGGAAGTGCTTGATCCCGAAGTCGGTGAGCTCTTTGGTGAGTCCGTCCGAACATACGACGAAGCGGTCGCCGTCCACGACTTCGAGACGGAGGTAGTCCGGCTTGACGCTGTCGCTCGGGCCGACGGCGCGAGTGATGACGTTGCCGTAGGGGTGGTTCTCGGCCTCTTCCGGGCTCAGACGACCGGCGGCGATCAATTCCTGGACCACCGAGTGGTCCGTCGTGACCTGGACGATCTCCCCGTCGCGCAGCAGGTAGACGCGAGAGTCGCCGATGTTCAGCGTCACCCAGTGCGGCTCTTCCGCCGTCGTCTCGAGATACAGGCCGGTGAGGGTCGTGCCGGTGCCTTCGTCGGTCGTCTCGGGGTGCGAGACGATGTCTTTCACAGCGCGCGAGAGGGCCTTCTCGATGTGGCGCGGGGAAACCGTGCCCCCGCTGACGACCGCTTGCAGGCGATCCACCGTGCTCGCACTGGCGATCTCTCCGCCCAGGTGCCCGCCCATCCCGTCGGCGACGACGAAGAGCGGATACTCGGCGAGGACGGCGTCCTGGTTGACCTCGCGGCGCTTGCCCGTATCGGTGCCGGCGGCCCAGGCCAGATCGAGCGTCGTTCCCGACAGCGGAACGGTACGCGTATGCGTGGTCACCTCGGGCACGACAGATCCTCCGGTTGGCCGACAGCTTCGCCGGCGAGAGCGCGCGGCCCTGCCATCCTAATGGACGCGCCCGCGCCGCCTCCGGCAGCGCCGCGCCCACGGGCGAGACACCGCCGGATCATCCCGCTGCCGGATCTGCGGGGAGACTCAGGATGCCGTCGATCTCGGCGATGTCCTCGGCACTCGGCGCCCAGGCCGTCGCGGCCGCGGCGTTCGCCCGCACCTGCTCGGGGCTGGTCGCTCCCGCGATGACGCTCGAGACGAGCGGGTTGGCCAGGAACCAGGCGAACGTCGCCTCCAGCATGGTGACGCCACGCTCGTCGCAGAAAGCCCGGTAGCGCTCGAGCGCATCCCACGGCGCGTCCCGCCAGAGGTGGGGGCGCTGGCGCATGATGCGGCTCCCCTCCGGACCCCCCTCGCGAGAGAACTTGCCCGTGAGCAGGCCATTGTGCAGCGGGAAGAACGGCAGGAGACCCAGCCCGAACCGGTCGACGGCGGGGAGCACCTCCCGCTCTGCCGCGCGCGCCAGGAGGCTGTATTGGTTCTGCGACGAGATGAAGCGCACGTCCGCCGCCGCGTAGTCCGCTTCGGCGATCTGCCAGCCCGAGAAGTTGGAATGGCCCACGTACCGGACCTTGCCCTCACGGACGAGATCCGCCAGTGCATCGAGCGTCTCGTCGATCGGCGTCGACGGGTCGGGCGTGTGGAGCTGGTACAGGTCGATCCAGTCGGTCCTCAGCCGCCGGAGCGATCCCTCCACCGACCGACGGATCGCCGTCCGCGACGCCTTGGCGCCACCGAGGACCCCGGGAGCGAGATCGGCATGACCGAACTTCGTCGCGAGGACCACGTCGTCTCGCCGTCCCTCGAGAGCCTCGCCCATGAGCGTTTCCGACAGCCCGAACTCTCGCCCGTAGACGTCGGCCGTGTCGAGGAACGTCACTCCGGCCTCCAGAGCGGCGTCGAGAACGACGCGCGTCCCCTCCAGGGTCTCCGTGGCGGTCCCCGCTCGGCCGAAGTTGTTGCATCCGAGTCCGATGGCCGAGACCCTCAGCCCGGAGCGTCCGACAGGTCGTTGGGGAAGTGTCGAGCTCGTCATCCCTCCACGCTATCCCCGTTGAACGACGATGGGCTCCCCACCGCGGTGGGGAGCCCATCAGACGATCAGACCTGCGGACCGGCCGGCGGAGCGGGCGGCGGCGGGGTCGTGCCGGTCGCCGGGGGTGCCGGCGGCGGCGTCGCACCCGTAGCGGGCGGGGCCGGCGGGTAGCTCGGGGCCGCCGGGGCGGCGTAGCCCTGCGGCGCGGCACCGTAGCCGCCGCCGTTCACACCTGCGCCCTGCTGCGCCGGCTGGACGGGAATACCGTTCCAGACGGTCTTGTCGGCGAGGAACGAGTTGCCCCAGGGCGACGGCGACGCCGCGGTAGGGTTCCAGCGGTTGCCGCTGAAGCCGAGGATGCCGAGCCAGATCCAGACGCCGAGGCCGCTGAGGAGGAACAGCAGCAGGATCGGCCATTCGCGACCGAACTTCGCGTTGACGCGCACGGCGGCCATGATCAGGACCACGAGGCCGACGGGAATCGCGAGGAAGTTGAGGATCGGAATCGCCCAGGCGATCGCCACACCGAGGATCACCCAGGGCGAGATGTCACCCAGCTTGACGAACACCATGTAGTTGTAGACCGGTACCCAGGCACGCCACTTGCCCTCGACGCCGGCCCGCTCGAAGACCTTCATGAGCAGGAAGGAGCCGATGACGTAGCCGATGACTCCGATGACGGCCGCGAACGCGTAGAAGGCGCCCATGACGGCGAGCCCCGCGGCACCCGAGGTGTCGTACGGGTCGCTATAGGCGAGGTGAAGGATGTCCACGTCGATCCTTTCGAACGGGTGATGGCGCGTGGTACGTATACGCCAGCGAGAGGTTCCCGCGGGTGACATGGTAGCGAACCTGAGTATTGCCTGACACCCGCCACGCAGATGTGCTAGACGAAGAGGGCGATTTCGCCGGGTGCGCCCTCGCGCACGACCCATCCGGATCCCCCGGCCCAGTCGACGAAGTCGCCCCGCGAGCGGATCCCCGGACGCGTCGTCGCCAAAGACCGCACGAGCTCGCCCTTCGCGTGCTTGTTGAAGTGATTCAGCGCGCGCACGGGGGCGTCTCCCCCGCCGGTGACGACACGTACGTAGGAGCTGTCGACGTCCGCCGGGACGGGGCCGAGCGCGGCGTAGGCCTCGGACCGCAGATCCAGGACGAAGGACGGTGCCCGGGTCGAGAGCGCCGCCGTCACGGCATCCGCCCACACCCGTCGGAGAGCGGGAAGCCCGGGGAGGGAGACCCCCGCGGCCAGGCGGTACGCCGGGATGCCGTCGAGTGCGCCGATCGGTCCGAACGGCGCCGAGTGGATGACGACGTGCGCCGAGAGCCACGAGCGTGCCGAGGCGTCCAGGCTTCCGGCATCCAGTGCGTCGAAGAGGACCCCGGTGTAGCGATCGATCGCGGGCATCGTGGGGGAACGTCGAAGCGCAGCGTTGTCGGCGATCTCGTGCCGGCGCTTCGCGCTGAGCTTCAGCACGCGCGCCGCTTCGTCCTCATCGGCAGACAGGGCGACGAGAGCGTCGACGACGGCATCGCGCTGAGGACGCAACGACGGCATCGCGAGGGCGTCGAGACGCAACGGTGCACCGTCACCGCCGGGCCGTTTGGTTTCAGAGGGAGGCAGGAGAACGAGCATGGAGACTCCGGGAAACGACGGACGCGCGCCGCCCGGGGAACCGGGCGACGCGCGTCGCGAAGAATGAGACGTCAGGACACGAGAGCGGCGTTGCCCGCCACGATCGTCAGCTCGTCGTTCGCCATCGACAGGAAGCCGTCCTGGGCGCTGGCGAGGATCTTCGAGCCGTCGGTGCGGGTGATGCGCACCTCGCCCTGGGCGAGGATCGCGAGCACCGGCTCATGCCCCTGCATGAAGCCGATCTCACCCTCGACGGTCTTGGCCACGACGAGCGAAGCCTCCCCCGTCCACACCTCGGCGTCGGCCGACACCAGGCTCACGCGCAACGACATGTCAGCCGTTCTCCTTCTGGATCTGCGCCCACTTCGCTTCGACGTCGGAGATGCCACCGACGTTGAAGAATGCCTGCTCGGCGACGTGGTCGAAGTCGCCCTTGACGATCGCGTCGAACGACTCGATGGTCTCCTTGATCGGGACCGTGGAGCCCTCGACGCCCGTGAACTTCTTCGCCATGTAGGTGTTCTGCGAGAGGAACTGCTGGATACGACGTGCACGCGACACGACGATCTTGTCCTCTTCGGAGAGCTCGTCGACACCGAGGATCGCGATGATCTCCTGCAGTTCCTTGTTCTTCTGAAGGATCTGCTTCACGTTGGTGGCGACACGGTAGTGGTCGGCACCGATGTAGCGCGGGTCGAGGATACGGCTCGTCGAGGTGAGCGGGTCGATGGCCGGGTACAGACCCTTCGACGCGATCTCACGCGAGAGCTCGGTGGTGGCGTCGAGGTGGGCGAACGTGGTCGCCGGAGCCGGGTCGGTGTAGTCGTCGGCGGGGACGTAGATCGCCTGGAGCGAGGTGATCGAGTGGCCACGCGTCGAGGTGATGCGCTCCTGGAGCACACCCATCTCGTCGGCGAGGTTCGGCTGGTATCCCACGGCCGAGGGCATGCGGCCGAGCAGCGTCGAGACCTCGGAACCGGCCTGCGTGAAGCGGAAGATGTTGTCGATGAAGAGCAGCACGTCCTGCTTCTGCACGTCGCGGAAGTACTCCGCCATCGTCAGGGCCGACAGTGCGACGCGCAGACGCGTCCCCGGCGGCTCGTCCATCTGGCCGAACACGAGGGCGGTCTTGTCGAAGACGCCCGCCTCTTCCATCTCGCCGATGAGGTCGTTGCCCTCACGGGTGCGCTCGCCGACACCGGCGAACACCGACACACCACCGTGATCCTGCGCCACGCGCTGGATCATCTCCTGGATGAGGACCGTCTTGCCGACGCCCGCACCGCCGAAGAGGCCGATCTTGCCACCCTGCACGTACGGCGTGAGGAGGTCGATCGACTTGATGCCGGTCTCGAACATCTCGGTCTTGGACTCGAGCTGGTCGAAGCTGGGGGCCTTGCGGTGGATGCCCCACCGCTCGGTGACCTCGATGGTCTCGCCGGGGACGCCGTTGAGCACCTCGCCGGTGACATCGAACACCTTGCCCTTGGTGACGTCGCCGACGGGAACCGAGATCGGGCCACCGGTGTCGCGCACTTCCTGACCGCGGACCATGCCGTCGGTGGGCTTGAGCGAGATGGCGCGGACCAGGTCGTCGCCGAGGTGCTGGGCGACCTCGAGGGTGATCTCGGTCGACTCGTCACCGATGGTGATCGTGGTCTTCAGCGCGTTGTAGATCTCGGGGATCGCGTCATGCGGGAACTCGATGTCGACGACCGGGCCGGTGACGCGCGCGACGCGCCCGACGACGGCCGCGTCGGTCTTCTCGGCGGTGAGGCTCATGGCTTCTTCTCTCCTTGGGAACTTACTTGCCGGATGACAGAGCATCGGCGCCGCCGACGATCTCGGCGATCTGCTGCGTGATCTCCGCCTGACGCGCGTTGTTGCGCAGGCGGGTGTAGTCGGTGATGAGCTTGTCGGCGTTGTCGCTGGCCGACTTCATCGCCTTCTGCGTCGCGGCGTGCTTGGCGGCCGACGACTGGAGGAGGGCGTTGAAGATGCGGCTCTGGACGTACACCGGCAGGAGCGCGTCGAGGACGGTCTCCGCGTCCGGCTCGAACTCGTAGAGCGGGTGGATCTCGGACTGCGCCGGGGCCTCATCGGCTTCGATGACCTCGAGCGGGAGCAGGCGGACCGACTCCGGCGACTGGGTCATCATGCTGACGAAGCGGTTGTAGACGAGGTGGATCTCGTCGACGCCGTCGTTGTCGCCGCCCGCGCGGTACGCCTTCAGGACGGCCTCGGAGATCTCCTCCGCCGTCGAGAACTGCGGGGTGTCGGTGTCTCCGACCCACTGCTCGATGCTCGCCATGCGTCGGAACTGGAAGTAGCCGACGGCCTTGCGCCCGACGAGGTAGAACACGACCTCTTTGCCCTGCGACCGCAGCAGCTCGGCCAGCTCGAGACCCTCACGGAGGATCTGCGAGTTGAACGCGCCGGCGAGGCCGCGGTCCGAGGTGAAGATGACCACGGCGGAGCGACGGATGTTCTCGCGCTCGGTCGTGAGCGGGTGGTCGACGGACGAGTACGTGGCCACCGCGGAGACGGCGCTGGTCACGGCACGCGCGAAGGGGGATGCCGCGCGCACACGCGCCATCGCCTTCTGAATGCGCGAGGCCGCGATGAGCTCCATCGCCTTGGTGATCTTCTTGGTCGTCTGAGCAGAACTGATCTTCTGCTTGTAGACCCGCAGTTGTGCGCCCATGATTCCGTTCTCGTGTCGTCGCTTTTAGCGACGGCCCTTGACGATCCGCTCCTGGTTGACGTCCTCAGCCTCGGCCGCGTCGACCTTCTCGGCACCGACGACGTTCTGGTCGCCACCGGGCTGGAACTCGAGGGCGAACGCGTCGACCTTCTTGTCCAGCTCGGCGAGGGTGTCGTCGTCGAGGACGTTGGTCTCGCGCAGCGTGTCGAGCACGGTCGAGTTGCGACGGAGGTAGTCCAGCAGCTCACGCTCGAAGCGCAGCACATCGGACACCTCGACGCTGTCGAGCTTGCCGTTCGTGCCGGCCCAGATCGAGACGACCTGCTCCTCGACCGGGTACGGCGAGTACTGCGGCTGCTTGAGCAGCTCGGTCAGACGTGCGCCACGGGCGAGCTGACGACGCGAGGCTGCGTCGAGGTCGGACGCGAACATCGCGAACGCCTCGAGCGAGCGGTACTGGGCGAGCTCGAGCTTGAGCGTTCCCGAGACCTTCTTGATCGACTTGACCTGCGCGTCACCGCCGACTCGCGAGACCGAGATACCCACGTCGACCGCCGGACGCTGGTTGGCGTTGAAGAGGTCGGACTGCAGGAAGATCTGGCCGTCGGTGATCGAGATCACGTTGGTCGGGATGTACGCCGAGACGTCGTTGGCCTTGGTCTCGATGATGGGCAGACCCGTCATCGAACCGGCGCCGAGCTCGTCGGACAGCTTCGCGCAACGCTCGAGCAGACGCGAGTGCAGGTAGAAGACGTCGCCGGGGTACGCCTCGCGGCCCGGCGGGCGGCGGAGGAGAAGCGACACGGCGCGGTAGGCCTCGGCCTGCTTCGACAGGTCGTCGAAGATGATCAGGACGTGCTTGCCCTCGTACATCCAGTGCTGGCCGATGGCCGAGCCGGTGTAGGGGGCGAGGTACTTGAAGCCGGCGGGGTCGGAGGCGGGAGCCGCGACGATGGTGGTGTACTCCATCGCACCGGCGTCCTCGAGGGCACCCTTCACCGAAGCGATGGTCGAGCCCTTCTGGCCGATGGCGACGTAGATGCAGCGCACCTGCTTGTTGACGTCGCCCGACTCCCAGTTGGCCTTCTGGTTGATGATCGTGTCGATCGCGATGGCCGTCTTACCGGTCTGGCGGTCGCCGATGATGAGCTGACGCTGGCCGCGCCCGACGGGGATCATGGCGTCGATGGCCTTGATACCGGTCTGGAGGGGCTCGTGAACGCTCTTGCGCTGCATGACGCCGGGAGCCTGGAGCTCGAGCGCACGACGACCCGAGGTCGCGATCTCGCCGAGACCGTCGATCGGGTTGCCGAGCGGGTCGACCACGCGGCCGAGGTAGCCCTCGCCCACGCCGACCGAGAGGACCTCTCCCGTGCGGGTGACGCTCTGGCCTTCTTCGATGCCGGCGAAGTCGCCGAGGACGACGACACCGACCTCGTTCTCGTCGAGGTTCTGGGCCAGGCCCAGGGTGCCGTTCGCGAAGCGGATGAGCTCGTTCGCCATGACGCCGGGAAGGCCCTCGACGTGCGCGATGCCGTCGGCCGCGTCGACGACGGCGCCGACCTCGGTCGCCGCAGCGCCGGTGGGCTCGTAGGCGTTGACGAAGTCCTTCAGCGCGTCACGAATGACGTCGGGGCTGATAGAGAGATCTGCCATTGTCTTCCTTCGTTCGTGGGGCTCACGGCCCCCAGATCCACGCCCACTCGGGCGGAAAGTCTTCAGCCGGCGATCCGCTGGCGGAGGTCGGCGAGACGTGCGGACACGCTCGCGTCGATGACGTCGTCGGCGACCTGCACGCGCAGTCCGCCGACCACGGTCGGGTCGATCACGGTGTTCAGCGTCACCGCTGATCCGTACCGGGCGCTCAGAGCGTTCTGCAGACGGGTCTGCTGCTCGGCGTTGAGGGGCGCTGCCGCGTAGACGGTCGCGACGACGCGCGCTCGCTGATCGGCGACGATGCTCTCGGCTCGGCGCAGCAGGGCGCGCACCCGGCGGCCGCGCGCGTTCTGCACCAGGGACGACACGATCAGTGCCGTACCGGCGCTCACCCGTCCGTCGAGGAGCTTCGTGACGAGCGCGCTCTTGGCAGAGGCGTCTCCGAGACGCCCGCCCAGAGCGAGCTCGAGCTCACCGTTGGCGGCGACCGTGCGCGAGAACGAGAACAGCTCGGGCTCGATGTCCGCCGAATCCGCCACCGCAGTGGCCCGGACGGCGAGCTCTTCGAGACCCTCGACGAACTCCGCGGAGTTCGACCAGCGCTGCTGAGCCGCGCTGCTGAGCAGCGCCACCGTCGCGGGGCGGTAGGAAGAGCCGAAGACGGCCGACACCAGCCCCGCGCGAGCGGGCGCCGGCACCGACGAGTCGGACAGCGCGCCGCTCAGCTGAGCCGACCCGCTCACGGCACCGACGGCCGCGAACAGCTCGCGCGCGACGTCGAGATCGACGCCCGACGTGGAGGCCAGGGCCTCCGCCGTCGCGGTCCGCGCCTGAGTGGTCGCGCTGCCCATTACTTGGCCGCCTTCTCGGATGCCTCGAGCTCGGCGAGGAAGCGGTCGACGACGGCGTTCGCACGAGCGTCGTCCGCGAGGGTCTCACCGATCACGTTGCCGGCGAGGTCGACCGCGAGGGTGCCGACCTCGGTGCGCAGCTGGACGAGAGCGGTCTGACGCTCGGCCTCGATCTGAGCGTGAGCGGCGGCGGTGATACGAGCGGCCTCAGCCGACGCGGTCTCCTTGGCCTCAGCGACGATCTGGCGACCGTCCTGGGTGGCCGTCTCGCGGATCTCACCGGCTTCGCGGCGCGCCTCAGCGAGCTGGGCGGTGTACTGCTCGAGCGCGGCCTCGGCCTGTCGCTGAGCCTCGTCGGCCTTCGCGATGTTGCCCTCGATGGCCGCACTGCGCTCGTCGAGCAGTTTCGCCATGCGCGGCAGAGCGACGCGCCACACCACGAAGATGATGATGACGAAGCACACGAGCGACCAGATGATGTCGTATACCGCGGGAAAGAGCGGGTTGTGCGCTTCCCCCGCGGGCTCCGCGGCGAGAGTGACAAGAGCCTTGAGCATCCTGTCTCCTTACAGTGAGTCGAGAGCGGCCGGGATCACGTGAAGATGAAGCCGGTCGCGATACCGATGAAGGCGAGAGCCTCGGTGAACGCGATACCGATGAACATCAGCACCTGCAGGCGGCCCGCGAGCTCGGGCTGACGGGCGACGCCCTCGATCGTCTTGCCGACGACGATGCCCACGCCGATGGCGGGGCCGATGGCGGCGAGACCGTAGCCGATCGTGGCGACGTTACCGGTGACCTGGGCGAGAACCGTAGTTGCGTCCACGGGTTTTTTCCTTTCGTTGGGTGGCTCGGCGTGCGCCGGGCCGCTCAGTGCTCTTCTGCGACCGCGAGCTGGATGTAGACCGCGGTGAGGATCGCGAAGACGTACGCCTGGAGGAAGGCGACGAAGATTTCGAACAGGGTGAAGGCGAAGCCGAAGGCGAGGGAGCCCGCTCCGAGAGCCGTCCACCAGCCGCTGAGGTCGACCACGAAGAACTGCGTGGCCGAGAAGAACAGCACCAGCATGAGGTGGCCGACGATCATGTTCATCAGCAGTCGCAGCGTCAGGGTGACGGGACGGATGATGAAGGTCGAGAGGAACTCGAGCGGGACGATGATGATGTACAGCGGCCACGGCACGCCCGAGGGCAGCAGCGCGTTCTTGAAGAAGCCGCCGGGGCTCTTCTTGACACCGGCGTAGATGAACGTCACGTACGCGACGAGCGCCAGCAGCATGGGCACCGCGATGACGCTGGTGCCGGCGATGTTCAGACCGGGGATGACACCCGTGATGTTCATGAACAGCACCATGAAGAAGATCGTGGTGAGGATCGGCAGGAAGCGCTTGCCGTCCTTGCGCCCGAGGATGTCTTCGGCGATGTTCACACGGACGAAGTCCAGGCCCATCTCGACGACGCTCTGGAAGCGGCCGGGGACGACCTTCATGCGTCGGGTTCCGATGACCAGGAACAGCACGAGCACGAGCGTGGCCAGCATCTGCGTGAGGTTGATGCGGGTGATCGCGAAGATCGTGCCCTCGAAGAGCACCGCATCGGGGAAGAACTCGCCGATGGACGGCGGGTGGAACTCCGCACCCGCGGACGCGAGGTTCGTGATCAGGGTCGCAGCTTGAGTAGTCAGCGCTGGCTCCAGCTTCGGGGCATCGGTGTGAACCGTTGCGACGATGGTCGGTGAGAGTACCCAGAGTGCAAGCCTGAGGGATAGCCCTGGTGCGGGCGGGTACTTACCCAACCCTATCAAACTCCCAGGGGATCCATGCGGCCGGTGCGCAGGATCCTCTCGGGACCGGGGTATCTCGCTTGCACACGCGGCGGGGGAACGATACGGCCGCGGGCCCGAGGATCAGGACCGGCGATCCCCTTCGTCCGGGTCGGTGGGCAGAGTCACGTCGCTGGCGCTGGGGATGCGCATCCGCAGCAGCACGATCACATCGACCACCAGCGACGCGAGCACGCTCACGACGAGGGCGACGTAGAAGGTCATCGGGTTCACCCACGCCTGCTCGCGCAGCACGACGATCGCGACGATGAAGAGCACGAGCTTCAGCAGCCACCCCCCGAGCACGATGCCGAAGAAGATCGGGACGTAGAGCGGGTCGCCGAACCACCGGTTGGCGACGAGGATGCTCGTCGCCGTGACCGCGAGGAACACGGCACTGACGGCCACTCCGGCGAGAGCGCTGCCCAGGCCGCCCGCTCCTCCGACGGCGAAGCCGACGACCGCACCGACGACGAGGAGGACCGCGGTGACGATCCCGCCCCAGACGAGCGCTGTGCGCAGCACCGGGGTGCTGGAGGGACGGCGGGCGGGTGTGGTGCTGGTCATGAGTGGGGCTCCGGTGGGGTGGGGCGTGCACGTCGCGGAGACAGACGGCGCAAGCGATGAGAGGAGGGAAGGACGGTGAGCACAGCGCAGGCGGCGACGCCGATGACCCCGAACAGGATTCCGGCGAGGTAGTCGCCCGGCCAGCTCTGCTGGGTGCCGATGTACATCAGGAGGAACGCCAGGCTCACCACAGCCGTCCAGCTGTAGAAGATCAGGACCGCGCTGGTATCGGTGTGCCCCATGTCGAGCATGCGGTGGTGGAGGTGCTTGCGGTCGGGAGAGAACGGCGAGCGTCCCGCCCACTGACGACGGATGACGGCCAGGCCGAAGTCCAACAACGGCAGGAGGACGATCACGACGGGGAGCAGGATGGGGATGAACGCGCCGAGCAGCTGCGATCGACCGATCTTCTCCGGGTCGAGGACCGCCGGATCGAGCTGGCCGGTGATGGCGACCGCCGAGCTCGCCATGAGCAGGCCGAGCATCAAGGCACCGGCATCCCCCATGAACAGCTTCGCCGGCGTCCAGTTCATGGGGAGGAAACCGAGGCACGCGCCCACGAGCACGGCCGCGATGAACGACGCGAGGTTGAAGTACGTGCTGGCGCCGGTGTCACGCACGAGCAGGTACGAATAGGCGAAGAAGACCCCGTTGGCGATGAGGCAGACCCCGGCCACCAGGCCGTTCAGACCGTCGATGAAGTTCACGGCGTTCATGACGACGACCATCGCGAAGACGGTGAGCAGGAAACTGACCCAGCTCGACCCGACGGTGAGCGCGCCGATCGGGAGGGACAGGATCTGCAGTTGACCGAACCACGCGATCATTCCCGCCGCGACGAACTGCGCGCCGAGCTTGATCATCCAGTCCAGATCCCAGAGGTCGTCGGCGACGCCGATGAGGACGATGAGCAGGACCGCGCCGAGCAGCCACAGCACCGGGACGGGGTCGGTCCAGAAGATCGAGAAGTACGGATTGCGGCTCGACAGGGCGAAAGCCGCGACCACGCCGAGGAACATCGCCACACCGCCCAGTCGGGGGGTGGGCGTCTTGTGCACGTCACGGTCCCGGATGCCGGGATAGAGCTTGAAGCGCAGAGCGAGCTTCCACACCACCCACGACAGCGCGAGAGTGACCGCCGCCGTGAACAGGATGGTGAGGAGGTACTGGGTCACGGACCGGGCGCCTCGGCATCCGTCTCCGACGGCTGGGCCTTCGGGGCCTCGGCGGAGGGGGCAGCGATGATCGGCGCGGGAGCGTCGGGATCGGGATCGGGCTCGAGCAGGTCGCCGAGGACCTCGCGCAGCCGCTCGCGCGACACCGCCCCCTCGCGCAGCACGCGGACGCGGGGTTCGGCGCCGCCGACGAGGGTGGTGGCGTCGACGATCGTCGAGGCGATCCCCGTCTCGCTCGCACCCGAGTCCAGGTAGGCGGAGACGCTGTCGCCGAGCATGTCGCGCGCGGAATCGATGTCGACGGCGGCCGCCATCCCGGTGCGGTTCGCGCTGGACACGGCCAGGGGGCCGGTCTCTTCGAGGAGTTCGAGGGTGAGGTGGTGGGCCGGCATCCGCACGGCGACCGTTCCGTGCGTGTCGCCGAGGTCCCACGACAGCGACGGCTGAGCCGGGAGCACGATGGTCAGCCCGCCCGGCCAGAACTCGCGGACGAGGTCGTCCACGGCGGGCGGGATCTCGGCGACCAACGCGCGCAGCGTGCCGATCCCGGCGACGAGCACGGGCGGCGGCTGCTGGCGGCCGCGTCCCTTCGCCTCGAGGAGGCCCGCGACGGCACGCGCGTTGAACGCGTCGGCGGCGATTCCGTAGACGGTGTCGGTGGGGAGCACGACGAGTTCGCCGCGGCCGATCGCCTGGCGTGCGTGGCGCATGCCCGAGAGCAGCTGCGACTCGTCTCGGCAGTCGTAGACAGGTGACATATCGCGCGCCAGTCTACTTGCGCGCGCGGGCCGACGTGTCAGGGACGCACGGCCGTCGTGGCCCGATCGCGCGAGGTCAGGTCGCGGTGCGTCGCGGCCGCTCGCCACCCGTCGGCGGTGAGGAGATCACGGATCGCGGCGCCCTGCCACTCCCCGTGCTCGATGACGAGGGTCGCCCCGGGGTGGCCGAGCCGGAGGCCCACGCGCGAGAGGTGGCGCACGGCATCCAGTCCGTCCGGTCCGCCGTAGAGGGCGGCCGGCGGGTCGTAGAGGCGCACCTCGGGATCACGCGGGATCGCGTCGTCGGGAACGTACGGGGGGTTGGATGCCACGACCGAGACCGTGCCGTCGAGCTCGGGGAACGCGTCGGCCAGATCGACGAACGCGAGGGTGACGTTCGTCGCGCCCACGCGCGCGACGTTCTCCTTCGTCCAGATGAAGGCGTCGACGCTGTTCTCGGCCGCGAACACCCGCGCGTGCGGAACCTCGGTCGCCATCGCCAGGGCGATCGCGCCGCTGCCGGTTCCGAGATCGACGGCGATCGGGGCGGGGGCGGCGACCGCGCCGAGGGCGTCGATCGCCAGCTGGGCGACCATCTCCGTCTCGGGCCGGGGAACGAACACGCCCGGGCCGACCGCGAGCTCGAGGGAGCGGAACGGGGCGACGCCGGTGAGGTGCTGCAGGGGTTCGCGGGCGCACCGACGATCGGCGAGACGGAGCAGGTCGGCGGCGGCGGGCGGCGGCATCCGGTCTCCGCGGATCGCCGCGGCCTGCACTCCCCCGCGCGAGGTGCCGAGCACGTGGCCGACGAGGAGCTCGGCGTCGACGCGGGGGTCGGGGATGCCGGCGGCGGCGAGGCGGGCTTCGAGGTCGCGGACGACCTCGGCGACGGGAGCGGCCGTGGGAGCGGGGAGCGGTGCGGGTTCACGCATGACGGGGTCCGAGCCTAGTCGTCCCGCGTCACACAGGCCCCCACGGCGGATCGCTCACCTAGGATTGTCGCGTTCTCATCGACGGCGAAAGGCGACCCATGCCCGGCATCCACTCCGACATCACCTCTGCGTTCGGCGACACCCCGCTGGTGCGTCTGAACCGCGTCGCGGAGGGGACCGAGGCCCAGATCCTGGCGAAGCTGGAGTTCTACAACCCGGCCTCCAGCGTCAAGGACCGCCTCGGCATCGCCATCGTCGACGCCGCCGAGGCCTCGGGCGAGCTCAAGCCCGGCGGCACGCTGGTGGAGTCCACGAGCGGAAACACGGGCATCGCCCTCGCGATGGTGGGCGCGGCGCGCGGCTACAAGGTCATCCTCACCATGCCCGCGTCGATGTCGAAGGAGCGCCGCATCCTGCTCAAGGCGTTCGGCGCCGAGCTCGTGCTCACCGACCCCACCAAGGGCATGTCGTACGCCGTCGACGAGGCCAAGCGCATCGTCGCGGAGACCCCGGGCGCCGTCTGGGCCCGTCAGTTCGAGAACGAGGCCAACCCCGCCATCCACCGCAAGACGACCGCCGAGGAGATCCTCCGCGATACCGACGGCAAGGTCGACTACTTCGTCGCCGGAATCGGTACGGGCGGCACGATCACCGGCGTCGGGCAGGTGCTCAAGGAGCGTGTCCCCGGCGTCAAGATCGTCGCGGTCGAGCCCGCCGACTCCCCCATCCTCACCAAGGGGCACCCCGGACCGCACAAGATCCAGGGCATCGGTCCGAACTTCGTTCCCGCGATCCTCGACCGCGACATCATCGACGAGGTCATCGACGTCGAGTTCGACGACGCGATCCGCCTGGCGCGCGAGACCGCCGCCAAGGACGGCATCCTGGTCGGCATGTCCTCGGGAGCGGCGATCTGGGCCGCGCTCGAGGTCGCGCACCGTCCGGAGGCGGCGGGCAAGAACATCGTCGTGATCATCCCCTCGTACGGCGAGCGTTACCTGTCGACGGCCCTCTACGAGCACCTGCGCGAAGACTGACGTGGGGGCTCTTTCCCGCGTGCGCGAAGACGTCGCCGCGGCCAAGCTCCGCGACCCGGCGGCGCGCGGCGGGCTCGAGATCGCCCTCCTCTACCCGGGATTGCACGCCGTGTGGATGCACCGCATCGCGAATCGCTGGTGGCGACGGGGGCTGCGTTTCCCGGCGCGCGCCCTCTCGCAGCTCACCCGGTGGCTGACCGGCATCGAGATCCACCCGGGCGCGACGATCGGGCGGCGGTTCTTCATCGACCACGGGATGGGCGTCGTGATCGGGGAGACGGCCGAGGTCGGCGACGACGTCATGCTGTACCACGGGGTGACCCTCGGCGGACGTCAGCGCGAGGGCGGCAAACGCCACCCGACGCTGCACGACGGCGTCGCGGTGGGCGCGGGGGCGAAGGTCCTGGGCCCCATCACCATCGGGGCGCGCGCCGTCATCGGGGCGAATGCCGTGGTCACGCGCGATGCGCCCGCGGACAGCGTGCTCGTGGGCGTCCCGGCGAAGGCGCGTTCGAGGCGGGCCGGCGAAGACACGCGTGCTCTCCTGATGGCACCGGAGTACTCGATCTGAGGCGATTGCGGGACACCGCGCGTCCTAGGCTCGACGTATGACGCGGCCGCACGACCTCTCTCTCGCCGCGCAGGTCGAGGCCCTGCGGGCCGGAACCCTCTCGCCGGTCGACCTGACCGAGCACTACCTCCGCCGCATCGCCCGCTCCGCAGACCTGGGGGCCTTCGCCGAGGTGACCCCGGATGCCGCCCGCCGCCGTGCCGCAGAGCTCGGGGACACGCCCCGGGGACCGTTGTGGGGCATCCCCCTCGCCGACAAAGACCTCGTCGCCCGCGCGGGCGTCCCCACCCGCTACGGCTCGCGCTCCCGCGCCCACCTCGTGCCGACGGCATCCGATCCTCTCGCCGAGGCGATCGACGCCGCCGGGGCGGTGAACGTCGGCAAGACGAGCACCTCGGAGTTCGGGTTGACCGGTTTCACCGAGCCGCTCATCCACGCCCCCGCGCGCGATCCGTGGCGCCTCTCCGCAGGAGCCGGAGGGTCGAGCGGTGGGGCGGCCGTCGCGGTGGCGGCGGGTCTCCTGCCGGCCGCGGTGGGCTCGGACGGCGGCGGGTCGATCCGCATCCCCTCGGCGACGGTCGGGGTGGTCGGGCTCAAGCCGTCGCGCGGACGCCTCCCGATCGGTTCCGGGTTCGACTCCCCCGACGGTCTCTCGGTGACCGGGCCGATCGCACGCACCGTCGAGGACGCCGCTGTGCTTCTCGACGCCCTCGTGGGGCTCGCGCCGTTCACCTACGCGACCGCGGCTCCCGGACACGGGCCGTTCGTCGACGCCGCCCGGCGAGACCCGGAAGGCCTCCGCGTCGGCATCACGACCGTATCGCCGTGGGACGACGACGAGGACATCCGGCTCGACGCCGACGCTCGCGCGGCCTTCGAGACGGCCGCCGCCTGGCTGTCGGACGCCGGTCACGAGGTGACGGATGCCGCGTGGCATCCCTTCGGCTACGCATCGCTCTTCCGCGTCCTGTGGCGCGCGAGCGCGGCGCGCATCCCCGTGAGCGAGGACGACATGACCCTCGTCGAGCCGCTCACCGCGTGGCTCATCCGCGAGGGCCGTGGGCTGTCGTCGCTCGACCTGCTGGACGGCCTGACCTCCGCACGCGCGTTCGAGCGGCGTACCGTGTCGGACTTCGCGCGCTTCGACGTCGTGCTGACCCCGGCTCTCGCGCAGCCCCCGCAGCCGGTCGGCTCCTACGCCGGACACACCCCCGAACGCATCTTCGCGATGCAGGTCGAGTACGCACCGTATTCGAGCTTCGTCAACGTCGCCGGGCTCCCGGCTCTGACGTTGCCGGTGACGGAGGATGCCACGGGACACCCCGTCTCGATCCAGCTCGTGGGTCGTCCCGGCGGAGAGGCGACCCTGCTCGCCGTCGCCGCCCAGCTCGAGCAGCGCCGCGGGGCGCTCCCCCACCCTCCGACCTGGTACGCCTGAGGCCGCCGCGACACGATGCGACGGCACCGGCAGGAACGGGGCGACGGAGGACTCGGTCGCCGGGGCGGGAGCGAGCCCGTCTACTCGCCGGCCAGAGCAGCCAGTCGAGCCTCTTCGTCGGCCGCGATGGCCGACTCGATGATCGGGCCGAGAGCGCCGTCCATCACCTGATCGAGGTTGTACGCCTTGTACCCCGTGCGGTGGTCGGCGATGCGGTTCTCGGGGAAGTTGTACGTGCGGATGCGCTCGGAGCGATCCATGCCGCGGATCTGCGACCGCCGCGCGTCGGCGGCGACCGCGTCGCGCTCCTCCTGCTGCTTGGCGAGCAGCCGGGCGCGGAGCACGCGCATACCGGCCTCGCGGTTCTGCAGCTGCGACTTCTCGTTCTGCATCGAGACGACGATGCCGGTCGGCACGTGGGTGATGCGCACGGCGGAGTCCGTCGTGTTGACCGACTGACCGCCGGGACCCGAGGAGCGGAAGACATCGATCTTCAGGTCGTTCGGGTCGATCGCGACCTCTTCGGGCTCGTCGACCTCGGGGAAGACCAGCACCCCGGTGGTGGAGGTGTGGATGCGACCCTGCGACTCGGTGGCGGGCACGCGCTGCACGCGGTGGACGCCCCCCTCGTACTTCAGGTGCGCCCACACGCCCTGCGCGGGATCGCTCGAAGAGCCCTTGATCGCGACCTGGACGTCTTTGTAGCCGCCGAGGTCGGATTCGGTGCGTTCGAGCAACTCGGTCTTCCAGCCCATGGACGTGGCGTACTGCAGGTACATGCGCAGGAGATCGGCGGCGAAGAGGGCGCTCTCGGCGCCGCCCTCGCCGCCCTTGATCTCCATGATCACGTCGCGGGCGTCGTCGGGGTCGCGCGGGATGAGCAGGCGCCGCAGACGCTCCTGCGTCTCGGCGACCCGCTCCTCCAGCACCGGGATCTCGTCGGCGAACGCCTCGTCCTCGCGGGCGAGCTCGCGCGCCGCTTCGAGATCCTCGGATGCCGCCGTCCACGCGTCGTAGGAGTGCACGATGCGGCTGAGCTCGGCGTACCGCCGATTCACGCGCTTCGCGCGCGCCGCATCAGCGTGCACGGCGGGGTCGTTGAGCTCGAGCTCGACGGCCTTGTGCTCCTCGATCAGTCCGCGGACCGACTCGAACATCGCGGGCACCGACATCGCGTCTGCCGCTCCGCTCAGCGGATGCTGTTGTCGTCACCGCCGCGCGAGGGCGCCGGGATGGACTTCTGCATCTGCACGAGGAACTCGACGTTCGACTGCGTCTCCTTGAGCTTGCCGAGCACGACCTCGAGAGCCTGCTGGGGCTCGAGACCGGCCAGGGCGCGGCGGAGCTTCCAGGTGATCTTGACCTCGTCGGGCGAGAGCAGCATCTCCTCGCGGCGGGTGCTCGACGCGTTGACGTCGACGGCCGGGAAGATGCGCTTGTCGGCGAGCTGACGGCTCAGGCGCAGCTCGCTGTTGCCCGTGCCCTTGAACTCCTCGAAGATGACGTCGTCCATCTTGGACCCCGTCTCGACGAGAGCGGTCGCGAGGATGGTGAGCGATCCGCCGTTCTCGATGTTGCGCGCAGCGCCGAAGAAGCGCTTGGGCGGGTACAGCGCCGAGGCGTCGACGCCGCCGGAGAGCACGCGGCCCGAGGTGGGAGCGGCGAGGTTGTACGCACGTCCCAGGCGGGTGATCGAGTCGAGCAGCACGACGACGTCGCGACCGAGCTCCACGAGACGCTTGGCACGCTCGATGGCGAGCTCCGCGACCGTGGTGTGGTCTTCGGCGGGACGGTCGAACGTCGAGGCGATGACCTCGCCCTTGACCGTCCGCTGCATGTCGGTGACCTCTTCCGGACGCTCGTCGACGAGCACGACCATGAGGTGGACCTCGGGGTTGTTGTGCGCGATGGCGTTGGCGATCTGCTGCAGCACGATCGTCTTGCCCGCCTTGGGGGGCGCGACGATGAGACCGCGCTGGCCCTTGCCGACAGGGGCCACGAGGTCGATGATGCGCTGGGTCAGCTTCTCGGGTGCCGTCTCGAGACGCAGGCGCTCCTGCGGGTAGAGCGGGGTGAGCTTGCCGAAGTCGACGCGCGTCGCCGCGTCGTCGACGGACAGGCCGTTGATCGAGTCGACCTTGACCAGGGCGTTGTACTTCTGGCGGCTGGACTGCTCGTTCTCGCGCGGCTGCTTGATCGAGCCGACGACGGCGTCGCCCTTGCGCAGGTTGTACTTCTTGACCTGGCCGAGCGAGACGTAGACGTCGCTCGGTCCGGGCAGGTAACCGGTGGTGCGCACGAAGGCGTAGTTGTCGAGCACGTCCAGGATGCCGGCGATGGGAACGAGGACGTCGTCCTCGCCGATCTCGGAGTCGAACTCGTCGCCCGTCGTGTTCGGGCCGCGGCGCTTGTTGCGCTGGCGGTTGCGGTTGCTGGTGCCGCCCTGCTGCTGCTGAGCCTGCTGGCCGTTCTGCGGCCCCCCGTCGCGCGGGCCGCCCTGCTGGGGGGCTTCGGCCTCGTCGTCGGCCGCGGCGGGCTGCGCCTCGGCCCGGTCGGCGGTGTCGGCCTTGTTCCGGTTGCGGTTGCGCGAACGGTTGCGCCCGCGGCCACGGGCCGGGGTCTCGTCGGTGCTGTCGTCCGTCGCGGGGGTCTCCGCGGCGTCGGCCGAAGCGGTCTCATCGGAAGCGTTGTCGCTCGCGGCGTTCTCGCTCGCGGCGTTCTCGCTCGCGGCGTTCTCGCTCGCGGTGTTGTCGCTCGCGGCGTTCTCGCTCGCGGCGTTCTCGCTCGAGACGGCGTCGCCGGAGGCGTCGGCCTCCGCGACAGCCGCTGCGGTCTCGTCGACCGCGGGCGTCTGCTCGGCGGCGTCGGAGTCGGCCGCGACGTCGGCGGCGGTGGTTGCGGGGGTGGTCGCGTCGGCCTCGGGCTCGGCGACGGCCTCGGGAGCAGCGGCGGCCTCGGCGGCAGCAGCTTCGGCGGCCGCCTTCTCCTTGGCCGACGCGGTGGTCGCGCGGCGGGGCGCACGCTTGCGCGGGGCCTTGGCGGGCTTCTCCGCCGCGGCGGGCTCCTCGGCGGGAGCGGGTGCCTCGGCCGCTGCAGGGGCTTCCGCCTCCGCGGGAGCGGGCTCCGCGGCGACCTCGGTCGGCGCCTCCGCGGAGGGGGCGTCCGCGACGGGCGCGTCCGCGACGGGCGCGTCCGCCGTCGGTGCGTCCGCAGCCGGCGTCTCCTCCGTCAGGGTGTCGTCGGTGAACAACGCCTCGGGCTGCGCGGCGTCCGCGGGCGCGGCCCCGCCAGCGGCGGCGTCGTCGGCGACGACCTCGGCATCCGGGGTCTCGGCAGCCGCATCGGCCTGGTCGGTGTCGGTGCCCTGCGCCTCGACCGAAGGCTGTTCTTCGGTGGGGTTCTCGGCGCCCTCGGGCGCGTCGACGGGCTGGGTCTCGGAGATGGACTCCACGAGTGCTCCTCAGAAAATGAAACGTGATCAGATCGCGCTTCGCCATGCAGAACGCAGACGAAGAGACACCAGCGGTTCGGGAGACTGCAGCCGATACCGGGTTCGCGATGTGTTGCGGATTTCGCAGGTGGTGCAGAGGCTCAGATTCGCGAAGTTACGCGGAACCCTCTGCGTTTTTCACTGTACCACCCTTGACGTCGACGGCGAGCATGAGCGCCTGCCACGGGGTGTCGACGACGGATGCCATGAGATCCGCCGCGGCGAGGCGCTGTCCCGGACCGTCGGCGAGCACGAGCACGCTCGGCCCCGCCCCCGAGACGACGGCCGCGTAGCCGGCGGCGCGAAGCGCCCGCACCAGCCGGTCGGTCTCGGGCATGGCCTGCGCGCGGTAGTTCTGGTGCAGCTTGTCCTCGGTTGCGGCCATCAGCAGCTCGGGGCTCTGCGTCATCGCCGCGATGAGCAGGGCCGAGCGCGACACGTTGAACACCGCGTCCTCGCGCGGGACCTGCAGCGGCTGCAGGCTGCGCGCGACGGCGGTCGACATCGTGAAGCTCGGCACCAACACCAACGGCGAGACACCGCGGTGCACGATCAGCTGCTTGTGCTGGGGGCCTTCGGCATCCATCCACGCGATGGTGAGTCCGCCGAACAGGCCGGGCGCGACGTTGTCGGGGTGCCCCTCCAGCTCGGTCGCCAGACGAAGCAGGTCGACGTCGCTGAAGGCGACCTCTCCCTCGAGCAGTCCCTTGGCGGCCAGGATGCCGGCGACCACCGCCGCCCCGGAGGACCCCATGCCGCGCCCGTGCGGGATCACGTTGTGCGCGATCAGTCGCAGCCCGGGCAGGGTGCGACCGACCGAGGCGTACGTGTGCGCCATGGCGCGGACGACGAGGTGCGAGGCGTCGCGAGGGACGTCGGCCGTGCCCTCGCCCTCCACCTCGATCTCGAGGCGGTCGCCGTCGAGCTGCTCGACGACGAGCTCGTCGTAGACGCTCAGCGCGAGACCGAGGGTGTCGAAGCCGGGTCCGAGGTTCGCGCTCGTCGCGGGAACGCGGACCGAGACCCGACGACCGGGGCCTGCGGTCACGCGGTCACCGGCTGCAGGTCGAGCACCGAGGCGACCTCCGACGTGGTCGCGTCGACGACGGTGGGCTGCACGTCGGTGCCGTCGGACTGGCGGAGGGCCCATTGGGGGTCCTTCAGGCCGTGACCGGTGACGGTGAGGACGACCTTGGCGCCGGCGGGGACGACCCCGGCCTCGGCACGTTCGAGCAGGCCCGCGACGCTGATCGCGGAGGCGGGCTCGACGAAGATGCCCACCTCGCCCGCGAGGATCTTCTGCGCCTCGAGGATGCCGGCGTCGTCGATCGCGCCGAAGTAGCCGTCGGTGGCGTCCCGCGCCTCGAGGGCGAGCTCCCACGACGCGGGATTGCCGATGCGGATCGCGCTGGCGATCGTCTCGGGCTGCTTGACGACCTCGCCGCGCACGAGCGGGGCGGAGCCGGCGGCCTGGAAACCGAACATCCGGGGGACGCGCGTCGCGACGCCGCGGGCGGCCTCTTCGCGGTAGCCGCGCGAGTACGCGGTGTAGTTGCCGGCGTTGCCGACGGGGATGAAGTGGAAGTCGGGAGCATCGCCGAGGACCTCGACGACCTCGTACGCGGCGGTCTTCTGGCCCTCGATGCGGTCGGGGTTGACCGAGTTGACCAGGTGAACCGGGTAGTGGTCGGCGAGCTCGCGCGCGATCTCGAGGCAGTCGTCGAAGTTGCCGCGGATCTGGATGAGTCGGCCGTTGTGGGCGACGGCCTGGCTGAGCTTGCCCATCGCGATCTTGCCCTCGGGCACGAGCACCGCCGCGGTGATCCCGGCGTGCGCGGCATAGGCTGCGGCGGAGGCCGAGGTGTTGCCGGTCGACGCGCAGATGACGGCCTTCGCGCCGTGCTCGACCGCGCGCGACAGCGCGACGGTCATGCCGCGGTCCTTGAACGAACCGGTGGGGTTCATGCCCTCGTACTTCACCCACACGTCGGCGCCGGTGCGGCGCGACAGCGCGGGAGCAGGCAGCAGCGGCGTGCCGCCCTCGCCGAGGGTGACGACGGTGGAGGCGTCGGTGACACCCAGACGGTCGGCGTATTCGCGGAGGACCCCGCGCCAGAGATGAGCCATGTTCAGTTCCCTTCCACGCGCAGCACGGAGACCACGCGCTCGACGACGCCGCTCGCGGCGAGACGCTCGACGGTCTCGCTCAGGTCCTGCTCGCGGGCTTTGTGTGTTCCGATGACCAGGCGAGCGGAGCCGCCGGTCTGATTGTTCTCGTCCGCCTCGATCACGGTCTGCTCGACCGTCGCGATCGACACGCGGCCCTCGCTCAGGATGCCGGCGACCGTGGCGAGCACGCCCGGTTTGTCGTCGACCTCGAGCGTGATCTGGTAGCGGGTGATGACGTGCCCGATGGGCACGGCGGGGAGGTTGGCGCGGGTCGACTCCCCGACGCCCACTCCCCCGGCGATGTGTCGGCGCGCAGCCGAGACGACGTCGCCGAGCACGGCCGAGGCGGTCTGCACGCCGCCGGCACCCGCGCCGTAGAACATGAGGTCGCCCGCGGCCTCGGCCTGGACGAACACGGCGTTGTTCGCGCCGTGGACGCTCGCCAGGGGGTGCGACCGGTCGACGAGAGCGGGGTAGACGCGGACGGAGATCGACTCCGAGCCGTCGGCGGCCGTCAGGCGCTCGCACACCGCGAGCAGCTTGATGACGTAGCCGGCGTGACGCGCGGACTCGATCATCGCGGCATCGACCGAGGTGATGCCCTCGCGGTGCACGGCATCCAGGGGGACCGTGGTGTGGAAGGCGAGGCTGGCGAGGATCGCGGCCTTCTGCGCGGCGTCGTAGCCCTCGACGTCGGCGGTCGGGTCGGCCTCGGCGTATCCGAGCTCCTGGGCCTGGGCCAGCACGTCGGCGAAGTCCGCGCCCTCGGTGTCCATGCGGTCGAGGATGTAGTTCGTGGTGCCGTTGACGATGCCCATGATCCGCACGACGCGGTCGCCGGCGAGCGAGTCGCGCAGCGGTCGGATGATCGGGATGGCACCCGCGGCGGCGGCCTCGTAGTAGACCTCGGCGCCGACCTGATCGGCGGCCTCGAACACCTCGGAGCCGTGGGTCGCGAGCAGCGCCTTGTTCGCGGTCACGACGTCGGCGCCCGAGGCGATCGCGTGCAGCACCTGCGTGCGGGCGGGCTCGATGCCGCCCATGAGCTCGATGACGATGTCGGAGCCGACGATGAGCGTCTCGGCATCCGTCGTGAAGAGCTCGCGCGGCAGGTCGACGTCGCGCTTGGCGTCGAGGTCGCGCACGGCGATGCCGGCGAGCTCGAGCGTGGCGCCCGCGCGGTCGGCGAGCTCATCGCCGTGCTTGAGAAGCAGGTCGGCGACCTGCGAGCCGACGGCGCCGGCGCCGAGGAGCGCCACGCGGAGCGTGCGGTAATCGGTCATTCGGTGTCTCCGTGGGGTGTTGCGGTCGGGGCGGATGCCGGAATGCCGGCGTCGCGGGAGAGCAGATCGTCCACGGTCTCGCCGCGGACGATGACGCGAGCCTGCCCGTCGCGGACCGCGACGACGGGCGGACGCGGCGTGTAGTTGTAGTTGCTCGCCAGCGAGAAGCAGTAAGCGCCGGTCGCGGGCACCGCGAGCAGGTCGCCGGGGGTGACGTCGGCCGGAAGGTATTCGGCATCCACGACGATGTCGCCCGACTCGCAGTGGTGCCCGACGACGCGCGAGAGCACCGGGGTCTCGGGGCTCGTGCGAGAGACGAGGCGCGCCGAGAAGTCGGCACCGTAGAGGGCCGGGCGGGCGTTGTCGCTCATCCCGCCGTCGACGCTGACGTAGGTGCGCTCGAGGTTCTCGGCCGCGGTGACGGTCTTCACGGTCCCCACCTCGTAGAGCGTGACGCCGGCCTGACCGACGATGACACGGCCGGGCTCGGTGGCGACGTCGGGCATCGGGATGCCGCGCACCGCGCACTCGTCGGCGATGGCATCCAGGATGCCGTCGGCGATCTCCTCGATGGGCTTCGGGTCGTCGACCGAGGTGTAGGAGATGCCGAAGCCGCCCCCGACGTTGAGCAGGGGGATCTCTCCCCCGGCCAGCAGATCGGCGTGCAGGTCGACCAGACGCGCGGCGGACTCGCGGAAGCCCGAGGAATCGAAGATCTGCGAGCCGATGTGGGCGTGCAGACCGACGAAGCGCAGGCTGGTCAGCTCGCGGATGCGCGCGACGGCCTCTGCCGCGCCCTCGAGCGAGAAGCCGAACTTCTGGTCTTCGTGCGCCGTTGCGAGGAAGGCGTGGGTCTCGGCGTGCACGCCGGTGCGAACGCGCACGAGCACGGACTGCACGGCGCTGCGGCGCTCGGCGATCGCGGCGAGCCGCTCGATCTCGATGGGACTGTCGACGACCACCGACCCGATGCCGACCTCGACCGCACGTTCGAGCTCGCGGACGCTCTTGTTGTTGCCGTGGAACCCCAGCCGAGAGGGGTCCGCGCCGCCTGCGAGGGCCACCTCGAGCTCGCCGAGGGTGCAGACGTCGACCGCGAGGCCCTCCTCGACGACCCAGCGGACGACCTCGGTCGACAGGAACGCCTTGCCCGCGTAGTACACCCGTGCCCGGATGCCGTGACGCGTCGCCGCCGAGTCGAACGCTTCGCGCGCGCGATGGGCGTGAGCGCGCACCTCGTCCTCGTCGAGGATGTACAGCGGGGTGCCGAAGCGGTCGCGCAGGTCGAAGACCGAAACGCCACCGATCTCGACGGAGCCATCGGCGACACGATGCGCGGACGACGGCCAGACAGGGGCGACGAGCTCGTTCGCTTCGGCCGGGGCGATGAGCCACTCGGGCACGAGCGCGGAGTGCGAGGCGGACACGGAGGAACCAATCGGGTTTTGCGGCGACGCGACGGCCGCGGATCACGGCTGCTGCCCCCGCGGAGAGTCACGCGACGGACAGTCCTTGCAGTCTAGAGCACGGCATATGCCCCAACCCTTACCGGCTCCCGACGTGCCGTCCTCGCGTACAAGAAGGTGCCCATCGATACCTGTCGCCGTTCCGGAAGGGATTCGTTGGGCATAGGAAAGGTGATGCCGCGGGAAGCGCTCGAAACGCCCCCCGCGGCATAGGATCAGATGATTCCCCGCCTCAGCTGGTGACGAGGTAGGCGCGTTGACTGTCGTAGGCAGCGTAGGTCTGCTCACTCGCCGCCGTCGCAGGACGAGAGAGCGTGATGCTGCCGGGCGTGCTCACGTCTCCGATGCTCGCGATCTTGGTACGACCTGTTGCCACAAGAGTCACACCGTCGCTCTTCACCGCATACAGCGCTTGCGTACTGGCCGCGAATGAGGAGAACCCGTCACCGAACTTGTTTGGAGTGGTCCGGTTGGTCTTGGTGCCGTCCCCCAACTGGCCCTCGCTGTTGACCCCCCACGCCCACAGAGTGTTGTCCGCCTTGAGCGCATACCCGCTCGACGCACCGTAACCAGACCCAGAGCTGCCCTGCACCTTCGTGACATTCGCCAAACCGGGAATCTGTTTCGCCGTGGCACTGTCGGTCGTGGTGCCGTCGCAAAGCTGACCCTGACCGTTATGCCCCCACGCCCACACGGTGCCATCGGCCTTGAGAACAAGACACCCCATGAGGAACCCCGCAGAGATCTGCGAAACGGAACTCAATCCCGCCACCTGAACGAATGACGTGCTGTCGCCACCGGTATTACCCAACTGATAGTTGGAGTTCCACCCCGCAGCCCACACCGTTCCGTCGTTCTTCAAAACGAACGTCACCTGACGACCAGTGGAAACCTGCTTCACACCAGACATCCCCGAAACCTTGGTAGGAACAGCCGTATCCGACTTATTACCAAAACCAAGCTGCCCGTAACTATTACCACCCCACATATACAGCTCACCCGACGAGGTGACCGCACCCGCGTGAAGATTACTGAAACACACATTCGTCACACCCGACAAACCAGGAATCATTCCCCAACCAGTCCGGCCCGCCGAAGAACCGTCACCCAAAAGCGCTTTATCACCTCCCGCGGTCCACACCGTCCCATCAGCCAACAAAGCCGCAGCAGTGCTCATACCCGTCGTGAACGCCGTAATCGGCGACGGAAACACCGTGTCCTCCTGCGTCGGAGCATCCACATTCGGACGCCCTCCACCCGTACCAACACGAAACGCATTCGCACCCAAGACAGCAAACGAATCCGAAGCGGAACCGGCATCACTGGCCGCGTTGACACGCACGACGGTTCCCGGCTTCGTCCAGACGTTCGGAGTGACGGTGGTCTGGAAAACCCCGGAAGAATCCGTCGTCCCCGACGTCGACCCCAGCACTGCGTTGGCGGTGGACGAAAGAACGACCGTCGAGCCGGCCACACCAGCAGACCCCGCCGAAACCGTCGCATTGACCGTACCCGCCGTACCCGCCGAGACCTTCGTCTGCACCACATCGACCGACACCGTCGTGTCAGCCGTGACGAGGTAGGCGCGTTGACTGTCGTAGGCAGCGTAGGTCTGCTCACTCGCCGCCGTCGCAGGACGAGAGAGCGTGATGCTGCCGGGCGTGCTCACGTCTCCGATGCTCGCGATCTTGGTACGACCTGTTGCCACAAGAGTCACACCGTCGCTCTTCACCGCATACAGCGCTTGCGTACTGGCCGCGAATGAGGAGAACCCGTCACCGAACTTGTTTGGAGTGGTCCGGTTGGTCTTGGTGCCGTCCCCCAACTGGCCCTCGCTGTTGACCCCCCACGCCCACAGAGTGTTGTCCGCCTTGAGCGCATACCCGCTCGACGCACCGTAACCAGACCCAGAGCTGCCCTGCACCTTCGTGACATTCGCCAAACCGGGAATCTGTTTCGCCGTGGCACTGTCGGTCGTGGTGCCGTCGCAAAGCTGACCCTGACCGTTATGCCCCCACGCCCACACGGTGCCATCGGCCTTGAGAACAAGACACCCCATGAGGAACCCCGCAGAGATCTGCGAAACGGAACTCAATCCCGCCACCTGAACGAATGACGTGCTGTCGCCACCGGTATTACCCAACTGATAGTTGGAGTTCCACCCCGCAGCCCACACCGTTCCGTCGTTCTTCAAAACGAACGTCACCTGACGACCAGTGGAAACCTGCTTCACACCAGACATCCCCGAAACCTTGGTAGGAACAGCCGTATCCGACTTATTACCAAAACCAAGCTGCCCGTAACTATTACCACCCCACATATACAGCTCACCCGACGAGGTGACCGCACCCGCGTGAAGATTACTGAAACACACATTCGTCACACCCGACAAACCAGGAATCATTCCCCAACCAGTCCGGCCCGCCGAAGAACCGTCACCCAAAAGCGCTTTATCACCTCCCGCGGTCCACACCGTCCCATCAGCCAACAAAGCCGCAGCAGTGCTCATACCCGTCGTGAACGCCGTAATCGGCGACGGAAACACCGTGTCCTCCTGCGTCGGAGCATCCACATTCGGACGCCCTCCACCCGTACCAACACGAAACGCATTCGCACCCAAAACAGTAAAGGTCTGGGAAGCGCTATCGACACCCGAAAGAGCGGTCACTGTTACCGCCGATCCTGGCCTCAGCCACGGAGCGTTCGGGTTGAACGTCGTTGAGAACTGCCCGGCGCCGTCCGTCGTACCGTTAGCTGCACCGAAGGTTGACTGCCCAGATCCCGTCAAGGAGACAAACTGTCCAGCCTGCGGGCGCCCCTGGGGATCCTTCACAGTGACGGTGATGTCCGAATCTCGGCCAGCAGACACGGCCGCCGGGCCGGTGATCGATATCGCCACTGCCTGCGACGCAGATGCGAACGCCGGAACGTCGGACATCAAGGACAACGCCGACACAGTCCATGCCGCACCCGCCATCGCCGTCCGACGTGACACACCCCGTGTCGAAGACGACGAACGATCTATCTCATCGACGGGAGGCAATTCAATGGTCACAACGATCTCCTTCAGATCTGAGCGGCACCCCACGCAGCGCCAACGACGCAGGACAAGCAGACGATCCTGCGCACCTAGACCTACAGCCCAGGCACACTGCAGAACCCGGCACCCCCACTCCCGACACCCGAACGAAGCAGCAACCCTGCCCCGCGAAGTAGGCCGCCGATGTCCGCGTGATCTCGCATAATCAAGCTTCGACTGGCACTCCGGCGGCCGAATCCGCCTCGGTACTCGACGCTCCACTGCGACGCGACATCGAATCACCCGCGGCATCACACCGGTTCACTACGCGGCAACAGATCCACCACCCGAAGCTCGACACCCGTCGCCCTCGCCAACATCACAGGCATCACTCAAGTCACCAGCACTATTCAGTTCGTCTACGCCCTCAAGAACGACGGCACAATGCTGAAGTGGGGAAAGGGAGCCTCCACCCCCACCACATACACCCCAAACCGCCCCATCGCGCGCCTCGGCAACATCAACGCCGACGCATACTCCACCGCCACCGACCTCATCACGAGATAGCGATCAACGACGGCATCTCGGGTGCGGCGCGGAACGAAGTCTCCCGTCGCACCCGAGATGCCGTTTCCAACACGCTTAGGTTGCGTGGCGAAGTTCGCGGGCGGAATGGGCGAAAGATGTGCCATGACACCATGGCGGACCTGTGCACCTCGACCAACTCGTCGAAGCGGGGCCGCTCACATCACGGAGCGAGCGGTCGGCATCTCAGCCGCAGGCGCCGTCTGACTGCAGGGCAGGGTCATTGACGACCCCTCCGGCGATACCGAACGAGGCGATGAGATTCTGACCTTGCACGGTGGCTGAGTCGAGGGTGAGGGCGGCAGGGAGGCGGTCGGCGATGCAGAGGCTCTGCGTGCGCAAGACAGCGTCGGCCACTCCCCCGAACTGCGCGCGGAGCGTGTCGGCATCGATGCTGTTGCCGCCGAGCTCGAAGCCGGCGGGGGTGAGGGTCAGATCGCCGTTGGCCGCGCCTGGGGTGACGGAGACCCCGACGGGGATCCCCACACCGAACACCGACAGCTCGTTGGTGAAGGTCAGGTCGGGCGCCGCCATCTGGACCGTCCCGGAGGGGAACCCCGGGATCTGCGCGAGGAGCGTCCGCAGCTGATCCTGATCGAGTCGCACCGACGCGGTCCCGCCCTCGGCTGCGGTCCCTGAAGACAGGGGAACGCCCCGCATCTCGACCCGCACATCGCCGGTGATCGGACCGAGTGTCACATCATCGGAGGTGATGGTGACATCGTCGAGGTGTCCGGCCATCAGCTGCGGCAGGACGACCCCGCCGAGCTCGACGTCGACGTCCTGGTCGGCCGGCAGCCCGACCTTCTCGACGACGAGCCCGCGCACCGTGTTCGAGACGACGGAGCGCGCGATGAATTCGGCGGCGACCACCGCACCCGCCACCAGCACGACGACCACGACGAGGATCGCGATCCACCGGCCGGTTCTGCGCGGGCGCGGAGCCGTGGCATCCGTCATCCGCTTACATCCGCTCCGGGGCGGAGACGCCCAGCAGGGTCAGACCGTTGCGCAGCACCTGACCCGTCGCGTCGTTCAGCCACAGGCGGGTGCGGTGCACCGTCTCGACGGGAGCGTCACCGAGAGGGATGACGCGGCAGTTGTCGTACCAACGGTGATACAGACCCGCGAGCTCTTCGAGGTAGCGGGCGACGCGGTGCGGCTCGCGCACGTCGGCGGCGTGGGCGACGATCCGCGGGTACTCCTGGAGCGCTCCGAGCAGGGCCGACTCCGTCTCGTGGTCGAGCAGCTCGGGGGCGAACTCCGACCGGTCGACGCCGGAATCGGCGGCGTTACGGGCGACGTTGTGCGTGCGAGCGTGGGCGTACTGCACGTAGAACACCGGGTTGTCGTTGGTGCGCTTCTGCAGGATCTCGGGGTCGAGTGTCAGCGGCGAGTCCGCCGGGTAACGCGCGAGCGAGTAGCGAAGCGCATCGGTGCCGAGCCATTGCTGCAGATCGTCGAGCTCGATGATGTTTCCCGCACGCTTCGACAGCTTCGCGCCGTTGATCGACACGAGCTGCCCGATGAGCACCTCGATGTCCTTCTCGGGGTCGTCGCCCGCCGCACCCGCGAGGGCCTTGAGGCGATGAACGTACCCGTGGTGATCGGCGCCGAGGAGGTAGATCTTGTGCGCGAAGCCGCGGTCGCCCTTGTTGAGGTAGTACGCGGCGTCGGCGGCGAAGTAGGTGTACTCGCCGTTCGAACGACGGATGACACGATCTTTGTCATCGCCGAAGTCGGTCGTGCGCACCCATACGGCGCCGTCTTCTTCGAAGACATGGCCCTGTTCACGAAGGCGCTCGACGGCCTCGTCGACGAGGCTCGGCGCTCCGTCGACGCGCGCGTGCAGATCGCGCTCCGAGTACCAGACGTCGAAGTGCACGTTGAAGCGTTCGAGCGACGCCTGGATCTCGCCGAGCTGGAATCCGTACGCGAGCTCGGTCGCGAGGGTGATCTGCTCGTCGCGTCCGAGGTCGCGGATGTCGGGGCGCGCCGCGACAACCCGGTCGGCGAGCTCGCCGATGTATGAGCCGCCGTAGCCGTCTTCGGGAGTCGGCTCGCCGTGCACCGCGGCCACGATCGAACGGCCGAAGCGCTCCATCTGCGCCCCCGCGTCGTTGATGTAGAACTCCCGCACGAGGGTGGCGCCGCTGGCGAGCAGCACACGGGCGATCGAGTCGCCGAGAGCCGCCCACCGCGTGTGACCGATGTGGAGGGGACCGGTGGGGTTGGCGCTGACGAACTCGAGGTTGATCGTGTTGCCCCGCTGGGAGTCGTTCGTGCCGAACGCCGCGCCCTGATCGACGATGACCTTCGCGAGGGCACCGGCGGCCGCGGCATCCAGTCGGATGTTGATGAAGCCCGGGCCGGCGACCTCGACGCTCGCGATGCCGTCGACGGACGCGAGGCCCGTGGCGATCTCGCCCGCGAACTCGCGCGGATTCGCACCGACCACCTTCGCGAGCTTCATCGCGGCGTTGGAGGCCCAGTCGCCGTGGTCGCGGTTCTTCGGCCGCTCGAGGGGAAGATCGGCGGCACTCAGTCCCGCCGAAGACCCCTCTCGTCGCGCCTCCGCGAGCGGGACGATGACGGCGAGCAGGGCGGCGGAGAGGGCAGCGGGATCCATAGCCCCCCAATTCTAGGGCGCGGCACCTGAGAGGCCGCGTCAGGCGATCTGCACCAGGGCTTCGTGGTCGTCGGGGGCCGTGGCATCCGGAATCTCGTCCTCCCGGACCGCGTCGACGTGCAGGCGCTCGAGGCCCACGTAGCCGCCGTGATAGCTCAGGAAGGCGCAGTCGGCGGCGTCGCGCCCCGTCGCGATGCGCACGAGCGAGCGACGGTCGGCGAGGCGGGTCGCGTCGACCACGTACCAGGCGCCGTCGAGGTACGCCTCGGCCACGGCGTGGAAGTCCATCGGCTCGAGGCCCGGAGCGAAGCACGCGGCGTAGCGTGCCGGCATGTCCATCGCGCGCAGCAGCGCGATCACGACGTGCGCGTAATCCCGGCAGACGCCCTGACCGGTCATGAGGGTCGTGACCGCGCTGTCGGTACCGAGGCTGAGGCCGGGCGTGTAGGTCACGGTCGTCGCGACGAAGGTCGACACCGCCGCCAAGAGCTCGGCACCGGTCAGCCCGCGGAACTGCCGTCGCGCCTGCGCGAACACCTCGTCGGACTGGCAGTACCGGCTCGGGCGCAGGTAGGTGATGGTCTCCAGATCGCTCGTGCGCGGGGTCTGCGCGGGGCCGTGGACGACGGCGTCGTACCGCACGGCGAGCGGCCCCTGCTCGGCGGTGAGGCGGTGCAGGCGGCTTCCCGACTGGTCGACGATCTCGGTCGGGGTGTAGAGACGATCCCCCTGGGAGAACGTCAGACTCTCGCTCGCCAGGGGGACGCCCTGGGCAGCGGTGATCTGGAAGATGAGGTCGACGGACGTCCCCAGATCGAGGTCGAGTTCAGCGGTCACCCGGCGCGGCACCGAGCAATCCTCGCATGTCCGGAGGACGCGTCGGCCCGCCGCGCACGAAGACCTCTCACCCGTCGTTCTTGCCGGGACCTCCGCCCGATCCCGGGCCCTGATCGTCCTTCCCCGGTCCCTTGCCTTTCCCGTTCCCTCCCGGGCCCTGATCGCCGGGGTTCTCCCGCCCCTCGTCGTCGGCTCCGCCATCGTCGGTGATCGGCGACTGTTCGTCCGGCGTCGGCTCCACCGTCGGCGACGGTGTCGGTGCGGGGGTGGGCGTCAGCGAGGTCAGGTCGGCGCGGACCACCGCGATTCGGCTCAGGATGCCGTCGGCTTCTTCCGCGGAAAGAGTGCCCGCGTCGCGACGGGCGACGACCTCGGCTTCGAGCGCGTCGAGGGTGGCGAGAGCCGACGTGTAGTCCCCCGCCGACGCCTGGTTCGCGACCGTCTGCACGGCGCTCTGCCACGCGGTGGGTTCGGCGGCCGGCGTCGCGCATCCGGTGAGTCCGACCGCGGCGGCGAGCAGGAGACCGGCGGGAAGCAGGATGCGCCGTCTCACGGACCGACCTCCGTCCAGAGCTCGCCGAGGTGCTGATCCAGGGGCGACGGAAGGGAGGGGAGATCGGGCGAGGCGCTCGTCGGGGAGCCGGTCAGTGCGACAGCGGTGGCGACCCCGCCTCCGGCGAGCAGAACGGCGACGACGGATGCCACGAGCAGCAGCCGCCGTGACCGTCGCGGGCGTTCCTTCTCGAGCACACGCGCGGGGGCGGTCTCCGCCGGGAGTACCCGTGTGCGCGTCGCATCCCGTCCGGGCACGACCGACTCGTCCGCCCCGGCCGGAACGCTCAGCGCGCGGAGAACGGTGATGAGGTCCGCGGCATCCGGTCGTTCCGCGGGATTCATGGCGGTCATCCGCTCGAGGACCTCGCGCCAGGCAGCGGAGAGATCGGCGGGGATCTCGGGCGCGGCGATGAGACGCGCGGCGAGCGCCTCGTGCGGGGTGCGACCGGCGAACGGACGCGTTCCGGTCAGCGCCTCGAGCAGCACGAGCCCGAGTGAGTAGACGTCGCTCGCGGGGGCCGCCGGCATCCCCCGGGCCTGTTCCGGGCTCAGGTACGCCGCGGTGCCGACGACCGTCTCGGCCCGCGTGAGCCGGGTGGCGCCGACCAGCGAAGCGATGCCGAAGTCGGCGAGCGTCGCGCGCGGTGTCTCGCCGGCGTGCGCACCGGGGCGCACGAGGATGTTCGACGGCTTGACGTCGCGGTGGACGATCCCGCGGGAGTGGATCACCGCGAAGGCCTCGGCGATCTCGGCTCCGGTGCGCGCCACGTCCCCGGGCTCCATCGGCCCTCGAGCGATGAGATCGGTGAGCGTGGGACCGGCGATGAGCTCCATCGACAGGTACGCGGGCGTCGCGGCGAGGCGAGCGTCGTAGAGTGTGACGAGCGACGGGTGCGAGAGCGACGCGAGCAGACGGATCTCGGAACGCACGCGCGCGGCATCCGCCGGATCAGCCCCCTCGCCTTCGATCACCTTGAGCGCGACGGTCCGGCCGAGGGAGGTGTCGACGGCCTCGTACACCCGTGCATAACCGCCCTGCCCGAGCACACGGCCCAGGCGATAGCGCCCGTCGAACAGATCGTCGAGGGAGGCGTCGTACGGCGCGGTGGGAATCGATTCGATCATGATCATTCTCTCGGGGCCGGTGACCCCGAGAGCATTCACACGAGGTCGTCGTTCGAGGAACGCGTCGTCGAGCGGGTGACCTGCGCTCCCCCGGCTCCTTCGGTCCGGGTCACGGTGTCGGTTTGGCGACGCCGCGCGAGCAGGACGATTCCGATGAGGAAGACGACGACGCCCGCGCCCATCATGATGTACCCGATCATGCTGAGGTTCACGAAATCGTTCGGCAGGTTCACGGCGAAGGCGAGGATGGCGCCGATGACGAACAGCGCGATGCCGGCTCCGATACTCATGGCAGACCCCTTTCGAGAGATGCTCCAGCATCCCAACCGCACGGCAATACCACGGGCGGTCTTGACAACGCCGCCCCAGGTGCGCTTCACCCGTGATCGCGGGTCGGCATCGCGACCGAGCAGGGTGTCCGTCTCGGCCAGACTTTCGGCCGTGTCGTGCCCCGAGCGGCACGGGAAGGCCACATGACGACCCTCACCGACGCACACCACGTCGACGTCGATGCTCTCGGAGTGAGCGTCCGGATCGATCTCGCAGAAGTTCCCGCACACGAGAGCGCTCTCCTCGCGGAAGCCTGGTCGGGCGCTCGTGTCGTGAACGATGCGTCTCCCGCCAGCGTCGTCATACCGCACGCAAACCTGCCGTTCGACGACCTCGTCGCCGACGTGTCGACGCGGGTGACGTTGGCCGCCATCTCCGCGCAGCGGGGTCGGTTGTGGATGGTCCACGCCGGAGCCGTCGCGGACGAAAGCGGCCGGGTCGTGCTGTTCTCGGGGCGATCGGGGATGGGCAAGACCACTCTCATGTCGCGCCTCGCGCGCGAGTTCGCGTATGTCACCGACGAGAGTGTCGGGGTGACCGCCGACGGACGGGTGCTGCCGTACCGCAAGCCCCTCTCGGTGATCGCCGAGGCGCAGAGGCCCAAACACCAGCTCTCGCCCGCCAGGCTCGGTCTTCGGGAGCTGCCCTCCGCGCCGCTGCACCTGCACGCCATCGTCGTGTTGGACCGGGACGAGAGCGTCCCCGCGGCGCAGCTGGAACCGCTGGACCTGCCGGATGCCCTGGGCGCCATCGCCCCGCAGTGCAGCTTCCTGTCGGAGCTCCCCACGCCCCTGCGAGCGCTGACGGCACACATCGAGAGCGTCGGCGGAGCGTTGCGCCTGCGCTACAGCGAGGGCGAGGACGCCCTCCCCCTGCTTCGCCGCCTCCTGGCATCCGCGCCCCGCCCGTCCGTCTCCACGGTGGAGCAGCTCGCGACCGGACGGAGATCGACAGGGGCCGGTTTCGTGCGCACCCCGATTCTGGATGCCGTCCGCATCGGGGACGACCGGATGGCGCTGCTCCGACGAAGCGCCGACGGCACGACGACGCTCCACATCATCGACGGCATCGGCCCCACGCTCTGGCACGCAGCGGACGGCGTCTCTTTCGACGAACTGGTGGCGGCGGCGGTGCGTCGTCACGGCGCTCCGGTCGAGGGCGATGCGCCGGGCGCCGTGCGTTCCGCGGTGGAGGCGCTGCGGACGACGGGTCTCCTCGAGGAGCGGTCGGGCACCTGAGGAGCGGGTGAAAACGAGGTGCCGACCGGGTGAACCGCCGCGTCAGCTGCCGGGGGTGCCGTCGCACGCCGTCGGGGGCGCAACGCAAGCGGCCGGGGTACCGCGCACGCCGCCGGGGCCACGCTCACGGAACGACGAAGGCCGCGATCATCGACCGCGGCCTTCTTTCGTGTGCCCCCGACAGGAATCGAACCTGCGACCTTTGGTACCGGAAACCAACGCTCTATCCCCTGAGCTACGGAGGCGGACGGTCAAGGTTATCACCGCACCGCGACAGCCCCCGACGCCGCGACGCCTGGTCGGATCGCGCGGTGCCGGGGGCGTGGCATCCGGATCACTCGTCTCCGATGACACCGATCCCGGTGGCCTGGTGGTCGGCGTGGGGGTCGTCCTTCTTCGGGGCCTTCGACTCCTCGTCGGGGTCGTTCTCCTGGCTGGGCTTGACCGTGGGGTCATCGCCGAGATCAGCGGCGTCGTCGGCGGGTGCGGGGTTCTGCGTGTCGCTCATGGCATTCCTCTCGTCGCGTACCCCGACAGCCTCGCAAGGCGATGGCGCACGCTCCAGAGGCTTGACCGAGGCAGCGGACGAACCTAGCGGCCGAACAACCCCTTCACACGGCGTCCGAGCGAGGGGGTCAGGACGACGGGTCGCCCGTTCACGTCCACGGTCACGGCTGTTGCCCCGAAGACGCCGGAGCGCACCGGTACCGCATCCCCGCGGACGTACGCCTCCGCGATGTCGACGTGGACGGCCAGCAAGCGCGCGCTCTCGTCCTTCGACGACGTGGCGTCGACGAGCTGCGTACGGTGACCGGTGTCGGTCTCGACCGAGAACCAGCGCGATCCGGGCGTCGACACGACGGCCCAGCGCTGCCCGCGGACGAACCGCGCGCAGGCGGCCCCGTCGCGCAGCTCCGTGGTGACGTCGAGGTCGGTGTGGGCGATCGCGAGCACCTCGAGCATGGCCAGCGCCTCCGCAGCGGTGACGTAGTCGGCGCGGTCGGCACTCAGGCCGCCCCACTCGAATCTGCGCTCACCCATCAGGCCTCCCTGCCGTGCATTCCCGAGCGTAGCGCCGCCCGAAGAGCGGGGCGCCCGGGGTGTGGCATCCGGAATCCGAACCTGAACGGGAGCTGGGAGAGCCCTACGATGAGCGCATGCACCCTTCCAGCCCGTACTCCATCACCGATCAGACCTCGATCTTCGCGCTCAGCGCGACCAACTCGCTCATCGGCCTCGCCGTCTACGTGCTGCTCGTGGTCGCACTGTGGCGCGTGTTCACCAAGGCCGGGTACCCCGGCTGGCTCGCGATCATCCCGATCGTGAACCTCATCTTCCTGACGAAGATCGCCGGCTTCTCAGGCTGGTTCGCCCTGCTGTACATCGTCCCGATCGTCGGGTTCGTGTTCTACATCATCGTGTCGATCCGCGTCGGACGCGCCTTCGGCCACGGCTGGTTCTTCTCGATCGTGCTGCTGGTGCTGCTGCACATCATCGGCTACCTGATCCTCGCCTTCAGCAGCGACACCTACCGCGCCGAGCGGATCCGCTGAACGCGATCCCGGATGCCACACCCCGGGGTCCCGATGGGCGCGCGCGAGCGCCCCGTCGGGGCCTTCTCGTTCGGGGGAACGTCACGCGGGGCGGAGGCGATCGTCGGGGTGAAGACTGCGCAAGCGCACCGAGCCCTCGACGATCGCGCGCACGGCACGGGGACTGAGTTCGAGCTCGGCGGACACCCGCTCGAGCCCCGCCCCGGACGACACCGCGGTCCGCAACGCCGTTTCGGCGTCGCGCGCCGCGTCCTCGACGTCGGCGGCCGTGCTCGAGATGAACGCGGCCAGCCGCGCCTGGGCCGCCCGGATCGTGGCGCGCTGACGCTCGAGGGCGTTGGCGGCGCTCATGCGCGGACTCCCGTCGCGGGGCGGATCGAGGGGTCGGCGAGGGGCGGCGAGGCCGAGACGACGGTCGAAGGCATGAGTGTGTGCTCCGGGGGCGATTCGTCGCGCGCGCGGAGCGGCGGCGACACTCCATGGTCTCGGACGAAGGTGAACGCGCGCATCCGCCTCAGGGTGTATTTCGTCTCCCCTGATCGGCGGGGCCCGGCCCGGTGAGCGCTCGCTCTATGCCGAACGGTAGACGTCGACGCTGTCCGGGCGCTCCGACGCCGCCGCCACGAGCGCGACGACGCCCAGCCCCAGGGTCGGCGCGAGCGCCGCCATGATGCCGATCATGTTCGCGACCACGAGGACGTCCTGGCCGGCCCCGGCTCCGAAGAGCACGGACACCGCGATGTACTGCAGCGCCGCCGCCCCGACGCTCACGCAGAGCGCCCACATCGGCATCCATCGCCACCGGCGCGGCACGGCGCCCAGGCGCGCGATCTGCACCGCGGCGACGAGTCCGGCGGCCACCGAGACGAGCCACCCGCCCCACGAGACGACGGAGAGCGCGACCACGGCCGGATCGTCCGCGGACTGCGGCTCGGGCAAGGCGATCGCGATACCGTCCGACACGAGCGGAGTCACCGCGACGACGACCAGCGCCGTCATCCCGAGCGGGCGCCGCGCGACGACACTCGCGTCGCAGGAGAACCCCACGGCGAAGGAGACCACCCCCGCCGCCCAGACGAGGTCGATCGCGACGCGCAGGGCGACCGCGCTGAGCATGTACTGCCCCGCGAGGAGGGTCAGCACTCCGGCGACTCCGAGCAGGATGCCCCCGGTCCTCCACGTCCTCGTTCTCGCGCGCATTCCCCCAGGCTATTCGGCGAAGCGGAGAACGAGGGATGCCACGGACGCGGGGTCGCGTCCGTGGCATCCGTTCAGTCGCCCTTCACGTTGACGACCTGCCGCAGCGTGTGGCGCACGGTCACCAGGTCGGCGGCATCCGCCATCACCCGGTCGATCGGCTTGTACGCCTGCGGGATCTCGTCGATGAAGGCGTCCGTGTCGCGGTACTCGATGCCGGTCATCGCCTCACGCAGCTGCTCGCGCGTGAAGGTCTTGCGCGCCGCCGACCGGGAGTACTCCCGGCCCGCGCCGTGCGGTGACGAGTTGAGCGCGACGGGGTTGCCGCGCCCCTCGACCACGTAGGACGCGGTGCCCATCGATCCGGGGATCAGCCCCGGACGACCGGCGTCGGCCATGATCGCCCCCTTGCGCGACACCCACACCTGCTTTCCGAAGTGCCGCTCGGACTCGGTGAAGTTGTGGTGGCAGTTGATCCGCTCCTGCTCTTCGACGGGGGTCTCGAGGAACCGGCCGAGCTGGTTGGCGACGCGGTCCATCATCTCCTCGCGGTTGAGCAGGGCGAAGTGCTGCGCCCACCGGAGCTCCCGGATGTACCGGGTGAACTCCGGCGTTCCCTCCACGAGGTAGGCCAGGTCGGGGTGCGGAAGCTCGATCCACCATTGCTTCGCGAGCCGCTGCGCGACCTTGATGTGGTGCTGCGCGATGCGGTTGCCCACGCCCCGGGAGCCGGAGTGCAGGAACATCCACACGTCGTCGTTCTCGTCGAGCGAGATCTCGATGAAGTGGTTGCCGCTGCCCAGCGACCCGAGCTGCTGCCTCCAGTGACCGGCGTAGGTCGCGGGGTCGAACCCGGCCTTCTCGGCGAGCGCCTCGAGCTCGGCCACTCGCGGCTCGGCGGTCGCGACGATCTTGCGGTTGTCGCGACCGGCCGAGAGCGGGATGGCGCGCTCGATCTGCTGCCGCAGCTCCGAGAGGTCGCGGCCCTCGAGGTCGGAGGCGCGGAACCGCGTCTTCACGGCGATCATGCCGCAGCCGATGTCGACGCCGACGGCTGCGGGCATGATGGCGCCGAGCGTCGGGATGACCGAGCCGACCGTGGCGCCCAGGCCCAGGTGGGCGTCGGGCATCAGGGCCAGGTGGGGGTGGATGAACGGCATGCGCGACGAGGTACGGGCCTGCTCGATGGTCTTCTCATCGATCAGGCTCGCCCACGACACCAGTCGTTCGCTGAGCTTCTGCATGGATCCTTTCCTTCTTGTGGGGCGCGTCCGCGTGATGCGGTCGCGCGATGAGTCAGCCTCAGGGAAGGGCACGCTCCCACTCGCGTGGAAAGAGAAACGCCCCGACCTGACGGTGCGGGGCGTGAGAAGACGGATGTCTAGACGACCGGCGCCGGAGGGTACGACGAGAGGAGGGAGGGCAGGTACTGCTCCTGCTGCCCCTGCTGCTCCATGCGGCGATCGCGCTTCGCGGTCATCGGCTCGTCTTTCCTCGGCTGGCCGTGCCGGACGGCACGGACTTGCGAACATAACGGATGCCGCGAGCTCGGCGCAAGAGTCGCGGCATCCGTCTCACCCGGCGATCTCTCCGGGAGGGGGTATCAGGCCTCGGTCGGCTGGTCGAAGTCCCAGTCGACCGCCCCGTCGTCGTCGGCATCCGCATCCGGTTCGACCATGCGCAGCTGCGTGTGCGGATACAAGCGGTGGTCTTTGAGCTCTTTCGCCGCGAACGAGAAGTCGGGTTCCTCGTCGTCCCACTCCACGGGCGCGGACAGGACATCGTTTCCGACGCCGATGACGAGCTCCGCTTGGGCGACCTTGTTGTCGCTCGTGACGATCGGGATGCTCACCGCCTCGGCCTGGCCTTCGTTGGCGACGGCCGCCGTCAGCTCGATGAGCGACGAGGCGACGTCATCGGTGGTCATCACGGTCTCTCCGGCATATGTCACGCAGCGCATCCCCTCACCCTGCGGTGCGGCGAGGAGGTGAGGGGGGTGGGTTGCTCCGATGAGAACCGTGCTGTAAGTCCTCAGTCGCGACGTTGGGCGGACCGGAACATCGATTCATCGAGTTCGAACCACACCGCGCGGACGGTCTCGAACTCCCCGAACGATTCCGGAGGCGGGTCCGCGAATGACAGGCGATAGCCGCGAGGAAGGTCGTCCACGTGCTGTCCGTCGCGCGGGCCGCCGACGAGCACGTATATCACGAGGACTCGTCCGCCGCGTCCTCGACCGCGACCCCGTCCACGGCGTCGCTCATGCGGCGGAGGAAGCCCACCACGATGGAGGACTCCTCCGGGGGCATATCGATCACGGCAGCCAGCATCCGGCCGTGCATGTTGCCGAGCGTCTCTCGCACCTCGGCGTCGGCGCGGGGCGTGGACTGGATGAAAACGCTCCTGCGGTCGTCGGGGTTCGCCACACGGACGACGTGTCCCGAGCGTTCCAGTCGATCCAGGAGGGCCGTCGTGGACGCGGTCGAGAGGCCGAGATACCGCGTCAACTCTCCGGGCCGCACTCCCCCGGGCGTGCCGCGCAGGAGATAGCGCAGGACGAGGAGCTCGTTCTCCCCCATCGACATGGAGTCCCGAGTGCGGCGACGCATGGCCACCTCGGCGGCGCGGTAGATGCGGAGGGCTTCCAGCACGGCCTTGTGGCGCTGTCGGCGGTCAGAGGCGGTGTCGCCGTACCAGTAGCTGGGCTCGGCGGCTGTCGCGCCTCGGTTCGCGAGATCGACGTCAGTCACGGCGAACCTCCCCTCGGTTGGGGCGACTATACCCCAGAATAATAGTTAGGAAAGCTAGTTACTAAGCGAGTATGTTGTGAGAGAAGCTAACCGCTCGCGAAAGGAGCCAGCCCATGACCCTCGTGTCTCACCCCTCGTCGATCGAGCCGGTCACGACCTCGAACCGACCTGCTCCTGCCGCAGCCACGGCCTCCGCGCGCACGATGTGGGCCAAGGTCGACACCGGCTTCTGGGTCGCTCATCGCGCCGGTGAGTACTTCGGATGCGTCGACCAGGTCGCCGGAGGCTTCGTCTCACGCGACGCCCACGGGATTCCGATCGGGAGGTACGACGCTCTGGAGGCGGCCAAGTCGTCCCTGCGCAGCACGACCTACCCCCTCAACACCGCGCGACGTCGTCGCGCCGAACGCGTCTCCCTCGCGGCCGCCACCGCCGTGGGCGTGACCGCCCTCGGCTTCGCCTTGACCGCCGGTGCCCTGGCGCCGTTCCTGTGAACGAGATGAACGACATCGAGCTGCGCGACGAAGCCGACGACTTCGAGGACGCGGCCACCGCCGCCTTCTCAGAGCGGTACGGCGTCACTCCCCTGTGAGGTCGACGCCGGGGACGTCGACCCCCTGGACACACCGACGCCACCGTGCCAGCGTCGCTTGCGGGCCGCGGATGCAGCCCCGACGGATGGAGACAGCATGACGAACCACCACGGTCGCGCAGACGGCGATCACGCGGACGACGCTCCCGACCAGGAATCGAACGGCGCGGGCAGCGAATCCCCCGAGGAGGGGGCGGCGGCTCAGCAGGATGCCGATGAGGCGGCCACCACGTCGGGCTCCCCCGCGGGCGACATCTCGTAGTCGCCCTCAGAACGCGTAACGGACGCGGCAGAACGGAAGCTTCTCGCCGATCAGCGTCGTCAACGCGGCGACGCTCTGCGCCTTCAGCGGATGCCGGTAGCGCACATTGACCGCGCCGTTCTGCGAGCGTTTCGGCTCCTGCTCCGCGGGCGTCCACAGCAGTTCCTCGCCCCGCGGGTGCCAGCCGAGGTTGACCTCGTGCAGCCCCTCGTTGTGCGTGAGGAAGATGACCTCGCAGGCCAGTTGCGCCTTCGCGCGGGGGTGGAGGGTCGCGTCGATCTCGTCGAACAAGGCGGCCCAGTCGTCGAGCCAGGTCGGGGTGAGGATGACGGGCGAGAAGTTCACGTGCACCTCGTACCCGGCGTCGACGAAGTCGTTGATCGCGGCGATGCGCTCGGACATGGGCGACGTGCGAAGGTCGGTGACGCGCGCCACCGCGGCCGGCATGAGAGAGAACCGGATGCGAGTCCGCCCCGCCGGGTCCCAGTCGAGGAGGTCGCGGTTGACGAACTTCGTGGCGAAGGATGCCTTGGCCGTCGGCATCATGCGGAACAGGTCGCAGACGTCGCGCACGTTCTCGCTGATCATCGCGTCGACCGAGCAGTCGCCGTTCTCGCCGATGTCGTAGACCCAGGCCTCGGGGTCGCACTGGGTGGGCTCGGTCTTGGATCCGCGCGCCGCGACGTGCCGGGCGAGGTGCTTCGTGATCTGCTCGATGTTCGCGAACACCGTGATCGGGTTGCTGTAGCCCTTGCGGCGCGGCACGTAGCAGTAGCTGCAGGCCATCGCGCAGCCGTTCGACAGCGACGGCGCGATGAAGTCGGCCGAGCGGCCGTTGACCCGGGTGGTCACGCTCTTCTTCACCCCCAGGACGAGGGCCTCGGTCTTGATGCGCACCCACCGGGCGACGTTCGTCTCGTCACCGTGGACCTCGGGGATCTGCCAGTGCGAGGCGACCGGCACGATGTCGGCGTCGGGCCACCGCGCCACGATCTCGCGCCCTCGCTCGAGCTCGAGGGCCGCGTCCTCCGCGTAGATGCGGGTGACGCGCAACAGGTTCTCGCGATCGACGGCCATCGTTCCGTTCTACTCCGAGGCTCCGACATCGGCGCGGACGGGAGTATCGGTGCCGGGCTGACACCGCGGGCACCACCAGGTGCGGCGCTGCTCAGGGTCGCCCGCGACCTCGTCACGCACGAGGATGCGCGTCCCGCAGCGGAGGCACGCGCGGCCGGCCCGTCCCGCGACCCAGTGCGAGGAGCCTCTGCGGCGATCGCCCGTCGTCACCTGGTACATCCCCGGCACGGTCGCGGAGATCCGCAGGCATCGCGCGGCGAGCGCGACCACCGCATCGAGGTCGGTCGATCCGATGGGGGCGAAGGGATGGATGCCGCGCAGGAACGCGAGCTCGTTCACCCACAGGTTGCCGAGGCCCGCGATGCGCGTCTGGTCCCGCAGCGCCGCGACGAAAGGCTGCTCGGGCCGCGAGGACAACCGCCGGGCCGCGTCCGCGGCATTCCAGTCCTCCCTCAGCGGATCGGGGCCGAGATATCCCACGACGTCGCGCTCGCGCGCGGTGGGCAGGAGCTCGACCACGGGGAGGTCGAGCCCCCAGACCTCACGCCCGTCGTCGAGACGGAGGCGCACCCGCGCTTTCTCCCGCGCGGAGGTCGGGAGCGCGCGACCCGGTCGGGTGATGGTCCAGCGGCCCTGCATGCGCAGGTGCGTGTGGAGGGTCGTGCCGTCGTCGAAGCGGAGGAGCAGATGCTTGCCGTGGGTGTCGTAGCCCTCGATGCGACGGCCCGCGAGCGAGGTCCCCGCCGCCGAGCCGGATCGCACTTCCCCATCGCGCACGCAGCGGTCGGTCGTCGCGGCGTCGAGACGCTGCCGCAGCCGGTAGACGCTGTCGCCCTCCGGCACGACTAGGGCGCCGACACGAGCTGGTCGTCGCGGGGGGCCAGGTCGGGCCGGAGGCGTGTACCGAACTCGTGACGGAGGGCGCTGAGAGCCGCGTGCCACCCCGCGAGCCCGTGGACGCCGGGACCGGGACTGGTCGACGACGAGCACAGGTACACCCCTTTCATCGGAGTGCGCCAGGGGTCCGGGCTGTAGACCGGGCGTCCCACCAGCTGCGTGAGGGTGGGGGCACCCGCGGAGATGTCACCGCCCGGGAAGTTGGGGTTCCACGCCACGATGTCCTCCGCCGTGCGCGAGGTCGAGGCCAGCACGGTGTCGCGGAAGCCGGGCGCGAAACGCTCGACCTGGCGGACGATCGCCTCCTCACGATCCGCCGGACTCCCCGACGGCACGTGCGTGTACGCCCACAGGACGTGCTTGCCCTCCGGGGCGCGGCTGCCGTCGAACAGGGTCGGCTGGGCGGCGAGCACGTACGGCGCATCCGGGAGATCCCCGCGGACGACGGCGTTCTCGGCCGCGGCGATCTCGGCGCGTGTCCCCCCGATGTGCACGGTGCCCGCCCGGGCGACGTCGGCGTTGGCCCACGGCACCGGATCGCTCAACGCGAAGTCGACCTTGGCGACGCCTCCGCCGTAGCGGAACCGCTCCAGGGTGCGACGGTAGGCCGGTGGCATCCGGTCTCCGGCGAGACGGATGAGAGCGCGGGGAGTGGTGTCGAGCAACACGGCGCGCGCGGGCGGGAGTTCGTCGAGCGAGGTGACCTCGACACCGGCGTGCAGGACGCCTCCGTGCGCGCGGATGTCGGCGATCATCGCGTCGGCGATCGACTGGCTTCCGCCGATCGGGATCGGCCAGCCGCGTCCGTGGCCGTAGGTGGCGAGAACGAGTCCCGCTCCCCCGGCGGCCAGGCTCGGCTGGCGCAGGATCGTGTGCGCGGAGACGCCGGTCATGAGAGCCGGCGCGACCTCTTCGCGGAAGCGGGCGTTCCACCACGGCCCGCCCTGTTCGAGGGAGCGGATGCCGAAGAAGAACGCCGCGAGGGGATCGCCGGGGATGCGCAGCAGGGCATTTCCGGTGAAGTCGGCGACACCGCGGAGGTGTTCGACCAGGGGGCGCATGATCCGCTCGTAGGCGGGGCCGTCGACGCCGAGCGCGTCGGATGCGCGCTCGAGGTCGCGGAACGCCAGGCCGGCGCGCCCGGCGTCCAGGGGGTGCGCGTACGAGACGTCCGGCACCACGAACGGCACCCGACGATCGAGCCCGAACTCGCGGAAGAACCAGGACTCCAGGGCCAGCGGGTGCACCGCCGATCCCACATCGTGCCGGAAGCCGGGCAGCGTCAGCTCCGCGGTGGAGGCCGCTCCCCCGAAGGTGTCGGCACGTTCGTACACCGCGACCGACAGTCCCGAGCGGGCGAGGGTGACGGCGGCGGCGAGACCATTCGGTCCCGAACCGACGACGATCGCGTCGTAGCTCTCACTCATCGGTCGATCGGCTCCCGTTCGGCGGTGGACTCGTGGCCGCGCGCCGCGGAACCGCCGCTCGTGCCCGGGGCTCCGCCCTCGGCGAGGTACGCCAGCCGGTGCAGCGTCTCGGCGTTGCGCCACCGCGTGATCGCGTCGAAGACGACGTCGGGGAGGAGCTTCGTCGGCCCGGTGACCGGCTCCTCCTGGATGCGGACGACGCACATGTCGCCGCGGGCCTTCACGTCGATCGCCACGCGGGCGATGCCGATCGGGCCGCCGTGCGGCTCGAGGACCGCTCGACGCGGCGGGTCCCACACGCGCACGGTCGTCGTATCGTTCACGAGCGCCGGCCACGACCCGAAGGAGTGATGCAGCGTCGAACCTTCGGCGGGCCACTCCTCGGCGACGTCGCGCATGCGCGAAGCCCCCACGACCCACAGCGGGTACAACCAGCCGTTCGCGAGCACGCGGAAGACGTCGTCGGGGGCACATCGCATCAGACGCACATTGCGGGCCATGGTCGCTCCTCCTCGTCGTCGGGATGTGCGTCCACGCTACGGGCACGCGGAGGGACTCGTCGCGACGGTTGCGCTCAGGCGGTTCGCCCGGTAACCGTCACGCCGCGCTCGGCAGGACGAACCAGGCGCGCGTGCCGCCCTCGGGCGACGCATCGAGGCCGATCGAGCCGTGGTGCGCGTCGACGATCCGCCGGCACGTCGCCAGACCGATGCCGATCCCCGGCACGTCGGCTCCGTGGCCGCGCTGCATCGGTTCGAAGACCCGATCGCGGAGCTCGGGCTCGACGGCCTCGCCGTTGTCGTCGATGTTGACCCGCCACCCATCGGGAAGCGTCTCGACGGTGACGCGGATGTGCGGCACGCGGTCGGCCGCGACCGTGAACTTCACCGCGTTGGCGAGGAGGTTCTGCAGCAGCACCCGCAGGAGGGTGTCGTCGGCGCGCACGACGGCCGACACGTCGACCGTCACTTCTGTGCCCGTGCGCGCCAGAGCCCCGTCGAGGTCCTCGAGGACCGCGTCGACGGTGTCGGCCACGTCGACGTCGGTGATGCTCGGTCGTGTGCCTCCCATGCGCGCGAAGTCGAGGAGGTCGGTGACCATCGACGTCATGCGGGTCGCGGCGGCCTCGGCCCGCGCGAGCGACTGCGCGGCGCGCGGCGCCTGCGCCATCTCGGGGCTGTCGGCGGCCAGCTCGATGAAACCGGCCAGAGCGGTCAGCGGATTGCGGAGGTCGTGGCTGACCTGGACGGCGAACTGCTCGAGCTGCGCGTTGGACTCGACGAGCTCGCGCTGGATGCGACGCAGCTCCAGGACATCGATCACCTGGTGCGCGAGCAGGTCGAGCGCGTGGCTCCTGGCATCCGACAGCTCTCCGACGACGTCGTCGAAGACGCACAGCGTGCCGATGGCGACGCCCGCGGGGGTGATGAGCGGGCTCGACGCGTAGAACCGCACGTTGGCGATCTGTCCCGTCACGAACGGGTTCTGCGCGAAACGGGAATCGAGCTGTGCGTCGGGGACGACGACGCGCCCCGGGTGGGTGATGACCGCGGCGCACATCGAATCCTCGCGGGAGCAGGATGCCGCCGCGAGACCGACCGCGGCGACCTGGTGCTGCATCCGGTCGTCGATGATGTTGATGACCGCGGTGGGAACCCCGCAGATGGTCGCGGCCAGCTCGACGAGACCCTGCAGATCGGGCTCGGACGGCTCTCCGATGAGCCGGTACTGCGCGATCGCCTCTCGTCGCGTGACGTCATGCGCCGTGGACATGTCGTCCCCCTCGTTGTGGTACTCCCCGACTCACGAGCCTAGTGCGGATACACCGCGGGCGGCCGAGGCGGTAGGGGGTCGCGCGCGACGTCCGGTGCCCGGAGAGTGGCGGCATGAGTACTCCCGCGCCCTTCCCCCAGACGCCCACCGAGCCCGGAACGCCGACGACGCCGGAGCCGCTCGCCCCGAACCCCGCGGAGCCGACGGTGCCCCTTCCCCCCGAGACCGCTCCGGCTCCGTCCGGGAGCGCCCGGTGAGCGATCGCAAGGACGACGACACCGAGGGTGCCTTCGCCGAGGACGAGGCCGTCGGCACGGCCGAGATGGATGCCGACAACCCGGTCGAGGAGGACATGATCGACGCCGTCGACCCCGGCGGAAGCCCGGACTGACCCCGTGAACGACGAGGGGGCGACGCCATCACGGCGTCGCCCCCTCGTCATTCACGCGGATCCGCGGATCACGGGTTTCCGCGCGTCCAGAGCAGGAGGATCGCGACGACCTGGAGCACGAGGCATCCGGTCAGGATCGCGGCGCGCCGCCGCGGCGTCGAGGACCACCGTTCGTCGGCCATCATCGGCGCCATGGGCATGAGCAGACGGAACGTGCTCTGCTGCGGAAGGAAGACCGCGAAGATGTACACCCCGTAGCTGAAGGCGTAGGTCACGACCATGAGCCCGAGACGGCGCACGGGACGCGACCACATCAACGCGAGGAACCCGATGATGAGGGCGATGACGAGGACGATGCCGACGACCCCCAGGTGCGTTCCCGCCTGACGGAACCAGGGCGTGAAGGGGGTGAACGCGTCGTTGCCGACGTAGTCCAGCCACCAGCCGAGCTCGGTGCGGATGTACGCGTTGTGGGTCCCGGTCACGTACTGCGCGATGTGGTTCCACGAGAGTCCCGCGATCGCGATCGTGCCGCCCGTGACCATGAGCGACGCCCACTCCCGCACGGGGAACGGGTCGACGCGACGGCGGAAGAAGCGGACGAGGAACACGATGCCGAGGGCCAGGCCCAGGGCGAGCACGCCCGGGCGCGTGTAGGCGGTGACGAGGCCGATCGGAAGGATCCACAGGTACTTGCGCTTGATGGCGAGCAGCATCGCGCCGAACATCAGCGCCATGAAGAGGCCTTCGCTGTAGCCGATCACGAAGAGGAACGACATCGGCGCGAAGGAGAAGAACACGACCGCCCACCAGGCCGGCTGCGGCTTGGTGACCGTGCGCAGCAGGAGGAAGAGCAGCCAGGTGGCCCCGAGGCTCGCTCCGAGGCTGATCAGGATGGCGATGGGCTGCCAGCCGAGACCCGTGCCGTCGGAGAGCGCCCGGACGAGACCGGGGAACACCGGCAGGAACGCCCAGTTGTTGGGGAGGATGTCGCCCGAGACGTTCATCGGCAGCGACATCGGGTAGCCCTGCGCCGCGATCTGGCCGTAGCGGTCGGCATCCCACCCCGTGAGGTAGTCGAAGAACGTGCCGAGGCGCTCGCTGTCGGGCCCGAAGCCCCAGCGCGCGGCCTTGGCGATCGAGTAGAAGCCCCAGAGGAAACCGAAGTTGACCGCGCGGGCGACGGCCCAGAGCAGCAGCACGCGGGTGAAGGATCCGCGCTCCACCGGCACGATGCCCTGCGGCGGACGCAGGACGTCCTCGCCGTACTGGCGCAGGGCGCGACCGAGGCGCGACCCGCGCAGCCGGTCGAGGCGGCGGTATCTACTCGGGCGCTCGATGACGCGCGAGGGACGCGTCGGGGAGGCAAGCTCGCTCGGCGGTGCGCTCACTCGGAACCTTTCACAGGGGAAGATGTGGGCGAGTGACGACGGTGTCGGGCCCGGACAAGTGCAGTGAAGCCAGATCGTAGCGGATCAACCCGAACGTTCCATCCGGTTGACTTTCAGGAAAACTCCCTGATCAGTGGGCGTCGCTGACCAGCTTGAGACCGATCACGCACCCCACCAGCCCGAGCACGAGCAGCACCTTGACCACCGAGAGCGCCTCCGCGCCGGTGACCATCGCGAAGACGACCGTCAACGCCGCGCCGATTCCGACCCACACCGCGTACGCCGTTCCGGTGGGGATCTCGCGCATCGCGAAAGCGAGACCGCCCATGGATGCCACGAGGGCGACGCCGAAGATCACCGTCGGCCAGAGCTTCGTGAAGCCCTCGGAACGGCCGAGCGCGGTGGCCCAGACGGACTCGAGGACGCCGGAGAGGATGAGGACGATCCACGACATGACAGTGCTCCTTGGCCAGTCTTGTCGCGTGCCGGGTACTGATCCGTCGTCCGGGGACGCGGGGGGCGTCCGGTGTTCAGGCTAGCGGGCGCGCCTGGGCAGGGCCCGTGCAGCGCGATTCGAATGAACGCCGCCCCGAGGTGGAAACGCTCCGGCCGGGCGTTTCCCCCACGCCGCAGCGTTTACACGGGGTCGCCGGGGCCTTGGTCGCATCCGGCACCGCGGCATCTCGGATCAGATCAGGAAGAGGGATGCCGCATCCGGATTGTGCGCGTGCACGAGGACGCCGAAGACGACGGCGTCGAAGAGCAGGTGCACGGTCACGACGTACCAGAGCGAACGCGTCTTCAGGAAGAGGAAGCCCTGCACGATCGCGAACGGGATGGTCAGCAGCGGCCCCCAGGCCTGATAGCCGAGCTCCCACAGGAACGACACGAACACGATCGCCTGCAGCAGGTTGGCGGCGAGGTCGGGGAAGTGTCGGCGCAGCAGCACGAACACCGTGCAGATGAAGAAGAGCTCGTCCCAGATGCCGACCGCGCCGACGCCGACGAACAGCCGCGCGATGAGCTCCGGCGTGGTCACCTCGGGCCAGTTCGTGTAGACGCCGGAGGTGATGAAGTAGAACGGCAGGATCAGGTAGCCGAGCACGATGACGCCGGCCAGCCACGCCCACTGCCACCAGGTCCAGCGTCCGCCGCCGCGCCAGGGGAACGCGATCGCACGATCCCGGTAGACGAAGCGCGAGATCACGTACGGCACCACGACGGCCCCACCGAGGGCGAGCGTGAACCGCACGAAGGCGGCGTTGTCGAGCTCGGCGTGCAGCGGGATGAGGCTGACGATGAACTGGCCGATCGCGACCAGCGAGATATCGCGGGCGATGCTCGGCTCGTCGGAGCGAGCGAGGGCGACACCGTGACGACGGTCGACGAGAACGGCGGATGCCACAGCGATCGCAAGCAGGACCCACCCGAGCCACACGATCTGGACGACGAAGAGAACCGGGGCGGCGAGGCACACCGACAGCGCCGGAACGAGTTTCAGCGTCCACGGGGAACGCTCACGGACCGGCACCGCGGTGTGCGCGGTCACGGCGAGACCCGCGTGTAGGTCAGGTCGCGGATGTCGCGGCCGACCCGCAGACCCTTCCGCTCGAAGGCGGTGAGCACACGCCCCTCGAATCGCTCGGCCCACTCCCCGGTGAACGCCCGCTCGAAACCGGGGGCGTCGTCGAGCACGTCGCGCATCTGGTCGGCGTAGTCCTGCCAGTCGGTCGCGAGGCGAAGCGTGCCGCCGGGGCGGATCGCCTGAGCGGCGATGCGCGCGAACTCGGGGGCGACCAGACGGCGCTTGGTGTGCTTGTTCTTGTGCCAGGGGTCGGGGAAGAAGACCCACAGTTCGTCGACGGATGCAGCGGGCAGCAGATGCTCGAGCGCCTCCGGCGCGTTGGCCTCGACGAGGCGGAGGTTCTTCACGCCCTCGCGGTCGGCGTCGAGCATCGTGCGCGCGAGCCCCGCGGTGAACACCTCGACGGCGAGGAAGTCGGTGTCGGGGTGAGCGGCCGCCGCCGAGACGATCTGGTGGCCCTGGCCGGAGCCGATCTCGACGACCAGGCGGGCGGCGCGACCGTAGACCGCGGCCGGGTCGACGGCGGTGCCCGGCTTGACGCTGGTGGTGGCGGTGGCGCGCTCGACCGGCAGCAGGTAGAACGGCGAGAGCTCGGCCCACGCGCGATCCTGCGCTTCCGACATGCGACCGCTGCGGCGGACGAACGACACCGGCTTGTCGCGGAAGGCGGGGGCGTCACCCTTGGCTCCCGGCCCCTGCTCCTCGGGCGTGTGCCGGACCGGCACCTTGCGGCCGCTCACGGGACGGTCACGAAATCGATGAGTTCCTCGACGCGGCCGAGCAGGGCCGGTTCGAGGTCGCGGAACGTGGTGACCCTCGACAGGATGTGCTGCCACGCGCGGGCGGTGTCGGCCTGCTCCTCGGCGGGCCAGCCGAGGGCGCGACACACGCCCACCTTCCACTCGATGCCGCGCGGCACCTCGGGCCACGCGGCGATGCCCAGCGCGCGGGGGGTGACGCACTGCCAGACGTCGACGAAGGGGTGACCGACGATGCGCACGTGGGCGCCGTGACGGCCGCGCGCGATCTTCTCCGCGATGCGCGACTCCTTGGAGTTCGGCACGAGGTGGTCCACCAGGACGCCGTAGCGGCGCTCGGCGGTGGGGGGCTCGGCATCCAGCTTCTCTTCGAGCAGGTCGACGCCCTCGAGGAACTCGACAACGACACCCTCGGCCCGGAGGTCGGCGCCCCACACCTTCTCGACGAGCTCGGCGTCGTGCTTGCCCTCGACGAAGATGCGGCTCGCGCGTGCCGTGCGGGCACGCTGGTCTTCCGCCGCGAACGAGCCGGACGCCGTCCGTGTGCGCCCTTTCGCCGCGGCGGCGGGTGCTTTCAGCACCACGGGCTTGCCGTCGACGAGGAACCCGCCGCCGAGCGGGAAGAGACGACGTTTGCCGAAGCGGTCCTCGAGCTCGACGTTCATCCCCTCGATCCGCGTGACCGCGCCGACGTAGTCGGTGCCGGCGACCTCGACCACCAGATCGACGGATGCCGCGACCTCGGCGGGCGTGATGCGTCCGGCGTCGCGCCACCCGCGGGCGAGCACGTCCGTTCCGTAACGGTCGTCCATGGTGTACCTCCGAGCGTCCGAGCCTATGCGGCGCTCCTGTGCGCTGAGAGCGGACGCGCCGCTCCTACCCCGGTGTCGGAGGTCGTTTATAGAGTGGACGGGTCCGGCAGCCGAAGGGGGAGGGATGCGAAAGCCCAGTGCCGCGAAAGCGACGGTGGCTCTGCTCGTGCTGGTCGCCGGGGTGCTCGGGTGGCCGCTGTCGGCCGCGGCCGTTCCGCCGCCTTCGCTGGGCTCGAGCTTCGTCCTCGACCAGGCCGACGTCCTCACCAACGCGCAGGAGGCCGAGGTGCAGTCGCGCCTCGTGCAGCTCACGACCGAGACCGGCTACGACATGTGGGTCGCCTACGTCGATGAGTTCACGCAGCCCGAGGCGGCGGAGGAGTGGGCGAACGAGACGGCGAACCGCAACAACCTCGGCCCCCACCAGTACCTGCTCGCCGTGTCGGTCACCGGCCGGGCGTACTACCTCTCGGGCGACGTCGACGACGGCGACCTGACGTCGGCGCAGCTGGCCGACATCGAGCAGGACCTCGTTCAGCCCGCGCTCGCGAACGGCGACTGGGCCGGCGCCGCCGAGAAGGCCGCGGACGGGCTCACGGCCGCGGAGCGCGCCGCTCCCGCTCCCCCGCCGCCGACCCCCGCGGGCAGCGGTCCGGACTTCGGCCTCATCGTGTTGCTCGTGCTGCTCGCGCTGGGCATCGGCGGCGGACTGCTGTGGTTCGGGCTGCGGCGTCGGCGCGCGGCATCCGGGGGCTCGCGGGCCTCGGTCGAAGACATCGACGATCTCGCCCGTCGCGCGGGCTCGGCACTCGTCGCGACGGACGACGCCGTCAAGAACAGCGAGCAAGAGCTCGGCTTCGCCCGCGCGCAGTTCGGCGACGAGGCCGCGGCGCCGTTCGTCGAGGTCCTGGCGCAGGCGAAGGCTGATCTCGACCGCGCCTTCACCATCTCTCAGCAGCTCGACGACGAGACGCCCGAGACCCCCGAGCAGCGTCGCGCCGGGTACACCGAGATCCTCCGCCTGTGCGCTTCCGCCGACGAGGCTCTGGATGCCAAGGCGGCCGCGTTCGACGAGCTCCGGGCGCTCGAGGCCGAAGCGCCCGAGGCCCTCGCCCGTGTGCAGCAGCAGCATGCCGCGGCCGCCGCCGCCCTCGCCGGGGCCGACGCCGAGCTCACCCGACTGCGTCAGCGCTATTCCGACGGCGTCCTCGCGCCCGTGTCCGACAACCCCGCGCAGGCTCGCGCCCGCCTCGACCTCGCGGCGCAGCAGATCGCCGAGGCCTCCACGGCGCTCGCGAACGGGGAACGCGGCGACGCCGCGGTCGCCCTGCGCGCGAGCCAGGCCGCCGTGAGCCAGGCCGAGACCCTCGAGAACGCGATCTCGGCGCTCGCGACCGACCTGGCGGCGGCGGAGCGCCGCTCGGCCGACCTCGACGCCGAGATCGACGGCGACATCGCCTCGGCGGGGGCGCTGCCCGACCCGGACGGCCGGATCGCGGGGGCGGTGGCCGCGGCGACCGCCCAGCGCAACGCGGCTCGCGCATCGCTCGGCGGCGAACGATCGGATCCCCTGGCGGCTCTGTCCACCCTCGAGCAGGCCAACACCACCATCGACACGGTGCTGGCCGCGGCGCGCGACGAGGCCGATCGGCAGCGGCGGGCGGCCTCGCAGCTCGACAGCGCCCTCGTCCAGGCCCGGGCGCAGGTCTCATCGACCGAGAGCTTCATCGCCGCGCGGCGCGGAGCCGTCGGACCCACGGCCCGCACGCGCTTGGCCGAAGCGGGCGCCGCGCTCGTCCAGGCCGAGCAGTTGCGCGCCACCGATCCCGTCAGCGCACTGTCGCTCGCGCAACGCGCCGTACAGCTCTCGAGCGACGCGGGCTCGCTCGCGCAGAACGACGTCGGAAGCTTCGGGGGCGGCTCGGGTGGCGGCACCGACATGCTGGGGGCGATCCTGGGCGGTATCGCCGTCAACTCGCTCCTCGGCGGCGGGTCGCGATCGCGCGGCGGCTTCGGCGGCGGATTCGGCGGGAGCTTCGGCGGCGGCGGCTTCGGCGGACGCTCCGGCGGATCGCGGTCGCGGTCCGGCGGCGGGATGCGCTCGAGCGGGTCGCGCAGCAGCGGCGGAGGCCGGTCGCGGCGCGGAGGCGGGCGCTTCTGAACCGCCTTCGCAAGCCGTTCCCGGCCGTCACAGAAAATTCGTAGCATTCGACACCAGACTCGACATCGTCGCCCTAGGAAGGAAAACCCCCTCATGGCCAAGCAGTCCATCTTCGGTCGCATGACGACCCTCGTCCGCGCGAACATCAACGCGCTCCTCGACCAGGCCGAGGACCCGCAGAAGATGCTGGATCAGCTCGTCCGCGACTACTCCAACTCGATCGCCGACGCCGAATCGGCCATCGCCGAGACCATCGGGAACCTGCGCCTTCTCGAGCGCGACCACCAGGAAGACCGCCAGGCCGCGGCGGAGTGGGGCAACAAGGCCCTCGCCGCGAGCCGCAAGGGCGACGAGCTGCGCGCATCGGGCAGCATCGCCGAGGCCGACAAGTTCGACAATCTCGCCAAGATCGCCCTTCAGCGGCAGATCACCGCCGAGGGCGAGGCGAAGGCCGCGGAGCCGACGATCGCCGCGCAGACCGAGGTCGTCGACAAGCTCAAGGACGGCCTCAACGGCATGAAGGGCAAGCTCGAGCAGCTGAAGGCGAAGCGCAACGAGCTCACGGCCCGCGCCAAGGTCGCCGAGGCGCAGAACAAGGTGCACGACGCCGTCCGGTCGATCGACGTCCTCGACCCCACGAGCGAGCTCGGGCGCTTCGAAGACAAGATCCGCCGCCAGGAGGCCCTGGCCGCGGGCAAGCAGGAACTGGCCGCGTCGAGCATCGACGCGCAGTTCAACGCGCTCGAAGACGTGGGCGAGCTGACCGAGGTCGAGGCTCGCCTCGCAGCCCTCAAGGTCGGCGGCCCGCAGCGCGCCGCGATCGACGCGCCCAGCCCCGACCAGGTCTGACCCGTCCCGAGAGTGCATCGTCCCGCTGTGCCGGGCGGTGCACTCTCGTCTCTCCCGGAGGTGTCCGTGGCGCGTTTCATCGTCGCTCCGCAGTGGCAGGGCTCGTCGTCGTCGCGCGCGATGCAGCTCATCGACGGGGCCGAGGCGATCGCCGGCGACCTGCCGCGCGCCTCGACCACCGTCCTCGACCCCGTCCCCGAAGCCGGAGACGCTCAGGGAACGGGCGTGCACCGGCTGAGCGCCCTGATGCGGATGCGAGAGCGGATCGAAGACGCCGTCGGCACCGGCCGCGAGCCCGCGATCGTCATCGGGGGCGACTGCGGCGTGGCCCTCGGCGCCGTCTCCGCCGTCGCGGGCGACGACCTCGCCGTGGTGTGGATCGACGCTCACGCCGACCTCAACACCCCCGCCTCCTCCCCCAGCGGTGCGTTCCACGGCATGGTCCTGCGCGCGATCGCGGGCGACGGCGACGACCTCCACCGCCTCGAGCCCGGGATCGCGCCGGCGCGGATCGTGCTCGCCGGAACACGCTCCCTGGATGCCGAGGAGCAGCGCTTCATCGAACAGCACGCCGTGCGGGTCATCGCCCCCGCCGACTTGGCGGACCCCGACGCGCTGGCCGAGGCGGTCGTGGCGACGGGAGCATCGCGCGTGTACGTGCACGTCGACCTCGACGTGCTCGACCCGGCGGAGATGACCGGTGTCGCCCTTCCCGAACCGTTCGGTGCGCGCACGGCCGACGTCGTGGCATCCCTTCGCCGTCTGCGCGAGCGACTGCCGCTGGCGGGGGCGACGCTCACCGAGTTCTCGCCGTCGACGCCCGCTGCGGCCGTGGACGACCTGGGGACGATCCTGCGACTGATCGGGGCTCTGGCGTGAGCCCGATCCCCCGGCCTCCGGCCGGGTGGCGCGAGCGCGCCGACCGGGCCGTCGCGCGCGGTCGGGTGTGGGACCGGTTCATCCCCGGCGTCCTCCTCGACTCGCCGATCAGCCGCGTCGGCTACTGGTACGGCTGCACGGTCGGCTGGGTATGGGGGTCGCTCTGGAGCACCGGCCGGATCGAGAAGCGGCACGGACTGTGGGTCTTCCGAGGGCTGCCCTCCTGGGCCTTCCCCCGCGGCGGCGTGTGCGTGGGCGGGTGCTTCCTCACCGGCGACGATCGACCGACCGACACCGTGCTCGGCCACGAGGCCGTGCACAAACGGCAGTGGCAGCGCTACGGCTTCCTCATGCCGGTGCTCTATGCGCTCGCGGGTCGGGACCCGCTGCGGAACCGCTTCGAGATCGAGGCGGGCTTGGCCGAGGGCAACTACGTGCCGCGGGGCAGCTGAGGCTGGGCGGAGGACATTCCGGGAGCGGAGGACCGATCCGGCCCGCGGCATCCTCCCCCGCCGGAGATTCCTCCCGCCGCGGGTCGCGGGTCGGCAGGCTCAGCGACCGGCCGTGACGAGCGCGGCCAGATCAGCGCACCGTCCGATCAGCGCACCGTCCGATCAGCGCGCGGTCGCGAGGCCGAAGCGCTCGGGGGTGTGGATCGCCTGAGCGTCGACGCCGTGACGGGCCACCAGGTCGTCGACAATCTCGGCGGTGCCGAGGTAGCCGCCCAGGAGGAAGATGCGGGTGTCATCGTCGTCGCAGCACAGCATCTCGCCGGCCCAGCCCGAGACGGCGCGGGCGAGGGCCTCACCCGACGCGCAGCAGCGCCCGGTGCCGGGCGCTCCGCCGCGCCGGGAGCGGTCGAGCCAGGTCAGGGTCATGCGGGCGGGAGCGGCGATGCGACCGATCCACGACGCGTCCGGGACCTCGATGAACACGCGCCCCGTCGAGCAGATCGGCAGCGTCGCGAGCAGCGTCTCGAGCTCGACGAGAGACGTCTCATCGGCGGTCACGAGATGCTGCACGCGGGTGTGCCGCGACGCGCGGCAGGCGGCGTCGTTGTGCTCGGAGGAGGGGGCCATGATGGCATCCACTATACCCGCGAAGAAGGGTTGCCTAACCTGAGTTGACAGTTTGTATCCCGACGTCGAGGAATCCGTCAGCCGACGAGCACCTCGCGCAGACGACGGAGCTCGTCATCGCTCAGGCCGTGGGCGCGCAGGTATCCGGCGGGCGAGCCGTACTCGCGGTCCAGACGCGCGAGCAGTGTGCGCATCACTGGCGCGGGCGAAAGGGTGGCCAGCGCTTCGGCATGCACGTTCTCGGGGTGGAACGCCCGGATCGCCCGCAGCACGGCGGCATTGCGCTCCGGAGGCAGCAGGGCCTCGGTGCGGGCGTAGTCGGCGACCACGGCGTCGCGATCGACGCCCGCTGCGGCGAGCGCGATCGCCACGGTCACCCCCGTCCGGTCCTTGCCGACCGTGCAGTGCACGAGAACGGGCTGGGCGCGGAGGATGCCGCGCACCACCGCCACGACCCGGTCGGCGGACTCGTCGACGATCGAGGCGTACAGCTCATCCAGGCTGATGTCGCGCGCGAAGAACGAGTCGACCGAGCCGAGGAAGAGCGGCTCGTGCTGCACCTCGATGGGCAGGTCGTCGAAGCGGCTCGGGGCGTGGGTCACCTCGGTCTCATCGCGCAGGTCGATCACTCGGCGGATACCGAGGGCACGCAGGGCGTCGATCCCCTCGTCGTCGACCGCGACGAGGTTGCCGGAGCGGAAGAGCACGCCCGCGCGGGTGCGGCCGTCCCCCGCCGGCAGATCCCCGACGTCTCGGAAATTCGCCGCACCCGAGACCAGCGAGGTCATGAGGTCTCTCCATCGTGATCGTGCGGCGCGGTCGCGCGGGAGGGGGCGACGGTCCGCGGCGGGACCGGGTACCGCCCGGCGATCGCCACCCGATTGAAGGAGTTGATCGCGACGAGCACCCAGCTGAGCGCGACGTACTCCGCTTCGCTCAGGATGCCGCCCGCCCGGTCGTACACCTCGTCGGGGATGCCGTCCTCGTGGATGAACGTGAACGACTCGGTCAGCTCGAGGGCGGCGCGCTCGCGCTCGTCGAACACTCCCGACTCGCGCCAGGTCGCGATCTGCGCGATCACGTCGGCGTCGAGACCGGCCTTCACCGCCGCATCGACGTGCACGCGCACGCAGTATGCGCAGCCGTTCAGCTGCGAGGCGTGGATCTGCACGATCTCCCGCAGGCGCGCGTCGATGCCCGCCTCGGCGGCGAGCCGCCCGACGGTGCTCGAGAACGACCGCAGCGCCGCGTAGGCCTCGGGCGCCTTCTTCGACAGGTGTACGCGCATCTCATCGCCCATGGCGACAGCCTACGGCGGGGCCGCCGCCCGGGCACGAGCGCGCGACGGCGCGGTGGCGGTCGGCGGGCGGGGATGCGAGGGTGGATCCCATGCCCGAGGTCGACGAGTTCTCGTTCCTTTCCACCCAGGCCGCCGAGATCGGCCGACCCGCCCCGACGGTCGAGCGCGTGCGGCTCACGCTCGAGGACGGACGGACCGTGAGCGCTCTGCGATGGGGCGACGCTCCCCCGGCCGTCACGCTGCTGCACGGCGCGGGACTGAACGCGCACACCTGGGACACGACCCTGCTGCACCTCGGGCTTCCGGCCCTCGCGCTCGATCTCCCCGGCCACGGCGACTCCTCGTGGCGCGACGACGCCGCCTACGTCGCGAGGGTGCTCGCACCCGACGTGGTCACCGCGATCGAGGCGTGGACGACCGGCCCGCAGACGCTCGTGGGGCATTCACTGGGCGGTCTCACGGGCGCCGCGGTGGCGGCATCCCGTCCCGACCTCGTCGAGCACCTCGTCATCGTCGACATCACCCCGGGGATCGACCCGAGCGGTGGCCCCGCGCAGTTGCGGGCGTTCTTCGCCGGCCCCACCGACTGGGCCTCGCGCGACGAGCTCGTCGAGCGCGCCCTGTCCTTCGGCCTGGGCGGCTCCCGCGCCGCCGCGGAACGCGGGGTGTTCCACAACTCGCGCGTGCGGCCCGACGGACGCGTCGAGTGGAAGCATCACTTCGCCCACCTCGCGGCGGCCGCGGTGAACGCCGGAGCGGATCCGTCGACCCCGGATGCCGTGCGTGCGGTGCTCGCGACGACCGGCTGGGACGATCTGGCCCAGGTCACCACCCCCCTCACCCTCGTCCGCAGCGAGCGCGGCTTCGTCACGGCCGACGACGCCGACGAGTTCGCCCGACGCGCGCCGTCGGCGGACGTCCGCGAGCTGGCGACCGGCCACAACGCGCAGGAGGAGGACCCCGCGGGGCTCGCCGCCCTCATCCGCGAGATCGCATCGCTCGACTGACGTCGCACACCGTCATGAACGGCGTGCGGGGAATACCGGTGAAAGTAGGCTGTTTTCACCCCTGCACGGCATCCACAGCACTCGGATGCCTCGGCCTGCGAAAGGACATCCCCGCAATGCTGCGCCGCACCGCCCTCGCCACGAGCGCGCTCCTGATCGGAGCACTCCTGCTCACCTCGTGCACCGCCTCGAGCAGCGGCCCCGCCCCGAGCGGCGAAGCCGACCCCGACGCCACGCTCACCGTGCGTCTGTCGCTCGAGCCGTCGAACCTCGACATCCGTCACACGAGCGGAGCCGCGCTCGAGCAGGCCCTGATCGACAACGTGTACCAGGGTCTCGTGACCCGCGACGGCGACCAGGACAACGAGATCGTCCCGGCTCTCGCCACCGCATGGAACGTCTCCCCCGACGGCCTGAGCTACACGTTCACCCTGCGCCAGGGCGTGACCTTCCACGACGGCAGCGCGCTCACGGCCGACGATGTCGTCACCTCGCTGCAGACCGCGAAAGACGACGCGACGATCCAGAACAGCGCGGACCTCGCCAATGTGGCATCCATCTCCTCTCCGGACGCCTCCACTGTCGTCCTGACGCTGGAGAAGCCCAACATCGACTTCCTCTTCGCCCTGACGGGCCGCGCCGGCCTGATCTTCAAGAACGGGGACACGACGGCCTTCCAGACCGCCGAGAACGGGACCGGTCCCTTCCGCGTGCAGACGTGGAACACGGGCCAGAGTCTGACGCTCGCGCGCTACGACGGGTACTGGGGCGACAAGGCGGGCGTGGCGCAGGTCGTGCTCGACTACATCCCCGACCAGAGCGCCGCCACCAACGCCGCGGTCAGTGGCGACGTGGACGTCGCGCTCGAGATCGACCCCGAGCTGCAGAGCCAGATCGAAGGAACCGGCAACTTCACGATCGAGTCGGGTCTGACCACGGACAAGGGCATCCTCGCGTTCAACAACCAGCGCGCTCCCCTCGCCGACCAGCGCGTGCGCGAGGCCCTGCGCCTCGCGGTCGATCACAACGCCCTCGCCGAGACGCTCATCACCGCGCAGCCCCTGAACGGTCCGATCCCGCCGCTGGACCCGGGCTACGAAGACCTCACCGGCAGCGTCTCGTACAACCCCGACCGCGCCCGCGAGCTGCTCGCGGAGGCCGGGGCGGACAACCTGAGCCTCACGCTGACCATCCCCAACGTCTATCCCGGCACTCTGACGACGTTCCTCGTGTCGTCCTACGCCGACGTGGGCGTGAAGCTGCAGGTCAAGCAGGTCGACTTCTCGACGTGGCTGACCGACGTCTACACCAACCACGATTACGACCTGAGCTTCGTGCGTCACGTCGAGGCGCGCGACTTCGGCAACTGGGCGGACCCGACGTACTACTTCGGCTTCGACAACACCGAGGTGCAGAACCTCTACGCCCAGTCGCTGGCGACCACGGACGCGCAGCAGTCCTCCGATCTGCTCGCCGAGGCGGCGCGGATCGTGGACGACCAGGATGCCGCGGACTGGCTGTTCCTGTCGGCTCCCCGTGCCGCGGTCGGGACGCACGTCTCGAACTTCCCGAAGAACTCCCTCAACGTGCGTCTGCCGCTGGCGGACGTGACGGTCTCGTCGGAGTGATCCGCTACGCGCTGACACGGCTGGGCCTGCTCGTCGTGGGCCTGGTCGTGGCCAGCGCGCTGATCTTCGTCTCCCTCCGGGTCCTCCCCGGTGACGTCGCCCAGTTGGTCGGCGGCACCCAGGCGAGCCCCGACCAGGTCGCGGCGCTGCGCGAGAGCCTCGGGCTCAACGTCCCGCTGTGGCAGCAGTACCTCGCGTGGATCGGCGGGCTCCTCCGCGGCGACCTCGGCACGTCGCTGCTCACCGGCACGCCCGTCGTCACGGAGCTTCTCGCCAAGGCGCAGGTGACCCTGCCCCTGGCGGCGATGTCGCTCGTCGTGGCGCTGGTCGTCGGCATCCCGTTCGGGGTGTTGTCGGTTCTCGGCCGTCGCCGTGCCGGCGGGACCGCACTGAACGTGGGGGCGCAGGCCCTCGCGGCCGTGCCGGTGGTGTGGGCGGGCATGATGCTCGTCGTCGTGTTCGCGGTCGGGCTCGGGTGGCTGCCTCCGCAGGGTTTCCCGCGCGCGGGGTGGAACGACCCGGGCGCGGCGTTCCGGGCGCTCATCCTCCCGGCCGTGACCATCGGCGTCGTCGAGGGCGCGATGCTGTTGCGGTTCGTCCGCAGCGCGACGCTCCAGGCGCTCGGACAGGACTACGTGCGCACCGCGGCGGCGAAGGGCCTCACCCGCACGCGGGCGCTGCTGCGCCACGGCCTGCCCAACGTGGGCCTGTCGATCATCACGGTCCTGGGGCTGCAGATCGCGGGGATCATCGTGGGCGCGGTCGTCGTCGAGCAGCTGTTCACCCTCCCCGGGGTGGGGCGCATGCTCGTGGCCGACGTGGCGGCCCGCGATCTGCCGAAGGTGCAGGGCGAGCTTCTGGCGCTGACCGGGTTCGTGCTCGTCGTCGGCTTCGTGGTCGATCTGCTGCACCGCGTCATCGACCCTCGACAGCGGGAGGCTTCATGAGCACGCTCAGGCGCCTGTGGAGCCTCGGCACCGGCCGATTCGGCATCCTGATCGTCGTCCTGCTCGTCGCGGTCGCGTTCGTGTCCCTCTTCTGGACCCCGTTCGATCCCGGTGCCGTCGACGTCCGCGCACGCTGGGCGGACCCCTCGTGGCCGCACGTCCTCGGCACCGACGACAACGGGCGCGACATCGCCAGCCTGCTCATGGCCGGAACCCGCACGACGATCGTCGTCGCCGTGGGCGCGGGCCTCGTCGCCTCGGTGCTCGGGATCGCCCTGGCCGCCCTCGGCTCGCTCACGACGCGCTGGATCCGCGAGAGCGTGGCGGTGCTGGTCGACATCCTCATCGCCTTCCCCGTGCTGATCATCGCGATGATGATCTCAGCCGTCTGGGGCGGCTCGCTCGCCGGGGTCGTGTGGGCGGTCGGGATCGGTTTCGGCGTGAACATCGCGCGCGTGACCCGGCCGGAGCTGCGCCGCGTGCTGCACAGCGACTTCGTCCTCGCGGGACGCGCGAGCGGGCTCACCACGTGGCAGAACCTCACCCGACATCTCCTGCCGAACGTCGCCCCGGTGTTCATCGTGCAGCTGTCGTGGGGCATGGCCGTGGCGGTGCTCGCCGAGGCGAGCCTGTCCTACCTCGGGTTCGGCGCCCCGATCACCCAGCCGTCGTGGGGTGTGCTGCTGAACGACCTGCAGAGGTACATCGCCGTCCATCCGCTCTCGGTCGTCTGGCCGGGTCTCGCGATCACGCTCACCGTGCTGGGACTCAACCTCCTCGGCGATGCCCTGCGCGAGGCCGCCGACCCCACGCTCGCCGAGCGCGCGCCCGCCGCCCGCACGCACGTGCCGGGGGTGGTCGCATGAGCCTTCGGGTGAGCGACCTGCGCGTCGAGATCGGCGGACGCGCCGTGGTCGACGGGGTGTCGTTCGCGGTGCCGGACGGGGCCCGGGTGGGGTTGATCGGAGAATCGGGCTCGGGCAAGTCGCTGACCGCCCTCGCGATCCTGGGACTGCTCCCCGACGGCGCGCGAGCCACCGGGAGCGTCCGCTGGAACGACCGCGAGATCCTCGGTCTTCCCGACCGCGAGCTCGCCGCCCTGCGCGGCGACGACATCGGCATGGTCTTCCAGGAGCCCCGCACCGCTCTCAACCCGCTCCACACCGTGGGTCGTCAGATCGGCGAATCGGTCCGCATCCACGAGGGCGTCTCACGCCGGGAGGCCCTCCGGCGGGCGGTGGCCGAGGCCGCGCGCGTCGCCCTCCCCGACCCCGAGCGCATCGTGTCGCGTTATCCGCACCAGCTCTCCGGGGGTCAGCGGCAGCGCGTCGCGATCGCGATGGCCCTCGCCTGCCGCCCGCGCCTGCTGATCGCGGACGAACCCACCACGGCGCTCGACGTGACCGTCCAGGCCGGGATCCTGTCGCTGCTGCGCTCCCTGGTCCAGGATGCCGGGATGTCGCTCGTCTTCATCACCCACGACCTCGCGGTCCTCGCGCAGGTCGCCACGCACGCGGTCGTCCTCGACCGGGGGCGGGTCGTGGAGGAGGGCGAGGTCGCCGCCCTGCTGCGCGCGCCGTCGTCCCCGATCACGCGCGCGCTCGTACGGGACGCGACGGCGACGCTGTGGCATCCGGAGATCGCCGGGGCGGATGCCGCTCCCTCGGAGGCTCCCGCGGTCCCGAGCCGCACGCGCGGCGACGCCCCGGACGCCGGCGAGGAGACCCCGTGACCGAGACGCTCCTCCGCGCGCGCGGCCTCTCGCGCAGCTACCCCTCGCCCCGTCGCGGCTTCGGTCGGCCGGAACGCACCGTGGCGCTCGACGACGTCGACCTGTCGGTGCGGGCGGGTTCCGCGGTCGGTGTCATCGGCGAGTCGGGGTCGGGAAAGTCGACGCTCGTCCGCCTGCTCCTCGGGCTCGACGTGCCCACTTCGGGCACCGTCGAGGTCGATGGGCGCCCCGTCGACGCACGCGGCTCGGCGCGATCGCTGCACGGGCTGCGGCGCGCCACCGGGATCGTCTTCCAGGACCCGTACGCCTCACTCGACCCTCGGATGAGCATCGGACGTATCGTCGGCGAGCCGCTGTGGGCGCTCGGGATCGACGGCGACCGCCGGGCCCGCGTACGCGAGGTGCTCGAGCAGGTGGGCCTCGACGCCGACGTGGCCGCGCGCTTCCCGCACGAGTTCTCCGGCGGGCAGCGTCAGCGCATCGCGCTGGCGCGGGCGATCGTGCACCGCCCGCGCATCCTCATCGGGGACGAGCCGCTGTCGGCGCTCGACGTGACGGTACGGGCGCAGATCCTGCGACTCCTCTCGCGTCTGCGCGCCGAGGAGGACCTCACGCTCGTGCTCGTCTCGCACGACATCGGCGTGGTGCAGAACGTGTGCGACCACGTCGTCGTGATGAAGGACGGGCGGATCGTCGAGCAGGGGCCGACCGAGAAGGTGCTGCTGCAGCCCCAAGCGGCGTACACGCGGCAGCTTCTGGCATCCGTTCCGACGCTTCCGCGCCGGTAGTCGCCATGACAGGGGATTCTCGCGAGGACCGGAGAGCCGGGTCCGTCGAGCCGCGATTCGACGAGGCGATCCATGCGCCGACGAGGCTGCGGATCTGTGCGATGCTGCGGCCGCTCGAGGAGGCCGACTTCGCCTCCCTCCGCGAGTCCCTCGACCTCAGCGACGCCAATCTCTCCAAGACGCTGCGCGCTCTCGCCGATCTCGGGTACGTCCGCACGGACAAGCAGTCGTCGCCGCAGCGGGCGGACGAGCGCCGGACCACCCGGGTGAGCCTGACGCCTCTCGGACGCGAGGTCTTCGACGCGCACTTCGCCGCTCTGCGCGCGATGGCCGCGCCGGGGGCGTGAGCCGGCGGGTTCGACGGGCTGTGGACAATGGATGCCGCGATGTCGGAGGTCGGCGCTAGCCTCGGCGCATGATCCCCGGCATCGTTCCCCCGTTCCTGCTCGATCGGCTCGCCTCCACCGACGATCCTCGTCTCGCCCGCGCGGCCGCCGCCGCGCGCAAGACCCTCGCGATGCCGCGCCCGTCGCGGCCCACGCGTCGACGGCTGCGACTGTCGATCGACGGCGACGCGCTCGTCGCCGAGGCGGTTCCGGCACCCGACCGGGTCGTCTCCGACGCGCGGAACACCGAGAACCTGCCCGGACGGCGCGTGCGCAGCGAAGACGAACCGCCCTCGGGCGACACCGCGGTCGACGAGGCCTACGACGGGCTCGGGGCCACGTACGACTTCTTCTGGGACGCGTTCGCGCGCGACGGCATCGACGCCGGCGGCGGGTCTCTGCTGGCGACCGTGCACTTCGGCGACGACTACGACAACGCGTTCTGGAACGGCGAGCGCATGGTCTTCGGCGACGGCGACGGCGACGTGTTCGTCGGCTTCACACGGTCTCTCAGCGTCATCGCGCACGAACTGGGGCACGGGGTGACCGAGGCCGCCGGGGGCCTCGAATACCAGGGCCAGTCGGGTGCGCTGAACGAGTCCCTGTCCGACGTCTTCGGGGCGCTCGCCGAGCAGCACCACCGCGGCGAGCGCGCCGACCAGGCGTCGTGGCTGATCGGCGCGGGGATCTTCGCCGAGGCCGTGCAGGGCGAGGCGCTGCGCTCGATGAAGGCGCCGGGTACCGCATACGACGACGACGTGCTCGGCAAGGACCCGCAGCCCGCGCACATGCGCGACTACGTCGAGACCGACGACGACAACGGGGGCGTGCACATCAACTCGGGCATCCCCAACCGGGCGTTCTATCTCGTCGCCGCCGAACTCGGCGGTTTCGCGTGGGAGCGTGCCGGACTCATCTGGTACCGCGCCCTGACGGCGGGGCCCCTCTCCCCCACCGCCGATTTCGCGGCCTTCGCTCGGGCCACCCTGGCCGCCGCGGCCACCGAGTACGGTGAGGAGTCGGAGGAGGTCGCCGCCGTCCGCGCCGCGTGGGCCGGGGTCGGCGTCGAGGAGGATGCCGCAGTCTGACAGCGACGAACGCTTCGCGATCCTCGTCGTGCGCTCGGGCGGCATCGCGGGCCTCACCAAGCGGTGGCGGGCCGAGCCTGATCCCGACCGCGCGCCGCACTGGCGCGAGCTCGTCGAGAGCTGCCCGTGGGACGCCCCGCCCGAACCGGCTGCGGGAGCCGACCGCTACCAGTGGCGCATCGAAGTGCACCGCGGCGACACCGCCGTGCACCGGGCCCGTCTCAGCGACGCCCAGGTCGAGGGCCCCTGGCGCTCCCTCGTCGACGAGGTGCGCCAAGCCGCGTCGCCGGCGCGCTAGCCCGGAGCCCGGAGCCCGGAGCGGGCCAAACTCCTGAAAAATGCGGCCGCAGCCCCTCTCCGGCAGCGGATACGGGCCTTCGCATTCCGAGTCTCAGGAGTCCGGCCCGGCCGCGCGCACTGGCCGACGCCCCTCAGTGGCGTGAGCCCGCGCGACCCACCGGTTGCGACGTCTGCGGCGGCTCCCCCACCTCGTCGACCGTGTGCCCGGTGCAGGTGTCGGCGAGGACCGTGGCCCGTTCGATCCGTGCCAGGGTGAACCATCGCATCGCATCGCGCAGGCGGCACCACCCGATCAGGAACCATCGGCCTTCCCGCGACGCGAACAGCACGGGTTCGACGTCGCGCGTGGTCGTCTGCCCCGCAGCGGACGTGTACCTCAGTCGGACGACGTGTTGCTCGAGCAGCGCCTCCTCGAGCGCTGATCGCACCACCCGCGACCCCGACACCGGGGCGTCGACCCACACGCGCCCGGCGAGCTCTTCCGCCCGAGCCCGCGTTCGAGGGTCGACGACGTCCAGGATCTTCGCCACCCCCGCGCGCGCCAGGTCGTTGTAGGGCGCGTCGGGGTTCACGGCGACGGCCGCCATGAGGGCGACCGCCTGTGCGGGCGAGAAGCTGACGGGCGGGAGGGACGAGCCCCCCGCGAGTCCGTAGCCGCCGCCGGGGCCGGGACGCGACCAGATCGGCGCCCCGCTGCGCTCGAGCGCCGCGAGATCGCGCTTCACCGTCCGCACCGACACGGAGAACTCACGCGCCAGCCTTTCCGCCGAACACCCCCGGCTTCCGTGGCGACGCAGCATCTCCGTCAGCGCGTGAAGTCGCTCCGCGCGCTTCACCGGAAAGCCGATCGAATATTCATGACATGAATAGTGACATAACGCTGCCCAGGGCCCCATCAAGACTGGGGTCATGAACATCGACACCGGTACCCCGCCCCTCGTCCTCCTCGCCGGTCATTGGCTCGGCGACTGGGCCTGGGACGAGGTCCTCGCTCACCTCCCCGCCACCCGCGCCATCGCCCTGACGCTGCCGGGGCTCGACCCCGACGACCCCGACCGTACGAGCAGAACGGTCCTCGACCAGGCCGATGCCATCGTCGACCTGCTCACGGACCTGGACGCGCCCGCCGTCCTCGTCGCGCACAGCGGGGCGAACGCCCCCGTCAGTGTCGTGCTGGACCGGCATCCCGAACTCGTTCATCGTGTCGTCTGGGTCGACTCCGGTCCCTGGAACGGAACGGCGTTCGCCGCCGAGCTGCCGGCAGAGGTGACGGATCTTCCCCTTCCGGCGTTCCCGGCCCTCGCGCAGCAGGCCAGCCTCGACGGGCTGACCCCCGACCTGCTCGACCGGTTCCGCGCGCGGGCCGTCGCGGAGCCGGCCCCCGTCCTGCGACAGGGCGCGGAGCTGAGGAACGACGCGCGCCACAACGTTCCGACGACGCTCGTGTGCTGCTCGCTTCCGAGCGCCCAGGTGCGCGAGCTGGCGGCCGCCGGACACCCGATGTTCGCCGACGTCGCCCGGCTCACGCGCGTCGAGAGCGTCGACCTCCCCACCGGACACTGGCCGATGTGGAGTCGCCCCGGCGATCTCGCCCAGGTCATCCTGTCTGCCGCGCGTCAGGACTGACGGAGCGTGCGGAACTCCTGAGAAACCGGACGCCGGGCCTCGCGGCGGCGCAGCAGACGGCATCCGACCCGGAAACTCAGGAGTTCCGCCCGCCATACGCGGCATGCGGACAGCGCGCTCGGCAGTCCGGGTCGCCCGAGAGCCCGCTCCGTCCGGTGTTCAGCCGAACAGCTTCCGCCGCTTCTTCTTCGACGGGATGCTCTTCTGCAGGTACACCACGCCCAGCCAGCGCCCGAACTTGAAGCCGACGCGTCCCATGCGTCCGACCTCGGTGAAGCCGAGCTTCTCGTGCAGCGCGATCGAGGCATCGGCGCCCTTGTCGCTGATCGCGGCGACCATCTCGCGGATGCCGAGATCCTGGCACGCGGCGATGAGCGCTTCGAGCAGCGCGCGACCGAGCCCCTTGCCCGCGGCCGCCTGACCGAGGTAGATCGAGTTCTCGACCGTGTACCGGTACGCCGACTTCGACTGCCACGGCTGCACGAGCGCGTAGCCGAGGACCTGGCCGCTCGGCGACTCCGCGACGAGGAACGGCAGCCCCAGCCGCTTCAGCGTGGCGAACTTGTCGCGCCACTTGGCGATCGACCAGGCCTTCTCGTCGAAGGTCACGACGGAGTTGCGCACGTAGTAGTTGTAGATCTCGCGGATGTCGGGGATGTCGGCCTCGGTCGCGGGACGGATCTCGTACGAGAACGGCCGCTCCGGCTCCGGCGCACGACGCAGGTGCACGGGCAGGCGTCGACGGCTCTTCTCGTACTCTTCTTCCAGCACGATCGCCACTCTACGCAGGAGGGTGTTTCCCCCGCGTGTCCCCGGGCCGCGCGGCGACGACGTCAGGACGGAAGACGCCAGTCCACCGGCTCGGCGCCCTGCTCCTCGAGGAGCGTGTTGACCCGCGAGAACGGCTTCGAGCCGAAGAATCCGCGGCTCGCCGACAACGGCGACGGGTGCGGCGACGACACGATCGCGGTGTCGCCCAGCAGGGGCGTGAGGTTCAGGGCGTCCCTCCCCCACAGCACGGCCACCAGCGGCGCCTCGCGCGCCACGAGGCAGCGGATCGCGTGTTCGGTGACACGTTCCCAGCCCCATCCACGGTGGGATGCCGGTGCCCCCGGCGCAACGGTCAGCACCCTGTTGAGCAGCATCACGCCCTGCGCCGACCACGCCGAGAGGTCGCCGTGGGGGGCCGGGGCGATGCCGAGGTCGTCGGAGAGCTCGCGGTAGATGTTCGACAGGCTCCGCGGGAGCGGGCGCACGTGCGGGTCGACGGCGAACGACAGCCCGATCGGGTGGCCCGGGGTCGGGTACGGGTCCTGACCGACGATCAGCACGCGCACCGCGTCGAGCGGGGTGCGGAACGCTCGCAGCACGAGCTCTCCGGCCGGCAGGTAGGGCTTCCCCTCGCTGCGCAGCCGCTCGCCGACCGCGGCGATGTCGGCGGCCACGGGCGCCAGCGGCTCGACCCACGATGCGTCGATCAGCCCGGCGTCCGCCAGCTCGGCGAGGGACTTCGCCGTCACGCCGCGTCTTCCTCGTGCACCGACCCCTGGAACGACCAGGGGAAGTCGATCCACAGGTCGGTGTTCTTCCACGAGTAGTCCGGCGTGATGATCGTCGACGGCTTCGTGTAGATCACGGCCGAGCGCGCCTCGGCTCCGTGCCGGTCCAGAAGCTTCACGGCGAGGTCGAGCGTGCGGCCGCTGTCGGCGACATCGTCGACGAGAAGCACCCGGCGCCCGCTCAGGTACGACAGGTCGAGGGCGGGAGGGAGCACCTCGGGAGCGTCGAGCACCGTGCCCACGCCGGTGTAGAACTCCACGTTGAGCGCACCGCAGTTCTTGACGCCGAGGCCGTACGCGATCGCGCCGCCGGGCAGCAGACCCCCGCGCGCGATGGCGACGACGACCTCGGGATGGAACCCGTCCGCCACGATCGCTCGCGAGATGTCGCGGGTCGCCGCGCCGAAATCGTCCCAGCTCAACCGCTCGCGCTCGTCCGTCACATCGGACTCCTCTCTCGACTGCTTCAACCCTAGGGCGTCGGCGTTGCGCCCCTCCGCGCGGCTCCTCCGTCACGCGGGAAGAACGGGATCCCGGATGCCACGCCCCCGCGGTGCTATCGTCACGCCATGTCGCGCGTCTCCGGCGCGGTCGGTCGGGTGCGTTCTTCGGCGCTCGGGGTGACCGCGGGTCTCATCGGCTGGTTCGTCGTGGTGGAACTCGTCAGCGGCATCCTGCAGGGGTTCTATGTGCCGCTGCTGCCCGACATCGTCGTGCACCTCGGCATCCGCGATGCCGACGTCAACTGGTTCGAGGCCGCGCAGCTGTTGCTGTCGGCGCTCGTCCTCCCGGTGCTGGCGAAGCTCGGCGACATGTTCGGGCACAAGCGGATCCTGCTGCTCTCGGCGGTCGCGACGGCGGCGGCGAGCTGGTGGCTGGTCTTCGCCGACTCGTTCACCTCATTCCTGCTCGCGTGGGCGCTGCAGGGGTTCTACGTCGTATGGCTGCCGCTGGAGATCGCCCTCATCTTCGACCGGGGTCGTCGTCTGCAGCGAGGCGTCTCGCGCACGCGCAGTGCCGCAGGGCTGCTGGTCGTGGGACTGCAGGCCGGGGCGATCGTCGGGGCCCTCGCCGCGGGGCGCCTGTTCGCCGCGACCGGCGGGAACCTCCGACTCGCCCTCATGGTCCCGGCGATCGCGGTGACCCTCGTCTGCCTCGTCATCTGGCTGGGCGTGCCAGAGTCCGAGCGCTCCCCCGATGCACGGCGTCTCGACGTCGGCGGCTTCGCGATCCTGGCCGGGGCGCTCCTGTGCGTGACGGGTGCTCTATCGTTCGTGCGGCTGCCCGAGGGGCCGGGGCCCCTGGCGATCACGGCGCTGCTCGTCGCCGGGGTCGTCCTGCTCGTGGTCTTCGTGTGGTTCGAGCTGCGCCAGAGCGACCCGGCGGTCGACATCCGCGTGTTCCGCCGTCCCGAGATGTGGCCCGTGCAGACCACCGCCTTCCTCGTCGGGATCAGCCTTCTCGGTGCCCAGGGGCCCCTCGCGACCTACGCCGGCACGGACCGCGCGCTCGGATACGGGCTGGGATTGGATGCCACCGACCGGTCGAACGTGATCGGCGCGTACCTCGTGTCGCTCATCGTCGGAGCGGTGCTGTTCGCCGTGACCTCGCGCCGCGCGAGCCCGCGCGCGGTGCTCATCGCGGCGTCCGTCCTCGTGGGCGCGGGCTACGCGCTCCTCCTCCCCCTCCACGTCGAGCTGTGGCAGGTGCTGCTGTGCCTCGCGATCGCCGGTCTCGGATCGGGGGCGCTCGTCGCGGCGATGCCCGCGGCCGCCGCTGCCGCCGCTCCACGCGGGCAGACGGGCGTGGCATCCGCTCTCACCAACACCACCAAGACCGTGGGCGGCACGATGTCGTCCGCGGTGTTCGGCGTGGTGCTGGCCGCGGGGGCGGGGTCAGCCGTGGCGGCGACGGCGGCGCCGCTTTCCGGCTACCTGACCGTCTGGTCGATCTGCGCGGCGGGCGGCTTCGCGGCGGCGGTTCTGCTGCTCTTCGTGCCGAAGGTCGCGTTCGCCGATCGGGCCGAGGCCGAGGTGGACGCGCACGCGGCGCGCGGCGAGGTGAGCTGACCGCCCGACGGTCACGGGCGTCCGAGGAGGAAGAATCCCACGGTGAGGGCCGCGACGAGGGCGAACGACAGCCACGCGGCGAGCCCCCATGATGTCCGCAGGCGACGACCGGCCGGCGCCACCGGCGCCATGTCGGGCCGGGCCTCGTCGACGGCGGGGTCGTCTCGGAGCTGGGTCTCTCGCCAGCGCTCCCACTGCTCGAGTTTCGTCGCGAAAGCATCCGCGGTGCGCATCACGTCGGCCCATCGCGCGGGGTCGGTCGTGACGACGTCGCGCGGGTGCACGAGGAGGAGCAGATCGTCGACGATCTCGATGTCCCATCCCCCGGCATCATCGATCGCCTGGGCCATGACGTCGGGGGTGAAGAGGTAGAGGGCATCCGCCTCGTACCCCTCGGGGCAGTACAGGTCGAAGTGCTCGTCGAAGTCTCCCTCGAGCGAGAGCCGCTGCCCGGAATCGGGAACGGCCGCCACCGCGAACGCGCGCGTCCCGCGCCGAGCGGCGCGCACGATGATGTGCGGGAGCGGGCGCCGGAGGCCGATCCTGATCCATCCGCCCACCGGCGGGTAGGTGAACCGACGCGTGGCGTTGCGGATCTCGTAGTCCGCCCACTCGACCGTTCGCCCGTCGGCATTCTCGCGCGTCATCGCGCGGGCGACGGTGTGTCCCGTGATGCTCCACCACGCGCGCATCGTGCCCGAGCGCGGACCGGGGGTGTAGACGAGGGCATTGTCTTGCGCGAAGTGCGCCAGTGCCCAGTGTTCGCGAGGACGCGTGCGTCTCTTGTTGAGACGGACCAGGCCCCACACGCTGAAGACGAGCACCCCCAGGAAGAGGAACACGAACAGAGCCATGGGCCGAACCTGGTCGGACCCGCCGCGGCGGACCTCGCCCGCGATGGTGGCGCACGACCCCAGCGCGCCGATCGTCGACGTGACCAGGAGGAAGGTGAAGACGCCCCGTCTCCCCCTCCTCTCGGGATCGCGGACGCGCGGGTACTCCTGCCGGAACCGCGCCCAGAACCGCCGAAGCTCCGCACGGCTCGGACGGGCTCGAAGCGCCTCGACGTCGAGCGTCCTCGATTCGGTCATGCGGGGGCGCCCGGCGTCACCGCGTACGCAGCGGTCCCCGTGCCAGCAGATGCTGAGCAGACTGCGCGACGGGGCGTACGGTCACGAGATCGAGGTTCACGTGCCCCGGCGCGTCGAGCGCGTACGCGATGACGTCGGCGACATCGTCGGCCACGAGCGGCGCCTCGACGCCCTCGTAGAGCTTGTCGGCGGCATCCTGGTCCCCGCCCAGTCGATTGAGGGTGAACTCCTCGGTGCGGACCATGCCCGGTGCGATCTCGATCACCCGCAGGGGCTCCCCGTTCAGCTCCTGACGCAGCGCGTGCACCAGCATCGCCTCGCCCGCCTTCGCGGCGTTGTACCCGCCTCCGCCCGGGTAGGCGGTCTGCGCGGCGGTCGAGGTGACGAACAGCAGGTCGGCGTGCCCGCTCGCATCGGCGGCCGCGCGCAGCATCGGAAGGAGGGATGCCACGAGCCGTTGCCCCGAGAGCACGTTCGCCTCGAACATCCAGCGCCAGTCGTCGGGGTCGCCGTCTTCGATGCGGTCGCTGCCGCGCGCCCCGCCCGCGACGTGCACGAGAGCGTCGAGGCCGCCGGTCTCGCCCAGCCAGGCCGCGAGGGCGGCGATGTCGTCGGCATCCGTCAGATCGGCCGCGCGGGCCACGACGCCCGTCTCGCTCTCCAGAGCAGCCAGCCGATCGGCGCGGCGAGCGACTCCCACGACGTCCCAGCCCCGTGCGCGCAGCAGGCGTGCCGTCGCCTCTCCGATACCCGAACTGGCCCCGGTCACCACTGCGCGTCGCGTCATGGCATCCACGCTACCCGTCCCCTCCGACGTCGAGCCATCGCGTGATGACGGCGGTGTTACGGCACGTGACCCCTGTTGTTGTCGGTGTCGGAGGGGGTCCCTACGCTCGCAGGAGGCCACGGCGACCGCCTCGGCCCCCAGACCAGAGGAGCAGCCATGTCGGCACCCGAGAACTGGCGTTTCGAGACCAAGCAGATCCACACGGGCGCCCAGCCCGACCCGGTGACGAAGGCCCGCGCCACCCCGATCTACCAGACGACGTCGTACGTCTTCGACAACGCCGATCACGCCGCGAACCTCTTCGCGCTGGCCGAGTTCGGCAACATCTACACGCGTATCCAGAACCCCACGCAGGACGTCGTCGAGCAGCGCGTCGCGGGCCTCGAGGGCGGCACCGGCGCCCTTCTCGTCGCCAGCGGCCAGGCGGCCGAGACCTTCGCCGTGCTCAACATCGCGCAGGCGGGCGACCACATCGTGTCGTCGAGCTCGATCTACGGCGGCACCTACAACCTCTTCAAGTACACCCTCGCCAAGCTCGGCATCGAGACGACGTTCGTCGAGAACCAGGACGACCCCGAAGAGTGGCGCGCCGCGGTCCGCCCGAACACGAAGCTCTTCTTCGCCGAGACGATCGGCAACCCGAAGATCAACGTGCTCGACATCCGCACGGTGGCCGACATCGCGCACGAAGCCGGTGTGCCCCTCATCGTCGACAACACGATCGCGACGCCGTACCTCATCCGCCCGTTCGAGCACGGTGCCGACATCATCGTCCATTCGGCCACCAAGTTCCTCGGCGGGCACGGCACCACGATCGGCGGCGTCATCGTCGACGGCGGCCGTTTCCCGTGGTCGGAGCACTCCGACCGCTTCCCGGGCCTCACCACCCCCGACCCCTCGTACCACGGTGCGGTCTACACGCAGGCGGTGGGCGACGGCCTCGCCTACATCATCAAGGCGCGCGTGCAGCTGCTGCGCGACCTCGGCGCCTCGATCTCCCCGCAGAGCGCGTGGCAGCTCATCCAGGGCATCGAGACCCTGTCTCTGCGCGTCGAGCGTCACGTGCAGAACGCGCAGGAGATCGCGGAGTGGCTCGAGTCGCACCCCGACGTCGCCAGCGTCAACTACTCGGGGCTGCCCACCTCACCCTGGTACGCCGCCGCGAACAACTACGCCCCCAAGGGCGTCGGCGCGGTGTTGTCGTTCGAGCTCAAGGGCGGCGTCGAGGCGGGTCGCGAGTTCGTCAACTCGCTGAGCCTGTTCAGCCACCTCGCCAACATCGGCGACGTGCGCTCCCTCGTGATCCACCCCGCCTCGACCACGCACTCGCAGCTCACCCCCGAGCAGCAGCTGACCGCGGGCGTGACCCCCGGCCTCGTGCGTCTGTCGGTGGGCCTCGAGAACATCGACGACCTCAAGGCCGACCTCGACCAGGCCCTCGCCGCCGCGCGGCGCCTGTCGGAGGCTGCTCGCGCCTGAGCTTCGCTCGTGACGACGCCCCGATCCGGCTTCGGATCGGGGCGTCTCGCGTTGTCCGGCGCGGCGGCGCGGAGCGGTCGCGCAGAGCGGCGGCGCAGAGCGGCTGCGCGGAGCGGCTGGGCGGAGCGGCCCGCGAGCGGAGGAATTCCCGGCACGGGAGGACGATGTAGCCGCGTCGCCTCCTCCCCTCCCGGAATCACCTCCGCCGCAGCGAGGGACCCGCCTGCGGTGCGTCGACGCCGGTCACCCCGACGCACACGTACTCCGGCAGAGGTCGCACGGACGGAGGTCGCTCGGACCGGGAGCTACACCTTCTGCCGTGGCCGGAGACTCCCGAGGCCGCCGTCGACACCGAGCACCTGCCCGGTCACCCACGCGTTGTCGGGCGACAGCAAGAACTCCACCGCGCGCGCCACGTCGTCCGGCTCGCCGAGCCGGCCGAGGGGGTGCATCGCCTCCGACACCTTCCGCGACATGTCGCTCGCGGTCAGCTTCTCGGTGAGCCGCGTCTGGACGAGTCCCGGGGCGACCGCGTTCACGCGCAGCCCGTGCGCCGCGTAGCTCGCCGCGGCCGACAGCGTCAGCCCGATCACGCCTGCCTTCGCCGCCGCGATCGCGTCGTGGTTCGGCAGGCCCGCGAGAGCCGCCGCCGAGGACACGAGCACCACGGAGCCCCCGTCGCGCAGGTGGGAACCCGCCGCGCGGACCGCGGCGAACGCGGTCGTCAGCGACGCCGCGATGAGGCCGTCGTACTGCTCGCGTGAGGTCAGGTGCGCCGGCTTGAGGAGCATCGACCCCGCGAACACCGCGATGCCCTCGATGGCGCCCGCCTCGCGCACCGCCTCGTCCACGGCGTCGAAGTCGGTGGCATCCAGAACGAAATCCGGGTCGATGACCGAGGAGTCCCGGGCCGTGGTCAGGACGCGGTGCCCCGCGTCGCGCAGTCGTGCCATGGTCGCACGCCCGATGTCGCTCGAAGCCGCAATGAGGAGGAAGGTCGCCATGCGGCGATCCTCCCCGCTCCCGATGTCGGCGAGCGGGGGCTGGACAACCCCGTCAGGCGGTGGTGAGCGCCGAACGCAGCTTCTCGTTCTCGGCGTGCCAGTCGGGATCGCCCTCCCACAGCTCGGCGAGCTCGCCCTCATCCGACGCCGCGACGGCGAGCGCGGCCACGGCGAGCGCCACCAGCTCGGGCGACGGCGGCGCCACCCGCGCGACGAAGGCCTCGACGCTCTCGGTCGACTCCGGCACCCGCCCGAGACCCCGCGCGACGACGTCTGCGGCGGCGATCGCCGTCACCGCGTCGTCGGAGTCGAGGTCTGCCGGCGCCGCCTCGGCCGCGACGCGCAGGGCATCGCTCACGACACCCCAGTCGCTCGCGTCCTCGAGCTCGTACGCCCAGTCGGCGGCACTGTCGTTTCCGAACGGTTCTGCGCTCCACGTACCCATACGCCGCATCGTAGACCGCGCCTCCGACATCGCCGTAACAGTCCGGTGTGTGTTCCCCGTACCGGAGAGAATGGATGCCATGGACTGGCAGATCTCCGAAGACACGGTGCCGTCGGCGCCGATCACGGAGGCCGACGCCCGCTCCCTGCTCGGTCGCCCTCCCGCCACGGGGGCGTGGCGCGACGGAGACCCGGCGGGCGAGCGCCGGTTCGCCACCTTCGGGGCCTTCGCGACCGAGAACGGCGAGTCCCTGCCCGGATTCCGTCTCGCGTACGAGTCGTGGGGAGAACTCTCGTCCGCCCGCGACAACGCCGTGCTGATCCTGCACGCGTTGACGGGCGACAGCCATGTGCGCGGGGCCGCCGGCCCCGGGCACCCCACCGCGGGCTGGTGGAGCGACCTCGTCGGACCCGGAGCGGCGATCGACACCGATCGCTGGTTCGTGGTCGCCCCCAACATCCTCGGCGGATGCCAGGGTTCCACGGGACCTGCCAGCATCGCGCCGGACGGGTACGAGTGGGCCTCGCGTTTCCCCTACCTGACCATCCGCGACCAGGTCCGCGCGCAGGCGCAGCTGGCCGATGCGCTCGGCGTCGAGCGGTGGGCCGCAGTCGTCGGCGGATCGATGGGCGGGATGCACGCCCTGGAGTGGACGGTCGGGCACCCCGATCGCGTGGAACGTGCCGCGATCCTCTCGGCACCGCCGATCACGACGGCCGACCAGATCGCGCTCAACTCGGTGCAGCTCGACACGATCCGCATGGACCCCCGGTTCGCCGGCGGGGAGTACTACGACTCCGGCGACGGGGACGGGCCGCACCGCGGACTCGCGCTCGCGCGACGGATGGCCCTGTTGAACTACCGCAGCCCCACCGAGCTCAATCAGCGCTTCCAGCGATCCTGGCAGTCGGGCGTGAGCCCGCTCGGGCGCGGCGGCCGGTTCGCGGTCGAGTCGTACCTCGACTTCCACGGCAACAAGTTCACGCGCCGCTTCGACGCCAACAGCTACCTCACGCTCGTCGAGGCGATGAACTCGCACGACGTGGGCCGTGACCGCGACGGCGTCGAAGACGCGCTGCGCCGCGTGACCGCGACCACGCTCGTCCTCGGGATCGACAGCGACCGTCTGTTCCCGATCGACGGGCAGCACCGCATCGCCCGCGGCATCCCGAACACCCTCGACGGAGACGAGGCGGTGGTCCTCGCGAGCGACTTCGGCCACGACGGTTTCCTCATCGAGACCGCCGCCGTCGCCACGCACCTGCGGCGGTTGTTCGCGACCTGAGGGATTCCGGATGCCGGATCCTCGGCATCCGTGCCGCCGGCGTCGCCGCCGGTGCGGTCGTGCCGCCCCGCTCCCCCTAGCCCTCCCTCTCCCCCGGTTGACTGTCCAGAACACGCCGTTATCACCGGGGGCTTTACGGCGTGTCTTGGACACTCGTCGGATGTACGGGCGGCGCGGGCGCAGGGCACGGGCGCGGAGGCGCCGGCGCGCCCTGTGGAGAGTCAGCCCTGCGTCGGGATCGAGCCGGTGATCGCGGTCGTCGCGGCCTCGGCCGCCGGCATCCGGTGCTCGGGGTGGCGGCCGGAACGGTCCTCGACGCGGTACGACACGACGGCGACGACGAGTCCACCCAGGGCGAGGACCGCGCCGACCCACGCAGGGGCGACGAGCCCGAGGCCCGCGGCGATCGCGAGACCGCCGAGGAACGCTCCCAGGCTGTTGCCGATGTTCAGCGCCGAGTGATTGAGGGCGGCGGCGATCGACTGGTTGTCTTCGGCGACGTCCATCAAGCGGGTCTGGATGCCGGGGCTCAGGGCGGCGCCGCAGAACGCGACCAGGAAGGCGAAGACCACGAGGGTGACGATCCACCCGGCGGTGAGCGCCAGACCGACGGATGCCGCGCCGAGCGCCGTGAGACCGATGAAGAGCCAGAAGCGCAGGTCCTTGTCGGCCAGAGCACCCCCGACGACGTTGCCGAGCGTCATCCCGACGCCCACGAGGACGAGGACGAGCGAGACGGCCCACTCCGGCTGCCCCGCCACCTCCGTGATCATGGGGGCGATGTAGCTGTACATCGCGAAGAAACCGCCGAAGCCGACCGCGCCGATGCCGAGCGCGAACCACACCTGCCCGATGCGGAACACCCGGAGCTCGTCGCGCAAGCGCCGTCCGGGGGACCCGGGGTGCTTCGGGACGAACAGGGCGATGCAGATCGTCGCCAGCACGAAGATGCCCGTCACCACCGCGAAGGCCGCGCGCCAGCCGACCTGCTGACCGAGGAGGGTCCCGAGCGGGACGCCCACCACGTTCGCGATCGTGAGTCCGGTGAGGACGAAGGCCACGCCCTTCGCCCGGTTGCCGGGGCCGAGGGCGTCGGCAGCGACGAGAGCGCCGATGCCGAAGTACGCACCGTGCGGGAGACCGGCGAGGAATCGCGACGCCGCCACGAGCTCGAACGTGGGCGCGATCACGGTGAGGAGGGTGAAGAACGCCAGGGCGGCCGCGAGCACGATCATGACCCGATGCCGCGGGAAGCGCGCGACGGACCCCGCGATCGTCGGCGCGCCGACGACCACGCCGAGCGCATAGAGAGACACGAGCCAGCCCGCCTGGGCGATCGCGTCATCCGGTGACGCGGCCCACGCGGTCGGTACGAGCTCGCGAGCGATGTTGGGCAGGAGGCCCATCACCACGAACTCGGTCATACCGATGCCGAAACTGCCGATGGCGAGAGAAAGGAGCGCCCGCATCGCCGCACCTCTCGAGGTCGTCGAAGAGGTCACTCGACGATGGTAATGGTCTCGCACACCACTGTCGAATCGTTTCGAGGGGCGACCGGCAACCTCTCTTCGACGGTGCGACTCGTGCAGGCGACGATGTCAAGCACGACCCCCGAATGAGGCAATGTCGCGGGCACCGACTACGATCCACCTTGGCTGCCGGACGGGGCTCAAGGGGGACGGATGTCATTGGGGAATTCAGTTAAGACGCGACGCGCCCTGCCGCGCGTCATCGCGGCGATGGTCGCCGTCGGCGCGCTCATCACGGTGACGGCCTGCACGAACGGTCAGGCGGAGATCACGCCGACCCGCCTGTTGCAGTCGGTCGCCGTCGGGGTCACCACCGACGCCGCCATCCAGAGCGTCACCTCGACGACGATCGCCATCGGCAGTTCACCCTCGGAGACGAGCAGCGAATCGGCCACATTCACCCCGGCCGACGTCGCCGACGACATCCCCGTGCGCATCCGCACGTCGTACCGCACGGCCGACTCGAGCGGCACGGATCTGAGCGATCTCTCGGGCTATTCCGGCCGTGTCGAGATCGACGTCACGGTCGAGAACCTCACCGTCAAGCCCCAGCAGCTCACCTACGACGCGGCCGGCCAATCGCGCACCCGCGAGGCGCTCGTCGGCGCGCCGCTGACGATCGCCGCGTCCACGGTCCTCGGCGGGGTCGCCCCGAGCCGCGTGGTCATCGACTCCGACACCGACTCGACCGTGACCAACGGGGTGCTGAGCCGGTCCGACGACGGCGACGCGGTGGTGCAGTGGGCATCGCTGCTCGCCCCGCCTTCCGGGCGCGCGAGCAGCACCCTCACCCTCGTCGCCGACGTCGACGACTTCTCCGTGCCGGCGTTCGACATCGCCGTCCAGCCGGGGATCTCGACCGATGCCTCGATGGGCGGCGTCCTCGACGCGGCGTTCAACGACGACCCCACCTCCCCGCTCGCGCTCCAGCGCCGCACGATCGAGGTCGTCGCCGCGGTCAACGACGTCCTGGGGCGCGCCGGCACGACCATCACCGAAGTGCGGACGAACCTCGAGAGCACGGCCGACACCCTCGGTGTGCGCACGGCGCGCGAGCTCGCCGACAGCACCACCTCGCTGGGAACGTCGATGCGCGGCCTGACCGCCCAACTGACGGGTCTGCAGTCCGATCTCTCGAGCACGGTGAACAGCACCAACTCGGCGGTACTGCAGCAGCTCGGCAGCGCCCTCTCGGCCGTCGACGGCATGCTGGGCGACACGAGTGCGCCACCGCCCCCGTCGACCCAGACGGGCAGCGGGTGCTCCACCAGCTCGACCATCCCGGGCGAGGCGAACACCATCTACGGCAACATCCAGCGGCTCGCGGTCGAACTCGACAACTACGCCTCCGCCGCGGACGACTGCAAGGGAGAGGTGCAGAACGCTCTGCGCCAGACGATCGGCCCGGACTCCCCCGACGCCGACTCCTGCCAGAATCCGTCGACCACGTGCGCGCTGTTCAGCGCTCAGGGCGAGGTCACCGCGACGCTGGCCCAGCTGGTCGTCGACGGGCGGGAGCTCGTGGACTCGCTCAAGCCCGAGCTGATGGCCTCGGTCGTCACGCAGTACGACCAGACGTCGTCCGCGGTCGAGGCGGTCCAGGCTGCGACCAAGAAGGTCTCCGACGGCCTCCCCGACGGGACGGTTCCGCAGTCGCTGGGCGAGGTCGGCTCCGCGCTCGACGCCCTCTCCGGCTCGCTGGGGTCGCTCAATGCGGCACTGTCGAATGTGAACCAGATCGCGGGGGCCGCGCGGGATCAGCTCGGCTCGGTCGACCAGCAGGGATCGATCCGCGAGCAGGCCGCCCGCCTCGCCGACAAGCTGTGCACGCTCGTCGACAACGGGGGAGACAACGGCGGCGGCAACGGCGGCGGCGGGAACAACGGCGGCGGCGACTCCGACGGCGGGGACAACGGCGGCGGCGGGAACGGCGGCTCCGAGGGGGAATCCGGCGAGCGCTCGTTCTCCTCCCCCATCTTCGTCGGCCCCTCCCTCGACTACGTCAACCGCCTTCGCGCGTACATCACCTCGGAGGGATGCCAGGGCGGCACTCTGCAGACGCCGGAGGGCTACTCCGCACCGCTCCTGGACCGCCTGACCGACGACACGCAGGCGTGGAAGAGCGTGATCGAGCAGACGAGCTCCGACGGGCAGCTCGGCACCGCCATCTCCGGCCTGCTCGCCCAGACATCGGCCGTCCGCGAGGCGGTGGGCCGCATCGGTTCCGCCGCGTCGGGTGGCGACCAGAACCTGACCGCGCTGGTCACGGCCCTGTCCGAGTCGACCGACGCCCTCGCCAGCCAGAGCACCGAGCTGGATCAGCGCATCAGCGCCCTGAAGAAGCAGCAGGACGGCCTCGGCCCGAGCATCGAGCGCGCCTTCGCGGACGCCGACGCCGAGGCGGCTGAGAAGGTCTCGGCCCTCATCGAGGAGCAGGTGCGCGTCATCTCGGCCCGGGGGAAGACGGATGCCGCGACGATCGGCGCCATGTTCGACCGCTCGGTGGCCGGTCTCACCTCGACCTCGGCGGACATCGCGGACAGCGGCAAGAAGACCGTGGAGTCGCAACGCGACGACCTCGCGGCGGCCGGCCAGGCGATCTCGCAGAGCGTCTCGGCCCAGACCCTCTCGTCGCTGTCGACCATCTCGTCGAGCATCGGCGCGGCCACCCGCGACACGGACGGCGCGTCCTCTCTGCTGCAGGCCGACCTGAACAAGGTGCTCCTCGACCTCGGCGACCGCCAGGTCAACGGCTCGGGACTCCTCGGGTCCATGGTCACCAGCGCCGCGAAGGTCGACACGGCCGACGTGCAGCTCGCCCTGGCCTCCCAGCAGGCGCAGGGGTACGCCAACGTGCGCTCGCAGGACGTCGCCGGCATCCTGCTCCAGCAGGCGCAGACGCAGGCCTCGCTCGAAGCCGGGGGCAAGCTGCCTCCGTTCCACATCGAGGCGCCCGCCGGCGCCGCGACGCAGACGGTGTACACGTTCCGGATCGGAGACGGCAAATGAAGCGTCGCAGCGTCGCCCTGATCGCCGCGGGAGCGGCCGTCGTCCTCGTCGCCGCGGGCTTCACGACGTGGTCGCTGACCCGCCCGACCGAGGCGCAGGCGATCGGATCCATTCCGGTGGCGATCTCCGCACCGGTCCCCGACGACCTGACGATCGGCGTGGTCGTCTCCCTCTCCTCCGTCCCGGGCGAAGGAGCGGAATGGAAGGATGCCGCGAACGGAGCCGTCGTGGCGGCTCGGCGGCTCGCGCTCGGCGGCCACCAGGTCACCGTCCGCGCGGTCGACGACAAAGGCACGGTCGACGGGGCGCGCGCAGCCGCTCAGCAGCTCGTCGACGACGGGGCGTCCGGCATCGTCGTCGCCACCAGCGGATCCCACGTGAGCGGTGCCGTCGAGGTCGCCCGCACGGCCGGGGTCCCCGCGGTCCTCCCCTACGCCACCGACGGTTCGCTCGCCGGCGACGGCGTGTGGATCACCGGTCCCACGACCGACGCGATCAGCGCGGCGCTTCCGGCCGCGCTGAAGGGCGCCTCCTCGGTCTTGCTCGTCGACGCGGGTTACGGCACTCCCGCCGGCCTCTCCCCCGCCGCCGTGGTGCCGTTCGCCGCCGGTGGGGACGTCGAGGCCTTCCGTGCCGCCGTCGCGGCCGCCCGGGAATCGCGGCCCCTCGACGCCGTGCTCGTCAACGGCCCCGCGACCACGCAGGCCAGCGTCATCCAGCTCCTCCAAAGCGAGGACGCCGATCTTCCGATCGTCGTCACCCCCGAGGCCACCTCCCCGGCGTTCTCCGAGGCGCTCGTCAGCGCCGGCGGCACGCTGTCGACGGAGCTGACCACGGTCGGTGCCGGGTGGAGCGACACGGTCGCCCTGTCCTCCGACGCCGACGGCCGAGCGATGTCGGCGTTCCTCGCGGGAGTGCGCGTCGTCTCCGACGATTCCTCGGCGACGGCTCTCTTCGAGGACCGCTCGTTCGCCTCCGTCGCCGGCCTCGCCGATTCGCGCAGCCACGACGCCACCGTGCTCGTGGCGCTCGCCGCGGCCTCCGCCGGGAGCACCGAGCCCTCGGCGGTGTCCTCCGCGCTGAGCACGCTGTCGGCAGGGCCCGGCGACGGCCTCGCCGGTCCCGCGCTCGACGGCACCCGGCCCACCGCCCTGGTCCCCGCGGTCGCTCCGCTGTACTCGGCAGACCAGAACCTGGGCCTGCGCCCCCTCTCCGCCGACACGACCGCGCCGCTGGTGTGGTTCGCCGGACAGGCCGACTGATCCCCTCCCGGAGGCTCCGATGCGTCTGCTGATCGCGATCGACGAAGACGAGCAGGTGGTCGACCTCGCCCGTCACCGCAGTCAGGCCACCCTGGCCGAACTCATCTCGGCGGCGACCGGACGCGATCTCGCGCCCGAGACCCTCGTTTCCGTCGACGCCCAGCGGCATCCGGCCTCCACCGAGCTGACCGAGGTCCTGCTGCTCGAAGGCACCCGGATCGCCCTCTCGGAGCCGCGCCGGCCGAAGCCGGCGACCGACTGGACGGCGACGCTGTCCGGCGGCCTTCATGCCGGACCGATCGTCGACGTCCCGCGAGGGCGCGCTCTCATCGCGGGCCGTTCCCCCCAGGCCGACCTGATGCTGCCCACCACGAGCGCTTCGTGGGAGCACTTCTCCGCCGTCCGTGACGAGGGCGGCCTGCGCGTCGAGGACCGCGGCTCGACGAACGGCACCCTGGTCGACGGCACCGAGACGGGCGAGGGCGGGACCGCCGTCGAAGAGCCGGCCGTCGTCATCGCCGGGGGCACGAGCGTCCTCCTCCGCCCGTCGATCGCGGAGGCCGGGGCCCCCGAACCCGGCTCGCTCCACAACATCACCCCCGCCGCGACCGCGCCCTTCAACCGTCCGCCGCGTCCGGGACGGCCGCCCGAGCCCGACCCCATCACCCCGCCGACGCGTAAAGACGTGCCACCCGCCTCGAAGTTCAGCATCATCACGGTCGCCGCACCCCTCGTGCTGGCGTTCGTCATGGTGCTCATGCTCGGAGACGCCCGGTACGCGATGTTCGCCGCGCTCAGCCCGGTCCTGGGCGTCGGCGTGTGGTTCGAGCAGAAGCGCCGCCATACCAAGAACGTCAAAGAAGAGGACGAGCGGTTCACCCAGGCCCTCCAGACGCTGCGCGACGACATCGCGTCGGCCGGGCAGGCCGAGAAGGCCCGGAGAATGGATGCCATTCCCGACCCGGCCACGACCCTCCGACGCGCCGCCATCCCCGCGACGACCCTCTGGCAGCGCCGCGCCAGCTCGCCCGACCTCCTGGCGCTGCACGCCGGCATCGGGGACGTCCCCTGGCGACCCGCCGTCGACGAGCGCTCGGGCACCCGTCTCGAGGACGACGTGCGCGAGATCCTCGACTCCGCGACCATCCCCTCCGCGCCGGTGGAGATCGACCTCACCGCGGGCGGAGTGGTGGGCATCGTGGGCGACCGCGACGGGGCTCTGGCCCTGGCTCGGAGCCTCGTCGTCCAAGCCGGCATCCACGTCGGTCCGGCCGACCTGACCGTCGGCGTCTTCTGCGACGCGGGCCGTTCACCGGAATGGGCCTGGGCCGGCTGGCTCCCCCACACGCGCCGCCAGGGCACCGGCACCCAGGAGCGCTGGATGTCCGACAACCGCGAGCGCAGCACCGACCTTCTCCGGGGCCTGCGGGACGGCATCCACGACATCCCGACGGCAGCGGTGCTGCTCGTGCTGGACTCCGACGTGCTCACCGAGGGACGCAACGCGCCCGCCCGCGAGCTGCTCGGCCACGGTCGCCCCGACGGGACGACCACGCTCTCACGCGACCGTCAGGGCGTGCAGGTGTCGGGCATCGTCATCGCCTCGTCCGAGGAACAGCTCCCCGCGGCGTGCACCGTCGTGGTGCGGGTCGCCCCGGACGCCGCGGCCACCGTCACCCGCCCCGGAGACCTCGTGACGGTCGACGACGTCATCCTCGCCGGCATCGACATCGACACCGCCGCCGCCGGAGCACGCGACGTGGCCCGCTTCGACGACCCCGAGCTCGTGGTGCCCGGAGCAGCCCTCCCCGGGCTCGTGCGTCTTCCCCCGCTCCTCGGCATCGACGAGGTCAACGCGACCACGGTGCGGGAGCTCTGGACCAACGCCCGCGGCATCACGGCTCCGATCGGCATGGGCGAGGGCGGCACGATGGAGCTCGACCTCGTGCACGACGGCCCGCACGGCCTCGTGGGCGGTACGACAGGTTCGGGAAAGAGCGAGTTCCTCCGCTCCCTGGTCGCGGGCCTCGCGCTCCGCAACGACCCCACCCGCCTGAGCTTCATCCTCATCGACTTCAAGGGCGGTGCCGCGTTCGCCGCCTGCGAGCGACTGCCGCACACCATCGGCACGATCAGCAACCTCGACGAGCAGCTCGCCGACCGCGCCCTGCGCTCCCTCGAAGCCGAGATGCGGCGACGTCAGCGCATCTTCGCCGCCGCCGGCGAGGGCGTCGACAACCTCGACGCCTACCTCGCGACCAAGCCGGCCGAGCCGATGCCGCGCCTGCTGCTCGTCGTCGACGAGTTCGCCATGCTCGCCAAGGACTTCCCCGACGTCCTGTCGTCGCTCGTGAGCGTCGCGGCCGTCGGTCGTACGCTCGGCGTCCACATGATCCTGGCGACGCAGCGTCCCGCGGGTGTCGTCAACGACGACATCCTCGCGAACACCAACCTGCGCGTCGCTCTGCGCGTGCAGAGCCGCGACGACTCGAACAACGTCATCGGCGTGCCGGCGGCATCCGCGATCGGTCGCGCCCAGCGCGGTCGCGCCTATATCAAGCGCGGCCAGGACGACATCGCCCCCGTGCAGACCGCCCTGGTGACCGGGCAGTCGGAGCGCGCGGTCGTCGAGGCCGTCGAGCTGCAGCCGGTCACGTTCTCGGGGATCGCCCCCGCGCCGCGGACGACCGTGGTGGACGAGTCCGCGACCGATCTCGACGTCGTGATCGACGCCATCCGGGCCGCCGCCGACGAGGCGGGCATTCCCGCCCCGCGACCCGTGTGGCCCGAGGCGCTGGGCTCCCGCGTCCCGCTGGCCGGCTTCGGCGACGACGCGGGCTCCGCGACGGTCGGCGGCGTCCAGGGCGCCGAGGTCTTCTTCGCCCTGGCCGACGAGCCGGACAGCCAGCGCCAGGTCGCCGCCGGGTGGAACCTGACGCGCGGCAACCTCCTCGCGGTCGGCATCCCCGGCAGCGGCACGAGCACCGCGCTGTCCTCGATCGCGCTCGCTCTCGCGGCCGAGTCGCACCCCGACGACCTCGACATCCTCGTCCTCGACGCCGGCGCCCGCGACCTCGCCCCCCTCGCCGACCTCCCGCACACGGTGGCCTATGTCGGCGCCGGGGGTGGCGCTCGCGAACAGCAGGCGCGGTTCCTCCGCCACCTGCGCGCCGACCTCGAACGCCGCCGCGCCGACGAAGGGCAGCGTCGTCGCGCGGTCGTGCTCATCGACGGTCTCGCGGCGCTCCGCGACGAGTTCCAGGACCACGAGGGCCAGCAGCTCCTGGACGGCCTCTACCGCGCGTACGCCGACGGTCCCGAGCTGGGGATGCACTTCGCCGTGTCCACGACGCGCGCGAAGGCGGTTCCCTCGGCCATCGACGAAGTGACCACCCAGAAGTGGATGTTCCGCCTGGCCGATCCCTACGACTACACCTCGGCGGGTCTGCGTCCCAAGGACGCCCCGGCCTCCGTCCCGGGCCGCTGCGTGCTGGCCGAGACCGCTCGGCAGGCGCACGTGGCCACCCCCGCCGTGGGGCTGGTGGACGCGGTCGCTCAGGTGAAGGCGACCTACGCCGGCATCGCCGCGAAGGCCCCGGTCGTCGGACGCCTCCCCGACCAGGTGGGCATCACCGAGCTCGGGGCGACCGCGGAGCTGGGCCAGGAACCCTGGCGCCTCCCGATCGGTATCGCCGAGGCCGACCTCGCCCCCGCCTTCCTCGAGGTCTACGAGGGCGAGCACGTGCTCGTCGCCGGCCCCGCGCGATCGGGCAAGTCGACCCTTCTCCTCGCGATCGCGCAGGCCCTGCGGGCGGCTCCGGATGCCACGGCCCCGGTGACCGTGTGGGGCGTCTGCGGCCGTCGCTCGCCGTTGGCCACGGCCGACCTCGACCGCGTGGTCGTCGGCGCCGACGAGGTCCCGGCGCTCGTGGCATCCGTCCGCCTCGAACGGGGACCGGTCGTCATCCTCGTCGACGACGCGGAGTCCTTCGAGGACACCGATCAGTCGCTCGCGAGCCTGCTCACGATGACGCAGCAGCACGTGCTGGTGATCGCCGCGGGGCGCTCCGCCGACCTGCGCGGGCAGTACTCGGGCTGGACGAAGACGCTGCGCAAGTCGCGCTGCGGCGTGCTGCTGCAGCCCGATGTCGACTACGACGGCGACCTGCTGGGCGTGACCCTCCCCCGCCGCGCCCCCGTGGCGGTCACGACCGGGCGCGGATACGCGTGCGTCGCGGGTGCGGCGCGCTTCGTCCAGGCCGCGGGTCCGTCGGTCGCGGTCCCCGCGGGCTGAGCCGGGGTGCGGCTGGAGTCCCGTGCGGCCTCAGCCCCGGCGCGGCCTCAGCCCTGGCGAGGCCTCAGCCCCGCGCGCCCTCACCGCGTCGTGATGCCGAACGGCGGGCTCACCAGGTCGGTGAAGTTGCCCACCCGCGCACGCACCGTGCAGTCCGGGGCGACCGACAGTGCGGTCACGACGAGCCCGTCCGACGAGACGGTCAGCGCTCCCGCGCAGCCGTCGCTGAAGCGCACTCCCGCCGTCCCTCCGGCGACGGCATCGAGCATCGCGCTCGGCGCCCCCACGGAGGGGCTCGTGAAGAGAGGGTTCACCGGATCGGGTCCGCTCGGCCAGACCGGGAGGAGCGTGACCGGCAGCGCCGTTCCGCCGACGGTACGCGCGGGCGTCGTCACCTGGATGTCGCGCAGACGCTGCACGGGATAGGAGGCGCCCGAGACCTCGGCATCCGAGACCGCTTCGGTCGTGGCCGCGGCGGCCGCCTTCAGCCACCCGTCCACGGCCTCTTGCCCGGCGAGCGCGAGGGAGACCTGGGCGGTGACGGTGACGGTGTCCTGCGTCGGGACGGTCACGCCCTCGACGCTCCATCCGCAGTTCACCGAGATCCCCGTGACGCTCGCCTGGTTGCGGGTCACCGTGGCGTCCGACCAGGTCACCGCGGGGCACGCGTCGGACGTCGCGGCGCCCGGCAGCACCTCGAGGAAGGGGCCGGTCAGGGGCGCGTTCTGCGCGCCGTACTCGATCGTGACCGTCGCGAGCTTCTTCTCCGGGTCGTAGCTGACCGAGCGGCTCACGCTGAGGCCGGTCGGCAGAGCCCGATCCTGCTGGCTGGCGGTCACGACGGGACCGGCTGCGGCCGGTGCGGCCTCGCCCGCGGGCGGGCGCAGGAGCATGAACGCGGCGACGGCGGCGACGACGACCACCGCGGCGCCTCCGATCCACAGGGCGCGACCGCGTGGCATCCGCGCCCAGAAGGAGGTCTTCGCCGCCGGTTCCTCGGGAAGAGGAGCGGGCGCCTCGCGGCGCGGCATCGGCCGCAGGACCGTCGCCTGGCCGGCGGCACCGAGGTCGGGGGCGGGCTCGTCGGCGGGGAGGTCGACCGGGTCCGGGGCGCTCGGGGTCACGCCCCGGAGCACCGTCGCGGGCCGCTCCGCCTCGGCGAAGCCCTCGGGGGCGGCGGCGGGCGCCAGAGCCGGCAGCGTCGCCACCGCGGCTTTCAGGCCCCGAAGGCCCTCCGCGGCCTCCGCGGCCGAGGGACGCTCACTCGGAGCCTTCCCGAGCAGGCGGTGCAGCACGCACCACACGTCGTCCGGCACGTCGAGACGGGGCGCCTCCGCGCTCACGTGCCGGTACGCCACCGTGAAATCGGTCCCCGGACCGGCGAACGGGGTGCGACCCGAGAGGAGTTCGTAGAGCAGGATGCCGGCCGCGTAGACGTCGCTCGGAGGTCCCGCCTCGCCGAGCGTGACGAGTTCGGGCGACATGTACTCAGGCGTGCCGATGATCGCGGTCGTCGAGCGCCGACGCTCGTCGAGGACACGCGCGATGCCGAAGTCGACCACGCGGACCGCGGCGCCGGGATCGGTCTGGTCCCCCTCCGCGTCGCGCGCGAGGAGGACGTTGTCCGGCTTGATGTCGCGGTGGACCGTGCCGACCGCGTGCGCGGCCGCGAGGGCGTCGAGCACGGCGGCGGTGAGGGCGACGGCCTGGGCAGGCGGGAGCGTTCCCCGTTCGTCGAGGGCGTCGCGGAGGCTTCCCCCCTCGACCAGATCCATGACGATCGCCAGACGCTCGCCCTCGACCACGAGGTCGCGCACCGCGACGACGTGCGGGTGCCGCAGGCGCGTGAGCACCGTGCGCTCGCGGATGAAGCGTTCGACGAGCTCGGCATCCTGGGCGTGCTCACGTCGGAGCACCTTGGCGGCGCGCATGGATTCGTCGCGCACGTCGCGCACACGCCAGACCTCGCCCGCGGCGCCGGATCCGATCCGATCGACGAAACGGTACGACGCGCCCAGCGCGTCACCGATCTCCGGTTCCACCCGACCCCCCGCTCTCCCTGTCCCAATTTATCCGGCCGCGCGCGAGGTTTACGCCGCTTGCGCGACGCACCTCGCCGCGGCAGGGATGCCGCACGGGGTTAGCGCGGGGTCACTCGGCCGAGGCGTCGTCGATCGCGCGCTCGAGGCGCTCGATCTTGCCGTCGATCTCGCCCGTGTGCCCGGGCCGGATGTCGGCCTTGAGCACCAGCGACACACGGGAGCCGTAGGGCAGGACGGCGTCGGTGGCGCGCTTGACGACGTCGAAGACCTCGTCCCACTCCCCCTCGACCTCGGTGAACATCGAGGTCGTGCGGTGCGGGAGACCGGAGGCGCGGACGACAGCGACCGCCGCGGCGACGGCCGCGTGCACCGACCCGTCGGGGTTCTCGGCAGACAGGCTGCCCGTTCCGGACGGGGCGACGGAGAAGGCGACGAGCATGGTGTCGAGGTTAGTCGGCCGTCGCCGCCATCACGGGGGCCTTGCGGCCGGTCACGAGTTCGCGGAGATCCGCCGGACGCGCGACGCGGCCCACCGGCACGCGGACCACGCGCACGATCGCCCAGACCATCAGCACGAGGGCGAGCACGTTGCGGGCCTCGAGCAGGAAGACCGGGAACGGCGCGGGGTGGGTGGCCATCAGCCCGTCGTAGACCATCGGGTACATCCACTGGGTGAGTCCCGCGATCACCAGGGTGAGCGCGGCGAGGCCGTACCAGCGGCGGCGATCGATCATCAGGCCCAGGATCACGGGGGCGAACACCCACACGTAGTACTGCGGCGAGCCGACCTTGTTGAGCGCGATGAACGCCGTCACCAGCGCGAGCGCGAGCGGCGGGAAGAGCGCGACGAACGTCGCTCCGGCCCAGAGCTTGCGCGCCCCGACCACCGCAACCCCCGCCATGACGAGCAGCATGAGTGGGGTCATGATCGCGATGACCGGGTCCACACCCGGACCGGTCACCTGGAAGGTGAGCACGCCGCCGTCGTAGTAGACCTCGGAGCCTGGCACGTAGAAGGAGGCGAGGATCATGTACAGCCCGCCGACGGGGGCCTCCATCTGGATGCCGCGGGAGGTCTGATCGCCGACGAACCCGAGGACGAAGGGCGCCCCGCCCAACGCCACGACGGGGATGACCGTGGCCAGCGACACCGCGACCGCTCCCCACACCAGGGCGAGTCGGCGACGCACGACGATCAGGCCCGCGGCGAGGATCGCGGCCGGCCAGACCTTCATCCACACCGCGATCGACAGCAGGACAGATGCCAGGAACGGCCGACGCACGAGCCAGATGCTGCCCAGGATCGCGAACGGCACCGTGATGCCGTCGATGCGGTAGAGCCCCACGGGTCCGATGAGCAGGATCGCGGCGAGCCAGAACCAGGCGCCGAGGACGCGACCCCGCGAGCGCCCCTTGCCGACGAGGACGACGAAGGCGACGAGGTTCGCCAGGGCCACGGTGAGCGCCCACGCGGGGGTGTAGGTGATCGCCCACGCGAACACCCACGCGAAGGTCATGGGCAGGAAGGCGAGCTGCGGGTAGATCCACTTCTCGGTGATGCCCGGCCACTCCCACGTCGCCGAGCGCGTGCAGGACGTGACGTCGATGCCGCCGAACAGGGCGCAGCGCGACCAGGGTTCGTACACGAGGTACACGTCGCCCATGGGCTCGTTGGGCTGCTGATAGCCCAGGATCGCCACGGTGACGTGCACGGCGACGAACGCGATCAACAGGGGAACGACACGCCTCAACACCGCCTCATCCTAAGCGGGCGGCCCCTTCCGCCCCGGACGGGGACCCGTCCTCGCGGGGCCGCGGGCGGTCAACCGTTACGCGATCGAGTCCGACAGGAGCCCCGCCACGACCCGGGGCAACGCCTCCGCGACGTCGAGCGCGGTGATCGGTCCGCCCCCTCCCCCGTGGACTCCGGATGCCACCCGCCCGGCCGTCCCGTGCAGCCACGCGGCCGTGGCCGCACACGCGGCGAGGTCGTCGAGGCCGACGCGATCCGTGGCGACCGCTCCCGCCGTCACGGCGCCGAGCACGCCCGCGAGCACGTCCCCGGTTCCCGCGGTCGCGAGCCAGGGTGTCCCCGCACTCACCCGGCGGATCCACCCGTCTGCGGTCGCGACGATCGTCGTCGCCCCCTTCAGCAGCACCACGCCCCCGAAGGCCGCGGCCGTCTCGAGCGCCGCCTCCTCCCGCGCGTCGTCCTCCCGCGCGTCGTCGTCGGCATCCGTCCGCGACAGCCCGAGATCCGCGCGCAACCGGTCGAGCTCGCGGGCGTGCGGCGTCACGATCACCGGAGCCGTGGCCCCGACGACGAGGTCGAGAGCGCCCGCGTCCACCACGACGGGAAGATCGTCGTTCAGGATGCCGCGCAGCGCCGCCGTCTCCGCGGCGTCGCGCTCGGCGGCATCCGTCCCCGATCCGATCACCCAGGCCTGCACGCGCCCGTCGGCGGTCACGGTCTCGGGCCGACGCTGCAGCACGAGGTCCTGCGCGCGCTCGGGTCCGAGGTAGCGCACCATGCCCGTGCCGGTGCGCCACGCCGCCTCGACGCCGAGCATCGCCGCGCCCGGGTACCGGGCTGAGCCGGTGCGCAGCCCCACCACCCCCCGGGAATACTTGTCGTCGTGCGCCGTTGGTCTCCGCAGGACGCGGGCGGCATCCTGCCCGGTCCATTCCTTCGCCGTCATGGCGTCACCATAGAACGCAAAGGTCCGATGTGAGCACCCTCTTCACACCTCTGTCCCTCCGCGGTATCGAGACGCGCAACCGCCTGTGGGTGTCCCCCATGTGCCAGTACAGCGCGACCGAGGGGATGCCGAACGACTGGCACCACGTCCACCTCGCGCAGTTCGCGGCCGGCGGCGCGGGACTCGTGATCGCCGAGGCGACCGCCGTCTCCCCGGAGGGACGCATCTCCCCCGACGACGTCGGCCTCTGGAACGACGCGCAGGTCGAGGCCTGGGCCCCGATCGTCGCGGCGATCCGGGCGCGCGGATCCGTCGCGGGCGTGCAGCTCGGCCACGCGGGACGCAAGGCCTCGACCACGTCACCCCTCACCGGCGGCCGCGGCAGCGTCTCGCCCGCCGACGGCGGCTGGACCACCGTCGCGCCCTCGGCGCTCGCGTACGACTCCTTCGCCGCGCCGGTCGCGCTGGACGCCGCCGGCATCGAGAAGGTCGTCACCGATTTCGCGGATGCCGCCCGCCGCGCCGTCGCGGCCGGGTTCCAGGTCGTGGAGGTCCACGCCGCCCACGGGTACCTCCTGCACCAGTTCCTCTCGCCGCTGACCAACCACCGCGACGACGAGTACGGCGGGTCCTTCGAGAACCGTGTCCGCCTCGTCGTGCGCGTGACCGAGGCCGTCCGCGCCGCCGCTCCCGACGCCGCCGTCTTCGTGCGGTTCTCGGCGACCGACGCCGCCGAGGGCGGATGGGACGTGGCCGACACCGTCGCCGCGTCCCGCCTGGTCGCCGCAGCGGGCGCCGACCTCATCGACGTCTCGAGCGGCGGTCTCGTGCCCGAGCAGCACATCGTGCCCGGCCCCGGGTATCAGGTCGACTACGCGGCGACCGTCCGGCGGGAGACCGGCCTCCCGGTCGCCGCCGTCGGCATGATCGACGACCCGACGTTCGGCGAGCAGATCCTCGCGGACGGCCGGGCCGACGCGATCCTGTCCGGCCGCGAATGGCTCCGCGACCCGCACTACGCGCTGCGCGCCGCCGCCGCCCTGGGCGACGACGTCCCCGCCCCCGCGCAGTACGTCCGCGCGTACTGACCCCCGCGCCGCCGGGCGTGCTCCGATCGCCGAGAGGCCCGTTCCTCGCAGTTTTCGGCGTCATAGCTGCGAGAAACGCGACGATCTGCGAGGTCCGCGCTGCGAGACACGGACATTGGATGCCACGAGGCCGAGGCCCCGTGGCATCCGGTGTTCGAAGGTCAGGCGAAGCGGCGGCGCGCGGTGGCGTCCTGCACCTCGCCGACGAGCTCCTCGATGACGTCCTCGAGGAAGAGGACGGCCCGCACGTCGCCCGCGTCGTCGCGCACCTGCGCGAGGTGACGGCCGGAGCGGCGCATGAGCGCGAGGGCGTCCTCGAGGTCGGTCATCTCGAGCACCGACACCATGTGATGGATGCGCTTGCTCGGGATGGGACGCGCCATGTCGGCATCCGACCCGTCCGCCGCGCGGAGGACGTCCTTGAGGTGCACGTAGCCCGTGGGGTGGCCGGCCTCGTCGACGATCACGTACCGCGAGTAGCCGTGCTGAGCCACCGCACGCTCGATCTCCCCCGGGGTCGTCCGCTCCGGAAGCGTGACGAGCTCGGCCATCGGCACAGCGATGTCGGCGGCTTTCTTCTCGGTGAACTCCACGACGGCCGTGACCGTGCCGGACGCGTCGTCGAGGACGCCCTCCCGGCGCGACTGGTTCACGATGGTGGCGACCTCGTCGAGGGTGAAGGTGGATGCCGCTTCGTCCTTCGGCTCGACCCGGAACAGCCGCAGGACGTGGTTCGCGATCCAGTTCAGGGCCACGATGATCGGGTGGAACGCCTTCGAGACCGCAACGAGCGGCGGGGCGAGCATGAGCACCGCGCGGTCGGGCAGCGAGAACGCCAGGTTCTTCGGAACCATCTCCCCGAAAACGACGTGCAGGTACGACACCAGCAGCAGGGCGACGACGAAGCCGACCACGCCGACGGCCGCCTCGGGCAGCCCCGTGAGACCCAGCGGGCCCTCGAGCAGATGGTGGATCGCCGGCTCCGAGACGTTCAGGATCAACAGCGAACAGATCGTGATGCCGAGCTGGCACGTGGCCAGCATGAGCGTCGCGTGCTCCATCGCGTACAGCGCGGTCTTGGCCGCGCGCGAGCCCCGCTCCGCGAGCGGCTCCACCTGCGAGCGACGCGCCGAGATGACGGCGAACTCCGCGCCGACGAAGAAGGCGTTGGCGACGAGGAGGACGACCAACCAGGCGATTCCTGCCCAATCGCTCATCGCTGGTCACCCCCCTTCGCCGCGCGCACGAGGTCGCCGATGTTCTCCTCCACGGGGTTCGCCGTGTACTGGACGCGGTCGACGCGGCGGCCGTCCATGCGATTGACGGTCAGCACGCCCTCCTCGATGTCGACGGTGTCGCCCACCGCGGGGATCCTCTCCAGCGTGGCCATGATGAAGCCGCCCACGGTGTCGTAGGCCTCCCCCTCCGGCACCCGCACGCCCGCACGGTCCAGGGCCTCGTCGGGACGCAGGTCGCCGGGGAACGTCAGCGAGACGGCCGTCCGCACCACTCCGGCGCGCGAGCGGTCGTGCTCGTCGAGCACCTCGCCCACGATCTCTTCGACCAGGTCCTCCAGCGTCACGATGCCGGCGGTCCCACCGTACTCGTCGACGACAATGGCCATCTGGTAGCCGCGCGAGCGCAGCTCCGACACCAGGGCATCGAGGTGCACCGTCTCGGGGACCCGCAGCGGCTCCGTCGCGAGAGCTGCCACCGGCACCTCTCCGCGCTTCTCACGGGGCACCCCGATCGCGGCCTTCAGGTGCACGACGCCGACGATGTCGTCCATCGACTCGCCGTACACCGGGAAGCGGCTGTGCCCGGTCCGCCGGGCGAGCTGCACGACGTCGTCGGTGGGGTCGCCCGCGGCGAGCGCGTGCACGCTCGGGCGCGGCGTCATGACGTCGGCCGCGCTCAGGCGCGCGAAGGTGAGGCTGCGATCCAGCAGCGATGCGGTGTCCTTCTCGAGCATGCCGGCGCTCGCCGATCGCTTGACGAGGCTCGACAGCTCTTCGGCGGATCGGGCTCCCGACAGCTCTTCCTTGGGCTCGACGCCCATCGCGCGCAGCACTCCGTTGGCGCTGCCGTTGAGCACCACGATCGCCGGCTTGAAGACCGCGGTGAAGGCGACCTGGAAGGGCATGACGAGCTTCGCCGTCTGCCGCGGGATGGCGAGCGCGAAGTTCTTGGGGACGAGCTCGCCGAGGATCATCGACAGCACCGTTGCGAACCCGACGCCGATCACGGCGGCGACGGTCACGGTGACCGCCTCGGGCAGCCCCCACGATTCGAAGACCGGACGCAGCAGGTTCGAGATCGCCGGCTCCATCGTGTAACCGGTGAGCAGCGTCGTCAGGGTGATGCCCAACTGCGCGCTCGAGAGGTGCGTCGAGGTGATGCGCAGCGCATCGATCGTGAGCGACAGGCGGGTCTCGCCCGCCTCGCGTCGGGCTTCGAGGTCGGCGCGGTCGAGATTGACCAGCGCGAATTCACTCGCGACGAACAGACCGGTTCCCACCGTGAGCAGAAGCCCCACGCCCAGCATGACGTAATCCATCAGTCGTCACCTCCGCTCGATCGGGGATCGGCGTCGGAGGAGGGTCGTTGGGGCCTGGGTCTACAACTGGGAGGGTCGTCCATCGTGCGGACGATTCTAAGGCAGCACGGCGCCCCTCGCGGCCGGTTCGGCGAGATCCGCCGCCCGGGCAGGATGGAGGAATGGATGCCACTCCCTCGGCGCACGCGCGCGCTCTGTCCGCCGAGGCCGCCGTCGTCCGCCGTTACGTCCACCGGTACGGACCGATCGCCTGGGCGCACGCCGCTGCGCCGGGGGTCGCGGGAGCCCGCACGTGGCACTACTGGTGGCACGCGCACCTGCTGCACGCGTTCAGCGACGCGCAGCAGCTCCGCCCCGATCCGCGGCGCGCGCGTCTTCTGCGAGAGCTGCACCGCGGCATCACCCTCCGCACGCTCGGGCGGTGGACCACGCCGTTCTACGACGACGTCGCCTGGATGACGCTGGCGCTCCAGCGGTACGACCTGGGCGACCGGCACCTGGAGCGCCTCGTCCGTCGACTCGACGATGCGATCGATCCCGCCGTCGGGGCCCTCCCGTGGGCGGTGGGCAGCACCCTTTACAACGCTCCCGCCAACTCCCCCGCGGCGATCGCCCTGGCGTGGACCGCGCGGCGGGGGTCGGCCGTCGACCTCGACGCGTGGGTCGCCGCGACCCTCGACGACCCCGCGACGGGGCTCGTCCGCGACGGCATCGAGCACGGCGTCGTCCGCTCCGAACTGTGGACGTACAACCAGGGGGTCGCGATCGGCTCGGCTCTCGCTCTCGCCGAGGGGGCGCCCGACGCCGATTCCCGCGACGCGCACCTCGCCCGGGCGGCCGCCCTCGTCGACGCCGTCGAGCGCTGGTGCGCCGCGGACGGCGGCCTCTTCCCCGCAGCAGGGGGTGGCGATGGCGGGCTCTTCGCCGGCATCCTGGCCCGTTATCTCGCGGAGGCGACGATCCGCTTCGCCGACGACCGGACGAACGACGACCACCTCGCGGTGTCGCGCAGCGCGCACCGGCTCGTGCGTGTGAACGCCGACGCCCTCTGGAAGGGACGACGCGGCGACCTCTTCCCCGCGGACCCGAGACGCCCCGCGCGCGCCGAGGGCGACGACCTCGACCTCTCGGTCCAGCTCGGTGCGTGGATCACGCTCGAAGCCGACGTCGCGGCGAGCGCGGTCACCAGCTGACGGGGAGCGCCTTGCCCTCTTCGTACCCCGCGGCGGACTGCAGACCGACCCGCGCGCGTTCGTGGAACTCCGCCACCGTCGCCGCGCCCGCGTAGGTGAACGAGGAGCGCACCCCCGAGGTGATCATGTCGAGCAGGTCCTCGAGGCCGGGACGCTGCGGGTCGAGATAGATGCGCGACGACGAGATCCCCTCGGCGAACAGCTCCTTGCGCGCGCGCTCGAAGGGGTCGAGGCGGCCGAAGCGTCCCTGCACGGCCTTCGTGGAGGCCATGCCCCACGACTCCTTGTAGACCCGTCCCCCCTCATCGGTGCGCAAGCGCCCCGGGGACTCGATCGTGCCCGCGAACCACGAGCCGATCATGACGGATGCCGCGCCCGCCGCGAGCGCGAGCGCGACGTCGCGGGGGTAGCGCACCCCGCCGTCTGCCCAGACGTGGGCACCGACGCTGCGCGCGGCCTCCGCCGTCTCGAGCACGGCGGAGAACTGCGGACGCCCGACCGCGGTCATCATGCGGGTCGTGCACATCGCGCCCGGCCCGACACCGACCTTGAGGATCGAGGCCCCGGCGTCGGTGAGGTCGCGCACCCCTTCGGCGGTGACGACGTTGCCCGCGGCGATCGGGATGCCGAGATCCAGCGCCGTGACCTCGCGCAGCGCGCGGAGCATCTGCGCCTGGTGCCCGTGCGCCGTGTCGACGACGAGCACGTCGACGCCGGCCGCGGCCAGCGCTCGGGCCTTCCCCGCGACGTCGCCGTTGACGCCGACGGCGGCGGCGACGATCAGCCGCCCGTCGGCGTCGACGGCCGGGCGGTAGACGGAGTCGCGCAGGGCGCTCCGCGCGGAGAGGGTGCCCACGATGCGGTCGCCGTCGACGACCGCGACGATGTCCGCGTCCCCCACGAGGGCGAAGACCTCACGCGGGTCGCCGACCCGGGCCACCTCGACCAGCGGGGCATCCGTGCGGGCGATGTCGCCGAGGGTGGCATCCGGCAACGCGGTCGCCAGGCGCGGGGCGGGCACGATCCCGCGGAAGCCGTCGAGGGCGAGCACCCCGTCCTCGCGCGCGTCGGCGACGACGATCCCGCGACCGGTCACCGGCGGCAGCACGAGGCGCGCATCGGCCACCGTCGCGGAGGGCGGGAGGACGAGGGGGGCATCCCACGCCACGGGCTGCGCCTTGACCCATCCGACCGCGTCGACGAGGTCGGAGAGCGACAGATCCTGCGGCAGGACGCCGAGACCGCCCCGACGCGCGAGAGTGGCGGCCAGACGCGTCCCGGTGACGGAGTTCATGTTCGCCGACACCAGCGGCAGCGTCGCTCCGCTGCCGTCGCCCGGAGCGAGGTCGACGTCGAGGCGGCTGCGCACCTCGGAATGCCGCGGGACGAGGAAGACGTCCGAGTAGGTCAGATCGACATCGGGCTGAGCACCGGAGAACTCCATGGCATCCACCTCACCACATCAGGGGAATGTAAAGACCCGGAAGCCGTCCAGAAACCTCGGCTAGGGTTGAGAGGGTGCGCAACGGCGACGTCGCGCGCATTCCACAGGAATCTTCATCGAGGAAAGCAGGCGATCGACTGTGTCGAGCCAGGTGACGGGCGTCGGTACTTCGAACGAGGGCGAGTTCGGCGCGAACGAGTGGCTCGTAGACGAACTCTACGAACAGTTCAAAGTCGACAAGCACTCCGTGGACAAGGCCTGGTGGCCCATTCTGGAGGCGTACCACCCGGTCGTTGACGGAACCGCCGCGGCCGGCAGTCCCCCGTCCGCCCCCGCGGCCGAGCCGAAGCCCGTGACGGCGCCCATCCCCGTCGTCGGCCAGGCGCCGGTGGCCCGGACCACGACGAAGCCCGCCGCCCCGCAGCCGATCCCCGCGCAGGCGCCCGCCGCCGCGCCCTCGGCCGGCGCGGAGAGCACCGAAGAAGATCGCGTGACGGTCCTGAAGGGGATGCCGAAGGCCTTGGCATCCAACATGGACGACTCGCTCACGGTCCCCACCGCGACGAGCGTGCGCACCATCCCCGCGAAGCTGATGATCGACAACCGCATCGTCATCAACAACCACATGTCGCGCACGCGCGGCGGCAAGGTGAGCTTCACGCACCTCATCGGGTGGGCGCTGATCCAGGCGCTCAAGGAGTTCCCGAGCCAGAACGTCTACTACGCCGAGATCGACGGCAAGCCCTCGGTCGTGGCCCCCGCGCACATCAACCTGGGCATCGCGATCGACATGCCCAAGCCCGACGGCTCCCGCGCGCTGCTGGTGCCCAGCATCAAGCGCGCCGACACGCTGACGTTCAGCGAGTTCCTCGCCTCGTACGAAGACCTCGTGCGTCGCGCCCGCAACAACAAGCTGACGCCGGCCGACTTCCAGGGCACGACGATCTCGCTGACCAACCCGGGCGGCATCGGCACCGTCCACTCCGTCCCCCGCCTCATGCGCGGTCAGGGAGCGATCATCGGTGCGGGCGCGCTCGACTACCCCGCCGAGTTCCAGGGCGCGAGCGCGAAGACGCTCAACGAGCTCGCGATCGGCAAGACGATCACCCTCACCAGCACCTACGACCACCGCGTCATCCAGGGTGCCGGCTCGGGCGAGTTCCTCAAGAAGGTGCACGAGCTGCTGATCGGGCAGCGCGGCTTCTACGACGACATCTTCGCGGCGCTGCGCATCCCCTACGCGCCGATCCACTGGGCCGCCGACATCAACGTCGACATCTCGGAGCGCATCGACAAGAGCGCCCGCGTTCAGGAGCTCATCAACTCGTACCGCGTCCGCGGCCACCTCATGGCCGACATCGACCCGCTCGAGTACGTCCAGCGCACGCACCCCGACCTCGAGATCGAGTCGCACGGACTGACGTTCTGGGACCTCGACCGCGAGTTCGTCACCGGTGGTCTCGGTGACCGGCGCGTGGCCAAGCTCCGCGACATCCTCGGCGTCCTGCGCGACTCGTACTGCCGCACCATCGGCGTCGAGTACATGCACATCCAGGACCCGGTGCAGCGCACCTGGTTCCAGAGCAACGTCGAGGTCAAGTACATCAAGCCCGGCCACGACGAGCAGCTGCGTATCCTGTCGAAGCTGAACCAGGCCGAGGCGTTCGAGACCTTCCTGCAGACGAAGTACGTCGGCCAGAAGCGCTTCAGCCTCGAGGGCGGCGAGTCGCTCATCCCGCTGCTCGACCAGATCCTGCAGGGGGCCGCCTCGAAGGGCCTCGACGGCGCCGCGATCGGCATGGCCCACCGCGGCCGCCTGAACGTGCTGACCAACATCGGCGGCAAGACCTACGGCCAGGTGTTCCGCGAGTTCGAGGGCGCCGTCGCGATCGGCAGCAAGCGCGGCTCGGGCGACGTGAAGTACCACCTCGGCACCGAGGGCACCTTCGTCGGCGACAACGGCGAAGAGCTCCCCGTGTACCTCGCGGCCAACCCCTCGCACCTCGAGACCGTCGACGGTGTGCTCGAGGGGATCGTGCGGGCGAAGCAGGACCGCAAGCCCATCGGGAGCTTCTCGTGGCTGCCGATCCTCGTGCACGGCGACGCGGCCTTCGCGGGCCAGGGCGTCGTGGTCGAGACGCTGCAGATGTCCCAGCTGCGCGGTTACCGCACGGGCGGCACGATCCACGTCGTGGTGAACAACCAGGTCGGTTTCACCACCACGCCCACGGACGCGCGCTCCTCGGTCTACGCGACCGACGTCGCCAAGACGATCCAGGCGCCCGTGCTGCACGTGAACGGCGACGACCCCGAGGCCGTCGTCCGCGCCGCGGAGCTGGCGTTCCTGTACCGCGAGGAGTTCCACCGCGATGTCGTGATCGACCTCGTCTGCTACCGCCGTCGCGGTCACAACGAGGGCGACGACCCCTCGATGACGCAGCCGCTGATGACCAACCTCATCGAGGCGAAGCGCTCCGTTCGGCGCCTGTACACCGAGGCTCTCGTCGGCCGCGGCGACATCACCGAAGACGAGTACGAGCAGGCGAAGCAGGACTTCCAGAACCGTCTCGAGGTCGCCTTCGCCGACACGCACGAGGCCGAGACGGGCACGAACCCGGTCGTCTCGACCGAGGCGGCCGACGAGGTCCCCACGGGTGCGCCCGAGACGACGGGCGTGTCGCGCGAGGTCGTGCACCACATCGGTGACGCCTTCGTGAACAAGCCCGATGGCTTCACGGTGCACAACAAGCTCCAGCAGCTGCTCGAGAAGCGCTTCGACATGAGCCGCAACGGCGGCATCGACTGGGCGTTCGGCGAGCTGCTCGCTTTCGGTTCGGTCCTCATGGAGGGCACGCCCGTCCGTCTCGCGGGTCAGGACTCGCGCCGCGGCACGTTCGTTCAGCGCCACTCGGTGCTGCACGACCGCAAGAACGGCCAGGAATGGCTGCCGCTGGCCAACCTCAGTGAGAACCAGGGCCGCTTCTGGGTCTACGACTCGCTGCTGAGCGAGTACGCGGCGATGGCGTTCGAGTACGGCTACTCGGTCGAGCGCTCCGACGCCCTCGTGCTCTGGGAAGCGCAGTTCGGTGATTTCGCCAACGGCGCCCAGTCGGTCATCGACGAGTTCATCTCCTCGGCCGACCAGAAGTGGGCGCAGCAGTCGAGCGTCGTGCTGCTGCTCCCCCACGGCTACGAAGGCCAGGGACCCGACCACTCGTCGGCGCGCATCGAGCGCTACCTGCAGATGTGCGCGCAGGACAACATGATCGTCGCGCGTCCCTCGACGCCCGCGTCGTACTTCCACCTCCTGCGTCGTCAGGCCTACCAGCGCCCGCGCCGGCCGCTCATCGTCTTCACCCCGAAGGCGATGCTGCGTCTGCGCGGCGCGACGAGCCCCGTCGAGGACTTCCTCGAGGGCCGCTTCGAGCCGGTCCTCGACGACGACCGCGGTGTCGACGCCGGTGCCGTGACCCGCGTGCTCCTGCACGCGGGCAAGATCCACTGGGATCTGCGGGCCGAGCTCGACAAGAACCCGAACCCCGCGATCGCCCTGGTCCGCCTGGAGCAGTACTATCCGGCACCGATCGAGGAGCTCAACCGGGTTCTCGCGAGCTACCCGAACGCCGAGCTGGTCTGGGTGCAGGACGAGCCCGAGAACCAGGGGGCGTGGCCGTTCATCGCCCTCGAGGTCGACGACAAGCTCGGCCGCCCGATCCGCGTCATCTCGCGGGCGGCCGCCGCATCCACGGCGACCGGTTCGCCCAAGGTGCACGCGAACGAGCACGCCGAGATCATGAAGGCCGCGCTCGCGCGCTGATCCTCCCCACGAGAAAGGCCCGGTCCGAGGACCGGGCCTTTCTCGTTCCGCCGGGAGCAGCCGTCAGGACGCGGGCGGCGCCAGACCGAGGGCCGGAGCCAGCACGGGGAGGGAGTAGGCGAGGCTGGCGTCGAGCGCCTCACCGGTGTGCCCGGCCCCCTCCACCACGTAGGTGACGACGGTGAACCCGGCGGCCTGCGCCGCTTCCGCGTTCGCCTTCTGCCCGGGCCCGTACGTCGTGTCGAGGCTGCCCCACGTGAAGATCGCCAGGTGGCCGGCGTAGGTGTCGGCCGGTGCCGCTGCCATGATCACCGAGGGCTTCGTCGCCTGGAAGGCGTTCGCATCGCCCCCGAACACGTCGGTCACGGTCTGGTCGACGTGCTCGGACCCGGGGAACTCATTGCCCATGATGTCGAGCATCTGCCCCCAGACCTGGGGATACTTCGCGCCGTAGACCGCGGCGCAGGAGCCGCCGTTCGAGAAGCCGCCGATCGTCCAGTACCGGTGGTCCTTGACGATGTTGAGCTTGGACTCCGCCCACTTCGGCACGAGCTCGTTGATGTAGGTCGACACCGCCCCGTACTTCGGGGAGTCGACGCACGCGGGATCCCGGTCGGGAGCGCCCAGCTGGTCGACGACCACGGCGATGGGGGCGAGTCCGTTGTGCTGGGCGGCGAAAGCGTCGAGCGCTTTGGCGAGGTTCGTGGGGTCGGGCGATCCCGGTTGCCCCATCATGAACACCAGGAGCGGCAGGGCGGGCGGGTTCGCCACCTGCGCCGCCGGTGGGAGGTAGAGCGAGGCGTCGCGCGCGGCGTACTGACCGGTCGGGATCTTGGCATCCCCCGTCAGCGCGCTCACCGACCCCTGGGTCGGCATGCCCGCGGGGGGCTGCCAGTTCTGGTAGAGGGTCGCCGGATCGCCCGCGGTGGCCGTCGGTGCCGGCAGAGACGCCGGGTCCAGGGCTTGGACGCCCAGGATCGCGGCGAGGTTGTGCGTGACCCCGTAGGAGGCGTTGACGCCGAGCGCGGCCGTGAGAAGGCCGGCCAGCACGGTCACCACGCCCACCACCCGGCGTCCCCAGGGGCGGCGGCAGATGCCGACGATGCCGACCGCGACGGCCAGGATGCCCCCGGTGGCCCAGGTGGCCGCGTGCGCGGGCAACGGGCCCTGGAACAGCCCCTGCGCCTCGAGGATGTGGGCGACGACGTACATGGCGATACCCGCCGCGACGCCGATGAGGAGGGTGCCGATGATCCACCGCGGCGCCCAGAGGATGACGGCGAGGACGCCGAGACCCGCGACGACGGCGCAGATCACCAGAAGCGGGCTGTCGATGAGCTCGAAAGACAGAAGAAAGCGGTTCATCGGCGTCCCTCCCACGCAGTTCTCGCCAGGGCGACGATCTCACGACGAGAGGCGTCCGGGAGGTAGGCGCGGCCGACGGCCGCACCGATGGCGGGAAGCTGCAGGGGGTCGCGGTAGGCGAGCGAGAGGGGCCGGTAGCGGGGACGGAACTTGCCCTTGAAGCGGAAGAGCGAGGCGAAGCCGTAGGCGGGCTCGAGCACCTCGGCGAGCCAGCGCAGAAGCGCTCGCAGCGGAGCGGGGTCGCCGTCGGCCGGCTCGTCGGGATCGTCCGCCAGCGGCGCCCCCGACAGGCTGAGTACCGTGGCGCCCTCCTCCTGCAGCTGCAGGGCCGCTTTGGCGATGAGGAACTCCATCATCCCGTTCGGCCCTTCGGCGCGTCGCCGCATGAAGTCGAGGGTCCACCCGGTCAGCTCGCCGTCGGTCCAGCTCGGCATCCAACTCGTGACCGCCTCGATGCGGTCGTCGGGTCCGACGGCCAGGAGGAGCCGCACATCGCGGTCGCGCAGCTCGTCGAGCGAGCCGAGCGTGAAGCCCATCTCGGGGAGGGCGCGGTCCGCCACCCATTCCTCGTCGATCGCGATCACCTGGGACGCCTGCGACACGGTCAACTCGTGCCAGCGGGTCCACACGGCGGTGTACCCCTCGCGCTCGGCGCGCGTGAGAGGCTGGCGCACCTTCTGCCAGGCCTTGCCCGCGAAGGTGAGCCCGGGCAGATCCATCACCGTCTCGACGCCCACGGGGATCTGCCGCCAGCCGAGGTCGCGCAGGTCCGCCGCCGTCTCGGCGTGGATGCTGTAGAACGCGGGGATCCACCCGTGTTCGAGGCAGAAGTCCGTGAAGCCGCGCAGAGCGTCCGACCGCCCGCCCGGCGGGGTCAGCGGATCACCGATCGCCAACGCCACATCCCCCACGAGACGGTACGCGATCGCACTCGCCCGGTCGTCCGACGACCAGTGACGGTTCCCCGCCCACGTGCCGAGGAAGCCGAGCGTGTCGCTCCCCCGTCGCAGGAGCTGCCGGTAGAGCGTGTCGTCGTCGGCATCCGGTCGCTGCACGCGGCGGTACAGCCACAGGATCGCCGCGATGACGATCGCCCAGAAGAGCACCCCCACCCACTGGTAGGCGAAGAGCGCCGGGCCATGGTGCGGGAAGCCCGACGACCCGGGGTGCGTGTACGAGGGTGGGAGGAATCGGCGCAACGTGAGCCCGAGCATGTCGAGCACCGAGACATCGCGGTCGAAGGCGCGCCGCCCGAGCTCTTCGATCAAGAAGAACGCCGACCCGCACGCGACGAAGGCGACACCGGTGACGAGGGCGACCGTGCGCGCTGCGCGGCGTGTCGCGCGCAACGGGAAGCGATGGCGAGCCAGCACGAGGGCGACGGCGAGGGCGAGGGGGATGACGACGGATGCCACGGCCCACAGCACGTACTCCGCCCCGCTGCCGTCGACCCAGGGGTCGATGCGCAGGCGCCCGTCCGCGAGGGAGAACAGGGGCATGACGCCGGATGCCACGAGGGTGAGCACCGCGATGATGAGCGCTGACCGGCGGCCCTGCCGGAGCCCCCACGCCGCGATCAGCATGAGGACGAGGGGGACGATCGCCAGCAGCGCCGGCCCCAGCCCCCGCGTCATGAGCAGGGCGATCTGTTCGTTGCAGACCGCCTCCGAGACCGTGCCGCAGCGCGCGAGCAGGTCGTCGTCGTACTGCGTGTACGCGTCGACCACGAGCGAGAGGGGTCCACGGCCACCGCCGCTGATGAGCGCGACGAGCGGCCCGCTGCCCACCACCGCGACCAGGAGGGCGAGAAGGGTCCGCGTCTCGCGCGTGGAGCTGCGGTGCCAGGACCGGCGCTCGATCCCGCGCGCGAGCACCGCCCCGACGACGAGGCCGATGGACGCCGTGATGATGCGGTACCACGAGTCGGCGTCGCCGGCGTAGAGCGCGAAGAGCGCGAGGAGCGCGAAGCCCACCAGACGCAGCCGCCGTCGCCACAGCGTGAGGGCGAAGGCACTGGCCACCATCACGACCCCCGCGACCGGCGTCGTGGGGTCGAGGACCGGCACCTCGGCGGCGACGACCGGTCGGAGATCCGTCACCGACCAGACGGCCGCGTGCAGCCCGACGCCCGCGAGCAGGCCGACGACGCCGATGACCAGATACAGGATGCCGGTCCGCCGGGATCCGAGCAGCCGTTCCGCCGCGGCGAGCGCCGTGAGGGCGAGCACCACCGAGGTGATCGCGTCGATCGGCGAATCCGGGACGAACAGCGCGGTCGCGATGGTCCACCATCGTCCGGAGGCGAAGGTGGCGAGCGGACCCGCCCCCCAGACGAGGGCGTCCTCCCCCCAGAGGGTCCCCGTGGCCGCCGACGACGCCGTGATGAGGATCGCGACGCAGACCGCGACGGGGTTGGCGCGCAGGAACCGCGTCAGGGCCGTGGCCAGAGCGCGCGGATCGACCCGCAGCCGGGAGCGCCGCGGCGAGGAGGAGGGTGGAGCGTCGGACATCGCGAGGAGAGGCTACGGGGCGACCCTATGAGACGCGCTCAGTACCAGATGTCGAGGAGCGGGGCGACCTCCGGCGTGAAAGCCGCGTCGAGAGCGGCCTGACCGGTCAGCGATCCGCGCACGAGACCGGCTGCGGCCAGGTCGCGCACGCGCACGCCGCCCAGCAGGAGCGACCCCAGCGCACCGACGGTCATCTCGAGGTCCACGGCGCGCGTCTCGGCCGCCGGCTCGACGACCGCCGACCCGTCGGCGTCGATGCGGACGCTCCACGCGCCGTCCGCGAAGCCGAGGGGGTCTTCCACCCGGAGGACGACGTCGAGCGACCGGGCGTAGCGCCGTGCGCTCAGCGCCGCGGGCACGTCGAGCACGCGCAGCCAGTGATGGTCGGTCGGCGTCACGGTCACGGCCCGCCGATCGGCGATCATCCACTGCACGGGCGGGGTGATGGGCTGCAGCGACGCCTTGACCTCACCGACGAGGTCGTGCTCGATCGCGAATCGCCACAGCGCCGCGGTCGCCTCGTCGCCGTCCGCGAAGAGCGCGCGCACCGTCAGCACGTGGGGCGAGAAGTCGCCGTCCGGGCCCGAGTCGAGCGTGTAGACGAGGATCCCCCGCTCTTCGCCGGCGGTGTCGCGATACGACACCGCACGCACCTTCTTCGCGTCCTTCGCATCGGGAGTGAGTCCCGCCACGCCGCGCCAGCGCCCTTCCCACCCGGGCACCGCGCCCGGGCGCTGCAGACGAACCCGCTCGTGCACGCGGCTCAGGCGCTCCGGGAGGCTGTCGGGCGACACGAAGTCGAGCCGGCCCGAGGCGACCGGACCGGTCCAGCGCGCACGCCGCGTGTCGACCACGATGTCGGACGCCCACACGGCCGGGGAGAATCCCCACCGCCCGTAGATCGTGGCCTCGGTCACCGTGAGCCCGGCGAGCGGGAAGCCCGCGGCCGCTGCGGTCCGCAGCTCGCCCGTCAGCATCGCGCGGGCGATGCCGCGACGCCGATGGGTGGGCGCCACGGTGACGGCGCTGATCGACCAGAGCGGGACCGTGCGCCCGGGCGAGACGGTCAGCTCCGCCGGCCACGAGTCGACCGTCGCCACCGGGGAGTCGGGATCGACGCCGGCGCGATCGAAGACACCGGTCAGTCGACGCGGCGTCAGCGCGCGACGCGCGCTCTCGACCTCGTCCGCCGAGGGCTCCTCACCGAGGAACCCTCGGGACACCGCGCGGAGGAAAGGCTCGAAGGCCGCGTCATCCGCCGACACCAGCGAGTACTCGAGGCCGGTGGCCTTCAGATCGGCGGCGGAGGTGGCATCCAGAGCGAGAGCGCGTGTGTCGGTGGTGGGCATGACCCCAGCCTACGGACCGACGGCACCGCCTCGTCAGTGGGCCGCTTGCACCGAACGCAGTCGTGCGAGCACCTGGTCGCGCAGCTCCTCGGGTGCGGTCTCCTTGCACGCGCGCGCGACCACCTCGGTCAGCGTCCGCGCGACGAGGGCCTCGTCCTGGCATCCGGGGCAGTTCTCGAGGTGCTCACGGATGTCGCGGTGCTGGGTCTTGCAGACCTCGTTGCGGAGGTACTCCTCCAGGTCGCGCCGTGCCTGGTCGCAGCCGCAGTCGCTCATTTCTTCTCTCCCGTCGCGGCCTGGAAGCCGCGTTCCTTGGCGTAGTCCGACAGCAGGTCGCGCAGCAGCCGTCGGCCGCGGTGCAGACGGCTCATGACCGTGCCGATCGGTGTCTTCATGATGTCGGCGATCTCTTGGTAGGCGAAGCCCTCCACGTCGGCGAGATAAACCGCCAGCCGGAAGTCTTCGGGGATCGACTGCAACGCGTCCTTCACCACCGACGCGGGCATGTGGTCGATGGCCTCGGCCTCCGCCGAGCGGGCGCTGGTCGCCGTCGTCGACTCCGCACCGCCGAGCTGCCAGTCCTCGAGGTCGTCGATCGCGCTCTGGTACGGCTCACGCTGCTTCTTGCGGTACGTGTTGATGTACGTGTTCGTGAGGATCCGGTACAGCCACGCCTTGAGGTTGGTGCCCTGCGTGAACGTCGCCCACGACCCGTAGGCCTTCACGAACGTCTCTTGCACGAGGTCGGCCGCGTCGGCGGGGTTGCGCGTCATGCGCATCGCCGCGGCGTACAGCTGGTCCATGAAGGGCAGCGCCTGCTCTTCGAACTGCGCGCGGGGCTCCGCCACCGGCGGGAGGGTGTCTGCCGTGTCGTCCATTACGCGCCAGTCTACGTCGGGCGTGTCGACGACCACCGGGGCGGTCGGCTGCACGCCGGTGCGCTCGAGAAGTGCGGTCACGTGTCGTCCCCTTTCAGTAGGCTAAGAACCGATGACACGTCTCGGGTATTCCCCTTCCGCCGCCACTCCTCGTGGGGCGTGGAACGCGCCGGTCGCCGACGGAGCGGTGGATGCCACCGTCACGGTGCCCGGCTCCAAGTCGCTCACCAACCGCGAACTCGTACTCGCCGCGATCGCCGACGGCCCCGGCACGCTGCACGCTCCCCTGCACTCCGACGACTCCGTCCGCATGGTCGAGTCGCTGCGCGCCCTCGGCGTGGGCATCGAGGAGGTCGCGATCGACTCCCCCTTCGGCCCCGACCTGCTCGTCACCCCGCCCGCGTCGTTCACCGGCGACACCACGGTCGACTGCGGGCAGGCCGGAACCGTCATGCGGTTCGTCGCGCCCGTCGCGGGACTCGCCCGGGGCGATGTCGCCGTCACCGCCCACGAGAGTGCGCTCCACCGCCCGATGGGTGCGATGATCTCCGCGCTGCGCGAGGTCGGCGTCGACATCGACGACGGCGGCCACTGGGCGCTCCCCTTCACCGTCCGCGGGCACGGTCACGTGCGCGGCGGCGAGGTCGAGATCGACGCGAGTCAGTCGAGCCAGTTCGTCTCGGGGCTGCTGCTGGCCGCTCCGCGCTTCGACGTGGGACTGCACCTGCGCCACGTCGGCTCGCGTCTGCCGAGCATCCCGCACATCGACATGACCGTCGAGGCGCTCGCCCACCGCGGCATCCACGTCGAACGTCCCTCGGTCGGCGAATGGATCGTCCCGGCCGGCCCCGTCCGCGCGAAAGACGTCGCGATCGAGCCCGACCTCTCCAACGCCGCCCCCTTCCTCGCCGCGGCGATGGTCACCGGCGGATCCGTGACGGTCACGGGCTGGCCCCTGCACAGCACGCAGCCCGGCGCCCTGCTCGCCGACATCCTCAGCGAGATGGGGGCTCGCGTCAGCCGCCGCGGCGGGGCGCTCACCGTCTCGGCGGGAGACCGGATCGTGGGCCTCGAGCTCGACCTCTCCGCCGCGGGAGAGCTCGCCCCCACCCTCTTCGGTCTCGCCGCGTTCGCCGACGGCCCGACCACGCTGCACGGCATCGGTCACATCCGCGGCCACGAGACCGACCGCATCGCCGCTCTGGTGGGCAACCTGCGCTCGCTCGGCGGCGAGGCGCACGAGCTCGAAGACGGCATCCGCATCGTGCCGCAGCCGCTGCGCGGCGGAGAGTGGAAGGCCCACCACGACCACCGCCTCGCCACGACGGGTGCGCTCATCGGTCTGCGCGTCCCCGGTGTCGAGATCGACGACATCGGCACGACGGCGAAGACCCTCCCCCAGTTCGCCGGTCTCTGGCGCGCCATGCTGGGCCTCGACGAGGTCGCGGATGCCACGCGCTGACGCTCGGGGCGTCGCGTGAGCTGGCTCGACGACGTCGACGACGACGACCTCGAGTACGACGAATCGTCGATCCGGGTCCGCCCGAACCCCAAGGCGAACCGACCGCGCACGAAGCGGCGTCCCGCCCACGCCGACGCGCGGATCGCCCGCGTCCTGGGCGTCGACCGGGGCCGTTACACCGTGCTCCTCGACGAGGACGAGCCGACCGAGCGTCGCGTCCTCGCCACGCGCGCCCGCGAGCTGCGCAAGCAGCCGATCGTCAACGGCGACCGCGCCCGCGTCGTCGGCGACCTCTCCGGAGAGGAAGGGACCCTCGCCCGCATCATCGGGATCGAGGAGCGCACGTCCCTGCTACGACGCAGTGCCGACGACACCGATCAGGTCGAGCGGGTCATCGTCGCCAACGCCGATCAGATGCTGATCGTCGTGGCGGCCGCCGATCCCGAACCCCGCGAACGGCTCGTCGACCGCTACCTGGTCGCGGCTCTGGATGCCGGCATCCGTCCGCTCCTCGTGGTCACGAAGACCGATCTGGCCGACCCGACCGAGTTCCTCTCGCACTTCGACGGCATCGACCTGCGGGTGTTCACCAGCGCGCAGGGTGCGATGCCGCTCGAAGAGATCGGCGCGGCCATCGCGGGACACTCGACGGTGTTCGTGGGGCACTCCGGTGTCGGCAAGTCCACTCTCGTCAACGCCCTGACCGGGTCGGAGCGCGCGATCGGTCACGTCAACACGGTCACCGGCCGCGGGCGCCACACCTCCTCCTCCGCCGTGTCCCTGCGCTATCGCGGTCCGGCGGGCTCGGGCTGGGTCATCGACACCCCCGGCGTGCGCTCGTTCGGCCTGGGCCATGTCGATCCGGCCCACGTGCTGGGGGCCTTCACCGATCTGGCCCGGGCCGCAGAGGAGTGCCCGCGCGGGTGCACCCATCTGCCCGATGCCCCGGACTGCGCGATCGCGGAAGCCGTGGCATCCGGTCGTCTGGGCCCGGGAGCCGAGGCCCGCCTCGATTCGTTGCACCGTCTGCTGACCACCTTCCAGGCCATCGAGCGTTCTAGGCTGGAGGGGTGACGAACCTCGCTAAGGGCGACACCGCCCCTGATTTCACCCTGCTGGACCAGGACGAGCACCCCGTCTCGCTCAGCGACTTCCGTGGTCGCCGCGTGATCGTGTACTTCTACCCCGCCGCCCAGACGCCGGGATGCACCACGCAGGCCTGCGACTTCCGCGACAGCCTCTCCTCGCTCCAGGGCGCCGGCTACACCGTCCTCGGCGTCTCGCGCGACACCCCGGAGAAGCTCCGCGCCTTCCGCGACAGCGACGGCCTCACCTTCCCGCTGCTGAGCGACCCCGACCACGTCGTCCACGAGGCGTACGGCGCCTGGGGCGAGAAGCAGAACTACGGCAAGACCGTGACCGGCGTGCTGCGCTCGACCTTCGTCATCGACGAGGACGGCACGATCGTCGAGGCGCAGTACAACGTCAAGGCCACGGGGCATGTCGCGCGTCTGCGCAAGGCCCTGGGCCTCGCCGCGTAGTACACGGCGCCGCCCGCACCGGGCGCGTTTCTTCGTGTGGGCGTCGTACCCGCCGCGCGAAGATGCGCGCTCGGGCCCGTCCGACCGCCGCGTGACGGCGTCAGTCGACGTCGCCGCGAGCGTCGCCGTCACGACGTCGGGGCGCGGCCGCACGGACGGCCAGGATGAGCAGGATCAGACCGACCACCGCGGGGAGGGCGATCAGCACCGCGACCGCCGGCGCAGCCCACTCCCCCGTGATCGCACCGAGCGCGACGGAGAGGATCAGCAGCTGCGTCACGATCCCGCCCGAACGTCCCGCCGACACGCCGCGCGCGGTGGCGACGCCGAACGCCCCCACCGCGACCGCTCCGATGACGGTCAGGACGATGAGGGCGATCGAGCTGACCGCGGAGTCGGTATCGCCCCCGATGAGGGCGACCACCTGCCAGCCCGCGAGAGCCAGGATGCCGAGGGCTTCGAGGCCCAGAATCAGCGCGGCCGAGAGGCGAACAGGCATCGAAAAGCCCTCCCGGCGGATCTCACCACGCCGTTACGTTCCGGAAACCTACCGGTTACCTCTTGATCGTGCGGAATCGCTATGGGAGCATGGAACAAGCCGTGTGCTCCCACAGCGAAGTGGGGCGAGCAATCGCTCGCGTTCCCACCAGGGTACCGGACCCGAATGCCGGTGCCGAATCGTCTGAAATTTCTGTTACAAGGAGCACCTCTATGGATTGGCGCGACAAAGCAGCCTGCCTGACCGTCGACCCCGAACTGTTCTTCCCGGTCGGCAACACCGGCCCCGCGGTCGACCAGATCGAGAAGGCCAAGTCGGTCTGCGCGCGCTGCACCGTCACCGAGGTCTGCCTGCAGTACGCCCTCGAGTCCGGCCAGGACTCGGGCGTGTGGGGCGGTCTGAGCGAAGACGAGCGCCGCGCCCTCAAGCGCCGCGCCGCGCGCGCTCGCCGCGCGTCCTGACCTCACGGCATCCGCCGTTCGACGAAGCCCGTCCCTTCGAGGGGCGGGCTTCGTCGTCGTTGCGACGGGGTACCCGCGGTCGGCCCTCCGGCGACGCACCCCGGAGAAGCCGGCGAAGCTCGCAGAATTCGCGTCCGAATCTGCGAGCTTCGCGCGTTCCTGCGAGAAGGAGGCGCCTCAGACGGACGAGCCGCCGATGTAGCGCAGCGGGATCTCGATGGTCACCTCGGTGCCACTGCCCATGAGAGTGTGCCAGTCGATCGTGCCGCCGAGCTCGCCCTGGATGAGCGTCCGGACGATCTGCGTGCCGAGACCGCGCCCGACCTGTCCCTCGGGAAGACCCACGCCGGTGTCGCGGACGCTGACCGCGAGCACCTCGTCGCTGCGCTCCGCGGCGATCTCCACGTCGCCCTCCTGCCCCGCGAGGCCGTGCTCGACGGCGTTGGTCACCAACTCCGTCAGCGCCAGGGCGAGGGGCGTCGCGAACTGGCTCGGCAGGGTGCCGAACTGACCGGTGGTGCGGGTGCGTGCCCGGGTGTTGGGGGCGGCCGCGACCTCGGCGACGAGCTTCAGCACGCGGGCGAACACGTCGTCGAAGTCGACGTTCTGCGCGAGGCCTTCCGACAGCGTGTCGTGCACGACCGCGATCGCCGAGACGCGGCGCATGGCCTGGGTCAGCGCGTCGCGCGCCTCGTCCGAGTGCGTGCGGCGGGCCTGGATGCGAAGGAGCGAGGCGACCGTCTGCAGGTTGTTCTTCACCCGGTGATGGATCTCGCGGATCGTCGCGTCCTTGGTGATGAGCTCCTGCTCCTGGTGGCGGATCTCGGTCACGTCGCGGCTCAGGACGATTGCGCCGATGCGCGTGCCCCGATCGCGCAGCGGGATGGTGCGCAGCGACACCTGGACGCCCCGCGCCTCCATATCGGCGCGCCACGGCGCTCGGCCGCTCACGACCACCGGGAGAGACTCGTCGACGTCCTGCCGCTTGGCGGGGAGGATGCGCGCGGTCACCTCGGCGAGGGACTCCCCCTCGAGCTCGTCGTCGAAGCCCATGCGGTTGAACGCCGACAGCGCGTTGGGGCTGGCGAAGGTCGTGATGCCGTCGACGTCGAGCCGGATCAGGCCGTCCGAGGCGCGCGGCGCTCCGCGACGCGGGGCCGTGGGGGCGGCGAGGTCGGGGAACTCGGCCGACGCGATCATGCCGAAGAGGTCGTCGGCGCAGTCGTTGAAGGTGATCTGCTGGCGGGACGGCGTGCGCGTCTCGCCGAGGTTGGTGTGGCGGGTGAGCACGCCGACGGTGGTCACCGCGTTGCCCTCGCGGGAGAGCTCGCGCACGATCGGCACCGCACGCACGCGCGTGGGAGTCTCTTCGAACCAGTCGGGGGATGCCGAGTCCACGATGCGTCCGCTCTGGAACGCGTCGCGCACCTGTGTGCGCCACTGCGGGCGAACCCGGTCACCGACGATGTCGCGGTAGAACAGCGTGGCCGCTCCGCCGGGCCGCGTGTGCGCGACCGCGACGAACGAGTCGTCGGGCGTGGGCACCCAGATCACGATGTCGGCGAAGGCGAGGTCGGCGAGGAGCTGCCCGTCGCCGACGAGTCGGTGAAGCCACTCGACGTCCGCCTCACTGGCACGACCCTGGGCGTAGACGAGTTCACTGAGTGTCGACACCCCTCCACATTAAAGGGCCGTCCCGTCTTCGACGGCTCACAGCGCTGCCCGGCTCCGGTCATTCGTCCGCTCGGTTTCGCTCCGCGGGGGGCGGGCGTCGCGTGGGTGAAGCCCCTCCCCCGGCCGAACGGCGGACATAATGAGGACGTGACCGATATGAGTTCACCCCCGAACCGGTACGTGGATCCGGATGCCGTCGCCGAACGGCTGGGAATGACACGGGACGAGGTGCTCTCCCTCATCGAACGGGGCGAGATCCGGGCGATCGAGGTCGGGGTCCCCGCGCGCTGGCGCATCGATGAGGAAAGCGTCACCGCCTACATCGACGATCGCATCGAGGTTGCTCGTCGTTCCGCACTGTGGAATCAATCCCAGGAGGCGAGCTTCCCCGAGCTGTGGGGCGAGGGACACATCCGACACCCGGACTGAGCACTCCTCCCCGTGTCTTCACCCTGCGTTTCTTTTCCACAACCTGGGTTCTCCGCCCCGATCGCGGGGGTGGCGGTGTCCTACTGTCGAGCCACCGAGTTCGCTCTGACCGCCCGTGACCCAAGGAGGGACGCATGACCGTTCCACTCTCGATCGTCGGCTCACCCGCCGGTGCGCCCTCTTCGCACGCCGAGGACTTCTTCGCCCGACAGAAGACTTCGGCGGCTCAGCTGCCCCGCGCAGATGTCTTCACGCGCAACATCGTGCGCGGCGTGTTCGAGGTGCTCGCCGGCGTACGCGAGGTCGAGCAGCTCGCGCGATGGACGTCGGAAGAGGTCTATCGCTCACTCGTCGTGCGCGCCAGCCTCGCCAAGCGCGCGCGCAGCGCTCGCGGAGTGCCCGCTCCGCGCGACATCCACGAGATCCGCAGCGTCCACCTCTACGCTCCCGCGGACGGGGTCTACGAGGCGACCGTGACCGCCGCGGCGCGCGCACGCACCCGAGCCGTCGCTCTGCGCCTCGAGGGCATCGACGGTCGCTGGCGCGTCACCGCGCTCGCGTTGCTCTGACGCTCAGGGCCGCCACGACGCGAGGAAGTTGCCCAGACGCTCGATCGCGTCGCTGATGACACGGGCCTCGGGCAGCGTCACGATCCGCACGTGGTCGGTCGCCGGCCAGTTGAAACCCGAGCCCTGCACCAGGAGCACGTGCTCCACCACGAGGAAGTCCCGCACGAACTTCGCGTCATCCGGGATCTCGTAGACGTCCGGGTCGAACCGCGGGAACGCGTAGAGCGCACCGCGCGGCATCACGCACGAGACGCCGGGGATGGCCTCGAGGCCCTGCCAGGCGGCATCCCTCTGCTCGTGCAGACGCCCGGTCGGGGCGATCAGCGCATCGATCGACTGCACGCCCGAGAGCGCGGCCTGCACCGCGAACTGCGCCGGCACGTTCGGGCACAGACGCGTGGATGCCAACAGGTTGATGCCCTGCAGGAACCCCGCCGCGTGGCTCTTCGGTCCCGTGATCGTGAGCCACCCGGACCGGTAGCCCGCGACACGATAGGTCTTGGACAAGCCGTTGAACGTCAACACGAGCAGATCGGGCGCGACCGTGGCCATCGGGATGTGCACCGCGTCGTCGAACAGGATGCGGTCGTAGATCTCGTCCGCGAGCACGAGCAGCGAGTGCTCACGAGCGATGTCGGCGATCCCCTCGAGCACCTCACGCGAGTACACCGCTCCGGTCGGATTGTTCGGGTTGATGACGACGATCGCTTTCGTCCGCGGAGTCACCTTCGCGCGGATGTCCTCCAGGTCGGGCTGCCACTCGCGCGACTCGTCGCACAGGTAGTGCACCGGGGTACCGCCGCCGAGACTCGTCATCGCCGTCCACAGCGGGTAGTCGGGGGCGGGGATGAGGACTTCGTCGCCCTCGTCCAGCAGCGCCTGCATGGTCATCGTGATCAGCTCGGACACCCCGTTACCCAGGTACACGTCATCCGGGTCGAGGTGCGGGAAGCCGGGCTCCTGCTCGTAGCGTGACACCACCGCGCGACGCGCCGACAGCACACCGCGACTGTCGCTGTACCCGTGGGCGTTCGGCACCGCCGCGATCATGTCGCGCACGATCTGGTGCGGCGCCTCGAACCCGAAGATCGCGGGGTTGCCGGTGTTCAGCTTGAGGATCGCGTGCCCCTCGGCCTCGAGTCGGTCTGCCTCGACGAGGGCCTCTCCACGGATCTCGTAGAGGACATCCTTCAACTTCGACGACTGATCGAGGGGGCGCAACGGGCTCATCGGTTCAGGATATCCCCGCCCCCTCAGAGCCAATCGACACCGGGTGGACTGCCCGTGGATGAAAAGGATGCCGCGCCCCCGACGAGCATCGGGGGCGCGGCATCCTTTGGTCTGCTACTTCTTCTTGCCAGCGGCGCGGCGATCGGCGCGGTTGTTCGCGGCGGGCTGCTCGGGCGCGTCGGTGCGCTGACCGAACGCACCGCGTGCGCCTCCGGCGGCCGGTGCCTCCGCGGCGGGGGCCTTCGTCGCGGCCTGGCGCAGACGGTTCGTCGCCGCCTGCTGGACCTGCCCGCGATCGTTGCGCACCTCGACCTCACCGGCGTCGTTGGCCGCCGAGTACTCCAGGCGCTGCCCCTCGACCGGTGCGGGCGCGAGACCCTTCGCCTCGACCTGGGCGCTGTCTTCGCCCTCGACCTTGCGGACCTCGACCTCGAGGTTGTACAGGAATCCGACCGACTCTTCCTTGATCTGCCCCATCATCGACTGGAACATCTGGTAGCCCTCGCGCTGGTACTCGATCAGCGGGTCACGCTGAGCCATGGCGCGCAGGCCGATGCCGTCCTTGAGGTAGTCCATCTCGTAGAGGTGCTCGCGCCAGCGGCGGTCGAGGACCTGCAGCACCACGCGGCGCTCGAGCTCGCGCAGGGCGGGGGCGCCGAGCGACTCCTCGCGGTTCTGGTACGCGATGCGGGCGTCCGAGATGATCTCGCGCTTGAGGCCCTCGGCCGTGATGCGTCCCTTGTTCCCACCGGCCTCGGCGACGACCTCGTCGATCGTCACGCTCACCGGGTAGAGGGTCTTCAGCTCGGTCCACAGGGCGTCGAAGTCCCACGACTCGGTGTGGCCCGAGCCCGTGTGGTCGTCGATCACGGCGGTGATGGCGTCTTCGATGAAGTGCTGCACGCGATCGGCGATGTCGTCGCCCTGCAGCATGTGCCGACGGTCGGCGTAGATCGCCTCGCGCTGGCGGTTGAGGACGTCGTCGTACTTGAGCACGTTCTTGCGCATCTCGGCGTTGCGCGCCTCGACCTGCGACTGGGCGCTCTTGATCGCGCGCGAGACCAGGCCCGACTCGATGGCGACGTCGTCGGGGAAGTTCGTCCGCGCGAGGATCGCCTCGGCCGCGCCCGACTGGAACAGACGCATCAGGTCGTCAGTGAGCGAGAGATAGAAACGGCTCTCCCCGGGGTCGCCCTGACGGCCCGAACGTCCGCGCAGCTGGTTGTCGATGCGGCGCGACTCGTGCCGCTCGGTGCCCAGCACGTACAGGCCGCCGGCCTCGACGACCTTGGCCGCTTCTTCGGCGACCGTGTCGCGCATGCCCTGGTACACGGCATCCCACTCGGCCTCGTAGGCCTCGGGGGTCTCGACCGGGTCGAGGTTCTTCGCCTTCATCTCCTGCACGGCGAGGAACTCGGCGTTTCCGCCGAGCATGATGTCGGTTCCACGACCGGCCATGTTCGTGGCCACGGTCACCGCACCCAAGCGCCCCGCGCGGGCGACGATCTCCGCCTCGCGCGCGTGGTTCTTGGCGTTGAGCACCTCGTGCTTGACGCCCTTCTTCGCGAGCAGGCGAGAGAGGTACTCGCTCTTCTCGACGCTGGTCGTGCCGACGAGGACCGGCTGGCCCTTCTCGTGACGCTCCACGATGTCTTCGACGACCTGCGCGAACTTGGCCGTCTCGTTCTTGTAGACGAGGTCGGACTGGTCTTTGCGGATCATCGGCTTGTTCGTCGGGATCGGGACCACGCCGAGCTTGTAGGTCGACATGAACTCCGCCGCCTCGGTCTCGGCCGTACCGGTCATTCCGGCGAGCTTCTCGTAGAGGCGGAAGTAGTTCTGCAGCGTGACCGTGGCGAGCGTCTGGTTCTCGGCCTTGACCGGGACGTTCTCCTTGGCCTCGATGGCCTGGTGAATGCCTTCGTTGTAGCGACGACCGACCAGGATGCGGCCGGTGTGCTCGTCGACGATCATGACTTCGTCGTTCATGACGACGTAGTCGGTGTCGCGCTTGAAGAGGGCGATCGCCTTGATCGAGTTGTTGAGGAACGAGATCAGGGGCGTGTTCGCCGACTCGTAGAGGTTGTCGATGCCGAGGTAGTCCTCGACCTTCTCGATGCCGGGCTCGAGAACACCGATCGTGCGCTTCTTCTCGTCGACCTCGTAGTCGACGCCGGGCTCGAGGGTGCGTGCGAGCTTCGCGAACTCGGCGAACCAGCGGTTCGCTTCGCCGGAGGCCGGACCCGAGATGATCAGCGGCGTGCGCGCCTCGTCGATGAGGATCGAGTCGACCTCGTCGACGATCGCGAAGAAGTGGCCGCGCTGCACGAGGTCTTCCTTGCGCCATGCCATGTTGTCGCGCAGGTAGTCGAAGCCGAACTCGTTGTTCGTGCCGTAGCTGATGTCGGCCTCGTACTGCTCGCGCCGCACCTCGGGCGTCTGCCCCGAGACCACGGTGCCGGTCGTCATGCCGAGGGCGCGGTAGACGCGGCCCATCAGCTCGGACTGGTAGCTCGCGAGGAAGTCGTTGACCGTGATGACGTGCACGCCCTTGCCCGCGATGGCGTTGAGGTATGCCGGCAGCGCTGCGGTCAGCGTCTTTCCCTCACCGGTCTTCATCTCGGCGATGTTGCCGAGGTGAAGCGCGGCGCCACCCATGATCTGCACGTCGTACGGGCGCTGACCGAGCGTGCGCTTGGCGGCCTCGCGGACGGCGGCGAAGGCCTCGGGCATCAGCTGGTCGAGGGTTTCGCCGGCCTCGTACCGAGCGCGCAGCTCGACCGTCTCGTTGCGCAGTTCCTCATCGGTGAGGTGTTCGTAATCCTCTTCGAGCGCACCGGTCGCCTTGACGACGCCCTGCAGGCGGCGCAGGATGCGTCCCTCTCCGGCGCGCAGCAGTTTCTCGAGCGGATTGGCCACGGAGCATCTCCATCTGTCGGGTGCGGCGCCCGTGCGGACACCGGCCTGCGAACAGGCATACATCGCCCATGTTATCCGTGTTACCCGTTCGTGACCTGCGAGGCCGCCAGAAGCTCTCCCGCCCGCAGCGAACACACGGCTCCCTCCTCGATCCCGCGGCCTAGGATCATGCCATGGCCGGTTTCTGGGGCAGACGAAAGCGCGAAGAACAGGATGCCGCGGACGCCGATCTGGCGCGACGGGCGGAGCTGGCGATCGTCGCGGCGGACGAGCGTGTGCGACTCACCTCGGACGAACTCGACTTCGCCCGCGCGGAGCTCGGCGACAAGGCCACCGAAGACCTCGCTGCGGCCCTCGAATCCGTCAAGACGCACCTGGCCGAGGCATTCCGGCTCCACCAGCTCAACCACGACGAGATCCCCGACACCTCGGAGGAGCTGCGGACGCGCAACGCGCGCATCATCCAGCTGTCGAAGTGGGCCGAGGACCTGCTCGAAGAGCGCACGCTGGTCCTGCAGCCCAAGATCGACGCGGTGCGCCGCGCTCCCGAGATCCTCACGCGGGTGCGGGCGGATCGCGAGCGTCTGGCCGAACGCGTTCCGCACGCGCGCGAGGTGGTCGAACGGCTCGCCCACCGCTACAACGACACGGCGCTGCAGCAGATCGGCGGAAACCCCGACGAGATCGATCAACTGCTGGACTTCGCCGTGCACACGGCAGGCGTCTCCGAGCGCCGGCGCGAGGCGGGCCAGCGCGAGCAGGCCTCCGTCGCCCTCGAGGCCGCGACCGAGGCCGTCCGCCGCGCCGAATCGCTCCTCGACGCGGTCGACACCTTCGAGATCGAAGCCCTCCGCGCCGAATCCACCCTCGCGGCCGTCATCGACGACTCCCGCGGCGACCTGGCCGAGGCACGACGCGGACCGATGACGCCGATCGTCACGCAGGCGATGGCGAACCTCGAGCGCGCCCTCGCCTCCCTTCCCCCGGCCGGCTCACGGACCGACCCGTTCAGTTCGCTCTCGGCACTGCGACAGGCCAACGCCGAACTCGACCTCGCCCGGGAGAGGGCGGCTCGCCCCGTCCCCTCGCAGGAACAGGTCGAACACGCGATCGACGACGCCGACCGCCAGCTCGCGGTCGCCCGCGGGCTCATCACGGGGCATCGCGGCTGGATCGGCGCCGACGCGCGCACCCGGTTCGTCGAGGCCGAACGTCTGCGCGCCGGCCTCCCCCTCGGCCCCGTGGCCGAGGACGACCGGGAGACGGTGCTGGCCACCGCCCGCCGCACGGGAGCTCTCGCCGCCGAAGCCCTGCAGATCGCTCAGCGCGACATCGAGCAGTCGCGCCCCTCCGACTGGGGCGACGGCGGCGGCGGCGGCGGTTGGGGAGGCGGCTACGGTCGCGGTGGCGGCGGAGGCGGCAACATGGTCGGTGGCATGCTCGGCGGACTCGTGATCGGATCCCTCCTCGGCGACATCTTCGACGGCTGAGCCCGTCGGCACGCAGGAAGGGAGCCCCCGGCCACGTGGCCGGGGGCTCCCTTCTCGAGATGCGTCAGGACGCGACGGCCTGCGGCGGCGCCTGCGTCGACAGCGCGATCACGCCGTAATCCCAGCCCTTGCGGCGGTACACGACGCTCGGGTGATCGGTGCGCGCATCGATGAAGAGGAAGAAGTCGTGCCCGACGAGCTCCATGCGGTCGACGGCCTCTTCGGCGGTCATCCACTCGGCACCGAACTCCTTCTCGCGGATGACGACCGGCGAGTAGTCCTCCTCGTCCGCCGACTCGTTCTGCACGGGGACTTCGCCCGTGGCGACGGCACGCAGGACATCGACGGATGCCGGCTGCACGTCGATCCCGGAAAGCTCGCCGGTACCCTTCTCGAACTTCGCCCCGCGGGGGTGGTTGCGAGCGTCGATGCGCTTGTCCTTGGCCCGGCGGATCTGCTCCGAGATCTTGTCGACCGCGAGGTCGAGGGCGGCGAACTTGTCGGCATCGGTCGCCTCCGCGCGCACGACCGGACCCTTGCCGCCGAGAGTCAGCTCGACCGTGTCGTCCTCCATGCGCCCGTTGCGATACGAGCGGTGAGTGACCTTGACCTCGAGCGACTGCGCTCGAGGGGCCAGGTGCTCGATACGGCTCACCTTTTCTTCGACCACCGAGCGAAAACGGTCGGTGATACCGACTCCCACGCCGACGATGCTGGTGTCCATCCGTGACCTCCTTGTTCCGGGTTCTGCCCGGTCTAAGGGCAGAACATCCGTCGCCTTCAGTCATCCCCACGCTAGTGGGGCGACCCTCTCGTGTCACGCCCTCATCACCTTTTCGTCACCCGTCCTTATCTTTCGTATGATCCCGCTCCGCGACCCCGGCGACGGGGCGTATGGGCCAGCGTCACCGCGATCACCCGGCCCGCGCCCGCGGCGCGCAGCGCTCGGGCCGCGTCATCCAACGTGGCCCCGGTGGTGACGACATCGTCGACGAGCACGACGTCTCGGCCGCGAACCGGTCGCGAGAGGAACACGCCGCCGACATTGACCCGTCGGGCAGCGCGATCCAGCCCGCGCTGGTCGCGGGGCGTTCGCACGGACCGCAGCAACGGCACCGGCGTCCACCCGCTCCGCCGCGCGAGGAGATCGACGGGGCGATAGCCGCGGCGCCGGTACGCGGCGCGCGAGGACGGCACGGTCGTCACCACCGCACCGCCTTCCGTCACCTCGGCGAGGACCGACCCGAGCGCCGGCGCGAGAGCGCGGGCGAGGGACGTGCGCCCCTCCTCCTTCAGGGCACGGAGAACCCGCGCGGGCACCCCGGAGAACTCCATCGCGCTGGTCACCGCCAACCCCGCCTCGGTACGACGGCGGTGCGGGGCCGCGACCAGGGCCGCGCGGCATCCGGAACACAGCCCGACATCGAGAAGCCCGCACCCCGCGCAGGCGATCGGCATCCAGAACGTCAGGGCCTCGTGCAGGGCGGCGACGACCGTCTTCGTGAGCGACGTGCGGGACGACATGCGCCCATGCTCATCGATCGAGGGCGTGCGCGAGGCCGCCGTTCCTCGATCCGTGGAGACCTTGTCAGGTCACCTCCGTGGGGAGGAACGGCAGGGTCAGGAGGTAGTCCCCTGCTGCGCCGCGAGCACGCGGATGTCGTCGGCCACGAGCGTCCACGAGCTGCCCCGTCGGCTGAACAAGCGCCCGGTGTCGTCGAGCACCCGCACGCTCGTGCTTCCGCCCGCGACGGTGCGCGCGCCGTCGGGGGCGGCTCCGGTCGTGCCGCGACCGCCGACGCCGAGCTCGCCCAGGTGGCTGACACCCGCGTCGACGGTGAGGATGCCGAGGGTCGCGTCGTCGAGCCAGGCCAGATCGAAGGCGCCCGACTCGGTGAACGACAGCACGTGGGGCGGGCCGAGGTTGATCTCGCTCGCGGCGCGTTGGACGCTGGCGAGCCACACCTCGCGAACGCCCGCCACGGTGACGATCGCCGCCACGCGCGTGCCGTCGCGGGAGATCTGGAACGCGGTGATCTCCGAGGCGTCCGGCCACGCGTTGCCGATCTCGGCGGGAACGCCTTCGGGGGTGAAGGCCCGCAGCTGCGAGGGCGACGACGACGGCACGCTCCAGATGAGTCCCGAAGAGTCGATCGAGGGAGCGACGAGGCCGGGCCGGTCGTCGAGGAGGAACGTGCGACCGTCCGCGAGGGCGCTCGCCACCGTGCCCTGCGCGGTGCGGACCGCGGCGAGGCTCCGGTCGGCCTCGAGCTCGACCGACTGCGGGCCGAGCGACTCGACGGCGTCGGAGAGGCCCGGGATCGTGGTGACCTGATCGCCCGAGAGGATGCCGAACGTTCCGTCCGCGGTCATGACGGCGGGCGGCGGGTCGACGCGCGTGACGCGCACCGGGACCTCCTCGGCCGCGATGGGCGTGCCCTCGACCGTCATCTGCACCTGACTGATGCCGGCCGTCGACAGGCTGCGCGTCAGCTGCGTCTGCATCCGGTTCAGCGTGGTGCTGTCCAGGCTCAGCGCCGTCCGCGGCAGTTGCACCTGCGCGACGCCGCCGGACGACAGGGTCACCGAACGCCCGACGAGAGAGAGGTCCTCGGGGAAGGCGCTCTTCACCGCTCCTTCGAGCCAGGCGCTCGGTTGGCCGTCGACGAGTGCCGTCGCGACGCGACTGGCCACGAGAGGTCGAGGGAACCAGCGCACATCCGGGACGATGAACGTCCACGTCGGATCGAAGTACGCGACGGATGCCGACTGGTAGACCGTGGGGAAGACCTCCTCGTACAGCACGACACCGTCGGGCGCCGCGCTGATGCGCCACTGGTCGTCGACCTTCGTCAGCGAGTAGCCCAGCGACTCCGTCGTGCCCTCCACGCTCGGCGAGTAGGCCCCGTTCGCGTCGACGCCCGCGACCGTCGACAGCGACACGGTGACGGTGGCGCCGTCCGACGACGCGGCGGCGCGACGGTCGGCCAGGCGGTCGATGGTGACGCGTGCGCGGGGGTCCCACTGCGTGCCGGGCGCGAGGAACAGCTTCGCCGTCGCCCAGTCGTCGGCGGGACCGGAGCCCGCGCGGAGGAAGCCCTCGACGATCTCCGCCGGCGAGGCGTCGTCCTGCGGTCCGTCGGGGACGAACGCGAACGTCTGGGTGTCATCGGTCTGCGGACCCCGGCCGGGGTTGACGTATCCCGCGGTGGGCAGGCCCGTGCACGCCGACAGCACGAGCACCAGCGTCAGGCTCAGCAGGGAAAGGGCGCGCCTCATGTCGTCCCCCGTGTCGTGGTGCGACCGAGCGAGATCGGCTGGGTGAGACCGAGCGCCTCGAGAGTGCCGCCCTGTTCATCGTCGGGGACGAGGGGAAGAGGAGAGCTCCCGAGCGGCCGCCCGTCGCGCGGCAGAGTGAGCACGAAGTTGGAGCCGTGCCCGGGTTCGGACCACACCGCCAGGGTGCCGCCGTGCAGGCGGGCATCCCCGAGGGCGATCGACAGGCCGAGACCCGTGCCGCCGATCGTCCGGACCCGCGAGGGGTCGGCGCGCCAGAACCGGTCGAACACGCGGTCGACGTCTTCGGCGCGCATGCCCAGACCGAAATCGCGCACGCCGAGGGCGACGGCATCCCGATCGCTGTCGACGGACACGACGATCGGGCGCCCCTCCCCGTGCTCGATGGCGTTGCCGAGGAGGTTGCGCACGATCCGACGGATGCGGCGGGCGTCCATGTCGACCGGGGTGTATCCGCCCGGAGCGACCAGACGCACGTCGGTGCCGTGCTTCTCGGCGAGCTGCTCCATCGAGGCGATCACGTCTTCGGCGAGAGAGGCGAGGCTCGTCGGCTCGAGCTCGAGCTGCACGGATCCCGCGTCGTAGCGGCTGATCTCGAGAAGATCGGTGAGGAGGACCTCGAAGCGCTGGACCTGCGCGTGCAGCAGTTCCGCGGCGCGGCCCGTGACGGGGTCGAACTCCTCGCGCTGGTCGTTGATCATGTCGGCCGCGAGCTTGATCGTGGTCAGGGGCGTGCGGAGTTCGTGAGAGACGTCCGAGACGAAGCGCTGCTGCACGAGAGAGAGGTCGGCGAGCTCTTTGATCTGCGACTCGATGCTGTCGGCCATCGCGTTGAACGACCGGTTCAGCGTGGCGAGCTCGTCCTCTCCGCGGACCGGCAGCCGCACGCCCAGATCGCCCGCCGCGAGCTTCGCGCTGGTCTCGGCGGCATCCGCGATCGGCGTCGTGACGGAGCGCAGCACGACCCAGGCGATGGCCCCGATCAGGACGACGAGGATCAGGCCGACCACCCACAGAAGGACCTGGACGAACGACAGCGTCTGCGCCGCGCTCGCGAGGTCGTACCCCATGTAGAGCTCGTAGTAGTCCACCCCGTCCTGGGCGGGGAAGCGCAGCTGATGACCGACCAGGATGCCGGGGACCTCGCGATCGTTCTCGGCGGGCAGCGCGACGGACTGCCACCACTGCAGGTCGGGGCTCGACTGCACCTGGGTGCGCAGCTCGGGGGTGACGAGGCGGGATTCGAAGGTCGGGGAGATGAAGGGCTGCGGCGCGAGAGGCGAGGGCGGACCGATGCGGTAGAGCGCGATGAGATCGCTCGAGGACTGCTGGGACAACCGCGTCGCGATGCCGTTCATGAGCGTCTGCGCGGCGGCCGGGTCGGTGGAGTCGACCGCGGCGTCGAGCGTGGCCTGCGCCGACGCGGTCGCGCGCTGCGCTTCGAGGAGGACCTGGTCCTTGCGCGCGGTGAACAGCTCGTTCTGGATGACGAGGGCCATCGCGAGACACGTCACGAGGATGGTCGTCGCGGTCAGCGCGACGGTGATGACGATGGTGCGGAAGCGCAGCGAACGGCGCCACAGGGTGATGAGACGGTCGCGGGTCGCGCGCCAATCGCGCGTGTTCCAGCCTCGCGGCGACGCCAGAGTGCGCACCGCGCCCGTCATGACGGCCTCAAGCCACCGCGCCGGCCCGATAGCCCACACCGCGCACGGTGGTGACGATGCGGGGATTGTCGGGATCGGCCTCGATCTTGGCCCGGAGCCGTTGGACGTGCACGTTCACCAGACGCGTGTCCGCCTTGTAGTGGTAGCCCCAGACCTGCTCGAGCAGCATCTCGCGAGAGAACACCTGCTGCGGCTTCTCGGCGAGGGCGACGAGGAGCTCGAACTCGAGGGGCGTGAGCGCGATGGGGCTGTCGCCCCGGCGCACCTCGTGCGCGGCCACGTCTACCACGAGGTCGCCGATGCGCAGCGTCTCGTCGACGGGTGCCTGCACGGGACGCAGGCGGGTACGGATACGGGCGACGAGCTCCTTCGGGTTGAAGGGCTTCATGATGTAGTCGTCGGCACCCGACTCGAGCCCCTTGACCACGTCGGCGGTGTCGGTGCGGGCCGTGAGCATGATGATGGGGACGCCCGACTCGGCGCGCACGCGGGTGCAGATCTCGATGCCGTCGACGCCGGGCAGCATGAGGTCGAGCAGGATCAGATCGGGCCGCTCGGTGCGCCAGGCCTCGACGGCCTGTGCGCCGTCGGCGCAGAAGACCGTGTCGAATCCTTCCGTGCGCAGCACGATGCCGATCATCTCGGCCAGTGCGGTGTCGTCGTCGACAACCAGGATCCGTGAAGTCATCGGGTGTACGTCTTCCGTCTCGAAACCCGCTCGGGGACGGGCCATGGCACCCCGGGTGAGGGAGCAATCCCTCTGAGAGTAGTCGACATGCCCGCGAAGGGGCCGAGCGCTGCCCGGGTGTCCGCCGGACAGCCGTGTCACAGCTCTCCTTCCGTGTCGGAGGTCTGTGACACGATGAAGGCACTGCCGACCACCGAGGAGGCGTCATCGTGACCGCGTACCCCGCCTGGACCCCCGCGTCGCGCCCGGGCATCGTGCCGCTGCATCCGTACGGATTCGGGACGATCCTGACCAGGTCGTTCACGGCCCTGCGCCACAACCCGCGCGTCTTGCTGGGCTTCGCCCTCGTGGTGCAGACCGTCGCCTATGTGATCCTCAGCGCCGCCGTCGCGGCGGCGGCCATCGCCAGCTTCTCCCGGCTCGACACCCTCCGGGAGGGCACCGACGACTTCAACGCCGTCCTGGCCGGATCGATCGCGCTCACCGCCATCGTCGCCCTCGTGCTGGGGGTGGCCGCAAGCGGACTGAGCGTCCTCGTGCAAGGGGTCGTCGTCGCCGAGGTGGCGCACGCGGTCGTCGCCGAGAAGCCGACGTTGAAAGTGATCTGGCGGCGGGTGCGACCCGTCTTCTGGCGCCTGATCGGATACGCCGCCCTGACCTTCGCCGCGGTGCTCGTCGTGCTCGCGGTTCTGGCCGGCATCGTGGTCGCGATCTCCTTCGCACTGCTGCCGGTGGGCATCCTCGTGGGGATTCTGCTCGCCCTCGCCTGCATCCCGCTCTACCTGTGGCTCGCGACCAAGCTCTTCCTCGTCCCGTCCGTCATCATCCTCGAGGGCACGGGGATCCGAGCGGGCATCGCGCGCTCCTGGCGGCTCACCCGCGGACGGTTCTGGTCGACGCTCGGTGTTCTCGTGGTCATCTCCGTCGCGTTCAGCGTCGTCGCCCAGATCATCTCGTTCCCGCTCAGCATGGGGGCGAGCTTCTTGTCGACCCTCATCGCCCCCACCGGGAGCCCCGAACCGGGTGCGATCGCGGGCTTCATCGTGGTGCAGTTGATCGGGCAGGCCGGCATCCTGCTCGTCCAGTGCATCGCCCTCGTCGTGCAGTCCACGTCGGCCGTCCTGGTCTACGTCGACGCCCGCATGCGCGTCGAGGGACTCGACCAAGACCTCGCGTCGTACGTCGACGCGCGCGACTCCGGCGTCGACGACCTTCCCGATCCATATCTCGTGGGCATCGGTCGCACGATCGCCCCCGTTCAGCAGTGGGGCGTGCCGGGAGCGCCGGCGGGATGGGGTCCGCCGAGCGCGCCGCCGTATGGCGCGGCGCCGACCGGCCAGCCCTACGGCGCGGCACCGACTGCTCCCCCTTACGGCGCGGCACCGACCGGCCAGCCCTACGGAACCCCGCCCGCCGGGCAGCCGTACGGCGCGGCACCGACCGCCGCGGCTCCGTACGGGGCTGCGCCGCCTCCGCCCCCGGCCCCGACGCTGCAGGCACCGATGCCGCCGGCACCGATGCCGCCGGCCGACGAGCACGCGGGCGGCTCGGTGCCGAGTGCAGACACGACCGACGGGGATGCGCCGCACCCGGCCGCCCCGCCCTCGACGACCACGTGGACGGCGCCCGGAGCCCGGGCCGACGACGCATGACCCCGCCGCTCGCGCTCGCCGCCTCGGCACTCACCGTCCTCCTCCCCGACGCCGACGAGGCGCGGGAGTGGGCCGAGCGCGAATTGTCCGACCCGGCCTACCAGGCCGCCGAGCCGACGCCCATCGATCGACTGGCGCGAGCCGTGGTCGACTTCTTCGGAGACCTGCTGAACAACTCTGCGAACGGCGATTGGGGTCCGCCGGCGCTGATCGTGCTCGCGCTCATCGTGGTGGCCGGGATCGTGATCGGCATCCTGATCTGGGGTCGCCCACGGGCGATCGCCCGCGCGCAGCCCCCGGCGCGAGCGCTGTTCGACGACGACGACGGTCGCTCGGCCGAGGAGCTGCGCCGCGACGCCGCGGCGGCGGCCGCGCGCGGCGACTGGGACGCGGCGATCGTTCTCCGGTTCCGCGCCTTCGCGCGGGGACTGACCGAACGCGGCCTCGTCGACCCGCCGCCGGGCGCCACCGTGCACACCTTCGCGCGCGCGGCCGCAGCGGCGCTTCCCTCCCTGAGCGCCGGGCTCGACGAGGCGGCATCCATCTTCGACGACGTACGGTACCTCCGTCGCCCGGGGACCGAACAGCGTTACCGCGCGGTGGCCGACCTCGACGCCGACGCCGTCCGCACGCGCCCCGCGCCCGCTGCGCTGGCAGGGACCTCGTGACGACGATCGCCGACGCACCCGCCGCCGCGTGCCCTCGGCGCCGCGCAGCCCTCGGGTGGATCGCTCTCGCCCTCGCGCTCCTTCTGATCGGGCTGGTGGGCACGACCCTCGTCTACGGCGGGTGGAAAGAGAAGGGTCTGCTCGACCCCGAGTCCCCCGCCCCCGACGGCGCGCGTGCGCTCGTCCGCATCCTGCAACAGCAGGGCGTGACCGTGACCGTCGCGCGCGACCGCGGCGCGGCGGAGCGCGCCTTGGCCGAGGGGGACGCGACCCTCGTAATGCGCGACGCTCCGATGCTCTCGGACGCCACCCTGCGCTCGCTCGCCGAGCGGGCGCGCGACGTCGTGCTCGTGGAACCGCGCTCGCGCTCCCTGGACGTGCTCCTGAACGGATCCGCCCTCGGCGGCTTCGCGAACGACCGCCCCACCGACCCCGGCTGCGACCTCCCCGCGCCCGACGCGGCGGGGACCGCGCGCACCGGCGAGCTGATGCTGCCCGGCCAGGGTGTCACGGGGTGCTATCGGGTCGACGGCGAGTTCGGGCTCCTCTCCCGGGAGACGAGCGAGGGGCGCACCGTCACGGCTCTCGACGGTCTGTCGACGATGACCAACGCCGCCCTGCCCCTCGACGGCAACGCCGCCCTGGCGATCGGCACCCTCGCCCGGACCGGCACCGTCGTCTGGTACGTCCCCTCTCCGACCGACGCGGAAGCCGGCACGGCACCGCAGACGCTGGGCGAGCTCACCCCCGCGTGGGTGACCCCCGCGATCGTTCTCCTCCTGCTCTCGGCGCTCGTGGCGGCGATCTGGCGAGGCCGCCGCTTCGGCCCGCTCGTCAACGAGCGTCTCCCGGTGATGGTGCGCGCGAACGAGACGACCGAGGGCCGCGCGCGTCTGTACGCCGCGTCCGGGGACGCGTCCCACGCCCTCGACGGACTGCGACGAGCCACGCGTGGCCGGCTCATTCGTGTCATGGGCCTGGCCGCCCACACGCCACCGGATCACGTGGCCGACGCCGTCGCCGAGCGACTCGGAGCGGACCGTGGCGCGATGCGCGGCATCCTGATCACCGACACCCCCACGACCGATCGTGACCTGGTCGCCGCGAGCGATCGCCTGCGCGACCTCGAGACGAGCGTGCGCGCCGCGCTCTCCACCGAAAGGACCACCCGATGACCGACAGTCCTCTCGACGCCCCTCAGCCCGCTGCTGCAGGTGCGGCCCTGCCGCAGGCCGGACAGGCCTCCCCCGCTCCGGCGCAAGCCGTGCCGGCGCAGGCCGGCCGAGCCGACTCCGGCCCGCCCGCGTCCGCGCGATCCTCCGACGCGACGGACGCCGCGCTGCGCGAGGCGATGAACCGCGTCCGCGTGGAGGTCGGCAAGGCCGTGGTCGGTCAGGACGGCACGGTCACCGGCCTGCTCATCGCGCTGCTCTCGCGCGGACACGTGCTGCTCGAGGGCGTCCCGGGTGTGGCGAAGACGCTTCTCGTGCGCTCGTTCAGCCGAGCTCTCGGCCTCGACACCCACCGCGTGCAGTTCACCCCCGACCTGATGCCCGGCGACGTCACGGGTTCCCTCGTCTACGACGCCCGTACCGGGGAGTTCGAGTTCCGCGCCGGGCCGGTGTTCACCCACGTTCTCCTGGCCGATGAGATCAACCGCACGCCGCCGAAGACGCAGGCTGCTCTCCTCGAGGCGATGGAGGAGCGTCAGGTGTCCTCCGACGGCGTGAGCCGCGCGCTGCCCGACCCGTTCCTCGTCGCCGCGACGCAGAACCCCGTCGAGCATGAAGGAACGTACACGCTGCCCGAGGCGCAGCTCGACCGCTTCCTCATGAAGCTCGTGGTCGACCTGCCCGGGCGCGACGCCGAGGTCGACGTGCTCCGACGCCACGCCGGCGGATTCGACCCGCGCCGCCTCGACGCGGCGGGCCTCTCCCCCGTCGTGAGCGCCGCCGAGATCCTCGCCGCGCAGCGCGCCGCCGCGACCGTCGCCGTCGACGACGACCTCCTGGGCTACATCGTCGACCTGGCCCGGGCGACCCGGCAGAGCCCGTCGGTGCTGTTGGGCGTGAGCCCGCGCGCGACGACAGGTCTGCTCGCCGCGGCGAAAGCCTGGGCGTGGCTCGGCGGGTACCCGGCGATCACCCCCGACCACGTGCAGACGATGCTCGTTCCGGTCTGGCGTCACCGCATCCGGCTGCGCCCCGAGGCCGAGATCGAGGGCGTGTCGGTCGACGCGATCCTCACCTCGGTGCTGCAGCAGACCCGCGTCCCCATCTGATGTTCGTCACCGGCCGTCTCGCCCTGCTCGTCGCGCTCGGCGTCGTTCCGCTCGTGCTCCTCAACACGGCGGGCATCCCCGCGTGGCTCGTCGTGGGCGGGTGGGTGCCGCTGTGCGCGCTGGCGGCCCTCGTCGACATCCTCGCCGCGGCCGACCCGCGCGCGGTCGAGATCACGCGCCGACTTCCGGAGCGGGTGCTGCGCGACGAGCCCGTCGCCGGCGAGCTGCGGGTGCGCAACCTCGATCGTCGTCTCCTGCGCGCGCGGGCGCGCGACGCCTGGCAGCCCACGGCCGGGGCTCCCGACGAACGCGCGCGGTTCGTCGTCCCGCCCGGCGAACGGCGGGGCGCGCCCCTCCCCCTGCTCCCCCGTCGGCGCGGCGAGATCCGCAGCGAGTTCGTCGCGGTGCGTTCCGCCGGCCCGCTGGGTCTGGCGGGCCGCCAAGCGGTGGTCGACGCCCCCGGCCGGATCCGCGTCCTTCCCCCCTTCACCTCGCGCCGGCACCTCCCCTCTCGCCTCGCGCGGCTGCGCGAGCTCGACGGCAACACGAGCCTGATGGTTCGCGGACAGGGCACCGAGTTCGACAGCCTTCGCGAGTACGTGCGCGGCGACGACGTCCGCTCGATCGACTGGCGTGCGACCGCGCGCGCCGGCACGACCATGCTGCGGACGTGGCGCCCCGAACGCGATCGGCATGTCGTCATCGTGATCGACACCGGCCGTACCGCCGCCGCGCGCGTGGGAGACGGCGCCCGCCTGGATGCCGCGATGGAGGCGACCCTCCTCCTTTCCGCCCTCGCCGCCCGGGCGGGCGATCACGTGCACCTCGTGATGTTCGACCGCGTCCCGCGCGCCCGCGTGACGAAGGTCGACGGTTCTCAGCTACTGCCTGCGCTGGTCGACGCGATGGCCCCCGTCGAGCCGCAGCTGATCGACACGGACTGGGATGCCGCCTTCGCCCAGGTGCGCCAGCTCGCGGTGCACCCCGCTCTCGTCGTGCTGCTCACGGCGCACGACGACCCGGAAGCGGCGCGCGGCTTCCTCGCCGCGCTGCCGGCGGTGGCGGCGCGCTCTCGTCTCCTCGTGGCCACGGCCACCGACGGACCGGGCGACGAGCCCGAGCGAACGGATGCCGCCTCGGTGTACGCCGCGGCCGCCATCGAGCGGGCGCGGCACGACGCCGACCGTGTCCGGGCCGCCGTGGTCCGCGCGGGCGGCGACGCCGTCGCCGCCTCCGCGGACGACCTGCCCCCGCTCGTGGCGGACCGGTACCTCGCCCTGAAGGCGGCGGGGCGGCTGTAGCACACCCAGGCCCCATGCAGCCCGGGACATACGTCGCGGCTTATCCTGGGGGGTACCCTTCGAGCCGACAGCGCGTTCCCTCCGCGCTCGGCTGCGCCGTCTACGCACAGGATGCGGGAGAACTCTTGCCAGGAAACGCCACGACCCGGTTCGACGATGTGGCCCTTGTCTCGGTGGCGAGCGTTCTGCCCGGCCGCGTGACCACGTCCGACGACATCGAGGACCGACTCGCTCCCGCCCTTCACCGGCTGAAGCTCAAACCCGGTCTCCTCCGCCGGGTCGCGGGCGTCAACGAGCGCCGCAACTGGGCCGAGGGAGAGTCCTCCGACGAGGCGACGATCGCCGCAGGCAAGCAGGCGCTGGCCGAGGCAGGTGTCGACCCGAGCGAGATCGGCCTCATCATCAACACCTCGGTGACGCGCAAGCACCTCGAGCCCTCGGTGGCGGTGCGCCTCCACCACGGATTGGGTCTGCCGAGCTCGGCGATCAACTTCGACGTCGCGAACGCCTGCCTCGGCTTCATCAACGGCATGAGCCTGGCCGCCGGCATGATCCAGTCGGGCCAGGTCAAGTACGCGCTGATCGTCAACGGCGAAGATGCCGACGAGATCCAGGTCAACACGATCAACCGCCTTCTCCGCGAGGACCTCGATCGCGACGCCTTCATGCAGGAGTTCGCCTCGCTGACGCTGGGTTCCGGTGCGGCCGCGGCGGTCCTCGGTCGGGCGAGCGACCACCCCGAGGGCCACCGCATCGTCGGCGGCGTCACGCGCGCCGCCACGCAGTTCTACGACCTCTGCGTCGGCAGCGTCGACGGCATGTTCACGGATGCCAAAGCCCTCCTCAAGGGGGGCCTCGACCTCGTCGTCTCGGCGTGGAAGGAGGCGAAGGGCGAGTTCTCGTGGACCGGAATGGACCGCTACATCACGCACCAGGTCTCCTCCGTGCACACGTCCGCGATCGTCCGCGCCGCCAAACTCGACCGCGACCGCGTGCCGGTGACGTACCCGCACCTGGGCAATGTCGGCCCGGCATCCATCCCGATCACCCTCGCGAACGAGCAGAAGACGTTGCGCCGGGGTGATCGCGTCCTCCTGATGGGAGTGGGCTCCGGGCTGAACACCGGCATGCTGGAGCTGGCCTGGTGAGGGTCACGGACCTGCACGCCACCCTCCCCCCGGCGGGCCTGCCGGGTCTCGATCCCTCCCTGTCGCGCCTCGTCGACGTCCCCGGTGCCGCGACCGACGCGGGCGCCACCCGCACGTGGCACATCCTCGACACCGGTGACGCCCTCGCCGAACGCGGCCTCGCGCCCGTCGGCACGATCGTCGCCGTGCACGGCAACCCGACGTGGTCGTACCTGTGGCGCGCGCTCGTCCATGCGTCGCTGCAGCGCGCCGAAACCGGCGGCACTCCCTGGCGCGTCGTCGCGGTCGACCAGCTCGAGATGGGCTTCTCGGAGCGGTCGGGCGTGCGGCGGACCCTGGCCCAGCGCATCGCGGATCTCGACGCGCTCGTCGGCGAGCTCGGCATCCGGGGTCCGGTCGTCACGATCGGCCACGACTGGGGTGGACCCGTCTCGCTCGGCTGGGCCGTGGAGAACCGCGACCGCCTCGCCGCCGTGATCGCCCTGAACACCGCCGTCCATCACCCCGAGGGCGCACCGCTGCCCTTCGCGCTGCGCGTCGCGACCGCGCGCGGCATGCTCGCCGCCGGCACGACCGGGACCACGGCCTTCCTCGACACCACCCTGGCGCTGGCCGACCTCGACCCGGCCGTGCGCGCGGCGTTCCGCGCGCCCTACGCGACCGTGAGCCGCCGTCGAGGCATCGGCGGGTTCGTCGCCGACATCCCCGCCACCGCGGCCGACGAGAGCACGCCCGCTCTCCGTCGCCTGTCGGCGGGGCTGCGCGAGCTCGACGTGCCCGCGCTGCTCCTGCGCGGCCCGAAGGACCCCGTGTTCGGTGAGGGTCACCTCGACGACCTCACCGAGCGCCTGCCCCACGCCGACGTCCACCGTTTCGAGGGCGCCGGACACCTCATCGCCGAGGAACGCCCCTACGCGGACGTCGTGCTCGACTGGCTCGACGAGAAGGGCGTGGCACGCGTTGCCGGAACCGCGGATGCCGGGACCCCGGGCTCCGCGGACGCGACCGACGCTGCTGACACCCCGTCCGCGGACGCCCCCGTGACCGAGATCGCCGACGCCGCACCGACAGGACGCCTGTGGGACGCCCTCGACGCCCGGCGCGACGATGACGACACCGCCGTGATCGACATGACCACCACCCGCGACGGCGCGCCGCTCCGCGTCAGCTGGCGCCGGCTGTCCGCCCGCGTCGACGAGATCGCCGCCGGCCTCGACGCCTTCGGCGTGCGCGCGGGCGACCGCGTCTCTCTCCTCGTGCAGCCCGGCCCCACCCTCACCGCCGCGCTGTACGCGTGCCTGCGCATCGGGGCGGTGGTCGTCGTGGCCGACCGGGGTCTCGGCATCCGGGGTCTGTCCCGTGCCGTGCGGGGCGCCGTTCCCGACGTCGTCATCGGCGAGGTCGCGGGTCTCGCGGCCGCCCGCGCCCTCGGCTGGCCCGGACGCCGCATCTCGGCCGCGGCGCTCCCCGCCGCGACGAGCCGCGCTCTCGGCGTCGAAGCGAGCCTCTCCGATCTCGCCCGCGCGGGCCGTGGTCGTGCCCTTCCGCCGGCGCCGGCGCCCGACGCCGACGCCGCGGTGCTGTTCACCTCCGGCTCGACGGGGCCCGCGAAGGGCGTCGTCTACACGCACGCCCAGCTCACGGCCCTGCGCGACACCCTCGCGTCGCACTTCGGCGTGACCGCCGACACGGGCCTCGTCACCGGCTTCGCCCCGTTCGCTCTGCTCGGACCCGCGCTCGGCACGCGGTCGGCGACACCCGACATGGACGTCTCCGCTCCCCGCACCCTCACCGCCGCAGCGGTCGCGGCCGCCGTACGCGCCTCCGACGCCCGCATCATGTTCCTCTCCCCCGCGGCCGTGGCCAACGTGGTCGCCACGGCCGGCGCTCTCGACGCCGACGATCGCACGGCGCTGGCGCGCGTCGAGACGTTCCTCTCCACCGGCGCCCCGGTGTCCATCGACCTGCTGCGGCGGGCGCAAGCGCTCATGCCGAACGCGGTCGCCCATACCCCGTACGGCATGACGGAGTGCCTGCTGGTCGCCGACGTCACCCTCCCCGAGATCGAGCAGGCGGCGGGTGACCGCGGCGTCTGCGTCGGTCGACCGCTCGGCACGGGCCAGGTGCGCATCTCGGCGATCGACGCCGAGGGACGCGCGACCGGCGAGCCGACCACCGAGGCCGGCGTGACCGGCGAGATCGTCATCTCGGCGCCCCATCTCAAGCGCGGCTACTTCCGCCTCTACCTCACCGACCGCGAGGCCCGGCGCGGCCTCCCCGCCCGCTGGCACCGCACCGGCGACGTCGGCCACCTCGACGCCGACGGACGCCTGTGGGTCGAGGGACGCCTCCCCCACGTCATCACCACCGCCGACGGCCCGGTGACCCCGGTCGGCATCGAACAGGATGCCGAGACCGTCGACGCCGTCTTCCGCGCCGCCGCCGTCGGGGTCGGTCCCGTCGGCCGACAGGTCGTCGTCGCGGTCGTCGAGGCCGGCGCGCGCCGCCCCGGCCTCGCCTCTCCCGAGCTCACGGACGCCGTCCGCGCCGCGACCGCGCAGCCGCTTGCCGCGGTCCTCGTCGCCCCGACGCTGCCGACCGACATCCGGCACAACTCCAAGATCGACCGCTCGCGCCTCGCCGCATGGGCCGACGGTCTGCTCGCGGGCGAGAAGCCGACGGTGCCATGAGGGTCCTCGCGACCGGCGCATCCGGCTTCCTCGGCCGGGCCGTCGTCCGGGCCCTGCAGGACGCCGGGCACGACGTGCGCACCCTGCAGCGCCGCCCGTCGGGCGTCGACGGCGCCGAGGACCGCCTCGGTTCGGTGACGGATCCGGATGCCGTGGCATCCGCCCTCGACGGGGTCGACGGTGTGGTGCACCTGGCCGCCAAGGTCTCGCTCGCGGGGGATCCGGCGCAGTTCCGCACGGTGAACGTCGAGGGGACGCGCACGCTCCTGGACGCCGCGACCGCGGCGGGAGTCTCGCGCGTCGTCCACGTGTCGTCGCCGTCGGTCGCGCACGCGGGTCACGCCCTCGCGGGAGTGGGCGCCGAGCCCGCCGACCCCGAGGCCGCGCACGGCGAGTACGCCCGGACCAAGGCCGAGGCCGAGCTGCTCGCGCTCTCCCGCGCGGGCGACGGTCTCGCCCTCGTCGCGATCCGACCGCACCTCGTGTGGGGCCCGGGTGACACGCAGCTCATCGCGCGCGTCGTCGACCGCGCCCGCCGGGGGCGGCTGCCGCTGCTGAACGGCGGGACGGCGCTCATCGATTCCACGTACGTCGACAACGCGGCATCCGGGATCGTCGCCGCCCTCGACCGCGTCGACGACGTCAGCGGCCGGGCCTACGTGCTGACCAACGGCGAACCGCGCCCGGTCGGCGACCTGCTCGCCGGGATCTGCCGCGCCTCGGGGGTCGCACCACCGCGATTCAGCGTGCCCGCGGGGCTCGCGCGCGCGGCCGGCGGCCTGGTCGAGCGCGTGTGGGCCGTGCGACCGGGCGAGGACGAGCCGCCGATGACCCGGTTCCTCGCCGAGCAGCTGTCGACGGCGCACTGGTTCGACCAGACCGAGATCCGCCGTGACCTGCGCTGGACGCCGTCGGTGTCGATCGACGAGGGCCTGCGGCGCCTCGCGCGCGCCTGAGTCGACGGCATCCGCCGCGCTCCCGCGCGCGTCCTTCTTCGCACGGACCATGTCCCTGAAAGTGCTGCCCGCTTAGCGGCCACAACTGGGACACGGTATGGTCCACCCCCCTGTGCGGGAGGGATGCCCCAGAAGGGGCTGCTTGGCGCGCCCCCAAACAGCCGGAAGTGGGACACGGCGGGGCTCATCACCGCCCGCGTCGCCCTGTGCGGGAGGGATGTCCCAAAAGGGGCTGCTTGGCGCGGCCCCAAACAGCCGGAAGTGGGACACGGTAGGGCTCATCCCCTGTGCGCGCGCGATGTCCCCAATGAGGCTGGCCGACACGCCCCCGCACAGCCAGAAGCGGGACACGGCCCCGGGGACAGCCGCGGGACGACGGAAGGCCCGCCCCCACCAGGGAACGGGCCTTCCGGGTGCCGCGGGTTACCGAGCCGCAGCGCGTCGCGTCGAGACGCGACGGGGCCGATCTCAGACCAGGTCGAACCGGTCGAGCTCGGTGACCTTGCGCCACGCGGCGACGAAGTCGCGGACGAACTTCTCCTTCGCGTCGTCGGAGGCGTAGACCTCGGCGAGCGCGCGCAGCTCGGAGTTCGAGGCGAACACCAGGTCGACACGGGTGCCGATCCCGACCTTCTCGCCCGAGCCGTCCTTCGTGCCCTCGAAGGCGTGCTTGCCGCTGTCGAGCGGCTTCCACGTCGTGCCGAGGTCGAGGAGGTTCGCGAACACGTCGTTCGTCAGGGCGCCGGGGGTGTCGGTGAACACGCCCCAGTCGCTGCCGTCCCAGTTGGCCCCGATCGCGCGGAGGCCGCCGACGAGCACCGTCATCTCCGGCGCGGTGAGCGTCAGGAGGTTGGCCTTGTCGAGCAGCAGGAACTCCGCCGGAAGGCGCGCCTCACGCGAGGCGTAGTTGCGGAAGCCGTCGGCGACCGGCTCGAGCCAGCGGAACGACTCGATCTCGGTCTGCTCCTGCGACGCGTCCGTGCGCCCCGGGGTGAAGGGGACCTCGACCTCGACGCCACCGGCGAGCGCGGCCCGCTCGACACCGGCGTTGCCGGCGAGCACGAGCAGGTCGGCGATCGAGACCTTCTTCTCTCCCTGCGCGTCGAAGTCGGCCTTCACGCCCTCGAGGACGGAGAGAACGGATGCCAGCTGCTCGGGGTTGTTGACCGTCCAGCTCTTCTGCGGCTCGAGGCGGATGCGCGCACCGTTCACGCCACCGCGCTTGTCGCTGCCGCGGAAAGTCGAGGCGGCGGCCCAGGTCGTGGTGACGAGCTGCTGCACCGACAGGCCGCTGTCGAGGATCCGCTGCTTGAGCGCCGCGGCATCCGTCGCGTCGATCAGCGGGTGATCGACGGCGGGCACGGGGTCCTGCCAGACGAGCACCTCGGACGGCACCTCGGGACCGAGGTAGCGCTCGCGCGGTCCCATGTCGCGGTGGGTGAGCTTGAACCAGGCGCGGGCGAAGGCGTCCTGGAAGGCCGCGGGGTCTTCCAGGAAGCGGCGCGAGATCTTCTCGTACGACGGGTCGACGCGCAGCGCCAGGTCGCTCGTAAGCATGCGGGGCTCGCGGCGTCCCTCGGAGTGGGCGAGCGGCACCATGTCGGCTCCCCCGCCGTTGACGGGCCGCCACTGGTGAGCGCCCGCAGGACTCTGGAACAGCTCCCACTCGTACCCGAAGAGGATGTGGAAGAACTCGTTGTCCCAGCGGGTGGGGTGGTAGGTCCACGTGACCTCGAGGCCCGACGAGATGGTGTCGTCGCCCTTGCCCGTCCCGAAGTCGCTCTTCCAGCCCAGGCCCTGGTCCTCGATGTCGCCGGCCTCGGGGTTGGGGCCGACGTGCGAGTCGCTCGCCGCGCCGTGCGTCTTGCCGAAGGTGTGGCCACCGGCGATGAGGGCGACGGTCTCCTCGTCGTTCATGGCCATACGGCCGAACGTCTCACGGATGTCGTTGGCCGATAGCTGCGGGTCGGGGTTGCCGTTGGGACCTTCGGGGTTGACGTAGATGAGACCCATCTGGACGGCGGCGAGCGGACGCTCGAGCTCACGGTTGCCCGTGTAGCGCTCGTCGCCGAGCCACGTGGTCTCGGGGCCCCAGTACACGTCGTCGTCGGGCTCCCACACGTCCTGACGTCCACCGGCGAAGCCGAAGGTCGGGAAACCCATGTCCTCGAGCGCGACGTTGCCGGCGAGGATCATGAGATCGGCCCACGAGATGGACTGACCGTACTTCTTCTTGACGGGCCACAGCAGGCGGCGAGCCTTGTCGAGGTTGACGTTGTCGGGCCAGCTGTTCAGCGGCGCGAAGCGCTGCATTCCCGCGCCCGAACCGCCGCGACCGTCGGTCACGCGGTAGGTGCCGGCGCTGTGCCACGCCATGCGGATCATCAACGGGCCGTAGTGACCGAAGTCCGCGGGCCACCAGTCCTGGGAGGTCGTCATGACCTCCTGCAGGTCCTTCTTCACCGCATCCAGGTCGAGCGCCTCGAAAGCGGCGCGGTAGTCGAAGCCCCCGTCGAGCGGGTCGCGCAGCGCGTTGTTCTTCGCGAGGATCTTCACGTTGAGGGATTCGGGCCACCACACGCGGTTGGCGGATCCCTGGGTCGGGTGGGGCAGGGCGCCGGCGGGCTCGCTGTCGGCGGGGGCTTCGCCCACCGGCAGTCGGTTGTCGTCGGGGGCGGCTCCATCGTGGAAAACGGGGCACCCGTTCAGAGCGTCGCTCATCGGGATCCTCTCGGTCGTTCGGCTTCGGACGTGGCTCGACAGTCGGGGCAGACCCCCCAGAACGTCACTTCGGCGGTCTGGACGATGAACCCGCTCCCCTCCGGCATATGCAGGCACGGCGCCGAACCGACGACGCAGTCCACGTCGTCGATGCGTCCGCACCCGGTGCACACCACGTGGTGGTGGTTGTCGCCGACGCGCAGTTCGAACGTGCCGGCGTGGCCGGCGGGTTCGATGCGGCGGGCGAGCCCTGCGTCGGCGAAGTCGCCGAGGGCGTTGTACACCGATTGCTTGCTCGTGCCGGGAAGAGATCCGCGGATGCCGTCGTACACGGCGTCCGCGGTGGCGTGCGGGCGGGCGCGAAGGGCTTCGAGAACGGCGACACGCGTCGCCGTCACCCGGAGTCCGGCACCACGGATGAGGTCATCCGCGGCGGCATCCGTCCGATCGTCGAGCATGTCGCCACTCTATCTATTTTTGAGTGAATCAAAAATGACACGCAGGGGAACGATCGAGGATCCCTTGGAATCTCTCAGCCGGCGGTCAGCGTCGGGGTCCCCGCCTCGTACTCGGTGAGGTCGCCGGTCTCCCCCGCCCGGGCAGCTCTCCGGCCGACCCACAGCATGTAGAAGAGGAACACCCCGAGGGCCACGGCACCGATCGCGATCTTCACCTGCCAGGGCCACTCCCGCGGCGTGACGAAGCCCTCGACGATCCCCGACAGGGCGAGAGCGAAGACCAGTCCCACCGCGACCGTGGCGAGGGACCGCCCCTCGGCGGCCAGGGCCACCGCGCGCGTGCGTCGGCCGGGAGCGACCCACGCCCAGAAGATCTGCAGCCCCGCGGCCCCGGCGACGAAGATCGCCGTGAGCTCGAGGAGACCGTGCGGAAGGATGAACTGGAAGAACACGTCCGTGCGGTCGAAGGCGATCATGATCGCGGCGGACTGCCCCACCCCGATGGCGTTCTGCATCATCGCCATCAGTGGCCAGATGCCCGTGACGCCGAACAGCACGCACTGCGCGGCGATCCAGGCGTTGTTGGTCCACACCGACCCCGCGAAGATCGCGTTGGGGTTCTCGCGGTAGTAGCTGACGAACTGCTCGTCCGCGTAGTTCTGCAGTTCGCTGCGGCTCCCGAGGGCGGCGACCGTCGCCGGGTCGCCCGAGATCCACAGCGCGACCATCGTGGCGACGATGACGAAACCGAGAGCGACCGCCAGCGTGGTCCACCGCACGCGGTACAGCGCCGCCGGCAACTGGAGCAGGAAGAAGCGCGGCATCTGCCTGAGCACGTTCTCGCGCACGCCCGTGAGCCGCAGGCGCGTGCGCGCCAGGAGGATCGAGACGTAGTCGCCCTGCGGCGTGCGTCCGGCGGAGGTCTTGATGTCCGCGAGATCGGCGGATGCCGCGCGGTACCGCGTCACGAGTTCGTCGACCTGGCTGCCGGTGAGACGTCGCGTGCGGCCCAGTTCGTCGAGGCGCGCCCACTCCTCGCGGCGGGCGGCCGTGAGGGCGTCGAGGTCCATGTGGTCAACTGTACGCATGGCTTCGTCCCCGGCATCCTCCCGATCCGAGGTGCGCACGCCCGCCGCGCGCGGTGTCACGCTCATCGACACCGTCTCCGAGGAGATCCTGACCGGCGAAGCGGTCGCCCTCGACGTTCAGCCGCTCGGGTTCTTCCTGCGCGCTCTCGGCTGCCTGATCGACATGGTGGTGGGCCTCGTGCTGCTGATCGGCGGCGGCCTGCTCCTGGTGGCGATGGCGGCATCCGGAGCCCTTCCGGACGGGGCGATCCGCATCGGCATCATCACCCTGATCGTGCTGGTCATGGTGGTCCTGCCCACCACGGTCGAGACCCTGTCCCGCGGACGCAGCCTCGGCCGCCTCGCCGTCGGGGGACGGATCGTGCGCGTCGACGGCGGAGCGGCGGGCTTCCGCGCCGCGTTGATCCGCGCTCTGATCGGCGTGCTCGAACTCTGGCTGACCCTGGGGGGCATCGCCGCGGTCGTGGGCATGTTCACGCCGCGTGCTCAGCGTCTGGGCGACCTCGTCGCCGGCACCGCGAGCGAGCGGACCCGCACGCGCCCCCTGCCGCCGCCCGCTCCGGGGCTGCCCGCGGGGTGGGAGTCCTGGGCGCAGGTGGCCGACGTCTCGCGCCTGCCCGATCGGCTCGCCGCCCGGCTGTCGCAGTTCGTGCGCGGCGCGGAGCTGCTCGACCCGGCCGCACGGACGCGGATCGCCGGCTCCCTGGCCGACGCGGTCGCCCCGTTCGTGTCGCCGCGGCCCCCGGCGGATTCCGAGACGTTCGTGCGCGCGGTCGCCTTCGTGCGGCGGGATCGGGAGTACCGAGCGCTCGTGATCGAACGCGAGCGCGCGGCGGAGCTCACCGGCCGCTGAGCGGGCTCAGGCGCGCAGCGTCTCGTGACGCACGACGACCCAGCCGCGCGGCACGGACAGGCGATCGGCGTGGATGGCGCAGAGGTCGTGCGCGTGCGGATCCTCGACACGACCCAGGGGCCCCAGGGCCGCCATCTGGTCACCGTAGTCGTAGGTGAGGGTGCTCATCGCCTCGCGGGCGCATCCCACCTTCGAGCAGAGTCTGTCGCGCATCGCGGGCTACGTTAGTCCGCTCTCCTCTCGTCGCCCGTGCGCCGCGCCGCGTTCCCCGCGCTCCGCCGCGCGTGCACGCCCGACGCTCATGCGCGCCCGCCGACCCTCCCCCGCCGCGTCTCCCGGCCGCGCATCCCCGGCCGCGCCTCCGCCGCCGCCCCGCCCCCGACGGGCGCGACCGTAGGATGGGCGCATGGTGCGTCGACGAACCCGCGAAGCCCGGCCGGTCGCCCGCCCCTCCCGACACGGGCGCCACGGCCGCGAGAACCGCAGCCCGGTCGTGCGCCCGCCGCTGCCCCCGATCGACACCCGGGTGGAGCGTTTCGACATCGCGGTCGGTGCCGCGGCGGAGTTCCTCCGCTCGGCGTGGGCCGAACTGCGCGACGTCTCGTTCGAGATCGGGATCATGCCCCCGGCGGCGGCTGACGGCATCCCCCGCTGGACGGTGTTGCGCGAGGAGAAGCGCATCATCCTCTACCGCATCCCCATCGAACGACTCGGTCACCCGCACCACGACGACGACCTGCACCGCCGCATGATGATCGAGGGCGCCGTCTTCCGTGCGGCGGCGGAGTACCTCGACCGCGACCCCTGGGATCTCGGTCCCGAGCGCTTCCGGTTCTTCTGATCCGACGCGTTCGCTCGTCGCCGCACGGCGCGGCGGACGCGATCCGCGGAGCCGCCCCGGTCCCGCGCTCTTAGGGCAGCACCGTCACGGCGGACTCGGCGGTGTTCGCCGACCACAGCGGGTACCCGGCGACGGCTCCGGTCGATGCGTACGTGACCGCCGCCCGCACCGGGGTGGTGGGGTCGAGCGTGTACACCCCCGCCGCGACGGCGGTGGAGACGCTGCCCCCGTCCGGCACGGCGATGGTCAGCGGTGCGCCGCCGTCGGTGGGCGTGAGCGTGACCGTCGCGTCCCCCGCGCCCTGGTCGACGGTGAGCACGAGCGCGGCACCGGCACCCGACGCCACCGCGACGGCGCTCGACACCGCGATCTTCGGCGCGGGGCTGTACCAGGCGAAGTCCGCGCCCTGTCCGAATCCGGTGGTCGACCAGACTCCGGCGACCACGGGCTGGTCCGCGGTGACGTCGACCGTGTACGCGCCGAGGCCGACACCGGACAGGTCGAGCGAAGTGGGCTTCCCCGCCTCCGCGCTCGGTCGTCCTCGCATGGCGAGGCGGAGGCGATCCGCGGAGCCGCCCCGGTCCGCGCTCTTAGGGCAGCACCGTCACCGCGGACTCGGCGGTGTTCGCCGACCACAGCGGGTACCCGGCGACGGCACCGGTCGATGTGTATGTGACCGCCGCCCGCACCGGCGCAGTGGGGTCGAGCGTGTACACCCCCGCCGCGACGGCGGTGGAGACGCTGCCCCCGTCCGGCACGGCGATGGTCAGCGGTGCGCCGCCGTCGGAGGGCGTGAGCGTGACCGTCGCGTCCCCCGCCCCCCGGTCGGCGGTGAGCACGAGGGCGGCACCGGCACCCGACGCCACCGCGACGGCGCTCGACACCGCGATCTTCGGCGCGGGGCTGTACCAGGCGAAGTCCGCGCCCTGTCCGAAGCCGGTGGTCGACCAGACTCCGGCGACCACGGGCTGGTCCGCGGTGACGTCGACCGTGTACGCGCCGAGGCCGACACCGGACAGGTCGAGCGAAGTGGGCTTCCCCGCCTCGAGGGGAACCTGGCGCGGCTCCCCCGGCGCGGCGGTGCCCACCGGGGTGAGGGTCACCGTCGCCGTGGCTGCGGCACCGGGTGCGAGCAGACGCAGGACCGTTCCCGCATCGCTCCCGCCCGCCGTCAGGACCTGGACGCCCGGGATGACGACGTGGGTGTCGGCCTGCGCCGACGGAGCGACCTGGTCCACTCCCCCCGGCAGCAGCAGGCGGGTCAGACTCGCCTGGAGCGACGCACGCACGGGGGCCCCGGTGGCCGTGACGCGCACGACCGGGCTCTCCTCGCCGAGCAGAAGCCCCGCCAGGGGCACCACGCGCTGCTCGCCCGCGGGCACGACGATGTTGCTCCCGCCCGGAGGCGTCGATATCCCCTGCGCCCCGTAGACCGACAGCTGGACCGTCGCGGGCACATCGCCGGGATTGCCGAGGACGACGAGGTCGTTCGCCCCGGTGGTCGTCGCCCCGGCCACGAGCCACGACTCCGCCAGCGGGGGACGACACGCGGATGCCGCGAACCCGATGAGGTCTTCCGACGTCGCCGTCGCAGAGCCCGCGGCGGCGAGAGGCTGCGCCACCCCGTCGCGCGGCTGAGCCCGCAGGGCGGTGGCGTTGCCCGAGCCGTCGCCGGTCGATCCGGTCAGCGCGCTCTCCGTCGCCGCACTGGCGGCGGGCCCGCTCACGAGCTGCGGGGAGGCGGCCGCGCTGAGGGCTCCCGCCTGCTCGGCGCTGCGGCCGAGCGCGAGCAGCGGACCGTCGCAGGCCAGGACGGTGTCGGAGGCCGCGGGAGTCGCCTCGATGCGGACCGGGGTCGCGGTGAGAGTCGGCCAGGGCGCCGCGATGCCCGCCACCGTGCCCACGACGACGGCCGCGGCGACGACGGACCCGGCGGCCACACGGGCGCTGGTGGTCGCCCAACGGACGAGTCGGCGGTCGCTGCTCATCGGCTTCCTCCCGGGGTCGGACCCACGATGCGGGGCGTGCGCCGCGCGACGCGGCGCGAGGCGGTGGTGGGCACAGCGAGAAGGATCGCGACGAGGAGGACCCCCAGCGACCCCAGCGTCACGAGGTTGCGCAGGTGAGCCTGGGTGTCGGTGAGCGGTGCCCGCGGCTGCACGTCCGCCGTCACACGCCACAGGTCGCCGCGGGAGGTGGTGCCGACGCCGTCGAGCGCATCGCGCTGGTCGAGCGACGTCGCCGCGGCCAGACGCGCCCCGCGGATGACGTCGTTCTCGCCCGCCGGAGCGGACTGCAGCAGGACGAACCCGATCCCCCGCTCCGCCAGGCGCGCCACGACGTCGTCCGACGACGGCGTGGTGAGGTCGGCCGCGAGCGCGGCGAGGTCGCGATCGGCCGGCCGCGCCTCGGTCCGGGTGGCCTGGACCGTGCTCTGACCGCCCACGGTGGCGCTCCCGCCCCACACGACGTCGACGCGCAGACCGTCGGCGCGCGGGTCCAGCACGATCGTGCCGATCGCGGTCGAACCGCGCCCCTCCGCCGCGACGAAGGCGGGCAGGGTCGAGGTGGGCCCGTTGGTGAGCACCGAACGGGGGTGGGACTGATCGAGGGATGCCGTGAGCGCCGGACCCACCGCGACGACGAGCGCCACGAGGGTCACGAGAGCGCCGATCGGCCGGAGCACGTGCACGCGTTCCACGATCCCGGCATCCAGGGCTACCATCGCGCTTCCCACGACGCCGAGCCAGGCGAGGCTCAGGCCGGCGCCCGGCCACAGCGGCACCGGCGTGCCGTGGTCGAACGAGACGGACACTCCCACCGCGGCGAAAGCCGTCGCGAGGCCCACGGCGGCGATGATGAGGAGAGCCGACGCCGTGACCCACCGGGGGGTGAGGACCGCGAGCAGAGCGAGGACGGCGAGCGGGGCGACCAGCAGACCCACCCACCACACCGGGCCGTTCAGCACCGAGGCCCAGCCGCCGGGGTCGGAGCTCGGGAATCCCGCGGCGAGGAGCGCACGCCCGAGCGGGTTGGCCGCGACCTCGTCGCCGGCGTACGGCACGCCGGGGTCGGCGAGCAGACCCCACGGGTTTCCGGTGCGCACCTGCGTCCACACCAGCGGCGCGAAGACGACGATCGACGGCACGACGAGCCACACCACGCGGGCCACGCCGCGTCCGGCGACGAGGGCGACCACGACGAGGGCCGCCGACCACAGCACGACGGCCGCGGGGGCGAGAGACGGCGCGCAGGCGAGCACCAGCACGAGAAGGACGGATGCCGCTCCCGCCGGGGCCCAGGCCCGGTGCGCGACGCTCGCGGCGTAGAAGAGCCACGGCAGCAGCAGGTGCGCGAGAAGGGCGGCGGGGCGACCCTCGACGATCGCGGCGAGGAAGGTGGGCGCGAGCGCCCAGGCGACGGCGGCGGTGATGCGCAGCAGCGACGACTCGGTGACCCGGGTCGCGGCGAACCACCCGCCGAGGACGGCGAGCGGGAGGGCGAGCACCCACAGCACGACGAGGGCCCGCGAGGGGTCTCCCGGCGACAGGGTGCCGATGAACGCGATGATCGCCGAGAACGGATCGGCCGGACCCATGGCATCCAGTCCCAGCGGACGTGCGCCCCAAGCGGCGTCCTGCCACAGCTGGGCGACCGTCGCGCGCAGCGGGGCGAGAGCGCCGCCACCCAGGACGGGCCAGGCCAGCAGGGGGAAGAACAGGGCCGCCGACACGGCGAGGGCGCCGAGGACGGCCCACGCACCCCCGCCGACGAAGAAGCGCAGCTCCGAGCGGACGGGGGCGTCGACGACGGCGCCGTCCCCCTCCCACCGCAGCCGCATCTCGGCGCGCGAGACGCGCAGCGGCGCGATGCGGGACCATCCGACGGCGCGCACGGCGCGGATGCGACGTCGAGCCCGCGCGACCGCGGCGACGCGGGCCATCACGAGGATCGTCGCCCCCCATTCGGGAAGGACGCGGTACGGCACTTTGCCGACGAGGTGGACGATCGTCCGACAGAGGGCCAGCGGCAGGAGTGACAGCCAGTGCAGCGGGACGGCCGCCGCCGGAGCGTAGGCGAGACGGCGGTGCAGCTGCGCCGTGCGCTCGGCGAAGGCGCGACGCCGCGCACGACGGCGGCCACGGGCCATCGCCGCGACGCCGTCACCGGCGACCGCGACACGGGCGGTGGGGACGAGCGACACCCGGTCTCCGGCGAGACGCGCGCGCACCCCGAGATCCACGCCTTCGTCCGCGCCGCCGAGCGCGGGGTCGAGACCGCCGAGCGCGGTCCAGGATTCGCGACGGATCAGCAGACCGCGCACGTCCGCGCCGAGCACATCGGCGTCGCCGTCGTGCTGGCCCTGGTCGAACTCTCCGGCCGCCAGTTCGACCGTGCGGCCGTAGCGGTTGAGGCTGATGCCGAGGGAGACGATCTCCTCGGGCTCGTCCCAGCGGACGAGCTTGGGGGCCGCCACCGCGAGCGACGGGGAGAGCTCGAGCGCTCCGGCGAGGCGGACGAGAGCATCGGGATCGGGCGCCGTGTCCTGCGCGAGCAGCCAGACCGCGTCCCCCGTGAGGCGGGGGGTGGCCAGCGCTGTCGCGGCGGCGAACGGCGTCCCGGCCGACGCCGTGATCACGCCTTCGGCGCCCGAGGACGCCGCCAGTTGCGTGAGGGCCGGGTCGGCTCCGCACAGCACGATGGTGAGCGCGTCGACGGGTCGGCTCTGCGCGGCGATCGCCGCGAGCGTGCGCGTCAGATGGTGCGCGGCAGGAGTGCGTCCTTCGGGGCGGACGACGAGGATGGCGTGAACACGGGCGGGCATGGCGCAGTCAGCCTAAGCGCGCTCCCCCTCGTTCGCGGACGCCGCGCCGGGAGGAGGGCGATCGCTCGGATTCGACCTTCGCGTCGGCGAACGGGTCAGGCGCGACGCTTGAGCTTGCGGCGCTCGCGCTCGCTGAGACCGCCCCAGATGCCGAAGCGCTCGTCGTTCTGCAGGGCGTATTCGAGGCACTCGGACTTGACGTCGCATGAGGTGCAGATCCGCTTCGCGTCGCGCGTGGATCCGCCCTTCTCGGGGAAGAACGCCTCGGGGTCGGTCTGCGCGCACAGCGCGTCGGTCTGCCACGCCAGCGTGTTCTCTTCGACAGCGTCGATGTCGCGACGGACACCGGGAACACCGAGGTCGACCGGGTCGACGAACCAGTTGTCCGGAACACCGGACCGGTACTGCGACGTCATGTCGTCCTCCGCCTCACTCGAGTCCCCCACACGCGTTTTCGCGTACGAGTAATTACACCCGTGTCATTCGGATTGGTCAAGTCGCGGATCGTAAACCCTCAAGGCAGAGGTGAACCTTCACCCGGGCCTTCGGCGTGTCGCGCCTCACTCCCCCGGCATCGCGACGAACAGCTCGCCGCCGCTCACGACCAGGGGGCCCTCGTCGGCCGTGGCGAGCGCCGCCTGGCCGGGCGCGAGGCGCAGGCTCGTCCCCGACGCGCCCGTGACGGTCGCCTCCCCCGAGACGCCTACGGCGATCGAGACCCCGCGCAGGTCGACGCGCGCCGAGTCCGTCGAGGCCGGAACGTGAGCGAGGGCGAAGTCGGCGATGCCGGGCGCGAACAGCTCGACGCCGTCCCCCTCCGCTCGCGGTGCGAGCCGCGGTGCCGCCGCCGGACGGAAGTCGACCAGACCGAGCAGTTCCGGCACGTCGATGTGCTTGGGGGTGAGACCGCCGCGCAGGACGTTGTCGCTGGCGGCCATGATCTCCACGCCGAGACCGGCCACGTACGCGTGCAGCACCCCGGCGGGAACGAAGATCGCCTCTCCGCGGCGCAACTCGACGAGGTTCATGAGGAGGGCCACGACGATGCCCGGGTCACCCGGGTACTCCTCGCGCAGGTGGCGCACGAGGGCCGCCTCCGCCGCGAAGTCGGAGGACGACACGGATGCCGCGGCCTCCACGATCTCCTCGATGTCTGCCGTGGTCGCCTCGGCAAGCGCCCAGCCGATCGCGTCGCGCAGCGCCGCATCCGGCTCGGCGGCGGAGAGGCGTTCGCGCAGCGCGGCCACGCCCGCGGCGTCACCGAGAGCGCCGACGAGACGCCGCGTCTGATCCAGGTCGCGCAGACCCGCCAGGGCGGTGAAGGTCTCGCTCAGGGCGACGATCACCTCGGGCTTGTGGTTGTCGTCCTTGTAATTGCGCGAGGCCGCATCGCGCGGAACGCCCGCGGCCTCCTCGTCCGCGAAGCCCCGGGCCGCCTGTTCCTTCGAGGGATGCACCTGGATCGACAGCGGGGAGCCGGCGGCGAGCAGCTTCAACAGATAGGGCAGGCGCTCCGGCGAACCGGCCGCCGCCGGAAGCCACTCGTCGAGGGTGCGCTCCGACCCGTCGAGGACCCGTGCGGGGGAACCGGGGTGATCGCCGAACCACACCTCCGCCTCGGGGGCGCCCGTGGGGACGCGCCCCTCGAGCTCGGCGAGAAGGGTCGGGCTTCCCCAGGCGTAGTCGCGGGGCGTGTTCGAGAGGGCAACCAGCACGGGCGAAAGCCTAGCGTTCCGGCCCCTCGCCCTCCGGACCCGGACGGTAGCCTGATTCCACCATGGCCATGTACACGAACCATCCGGTCGCGGCGCCGCCGTCGGCTCCGGTGCGCGAGACCACCGGCCATCTGCTCCTGCGCGCGTGGTGCGTGTTCGTGATCGCCCTCGCCCTGGGCGGTGTCGGCCTGGTCAACGCGGTCGGCCCGACGCTCAGCACCGTGATCGTCCTCGCCACCGCGGTGGTCTCCGCGGTCGTCTGGATCGTCGTGCGTCCGCCGGTGGCGTGGCGTCGTCTGCCGTGGCTCGCCTTCGGCTACGTGGGATGGGCGTTCCTCTCCCTCCTGTGGAGCGCCTGGCCCGCGGCATCCGTCCTCACCCTTCTCCTCTTGGGCGTCACGACGTTCCAGGGACTCTTCGTCGGAGCGGTCCTGACGTGGCGCGACGTCGTGCGCGCCGTGGCGTCGGCGGCGAAATGGATCGTCGGTCTCTCCCTGCTGTTCGAGCTCGCGGTGTCGGTGTTCGTCCGCGGGCCGCTCCTGCCGGGTTTCGTCGTCCCGACCTCGCGCATGGACCCGATCGTGTACTGGTCGCGGGACAACCTCTTCGACGGGGGCCGCATCCAGGGCGTCTTCGGCAACGCCAACCTGCTGGCATCCGTCATGCTCGTGGCGATCATCGTCCTCGCGATCCGATTCGCCGCCGGCGCTCCGCGACGACTCTGGCTGCTCGGGTGGATCGTCGTCGCGGCGTTCCTCTTCGTCCGCGCGGGTTCGGCGACCGCGGTGATCTCCGCGGCGTTCGTCGCGCTCGTCCTGGGGACCGTCCTGGTGATGCGCACCGCGAGCCGCCCCGGCGAGCGCACGCGGTGGTACGTGCTGTACGCCATCGTCGGCCTCGGCGGCGCGGCGGCCCTCTGGTTCGGGCGCGACGCGATCTTCGGCCTGCTGGGGCGCGGGGCCGACCTCACCGGCCGCGAGGGGATCTGGGCGGACGTGCTCGCCCGGGCGGCGGAGCGCCCGTTCACCGGCTGGGGCTTCTCGACGCCGTGGATCGCCTCGGAACCTCTCATCGACGGCTGGATCGTCGACCACGGCCAGACGGTCGTCCAGGCGCACAGCGTGTGGATCGACGTCTTCTTCCAGCTCGGCGGTGCGGGGGTCCTGCTCTTCACCCTCGTGTATCTCGCGTACCTGTGGCGGTCCTGGTTCTTCGCGGTCGACCGACCGCGGTGGGATCTGCGCGCCGATCGCCCCTACTCGCCCCTCACCCTCCTGCCCACCCTCATCGGCGCGCTGCTCGTGGTCCAGGGGCTCACCGAGTCGGGTCCGCTGCTGCTGTGGGGCTGGATGTTCGTCGTGCTGTTCGGGGCGAAGATCAAGCAGGCCCCGTTGGTGGGGGTGGGACCCGCCGAACAGAGCATCGCGATCGAGCGCGGCGAACCGCAGAGCGCCGGATCGTGAGCCCGGCGCCGTTCGCGCCCGTCCCCGCCCTCTCCTCCCTGCTCGCCTCGGCGGGCTTCGCCCGGGCCTTCACCCTCCTGGTCTTCGCGACGGTGTTCGGCGCGACCGCCATCCGGGGCGTCGCCGGCGACGTGACCCTCGCCACCCTCGTCCTCGGGCTCTGCGCCCTCGGCGTGGGCGTCCTCGCCGCGCGGCGGCGCGAGATCGAGCTCGTGCGTCTCGCGCCCACCACCCTCGTGCTGTTCGTCGCCTGGGCGGGGGCGAGCATCCTCTGGAGCGCCGACCCCGCCGCGAGCCTCGGCGGCTGGACCGAGCTGCTGGCGGTGTCCTTCCTCGCCGTCGTGATCGGACACGTGCGTGACGCGCTGCAGACCGTGCGCGCACTGGGTGACGTGCTCCGGTGGCTGCTGGGCGCATCGCTCGCGCTCGAGATCCTCAGCGGCATCCTGCTCGACGTCCCGATCCCCTTCCTCGGCATCCAGGGCGACATCGCCGCGCTCGGTCCGGTCCAGGGCCTGTTCGGTACCCGCAACGTCCTCGGTTTCGTCACGGTCATCGCCCTGATCACGTTCCTCGTCGAGTACCGCACGCAGTCGGTGCGCGCGGGCGCGGCGATCGCCTCGGTCGTCCTCGCCGGCTCCCTCGCCGCCCTGAGCGGGTCGCCCACCGTGATCGCGGTCGCCCTCACCACCGGCGCCGCGGCCCTCGCGCTCACTCTCGTGCGCCGACTCCCCGCGCAGCGTCGCTCCGTCGCCCAGGTGATCCTCGGCGTCGGCGTGATCGCGGCGGTCGCAACGGCCTACGCCGCGCGAGAGGCCCTCGTCGCGATGGTCGACGCGCGCGCCGACTTCTCTCTCCGCACCGACCTGTGGACGGAACTGCTGACGTACGTGGCCTACCGACCGGTCGAGGGGTTCGGCTGGTTCGGCACGTGGTCGCCGGAGTCTTTCCCCTTCGCCGCCCTCAATTTCACCCTCGGCGAGAAGCACGCCTCCGCGCTGGACGCCTACCTCGACGTCCTCCTGCAGGTCGGGTGGGCGGGGCTGGTCCTCTTCCTCACCGTCGGCGCCCTGGCCCTCGCGCGCGGGTGGCTCGTCGCGAGCGAGCGACGCTCGGTCGTGCACGCGTGGGCACCCCTGACCCTGGTCGCCCTCCTCACCTTCTCGCTGTTCGAGAGCTTCACCCTGTCCGGCGCCGGCCTGTTGCTGCTGGTCGTCTGCGCCGTGCGCGCCGGGCAGTCCCGGTCCTGGCGGGAGAGCCTCGGACTCCGGATGCCGCCGGCACCGCCGACCGACGCGGGTCCGGGCGTTCAGGGCCCGCCCACCGCTGCCGGGTAGACTCCCCGCTGGCCGCCCGACGGCCTGCGCCTTCGACGAAAGACCCTTCGTGACGTACACCCTGCAGAACGCCGTGCTCCCGCTCGACCGCGACCCCGACCTTCTCCCGCTCTACGTCGACCCCGAGACGTGGTCGACGATCGACGAAGAGCCGGTCCGCGTGACCAACGTCGCGCAGCTGAGCAACATCCTGGACCGCCACCGCGCGCGCATCGTCGCCGGACGTCGCGTCTCGTTCGGCACCTACTTCAACGCCTTCCCCGCCTCGTACTGGCAGCACTGGACCGCTGTCCGCCGGGTGCGCCTGACGGTTCGCACCTCGGGCGATGCGACGATCCTCGTCTACCGCTCGAACGGCGCGGGCACCAAGCAGCGCATCGAGACGCGCGAGGTGCGCGGAGAGTCCGCCGAGACCTCGGTCGACCTCGTCCTCGATCAGTACAGCGACGGCGGCTGGATCTGGTTCGACGTCGCCGCCGACCGCTCCGACGCGATGTTCGAAGGCGCCGCGTGGACGACGGAGGAAGAACCGGTCCGCCCGGGCAAGGCCAGCATCGGCATCACCACGTACAACAAGCCCGACTACTGCGTGAACACGCTCGAAGCGCTCGCTGATTCGCCCGACGTGCTCGACGTCGTGGACCGCGTCTTCCTCATCGACCAGGGGACCGATCTCGTCGCCGACCAGGCGACGTACCCTGAGGTGGCCGCGCGCCTGGGCGAGACGCTCGAGGTCATCCGTCAGCCGAACCTCGGCGGATCGGGCGGATTCGCCCGCGCCATGACCGAGACCCTCCAGCGCCCCGAGAGCGACTTCGTCCAGCTCCTCGACGACGACGTCCGCATCGAGCCCGAGTCGATCCGCCGCTCGGTCGTCTTCGGCCGCTACGCCTCGGTGCCCACGATCGTGGGCGCGCACATGTTCGACCTCCTCGACCGCCCGAAGCTCCACGCGTGGGCCGAGGTCGTCGACGACGCCCCCTTCATGTGGCGGGCGCTCTACCAGGAGCGCCTCCCCCACGACTTCAGCGTCGCCAACCTGCGTCAGACCCCGACCCTGCACATGCGGCTCGACGCCGACTACAACGGCTGGTGGATGTGCCTCATCCCCACCAGCATCCTGCGCGAGATCGGTCTGTCGCTCCCCGCGTTCATCAAATGGGACGACGCGGAGTTCTGTCTTCGGGCTCGGGATGCCGGCTACCCGACGGTCTCCATGCCCGGTGTCGCACTGTGGCACGTCTCCTGGGTCGGCAAAGACGACTCGATCGACTGGCAGGCCTACTTCCACGCCCGCAACCGGATCGTGTCGGCGCTCCTGCACTCGCGCTCACCTCACGGCGGCACGCTCATCCGGCACAGCCGGCGCCTCGACCTGAAGCACCTCATGATGATGCAGTACTACCCGGTCGAGCTCCGTCACCGCGCCCTGCGCGACGTGCTCTCCGGCCCCGCGCACATGCGGAAGAACCTGGCGACCGCGATGCCCGAGGCGCGCGCCATCGCCAAGAAGCACCCCGAGACGGTCGTGCACAAGGACTCGGGGGTCCCCCTGCGCTCCCGCCGAGGACGCCAGGTGTTCCGTCGCCTGAAGCGGCACGAATTCGACAGCCCCACCGGCCTGCGTCTGCGCGTGTTCACCCTGCGCACCCTGGTGTCGCACTGGTTCCACACCCCGCGGCCCGAGAACGTCGCCCAGCCCGAGGTCGAGTTCGGCAAGGCCGACGCCCACTGGTGGCGCGTTCCGTCCTTCGACAGCGCCCTCGTCAGCGCCGCCGACGGATCGGGACAGAACATCTACACGCGCGATCGCGCGCAGTACCGCCGCATGCTCCGCGAGAGTCTGCGCCTGCACCGCCGCCTGCAGCGCGAGTGGCCCCGCCTGTCCGACCAGTACCGCCGCGCTCTGCCCGACCTCGTCTCCGAGGCCCGGTGGCGCGCCACCTTCGAGGAGCAGTCGTGACCGCGTTCGATCCGGCCACCGCGACCATCGTCGTCGTCACCTACAACCGCACGCACCTGCTGACGCGCCTGCTCGAGAGCATCGAGCGGATGGACCCGGCCCCCGGGCACCTCGTCGTCATCGACAACGCCTCGACCGACGACACCACCCAGGTGGTCGAGTCGTTCCGCGATCGTCTTCCCACGGAGCTGGTCTACCGCCGTCTCGAGACGAACACGGGTGGGTCGGGCGGATTCAGCGAGGGCATGCGCGTCGCCTACGAACTCGGATCCGAGTGGATCTGGCTCATGGACGACGACGTCGAGGTGGTCTCCGACGGCCTCGCACGCATGGGGCACTGGACGCCGCGCTTCCGCAGCATCCAGGGCCGGCGCTACGACTACGACGGCAGCGAGTTCTACTGGCAGTACCGGGTCGCTGAGTCCCTGGCGATCCCGATTCCCTTCGCTCCCGCCGGCTTCGACGAGTCCGGCTTCAAGCCGATGAACTCGGGCTGTTTCGAGGGCATGTTCATCCACCGCGACATCGTGGCGAAGATCGGTCTGCCCGACCCGCGCTTCTTCATCTACTGGGACGACCAGCTCTACGGCTGGCTCGCCTCCCGGCAGACGCCGTCGGTCATCGTGAACGAGTTCGTCCTGCGCCGCACGCGAGAGATCAAGCAGTGGGACATGGGCCTCCGCCACATGAACGCCTCGAGCGACGCGTACCGGTACTACATCATGCGCAACCGCGCGTACCTGCAGAAGTACTATCGCGAGCTCGGCGTCTACCGCGCGCTGCCCTTCTCGGCCGGCACGGCGCTGACCTTCGTCAAGGAGCTCATCCGCCTGGTCGTCGTCGAGCGCAAGCTCCGCGGCACGAGCCACCTCTTCCGCGGGCTGCGCGACGGTCGACGCATCCTGCGCGACACGTCGTGGGAGCCCATGCCGCCGCTGGAGCGCGCTCAGCCCGTCAGCTGACGCGGGGTGCTCGGCGGCGCGGGTTCACCGCGTGGCGTAGTCCTCGTTGTAGCGCTGGAGCACCTCCGCGATCGGGGCGTCCATCTTGAGCCGCCCGCCATCGAGGTACAACCCGCGCGTGCAGAATCGGCGCAGGTCCTTCTCGTTGTGACTGACGAAGAAGAGCGTGCGCCCCTCGGCGAGCAGTTCGTCGATGCGGCGGTAGCACTTCTCCCGGAACGACCGGTCGCCGACGGCGAGCACTTCGTCGACGAGCAGGATCGGCTCATCGAGCTGCGACACCACCGAGAACGCCAAACGCACCTTCATGCCGTTCGACAGGTGTTTGTACGGGGTGTCGACGAAGTCGCCGATCTCGGCGAAGGCGATCATGTCGTCGAACCGGCGCGCGACCTCGGCGCGCGGCATCCCGTGCAGTCCCGCCGTCAGGCGGACGTTCTCGCGCACCGTCAGGTCGCCCACGAATCCGCCGGTGATCTCGATGAGCGGGGCGACCCCGCCCTCGACGGCGACGCGGCCCTCATCGGGAAGCAGCACCCCCGCGACGAGCTTGAGCAGCGTCGACTTGCCCTGGCCGTTGCGACCGACGACGCCGATCGACTCCCCCGGCTGCACGCGGAACGACACGTCGCGCAGCGCCCAGAACTCGTCGGGGCGGGAGCGGCGGCTGCGGCCTCCGAAGAGGTCCTTCAGGCTGCGGGAGCCACGACGGTTGCGGCGGAACCGCACGCCGAGCCCGTGCACCTCGATCGCGGGGCCGGTCATCACAGCTCCTTCAGCACGGGACGCTCGAGTCGCGGGAACACCAGCAGACCGAGTCCGAGGATGCCGAGACTCACCGCCGCACCCACGACCACCGTCAGGGTGTCCCACTGGTCGGGGAAGAACCCGACGCGGTAGAGGGTGAAGATCCCCGCGAGCGGATTGAACGCCGCGAGGTCGGCGAAGACGCCGGGGAGATTGCCGACGCCGTAGATGATCGGCGAAGCGTAGAACAGGGCCCGCAGCACCAGCCGCGTGGTGCGCTCGAGATCGCCGAACATCACGCACAGCGGCGCGACGATGAGACCGAGCCCCACGAGCAGGATCGTCTGCAGGAGCACGGCGAGGGGGAAGGCCAGCAGGGCCCAGGACACCTGCGCACCCCCGAAGACGGCGAACAGCACGAGCACGGGCATCGAGAAGAGGAACTCGATGCCTTTGCTCACCACGATGCGGTTCACCCAGATCCACCGCGGGATCGACGTCGAGCGGACGAGCCGGGCGTCCTTCTTGAACGCCTTGGTGAAGTCGGTGACCGACGAGTTGAACCACACCCACGGCAGGAGCGCCGTGATGAGGAAGACGATGTACGGGTCCTCCCCCACCGACCGGTGGAAGACCTGGGTGAAGACGAACCAGTAGATGCCGCTCATCACGAGCGGGTCGAGCACCGACCACAGGTACCCCAGAGCGCTCGTGGAGTAGCGCACGCGCAGGTCGCGCGACGACAGCAACCACAGCGAGTGGAGGGAGCGCCGCACCGAACCGGGGGCGCCGACGGTGGCGGGGGTCACCACAGAATCCTATGCGCGGGCGTCATCCCAGGCTGGGCGACAGCTGCTCGGCCAGCAGGGGCGCGAGGGTCGCGGCGTAGGTGCGCGACAGGTGGTTGTCGTCTCGGTACAGCGCGACGTTGCCGACGACGCCGACGCACACGTCGTCGGGGCAGATCCACGGCGTCAGGTCGACGAGCTGCACGCCCGCGCGGTCGAGGACCGCCGCGGGATTGTCGTCGGCCAGGGATCCCGCGCGGGGAACGGCGCACTCCAGAGGATCGGCCGCCTCGGCGACACAGCTGTACATGTCGAACCCGAACCGCGGGTTGTCCCGGATGCCGAGGACTTCGATGCCGGCGTCGCCCATGCGATCGAGGAAGCGATCGATGCCGGGGCGGAGCGCCTCGTCGGCCTCGCCGTGGTCCGACCGCGTCACGACGGTCACGACGGCATCCGGTCGCATCCGTTCGACGTGGTCGACCGCGGCCTCTCGCCACGCGTCGCACGTCGGGTCCATTCCCGGTTCGTCGAGCCCCATCGAGCAGCCGCCCTTGACGAGCATGACCACTCCCCACCCGTTCTGCTCCGCGACAGGCACCAGGGCAGCCGTGATCTGCTGCGAATGGGAGTCACCGACCACGACGACGGTTCGCTCCGCGCGCGCCGTGTGCGGGGTCTCCGCACAGGTTCCCTCCAGGATCTCCTCCGTCGGCCGACGCGCGCCGGCGCAGGGGCGGTCGAGCTGCATCCACTCGTCCTCGAGAGCAGCGGGCATCGGGAGCAGGACCGCGTCGGCGGGCGGCTCGGGCAACGTGGGATCGTGCAGCACCGCCGCACCCGGGTTGGAGATGGCCGCTTGCGCCGCGACGGCCCGCGCCTCGAGTTCGCTCGAGACCTGCCAGGCGGTCACGGGCAGCACGACCACGGCCGTGGCGACGACCAGGACCGCGATGGGGACGAGCCGGGAGGGGTCGCCCTTGCGCCAGGCGCGGACGGGGGTGTCGACCGCGGCGGTCAACGCCCGCGCGAGCGCGAGCGAGAGCACGATGACGAGCGTCCCGCCAACGATGCCCGCGCCGTCTCGCCCCGTCACGACGAGGAAGGTGATGAGGATCGGCCAGTGCACCAGATAGAGGGCGTACGCGTCGCGGCCGAGGAGCCGCAGCGGGCGTGATGCCAGGTACCGCGCCGGTCCTCCGCGGGCCGCGCCGCTCCCCGAGACGACGATCGCGGCCGCACACAGCACCGGCCACAGCGCGAGGAAACCGGGGAACCCGCCCTGCACGTCCACGACGAGGCCGAGGATGAGGAGCCCGAACAGCCCCGCCCACCCGAGCGATGCGCGGACGACGGGCCCCGGACGCACGTGCGGCAGAACGACGACGAGGAGCGATCCCGCGGCGAACTCCCACAGGCGCGCACCCGTGTCGAAGTAGGCGCTCTGCTGCTCCGCGGCCGTCCGGATGATCGAGTACGACAGCGAGAGGCCGAACACCACGGTGAAGACGATGCCGACGACGCGGTCCGGCGACAGGCGGAAGCGGCGGACGATCGCCTGGCACACGGCGAGAAGGACGACCCAGAGCACGAAGGCCTGCCCCTGTACCGACATCGACCAGAAGTGCTGGAGCGGGCTCGGGACCTCCGTCCGTGCGTAGTAGTCCACGGCATCCGCCGCCAACAGCACGTTCTGCACGTAGAGGAGAGACGCCCAGGTCTGCTCCCAGATCGCGCGCCACATGGCCTGCGGAAAGAACGTCCAGGCGAGGGCGAGGACGCCGACCAGCGTCACCGCGGCGGCGGGCAGGAGCCGGCGGAAGATGCCGATGAGGTGGGAGACCGGACGAACAGGGGTCGGTCCGTCCATCCGGCGCACGAATCCTCGGGTGAGGAAGAACGCCGACAGCATGAGGAAGACGTCGACCCCACCCGAGACCCGTCCGACCCAGACGTGATAGGTGACGACCAGAAGGACCGCGACGGCGCGCAGTCCGTCGACGTCGGGGCGATACGCCCAGCGCCCCTCCTGTGCCCGGTCAGCGCTCGCCGACAGGACTGCAGACCCGGAGGTCAGACGCACGGACTCATCACGCGAGCTGGTTGTTCCACATCGACAGAGCGGACCCGATCGCCATGTGCATGTCCAGGTACTGGTAGGTGCCCAGACGACCGCCGAAGTGCACGTCGCGCTCGCCCTTGGCGAGTTCCCGGTACGCCAGCAGACCGGAGCGGTCGTCGGCGGTGTTCACCGGGTAGTACGGCTCGTCCGCCCGCGTCGCGAAACGCGAGTACTCGCGCACCACCACGGTCTTGTCCGTCGGGTAGATGTCGGCGCGCTCGGGGTGGAAGTGCTTGAACTCATGGATGCGCGTGTAGGGCACGTCGGCATCCGCGTAGTTCATCACGCTCGTGCCCTGGAAGTCGCCGATCGGCAGGACCTCTTGCTCGAAGTCGAGCGTGCGCCACGACAGCTCGCCCTCGGCGTAGTCGAAGTACCGGTCGACGGGGCCGGTGTAGACGATCGGGACCTGGCCCACGGTCGCCTTCTTGTTCAGCGGCTGGGACTCGTCGAAGTAGTCGGTCGACAGCTTCACCTCGATGTTCGGGTGATCAGCCATTCGCTCGATCCACGCGGTGTAGCCGTCGACGGGCAGACCCTCCCACGTGTCGTTGAAGTAGCGGTTGTCGTACGTGTAGCGCACGGGAAGGCGCGAGATCACCTCGGCGGGCAGATCCTTCGGGTCGGTCTGCCACTGCTTCGCGGTGTAATCGCGGATGAACGCCTCGTACAGCGGGCGTCCGATGAGGGCGATGCCCTTCTCCTCGAGGTTCGCGGCATCCTTCGCATCGAACTCCCCCGCCAGCTCCTGCACCAGGGCCTTCGCCTGGTCGGGCGTGTACGCCGCCTGGAAGAACTGGTTGATCGTGCCGAGATTGATCGGCAGCGGGAACACCACTCCCTTGTGCGTCGTGTAGACGCGGTGGACGTACGAGGTGAAATCCGTGAACCGGTTGACGTACTCCCACACCGTCGGATTCGACGTGTGGAAAAGGTGCGCGCCGTAACGGTGGACCTCGATCCCCGTCTCGGGCTCGTCCTCGGAGTAGGCGTTGCCCCCGATGTGATGGCGGCGATCGATCACCGTCACACGGCGCCCGGCCGCAGCCGCCCGCTCCGCGATCGTGAGACCGAAGAAGCCCGAACCGACTACCAGAAGATCCATGTACGCGAACAACTCTCGTTTCGGGGAAGAACGCCGACCATCCTACCCGCGGGCCCCTTCGCCATTGCACGGGGCGGCTCAGCGGGCGCGCAGAGACCGTCGGATACGATGACGTGTCGAAAACGGAACTGACGGAGACGGATCGTATGGGTGACTGGATCAGCGCCGTTCCGTCGTACCTTGTCGTCGTCCTGGTCCTGATCCTTCCCGGTGCCGCCGTGGTCGCGGCCGGATGGGGTGTCCGCAATCCGCAGCGCCTGCTGCTGGCGCCGGCGATCTCGGCGACCCTCGCGGCGACCGCCTCAACGATCGCGCATTTCGTCGGGCTGCGGTGGAACCTGCTCCCCCTCGCGCTGTTCACCCTCGTGGTGGTCGGGATCGCCCTCCTGCTGCGCCGCGGGAACGGGGCCGACCCGGCACCGGCCGGACGCCGCACCCTCCTCACCGTGGTGCTCTCGCTCGGAGCGACCGCCGCGGTCACGACCGTGATGTTCGCACGCGCCTTCGGCTCCCCCGACAACATCGCGCAGCGCTTCGACAACATCGTCCATCTGAACGCCATCGCCCTCGCCGTGCAGACGGGCGACGCCTCGGGGTTCCAGATCGGCGCGACCAGCGACATCGGGTTCTATCCCAATGGGTGGCACGCCCTGACCACGTTGGCCGTCGAGCTCACCGGCGCCTCCGCCCCGGTGGCCGTCAACGGGGCGAATCTCGCCTTCGTGTCGGTGCTGTGGCCAGCGTCGATCATGGCCTTGGTCGGCGCGCTGTTCGCGCAGCGACGCACGGCCTACGTCACAGCCGCCGCACTCTCCGCCGGCTTCGGCGCTTTCCCCGCCCTGTTCTTCAACTGGGGCGTGCTCTACCCCAACCTCATCGGCTACGCGATGGTGCCGGCCGCGCTGTCGACGGTCGTCACGGCGCTGGACGACCGCGGTCCGCGCGCACTGACGCGCGCTCTCCTGCTCGTCGCGCTGCTCGCGGGGGGCGTGTTCCTCGGCCACCCGAACGCTTTCCTCTCGCTCCTCGCCTTCTCGGCCGCCCTCGTCATCGGCATCCTGGTCATCCGCGCGTTCGACTCCCGCACCCGTTCGTCGGTGATCGGTGTCGGGGCGGCGGTCGCCGGGTTCGGCATCGTCATGGCGATCGTGTGGTCCGTGTTCCGCACCGGTGCGGAGCACTCCCGGTGGGAGCCCTGGCAGAACCTCGCCCAGGCCGCCGGCGAAGGGCTCTTCGCGTCCCCCCGCGGCTTCACGCCGACGATCATCGTGGTCGCGCTCCTCGTCGCCGGTTTCATCGCCGTCGCCCGGCGCCCGCGATGGCTTCCCGTCCTGGCGGTGTTCGCCGTCGCGGTGGCGCTGTTCATGGTGGTCTCGGGCCTGCGCATCGACTCTCCCGTGCGCCAGCTTCTGACGAACCCCTGGTACAACGACTCGAACCGTCTGGCCGCGCTCCTTCCCCTCGCCGCCATTCCCGTCGCCACCCTCGGCGCGCTGCTGATCGTCGACGTCGCACGGCGATGGGCGGCACGGCGATCGCTCCCGCGGTGGACGCGCCCGACGGCCGCCGTCCTCGCGATCGTCGCCGTGTTCTCGGTGGCGGTCGGCCCCAACGTCCGCATCGCGCTCGCCCAGGTTCACGAGGCCTACGCCTACACCGACAACGCGCTCATCCTGTCCGCTGACGAGCACGCCCTGCTCGAGCGCCTCGACGACGAGACCCCCGCCGACGCGCTCATCATCGGCAGCCCGCGGACGGGGACGTCGCTGGCCCTCGCCCTCGCCGACCGCGAGGTGACCCAGCGGCACGTCTTCGGTTCCCCGTCCCCCGAGCTCCTGTTCCTCAACACGCACCTGCGCGACATCGACACCGACCCCGCCGTCTGCTCCACGGTCGACGAGCTCGGGATCGACTACGTGCTGGACTTCGGCCGTCGCGACGTGATCGATGACCCGAACGGAGCCACCGCGTACGACGGCATCCAGGATCTCGCTCCGTCCGCGCACCTCGTCCTCGTCGACTCCCAGGGCCCCGAGGCTCGTCTGTTCCGAATCGAGGGGTGCTGACGATGTCGCGCGAAACGACCGTCGCCGTCGCCTACGACTGCCTCTTCCCGTACTCGACCGGCGGGGGCGAGCGGCAGTATCGCGCCGTCGCCGACGAACTCGGGCGCGGGGGACTCGAGGTCGACTACCTCACCGCCGTCCAGTGGGACGGACCGACCCCGGCCGAGGAGCATTTCCGCACCCGCGCCATCACGGGCCGCCTGAATCTGTACTCCCCCGGCGGCGTGCGCCGTATCCCCGCGGCCCTTCGCTACGCCGCCGCACTGTTCCGCACGCTCGTTCGCCGCCGTCGTCGCTACACCGCGGTGATCGTCAGCGGTCTGCCGATCTTCAACGTGTTCGCGGCGCGACTGGCCCTGCTCGGTTCCGGCACGCGCGTGGTCGTGGACTACCTCGAGGTCTGGCACCGGCGGCAATGGGTCGAGTACTCGGGTGTGGTCACCGGAACGATCGCGTGGATCCTGCAGCGCGCAGCGATCGCGATCACCCCCCTCGCCACCTGCCACTCGCAGTTGACGGCGACGCGTCTCCGCGGCGAGGGCCTGCGCCGAGCACCGCTCGTCAGCCCCGGGCTCATCGACGACGCCGTCGACGTCGAGACCCCCGGCCCCGCGGCCGACCCGCCCTACGTCCTGTACGTCGGCCGCCACATCCCCGACAAGCAGGTCGAGGTCATCCCCGCCGCCGTCGCCGCGGCGCGCGAGAGCCTTCCCGATCTCCGTCTCGTGATCCTCGGCACGGGCCCGAGCTCCGACGCCGTGCGCGCCGAGGTCCGCCGGGTCGACGGGGAGGACTGGACAGAGTTCCCCGGATTCGTCTCGGATGCCGAGCTCGACACGCTGCTGCACGGGGCGCTCGCTCTCGTCCACCCGTCGCGCCGCGAGGGCTTCGGTCTCGTCGTCGTCGAGGCCAACGCCCACGGCACCCCGGTCGTCCTCGTCGCGCACGAGGGCAACGCCGCCACCGAGCTCATCGACGAGGGCGTCAACGGCGTCGTCGCCCCGACCACCCATCCCGACGATCTCGCCCGGGCCATCCGGGCCGTCGCGGACGGCGGTGACGACCTCCGCCGCAGCGCGCGCGCCTGGTACGACACCGCCGTCCGAACCCGCACCATCCGCCGCACCGTGGAGGGCATCGCGTCAGCACTGGCGCTGCCGACCCGCTCCTCGGTGAAGACGAAAGAAGACACCCCGTGACCACTCCCGCACCGACGGACGACGTCGAGCTGACGATCCTCATGCCCTGCCTCAACGAGGCCGAGACGCTCGAGGTGTGCATCCGCAAGGCGCAAGGCTTCCTCCAGCGCAGCGGCATCCGGGGAGAGGTGCTCATCTCCGACAACGGCAGCACCGACGGCTCCCAGGCGATCGCCGAGGGGCTCGGCGCGCGCGTCTCGCACGCCCCGCGTCGCGGCTACGGTGCCGCGCTCATCAACGGCATCGAGACCGCCCGCGGCCGGTTCGTCATCATGGCCGACGCCGACGACAGCTACGACTTCGAGAACCTCGAGCCCTTCGTCGAGCGCCTCCGCGCGGGCGCCGACCTCGTCATGGGCAACCGCTTCCGCGGCGGAATCGCACCGGGGGCCATGCCGCCGCTGCACAAGTACCTCGGCAACCCGGTGCTCTCGTTCATCGGAGAGCTGTTCTTCCGTCCCGGCATCCGGGATTTCCACTGCGGTCTGCGCGGTTTCAACCGCGCGCGCATCCGCGACCTCGACCTGCAGACCACCGGCATGGAGTTCGCCTCCGAGATGGTCGTGCGCGCCTCTCTCGCGCGCTACCGCATCGAAGAGGTGCCGACCACGCTCAAGAAGGACGGGCGCTCGCGCCCGCCGCACCTGCGCAGCTGGCACGACGGCTGGCGGCACCTCCGCTTCCTGCTGCTGTTCGCTCCGCGCTGGTTGTTCGTCTACCCCGGCCTCGTCGCGTTCTTCCTGGGGGCGATCGCGGTCGGTGTGCTCTCGTTCGGCGGGGTCGAGATCGCCGGGGTGGGCTTCGACGTCACCACGATGGTCTACGCGAGCGCGCTGTGCGTGATCGGGTTCCAATCCCTGCTGTTCTTCTGGCTCACCAAGCTCTACGCCACGCAGGAGGGCTTCCTTCCGACGAGCGAGCGATATCGACGGATCGTCGCCAAATGGTCGGCCGAGCGCGGTCTGCTCATCGGGCTCGCCCTCTTCGTCCTGGGCATCGTCATCGGCATCGTCCAAGTGACGCTGTGGGGCAGCCTCGACTTCGGGCAGCAGAACGCCGCTCAGGCGGTGCGCATCGCGGTTCCGAGCGCCCTCACGATCATCCTCGGCTTCCAGACGGTCATGATGAGCTTCTTCTCCGGCGTCCTCACCACCCCGCGACGCGAGCAGCGGCCCGAAGCCGTCATCGAGAACTGATGGTCGCGCGCCGCATCCTCGTCGACCTGCTGGGCTTCACCGGTTCGCGCGGCGGGACCGAGACCTACGTGCGGGAGCTCCTCCCGCGCCTGGAGGAGCGGTTGCCGCACGCCCGCTTCGCGGCCCTCACGGGGCGCGCGGGGCAGACGCGGGTCACGAGCTTCTTCCCCGGCGCGGTCCAGATCGTGCCGTGGGTGGGCGCGGATCCGGCGACGTGGGCGCTCGGCGCCGTCGCCGCAACGGACGTCCTCGCCCGGCGGTACCGGGCGGACCTCGTGTGGGCACCGGCGAACTTCGGACCGGTCTTCCGCGGGGTCCGGCGCGTGGTCACGGTGCACGACGCGATCTACGACGAGGTGCCCGGCGGGCTCGCCGAGCGCGCGCAGCGCAGCGTCACCTCGCTTTTGATGCGGCGGTCAGCGCGCACCGCCGATCACGTGCTCACGGTGTCGCACGCCGCCGCGGAGAGCATCCGCACCCATCTCGGCGTCGCCGCCGACCGCATCTCCGTGGTCCACAACGGCAGCGCCGAGCCGCGCCCGCAAGACGATCCGGCCGCAACCCTCGTTGCGCTCGGCCTCCCGCCGGGCCGACAGATCGCTCTGAGCGTCGGCAACCGGATGCCGCACAAGAACTTCCGTGGCCTGCTCGAGGCCGTGGCATCCCTTCCCCCCGGTCAACGGCCCGTCACGGTCATCGCCGGCAGCCGCCTGCCCGACCCCCTCTCCGTCGAGGTCGAGCGGCTCGGCCTGGAGCGCGACGTGGTGCTTCCCGGCTGGGTGAGCGACGCCCAGCTCGAGGCCCTGTTCCAGGTCGCCGACCTGTACGTCTGCCCGTCCCTCGTCGAGGGGTTCGGCCTCCCGGTCGTCGACGCGCTGCGGAGATCCGTCCCGGTCCTCGCCAACGACGTCCCCGTGCTCCGCGAGGTCGGTGGGGACGCCGCCCGCTACGCCGATGCCACGGATGCCGCCGCCTTCGGCGACGCGATCCGCTCCGCCCTCGCCGACCCGCCGGACCCCGCGACCCGCGATGCCGCGCGGACGTGGGCCTCGCGCTTCACCTGGGACGATGCGGCCGACGGCGTCGCGGAGGTCCTGGACCGTACGCTCGGGGCGCGTCGATGACGGACACGGCGGGACCGGCACCGCTTCGCGGACGTCTCCTGGGCTTCATGGTGGTCCCGGCCATCGCCGCGATCTCGCCTCTCCTGGTGCTCCCGCTCATCTCGCGCCTCGCCGGCGACGGCGGGTGGGCGAGCGCGATCGCGGGAGAGGCGATCGGTACCTTCGCCGCGATCGCGATCGGTTACGGGTGGACGGCGGTGGGCCCCGCGCTCATCTCGATCGCGCCCGACGACGATCGGCGCGCGCGGCTGTACCGGGATTCGATCGTGGTGCGACTCCTGCTCGCCGTGATCGTGCTGCCCGTCCTCGCCGTCGTGTGCTGGTTCGTGGCCTCGCCCGGATCCGAGCTGCTGACGGTCCTGATGGGCGTCCAGGGCGCCCTCATCGCCCTGACCTTCACCTGGTATTGCGCGGGCGTCGGAGATCCCCGCACGATCATCGTCTGCGACGCGGTCCCGCGCGTGGTGGCCACCGCCCTCGCCGCGGGGGCGATCCTGCTGACCGGCGTCGTCGAGCTGTACCCGGTCGCGGGCATCCTCGTGACCCTGGGAGGCACGACGCTCTTCAGTGCACGCCTGCTGCGTCGGCATCCCGGTCCCTGGCCCCCGGCGCGCGAGATCCCCGGGCTCTTGCGCGCGGGGCTCCCCGTCGCCGTCAACGACGCCGCTCTGAGCGCGTACTCCAGCGTCCCCGCTCCTCTCGTGAACGTGACGGCGCTCCCGTCCGCGGCAGCCGGCTACGCCTCGGCCGACAAGATGTTCAAGCTCGGCAGCGTGCTGCCCTTCACCCTCGCGAGCGCCTTCCAGAGCTGGGTGAGCGAGGGCGACACCCTCGACCGCCGCCGACGCCTGCGCGTCGCTCTGGCGACGCACGGTGCCTTCGGCGTCCTCGGCGCCCTCGTCCTCACCGCACTCGGGCCCTGGGTGAGCCTGGTCATGTTCGGGGAGTCGGCCGCGGCCGGTATCGATCTGGTGGCCGCGATGGGCCTCGTGTTCTTCTTCCTCTCGGTGCGCACTTCGATGACGCGTCACGTGCTGTTCCCCGCGGGCAAGGCCCGCCTGGTCATGCGCGCTACGCTCGTGGCGACGGCGATCGGCGTCCCCGCGATGGTGGCCATGGCCATCGTGATCGGCCCCCTCGGCGCGGCTCTCGGCTACGCCGTCACCGAGGGTCTGGCCACCCTCCTGCTATGGCGGCCGTGCGCCGTCGCGATGCGCGACACCGCCTCCCCTCCGGCCCGAGAAGAACAGGACCGCACCGTATGACCTCCTCCCCCCGCGACTCGGCCTCGCGCCTCGGCGCCGTCGTGCTCACCTGGCGCGATCGCGTGCAGACCGTCGAGTGCGTGACAGGTCTTCTCGCGTCTCCCGCCGTCGGCCGCGTCGTGGTCGTCGACAACGAAGCCGATGGAACGATCCGGGATGCCTTCGCGCCCGACGAGCGGATCGAGTTCGTCGAGTTGACCGCCAACACCGGATTCGCGGTCGGGGTGAACGCGGGGATGAAGGTCCTCCTCGCCGACGACGACATCGATCTCCTCCTGATCATGAACAACGACGCGACCCTCCCCTCGAGCGACATCGAGCTCTTGCGTGCCGCCCTGGACGCGGACGCGTCGCTCGGCGTCGTGGGACCGCGCATCGTCACCCCCGACGGCCAGCGCTTCTCCGCCGGCGGGGTGGTCAATCGCCTGACGTGGGGCATCCGGCAGCCGCGACCGGCCGAGCAGCCCGACTTCCTGACCTGGGCCTGCGTCCTCGTGCGGCGCTCGACGCTCGAGACCGCGGGCCTGCTCGACGAGCGCTTCTTCATGTACTGGGAAGACGTGGAGTACGGATTCCGCCTCCGTGCCCGGGGGATCGGCTTCGCCGAGGTGGCGGATGCCGTCCTGACCCACGCGGTCTCGTCATCGCACGCGCGGGCGGGCTCGCGGATTCTCGCGTACTCCAGCCAGGCGTTCCGTCACTTCCTCGCCCTGCACGGCGGAGCGACGACCGCAACAGGTCTCGCCCGGCTCAGCGCCAAGGTCCTGCTCACCCTGGCCCGCGGAGACCGCCGCGGGGCGGCGTACGTGCGGGCCGGCTGGCGCCTCGGCTCCCCCGCTCCCGATCCGGCCTACCCGGCCGTGAACGCCCTGCCCTGATCCGAGAGGACGCCCCATGACCATCGGCTTCGTCGTGACGACGCTGGGACGGCTCGAGCCGCTCCGCGCCCTGCTGACCTCTCTCGAGCACCAGCTCCAGGACGGCGACCACGTCGTGCTCGTCGCACAGGGCGCCCAGGAGGACGTGGCGGCCCTCGCCGCCGAGTTCTCGGCGCGCGGTGTGCCGGTCACCGCGACCACCTCGGCTCGGGGCGCCTCCCTGGGGCGCAACACGGGCGTCGCGGCCCTGCCCGCCGGGGACGCCGTCGTCACCTTCCCGAACGACAACACGACGTATCCCGCCGGCACCGTGGCCGCCTTGCACGCGGCCGTCGACGACCCCTCCTTCCTCGCGGGGGGCTTCACGTCGTGGGATGAGCGCGGCCCCAAGACGACGCTCCCCACCCCGGGGACACCGCTGGACAAGTACAACGTGTGGGCGGTGATCGAGATGGGCATCCTCATCCGCCGCTCGCTGTTCGACGCCGTCGGGGGGTTCGACCAGAACATGGGTCCGGGCTCGGCGTCGCCGTGGCAGGTGGCCGAGGGCACCGACCTGCTGCTCCGCGCGATGGCGCACGAGCCTCGTCTCCTGCACGAGTTCCGGTGGCTCCCTGCCGACGTCCACGTCGACGGCATCTCGACCGGCTTCGGACTCAGCACCGCCGAGCGTCGGCGCAAGCTCCGCGCGTACGGTCGGGGAACCGGGCGCGCGTTCGCCGTCCACGGGTACCCGCTCTGGTGGCGCCTCGCCTTCGCCGCCGCCGGGCTGCTGTACGGGGTGCGCAATCCGCGCCCGATCACGATCGGCGACGGCTGGCCGATGTTCCTCGGTCGCCTCGAGGGCACCATCGGGCGCACGTTCGGCCAGGCGCGCATGGTGTCCGCCACCCGCTGAGGGCCCGGGACCCCGCTGTTACGCTGAGGACGTGTCATCCAGAGTTCTCATCACCGGCGGTGCCGGCTTCATCGGGTCCCACCTCTCCGAGCGGCTGCTCGCCGAGGGCAACGAGGTCATCTGCGTCGACAACTTCTTCACGGGATCCCGCCGCAACGTCGAGCACCTGTTCGACAACCCGCGGTTCGAGCTCATGCGGCACGATGTCACCTTCCCCCTGTACGTGGAGGTCGACCAGATCTACAACCTCGCGTGCCCGGCCTCTCCGGTGCACTACCAGCACGACCCGGTGCAGACCACCAAGACCAGCGTCATGGGCGCGATCAACATGCTGGGTCTCGCCAAGCGCCTGCGGGTGCCGATCCTGCAAGCCTCCACCTCCGAGGTCTACGGCGACCCGGCGGTCCACCCGCAGACCGAGGACTACTGGGGCAACGTCAATCCGATCGGCACGCGCTCCTGCTATGACGAGGGCAAGCGCGCCGCCGAGACGCTCTTCTTCGACTACCGCCGCCAGCACGACCTGTCGATCAAGGTCATCCGCATCTTCAACACGTACGGCCCGCGGATGCACCCGAACGACGGACGCGTGGTCTCGAACTTCATCGTCCAGGCCCTGCGCGGCGAGCCCATCACCATCTACGGCGACGGCTCGCAGACGCGCTCCTTCTGCTTCGTCGACGATCTGGTCGACGGAATGGTGCGCCTGATGAACACCGGCCACGACGTGACCGGCCCGATCAACGTCGGCAACCCGGGCGAGTTCACCATGCTCGAGCTCGCGAACGCCGTTCTCGAGATCACCGGAAGCGGCTCGACGATCGAGCACCGTCCCCTCCCCCAGGACGACCCCAAGCAGCGCCAACCCCACATCGACCTCGCGCGTCGCGAGCTCGGCTGGGAGCCGACGATCGCCCTGCGCCCCGGCCTCGAGCGCACGATCGACTACTTCCGGTCGGTGCTGGCGGACTGACGGCGTCGGGGGCACCTCACCCCCCTGGCAACACGGCCCGGGGACGCCCGCTCCTAAACTCGACACATGCTCTCCGCTCTCCGGTCGCGCGTGCGCGCTGCGCGCGACTCGTCCTTCCTGCGCCCCGTCGTCGCCCGCGTCGATCGCATCTGGTGGGCGCGGGTCATCCGGCGGGCGGACATCGTCGATCTGGACTACGTCCGTGCGCAGACGGGGAGGAAGCTCTCCGAAGCCGCAGCGGTGCGTCGGTACGTGCGAGGCGGCTTCCGAGACGGGTTCCGACTCTCGCCCCTCTTCGTCGACAGCGCCGTCGGTGACCACCTGCCCGAGGCGTGGCGCGTCCCCGCCCTGTACGCCTACCTGGTCGCCGATCCGCGCGGGCTCCAGGTGAGCCCGCTGTGGGACGCGCAGGTCTACGGCGAAAGCCATCCCGACGCGTGGGACGCCCCCGGGGGCCCCGTGGGTCATGCCTGGCGACGGAGGGAGGAGCATTCGCTGCCCTACGGTCCCGCTGCGGAGCCTGCCGGTCCCGGCTGGGCCGAGCTCTCCCCCGTCATCGCACGCGCCGCGCACCGCGCCCGCGTCGGGGGCGAAGTGGCGGCGACTCCCGGCCGGATCCCCCTCGAACGCGAGCTCATCCTCGCTCTCGGGCCGGACGAGTGGGACGTCGACGAATCGCTCGCTGAAGCCGTGCTCTTCGCTGAGCACGAGGCACACGGGGTCGCGGTCGCCGTGCTCGACGACCGCGCCGAGGACTGGGTCCTCGCCTCCCTCATGGCCGCGTCGAACCCCCGTGTGCGCGTCAGCCGTCGTCGCCACGACGACCCCGCCCGCGCTCTCAGCGAGCTCGTCTCGGGGTCCACGGCCGAGGTGGTGGTCCTGCGCGGCCCCAATGAGACGCTGACGGCCATCGATGCCGGCGCCCTGGCGGACCGGGTCGAGGCCGAGCCGATCGGCACCGCCGTGGCCCCGGTGTGGCGCGACGGTGACGGCACGATCGCCGCCCTCGGCGCGGGCGCGGGCGGACGCCTGCTCGCCGGCCATCCCCTCGAAGACATCGCCGCACTCGGCACCGACCGCCTGCTCGAGGTTCCCGCACTCGCGGGGCTCACCGTCGCCGTGCGCCGTGCCGACATCACGTCCGACCTCGAGGGAGCCGACGCCGCGAGTCGCCTCGGCGACCGCGCACTCATCGCCCTCGACCTCGAGACGCGCACCCGCTCCACCGCCCCGCGCGCCGACCTCGACGGCATCCGTTCCGCGGTGTCGGATCGCCATTCCCCCGGCACCGATGACGTGCTGCGCCGCGCCGGGTGGGAGCCCGTGGACGAGGGGCCGTCGCCCCGCATCCGACGCCCGCGGCGCACCGTTGTGCGGGAGGACGGCACCGAGGTCCCCGTCCTGCGATGGGCCCTGCGCACCGCCACGCCCGTGGGACCGCGCGCCGAGGGCTGGGGCGATACGCACTTCGCCCGCGCCCTGGCGGCGGCTCTGCGCCGCCAGGGACAAGAGGTCGTCATCGACTCGTACGCCGCGCGCACCCGCCCCACACGCCACCTGGACGACGTCACGGTCGCTCTGCGCGGACCCGAGCCGCTCGAGGCCTCCCCCTTCGGCGTTTCCCTTCTCTGGGTCATCAGCCACCCCGACGAGATCACGCGCGCGGATGTCGCGGGCTTCGACCGCGTCTTCGCCGCCTCCGCTCCGTGGGCCCGCGCGGCCGGGACGGAGCTCGGCGTCGACATCACCCCGCTGCTGCAGTGCACCGACGCCACGCGCTTCCGTCCCGTCGGTCGGGAGCGCGGCGACGACATCCTGTTCGTCGGTACGGCGCGCGGCATCCTGCGCCCCTCCGTGGTCGAGCCCATCCGCGCCGGCATCCCCGTCACCGTCATCGGGCCCGATTGGCGCGGCTGGATCCCCGCCTCCCGCATCCGGGCGACGGGCGTGTCCAACGACGAGCTCCCCGCCCTCTACGAGAGCGCCGGCGTCGTGCTGAACGACCACTGGCCCGCGATGCAGAGGCACGGCTTCATCGGCAACCGCCTGTTCGACGTGGTCGCCGCGGGCGGACGCGCGATCAGCGACCGGGTGGAGGGAATCGACGCCTTGTTCGGCGGGGCCGTGGCGACCTACGACACCGTCCCCGAGCTCATCGAGATGCTGTCCGGAGATCGGGATGCCGTGTTCCCCGACGCCGCGACCCTGACGGCGGTGTCCGAGCGCATCCGCGCCGAGCACTCGTTCGACGCCCGCGCACGGACCCTGCTGGATGCCGCGCTCCGCGCGGTGCCGACACGGTCACTCGGCGTCTCGGACAGCGCAGCGCGGCTGGCAGAATAGAATCCATGCCTTCGGAGTCCCCCTCGCCGCGCGGGTGGGGACTCACCCGCCTCTGGTCGTCGAGCCTCGTGCGCTACCTCGTGGTGGGCGGCCTCGCGTTCGCCTTCGACTTCGGTCTGCTGTGGCTCCTCCACGACGTCGCCGGGGTCCCGCTCGCCATCGCGACGCCGACAGCGTTCCTCGCGAGTTTCGTCGTGACCTACACACTCCAACGGCTCCTGACCTTCCGGGCTTCGGATGCCGTGGCCCCGAGCGTCGTGCGCTATGCGCTGCTCGTCGCGGCGAACACGCTCCTCACCACGGGCATCGTGGCGCTGGCCGACGCCGTCGGCTGGTCGTGGGTCGTGGGCAAGGTCCTCGCAGTCACGGTGACGACCGTCGGCAATTACTTCGCGTACCGTTACTGGGTCTTCGCCCGCCCGAAAGGTTCTCACTCGCATGTATAAAGGCGCCACCATCGCCGCGGTCGTTCCCGCGTACAAAGAGGAGAAGATGATCGCCCGGGTCATCGAGACGATGCCCGACTTCGTCGATCACATCGTCATCGTCGACGACTGCAGTCCCGACGACACCAGCGGAGCCGTCACGCGGGTGGGTGACCCCCGCGTGGCCCTCATCCGGCACGAGGTGAATCAGGGCGTCGGTGGTGCCATCATCACCGGTCACCGTGCCGCGCTCGACCTGGGCAGTGATGTGAACGTGATCATGGCCGGCGATGCGCAGATGGACCCTGACTATCTGCCGGCGCTGCTCGACCGGGTCGTCGAAGACGGGTACGGGTTCGCGAAGGCGAATCGCTTCTACTCCCCCGAATCCTTCACCGGCATGCCCGGCTACCGTGTCTTCGGCAACATCGCCCTGTCGTTCATCACCAAGCTGTCGTCGGGCTACTGGAACCTGTTCGACCCGCAGAACGGCTACACCGCGATCCGCAGTGAGGCGCTCCGCCGCGTGCCGCTGGATCGTGTCGCGAAGCGCTACAGCTTCGAGAACGACCTCCTGATCCACCTCAACATCCTGCAGGTGTCGGCCGTCGACGTCCCGATCCCCGCCGTCTACGGCGACGAGGTGTCGAGCATTCGCTTGAGCAAGGTGGTCCCCGAGCTCGTGCACCGCCTGACCGTCGGCTTCTGGCACCGGATCTGGTACCGCTACGTGCTGTGGTCCTTCTCCCCCATCGCGCTGCTGCTCTTCCTGGGCCTGCTGTTCCTCGGTTTCGGCGCGATCGTGACGATCTGGCTGTTCTTCCAGATCCTCGGCTCGGCCATCGCGACCGCGGCGACCGTGATGCTCGCGGCTCTCCCGCTGATGTTGGGAACGCAGCTGCTGATCAGCGCGCTGCAATTGGACATCCAGGCCACACCGTCGACACCGGAGCACACCCCGTTCACGGCCCGGTGAGAGCCCGAAGCGAAAGCGCCCGCCCCCGAGGGGGCGGGCGCTTTCGCGTGTGCTCTCCAGTCGTCAGACCGCGGCTCGCTGGCCCATCCGGATCAGTCGCCCGTCGTCGGAGGCCGACTCCAACGACGCCTCGACCACGCTCAGCACGTGCACGGCCTCGCGCATCGTGGACAGCAGGGTGGGGCGACCGTTCACGGCGTCACGGAACGCCTCGAGCTCCGAGCGCAGGGGCTCGCGCTTCGGGAACGCGAACCGCGTCACGTCGCCCTCGGACACTCCCCGGAAGGTCGAGACGGACTCCCACTCCAGGGCCGCCGTGCCGTTGCGGTGCAGTGTGAGGTCGGCCGTGGCCGTGTCGGCGATGAAGGTTCCCCGCTCTCCCGTCACGACCGTGACGCGCTCCTTCATGGGGCTCAGCCAGTTGATCAGGTGGTTCACCACGGCGCCGTCCTGCAGGCGCCCAGAGATGGCGATCATGTCCTCGAACGACCGCCCGCTCTGGAACGCCGTCTGGGCCGAGACAGCGGCGTAGGACGACTGGGCGACCCATGCGGTCAGGTCGATGTCGTGGGTGGCGAGGTCTTTGGCCACACCCACATCGCCGATGCGTGCCGGGAACGTGCTCTGACGACGGGTGGCGATCTGGTAGACGTCGCCGATCTCCCCCTCCGCCAGGCGTGCCCGCAGCTGCTGCAGCGCGGGATTGAAGCGCTCGACGTGACCGACCGTGCCCACGAGACCGCGTGCGTCGAACAGGTCGGCGAGGATGCGACCCTCTTCCGAGCTGTCGGCGATCGGCTTCTCGACCATCACGTGCACGCCGGCCTCGGCCAGCGTCGTGGCCGCCGCCGCGTGGAAACGAGTGGGGACGGCGACGACGGCGATGTCGAGACCCACGGATGCCAGTGCCTCGACGTCCGGGAGAACGGGAAGACCCGCTGCGACCCCGTGCACATCGCCGGCAGGATCGGCGACGGCGACGAGCTCGATCCCGTCGATCTCACGGAGGAGACGCGCGTGGTGGCGTCCCATCATTCCCAGGCCCAGCAGGCCGGCGCGCAGCGCCGCGGTCATGCGCCCGCTCCCGCCACCGCAGCGACAGCCGTCACGATGCGCTCGAGGTCGCCGTCGCTCAGCGAGGGGTGCACGGGGAGCGAGACCACCTGCTGCGCGGCGCGCTCGGTCTCCGGCAGATCGAGACCGGGGGCGAACGACGCCAGCGAGGGGAGCCGGTGATTGGGGATCGGATAGTAGACGCCGCTGCCCACATGGTGCTCCTCGCGGAGGGCCGTGACGAAGCCGTCGCGGTCGTCCGGGACGCGCACCGTGTACTGGTGGTAGACGTGGTGGACCCCCGCGGCGACGGCGGGGATCTGCACGCCCGTCAGGTGCGCGTCGAGGAACGCGGCGTTGTCGCGCCGCCTCTGCGTCCACGCGTCGACCTTCGTCAGCTGGACACGACCGATCGCCGCGTGCAGGTCGGTCATGCGCGCGTTGAACCCGACGACCTCGTTCTCGTACTGCCGCTCCATGCCCTGGTTGCGCAGGAGGCGCAGCATCCGGGCGACGTCGGATCCGCCGGCGGTGACCATACCGCCCTCGCCGCTCGTCATGTTCTTCGTCGGGTAGAGAGAGAACATCGCGAACGAGCCGAACGTTCCCACCGGCCGGTCGTTCAGCCGCGCGCCGTGCGCCTGCGCGGCGTCCTCGAACAGCATCAGGCCGTGCCGTTCGGCGAGAGCCGTGAGGCCGACCATGTCGGCCGGGTGCCCGTAGAGGTGGACAGGCATGATCGCGCGCGTGCGCGGGGTGATCGAGGCCTCGACACTCGCGACGTCGAGGGTGAAACTCACGGGGTCGATGTCGGCGAACACGGGGGTCGCGCCGGTGAGGGCGACGGAGTTCCCGGTCGCGGCGAACGTGAACGACGGCACGATGACCTCGTCCCCGGGGCCGATGCCGCACGCCAGCAGACCGAGGTGGAGACCCGACGTACCCGAGTTGACCGCGACCGTCTCGCGTCCCTCGACGAAGTGCTCGGCGAACTCGCGCTCGAACGCCACGACCTCGGGACCCTGGGCGATCATGCCGCTGCGCAGCACGCGGTCGACGGCGGCACGCTCGTCCTCGCCGATGAGGGGCTTGGCGGCGGGAATGAGATCAGGCATGGGTTTGCTCCTTGAGAACACCATCGGTTTCGATGAAACGCGCGCGTGTCCGAGGACAGACCCAGACCTCACCCTGCTTCTCGAGAGGGACGCCGGCGGGCCCGACCCACCCGATACGGCGAGCGGGGACTCCGGCGACGAGCGCGAAGTCGGGGACATCCTTCGTCACGACGGCACCGGCGGCGACCGTCGCCCAGCGTCCGACGACCACGGGTGCGACGCACGTCGCACGCGCACCGATCGACGCACCCTCGCGCACGGTCACTCCCACCGGGGTCCAGTCGGCCGCCGACTTGGGGCTGCCGTCGGGATTGATCGCCCGCGGATACGTGTCGTTCGTGAACACCACCGCCGGCCCTACGAAGACGCCTCGCTCCAAGCGCGCCGGTTCGTAGACGAGAGCGTAGTTCTGGATCTTGCTTCCGTCGCCCACCACGACACCCGGGCCGACGTAGACGCCCCGACCGATCACGCAGTTCTCACCGATCGCCGCTCCTTCTCGGATCTGTGCAAGGTGCCAGACCGACGAGCCGGTCCCGATGGAGGCCCCCGTCACATCGGCGGAGGGGTCGATTCGAGGGGGCGCTTTCGCGAGAGAAGGAGGAGTGGCGGAGTGGTGCACGGCGGACCAGCTTATCGGGGTGGGACGAGAGCTCCCGGAGAAATCACCCGGAGCAGGCAGGGATTCAGGATCGAGTCACGCCGGCGAACGAGACGCTGGCGGCCACGGTCCCCACGGTCACGTCTTCGCGCGTCTGAACGGTGAAGAGTGCCCCCTGGGCGAGGCCGTGGCTGCTCGGCTCGCTGACTCCGGCGGCATTCGCGTTCACGTAATACTGCCCCGCGCCGAGGTTGACCTCGGCGATCCGCAGGTCGATTGACACCGGTCCCGTGATCGGGTCGAGACGATGCTCGAGCATCTCCGTGTTGGATGCCAGCACCATGTGCCCGAGAGGCGTGTCGATGCTGAAGCCGAGCTCCCACCGTTCGATCGGCTTCATCGAGTCGACGTGCACGCGGATCGTGAGCGGGTCGCCCTCCTGCACGGTCTTGGTGCGGGTGCCGTCGTCGGCGAGGAGTTCGACCCGCTTGACCTGGATGGGATGTACGGTCTGCTCGGGCGGAGCCTCACCGACGCGACGTCCCTCGAGCACGTCCCGCAGCGCGCCGATCGCCTCACGGGTCTCGCCGTCGAAGACCACCGCGCCGTCCTTGAGCACGATGCCTCTGTCACACAGCTCGGCCACCTGCTGGGCCGAGTGGGTCACGAGGATGATCGTGCGCCCCTGCTCCCGGAACTCGTTGATACGGTCCATGCACTTGCGCTGGAACGTCTCGTCGCCGACCGCGAGCACCTCGTCGACGAGGAGGATGTCGGGGTCGGTGTGGATCGCGACCGAGAACGCGAGGCGCACGTACATCCCGGAGGAGTAGAACTTCACCGCGGTGTCGATGAAGTCGCCGATGCCGCTGAACTCGACGATGTTGTCGAACTCGCGATCGATCTCCTCGCGGGTCATTCCGAGGATCGAGGCATTCAGGTAGACGTTCTCCCGACCGCTCAGGTCGGGATGGAAGCCCGCGCCGAGCTCGAGGAGAGCGGCCATCCGACCGCGCGTCTCGATGTACCCGTCCGACGGCGAGAGGATCCCACCGATCAGCTTGAGCAGCGTGCTCTTGCCGGATCCGTTGGCTCCGAGAAGTCCGACGGTGGTTCCGGCCTGGATGGTGAGGGAGACGTCGTCGACCGCGACGAAGTCCCGACGGTAGGACTTCCCCAGGCGCCCGAGGTGGACCACGCGGTCTTTCAGGCTGTTGTCCTTCCGCACGCGGAAGTGCTTCGAGACCGAGGTCAGGCGCACGATGTCCGGCGCGACGGTTGCGGTGTCCGACATCACAGCTCCTGAGCGAAGTTGCCCTGCATCCGGGTGAACACCCGGTGCGAGATCACGAGCAGAACCAGACCGACCACGCCAGCGATCAGCATCCGCAGCCCCAGCTGGGCGGGATAGTCCTCGAGCGTCCCCGCCCCCCAGAAGGCGCGGTGGAATCCGAGGACGGCGATGGTCAGCGGGTTCGAGGCGTAGACGTCGAGGACCCATTCCGGCAGCTGGAACCGGACGATGACGTCCTGCACCATGCGCCAGGAGTAGACGATGGGCGATCCCCACATCGCGAGCATCAGCACGACCTCGGTGAGGTACTGGATGTCGCGGAGGTAGACGTTCAACGCCGAGAGGAGCAGCCCGATGGCGAGTCCGTAGATGGTGATCAGGATGACCGACGGGAAGAACCAGAGCATTTCCGCCGGCTCGGGCAGGGCGCGGAACAGCAGAGCCGCGACCACCAGGACACCGAGCTGGACGAGGAACATGAATGCCGCGCCGCCGATGCTCGCGAGGGGGAAGATCTCCCGAGGCAGATAGATCTTCTTGACCAATCCGCCGTTCTGCAGGATCGACCCCGTCGCGCCGAACACCATGTCATTGAAGAACACGTAGAGAGTCAGCCCGGAGAAGAGATAGACCGCGAAGTTGTCGATGCCCTCGGCCGCGCGCAGGAATTGCCCCAGCACGATGAAATACATCAAGAACTGGATGAGCGGACGGATCACGGTCCACAAGAATCCGAGGAAGCTGTCCCGATAGCGCGCCTGCAGGTCGCGGCGCACGAGGAGGTTCAAGAGGTCGCGGCGCTTGAGGATCTCGCCGACCTTGCCGAGCCGTCCGGTGGTTCGGCGACCCTTCGCATCGACGACCGCATACGGCGCTTCGGAGATCCGCGCGAATCGCGCCACGCTCTCCTGGCTCATCGCTGCCATTCTCGCTGTCCCGTCATGAGTTCTTTCGTCGTTTCTTCAGCCCGCGCACGGCCCGGTCGATCCACCGGCCCGGGCTCTTCGTGGGGTCCATCACCCGCCTCATCCGATGCACGGCGCCCATGTGGTTCAGGCGCATGTACATCCTGAGGAAATCTTTCCCAGAGCCGGTGCCCACGAATCCGAGCGCCCGAAGACGGTCGATCTTCTCGAAGGCGTATCCCGGGGTCGTTCCGGCCATTTCATCGAGCTTGTAATCGAGCGCCGTGTGACTGACCGCCGCATAATCGGGTGCGACGATCGTCCGGCTGTGGTAGCCCGATTCGCCTGCCGCGTACGACGGCATGCGTTCCAGGATATGCGCCAGCCCCCCGTCCTGGTATGCCTCCACGCCGCCGAAGTCGGAGTATTCCCAGGGATGCTCGACAAGGAGACGAAGGGCTTCGGGCCGGGCGAAGAACATCGAACCGTAGGGTGCCAACGGCGACACGTCGTCGAGGGGCACCCGAATGCCCAGCTTCTCCGCCAGCCGTTCGAAACCCGGCTTGTTCGACCACCAGGCACGACCCAGGGTGGGGTAGCCGATGTGGATCATCGGCGGGAACGCGAGTCCCAGCCCGGGTTCGCGCTGGAAAAGAGCAAGCACGCGCGAGGTGTGGTCCTCGTCGTGCAGGAGGTTGAAGAACTGCTGCTCTCGGAAGTGCGTTCCGACGTTGTGGCCGTCCTGGGGTGTCTTCTTGCTGTGGAGTTTGACCACGAGGTCGTAGTCACCCGACAGGAGGACATCGCGGCATCCGACGAGGAAGGCGCTCTGATCGCGGCCGTCGTTCGACGCGACGACGCGCACGTCCACCGCCCCCCGCTTTTCCGGGAGGGCGGCCAGGCGCGACTCGATCCGCCGCGCACGCTCTGCGTCGGGGGTCGTGACGACGAGGTCGTACGGGCCGGGCAGGGTGTCGGCCCGCTCGATCATCTCCTCCGTCATCTCGTCGTAGAAGATGTGCGCGATGACAACCACGCGCAGCGGCGCGGCGGCATCGTATGGCGCATGGTCGGGCCCGATGACGTCCATGAGTCCGGCGTCGGCGTTCAGCACCTTCGGCGCGACGTTGCGAGCGAGATTCGACAGGGCAATCTCGACGGGGTACCCGCCCTCGGCCGCCGCGTCCAGCGCCCACTTGCCGATCACCGCGTGACGGTCGAGGAACGGCGGCCAGTGGAAGAAAGGACGACGCTTGACGATCGGGCACCCGTCCTCGATGAGAGCGCGGGGGGCGAACAGCGAGGCGTTCACCACCCCGTAGTCGTCGGAGGCAAAGGCCGCCTCCCCCGAGAACCCGCTGTCGGTGAAGGTGTCGCGGAAGACGAGTTCGTGCTGCACCACGGCGTCGATGTAGGTGGAGATGTCCGGCAGCTCCGCCCAGTAGCGCCGCCACCGCTCGGTCTGGAACATCTCGCGGCGCACGGCGAGCCAGAACGACTGGAAGTGGTACGGCAGGGTCCCCGAGCCGGTGATGGGGTTGTGGTCCTCGGCCGCGTGATCGGTCATCGCCCAGAAATGCACCGGGCGGGCGTCCATCCGGGCGAAGAGAGGGCCGAAGGGTCGCACGGGACCGAACCACGTGTCGTTGGTCAGCACGATTTCGTCGAACTCCGCGATCCGCTCGCCGAGACGGTTCAGGGCGTCGCGCTGCGCACCGATGTCGAAGCCGGAGTTGTCGCGCTCGATGATCTCGTCGACGGCATCGACCAGGCGCGTCCGCCCGCTGTCGGAGAGTTCCCCGTTGACCACGGCGACGAGGCGATCGGCGTGCGCGCGGAGCGCCGCCAAGGCATACAGGACGTAGTCCTCGACCTCTCCGCGGCGGTCGTAGATCGTGTACACGATCAGTCGACGACCGGCATCCGGGAAGGGAAGGGCCGGCGCGATCTCGGTTCCGCTCACCGGCGGACTCCCTTCACCAGAGCGCGACCGGCAGCGGCACCCGCGCGGACCCGGCGCAGCACCGCGCGCGCGCCCTGCCCGAGAGGGTGCATCACGGGGTCGAGTCGCTGAACGACCTTGTTGTGGTTGGTCTTCATGTACATGCGGAAGAAGGCCACCGCGCCCGCGGTGCCCATCCAGCCCGCCCGGTGCAGGAACTGGATCTGCTCGATGGGATACCCCGGCAGGTTCACCGCGAGCTGGTCGATCTTGTACTCGATCGCGAGGTGGGTGAGACTCGCGTGCTCGGCGTCCAGGACCGTCCGCACATGCAGACCCTGCTCCCCCACCGCCACGGAGACGAGGCGTTCGAGAAGCCGCTGCAGATCGGGCACCAGTTCGCGCGATCGATCACGGAAGTCGTCGTAAGTCCACTTCGCCAACAGGTACGACCGTAGTCCTGCGGGCCGTCCGACCCACATGCCACCCAGCGGGGACAGGGGGGTGATCCCGTCGAGCGGAACCCGGATGCCGAGATCGTCGGCCACTTCTTGGCCCATCCCCCGATACCACGACCAGCCCTCGCCGGTCGTGGCGTAACCGGTCTCGATGACCGGGGGGAAGACAGCGCCGAGCCCCGGCTCGCGGACGAACAGAGCGAGGAGGTTGGCGATGTAGGACGGGCTCCCCACCAGGTTGTCGCGCATGTACCGGCGGAAGTACTCCGACACGGTGCGTCCCCGACGGGTGGGGAGGCGGTCGTGGAGCTTGACGAAGACGTCGTAACGGTCGCTCAGCAGTTCGGCCCGGCATCCGATCAGGAAGGCACTCATGTCGCGGCCGTTCGCCGACGGGACGACACGGACCTCGGCGGTGGAGACGTTCTGACCGTGAGCCGACAGGAGCTCGTCGAGGGCGGGGGCGAGCCCCGCGTCCGACGTGGTGACGATCACGTCGACCGGTGCCGGGAACCACGTCAGCCGCTCGACGAGCGGGGTGACCGACGCGATCCCCGTCGCGTGGATCACCACGAGCACGCGCAGACCGGACGGGTCTTCGGATGCCTTCACCACCGTGCGGGGAAGGATGTCGAGCAACGCCAGGTTGGTGTTGATCACCTTCGGCGGCACCGTCCGCGCCAGGTTCTCGAGGATCAGCGCCGTCGGGTACCCGCTGGCCGCGACCTTGTCGAGGACCACGCGACCGATCACCGCGTGTCGGTCGAGGAACGGCGGCCAGTGGAAGAACGGACGACGCTTGACCAGCGGGCACCCGTCGTCGATGAGGAGTGTGGGGTTGAACAACGCCGGGTGGTCGGTCGGATAGTCGTCGGAGGCGAAGGCGACCGCCGAGGTGAACCCCGCCTCGGTGAAGGTCTCGGTGAAGATGGTCTCGTGCTTGAGTACCGCGTCGAAGTACGACGGCATCTCGGGGAGCTCCCGCCAGTAACGCTCCCAGCGCTCCGACGTGAACATGCGCCGACGGACGGCGATCCAGAACGACTGGAGATGGTACGGCAGCACGCCGTCGCCGGTGAAGGGGTTCGGCTCCTCGCGCGCGTGGTCGGTCATCCCCCAGAAGTCGGCGTCGAGGGCGTCCATGCGGTCGAAGACCGGCCCGTACGGGCGCACCGGTCCGAACCACGTGTCGTTCGTGAGCACGATCTCGTCGAAGTCCGCCAGCCGCGACCCCAGGTGGTCGAGCGCGTCCTTGTGCGCCCAGATGTCGAAGCCGACGTTCTTGCGCAGCAGGATCTCGTCGGTCACCGGCTCAAGGCGTCGCCTCGCGCCGTCCGAGAGAGTGCCGTTGATCACCGCGAGGATGTGGGTGGCGCGATCGCGCATTCCTTCGAGGGCGTGGACCACGTAGTCGTCGACACCACCGCGCCGGTCGTACACGACGTAGACGACGAGTCGTCGCCCATCGGGGGGGAAAACCAACGCATGCTCCACTTCAGCCCCCTCGATTCATCCCGCGGTTCTCTCGGATGCGGCAGGGGCCTTGACCGCACGCAGACCAACGGCGAGCTTAGAGGGGGCCGTCGACGCTTCCCTGTGCAAGGGCCTTGAGCAGGTACTGGCCGTACCCGCTCTTGACGAGCGGCTCCGCGCGTTCACGCAGTTCTTCGTCGCTGAGGAAGCCCATGCGCCAGGCGACCTCTTCGGGACAACCGATGGACAGCCCCTGACGCTTCTCGACCGTGCGGATGAACTCGGTGGCCTCGCTGAGCGAATCGAACGTGCCGGTGTCGAGCCAGGCGGTACCGCGCGGGAGAAGCTCGACGCGCAATCGCCCCTGCTCCAGATAGGTGCGGTTCACGTCGGTGATCTCGAGTTCCCCCCGGGGCGACGGCTGCAGGTTGCGGGCGATCTCGATGACGTCGTTGTCGTAGAAGTAGAGCCCGGGCACGGCGTAGTCGCTCTTGGGGACGGTGGGCTTCTCTTCCAACGACACCACGCGCCCCTCGCCGTCGAACTCCACGACGCCGTAGGCGGTCGGATCTGCGACGCGGTATCCGAAGACCACCCCGCCGTCGAGCTCGGTGTACTGGCGCAGACGCGTTCCCATGCCCTGCCCGTAGAAGATGTTGTCGCCCAGGACGAGAGCGACCGCCTCGGAGCCGATGTGCTCCTCGCCGAGGAGGAAGGCCTGCGCGAGGCCGTCGGGCGAGGGCTGCACCCGGTAGGTGAGCGAGATGCCGAAGCGCGAGCCGTCGCCGAGCAGGCGCTGGAACTGCTCGGAATCCTGGGGGGTCGTGATGATGAGGATGTCCCGGATGCCGGCGAGGATCAGCGTCGACAACGGGTAGTAGATCATCGGCTTGTCGTACACCGGTACGAGTTGTTTGGAGATGCCCAACGTGATGGGGTGCAGTCGTGAGCCCGTGCCGCCCGCCAGAATGATTCCGCGCATGCGACAAGTTTCCCTCATCCGGCAGCGCGCGCCAATCCGGGTCCCGACGGCGCGACGGGCGCGCCGGTAACCTTGAGGTCATGAGTCGTCTTCTTGTGACCGGTGGCGCAGGCTTCATCGGGTCGAACTTCGTGCACCATGTCATTGCTCACACCGACCACACGGTGACGGTGCTCGACAAGCTCACCTACGCCGGCAACCGCGCGTCGCTGGCAGGCCTTCCCGAGGACCGTGTGCGGCTCGTCGTCGGAGACATCGCGGATCCCGCGGTCGTCGATCCTCTCGTCGCCGAGGCCGACGCCATGGTGCATTACGCCGCGGAGTCGCACAATGACAACTCCCTGCACGACCCGCGGCCGTTCCTGGACACCAACATCATCGGAACGTACACGCTGCTGGAAGCAGCTCGCCGCCACGATGTGCGCTTCCACCACATCTCCACCGACGAGGTGTACGGCGACCTCGAGCTCGACGACCCGGCTCGCTTCACCGAGTCGACGCCCTACAACCCATCGTCGCCGTACTCATCGACGAAGGCCGGATCCGACCTTCTGGTGCGGGCGTGGGTGCGCTCGTTCGGCGTGCGCGCCACCATAAGCAACTGCTCTAACAACTATGGTCCCTACCAGCACGTCGAGAAGTTCATCCCCCGGCAGATCACCAATGTCATCCGTGGAATTCGCCCGAAGCTCTACGGCACGGGCGAGAACGTGCGCGACTGGATCCACGCTGACGACCACTCCTCCGCGGTCCTGACGATCCTCGACAAGGGCGAGATCGGCGAGACCTATCTCATCGGTGCCGACGGCGAGAAGGACAACAAGAGCGTGGTCGAACTGATCCTGCGGATCGCCGGTCTGCCGACCGACGCGTACGACCTCGTGACCGATCGCCCCGGACACGACCTGCGCTATGCCATCGACTCGACCAAGCTGCGGACCGAACTCGGGTGGGCGCCCACCTACGGTGACTTCGAATCCGGACTGGCGGCCACCATCCAGTGGTACCGCGACAACGAGGCCTGGTGGGCACCGTCGAAGGACGGCGTCGAGGCGTTTTACGCCGGCAAGGGACAGTGACCGCTGTGTCGATCGAGTTCGGCAAGGCGCTGTCGGTGCGCGAGACCCCCATCCCGGGGCTCATCGTGTTGGATCTCCCCGTTCACGGAGACGCGCGCGGATGGTTCAAAGAGAACTGGCAGCGCGAGAAGATGACCGCCGCCGGTGTCGATCTGCCCGACTTCGCTCCGGTGCAGAACAACATCTCGTTCAACGACGCCGTGGGCACGACCCGTGGCATCCACGCCGAACCCTGGGACAAGTACGTGTCGGTCGCGACCGGCCGGATCTTCGGCGCATGGGTCGATCTGCGCGAAGGCGAGTCCTTCGGTGCGGTCTTCACGACGGAGCTCGACCCGTCGACGGCGATCTTCGTCCCACGAGGAGTGGGCAACTCGTACCAAACGCTCGAGCCCGACACCGCGTACACGTACCTCGTGAACGATCACTGGTCGCCCGACGCGACCTACACGTTCCTGAACCTGGCCGACGAGACCGCCGCGATCGACTGGCCGATTCCACTCGACGAGGTGGAGATCAGCGCGAAGGACAAGAACCACCCGCGTCTCGCCGACGTCGTGCCCATGCCGCCGAAGAAGATCCTCGTGACGGGGGCCAACGGCCAGCTCGGTCGGGCTCTGCGCGAGGAGTTCGGCGACCACCCGTGGATCGAGTACGCCACGCGCACCGACCTCGACCTGACCTCTCCGGATCTGGAGACCGCGCGCCGCTGGCGCGATTACGGGACGATCGTTAATGCCGCCGCCTACACCAAGGTCGATGTCGCCGAGACGCCCGAGGGCCGCACCGAGGCGTGGGCGGCGAACGTCACCGCCGTGGCCGCGTTGGCCCGTATCGCGACGGCCAACGGGATCACCCTCGTGCATGTGTCGAGCGACTACGTCTTCGACGGAACGAAGGAAGACGCGTACTCGACGACCGAACCGGTGTCGCCGGTGGGGGTCTACGGACAGACGAAGGCCGCCGGCGATGCGATCGTCTCCGCGATGCCGCGGCACTACATCCTGCGGACGAGCTGGGTCATCGGCGAAGGCAACAACTTCGTGCGCACGATGGCGTCGCTCGCCGAGCGCGGTGTCGATCCGCGCGTCGTGAACGACCAGCGAGGGCGGCTGACCTTCACGTCCGACCTCGCCGCCACGGTGCGCGCGCTGCTCGAGAATCCGGCTCCGTTCGGCGTCTACAACGTGACCGGATCCGGAGACCCCGTGACCTGGTACGACATCGCGCGTGACGTCTTCGAATTGACCGGCCACGACCCTTCTCGCGTCACGGGAGTCAGCACCGCGGAGTACTTCGCCGCGGCGACGGCGCCGGTCGCCCCCCGGCCGCACAACAGCGTGCTCGAGCTGGCCGACGACGGGCTCGTCGTCACCGCTCCGGCGCGCGAGAGCCTGCGCTCCTACCTGTCGGTGTGACGGCGTTCGTGCGGGGGCGGCGTCCCGCCCCCGCACGAATCACTTCGCGACCTCGTAGATGTGCATCGTCGTCGGGCCCTCCTGGATCGTGTCCGACAGCGTGACGCAGGTCGAGTCGATCGGGGCCTCACTGAGCACCCAGGTGACGTGCTCCCGCGCGAAGGGCGCGCACGCGTCGAAGGTCATCTGCACCTGGTCGGGATAGGGATTGCGCGGTGAGGGGTCGCCCGCGCCCAGCACCCACGACACCATTCCCAGACGGTTCCAGCGCTCTTCGGCGGCGCCTGACGGGTCGATCTCCGACCACATCTCGTTGGATGGGGCGCCCTGGAAGCCGTTCAACGCCGTGACGCCGGACTCGACGAGCATCATGGTGGGGAGTTGGCTCGAGGTGATGCCGACCCACGTGCCGGGTTCTTGTTCGTCGCGCTGCTGGATCGCCCGCACCGTCGCCGTGTCGCGCAGATCGAGCACACCGCGGTAGAGCGGGTTGACGCCCAGCCCGGCGAGGATGGACACCACCAGCAGAGCGATGGCGCCGGTGGTCATCCCTCCGCGGGCGATGGCGACGACGGATGCCACGAGCAGCAGCGCCGAGATGACGCCGACGACGACGGCGGATGGCGAGATCCCGTCGAAGTGGGCCTCCAGCCCGGTCGCGCGGTGGATGCGCCACAGCACGACCCCCATCGATGCCAGCGTGACGGCGGCAGCAGCGCCGGCGACCCACCACGGCGGCCGCCCGCCCCGGCGCGCGCGCCGTTCGTCGATCTCGCGACCGATGACGAGGACGAGGACGAAGCTGAGCACACCGAAACCGATACGTATGCGTGGCGAGGTCGTGCGATCGAGCAGCAGAAGATGGGCGATGGCATCCCACCCGGGAACGATCAGGAAAGCCAGCATGACCGCTCCCGCGATCAGGAGCGCGATCGTCACGGGATCAAGGCGCCGGGTGGTCCGCCAGCGGTCGACGATCACCCATCCGACGGCGACGATGAGCAACATGCCCGGCAGGAAGAAGGTGGACGCTTCCGACATGTTCACGGCGAACGGCAGACCTGCGGTGCGACCCAGGTCGAACGAGAGGAACCCCCAGAACAACTGGGTGATCTCCGACCAGCCGCCCTCGCCCACCTCTTGCAGACGCTCCCCCGGGTACACGGTGGATGTGAACCCCTGGATGGTGGACCATCGGGTGACGAGCCAGATCAGCGTCACCGCTACCGCGGCGGCGCCTCCGGCGAGCAGGGGGACGAGTCGACGGACGCGGGCAGCGAAGGTCTCGGCCTGCGGCACGGGTGTGAGGACGACGCCGACGACGAACGCCGCCGAGACGAGCACCACGGGCACGATGAACGGGGCGTACACGCCGACGGCCATGGCTGCGGTCGTCCACGCGGTGAACGCCGACAGTACCCACGCTCCGACGCGATTGCTCGATCGCACGCACCATATCGCCGTGGCCATGACCAGGAGGGCCCACGCCGCGGGATACAGCGTCGTGGACAAGTACCACCACTGGAAGAACGGGGCGAAGAAGAACCCGACTGAGAGGGCCGCCGCGGCCACAGGACGGCGGGGCATCAGGACGACCGCGAGAAGGTACCCCGCTCCGATGATCGCGAACCCGGGAAGCCACCATTTCAGGGCCATCGCCTGATCGAGGGGGAGGAAGAAGAAGCCCCACAGGTGCGGACGCAGCGCCGTCGACCAGTCGGTCGTCGGCAGGTCGTTCTGCACGGTGGCATCCATGCCCCCGGGGAAGGTCTCGTTCCGGGCAGGGAGGTCTTGCTCCACCTGTGAGATCACCCACGAGGTCTGGACGAACCACTCGTCGCTGCGGATGGCCTCGGGCTCTCCCGCGATGAGGGCCGGGTCATCGCCCCGACTGATCAGGTCGTGGACGATCCCGGTCGACGAGCCGGTGAGTCCAAGTGCCACGAATGCCACGAGCACCACGCCCAGCAATCCGAGCGGGAAACCGACCACGGCACGGTTGGGCAGCCCGTCAGGGCGAGGAGCCGTCCAACGGGCGTATCGCTCGCGCAACGCGCTCAGGGAAGAAATGTGTGTCACAGAGCAGGTCTCTCTCGAAAAGGCCGACCCTCCAGTGTCGGGCATCGACCTGTGCGTCGCGCACACGCCCGGCGCGGTGACCGACTCCGACAGACGGACCAGGTCAGCGGATCTGCGTCATCACATCCCAACCGATACCGGCACGGGTTCGACCGCCCTGCCACCCACCGCCACCGTCACCGCGGTAGAGGTACAGATCGCCGTTCGAGGCGCGGCCGAGGACATCGGGTCCGCCGGTCCCGTCGAAGTTGCCGGGGCTGAACACCGTCCTGAACACGTTCCAGCCCGTTCCGATCTGGCGGATCGATCCCCAGCCTCCACGGCCGTTGGTTCCGTACAGCCACAGGGTGCCGTCCGTCTTGCGCGCGACGAAATCGTTGATGCTGTCACCGTCGACGTCGCCGGCCGCCGAGAGCGAGTTGATGATGTTCCACCCCACCCCGACGACCTCGCCCTGACCGGTGAGCCAACCGCCCATCCCGTCGCCGCGATAAAGCCGGAGGACACCCGAGCCGTCGCGTGCGACCACATCGACCCGACGGTCACCGTCGAAGTCGATGCCGCCCGTCACCAGGCCGAAGCCGCTCCATCCGCTGCCGATCGTGGTCGCCGAGGCGAAAGTGCCGTCGCCCTTGCCCCGCAGGAGCTGGAACGTCCCGTCCGAGGTGATGCGCCCCAGATCGGCACGCCCGTCGCCGTCGAAGTCTCCCAGCGGAACCACCGTCGCCGAACCCCACTTGGCTTGCACCTGGATCGGGCCGAGCCATCCGCCGGACCCGTTACCGGGATACACGCTCATGACTCCCTTGGCGGACACGGCGACCACATCGCTCGCGCCATCGCCCGTGAGGTCTCCCGCGCCACCCGGGAACGACTTCCGCCAGCCGGGCTTGGGCCCCTCGCTCGTCACGACGCTCATCACCGACCACCCGCTGCCCACGGGGGTGGACACGCGACCGAACGTGTCGCCGCCCCCGCGGGTGTAGGCCCACATCACGCCCGAGCGGTCGACCGCGAGGATGTCCGTGCGACCATTCCCGGTGAAATCTCCCGGAGCGAGGATGGACCTCATCGTGTCCCACCCGCCGCCGAGGTAGTCCCGACCGTCTCGGAAGCCGCCCGAGCCGTCGCCGCGATAGACCCAGAGAGCACCGGAAGCGTCGCGCGCGAGGATGTCGGGGGTGCCGTCACCAGAGATGTCCGCACCGCCGACGAGGGCGGTGAACCCGGTCCAGCCGCTACCCACCTGACGAGGCGCGGCGAAGGTCCCGTATCCCGTGCCCTTCCAGAGCAGCAGCAGGCCGCTTTTAGTGGTCGTGTACACATCGGGGACCCCGTCGCCGTCGACATCGCCCGCAGCGGTGATCAGCGGGGCGTCCGACCAGTCGACGCCGATGCGCTTCGCGGAGAGATCGCCGTCGCGCGCCTGCAGAGGGCGAAGCCAAGCCTTCTTCGACGAGTCGAGGACGATCATGTCGCGGCGACCGTCACCGTCGAAGTCGCCTGTCGACAGCATCCGATCCGACTTCGACAGACCCCCGGCTGTCTGCACGCGGTCACCCCACGCGCTGCCCTTGAACGGGTACGAGACGACGTTGCCCGACGGGTCCACCGCGACCACAGAAGAATCCACACCGTACTTCGGCAGGACGGGGGTGTAGCGGGTCGACCCGAACCAGTCCGTGAACGTCCGCCAGAAGTTGCGGTTGCCGTAGGCCGAGCAGCGGTCTCCGGTGCCGTACAGGTTGTTCAGGGCCGCCTGGTTCGGCACGTACGGCGTGTAGATGTAGAGCCCCGCGGTAGCCGCATTCTCGATGAACACCCGCTGCGTGCCACAGCTGCTGTCGGGATTGTAGAGGATGTTGTTCCAGCGGCCCTGCTGGTACCCCCACCAGGTGGGGTTGAGACGGTAGACCTCGAACTGCCGCGCGCCGTAGTAGACCTGATAGAAGAACCCCGAAGTCGACGGGTCGCACGGAGCCGTGTCGGGGCATCCCTGGCCCGTGGCGGCCTGATAGTTCCAGTCCGACGGCGCGGTCGACGAGATCAGGCCCTGTTCCTTCTGGAGGAGGACGAGAAGCGCCTTCTGGCTGATCCCGCAGGAGCGCGCGACCTTGTCGATGATGGTCGACGCGCTCTCGTTGGGCCGCCCCTGGTATCCGTTGCAGTATTTGTCGGCGGGCCGGTCGTCGGTGTTCTGTCGATAGTCCTTGATGCAGGTGTAGCCCGATCGGCAGGACGGCACCTGACGCTCCATGAACGCCTGGATGTCGTTGGAGCTCATCGCGTCACCGTTGTAGAACACGGCGTCGTCGATGATGTTGCCCGCGTTCCAGTCCGAGGCGTTGGCGGCCGCGGCGGCGCCGACGGGAGCGACGGTGGCCGGCAGCGCCACGGGCACCGCGACGAGGACGGCCATCGCGCATGCCCACGCCGCGATGACCGCCGCAACGCTGCGGCGGCGCGAGCGGGCCGTCACTGACCGGTCTCGATCGTCGCGGTCGCCGAGGACGCACGCAACCGCGGCGACTGGTAGCCGACGTGGAAGGCCACCTCGGCGGCGCCGTCGGTGATGGGGAGCGACATCAGCCCGCAGTAGGTGACGCCCTTGCCCTCGGCGGCCGTCACCGAGACGGTTTCGTCGGTGTCGTCGCGCGTCAGCGTGCACGTGCCGCCCGACTCGGCGACCCCCGGCACCATCGCCGTGACTTCGAGCGCTCCCTCGCGCACTTCCGACGTCACAACGAGGATCTCACCGTTGTAGGGCGTGTTCGGTGTGGCGCTCTCGCTCGCAGTCGGATCCGGCGTCTGCGTGGAAGTGGGCGCGGGCGACATGGTCGACGAGGAGGACGAGGAGGGACTGGGCGAGGGAGCCGCTCCGCGAATGGGCGTCGCGCAGGCCGACAGCGACAGGGCTCCGACGAGGAGGAGCAGAGCGGGCAGCGCGACACGCGCCCGCCTCGAACGAGACGGGACAACGGTGTCGTGTGCAGAGTTCACGCGTTCATTATGCGTGTCTCGAGTGACGGATGGGAATATTGTCCGCAATCGGTAAGTGCCCGTTATCGACCGCCGAGGCGGCGACGGAGCCGCCGAACACGCGAAAGCAGCGGCTGGTGCGCATCGATCTCCCGACGGACGTCGTCGCGCAGCTCGGCTCGGAGCCGGTCGACCGCCTGGTCGACGTGCGCGGCCAGCTGGGTCTGCAGGGACGCCAGGTAGAGCGGCAGTCCGGGGCCCTCGCGGTGCATCCATTCGGCGAGGGCGCGGTCACGCACCACCGCGTCGTCGCGCGCGTGCTCGGCCGCGAGACCGAACATGCTGTTCGCATCGAGGCCGACCGAGTCGGGGCGCTGCGTCCAGAACGCGAGCGGCTCCCCCGCGAGGAAGCCGATCTCGTGGTCGCGCAGCATCCGCAGGTACAGATCCCAGTCCTCGACGGCGTCGAGGGTCTCGTCGTACCAGCCGATCTCGTCGTGCAGGCGGCGTCGGTACAGGACCGAGATCGGAACGGCGCGGTTCACGCTCATCATCTCGCCGACGGAGATCCGGCTCATGCCCGCCCAGAACGGGGCGCGGCCGACCTCGACCCAGGTGCCGCCGCGGTTCTCCTCGTAGACGATCTCGGTCGCCGCCGATACGGCCGCGTGGGCGTCGTGCTCATCGAGCCACGCGACCGTGCGCTCGAGGAAGGAGGGATGCCACCGGTCGTCGTCGTCGTGCAGCACCACGTAGTCGGCCTCGAGGGCCCGCACCCCCGCATTGGCCGCGATGCATCGCCCGCCGTCGCCGGGGGCGATGTGGATGACGCGCACGCGGTCGCCGAGGGCTGCCTCGGCGACGATGGCGTCGGCCTCGGTCACGTCACCGCCGTCGTTGACGACGACCACCTGCCAGTCGTCGAACCGCTGCGCGGCGATGTCGTCGAGCGCCCGACGGAGGAACACCGGGCGTTGGCGGGTGCGGACGACGATCCCGGCGCGTGCAGGCATGCGTCCGAGCATAGGGCGGACCGCTCCCCGGTGCGCGGCCCCGGCCGCTCAGAGCTCGGCGTGCAGCGCCCAGATGCGGTCGGCGCAGGGCTCCCAGGCGAAGCCCTTGGCGCGGTCTCCGGCGAGCACACGCAGGCGTGCGCCGTCCTCCCCCAGCGCCCGGGTCAGCGCCGCCCCGAGGTCGTCGGCGGGCGCGAGGGCCACGGCATCCGCGAGGACCTCCCGATGCAGCGGCGTGTCGACCGCGACGATCGGGATGGCGACGGCCAGAGCATCGACCGCCCGCCAGGGCCAGTCGGTCCGTGCGCATCCCGTGACGAACGCTGCGGCGTGGGACAGCACCGCCGCGCGATCCCACTGGTCGAGCGAACCGCGAGCGTGCACGCGGGCCTCCGGGATCCCGGCGGCGACGGCGAGCTCGACGACCGCGGGCTCCTCGCCGTCGGGGACGTCCAGGACGACCACGTCACCGTCCCATTCCGCGGCCGTCACGGCGGCGAAGGCGTCCGTGAGGCCGTCCGAGGGGGCGCTCCCGCCCGCGACGGCCAGAAACGACCCGGGCAGGTCGAGGGCTCGAAGGCGACCGACCGCGTCCGAGGGGACGCGCATCCCGGCCGCCGGTGCCCCGCCGATCACGCGGATCTTGGACACGAGCTTCGACTTGGCCAGTTCGCCGAGCCGCTCGGCCATCGCGTGCGTGGGCACCACGACCGCATCGGCGTGCTTGGCGACGCGCGACAGCAGGGCACGCGAGGCGAGCGCCTCGGCGCGCGGCAACTCGTCGGGCGTCTCCCACGCGCGGAGGTCCCACAGCGTCACGACGATCTGATGCGTCTCGTTGACGCGGTCGTGGCGGACGAGCGGCGCGAGCGCCGTCGGCGAGTGGATGAGCCCCTTGCCGACGCCGGGGGCCACCCCCAGCTGCCACGAGGCCGCCAGCTCGCGTCGACGCATGGGGAGGCGAGTCTCGGCGGACAGCCCGGTGACGCCCGCGTCGTCGGGCAGACCGGGAGAGGGGACGATGCTGGCGACGTCGCAACCGCGCGGGGCGGTGTCGATCAGCGCCTGGGTGAGAGAGGCCGAGGCCTCGGCGAGATCGCGGGAGGTGGGGGCGACGAGCTGGTCCAGCACGACGCGCAGGGTGACGGTCACGGGGCGGGCGCCTCCGTCTCGGTGGGCGGATGCAGCTTGTCGTGGACCATCTGCTGGACCTGGGCGTAGTCGGGGTCGAACTCGTCGACCCCGCCCTCGGGCGTGAGCTCGATGGTCGAGACGGGCTGATCCTTCGCCTTCAACGCGAGGTCGACGAGGGTCGGGGCGATGAGCCCCTGGGGCAGGTCGGTCTCGACGATGTTCGTGCCGGCCGCGGCGACTTCCTGGAAGTGGGTCAGGACGTTCTGCGGGGTGAACTGCGCGAGGATCGCCTCCTGGAGCTGACGCTGGCGCCGCATGCGGTCGAAGTCGCTCGTCGTGTACCGCGAGCGGGCGTACCACTGCGCCGTGTCGCCGTCCATGTGCTGGGCCCCGGGCTCGATCCACCCGAAGGCCCAGTCGTCGACGGGCTGGCCGTCGTAGGCGGGGCCGCCCTTCGGCAGACGCTCGTCGACGGTGATGTCCACGCCGCCGAGAGCGTCCACGAGATTGGCGAAGCCCTTCATGTCGAGGAGCACGTAGTACGGGATCTGGACGCCGAGGATGCCCTCGGCCGCGTCCTTGGTCGCCTCGATTCCCGGCTCGGAACCGTGGGCCTTGGCATCGGGATACAGGGCGTTGCCGTCCTGGCAGACCTCGACCTCGGTGCGCAGCTGGTTGATGCCGCTGCCCCAGCCGCAGGTCGGGTCGTACTTGCCCTCGTGCCCGTTCGGGTACTTGTCCTGCATGGGCCCCGGTGCGAAGGGGAAGTTGGGCATGTCGCGCGGGATGCCGGTGATGGTCACCGCGCCCGAGGCGGCGTTGATCGAGACCACGGAGATGCTGTCGAAGCGCATGGAGTCGCGGCCTTCGCCGGAGTCGGCGCCGAGCAGCAGGATGTTGTAGTACCCGTCCGACGGCGGTACGACAGGGGCGGACTGCGCGAAGATCTCCGCGAACGCGTCGCGCGTGGTGCCGACCGTCTGCACCGCCCACCCGGCCCCCGCCACGAGCGTGCTGGTGAGGCCGATCGCGACGATCGCGATGCCGAAGCGTGCGAGCGGGCCGGTCCGCACGAGGCGGACGAGGCGCAGCGTGTCGATCGTCAGCACGATCCACAGCACCGCGTACCCGATGAGCACGCCCTGGACGAGCGTGAGGGGCACCCAGCGGAACCACGAGAGGAAGTCGGGGATGGACGAGCCGGTCGCCAGCGCGAAAAGGGTGCTGGGCGCGAGCAGCGCGCCGAGCGCGATGAGCACGATCATCACCCACAGCGCGAGGGTCGCGCCGAGTCCGAACCGACCGAGGCGCCGATCGCCCGCCAGCACCTGGGCGGAACCGGGGATGAGCAGGTTCGCGACGATCAGCCACCAGCCGCGACGCGTCATGACGGCCGTCGACCCGAGGTCGGGATTGCGCAGAGGGCGCTGCTCGACCAGCGAGGGGCGCGCGGACGCGCGCGGCGGGGCGAGCGTCATAGGGACTCCTTGAGCCGGCGGTTCTTCTCTTCGACCTGGATCTCGAGGTCGCGCGCGTAGGCCTCGACGCGATCGGCGATCTCGGGGTCGGCCGCGCCGAGGATGCGAGCGGCCAGGAGCCCCGCGTTCTTCGCCCCGTTGATCGACACGGTCGCCACGGGGATCCCCGCCGGCATCTGGACGATGCTCAACAGCGAGTCGAGTCCCTCGAGGGTGGCGAGCTGGACGGGGACGCCGATCACGGGAAGGGCGGTGACGGATGCCAACATCCCGGGGAGGTGCGCGGCGCCCCCGGCCCCGGCGATGATGGCGCGGAGGCCGCGGGCGCGGGCGTCGCGGCCGTACCGGACGAGTTTGTCGGGCGTGCGGTGGGCCGAGACGACCTCGACCTCGTGGGGGATGCCGAACTCGGTGAGCACCTCCGAGGCGGCGTTCATCACCCGCCAGTCGGAGTCGGAGCCCATGACGACGCCGACCACGGGCGTCTCGGAAGAATGCAGCGGCCGGGTCACCGGTCCAGGCTAGGGCGGCTCGCTGGAAGAAGGCGGAACGGCACGCTCAGGAGTTCACCTCAGTCGAAGAACGCCGCCGCGGCGCGCGCCTCGTACACGATGTCGTCGAGGTCCTCGCCCGTCACGTTCACGTGCCCCACCTTGCGGCCGGGGCGCGGAGCCTTGCCGTACGTGTGGACCTTGGCGCTCGGGTGCGCCTCCAGCGCGGCCGGGAAGCGCTCCTCGAGCGTCCCGTCGGCGGGACCGCCGAGCACGTTGATCATGACGGCCCACGGGGCCGTGGCATCCGTCGATCCGAGCGGGAGGTCGAGGACCGCCCGCAGGTGCTGCTCGAACTGGCTGGTGACCGCGCCGTCCTGGGTCCAGTGGCCGCTGTTGTGGGGGCGCATCGCGAGTTCGTTGATGAGGATGCGCTCGTCGCTGGTCTCGAAGAGCTCGACGGCGAGCATTCCGGTGACGCCGAGGCCCTCCGCGACGGCGACGCCGATCTCAGCGGCGACCCGCTGCACACGGGCATCGGCGCGAGGAGCGGGAGCCACGACCTCGGCGCAGACCCCGCCGCGCTGAACGGTCTCGACGACGGGGTACGCCCGCACCTCTCCCGACGGACGGCGCGCCACCTGTTGGGCGAGCTCACGGGTGAAATCCACGAGCTCCTCGACGAGGAGCGAGCCGCCGTTGCCGTCCTCCGCGAGGGCGGTGAACCAGTCGTCGGCCTCGGTGGCCGCGGACACGACGCGCACGCCTTTGCCGTCGTACCCGCCTCGCGGTGTCTTGACCACGGCTCGGCCGCCGTGGGCGTCGAGGAAGGTCTGCAGGGCGGCGGCGTCCGCGACAGCGGCCCAGTCGGGCTGCGGGAGGCCCAGCTCGGCCATGCGCGTGCGCATGACGAGCTTGTCCTGGGCGACGGCGAGCGGCGCGGGTCCCGGGTGGACCGAGACGCCCGCGGCGACGAGAGCGGCGAGCACGTCCTGCGGCACGTGCTCGTGGTCGAAGGTGATGACGTCGACGTCGCGTGCGAACGCCAGCACCGTCTCGGCGTCGCGGTAATCGCCCACCGCGGAGGCCGCGAGCGCGGCCGACATGCCCTCATCCTCGGCGAGCACGCGGATCTCGATCCCCAGTTCGACGGCGGGGGCGATCATCATCCGCGCCAGCTGTCCGCCACCGATCACTCCGACTCGCAGCGCCATGCCGCTCCCTTCGTCCGGATCCATTCTGTCGGGCCTCCCCCGAGGGCGCGAGCCGGGCACCCGCCGAGAGGCCGGTCGAGGGAGAGGGACGTGCAGGTCAGGCGTCGACCGCGCCGGAACCGAACGACTGCGAGTCGCGGTGGGCGAGGATCTGGTTGACCTCGACCTGGTCGACGAGCGTCTCGTGCAGGAGGACGGCCTGCGGCACGTTCTTCATCCGCAGCGGCGGCTCGACACCGTTCGAAAGCGTGAGCGTCCCCGCACCCCAGAGGCGCTGCAGGACACCGCGGCGCATCTGGATCGAGTAGCCCCGCACGTGGGAGATCTCCTGACGACGCGAGCCGAAGAATCCCGAGCGCTCGATCACGCGTCGCGTCGTGATGGTCCACGAGTGGGAAAGCCACACGATGTAGGGGAGCACGACGAGCAGCAGCACGACCGCCGCGGCCGCGCTCACCAGCATCCAGTTCTCGTACGGAGCGGGCAGGTTGTCGTAGAAGTACGCCGTCGCCCCCGCGGCGCCGATCAGCACGAGGGCCGACCACGCGAGACGTCGGGCGTGCGAGCGCACCCGCGCGATACGCAGCTCGGGTGCCGCGGCGCCGGGCGCCGGCGTGCGCGGGCGCCCTCCGTAGCTGGTCGGCTGGGTCACCCCTTCATTGTGCGGGGTCGGCACCGCAGCTCACGGCGCACACGCGGAAGCGTCCCTCAGCGCACGTGGACGACGTCGCCCGCCGAGACGGCCTCGACGATGGTCCCCGCCTCCACGACCAACCGGCCCGTCTCGTCCAGCCGCGTCGCGCGACCCGAGAGCGTCGTGCCGTCGGGGAGGGACACGGTCACGTCCCGGCCCACCGTGGCGCAGAGCTTCTCGATGTCGCTGTGCACGCGCTCCTCCCGGCCCCCGGAGAGCGCGGTCAGGAGTTCGGAGAGTCCCGTCACGTAGTCCGCGATGAGGCGGTCCTCATCGCACTCCGCCCCGATCGCCGCGAACGAGGTCGCGGTCGTCACGGGAAGATCGGCCCGGGTCATCCGGGTGTTGACGCCGGCGCCCACGACCACGGTGTCGAAGGTGCCGGGTACCGCTTCGGCGAGGATGCCGCAGATCTTGCCCCCGTCCACGAGAACGTCGTTCGGCCACTTCAGCTCCGTCACGCCGCTGTGCCCGGCGAGTTGCGCCCCCACCGCGCGCGTCATCGCGGCACCTGCCGCGAGCGGGATCCAGCCGCGCAGCGTCACGGGCACCGTGGAGGCGTCGACCACGACCGAGACGGCGATCGCCGTGCCCGCCGGGGCCGTCCAGGTGCGGTCGAGGCGCCCCCGCCCGGCGCGCTGGTCGCGCGTCACGAGGAGCGACAGGTGCGGCCACCCCACGGGGTCCGCGGTGACGGCGGAGACGACGTCGGCATTGGTGGAATCGGTGGTCTCGACCACCTGGACGCGGGGGCTGACGGCGGCGGTGCGCGGGTATCCGGCTTCGGGGATCGGCATGCCCACACCCTAGAGAATCGCCGAGGGGACGGCATCCGCTTGCGCTTCCGCTCCGGAGCACGCCACGGAAGGGACCTGGACGGATGCCACAGTGCCTCGCGGATTCGCTTGTGCGCACCCTCCAACGTCGGCGACGAGGCTGTCGCTAGGGTGGAAGGCGTGACCGACCAGCCCGATCTCTTCACCACCGCCGGCAAGATCGCGGACCTGCGCACCAGGTTCCAGGAGGCGGTCGTCGACGCCGAAGCCGCCGCCCGCGACAAGCAGCACGCGAAGGGCAAGCTCACGGCGCGCGAGCGCATCGAGATGCTCGTGGACCCGGGCTCGTTCGTCGAGCTCGACGAGTACGTGCGCCACCGCACGACCGCGTTCGGCATGGACAAGTCGCGCCCCTACGGCGACTCCGTCGTCACGGGCACGGGCACCATCCACGGCCGGACGGTGGCCGTCTACGCCCAGGACTTCTCGACCTTCGGCGGCTCACTCGGCGAGGTCGCCGGCGACAAGATCATCAAGGTCATGGAGCTGGCTCTGCGCAGCGGCATCCCGATCATCGGCATCCTGGACTCGGGTGGGGCGCGCATCCAGGAGGGCGTCGTCGCCCTCGGCAAGTACGGCGAGATCTTCCGCCTGAACACGGCGGCCTCGGGCGTCATCCCGCAGATCTCGTTGATCATGGGTCCCGCCGCCGGTGGAGCCGTGTACTCCCCCGCCCTCACCGACTTCGTCATCATGGTCGACAAGACGAGCCAGATGTTCGTCACCGGCCCCGACGTGATCAAGACCGTGACCGGCGAAGACGTCGGCATGGAAGAGCTCGGCGGCGCTCTCACGCACAACAGCCGCTCGGGCGTCGCGCACTACCTCGCCGACGACGAGGACGACGCGATCGACTACGCCCGCACGCTCATCGGCTACCTGCCCGACAACAACCTCGCCGAGATCCCGGTTTACGAGACCCCGTTCGAGTTCGAGACGACGGATGCCGACCGCTCGCTGAACACGATCATCCCCGACTCGCCGAACCAGCCGTATGACATCCACACCGTGATCTCGGGGATCGTCGACGCCGGAGACTTCCTCGAGGTGCAGCCGCTGTTCGCCCCGAACATCGTGATCGGCTTCGGGCGGATCGAGGGGCGCACGGTCGGCATCATCGCCAACCAGCCCTCGCAGATGGCCGGCACGCTCAACATCGACGCGGGCGAGAAGGCCTCGCGCTTCGTGCGCTTCTGCGACGCGTTCTCGGTGCCGATCGTGACCCTCGTCGACGTTCCCGGGTACCTCCCCGGCACCGATCAGGAGTGGACCGGCGTCATCCGCCGCGGCGCGAAGCTGCTGTACGCCTACGCCGAGGCCACCGTGCCGCTGGTCACGGTGATCCTGCGCAAGGCGTACGGCGGGGCCTACATCGTCATGGGCTCGAAGCAACTCGGCGCCGACATCAACCTCGCCTGGCCCACCGCCGAGATCGCCGTCATGGGCGGTCAGGGGGCGGTCAACATCCTCTACCGCGGCGAGATCAAGCGCGCCGAAGAAGCGGGCGAGGACGTCGCCGCCGTGCGCACGCGCCTGGCCAACGAGTACACGTACAACGTGGCATCCCCGTTCCTGGCCGCGGAGCGCGGCGAGCTCGACGGGATCATCGAGCCGGCGCAGACGCGCGTGTCGATCGCGAAGGCCCTGCGCGCGCTGCGCAACAAGCGCGCGAGCCTGCCCGCCAAGAAGCACGGGAACATCCCGCTGTGAGCGGCGCGCACCCCGAGGCCGAGGTCGAAGCCGGCCGGCCGCCCGTCGTGGCGGAGGTCGTGCGCGGGACGCCCACGGAGGAGGAGCTGGCCGCGGCCGTCGTCGTCGTGAGCGAGGCCTACGCGCGCGAGGTCGCCGATGCGACGGCGCCCGACACCTCTTCTCGCTCGCGGTGGGAGCTGTCGGCGCGCGGTCTGCGCACCCCGCTCGACCGTGCGGCGGGGTGGCACAGCTTCACCGTGTGACGCGGGGACGACTGTCCCCCGAAATACCTACAGACGAAGACGACACCGTCACGAATACTGGATGAGCTGGAACGCTTTGTGCGTTCGGTCGGACCGCTCATCGAGCCGGTTCCGACCACCGCGGCCGGTTTTCGGGTAACCGTCCGCATGGGTGAGGGGTGCGCGTTCGCCGCCCCTCACCCCCATCCCCCTGCGGTCCATCGGTCAGGAACGCACCGTCACTACGGCGACGCACATCGACCTCAGGGGTTCGGCGGATATCAGCCACGAACCATTCGCCGGGTGAACTGGGCCGCGCCTCGGCGCGAGCACACGGGTGGGACGATCCGCGGGACGTCGAGTCTGCGGCATAGTCCATCTCGATCTGCCCCGCGCGCCACGAGAGCGGCCTGCCGCGTCGCGAGGGGCTCCCACCGAGAGGAACCCCCTCAGTATGACCGAGCCCACTCCTGTCATTCATCGCCCCGTCTCGCGTACCGCGGTTGTCGTCTCCATCCTTGCGGTCCTCGCTGTTCTGCTGGCCGGGACGGGGACCGTTTTCGCCCTCGTCTTCCTGCCCGAACTGCAACGCCAGACGGCCAACGCCGCCGCAGCCGAGGCGCTCGTGCAGTGGAAGGCCGTCTTCGAGGCATACCGTACTCAGACGGGCGAACTGCCGGCCTTCCCCGACGGCGGATACTGTCTCGGCCGGGGCTTCCCCGAAGGCACCGACGGTACGCCGGTGTGTCGTGACTTCGGTCCGGACGGCACGCATTATCCCGAAGACGCGAACAGTGACCTGATGGCCGCTCTCGGCACCGCGGGAACACTCCCCGCCGACGAGCCACACATCGTGGGAACGAGCGCAGGACCGTATGCGCTCTTCACGGGCGAGAAGATCGACTTGATCACTACCGGCGACGGAGAGTGCCTACCTCCGACCATCGACGTGTGGTCAGGCGGCGACGGTCTACACGCCTGCGTCGTCAGTCTGCAGAAGAGCACCACGTCGAACAATGACTGATCGACGCGACAGCCCTCGCGCGACGAGCCGGTCCGGGCCTTCGGACGCCCCGGCACACCCCTTACGGCAGGATATCCAGGGCCTTCGTGCCCTCGCCGTCCTCCTCGTCTTCGCCGATCACATGTTCGCCTGGCCCGCGGGTGGCTTCCTCGGAGTCGATGTGTTCTTCGTCATCTCGGGCTTCCTGATCACCGGGCTGCTCCTGCGCGAGTACGACCGAACCGGTCATATATCGTTTCGCCGGTTCTACGTCTCGCGCATCAAACGAATCGTGCCGTCGGCCACGGTGGTCATCGTGGTCTCCATCGGGCTGGCCTTCCTGCTCTTCACACGACAGCGGGCCGTATCGACGTCGTGGGACGCCCTCTGGGCATTCGTGTTCGGCGCGAACTGGAACTTCGCCGCCGCCGGGACCGATTACTTCCAGCAAGGAGCCGCCGTCTCGCCGCTCCAGCACTATTGGTCACTGTCCGTGGAGGAACAGTTCTACTTCGTCTGGCCGTGGTTGCTACTCGGCCTGCTGGCGCTGTTCGCCAGGTTCATGACGATGACCACCGCAGGCGCGCGTGTGATCGCGGGAACGGCGATCGCTGCGCTCTCGTTGGCCTCTTTCCTCTGGGCGTTGCAGGAGTCGGTGACGAATCCGACCATCGCCTACTTCTCCACTCTCACGCGGGGGTGGGAGATCGGCGTGGGAGCGCTCATAGCCATCGCCGCGCCGGCCCTACCGCGGCTCGTCCCGGCGGCTCGAGCCGTTCTGGCCTACGCCGGTCTCGCCGGGATCATCGCGTCGTGCTTCGTCATCACCCCGGGGACGCCGTGGCCCGCGCCGTGGGCGGCGCTGCCGGTCACGTGCACGGCGCTCGTGCTCGCATCCGGTGCCCGAGAGGAGGCTCCGGGTCTGTGGCCACTGACCAACCCTCTCGCGACCTTCGTGGGCAACATCTCCTACAGTCTCTACCTCTGGCATTTCCCCGTGATCATCTTCAGCCACTCGCTTTACCCCGATGCGGGGCCTTGGGTGTACCCGGGGATCGCTCTCGTCGGGTTCGCTCTCGCCGCCGCGCAGCACTACGCCATCGAGGTGCCCCTCTGGCGCTCCCCTCTCTGGATGAAAAGAGCCAGCGAAAGCTGGGCCGACTGGCGGTACACCTACCGTGACCAGATGAAAAACGGCTTCTTGGCGGGTTTCGTCACCATCGGCGTGGCCGTGGCGGGGATAGCCTTCGTCCCCCCACCCGAAGCGCCTTATCTTCCTCCCGCGTCGAGCTCGCCATTGTCGAGCACCTCGCCCGGCATCCAGGACACGCCAGCTGTCGCCGCCGAACAACGGACCGTAGCCGACGCGTTAACCGCAACCACCTGGCCCGCGACGCTGACGCCACCCATCGACGAGGTCGGCAGCAGCTCGAAAGTGGAGGCTTGGGTCTCCGACGGATGTCTGGCGCTCGAGAAGGGCGCAGAGAACGATCCTTCCGCAACCGTGGACCGATGCGTCTATGGTCCCCACGATGCGACCGACCGCATCGCCCTCGTGGGCGACTCCATGGCGATCAGTTGGCTCCCTGCTTTGCAGGCCGCGTTTCCGGACGCGCAGATCCGGGTTCTGACCATGCAGCAGTGCCCCTTCGCGGCGGTAACGGTAGTCAAGCTCGACGAGAGCACCTTTCCGGAATGTACCGCCTTCCACACGCTCGTCGACGAGAAGTTGAGCGCATGGCGGCCGACGCTTGCGGTGCTCTCGCAAGCCGACAACTCCACTGAGCGCACGCGCGGCTCCACATCGATGTCCCAGGGATTGGAGACCGCGATCGCTGCGCTCTCAGCGGAGTCGAACCGCACCGTGGTTCTTCCCCCGCCGCCCAACTCTCGCACGATCACCGATTGCTACACCCCGACCGGGAGCCCAAGGAATTGCATCAGCGCCGTACCTCAGCGCGCGCTGAGCACCGCCGTCGATCTGAAAACCGCCGCCGAGCGCGGAGGAGTGGAATTCATCGACACCCTCCCGTTGATCTGCCGGAGCGGACAGTGTCCGAGCGTGGTGGGGGGAATGGTGGTCTCGGCGGACGGTGCACACTTGACGCAGGTCTTCTCCGCCTCCCTGGGTCCGGCATTCGCTGAACTCCTCGCAGCGCCGCCGGCGGTGTGACGCTCGGTGCGGGTCGCGCTCGGTCAGCGCGGACGCCGGATCTCGCGCCAGAGGTCGACCTCGTCGTCGTCGCCGCCCGCGCCTTCGCCGGTCGAGCGCCCCACGACCGTCACCGCCACCCCGTTGTGCGGAGACGTGCGGATGATCAGGCGCTCGGACACGGCCCCGCGCAGAACCTCGGCCAGTTCCGCGCGGATCGTCTGCAGTTCGGCGGCGTCGAGTCCGTCGAGACCACCCTCGTCGAAGAGGGAGACCGCGGCCCCCCGGCGCCGCGCCGCATCGATCTCGGCGCGCACACCCTGATCCAGCAGGCGGGGACTGCGCAGTTCGTCGCGCAGGCTGTGCTCGGCCAAGCGCGCGGCCGTCCGCTCCGACGGACGGAGGTTGCCACCCGTCTCGATCACCCGGGAGAGGACGGGACCGGCGACGGCGAGCGCGCGCTGCACGTGGACACGGCGCTCGCGCTGCCGACCGCTCTGGGCCGCCTGCCACGCCGAGGCCGCCTGCTGCAGCTCGGAGAGCTGGACCGCGTCCTGGGCCGTGCGACGCAGGGCGATCGACATGAGCTGAGCGACGGACACCCACACGAGCGATCCGACGAGCCCGAGGCTCAGTGCCGAGACCGGACCGAGCCACACCGAGGCCGAGACCGCGAGCGCCGCCATACCGGTCCAAGCGACGATCGGCCGGTGACGGACCATGACGATCACCATCAGCGCCCCGATTCCACCGATCACCCACGTGACGAACGGCTGGGTCCGCCCGTCGGGCGTGACCGCGAGGAAGGCGGCGTTCGGCACCACCGCCGACGCGACCAGAGCGAGCGCCGCAGCCCATCCCGGAAGGGACGACCGTTCGCCGGGCGTCGCGAGGGGGGTCGCCTGCGGACGCGATCCCGGCAGCAGGATCCACAACCACGTGACCGGGAGGTAGAGCACCAGCGCCGCGATGATCAGCCAGCCGTGCTCCACCGTCTCCGGGCTCGTCCAGAGCAGACCGCGAGCGGCGAGGTACGCCGTGAACGCCAGGGCGATCACCGAGAGCGCGGCGCGGACGGTCACCAGCGGTCCCCGCTCTCCCACTCGAGCGTCACCGTCGTGCCGGTGGGACCCGACTCGATGTCGGAGCGTCCTCCGACCGCGGTCACGCGCGCGATGATCGACCCCCGGATGCCGAGACGGTCGGCCGGGATCGTGTCGAGGTCGAAGCCGTCGCCGGCGTCGCGCACCCGCACGACGATGCTTCCCGGATCGGTGTAGCCCGACACCTCGACCGACAGTCCCCTCGCCTCGGCGTGCTGCACGGCGTTGGCGACCGCCTGCATGGCCGCGAGCGAGAGCGCCCGTGCGACCCGGCCCGGAACCCGGGGCGTCCCCTCCTGAATGCGACGGCGGACCGCGAGATCGACCCCGAGCTCGCGGGCCGCGGCTTCGATGTCGTCGGCGAGGCCGGCGGCATCCGTCGGCGCATCGCTTCCTTCGAGGGCGTCCTTCTCGGCGTTCGCCAATCGGGTCAGTGCCTCTCGCGCCATGCTCACGGCGAGTGTGCGTTCGCGGGGCGTCGAGGCCCGTTCCGCGGCGAGAAGAGCGCCCAGGACGCTGTCGTGCATGAGCGCGGCGACGGCCACGCGTTCGTTCTCGGTCGCCGCGGTGGCGGCCGCCTCCGCGTAGCTCGACACGGCCTGCGCGCGGGTCTCGTCGACGTGGGCGGCGATCGAGCGGTACATCCAGGTCAGGGTGACGAGAACGCTGCCGAGGATCAGGGCGAACGACACGTCGAGCGCGACCGGCACGGAGAACTCGCTCCGACCCCCGGCCTGGATCAGCCGCACCACGCCGAAGAGCACGGGGGCGGCGACGGTCCAGACGATCTGCAGCGACATCGGGAAAGCCACGACAGCGGCGACGGTCGCGACGTTGATGAGATAGAAGATCCAGGGGTTCTCCAGCGGGGACGGCGGCGGTCCCCCGGCCGTGGCGAGGGGCCAGAGCGCCAGGGCGACGAGGAAGACGACCGCGAAGATCCCCGTGAACACGCGCGTGAACCGTCCGACCGCGCAGGCCACGATCATCGCGGCCAACGGCACGAACACGCCGACCGCCAGCGGGAGGTGCCAGCCGTCGCGCTCGTCGGCGCGTCCGAGAGCGGCGATGAGCGCCTGCGCACCGAGAGCGAGTGAAGCGGGGCCGACGAAGATGGTGAGGACGCGCTCGATGCGCTTCTGCGTGAACGAGCCCGGGTCGTCGCGCGATTCGCGCGAGTGCGGGATGCGCCCCCAGGCCTCCTCGAGAACCGTCCGCTGGGCCTCCGAACGGAGGTTGTCAGGCATCGGTCCCGGCTTCGGGGGCGTCGTGCAGGATCCCGTCCTCCATCGCCCGCCGCAGCAGGTCGACCTTCGTCGGGGCGGGACGCCCGACCTCGACGTACTTCACGCGGACGCGGGTGATGTTCTCTTTCGCGGTGGAGTACGCCACACCCAGGCGGTCGGCGACGGCCTTGAGCGGGAGGCCCGCCGCGTACAGCCGCAGGACCTCGCGCTCGCGCGCCGACAGCTGCGCGTCGGCGAACGCGCGGTCACCCTCGACGGCGCTGGCCCACTCGACGTTGTCGAGCAGCTCACCGCGCGCGACCGTCCCGATCGCGCCGAGCACCTCGTGCGTCGGCGACGACTTGCTCACGATGCCCGCGGCTCCGGCGGCGAGCGCCTCGCGAACGGCGGCCGGGCGATCGGCGACGCTGTGGATGATCACGCTCGACCCGTCGCGCACGACGCGGTCCACGTTCTCGGACACCGTGGTGCCGTCGCCGAGCGTGAGATCGAGCACGACCACGTCGGCCGGGGACTGCACCGCGGCGCGCCGCCAATCGAGGTACGCCGCGACGTTCGCCCCCGAGAACACCACCTCGGTCGTGGAGGTCTGGGCGAGCGCCGCCTCGAGACCGAGACGAACCGACTCGTGATCATCGATGAGGGCGACGCGCGTCATCCCCTCATCGTATCCGCGCGCCTCACGCCCGCAGGGTCTGGACATCCCCCGACCGGCGGGTCATCGCTGGAGGACGACGACCGCTTCGACGTGATGGGTGTGCGGGAACAGATCGACACCGTGGATGCCGTTCCGGGCGAGGTAGCCGTGCTCGGCGAAGATGGCCAGGTCCCGCGAGAGCGCGACGGGATCGCATGCCACGTAGGCCACCGTCGCCGGGGTGAGCGCCGCGATGCCCTCGACGACGTCGCGCCCGGCTCCCGCGCGCGGCGGGTCGAGCAGGACGACACCGCGGGCGAGACGCTCGCGTTCCCGCTCGGAGGCGTCGGCGGCGAGCGCGGCGACGAAGCGATCCGCTCGCGCGGTCTCGGCCCGGGCTCCGATCCACTCCGCCAGGTTCTCCCCGGCGTGCTCGGTGGCGCGCGGGTCGGACTCCACGCTGAGGACGCGTGTCGACGCCCCGCCGAGCTGGGCGAGCGTCGCCGCGAACAGACCGACGCCCCCGTACAGGTCGAGGTGCAGACCGTCGGGGTCGACGCCGCCGGCCGCGGTCAGCTCGTCGGCGACGAGAGCGGTGAGCGTCCGGGCCGCGAGGCGGTGCACCTGCCAGAACCCGCCCGCGTCGACGCGGAAGGTCCGCTCCCCCACGCGTTCCTCGACGACCTCGGGGGTCGGGCGCGAGCGCGAACCGTCGGGCCGGGGCAGGACGCGCACGCGCCCGTCGGCGGGCTGCACGAGGTCCAGATGACCGGGTTCCCCGCTGCGGACGGCGGCCGCGGCGCGTGCGACCTCGGTCGTGGCCAGCGGCGCATCGGGGGTTTCGATGACGCGGTGCGAGCGCGCGGCGTAGGCGCCGACACGGCCGTCCTCGTCGACGTGGAGACGGAGGCGCGTGCGCCAGCCCGTCCCGTCGGGGGTCTCGGGGTCATCGGAGGATCCGGCCGGGCGCACGTCGACCGGCAGATCGAGGCGACCCACGCGTTCGAGTGCCTCCCGGATCACGCGCTCTTTCAGGCGGCGCTGGTGATCGAGGGAGATGTGACCGAACTCCGCGCCGCCGGGGCGGTCCTCCGGGGCCACGTCGATGTCGGCCGCGGCCCACACGTGCCGCCGGCGCTCGGGTGCCGCGTCGAGCACCTCGACGGCGTCGGCGCGCCAGAAGGACTTCTTCCGTGTGTCGGTGAGGCGCGCACGCACCCGCTCGCCGGGGAGCGTGTCGGGGACGAAGACCACGCGGCCCTCGTGCCGCCCCACGAACACCCCGCCGTGGGCGATGCCGGTGATGTCGAGATCGATGAGGTCGCCGTCGTGCATTGTCCGAGCCTGTCACACGCGCCGGTGAGATCGCCGGGTCCGGTGGCTTCGAGGCGATCCGCGCACCGCGGTGAGTACCGTGGACGCATGCGCGTGTCCTTGGCATCCACTTCTCCGGCCCGTCTGATGCTGCTGCGGCAGGCGGGGATCGAACCCGAGGCGCGGGCACCGCAGGTCGACGAAGAAGCCGTGGTCGCCGAGACCGAGGCGGCGGAGGGCCGGCGACTTCCGGCCCCCGAGCACGTCCTGCTGCTCGCGCGGCGCAAGGCCGCCGATGTCGCGCTCCGCCTGCGGGAGGAGGACCCCGCCTTCGACGGTGTGGTCATCGGCGGCGACTCGATGTTCGAGCTCGGCGACGAGATCCTGGGCAAGCCCTACACGCCCGAGGCCGCGACCGCGCGCTGGCGCGGGATGCGGGGGCGCACGGGGGTGCTGCACTCCGGGCACAGCGTGTTCCGCCTCTCGCCCGGCATGGCGCCGACCGAGGCGCACGCGGTCGCGGAGGCGAGGGTGACCTTCGCCGCGGACGTGGACGACGACGAGATCGCCGCGTACGTCGCCAGCGGCGAGCCGCTGCTCGTGGCGGGGGCGTTCACCGTCGACAGCCTGGGCGGGGCCTTCATCGAGCGGGTCGAGGGCGACCCGTCGACGGTCGTGGGGATGTCCCTCTCCACGGTGCGGCGGCTGGTCCGGGAACTCGGGGTGTCGTGGACCGACCTCTGGAACCGTTCGTAGGGTCTCACACACGTTTTTCGGCGTTTCTTGTCGAGGAGGGTCAAAAGGGAGGGGTACCCCCTCGCTAGGCTGGGAGGATGCCGAAGATCGCCAAGGTCCTTGTCGCCAACCGCGGCGAGATCGCCGTCCGAGTCATCCGCGCCGCCCGTGATGCGGGCAAGGCCTCCGTCGCCGTCTACGCCGATCAGGACCGCGACGCCCTCCACACCCGCCTCGCCGACGAGGCGTACGCCCTCGACGGGGCGACCAGCGCCGACACCTACCTCTCGATCGAGAAGATCCTCTCGGTCGCCCGCCGCTCCGGTGCCGACGCCGTGCACCCCGGCTACGGCTTCCTCGCCGAGAACGCCGACTTCGCCCGCGCCGTGATCGGTGCCGGTCTCGTCTGGATCGGCCCCTCGCCCGAGGCCATCGAGGCGCTGGGTGACAAGGTCACCGCGCGACACGTCGCCGAGAAGGTGGGCGCCCCTCTGGCGCCCGGCACCCCCGGCCCCGTCTCGGGCGCCGACGAGGTCATCGCGTTCGCGAACGAGGTGGGCCTGCCGATCGCCATCAAGGCCGCGTACGGCGGCGGCGGACGCGGACTCAAGGTCGCGCGCGAGCTCGACGAGGTCGCCGAGATGTTCGAGTCGGCCACGCGCGAGGCGGTCGCCGCCTTCGGTCGCGGGGAGTGCTTCGTCGAGAAGTACCTCGACAAGCCGCGCCATGTCGAGACCCAGTGCCTGGCGGATGCCGCGGGGAACGTCGTCGTCGTGTCGACCCGCGACTGCTCGCTGCAGCGCCGCCACCAGAAGCTGGTGGAGGAGGCCCCGGCCCCCTTCCTGACAGACGAGCAGAACGCGGTGCTGTACTCGGCATCCAAGGCCATCCTCAAGGAGGTCGGCTACGTCGGCGCGGGAACGTGCGAGTTCCTCATCGGCGCCGACGGGACCATCTCGTTCCTCGAGGTGAACACGCGGCTGCAGGTCGAGCACCCGGTGTCCGAGGAGGTCACCGGCATCGACCTGGTGCGCGAGCAGTTCCGCCTCGCCGAGGGCGAGGACCTCGGCTACGACGATCCCGCCCCGACCGGTCACTCGATCGAGTTCCGCATCAACGGCGAGGACCCGGGTCGCAACTTCCTGCCGCAGCCCGGCCCCATCCACGTCTTCAAGACGTTCGGTGGTCCCGGCATCCGTCTCGACTCCGGTGTGACCGCGGGCGACAGCGTCTCCGGCGCCTTCGACTCGCTTCTCGCGAAGATCATCGTGACCGGTCGCGACCGCGCCGAGGCCCTCGAGCGCTCGCGTCGCGCCCTCGACGAGTTCGAGGTCGCCGGCATGCCCACCGTGCTCCCCTTCCACCGCAAGGTCGTCCGCGACCCCGCGTTCACCGCCGAGGACGGCCGGTTCGGCGTCTACACGCGCTGGATCGAGACCGAGTTCGTGAACGACATCCCCGCATGGGACGGGGAGCTCGAGGCCCCCGCACCCGAGGCCGGTCGACACACCGTCGTCGTCGAGGTCGGTGGGAAGCGCCTCGAGGTCAGTCTTCCCGACCGCATCTCCGCGGCGGCGCCGCAGGTGGGCCGCCCCGCTGCCGCTCCCCCGTCGCGTCGCTCGCACGCGGCGTCGCCCGCGGCCGGGGCCACCGGCGACGCGGTGAAGTCGCCCATGCAGGCCACGATCGTCAAGATCGCCGTCGAAGAGGGCCAGCAGGTCGTCAAGGGCGACCTCGTCGTCGTGCTCGAGGCGATGAAGATGGAGCAGCCGATCCAAGCGCACAAGGACGGGACGGTCGCGGGTATCGACGCGACCGCCGGCACGACGGTGTCGGCCGGTCACCAGCTGCTGCTGATCACCTGACACCCCGCACCCCGACGGCGCCGCACTCCCCCGGGGTGCGGCGCCGTCGTCGTCCGCGGCCAGACGGTGCCGTCCCCGGTCGAAGCCGGAGTAAACGCTCCGGCGTGGAGGAAACGACGGGAGACGGCGTTTCCACCTCGGCGCAGCGTTTTCTCCCGGGCGCGCTCCCGGGCGTACTCCCGGGCGTACTCCCGGGCGCGCCCGGGGCGGCGGACCAGCTGGATGTGGGGTGGGACGGATGCCGGGCGGTGCCGACGCCGAAGGGACGGATGCCGTGGGCCCCGGCATCCGGGAACGCGGTGTCGGGCGGGGTCAGTCCTCGCCGGGGTCGTCGCGGTCGACGATGTGCATCGCGCGCGCGGCGTCGGTGATGCTCGACGTCAGCGAGGGGTAGACCGCGAAGACGCGGGCGACCTGATCCACGGTCAGCCGCCGCTCGACCGCGATCGCGAGCGGGTAGATGAGCTCGGACGCCCTCGGGCCGACGATGACGCCACCCATGACGGTGCCGCTGCCCTTGCGGGCGATGAGCTTCACGAAGCCGTCGGTGATGCCCTGCATCTTCGCGCGGGGGTTGGCCGACAGCGGCAGCTTCTTCACGACGCCCGCGATCTTGCCGTCGACGACATCCTGCTCGCTGAAGCCCACCGTGGCGATCTCGGGAGCGGTGAAGATGTTGGCCGTGATCCGTCGGGTCTCGAGCGGGATCACGACGTCGCCCAGGGCGTGGAAGATGGCCTGTCGTCCTTGCATGGATGCCACGGAGGCCAGCGGGAAGAAGTTCGTGCAGTCGCCCGCGGCGTAGATGTTGGGCACCGATGTGCGGGCGACGCGGTTCACGCGGATGTGCCCGGAGGAGGTCATCTGCACTCCCGCCTCCGCGAGGCCGATGCCCGCGGTGTTGGGGATCGAGCCGACGGCCATGAGGCAGTGGCTACCCGTGATCGTCCGGCCGTCGGCGAGGGTCACGACGACCTCGTCGCCGGTGTTGACCACGGAGTCGGCGCGCGCCTTCGACAGCAGTGTCATGCCCCCGCGCTGGAAGACGCGCTCGAGGACGGCCGCGGCATCCTGGTCCTCTCCGGGCAGCACCTGGTCGCGACTCGAGACGAGCGTGACCTTGGCACCGAGGTTCATGTACGCGGACGCGAACTCCGCACCGGTGACACCGGAGCCGACCACGATCAGGTGGGAGGGGACCGACTTCATGTTGTAGAGCTGGGTCCAGGTGAGGATGCGCTCACCGTCGGGCTTCGCCGAGGGCAGCTCGCGCGGCGAGGCACCGACGGAGACGACGAGGGTCTCGGCCTCGATGCGGTCGAAGTCCGTGCCGCCCGCCTCGGTCGACACGACCACGGCTCCGGGGCCGTCCAGCCGCCCGTGACCCGAGATGATGCGGACACCCGCCTCGAGCAGCGACGCGCGCATGTCGTCGGACTGCTGCCGGGCGAGCGAGAGAAGGCGCTGGTTCACGGCCGCGAGGTTGATCGCGACCTCGGGGGTGAGGGGCTTGCCGTGGTCGTCGCGCGCGAACAACTGCACGCCCAGTTCGCTCGCGTTGCGGATCGCCACGGCGGCGTCCGCGGTGGCGATGAGGGTCTTGGAGGGGACCACGTCGGTGATGACGGCCGAGCCGCCCACTCCCGCGCGCTCCACGAGGGTGACGTCGGCACCGAGCTGAGCGGCCGACAGCGCCGCCTCGTAGCCGCCGGGACCCCCGCCGACGATCGCGACGGACTGCTTGCGCTCGAAGCTCTGCACCATGGCATCCATTCTTCCCTAGGGCGCTTCCTTCGAGCGACGCGCGGTCCGCGTCTGGCCCCCGGGCTCGCCGCTTTCTAGAGTGGGGGAATGTCCAACAGCACTTCTCACCCGCTCGATGACCCGGCGGTCGACCCGTTCGAGGTCGCCCAGGCCGCGGCGAACGACATCGCTCGCCTCTCCGGTGTCGAGCACCACGACATCGCCGTCACCCTCGGGTCCGGCTGGGGCCGCGCCGCCGAGCTCATCGGCGAGGAGACGGCGTCGTTCCCCGCGACCGAGGTCGTCGGCTTCTCGAAGCCCGCTCTCGAGGGGCACGCCGGCACGCTCCGCAGCGTCCGCACGCCGGGCGGCAAGAACGTCCTCGTGATCGGCGCCCGCACCCACTACTACGAGGGTCACGGCGTGCGCCGCGTCGTGCACAGCGTGCGCACCGCGGCGGCGACCGGGGCGCGCACGATGATCCTCACCAACGGCGCCGGCGGCATCCGCGAGACGTGGAAGCCCGGTCAGCCCGTCCTCATCAGCGACCACATCAACCTCACGGCCGACTCCCCCCTCGAGGGCGCAACCTTCATCGACCTCACCGATCTGTACTCGAAGCGGTTGCGCGACATCGCGCGCGAGATCGACCCCACGCTGGACGAGGGCGTGTACACGCAGTTCCGCGGACCCCACTACGAGACTCCCGCCGAGGTGCAGATGGCGAAGGCCATCGGCGGGCACATCGTGGGCATGTCGACGTCCCTCGAGGCGATCGCCGCGCGTCAGGCCGGCATGGAGATCCTCGGCTTCTCGCTCATCACGAACCTGGCCGCCGGCATCCAGAAGACGCCTCTGAGCCACGAAGAGGTCCTCGAGGCCGGCCGCGAGGCGGAGCCCGTGATCTCGGCGCTGCTGGCCCGCGTGGTCCACGCATTGTGAGCGAGCACCTCACCGCGGCGCGCGCCTGGCTGGCGCAGGACCCGGATGCCGTCACCCGCGAGGAGCTCGCGGGCTTGATCGCCCGCGTCGAAGACGGGGATGCCGCCGCCGCCGACGACCTCGCCGATCGCTTCTCGACGCGCCTGGCCTTCGGCACCGCGGGTCTGCGCGGGACGCTCGGAGCCGGGCCCAACCGCATGAACCGCGTGCTCGTCGCCCAGGCGGCGGCGGGGTTCGCGGCGTACCTGCTCGAACGCTCGTCCGGCGGCTCGCCGACGGTCGTGGTCGGGTACGACGGACGCCGCAACTCCGACGTGTTCGCACGGGACTCGGTCGAGATCTTCGCCGGAGCGGGACTGCACGCGATCCTGCTGCCGCGGCTGCTCCCCACGCCCGTCCTCGCCTTCGCCGTGCGCCACCTCGGTGCCGACGCCGGCGTCATGGTGACCGCGAGCCACAACCCGCCGGACGACAACGGCTACAAGGTCTACCTCGGCGGCACCGACGACGGCGCGCAGATCGTCTCGCCCGCCGACGCCGAGATCGCGGCGCACATCCAGCGCATCGCGGACGAGGGCGACGTCACGGTCCTTCCTCGCTCGGTCGGGTACGCCAACGCCCCCGAGTCGGTCGTCGAGGCGTACGTCGCCGCGACCTCCGCCGTCGCCCCGGCCCCCGCCGGAGCGGACGGACTGCGCTGGGTCTACACCGCGATGCACGGCGTGGGATGGGAGACCGTCTCGCGCGTGCTCGGCGAGGCCGGCTACCCCGCGCCCGTCGTCGTCGAGGCTCAGATCCACCCGGACGGTCGATTCCCGACCGTCGCGTTCCCCAACCCCGAGGAACCGGGCGCGATGGACCTCGCGTTCGAGACCGCCCGCGCGGCCGACGCCGAGCTGATCATCGCGAACGATCCGGATGCCGATCGCCTCGCCGTCGCGATCCCGGATGCCGAGACCGAGGGCGGGTGGCGACGGTTGAGCGGCAACGAGATCGGTCTGCTGCTGGGCTGGCGTGCGGCGCGCGCCGCGGCCGCGGCCGGGGCAGGCGGCACGCTCGCCTGCTCGCTCGTGTCGTCGCCCGGGCTGCAGGCGGTGGCCGAGCACTACGGTCTCGACTTCCGCGCGACGCTCACCGGGTTCAAGTGGATCTCGCGTGCGCCGGGCATCGTCTTCGGGTTCGAGGAGGCGCTGGGCTACCTCGTGAACCCCGACGTCGTCCGCGACAAGGACGGGATCTCGGCCGCCGTCGCCCTGCTGGGGATGGCCGCCGAGGCGCGCGGCCAGGGCCGGAACATCGCCGACCTCCTCCGCGAGTTCCGCGAGACCTTCGGCGCGTTCGCCAGCGACCAGATCTCGGTGCGGGTCACCGACGTGAGCGAGATCGCCGGGATCATGGCATCCCTCCGCGCCCAGCCGCCCGCGGCGGTCGGCGAGATCGGCGTCAGCCGCATCGACGACCTGCTTCTCGGTGTGGACGGACTGCCCCCCGGCGACGTCCTGCGCCTGTGGCTCGAGGACGGCTCGCGCCTGATCGTGCGTCCGAGCGGGACCGAGCCGAAGCTCAAGCTGTACCTCGACGTGCAGGCGGCCTCGGCGAAGAAGGCGCGCCGGCGTCTGGAGGCGCTGCGTGCGGGGGCCGAGGCGATGCTGGCGTCCGTTCGCTGACCCGCCCGTCGGCGGTCGGTACCCCGGCGGCCGGCACCCGTCGGCGGTTTGGGGCGCGGCTTTCCGTTTGGGGCGCGGTATTCCCCGCCCCAAACGGACGACCGTGCCCCAAACCCGGGAGTGCGGTTTCCGTTCCGGGCGCCGAATTCCACGCCCCACGCGGAGAGACGCGCCCCGAACCGGGCGGCGGCGGCACGAAGCCCGGCGACGGCACGGAGCACCGCGGCGGCACGGAGCATCACGACGGCACGGAGCATCGCGGCCTCAGCCGTCGATCACCGCCACGAGCTCGTCCAGGAACGCCGCGAAGTCCGTGCCGCGGCGGACGATGCGCTGCACGCTGTCGCGCTCGCTGAACACCTCGACGAACTGCTCGAAGACCGTCTGGAAGGCCTCGCGGTCGGTTTCGCTGAACGCGACGAGCGCGACCACCTGCACGCGCCCCTCGCCCCAGGCGATCGAGGGGTCGGCGATGCCGATCGCGATCCGCGTCTGCGTCGCGGTCATGCCCATCGCGTGGGGCACGGCGAGCGCGTCGGTGAACGCCGTCGACGAGATGGCCTCGCGCTCGACGGCCCGGGTGACGTAGTCGTCGTCGATGACGCCCTGGTGCGTCAGCAGAGCGCCGAGATCGCGGATGACACCCGCCTCGCCCTCGTCCCCGTCGAGGCCGCGCACGAAGGCGTCGGGAGAGAAGTACCGCTCGAGCTCGGCCCGGAGTCGCGCGAGGCGGCGCCCGCGGCGCACGCGCCCCGCCGCGGCCTGCACGCGCTCGACGTCGGCGTCGGTGAGGAACGGCTGGATGCGGACGAACCGGTCGCCCGTGCGCGGCGGGTCGATCGTCGTGAGCACCAGGTCGGTGTCGATGCCTTCCCACACGGGGTCGATGCGCGTCTCGACGCCGACGACCTCGATGGCCTGTCCGAGCGAGCGGTCGACGCTCGAACGCAAGAGCTCGTGGAGCTCGTAGTACCCGGGGCAGATGATCGTCGCCGTGAGGAGCTGATCCGCGCGTCGGCTGCGCTCGAGACGCCCGCCGACGTGCATGGCGACGTAGGCGATCTCGTCGTCGAGGATCGGAATGCCCAGCGAATCCTGGAGGCCGGTCGCGATGTACACCGCGACCTCGAAGATCATCGGGTACGTCGACTTCAGCGACCGGGTCAGGGGGTTCCGCGACCACGCCTGCTCGCGCGAGCGATGCAAGAGGTTCTGCACGTGCAGCGCGAGCCGCAGGATGAAGTCCTCGTGCGCGATGTCGACGAGGAACTGGGATGCCGCGGCCTCGACGACCGCGCGCACGGCCGCCTCGACCTCGGGCGACAGGCGGGATCGGACATCGTCGGTCGCGGGGGCGCCCGGCGCGACGATCCGCGTGAGCACCAGGGTCGCGAGATGGCGGAGGTCTCCCTGCCCGAGCTGGACGCCGATGTGCTTGAGGGTCAGTCTGTCCAGCAGCTCCGCGACCGCCGCCGTGGCATCCGAGACGTCCGCGCCGGTCGACCCGAGCGCGCGGTCGCGGGTGGTCCGGTCGGCGGCGATCGCGATGTGCATCACCACGTCGCCGATGCCGATCTCGTTCACGAAGTACCCGAGCGCGCCGAGCTCGGCGACCAGCTCGGCCTTGAACGGACCGAACGCCCGCGCACCGACCGACCTCTCGCCGAGCGTCCGCCGTAGCGCGTCGAGGTCGAAGTGCCCGGCATCCATCTCGTCGTGCGCGAGCTTCGAGAGCAGGCGGCGCTGCGCCACCTCGGTCCCGCGAAGACGGGCGAGGGATGCCGAGCGCTCGAGCGTCAGCTCGGTCCCGCCGAGGAGTCCGCGCACGCGCGACAGGTCCGCTTCGAGCGTGGCCGCGCTGACGTGCAGCGCGTCGGCCGTCTCGAAGACGTCGATGCCCTCGGTCGAGTCAAGGAGGCGCCGCACCAGCGTGTGGAGGCGGTCGCGCGGGGTCCCGGCATCCGATCCCCCGCTCGCCCGCAAGGCGACGGCGGCGTCGCTGCCGGCCCGGTAGCCGAGCGGTCCGGACTCGATCGCGCTCGCGCCGCCGACACGGGCGTTGATCGCCGTGACGTAGGAGCGCACGCTGCGCGGGGTCACCCCGAGGGCGTCCGCCAGGGACGCCGCCGTCGACCACTCCCCGTCGCGCAGCAACAGGGCCAGCAGGCGGTCTTGGCGAGCTTTCGTCGTCACGATCCGTCCTCCGCGCCGCGCCCGGTGTGGCAGCGCTCCCTCCATCCAACCACGCGCCCCGGGTCACGGCGCGGGAGGCGGAGCAGGCGTACGGCATCCGGGTTCCGGGGGGTGGGAAACGAACCTGGTTGTCCGCTGGGAGCCGCGTCCGGACAATCGAAAGGTAAGGAGGCGGGTTCGATGAGGATCCTGGTGGTCTGTGGTGCGGGTGCGTCCAGCACGTTCGTCGCGCAGCGGGTACGCCGCGCGGCCCATGAGCGCGGTCTCGACTACGCCGCCTCCGCGGGAACCTTGCGTTCTCTCCCGATCGACCTCGACGCGTGCGACATCGTCCTCGTCGGCCCGCACCTCGAGGGCGACCTCGACGCGATCGAACGGGATGCCGCTACGCGCGGCGTTCAGGTGGTCCTGCTGCCCCCCGACGTGTTCACCGACCTCGACGGCAGCCGTGCCCTCGCCCTCGTCCAGGGGGCGCTCGGCGCCCGACCGCTTCTGACCCCCGAGAAGGAGTGATCCATGCCCCGCCTCACCCGCACGGTCCGGATCGGATCGTCCCACGGCCTGCACGCCCGCCCCGCCAAGCTGTTCGCCCAGGCGGCGAAGGAGTCCGGCATCCCCGTGACCATCGCGAAGGACGCCGGTTCGCCGGTGAACGCCGCGAGCATCCTCGGCATCATCGCGCTGGGCCTCGAATACGGCGACTACGTCACCCTCACCGCTGACGGCGACGGGGCCGAAGCGACCATCGATCGTCTCAGCGAACTGCTGACCACCGACCACGACACCGAGTAAAGGAAACAGCACCATGACGGAACTCCGTGGAGTCGGAATCGGACTGGGCGTCGCCCAGGGACCCATCGCGCGCATGGCCGAGCCCCTGCCCGCCCCGAAGGATGCCAAGAGCGAGCTCACGGTCGACGAGGAGACGGCGCGCGTCCGCGAGGCCATCGGCACCGTCGCGCGCGAGCTCGAGGCCCGCGGGGCGCAAGCGGGCGGTGCCGCCCGCGACGTGCTCGAGGCGCAGGCGATGATCGCCGAGGACCCGACCCTCGAAGCCGAGGTCGACAGCCGTCTCGCGGCCGGCAAGACGGGCGAGTTCGCCGTGCACGACGCCTTCGCCTCGTTCCGCGAGCAGCTCGTGGCCCTCGGCGGCTACCTCGGCGAGCGCGCCGCCGACCTCGACGACGTCGCCCAGCGGGTCATCGCGCGTCTTCGCGGCGTCGCGGCTCCGGGCATCCCGGATCCGGGCCACCCGTTCGTGCTCGTCGCGAAGGACCTCGCCCCCGCCGACACGGCGCTTCTCGACCTCGACAAGGTGCTCGCGCTCGTGACCACCGAGGGCGGCCCCACCTCGCACACGGCGATCCTCGCGCGCGAGAAGTCGATCGTCGCGGTCGTCGGTGCGGCCGGTGCGAAGGACCTCCTCGACGGACAGTCGGTCATCGTGGATGCCGCCGCCGGCGTCGTGACCGTCGACCCGAGCGCCGACGACCTCGCTCGCGCGCAGAACCGGGCCGACGCCCGCAAGGCCGCGGCATCCGCCCCGATCACCGACGGCGCCCTCGCCGACGGCACGAAGGTGCCGCTGCTTGCGAACCTCGGCAAGCCCGGCGGCGCCGCCGAAGCCGTCGAGCTCGGCGCCGAGGGCGTGGGCCTGTTCCGCACCGAGTTCCTCTTCCTCAGCTCCAGCTCCGCCCCGACGGTCGAGGAGCAGCGCGCGGCGTACATCGAGCTGCTGAGCGCCTTCCCCGGCAAGAAGGTCGTCGTGCGCGTCCTCGACGCCGGCGCCGACAAGCCGCTCCCCTTCCTCAACGACGCCCACGAGGAGAACCCGGCGCTGGGCCTCCGCGGCCTGCGCGCCCTCCGCGCGAGCGAGGACATCCTCCGTGAGCAGCTGACCGCGCTGGCGGAAGCGGATGCCGCGACCCGGAAGTCCGAGGCGGGGCCGGCCGACCTGTGGGTCATGGCCCCCATGGTCTCGACCGTCGAGGAGACCCGCTACTTCACGGCTCTGGCGAAGGACTACGGCCTGAAGACCACGGGCGTCATGGTCGAGGTGCCGTCGTCGGCCCTCCTGGCCGATCGCATCCTGCAAATCGCCGACTTCGCCTCGATCGGCACGAACGACCTGACGCAGTACACGCTCGCCGCCGACCGGCTGCTCGGTTCGGTCGCGTCGTTCCAGGACCCGTGGCATCCGGCCGTCCTCCGCCTCATCCGCGAGGTCGGCGCCGCCGGCAAGGCTCAGGGCAAGCCCGTCGGCATCTGCGGCGAAGCCGCCGCGGACCCGATGCTGGCCGTCGTGCTCGTCGGCCTCGGCGCCACCACGCTGTCGATGGCCCCCACGGCCCTCGCCGACGTGCGCGCCACCCTCCTCGGCCACACCCTCGACGATGCCCGCCGCATCGCCGAAGCCGCTCTGTCCGCCGACGACGCGGCATCCGCGCGCGAAGCGGCTCAGGCCGCTTCCGCTCTCGTTCCCACCCCGTAAACACCCCGAGGGCGGTCATCGCCGCTCCCCTCTGCACCGCGGCGCACGCCGCACCCCCCACCGCGCGGCTCCCGCCGTGCACCTACCAAGGAGACACAGCAATGACGACGACGTCTACGACCTCGCAGCCGGGAGGTGTGCGCGTCCGCATTCAGCGGTTCGGCACGTTCCTCTCGGGCATGGTCATGCCCAATATTGCGGCATTCATCGCATGGGGCCTCATCACCGCCCTCTTCATCCCCACCGGGTGGCTCGGATCCGAGTCTCCCGTCGCCGCCTGGCGTTGGGCTGACTCGTACATCCTCGGCGGCGGCACCGGAGCGGACGGGACGGTCTACCCCGGCCTCGTTGGCCCGATCATCACCTACCTGCTGCCCCTTCTGATCGCCTTCACCGGTGGTCGCATTGTTCACGGCCACCGCGGCGGTGTGGTGGGCGCGGTCGCCGCCATGGGCGTCATCACGGGCGCAAACGGCACCATCATGTTCCTCGGTGCGATGATCGCGGGCCCCCTCGCAGCCCTCCTGCTAAAGGTTGTCGAGAAGCCATGGCAGGGCAAGATCAAGCCCGGCTTCGAGATGCTGGTCGACAACTTCTCGGCCGGTTTCGTGGCGTTCTTCTCCGCACTAGCTGCGTTCTTCTTCCTGGCTCCGGTTATGCGCTTCGTCACCGATATCCTCGGTGGCGCGGTGGGTTGGCTCGTCCAGACCGGTCTGCTCCCACTGGCGAGCATCATCGTGGAACCCGCGAAGGTTCTGTTCCTCAACAACGCGATCAACCACGGCGTTTTCACCCCCCTCGGCAGCCAGCAGGTTGTCGACACCGGCCGTAGCCTCCTCTTCCTCGTCGAGGCCAACCCCGGCCCCGGCGCGGGACTGCTCCTCGCCATCGCCGTCTTCGGCGTCGGCGCGGCTCGTGCTACGGCGCCCGGTGCCTTCATCATCCAGTTCCTCGGTGGCATCCACGAGGTGTACTTCCCGTACGTTCTGGCCAAGCCCATGCTCATCCTCGGGCTCATCGCCGGTGGCGCGACGGGTGTGCTGACAAACGTGGTTTTCCAGTCGGGTCTGGTCGCTCCGGCGTCCCCTGGGTCGATTTTCGCAGTGCTCATCAACACAGCTCCCGGCAGCTACCTAGGTGTCATCCTTTCGGTGCTCCTGTCCGCGGGTGTCACGTTCGCGGTCACGGCGCTTCTCCTCCTTGCCTCGCGCAAGCGAGACCTGCAGGCCGAGGCCGAAGGCGGCGACTCCCTTGCCGCAGCCATTGCCCAGACCGAGCTGAATAAGGGCAAGAGCTCTTCCGCCCTGTCGGGCCTGGCGTCCGCCGCAGGTGCAGGGACGGCGACGGCTCCCACGTCCGAGGCTCAGGCGTCGACCGCAGCCGCAGCCGCGCAGGTCGCCGGCGTCTCGACTACGGATCGACAGCTGAACAACATCGTGTTCGCCTGCGACGCCGGCATGGGCTCCTCGGCCATGGGCGCGAGCGTCCTGCGCAACAAGATCAAGAAGGCAGGCATCGAGGGCGTCACCGTCGTGAACAAGGCGATTGCAAACCTCGACGGCACCGCCGACCTGGTCATCACGCAGAACCAGCTCACCGACCGCGCCAAGGCACAGTCGCCCGACGCGGTACATGTGTCGGTGGACAACTTCATGAACTCGCCGAAGTACGACGAGGTCGTGGAGATGGTGCGCGCGCAGAAGGGCTAGCGGTGTCGGGGGGGCGACGGTTTTTTCCCTCCCCCAGCTACCACCGGGTGAACTTCGGATGCTGAGCCCGTGAATTGAGATCGCTTTGGGCCTCGTATGCAAGAGCCTCAACCTACGCACAACGCGTGACAAGGAGGGTTTCTAATGCACAAAGCAATGGGAAAGACGACCATCGCTCTACTCGCCGCGGCGGCCGCGACACTACTCGTCGCTCAGCCCGCCCTGGCGGACACGGGCAGAGCGAGCGTCACGAACGACGGCTCTCGCACGATCACCGTGTGCCGGAGCGCGTCTTCGAGCACTAGCTGCGGCGGAACCACAGGCACACTCAGCAAGGGCCAGAACAGCGAATCCAAGTACGGCTGGTCTGACACGGACCTGGTGTGGGCGGACGGCGGCTGTCAGCTTCAAACGTGGGAATGGACGGCCACCACAGGAAACGCCTGGCAGCCCTTCGCCAGTGGCGGCTCATCGGGGCGCTGGGTGAAGCTGCCCGGCAACCCTGCAGGAACGCGGACGTACTCGTTCCGCTTGGTCTGCTGAACTGACTCACATACCCGGGTGGCCCAGAAGGGCCACCCGTAACACGGAGGGGCTGGGACACAACCACCGGCCCCTCCGTCTTCCCGTCCGGCCCGCGGTTTGCGAGGCTGGACAGCACGACGAGAAAGGCGAGAACCATGTCGAACGTCCTCCGCATCGAATCCGTCCGCATCCACCCCGGAAGCGCCACCCGCGAGGAGGCGATGAAAGAAGCGGCCGACCTGCTCCAGGCCGCGGGCTCCGTCACCCCCGACTACTTCGCCGCCATGCAGGCTCGCGAAGAGACCGTGTCGACGTACATGGGCAACGAGCTCGCCATCCCCCACGGCACCAACGAGACCAAGCAGGCGATCCTCGAGTCCGGCCTGTCGGTCGTCCGCTACGACGGCGGGGTCGACTGGGGCGGGGAGCCCGTGAGCTTCGTCATCGGCATCGCCGGCAAGGGCGACGAGCACCTCGAGATCCTGTCGCAGATCGCGATCCTCTTCTCCGAGGAGGACGACGTCGCACGCCTGAAGGCCGCCTCCTCCCCCGAGGAGCTGTACGAGGCCCTCGCGGGTTCCGTCAACGCATGAAGGCCGTCCACTTCGGCGCCGGCAACATCGGCCGCGGCTTCGTCGGCCTGCTGCTGCACGAGGGCGGCTACGACCTCGTCTTCTCCGACGTCTCGGCAGCCCTGGTGGCCGGGATCAACGACGCGTCGTCGTACACCGTCCACGAGGTGGGCGAGGGCGGCGTCGACAAGCAGGTGACGAACTTCCGCGCGATCGACAGCTCGGTGGATGCCGAGACCCTGGTCGACGAGATCGCCACGGCCGACGTGGTCACCACCGCCGTCGGTCCCACGATCCTGAAGTTCGTCGCCCCGCACATCGTCGCGGGTCTGGCTCTGCGCGATCCCTCGCTCCCGCCGCTGCAGATCATGGCGTGCGAGAACGCCATCGGCGCAACCGATCAACTGCGTGAGCACGTGACCGAGCTCGCCGGGGAGTCCTGGGACGCCCTGGCATCCCGAGCGGTGTTCGCCAACACCGCGGTCGACCGCATCGTGCCGGCGCAGTCCGGCGGCGGCGTCGACGTCACGGTGGAGCCGTTCTACGAGTGGGCGATCGAGCGCGCACCGTTCGGCGACACCCCGCCGCACATCCCGGGCGCGCACTTCGTCGACGACCTCGAGCCCTACATCGAGCGCAAGCTCTTCACGGTCAACACCGGTCACGCCACGACCGCGTACTTCGGCGCACAGGCGGGCATCGAGCGGATCTCGGATGCTCTCGCCGACCCCGCCATCGCCGCGAAGGTCGAGGCGACGTTGGAAGAGACCAGCGCGCTTCTCGTCGAGAAGCACGAGCTCGACGCCGACGTGCAGAGCGAGTACCGCGCCACCATCCTGCGCCGTTTCCGCAACCCGGCTCTTCCCGACACGGTCTGGCGCGTGGGCCGTCAGCCGCTGCGCAAGCTCTCTCGGCACGAGCGTTTCGTGGGCCCGGCGGCCGAAGCGATCGAGCGGGACCTTCCCGTCGACGCACTCGTGGCCGCGATGGCCGCGGCGCTTTCATTCCAGGATGCCGACGACGCCCAGGCCGTCGACCTCCAGCGCCTGCTGCGCGAACTCGACGCCGAAGCGTTCACCGCCGAGGTGACCGGACTCGACGCGGAGCACCCGCTGTTCGGCCGGATCGTCGAGATCGTCGCCGCCCGACAGGCGGCGCTCACCGCCTGACCACCCGACACCGCCGACGCGGCCGCTCCTCGCGGCGCGTCGGCGGTTTCGCGTTTCTGCGGCGGCCCGTCTTTCCGCCGCGCCGCGCGATGCCCGCGCGAGCTCGCTCGCCCTCGTCGCGTCCGCGCGGAGCGGCGGCGTCGCGGCCGTCCCGAGCAGCACACGCGGGCCACCACACCTCGGCACGTCCGCGCGGAACCGCGGCCATCGCGGCCGCCCCGAGCTCAGCGCGGGGCGCCGTCCCCGCGCCGGGGATACGCTCGATGACGTGACCGACAGCACCCCCTCCGCCGCCCCCGCTCCCGCCCCGCGTCGCCGGCGCCGGTGGGTGCGCTGGACCCTCGGCGGCCTGGGCGCCCTCGTCGTGCTGCTGGTCGGCGGCATCCTGATCTACAGCCAGGTCGGCGTGATGGGCGCGGAGCCCGCGCCGCTCGCCGCGGCCGAGGCGAACCCCGGTCTGACCATCACCGATGACGGAGCCGGCATCGTCCTCTCCCCCACCGCCGGCGCGACGGGCCAGGGCCTCGTGTTCATCCCGGGTGCCAAGGTCGAGGCCGAGGGATACATCGCGACCTTCGCCGACACCGTCGTCGACGACGGCGTCACGGTCGTGATCACGAAACCGTGGCTGAACCTCGCGTTCTTCGACCCGCGACCGCTCTCGACCTTCACCGACCTCGCCCCGGGCGTCTCCGCCTGGGCTGTCGGCGGGCACTCCCTGGGCGGTGTCCGCGCGTGCCAGCTCGCGACCGACGCCGACGCGCTCGTGCTCTTCGCCTCGTACTGCGCGAACGACCTCTCGGCATCCGGCATCCCCGTCCTGAGCCTCGCCGGCTCCGAAGACGGCCTCAGCACCCCGCAGAAGATCGCGGATGCCAAGGGCGAACTGCCCGCGGACGCCACCTTCGTCGAGATCCCCGGCGCCTCGCACGCGTCCTTCGGCGCCTACGGCCCCCAACCGGGCGACGGCACGCCGACCGCCGATCCCGCCGAGGTCGACCGCGTGATCGCCGAGCAGCTGGCCGGGTTCCTGCCGCGGCCGTAGCGCGGGTCCGCCCTGCCCCCGGCGGGGCCCTCCCGCGTCCCGCCCTCCGGAGAAACCATCACTTTCCGCCAGACTTCCTCGGCTCGAACGGGAATTGTCTCCGATCCTCCGGAGCCCGGCCCGGTGTCGCGCCCACCCGACTCCTCCTCAACAGGGCGAGCGTTTCCACAGATCGATGTTCCGATCCCCGTCGTCGCCCCGCAGGTCGGACGCTGGACGGATGCCAGCCACTCCCGCCGTCGACCGGACGAGAGCGCTCACGACCCGCGATCTGAGAGAGGCGGGGCTGACGAAGAGGCAGATCGCCGAAGCCGTCGAACGCGGCGCCCTCGTCCGTCTCCGTCTCGGGCGCTACGCGACGGCCGACACGCCGCGAGAGATGATCGACGCCGCGCGGTGGGGAGGTCGACTCGACTGCATCTCGCTGCTGTCGTACCTGGGCGTCTTCGTCCACACGCACACGGAACCGCACATCCAGATCGATCCGCACGCGACCCGCCTCCCTCCGAGGCCCCCGGCGGTCCGTTGCCATTGGCGGCGGACGTCCGCACCGACGACGTCGCTCGTGGTCGATGTGCACGAAGCGCTCGCCCAGGCCGTCATCTGCCAGTCGCCACGGCATGCCATCGCGACGCTCGACAGCGCGCTTTATCTCGGGGTCATCGACGGGCCCGGCCTCGACGCGGTGTTCCGCCGTCTTCCTCCGGCCTTCCATGTGCTCCGGGAGCTGGTCGACCCGCGGAGCGAAGCGGGAACCGAGACGCTCGTCCGACTGATTCTCCGCACGCTCGGTCACCGTCCCGACCTGCAGGTGCGGATCGACGGGGTGGGTCGAGTCGATCTGCTCGTCGACGGCTGGCTCATCATCGAGTGCGACAGCCGCCGATTCCACTCCGATTGGCGCTCCCAGGTGCGCGACCGGCGACGGGATGCCGCCGCCCTCGCGCGCGGCTACGTCACCCTCCGCCTCGTCGCCGCCGACATCCTCTCGCAACCCGAGATCATCCGGACCCAGATCGAGCAGGTGCTCGGCCACGGTCCAGCCGTCCCGCGCTCCGGAGCGAAGCGAGCGCTCCGCCGCAATGACCCGCGCCGCAGTCGAGTTTCGCGGGATTGATCCGGAGCGCGGGACGTGAAGAGGCGCGTCAGCCCCTGAAACCCTCCGAGATGATCTCGATGAGCTCCTCGCGCTCCTCGACCGGCAGGAAGGCCCCGGCCGCCGCGTTGAGCTGGAACGCCTCGAGGTCGTCGAGGTCGTACTCGAACGCCTGCGCCAGCAGACCCAGCTCCCGCGTGAGGGTCGTCGCGCTCATCAGGCGGTTGTCGACGTTCACCGTGACCGAGAAGTCGAGCTGGTACAGCAGGTCGAAGGGGTGGGCGTCCATCGTGTCGCCCCACGCCGTCACTGCGCCCGACTGGAGGTTCGAGGTCGGCGATAGCTCGAGGGTGATCTCGCGGTCCCGCACCCAGCGGGCCAGGTCGCCGAACGTGACCTGCACCTCCTCGCCCTCGCGCGAGACGACGTCGAGGTCGTTGGCGATGCGCACACCGTGGCCGAGGCGCAGAGCGCGCCCGTCGATGAGGGCGGAGCGGATGGATGCCAGACCCGCCCCCTCGCCCGCGTGCACGGTCGTGGGGAAGAACTGTTCGGCGAGATAGTCGAACGCCTCGCGGTGACGCGACGGCAGGAAGCCGTCCTCGGGACCGGCGATGTCGAAGCCGACCACGCCGCGTCCGCGCCACGACACGGCGAGCTCGGCGATGTCGCGGGCGTTGTCGTTGTGGCGGAGGGCCGTGAGCAGCTGACCGACCCGGATGTCGTGCCCGCGGGCGTCCGCGGCATCCTCGCCCTCCTCGATGCCCTCCTGCACGGCATCCACGACCTCGTCGAGGCTGAGCCCGCGGGTGAGGTGCTGTTCGGGAGCCCAGCGCACCTCGCCGTACACGACGCCGTCGGCGGCGAGGTCCTCGACGAACTCCCGCGCCGTGCGCACGAGACCCTCACGCGTCTGCATGACACCCACGGTCGCCGAGAACTTCTCGAGGTAGTCCTCGAGAGACCCGCCGTCGATGTGGTCGGAGAACCACGCCTCGAGCCCCGCGGCATCGCCGGCGGGCAGGTCGAGCCCGATCTCGTCGGCGAGCTCGAGCACCGTCTGAGGACGGAGCCCGCCGTCGAGGTGATCGTGCAACGACACCTTCGGCAGGTCGGCGATTCTCGTGCGACCGATACGGAAGTCGTCGGATGCCACGGTGTCCTTCTTTCCGGATGCCATCACGCGGTGATCCGCTCACGGACGAGCGGCGCGGCGGCGGGGGCGGTGTCGCCGATCTGCAGCGCGCCCTCGACGGCGCCGAGAGCGCGCTCGAAGCGCGACTCCTCATCGGCCGACAGGGTGAACAGCGGCTGACCGGCCGTGACCGTCTGCCCGACCGTGACGTGCAGGTCGATGCCCGCGGCGTGCACGACGGCGTCCTCGGCGCGGGCGCGACCGGCGCCCAGGCGCCACGCGCCGATGCCGAAGGGGAGCGCCTCGACGCGCGTCACGACCCCCGAACGCTCGGCGACGACGGTGTGCGTCTCGCGCGGCGTGGGGAGCGCGGCATCCGGATCCCCGTCCTGCGCGCGGATCATGCGGTTCCACACGTCCATCGCCCGGCCGTCCTGCAGGGCGGCCTCGACGTCCGCGTCCGGCTGACCCGCGAGCGTGAGCATCTCGCGCGCCAGTGCGACCGTGAGCTCGACGACGTCGGCGGGTCCGCCGCCGGCGAGCACCTCGACCGACTCGCGGACCTCGTTCGCATTGCCGATCGCCAAGCCCAGCGGGGTGTTCATGTCGGTGAGCAGGGCCGTGGTGTTCACACCCGAGTCGGTGCCGAGGGCGACCATGGTCTCCGCGAGCTCGCGGGCGCGGTCGATGTCCTGCATGAAGGCGCCGGAGCCGAACTTCACGTCGAGCACGAGAGAGTCGGTGCCTTCGGCGATCTTCTTCGACATGATGCTCGAGGCGATCAGCGGGATGGCCTCGACGGTGCCGGTGACGTCGCGCAGCGCGTAGAGCTTCTTGTCGGCGGGTGCCAGGCCCGTGCCGGCGGCGCAGATGACCGCGCCCACGTCGCGCAGCTGCGCCATGATCTCGTCGTTCGACAGCGCTGCGCGCCAGCCGGGGATCGACTCGAGCTTGTCGAGCGTTCCGCCCGTGTGTCCGAGGCCGCGGCCCGAGAGCTGCGGGACGGCCACGCCGAACGCGGCGACGAGCGGAGCCAGCGGCAGGGTGATCTTGTCGCCCACGCCGCCGGTGGAGTGCTTGTCGACCGTGACCTTGCCGAGGGAGGAGAAGTCCATGCGCTCGCCCGAGGCGATCATCGCGTCGGTGAGCACGCGGATCTGGTCGCGACCGAGGCCGTTCAGCAGAACCGCCATCGTGAACGCCGACATCTGCGCGTCCATGACGTAGCCGCGCGTGTACGCGTCGACCAGCCAGCGGATCTCCCCCTCGGTGATCGCGCGCCCGTCGCGCTGCGCGCGGATGATGTCGACGGCGTCGTACTGCTCGGCGCTCATCGAGCCGCCTCCTCGAGGTCGCGAGGCCCGAAGGCGTCGGGCAGCACCTCGTCGATGGTCCGGATGCCGCTGACCGTCTCGAGCAGCATGCCCGGGATCGCGTGCTCGAACAGCAGCTGACGACAGCGTCCGCACGGCATGAGCGTGCGCCCCTCACCGTCGACGCAGACGAACGCGACCAACTGGCCTCCGCCCGACATGTGCAGGTCGGACACCAGTCCGCACTCGGCGCACAGCGTCACCCCGTACGAGGCGTTCTCGACGTTGCATCCGGAGACGATGCGGCCGTCGGCGACGAGAGCCGCGGCCCCCACCTTGAAGCGGGAATAGGGCGCGTACGCGCGGTGCATGGCATCCGTCGCAGCGGAACGGAGTTCGTCCCAGTCGATGTCGGTCATCGTGTGGTGCAGGGTCCTCTCGTGAAGGGGAAAAGCGGGCCCGGTCAGCCCTTGATATATGGTTTGCCGGCCGCCGCGGGGCCGCGGACCTTCCCGACGAGGCCGGCGACCGCGAAGATCGTCACCACGTAGGGCAGCATCAGCATGAACTCGCTCGGGACAGGCGACCCGATCACGCCGAGCGTGTTCTGCAGGTTCGAGGCGAAGCCGAACAGCAGCGCGGCGAGGGTGGCCCGGATCGGATCCCAGTGGCCGAAGATGACGGCGGCGAGAGCGATGTAGCCCGCGCCCGCGGTCATCTCCTTGTTGAACGCTCCGACGGAGCCGAGGGTGAAGAAGGCTCCACCGAGTCCGGCGATCGCGCCGCCCAGGGACACGTTCCAGAAGCGGGTCTTGGCGATGTTGATACCGACCGTGTCGGCGGCCTGGGGGTGCTCTCCCACCGCGCGCAGGCGGAGTCCCCATCGCGTGTGGAACAGTCCGACGTAGACCAGCGCGACGGTGATGTACATGAGGTACACGATGATCGTCTGGTTGAACAGCATCGGCCCGATGATCGGGATGTCCGCCAGCACGGGGATCGGCAGCCGCGGGAAGCGCGGCGGAGCGTTCAGCGTCGCGGCGTTGGGTGAGAGCAGCTGGGAGAACAGGAAGCTCGTCAGCCCCACGACGAGCACGTTCAGCACGACACCGACGATGACCTGGTCGACGAGGTACTTGATGGCGAAGGCCGCCAGCACGAACGACACGAGGACGCCCGAGACGGCGGCGGCCAGCAGCCCGACGAACGGGTTGCCCGTCGCCGTGGCGACGACCGCCGAGGTGAACGCCCCGGCGAGCAGCTGCCCCTCGATGGCGATGTTGACCACGCCCACGCGCTCGCTGATGACGCCGGCCATCGCGCCGAAGATCAGCGGGACGGACAGGCTCAGGCCGCCGGCGAGCAGTCCGGTGAGCGGGATGACGGCGGTGGTCGCTCCGGCGGCGGCCCACGTGAGGAAGCCCACCATGAACACCAGCGCGAAGATCACCGCGAGCCAGATCGGCGGCCGACGGCGGGCGCGGACCAGCAGCGCCGCCGCGACGGTGATCAGCACCATCAGGACGGTGCAGACGATGCCGGTGACGACTCCGCCGAGCACGACCTCGGGCAATTGGATGAACTCTCCGGGGCTCGAGATCCGGAAGACGGCGTCGCCGTCCTGCCGAGCGGCGACGAACAACACGGCGGCGAGCACCGTGATGACGGCGTAGACGATCGGGGCCTTCCAGCTGACCACGATCGTGGTGTCGAGGGCGGCGGGCGGCGAAGCGGCCTCGCGGTGCGCGGCGGTGGTGCTCACTGCGCCGCCTCCTTCTTCTTGAGGGCGCGTGCTTTCGGCTGACGCACGCCGGGGGCCGGGAGACGGAAGATCGCCCGCACGAGCGGCGGGGCGGCGATGAAGAGCACGATGAGCGACTGCACCACCACGACGATGTCGATGGGGACGCCGTTGGCGGCCTGCATCGAGAATCCGCCCGCCTTGAAGGCACCGAACAGGATGCCGGCCACGAGCACACCCACCGGGGTGGAACGTCCGAGCAGGGCGACGGTGATCGCATCGAAGCCGATGCCGGCGTCGATCCCGCTGGAGAACCCGGTCGTCACGGTGCCGAGGACCTGATCGACGCCGGCGAGGCCGATGAGAGCGCCCGAGATGAGCATGGCGTAGACGTACATCGACTTCACGTTGATGCCGGCGACCCGGGCGGCGTTCGGGTTCAGTCCGACGGCGCGGAAGCGGAAGCCGAGCGAGGAACGCTCCAGGATCCACCACACGAGGACGACCGCGAGGATCGAGAGGATGAATCCGAGGTGCAGGTTGTAGCCCGGGCCGAGGAGGTCCGGCAGGACCGCCGTCTCCTTCATGGGCGGAGTCGTCGGGTTGCTCGACCCCGGAGCCTGCAGCAGGCCGGGGGTGCGCAGCATGTAGTAGACGAGGTAGAACGCGACGTAGTTCAGCATGATCGTGACGATCACCTCGTGCGCTCCCGTGCGCGCCTTCAGCACGCCCGCGATTCCGGACCACACCGCGCCGGCGGCGACACCGGCCACGAGGGCGACGAGAAGGTGGATGCCCCACGGCAGGTCGAAGGCGAAGGCGACCCAACCGCTCGCCGCGGCGGCGACGAGCATCTGTCCACGACCGCCGATGTTGAACATCCCGACGCGGAACGCCAGCGCGACACCGAGACCGGCGACGATGAGCGGAGTCGCGAAGGTCAGGGTGTCGGTGAGGGGTTTGATGCCGGTGGCGAACTCGGGGCGCCGGAAGTTGTAGATCGAGCCCTGGAAGAAGGACGAGTACGCCCCCGACACGGACTGCCAGATGGCGGAGAGCGTGTCGAGCGGACGAGCGAAGAAGTACCCCGCGGCCGCCTGCACGTTCTCGTCGGTGGCGGCGATCATGACAGCCCCGACGAGCAGGGCGAGGATGACGGCGAGCACCGAGATGATGGCGTTACCCGTCGCGATCTCGCGCAGTGCTCGCTGCCACCGGCCCTCGTCGGGTGCGGGCGCCGGGACGACCACGCGCGCTCCCGCGGCACTGTCGACGACGGCGTCGCCGTCGGTGGCGACGTCGGCCTGGGTGGCTGCCGCCGCGTCCGCCCGGGACACCGAGGGATCTTGAGGGCTGTGCGGATCGCTCACGCGGCCACTCCTTCGTTCTGGGGCGCTTCGCCGGCCATCATGAGGCCCAGGACGTCGCGCGAGGTGTCGCCGGGGACGATTCCCACGACGCGACCGCGGTACATGACCATGATCCGATCCGCGAGGGCGGTGACCTCGTCCAGCTCGGTGGAGACCACGATCACGGGCACCCCGGCATCACGCGTCTCGATGACGCGCTTGTGGATGAACTCGATCGAGCCCACGTCGACACCGCGGGTCGGCTGGGCCGCGACGAAGAGCCGCAGGTCGCGGCTGAGCTCGCGCGCGAGCACCACCTTCTGCTGGTTTCCGCCGGAGAGCTTGCCCACCGCCGTCTCGATGGACGGGGTCCGCACATCGAACTCGGCGACCTTCTCGCGTGCGAAGTCGGCGAGCGTGGAGAGCTGGATGGCCCCGTTCTTGACGAAGGGCGCGCCGTCGGCACGGTCGAGCATGAGGTTCTCGGCGATCGAGAACTCCCCCACCAGACCGTCTTCTTTGCGGTCTTCGGGGACGAACCCGACTCCCGCGTCCAAGACGCCGCGAACGGTCGCCCCGTTGAGTTCGGTGCCGTCGAGGACGATCGACCCCTGAACACGGTCCTGCAGCCCCAACAGGGCTTCGGTGAGCTCGGTCTGACCGTTGCCTTGGACACCGGCGATCGCCAGCACCTCTCCGCGACGGACCTCGAAGCTGACGTCGTTGACGACGAGCTGTCCGATGGCGTCGGACACCGTCAGATTCGACACCGAGAGCCCGACGTCGCCGAGCGTGGGCGGCTCCTTCTGCACGGTGAGCTCGACCGCACGACCGACCATCAGAGAGGCGAGCTCGGCGTTCGACGCTCGGGGGTCCGCCTCGCCGACGACCTTCCCGAGCCGGATGACGGTGATGCGGTCCGCGACCTCGCGGACCTCGCGCAGCTTGTGCGTGATGAAGACGATCGAGGTGCCGGCCTCTTTCAGCTGACGCATGATCGCCATGAGCTCGTCGGTCTCCTGCGGCGTGAGCACAGCGGTCGGCTCATCGAACACGAGCACCTTCGCGTCGCGTGACAGAGCCTTGATGATCTCCACGCGCTGCTGCACGCCGACGGGGAGGTCGTCGACGAGGGCATCGGGGTCGACGTCGAACCCGAAGCGGTCGGAGATCTCGCGGACACGGGCGCGGGCGGACGCGAGATCGAGGCGACCGCCGAAGCGCGTGGGCTCGTGGCCGAGCATGACGTTCTCCGCCACGGTGAAGACGGGGATGAGCATGAAGTGCTGGTGCACCATGCCGATACCGGCGCGCATCGCGTCGCCCGGCCCGGAGAAGTGCTGGACGGCGTCGTCCAGCAGGATCTCTCCCCCATCAGCCTGATACAGGCCGTAGAGGACGTTCATGAGGGTGGACTTGCCGGCACCGTTCTCGCCGAGCAGGCAATGGATCTCTCCGGCCTCCACGGTGAGGTCGATGTGATCGTTCGCCACCAGGGACCCGAAGGTTTTCGTGATCCCGCGGAGTTCGAGCTTCATGTTCCCGATCCTAAGTTCTGTGGTGCCGCACGCGGGGGTGTGCGGCGGAAGGACGCGCCTCGTGAGCGCGCCCGGTCAGGGCGAGGGGGCGGCTCGACACCGGCTTCGGCGCGAATCAGCCCCACGAAGGAGGGGAGGTCGGCGCGTGCCGACCTCCCCCCCGAGAGCGTACGTGCGTCAGCCGGCGAGGTAGGACTCGACGGTGATCTTGCCGCTGACGATGTCGGCCTTGAGGGCGTCGATCTTCGTGGTCAGGTCGGCCGGAACGCGGTCTTCCCACTTGTGGTACGGCGCCAGGCCGACGCCGTCGTTCGCGAGCGTGCCGACGAACGGGCTGGTGTCGAACGAGCCTTCGCCCGCCGCGACGATCGCATCCTTCGTGCCCACGTCGATGCCCTTGAGGATCGAGGTCAGCAGCAGGTCGCCGATGGCCGGGTCGGTCTCGTACACGTCGGCGTCGACGCCGACGAGCGCGATGTCGCGACCGGCGTCCTGGATGGCGACCGCAGCCGACTGGTAGATCGGGCCGCCGACGGGCAGCAGCACGTCGACGTTCTGGTCGATGATCGCCTGCGCGGTCTGACGCGCGGTGTCATTGGCCTCGAAGCCACCGGTGAACGACCCGTCCTTGGCGGCACGGTCCCAGCCGACGACGCGAACCGAAGCACCGTTGTCGGCGTTGTACTTCTCGACGCCCTGCGCGAAGCCGTCCATGAAGATGGTGACGGTCGGGATGTTCATGCCGCCGAAGGTGCCGACGACGCCGGTCTTCGTGGTGCCCGCGGCGAGGTAGCCCGCGAGGTAGGCCGCCTGCGCGGTGTCGAAGATGATCGGCTTGATGTTCGGGGCGTCGGTCTTGCCGTCGAAGTCCTGGTCGACCATGTCGTCGATCGAGACGTACTGCAGATCGGGGTTGGTCTTGGCCGACTCGAGGGCGGCCGGCGCCAGCAGGAAGCCGACGGTGATGATCGTGTTGCAGCCCTGGTCGACGAGGCTGGACAGGTTCGACGCGAAGTCGGTCTCCGACTGCGACTGGACCTCGATCGGCTTCTTCGAGCCGAGCTGCGTGGCCGCTTCGTCGAGGCCCTCTTTACCCAGCTGGTTGAACGACTTGTCGTCGAAGCCACCGGAGTCCGAGACCATGCAGGGCAGGTAGTCGCTGGCACCGGCGGCAGCGGACGAGCCGTTGCTCTCGGGTGCGGCGCCGCAGCCGGCGAGCAGCACCGCGGTGCCGATCATGGCGAGACCGCTGAAAACGGCCTTCTTCGTGGTCTTCACGAATGGTCCTCCAAGACGGGGGCCCCCAACGGGTTCGGGGGACGATCCCGTCACGTTACCCACTGTGACGATCCGCTTGTGCCCCCGGAGGCCCCGTGCGCGGCAATGGTTACAAAGACGCAATCTCGCGTGATCCGTCCGCCACACGCCACCCGAGGGAGAGGAACCGGATGCCACGCATCCTGGCATCCGGTCTCTTACAGCACGTCCCCGCGACCGGTGAGCTTGAGTGCGTCGACCACACCTTTGACACGCTGCGCGTTCTCCGCGGTGGTGACGAGGAGGGCGTCGGGGGTGTCGACCACGACGATGTCACGGACGCCGATGAGGCTGATCACGCGCTTGGTCTGCGTCACGACGATCCCGCTGGAGGCGTCGGCCAGCACGCGGGCGCCCTCGCCGAGGATCGCCAGCTCGTTGCGGCCGTGCGAGTTCAGCTTCGACAGGCTCGCGAAGTCGCCCACGTCGTCCCAGTCGAAGTGGCCGGGGATGACGGCGAGGCGCCCCTTCTCGGCGGCGGGCTCCGCGACGGAGTAGTCGATGGCGATCTTCTTCAGACTCGGCCACAGGCGGTCGACGGCGGGCCCGCGGCGATCGCGATCGTCCCAGGCCTCGGCCAGCTCGAGCAGGCTCGCGTGCAGCTCGGGCTCGTTGACCGCGAGCTCGGCGAGGAGCACGTCGGCGCGCGTGATGAACATGCCCGCATTCCAGAGGTACGCGCGGTCCTCGAAGTACTGCTTCGCGGTCTCGAGGTCGGGCTTCTCGACGAAGCGCTCCACCATGTTCGCCTCGGGCGCACCGTCGACGATGAGCTCACCGGCCTGCTTGATGTACCCGAAGCCCACCGAGGCCTCGCTGGGCTGGATGCCGATGGTGCAGATGTAGCCCTCGCGCGCGACGGCGACGGCCTGCCGCACGGCGAACTCGAACTGTCGCGTCTGACGGATGACGTGGTCCGCGGCGAAGGAGCCGATGATGACGTCGGGCTCGCGACGCACGAGGATCGCGGCGGCCAATCCGATCGCCGCGGACGAGTCGCGGGGCTCCGACTCGAGGAAGACGTTGTGGTCGGGGACCCCGGGGAGTTCGCGCTCGACGGCGGCACGGTGCGCGCGGCCGGTGACCACGGCGATGCGCCCCTCGCCGGACAGGGGCGCGAGACGATCCCAGGTGTCCCGCAGCAGGGTCTGCCCCGACCCGGTGAGGTCGTGCAGGAACTTGGGAGCGTCGGCGCGCGAGAGCGGCCACAACCGACTGCCGATCCCCCCGGCGGGGATCACAGCGTAGAAGTCGTCGATAGCGGGGTCTGCCATGGCACAGACCCTATCGGCATCGCGTTTCACCCCCTGTCGGGCAGTGGGCGACGCGTGTGCGGCCGGCACCCCGTCGGCATCCGGAAAGTATCTCGATGTCGAGAGACTGTTAGGCGCCCCTAATCCCCTGTCTTCATAGCTCGGACGTAGTATTTCCTGGCGCCCGTGTGACGCTTTGGGGGCCTCTGCCGGCTCCGCCACCGTGTTCGATCAGGGAGGACGACCGTGTCAGCACCAGCACGTGCCACGCCGTCGGTGAAAGAGACCACCTCGAAGAGGCCTCGCGGCACGTTGTACCGCGGCCGCGAGGGCATGTGGTCGTGGGTCCTGCACCGCATCACGGGTGTGGCGATCTTCTTCTTCCTCCTGGTGCACATCCTCGACACCGCTCTGATCCGCGTGTCGCCCGAGGCGTACGACGCCGTGATCGGCACCTACAAGAACCCGATCATGGGCCTCGGCGAGGTCGCCCTCGTCGGCGCGATCGCGTACCACGCGTTCAACGGTCTGCGCATCATCCTGGTCGACTTCTGGCCCTGGGCCACCCGTCACCAGCGTCAGCTCTGGTGGGGCGTGCTCGGCCTCTGGGTCGTCACGATGCTCGGTTTCACCCCGCGCCACCTCATCAACGTCTTCAGCGCCGTCACCGGGAGCCACTGATGTCCGTCGCCCAAGAAGCCAGCACGATCCCCTCCCCGCGTACGCCGAGCGTGCGCAAGAAGGGCTCCAACCTCGAGAAGTGGGGCTGGATCTACATGCGCGCGTCCGGCGTGCTCCTTCTCGTCCTGATCTTCGGCCACCTGTTCGTCAACCTCATGACGAACGACGGCATCCACCAGATCGACTTCGCGTTCGTCGCCGGCAAGCTCGCCTCGCCGTTCTGGCAGTGGTGGGACGTGCTGATGCTGTGGCTGGCCCTCATCCACGGCGCCAACGGCATGCGCACGATCGTGAACGACTACGTCACGAACGCCACCGTCCGCAAGGTCCTCGTGTGGTCGCTGTGGCTGTCGGCCGGATTCCTCATCCTCCTCGGCACCCTCGTGGTCTTCACCTTCGACCCCTGCCTCGGCGTGACCGAGAGCAGCACCCTCTGGGACGCGTGCCAGGCGGCTTGAGCCGGTGGCATCCCTTCTCCCCCTGACAGCAGAGGTATCGCACACGTGAGCACCCAGACTTCCTCGGACTCCGTCGTCAAGGACGGCGTCCACTACCACCAGTTCGACGTCGTCATCGTCGGCGCCGGCGGCGCCGGCATGCGCGCGGCCATCGAGGCCGGCCCCGGCGCGAAGACCGCCGTCATCTCGAAGCTCTACCCGACCCGCTCGCACACGGGTGCGGCGCAGGGCGGTATGGCCGCGGCCCTCGCCAACGTCGAAGAGGACTCGTGGGAGTGGCACACCTTCGACACCATCAAGGGCGGCGACTACCTCGTCGACCAGGATGCCGCGGAGATCCTCGCCAAAGAGGCCATCGACGCCGTCATCGACCTCGAGAACATGGGCCTGCCGTTCAACCGCACGCCCGAGGGCAAGATCGACCAGCGTCGCTTCGGCGGCCACACGGCCGACCACGGCAAGACCCCCGTGCGCCGCGCGTGCTACGCCGCCGACCGCACCGGCCACATGATCCTGCAGACGCTGTTCCAGAACTGCGTCAAGCTCGGCATCAACTTCTTCAACGAGTTCTACGTGCTCGACCTCATCACGGTGAAGGATGCCGCGGGCGCGACGCAGGTGGCCGGCGTCGTCGCGTACGACCTCGCCACCGGCGAGCTGCACGTGTTCCAGTCGAAGGCCGTCATCTTCGCGACCGGCGGCTTCGGCAAGATCTTCAAGACCACCTCCAACGCCCATACCCTCACCGGTGACGGCGTCGGCATCGTGTGGCGCAAGGGCCTGCCGCTGGAGGACATGGAGTTCTTCCAGTTCCACCCGACCGGCCTCGCCGGTCTCGGCATCCTGCTCACGGAGGGTGCGCGCGGTGAGGGCGCGATCCTGCGCAACGCCAGCGGTGAGCGCTTCATGGAGCGCTACGCCCCCACCATCAAAGACCTCGCGCCCCGCGACATCGTCGCCCGCTGCATGGTTCAGGAAGTGGCCGAGGGCCGCGGCGCCGGTCCCCACCGCGACTACGTGCTGCTGGACTGCACGCACCTGGGCGCCGAGGTCCTCGAGACCAAGCTCCCCGACATCACCGAGTTCGCCCGCACCTACTTGGGTGTCGACCCGGTCGTCGAGCCGGTTCCGGTCATGCCGACCGCGCACTACGCGATGGGCGGCATCCCCACCAACATCAAGGCCGAGGTGCTCGCCGACAACGACACGGTCGTTCCGGGCCTCTACGCGGCCGGTGAGTGCGCGTGCGTCTCGGTGCACGGCTCGAACCGCCTGGGCACCAACTCGCTGCTCGACATCAACGTCTTCGGCAAGCGCGCCGGCCGCAACGCGGTCGAGTACGTCAAGACCGCCGACTTCGTGCCGCTGCCCGAAGACCCCGCCGCCGAGGTGCGCGGGCTCATCGAGGGCCTCCGCAGCAACTCCGGAACCGAGCGCATCGCCGTGCTGCGCAAGACCCTGCAGGACGAGATGGACAAGGGCGCGCAGGTGTTCCGCACCCACGAGTCGCTCGCCCACGTCATGGACGTGATCGCGGATCTCCGCGAGCGCTACAAGAACATCCACGTCGACGACAAGGGCAAGCGCTTCAACACCGACCTGCTCGAGGCCGTCGAGCTGGGCTTCCTGCTCGACCTCGCCGAGGTCGTCGTCTACTCGGCGCAGAACCGCGAGGAGAGCCGGGGCGGTCACATGCGCGACGACTTCCCCACGCGCGACGACGAGAACTACATGCAGCACACCATGGCGTACCTGTCGGGCGACCCCCACTCGTCGCACCCCGCCGACCACATCGAGCTCGGTTGGAAGCCCGTGGTGTTCACCAAGAACGAGGCCGGGGAGCTCCGCTACCCGCCGCTGGAGAGGAAGTACTGAGATGGCCTCCACTGTCATCGAGAACGTCGACACCTCGGACGAGGTCGAGCAGACCCCGGAAGACACCGGCATCCAGTCGTTCATCGTCACCTTCAACATCCGGCGCTTCGACCCCGAGGTCGACGACGAGCCGCGCTGGGTCGACTACGACGTGGAGCTGTACTCCACCGATCGCGTGCTCGACGCGCTGCACAAGATCAAGTGGGAGACCGACGGCTCGCTGTCGTTCCGCCGCTCGTGCGCGCACGGCATCTGCGGATCGGATGCCATGCGCATCAACGGCCGCAACCGCCTCGCCTGCAAGACGCTGATCAAGGATCTCGACATCTCGCAGCCGATCTACGTCGAGGCGATCAAGGGTCTGCCGCTCGAGAAGGACCTCATCGTCGACATGGAGCCGTTCTTCGCCTCCTACCGCGAGGTGCAGCCCTTCCTCATCTCGAACTCGAAGCCCGAGCCGGGCAAGGAGCGCGTGCAGTCGATCGTCGACCGCGAGGTCTTCGACGACACCACCAAGTGCATCCTGTGCGCCGCGTGCACCTCGTCGTGCCCCGTGTTCTGGACCGACGGGCAGTACTTCGGCCCCGCCGCGATCGTGAACGCGCACCGCTTCATCTTCGACTCGCGCGACGACGCCGGCGATGTGCGCCTCGACATCCTCAACGACAAAGAGGGCGTCTGGCGCTGCCGCACCACCTTCAACTGCACCGAGGCGTGCCCCCGCGGCATCGAGGTCACCAAGGCCATCGCCGAGGTCAAGCAGGCCGTCCTCCGCGGCGGTCGCTGACCCCTTCCCTCTCGAACGGCGGGTGCGCGCAGGCGGACCCGCCGTTCGGCGTTCGCGGGCCCGATCCCGTGGCATCCATTCATTAGGCTCGACGAGTGACCGAGAGCCACCGCGACCCGCGCCCGCTCCCCGCGGCCGGCGAGGATGAGCGCACGCTCCGCGAGCGTTTCGACGCCGCGCAGTCGGCGGTACGTGAGCGCCTCGACGAGCCGCTCGCCCGCGCGGCGAAGGTCGTGCAGTGGTTCCCCATCCGCGTGTGGCGGCACTTCCTGCAGCACAACGGCTTCCTGCTCGCCGCCGGGATGAGCTACCAGGGGCTGTTCGCCGTCTTCTCGGCGCTCTACCTGTCGTTCGCCGCGGTGGGCATCTGGCTGGGCGGCAGCAAGGCGGCCATCGACGGACTGATCGGCATCATCAACAGCTACATCCCGGGTCTCATCAGCAAGAACGGCCTGGTGCAGCCCGACAAGGTCGAGGCCGTCGCACAGGAGAGCGGGAAGCTGCTCGGCATCACGGGAGCCATCGCGGCGATCGTGGTCATCTGGACGGCGATCGGGTTCGTGACCTTCACGCGGCGCGCGGTCCGCGACACGTTCGGGCTCCCCTTCGACATGCGCAGCTACGTGCTGCTGAAGGCGCGCGACTTCGTGGCATCCCTGTTGTTCGGACTCGCCCTGCTGGTGGGTGCCCTGCTCGGTTCCATCACGACGGGCGCCGTCGATCTCGTCTTCGGCATCCTCGGGTGGGATCGCGAGACACCGGGATGGACGATCGGCGCACGGGCCATCTCGGCGTTGATCGCCTTCGGCGTCAACACCGTGGCGCTGGCGTCGCTGTTCCGCTTCCTCACGGGGACCACCCTCACCTGGCGCCGGGCGTGGCCGGGAGCCCTCGTCGGCGCCGGCGGGATGGTCCTGCTGCAGATCGGGGCCGGCTTTCTCCTCGTCTACACGCCGACCAACCCGCTCCTGGGCACGTTCGCCGCGCTGATCGGGTTCCTCCTCTGGTTCCGCCTCATCGGCATCGTCATCCTCGTGTCGGCCGCCTGGATCGCCGTGGCCGCGAAGGACCGCGACCTGCCGCTGCGCTCCCCCGAAGACCGCCTCGCGATGGAACAGGCGGCGCTCGTCATCGCCGCCCAGGTGGGGCTCCGCGAGGCCGAGAAAGCGGCCGCGGACGCCCGGTGGCCCTGGCGGTGGCGGGCGCGCCGACGCGTGGCCGCCGCCCGGAAGAACCTCGCCCAGGCGAAGGCCGCGCTCCCCGCGCCCCGGCGCACGACGCTCCTTCCCGACTGACCCTGTCGATGTCGGAGGCCCCCGTTAGGCTCGGAGGGTGGCTCGCTCCGTACGCATCGTCTCCATCAACGTCAACGGCATCCGTGCCGCCGTCCGCAAGGGCATGGTCGAGTGGCTCGAGGCCTCCGGCGCGGACATCGTCACCCTCCAAGAGGTCCGAGCGACCGCCGAACAGCTCGCCGAGGCGCTCCCCGGGTGGCAGATCGTCAACGACGAGGCGCTGCAGAAGGGCCGCGCGGGTGTCGCGATCATCAGCCGCCTCCCGGGCGTCGAGACACGCACGCACCTCGGCCCCGAACCGCTGGACGCGTCGGGCCGGTGGATCGAGACCGACTTCGACATCGACGGCGAGACCGTCACGATCGTCAGCGCCTACGTGCACAGCGGCGAGGTCGACACCCCGAAGCAAGACGCCAAATGGTTGTTCCTGGATGCCATGGAGCAGCGCCTCGCCACCCTCAAGGCCGAGCGCGAGCTCGCCCTCGTCACCGGCGACCTGAACGTCGGGCACCGGGAGCTGGACATCAAGAACTGGCGCGGCAACCGCAAGAACGCCGGCTTCCTCCCCCGCGAGCGCGCGTACTTCGACCGCTTCTTCGGCCCCGCCGGCGAGCGGGTCGAGGGCGTCGACGGCTCGGTGGGCACCGGCCTCGGCTGGATCGACGTGGGTCGCCAGCGCATGGGCGAGGTCGAGGGGCCGTACACGTTCTGGTCGATGCGCGGCAAAGCGTTCGACACCGACAGCGGCTGGCGCATCGATTACCACGTCGCCACCCCCGCTCTCGCGGAGCGCGTCACCGCCTACCGCGTCGACCGCGCCCCCTCCTACGACACCCGCTGGAGCGACCACTCCCCCGTGATCGTCGACTACACGCTCGGGCGCTGAGCCCCGATCCGCGTCCACGGCGCGGCAGCCGGGCGAGACGCGCGAGCGCCCACCCGCGAACGCGGGCACAGGCTCGTGCGGGGAGAACCGGCACGCCCGACGCCTAGGATCGAGGAGTGACTCAGCAGCGCCTCTACTCCGGAATGCAGCCCTCCGCCGACAGCCTCCAGATCGGCAACTACATCGGTGCGCTGCTGCAGTGGCGGCAGCTGCAGGACGAGTACGACGCCTTCTTCTCGGTCGTCGATCTGCACGCCCTCACGCAGCCCGGCGACCCCGCCGAGCGCCGAGAGAAGACCCGCCGCACCGCCGCCCAGTACATCGCCGCCGGGATCGAGCCCTCGCGCTCGACGCTCTACGTGCAGTCGCACGTTCCCGCGCACGCGGAGCTGCAGTGGGTGCTGTCGACCCTCACCGGGTTCGGCGAGGCCGGGCGCATGACGCAGTTCAAGGACAAGTCGGCACGGTACGGAACGGATGCCACGAACGTCGGTCTCTTCACCTATCCGGTGCTGATGGCCGCCGACATCCTGCTGTACCAGACCGACGTCGTCCCGGTCGGCGACGACCAGAAGCAGCACATCGAGCTGACTCGCGATCTGGCGGAACGCTTCAATCAGCGTTTCGGCGAAACGTTCACCATGCCCAAGCCCATGATCCAGCGCGAGACGGCGCGGATCTACGATCTGCAGAATCCCACGTCGAAGATGTCGAAGTCGGCAGAGTCCGACGCCGGCGTGCTGTGGATGCTCGATGAGCCGAAGGTCAGCGCGAAGAAGATCATGCGGGCGGTCACCGACTCCGAGGGAGCGGTGCGCTTCGACCGCGAGGAGAAGCCGGGCGTCTCGAACCTCCTGGTGATCTACTCGGCCCTGACCGGCCGCGAGATCACCTCGATCGAGGACGAGTACGCGGGCCGCGGCTACGGCGACTTCAAGAAGGGGCTCGCCGAGGTGGTCGTGAACGAGTTCGAGCCGGTGCGCGAGCGCGCGCTCGAGCTGATCGCCGACCCCGCCGAGCTCGACCGTGTGCTCGCGAAGAACGCCGAGCGCGCGGCATCCGTGGCCGAGAAGACCCTCTCGGACGTGTACGACCGCATCGGTCTGCTGCGCCGCGGCTGACAGATGCGCCGCACGCTCTCGCGCGGCCTTCGAGGGGCCGTCGCGCGCGTTCGTCGTGCGATGACGTCGAGACTGAGAGGAACCTGAGCGCCCGCTATGCTTCACCTGACGGATGGGGATTCCGTCGCAAAGGGAGCCCAGTCGTGCGCAGGTCCGTTCCGTCACGCGCGCGCGCCGCATCCGCCGCGCTGCTCGTCGTTGCCCCACTGATCGCCGCGGCCCTTCCCGCCGCGGCGCACGCCACCGCTCCGGCCGACTGCCGACCGCTTCCCGTGCCCGCGGCCGACCTTCTGCACGCTACCGCGGCGACGGAACTCCTCGGCGTCGATGGCACCGGAGTGACGGTGGGGATCATCTCCGACTCCTTCGACCACGCCGGAGCGGACGCGGTCTCATCCGATATCGCCGCCGGATGGCTGCCCGGCCCCGGCAACCCCTGCGGGTGGACGACTCCCGTGACGGTGGTCGGCACGCCGGCTCCGTCCGGTTCCGACGAGGGCCGCGCCATGGCGCAGGTCGTGCACGGAGTCGCTCCCGGTGCCGAGATCCTCTTCGCCACGGCCAACCCCGAGACCAACGCGGCCATGGTCGCTGCCATCGACACTCTGCGCGAGAACGGGGCCGACATCATCGTCGACGACCTCGGCCTCAGCGACGACCTGTACTACGCGCGGCAGGAAGCGGGCGAGGCGATCCAACGCTCCGTCGACGCCGGCGTGCTGTACGTCACGGCGGCGGGCAACTACGGGCGGGTGGGTGCTGCGGGCTACCCCAGCGCCGGTTCCCCAATCGCCGGATGGAAGAGCGAGGCGTACCGCCCGATGCCCTGTCCGGCCGACGTCGAGGCCGCGGCCGTCGCGACGGAACCGCCGGGCACCTCCGTGGACTGCATGGACTTCGACCCGTCGGAAGCGGCCGACGCGACGATGGAGATCACCGTCGCGGGCAGTCCCGGCAGCCCGATGCAGCTCCACTGGGCCGAAGCCGCCGGAGACATGGACACCGCCTTCGCCGTCGTGCAGCGCAGCGCGGCTCTCGGTGACACCCCGCGCGTCACGTGGGCTCCCGACGCGCAGCGTCCGGTCGTTCCATCGGGGGTCGGGTCGGTCGACGCCGGCCCCACCGCCACCGACGTCTCGATCGTCCGACGGACGAGCCCCTCAGCGGGCACGCCCGCCGTCGCCCTCCTCTTCCCCGCGCTCGAGAGCTTCCTCTCCATCGCCGCCTTGGAGTACTTCACCTCGACGGCGACCGACACCGTCGGGGCCAGCATGATCGGGCATCCGACCGACCCCGCCGCGCTCCCGGTCGCCGCCGTCGACGCCACCGACCTCACCCTCGGCTTCTACGGCTCGGCCGGTCCCGTCACCACCTTCTTCGGACTGCCGGAGCCGACCACGACCACGGGCCCGCTGGTGGCGGGCATCGACACCGTCCCGATCAGCTTCGTCATCGGCCAGACCACCGGTCCCGGCACCTTCAGCGGGACGTCGGCGGCCGCTCCGTCCGTGGCCGCGGTCGCCGCGCTCATGAAGCAGGCCGCTCCCGACGCCGATCCGGCACGCCTGCGCGCGGCGCTCGTCGACACCGCCCGTCCCGACGCCTTCTCCTCCCCGTGGCCGGCCGACCTCCCCGCGGAGCGCTTTTCGGGGGCCGGGCTCGTCGACGCCCTCGCGGCCGTCACCGCCGTCGCTCCGCCGGCGCCGGTCCCCACACCGACGCCCGCACCGTCGACCTCGGCACCCGTCGCCGACGGCCCGCCCGCGCGTCTCGCGGAGAGCGGGACGGCCGCGGATGCCGGAGTCGTCACCGCCGGGGTCGTCCTCACGGCGCTGGGGCTCGGCATCCTGGTCCTCCGACGCCGGCGCCTCCGGTCCTGACACCCTCCCCACGAAGCGAGTCCCTGCCATGCGTATCGCCCTCCCCGCCTCGGCCGTCGTGGCCGGACTCGTCCTCCTGATGGGCACCGCACCCGCGGCAGCCGTCGAGACGCCGGTGCCGGCATGCCGGCCGGTCCCCTCTCCCGCCGCGGACATCCTTCGTGCGAGCGACGCCTGGCAGCAGTTCGGTGTCGACGGAACGGGCGTGCGCGTCGGGATCATCTCCGATTCGTTCGGCACCTACGGCGAAGACATCGTCTCCGCCGATGTCGCCGCAGGATGGCTCCCAGGCCCCGGCAACCCGTGCGGTCGCACCTCCCCCGTCGACGTGGTCGCCGAGGGGACCGTTCGCACGAAGGACGAAGGCCGAGCCATGGCCCAGCTCATCCACGGCATCGCGCCGGGGGCGCAGCTGCTCTTCGCCTCGTCGGGACCGGACACCAACGCCTCCATGGTGAAGGCGATCACGGAGCTCCGGGCGGCCGGCGTCGACATCATCGTCGACGACATCGGCGTCGAGGACGACCTCCGCTACCAGCGGGGCAGCGCGGCCGACGCCATCTCGGATGCCGTGGATGCCGGCATCCTGTACGTCTCGGCCGCGGGCAACTCCGGCGCCATCGGCGCGCCCGGTCACCCCAGCGCCGGATACCCGATCGCGAGCTGGGAGACGAGCTTCTACCGTCCGGTGCCCTGCCCGGACGACGTGGCCGCGGCCGCCCTCGCCGCCTCGCCCGACCGCTCGCCGATCGACTGCCTCGACTACACCGACGACGGAAGCGGGGATGCGACCCTCGGCCTCACCCTGCCGAAGGGAGACGCGACGTCGTTCCGCCTCGATTGGGCCGAGCCGGCGGGCGAGGTCACGACCTCGTTCGGTACCGTCGCGAGGAACACCGTGACCGGAGAGATCAGGGCGACGTGGGCCGGGGACGCGCAGCTGCCGGTCACCCGCAACGAGCTGCCGGGCGACCGCGCGGAGCCCCAGGAATGGGCGATCTCGGTGGTGCGCCATCGTGCTCCCGGCGCCGGCCTCCCCGCCGTCGACCTGTTCTTCAACGACACCTACGTCGGCGAGATCCCCCTGGCGCTCGAGCACTACATCTCGACGCGATGGAACACGGTCGGCAGCAGCATGTGGGGCCACCAGACGGCCCTCGACACGCTCGCGGTCGCCGCCGTCGATGCCGAGTCGCTGACCCTGGAGACCTACTCGTCCGCGGGTCCGGCCAACACCCTGTTCGGCGGTGAGGCTCCGGAGAGCATCGACGGTCCCGGCCTGGCCGGGTTGGACGGACTGCCGATCAGCTTCGTCGTCGGCGGACCCGTCGAACCGGCGAAGTTCTTCGGCACCTCGGCCGCGGCCCCGACCGTCGCGGCGGTGTCCGCGCTCGTGAAGCAGGCCGCCCCGGGGGCGGACCCCGCCGCCCTTCGCGCGGCGCTCGAATCCACCGCCCGCGCGGATGCTTTCCACTCCCCCTGGCCCGCCGAGCTTCCTGCACGCCGTTTCTCGGGGGCGGGCCTCGTCGACGCCGCGGCCGCGGTGGCTCTCGTGGCACCGACCCCCATGCCCACACCCACCTCGCCGCCGAGCCCTGCACCCGCGCCGCCCGCCCCGAGTCCGACCCCGACCACCGCGCCCGCCCGTCTCGCGGAGAGCGGCTCGGACGTGGATGCCACGGTCGTCGGTGCGGGTGTGCTGCTCCTCGCGCTCGGCGTGGCTGCGAGGATTCTGCGGAGTCGCGCTCAGCGCGGCTGACCAAGAGGCCCGCCGCGCAACAGATCCGGAGACGGGCGGCAGATTCGGATGCCGGGGCTCGCCGTCGTCCGAATCCGCGAGGCATCTCCGAATCCGGTGTGCCCTGCCCCGGGAGCCGTGTCGAGCGCACCGACGCAAGGGGCGTGACGATGTCGGAAGCCCGTGCCAGCATGGGCGCATGCCGGAGATGCCTGAGGTCGAGGGACTCGTGGAGTTCCTGCGCGGACGTGTTGTCGGGTTGGGTGTCACCAAGGCCACCGTCTCCGCGATCAGCGCGCTGAAGACCTACGCGCCTCCCCTGTCCGATCTCGTCGGGGCGACGGTGACGGGCGTCGACCGGCACGGCAAGTTCGTCGATGTCGCGACCGATAACGGCATCCACCTCGTGTTCCACCTCGCCAAAGCCGGCTGGCTCCGGTGGTACGAAGCGCTACCGGCGACGATCATCAAGCCGGGGAAGACACCGATCGCCCTGCGCGTCGGCTTCGACGACGACTCGGGCTTCGACCTCACCGAGGCCGGTACCAAGAAGTCACTGGCCGTGTACGCGGTGCGCTCCCCCGACGAGGTTCCCGGCATCGCGCGACTCGGCCCGGATCCGCTGAGCACGGGCTTCGACCGCGCCGCATTCGGCGAACTGCTCACCGGCCGACGCACGCAGATCAAGGGGGTCCTGCGCGATCAGTCGATCATCGCCGGGGTCGGCAACGCGTACTCCGACGAGATCCTGCACGCCGCGAAGATGTCTCCGTACGCCCTCGCCGCGACGCTCACCGACGAGGAGGTCGACCGGCTCTTCCGCGCGATGGTCGAGACGCTCACCGAGGCGATCGACGAAGCGCGCGGCAAGCCGCCGGCGGAGTTGAAGGATGCCAAGAGGCGCGGCATGCGGGTGCACGGGCGCCGCGGCGAAGCGTGTCCCGTCTGCGGCGACGAGGTGCGCAGCGTGTTCTTCGCCGACAACTCGCTCGAGTACTGCCCGACGTGCCAGACCGGCGGGAAGCTGCTGGCCGACCGGCGGCTGTCACGGCTGCTCAAGTAGCCGCGCACCGCGCACCGCATGTCAATCCATGTCGGGGAATGAAACCGGCGAAGCAGCGTTGACTACACTTCGAAGTGCAAACAACGTGCTCCGGGGTCGGTGAGAATCCGAACCGGCGGTGACAGTCCGCGAACCCCTCCGCATCACGCGGTGGGGCCGATCCGGTGGAATTCCGGGACCGACGGTGATGCGAGGGTCCTCTCTCGCTAGTCCGGATAGGAGGCAGCACGGACGGCGCGCCGCGCCTTCCCGCTCCCCCTGCCCGGCATCCGCGGGAAGGACAGGGAAATGGCATCCGCCGTCGAGATCGACGCCATGCGGCGAGCGCTGCAGCTCGCCCGGCGCGGCCCGCGCGGGCTGAACCCGCAGGTCGGCGCGGTCATCCTCTCCCCCACCGGCGACGTTCTCGCCGAGGGCTACCACCGCGGCGCGGGCACCGCGCACGCGGAGGTCGACGCTCTCTCGCAGCTCGCTCCGGGCGCGGCTCGCGGTGCGACGGCGGTCGTGACCCTCGAGCCCTGCAATCACACCGGACGTACCGGCCCCTGCGCGGTCGCGCTCATCGAGGCCGGGGTCGCCCGCGTGGTCTTCGCCCTGGACGATCCCACGGATGCCGCGTCCGGCGGCGCCGAGCGGCTCCGCGCCGCGGGCGTCGACGTCGAGCAAGGCCCTGAGGAGGAGAGCGCCGAGGCGCTCGTCCACGACTGGGTCGCCCTCGCGCGCACCGGCCGCCCGCACGTCACCGTCAAGTGGGCGCAGAGCCTGGACGGGCGTGCGGCCGCCGACGACGGCTCGAGCCAGTGGATCACCGGGCCCGCCGCCCGCCGCGACGTCCACGCCCGCCGCGCGATGGCCGACGCGATCGTCGCCGGCACCGGCACCGTGCGCTCCGACGACCCGGCCCTCACCGCCCGCGCGGACGACGGGACGCTCCTGCCCGCCCAGCCCCTGCCGGTCATCATCGGCGAGCGTGAGACCGCCCCGGATGCCGCCGTGCGCCGTCATCCGCGGGACCCCCTGTTCTACGCGACACACGACCTGCACGCGGTCCTCGCCGATCTGGCGGAGCAGGGCGTGCAGCGCGTCTTCGTCGAGGGCGGCCCGACCCTCGCCAGCGCCTTCCTCCGTGCGGGACTCGCGGACGAGGTACTCGTCTACGTCGCTCCCGTCCTGCTCGGGGGATCCCGCCTCGCGGTCGGCGACATCGGAGTGCCGAGCATCGACGCGGCGAAACGACTGTCGGTGGCATCCGTCACTCCCCTCGGCGACGACCTGCTGATCGTCGCCCGCCCGGCCGATGCCGAGACCCGAAGCCCCGAGACCGTGCCCGCGACCGCGGGAGAGAACGAAGGAGAGCACTGATGTTCACCGGAATCGTCGAAGAGATGGGCGCCATCACCGCCGTCGACCCTTCGGGCGGCGGCGTGCGTGTGACCGTGCGCGCCCCCCTCTCGGTCTCGGACGCCGGTCACGGCGACTCGATCTCGGTCAGCGGCGTGTGTCTCACCGTCGTCGATCAGGGAGACGATTGGTTCACCGCCGACGTGATGAAGCAGACGCTCGACATGTCGACGCTCGCGGACGTCGCGCCCGGCCGCGCCGTCAACCTCGAGCGGGCGACCGCAGCCCACGGGCGCCTCGGGGGCCACATCGTCCAGGGCCACATCGACGGCACGGGCGTCGTGCGCGAGGTGCGCCCGGGCGCGCAGTGGAGCGTCGTGCGCGTCGGCATCCCGCATCACCTCGCCCCCCTCGTCGTGGACAAGGGCTCGATCGCGATCGACGGGGTGTCCCTCACCGTCAGCGCGGTCAGCGATCCCGCCGAGACCGAGCAGTGGCTCGAGGTGTCGCTCATCCCGGAGACCCTCGCCGCGACCACGCTCGGCCGGGCCGAGGCCGGAACCCCGGTCAACCTCGAGACCGACATCCTCGCGCGTCACGTGCAGCGCATGCTGAGCTTCCGCGCACCCGATAACCCCGCGGCTGACGCCGCAACGACCGAGAGGGGCTCCGAATGAGCCTGTCCCCCATCCCCGAGGCCCTCGAGGCCCTGCGCGCCGGCCGACCGATCCTCGTCGCCGACGATGAGAACCGCGAGAACGAGGGCGACGTCATCCTGTCCGCCCAGCTCGCGACGCCCGAGGCCCTCGCCTGGACGGTCCGCTGGTCCAGCGGCTACGTCTGCGCGCCCATGCCCGCCGAGTGGGCCGACCGCCTCGACCTGCCACCCATGGTCGCGGTGAACGAGGACGCCCGTGGCACCGCGTACACCGTGAGCGTCGACGCCGCGTCGGGAGTGACGACGGGGATCAGCGCCGCGGACCGCGCCCGCACGCTCAACGTGCTCGCCGATCCCGAATCGGTACCGACGAGCGTCATCCGCCCCGGGCACATCCTCCCGCTCCGGGCCGTCGACGGCGGGGTGCGCGAGCGCGCCGGCCACACCGAGGCCGCGGTCGACCTGATGAAGCTCGCCGGCCTCGAGCCGGTCGCCGCGATCGCCGAGGTCGTCGCCGAGGACGGCAGCATGATGCGCCTGCCGGGGCTCTTCGAGCTCGGCGAGCGCGACGGCATCCCGGTCATCACGATCGAGCAGCTCATCGCGTACCTGAACGAGACCGATCCCCTGCCCGCGACGGCCCCCGCCCGACGCCGCGTGAGCCTGCGCGCCGAGTCGAACGTGCCCACGACGCACGGCACCTTCCGCTTCCTCGCGTACAAGGACCGGGTGACCGGCACCGACCACATCGCCGTCGTCTCGGGAGAGCTCGGCGCGGACGCCCCGCTCGTGCGCGTGCACTCCGAGTGCCTGACCGGTGAGGCGTTCGGCTCGCTGAAGTGCGAGTGCGGTCCCCAGCTCGACGCGGCGCTCGACCGCATCGACAAGGACGGCGGCATCGTCATCTACATGCGCGGCCACGAGGGACGCGGCATCGGCCTCATCAACAAGCTGCGGGCGTACAACCTGCAGGAGCGCGGCCTCGACACCGTGGATGCCAACCTCGCCCTGGGCCTGCCCGCCGACGCGCGCGACTACGCCGCCGCCGCCGGCATCCTCGCCGACCTCGGCGTCGAGCAGGTGCGCCTGCTCACCAACAACACCGACAAGGTGAAGCAGCTGCGCGGCTTCGGTCTCGACGTCGTCGAGCAGGTTCCCCTCCTCGTCGGCGTCGGCCCGAACAACCACCAGTACCTCGAGACGAAGCGCGACCGGATGGGTCACATCATCGCCGAGGACGACCTGCGCGACGCCCTCGCGCACATGAAGGAAGAGAGCGCCTGATGGCCGGTAGTGGAGCACCCGAGACCGGCGGCGTCGACGCGTCGGGTCTGAACGTCGTCGTCATCGCCGGCACCTGGCACGAGGTCATCACCGACGGCCTCATCGCCGGCGCGAAGCGCGTGCTGGATGCCACGGGCGCGGTCTACCGTGTCGTGCGCGTTCCGGGCTCGTTCGAGCTGCCCGTCGCGGCCAAGGCCGCGTTCGACGGCGGGGCGGATGCCGTCGTCGCCCTCGGCGTGATCATCCGGGGCGGCACGCCGCACTTCGAGTTCGTCTCGTCGGCGGCGACCGACGGCCTCACGCGCGTCGCGCTGGATGCCGGCAAACCCGTCGGGTTCGGCGTGCTGACCCTCGACGACGAGCAGCAGGGTCTCGACCGCGCCGGCCTCGCGGGGTCGAAGGAGGACAAGGGCGAGGAGGCCGCGGACGCGGCGATCCGCACCGCCCTGGTGCTGCGGGAGTTGCACGGCTGACGGGCCGGGCGGTGAGGCCCGCCTTCCTGGCGGCGCGGGCGCGGCATCCCTACCCTGGCCGGTATGGAGATCCTGCGCCACGCCGTCGTCCTCGTCCACCTCGTCGGCTTCGCGATCCTCTTCGGCGCCTGGGTCGTGGAGGCCGTCGGGCGTCGCGTGCGCGTCACGCCGCTGATGAACTACGCGCTGGTGATCTCGCTCGTGTCGGGTCTCGCCCTCGCGGCGCCGTGGGGCCTCGACCACGACCTGAACTACACCAAGATCGGCGTGAAGCTCGTCGTGCTCCTCGCGATCGGCGCACTCCTGGGCATCGGCTCGGCGCGACAGAAGCGCGGCGCCGACCTGGCGCCCGCGGTGTTCTGGCTGGTCGGCCTCCTGACCCTCCTCAACGCCGCACTCGCGGTGCTCTGGCGCTGACGCGCCGGTCTTCCCAGCGCGCGCATAGACTGAACGGTCGGCGGTCCCCACTCGGGACCGCTCCCGGGTGCTGTTCGGCGATCCCGGATGCCAACACCCCCGGCATCCGTTCCGCCCCACCCCGCGATCACACGATGGACGCAACCGATCGCTCTCTCGTCAGGCAGTCATGACCTCCTCATCCCCCACCGCCCCCTCGGCGTCCGCCCCGGCCAATCCGCGCTCGCGCGTCATCACCGCGAGCCTCATCGGCACGACGATCGAGTTCTACGACTTCTACGCGTACGCCACCGCGGCGGTGCTCGTCTTCCCGATCCTCTTCTTCCCGACCGGCAACGAGACCACCTCGCTGCTGCTGTCGTTCAGCGTCTTCGGCGCTGCCATGGTCGCGCGTCCCCTCGGCGCGATCGTCTTCGGTCACTTCGGCGACCGGTTCGGCCGCAAGGCCACGCTCGTGGCATCCCTTCTCACGATGGGGGTCGCGACCTTCCTCATCGGCCTGCTCCCCACCTTCAACGAGATCGGCGTGTGGGCGGCGATCCTCCTGCTCGTCATGCGTCTCGCGCAGGGCTTCGCGCTCGGCGGCGAATGGTCGGGCGCGGCGCTCGTGGCCACCGAGAACGCCCCGAAGGGCAAGCGCGCGCTGTTCGGCACGTTCCCCCAGCTCGGTGCCCCCATCGGCTTCATCATCGCCAACGGCGTGTTCCTCATCATCAACTTCGCCCTGCCGCACCCCGACGGCACCGCGCAGCGCTCGGCCGAGTTCCTCGCGTGGGGCTGGCGCGTGCCGTTCCTGTTCTCGGCCGTGATGGTGATCATCGGCCTCTGGGTGCGACTGAAGCTCGTCGAGAGCGAGTCGTTCGCGAAGGCCGAGAAGACCGGCGTCATCAAGAAGTTCCCGCTCGGCGAGGCCATCCGTCGCAACTGGAAGCAGCTGATCCTCGGCACGTTCATCATGCTGGCGACCTACGTGCTCTTCTATCTGATGACGAGCTTCACGCTCTCGTACGGCACCAAGCCTCCGCTGGCGGCCGCTCAGGCCGCAGCCGAGAAGGCCGGCACCCCCTTCGATGCGGCGGCCTACGTCCCCGGGCTCGGATACAGCTACACCGACTTCGTGATCATGCAGATCATCGGCGTGGTGTTCTTCGGCATCTTCACGATGCTGTCGGGTCCGGTCGCCGACCGACTCGGCCGCAAGCGCCTGCTGCTCGGCGTGACCGTCGCGATCATCGTGTTCGGCCTGACGTTCTCGTTCTTCCTCATGCCGAACGCCGATCCGGGCTTCACCCGCATCCTCGTCCAGGCCTTCCTGATCATCGGCTTCGTGCTGATGGGGACGACCTTCGGCCCGATGGGCGCCGTGCTGCCCGAGCTGTTCCCGACCAACGTCCGGTACACCGGATCCGCGATCTCGTACAACGTCTCCTCGATCCTCGGTGCGGCGCTCGCGCCGATCGTCGCGGTGGCGCTGTGGGCGGCCGGTGACGGCAACCCGTGGCTCGTCGGCCTGTACCTGTCGGCCATGGGCGTGCTCACCCTCATCGCCGTCGTGCTCTCTCCCGAGACGAAGGACGTCGACTACGACGAGAACATCGCCGCCGGCTCGATCGCGCCGTAACGCGTCATACACGGAACACCGGATGCCACGGGGCCTGCGCCTCGTGGCATCCGGCGTTCCAGGAGTCAACCGGGGTTGACGATGCGCGAAACGTCAACCATGATTGACGCCATGAGCGAGACGATCCGCACCGCCCTCGGCGGCCTCGGCGACGATGAACCCCTGGCCGAGCTCCGGCAGCTCGGGGCCCTCCGTCAGGAGATCGCGCGGCTCGAGGAGGTCCAGGTCCGCCGGGCGCGGCTGCGGGGCTCGTCGTGGCTCGCGATCGCGAGCGCACTGGGGGTCTCCAAGCAGGCGGCGCACAAGAAGTACGGACGGGTCTGACGACGGACCCCTCGCGGTCTCCCGAGGCGCGTGACGCCCGAGCGCGGGGAGTTTGGTCCACCGCCGAGCCAGCCGCGCGGCGGCGTCGGCGGCGAGGGGTACGGTCGAATCTGATGCCAGAGAACGAGGTCCGCATGTCTTCTCCCGCTCCCGCGCGTGGTCGGCGCGGTCGTCGCACCCCCGAGGGTCCGCGCGCGTCGTTCCGGCAGTTGCTGCCGTTCCTGCTCGAGCACAAGCGCACGCTGGTCGTCGTCGCGGTCCTCAGCGTCATCGGCGCGGGCGCGACGCTCGTGCAGCCCCTGCTCGTCGGCCAGGTCATCTCGCGCGTGCAGGCGTCCGTGCCCCTCGGCGCGCTCGTCTGGCTGCTGGTCGGCTTCGTCGTGCTGTCCTCGCTCATCTCGGGCTACCAGCACTACCTCCTGCAGCGCACCGGCACCGCGGTGGTGTACTCGAGCCGACGGCGGCTGATCGCGCGCATCCTGCGACTGCCCATCAGCGAGTTCGACGCCCGCCGCACGGGCGACCTCGTCTCGCGCGTGGGCACCGACACCACCCTGCTGTACGCCGTGCTCACCCAGGGACTCGCGGACGCCGTGGGCAACGCCCTCATCCTCGTCGGCGCGGTGATCGCGATGGCGTTCATCGACCCCCTGCTGCTCGGATTGATCGTCGTGGTGATCGGAGCGTCGCTCGCGACCGTCGTCGTGCTCAGCACGCGGATCCGTGCGGCCTCCGCCGCCCAGCAGGAGAAGGTCGGCGAGCTCTCCTCGGGGGTCGAGCGCGCCGTCGGGTCCATCCGCACGATCCGCGCCGCCGGGGCCACCGATCGCGAGACCGCCACCGTCACCGAGACCGCGACGGAGGCGTACGCCGCCGGCATCCGCATCGCGAAGGTGTCGGCGCTCATCGTGCCCGTGGCGGGGATCGCCCTGCAGGTCTCGCTGCTCGTGGTGCTCGGCGTCGGCGGCTTCCGCGTGGCATCCGGGGCGATCGACGTCGCCGCCCTCGTGACCTTCGTGATCTTCCTGTTCCTCCTCGTGCAGCCGCTCGCCACCGCGATCGGCGCGATCACCTCGGTGAACCAGGCGCTCGGCGCCCTCGGTCGCATCCAGGAGGTGCTCGACCTGCCCCTCGAGAGCGACGGCGACCAGCCGCGCACGACGACGCCGGTCCCGGATGCCGCCGCCCTGGAGTTCCGCGACGTGCGGTTCCGCTACCCCGACCACGTCGTGAAGGCCCGCGAGGCCGCGGCCCGGGAAGCGCGATCCGTCCTCGCGGATGTGCACCTGGAGTCCGCCGATGTTCCCGCCGAGACCGACCGCGAGGTGCTGCGCGGGGTGTCGTTCGCCGTGCCGCGCGGGTCGCGCGTCGCGCTCGTGGGCCCGTCCGGGGCCGGCAAGAGCACGATCCTCTCCCTCATCGAGCGCTTCTACGACCCGACGGAGGGCGCGATCCTCCTCGACGGCGTCGACGCCCGCGATCTTTCTCGCGAGGAGCTGCGTGCCCGCTTCGGGTACGTCGAGCAGGACGCGCCGACCCTGGCCGGCACGATCGCCGACAATCTGCGTCTCGCCTCGCCCGCGGCATCCGACGCCGACTGCGAACGCGTGCTGCGCGAGGTCAACCTCGGCGACGTGCTGGAGCGGAGCCCCCTCGGCGTCGACGCCCCCGTGGGCGAGGACGGGGTGATGCTCTCGGGCGGCGAGCGTCAGCGCCTCGCGATCGCGCGCGCGCTGCTGGCGGCGCCTCCCGTGCTGCTGCTGGACGAGTCGACGTCGTCGCTCGACGGGGTGAACGAACAGCGCATGCGCGAGGCGATCGACGCCGTCGCGACCGATCGCACGCTGCTGGTCATCGCGCACCGCCTCTCGACCGTGGTCGACAGCGATCTCATCGTGGTGCTCGAGAACGGCCGCGTGGTCGGGCAGGGCACGCACAGCGAGCTCGTGGCATCCACTCCCCTGTATCGGGATCTCGCGAAGCACCAGCTGCTGGTGTGACCCGCCCGGGACGACCCGTCAGATCGTGTGCCGCGCGATAGACGCCCGACCTCCTGCGGCGGGCATACCGATGCCCCTCCTGCGCGCCAAGAACCGGAGGGGCATCGGGGTAGGGGACGCGCCGCGCCCGCGGAGGCGGGACGGGGCGAGCGGACTCAGGCGCGCTGCAGGCGGTAGCGCAGGGCGGCGAGTTCGGCGCGGAGGGCCGCGGGCAGGTGCGAGCCGAAGGTGTCGAAGAACTCCTCCGTGAGATCGGCCTCGGCGAGCCACGAGTCGCGGTCGATCGCGAACAGCTCCTCGAGGTCGGCGGCGGGGAGGTCGAGACCCGAGAGGTCGAGGTCCTCCACGCGGGGCAGACGGCCGATCGGGCTGTCGACCGCGTCGACCTGTCCGTCGACGCGGCGGATGATCCAGTCGATCACGCGGGCGTTGTCGCCGAAGCCGGGCCAGAGGAACCGGCCGTCGTCGCCCTTGCGGAACCAGTTGACCTGGAAGATGCGCGGGGCGCGGTCGAAGCGGAGCTTCTGGCCCACCTTCAGCCAGTGCCCGAAGTAGTCGCCCATGTTGTACCCGCAGAAGGGGAGCATCGCGAAGGGATCGCGACGGAGCTCGCCGACCGTGCCCTCCTGGGCCGCGGTCTTCTCGGACGACACCGTCGAGCCGAGGAAGACGCCGTGCGACCAGTCCGTGGCCTCGACGACGAGCGGGACGTTCGTCGCGCGACGACCGCCGAACAGGATGACGTCGAGGGGGACGCCCTCGGGTGCCTCCCAGTCCTGGGCGATCTGCGGGCACTGGGCGGCACCGACCGTGAAGCGCGAGTTGGGGTGCGCGGCCGGGCGGCCCGACGCGGGCGTCCAAGGGTTGCCCTCCCAGTCGATGAGGTGCGGGGGCGCCTCGTCGGTCAGGCCTTCCCACCACACGTCGCCGTCGGGGCGGAGGGCGACGTTGGTGAAGATGGTGTTGCCCCAGAGCGTCTCGATCGCGGTGACGTTGGTGGACTCGCCGGTACCCGGTGCGACGCCGAAGAAACCGGCCTCCGGGTTGATGGCCCACATGCGTCCGTCTTCCCCGGGGCGGATCCAGGTGATGTCGTCGCCGAGCGTCTCGACGCGCCAGCCGGGGATCGTCGGGCGGAGCATCGCGAGGTTCGTCTTGCCGCACGCCGAGGGGAAGGCTGCGGCCACGTGGTACGCCTTGCCCTTCGGGTCGATCACGCGGATGAGCAGCATGTGCTCGGCGAGCCAGCCCTCGTCCCGACCGAGGACCGAGGCGATGCGCAGCGCGAAGCACTTCTTCGCCAGGATCGCGTTGCCGCCGTAGCCCGAGCCGTACGACCAGACTTCGAGCGTGTCGGGGAAGTGGACGATGTACTTCTCGTCGTTGCAGGGCCACGCGACGTCGGCCTCGCCCGGGGCGAGCGGGGCGCCGACCGAGTGCACGGTCTTGACCCAGGGGGCGCCCGCGGCGATCTGCTCGGTGACGGCGGCGCCGACGCGGGTCATCACGCCGATGGATGCCACGGCGTACGCGCTGTCGGTGATCTGCACGCCGATGTGGCTCAGGGGTCCGCCGATGGCGCCCATCGAAAAGGGGACGACGTACATCGTGCGTCCGCGCATCGAACCCTCGAAGACGCCGTTCAGGGTCTCGCGGATCTCGGCCGGGGCGATCCAGTTGTTCGTGGGACCGGCATCCTCTTCGCTCTCGGACGCGATGTAGGTGCGCGACTCGAGGCGGGCGACGTCGCCGGGGTGCGAGCGGGCGAGGTACGAGCCGGGGCGCCACTCGGGGTTGAGCTTGATGAGCTTGCCCTCGTCCACCATCTCGCGCATCAGCGCGTCGTTCTCGGCGGCCGAGCCGTCGACCCAGTGGATGCGGTCGGGCTGCGTGAGGGCCGCCACCTGGTCGACCCAGGCGAGGAGGCCCGGCATGCCGGGACCGTCGACGTCGGGACGCGTGCCGTAGCCGGGGCGGGCGACAGCGGGGGTCGCGGCGGCGCGGCCGGCGGGGCCGGCGGGGCGGGCGAAGATGTCGGCGAGGGCCATGTCGTCTCCTTTGTCGAGCGGAATTCTGTGGTCTTCCCCCACTCTGACGCGGCCATAGATGATCTTTCAGCAGAATCTGCTCATAAGAATCGAGGATCTTTCGATATGGTCAAGGAATGGCCTCGTCGCTCGAACTGACCACGCTCGGACACCGCATCCGCCACCACCGCCTCGCCCGCGGGCTCACCCTGGACGAGCTCGGCGCGCTCGTGGGGGTCGCGGGCAGCCAGCTCAGCCTGATCGAGAACGGAAAGCGCGAGCCCAAGCTCTCCCTCCTGCAGGAGATCGCGCGCGCGACCGAGACCGAGGTCACCGAGCTTCTCTCCACCGAACCGCCGAACCGCCGGGCGGCGCTGGAGATCGAGCTCGAGCGGGCGCAGTCGAGCCCGTTCTTCCAGCAGCTCGGCATCCCGCCCGTGAAGGTGACCAAGGGCACGAGCGACGAGACGATCGAGGCGGTCCTGGGCCTGCACCGCGAGCTCCAGCGCCGCGAGCGCGAGACGATCGCGAGCCCCGAAGAGGCGCGGCGGGCGAACACCGAGATGCGCCTGCGCATGCGCGCGGTCGACAATCACCTGCCCGACATCGAGAAGCTCGCGGAGAAGCAGCTCAAGGCCGCCGGCCACGGCACGGGGGCTCTGACCCACCGCACCGTCAGCATCATGGCCGAGCAGTTGGGCTTCGAGCTGATCTACGTCAGCGACCTGCCCCACTCGGCCCGGTCGGTCACCGACCTCGAGAACGGCCGGATCTACCTTCCGCCCGCCTCCATCCCGGGCGGCCACGGCCTGCGCTCGATGGCGCTGCAGGCGATGGCCCATCGCTTGCTCGGGCATCGCCCGCCCACCGACTACGCCGACTTCCTCCAGCAGCGCCTCGAGATCAACTACTACGCCGCCTGCTGCCTCATGCCCGAGACGAGCTCGGTCGCCTTCCTCACGCAGGCGAAGAAGGACCGCAACCTCGCCGTCGAAGACTTCCGCGACGCCTTCGGCGTCACCCACGAGGCCGCCGCGATGCGGATGACGAACCTCATGACGGCGCATCTCGGCATCCGGCTGCACTTCCTCCGCGTCGACGGCGACGGAGCGATCTCGCGCGTGTACGAGAACGACGGACTGCCGCTCCCGACCGACGTGACGGGATCGGTGGAGGGACAGATCGTGTGCAAGAAGTTCTCGGCACGGTCGGCGTTCGCCGAGCACAACCGCACCACCGAGCACTACCAGTACACCGACACCCCCGCGGGCACCTTCTGGTGCTCGACGCAGACGGGAACCACCTCGGACGGTGACTTCTCGATCACCGTGGGAGTGCCGTTCGACGACGCCCGCTGGTTCCGCGGCCGCGAGACCTCGACGCGCGGCGTCTCGCGCTGCCCCGACGAGTCCTGCTGCCGTCGCCCGGAGTCGGATGCCGCGCAACGCTGGCAGGGCAAGGCCTGGCCGAGCGCGCGCGTGCACCGGCACATGTTCTCGCCGCTGCCCCGCGGCATGTTCCCCGGCGTCGACGACGCGGAGGTGTTCGCGTTCCTGGACCGACACGCGAACGGCTGAGGCCGCGGCCGTCCGCCGCTCGGCTCCGCGGTCGTGCGACCCGAACTCCTGAGAAACGGGGTTCGACCGTGCCGGCGGCGCCCGTTCCGCCGCGACGGGCGCAGCACGTCAGGAGTTCCGCACGCGCAACGGGGATGTGCGCGGATGCCGCGGCCCGGCGCCCCGCGACCGGCTACGCGGCACGAACGACGGAGGCCACCACCCCGGGCCCTCTCGGGGCGCCGGGGTCGTGGCATCCGGTGTCTTGTCCTGCGCGATCAGGCGTAGGGGTTGGCCGTCAGCGTGTACTTCGTCTGCAGGTACTCGTGGATGCCCTCGTCGCCGCCCTCGCGGCCGAGGCCCGACTGCTTCCAGCCGCCGAAGGGGGCGGCGGCGTTGGAGACGACGCCGACGTTGAGGCCCATCATGCCGGTCTCGAGCTTGTCGATCATGCGCTGACCGCGCGCGAGCGACTCGGTGAAGACGTAGGAGACCAGGCCGTACTCGGTGTCGTTGGCGATGCGCACGGCGTCGTCTTCGTCGTCGAAGGGGACGATCGCGAGCACGGGTCCGAAGATCTCCTCGCGCAGGATGTCGCTGCCCGGCTGCACGTCGGACACGACGGTCGGCTCGAAGAACGTGCCGGGACCCTCGACGGCCGAACCGCCGGTGGTGACGGTCGCGCCCCGCTCGACGGCGTCGCCCACAAGCGTCTGGGCCTTGTCGACCGCACGGTCGTCGATCAGCGGGCCGATCTGCACGCCTTCCTCGGTGCCGCGGCCGATCTTCATGCCCTGCACGCGCTCGGTGACGCGTCGGGTGAACTCTTCGACGACGCTGCGCTGCACGATGAAGCGGTTGGCGGCGGTGCAGGCCTGGCCGATGTTGCGGAATTTCGCGAGCATCGCGCCCTCGACGGCCTTGTCCATGTCGGCGTCGTCGAACACGACGAAGGGGGCGTTGCCGCCGAGCTCCATCGAGGTGCGGAGCACGCCGGGTGCGGCCTGCTGCAGCAGCTTCACGCCGACCGGCGTCGACCCCGTGAACGAGAGCTTGCGCAGGCGCGGGTCGGAGATGATGCGCTCCGAGACGGGGCCGGTGTTCGTGGTGGTCACGACGTTGACGACACCGGCGGGGACACCGGCGTCCTGCAGGATCTGCGCGAAGAACAGCGTCGTCAGCGGCGTGAGGGTCGCGGGCTTGATGACGACCGTGCAGCCGGCGGCGAGCGCGGGCGCGATCTTGCGCGTGGCCATCGCGAGGGGGAAGTTCCACGGGGTGATGAGGTAGCACGGGCCCACGGGGTGCTGGGTGACGATCATGCGCCCGGTGCCCTCGGGGTTCGCGCCGTAACGGCCCTGGGTGTGCGCGGTGACCTCGCTGAACCAGCGGAGGAACTCCCCGCCGTAGCCGACCTCGCCGCGTGCCTCGGCGAGCGGCTTGCCCATCTCGAGCGTCATGAGGAGCGCGATGTCCTCCTTGCGCTCCTGCAGCAGGTCGAAGGCGCGGCGGAGGATCTCGGCACGCTCACGAGCCGGGGTCGCCGCCCACGACGGGAACGCCTCGGCGGCGGCATCCATCGCCGCGACGCCGTCGTCGACGGTCGCGTCGGCGATCTCGTGGATGACCTCGCCCGTCGCGGGGTCGTTGACGGCGACGGTCTTGCCGCCGGTCGCCGCGCGCCACTCCCCGTTGATCAGCAGGCCGGTGGGTACGGATGCCAGCAGCTCGCTCTCGCGCGAATCGGTCATGGGTCCTCCTGGATCGGGGCGGGGTGTCCCGCCCATTCTCGTCAGCGCACGGGGGTGCGCCGATATACGTCGTGGACAATTCGGATGCCGCGATCGCCGCAGCGGAGACGCGTGGGGAGCGAGCCGGTGGAGGCCGCGACACGGCGGCCGCACCTCGCCCGAGCGTCTTCTCCCGGGTCGCTCCGCGCACCATGCGGGAGTAAACGCCCTGCACCGGAGGAAACGCCATGCCACGGCGTTTCCCCCTCGGCGGAGCGTTTACAGGGTCAACTCACCGCCGCCGGCACGGCCATCGCCCCGGCGAGGAAGCGGTCGAGCCCCGCGGGGTCGGTCAGCGGCAGCACGTGGGCGACGTACTGGTCGGGGCGCACCACGACCACGGCCCCCTCGGCGGCGATCCCGCGCTCGGCGAAGATGTCGCTGCTCGTCCAGGCCGACGGCGCGGCCGCGAAGACCTTCTCGAGGTCGGTCAGGCCGAGCGGGCCGGAGCGCGGACGGAACAGCGACGGCACGTCGACCACGTTCTCCCAGCGGCCCGGGAACACCGCCTTCACGTCGAACACCGCGTCGAGGTCGGCTCCCGCGGGGGTGAATCGCTCCACGATCTCTCGCGACTCCGACGCCCAGGCACGCAGCGCCGAGCCGTCGGCATCCGCGAACGCATAGATCCGCCAGCGGCCGTCGGCTCGCGCGTGATGCCCGAGGTGCACCGCGTTTCCGTCGCACACCCGCACGACCTCGACACTCTGGAAACGCTTGCCGACAGGGAATCCGGATGCCAGGTCCTGAGCGGGCGCATCGGCGGTGATCGACGAGGGGGCATAGTGCGTGCCGAAGCCGGAGGGGAACTCCGCGGTGGCGAGGTAGTAGGTCGCGAGCTCGTCGGGATCGGTGATCTCACCGGGCTTGCGCGCCATGAGCGACGACCACTCGCGGTCGAAGTCGATGAGCTGCTGGGCGACCGGGCGCCGCTCGGCGTCGTAGGTGCGCAGGAGCTCTGCGGGCGCGAGGCCGGTGAGCACGTGGCCGAGCTTCCAGCCGAGGTTGAAGCCGTCCTGCATCGAGACGTTCATGCCCTGCCCGGCCTTCGCGCTGTGGGTGTGGCACGCGTCGCCGGTGAGGAAGACGCGGGGGTCGTCGAGATCGTCGACGAACTGGTCGGTCACCCGGTGCCCCACCTCGTAGACGCTGTGCCAGGCCACCTGCTTCACGTCGAGCGAGTAGGGGTGCAGGATCTCGTTCGCCCGGCGGATGATCTCCTCGATCGGGGTCTGGCGCACGCGCCGGTCGTCGTCGGCGGCGACCTCGCCGAGATCGATGTACATGCGGCTGAGGTACCCGCCCTCGCGCGGGATGTGCAGGATGTTGCCGGCCTCGGCGTTGATCGCGCACTTGATGCGCCAGTCGGGGAAATCGGTCTCCACCAGCACGTCCATCACGCCCCAGGCGTGGCGGGCGGCGGCTCCGACGTGCGTGCGTCCGATGGCCTGGCGCACGCCGCTGCGGGCACCGTCGCATCCGGCGACGTACTTCGCGCGGATGGTGCGCTCCCCCTCGGCGGTGCGCACGCGCACCTCGACGTCGACGTCGCGCACCGTGAGGCCCAGGAACTCCACGCCGTAGTCGGGAGTGAGGCGCGCGGGCCCGGACGCAGCCGCCTCGGCGAAGTAGTCGAGCACGCGTGCCTGGTTCACGATGAGGTGCGGGAACTCGCTGATCTTGAGTCCGTAGTCCTCGGTGCGGGTGGTGCGCACGATCCGGTCGGGGCTCTCGGGGTCGGGGGCCCAGAAGTTCATCCACCCGATGTTGTAGGCCTCGGCGGTGATCCGGTCGGCGAAGCCGAAGGCCTGGAACGTCTCGACACTGCGGGGCTGGATGCCATCGGCCTGGCCGAGGGCGAGACGCCCCTCGCGCTTCTCGATGAGGCGCGTCGTGAGCTGGGGGAACTGCGACATCTGCGCCGCGAGCAGCATGCCGGCCGGCCCCGAGCCGACGATGAGTACGTCGACCTCGTCGGGGAGCTCGTCCGGGCGGTCGACCCCCGTGCCGGCGGCGTTCTGCACGCGCGGGTCACCGGAGACGTAACCGTGGTGGTGGAACTGCATCGTTTCTCCTGACGTCGTCGTCGGGCTTGCGCGTGACGTGCGCTCGTTCTATATTCGAACGCGGCGTTCTTCTATCGAACGAGAGGTTAGCTCTCCTATGCCCGCACAGCAAGATGCGCCGCCCGCTTCGCAGACACTGAGTCGTGGTATCCGGTTGCTCGAAGAGCTCGCCGACGCGCGCACCCCCCTCTCGATCGACGATCTCGCCGCTCGGGTCGAGCTGCACCGCTCGGTCGCGTACCGACTGCTGCGTACCCTCGAGGATCACGGGCTGGTGACGAGGGATGCCGCGGGCGCGGTGCGCCTGGGAACGGGTCTCGCGGCACTGGCGGCGGGTGTCGCCGCCGATCTTCAGGCCGAGGCGCTCCCCGAGCTGACCGCCGCGGCGAACGACCTGGGCATGACGTGCTTCCTCGTGGTGCTCGACCACGAGGAATGCGTGACGCTCACCAGCGTCGAGCCGCGACACGCGGTCACGACCGTGGCGCAGCGCCCCGGCGCCCGACACGCCGTCACCCGTGGCGCGCCCGGACGCGCGATCCTCGCGCAGCTCCCCCCGCGCCGCTGGCCCGAGGCCGTCGATGCACGGCTCGCCGCCGAGGTGGCCGAGGTCGCCGACCGCGGCTGGGCGACGAGTCACGACGAGGTCGTGCCCTCCCTGCGGGCCGTGGCCGTGCCGCTCGCCGTGCAGGGCCGCGAGCCCGCTGCCGTGGCGGCGGTGCATGTGGCGACCGATCTCGACGACGCCGCGATCGCCGCGCGCCTGTCGGCGGCGGCCGAGACGATCCGCTCGGGGCTCTAGCCCGGCCCTTCCGCGCCCCCGCGGCAGCATCCGGAGGCGACCTGCGCCGCGTGCACGCCGCCGCACGGCGCGAGCATCCGGCGCACGTCAGCGACGCGGGCGGCGGGCGCGGCTCAGGTCGCGAGGCCCGTCCCGCACGAGGAGCAGAAGCGCGCGCCGGACGGGTTCTCGGAGCCGCAACCCGTGCAGGTGGAGACGACGACGAGCGGCGATCCGCACTCCCCGCAGAACTTCCCCCCGTGCGACTGCGCGCCGCACGCGCCGCAGCGCGGTCGGGCCGGCGTCTTCAGATCGACGCCGCCGACCAGGTCGACGGTCTCGAGCCGCTCCTGCACCTGCCGGCGCCGCGCCTCGGCCTGCAACTGGGCGAGTTCCTCGACCGCGATGGGCGAGCAGCGCACGCACTGTCCGACCCCGTCGTTCCAGCACACGTCGTCGCACACCCAGTCGCTGCACGCGCGGCACTGGTGGAACTTCGGGGCGATCTCGGCCGTCGCGGCACGCAGCGCCTGATCCTTGGCCGGGGAGTTCGTGCCGCGGTCGAGGAGCCGATCGGCCATCGAGGTGAACTGCGACACCTGCCCGCCGAAGAGGTTGCCGATGCCCCGTGCGAGACGCTGCCCGGCGGCGCGCGGGTCGGACCGGAAGGCCGACCGGTAGCCGTTGCCGCAGCGTTCGCAGCGGAACTCGAACTGGTAGCCGTCGGCGTTCGACAGATCGCTGAAGTTGTCGGTGAACGGGACGAGATCGCTCATGTCACTCCTGATCGGGGGCGGGGACGCTCAGGGCGCCGGGTGAGGGGGAAAGCCGCGGCCGCTCGCCGAACACGAGGTCGATGAGCGGCGCGAAGTCGTAGTCGCGGGAGTACCGCGGGGCTTCCATGAGGAGGAGGTTGTTGATGAGCATGCCGCGCCCCATGAAGGCCCACAGCTCGACGTCGCTCGCCCCGGCGTCGCGCAGCGTCCGGTAGACGTCGTCGAACTGCCGCCGGGATTCCGCCCCGATCGCCGGCTCGGCGGTCGCCGCCGAGAAGGCGTGCGCCCACACCAGCAGGGCAGCGGGGTTCGACAGGACGAGCTCGCGATAGGCCGCGCCGAGACGGTCGCCGTCGAAGCCCCCGCTCATCGCCGCGCGGAAGACCTCGACGATCTCGGCGGCGGCGAAGGCGTGCGTCCGGACGAACAGCTCGAGCTTCGATCCGAACGTGCGGATCACGTACGGCTGGGAGACCCCCATCTCCGCGGCCACCTGCGCCGTCGACGTCCCGAAGTATCCGCGCGCGGCGAACGCGCGCACGGAGCCGGCGAGCAGTTCGGCATCACGCGCGGGACGGCGTCGAGGGGTCGGCATCCGCGGTCCTTCTCCGGAGGGGGTTATCGCTCGATAATACTGGGGTCCGCGCGCGCAGTCACCCGGTGTGCGCGGTCAGACAATCCGTGGACTCCGCCGGGACAGGAGAGTGGATGCCGGAGGCCCCACCATGCACGATCACGCACACGCCGTCCCCGACCAGGCGATGGACAACCCCGCCCTCGAACGTGCGGATGATGCCGGTCCCGCCGTCCACCCGCTGGACCCTCTCACCGCCGCGGAGATCGAGCGCACGCGCGACATCCTCGTCGCCGCGGGCCTGCTGGGCGAGACCGTGCGGGTGCCCATGCTGCTGCCCGCCGAGCCCGACAAGAAGGCGGTGGCTTCGTGGCATCCGGGAGATCCGATCGACCGCCGCGCCGACGTCACCCTGCTCGACACCGCGACCGGCGAGGTGACCGAGGCGATCGTCGCGATCACCGCGGGCGAGGTGGTGCACAGCCGCCGCCACGCCGCCGACACCGCGCCGTACGGGCAACCGCAGTACCTGTTCGAGGAGTACGAGCGGGCCGCCGAGCTGGTGAAGGCCTCGCCCGAGTGGCGCGCCGCGATGGAGCGCCGCGGCCTCGCCGATCGGATCGAGCTCGCCTTCTGCACGCCCCTGGCGCCCGGCTTCGTCGGGCGCGAGAACGAGGTCGGGCGCCGCGTCATCCGCTCGTTGACGTTCCTGCGCGACAGCGAGGACGACATCGCCTGGGCCCACCCCGTCGAGGGCCTCATCGTGCACATCGACCTCACCGCGAACCGGGTGATCGGCATCGAGGACGAGGGCGACGTGCCCGTCCCGGCGGGCAGCGGACGGTACGACCCCGCGGTCACCGGCCCCGCCCGCACGACGCTGAAGCCGATCGAGATCACCCAGCCCGAGGGACCGAGCTTCCACGTCGAGGGCTCGCACGTGCAGTGGGAGAACTGGACGCTGCGCGTCGACTTCAACGCCCGCGAGGGGCTCGTCCTGCACGACGTGCGTTTCGACGACCGGCCGGTGCTCTCGCGCGCGAGCATCCCCGAGATGGTGGTGCCCTACGGCGACACGAGCAACACGAGGTTCTGGATCAGCTACTTCGACGCGGGCGAGTACCTGCTCGGCAAGAACGCGAACCACCTGGAACTCGGATGCGACTGCCTCGGCGTCATCCACTACTTCGACGGGCACGTCGCCGACGACCACGGGCACGCGATGCGCATCCCGAACGCGGTGTGCATGCACGAGGAGGACTACGGCGTGCTCTGGAAGCACACCGAGCCCGGTGCCGTCGGGTCGCACGTTCGGCGCTCGCGGCGCCTGGTCGTGTCGTACTTCGCCACGATCGGCAACTACGACTACGGCTTCTTCTGGTACTTCTACCTCGACGGGTCGATCCAGGTCGAGGCCAAGGCCACGGGCATCGTGTTCGTCGGCGGGGGCGAGCCCGGTTCCCCCAACCGCCACGCCCCGGAGATCGCACCCGGCGTCTTCGCGCCCGTGCACCAGCACCTCTTCTCGGCGCGGCTCGACATGGCGATCGACGGCGACGAGAACCGCCTTTTCGAGGTGGATGCCGTGCGCATCCCGATGGGCGACGACAACCCGTTCGGCAACGCCTTCACCTGGTCGCACACGCCGCTGCGCACCGAGCAGGAGGCGCAGCGCGAGGCCGACACCTCGGTCGCCCGCGTGTGGGAGGTGCAGTCGACCACCCGCACGAACCACGTCGGCAAGCCCACCGCGTACCACCTCATCCCCGAGCCCACGGCCCTGCTGATGGCGGATCCGGCCTCGACGGTCGCCGCGCGCGCGGCCTTCGCGACGAAGCACCTGTGGGGCACCGCGTACGACTCCGACGAGCGCTGGCCCGCCGGCCGCTACCCCAACGCGCACGCGGGCGGCGCGGGGCTTCCGGCCTACACCGCCGACGACCGCTCGATCGACGGCGCCGACCTCGTGCTCTGGCACACGTTCGGCCTCACGCACGTTCCCCGGCCCGAGGACTGGCCGATCATGCCGGTCGATTACGCCGGGTTCTGGCTCAAGCCGTACGGCTTCCTCGACCGCAACCCCGCGCTGGATCTGCCCGAGTCGTCGCAGGCCCACGCCGAGGGTGGCGAGGGGTGCTGCGGCGGCGGTGACGCCTGCCACTGCGGGCACTGAGCGTCGCGCGCGGTCGCGCCGCGGCATCCGGATCCCCTTCCCGGATTCCGGATGCCACGGACGGGGCCCGAATCGCTGCGCGCGTGTCGCGGCCCGGTAAGGTCGGACGGTCGAGCGAGAGGACGGACGAGCGTGCCCCGACGCGTGGACCACGAAGCCCGCCGCCGCGAGATCGTGCTGGCCACGTGGCGCCTGATCGCCGAGCGTGGGATCGAGGCCACGACCATGCGGGAGCTCGCCCGCGAGCTCGGGCTGGCCAACGGCAGCGTCACGCACTACTTCCCCGACAAGAGCGCGATCATCACCGCGGCCTTCGCGCACGTCTTCGACGCCACGACCGCGCGGTTCGAGCAGGGCCGCGCGCGGACGGGGGACACCGGACTCGCGGCGTTGCGGGCATTCCTCCTCGAGGCCGCGCCGATCGACGAGGAGCGCGCCCTCGAGGCCCGCATCGTCATCGCGTTCCTCGAGTACGCCGCCGCCGACCCCGCTCTCGCCGAGATGTTCCGTGGACGGATGCGGCAGTGGCAGGAAGCGTTCGCGGCGATGGTCGCCGAGGCGCAGGAGCGCGGCGAGGTGCGCGACGGCCTCGACGTGCAGGCGGTGAGCGATGCCATCCTGCACGCGGTGAACGGGATGCAGGCCAACGGCGTCCTGCTCCCGGAGACGGCTCGCGAGGATCGCATGCTCGCGACCGTGGACGCGCTCGTCGACATGCTCCGCTGAACGGGGCTCTCGCGGCATCCGATACATCGGGGTAATATTCGGGAAACTTTGGTTCTACAAGCGTCGGATAAAAAGGACGCGGGAACCGATGTCGAGGGAAACGAGGAGGTCTCCCATGCCGATCGCTGCCATCCGCCAGCCGGGCGTCACCGCCATCCATGCCGCCGATCTGGCCGCGTTCCGCGCGGCGGTCGACGACAGTTTCGTCCCGCTGCACGTCACCGCCGCCGACCCCGACCGCTTCCGCGGCAGCATCCGGGCGGCCTCGGCCGACGGCATCCACGTCAGTACCGTCGCGGCGTCCGCGCACGTCGTCGAACGCACCCCCGACCTCATCGCGCGCGCCGACGGCCCCGCCGTGAAGATGAGCCTCATGCTCACCGGCACCGGACTGCTGATCCAGGACGGGCGCGAAGCGCTCCTGCGTCCCGGAGACTTCGCCGTCTACGACACCTCGCGTCCGTACTCGCTGTGCTTCAGCGGCGACTTCCGCACGATCGTGACGATGTTCGCACCGAGCGCCCTCCCCCTGCCCTCGTCGGCCCTCGCACAGCTCACCGCCGTGCGCGTGCCCGGCGACGGGGGACTCGGCGGCGTCGTCGCCCCCTTCCTCGCACAGCTCGGCACCCACCTCGATCAGGTCGCGAGCCCGTCCGGATCCCGGCTCGTGCACACCGCGCTCGACCTGCTCACGACGGTCTACGCGCACGAGCTGGGCAGCGACGTCGCCGCGAGCGATCCGCACGCGGCCCTCCGCCGCCGCGTCGAGGAGCACATCGACACCCACCTCGCCGCGCCCGACCTCGGCCCCGGATCGATCGCCGCCGCGCACTACATCTCGACGCGACACCTGCACACGCTCTTCCAGGGCCAGGGCACGACCGTGTCGGCGCTCATCCGCTCCCGCCGCCTCGAGCGCTGTCGCCGCGACCTGACCGATCCGCTGCTCGCCGATCAGTCGGTCTCGGCGATCGGCGCGCGCTGGGGATTCCCGGATGCCGCGCACTTCAGCCGGACGTTCAAGTCGGCGTTCGGCTTCTCACCGAGCGAGTGCCGCGCGGGCTCCTGACGCGGGCGTGCACCCCCTCCCCCCTATGTCCCACTTCTGACGGACGGTGTCCCACGAATGGTCAACGGGGAGGCCTCCGACCAGCAAGAAGTGGGACATGGTTCGGGTCGACGGCGCACGCGCTTCATGCATGTCGCCCTTCGCGCGGATCATGTCCCACAAATGACCGGTTGCGAAGTCGCCACGCAGCCGAAGGGGGACCGGGGACCGGGGCGGACCCGCCCTCACATCCCCGCGTGGTCGAACGCGATGGTGGGGACGTCGACGATGTGCGCTCCCCCGTCGGCGACGATCGTCGCGCCGGTGATGTACGACGAGTCCGATGACGCGAGGAAGCGCACGACTCCCGCGATCTCCCCCGGCTGCGCTGGGCGCGCGAGCGGCACGTCGCGGGTCACGGTCGCGTAGGCCGCGGCACGGCCCTCCAGCCCGGCCGCCGCGGCGAAGGCATCCATCTCCTCGTCAGCCATCGGCGTCGCCACCCAGCCCGGGCAGACCGCGTTGACCCGCACGCCGTGCCGGCCGTAGTCGCGCGCGAGCGAGCGGGTGAGCCCGATCAGCGCGTGCTTGCCCACGGTGTAGCCCGCGACGGAGGGGCCGGCGGCGAGTCCCGCGATCGACGACATCACCACGACGCGTCCCCGGGCGGCGATGAGCGCGGGCAGCGCGGCGCGGACGACCACGAACGCGGTGGTGACGTTGGCGCGCAGCGCCGCCTCCCACGCGTCGTCGTCGGTGTCGGCGACGGTGGCGAAGCCGTGGCCCCCGGCGTTGGCGACGACGATGTCGAGCCGGCCGTGCTGCTCGAGGATGCGAGCGACGAGGGCGACCGCGTCGGCCGCGTCTGCGGCATCCGCGGCGATCGCCGTTCCCCCGATCTCGGCCGCGACCCGCTCGAGGGGCTCCGCACGGCGACCCGTCACCACGACGTGCGCGCCCTCGCGGGCGAACCGCCGCGCGACGGCCTCGCCGATGCCCGTGCCGCCACCGGTCACGAGTGCCACCTGGCCGTGCAGGTCCTCGTTCATCGTTCCTCCTCTTTCGTTCACGCCGGAAACCCCGATCGCGCACTCACACCGAAATCCGACACCCAGGTCGCCGCCGACACCGGCCGCAGGCGCGGGGATGCCAACAGCACGATCTGATCGGCCACCTCGGCCGCCGTCTGCACCGGGTACTCCGCAGCGGCGAAGCCGCTCGGCATCCCGAGATCCCCGCGACTCATCGGGGTGTCGACGATCGAGGGGCATACGGCGTTGACGCGGATCCCCTCGGGGGCCAGCTCCACGGCCGCGGCACGTGCCAGCTGGAGCAGGGCGGCCTTCGAGGCGCCGTACGGCACCATGCCGGCAGTGGCGACCAGCGCCGAGTCACTCGCGACGATCACGACGGCGGGGGCGTCCGACCGGCGCAGCCACGGCAGCGCCGCGCGCAGGGCGAGGAAGGCGCCCGTGACGTTGACGGCGAAGACGCGCTCCCAGTCCGCGAGCAGGGTCTGCGCCAGAGGGGTGCCCACCGGGCCGGAGATCCCCGCGGCCAGCACCAGCACGTCGATTCCGCCGAGCTCCTGCGCGCACGCCTCGACCGCGGCCGCCACGGTGTCGGCATCCGTGAGATCCACGACGACGCCGGGATCCCCGATCTCCCGCACGCGCGGGTCGAGGTCGATCGCTGCGGTGCGCACCCCCTCGGCGGCGAGCGCCTGCACGGCGGCACGGCCGATTCCTCCGGCGGCGCCGGTGACGAGCGCTCTGCGCGCGGTGAGGTGAAGGTCCATGTCGCCCATCCTGAAGGCGACGGTGGCGCGCGGCATCCGTCCCTGCACGGACGCAACAGGCCCCCTCACCCGCGGTCAAGTCGACGGCGCGCGAGCGGAGCAAGATCGCTGCAGCGGGCGCCGATGCCCGTTCGGAACCCGAACCCGAAGGACTCGCCATGACCGACTCGACCACCGCCGGCTCCTCGACCGCCTTGCAGCGCGGTGCCCTGGGGGTCGCCGGCATCGTCTTCCTCGTGCTGGCCGCCGTGGCGCCCCTGACCGGCATCGTCGTGGTCGCGTCGCTCGCGATCGCGCTCGGCAACGGCGGCGGCACGCCCGCGTCGTTCCTGATCATCGCGGTGATCCTGCTGCTGTTCGCGGTCGGCTACGCGCAGATGTCGAAGCAGCTGGTGAACGCGGGCGGGTTCTACGCCTTCGTCGTGAAGGGCCTCGGACGCACGGGCGGACTCATCGCGGGGCTCATCGCCACCCTCGGCTACAACTTCTTCGTCGTCGGCACGATCGGCACGAGCGGCTTCTTCATGCAGTCGATCATCGCCGGGCTCACCGGCTTCGATCTGCACTGGTACGTGTGGGGCCTGCTGTCGATCATCGTCTGCTTCGTCCTGGCGCGAACGGGCGTCGACTTCTCCTCGAAAGTGCTCGGCGTCGCCCTGGTTCTCGAGGTCCTGATGCTCGTCGTGTTCGACATCTCCGTTCTCGTGCAGACGGGATACGACCTCGGCGCGTTCTCCCCCGAAGCCCTCTTCTCGGGCTCCCTGCCGATCGGCCTGCTGTTGGCGGCGACCGGCTTCCTCGGTTTCGAGGCGACCGCCCTGTTCGGCGAGGAGGCGCGGAACCCGCTCAAGACCATCCCCCGCGCGACCTACACCGCGATCATCGCGATCGGCGTGATCCTCGGCGTGACGACGTGGGCCGTGGTCAGCGCGACGGGGGTCGCTCAGGCGCAGGGCACGGCGCAGGAGCACCTCGCCACCGGCGACCTCATCTTCAGCCTCGCCGCGACCTACCTCGGCACCCAGCTCACCGTCGTGATGGAGATCCTGCTGCTCGTGAGCCTGTTCGCCGCGATGCTCGCCTTCCACAACTCCGCCACGCGCTACCTGTACGCCCTGGGCCGCGCCCGCGTGCTGCCGTTCGCTCTCGCCCGCACGCGCTCTTCGGGCGCCCCGCAGCTGGCCGGCATCGTGCAGGCCGCGTTCGCCGCCGTCGTCGCGGGGATCTTCGCCCTCGTGGGTCTCGACCCGATCCTGAACCTCGTCCCCGCGATGCTGGGCTTCGGGACGCTCGCCGTGATCGTGCTGCAGGCGCTCGCGGCCCTGTCGATCGTGGTCTTCTTCCGCCGCCGCGGCGACCGCCGCTGGTGGAGCACGCTGATCGCCCCGGGCATCGGCTTCCTCGCGCTGTCGGTCATCGTGGTGCTGGCCGTCGTGAACTTCGACGTCGTCGCCGGCTCCAACGAACCCGCGATCCGCCTGATGCCGCTGCTGCTGGTGGCGGCCGTGATCGGCGGCATCGGCTACGCCGCGTTCCTGCGTCGACGCAAGCCCGCCGTCTACGCCGGGCTGTCCGACGACCTCGAGGCCTTCAACGTGGTCTCGGCTGAGAAGGGCAAAGACCCCGTCCCCGGACTCTGATCCCGGATGCCGCACCCCGGCGCCCGCGTCTCCGCAGGCCGTAACCGGCCGGCGTCTCGCGCGGCGCGGGGCCGTGGCATCCGTCCCTCCCTCCCCCTCCCTCCAGAGAAAGAGATCGCATGACGACCGACACCCTGAACCTGTCCGACACCCGCACCTGGTTGCCGCTCGACGGGCTCGCGCCCGGTTTCGACGCGGCCAAGGCCGAGCTCACCGATGCCCTCGCGGGCCGCGCCTTCACCACCGTCGCCGAGGACGGCACGCGAACGGCGTACCGCTTCGAGACGGATGCCGTGGAGTGGGCGACGACGTCGGAGAGCGGACGCGACGCCGTCGAGGTCATCGAGGTCGACGAGGAGCTCTACTACGCGCAGTACACCCCCGCCGCGCACGCGGACCAAGCCGTGACCCTCATCCTCGACCTGCGCAGCGGGCACGCGCTGACCGTCCTCAGCATGCTGGGGACGGCCGCCCCCGGACGCACCGCGGTGCAGATGAGCTTCACCCCCGCCACCATCGCCGAGCTCGAGGTGAGCGGCGACGCCCCGGCACCCACCGACGAGCTGATCGGCCGTCGCGTGCTGTGGGTGTACTCCACCGTGCACGCGTACGAGCACGTCTACCTCTCGCCGCACTGGTACTCGTGGCACTGCCTGGCCGGCCCCGAGCAGGGCCTCGCCGACACCGACGAGAACACGGTGTGGCGCGTGCGCCCGGGCATCTACGTCTTCACGTGGCGCGAGAAGGTGATCCCGTGCGGCTCGGTGACCATCGCCGACCACCGCGACCAGAAGGCGCTGCGCGCCCACGGCGTGCTGTTCGGCACCGACGAGTCCGGCTCCGGCGCGACGCACTTCACGTTCGGCGCGCACGGGCGACTGCTCTCGAACACCGTGCACCCGGTCGAGTACGACCCGGCGCGTCCGCTGGAGCGCTGAGCGTTTCTCACCGAGAGCCGCGTCCCTTCGAGGGCGCGGCTCTTCGCGTGTGCCCGGGGTGCGACGGAATCGGACGACCGCGGCAGATGCGGATGCCGCGGAAGGATCCATCCGAATCCGATGCGCGCGTCCGAATCCAGGACGTGGCGCCCGCCCCGTCAGGGGCGCTGCCACGCGCACGACCCGCCGGCGCACGGAGGCGCGGAGACCACAACAGAATCGGAGGTTCGTCAGAGAACCGGATGCCGTCGCGGCAACCCTCCGATTCCGCGGCGCTCATCCGATTCTGTGGCAGGACCCGGAGCCGCAACCGGCCGCTCCGCACGAAAGCCGCGCCCCGAGGGAGCGCGGCTTCGCGAGCAGAAGGCCGGGTCAGGCCGCCAGCGCCACCAGCTTCCTCGCCCGGGCCGTCGCCAGCCGCACCCGGAGCACGTGCGTGAGGGCGCTCAGCCCGATCGCCGCGACGAGCGCGAGGCCGCTGGCCACCGCCTGCCAGAACGTCGTGACGCCCAGCAGCACGAGCGAGTTGTTCAGCGCGCCGTAGAACAGCACGCCCACCACGACGCCGAAGATCGTGCCCTCGCCTCCCGTCAGCGCGACACCGCCGAGCAGGACCGCCGTCAGCACGACGAGCTCGAACCCGGCGCCGAGCTGCCCGGCCGGGGCGCTGTTGAGGCGGGCCGCGACGATCGTGCCGGCGAAGCCCGACATCGCGCCCGACAGGACGAACAGCGAGAAGGGCAGCCGGCGCACCGGGACTCCGGAGAGGTACGCCGCCTGCCGGTTGACGCCGACGGCGTACACGTGACGCCCCGTGGGGGTCAGCGAGAGGAAGATCCCGGCCACGATCAGCAGCAGGGCCGCGATCCACACCGACAGCGGCACGCCCGCGACCGTCCCGACGCCGAGCAGGCCGAACTGGTCGCCGAAGTTGTTCCGCGGCGTGGGGCTGATGAGCTGCGCCACCCCGCGCACCGCGGTGAGCGTGCCGAGGGTGGTGATGAACGAGTTCAGTCCGAGCACCGTGACGATCACGGCGTTCACGAGGCCCACCACCGCCCCCGCGAGGATCGCGAGCACGATCGCGACCGCCGGCTGGCCCGCACCCTTGTCCATGACGAGGGATGCCACGACCCCGCCGAGCGCGAGACTCGAGCCCACCGAGAGGTCGATGTAGCCGGCGATGAGCAGCATCGCGACGGGGATGGCGACGATCGCGATCACCGCGCTGTCCTGCAGGATGCCGCGGATGTTCTGCCACCCGAAGAAGGAGTCGGTGGCGAGCTGGACGCCGATGACGAGGATGATCAGCACGACGAGCAGCGGCGTGCGCACGACCCCCTCGACGGCGGCGCGGAGGAAGCGGTTGTCGGTCACGGGCGGGTTCCTTCGGTGAGGGCGGTGGGAGCGGTGTGGACGGCCGAGAGCAGGCCGTCGGCCGTGGTCAGGGCGACATCGACCTCGTCGACGACGGCCCCTTTCGAGAAGATGAGGCAGCGGTGGGCGAGGTCGACGACCTCCTCGGGCTCGTTGGTGGCGACGATCACGCCGATGCCCTTCTCGGCGGCGAGGGTCTTGATGGCGTCGTAGATGTCCTTCCGCGCGCCGACATCGACGCCCTGGGTCGGGTCGTCGAGCAGGATCACCCGCGTGCGCGCGGCGTCGTTGACCCACCGTCCGAGAAGGATCTTCTGCTGGTTGCCGCCGCTGAACCGGCCCGCGGGCAGGTCGGCCGCGCGCGGACGCAGAGCGAGCCCGGAGGCCACCCGGTCGAAGACGCCGCGCTCCGCCGCGAGCGAGCGCAGACCCCACGATCCGAGTCGACGCATCGCCTCGATGACGGTGTTGTCCTGCGCGGGGAGGGCCGCGAACAGCCCCTCCCGCGCACGATCGGCCGGAACGAGGGCGATGCCCGCGCGCAGCCCCTGCGCGGGCGAGCGGGTGTCGCGCGGCACGCCGTCGATCGCGAGCGTGCCACCGGTGCGCGCGATGCGCCCGAACACCGTGCTGAGGAACCGCGTGCGTCCCGACCCGACCAGCCCGTAGCAGGCCACGATCTCGCCGGGCGCGACGGAGAGATCGATCGGTGCGAGCCCCGGCGCGGTGAGCCCGCGCACCTCGAGGACGGGCGTCTCCCCACGGCGCGGGGGCACGGGGCGGTCGTTCGTGGCGCCGTGACCGTCGCTGATGGCCGCGACGAGCGATTCACGGCTGATCCCGGCCCCCTCGGCCGACCAGACGGCGCGGCCGTTCCGCATGACCGTCGCGGCATCCGCCAGCGCGAGCACCTCGCCGAGGAGATGCGTGACGTAGAGGATAGCGATCCCCCGGCCGGCGAGGTCGCGCACGAGCTGGCCGAGCCGCGCGGCCTCGGCGCGCGAGAGCGCGGCGGTCGGCTCGTCGAAGACGATGAGGCGCGCGTCGCGACGCACGACCTTCGCGATCTCGACCAGCTGCCGCTGCCCGATCGGGAGCGTCGCGACCTTCACGTCGGGGTCGATGCCCGTGGCGCCGACCGCGTCCAGCGCCGCGCGCGCGAGACGGCGCTGTTCCCCGCGGCGGATGAGGCCGCCGGCCGTGAGCTCCTGGCCGATGAAGAGGTTCTCGGCGACCGTCATGTTCTCCAGCAGGCTCAGGTGCTGGTAGATGACCGCGACGCCCGCGGCGATGGATGTCCGCGGCGTGAGGGAGTCGTAGGCGGCGCCTTCGATCTCGATCACGCCGGCCGTCGGGGCGACTCCCCCGCCCAGGCACGCGATGAGCGTGGACTTGCCGGCGCCGTTGTGGCCGAGCAGCGCGTGGATGCACCCCCCGGGGATGTCGAGGGTGACGTCGTCGAGAGCGAGGGTGGCCCCGTACCGCTTCGTCAGACCGCGCACGGTGACAGACATGACTGATTCCGTTCTCGTCGAAGGAGGGGGTGGGGCGGGTGCGGCCCGCCCCACCGGGAGGTCAGCCGCCGAGCTCGGTGATGTAGCTCGACAGGTCGGGGTCGGAGACCGTGACCACCTTCACGGGGAGGTCGACACTGGCATCCGTCTTCCCCTCGCCGAGGGCGATGGGGATGTCGATGACGTTGTCGACGAGGTCCTTGAGCGAGAAGTACGTGGCGGCCCGGAAGAAGCTGCCGTCACGCATCTTCTGCAGCAGGAACAGGTTGGGGTCGAGGCCGCCGACGTAGGTCTTCGGGTCGTTCTCGGGTCGGCCCGAGGCGACGAGCGCCTGGTACGCGCCCTGCGCGGCATCGCCGACGGCCGAGACCACGACGTTCGCGTCCGGGTGCTGCGCGAGCAGGGTCGTGGTCACCGAGAGCCCGTCGTCGGGGGTCACGGCCTGCTGCTCGCCGACGATCTGCAGGTCGGGGCCGGTCTCCTTCAGTCCGTCGAGCAGACCCTGCGTGCGCTCTTGACCGATCTGCCGCTCGGTCTCGCTCAGCACGATGACCTCGGCGTCCGGTCCGACGTTCTTCAGCGCCCACTCCGCGGCATCCTTCCCCAGGTCGTAACCGGACTGGTAGAAGCTGAACTGCAGGGTGGCGTCCTGGTTGGTCATGTCGCCGCCGTACGTCACCCAGTACTTGCCCGCGCTGCGGTATTGCTGCGCGACCGATTCGAGGCTGGCCGGGTCGACGGGGAACGACACGACCGCGTCGACGTCGCTGGTGAGGTTCGAGGTGAGCTGGCTGACCTGCTTCTGCAGGTCCATCTCATCGTTGGTGAAGCTGACGTCGACGCCCTTCTCGGCCGCACGCGCCTGCACGATGTTCGTGATGGCGCCGTAGACGGGCAGGGCGGTGAAGGGGTAGTCGAACAGGATCTTCTTCACGGGGCCGCGCTCGGCCGAGGCGGTGGCGCCGTTTCCGGCGTCGTCGGCTGCCGTGGTGCTGCAGGCCGAGAGGGCGAGACCGGCGAGGGCGACCGTGGCGAGGGCGGTCAGGCGGAGGCTGCGCTTCATGATGCTCCTTGCGGTGAGGTGATGCGGGTGACGGGTGCTGTCGTGCGGGTGGGGCAGGGGGGAAGCTTTCGGGCGACGCGGATGCCAGGGGTCAGAGCGTCCACACGCGTCGACCCGCGAACCACGTCTCCACGGCGCGCGTGTCCACGACGCGGTCGATGTCGACGGCGAAGGGGTCCTGGTCGAGCACGACGAAGTCCGCCGACTTGCCGGCGACGAGCGAGCCCGTGACCTCGCCGAGGCCCATCGCGGTCGCGGCGTTGACGGTGAAGACCTCGAAGGCCTCCTCGAGCGTCAGCGCCTGCTCCGGCCACAGCGTTCCCGGCGCGCGGCCGAGCGGGTCGGCGCGGGTGACGAGACCCTGGATGCCCTCCCACGGGTTGGGAGAGACGCTGACCGGCCAGTCCGACCCGCCCGCGACGAGCACGCCGCGGTCGACGAGGTCGCGATTGGGCTGAAGGTGCTGCGCCTCGGGCTGGGGACGGACCTGGGCGATGGCATCCGGGATCACGCCCGGGAACCACAGGAACGGCGAGATGTCGGCTGACACGTCGAGCTCGACGAAGCGCTGCCGGTCGTCGGGGTGCACGAACTGCCCGTGGGCGATCTGGTAGCGGACGGCGGTGCCGCCGCCGGCGCGGACGGCGGCGATCGCGTCGAGGGCGATGCGCACCGCGGCGTCTCCCGTGCAGTGGATCTTCGCGCCGAGGCCCTGCGACGCGGTGCGGGTGAGCCACGCGGTCAGCTCCGCGGGGTCCATCGTGGTGACGCCGCAGTGCGCGTGCCCGTGGTCGGCACTCGGCAGGTAGGGCGTGAGGAATGCCCCGGTGTGCGTGGGCGGCACCCCGTCGAGCGCGACCTTGACGAAGTCGGGGCGGTGGTGTGCGGTGCGGAACTCCTCGCGTCGGGCGACGAGCTCATCACCGACCGGGGTGTTCGCGAAGAGGAACTCGCTCGACAGCAGCGACGACACGACCCAGGCATGCAGGTCGCCGGCGACATCGAGGTCGCGCAGCGCCCCCATGATCTCGACGGTGGCGGCGGCATCCTGGAACGCCGTGATCCCGAACGAGTGGAGGATCTCGATCGCACGGGCGCTCGCCCGGCGGTAGCGCTCGGGGGTGCGGGCGAGGCTGCGGTCGAGCGCCTCGGTGACGGGAAGCGTCGCGGACTCCATGAGCAGTCCGGTGGGCTCCCCCGACTCGGGGTCCCGCACGATCCGACCCTGCGCGGGGTCGGGGGTGTCGGAGCGGATGCCGGCTGCCGCCAGCGCCGCGGAGTTCGCGAAGCGGTTGTGGTGGCTGTCGTCGGTGAGGACCACCGGGCGTCCGCCCGCCGCCTCGTCGAAGCGCGCGCGGGTCTCGGCGCGGGCGAAGTCGTCGAGCAGCACGCTGCCGAACGCCTCCCCGACGATCCACTCGTCGGGGCCGAGCCCGGCTGCGTGGGCGCGCACCGTCTCGAGCACCTCGTCGAGTCCCGCCGTCGGAGAGAAGGCCAGCTGGAAGAGATCGGCCTCACCGGCCATGAGGTGGTGGTTGTGCACGTCGACGAGGCCCGGCACCACCGTGGCTCCCGCCAGGTCCCGCACCTCGGTGTCGGGACCGGCGGTGGCGAGCACCTCCTCGTCTCCCCCGACGGCGAGGAGGCGTCCGCCCGCCACGGCGAGGGCGGTCGCCGAGCGGCGGGACCGATCGGCGGTGTACACCACGGCGTTGTGCAGGATGAGGTCGGCGACGGTCATGAGGCTCCCGGTGTTCGGCGGTGTCGGAATCGACACCGGTGAGGGGTGGAACGGTTCCGACAGGCGGGGTGGCCCGGATGCCGGCGGGGCGGGTCGCGCGCTCCGGTGCGGGCGAGGCGGGGTCCGGTGCGGGCGAGGCGGGGTCCGGTGCGGGTGAGTACATACTCCGCGCACCGGACCCCGCGGACTTGACCAGGGATGCCGCGGGGTTGACGGTGCACGCACGACCCGCGGCCCGGGCGGGGTCAGCCGTTGATCACCTGCGGAACGCCGAGCGCCTTGAGCCCCTCGACGCCGAACTCGAGGCCGTACCCCGAGCCCTTCACCCCGCCGAACGGGATGAGCGGGTGCACCCCGCCGTGCGAGTTGATCCACACCGTGCCCGCCTGCAGGCGCGCGGCCACGCGGCGCGCGGCGTCGCGGTCGCTCGACCAGACCGAGGCGCCGAGGCCGACGTCGAGGCCGTTCGCGCTCGCGATGGCGTCCTCCACGTCGCTGTACCGGATGATGGGCAGCGCCGGTCCGAACTGCTCCTCGTCCACGAGGGCGACGCCGTCGGTGACGTCGGCCACGATCGTCGTGCGATAGAACAGCTCACCGAGATCCGTGGCGGGCTCGCCGCCGAGCACGACGCGGCCGCCGGAGGCCTTGGCATCCTGGACGAGCCGGTCGACGATGTCGAACTGCTGCTTGTTCTGCAGCGGGCCGAGCACCGTGCCCTCATCCAGACCGCGCCCCATCGGCACGTGCGCCGCGTATCCGGCGAGAGCGTCGACGACGGCGTCGTAGACGTCGTCGTGCACGTACAGGCGCTTGAGCGCGGCGCACGTCTGGCCGGTGTTGATGAACGCGCCCCAGAACAGTCCCTCGGCGATGGCGGCCGGGTCGACGTCGGGCAGCACGATGCCGGCGTCGTTGCCGCCGAGTTCGAGGGTGAGGCGGGCGAGGTTGCCGGCGGAGCTCTCGATGATCCTCCGGCCGGTGGCGGTGGAGCCGGTGAACATCACCTTGGCGACATCGGGGTGGGCGACCAGACGCGCGCCGGCGTCACGATCGCCCGCCACGGCGATGAGCACGTCGTCGGGCAGCACCTCGTTGATGACGTCGACGAGGGCGAGCACGCTGAGGGGCGTGTACTCGCTCGGCTTGACCACGACGGTGTTGCCCATGCGCAGCGCCGGGGCGATCTGCCACACCGTGATCATCATGGGCCAGTTCCACGGCCCGACCGCGGCGACGACGCCGAGCGCGCGGTAGTGCAGCTCGGCGTACACCTGGCCGTCGTCGACGACCACCTCGGGCTTGAGCTCGGTGCCCGCGGCGGTGCGCAGCCACGCGGCGCACGCGCCCACCTCGAAGCGGGCGTTGGGGCCGTCGAGCGGCTTGCCCTGTTCGCGCGACAGCAGACGGGCCAGCGCTTCGGCGTTCGCCTCGATGCGGTCGGCGGCGGCCATCAGCAGTCCGCTGCGCTCGTCGTGCCCGAGGGCGTCCCACGCGGGTTGCGCGGCGCGGGCGCGGGCCACGGCGGCGTCGACGTCGGCCACGGAGTGCACGGGGGCTCGCCCGATCACCTCGCGCGTCGCGGCATCCGGGATCTCCCGTCCCTGCCCCTCGGGTGCCTGCACGCGCGCGAGCAGCGCGGCGTCGTCGGCGTCCGGCGCGGCGGCGGGCGCGGCCGCGTCGACCTCGGGATCGGCCAGGGCGGGGGTGGGGTCGGACATCTCGGCTCCTTCGGTTCGCGTCCCGGGCCGTCGTGCGTGGGCCCGTTCCGTCAGCCTCCGCCGACCGCGACGCGGTCTCTTGTCCGCCCGCGCGCGCCGCATGACCGGGCGTGCCCGCTTCCCCCTCCCCCACGCGGGTGTGCTGCGTCCCGCCGCCGGGGGCGCTCGATCGCGGATCGTACGACGTGTTGCGCCTCGTCGGCACTCAGCGCGACGTCGCGCGCCGGGTCGGCGGCGCTCAGCGCCGCGAAGGGGCCCGTGTTCATGGGGCGTCCTCTCTCATTCTCGGCACCCCGTTCCTGTCGCGAGCCCGCCCGAACGTGACACCCCGCCCGACCTTGCTCGACCGAACCGCGCTCGATGCTCGCTGCGACGCCACTTCTTTGAGCATTCGGCACCTCTTGGCGAGAAGGCGCTGCGCATATACTCAATCCCGTCAGGCGCACGAAGTCGTGCGTCGCTGCTCGAAAAAAGGGCACGTAGCGGGTTCCCGCGAGACACATACGGCATTCCTCCGTCTCCGTCTCGAAAGGCTCCCTTCGTCATGCCCACGGTCTCCGCGCACGTCGCCCACACCCTCGCCCGCCACATCGACACCGTCTTCGGCGTCATGGGCAACGGCAACGCCTACTTCCTCGACGCACTCGGACGCGACACCGCGTCGGGCTTCGTCGCGGTGCGGCACGAAGCCGCCGGCGTCGTCGCCGCGGACGCCCACTATCGCGCGTGCGGACGCCTCGCCGCGGCCACCGCGACCTACGGCGCCGGTTTCACGAACACGCTGACCGCCCTCGCCGAGGCCGTGCAGGCGCGCACGCCGCTCGTCCTCATCGTCGGCGACGAGCCCACCTCGGGTCCCCGACCGTGGGGCGTCGACCAGATCGCCCTCGCGGCTGCCGTCGGCGCGCGCACCTACACCGTGGGTCACCGTGACGCCGCCGCCACCATCGTCATCGCGATCGAGCACGCCCTCACCTATCGGTTGCCCGTGGTCCTCGGCATCCCGTACGACGTCGCCACCCGCGAGGCGGGTGAGATTCCGGATGCCACGGCCCCCGGCGCCGAACCCCAGGTCACGCCCGAGCATCCTCCGCTCGACGCGTACGCCGACGGCGTGATCGACCAGATCGTCGACGCGCTCGCGACGGCCGAACGCCCCGTGCTCCTCGGGGGACGCGGCGCGTGGCTCGCCGGCGCGGGCGCCGCGCTCGATGACCTCGCCGCCGTGACCGGGGCTCTCACCACCACGTCGGCATTGGGACGCGGCCTGTTCTCCGACCGCTCGCGCGACCTCGGCGTCGCGGGCGGCTTCGGCGCACCCGGGGCCATGGAGGTGGTGCGACGCGCCGACGTGGCGGTCGTCTTCGGCGCGGGGCTCAACCAGTTCACGATGCGCTTCGGCGAGCTCTTCGCCCCCGGCACACGCCTCTTCCAGGTCGATCTCGCGGCCACCGCCACTCACCCGCACGTGGGCGGATACGTGCGGGCGGATGCCGCAGACGTCGCCCTCGAGATCGCCCGACGTCTGCGTGCACGCGGTGCGGCCCCGTCCACCTGGGGCAACGGCCTCGACCTCGCCGCCGCTCGCCGCCAGCCCGAGGGTCGGGGACTCGGCCCCGACGGCCGCCTCGATCCCCGGACGGCGGCTGCTCGTCTCGCCGACCTCCTGCCGGAGGACCGCGTGGTGGTGCACGACGGCGGGCACTTCATGGGCTGGTCGAACATGTACTGGCCGGTCGCCTCGCCCGACCGCATGATCATGGTCGGGACGGCCTACCAGTCGATCGGCCTCGGCTTCCCGAGCGTCCCGGGGGCCGCGATCGCCCGGCCCGACTCCACGATCGTGCTCAGCACGGGCGACGGGGGCGGGCTCATGGCCCTCGCCGATCTCGAGACCGCGATCCGTGTGGCCGCCGGCCGGGGCATGGCGATCGTATGGAACGACGCGCAGTACGGCGCCGAAGTCCTCAACTACGGCGTCAAGGGCCTGCACCCCGACCCCATGCTCATCCCCCAGGTGGACTTCGCCGCCGTCGCGCGGGGGTTCGGCGCCGAGGGCGTGGTCGTCGAGACGGTCGACGACCTGGAGGCCCTGGCATCCTGGACATCCCGTTCTGCCGACGACCGCCGGTTCCTGCTGCTGGATCTTCGCGTGAGCGCCGCGATCGTCGCGCCGTTCTGGGAGGAGATCGCGGCGCGCTGAGCGTTATCTTCGGGACGTGCGGTATTCGTTCGAGCCCCCGACCACGACCGAGTTCGCGACCCTGTACGCCGAGACGGGGTGGGGCGAGTGGCCTCCCGACACTCTCGAGCGCGCCCTCGCCGGGAGCTGGGTCGTCTGCGCGGCGCGCGACGACAACGGCGCGCTCGTGGGTATGGGCCGTCTCATCAGCGACGGCGCCTTGCACGCCTTCGTGACGGAGATGATCGTCGCCAGCGCCGCCCGCGGAGCCGGGGTGGGTGCCGAGATCCTCCGACGGCTCGTCGCCGAGGCGCACCGCCGCGGCGTCCGCGACGTTCAGCTCTTCGCAGCCCGCGGCCGCGCGGGCTTCTACGAGCGCAACGGGTTCGTCCGTCGGCCGCCCGAGGGCCCGGGAATGGATCTGGCCGACCACTGGGACGCAGCCCTCGGGCCGAACTCCTGAGGGGTCGTCGCGGACGGCCGGATGCAGCGGCCACCGGCACCTGGGGCGACCGTAAGTCAAGAGTTTCGCCCCGCCGGCGACGAGGTCTTGTGAGGGCGAACCTGGATCGTATACGATTTCACATACGACGCGAAGGAGCCTCCATGACCGACACCGACCCCCGGTTCTCCGTCCTCGGCGCGCGCCCCGGCAAGATCGTCGCCGTCCACCTCGCGTACGCCTCGCGGGCCGATCAGCGCGGCCGCCGCCCCGCCGCTCCGTCGTATTTCTTCAAGCCGTCGAGCTCGCTCGCCCCCTCGGGTGCCGAGATCGTCCGGCCCGCGGGCACCGAGCTCCTCGCGTTCGAGGGCGAGATCGCGCTCGTCATCGGCGAGCCCGCGCGATGGGTGACCCCGGATGCCGCGTGGTCGCACGTGGCATCCGTCACCGCCGCCAACGACTTCGGTCTCTACGACCTCCGCGCGAACGACAAGGGCTCGAACGTCCGGTCGAAGGGCGGCGACGGCTACACGCCGATCGGCCCGGCGGTGATCGACGCGCGCGAGGTCGATCCCGCCGCTCTCCGCCTGCGCACGTGGGTCGACGGCGACCTCGTGCAGGACGACACCACCGCGGGGCTCATCTTCTCGCTCGCCCAGATCGTCGCCGACCTTTCGCAGCACTTCACCCTCGAGACCGGCGACGTCATCCTCACCGGCACCCCCGCGGGATCCTCGGTCGTGACGCCCGGTCAGGTCGTCGAGGTGCAGGTGGATGCCGGCTCCCTGACGACCGGCAGACTCCGCACGACGGTGGTCCAGGGCGCCCAGCTCTTCGATCCCGCGATCGGATCCGTGCCCGCGATCGACGAGACGCAGCGCATCGAAGCCTGGGGCTCGGCCGAAGCGGCCGCCACCGCTGCCACGAGAACAGGCGATGTCGCCGCAACAGGCGAAAACCCGACGAATCAGCCTGTTCCCGCCGCATCCCCTGTTCCGGTGACGGATGCCGCGACCCCGCGCCTCTCCCCCGCCCTGCGCGCCAAGCTCGAGCGCGTCCCCGTCGCCGCGCTCAGCGGGCAACTGCGCAAGCGCGGCCTGAACGACGTCACGATCGACGGGGTGCGCGCCCTCACCCCCGGCAGCCGCTTCGTCGGCACCGCCCGCACGCTGCGCTTCCTCCCCCACCGCGAAGACCTCTTCGCCTCGCACGGCGGCGGGCAGAACGCGCAGAAGCGGGCCTTCGACGCGGTCGGCGAGGGTGAGGTCATCGTCATCGAGGCCCGCGGCGAGACCGGGTCGGGCACGCTCGGTGACATCCTCGCGATCCGCGCCCACGCGCGGGGAGCCGCCGCGATCGTCACCGACGGCGGCGTCCGCGACGCCGAGGCTGTGGCCGCGGTCGGCATCCCCGTGTTCACGGCGGGCCCGCACCCCGCGGTCCTCGGCCGTCGGCACGTGCCGTGGGAGACCGACGTCGCCGTCGGCTGCGGCGGCACCACCGTCGAGCCGGGCGACATCCTCGTCGGTGACGGCGACGGCGTGATCGTCCTCCCTCCCGCGATCGCCGAAGAGGTGGTCGACGCCGCCCTCGCGCAGGAGGAGGAAGACGCGTGGATCGCCCGGCAGGTGGCATCCGGTCACCCGATCGAGGGCCTGTTCCCGATGAACGCGGAGTGGCGCGCGCGCTACGAGGGCGAGAGGCAGAACTGATGGATGCCACGGCCCCCGCGACCACGCCCGGCCACCGGAGCGCGGAGCCCACTGCGCCGAGCCGCAGCAAGTCGCAGCAGGCCTACCACTGGATCAAGCAGCGCATCGCGTCGCAGGAGTTCAGCCCCGGCTACCGCCTCGTGCTCGGCTCGATCGCCGGCGAGCTCGACATGAGCGTCGTGCCCGTGCGCGAGGCGATCCGGCAGCTCGAGGCCGAGGGCCTGGTGATGTTCGAGCGCAACGTCGGAGCGCGCGTGTCGATGGTCGACGACACCGCGTACCGCTTCAGCATGCAGTCGCTGAGCATCCTCGAGGGAGCCGCGACCGCACTGTCGGCGCGTGCGCTCACCGCCGACGACGTGCGCCGCGCGCGCCAGGTCAACGAGCTCATGGTCGAGACGCTCGAGCACTTCGACCCGCGCGCCTTCACCGCGCTGAACCAGGAGTTCCACGCCATCCTGTTCGAGAGGTGCGCCAACCCGCGCCTGCTCGAGCTGGTGCAGGCCGAGTGGACGCGCCTCGGACACCTGCGCGACTCGACCTTCAGCTTCGTCCCCGGCCGCGCCGCCGAGTCGGTGCGCGAGCACGAGAACATCCTCGTGCTCATCGAGAACGGTGCTCCCCTGGCCGAGATCGAGAAGGTCTCGCGCCGCCACCGCTCGGCCACCCTCGACGCCTACCTGATCCACGAGCACCCCGACGAGGTGCTCGGCCTGCCCGCGTTCTGACCTCGAAAGACAGTTCCGGATGCCATGACCCCGCGCCCCGACGACACCGCCGTCGCGGATCGCCTGCCACCCGGCATCCACCCCCCTGCACCGAAGGAGCACCCATGACCGCCCCCCTCACCACCGCTCGCCGGATCCCGACGGACCTCCCCGAGCGCATCCAGCACTACATCGGCGGCGCGTTCGTCGATTCGGTCGACGGCGACACGTTCGACGTCCTCGACCCGGTGACCAACCAGACCTACGTCACGGCCGCGGCCGGCAAGAAGGCCGACATCGACCTCGCCGTCGCCGCCGCGCGGAAGGCGTTCACCGAGGGTCCCTGGCCGCGGATGCTCCCCCGCGAGCGCTCGCGGGTGCTGCACCGCATCGCCGACCTCGTCGAGTCGCGCGACGAGCGCCTCGCCGAGCTCGAGTCGTTCGACTCGGGGCTTCCGATCACGCAGGCGCTCGGGCAGGCCCGGCGCGCGGCGGAGAACTTCCGCTTCTTCGCCGACCTGATCGTGGCCCAGACCGACGACGCCTTCAAGGTGCCCGGCCGCCAGCTCAACTACGTCAACCGCAAGCCGATCGGCGTCGCCGGGCTCATCACGCCGTGGAACACGCCCTTCATGCTCGAGTCGTGGAAGCTCGGCCCCGCGCTCGCCACCGGCAACACCGTGGTGCTCAAGCCGGCCGAGTTCACGCCGCTCTCGGCATCCCTGTGGGCGGGCATCTTCGAGGAGGCGGGCCTGCCCGAGGGCGTGTTCAACCTCGTCAACGGTCTCGGCGAAGACGCCGGCGACGCACTGGTGAAGCACCCCGAGGTGCCGCTCATCTCCTTCACCGGCGAGAGCAGCACCGGGCAGCTGATCTTCGCGAACGCGGCGCCCTTCCTGAAGGGCCTGTCGATGGAGCTGGGCGGCAAGAGCCCCGCGATCGTCTTCGCGGATGCCGACCTGGACGCCGCGATCGACGCGACCATCTTCGGAGTGTTCTCCCTCAACGGCGAGCGCTGCACGGCGGGGAGCCGCATCCTCGTCCAGCGCGAGGTCTACGACGCCTTCGTCGAGCGGTACGCCGCCCAGGCCGACCGCGTGAAGGTCGGCTTCCCCGACGACCCCGCGACCGAGGTCGGCGCCCTCGTGCACCCCGAGCACTACGCGAAGGTGATGTCGTACGTCGAGCTCGGCAAGACCGAGGGGCGCCTGGTCGCCGGCGGCGGCCGCCCCGACGAGTTCCCCGAGGGGAACTTCGTGCGCCCCACGGTGTTCGCCGACGTGGCTCCCGACGCCCGGATCTTCCAGGAGGAGATCTTCGGCCCGGTGGTGGCGATCACCCCCTTCGACACCGACGAGGAGGCCCTCGCCCTCGCGAACGACACGAAGTACGGCCTCGCCGCCTACGTGTGGACGAACGACCTGAAGCGCGCGCACCTGTTCGCGCAGAACGTCGAGGCCGGCATGGTGTGGCTCAACTCCAACAACGTCCGCGACCTCCGCACCCCGTTCGGCGGCGTGAAGGCCTCGGGCCTGGGTCACGAGGGCGGCTACCGCTCGATCGACTTCTACACCGACCAGCAGGCCGTGCACATCACGCTCGGCGGCGCCCACAACCCGACGTTCGGCAAGGCGCAGGCGCACTGAGCCCGCCCGACCCCCAAGACGCCGACACACACGCAAGGACGCGAACCATGGCAAAACACACCGAAGAACAGAAGACCTCCTCCGGTTTCTGGGTGACGCAGGAGGCCCCCATCGAGGCCGCCGACCCCATCCCCACGCCCGCCGCCCCCGCGCCCGACATCCTGCGCTGCGCGTACATGGAGCTCGTGGTCACCGACCTCGCGGCATCCCGGGTCTTCTACGTCGATGTGCTCGGCCTGCACGTCACCGAGGAGGACGACGAGGCGATCTACCTCCGCTCGACCGAGGAGTTCATCCACCACAACCTCGTGCTGCGCCGGGGCGACGTCGCCGCGGTGGCGGCGTTCTCGTACCGCGTGCGCTCGGCCGACGACCTCGACAAAGCGGTGGCGTTCTACGAAGAGCTCGGCTGCGACGTGCGTCGCGCGCCGAACGGCTTCACGAGGGGCATCGGCGACTCGGTGCGCGTGGTCGACCCGCTCGGCTTCCCCTACGAGTTCTTCTTCGACACCGAGCACCAGGAACGCCTGTCGTGGCGCTACGACCTGCACTCCCCCGGCGAGCTCGTACGCCTCGACCACTTCAACCAGATCACCCCCGATGTGCCCCGCGCCGTGAACTTCATGCAGGCGCTGGGCTTCCGCGTCACCGAGGACATCCAAGACGAGGAGGGCACCGTCTACGCCGCGTGGATGCGCCGCAAGCCCACCGTGCACGACACCGCCATGACGGGCGGCGACGGCCCGCGTATGCATCACGTCTGCTTCGCCACGCACGAGAAGCACAACATCCTCGCGATCTGCGACAAGCTCGGCGCCCTCCGCCGATCGGATGCCATCGAGCGCGGCCCCGGCCGCCACGGCGTCTCGAACGCGTTCTACCTGTACCTGCGCGACCCCGACGGGCACCGCGTGGAGGTGTACACGCAGGACTACTACACCGGCGACCCCGACAACCCCGTGATCACCTGGGACGTCCACGACAACCAGCGCCGCGACTGGTGGGGCAACCCCGTCGTCCCGAGCTGGTACACCGACGGCTCCCTCGTGCTCGACCTCGACGGCCACCCGCAGCCGGTGCGCGCCCGCACCGACGCGAGCGAGATGGCGGTGACGATCGGCGCCGACGGCTTCAGCTACACCCGCCCGCCCGAGGATGAGGCATCCGGGTCCGAGTTCAAGCTCGGCAACCAGCTCTAGGGAGGACCGATGCTCACCGACGACCAGATCGACGCCATCGCGGCCGAGCTCGCCGAGGCCGACCGCGCGCACGCGGTCATCCCGCGCATCACGGCGAGATTCCCGGATGCCACGGTCGACGACTCCTACCGGATCCAGGGCCGCTGGCGCGACACGCAGCTCGCCGCGGGTCGCACGCTCGTGGGGCGCAAGATCGGCCTGACGTCGAAGGCCATGCAGCAGGCGACGGGGATCACCGAGCCCGACTACGGCGTGATGTTCGATGACACCGTGTATCGATCCGGCGACGAGATCCCGGTCGACCACTTCTCGAACGTACGGATCGAGGTGGAGCTCGCCTTCGTGCTCAAGACCCCGCTCGAAGGCCCCGACTGCACGCTGGACGACGCCCTCGCCGCGATCGACTACGCCGTCCCGGCGCTCGAAGTGCTCAACTCCCACATCGAGCTCGAAGGCCGCACGATCGTCGACACCATCAGCGACAACGCCGCGTACGGCGCGATGGTGCTCGGCGATGTGCGCAAACGCCCCGACGAGATCGACCTGCGCTGGGTGCCGGGCGTGCTGAGCCGCAACGGCGAGATCGAGGAGACCGGCGTCGCCGCCGGCGTCCTCGGCCATCCCGCGACCGGCGTCGCCTGGCTCGCCAACAAGTTCCACCAGCACGGCGCGCGCCTGGAGACGGGCGAGATCATCCTGGCAGGATCGTTCACGCGCCCGATGTGGGTGTCGCAGGGCGACGACGTGCTGTGCGACTACGGACCGATGGGAACGATCTCGTGCCGCTTCGTCTGAACCCCACCTTCCGGGCCGCGCTCGCGGCATCCGATCGCCCCCTCGCCGGGATGTGGGTGTCGTCCGGGAGCGCGGTCGCCGCCGAGATCGCCGCCGGCTCCGGCCTCGATTGGCTGCTGCTCGACATGGAGCACTCCGCGGCCTCCCTCGAGACGGTGCTCACGCTCCTGCAGGTCACCCAGGCGTATCCGATCACTCCCGTGGTGCGCGTGCCGTGGAACGACCCCGTCGTCATCAAGCAGGTGCTCGACCTCGGCGCACAGAACCTCATCGTGCCGATGGTGTCCTCGGCCGACGAGGCCCGGGCTGCGGTCGCCGCAACCCGCTACCCGCCGCACGGGATCCGCGGGGTCGGCAGTGCCCTCGCCCGCAGCGCCCGCTGGAACCGCGTCGACGGCTACCTCGCCGACGCTCCCGAGCACGTCTCGCTCACCGTGCAGATCGAGACCACGACCGGAGTCGGCAACGCCGCCGAGATCGCCGCCGTCGAGGGAGTGGATGCCATCTTCGTCGGCCCCGCCGACCTGTCGGCATCCCTGGGTCTTCTCGGTCAGCAGTCGCACCCCGACGTCGTCGCGGCGGTCCACGCCGTCTTCGCCGCGGCTCGGGATGCCGGGACCCCGGTCGGCGTGAACGCCTTCGACCCCGCCGTGGCCGAGGCCTACCTCGCGGCGGGCGCGGACTTCGTCGCGGTGGGGGCGGACGTCGCTCTGCTCGCGCGCGCGTCCGAAGCCCTCGCGCACCGCTTCGCCACGCCGAACGGTGGCGAGCGCGCAAGCTATTGAGACCTCGCGCAAAGGTTCCGTCTCTAGGGTGACCGCATGACGACGTTCCCCGCGCTGCAACCGCTCGCCGATCGTGCCGCCTTCTACACGGCGCTGCGACAGGACGATCTCGGTGCCGCCGCCGACGCGCTCGGCCCGCACCGGTGGGACACCGACCTCGCGGCGGGCACCCTGACCTTCAGCGCCGTCGACGACCCCCGCCGCACCCTCGTCGCCCGCGCCCACCTCATCGCCTCGATCGCCCCGGGCCCGCGCTCGGTGCTCTGGGGCTGGGCGCACCCGAACGGCGGCGGCGACGCGAACATCGCCGCGCAGCTCCGCGCCTACGGCGAGACCCACGGGATCGCCGAGCTCAGCTCCCCCGAAGCACCGTTCCCGTCCGACGCCGCGGGTGACGCCGACTGGATCACCGAAGCGTCCCACGTCATCGCGGGCACCGCCGTCGAGATCACCGGGCGCTCGCCGTACTACTCCGCCCCGATCGGAGACGCGGGCACGCGCGCGGTCATCCTCCTCGACGCCCCCCTCCCGCCCCTGACCGTCGCCCATGCCGGAGTCCGGATGCCGCGCATCCTGTCGTCCACGACTCCCGCCGACCCGCGCAGCTCGGTGTGGGACCTCGCGCGGCTGGCCGGATGGACCCTGGAGTGGGCCGACGACGCCTTCTCCGCGGCGACCGTGCAGGATGCCACAGGGTCGATGACATTCCGCTTCGACGAGCGCGCCCGCATCACCGCGATGGAGAGCTCACTGGGCGCGACGGCCTGACGCCTCCGCCCGCGGACACACGAAGGGGGCCGGACGATCCCGTCCGGCCCCCTTCGTTCTGATCAGGCTTCTTCGTCGTCCTCGTCGTCGTCGCCGATGATCTCGATGTCCTCGACCTCGAGGTCCGGCGTCAGCTGCACGTGCACGAGCGCGTCGGGGAACGCCGTCTCCCCGGCGAACACCACGATGATCGCGTCGGCGAACACGCCCACGCCGATCGCCTCGAGGTCGGTGCGCAGGTCGATGTCGGCGCTCAGCTCGTCGTCATCCACCGCTTCCTCGATCTCGGTGGCGACCTCATCGACGATCGCGCTCCAGCGATCCTCGGTCACCGCGAGGATGTCCTTCAGGTTCGACAGGATGCCATCGAGGTCGGGCTCGTCCTCGTCTTCGATCTCGGGGTCGAGGTCGACCTCCACCTCGACGCCGGCGGCATCCAGGTGTCCGACACCGATGACGCTGTCTTCGTCGATCTGGGCGTCATCGAGCAGGCCGCTCTCGGTGACGCGGCGGAGGAGGTCGTTCAACACGGACTCAGTCATGCACATACGATCCCACGCCGAGCGGGATCCTGCCCAGCCCTTGCGTGCGCGGCTCCGTCCGTTCGCTCGGCGGCCGCGTCTCGTTCACCCTTCAGGGGGCGGCGACGCGCTCCGCCGCCTCGACGACGTTGGTCATCAGCAGGGCGACGGTCATGGGGCCGACACCGCCCGGGTTCGGCGACACGAAGCCGGCGACCTCGGCGACGTCGGGGTGCACGTCGCCGTAGACGCGGCTCTTCCCGGTCTCGGAGTCGGTCTCGCGGGTGACACCCACGTCGAGCACCGCGGCGCCCGGCTTGACGTCCTCGGCGCGCACGATGTGCTTGACGCCCGCGGCGGCGACGATGACGTCGGCCTCGCGGAGGTGCTTCGCGAGGTCGGCCGTGCCGGTGTGCGTGAGGGTGACGGTGGCGTTGATCTCGCGGCGGGTGAGCAGCAGGCCGATCGAGCGACCGATCGTGACGCCGCGGCCGACGACGACGACCTCCTTGCCCTTCAGGTCGTAGTCGTTGCGCAGCAGCAGCTCGATCACCCCGCGCGGCGTGCACGGCAGCGGGGTGTGGATCGGGGCGTTGACGTTGAGCACCAGACGCCCGAGGTTGGTGGGGTGCAGGCCGTCGGCATCCTTCGCCGGATCGATCCGCTCCAGGATCGCGTCGGTGTCGATGTGCTTCGGCAGCGGCAGCTGCACGATGTAGCCGTGGCAGTCGGGGTCGGCGTTCAGGCGGTCGATGACGGCCTCGACCTCTTCCTGCGTCGCCTCGGCGGGAAGCTCGACCTGGATCGAGTTCATGCCGATCGCCTCGGACTGCTTGTGCTTCATGCCGACGTACAGCTGCGAAGCGGGGTCAGCGCCGACGAGCACCGTCGCGATACCCGGGACGATCCCCTTCGCGCGCAGGGCCGCGACGCGCTCGGTGAGCTCCGCCTTGATCGCCGCCGATGCGGCCTTACCGTCGAGAATCGTCGCCGTCATGGCATCCCTCGTTCTGTTCGTGTCGTTCGTGTCGTGAGGTGCTGCGGTGCCGCGAGCGGTCGAAGATCACGTGTAAACGCCCCCACGAGGGGGAAACGCCGTGGCAGACCGTTTCCCGCTCGCCGGGGCGTTTACAAGCGATCGGATGCCGGAGCGGGGCCGCCTGCGCGACGCCCGCCCCGGCACGGCTCACTGCTGCAGGTCGGGGTACAGCGGGAAGGCCTCGGTCAACGTCGCGACGCGCGCGCGCAGGGCCTCGACGTCGGCGCCGGGGATCAGCGCGAGCGCGATGATGTCGGCCACCTCGGTGAACTCCGCGTCGCCGAAGCCGCGCGTTGCGAGCGCCGGGGTGCCGATGCGCAGACCCGAGGTCACCATCGGCGGCCTCGGGTCGTTGGGCACGGCGTTGCGGTTGACCGTGATGTGGATGTCGTGCAGCAGGTCTTCGGCCTGCTTGCCGTCGATCTCGGCCTCGCGCAGGTCGACCAGCACGAGGTGCACGTCGGTGCCGCCCGAGCGCACGGCGATGCCGGCGTTCTTCACGTCGTCCTGGGTCAGGCGGTCGGCGAGGATCGCCGCGCCCCGCAGGGTGCGCTCCTGGCGCTCCTTGAACTCGGGCGTCATCGCGAGCTTGAAGGCCGTCGCCTTGGCGGCGATGACGTGCATGAGCGGGCCGCCCTGCTGGCCCGGGAACACCGCGGTGTTGATCTTCTTGGCGAGGGCTTCGTCGTTGGTGAGGATGAGGCCCGAGCGGGGACCGCCGATCGTCTTGTGCACGGTGGTCGAGACGACGTCCGCGAACGGGATCGGCGAGGGGTGCACGCCCGCGGCCACGAGACCCGCGAAGTGCGCCATGTCGACCCAGAGGAGGGCACCCACCTCGTCGGCGATCGCGCGGAAGGCGGCGAAGTCGAGCTGGCGGGGGTACGCCGACCAGCCGGCGATGATGACCTTCGGCTTGTGCTCGAGGGCCAAGCGGCGCACCTCGTCCATGTCGATGACCGAGGTCTCGGGGTCGACGCCGTAGGCGACGATGTCGTACAGACGTCCCGAGAAGTTGATCTTCATGCCGTGGGTCAGGTGGCCGCCCTGGTCGAGGGCGAGGCCCAGCAGCGTGTCGCCGGGACGCGCGATCGCGTGCAGCACCGCGGCGTTGGCCGAGGCGCCGGAGTGCGGCTGGACGTTCGCGAACTCGGCGCCGAACAGCTGCTTGGCCCGCTCGATGGCGAGCGACTCGGCGACGTCGACCTCTTCGCAGCCGCCGTAGTACCGGCGACCCGGGTAGCCCTCGGCGTACTTGTTGGTGAGCACCGAGCCCTGCGACTGCAGCACCGAGACGGGAACGAAGTTCTCCGACGCGATCATCTCGAGGTACCCGCGCTGGCGGTTCAGCTCGCGCTCGAGCACCTCGGCGATCTCGGGATCGACCTCGGAGAGGGGGGCGTTGAAGTACGGATCGGTCATGCGATCTCCTTGACGTGGTTCCGGATGCCGCGGGCTCGGGCGAGTCCGCGTGAATACCGCATCGACCCAGGCGTGCGGTCGAATACCGTCAAGCGGTCGCTCCCCGGTGGTGGCCCACCTCAACGCCAGTCGCGACGGTGCCACTTTAGCGGGTAAAGGTGTCCGTGCCCCGCCCGTTCCGGCATCCACTGGTCCTGCACAGCATCGCCGTCGACTCGACGACGAACGAGTCGGGCGGGCGCACCGACGCACCCGCGTAAAATGGGGCGGGTGACCGATTCCCCCCACGTCCGCGCGCAGGCACCGCTCGCTCCCGGCATGCGCCCGCGTCCGACCGCGATCGAGATCGGCAGCGTGCTCTGCGGGATCTTCGCGTTCGTGACCCTCGCGATCTGGGGCTTCACGGCGTGGCCGCTGCCGTGGAACATCGTCGCGGGCATCGGCGCCCCCGCCCTGGCCATCCTCGTCTGGGCCCTGTTCGTCTCCCCGCGCGCGGTGCTCGCCGTGCACCCCTTCGTCCGCGCGCTCGTCGAGCTCTTCGTCTACGCCGCCGCCACGGTCGCGTGGTGGAGCATGGGCCAGGCCTGGATCGGCCTCGGTTTCGCGATCGTCGCCGTGGTCCTCGGTGCGCTGAACGGCCGGCGGCGCCTGGCGTGAGCGCCGACGGCGCGGGGACGGCCTCGGCATCCGCACCCAGCACCGCCGAGACGACACGCGCGCTGCTCCGCGCCGAGCTCGGCGACCGCGTCGACACCTCCCCCGGCGCGCTCGCCTCCGTGCGCGCCGACAAGTCCGGCCACGCGTCCGCCGGCACGCCCCTCGCTCTCGTGCACGCGGCATCCGTCGCCGACGTCCAAGCGGTGATGCGCATCGCCACGGCCACCCGCACCCCCGTTGTCCCGCGCGGCGCGGGCACCGGCCTCGCGGGCGGCGCGAACACGGGCGGCGGTGAGATCGCCCTCTCGCTGCGAGGGATGGACCGTCTCGTCGAGGTGCGTCCCGACGACCTGCTCGCCGTCGTGGAACCCGGCATCATCAACGCCGAGCTGAACGCCCTCCTCGAGCCGCACGGCGTGTGGTGGGCGCCCGACCCGGCGAGCCGCGCCATCTCGACCGTCGGCGGCAACATCGCCACGGGTGCCGGCGACCTGCTGTGCGCCAAGTACGGCGTGGTCCGCGACGCCGTCCTCGGCGTCGATCTCGTGCTCGCCGACGGTCGACTGATGCACCTCGGCCATCGCAGCGTGAAGGGCGTCACCGGGCTCGATCTCACCTCGCTCGTCATCGGCTCCGAGGGCACCCTCGGCGTCGTCGTGGGCGCGACGCTGAAGCTGCGCCGCCTGGTCGAGGGCGAGCGCGTGACCCTGACCGCCCTGTTCGAGGGCGTGCACGCCGCCGGCGTCGCCTCGGCCGCCGTCACGGCATCCGGGATCCAGCCCGCGATCATGGAGCTGATGGATGCCACGAGCCTCGCGGCCGTGCACCGCCTGCTGTCGCTTCCCGAACCGCCGCCGGGAGCGGCCCAGCTGACGATCCAGACCGACGGTCCGGTCGCCGCCGCGGAAGCGCGCGCCATCGCCGACGTCCTCGCCGCAGCCGGGGGCCGGGTGTCCGTCGCCGCGGACGACGCCGAGGGCGAAGAGCTCCTCGCCATCCGCCGCGCGATGCACCCTGCCATGGAGTCGCTGGGCACGGCCCTCATTGAGGACGTATCCGTGCCGCGCAGTGCGTTGCCCGCGATGTTCGACGAGATCGCGCGGATCGAGCAGACCTACGATCTCGTCATCCCGACCGTCGCGCACGCCGGCGACGGAAACCTGCATCCGAACTTCATCTTCGAGGGCCCCGAGGTGCCGGCGATCGTGTGGGATGCCGCCGAAGAGCTGTTCCGTGCGGCTCTCCGTCTCGGCGGAACCCTCACCGGCGAGCACGGCATCGGCGTGCTGAAACGGCGTTGGCTCGCCGACGAGCTCGGCGAGGACCAGTGGCAGCTCCAGCGCGAGATCGCGCGGGTGTTCGATCCCCTCGGCATCCTGAATCCGGGGAAGGTCTTCTCCGCCTGAGGCGGGTTCCGGCGTGCCGAGGTGGTCCCGGCTCCGTCGAGCCGGGTGCGGCTCCGCCTGAGGCGGGTTCCGGCGCGGGACCCCCGGCCGCGAGCCTCGGGTCGACCTCCCGCTCGACGTGATAAGACCGTGATAGAACTCAGGGCCGCGATACAGCAGTCGCCTCTACCATGAGAAGACTGACTATCGGGGGGATTGACCTATGACCGACGGCGCGAACAGCACCGACGGCGCAACGTACGCCTGGGCACCGCCCGAGCAGCCGAAGCGCAAGAACCGATCGGGGCTGTGGATCGGCATCCCGGCGGGTGCGACGGCTGTCGCACTGCTGGCGGCATCCTTCGTCCTCATCGCCCCCGGAGCCTCGGTCGCCGGCGTGCAGATCGGCGGCCTCACGGCCGGTGCCGCAGCGCAGGCGATCTCCGACCGTCTGGCGAACACGAGCATCGCGGTCGAGAGTCCGGCGGGATCGGTGACCGTGACCGGCGCCGAGCTGGGCGCCACGGTCGACGCGCAGGCCGTCGCCGACAAGGCGTTCTCCGAGAACCCGATGTGGAAGCCCTCGTCGTGGTTCCCCGCCGGCACCGGCGTCTCGATCAACGTCGACCCCGCGAAGGCGGCGGCCGCTCTTCGCGACCTCGCCCCCGACACCTACAAGGCGCCCGTCGACGCCACCATCGCGTACGACGCCGGTTCGCAGTCGTACGTCGCGACCCCGGCTCAGCCCGGCGAAGGCATCGACCCCGCCGCGGTCACCGCCGCCCTCCAGAGCGCCTTCGACGCCGGCACGGTCAGCGCGACCGCGCAGGCGGGCGTCGTCCCGGTCGAGGCCCCGGTCACCACCGAAGAAGCCGATGCCGCCGTGGGTCAGCTGAACGGCATCCTCGACAATGCCGGCTTCTACGTCGGCGACGAGCGCACGGTCCCCGTCGACCGCGCCACCGCCGCCTCCTGGCTCACGGTCACGCCCGACGGCAAGGGGAACTTCGCGATCTCCGCCGACGAAGCGGCCATCCAGCAGGCCGTCGCGGGTCTCCCCGCGGCCGTCGACCGCGGCGCGGTGAACGCCGATGTGATCGTGGACAAGGGTGGCGAAGTCATCCACACGAACACCGAGGGCCAGACCGGGCGCGCGCTCGGCGACACCTCCGGCGTCGCCGCGGCCTTCGCCTCCCAGCTCGCCGAGGGCAATGGAAAGTTCGCCCTGACCGTGAGCGAGACGCCGTTCGAGACGACGAAGACCGAGCGCTGGATCGACGTCAACCTCAGCACCCAGACCACGACGCTGTGGCAGAACGGTCAGGTCTACCGCTCCTGGTCGATCTCGTCGGGCGCCGGCGACCACGCCACCCACACGGGCGAGTTCCGCATCGGGTGGAAGACGTCGATGCAGGACATGGGCTGCGTCCCGGGCTACGACTACTGCACGAAGGACGTCCCCTGGGTCGCGTACTTCAACGGTGACGAGGGCTTCCACGGCACCTACTGGCACAACAACTTCGGCACGCCGATGAGCCACGGCTGCATCAACATGACGATCTCCGCCGCGAAGGAGCTCTACGACTGGGCCTACCGCGGCACCGAGGTGTCGGTCCACTACTGAGCCCGGACCCTGAGAGGGGCGGATGCCACCCGGCATCCGCCCCTCTTGTCGTCTCCCCGCTCGCCATGACACCGCGGCGCGCTCGGGCGCCCACACGGAAAAGGGGCGGATGCCGGTCGGCATCCGCCCCTTTCGGGTTCCGGCTCAGCGCAGGGCGTCGACCACGGCGTTCAGCGTCGCGGACGGGCGCATGACCTTCTCGACGAGCTCGGCGTTCGGGCGGTAGTACCCGCCGATCTCGGCGTGGTGGCCCTGGACCGCGTTGAGCTCGGCGACGATCGTCTGCTCCTCCGCGGCCAGCTTCTCGGCGACCGGGGCGAAGACCTGGGCCAGGTCGGCATCCGTCGACTGCTTCGCCAGTTCCTGCGCCCAGTACAGGGCGAGGTAGAAGTGGCTGCCGCGGTTGTCGATCGTGCCGAGGGCACGGCCGGGCGACTTGTCGTTCTCAAGGAACGTGCCGGTCGCGGCATCCAGCGTCTGCGCGAGCACGCGAGCCCGCTCGTTGCCCGTGGTGTCGGCGAGGTGCTCGAGCGAGGCCGCGAGGGCGAAGAACTCACCCAGCGAGTCCCAGCGGAGGTAGTCCTCCTCGACGAGCTGCTGCACGTGCTTGGGAGCCGAACCACCGGCACCGGTCTCGAACAGGCCACCGCCCGCGAGCAGCGGGACGATCGAGAGCATCTTGGCGCTCGTGCCCACCTCGAGGATCGGGAACAGGTCGGTCAGGTAGTCGCGCAGCACGTTGCCGGTCACCGAGATCGTGTCTTCTCCGCGGCGGATGCGCTCGAGCGAGTAGCGCGTCGCGTCGGCCGGGGCGAGGATCTCGATCGTGAGGCCCTCGGTGTCGTGGTCGGCGAGGTACTCGTGCACCTTGGCGATGAGGTTGCGGTCGTGCGCGCGGGTCTCGTCGAGCCAGAACACCGCCGGGACACCGGTGGCGCGGGCACGCGTCACCGCGAGCTTCACCCAGTCGCGGACAGCCACGTCCTTGGTCTGCGTCGCGCGCCAGATGTCACCCGCGTCGACCTCGTGCTCGAGCAGCACGTCGCCGTTCGAGGCGACGACCTGCACGCGGCCGGGAGCGGCGATCTCGAAGGTCTTGTCGTGGCTGCCGTACTCCTCGGCCGCCTGCGCCATGAGACCGACGTTCGGCACCGAGCCGATCGTGGCCGGGTCGAGCGGGCCGTTCGCGATGACGTCCTCGATCGTGGCCTGGTAGACGCCGGCGTACGAGGAGTCGGGGATGACGGCGAGGGTGTCGTCCTCTCCCCCGTCGGCTCCCCACAGCTTGCCGCCGTTTCGCACGAGCGCCGGCATCGAGGCATCCACGATCACGTCGGAGGGGACGTGCAGGTTGGTGATGCCCTTGTCGCTGTTCACGTAGGAGAGGCGGGGGCCGGATGCCAGAGCCTCGCGGATCTCGGAGGCGATGGCGTCGCCGCCCTCGACGTTCGACAGACCCGCGAGGATCGAGCCGAGACCGTCGTTCGGGGTGAGTCCGGCGGCCGCGAGGGCGTCGCCGTGACGGTCGAACACGTCGGCGAAGAACGCCTTGACGACGTGGCCGAAGATGATCGGGTCGCTGACCTTCATCATCGTGGCCTTGAGGTGCACCGAGTAGAGCACGTCGTCGGACTTCGCCTCGGCCAACGTCTCGGCGAGGAACGCGTCGAGGGCTGCGGCCGAGAGGAAGGTGGCATCCACGATCTCGCCCTGCAGGACCTTCAGGCCCTCCTTGAGCGCCGTGGTCGTGCCGTCCGCGGCGACGTGCTGGATGGTCAGGACGTCGTCGTCGGCGATGACCACGGACTTCTCGTTCGAGAAGAAGTCGTCGTGGCCCATCGTGGCGACGCGGGTCTTCGACCCCTCGGCGAACGCCTTGTTGCGGTGCGGGTGCTTCTTCGCGTAGTTCTTCACCGCGAGCGGGGCGCGACGGTCGCTGTTGCCCTCGCGCAGCACGGGGTTCACGGCGGAGCCCTTGATGCGGTCGTAACGCGCGCGCACGTCTTTGTCTTCGACGCTCGAGGCCTCGTCCGGGTAGTCGGGGATGTCGTATCCCTGCGACTTCAGCTCGGCGATCGCCGCCTTCAGCTGCGGAATGGATGCCGAGATGTTCGGCAGCTTGATGATGTTCGCTTCGGGGAGCGTCGCGAGTCCGCCCAGCTCGGCGAGAGCATCGCCGACCTGCTGCTCGGGGGTGAGGCGCTGGGGGAAGGCCGCGAGGATGCGGCCGGCGAGCGAGATGTCGCGGGTCTCGACGTCGACGCCCGCCTGCTTCGTGACGGCCTGCACGATGGGCAGGAACGACGCGGTGGCAAGAGCCGGCGCCTCGTCGGTGTACGTGTAAATGATGGTGGAATCGGGCACGTCAGATCTCTCCGTAGAGGCGGCCAGGGTTGTGTTTCAGCCTATCGCACCTCGGCAAAGTCTCTTGACGTCAAGATAATTCGGCGGTTCGACGCCCCACCTCATGCGTGATTCGTCCGGGACTCTGCGGCATCCCGAAGGTTGCACACCCTCGTAGGCCCGATACCCTGAACGCATGGCCGACCTGCGTCTCGTCGAACTGTCCGCCGCCACCATCGTGGCGGTCAACACGCTGTCGTTGAAGCCCGGCCAGGAGCAGTTCCTGGCGCCGGTGAGCTACGGCATCGCCGCCACCGTCATGAATCCCTCGACGTCGTGGCAGCGGGTCGTGCTCGACGGCGACGAGGTCGTGGGCTTCGTCAGCGCCAACTTCGATCCCGAAGCGCACGAGGAACACTTCCGCTCGGTGCTGTGGCGCATCAACGTCGACGCCGACGAGCAGGGCCGCGGCGTCGGCAGCTACGCGATCGCGGCGGTGCTCTCCGAGGCTCGCGAGCGCGGCATGGACCACGTCGACGTCATCTACGAGCCCGGCGTCGGCGGCCCCGAGGCGTTCTTCCAGCGCGTGGGCTTCCAGCCCGTCGGCGAGACCGAGTACGGCGAGGTCATCGCGCGCGTGAGCGTCTGACGCGTCTCGCGGTGCGGCGTGCGGCGTTGCGGCGTTGCGGCGCGCGGCGTGCGGCGCGCGTCTGAGTCCAGCAGATTCGGACAAGAACTCCAGATCCGGATCGAACTGTGGATTTCCTCCGAATCAGGGACGCATCTCCGAATCTGACGACACGGCCTTCCGCGAAACTCCTCCTGCACACCGATGAGGGATGCCAGGCCCTCCCCATCTCGGCTCTTCAGCCCGCGAGCGCGAAACCTTGTCAGGCACTGTGTCGTGATGGACATCGCGTCGCAGGTCACCCGTCTAGGCGGCATCGTTCACCGCCAGCAGCTGCTCGATGGGGGTATCCCGATTGGCGCGCTTCGCGCGGCCCTGGCACGCGGCGACGTCATCCGCGTGCGACGTTACTGGGTGGCGACGAACGGCGCGCCTGCCCTCCTCGTCGAGGCCGCGCGCGCGTCTGCCCGACTCGCCTGCGTGAGCGCTGCTGCACATCGCGGGTGGTGGATGCCGGAAGGATCAGCGAGCGAGGTCCATCTCGCGGTGCGCCCGGATGCCAAGGTGCCTCCGGGTACAACCGCGTTCATCCACTGGTCGGCCCCTCTCGTCCCGCAACCGTCCCATCGGCTCGTCGAATCGGTCCCGGACACGCTCGAGCACGTCGCCGCGTGCGCGACATACGAACAGGCACTCGTCGTGTGGGAGTCCGCATGCGTCCACGAGCACCTGCATCCCGAGGCACTCGCCCGCATTCGGTGGCGGTCCACGAAAGCACGCCGACTGGCCGCGGCGGCGCGAGGGAAGTCGGACTCCGGTTTGGAGACGCTGTTCGTCGTGAGGCTCGCTCCCTGGGGCGTCACCATTCGGCAACAAGTGGAGATCGCGGGCCACGACGTGGACGTCCTGATCGGCGAGCTGTTGGTGGTCCAGCTAGACGGCTTCGCGTTCCACTCCACACCGGCCGATCGCCAGCGAGACGTCGCGCACGACAGGGAGCTCCGAGCGCGCGGGTACACCGTCCTGCGTTTCACCTACCGTGATGTCGTTGCCGGTTGGGAACGGGTGGAGCGCGTCATCGTGCAGCATCTTGCGCAAGGCCATCATCGCGCTGAGTGACCGGTGAGCAGGGGACTTCGCGCGTCCCGGCTCCCCCCTCGCGGCGTCGCGGATCCGGAGAACCTCTTCGGATTCGGAGACGTCGGCGCATCTGGTCCGAATCCGCGACGGATCTCCGAATCTACGCACGTGCGGATGCGCCGAGAGCCGACGGTCCGGCGACGTGCCAGGCACCCCGAGCGTGCACCATCTCGGATGACGGATGCCACGCCCCCGCGGCGCGTGGGAGCGTGGCATCCGTCATCCGGCGCGTCAGACGAGCGAGTCCTGCCAGGCGGCGTGGAGCTGCGCGAACTTGCCGGTGCCCGCGATCAGGGCGGCGGGGGTGTCGTCCTCGATGATGCGACCATGCTCCATCACCAGCACGCGATCGGCGATCGCCACCGTCGAGAGACGGTGGGCGATGATGATCGCGGTGCGGTCGGCGAGCAGGGTCTGCAGCGCATCCTGGATCTGGCGCTCGCTCGGGATGTCGAGCGACGCCGTCGCCTCGTCGAGGATCAGCACCGCGGGGTTCGCGAGGAACGCCCGCGCGAACGAGATCAGCTGCCGCTGACCGGCCGAGACGCGTCCGCCGCGCTTGTTCACGTCGGTGTCGTAGCCGTCGGGGAGCTTCTCGATGAAACCGTCGGCGCCGACCGCGCGAGCTGCGGCGCGGATCTCATCCATCGTCGCGTCGGGCTTGCCGAGCGCGATGTTGTCGGCGACGGTCCCGCTGAACAGGTACGCCTCCTGCGTGACCATGACGATCGCACGACGCAGGTCCTTCGGGTGAAGGCGGCGCAGATCGACATCGTCGAGCGTCACGGCCCCCTCGGTGGGGTCGTAGAAGCGCGACACGAGCTTCGCCAGGGTCGACTTGCCCGCGCCGGTGGTCCCCACGAGGGCGATCGTCTGCCCCGCGGGGATGTCGAGCGAGAAGTTCGGCAGGATGACACGATCGTCGCTGTACCCGAAGGTCACTTCGTCGAAGCGGACGTGGCCCTTCGCGGTCCACAGGTCGACCGGGTCGGTCGGATCGGGGACCGTGGGCTCCTCTTCCAGCACGCCCGACACCTTCTCGAGCGCTGCCGTCGCCGACTGGTACGAGTTCAGGAAGAACGCCACCTCCTGCAGCGGCGAGAAGAAGTTCCGGACGTACAGCACGGCCGCCGTCAGCACGCCGATCTCGAGCGGACCGGCGATCACCCGGCCCCCGCCCCACAGGAGCACGAGCGCGACCGACACCGCGGCGACCGCCATGATGCCGGGTTCGAACGTCCCGAAGAGGCGGATCGAACGCATGTTGATGTCGCGGTAGTCGCCGGCGAGCTTGCCGAACTCCTCGTCGTTGCGCGGCTCCTTGCGGAACGCCTTCACGGCGCGGATACCCGTCATCGTCTCGACGAACTTCACGATGACCTGCGCGCTGATCACCCGCGACTCGCGATAGATGACCTGCGAGCGGCGGTAGAACCACCGCATGAGCAGGTACATCGGGATGCCCATGACCGTCAGGATCAGGCCGGACTGCCAGTCGATGAGGAACAGCGCGACCAGGGTGAACAGACCGTAGAGCACTCCCGAGACGAGTTCGTTGAGGCCGCCGTCGAGCAGCTCGCGGATCGTGTCGAGGTCGCTCGTCTGGCGCGAGATGATGCGGCCCGACGTGTAGGACTCGTGGAACTCCAGGCTCAGCTTCTGCGTGTGCAGGAAGATGCGCTTGCGCAGGTCGAGCATCACCGCCTGGGTCAGGCGGGCGGCGACCACGACGTACCAGCCGATGAGCACGGCGCCGCCGACTCCCGCCAGCAGGTAGATGCCCACGACGCCGATGGTCGGCATCCAGTCGGCCTGGTCGATGACCGCGGGCAGGGCGTTGTCGATGCCGTAGGCGATGAGGGCCGGGCCGGCGACGCGGAGCGCGGTCGACACGACGAGGACCGCCGCGGCGAGGACGAGCTGCCAGCGCAGCGGAGAGACGAGGGAACCGAGCAGGCGCAGCGAACGCTGGCGGATCGCCCGACTCTCGTCGCGCGTGTAGTCGGAGCGGTCTTCGCCGGTGGTCCCGGAGACGGTCGCGGTGGTCATCGGGTCGCCTCCTTCTCGGTCAGGGTGTCGTCGTCGTGCGCGCGGATCACATCGATCGCTCCGGTGCGCGCCTCGCGCTCGGCCTCCTCGAGGCTCGAGATGACGTAGCGGTAGTGCTCGCTCTCGCGCAGCAGGTCGGAGTGCGCGCCGACGGCCGTGATCCGGCCGTTCTCCAGCAGGGCGACCCGGTCGGCGAGCGTCACCGTCGAGGGACGGTGGGCGACGACCAGTGCGGTCGTCTCGCTGAGCACCTCGCGCAGAGCGTCCTCGACGAGCGCCTCGGTGTCGACGTCGAGAGCCGACAGCGGATCGTCGAGCACCAGCACGGCCGGTCGCGCGGCCACCGCGCGGGCCAGCGCCAGACGCTGTCGCTGCCCCCCGGACAGGCTGAGCCCCTCCTCGCCGATGACGGTGTCGAGACCGGCGGGAAGGTCGAGCACGAAGTGCGCCTGAGCGACCTCGAGCGCTTCCTTCAGCACCCGCTCCGCCTCGGCGGACCCCGGCTCGAGGTCTTCGCGCCCGAGCAGGACGTTGTCGCGCACGGTCTGCGAGAAGAGCGTCGCGTCTTCGAACGCCATACCGACGTGTCGACGCAGCTCGGCCAGGGTCAGGTCGCGCACATCGACGCCGTCGAGCAGCACGCGACCACCGGTCACGTCGTACAGGCGCCCGGGCAGCGTCGTGAGCGTCGTCTTGCCGGACCCGGTCAGGCCGACGAGCGCCATCGTCTCGCCGGGGCGCAGCACGAGGTCGACGCCGTCGATGAGATCCGGCTCGGAGGGGGCGGCATCCTGATACCGGAAGTGCACACCCTCGAAGGTGAGCTCGCCGCGGGGCTCCGCGATGGTGCGCGGGTTCTCGGGGTCGATGATCGTGTTCTGCTCGTCGAACACCTCGAAGATGCGGTCGGTCGCCGTGCGGGCGTCGAGAAGGAACGAGAAGAGGAAGCCGATCGACTCCATCGGCCAGCGGAGCACCGTCGCCATCGCGAAGAACGCCACGAGCTCGGCGACCTGCAACTGTCCGAGCTGGGTCAGCACGATGCCGGCGCCCAGGCACACCGCGAAGGCGATGTCGGGCAGCAGCACCAGGAAGAACCAGATCCAGCCGACGGCGCGCGCTTTGTCGATCTCGGTCTCGCGCAGCGACTCGGCCTGCCGGGTGAACTTCTGGAGGGCGTGCCGCCCCCGACCGAACGCCTTCAGGACGCGGATGCCGTGGACGCTCTCCTCCACGGCGGTGGCGAGGTCTCCCGCTTGGTCCTGGCTCTGACGGGTCAGGGCACCGTAGCGCTTCTCGAAGCGGAAGCCGACGTAGATCACGGGGGCGGAGGTGACGAGGAACAGCGCACCGAGCAGCCAGTGCCAGCGGAAGAGCAGCACGGCGCCGATCGCGATGGTGAGAAGGTTGACCACGAGGAGGATCACCCCGAACGCGAGCCACCGGCGGAGCATGCTGATGTCCTGCATCATGCGCGAAAGCAGCTGTCCCGACTGCCAGCGGTCGTGGAACGCGACGGGCAGACGCTGCAGGCGCGCGTAGAACGACTGGCGCAGGTCGTACTCGACCTTGGTCGCCGGAGCGAGGACGAACCAGCGCCGCAGCCAGACCATCGCGGCTTCGGCGAGCCCGAGCGCGAGCACCGCGACGGAGCCCCAGACGAGGGCGACGGGGTCGAGCGAGGCGATGGGACCGGCGACGATCTGCTCGAGCACGAGCGGGATCGCCAGCGCGAGAAGGCTCGCGATGAGCGCGGTCACCGCTCCCGCGAGAAGGCGCGGGATGACGGGGCGCGCGATCGGCAGCAGCCGGGCGAGCGCGCGCGGAGTGGACAGGTGCGGACGGGGCGAAGCGGAAGTCATGATCCTCAAGAGGTCGAAGCGAGCGCCGGGATCGGGCGCGGAAAGGGATGCCGAAGGGCACCGGTGGTCAGCCGGAAGAGGCGCGGTGCGGCGCTCGAGCGCCGGCGGGAGGCCCTAGTGGCGCCCGTGAGGACGCGCGGAGAAGACGGAGGGCGCGGCGACACGGGCGACGGGGGCGTCGATGTGGTCCATGGCATCCTCCTTGAGGTGAGCGGAAGCTGTCCGGGGGTGTGACAGCCCTTCAGGCTATCTCTGAGAGAAGGCTGAGGGCAAGAGTCGGTTGGGGCGTGCACCGCGAGCGAGCGTCCGCGCCTCTCCCCCTCACGCCGCCTCGCGCTCCAGCAGGCGCCGCTTGACGTCGGTCCCCCACGCGAATCCCCCCATCGTGCCGTCGCCGCGCAGCACGCGGTGACAGGGGACGAAGAGGGCCGGAGCGTTACGGGCGCAGATGGATGCCGCCGCTCGGACGGCCGCGGGAGAGCCCAGCGCCGCGGCGAAGCCCGTGTAGGTGAGCGGCGCTCCCGGGGCGATGCGACGCAACGCCTCCCACCCGGCGCGCTGCAGGGGCGTGCCGAACTGCCGGACCTCGACCGCGTCGATCGCGGCGAGGTCTCCGTCGTAGTAGGCGCGCACCGCGTCTGCGGCGGCCGTGGTGCCCTCGACGACCTCGTCCGGACGGCGGTCCGGCCGAAGACGGGCGAGCACCGCCTCCACGTCGGACGTCCACCCCGAGACGACGACGCGTCCGTCCGCGTCGGCGAGGATCGCGAAGGGGCCGTCGGGCGTATCCAGGAACTGCAGGGTGGCGGTGCTCATCGGCGGAACTCGCTTTCGGGTGCGGTGGAGAGGGGCGTCGGGGCGTCCACGGCGGGAGGCGGTGACGGATGGGGGTCGGGTGATCGTCGGCGGGCGGCTGCCTTCCCCGGACGGTGCACGGCCGCGGCCGCCGCCGTCTCGGCGCCCGACAGACGCCAGGCCTGGGTCACGGGGGCGGCGTACCAGTAGTGGGCCATGGCGTAACTGCGCCACGGAGCCAGGCGCGCGGACCATTCGGTGAAGGCCCCCGGGTCGGACGGGAGACCGAGGGCCGCCGCCCCGGCCCGCGCGGCGACATCGCCGGGGAGGAGGACGTCGGGATCGCCGAGGACCCTCATGCGCACGTAGTCGGCCGTCCAGGGCCCGACCCCGCGGAGCGCGAGAAGTCGCGCGCGCTGCTCGACGCCGTCGTCGCCGGGCCCGAGGGTGAGGGACCCGTCCGCGAGAGCCTCCGCCACGGCCACGATCGCGCGCATCCGCGCACCGGGACCGCGCAGCACCTCGATTCCGCGGTCGGCGATCGCCGTGGCATCCGGAAACAGGGTCAGGGGTTCGGGACCGATCGCGACCGGCTCGCCGAGCTCGGCCGTCAACCGGCCCTGCATCGTGCGGGCCGAGGCCACGCTGATCTGCTGGCCGATCATCGCGCGCAGCAGCATCTCACCCGCGTCGATCGCGCCGGGAACGCGGACACCCGGGATCGCCGCCACGGCGGTCGCGAGTTCGGGATGCCGGGACAGTTCGGCGTCGACGGCCTGCGGATCGGCGTCGAGATCGAAGAGGCGCCGCACCCGCGCGATGAGGGTGCCCAGGTCGGCGAGCGCTGTGAGGCGTGCGCGGAGACGCAGCCGACCGTCGTCGGCGAGGCGCACCTCGAACCACGCGGGCCCGCCGGGCAGGCGCACGACCCGCGCGAACGAGCGGTCGCCGCCGACCTCGACGCCGGGGATCGCGTGCGCGCGCATCCACCCGAAGAGGCCCGTGGTGTCGATGGGACCGCGGACGGGGAGGGCGAGATCGATCTCACCCGCGGAGGCGTCGAGTCCCGACGCGCGCGACCGTCGCGCGCGCAGTTCGCGCGGCGGCATCCCGAACACCTCTCCGATCGTCTCGGTGAACTGACGGATGCTGGAGAACCCGGCCGAGAAGGCGACGTCGGCCGACGAGAGGTCGGTGCCCACCAGCAGTGTGCGCGCCGTGTGCGCCCGGTGCGCACGAGCGAGGGCGAGCGGGCCCGCCCCGAGTTCGGCCGTGAGGACGCGCGTGAGGTGCCGCGCCGAGTACCCGAGCCGCCGGGCGAGGCCCGGCACTCCTTCGCGGTCGACCACCCCGTCGGCGATCAGCCGCATCGCCCGCGCGGCGACGTCGCCGCGCACGTCCCAGAGCGGGGAGCCCGGCGCGGCTTCGGGCAGGCACCGCTTGCACGCGCGGTAGCCCGCCTCATGCGCCGCAGCAGACGTGGCGTAGAACGTCACGTTCGCCTCTTTCGGCGTGCGCGCGGGGCAGCTCGGGCGGCAGTAGATGCCCGTCGAGCGCACGGCGGTGACGAACTGCCCGTCGAAGCGCCGGTCGCGCGATTGGATCACGCGGTAGCGCTCGGTGAAACCCGGGGCGGTCGGGGCCGGGGCGTCCAGGGGGCGGAGGGTCATGGCATCCACCCTGCCACCGACCTCCGACATCGGCTGGCGGAAATCGGACACGGCCGTGAGGTGGGGCGAGACGGCCGCGCCCCACCCGATGTCGAGAAGGGCGCGGCCCGGGTCTCAGCTCTCCGCGATCACCAGCCCACCCGCGGGGACGACGACCGTGACCACTCCTGTCGCGGAGGTGGTCCGCACGAGCGCGCCCGACGCGTCGTAGACCTTCACGTTCGCGGAGACCCCATCGCCCCCGATCGTGGTGCGCTGCGGGGCGATCGCGCTCGAGTGCACGAGCTCGCTGCGGGCATCGCCGCCCAGCACCAGCCGCGAGATCCAGGGACGCACGAGGAGCCCGTCCAGCATCAGCTCTCCTCGCTGCACCGTCACGCGCACGTCGGCACCGTTCACCGCCGCCTTCAGCCCCTGCGGGAGGAGAGCGCCCGGCGTGGGCGAGATGCCCTGCGCGGGTCCATCGACCTTGAGCACTCCCGCTCCGCGCCACGTGGAGTGCGATGTCTCACCCGGTTCGGCGAAGACGACCGGCTCGATCCAGCGGCGGGTCTCCGACGGACCGAGGTCCCAGGTGGCGCTCTGCCTCGGCGACAGGGTGAGGGCGTCGCCCGACCAGCTCGACTCCCCGGTCCACGCCGTCGGCGTCGACACCGTGCCGTCGGTTCGCGTGGCATCCTCGGCTTCGACGAACGACAGACCGACCCGGCTCTCCACCGATGTCAGGGTCGTCGCCCGCGCGGCCACGTCGGGATGCGCGTCCAGGGCGAGCGCGGCCAGCAGCCCGTGGATCGTCGACTCGGCGCCGCTGTTGCGGTTCACCGTCCCGTCCGGCTGCAGGCCGTCGAAGGTCACGCCCGTCGCGGGGTCGTACATCCGCGCGCCGGCGTGGTTCGCGCCGAAGAACCACGCGGCCTGCATCCCCGCGAGCTCGGCGAACACCGACGATCCGGTCGTGTCGGCCAGGGCGAGGAGGGACTGCACACGCGCGTCGGCACCGTAGGCGATCTGCACGCGGTCGGTGGGGCTCGGGAACCAGCCGTTGTCGGGCCCGCCGGCCGTCATCAGCGTGGGGGTGAAGCTCAGGGCATCCGTGACGGCGGGGGCGACGAGCGCGTCGTCGCCGAAGAGGTCGCCCGCTTCGGCGAGCGCCGCGGGCATCTGCGCACCCCACGCGTGCCACATCGCGGGCGACTGCGCCCACGGGAGGATCGCACCGTAGGGCCATTGACGGGTGCTGCCGGATGCCATGGCCGCCACGCCCTCGGCCAGCTGTCGCGCCGCGGTCGCCGAGGACTCGTCACCGGCGCGCACGGCGGCGGTCAGTCCGAGCACGGCCTCGGCCGAGGCATCCGCCCCGTCGACGATCAGCCACGCGGGAACGCGCTTCCCGTCGGCCTCGGTGTACTGCCCGTACTTCGACAGCACGTCGCGTTCGATCGCGCCGCGGGAAAGGGCGAGGCGCTCCTTCAGGAACGCGGCGAAGCCGGGATCGTCGTCGACGAAGGCGGCGTAGCCCTCACCGAGCGCCCACACCGTGCGGGCCGTCCAGTAGCTCGGGCCGGAGTCCGAGGGGTCGGGCAGCTCGACCGGCTCGGCCGACGGGTTGAGGTCGCCGTCGGGCTGCATCCACAGTACGACGTTGCCGGCCGAGGGGCCGTCGGTCGTCTGGTGGTACGCGACCGTCCGCAGCAGCTCGTAGGCCTTGTGCCGGCTGTCGGCGTCGCCGGTCTGCTCCCAGTGCCGGAGGTAGACGACGGCGGCACGGGTGTTGTCGTCGGCGTTGAAGGCGCCCTGACCCCAGTCTCCGGTCGCGGCGTCGAGCGGACCCCCGCCGACGCGCTCGAAGGTGCCGCCGTCGCGGGCGTCGGCGTACGTCCACGGCGCGAGGAGGGTCGGTTCCTCGTCGAGACGATAGGTGGTGTGGCCGGCGACCGGCGCGGACGGGGTCGCCTCGCCGAGCAGGAAGTCGAGGTGGTCGAGGTTCGTCAGCGGCGCGGACGCGGGGACCTGCGCCGACGCCGGCACCGCGGTCAACGGCACCGCCAGCGCGATCGCGCCGAGCACCGCAGCGATGCGCGCACTCCATCGTGCGTTCATGGGGAGGGGATCCTTTCGTGGGGTGTCCACGCCGCGCCCGAGCCGTCACGGCGTCGAGCGCGGCGCGGGGATTCAATCGGTGCGCTCGAGCAGGGCGACGCCGATCTTGGAGTCGGCCATGCCGTAGAACACGAAGTGGCGGCCGTCGATCTCCTCGATCGCGGTCGGGAACACGACGTTGGGCACGATGCCGCTGCGCTCGTCGTCGGTCTCGGGGGCCAGGAGCGGCGCGGACGTGCGGGCGATCACGCGGCGGGGGTCGGCGGCATCCAGGATCAACGCTCCGGCGGCGTAGTTCACCTTCTGCTGCTGCGAGAAGGCGCTGTCGATCACGCCGGTCACGCCGTGGTGCAGCACGAGCCAGCCCTCGGGGATGCGCAGGGGCGGCGGGCCGCCCCCGATCTTGACCTCTTCGAACGGGAACTGCGGGCCCGCGACGAAGTGGTGTTGCTCCCACAGCGCGAGGTTCGCCAGATCGTCTCGGACGGATGCCAACGGCACGTAGCTGATCCAGATCGACTGCCGCTCGTCCTCGACGCCCGCCGGCACCCGCACGCCCTGGCCGAGCTTGGTCTCGCCCAGGTCCCACATGGGGCGGTGCAGCACGGCGAGGGCCTCGGTGCCGTCGGGCGCCGTGACGGGCTCGGGGAAGAACACCGTGTCCTTGTTGTGGAACAGGTTGAGGTCCATGTCGAGGTCGTCCTGGTAGCGGAAGAGCACCGGGCCGAGCCGCTTCCACTCGCGCAGGTCTTCCGACACGGCGACCGCCGTGCGGGGGCCGAGGGGGCCGTACGCGACGTACGTCATGACGTGCAGGCCCAGAGCGTCGATCCACGTCGTGCGGGGGTCTTCGGTGCCGGCGTTGTCGGCGCCGCGCTCCCAGCCGCGGTCGGGCTGCAGCACGACGCCTTCGCGCTCGACCGAGACGGGGACGCCGTCCTCGACGACGACGCGGGCGAGGCCCACGCGCGAGACGTTGCCGTCGGCCACGAGACGCGGGAGCAGGTAGAGCTCGCCGTCGGGCCCGCGACCGGATGCCGGATTGAGCACGCCCTCGGCCTCGTCGGCGTTGCCGGGCTCGGGCGTCATCACCACCCCGACGCGCGTGAGGCGGTAGGGGACGGGGGATTCGGGGGTCATTGTCATCCTTTCACTCCGGATCCGAGGTCGTTGGAGGTGAAGTAGCGCTGGAAGATCAGGAACAGCGCCACCGCGGGGGCGGCCAGCACCACGGCGCCGGCCATCATCGCGCCGAAGGGGTTGGTGGTGGAGGCCGCGATGGTGGAGATGAAGTTGGCGAGCGAGACGGCCAGCGGCTGCATCGACGCGTCCTTCGTGATGAGGAACGGCCAGAGGAACTCGTTCCACGGGCCGATGAACGTCAGCAGCACCGCGGTGAGCAGCGCCGGGCGCACCAGCGGGAGGGCGACGCTCCACAGCAGACGGAACTCCCCCGCGCCGTCGATGCGCGCGGCGTCGAACAGCTCCTTCGGCAGCTGCAGGAAGTACTGCCGGAAGATCACGACCGCCGTGGAGTTGATGAAGAACGGCAGGATCATGCCGAGGTAGCTGTCGCTGAGGCCGTAGTCGCGCGCGATCATCACGTACAGGGGGATCATCAGCAGCTGGAACGGCACGACCTGGACGAGAAGGACGAGCGCGAACGTCGCCGACCGGCCCCGCCACTTCAGCACCGCCAGCGCGTACCCGGCCAGCACTCCGAAGACGAGGGTGCCGAGGATCACGCCGCCGGTGAAGATGCCCGAGTTCGCCAGCCCCTGCAGCAGGTTGATCCGGCCGTCGATCGCGGTGTAGTTCTCCGTCGTGAGGTTCGAGGGGTGCGGGAACGCCCCCGCGATCGAGGGGTCGGGGTTCGTCTGCAGCGATCCGACGACCATGTAATAGAAGGGGAAGAGGAACGCGAGCGCGCCCAGGGTCAGGACGCCGTAGGTGACGACTTTGCTTCTCACGATTCCTCCCTTCCGACGAACCGGCGCTGGAGCAGCGCGATGACGAGCACGAAGATGATGAGCACCACGCCGATGGCCGCGGCCCCGTCGGGGTTCTGCTGCTCGATGCCCTTCTGATAGATCAACAGGACGGGCGATGTGGACGCCCCGTTGGGTCCGCCGCCGTTCGTGAGCAGGTAGGGCTCGGTGAAGAGGTTGGCTCCCGTGATCGTCGAGAGCAGCACGACGAGGAAGGTCGCCGGGCGCACGCCCGGAACGGTCACCGCGAAGAACTGGCGGAGACGCCCTCCCCCGTCGACGGCGACCGACTCGTAGAGCTCCTTCTGCACGTTCTGCAGCGCCGCGAGGTAGAGCAGGATGTAGAACCCCAAGCCCTTCCACGTGACGAACAGCGCGATGGTGGGCATCGCGAGGGCCGAGTTGACCAGCCACGACGGCGTCGGAGCGAGCGGGCCGAGCACGTTGTTGATCAGCCCCGTGTTGGAGAACAGGAACAGCCACACGGCGACGACGGCGACGGATGCCGTGACGTACGGCACGTAGAACGCGACCCGGAAGAACGTCCGGGCGCGCACCACGCGGTCCAGCGCCGTGGCCAGAACGATCGACAGCACGACCGTCAGCGGCACGTTGATGAGGAGGAAGATCCCGACGTTGCCGAAGGAGCGCCAGACGTCGGGATCCGTCAGCGCGGTGACGTAGTTGTCGAACCCGACGAACGGCCGGTCGACCTGCGCACCCGGGGCGGTGAAGAAGTAGTCGTGGAACGACATCCACACCGCGAAGATCACGGGGTAGGCGAAGACGACCCCGACGAAGATCAGATACGGAGCGGAGAACAGGATGCCGAGCGGCTGCGCCCCGAACGGCCGGCGACGCTTCTTCCCGGCATCCGTCTCTCCCCCGGCACGACCGGACCGGCCGGGGTCTCCCCCGGTGCGGCCGGTCGTGCCGGCGAGATCGACGGTCATGTCACTTCCCCGCCGCGAGCTGGTCGATCTGGGTCTGGGCATCGGACAGGAAGCTCTTCACATCGCCCTCGCCGAAGATCACGGCCTTCGAGTACCCGTCGCGGAACGCCTGCCAGATCTCGACCGAGTTCTGCACGTTGGGCACCTCGACGGTGCGCGCGGCCTGGTCGCCGAACTGCTCGTACGCGGGGTTGGCCTGGAAGTAGTCGGCGTACGTGGTCGTCAGGTCCTTGCGCAGCGGCATCTGGCCCGTCTCGTTCAGCCAGGCGCCGTCCTGCTCCTCGCTCGTGGCGAACTTCAGCACGTCCCACGCGGTCGCCTTGTTCTGGCAGGCGGTGAAGAGACCCACGTTCTTGGCATCGCTGAAGGTCCAGGTCTGGTCGGCGGCGACGCCCTTCTCGGTCGGGACGGGAACGGCTCCCCAGTTCACCTTGTCCTTGTAGACGGAGACGGCCCAGGGACCGACGATCGCCATCGCGGCCTTCCCGTCGGCGAACGCGTCGCCCTGGTACTGCTCGTTGCCGGCCAGCTGGTCGGCGTAGATCGTGCGCCAGAAGTCGGCGACGGCTTCGCCGTCGGCATCGTTGAACGTCGCCTTGCCGTCCTCGACGAGCTGCTTCCCGCCGGTCTGCGCGGCGTACAGCGGGTAGAAGTCGAACCACGACTGGAAGAACTCGCTGGTCGGCGCCGGGTTGATGGCGTAGTCCGAGACGCCCGCCGCCTTGAGCTTCTGCGCCGCGGCCAGGAACTCGTCGTACGTCGACAGCTGCGGCTTCTCGGGGTCGAGTCCGGCCTTCGCGAAGAGGTCCTTGTTGTAGAAGATCATGACCGGGTTGCTCTTCCACGGCAGCTGGTAGAAGCCGCCGTCGTCGGAGCGGTACTGGTCGGCGAGGTCGCCGCTGCGGTCGGTGATGTACTGCTCGCCGTCGGGGAAGTCCGACAGGTTCACGAGGCCGCCCTGCTTCTGGAAGCCCGGGACCGCCGCCGGTGAGGTGTTGAAGATCAGGCACGGGGCGTTTCCGGCGGTGATCGCGGCGCCGATGACCTCCTCACTCGACGAGCCGGCGGGGATCTCCTGCGCCGTGACCTGCTGATCGGGGTGGTCGGCGTTCCAGGCCTGCACCATCTGCTCGCCCCAGGCGATCTCCGCGTCGTTGTTGGAGTACCAGATGGTGATGGGTCCGCGAGCGTCCATGCCGCCGCCTCCCGCGCCTCCGCCGCTGCAGGCGGAGAGGGCCAGGATGCCGGTGGCTGCTACTGCTGTGGCGAGAATGCGTCGTCGCATGTCTTCCTCCTTGTGGGTGCGGGCGTGCCCGCGGGTGCGTCAGGGGGTGGGGGGTGCGCCCGTGTCGGTCGCTGCGCCCTGGGTTCGTGCGGTGGACGACGGGGGCGGGGCCGTCGAGGCCCGCACGATGAGCCGGGGATCCGGGAGCGTCAGCGCTTCGGGGTCGGCGCCCCCGATGGCGGCGAGGAGGGCGCGCGCCGCGGCGGCGCCCCACCCCCGCGCATCCGTGGCGACGCTCGTGAGCGCGGGGTGGACGTGCCGACCGATCTCGACGTCGTCGAAGCCGGTGATCGACAGGTCGTCGGGAACACGGAGCCCGCGCTGCTGCGCGCGCCCGAGACCGGCGATCGCCATGTTGTCGTTCGAGTAGACGATCGCGGTCGGCGGGGTGGCGGCATCCAGAAGCTCATCGGTCGCGCGCGCGCCGTCGGCCGCGCTGAAGTCGGTCTCGACGACACGGGCCCGGATGCCACGGGCCCGTGCCGCCCACTCGAATGCGGCGGTGCGATGCCGGCCGTGGAGCATCGCGGACGGGCCGGCGACGTGGGCGATGTCGGCGTGTCCCAGATCGGCGAGGTGGTCGACCGCGAGACGGATGCCGGCTCCGTCGTCGACCGACACCGAGGTGAAGGGGCTGGCGACGTCGGGCACGCCCAGCGTCACCGCGGCGATGCCGAGGCCCGCGACCAGCTCGATGCGCGGGTCGTCGGCACGGAGGTCGGAGAGGATGACGCCGTCGACGCGGCGATCGGCAGCGAGGCCGCGGTAGGTCTCGGCTTCGTGTCGGCCCGGCGTCGCTGCGGCGAGCACGAGCACCTGCCCCGAGACCGAGAACTCGTCCTCGACGCCCGCGATGAAGGACGGGAAGAAGGGATCGGCGGCGATGACGTCGGGGCTGCGACCGATCACGAGGCCGCACGCGAAGGCCCGGCCGACGCTGAGGGAGCGCGCCCGCAGACTCGGGCTCCACCCCATGTCGGCCGCGATGGCGAGGATGCGTTCGCGCGTGTCCGGCGAGACACCGGCACGTCCGTTGAGGGCGAACGACACGAGGCCCTTGCTGACGCCGGCGCGGCGCGCGACGTCGGCGATCGTGGGTCGCGTCTCGTTCGGCATCCGTCACTCCGTCGTGGTCGGTCGGTCTAAACCGGTTCAGTGCGTGTGAGCCTAAACCGGTTCAGGGATGCCGTCAACCCCTCTCGCCCGAGCTGCGCCGGTGCGCGCCCCCGCCCCCGCGCGACCGACCTCGGGTTGGGGCGCATTCCTTCGTTCGGGGCGCGAGTCTTCCGCCCCGAACGGAGAATCGCGCCCCAACCGGCGGTCGCCGAACGCGCGCCCCAGACCGGTGCCCGCCCCGCAACCCCTCCCCGATGTCGGACGTCCTCGATAGCGTGGCGGCATGAGCGACAGCGAATACGACCTCATCGTCATCGGCGCGGGCCCCGTGGGCGAGAACGTCGCCGATCGTGCCGTGCAGGCGGGGCTCACCGCGGTGATCGTCGAGTCCGAGCTCGTCGGCGGCGAGTGCTCGTACTGGGCGTGCATGCCGTCCAAGGCGCTGCTGCGCAGTGGCGCCGCGCTGCGCGCCGCGCGCGACGTCGATGGCGCGAAGCAGGCCGTAACCGGAGACCTCGACGTCGCCGCGGTCCTCCGCCGCCGCGACACGATGACGAGCGACTGGAACGACTCCGGCCAGGTCGAGTGGCTGCAGGGCGCGGGCATCGACCTCGTACGCGGACACGGGCGCCTCACGGGCGAGAAGACCGTCCAGGTCACCGCCGACGACGGCACCACCACCGACCTCGTCGCGCGACACGCCGTCGCCGTCTGCACCGGTTCGGCGGCGCTGCTGCCCGACATCCCCGGCCTCGCCGACATCTCGCCGTGGACCAGCCGCGAGGCCACGGCCGTCCAGAGCGTCCCCGCCTCTCTCGCGATCCTCGGCGGCGGGGTCGTCGGCGCCGAGATGGCCACGGCGTTCGCGAGCCTCGGCGCCGACGTCACGCTCATCGCCCGCTCCGGCCTCCTGAGCGGAACCGAGCCGTTCGCCGGCGACCTGGTCGCCGCGTCCCTCCGGGACCGCGGCGTCACGGTGAAGACGGGGACGGATGCCACGTCCGCGCACCGCGACGACGATGGGCGCGCGGTGCTCGCGTTGTCCGACGGCACGACGGTCACCGCCGACGAGGTGCTGGTGGCGACCGGCCGGGTCCCCCGCACGACCGACCTCGGCCTGGAGACCGTCGGCCTCGCCGCCGGCGAGTGGATCGGGGTCGACGACACCCTCCGCGTACCGGGGTCGGACTGGCTGTACGCCGTCGGCGATGTGAACCACCGCGCCCTCCTCACGCACCAGGGCAAGTACCAGGCGCGCGCCGCCGGCGACGTGATCGCCGCCCGAGCGCGAGGCGGCGAGGTCGACGACGCCCCGTGGGGCGCGCACGTCGCCACGGCCGATCACGACGCGGTGCCGCAGGTGACCTTCACCGACCCCGAGGTCGCGTCGGTCGGGCTCACGGCCGCCGCGGCCGAGAAGCGCGGCCTGACCGTGAAGGTGCTCGACTACGACCTCGCCCACGTCGCCGGCTCGAGCGAGCAGTCCGACGCGTACGTCGGCCAGGCGCGCGCGATCGTCGACCTCGACCGTGGGGTGCTCGTCGGCGCGACCTTCGTCGGCCCCGACATCGCCGAACTGCTCCACTCGGCGACCCTCGCCATCGTCGGAGAGGTACCGGTGAAGCGCCTCTGGCACGCGGTGCCGTCCTACCCGACCGTGAGCGAAGTCTGGCTGCGCCTGCTCGAGACGCTGGGCCGCGACAGCGCGTAATCTGGCGCCATGCCCCGTACCGTCGCTCTGATCCGCGGGGTCGGTGGACCCACGGCGATGAAGATGGCCGCGCTGCGCGAGGTGTTGGCATCCGCGGGTCTGGGAGAGGTCGAGACGCTGCAGGTCGCGGGGAATCTGGTCCTGGATGCCGCCGGCCGCTCCCCCGACGACATCGCCGCCGCGGTACGCGACGCCGTCCGCGGGGGCTTCGGCTTCGACCTCCCCGTGCTCGTGCGCTCGCACGCGGAGCTCGTCGACACGGTCGCGCGGAACCCCTTCGCCGACGCCGCCGAAGGTCGGTGGGTGCAGACGGTGTTCCTCGACGCTCCCCCGGCCGAACCGAGGCTCACGCTGCCGGACGGCATCCCGGAGGAGGCCGTGCTGGACGGACGCGAGGTGTTCGTCCGCTATCCCGAGGGCATCGGCGGGTCGAAGCTGCAGGCCGGTTGGTTCGAGAAGCGCCTCGGGGTCATCGGCACCGCCCGCAACGCGAACACGATCGCGAAGCTCGTCGCGCTGAGCGCCTGACGCCGCGCGCGCGTCGCTCCCGCTGCACGGGGCGGGTGCCGCATGGCGCCCGGAGACGCGAGAAACGCTCCGGGGCGCGTCCGGGCGCAGGGCGCGTTCATCGCGCGAGGCCGCCCACGTCGCAAAACACCGCCGCCCCCACGACCGGAGTCGCGAGGGCGGTGGGAACAGCGGTGCGTCAGTGGAAGAAGTGACGCTCGCCGGTGAAGAACATCGTCACGCCGGCCGCGCGCGCGGCGTCGACGACCTCGGCATCCCGGACCGATCCGCCGGGCTGGATGATCGCCGAGATGCCCGCGTCGATGAGCACCTGCGGGCCGTCGGCGAAGGGGAAGAAGGCATCGGATGCCGCGATCGAGCCGTGGGCGCGGTCGCCCGCGCGCTCGACGGCGAGGCGGCACGAGTCGACGCGGTTGACCTGGCCCATGCCGATGCCGACGGTGGCCGAACCCTGCGCGAGCACGATCGCGTTCGACTTCACGGCGCGGCACGACTTCCACGCGAAGATGAGGCTCTCCATGTCGGCGTCCGCGGGACGCTCACCCGAGACGAGCTCCCAGTTCTTCGCGACCGACTCGATGTCGTCGGGGAAGCGGTCGGCATCCTGCAGCAGCAGCCCGCCGGACACCAGGCGGACGTCCATGCGCTCCTGCTGCCAGTCCGTGGGCAGCTGCAGCACGCGGAGGTTCTTCTTGAGCTTGAACACCTCCAGCGCCTCGGGCTCGAAGTCGGGCGCGATGATGACCTCGGTGAAGATGTCGCGGAGGTTCTCCGCCATCTTCAGCGTGACGGTGCGGTTGGCCGCGATCACGCCGCCGAAGGCCGACACCGGGTCGCACTCGTGCGCGCGCAGGTGCGCCGAGGCGATCGGGTCGAGCGCGTTCGGCGCGGCCACGGCGATGCCGCACGGGTTCGCGTGCTTGATGATCGCCACGGCGGGCTTGACCATGTCGAAGGCGGCGCGGAGCGCGGCGTCGGCGTCGACGTAGTTGTTGTACGACATCTCCTTGCCCTGCAGCTGCTCGGCCTGGGCGATGCCGTGCCCGCCGACGCGCGAGTAGATGGCGGCGCGCTGGTGCGAGTTCTCGCCGTAGCGCAGCGTCGACAGGCGCTCGGCCTGGATCGTCAGGTGCGCGGGCAGGTCGATGTCGTCGCCGAGCGTGCCCTCGGCGAACCACGTCGAGACCGCGGTGTCGTACGCGGCGGTGTGCGAGAAGGCGCGGGCGGCGAGCTCGCGACGCTGCACGAGGGTGGTTCCGCCCTGGGTCTGCAGCGCCTCGATGATCGCGGGGTACGACTCGGGCGAGACGACGATCGCGACGTTGGCGTGGTTCTTCGCCGAGGCGCGCACCATGGCGGGACCGCCGATGTCGATCTGCTCGACGACGTCGTCGCCCTCGGCACCGGATGCCACGGTCTCCACGAACGGGTAGAGGTTCACGACGACGAGTTCGAAGGGCCGGATGCCGAGATCATCCAGCTGCGCCTCGTGCGACGCGAGCCGCAGGTCGGCGAGGAGGCCGGCGTGCACGGACGGGTGGAGGGTCTTCACCCGACCGTCGAGCGATTCCGGGAAACCGGTGACGGCCGACACGTCGGTGACGTCGTACCCGGCGTCGCGCAGCAGGGTGGCCGAGCCGCCGGTCGACACGATCTCGACGCCCGCGGCCGCGAGGGCCTCGCCGAGCTCGAGGAGACCGGTCTTGTCGCTCACCGACACCAGGGCACGGCGGATCGGGACGACGTCGCGGGGACGGTAGTCGGCGGGGTCGTGGCGGGGTCCGGCCATGGCTTTCGGCTCCTGTGTCTCGAGACGGGTTCGGATGCAGACGGGCCGGGTGCCCGTCGCACGGTTCAGGCGGTTCGGGATGCCGTGGCGGCGAGGTCGAGCTCGCCCTCGGCGATGCGCCGGACGACGTCGATCAGCAGACGTCGTTCGACGGGCTTGATGCGCTCGTGCAAGGCGTGCTCGTCGTCGCCGGGAAGGACGGGGATGCGCTCCTGAGCGAGGATCGGACCGGTGTCGACGCCCGAGTCGACGACGATGACGCTCGCCCCGGTCTGCGCGACACCGGCGGCGAGCGCGTCGCGTACGCCGTGAGCGCCCGGGAACTCGGGCAGGTAGGCCGGGTGGGTGTTGATGATGCGCGGCTCCCACGCGGCGACGAGGTCGGCGGGCAGCAGACGCATCATCCCGCTGAGCACGACGAGGTCGGGGTTCCAGACGGCCAGCTGCGCCCCGAGCTCGGCGCCCCACTCCTCACGCGACGGGAACGCGCTGAAGGGGACGAGGAAGGTCGGGATGCCGAAGTGCTCGGCGTGGGCGAAGCCGTCGGCCTCGCGATCCGCACCGACCGCGACCACGCGCGCCGGGAAGTCGGGGGCGGCGGCCGCCTCGAGCAGGGCGCGGAGGTTGGAGCCGGTGCCGGAGATGAGAACGGCGACCGTGAGCACGGAGGTCAGTCTACGCAGGTGCGACCGAGGCCGCCGAGCGCGGGACCGTCAGCTCGCGCACGCCCCGCACACAACCCGCGGCGGGCGACCGGCAGCCCCCGTCCGCGAAGCGCGGCCGGCTCAGCTCCGGCCCGCGGAGCCTCCGTCGCCCGGCTTCGCCCACGCCGCGCGGATGCGCGCGCGCACCTCGTCGTCGCTGAGCTCCCCCGCCGGGTCCGGATCCTCGGGCCCGCGGTACGCGCTCGGCCACACGTCGTGGGCGATCCCGGTCCCGGGCGCCGAGACCGTCGGCGCAGGCCCCGTCGCGTGCTCGTCGCGGTCGAACGGCACCTGCGCGCGCGGACTGAACGAGAACGCGGGCGTCTCGTCGCGCGTCTCCTCGCGGGGGTACGGGTCGACGTCGTCGAAGCCGTCGGCGCCGAAGCGCGGGCTCAGCAGGAGGATCGCCAGCCCCACCAGCACCTCGAGGCCGATGGAGAGGGCGAGGGGTCCCGGCTGCGGCCCGGTCTCCGCCAGCCGGCCGGGGCCGATCGAGCCGCGGGAGACCACAGCCATGAGGGCGGCGACGCCGCCCGTGAGCGTGGCCACCGCGATCGCCAGGACCAGGCGGGGGCCGACCGGCTCGGGGCCGGTGGTCCGGGGCATCCGGGATCGGAGGATCCACCCCGCGAGGGCGCCGATGCCGAGGGGAAGGAGGACCAGCAGGAGCAGCCACGGCGAGCTCGTGTCGGGGATCGCTCCGAGCACCGGGATGCCGGGGAGCGCACCGACCTGCGTGGCCGCCGGGGTGACCGCACTGTCGGTGCCGACCGCGAACCCCGGTCCCGCGACGAACGCCACGGCCCAGAGCACGAGCGTCGGCAGGTACATCAGCTGGCACAGGGCGATCACGGTCGCGCCGATGGCATCCGCGTTGCTCGCTTGGAAGATCCCGACGACCTGCGTGGAGCGCGCAATGAGACCCGCCACCACGACGACCCCGCCGACGCCGACGAGTCCGAGGGTCGTCAGCGCGAGGCCGCGGAACGCGAGGGTCGGCACGCTCGCCCACGTTCCGGGCAGGCGCGAGAGCTGAGCGCGCAGGGCGTCGACCGGCCCGTCGTCGCCGACCCGCCAGGCACCGACGATCGCGCCGAGCAAGGAGGGGACCAAGAACAGCAAGGAGGGCAGCAGGATCGCCACCCACGTCTCGGATGCCACGAGCGCGGCGTTCCCGGTCAGCGCGACGACGCTCGCGATCGCGGCGAAGACGAGCGAGCCCGACAGCCATCCCGTGATCCCCGCCCCGGCTTCCGCGGCGCGCACGCCGGAGCGCGCGGCGAAGAGACCGGTGAACGCGGCGAAGGCCAGCGGCGCGAGCGACAGCGAGAAGGTCGCCAGCGAGGGGTCGATGCCGGTGGCGGCGAGGTAGGTGTCGGGCAGGGTCACCGTGAGCGGCACGAGGTGTCCGAGGTGCCAGATGGCGGCCGTCGTGGGCCAGAGCGCGGTCCAGTCGGGGTTGCCGCCGAGACCCGCCACCCAGAGCAGGGCGAGCGGGGCGAGCACGACGGCGATACCGCCGGCGGCGGCCAGGATGGCGTCGAGAGCGGCCAGGAGGGCGACGAGAAGGCGATGCATGGGCGTGTGAGACCCTACCCGCGCTCCCCCGACCCTCTCCTCAGGCGCGGCGGCGACGCCGTACTCCGCGACCACAGAAGCCCTTCATCATGGGATGGTGCGAACTCATCCGCTGTGGTTGCCTTTCGCGCCGGGAGCGAACCACGCCCGGCAGGGCGCGCGGGTTGCTCATCGCCAGACCGAGCCCGGCGCCCTGCAGCGCCCGCGCGGCGGCGTGGACGAGGCTTTCGAGACGGTCGCCGCCCGGATCCGCGACGCCCTCGGTTCGCGTGCGCTCCTCCTGGGTCACGTCGGCTCCACGGCCGTTCCGGGACTTCTCGCGAAGCCCGTCATCGACATCGACCTCACCGTCTCGGCGGTCGATGAGGAGGACGGCTACCTGCCCGCTCTCGAGCGGTGCGGCTTCCGGCTGATCTTCCGCGATGAGATGGCGGGCTCTCCCCACCGACATCTCACGCTCGCGATGCCCAATACGAACCTGCACGTCTGGGAGCCCGGTGCCATCGAGCCCGCGCGGCATGCCCTGTTCGTCGAGTGGCTCCGCGCGCACCCGGAGGATGCCGCCCGCTACTCCGCGGCGAAGCTCGACGCCGCCGCTTCACCCGGCCGCTACAACGATGCGAAAGCGGCTGCGGTCTACGACATCTATGAGCGCGTTTTCGCGAACGATCCTCGCCACGCCCACGATCCGCATCCGCGACCGCCCGGCGGCGGCGAGGAGTTCTAGGCCGCGGAGCGCGGTCGCACGTAGAAGCAGTCGGGGAACCGCGTCGCCGCCGCCTCCCACCCGTCGCTCGCCGCGGGGAGCGGGCGCGGCGCGAAGATCGACACGCGCTGGACCTCCCACGCGCCGCCGGTGTGCACGAGCCGGTGCTCGCCGTGGCGGGCATCGACGAGCTTCCACCCCTGCGCTCCCGCCGCCTCGAGGTGCGCCATCTCCTCGGCGCGGGTCACCGGGCCGAGGAGGCGCCCGTCCGCCGAGACGGGAGGCGTCCCGACGTAGTTCGGGTCGAAACGCTGTTGGACGGCCTGGCGGGAGACGCCGAGCAGCGCGCCGATCCGCGCCCAGCTGACGCCGGCGTCGTGGGCGGTGCGCGCCGCCTGGGCCTGCAACGCGTCGGCGACCCGCGAGATGTCGTGGAAGGCGGCGACGGCGGCGAGAAGACGCTCGGGGTCCTGGTCACGGTCCGTCGGCGTTCCCGCGGCCGCAAGGCGGGACAGTTCCACAGCGAGGGCCGCCTCGCGCTCCGGCGCCCCGGTCGCTGTCGATGTCACCGGCCGAATCCCTCGTCGTCAGCCGGTCGCCACGACGTGGGACGGGCCGCGGCCCGGGCACGCTGGCGACCGCGCACGATCAACCAGACGACCCCCGCGAGAACCAGCGCCCACCCCGCCGCGCCGGCGATCAGACCGGGGATGCTCGCCCCGATCGTGAGGCTCACCGCGACGAGGACCAGACCCAGGGTCGCAGTGACGGCGAGGAGACCTCGCGCGGTTCGAATGGAGACGGAAGCGGTCATGCAGGCAAGGCTAGCTTGCCTTGGGTTGCGAGGCAAGGTTCACTTGCACCCTCAGGGGCGTCGCGCCTCCGCCCACCGCTCCCACACCACCGTCGCGAGCCGCGGGTCCGCACCGATCGGGGCGGTGGTGAGATCGGCATCCGCTCTCTCGATCACACGGGAGAAATGGCCGGGCGCGAGGACGTAGCTCGCCGCGACGGTGCGGCGACCGGCTTCGCGCGCCGCGTGCACGGCATCCGGGATCCGCGGTTCGGATGCCGCGGCGTACGCCGTCACGACCGGACCGTCGATCCCGGCCTCCGTCATCAGCTCCGCCATCCGCTCGACATCGACGACCGCGCCCGGGCGCGTGGACCCCGCGGCGGCGAGCACCACGGTGTCATCGGCGTCCGCCCCGGTCGCGCGCACGCGGTCCACGAGGATCTCGGCCAGCACGCGGTGAGGCCCGAGGGCGGGAGCCACGGGAAGGCCGCCCGCCGCCTCCACGAGGTCGACCTCGGTGTGGTACCCCGTCGACAGCAGCAGCGGCACGATGACGATGTCGTCCGTGCGGTCGCGCGCGGCGGCGACCACGTCCGTCACGTACGGCCCGTGCACGTCGACGTAGGCCTCGTGCACCTCGACGCCCGCGGGGGCGGTCGCCCGCAGCACCTCGAGCAGCTCGCGCACGACGACGCGCCCCTCCTCGAACCTCGTGCCGTGGGCGCAGGCGATGAGCACAGCGGTCATGCGTCCTCCTCGTCGATCACGTCGAGCCGGTAGCCGCGCTTGTACACGGTGCGGATGAGGTCGAGCCCGCCCAGCGCCTCGCGCGTGCGGGCGACGGCCACCTCGACCGCGTGCCCGCTCGCCTCCGAACTCGACAGCGCCGCGATGAGGTCGGCACGCGAGACCACCGCACCGGGCATCCGGCCGAGGGCCCGGAGGATCTCGACGCCCGTGCGCGGCAGGGGCGTGAAGGCGCCGTCGAGCACGATCCCGGACGACCGGATGCCGAGACGGCCGGCCGTGGTCGGGATCAGCGGAGCGTCCGCCCCGCCGTAGTGCGTCACGACCGCGCGCACGAGAGCCCCGAGCCGACCGCGATCGGGGATGAGCGGCGGGATCCCCGCCTCGATCAGCGGGCCCGCGGTGATGGGTCCGACGGCGGCGACCAGCACGTGCCCCCGGGCGGCACGGGATGCCACTCCGTCGAGCGCCTCGGCCCGTTCGGCCGCGAGGATCCACTCGCGGGCGGCGGGAGCCGAGGTGAACAGCACGGCGTCGATCTCTCCGCGCGCGACCTGCTGCGTCGACGCCGCGACGACCTCGGGGTCGGGTGGCGGCCCCCACCGGTAGATGGTGAGGCTCGTCACGCGCGCCCCGGCGGCCTCGAACGCTTCGTCGAGGCCGTCGGCACCCGAACCGTGATGCTGAACGGCGACGTGCAGCCCGTCGATCCCCTCGGCGACGAGGAAGTCACGCAGCTCGGCCGCGGTCTCGCTCTCGGCGACCCAGTCCGCTTCGAATCCCGCCTGCTGGATCGCGCCGCGGGCCTTGGGGCCGCGCGCGACGATGCGCGCGGCGTCGAGGACGGGCGCGAGCGCGTCATGGAGCCCCGCCTCGTCGGCCGTCTCCATCCAGGCGCGGAAGCCCACGCCGGTCGTGGCGACGACGACGTCGGGCGGGTCGTCGACGAGCGCCCGGGTCTGCGCGATGAGCTCCTCGTCGTCGACGTGCGGGACGATCGTGAGCGCGGGCGCCACGCGCACGCGCGCGCCGTGGCGTTCGAGGGCGGCGGACAGCTCCCCCGATCGGCGGTCGACGGGAAGCAGCACGGTGCACCCCTGGAGCACCGTGCTGATCGTCCGCGCGGGTGTCGTCACCCGACCCCCTCGCTCTGGGCGACTGCCACCGGGAGCAGAAGGTCGGGCCGGGCGACCTCGCCGAACACCAGGACGGCGGGGTTGGCGAGGCGGTGGGTCTCGGCATCCTGGATCGCCGTGGCGAGCGTCGTGCGGATCGTGCGCTGCGCGGGCGTGTGCCCGTTCTCGACGAACGCGACGGGGCGGTGCTCGGGAGCCCCCGCGGCACGGGCCGCCGCGACGAAACGCGGGAGGGCGCTCACGCCCATCAGTGCGACGACCGTGGCGGAGTCGTCGCGGAGGGCCGCGAGGGTCGCCTCGCTCGGCGTCTCCTGACCGTTCACAACGTGCAGGGTACCCGCCACGCCGCGATGGGTCACGGGCACACCCGCCGCGGACGGCACGGCGATCGCGCTCGAGATGCCCGGAACGACCTCGACCGGGATGCCGGCCGCCCGGCACGCGATGACCTCTTCGCCGCCGCGCCCGTAGACGAACGGGTCGCCGCCCTTGAGCCGCACGACCCGCAGGCCCCGGGCCGCCCGGTCGACGAGGATCGCGTTGATCTCGTCCTGCGGAACGGGGTGGTGCTGCGGGCGCTTGCCCACGTCGATCAGCTCGACATCGTCGCCGAGCTCGGCGAGCACACCGGTGGGGCCGAGGCGGTCGTGCACGACGACGTCGGCCTCGGCGAGCAGAGCGCGAGCGCGGACGGTCATCAGATCGACCGGGCCGGGGCCGCCGCCGACGAGCGCCACGCTCCCCACGAGCGGGCGACGTCGGCGGCGGAGCGGAAGAGCGCCTTCGGCGAGGCGCTGGGCGATGGCGTCGCGCAGGGCGACGGTGCGGCGCGGGTCGGCGCCCGCGGTCGAGACGACGCCGACCATGACGTCGCCGCTGGTGGTCTCGGCGGCGAGGCGGGCGGTGCCCTTGCCCCCGTGCCCGGCGTTGACGCACCACACGCGGCGCGCCTCGGCGGCGTCGACGACGGCGGCGTCGACGGATGCCGAGCCCGTCGCCGTGTGGCAGAACCAGGCGTCGTCGAGGTCGTGGGGCGCGAAGGGACGGTCGTTCCACTCGATCTCGCCGGAGAGGGCGAGCGCGGCGAGGCCCGCGGTGACCACCGGCGCGACCACCCGCACGCGCGCACCGGCCGCGCGGAGCCGCGCGATGCGCCGCTCGGCGACGGCGCCGCCGCCGACGCACACGACGAGCTTGTCGGTGAGGTCGAGTCCTGCGAGAGCGATCATCGGGGGTCTCCTTCCACGCCGCCCGCGGCGGGGGCGATCCTGACGAACACGGTGCCGTCGGTCACCGCGACCGGGTGGACCCGGACGCTCAGCGGCTCCTTGCCCTGCGTGTCGAGACACAGGCCCGTGCGCAGGTCGAAGACCTGCTTGTACATCGGGGATGCCACGGTGGGCACGCCCGCACGATCGCCGACGATGCCGCGCGACATCACCGCCGCGCCACTGAACGGGTCGATCTGGTCGGTGGCGTGGATCCGGCCGTCGTACGTACGGAACAGTGCGATCTGGTACCCGTCGACGAGAGCTGCAGCCCCGCGCTCGACGAGCAGGTCGTCGACCCGGCAGATGCGGGTCCAGCCGGGCGCCGCGGCCGGCGCGGCCTCGGGCTCGAGGCGACGCGTGGTGGCCGGGGTCTCGGCATCCATGTCCCTGGTCTCCAGAATCGTCATGACCGCACCGCCAGCGTCGTGCCGCCGATGAAGACCGCGCCCGAGGAGCGCTCCTCCGCGGTGGCGGGTCGGGCCTGGCCGCGCTCGGCGACGTAGGCGAGCGAGGGGTCGGCTACCTCGGGGGCGTTCACGAAGCTCTGGAACCGCTTGAGCTTCTCGGGGTCGGCGAGGGTCGCGGCCCACTCGTCCTCGTAGGCGTCGATATGGGATGCCATGGCCCGATCGAGGTCGTCGGCGATGCCGAGCGAGTCCTCGAACACGACCGCCTTGAGCGCCTCGAGGCCACCCTCGTACTCCGCGGCCCACGGTGCGGTGCGCTGCAGTCGATCGGCGGTGCGGATGTAGAACATCAAGAAGCGGTCGATCGCCCGCAGCAGGGCGTCGTCGTCGAGTCCCTCGGCGAACAGCTCCGCGTGACGCGGGGTGAAGCCGCCGTTGCCGCCGACGTAGAGGTTCCAGCCGGCCTCGGTCGCGATCACCCCGATGTCTTTGCCGCGCGCCTCGGCGCACTCGCGCGCGCAGCCCGAGACGCCGAACTTCAGCTTGTGCGGCGAGCGCAGGCCCCGGTAGCGCAGCTCGAGCTGCACGGCCATGCCGACCGAGTCCTGCACCCCGTAGCGGCACCAGGTCGAGCCGACGCACGACTTCACCGTGCGCAGCGACTTGCCGTACGCGTGCCCCGACTCGAAGCCGGCGTCGACGAGGCGCTTCCAGATGTCGGGCAGCTGGTCGAGGCGGGCGCCGAACAGGTCGATGCGCTGGCCGCCGGTGATCTTCGTGTACAGCCCGAAGTCGCGCGCGACCTCGCCGATCACGACGAGGCCCTCGGGCGTGATCTCGCCACCGGGGATACGCGGGACGACGCTGTAGCTGCCGTCGCGCTGGATGTTGGCCATGACGTGGTCGTTGGTGTCCTGCATCGTCGCGAGCTCGCCGGCCATCACGTGCTCGGAGTACAGGCTCGCCAGGATGCTCGCCAGCGCCGGCTTGCAGATGTCGCAGCCGCGACCCGTGCCGAACCGCTCGACGATCGCCGTGAAGGTCTTGAGGCCCGAGACGCGCACGGCGTCGAAGAGCTGCGCGCGGGTGAACGAGAAGTGCTCGCACAGGCCGTTCGAGACTTCCTTCCCGGATGCCGCCAGCTCGGTCGCCACGAGCTTCTTCACCAGCGTGAAGCACGAGCCGCACGCCGCCCCGGCCTTCGTGCAGGCCTTGACCTCGGCGGCATCCGCGCAATCGTGCTCGGTCACGGCATCGCGCACGGTTCCGGCGGTGACGCCGTTGCACGAGCAGACGATGGCATCCGCGGGCAGGTCGCCCTGCGGGGCGGGCGCGAGGTCCGACGGCATGAGGTACGCGGCCGGATCTCCCCCGAGCGCCCGGCCCACGAGCGGACGCAGCGAGGTGTACGCCGAGGCGTCGCCGACCAGGATGCCGCCGAGCAGCGTCCGCGCGTCGTCGCTCAGCACGAGCTTCTTGTACACGCCCGACACGGGGTCGGCGTAGGTGACGTCGAGGGCGTTCGGGGTTTCGGCGAACGCGTCGCCGAAGCTGGCGACCTCGACGCCCGAAAGCTTGAGCTTGGCCGAGGTGTCGAAGCCGTCGAACGCGGCTTCTCCCCCGAGCAGGCGGGTCGCGGCGACCTCGGCCATCGCGTAGCCGGGGGCGACCAGGCCGATGCATTGTCCGTCGAAGCTGGCGACCTCGCCGATCGCGAGGATCGAGGGGTCGGACGTGTCGCACCCGGCGTCGATGACGACGCCGCCGCGGGCGTCGACGGCGAGGTCGGCGGTGCGGGCGAGCTCGTCGCGGGGGCGCACACCGACGGTGAACACGACGATGTCGACGGCCTCCCACGTGCCGTCGCGCAGCTCCAGGCCGCACACGGCGCCGGACTTGTCGGCATCCACCCGGGTGGTCACCGACTGCGTGCGCACCTCGATGCCGCGCGCCTCGATGAGTCGCTGCAGCGCCTTCGCCCCGCCGAGGTCGAGCTGCGCCGACATCAGCCGCTCGTTCGACTGCAGCACGAAGGGCGAGACGCCCTCGGCCTGCAGAGCGCCGGCGGCCTCGAGCCCGAGCAGTCCCCCGCCGACGACGGCACCGCGCAAGGGACGGCCGAGTTGCGCCGAGCGCTTCGCGACCCACGCGCGCATGCCGGCGACATCGTCGAGCGTGCGATAGACGAAGCAGCCCCGGTGGTCGAAGCCGTCGAGCGCGAGGCGCGCGGCGTACGAGCCGGTGGCCAGGACGAGGCGGTCGTAGGAGTGGGTGGAACCGCCGGCCGTGGTGACGGTGCGGGCGGCGCGGTCGATCTTGGTGACGCGGGCGTCCGTCTCGACGCGGACCCGCTCGTGGTCGAGCACGGCGGGGTCGAGCGTCAGATCATCGGGGGTCTTGCCGCTGAAGATCCCGGTCAAGCCGACCCGGTCGTAGGGGCTCCGGGCCTCGTCGCCGAGCACCGTGATCGACCAGCGCCCCTCGGTGTCGCGGCTGGTGAGGCTCTCGACGAAGCGGTGCGCCACCATTCCCGCGCCGACGACGACGACGGAGCCGGATGACGCGGGGTGGAGCATGCCGTCACGGTACGCGGCGGAGTTTGCCGACGCGTCAGCGTCATATTTCGTTCCGGTTGCGGGGTTCGAGCGGGCCATGCCCCGACGCTAAGCAGCGGAGGTTTCCCCCGCCCTCGCCCCGGCGTTTCCCCCGGCGAACGTTTCTCTCACGCGGCGACGCGGTTCGTGTGAGGTTTGCGCCCGTGGCATCGGGAACCCGTTCCGCGCTGCGTGGCGACGCGCGCGCCGCCGTCGCGACGTCGAGTGTCCAGAACACCCGGACGATTTCGCGACCCCGTCCGGGTGTCTTGGACACTCGATCGCGACGTACGCCACAGGGGCGCTCGCCCACCTACACGGAGCGACCCGAGCGGGGCTTACTCGACCGGCTCCAGCACGAAGACCTCGATGCGCCGCTCGGTCTTCTTCTGGTACTCGTCGTAGTCGGGCCAGACCTCGGTCGCGTAGCCCCACCACTCCTCGCGCTCGGCCCCTTGGGCCTGGTGCGCGTCGTACTCCTTCTTCACGTCGCCGTCCTGGAGGGCGACGCGCGGGTTCTTCACGACGTTGTAGAACCACGCGGGGTGCTCCGGAGCCCCGCCCTTGGATGCCACGACCGCGTACTTGCCGTCGTGCTCGACGCGCATCAGGGCGGTCTTGCGCAGACCGCCGGTTTTGGCGCCGACCGTGGTGAGGACGATGATGGGTACGCCCCGCAACTCGGCGGCTTCCTGGCCTCCTGAGGCCTCGAACGCTTCGGCCTGCTGACGGGCCCATTCGCTGGTGCTGGGCAGATACTCTCCTGAGAGCGACATGTCACCACGATACGTCGGCGTCTCCCCCTCCGGTCCTCACCCTCCCATGTTTCTTGGAGCCTTCATGAGCGCTTCTGCTCCCGAGACCACGGCCGCCCCCGAACCGAAGAACGGCCTCGACCGCTTCTTCGAGATCACCGCCCGCGGCTCGACCGTCGGCGCTGAGGTCCGCGGCGGCGTGGTCACGTTCGTGACGATGGCGTACATCGTCATCCTGAACCCGATCATCCTGTCGGGAACCCCCGACGTCGCCGGCAACGCCCTCGGCTTCCCGCAGGTCGCGGCCGTCACCGCGCTCACCGCCGGCGTCATGACGATGCTGTTCGGTCTCGTCACCCGCCTGCCGTTCGCGTTCGCCGCGGGCCTGGGCATCAACTCGTTCCTCGCCGTCGGCATCGTCGGTGAGGTCACGTGGCCCGAGGCCATGGGCCTCGTCGTCATCAACGGCCTCATCATCGTGCTGCTGGCGGTCACGGGCCTGCGCCGGATGATCTTCGAAGCCGTACCGCTCGCCCTCAAGACCGCGATCACCGTCGGCATCGGGCTCTTCATCGCGTTCATCGGCTTCGTCGACAGCGGACTCGTCACCTCGACCGGGCTCAACTCTCCCCCGGTCGGCCTCGGCGTGGGCGGCTCGATCGCCACGATCCCCACCGCGCTGTTCGTCCTGACGCTCGTCATCACCGCCGTCCTGCTGGTCCGCAAGGTCAAGGCCGCCCTCCTGATCGGCCTGCTCTCGGGCACGGTGATCGCCGTGATCGTCGAGGCGGTTGCGGGCCTGGGGGCCAAGGCCGCTGACAACGCCGGCGGCTGGGGCCTGAGCGTGCCGAAACTGCCCGCGCAGTGGGTGAGCCTGCCCGACCTGTCGCTCGTCGGTCAGGTCGACCTCGTCGGCTCGTTCGGTCGCATCGGCGTGCTCGCGGCGCTCATGCTCGTCTTCACGCTCGTGTTCACGAACTTCTTCGACGCGATGGGCACCATGACCGGCCTCTCCCGCGAGGCCGGCCTCGCCGCCCCCGACGGCACCTTCCCGCGCCTGCGCTCCGCGCTGGTCATCGAGGGCATCGGGGCCGTAGCGGGTGGCGCGACCTCGTCGTCGTCGAACACCGTGTTCATCGAGTCGGGCTCCGGCATCGGCGAGGGAGCCCGCACGGGCCTCGCGAACGTCGTCACGGGCGGGCTGTTCCTGCTCGCGATGTTCTTCACCCCGCTGACGAGCATCGTTCCGACCGAGATCGCCGCCGCGGCGCTGGTGATCGTCGGCGCGCTGATGATGGCGCAGATCCGCCACGTCGACCTCAGCGACATGTCCGTGCTCATCCCGGTGTTCCTCACGGTCACCGTGATGCCCCTCACCTACTCGATCGCCAACGGCATCGGCGCGGGCTTCGTCAGCTGGGTGCTCATCCAGGCCCTGTCCGGGCGCGCTCGCCGGGTGAGCCCACTGCTGTGGATCGTCGCCGCCGGCTTCGTCGTCTTCTTCGCGCGTGGTCCGGTGGAGGCGCTGCTGGGCTGAGCCTGGTGGTTCGCAGGGGCCCGGATGCCACGGCATCCGGGCCCCTCTTCGTATCCGCCGCAGCGACAGGCGCCTCCGCGGCGGCGAAACCGCACACGTTTCCCGAGGCCGCACCCGTCTGACGCTGATCCGATGCGTCCTCGGCAATCGGGTGCGGTCTCGCGCCGCGGCGGCCGCCCCCGCGGCGGCCCCGCCCGCGGCGGTGACGCCGCGTGGGCGATGGCCCGGTCGCGGCGGGGCTTCGTCGCCGAGGCCGCACTCGTTTCCCGAGGACGCACACGCTCGACGCTGATTCAATGCGTCCTCGGCAATCGGGTGCGGTCTCGCGCTGCGGCGGCCGATGGCTCCCGGAAACGCGAAGAGACGACCGCGACAGCCTGGCGCCCGGATCACGCGATCGAGCGAGACCGAACTCACGCGGGAAAGTGTTGCGCTTCGTGTCCGCGTCAGACCCTCTGCGCACTGTTTGGCCGAGGGCGGAGATAAGTAGCCGTCTGAATCACCGGCGCCAATCCGAACACCGCGAACACGGGATACAACCCGAGGATCGGCACCACGGTGATGATCCAGGTCAACGCTCCGTAGGTGTGCCCGATCGAGACAGCCACCGCGACGAGAAGGCTCAGGATGCCAGGAAGCATCGTCACGACACCGATGATGACGGCGCACCAGACGAGTTCGCCCACGATGAACCACCCCGGTCCCGCGTGCAGGAGCCACGCGAACATCGGATTGTTCTCGTAACCGGTCGCAGGGTCAGACCAGTACAGCGCGGACTGCCCGAGGAGTGTCGACACCGAATCGGTCAGCGAACACACGCACGCAGGGAGGGCGATCAGAGCCCTTTGACTCGGGCTCGGCTGCCGCCAAATGCTTCTGAGCACGCGCATGAGCATCCTTCCGACGTGACTTTCGCCGATGCTATGGCGCCGAAGTAGAGGACCAGCCCTCACGTCGTCCGCGCGCGGGGGATATTCATCCATGAAGCACATCAGGGATAGACCCGGCTCACCCGCTCAGACCACGCGGCGCGCCGGAGCTCTCACCACGCCAGATGCCGGGTCTCCTCGTCGTTACTAGCGGACCTTCGTCAACGGGTCGAGGAGCGGTGACAGTGCCGCGACGAGCTCGCGTGCGGGAGCGCGGTCATCGGCGCTAAAAGCCTCGAGTTCTCCCACCTCGATGCCGACGATCGCACTCTCCGCGAGGACGTCTGCGCAGGCGCGGAGCTCACCAAGGGTCAAGCCGCCCGGTACCGCGTAGTCTGTCGGCACGATGCCGGGGTCCAGCACGTCGCAGTCGATGTGGACGTACACGGGACGCCCCGCGATCATGCGCCGGAGGCGGTCGGCGAGGCCCGGTCCCGGCGGCACGGATGCCACCGTCCCCGCCTCGATGAGAGCGCGCTCGGCCGGGTCGGGGTCGCGCACTCCGACCAGAACGGCCTGGCTCATCGAGACTCCCGCCCCGAGCCCGGATTCCCACAGGCCCAACGGTCCGGCTAAGGCGAGTCCACCCAGGTACCCCGTCGTCGTCGTTCCGGGGGTGTGCAGGTCGGCGTGCGCGTCGAACCACACCACGAGGGCTTCGGGCCGATGCCGCGCGACGACCGGGAGGGTAGCCGGCGCGACCGCGCAGCGGCTCAACGCGATCACCGGCACCGCGCCCGCCTGAAACACCTCGTCGAGCTGGGCCGAGAGGCATAGAAGGTCGGAGCGGGCGGCATCCAACTCCTCCTCCCAACCACCGTTGATCGCGGGCTTCGGGGTGCCGACGGCGACGGATGGCACACCCAGTCGGTCCGCCAGAGTGTCGGCCAACAGCCTCGAGGCGAGCATCGCGCGGTCGTTGTGGTCTCCCGTGCGGGCGGCGAAATGGAGGAGGGAGATCGTCATGCCTCCACGCTAGAAATCAACGAAGTGCAGGCGCAATCAGCGATGAGTCAGCACTTCGCAGAATCCTTCAGCGATCTGCCTACGGCAGATACGCTATGTGCATGATCGACGATCTGGACCGCGAGATCCTTGCGCACTGCGCGTGAACAGCCGGGCGCCGCTCGCCGCGCTCGCTCGCGATCTGCACGTGAACCGCGCCACAGTCTCTGCGCGCATCGACCGACTGGCGGCGACCGGGGTGATCGAGGCGTTCACGATCAGGTTGAGCGACGAAGTCGACCGCGACAGTCTGCGCGGCACCACGCTCGTGGCATCCGAGCCCGCACACGGCCAGCACATCGTCCGGGCCGTCCGCGGACTGCCCGAGGTCGAGGAGCTGCACTCCACCCTGGGCATGTGGGACCTCGTCGTCCACCTCCGCGCCGACACCATGGAGCGCTTCGACGACGCCCTCGAACGCATCCGCGCGCTCCCCGGCGTCCGCGACACGCAGACGAGCCTCCTCTTCAATTCCCTCACGCGCCCGCCGTCGCGCTGACGCAGCAGCCTGCGCCGAGACCGCACACGTTTCCCGAGGCGCCGCGGCGTTCGCCCCCGCGGCGGTGACGCCGCGTGGGCGGCGGAGCGGGTCGCGGCGGGGTCTCGTCGCCGAGGCCGCACTCGTTCACCGAGGACGCATCCGTTCGGCACCCATCCAATGCGTCCTCGACAATCGGGGGCGGTCTCGCGCCGCGACGGTCGCCCCCGACACGCCAAGGGGCCCGGATGCCATGGCATCCGGGCCCCGAAAGCGAAACGTCAGAGCGCTTCGATGATCTCGCGCATCAGCGACGCGGTCTCGGACGGCGTCTTGCCGACCTTGACGCCGGCGGCCTCGAGGGCCTCCTTCTTCGCCTGAGCGGTACCGGCCGAGCCGGAGACGATGGCGCCGGCGTGGCCCATCGTCTTGCCCTCGGGCGCGGTGAAGCCGGCGACGTAGCCGACGACGGGCTTGGTCACGTTCTCGGCGATGTAGGCGGCGGCGCGCTCTTCGGCGTCTCCACCGATCTCGCCGATCATGACGATGGCCTTGGTCTCGGGGTCCGCCTCGAACGCCGCGAGGGCGTCGATGTGCGTCGTGCCGATGACCGGGTCGCCGCCGATGCCGATGGCGGTCGAGAAGCCGAGGTCGCGGAGCTCGAACATCATCTGGTACGTCAAGGTGCCCGACTTCGACACGAGACCGATGGGTCCCTTGCCGGTGATGTTCGCGGGCGTGATGCCCACGAGCGCCTCGCCGGGCGTGATGATGCCGGGGCAGTTCGGGCCGATGATGCGGGTCTTCTCGCCCTTCGACTTCGCGTAGGCCCAGGCCTCGGCGGTGTCGCCGACGGGCACGCCCTCGGTGATCACGACGAGGAGGGGGATCTCGGCGTCGATGGCCTCGACCATCGCGTCCTTCGTGAAGGCCGGGGGCACGAACGCGATCGACACGTCGGCGCCGGTCTCGCGGATGGCCTCTTCGACCGAGGCGAAGACGGGCAGTTCGACGTCGTTGCCCGAGGCGTCCTTGTGCGAGACCGTGGTGCCGGCCTTGCGGGCGTTCACGCCACCGACGACCTGGGTACCGGCCTTGAGCATGAGGGCGGTGTGCTTGGTGCCCTCGCCGCCGGTGATGCCCTGGACGATGACCTTGGAGTCCTTGTTGAGGTAGATCGACATGTTTCTGTCCCTATCCCTTACGCGTTGGCCAGTTCGGCGGCCTTGTCGGCGCCCTCGTCCATACCGGCGGCGAGGGTGACGAGCGGGTGGTTGGCGGCGGCGAGGATCTGGCGACCCTCTTCGACCTGGTTGCCGTCGAGGCGCACGACGAGCGGCTTGGTGGCGGTGTCGCCGAGGATCTCGAGGGCCTTCACGATGCCCTCGGCCACGGCGACGCACGAGGTGATGCCGCCGAAGACGTTGACGAAGACGCTCTTGACCTGCTCGTCGCCGAGGATGACGTCGAGGCCGGCGGCCATGACGGTCGCCGAGGCGCCGCCGCCGATGTCGAGGAAGTTGGCGGGCTTGACGCCGTTGTGCTTCTCGCCGGCGTAGGCGACGACGTCGAGGGTCGACATGACCAGACCCGCGCCGTTGCCGATGATGCCGACCTGACCGTCGAGCTTGACGTAGTTGAGGTCGTGCTGCTTGGCCTTGGCCTCGAGCGGGTCGGCGGCGTCCTTGTCTTCCAGCGCCTCGTGGTCGGGGTGGCGGAAGCCGGCGTTCTCGTCGAGCGAGACCTTGCCGTCGAGGGCGATGATGTCGCCGTCTTCGCTCTGGATGAGGGGGTTCACCTCGACGAGCGTGGCGTCCTCGCCCTTGTAGACGTTGTAGAGCTTGACGAAGACGTCGGCGACCTTGGGCGCGAGATCCTCGTCGAACTTGGCGGCGCGAGCGATCTCGAGCGCCTTCTCGGGGGTGATGCCTTCGATCGGGTCGACCTCGATGCGCGCGAGCGCGTCGGGACGCTCGACGGCGAGCTCCTCGATCTCCATGCCGCCCTCGACGCTCGAGAGCGAGAGGTAGGAGCGGTTCGAACGGTCGAGCAGCACCGAGAAGTAGAACTCCTTGGCGATGCGGGCACCGGCGGCGACCATGACGCGCTTGACGACGTGGCCCTTGATGTCGAGACCGAGGATGGCCTGAGCCGCCTCGAAGGCCTCGTCGGGGTTCTTGGCGACCTTCACGCCGCCGGCCTTGCCGCGGCCTCCGGTCTTGACTTGAGCCTTGACGACGACGACTCCACCGAGCTTCTCCGCGGCCGCCTTCGCCTCCTCAGGGGTGTCGGCGATGATGCCGGCGAGCACCGGCACCTCGTACTTTTCGAACAGATCACGTGCCTGGTACTCGTAGAGATCCACGGACAATCCTTCGCTGGGCGATCGGTGGTGGGAGGAGGCGAAAGTCTCTCGATATCAAGAGATCTGCGCCAATCGTCCACCCTACCCGACGGGGGTGAGAACGCCCGACGGTTGCCCCTTCAATGGGAGGGATGCCGGATGCCGAACCCTCGCGGCACATGACAACCTGAGGCTCGACTGAACACCCGAGCGCTCCCTGGAGGTTCCCGCATGCCCTCAGCCGTCACTCTCATTCGTTCATCGACCCTGTCGCAGGTCGCGCAGTACGCCTACGCGGCTACCGCTCCCGCCGAGGCGCGGCTCATCTTCCTGGCCGGGTCCTGCCCGTTGAACACCGACGGCTCGACGGTGGGCGTCGGCGACTACGCCGCTCAAGCGGCATCCTGCATCGAGAACCTGCGCACCGCTCTCGCCGAGGCCGGCGCAGGAATCACGGACGTGATCAGCACCCGTGTGCTCGTGGCATCCTGGCGTCAGGCCGACCTCGTCACGGCGTGGGAGGTCGTCCGCGACGCCTTCGGCGACCATGACGTTCCGAGCACGCTGCTCGGGGTCACCGTCCTCGGGTACGACGACCAATTGGTCGAGATCGAGGCCGTTGCCGCGGTTCTCGATTGACCATTCGACGGGTGGATGCGGATGCCCTGCTGCGCGCCGCGCCTCGAGTGACTTGTGGACACCGCCTCAGCGTTCCGAGATTCTCCCCGCCGAGATGGAGCGCATACCGAACCATGAGACGACGATGAGGACGAACGCCCCGCCCGACAGCAGACCGTCGGCGATGCCCGCCGGAAGCATGAAGATCATGAGCACGAGGGTCACGATGCACATGACGAGGGTCACGGCGAGGCCCCACACGCGATCACGGAGAATTCCGATCCCGCCCAGTACTCGGAGGGCACCGAAGATCCCGCTCATGATCATCAGCAGGTAGAGGTTGTCTTGAAAGTACGGCAAGGCGAAGTGGAAGCGCTCGCCGATATCGCTCGGGTCGAGGCCCAGCAAGAGAAAGACGGGCAGCGCGAGAAAGGCGCCGATCTCCATCGCGACAGCCTGTGCGATCACAAGCCACGCCGCGACGCGGTACCGCGCGTCCAGGCGGTGCACACCGTCGCTCGTTTTGATCTCCTTCATCAACGGATCCGACGAGCGAGCTGACGCGAGCCCAGCGCGACGAAGACGACGAACACCGCGACCAGGACGCCCACGGCGAAGCCGGGAGTGACCGCGAAGTCACCGACCTTCGCCGAGATGCCGTAGAAGGTCTTGACGGCGTCGACCGCCGGCCCCTCGTCCCCCGCGAGCGCCGACAGCGCCTGCGCGGTCAGAGGCTCCCGGATCAGCATCGCCGACTGCGCGAACGGGAGAACGTTCATGCCGTTCACGATTCCCTCCGGGAGTGTCCCCACGGGGATGTACGCCCCGGCGAGGAAGCCGATGACCGTTCCCACCACGGTCGACAGCGCCGCGAATGCGCCGGAACTGCGAAGGAAGGTGACCACGAAGCTCGACAGCGCGGCGAAGGCCAGGCTCGACAGAGCGACGTAGCCAAGCGTCTTCCCCGCCTCGCGCGCGGTCATCATCGAATCGCCCTGCGTGAGCAGGTACACCTGCCCGACGGCCAAGACGACCAGCGTCATGGCGAGCGAGATGAGGAAACTCGACAAGAGGTAACCCAGGATCAGCTCGACGCGGCGAATGGGCGATACCAGAAAGTCGCTGAATCGTCCGCTCGCTCGATCGTCGACGAAGACAGCGAGGGCTGCGAGCGCCGTCGTCAGAGTCGTGATCATGGTGATCCCGGCGAACACCCACGCGTTCACGAACCAGTTGATGTCACCACTCTCCGCGTTCGGAAAGCGCTCCGTCAGGTTGTCGACCTGCAGATTCCCAAGAAAGAGCGCATAAAGCGCGATGAGGATCAGCGCAGACAGAAGGGAGAAGAACACCCCCGCGCGGTCGCGGAAGAACAAGCGCAGGTTCCGGCCGGTGAGGATCGAGATCGATCTCATGCCACTCGACCCCCGGTCACGTTGAGGAAGACGTCGTCCATCGTTCCGTGGCGGAACTCGAAGTCGACGACCTGTGGCGACTGAAGGAGCTCTCTCGCCTGCTCCGCCCGGTCGACAGGCACGCGCACGACGTCACCGATCTGTTCGCCGACGACACCTCGCGCATCGCACTCAGCGAGGAAGGAGGACACATTGGAGGCACGAACGGTCAAAACGCTGCGACTGAACGAGGATCGAAGCTCGGCCGGCGTACCCTCGGCCACGATCTCGCCGCGCGCGATGATGCACACCTGATCGGCCCTCTCGGTCTCTTCCATGTAGTGGGTCGTCAAGAACACGGTCGTCGCGTGGTCTGCGCGGAGCTGGCCGATCGCCGACCAGATCTGTTCGCGCGACTGCGGGTCGAGGCCCGCGGTGGGCTCGTCGAGGAAGACGACGCGCGGCCGATGGATGATCGCGCGCGCGATGTCGGCTCGGCGCTTCTGCCCGCCGGAGAGCAGGCCGTAGCGACGATCGAGGAAGTCTTCGAGGCCGATCAACTCTGTCAGTTCGCCGATTCTCGCCGACGCTTCACGTCGGCGGAGTCCGTAGAAGCCCGCCCGGATCGCAAGATTCTCCCGGACGGACAGGAGGGGGTCGAGAAGAGACTGCTGGAAGACCGCACCGATGACCTCGCGGACCCCGTTGGGGTCCTCCACCGCGTCGCGATCGTGCACGAGGATCGTGCCCGAGGTCGGACGCAGAACCGTCGTGATGCAGCCGATCGTCGTGCTCTTGCCTGCGCCGTTGGCGCCGAGGAATGCGAACAGCGATCCCGTAGGAACCTCGAAGGAGAGGTCTCGAACGGCCTCGAACGAGCCGTAGCTCTTCCGGAGGTGGTTCACCTGAATGGACACACATACTCCCCGTTGCGGAAATCGAGCTCGGCTCGCCGTTCGCTATCGGGTTCGCCGACGCGGTTGTGAGGCCCTCCACCCGAGTGGCCTCATGCACGCATGCTAACGATCCGCGTCTGCCCCCTCGTAACCGCTTCACCCGGGCGCCGCTGCGACCTCGCCTGGGGCGACCACTCCCCCGCGCTCGGCATCGTGACCAGCGACGGACGACCATCGCCCCGGCTCAGATCCAGCCCCGCTCCCGCGCGTGGATCGTCGCCTGCTGCCGACTCGCGAGCCCGAGCTTGCCGAGCACCGAGGACACGTGGTTGCGCACCGTCCCGGCCGACAGGTGGAGCGCGGAAGCGATCTCGGCCACCGTCTCCCCGCGCGCGCCCGCGCGCAGCACGTCGAGCTCCCGGTCGGTGAGGGGGCTGCGTTCGTCGCTCAGGGCGTCGGCGGCGATCTCGGGGTCGACGTAGCGTCGCCCGGCGGCGACCTCGCGGATCACCGCGGCCACGTCATCCGCGGGTCGCGACTTCGGCAGGAAGCCGTCGACGCCCGCACCGAGCGCGCGCCGCAGGACGCCGGGCCGCGCATGACGGGTGACGATCACGCAGCGCGAGGGGACGCGCCGGAGGATCCGCGCAGCCGTGTCGACGCCGTCGAGACCGGGCATCTCGAGGTCGAGCAGGCACACGTCCGGCCGCAGCCGTTCCGCCTCGGCGATGGCGCTCTCGCCGTCGCGGCACTCCCCCACGACCTCGAGATCGGGCTCGAGTCGCAGGAGTGCGGCGAGCGCCGTGCGGATCATGTCTTCGTCATCGGCGATGAGCACGCGGATCATGCCGACACCTCCTCGGGCACGCGAACGGTGATTCGGAAGAGGTCGCCGGAGTGTCCGGCATCCACTGTCCCTCCGACGGTGCGGACGCGCTCGGCGATCCCCGAGAGGCCCGCTCCGTCTCCGACCGGAGACGCGGCGGCGCGCGCGTCGTTCTCGACGACCAGCACCCACGATCCCTGGTGCCGAGCGAGGGAGAGGGATGCCGACGCCCCGCCGCCGTGTTTGAGCACATTGGTCGTGGACTCGCGGATGACCGGGCCCAGCACGTCGGCCGGGGCTCGATCGGCCTCGGTGTCGACGAGGAGCTCGACGGTGAGGCCTGCGGCGCGGAGCAGGTCGGCGGCGTTGGCGAGCTCATCGGGCAGGGGCACCCCGCGGAAACGTGCCGCGAGGTCGCGGGTTCCGCGGCGCGCATCGTCGACGCTGGCACGGGCTGCCCGCACCTGCTCCACGGCCGCCTCCGGGTCGCGTCCCATCATCTTCTCGGCGAGCTCGAGCTGCAGCGCGATGACCTGGAGGTGGTGGCCCTGCAGGTCGTGCAGGTCGCTCGCGAGGCGCAAGCGCTCCTGGGCGGCGGCGAGGCGCCCCTCGGCGCGCCGGGCGCGGTCGAGCTCGCGCACGATGTCCCACCACCACAGTGACGTCGCGGTCAACGGGGGCAGCATCGCGATGAAGATCCCCATGCCCAGCACCTGGGCGACGTACCCCTCGGGGTTGAGGTGGGCGGCCTCGATCACCCATCCTGCGGCGATGACCAGCGTCAGCAGCACCACGAGACGGAGTCGGACCCCGGCCCGCCACCTCACCAGACACAGGGCCTGCGCCGAGAGAACAACCGCGAGCAGGAGCGACCCGGCGGCTCCTCCGGCGAGCGCGGCGGAGGCCACACCGGCGAGCACGAGGGGCCACACGGGCCGTCGGGCGATCGTGTCGTTCTCGTCGAGCGGCTCGCGCCGGTAGTGCACGAGCAGCAGGATCGCGGATGCCACCGACCCGGCCGCACCGATCAGGTACAGCGCCGTGGTCAGAACGGGTTCGTTCAGAACCAGCACGAGCGTCCAGATGACCAGGCCGAAGACCTGCAGCATCATGATCGAGACGACCGTGTACCACCACGTCACGCGGACGTCGCGGGCATAGGCCGCGGCGGGGGATGTGCTCACCCCGGCCACTGTACGGCCGTGACATTCGTCATGGGTGCGGCGTCCGGGCGTCACGGCTCCGGGGGTTCGGCCGGGTCACGGGGTCGCCGTAGTCTGGGGCGTGATGTTCAGCTTCATCGTGTCGTTCCTCTGACGGTCCTGCGCCCCGCCCCTCGCAGCTCCTGACCGACCAGGGCGGGGTTTCGCGCGCCGCGGCGCACCGCCCCTCGATCGCTGACCATCGGAGACTTCCCGTGTCCACCCACCGACCGTCCTACCGTGTCGTGCTGAGAACGCCCGGCATCCGTTCCGCCTTCCTCGCGAGCATCATCGGACGCCTCTCGCTCGCCACGTCCGGCCTCGCCCTCGTCTTCCTCCTCGAGGACGCCACCGCGTCGTTCACGATCGCCGGCATCGTGACCGCCGCCCTGGGGCTCGCGAACGTGGTCGCCACCCCCTGGCGATCGCGGCTCATCGACCGCTTCGGGCAGCTGCGTGTGCTTTCCACGCTGGGGGCGGCGCACGCGGCATCCCTCGTCGCCCTCGCCCTCATGCCCACGGCTTCCCTCGCTGCGCTGGTGGCCGTGGGGGTCGTCGCGGGCGCCTCGTCGCCCCCGTTCGGTGCCACCATGCGCGTCGTGTGGTCGGCAGCTCTTCCTGCGGGACCCGCGCGCACGCGGGGGTTCAGTCTCGACGCGGTGTCGGAAGAAGTGACCTTCGCCGTGGGGCCGCTTCTCGCAGCCGCCTTGGTCGCCCTGTCCAGCCCTCTCGCCGCGCTCATCCTGTCGGCGGTGTGCGTCTCGGTCGGCAGCGGCCTGTTCGTGGCGAGCCGCTTGTCGCGCGCCCAACGAGGATCGCATCACGCCGATGCGACCGAGCCGGCCGCGGTCAGCCCCCTGCGCACGCGCGGATTCGTCCCCGTCATCTGCGTGGTCACCGCGCCCGGCCTGATCCTCGGTGCGATCGAGCTCGCGGCCCCCGCCCTGGCGATCGACGCCCACGCTCCCGCCCTCGCCGGCGTTCTCCTGGCGGTTTTCGCCGGGTCGAGCGCTCTCGGCGGGCTTCTGTTCGGCACACTCCGCGTTCCGGGATCGCGCGCGACGCAGCTCGTGACCCTCGTCCTGGCGCTCCTCGTCTTCGCGAGCGCCGCCGGTCTCGTCGGCGGTGTCGTGGCCGGCATCGTCGGGTTCGCGCTGGCCGGGCTCTGCCTGGCGCCCATCCTCATCGTCGGCTACCTGGCCGCGGACGACCTCACGGATGCCCGGGTGAGGACGGAAGCGAGCAGCTGGATCAACACGGCGATCAACTTCGGTGCCGCTGTCGGGGCCGTCGTGTACGGCGTCCTCACCGACGTGGCCGCTCCCGGCTCGGCACTGACGGGGACCGCGATCGCGGCGGCCGTGATCGCGGGGGTCGCCGTGCCGTTCCTGTGGCGATCGCACCGCGCGGCGGGCCGGTCTCCTCAGGCCGAAGCACCCTGACATTCGTCATGGGTGCCCCCGCGCATCCTCCCGCTCACTCATGACACCGCGACACTGCCCCCGCCCGCCCGCTCTCGCTGAGATGGAATCACCGCGGACGAGCCGCGGTCCTCATCCCCCAGGAGCAGCCATGTCGAACCCCGTCTCCGACCTCGTCCTCGGTTTCCAGAACCTCGTCGCCGAGGTCCCCGACCTCGTCCAGCCCCTCGTCGTCGCCCTCGCCGGCGCGGTGCCCTTCATCGAGGGCGAGGGCGCGGCCGCCATCGGCATCATCGGCGGCATCCCTCCCGTCGTCGCCGCCCTGGCCGGCGCGATCGGCAACCTCCTCTGCGTCGCCGTCGTCGTGCTCGCGACCTCCCGCGTGCGCACCGCCGTGACCACGCGCCGAGGGGGCGCGGAGAAGCCGACCACGGCCCGGCGCGAGAAGTTCGAGCGCGCGTACCACCGCTACGGAACGCCCGGAGTCAGCCTGCTCGGACCGCTCCTGCTGCCCACGCAGTTCACCGCGGCAGCTCTCACCTCGACCGGCGTTCCCCCGATGCGCGTGCTGGCGTGGCAGGCCGCCGCGATCGCGCTCTGGACGACGGTCATCACGCTCATCATCACGGGTGTCATCCGGGCGGTGGCGTGAGCGCCCGCCCGTTCACAGCCGATCCCGTGCGCGGTCTGATCGACCTCACGGCGACACGCGGTGGCGTCGCGACGACCGTGCTTCTTGAATGGAAAGGCTCCCGACCCGAGAAGGATGGCGCCCCATGCCCCCGCACACGTCCACCGTCACCGTGACCCTCGGACAGCCGATCTACGCGCAAGCCTTGTTCTACACCGCGATGTTCTCGGGCAAGCCGTTCGCCGAAGCCCTCCTCGTCTACCGCCGGGGCGGGACGTACACGATCCTCTCCCCCGGTGAGGACCACCACGGATGCTGGGTCTCGGCCACCGCACCGCTGGATCCGCCGCGGCGCGTCAGCTTCATGTCGCTGCCGTCGGCGGACTGGGACGACGACATCGCCGCTCACACCCTGACGTTCGCCCCTGACACCGGTGCGTTCACGCAGGAGCTGCGCCTCCCCGGTGAGTCGGTCCCTCGCGCCCAGCACGGCTTCGCCGTCGCCGTCCCCTCCCCCGAGACGATCGACCCGGCGGCGGGGTGGGCGGCGCTGCGCGAGCAGCACCGTCAGACGTTCGAGCAGCTGCGGGCGCTGGCCTTCCCCGAGGGAGCCTGAGCGCCGGTCAGCGGGGGAGGCTCAGCGCCAGAACCCGCGGTGCGGCCGGGCGGCCTCCTCCTCGAGGTGCGGCCCCGAGACCTCTATCGGGCGAGTGCCGTGGGCGAAGACCTCGCGAGAGGGAAGGTCGAGCGCGGTGCCGTCGTCCTCCGGCCCGGCGAGGGTGATGAGTCCCGTTCCGGACAGCCCGTACACCACGCGGCCGATCCCCGCCCAGAAGATCGCGCCACAGCACATCGCGCAGGGTTCACACGAGGTGTAGAGAGTGGATGCCGGCAACTCGGCGGCATCCACCTCCTTCCACACGCGACGCACGAGGTTCGTCTCGGCGTGACCGGTGACGTCGCGATCGGTGAGCACGGTGTTCTCGGCCTCGACGACCTGGCCGTCGGCGGTCACGAGGAGCGCGCCGAACGGGTGGTTGCCGTGTTCGCGGGCGAGCCGCGACAGCTCGATCGCGCGGTGCAGGTGAGCGAGGTCGGTCGCGTCCAGGGTGTCGGCCATGGAGTCGATGATGGCGGGTCGAGGGCCGCGGCGGGAAGGAAGGCGGGTATTTCGGACCCGGGGCGGACCCTGAGCGATTCCTGGGCCGGGAATGACCGCGAGGCGGCCCGCACCGGAATCCCCCGACAAAGCCTTTCGTGTACGCCGGCGCGTCGCGCTGAGCCCCCGGGCCGTTAGTCTCAACGGATGACGTGCTCGCGCCCCACCTTCGCCGAAATCACGGAATGGGTCGCCGATTACGAAAAGCACGACCATGTCGCCCACGCCACGGTGCACGTCCTCCCCCAGGAAGACCCCGAACATCTCGAGTCGGGAATCGTCGCCGTCCATTTGAATCACGGCCCGGCGTCGCTCTATTTGAATGTCGACTGCGACCGGAAATGGACGGCTGCCCTCACGGAGCGGTCCGGGGAATTCCCGCTCTCGGGCGGACATCTCATCGCCCTCGGCGAAGAGCTCCTGACCACGGGCCGCCTCTGCGAATACCTGCAGTCGCGGACGAACTGACCCCGCCCCGGGCACCGGGCCCCGCATGAGCGGGGTGCGCACTCGTCCGCGGCCGTCGCGTCAGCGCCCGAGCAGGCGTGAGAAGAAGCCGCCCGTCGAGGGCTCCTTCTCGTGACCCCGGCAACGGTCTTTCTGGGGGACGCCTCGCATCACTTGGTCGACGTGCTGACCACACCCGGCCCACGTCGCCTTGCCACACGTCTTGCAGGTCACCTGTCGGCACATCCGCCGTCTCCATTCGTCGATACGCGACCGCGCCACGCGATCACCGGGTCGAAATAATACCCCCGGGGGTATAGTGGCACACATGAGGACGATCATCATCGGCGGAGTCGCGGCGGGCATGAGTGCGGCGACACGGCTCCGCAGGCTCGACGAGCACCGGCAGATCACGGTCTACGAGCGGGGCGCTCACGTGTCCTTCGCGAACTGCGGGCTGCCGTATCACGTGGGCGGTGTGATCCCGGAGCGATCGTCGCTTCTCCTGCAGACGCCGGCGTCGCTCGCGAGCAGGTTCGCCATCGACGTGCACGTGCGACACGAGGTCGTGGCGATCGACACCGCCGCCCGGACCGTGACCGTCCGCGACCTCGAGGACGGAACGGACCGCGTCGAGGCGTACGACGACCTGATCATCGCCAGCGGAGCGACCGCGAGTCCGGGCGCCTCCGCGCCGCACGTTCCCACCCACACGCTCCGCAGCATCGACGACGTCGACCGCGTGCTCGAGGTGCTCGCCGACGCCGGGCCGGAACCGCGCGTCGTGGTGGTCGGTGCCGGATTCATCGGGCTGGAGGCGGTGGAGAACCTCCATAGGCGTGGCGCCCGGGTCACGCTCGTGTCCCGCGGCCGTCAGGTTCTCTCTCCGCTCGATCCGGAGATGGCGACACCGGTGCTCGCCCTCCTCCGCGACGCGGGCGTCGACGTCCGACTCGGAGTGACGGTCGTGGGTGCCGATCCCGGCCGTGTGCACCTCAGCGACGGCGAGAGCATCGAGACCGCGCTGGTCGTCGAGGCGAGCGGCGTCCGACCGGGCGCCGCTCTGGCCGAAGCGGCCGGCATCCGTCTCGGCGAGACCGGCGGCATCGCCGTCGATCACCGTCACCGCACCTCGGCTCCCCACGTGTGGGCGGTGGGCGACGGCGTCGAGAAGAGGGATCACGTCGACGGCATCCCGACCCTGGTGACCATGGCGGGCCTGGCGAACCGACACGGACGTGCCGCCGCCGACGACGTCGCCGGCAGGGCACCGGATGCCGCGGCTCCCGCGCTCGGCACGGCGATCCTCGGCCTGCTGGGGTCCACCGTCGCGCTCGTGGGCTGGAGCGAACGTCGCCTCGTCGCCGCGGGGCGTCCGCATCGGACCATCCACACCCACCCCGCCTCGCACGCGACCTACTACCCCGGCGCGGAGTCCATGGCGATCAAACTGCTCGTCGACGCCGAGACCGACCGGATCCTCGGCGCGCAGATCGTCGGCGGCGCGGGCGTCGACAAACGCATCGACGTCATCGCCGTCGCGATGGCCGCCGGCCTCACCGCCACCGCCCTCTCGCAGCTCGAACTCGCCTACGCACCGCAGTACGGATCCGCGAAGGACCCGGTGAACATGATCGGGTACGTGGCCGAGAATCTCGCGACGGGCACCACGCGCACGCTGCAATGGCACGAGCTCCCGTCCGCGGTCGACGCGGGCGCGGTCGTCGTCGATGTCCGCACCCCGGCCGAGTACGCGACGGGAGCCATCCCGGGGTCACGCAACATCCCGCTCGACGAGCTGCGCGCACGCCACGTAGAGCTGCTCGGCCGACCGGTCGTCGTGCACTGCCAGGTGGGGCAACGCGGTCACACCGCCGCGCGTCTCCTGACGCAGCTCGGCCATGACGTCCGTAATCTCGACGGTGGCTACCGCACCTGGGCGGCCGGCGCGGCCGCCTGACCTCACAACCGCTCGAAGGAGAAGCCATGCCACACCCCACCGCTGACGCCCGCCGGGACGACGCCGCATGAGCGACGCGGACCGCGCACTCCACGACCCTCAGGCCGTCCGGAAGATCGCCAACCGTCTCAAGCGCGCGCAGGGACAGCTCACCGGCGTCATCGCCGCGGTCGAGCGGGGCGGCGATTGCCGCGATGTCGTCACGCAACTGGCCGCCGTGAGCAGCGCGATCGATCGCGCCGGCTTCGCCATCATCTCCACCGCGATGCGCGAGTGCCTGACCGACGAGACGGCCGAGGACGGCTCGGCATCCGGAACCGACGGCACGAACCGCCTCACCGTCGACGAGTTGGAGAAGCTCTTCCTCAATCTCGCCTAGAGATCAAGGGGGGCGACGCCCCACTCGCCAGAACGGCCGCCAACCCCTCCCGCAGGTCGCGCACGAAGGCATCCGGCATCTCCATCGCGGGGAAATGACCTCCGGACTCCGGCGCGCGCCAGCGCACGATGTGGCGGAAACGCTCCTGCGCCCACGGCCGCGGATGCTTCTCGATGTCGTGGGGGTAGGTGGTGAGGGCCGCGGGCACCGTCACACGGAGGTCGGGGTCGAGGGACTGGTGGCTCTCGAAGTAGATGCGCGCCGCCGAGGCGCCGGTCGCGGTGAGCCAGTACAGGGTGACGTTGTCGAGGACGCGGTCGCGCGAGATGGTCTCGAACGGCGAATCCGCGGTGTCGCTCCACTCGAAGAACTTCTCGACGATCCAGGCGAGCAGCCCCACCGGCGAGTCGACGAGCGCGTACCCGATCGTCTGCGGCGCGGTCGCCATGACCTTCGCGTAGGCCAGGCGGTGCGCCTCGAAGGCGCGCGTCTGCTCGACCCACCGCCGTTCGGCGCAGTCCAGCACGTCGAGACTCAGGCCCGGAGGCGCGACGGGCGTCGTCGTGTGGATGCCGATGACTCGCTCCGGAAAGCGTCCCGCGAGGGCGATCGTGATGGGTCCGCCCCAGTCCCCGCCGTGCGCGAGGAAGCGGTCGTATCCCAGCCGCTCCATGAGACCGACCCAGGCGGCGGCGATGCGCTCGGTGCCCCACCCCTCCTCCGTCGGCTTGCCCGAGAAGCCGAACCCTGGGAGCGATGGCGCGACGACGTGGAAGGCCGGGGTCTCGGCATCCCGAGGCTCGGTGAGGTCGTCGATGATGTCGACGAACTCGGCGACGCTTCCCGGCCACCCGTGGGTCAGGACGAGCGGGGTGGCATCGGGCCGCGACGAACGGCGATGGAGGAAATGGATGCCGAGACCGTCGACGACCGTGCGGTACTGACCGATCTCGTGCAAACGCCGTTCGAAACTCCGCCAGTCGTACGTCGTTCGCCAGTACTCCACGAGCTCGACGAGGTCGGCGAGCGGCATGCCCTGGGTCCACCGGTCGCGGCCGCGGGCTGTGCGGGGAGTGGTCTCGCGCTCGGGGAAACGCGCGGATGCCAGGCGGGCACGCAGGTCGGCCAGCTCCTCCTCCGTCGCCCGCGCCTCGAAACGTTCGATCCTGCCGTCGATCATGGCGACCTCCCTGGTGCGAACCGGCTATGACGGTTCTAACATGCGGATGCCGCTACCGGAACCACCTATGCTGGTTCCATGCCCGATCGTGACCCGGAGTTCCGCGTCGGCTCCGTGCTCGCCACGAGCTTCACGGGGACGTTGACCGAGCGACGCGGCACGCCCGTCGAGCGCATCCCCACGCCCGCGCGCCTCGCGGATTGGCTCGGCGAGATGGGCCTCGCCGTCGACGCCTGCTCCCCCGCCGACCTCACGGCGGCCATCGAGCTGCGCGAGGCGATCCATGCCGCCGCGACGGCCGGAGCCGAGGGGCGGCCCCACCCGCGCGACGCCGTCGAGGTGATCAACGGGTTCGCCGCGCGCGGCGGCGCCGTGGCCGCTCTGACGCGGAACGGCCACCGGCGGTGGGTCCTGGGCGATCCGGCATCCGTCTCCGCCGCACTGGGGGTCGTCGCGGCCGACGCGATCGAGATCCTTGCCGGCGTGCGCCCCGGAGCGCTCGCCCTCTGCGCCTCGCCGACCTGCCGCGCGGCCTTCTTCGACACGAGTCGCGGTCGCACGCGCCGCTGGTGCGACATGAACACGTGCGGGAATCACGAGAAGAAGGCGCGGCTGAAGGCCCGGCGCGGCTGAGCATGCCGCTGTCTGCCCGCGCGCAGCGCGCGGAACGTCGCGGCGGCCTCGAGGACGCCCCCTGCTGGGACGATTGATGTTCCATCCGCACGAAGGAGACGACCGCATGACGATCGAACCCGGTATCTACGAGCACTTCAAGGGCCAGCGCTACGAAGTGTTCGGCACGGCGAGGCACTCAGAGACCGAAGAGGTCTTCGTGTCCTACCGCAAGCTCTACGACGACTACTCGTTCTGGGTGCGCCCCGTGGAGATGTTCACCGAAACTGTCGAGCGGGATGGATACTCGGGGCCGAGGTTCCGCCGGATCGCCTGACCATCAAGGCCGTTGGACCCGTCGAGGAAACGCAGCACGCGCACCGAATCGCGCGAGCTCTGCCCGGAGATCAGCGAGATTCGAGAGCGAGTCGTCCGGCGAGCAGCACGTACGTCGCCGCGAACGTGCGGCGCAGCCACGCCATGACCTTCGGCCGCGTGATGACCTGGGTGCGCATGGTCGCGGCGAAGACGCCGTAGAGCGCGAACACGACGAATGTCAGCGCCATGAACACGAGGCTGAGCCAGACCATGTGCCAGGTGCCGTCGGCTTCGCCCGCGGGAACGAATTGCGGCAGGAACGCGAAGAAGAAGATCGTGAGTTTCGGGTTGAGCAGGTTGATCAAGACGGCGGTTCGGATCACCCGCCAGAACGACACGGGCTCCGCGCTCGCGTCGACATCGATCAGCGACGTGTCGCGGAAGGTCTGCCAGGCGAGGTAGAGCAAGTAGGCGACGCCCAGCCATTTGATGGTCTGGAACGCGATCGCCGACGCGTTCAGGATCGCGGCGAGTCCGGTGATCGCAGCGATCATGTGCGGGATCACACCGAGGGTGCAGCCGAAAGCGGCCACGACGCCGGCCTTCGTGCCGCGGGAAAGCCCGGCGGCGATGGAGTACACGGCCCCCGTGCCCGGGGTGGCGACCACGACGAGCGTGGTCAGCAGAAAGGCAATGCTCATCGAGGTTCCTCCGAGAGTCGTTGCCTCCGCACAGTACCGCGTTCGCGGGTCGCTGACGCCGACGCTCTGCCGCGCGACCCGTCGGCGCCCGCTTGACTTCGAGCGCGCTCGAACTCTTAGCCTGACCGCATGACAGACGACGAGACGCTCCTGACCGTCGCGCAGATGGCGGAGGCGTCCGGGGTGACCGCGCACACGTTGCGCTACTACGAACGCGCCGGGCTCATCCGTCCCGTGGCGCGCAACGCCGGCAACCAGCGCCGGTACAGCGCGGCCGACGTCGAGTGGGTCGCCTTCCTGATCCGCCTCCGCCAGACCGGCATGCCCATTGCACGGATGCGCGAGTACGCCGATCTGCGGCAGCTCGGCGACACGACGATCGAGGAGCGTCTCCACCTCCTCGAGACCCACCAGATCACGGTGCGCGAGCAGATGACCCTCCTCCGCAGCCACGCCGACGCGCGGGACGCCAAGATGCGCGTCTACCGCCGCACCCTCACCGCCGAAGAAGGAGAGAAACCATGACGGATCGCCCGCAGAGATTCGCCTCCGGCAAGAAGATTCTGGATGCCATCGACGGCGACGCCGGCGACAAGGTCATCGACGCACTCGCCGACGTCTCCCCCGAGCTGGCGCACCAGGTCGTCGCCTGGGCCTTCGGCGAGATGTACGCCCGCCCCGCGCTGGAACCGAGGGAACGCCAGCTCGTCACCCTCGGCATCCTGACCGCCCTCGGCGGGTGCGAGCCCCAGCTCGACGTGCACGTGAACGCCTCGCTCAACGTCGGACTCACGCCGCAGAAGATCACCGAGGCGATGCTCCACGCCGCCGTCTCCCGCGGCTTCCCCCGGGCGCTGAACGCGACGTTCGCGGCGAAGAAGGTGTTCGCGGAGCGCGGGTTGCTGCCCGTGGAGTGAGGAACACCTGAGGTCGAGCGTCCGCTCAGCCCCCGCCGTCGACGACGCAGAACCTGTTGCCCTCCGGGTCTTCCATGATGACGAAATCGGCATCCGGGGGTCGGCGACTCCACTCCACCTCGTGGGCGCCCAGCGCGGCGAGGCGCGCGACCTCGGCCGCCTGATCGTCGGCGTAGAGATCGAGGTGGATGCGAGGGGGCAGCACTCTCGTCGACCGCATCGCGTCGAGCGAGACGTTGGGCCCCTCCCCTTCGGACGGCCCGAGCAGCACGAAGTCGTCCGACGCGCTGCGGCGTTCGTATCCGAGCGCTGCCGTCCAGAACGCTTCCTGACGGGCGAGATCGTCGACGCGGATGACGATGGATCCCACGATCACCATTGCGAACTCCCTCCCTCTGCGGCGGCGGATCGGCGCCTTACGCCATGGTGTCCGCTCGCGCGCTCCGCGTCGAGGGTCGTGCCGCATCTCGTTGTCGGAGGCCCGAGCCGCGATGGGGCGTCATCGAGCAACCTCCTGAAAACCCTGTCGAAGCCCCCGGCCCCGACGTAGCATGCCGGTACGCCGGAGTCCCTCCGCGGCATCCGGTCCCTCCGTCACAACGAGCACTCGGGAGAAGCAATGGACACGATGGCCATGATGAAGTCGATGGACATGGGCGAGATAACCATGGACATGGATGCCATGCAGGAATGCATGCAGTCCCTGAACGCGTGCGCGATGGCCGCGGCGATGTGCGCCGGCAGCGACATGATGCACGGCCCCGAGATGGCCACGTGCTGCGCCATGTGCTCGAACATGGTCGAGATGGCTCAGGCGACGATGCACATGATGATGCGTCCGGCCGGAATGAACATGGACGTGATGAGCGCCATGATGACCGCCTGCATGACCATGGGCAAGGCCTGCGCTGCCGAGTGCCGCGCGCACGCCGACATGGACGAGATGTGCCGCTACTGCGCGATGGCCTGCGACGACATGGTCATGAAGTGCGAGGCGATGATGGCCTCGATGACCGCCTGAGTTCTCTTCTTCGCCGCAGCCGCTGATGATTCGTCGGCGGCCGCTCGACTATGCGGCGCGCGCGGTCGTGAGGATCGCCGACGCGCTGAGCAGCTCGGCGACCGGGTGGTACGCCACCGGCTCCCCCACCGCGATGTCGACGGCAGGGCCGACGATCCGCAGCTGCACCGTCGAACCGTCCAACAGCGCGACGGTCGCGGTCGAGCCGTCGGCGTCGATGACCAGGCCGTCCCACCACGCCGACGGATTCGAGGCCGCCATGCAGCGCTGGATCGGGTGGACTGTCGACGAGATCGTGCGGGACATGGCTTCACCTGCCTTCGGAGGGGTTGGTGAGATGAAGCTACGGGATGCCGTGGGGGTGGGCGATCTTGGGCGTAGTGGGGCGTAACACCGGTGGCGCCCCGCGCTGCCTCAACCGTGGCCGGAGAAGTAGACGACGAGCCCCGGTATCGACAAGCCCACCAGTGCGGCGATCAGAATCCACGCACCGATTAATCGTCGGCGTTCGCGTCGGCGCGCAGCTTCCCGCCCTTCGCGCAACACCTGTGAAGCGGCCGCGACGTCTCGACGCGGGGCGTTCACCGGATCCGGGGCAGCAACATCCACGGGGTCTCCTTGACGTAGTCGACATGGCTCGCGCCGAATTCCGCACGAAGGATCTCTTCCTCGATCGCGATCCGGACGACGACGCCGCCCACCAGTGGCGCCATGAACAGCAGACCGAGCACCCCGCCGCCGACCAGCGCAAGACCGCTGAACGCAAGCAGAAGTGCCGCGTACCCGGGGTGTCGGATCACGGCGTACGGCCCCGATGTAACGAGGCGGGGTGCTTCGCTCACCTCGCGGGGTGTGAGCTGAAATCGCTCACCGAGGACTCGCATCGCAACGACCCGCAAGGCGATCCCGCTCGCCGCGATCCCGACTCCGATCGCCAGGGCAGGCACGCCCGGCGGAGAACGGAGGATCAGGGCAAGCAGGGGCGGTCCGACGATGGCGACGACTGTCAGCATCTGCACGAGTCGGTCGGTCGCCTCACCCTGCGGCGAGCGCGACCCACTTCGCGCCGGGGCGAACGCGACCTCTGTGAGGGCGAGGAGCAGGGCGAGCACCGTCCATGCGACGAGCTCACTCATGCGACACCTCACGCGCGAGGGCGATGAGGGACAGCAGAATGCCCACCACTGCGGGGACGATGAGCATCACCAGCAATCCCCACTCGGGGCGCACGCCGAACCGCCCCTCGTTGTGGAAGCCCTCGAAAAGCGGCAGCCCGACGAAGCCCGCAGGGATGACCACGCCGTCAACCGCGGCCCGCGCCGATTCGGACACTCCGACGAAGATGGCTCCGGTGATGACGATCGCGACCCCCCAGAGGGCAATCGAGATCACTCCTGGCCAGATCATGGTGCGGCGGACGATTCGACGGGCGTTGGTCGTCTTCATATGGAGGGACCCCCTTCTTTTGAGAGAACCGGTCGCCAGCGCACGCATTCTGCGATGACGGCCAGCAGGACGGATGCCGCCAGAAGGACGACGCTCAGGGCGACGAGAAGCCCGGGGCGATCGGTACCAATCGGCTGGAGAGTGAGGGAGAGGGCCAGATAAGCGCCGATCGAGGCTCCCCCGCTCAGTCCCTGCCCGAGGACGTTTCGCGGGCCGACCGGCACGACTGCACCCAGGCCTGTCGCGACAGCTGCGCTGACGGCCCACGTCCCGATGAACCGGAGAGCCGACGCGGTCGGATCCGACGAGCCGAGGAAGAGCACAGCGGCGGGCGCGGCAACCAGCATCGCCACGATGACCACGACGAACGACGTCGAGAGCGCCCAGGACGTCGGATCCATCACCAGCAGCCGTTGCACGGGAAGCGAGCCGGGGTAGAGTCCGCGGATCGGTCGGGCTGCAGCGACAGCGAAGATGCCGACAAGGAGCAGAACAATGCCCTCGGTCTGCGCGCGCACCTCCGACGGGATCCAGAAGGAGACCGCCACGAGGAAGACGTTCATCAGGGCGGCCAAGGCGACGTTGGCCCGAAGTGACGAGTCGCGCAGGGCGTACAACAGTTCTCCCCAGGCCCGGTGGTGCCCGTTCCACCGCACCCGGAGGACGGGGGCTCGACGCGAGCCGGGCGAGAACAGGAAGAGCATTGCCACACCGACCACGGCCCCGGCGCCCCCGACGATGACCGTCACCGCCGTGCCCGTGCTGAGAGTCCCGCGGAGCGTGTCCACCAGGGTCACGGTCAGGGGCAGAGGGACGAGCGGATCTCCGCCCGCCAAGGCACGAAGTGCATAGACCGTCTGCGCACAGAATGCGGCGCCCCACAGGAGGAGGACGGTCGGGAAGCGCACGGCATCCCATCGCGGCGATCCGAGCAGGACGCACACTCCGAGATACGGGATGCCGATGGTGATGAGGCCGGCCCCGAGCGACACGGCCACGAGAAGAAGCGCCTCGGCGGTCGAGCGGCCGATGCTGAGCAGCGCTGCCACCGCAGGTGCCAGCGGGACTCCGAGGACGAGTGTGGCGATGGCGAGCGACGGAAAGTGCACGAGGAACGCCGCCTCGCGCTGCCGGACGGGCAAGCCTGCCAGGGCACGCTCGACGCTGCCCGAGCGGTCCCGGGTGGCCTCCATCGCCATGACGGCGGCACCGGCAAGGAGAGCGACAGCGACACCGTCTGCGGGCGGGTAGAGAGCGATCACCACCGGGTCGTCGGGCGGATGGAACCGGATGACGACGGTACCGACGGCGAATGCGCCGATCGCCGCGAGAAGGAGAGGAAGGTAGAGACGCCACCGCGGCCACGTCACGTGCTGGGTGCGGGTGAGGCGACGTAGCGCGACAGCGCCTATTCCAGGCGCGAGGCGGGCGATTGCCATCATCGCTCGCTCTCCGGCGCCCGGGCATCCGACAGGGCAGCGGTTACGGCCGCTTCCACTCCCTCTCCGAACGACGACACGGGAGAATCGAGCACCATGCGGCCGCCCCGCAACACGATCACACGGCTGGCCACGCGCGCCGCGAGATCGAGGTCGTGGCTCGAGGCCAGAACGGTGACGTGCTGCTCGCGCAAGCTCATGAGGAGGGCTTCGAAGGAACGGGACGCCAGGAAGTCGAGGCCGATGAACGGCTCGTCGAGTACGACGAACTCCGGTGCCGGCAAGAGCGCCGCGATGATCTGCGCCTTGCGGGCCGTCCCCAGGCTCAGCGCGGAGAGCGGCCGCCGAGTTCGGGCGGGGAAGTCGAGCATTCGGGCGTACGCGTCGGCGCGCTCCTCCCACCCGTCGATGACGGTTCCGCGCGCGGACTCGAAGGCGAGGCGGCAGTAATCCCAATACTCCTCGGCAGTGAACTCTCCCAGAACGTCGCGCGGAGAATCCGTGACGTACGCGACCCGGGAGAAAACCGAGCGCGGTCGAGGGAACGCTGACTCTCCGAAGAGACGTACCGTTCCCGCGACCACCCGGGAGTTGAGGCCGAGCAGGGCCGTGATGAGCGTGCTTTTGCCGGACCCGTTCGGCCCGATGAGCGAGACGAAATCGCCCCTCTCGATGCTCACATCAATGGGGCCCAGCTCGAAGCTGCCGACGCGGGTGCGTAGACCCACGACATGGAGAATCGTCATCGTCGATCCACCCCGCCCGCACGAAGCGCTCTGCCGTCCCCGAAGATCGGGAGAAGGCTGAAAAGGTGCCACGCCGCTATGACGAGAGTGACGCACCCGATGCTGAGACGGACGTTGTCGATGGCGGCAAGCTGCCACCCTGGCTCGAACAGGCCGAGAAGGAGAGCGCCACAGATTGCCGCGAAAGTCGCGCCCGCGAACGGGCCGGCGACGATCACGGCCTGCATGCGATCCTTCGGCCCGGGTGCGAGCAGGACGGAGGCCGCTCCACGCCGAACCTGCACCCCGACAACAGGCACACCGAGCAATCGGGCGACGAGCAGATGACCGAGTTCGTGGACGATGGCGCTCGCGAGAATGAGCAGGGCCACGACGGTGGTGATGAGCGCCAACAGGGCCGAGCGGTCAGCCGTGAACGCCGGTGTGAGCGGTATCGAGAAGTCCGTGGCGACCACCGCGACCAGGGCCATCACGACGGCTGACGCGGTCAGGTAGGTGAGCCCCTCTACGACCGCGCGGACGACGTTGGCCGGCGCCGGCGCGTAGATGCGCCGCGACGCGAGGCGTGTGGGGGCGAGGGATCTTGTGGCGAGCATGACTATGGCGTCGAAAGGCCACACCGCGAGATCTCGAGCCCACTCCCGCGCGAAGGATTGATGGATCGACAGCAGACGAAGAGCGTGCAATCTCAGAACGAAAGCGAACAGCGATTCCTCGACCTGTGCGACCGGCGCCGCAGAGAGATAAGCCATTGCCTGGGCGAGTTCACGGGTGGTGACTCCTTCGCGACAGCTCTTCGCGACGATCTCCCCATAGGCATCGACGGGGTACTCGCGCCCTGCGGCATCACGCAAGTACCCCGCCTGGACAGTCACACCGGGAGCCAGAGCAACGGCTGCCCCGGTGTGAACTGCGTCGTGGTGCATGAGTGTCAGCAGCCCCGGCCCCAGTACGAGATCACAGCCGAGTAGCAGGCGCTGAAGGAACGAGCCCCGCACACACTGCAGATGTAGAGGACGATGCCGAGCGCGAGCCCCAGAATGGCGGCGACCGCACCCGCGACGGCCCAGTCAGCTTCAACCATGGCGTCGGAATCGGGCGAGAGAACCGTGGGGTCGAACGAAGGAGCGGCGAACGCAGCCTCCAGATCAGAAGCGCTCCAATCGACTTCGGGCTGCATGACGGACGTTGTGACAGACATCTGCTTCCTCCTTTGCCTTGAGGGGCTCTCCGCCCCGTGTGGGTTACGAGGACACGTAAGCATGTATACATGCCCGCATGTACACACTTCACCTCACCGAGTAGCGGAGTTAGCCCGACGGGATTCCCGCGCACGTGCGCTCAAGAAACGTGAGCGCGCAAGGACGCTCGGACCGAGTGCCGACCTTCGCTTCACCCCGACGAGGCCCTACCGCCACGCGCGCGACGACGCGACTGACCGATGGTCAGTCACATGTATCCTTCACACGTGACCCCGCAAACCCCACTCCCGCTCGCCCTCGGCGTCATCGTCGGCAGCCTCCGCTCGACCTCGGTGACCCGCCTTATCGCCGAGAACCTCGTCGCCGCGGCTCCCGCCGGTGTCGACGCGCGATTCCTCGACATCGCCGACCTCCCTCTGTACAACGAAGACCTCGACATCGAGGTCGCCGACTCAGCCCCGGCATCCTGGACGCGCTTTCGCGAGGAGGTTCGCGCCGCCGATGCCATCCTGTTCGTCACGCCCGAATACAACCGGTCGGTTCCCGCGCCCCTGAAGAACGCGATCGACGTCGGCTCCGCCCCGCACGACCAGAACGTCTTCGCCGGCCTGCCCGCAGCCGTCGTGTCCGCCTCGCCCGGCCGGATGGGCGCGTTCGGCGCCAACCACCACCTGCGGCAATCGCTGGTGTTCCTCGACATGCCCACCATGCAGCAGCCCGAGCTCTACATCGGCGGAAGCTACGACCTCGTCGACCAGGACGGGCGACTCCTCGACGCCGATATGACGCGACGATTCGAGGCGTACATGGAACGATTTGTCGCGTGGACGACACGGCATCCGAAGAACCCCACGTGACGACGGCGTCTCTCGGACGCCGCGCCCCCGAACAACGTCGCGCGGCCATCGTCGCCTCGGCACGCGATCTCTTTCTGGCGCAGGGAGTGGACGCGACGAGTGTGGATGCCATCGCCCGCCGCGCGGGAGTCGCCAAAGGCACCGTCTACCTGTCGTTCCCCACCAAGCAGCACCTCGTCCGCGCCATCGAGGACGAGTTCGACGCGCTGATCCTCGCCCACCTCCGAACCGCGACCGACATGGCTCCACCCGACGCCGCGACCGCCGCCACTATGTGGTGCACCGCACTCGTCGAGGCCTCCCTCGAGAACCTCGAGGTGCACGACTTCCTCTTCTACGGCAAGAGCGCGCGCGTTGCAGAGCGGACCGTGGATGCCACCCTCACCGACGATCTTGCGGGCGTGCTGCGCAGTCGTGGAGTGACGGATGCCGAGGAGCTCGCCGTGTTTCTCATCGGGGGCGTGACGGCACTGACGGATCTCGTCATCTTGCGCCGGGATGACGATCGCGCTCAGCTTCTGGGGATGGTCGAGCGGTTCGTTACGGTAACCGTGGGCACCTGACCCGACGGCCGGGCATCACTCGGTCACGATCCCCCCGTCTTCGTCGAAACGAACACCCTCGGCTTCGAGCCGCTCACGTGCCGCATGATGCACGATGCCTCGCCGCCGCGGATCGGTCTCCAGGAGGCGCAGCAGCGTCTCGCGTGTGGTCGACGGATGCTCGGCCACGGCGACCCTGACGCTCCAGAAACGGTCGTCGGCGAAGCGATCCAACACGGCGGCGCTGGCGTCCGGGTTCAGCGCAGCGACGTTACGGATCGCCTGGTTCGGATCGGCGAAGAACGGCTCGAACTCGTCATCGGAACTCGCCGCCGATGCCCGCGCGTACCGGCGCTCTTCGTCGGCCTTCTCCTCTGGAGTCTTGCGCTTCCCCATGTCGATCCTCTCCGTCTGCATCGTGTTCCCGCGAGAAAGCCTCTGGCTCACGACCGGCGTCGGCGGGTTCACCGTCGTCCTTGCAGCGCACCATTCAGCGATCACGTCACCCGCGCGATGACGACGATAGCTCCCGCCACCGACACCCGGGAGGCTGACTCAGCACGACAAGGCGCACCCTCACGGTGGGCCTGGACGGCAACGCCCCTCCATGCCGACGACAGGGTCTCAGGATCGATACGTTGTTTGCAGCGCCTTGCCCGAGGACGCTGTCGTACAAGCTCAACGTGAGGTCCTCATGCGTGTGATTCCTGCTCTGGTCGCGTTCGCCGCGTGTGCGATCACCATCGTCGTCGGAATCACTCTCTTCGGGAGCACGGTCCCGCCCGGGGCGTGCGAAGGAGTGGTGCACGACGCGTCGATCTGCGAGAGCGCGCGCCTTCGGCAGTCGCTCCTCGCCGCCATCTTGATCGGGTCGGCGCTGATCGCCGCGTCCGTCACCAGCGGCGCTCTGATCATCTCGTCGGCAGTGCGCGGGCGCCCCGCCTCCGTTGAGAACCCGCCCTCAGACGGAATCTGATCGGCATTTTTGCCTCAGCAGCACGGCTGGCGCAGCTGACCGCCGTCCGGACACCCAGAATCGATGAAGCGTGTCCACGCTTTCGGCCCGCATGTCGTCTGCCGATAGTGGCCGGCACATCCCTGCCTCGGACGCCCCGCCGGTCTCCGTGACCGCGAGATCCGAGCCCCTGCTCGCGAAAGGTCACAGATGCCCACCGCCGTCTCCCTCATCCGCTCGACCGCTCTGTCCGCCAGCGCGGAGTACGCGTACGCCGCCACCGCCCCCGCCGACGCGCGACTGATCTTCCTCGCCGGCTCCTGCCCGCTGAACCTCGACGGCACGACCGCGGGCATCGGCGACTACGCCGCCCAGGCGGCGAAGTGCGTCGAGAACATGACGATCGCGCTGCGCGAGGCCGGCGCGGAGATCACGGATGTCATCAGCACGCGCGTTCTCGTCGCCTCGACGCGCCAGGCCGACCTGGTGACAGCGTGGGAGGTCGTCCGGGAGGCGTTCGGCGAGCACGACGTTCCGAGCACGCTCCTCGGCGTCACCGTCCTCGGGTACGACGACCAGCTCGTCGAGATCGAGGCGGTTGCGGCGGTCGTCGACCGCTGACGCAAGGAATGCACGTGGACTTGATGAGCGTCATGATGATCGCCTGAGTTCTCTTCTTCGCTGCGGCTCGCACGGTCGTGATGGTGGGGTTCCTCGCGCGGGATCTGCTGCCGGAGCTGACAGCGATGGTGCACGAGAGCTGATACGGACCCCGTTCGACCCGCCGCAATACGGGCACGGCCCGAGCGCGGGTGTTCCACCGCCGTAACACCGCACCGGCGAAGGGGTCACGCCCGGTAGCGTCTCCCTTCATTCCAGATCGGAGGAGCACCATGACCACGCAATACATGACGGACCCTGCGCTCGTTGCGTCGCTCCGCAGTCAGCAGTACGTGGTCCTTCGCCCGCGCGCGTCTGTCGCAGACTTCTACGGGGACGCGCAGTCCGAGATTCTGACGCGACTCCCCGACGGCACGCCCCACCCGAACACCGGGCACGTCACGCTTCGCGGCTTCTTCGAACCGGAGCGGGTGCACGCGCTGCGCGAAACGATCGCGGCCTGGGCGAGTTCACGACCGGGCATCGAGCTGGTCGTCGCTGCGGTGGACGGGTTCCCGCCGCCGTTCCAGGTGCTGATCGCACGACTTGAGAGAACCAGCTCGTTGGTCGACGCGTATTCGAGCCTGACCGGGGTCCTGGATGCCACGAACTTCCACCGTATCGGCGAGCTTTCGCTTCATGACTGGGTGTTCCACCTCTCGCTCGCGTACGCAGGTTCTCTCGGTGAGCAGGAATGGGCAGCACAGTTCGAAGCGAATCGACGCGTCGTCCCGTCTGGTCCCCGCGAAATCGTCTCCGATGTCGACTTCGTCTGGTATGACGACGAGGGCGAGCACGTCGACAAGGTGCCCTTTCGGGCCGCCGTCTGAGCCGACCGATGCAGGATTCCGGCTCCCGGCCGCCCGATCTTGCCGGTGAGCAGGTGCAGGTTGTTGACCTGGCACGCGGATGCCGTGGCATCCGACGCCTGATACAAGCCCTGCAGCACCGTGGAGAGGACGCGCGGCGACTGGGCGAAGATCCGGGCCGCGGCGCGGACGTCGGCGGCATCCACTCCGCACGTCTCGGTGACGGCCTCAGGCGTCCACGGCTTGACCGTGACTTTCAGCTCGTCGAAGCCGATGGTGTGCGCGGCGATGTAGTCGTGGTCGATCCCGTCGTTGATCAGCAGCTCGCGGATGAGTCCGTTCATCAGGGCGAGGTTCGTGCCCGGGCGTATGGCGAGGTGCACCTCCGCCTGGCGCGCGACCTCGGTCAGTCGTGGGTAGACGCACGCGACGAGCGGCGGGTTGAGGCCGGCGAGCCGGTCGAGCACCCGCGTCCACAGCACGGTCTGCGTCTCGGCCATATTGTGACCGAAGAGGAAGATCGCGTCACACTCGTCAATGTCGGCGTAGCTGCCGGGCTGCCCGTCCGACCCGAAGCTTCCTTCATGGATACCGCGGCCGTCGCCGTATGCAGCCGGGTATTGCCGTCCATGTGCGGGGTTCCGAGGCCCGCTTTGCCAATGATGCCGAGGGCGTAGTACTCCTCGAGGAACAGCTGTCCCGACGAGTAGAAGCCGTGCGTGAGCGGCCCTCCTCGTCGAGGAGGTGCTGGCTGCGCTCGACGATGCGGGACATCGCGGTATCCCAGCCCGTCTCGACGAGCTAGCCGTTCTCACGGATCAACGGGCGGTTCAGCCGGTCGGGGTTGTCTATTCCCTGCCAGCTCCGAACAGCCCCTTCGGGCCCAGGCGCCCGTGGTTGACGATGTCCAACGGGCGGCCGCGGACGCTGACCATCCGCCCGTTCTTGACCGCGATGTCGGTGGCGCACCCGTTGCTGCAGAGCACGCACGCCGACTGCATCCAGCGGTCGACGTCCTCCTCGGTGAGGCCGTCGGCCAGCTTCAGGTCAACACGGACGGGCCACCGCTCCCCTCGCGCGAACGGCGTGCGTGTGCCCCAGATGTGCTCGATGCGATCCACCATGATCGTTCCCTCCGTGGTCCGGGCGCGACGGTAGGGCGGTGACGCGGGTTCACGGAGAGCCTCGACAGACGGTCGGTGCAGTGCAAAGGTTCGCCCGGATGCCAGACTCGGTGGGTGGACATCGAACGCGGCATCTGCGAGCACTTCAAAGGCCAGCGGTACGAGGTGTTCGGCATCGCGCGGCACTCCGAGACCGAGGAGGTCTTCGTTTCGTACCGCAAGCTCTACGACGACTACTCGTTCTGGGTGCGTCCGGTGGAGATGTTCGTCTGGGATGTGGAGCGGGACGGGTATGTGAGGCCGCGGTTTCGGCGGATTGCTTAGAACGCGGCGGACTCGATTCAACTTAGTTCAGGACGGTCCATCAGGGGCCCCACCCGATGAGTTCCCCCTCGCTCGTGTCCGAGGTCTTCCGAACCTGCCGCGAGGCGTGCGACGAAGACATCGCGGCCGCGACAGCATTGGCGAACCGAGGCGCTCCGCTGCGCGCGAGCCGTCCCAGCGATTGATCCTCCGTCACCAGAGGCCTGCCCATCGCGCGCCTGATCGCTGACGATCCGCACGGTTACCGCCACATTGAAATCGAACTGCGTCAGGAGGAACTCGCCTAGAGGCACGGCTTCCATCCCAAGTTTCCCGCGCATCTGCCCGCGCCGACATCGCCGCGTCCTGCACCGACTGATCCAGATACATCCGAGCGGGTCCACCCTATGGGAGAGGTCACGAGTATCGTTACAGTGCTGGCGCACAGACCCTCGTGCTGGTCGGCGCACGTCACGACGGATGGGAGTCTCGGGATGAGCCATGCTGCCCTCGCCGATCCAGTCGCGTACTTCCGCTACGAATCGGAGATGATCCCAGCGCTGCGCGCGGCCCTTCCTGACCTCGCTTTCGGGCACCGATATCGGCACTCCGTCGAGGTCTTCACGGAAGTTCCCGCCGTGCACGGGCGCCCGGATGTGGTCGGCGTCCGATTCGATGCATCGGCGGTCCAGAGCCGACTGTACGCAGGTGTAGCGCCGCTGTCCGGCGACACCGAAGTACGCGCTGTTCACGCAATAGGTCGTGACGGCGCGGAGTACGGGGAGATCGCCGCGTCCATCGGAATGTCACGGGGCTACGTGCGTCGTGCTGTTGTCCCGCTGCTGAGCGATCTCGGATGGGTCACTCGCGACGGTGACTACGTCACTAGACGACCGGAAGCTCTGTGGGTGGGGCAGCGCGTCGTCACCGTGGAGGCAAAGCTGAGGGACTGGCGTCGCGCTCTCGCGCAGGCACGCCGCCAGAAGCACTCCGCGGACGCGGCGTACATCGCCCTGGACGTTCGGTCGGCGTCGCGCGTGGCCCCCTATGCCGATCAGATCGCCCAAGGCGGTGTCGGCGTGCTGTCAGTTAATCCCGAGACCAAGCGGGTCCGCGTGCTCGCTCGGCCCGCCCCCTCATCGCGAATGGCCACTTGGGTTGGACGTGCGCTTGTGGCCGAACGCGCACTAGACATGATGAACCGGGGCACGCGCGAGGGGCAGATTACTCCCGTGTTCGGCTGGACCCTCCCGCTACCTGAGTAGCTTCATCCATGGGGTCAGATGTAGCGGCTTACTGATGCCGTTGAGCTGATCCACGGGCGAAAGCCCTTCCATGAACTTCCGGCCTCGCCGCACCCGTCGGTACGCCAAGAAGTTGGGTCGGGTCCCGTTCAAGCTGGCAGTCAGTTTACCCACCGCGAGTAGGTAGTGCAGGCTAGCGCGCTCGGGGGTGTGGGCGTCGACGTCGATCTCGGCGGAGTAAGGAGTCGAGTACTCGCGATGCTTGGGCATTCCCCTGAGCCGCGAGTATTCGTTGAAGTCCATCGTGTGCAGGACAGTCGAGTCGAACATTCGCGGGATCTTCGGGGGTCGTGGCGCGCCTTTCTGTGAGCCCATGGGCCTCGACGCCGAGAATGCCTGTTCGCCCCAGGCCTGACCGGTGGAAAAGCCAGAGGCGCCGAGAGCAGTCGCTATCCATCCCGTCAGGCCGGTGTTCGCGAGATACACGCGCTTTCCCTCCACCGCAGTAGCGGTGGCCAGCTCTCGATACCCCCTCAGCAGCACATCGTCCAAGAGCTGCCCGTACCGCGGCTTGACCTCCGGCCACCAGAAACGCAGGTACCACGCCCGCTCCGCGCTCTCGACAATCTCGTCTATGAGGGCATTACGGAGTGTGGTGTCGCTCAGCCACTTGGAATCCATCGTGAGGTTGACCAACATCGGATCGCTGCCTACCTGGCGGCGGCTTTCCGCAACCCACTCCATTGCGGTGGTGAGCGATTTCGACGCGTTGGCCTCACTCAGCCAACCGGTGGCGGTAAGGAGAACGGAAGCCCCGGCGTCTCTCTGGGCGTCCAGCACGCTCTTTGTCCAGGTCGCCGACACCTTCGGAGGAGTGGCCGTCAGGTAGGCCCACTTCGATTCGTTCGTATTCAGCGGCTTAGCTGATGGCCAGCCCGAGTTCGGGACTCGCCACAGCTCCGGATCCGCGATCCTCACCGGGACGTGTTCCACCTTCGACATGAAGGCTGCTGCGCCCGCGGCGCTCATGCCGGGGAGACGGATCTGGGCCGCCACGCCCAGATCTTTGCCATGCTCATCTGCCATGTGACCGAAAACCTCGTGCAGCCGCTGCGCGTTCTGATGACTGCGGTTCACGATGAGGAGGGGCACCTTTCCGCTGAGCGAGCGTTTGAGTGATGCGCCCTGCCAGGAATCAGAGGCGGTCGGCTGATCGGACAACTTACTTCCCCTTTAGATCGGCAATGGCGCGCCGGGCGGTTCCGCGCGCGTAGAGAGGTTCAGCGGTCAGAAACCGGCCTACGAGCTTCGATAGAGAGCGTGGAGCGGTGTCCGGCAACGGTTTGGGCGGAACCGTGAAGAGGTCGTATAACTCGTCCTCATCCAGCCCAGCTAGGTCCGTCATGTCCACGAACGGGTGATTCCCAGTGAGCACCTGCTGTAGGACAATGCCGCATGCCCAGATATCGGACGCCTTGCGAGCGCGCTCCGCTGATAGCTGCTCGGGAGACATCCACAAGAGACTGCCCACCTTCGCCGGATACCTAGTGAAGGTCTTGTCAGAGAGCGATCTAGCCAGACCAAAGTCGATGAGTACCGGCTGCGCCCAATCGCCATCCCGAAGCATGATGTTCGCCGGCTTGATATCGCGGTGGATGGTTTCTGCGCCGTGCAGCTCGGCGACCGCCTCAAGTAGGCCTCGTGCGAACTTTTTCGCGTCCTTCTTGGAAGGCAATGTTCCGAGGCTCAGCGCGTCCTGTACCGAGCCGCCTTGAATGTACTCGCAGACGAGCGCCGTTCTCGACTCGCCTCCGATCACGACAGTTCGAACCTCAATGAGTCGCACGATGCCCGGATGGTCGAAGCGTTGCAGTCCTTCGATCTCGCGCTGCACCCGCGCGGGGTTGAAGAACTCCGGTCTGAGAAGCTTCACCGCAAATTCGTCGGCCCGGCCGTCCAGGCCCTGAACGCACCACGTTTCGCCATAGGTCCCCGTGCCCAGGAGATGCGCGGAGATGGCCGAGAAGGCCCCGGCAACGGCGGTTCCATCCATGCACGGAGTCTGCCGCAGACGATCCTATGAATGCGCCATTTGGATGGCCCTCGGCGTGCCGTCGCGTGTGTGGATCATACTCGGGCGAACAAGGAGCAACACGAGCCGGGGAGAGTCTTGACGACATGAACGCTTCAGCTCACGCCGCCTTCCGGTTTGCCTATCGCGTGCTGCCCCGGGCGCCGAGCCGGTCTGGCTCGATACCGTCTGCGAAATCGACATGAGCGATGGGAGGGTGGTCAAGATCTAAGACGTGCAAGGCTCGAACCTCTTCGCTCGAGGGACAACAAATGGGCCACTTGTGTGACACGATCTGCCGCGCTTCAACCCCGGACGGACTAGCCCCGGCGCCCGGGAACGAATACGGGTCGCTTCGCTTCAGCTCGCGCGAGCGGTGCTCCGCCGTGTGACTGCAAACCTTCCAGAGCCTCCCAATTCCCCCCCCCCCCCCCCCGCGGGCACACCTACCTGGACGTACACGCCTGGAAACAGGCGACGTGTGGACATCTCGCACGACATCGTTCGTGCTCACGCGGCAGGTGCCCTCCCCCTGGTCTGGGGACCGACATGGCCGATAGTGTGCGCTCGTGGATGAACAGTGGGCGCTGACGCAGCTTCGAGAGTTCGTGAACCTGACCGAGCTCTATCAGCCCCCGAGCACCGGCACCTTCTCCTCGCCGACGCGCAATCGCGGCAAGAAGGATGACATTGTCGCCAGCGCTCACGTCGTAGAGAAGATTCTGAACAGGGTCGTGCCTCGCTGGAGCATCGCCATCCCCGTCGATTTGAATGGTAAGTGGAAGCAACATCGCGAAGCAGCGCAGCGCGCGATAACGGAGATCGAGCGAGCGGCGGAGATCCGGGAAAAGCTAGGCGACTCGGCGCCGTCCGTCAGCGCCAGCGGGTTCCACCCCTGGGCCTGGGAGGGTGCGCGCTCGCTGTGGTTCAGCGGTCACTACCGCGAGGCGGTGCGCGCCGCCGCAACCAAGATCAACGCCGAGCTACAGAACAAGGTGGGACGCCGCGAGCTGGCGGACACCAAGCTCATTCAAGAGTGCCTATCTGACGCAGACCCCACGCCCGACAAGCCGCGTCTCCGCCTGGAAGGAGACGACGGTGGACAGACGGCCAAGTCATTCCGACAGGGAGTCATGCAATACGGCGCCGGGTGCTTCCTCGCAATCCGTAACCCGCTTAGCCACGACGAAGGGGAGCTGACGGAGCAGGAGGGCCTCGAGCATCTGGCCGCACTGAGCCTCCTCGCTCGATGGCTGGACGGCGCAACCGTCGTCAAGAGTTGAGGGCCAGTGGCCATCTCGGATCGCACCCGGAAGCTCCTCTGGGCTCGCGCTCACAACGCCTGTGCAATGTGCAAGAAGCCCCTCACAGAGGACGCGCTGAGCGCCAATCTGCCTGGGCTCATCCTCGGCGAGGAGGCGCACATCGTCGCCAGGAGCGAGGACGGCCCACGTGGACGCGACGGGGACCGCTCCGACATCGACGGGTACGACAACCTAATCTTGTTGTGCTTCGACGACCACAAGCGCATCGACGATCAGCCCGATGCCTACTCCGTGGAGTTTCTCCAGAAGACCAAGAAGACGCACGAAGCCTGGGCCGCAGAGCGACCCGCGGAGCCGGATCCGATCCGGATTAGGAAGGCTCCCGGGGAGGACGACATCCCGCTGCTGGTGCTTACTTCCGGCGCAGCTGTCTGGAATCTCATGGCGGGCACCATGATGTGGAGTTTTCGCCCGCTCGCGAGTGATGACCGCCCCGAAGTGGCCGACGCCGCGGATTCATTCCTGACGCTGGCGCGGGACTGGGCGGAGGTCTCCGAAGCCGTGCGGGATCAGGGTTTCGGAGCGGTGCGCGATGCTCAGCGATCGCTAGATGAGGCGCTGGAGAAGCTCTGGGGTCAGGGGCTGTTCGTCTACGGCAGACGAGCCGATCGCACGATCACGGGCGGCGTCGGAGCGCCCACCCGGTTCCCCTACGCCGAGCTGGCGATCCTGACCGCTGACGAGGTGCTGAACTACGCCCACGAGGGCGCATCAGGTGACTATCTCTCCTAGCGACGCGTGGTCGGTCGGGTTCGCAGCTGCCCACGTCGGAGTTGAGCGACGTCGGCGTCCAGGCGATCCACCGCAGCCGCATGCTGCGTCTCGGACGTGTGAATGTAGCAGGCACCCAGACCTTCTCGCCCATGTAACGCCCACGTAAACGCCCCCTCTCCCCCACCCCCACCCCGGGTGAGCCAACCGTTACCTCCCCGCCCCTCCCGACGCGGTCCCGGGAAACCCCTCCTCCCTACGCTGACGGCACGCCCCGCCCATGCGAGGCGCTGCACCTCCCCACATCGCCCAACGGAGGACCCCCGTGACCGTCACCGACCCGCGCCCCGAAACCGCAACGCCGCCCGCCGCCGCCGCAACCGAAACAGCGGAGCTACAGCACCGCCCCGGCCGCTGGATCGACAACTGGAACCCCGAGAACGCCACGCAGTGGGCGAAAGAGGGCAAGGCCATCGCCGCCCGCAACCTGCGGTGGTCGATCTTCGCCGAGTTCCTCGGGTTCGTCGTCTGGCAGCTGTGGTCGGTCGTCGTCGTCTCGCTGCCCGCCGCGGGATTCCAGCTGTCGACCGGTGAGATCTTCTGGCTCATCTCCATGCCGAGCCTGGTAGGCGCGACGCTGCGCATCCCTTACACGTTCATGGTCCCGCGCTTCGGCGGCCGCAACTGGACGATCGTCTCGGCTGGCCTTCTGCTCATCCCGAGCATCGGCCTCGCCATCGCGGTGTCCAACCCCGCGACGCCCTTCGGCCTCCTGCTCCTCATCGCCGCGTTCGCCGGCTTCGGCGGCGGCAACTTCGCAAGCTCCATGTCGAACATCACGTTCTTCTACCCGGCCGCGCAGAAGGGATACGCCCTCGGACTAAACGCCGCCGGCGGCAACCTCGGCGCATCCGTCGCGCAGTTCGTCGTCCCCATCGTCATCACCGTCGGAGCCGCGGCCACCCTCAACCTACCGCTCGCGGGCCTCATCTGGGTGCCGCTGATCCTCGTCGCGATGGTCGGCGCTTACCTGCGCATGGACAACCTCTCCGCCGCGAAGGCCGACATCACGGCATCCCTCGCCGCTCTCAAAGAGCCGCACATGTGGGTGCTCTCGCTGCTGTACATCGGCACCTTCGGCTCATTCATCGGCTTCGCGGGCGTCTTCCCCAAGCTGCTCGCCGACACGTTCCCCGACTTCAAGGGCATCGCGATCGGCACCGCGACCGTGACCCTCGCCTTCCTCGGCGCCCTCGTCGGCTCGCTCGCCCGTCCCTACGGCGGCAAGCTCGCCGACCGCTTCGGCGGAACCGTCATCACGATCGGCGCCTTCACGGTGATGGGGCTCGGCATCCTGAGTGTGATCCTCACCCTGCCGATGCAGAACTTCGCGATCTTCCTGCTCTGCTTCCTCGTGCTGTTCGCGGCGGCGGGCATCGGCAACGGCTCGACGTACCGGATGATCCCGACGATCTTCGCCCTCAAGGCAAACGGCGGAATCGGCGCACAGCGCAAGGCCGCCGCGGCCCTCGGCCTCATCTCGGCGATCGGCGCGTACGGCGGCTTCTTCATCCCGCAGCTGCTCGGCTTCTCGAAGACGACGTTCGGCTCGTACACCCCCGCCCTCGGCTGGTTCGCCCTCGCCTACGTCGCGTTCCTCGCCCTCACCGCCGGCGTGTACCTCCGCCTGTCCAAGAAGACCGGAACGCGGATCTGACCCCATGAGCTCCGCCGACACCCACTGCCCCTACTGCGCATTGCAGTGCGCCATGACCGTCAGCCACGCGGGCGCCACGACGGTCACCGGGCGCGACTTCCCCACCAACCGGGGAGGGCTCTGCGCCAAGGGCTGGACGTCGGCGGAGCTCTTGGCATCCCCCCACCGTCTCCGGATGCCACTGATGCGGCGCCCCGACGGGACCCTCGCCGAGACCACCTGGGATGAAGCACTGGATGCCGTGGCCGCGGCGTTCCGCGACACGAAAGCCATGCACGGCCCCGACGCGAACGCGATCTTCGGCGGCGGCGGACTCACCAACGAGAAGGCCTACCAGCTCGGCAAGTTCGCCCGCGTCGCGCTCGGAACCTCCCGCATCGATTACAACGGCCGCTTCTGCATGTCGTCGGCGGCAGCGGCATCTAACCGCGCGTTCGGGATGGACCGGGGCCTGCCCTTCCCCGTCACCGACCTCGACGACGCCTCGACGATCCTGCTGCTCGGCTCGAACGTCGCCGCGACCATGCCGCCCTTCCTCGCGCACCTCGCCGGGGCGCGCGCAGCCGGCGGCCTGATCGTCGTCGACCCGCGCCGCTCGGCCACCGCGCGCCTCACCGAAGACGGCGCCGGCACGCACCTGCAGGCGGCCCCCGGCACCGATCTGCCGCTCCTGCTCGGACTCACGCACATCGCGATCGCCGAGGACCTCCTCGACCGCGCGTATATAGAGGAGCGCACGTCGGGGTTCGACGCGGTGCGGCGATCGGTCGGGGCGTGGTGGCCGGAGCGGACGTCCTCGACCACCGGCATCCCCGTCGCTCAGCTCCGCGAGACCGCTCGCCGGCTCGCGACGGGGCGCGCGTACATCCTCACCGGACGCGGCGTCGAACAGCACGTCGACGGCACCGCCACCGCGACCGCCGCGATCAACCTCGCCCTCGTGCTCGGCCTCGTGGGCCGTGAGGGCTCGGGCTACGGCACGCTCACGGGCCAGGGCAACGGCCAGGGCGGACGCGAGCACGGCCAGAAGGCCGACCAACTGCCCGGGTACCGCTCCATCCGCGACCCCGACGCCCGTCGGCATGTCGCCGGGGTGTGGGGCATCGATCCCGACGAGATTCCGGATGCCGGCATCCCGGCCACCGCCCTCCTCGGCGAACTCGGCGGGCCGGTGAAGACGCTGCTGGTCGCCGGCTCGAACGTCGTCGTCTCGGCTCCCGACGTCGAGGCCGTGCGTTCGCGGCTCGCATCCCTCGACACCCTCATCGTCTGCGACTTCTTCCTCAGCGAGACCGCGGAGCTCGCCGACATCGTGCTGCCCGTGCTGCAGTGGGCCGAAGAAGAAGGAACCATGACGTCGCTGGAGGGCCGGGTCATCCGGCGCCGACAGGCCGTGGCCGCGCCCGACGGCGCCCGCAGCGAGCTGTGGATCATGTCCGAGATCGCGCGGCGCCTGGGCGCGGCATCCACCTGGTCGACAGATCCGGCCGAGGTGTTCGACGAGCTCGCCCGAGCCTCGGAGGGCGGTATCGCCGACTACTCCGGCTTGTCGCACGCCCTGCTCGACACCGGCATCGAGGCGTACTGGCCGTACCGCACCGAGTCCACTCCGCGTCCGTTCACCGCGCGCTTCGCCCACGCCGACGGCCGCGCGCGACTCGTCCCCGTGGATGCCACTCCCCCGACGCCGACCGACCGCGGCGGCGAGCTGACGCTCGTCACCGGGCGCTACCTGCAGCAGTACCAGTCGGGCACGCAGACCCGCCGCGTCGCCGAGCTGAACGGCGCCCGCCCCGAGGCGCGGCTCGAGATCCATCCGGCGACGGCGTCGCGTCTCGGCATCCGGGAGGACGCCCTCGTCGCCGTCTCGAACGAGCGGGGCACCGTGCGGGCGCGGGCGACGGTGACGACCGACATCCGCCACGACACCGTCTTCCTGCCGTTCCACTACGCCGGCGACGAATGCGCCAACCGCCTCACCGAGGCGCTCGTCGACCCGACGTCGGCGATGCCGGAGTTCAAGCGCACGCGGGTGCGGGTGGCTCCGGATGCCGCCGCCCATGCCGCCGCGGCAGCAGGCGCCGGGGCCGCGCCCGAGTCCGGAGGCGCGCCGGTCGTCGTCTCGGAACACCCCGGCATCACCCGCACCGAGGAGGAAACCCATGTCTGAGCGTGTCGTGCTCGTGGGCTACGGCCCCGTCGGGGCGCGGCTGATCGACGGGCTGCTGCCCGCCGTGCGGGAGGGGCGCATCGACCTCACCGTGGTCGGAGCCGAACCCCACGACGTCTACAACCGCGTCCTGCTCGCCGAGTACGCGGTCGGCCGCACCGACCGCGCGGGCCTCGACATGGACGACCGGCACGTCGCCGAAGAGGCCGGTGTGCGGTTCCATCTCGCGACGACGGTGGTGGGGGTGGATCGTCACCGCCGCGTGGTGCGCCTGCACGACGGCATCCGTCTCGACTACGACCGGCTCGTGCTCGCGACCGGCGCCCGCGCGAATGTGCCGACGCTCGCCGGGATGGAACGCGCGCGGCGCGACCGCGCTGCCTCACCGGGAACCCCCGACGAGCTCGATCTCGGCGGAGCACCGCTCCCCCGCGGGGTCGTCGCTCTCCGCGACTTGACCGACGCGGAGCACGTCCGCGCGGCCGTCTCCGCCGGGCAGCGGATCGTCGTCCTGGGCGCCGGAGTGCTCGGCATGGAGCTCGCGCTGGCCGCCGCCGAGGCCGGAGCCGAGGTCGTCGTGGCGTACCACTCCGCCGCACCGATGAACCGCACGCTCGACGAGAACGGCGGAAAGGTGCTGGCCGCCGCCGCCACCGCTGTCGGCGTGGAGATGGCGCACCACGCGCGCGCGGAGAGCATCCTCCTCCGCTCCGACGACCACGGACACGCGTGGTTCGACGGCCTCGTCTGCGCCGACGGCAAAGTGCTTGCGGGAGACCTGCTCGTGCTGTCGTGCGGGGTCGCGGCGCGGACGGAAGTGGCATCCCTCGCCGGCCTCGCGACCTCGACGGGCGTCCTCGTCGACGGCTCCTCGCGGTCGTGGACCGACCCCGACATCTTCGCGATCGGCGACTGCGCGCACGTCGCCGACCCCGCGGATGCCGACGCCCACGGCCGCGTTCCGGGTGGGCCGAGCGGACTCGTCGGACCGGGCTGGCGCCAAGCCGATCGGCTCGCCGCGCTGCTGTCGTCGGGCGTCGCGGAACCGGCGCCCGTCGAACGACCCGGTGTCGTCATGCTCAAGGCCGAGGGCATTGACGTGGTGGCCGGCGGCGCGGTCGACGCCGACCCCTTCTCGCACGCTCCCGGATGCCACGGCCCCCAGGTCACGCTGTGGGCCGACCCCGCGCGCGGCGCCTACGTGAAGCTCGTCACCGTCGAGGGCGTACTGACCGGCTTCGTCGCGGTCGGGATGCCGCGCACCGGCGCCGAGCTGACCCTCCTCTTCGAGCGGGGTTCGGAGCTGCCGGCCGACCGCTCGTCGCTGCTGCGGCTCGACGCGCCGGACGCGGGAATGGCGGTGGTCGCCGACCCCTTCGCCGCGGATGCCACCGTGTGCTGGTGCAACGGTGTGAGCGCCGGGGCCATCCGCGCGGCCGTCACGACCGGCGAGCCGACGGTCGCGTGCGTGAAGGCCGCGACCCGCGCCGGCACCGGCTGCGGCGGCTGCGTCGGTCGGATCAGCGAGCTGCTGGCGCGGGAGGCCGTTCCGGCGTAGCACCGGCGTGGGGCTCTCGCGGGCTGCCCCGCCCAGCGGTCGCCGACGCGCTCGGGCGCTGAGGGAGCCGGGCTCGTGCCGCGCTCCGGAGTTGTTCGATGCTTTCGCGCGAGCGGGACATCGGGACAGGTGGTGTTGCGCGATTGTTCCGGAGCCTGGGACGGGGTGGCGCCGACGTCCGCCCGATACCACCCCGAAACGCACGAGCAGTACGCTGCACGCATGCCTCCGATCGAGAACATGCTGGCCTTCGTGGCGGCATCCGTGGTCATCATCGTGATCCCGGGGCCGAGCGTGCTTTTCGTCATCGGTCGGTCGATCGCCCTGGGTCGTCGCGCGGGCGTCCTCAGCGTCGTCGGCAACGCCCTCGGCACGGTCCCCGCGGTGCTCGCCGTCGCGTTCGGGGTCGGCGCGATCGTCGCCTCATCCATCGTCGCGTTCACGGTGCTGAAGATCGTGGGGGCGATCTACCTGGTGTGGCTCGGCATCCAGGCCATCCGTCACCGGCACGCCGCCGTCGCGGGCGCCACCCGCGGTCCTGCCTCGTCGTGGACGCTGCTGCGCCAAGGCTTCGTCGTGGGGCTCACCAACCCCAAGACGATCGCCTTCTTCGTCGCCGTGCTGCCCCAGTTCGTCGTGCCGCATGCCGGTGCCGTGTGGCTGCAGCTGCTCGTCCTCGGGCTGACGTTCCAGGTGATGGCCCTGACCTGCGACAGCGTGTGGGCTCTCGCCGCCGGCACCGCGCGCACGTGGTTCGCACGCTCGCCGAAGCGCATCTCGACGCTGTCCGGCACGGGTGGGGTCATGATGATCGGGCTGGGCGGCGCGCTGGCGCTGACCGGCGCGAAGAGCTGACCAAGCCCGGCGCTTTCCCGCTCCCAGAAACCTGTGCGTTAGCTGAGTACAGCCCCTAGGATGAGGGTCGTCGGCTCCTCGAGCCACCGCCGAGCCACCCGGCCGACGGCGTCGTCGACCCGGAGTCCCCCGTCTTGCGCACGTCCGTCGGTTTCGCCCTTGCCCTCATCCTCACCGCGGGCGGGGTCGCCCCCGCCGCTCTCGCCGCGACGCCCGCCGCGCCGGATTCCTGCCGCACGATCCCGGTCGACGCCGACGCGCCCCTGCGCGCCGACATCGCTCGTGAGAAGTTCGGTGTCGACGGGACGGGGGTGAAGGTCGGTGTGATCTCCGACTCGTTCTCGTTCACCTCCGCTCCGGGTGCGACCGTCGCGGACGACATCGCGAACGGCCTGCTGCCCGGGCCCGGGAACCCCTGCGGACACGAGACACCCGTGCACGTGCTGCGCGAGGCCGCCACGGGCTCGGACGAGGGACGCGCGATGGTACAGCTCGTCCACGGCATCGCGCCGGGTGCCGAGCTCGCGTTCGCGTCCGTCGACGAAGGGCACGCGGCATCCGTCATCGAAGCGATCGACATGCTCGTCGCCGACGGGGCCGACATCATCGTGGACGACGTCGAACCCAAGAACGAGCCGGTGTTCCAACGCTCCCCCGTGGGGGAGGCCATCGTCCGCGCGAACGCGGTGGGCGTGGCGTACTTCGCGGCCGCCGGCAACTCCACCATGATCGCGACACAGCCCCGCCCGGGTCAGACAGCCTCCCCGATCAACGGATGGGAGACGAGCGCCTACCGGCCGATGGCCTGCCCCGGCGAGGTCGTGACCGCTGCGCAGGCGCAGGGCTGGGACGCCCCCGTCGACTGCCTCGACGCCGATCCGGGCGAGGGCACGGATGCCACCCTCGGCTACACCGTTCCCGGCGCTGACGGCGTCACCGTCGACGTGCAGTGGGGCGAACCGCTCGACCGGGTCAGCGGCCTCCTGGTTCCGATCGTGACGGTCGACGGCGAGGCCCTCGCGACGCCCCCGACGCGGATGCAGGACGGCACACCCGGCTTCACCGTGACGTTGCCCACCTCCGCGACCCCGAGGGAGGTCGAGATCGCGGTCGCGCGCATCGTGGTTCCGGATGCCGAGACCTCGCTCCCCCTGCCCCCGATCTCGGTCCTCTTCAGTCAGAACGCCGCCCTGCAGTCGGCCGAATATTGGCGTTCCACGGGCGATGACATCGTCGGCAGGACGAACACGGGGCACCCCGGCGACCCCGCCACCCTCTCCATCGGCGCAGCACCCGCCACCGACCCGTTCGACGCGGAGTTCTTCAGCAGCTACGGCCCGGTCGTGTGGGCGTTCGGCCCCACCACCGCCGACCCGCCGTCGGCGATCCTCGACCCGCGCCCCGTCGTGACCAAGCCCGATGCGCTGTCGGTGGACCGCTCGCGCAATTCGGTCCTGGGCATGAGCACCGACGATCCCGACGTCAAGGTGTTCGTCGGGACCTCGGCAGCCGCACCGAACGCCGCCGCCGTCGCCGCGCTGGTGCTGTCGAAGGCGCCCGACCTCGGCCAGGAGGGGCTCCGTACCCTCCTCACGTCGACGGCCACTCCCCTGGAGGCACCGAACACGTTCGTGTCCGCCGCGAACTCGGTGGGCGCCGGGCTGATCGATGCCGAGGCGGCCCTGGCCGCGCTGCCGCCCGCACCGACGCCCACCCCCAGCCCCACCTTCTCGCCGACGCCCACGCCCACGGCGACCACCCCCGCGCCGACGTCGACCCCCGAGGCCGGCCCCTCGCGCCTCGCGAACAGCGGGATGGATGCCTCGGCGACCCTGCCGCTCGCCATCGGCGCGATCGTGCTGCTCATCGTCGGAGCCGCGGTAGTCGTCGTCGTGCGCGTGCGGTCGCGCCGACGCTGAGACCCACCGCCGTTAGGCTTCGGGTGTGAGTGACGCCGCTGCCCCGTCGAGCCGCACGGCCGTGGTGGCCGCGGCGATCGACCTGTTCGCCGAACGCGGATACGACCAGACCTCGGTCGAGCAGATCGCGCAGGCGGCGGGCGTCTCGCGATCGACCTTCTTCCGGCAGTTCGGAGGCAAGGAGGACGTCGTCTTCGCCGACCACGAGGTGCTCCTCGACGAGACGCGCGCCTACCTCGCGCAGCCGCACGACGATCCCTGGGCCGCGGTGTGCGAAGCGTCGGTGCGGGTGTTCCGGCACTTCGCGGCCGACCCCGAGCTCGCGCGCCGCCGCTACGCGATCGTGCGCCAGGTGCCGGGCCTGCGCGACCGCGAGATCATCACCGTCTTCCGCTACGAGCGCCTGTTCGACGAGTACCTGCGCGACGCGCTCCCCGGCCTCGACCCCCTGGATGCCGTCGGCTTCGCCGCCCTCGTCACCGCGGTGCACAACCACGTGCTGCGTCGACTCATGCGGGGCGCCCGGGTCCCGGCATCCGTGCTCCGCCGTGCCCTCGACGACGTCCTCCGCCGTTACGGGGTGCACCCCGACGGCGACGACGCGGCCGGCGACGACCTCATCGTCGCGGCGTTCCCCCGCCGCATGCCCACCGCCGAGGTGACGCGGCGCCTGCGCGCGTCTCTCCCCGAGTAACCGGTGCGGCGCGCCTGGGCGTCGAGTGTCCAGAACACGCCGCAATGGACTCGATCGTTGCGGCGTGTCTTGGACACTCGACGGGCTCGCGTTGGACGCGCAAGCCGGGGGCGGAAGCGCGGCCCCGCCGTCAGGCGACGGGCTTGGCCAGGTCCTCGATGACCTCGGCACCGGGGAGGGATGCCAGCACCTCGCCCGGCAGGAACAGCTTCGCGCCGCGGATCCCCGCGCCGACGACGGCCCGCGGCAACGCCGCGACGCGCGCGTCGAGGAGGAGACGCCAGTCGGAGGGGATGCCGAGTGGCGTGATGCCGCCGTACTCCATGCCGGTCTGCGCGACGGCGTCCTCCATCGGGGCGAAGGTCGCCTTGCGGGCGTCGAGCAGGCGTCGAACCGCACCGTTGACGTCGAGGCGCGTCGTCGCGAGCGCGAGACACGCCGCGGTCGAGGTGACTCCGCCGCGTGTCCCCTGCACGACGAGGCAGTTCGCCGAGATGTCGAGGCTCTGTCCGTAGGCCGCGCAGAACGCGGCGGTGTCGGCCAGGGCCGGGTCGACCGCGGCCACCTCGATGCGCGCGCCCGTCGCGGGATCCAGCGCGGCGATCGCCGCCGCGACGGGGCCGGCCAACAGGTGCGGATTCTCGGCGGCGGGGAGGAACGTCAGGGCACTCACGCCCGCGACCCTACCGGTCGCGCGCCCGGACGACCCAGCGCGCGGCGCCGGCGTCCCCCGACTGTCCATGACACCCGGATGCCTCGCAGAACCGTCCGGGTGTCGTGGACAGCCGACGCGCGCCGCACCGTCGACCGCCCACGTGACACCCAGTACCAATATGCGCGATACTGGGAACCATGACCATCGATGCCGATGCCCGCACGCTCCCCGGCGAGCGCGTCTCGCACTACGACCTGCTCGACCGTCGAGACACGGACTACTACGCCGTCTTCGCCGACATCCCCGACGTCGATCGCGCGGTCTGGGATCGCGCGAAGGCCTTCTGCGATGAGGTCGGGACCCGCATGCAGGGCGAATGGGATGCCGCGACCTACCCCGTGGAGCTCCTGCGACGCATGGGCGAGCTCGAACTGTTCACCGACGGCATCGAGCACCCGGAGCTGCCCGCGAGCTCTCCTCTCGCGGCCGGTCTGGTGAACATGGAGGTGTCGCGTCACGACGGTTCGCTCGCCACGGCCCTCGCCGTTCAGGGCGGTCTCGCGCTGCGCACCCTCGCGCTCTTCGGCTCCCCCGAGCAGCAGGCACGCTGGCTGAAGCCCCTCGCCGACGGAACCGTCCTCGGCGCCTTCGCGCTGACCGAGCCCGACCACGGCTCCGACTCCGTCTCGCTCGAGACCACCGCGACCCGCACGACCGACGGCTGGTCGCTCAGCGGCACCAAGAAGTGGATCGGGAACGGCGCCTCGGGCGGGATCACCTTCGTCTGGGCCCGCGTCGAGGACGAGGGCGGCGACGACCACGGCAACGTCCGCTGCTTCCTCGTCGAGCAGGACACCCCGGGCTACACGGGCACCGTCATCACCGGGAAGGTGTCGCTCCGCGGCATCCATCAGGCCCATATCGCGATGGACGACGTGCGTCTCGCTCCGGATGCCGCCCTCCCCGGCACCCGCACCTTCAAGGATGCGTCGACCGTACTGTTCGCCACGCGCTCCGGCGTCGCGTGGTCGGCGCTCGGCCACGCGACGGCGTGCTACGAGATCGCGCGGACGTATGCCACCGAGCGCATGCAGTTCGGAAGGCCCCTCGCGAAGTTCCAGATGGTGCAGGAGCGCCTCACGCAGATGCTCGACGAGCTGACCGCGATGCAGCTCTACTGCCGTCGCCTCGCCGACCTCGAGGCATCCGGCGGGCTCCGCCCCACGCAGGCGTCCCTCGCCAAGTACCACAACACGCGCGCCGCGCGTCGGGTCGCCGCGATCGCGCGCGACCTACTCGGCGGCAACGGCATCCTGCTCGAGAACGGCGTCATGCAGCACATGGCCGACATCGAGGCCATCCACACGTACGAGGGCACCGAGAGCGTGCAGGCACTCCTCCTCGGTCGCGACATCACCGGCATGAGCGCGTTCGTCTGATTCCGGCCGCCCGCGTGGGATGCCGCGAACGGAGGCCCTAATCCGCGGTTGTGAGCCGCGCAACCCGCCCGGCCGATGTCGGACCTTCCCGCTAACGTCATCGCATGGGCCTGTTCTCTCGTCACCCCGCGCCGCGCGAGGCCGTCACTTCCGTCGTTCAGGCCGTCCAAAGCCCGCCGCGCAGCCTCTGGGCCGACGGCTTCGGGCGTCTCGCGGTCCGCGCGCTGCAGATCATCGTCGTGGTGCTACTGGTCGCTGGCCTCATCTGGGGCATCCAGCAGGTGACGCTCGTCATCATCCCGCTGGTACTGGCGCTCATCTTCGCGTCGGCGTTCGGACCGGTCACGATGTGGTTGCGCCGCAAGGGCGTCCCCGCGGTGATCGCCACGCTGCTGACGCTGCTCGCCGTCGTCGTGGTGCTCGCGGCGCTCGGCTGGCTGGTCGTCAACGCGGTCATCAACCAGTGGGACTACCTGTCCTCTCAGGCGACGAAGGGCTTCGAGCAGGCCCAGGACTGGTACCACACGCTGCCGTTCGCGGTCTCCCCCGACCAGGTCAACCAGGTCGTGCAGGGGGTCCAGGACTTCGTCACGAGCTCGCAGTTCGGCACCGCCGCCGCGACCGGCGTCGGCGCGATCGCGTCGTTCGTCACCGGGTTCGTGCTCATGGTCGTCATCCTGTTCTTCTTCCTCAAGGACGGCCCGCGCATGTGGGAGTTCGTCCTGCGCCCGTTCCACGGCAGCCACTACGACCGCGCCCGCCGCATCGGCGACAAGACGGTGACCGTCCTCGGTTCGTACGTGCGCGGCACCGCGTCGGTCGCCGCGGTCGACGCGATCGGGATCTACATCGGTCTGCTGATCCTGCAGGTGCCGCTGGCGCTGCCCCTCGCCGTGCTCGTCTTCCTGCTCGCGTTCATCCCGATCGTCGGCGCCGTGACCGCGGGCATCCTCGCGGCACTGGTCGCGCTCGTCACCAACGGCCCGATCGTCGCGCTGATCGTCGTCGGAGTCGTCGTGCTCGTGAACCAGCTCGAGGGCAACTTCCTCCAGCCCGTCCTCATGGGTCGCACGATGAAGCTGCACTCCTTCGTCGTGCTGGTCGTGCTGGCCGGCGGCACCGCGATCGGCGGCATCCTGGGCACCCTGCTCGCGGTGCCGCTCACCGCCGTGGTGTGGGGCATCATCACGGTGTGGAACGGCCCCGAGGAGCCGGCCGAGTGGGCGCGCCGCAAGAAGCGCCGCAACCCCGTCCCGCTGGCCGGTGACGAGAGCTCGGACTGAGGCCATGCCGTACGAGATCCCGGCGCCGATGCTGGCGAAGGCGGTTCCCACGGTTCCCGACCACGAGAAAGTCGAGGGCGGGTTCAGCTACGAGCCCAAGTGGGACGGCTTCCGGGCGCTCGTGTCGTGGGACGGCACCGACGTCGAGATCGGCAGTCGGGGCGCCAAACCGCTCACTCGCTACTTCCCCGAGCTCGTCGCGGCGTTCGCCGAGATCCTGCCGGAGCCGTGCCTCATCGACGGCGAGGTGGTCGTCGCCCGCGGCGAGCCCGGTGCCCAACGCCTCGATTGGGAGGCGCTGTCGCAGCGCATCCACCCCGCCGCCTCACGCGTGACGATGCTGTCCGAAGAGACGCCGGCCATGTTCATCGCCTTCGACCTTCTCGCTCGCGGAGACCGCGACCTCCAGGCGGAGCCGTTCTCCGAGCGTCGCGCGCAGCTCGAAGACCTCCTCGGCGACGTGCCCCATCCTGTCCACGTCACGCGCACGACCGCCGATCCCGACCTCGCCCGCCGCTGGCTCGCCGAGTTCGAGGGCGCCGGACTCGACGGCGTCGTCGCGAAGCCGCTCGCCCAGCCGTATGCGCCGAACAAGCGGACGATGTTCAAGATCAAGCACGCCCGCACGGCCGACGTCGTCGCGCTCGGGTATCGCATCCACAAGTCGGGCCAGGGCGTCGGCTCGCTCCTCGTCGGGCTCTACGACGACGAGGGCCGCCTCCACGGTGTCGGGGGCGTCTCCGCCTGGACCGACAAGCGTCGCCTCGAGCTGATCGACGAGCTCGCCCCGCTGGTGGAGCGGGATGCCGACGGCGAAGCGGTCGTCGGAGAGACCGACCGCTCACGATTCTCGGCATCCAAAGATGTGTCGTTCGTCCGGCTGCGTCCGGAGCGTGTTCTCGAGGTGCGGTACGACCAGCTCGAGGGCATGCGCTTCCGCCACACCGTGCAGTTCGAGCGGTGGCGCCCTGACCGCGACGCGCGCTCGTGCACCTTCACGCAGCTCGAGACCGTGAGCGCGTACGATCTCGGCGGCGTGCTGGACTGAGACGCCGGCGCGGCACGCGGGAGCGCGTGCACCACTGAGCCACGCGTCGCCCCCGCGTCACGCCCCGGGCGTCTTCGCCCGCGACGGCTGCACGCGAGGCGGCTCGCCCGGCATCTTGGGGAACTCGGGCGGGAAGGGCAGCTCCCCGAGGCCGTTGTCGAGGTCGCGCTGCCACCACTCCAGCAGGGTGTCGACCCGGCCCGGGTTCGCGGCGAAGTCCGCCCACGGATCGCCGATGGATGCCAGTCGCTCCGGGATCGACCGCACCGTGAACACGCTCGGGTCGAGGCCGTCGAGCTCGTCCCACCCGATCGGCGTCGACACGGTCGCTGTCGGCAGCGCGCGCGGCGAGTAGGCCCCGGCCATCGTGCGGTCGCGGTTCGCCTGGTTGAAGTCGACGAAGATGCGCTGACCCCGCTCCTCCTTCCACCAGTTGGTGGTCACGGCATCCGGCATCCGTCGTTCCAACTCACGCGCCGCGGCGATCACCGCGTGCCGCACGTCGAGGAACTCGTGCGTCGGCTCGATCGGACAGAACACGTGCAGCCCGCGGTTGCCACTCGTCTTGATCCAGGCCTCGAGGCCCGCCTCGCGCAGGACGGCGCGCAGCTCGTGCGCGGCGGTCACCGCCTCGCCGATGCCCGTGCCCGGCTGCGGGTCGAGGTCGATGCGCAGTTCGACGGGGTGGTCGGGGTCGCTCGCGAGCGAGGCCCACGGGTGGAACACGATCGTGTTCATCTGCGCGGCCCACACGGCGGACCCGATCTCGCTCAGGATGAGCTGCGGATGCCGCCGCCCACTGTTGTACGTGACCGTCACCGCCTCGACGAAGTCGGGCGCACCCTTCGGCGGGTTCTTCGAGAAGAAGCTCTCGCCGCCGATGCCGTCCGGGAAGCGTTCGAGCGACACGGGACGGTGTCCGTTGGCCGCGAGGAACGGGTCGGCGACGGCGAGGAAGTACTCCGCCAGCTCCCGCTTGGTGATGCCGAGCTCGGGCCACAGCACCCTGTCGGGGCTCGAGAGTCCGATCTCCCGATCTCCGTGGGGCCCGGGAGCGGTCAACGTGATGCGAGGGGATGCCATGCCCCGACGGTAGTGCGCCGGTCACCGCCGTGTCTGCCCCGTTGCGCTCGGGGCGCCGGGGTCCGAGGCACGCTCCCCGGCCTCGGGGCGCCGAAACCCCGCGGCATTCCGTTGCGGGGCGGGGTTCGCGGCCCCGGGTCCACGCGGACGCGGGGCGGGGTGACGCGGCCCCGGGTCCACGCGGACGCGGGGCGGGCGACGCGGCCCCGGGTCCACGCGGGCGCGGGGAGGTCCTCCGCAGCCCCGGGTCCAGACGGGCGCGGGGCGGTCCTGCGCGCGCCCCGCGCCGGGCGACGCCGACGCCGGCTGTCCAGCCCGGGCCCGTGGCATCCTGTCGCCCCTACGCTCGAAGCATGACCTCCCCCGCCGCCCGCACCGCCCTCGACATCGCCGATTGGCGCCGCCGCGTGTTCGCCCTGTACGAGGCCGTGCGCGACGCCGACGACCCCGAGGACGCGCACGAGCTCTGGCGCATCGAACGCGACGCGCTGTTCGCCGGCCACCCCGCGACGCCGCTGCTCCCCGAGCAGCGCGCGGGGTTCGAGGGACTGCCGCTCGCACCCTACGACGCGGCGTGGCGGTTCGAAGCGCCGCTCCTCGAGGCCGAGGAAGCGTCGTTCGTCGCCATGACCGGAACCGACGGCGAAGTGGGGTTCGAACGTATCGGCCGGGTCGAGCTCACCGACACCGGGTCGCTCGACGTGTGGCGGCTCACCTCGTACGGCGGCGGTCTGTTCATTCCGGTTCGGGATGCCGCAGCCGGACGCCCGGGCGGAACCTACGGCGGCGGCCGCTACCTCATCGACACGATCAAGGGCGCCGACCTCGGCCGGGGCGCGACGCCCGAGACGCTCGTGATCGACTTCAACTTCGCGTACAACCCGTCGTGCGCGTACGACCCGATGTGGGCGTGCCCGCTGGCCCCGGCCGGGAACGTGCTGCCGGTGGCCGTGCCGGTCGGCGAGCTCTACGGCGTCTGACGGAGCGGACGCCCGGGTCCACGGCATCCGGCAGGCACCACCTGATGCGGAGGCCCGGGTTCATGGCATCCGCCCGGGCGAAACTCCTGACGAATCGGCGGTCCCCCGCCGCCCGACCCGCGCTGGAGGGGCCGGGCCCCGCACACTCCGGAGTTTCGCCCGCCCACGCCGACGCATCGGCCCGGACCGGGAACGGCCGGCTTACTCCGCGAGCGCCAGGACCGGTGCGAGCTCGGCGCGCGACAGGCGGATCCACGGCCCGGCGGGGTCGACGAGAAGCCCCGTGAGCTCCTCGTCGCCGGCCAGAGCCTTCGCGAGCTGCTCGACCTTCAGCGGCACCGGCTGGTCACCGCGGCCGAGGGCGAGCAGTTCGAGCGGGTGCGAGAACACCTCGAGGAAACGCTCGCCCGTCGCGGAGCGCGACTCGGCCACGCCGACCGGTCCGCCCTCTTCGGTCTGGTTCACGGCGATCCACAGCGGCGCGCCGTCGACGACCGCGGAGACGATCGTGGATGCCGTCTCCTCGGTGCGCTTCTCGCTGAGCGCCGTCTTCACGCGGAGCTGCTCGTCGGCCTCGGAGACCATCCGCTCCAGCAACGCCGCGGGAAGAACCGCGCGGGCGTCGTCGGACGCGGGGTCGAGCACGATTCCGGCGTACGGCCCGCCGAGGACGTGACGCAGGAGCGCCATGACCGGCTGCCCCATCGCCGAAGTGTCGCGGTCGCCGTCGGCCTCGACGCTCTTGGTGAGGGCCTGACCGCTGCTATAGGCGAGGACGAGCTGCTCGTCGCCGCGCGTGGCGATCGCGAGCGGGAGGTCCTTCCCCTCGGCGAGCAGCGCGCGGGCGTCGCCCTTGACGCGGAGGAAAACGTGCCCCTGCAACAGCTGGCGGGCGACGTTCAGCAGCTGAGGAGTCTCGGGCTGGCCGGTGATCTCGGCCAGCGCCATCGCGAGCAGCGCGTTGTCGCGGAGCCCGGGGACAGACTCGAAGCCCTCGGGGGCCTCCATCGGCCCGGGCTGGCGGGTCGACGGACGAGCGGCGACCGGAGGCGTCGAGGGAGCCTCGGGGGCCGCGCCCACCCCGCGGAAGGACGAGGTCGAGATGGTGACGCTGGGGGTCGGCGCGGCGGCGGCAGCGGTGCCGTCGTCGGAGTCGGCGGCGTCGCTCGGACCGGCAGGGTCGACGGGCTGCTCGCCCGGTTCGATCGTGGTGTCGGCGCGGTCGTCGGACTTGTTTCGGCGCGAGAAAAGAGCCATTGGGCCAGCCTAGCCGCGCGACTTCTCCCCGCGTCTCCCCCGGGGGAACTCGGAGGTGGACCGTCGGCTACAGCTTCGTGATCGGCGCGATCTTGATCAGCAGCTTCTTCGGCCCGACGGTGTCGAAGCGCACGTGCGCGACGCGCTTCGCGCCCTCGCCCGTGACGGCATCCACCCGTCCCTCCCCGAAGTCGTCGTGGCGGATGCGATCGCCGGAGGCGAGCACCATGTCACCGTTGTCGCGGACCTTCGCCGGGATCCTGTTCGGGAACTTGCTCGGGTCGGCCGGCGCGCGCTTGGGCAGCGGCACGAGCTCATCGCCGTAGCGGCTTCCCCCACCCGTCTGCCCCGGGCGCCGCCCGCGCGCGTTGAGCGCGCGCGACTGGGATCCGCCGCGGCCGTTCACGTCGCCCGGCGACTGCCGCCAGTCGATGAGGTCGGCCGGGATCTCCTGGAGGAACCGGCTCGGCATCGCGACGGTGACCTCGCCGAACTGCGCGCGGGTCATCGCGAGCGACACGTGCAGGCGCTTGCGGGCCCGCGTGATCCCGACGTAGAACAGACGCCGCTCCTCCTGCGGGCCACCGGGCTCGTTCGCCGAGATCCGGTGCGGCAGCAGGTCTTCCTCGACGCCGGTGAGGAACACGGCGTCGTATTCGAGGCCCTTCGCGGTGTGCAGCGTCATGAGCGAGACCGACCCGGACGCGTCGTCGAGGTCGTCGGCATCCGCCACCAGGGTGACCTCGGTGAGGAAGTCGATGACCGTTCCCTCGGGATTGTTCCGCGCGAACTCGCGCGTGACCGCGATGAGTTCGTCGAGGTTCTCGAGGCGCGCTTCGTCTTGCGGGTCTTTGCTGGCGCGCAGGGCATCGAAGTAGCCGCTCTTGTTGAGCAGCACCGTGAGGCCCTCGGTGACCGAGGTGGAGGGGGCGAGCTCTCCGGATGCCGGGAGCATGATCGCCGTGGCTTCGGTCAGCACCGCGTCGAGCTGATCGATGGCCTTCTGCAGCTTCGGTCCGACGCCGATCTGGGCCGAGTTGGCCAGGGCGTCGCGGAAGGTGATGTCGTGCTCCGCGGCGTAGCGGGCGATCGCCGTCTCGGTCACATCGCCGATGCCGCGTCGAGGACGGTTCAGGATACGGCGGACGGACATGCCGTCGGCCGGGTTGGCGACGGCGACGAGGTAGGCCAGCGCGTCCTTGATCTCGGCGCGCTCGTAGAACTTCGTGCCGCCCATGATCTTGTAGGGCACGGCCGACCGGATGAAGATCTCTTCCAGCGCACGCGACTGCGAGTTGGTGCGGTAGAAGACCGCCATACCGGAGTAGTCGACGCCCTTCTTGTGCAGGGCCTCGATCTCGTCGGCCACGAACTGCGCCTCGTCGTGCTGCGAGTAGCCGGTGAAGCCGATGATCGGGTCGCCGGCTCCGACGTCGGTCCAGAGCTTCTTGTCTTTGCGGTCGAAGTTGTTCGAGATGACCGCGTTGGCCGCCGACAGGATGTTCTGCGTCGACCGGTAGTTCTGCTCGAGCAGCACGACCTTGGCACCCGGGTAGTCGCGCTCGAACTCGCTGATGTTGCGGATGTCGGCGCCGCGGAACGCGTAGATCGACTGGTCGGAGTCGCCGACGACGGTGAGAGACGCCGCGTCCTCGCCGGCGGGCTCGGCGTCGAAGATCATCATCCCGCCGGAGGAGAACGGCTCGGCGTCGGAGCCCGGAGGCCGCGTCAGCTCGTGGATCAGGGCGTACTGCGCGTGATTGGTGTCCTGGTACTCGTCGACGAGGATGTGCCGGAAGCGTTTGCGGTAGCGGTCGGCGACCTGAGGGAACGCGCGGAACAGATAGACCGTCTGCGCGATCAGGTCGTCGAAGTCGAAGGCGTTGGCCCGCTGCAACTCGCGCTGGTACGACGCGAATATCTCGACGAAGATGCGCTCGGCCGGGTCGCTCATGTTGGCGGAGCGGGCGTACGACTCGGCGTCGGCGAGCTCGTTCTTGAGTTTCGAGATGCGGCTCTGCGTGCCGGCCGGGGTCAGGCCGAACGAATCGCCCTCGTGCTCTTTCACGAGGCGCTTGATGAGCGCCCGCGAGTCGCCGGAGTCGTAGATCGTGAACGCTTTGGTGAAGCCGAACTGCTCGGCCTCGCGGCGGAGGATGCGCACGCACGCGGAGTGGAACGTCGAGATCCACATGCCGTCGGCCTTCTGGCCGATGAGCTGGTGCACGCGCTCGCGCATCTCGCCCGCGGCCTTGTTCGTGAAGGTGATCGCGAGGATCTGGCTGGGGTACGCCTCGCGGGTGCGCAAGAGCGAGGCGATGCGCCGGGTGAGGACGCTCGTCTTTCCCGAACCCGCACCGGCCACGATGAGCAGCGCCTGCCCGCGATAGGTCACGGCCTCGCGCTGGGGGCCGTTGAGACCCTGGAGGAGGTCGGCGTCGGGGCGGGCATCCGACGGTGCGGGACCGCCGACGATCAGGGGCGTGGAGGCGTCGGTCATGGCGCGTCCAAGTCTAGGCGGGGGCTCCGACATCGGCCCCGCCCCCTCGGCATCCGGATGCGTCCCGTCATGATGGAGGCATGCGCCTCATCCTCAACGTCCTGTGGCTCGTCCTGTCGGGCTTCTGGCTCTTCGTCAGCTACATGCTGGCGGGGATCGTGCTCTGCGTCCTCATCGTGACGATCCCGTGGGGCATCGCGGCGTTCCGCATCGGCCTCTACGCGCTCTGGCCGTTCGGGCGAGAGATCGTCGCCAAGCCGACGGCGGGCGTGGGCTCGTTCCTGGGCAACGTCGTCTGGGTGATCCTCGCCGGGTGGTGGCTCGCTCTCGAGCACATCCTCACCGGCATCGCGCTGTGCATCACGATCATCGGCATCCCGCTCGGCATCGCCAACTTCAAGCTCGTGCCGGTCTCGCTCATGCCGCTCGGCAAGGAGGTGCGCGACATCCGCCGCGGAGGCCCGTTCGATCGCACGCTCGGGAGCTGACTAGCGGGAGGAGCGGTCGCGGGCGCGCGGCGGAAGAGCGAGCAGGATGCCGACGATCGTCACGACCGCACCGACGACAACCGCCGCGACGACCGCTTCCGTCGGGATGTCCCCCTCGCGGGCACCGGTGAGCCGGGCGAGGTCCCAGGGCAGCACGCCGATCTGCTCGTTCCACGAGCGCAGGGCGTCACCCGCCCCCACGACGGCGATCGTCGCCGCGGGGAGGGCGTAAGCGATGCCCATCCCGGCCAGGGCGACGCCGGTCGCGCGCCTTCGCCCGAGCTGCGGGCGCAGCGACCAGCCGGCCACGACGAACACCCAGGCGAGCAGCGCGAAGGCCAGCGCCAGGTAGACGATGCGTACGAAGGGCATCGCCCACAGCGCGGGCCAGATGCCCTCGGGACCCGAGACCGAGATCACGGCGAGGGCGACGACGCAGCGCAGCACGAGCGCTCCCCCGACCGCGGCGATGATCGGCCACGGCGAGCGCTTGCCGAGGAGGAGTCGTACGACGATCGCGAAGAAGAGCCACCCGATCACGGCGAGGGCGGCGCCCCACAGCCCGTCGCGTGGCGTCTGCACGACCCGCGTGACGACGAGGACCCCCGCCGGGACGACGATCATGAGCCAGCGATCGAGCGGCAGAAGGCCGAGGCTCGATTCCGCGGCGCGCCACGGCCGGGTCGACGCGACCCAGCTCGCGCGGGCTGCCGCGGCGCCGGGTCGGCGCACCAGGCGCGTGCGCGCCGCGACCATCCCGACGATGAGCCATCCGGTGCCCAGCACCAGGAGGATGCGTGCGAGCCACTCGGTCGTGGAGTCGACCTCGATGGGCGTCCGGGCGAACGGGTCGACCAGCATGGCCAGAATGCCACCGGACACGAGCAGTCCCCCGGCGACGATCAGGGCCAGGATGCCTCGCCCCGCCGTCGTCGCCATGCACCTACGTTACACAGCGGTTCCTGGTGCCCTCGTCGAGGGTCAGCTGCGGTCGTGGAGGGTGACGTGGTATCCGTCGGGGTCGGCGAAGGTGAACGTGCGCCCGAAGGGTCCGTCGATGGGCGCCATGACCACGCGGTGCCCGTCGGCGACGAGCGCGTCGTGGATGTCCTGCACGCCGGTGGCGTGGAACCAGAGCGCGACGCCGAGGCCGGGCTGCGCGACGGCACCCAGGTCGACTCCTTCCACGAGGTCGCGCAACGCGAATGCGATCGGGGTGGTGGTGAAGACCACCGCGTGCGGAGGCCCGGCGGGAGACCGCTCGAGGCCGAGGTAGCGCTCGTAGAACGCCTGCGAGGCGGCGAGGTCGCGCACCTGGAGGGAGAGGAAGTCGGGTCCGGTGACAGGCATGTCATGCTCCTTGTGTCAGTTATCTGACATGAACTGTATGTCAGACTGCTGACATGGCGCAAGAGCGTATCGACCTGGACACCTCTCTCGGCTACCTCCTCAAAGAGGCCGCGAGTGCCCTGCGGGCCGCGATGGAGGACGTCCTGCGCCCTCTCGGCATGACCATCACGCATTACTCCTGCCTGGAATTGCTGTCCCAGCGTCCCGGCCTGTCGAACTCCGAGCTCGCCCGCGGCACGTTCGTGACCCGGCAGTCGATGAACGTCCTCTTGCAGTCCCTCGAACGCGACGGCATCGTCATCCGCCCCGATGCGGCTCCGGTCGGCAAGGCGCTTCCCACGCGCCTCACCGACAAGGGGCGTCACTCGCTCGAGCGGGCGAGCGCGGCCGTGCGCTCGGTCGAGCGTCGAATGCTGAGCGGAATGACCGAGGCGGAGCAGGCGGCGGCCCTTCATGCGCTGCGGTCGATGGTGGCATCCCTGAAGAGCTAGTTCCGGCGGACAGGATTGTGTAACAATCCATCCATGCTTCCCGCCCTCGCGATCCTCGCCGCGGCGCTGTGCTTCTCCACCACGGGGACCGCGCAAGCACTCGCGGGTGTCGACGCCTCGCCCCTCGCGGTCGGGGCGGCGCGGATCGTCGTGGGCGGCGGCATCCTGGGTCTCCTCGCCCTCGCGCGACGTCCGCGCACGCCCGCGCCCACCGGATCGCGTCTTTCGACCGCGGGGCTGATCGCGCTGGGCGCGATCGGAGTCCTCGCGTATCAGCCCCTCTTCTTCCTCGGGACCCGCGAGAACGGCGTCGCGATCGGCACGGTCGTCGCCCTCGGGTCGGCCCCCATCGCGACCGGGATCGTGGATGCCGTGCGCTCGCGCCGCCTCCCCTCCCCGCGGTGGATGCTCGCCACCGCCATCGCGCTCACCGGCGTCGTGCTCGTGTCGGGGGTGACCGGCGGGGCCCTGGCGCTCGCGCCGAGTGGTCTGCTCGCCTCGGCCGGAGCGGGCATGTCGTACGCCCTCTATACGGTGTGCGGGAAGGTGCTCATCGAGAGGGGGTGGGACTCCACGCGCGTGATGGGCACGGTGTTCGGCGTCGCCGCCGTCGCGAGCCTGCCCGTTCTGCTGGTCGCGGGGGCGTCGTGGCTCGCGACCCCGAACGGTCTCGCGCTCGCGCTCTGGCTCGGAGTCGTCACGACGACGGTCGCGTACCTCCTGTTCGGCTGGGGTCTCGCGCGCCTGACGGCCGTCACGGTCTCGACGCTGACCCTCGCCGAGCCGCTCGCGGCGACCCTCCTCGGGCTCTTCGTGCTGCACGAACACCTCACGCCGGTCAGCGCGCTCGGCCTCGCCCTCATCGCGGTCGGCCTCGCCGTCGTGTCGGTTCCGTCTCGTCGACGTGAGGAGGTTCCGGATGCCACGGCCCCCGCGTGACTCCCCCGTCGGCGCCGCGTCGACAGCCCACGCACCCGGCCCTCGCGCGGCCGATCTCGTCGCGGACGCGGTCCGCGCCGGCATCCTGTCGGGCGCGCTGGCGCCCGGAACGCCCCTGCGCGAGGAGGAGCTGAGCGCGACGCACGGCGTCTCGCGGCACACCGCGCGCACGGCGCTCACCCGACTCGCCGCCGAACGCCTCGTCATCGCGGAGCCGTACCGCGGCGTCCGGGTCTCGCTGCTCGACGACGACGCGCTCGTCGCCCTGCAGCAGCTGCGCTGCGCCCTCGAGACCGAAGCGGTGCGGATCGCGCGGGATCGCGGCATCCGTCCCGCCGACATCGACGCCGCCCTCGATGCGCTGGCCGCCGCCGAGGCATCCGGTGACTGGCCCGCCACGCTCGAAGCGCACGCGCGGGTGCACCTCGCCCTCGTGGATGCGGCGGGCAGCCCGCGGATCGCCGAGGAGTACCGCCGCCTCGACTCGGAGATGCACCTGCTCCTGACGCACGTGCGCCCGGCCTATGCGCCCGGGGCTCTGACCGAGGAGCATCGCGCGTACGTCGAGGAGGCGCTCGCGGATCCGGAGCGGGCGGTGCGGGCACACCTCGAGCATTCGACGCGGGCGATCCTGGAGGGTCGGCGCGGATCGTCGCCACACGACGACACATCCGGTCACGATGCGCAACGCCGATAGGAGCCCCGCCGACCCGCGGTTAGCGTGGGGGCACATCGCGGCGATCCGGGCGGTCCCGGGCCTCGGCTCATAACCGAAGGCGTGGCGGGTTCGACTCCCGCCGTCGCGTCCACTTCCTCCGTGCGGGCCGACGATGCCTTGCGGCGCGAGCTCACCGCTCACGTCCCGATGACGCTCACCCTCGACGAGCGGGTGGCGAGGGAGTCCGCGCGACGCCGCTGTGCGATCCTCGAGACCGGCGCGGGCTGGACGATCACCCTCAACGAGCGCGACCGCGAGTCGAACGCGACCCCCGTGATCGAGCGTCTCACCGGCGCTCCGGCGACGTCGCGTGGCATCCCGACGCTGGCGCGCCTCGTGGACCGGTTCTCGCCGACCCCCTGACCCTTCGGGGCCACCCGCTCGCCCGTTCCGTGTCCACAACACCCGGACGCCCCGAGGATTCGTCCGGGTTTCCTGGACACCCAACGGGAGACACGCCCGCGCAGCGGCGCGCACACGGACCGCGAGCCGGAGCGTCAGGCCTCCGCGACCGCTCCCTCGCCGCGCGACGGCGTCCGGCGCTTCCGCACCTCGCGCAGCACGATCTGCTCGGGGCACACCGTCGAGAGGAAGTCGCCCACCGAGAGCGCGAGGCGCTCGCCGACCAGCGAATACAGGATGCGATTGGCATCCCGTCGCTCCGAGATCAAGCCCGCTTGGCGCAGAACGCCCAGGTGGCGCGAGATCGTCGGGCCGCTCGCGTCGAAACGCGCGGCGATCTCGCCCGCGGCCATCTCGCCGTCCTTCAGATCCTGGAGGATCTGCCGACGGGTCGGATGCGCCAGGGCCGCGAAGATGTCGGATGCCGCGTCGCTCATGATTGAAATGTAGCACCAAAGCTAAATTGCGTGTAGCTTCCGAGCTAAAGAGCAAAGGAGTCATCATGCGAGTAGCCATCACCGGGGGCACCGGCTTCGTCGGTCGCCATCTGGCATCCCGCCTCGACCCCGACGAGACCGTCGTCGTCTCGCGGCGCACGGGCGTCGACATCCACGACGTCGACGCCCTCACCGAGGCGTTCCGCGGCTGCGAGGCCGTCGCCCACTGCGCGGGAATCAATCGCGAGATCGGCGACCAGACGTTCCGCCGGGTCCACGTCGAGGGCACGCGCGCCGTGATCGAGGCCGCGCGGCGAGCGGGAGTGCAGCGCATCGTGCTCCTGAGCTTCCTCCGCGCACGATCGGGCACCCGGTCGGGCTACCACCAGACCAAGTGGGAGGCCGAGGAACTCGTCCGCAGCTCCGGCCTCCAGTACACCGTGCTCAAGTCGGGCATGATCTACGGCCCCGGCGACCACATGGTCGATCACGTCAGCCGCGCCGTGCGCACCTTCCCCATCTTCGCCACCGTCGGCTTCCGCGAGCGTCGAGCACGCCCCCTGCCGATTGCGGACGCCGTGGACGTCCTGCTCGCCGCCCTGGAGGGACGGATGCCGAATCAGACGATCGCACTCATGGGCGCGGAGGAGCTGGAGCTCGGCGCCGCCGTCCGCCGCATCGCGCGCGTCGCCGGCGGCCACCCGCTGTACATCCCCGCCCCCGTGTGGACCATCCGCGCCCTCGCCCAGGTGACGGAGTGGCTGATGGTGACACCCCTCGTCGCCAAAGCCCAGGCGATGATGCTGTCGGAGGGCGTGACCGAGGCCGTTCCGTACGCTCCGGAACCCCCGCGAGAGCTTCGACCGTCCCGTCCGTTCAGCGAGGAAAGCATCCGCGAGGCCCTCCCCGACGGTGGCTTCACGCTGCGGGACCTTCGCGCGGTCCGCCGTCTTCGCCCCTGACACGCGCACCTGTCATGCTGAAATCATGACCGGCCCCGCACCCCAGGACGTTTCGATCGGCAGCGAGAGCATCCGCTTGAGCCCCTTCCTGAAGTTCGCCGGCATCCTCGACTCCGGTGGAGACGCCAAAGAGGCGATCATCGACGGCTACGTGACGGTCAACGGCGAGGTCGAGAGGCGCCGTGGGCGTCAGCTGCAGCTCGGCGACGTGGTGGGCTTCGAGGGACACGCCTTCCGCGTGCGCGCCTGACCCCGGACAACGGAAAAGGCCCGCCTCCCCGACCGGAGACACGGGCCTCACCCTCGGCATCCCGTGCTCGTGACACGGGATGCCGTCACATCTCAGTGCTCGTCGTAGTGATCGGCGTGGGCGGCGTGCCGGTGACCGTCGTGGACGTAGTCGACGTGGTCGTCGTGCGCGACGGCCTCGTGACCGCAGTCGTCGCCGTGCGCGTGCTCGGCGGCGGTGTGCTCGGCCTGGGCCTCGTGCTCGTCGTAGTGGTCGCCGTGCAGCGCGTGGTGGTGCGTGCCGTGCACGTAGTCGACGTGGTCTTCGTGCGCGACGGACTCGTGGCCGCAGCTGTCGCCGTGCGCGTGCTCGGCGACGGTGTGCTCGGCGTGGGTTTCGGTGGTGCTCATTGTTCGCTCCCCTGGTGGTTCGGTTCCTGGACGTGGGCGATCGCATCGAGCACGACATGCGCGACATGCTCGTCGGCGAGGGCATAGCGGATCTCTTTGCCCTCGCGTTCCGAGTTCACCAGGCCCGCCTGCCGCAGTGTCCGCAGGTGTTGCGACACCAGCGGTTGCGACAGCCCGGCCTGATCGGCGAGCGCGCCGACCGTGAGCGGCTCACGGCTCAGCAGCCACACGAGCGCGAGACGCGACTCGTTGCCGAGGACCTTGAACAACTCCGCGGCATGGTCGAGTCCCGCGATCTTCTCCACGACAGCTACATCACCACACGTATAAACGAATTGCAATGTGTTCACGCAATCAGGAATGGTTCTCGTTCCCGTTCTCGTCGGAACCCTCATCGCGGGGCCGGTCCAGCCTCATCCAGCCGAAGGTCGCGGCATCCTGGATCTCCTCCGCTCGCCGACGCCGGAGCGCGCGGCGCCCCCGCCACGCCATGAGCCCCGCCAACGCGAGACCGATCGCGGCGCCGAGACCCAGACCCCACCACTCCACGCGGCGAGTCTACGAACTCACCCCTGACGTCCCTTGAAGCGCGGGTTGAGCTTGTTGATCACGAAGACCTTGCCGCGGCGGCGCACCACCTGCGCGCCGGGCTGCTTCTTCAGGGACTTGATCGAGGCACGGACTTTCATAGCATCCTCCTTGTTGATAAGCATTCTCAATAACAAGGTAGGGTGTCGAGGGTTCCCTGACAAATGAGAGGTGGATGCCATGAGCCGGACGATCGTGATCATGGGCGTCTGCGCCCCCGAACGTCGGACCTACGCCGAACGGACCGCCCTGGCGCTGACCCGACCGCTGCACCTGCTGCGCCACAGCGACCTGCGCGTCGCGCACGCCCTTCCCCTCCCCCGCCCGCGCGCGGACGACGAGAACGTCGTGGTCGACCTCGGGACCGACGTCGACCTCATCCACGCGATCGCCGCGCGCGGCGGTCCTGAGGTCGAAGCGGTCTGCGTGGTCGACGCGCGGCACATGATCGGCGATCTGCTCGACGACGCCCCGCTCGCGGCATCCGCGCGCCCCGGCGACACGCGCGGCGACGTCGGAGCCCGTGCCCGGCAGGGTGCGCTGGCTCTCGAACTCGCCACCCGCATCGTCTGGGTGAACTGGGGGCAGGTACCCACCGCCGCCCTCGCGGTGCAGATGGCGTTGGCCTCGCACCTCAATCCCGGGGCCGTGGTGCGCCTGTCGCGCGACCCTCTCAGCGACCTCGTCTCGGGCGGCTCGCGACGGGGAGAGATCCTCGAGCGCGCCGGGTGGGTCCACGCCCTGAACGAGGAGCACGATCCGTACATGCGCGACAACCGGGTCATGACGCTGCGGTACGACCAGGTGCGTCCGTTTCACCCTGGTCGCCTCTCCACCGCCCTCGACCGACTCGACGGTGGCGCCGCCGGACGCCTCGTCCGCTCGGCCGGATTCTGCCGCCTCGCCACGCGCCTCGGCATCCTGGCGCGGTGGGAGCACGTCGGCTCGGCGATGTGGCTCGAACCGATCGGTGCCGACGACGGCCGGATGGGCCTCGGCCAGGAGATCGCGTTCACCGGACTCGACCTCTCGGCCCCGCGCCTCGCGCACATCCTCGACGCCGCAGCCCTAACCGACGCCGAGTTCGCCGCCGGCCCCTCCGCGTGGGCGTCCTTCGAGGATCCGCTGCCCGCGTGGCCCGCCACGCAGCCGTCGATTCCGGATGCCTCCGACTGACGGCACCCGTTCGGTCGACGCCGCGGTGGTTTCGTGGTCAGCTCGCCGTTCCAGGCGCGCGGGGCGGAGGAGATCCCGCGTCGGGAGGACGTTTCCGCGCGAATCTCTCCTCCGTTCCCCGGATCTCCTCCCCGCCGGAGGGCCCGGAAACCTCTGACGCGCAGAGCTCCCTCGCATCTCTCTCGCGCGAGCGCAAGCCGGTCGACCGCGACGCGGCAAGGGCGGAGCGTAGACGCATGAGCACTCCTGACATCCCCTCCCGCCACGCCGACGACGCCCGCGCCGACTCGGCCGCCCCCACCGATGCCGTGACCGACGAGGTGCGCGAAGACGCCGCAGAGGCGGAAGAGCACGTCGACCTCGCGGACGACACCGGCGATGCCCTCGACAAGGGTTTCCCCGCGGCGGAGGGTCACGCCTGACCGCGTCCGCGTACGTCGGGATCTCGGGCTGGCGCTACCCGCGCTGGCGCGGGGACCTCTCCCCGCGCGGGCTCGCGCAGCGCCGCGGGCTCGCGTACGTCGGCGAGCACCTCTCCGGCGTCGAGCTGAACGGATCGTTCCCCTCTCTGCAACGCCCGGCGAGTCCGTCACCCTGAACGGGCAGCCCACTCACGCGATCCGCGTCCCCGGCGGCAGACGCCTGGCCGGAGTGCGCGTCCGCGCGATCCCCCACGTCAGCAGCCCCGCCGCGATGAACACCTGCACGAGCAGTCCGACGAACCAGCTGGGCACCGTGCCTTCGAGCTGTTCCTCGGCGGTCTCGGACGACCACGAGGTATCCGGCGCCACGCACCCGTCGAAGCGCGTCTCGGTCTCGGGAGACTTCTGCGCGACCCGGACGCTGAACGCGATCTGCGAGAACAGGTCGCGCGGGTACCCGTCGACGTAGGTCGGGGGCGTGGCATCCGCGAGGATCACGAAGGGATTCGCGGTCAGCATCCACCACACGCGATCGAACCGCGGGACCTCCGTGGTGTACCGGTTCTCGATGCAGGGCAGCTCGTCGTACGTCGGGCAGTCGCCGGACCCGTCCAGGGCGCCGGGCGCACACCCCTCGGGCAACGCATTCCAGTCGAGGTCGCGCGAGATCGACACCTGCTCGCTCCGCACCGCGAGGCCGCCGAGCCCGAAGGCGATCAGCGTCCCGATCGACAGCGCCGCGATGACGAGGTACGTGCTCGCGACCGAGAAGATCGGCCGCGCGACGACGGCGCTGAAGCCCACACCGATCGCCGCGACGATCCCGACCTCCAGGACCAGGATGCCGAGAGAGACGAGGATCACGCCCGGGTTCAGTCCGCCGGCCGCCGTGGCGACGACGAGGAACGGCGCCGCCACGACGAGGAAGGCGAGCCCCGAGATCCACGCGGCGAGGAACTTCCCGATCACGATCTCGGCCGTCGTCACGAGCGTCACCTGCACGGGGGCGAGGGTCGCGGCATCCCGATCCCCGTTCACCGCGCTCCCGCTGAGGGTCGGAGAGACCAACAGCACCAGCAGCAGCACGAGCATGATGACGAGGGAGAAGAACCACTCGTTGCCGCCGCCGCCGAGCGCGAAGGACGCGAACGACAGGACGAGAACGCCCACGAGGATGACGAAGAACACCCCGAGCAGCACGTACCACCCGACCGAGCGCACGCGCTGACGGAGTTCGATGCCGATCACGGTTCCGAGACGACGCGGGTTCATGCGGGACTCCCCTCGGGGCCGGGGCCGACCCTCAGGTCGAGGAAGGCGTGCTCGAGGTCTCCCACCGCCGGGGCGAACTCGACGATGGGCACGCCGGCCCCGATCAGGGCACGAAGCCCCGCGACGGCCCCGGCCTCGTCGGCGAACGGCACGAGCAGATCACGGCGGTCGACGCCGATCTCGGCGGGGAGCCGGCCGAGCGCCGCCGCGACCTCGGCGCGATCCGTCCCCGCCCCGCGGGACGGATCGACGAGCAGCCGCACCCGCCAGGACCGCGTGCGTGTCGCCGCGGCGGCGACGCGGTCGCTCCCGACCGTGCGACCGTCCATCATGAACACCGCGTCGTCGACGACCTCTTCGAGTTCCGACAGCACGTGGCTGGAGATGAGGATCGTGCGCCCCTCGGCGGCCAAGCGGCGAAGAAGCACCCGCAGCGCGATGCGCGCCTGCGGGTCGAGGCCGGAAGCGGGTTCGTCGAGCAGCAGCACCCGCGGGTCGTGCACGAGAGCCCGCGCGAGCGCGAGACGCTGCTTCTGTCCGCGCGAGAGCACCCGCGCCGCGGACCGCGCGAGAGGGGCGAGGTCGACGAGGTCGAGGAGCTCGTCGGCACGGGCACGAGCGGCGTCTCGCGAGAGGTCATAGAGCTGCGCCGTGGCGACGAGGACCTCGCGCGCGGTGAGACTCGGCCACGCGCCCAGCGAGTCCGGCATCCATCCCAGAAGGCGCCGCGCCCCCGCGGGGTCGGCGACCGGGTCGACGCCACCGATCCGCATCTCTCCCGCGTCGGGCTGCAGCAGCGACGCGAGCATGAGCATCAGCGTCGTCTTGCCCGAGCCGTTGGGGCCGACGAGCCCGGTGACCCTGCCCGGCGCCGCCGCGAACGTCACGTCCGCGACCGCGTGAACGGCCCCGAACGAGCGCCGGACCCCCGTCGCGTCGATCCCCACATCCATGGCCCCACCCTAGAGGGGCCTCCCGACATCGCCGGGAGAACGCGGATTCACGGCGACGCAGCGTCCGGTCGACAGCGCGCTCGGGACACGGCAGTTCAGGATGCCGCGAGCGCACGGCCCAGAGCATCGCCCGACGTCCACGCGGTGCGCACCGCGGAGCTGTCGCCCCACGCGTCCCCGCACGCGGACAGGCCGGGCGAGCGGAAGAACGGCCGACCCGTCGTCGCGGCGGGGCGCGCGAACCTCCACCGGTGCGCGAACGTCGACGCCGGGTCCACGCCGATCCGCAGGAGTCGGCGCGTGGCGGCGACGACGGGGGCGATGGCTCCATCGGGGTCGTCGAGGTGCCGCCGCGCGCGATCGGCGGTCGTGTGCACGACGAGCACCGGTGCCCCGTCGCCGCGGCGGTCGCCGTCGTCGGCGACGAACGAGACGTCGGCGTCGCCGTCCGCGAACGCACCGTGCAGGTCGGCCGGCCACTGCCGCTCGTCCCACCGCAGCACCACGGCGATCACCGGCTCCCACGCGGAACCATCCCCGATCGGCAGAGCGGTGAGACGCGCCGCCTGCGGCTCCGGCATGGCCAGCACCACGTCGCCCGCCGACTCGCCATCCACGACGTACGGCGCGACCCGCCCGACGGCCCGCTCCGACACGACGTCGAGTCCCGCGGCGAGATCGAGCGCCAGCGAGCGCAGGCCGAGCGGCGCGGCCCACCTCATCGGCCCGGGCTTCGGTGCCTGGTTCCCCTCCGCGTCGACGACGACGAAGGTGTCGGTCCAGGGGCGCGCGAGGTCACGCTCCTCCCAGTCGGCGACGAGATGCCCGAACCGTTCCGCCTCGCCGACGACGAAGTACGACGCCCCGAGGTCGACCGGACGACCCTCGATCGTGCGGCTCGACAGCCGCCCGCCCACGCGGCGCCCGCGGTCGAGCACGCGCACCGTCTTCCCGGCATCCTGAATCGCCCGCGCGCAGGCGAGCCCCGAGATCCCTCCGCCGACGACCGTCACGTCCACTGTCATGCCGCCATCCTCGCTCGACGGACGGGCTCCCCGGCCGGGGTTGCGGTCCGCGGGTCAGCCGCCGAAGACGTCGACACCGAGGTCGGGATGATCGACGAACACGCCGTCGAGCTGTGCCTCGCGCAGAACCGCCCACTCCGCGCGGAAGTCGCCGAACGCGGCGCGGCCGCCGTGCCGGCGATACCCCGGGAGGAGGAACATATTCTCCGGTCGGCATGTCCAGGTGAAGACGCGCAGATCACGGTCGTGCGCCTCGGCGACGAACCGTGCCGGACCGCGCGCCCGCCCCAGAGGTCCGGGGTTCAGCACGAGCCGTTTGTCGGGGCTGATGCCGTCGACCTGGCGGGCGAGGGCATCCAACCCGGCGGGGGTGAGCATCGACGCGTAGGTGATGGCGTGATCCCCGTCGCGCTCGCGAAGATCCCACGGCGTCCCCTCCGATTCGATCAGCTGCACAAGGGGTGCCCGGATGCCGAGCCCTCGCAGACGCGCCAGAACAAGCGGCTCGAACGACTCGACGACCAGCGCCGGGTCGTCGAGCCAGTCCGCCGCGCGGAGCTCGTCGCGCACGAGCGCGGCCATGTCGAACCCCTGAGCCGCGAAGGTCGCCGCGTGTTTGATCTCGAGGACGACCCCGACGCCCCCGGCCCGGGCGAGGTGGAGGACATCGCGCAGCCGTAGAACCGACTCGGTGTCGTCGAAGGCGGCGCTGTGGGGCCGGAGGGCCGGAAGGCGCTCGCGACACCGGAGCGTGCGGAGTTCGTCCCACGTGAAGTCCTCGACGAACCATCCCGTCAGCCGCTCCCCGTCCACCACCTTCGAGGTGCGGCGCGCGGCGAACTCGGGACGCGTCGCGACATCTGTGGTCGCACTGATCTCGTTCTCGTGGCGGACGACCAGCACCCCGTCTTTGGAGGGCACGACGTCGGGCTCGACGGCATCCACTCCCGAAGCGATCGCCCGCGCGTAGGAGCCCGGGGAATGCTCGGGGAGGTATCCGGGAGCCCCTCGATGACCGATGATGAGCGGGCGGTTGAGCGACACCCGCCCACGGTAGCGACAGCGGGTGAACGGCTCTATCGCTCATAGCAGAATCTCAGTCAGCACAAGGACTCTCGCACCCTGCTCGGCTAGTGTTGTCTGACAGCACGGTGCTGTGATGACCATCATTTGGAGTGTGAGTCCCCGTGGCCCTCAACAACCCGGCATTCAATACCCCGGCGTTCCAGGACCCTCGTGCCGGCGCCCAGACCCGTTACAGCCCTCCCGCGGCCCCCGCCGCGAGCGCTGCAGCCGCTGCCGAAGCGGCCAACCTCGAGGGCATGTACACCGCCCCCTCGGCGGGTGCCGTCGAGACCGACCGCATGTCGGTCGAAGACACCGTCTTCAAGACGCTCGCGCTGTTCGGCGTGCTCGTCGTCACCGCCGTCGTCGGCTGGCTCTGGTCGATGAGCTCGGTGGCCTCCACCGGGCAGCCCAGCGCCGCCCCCATGATCGTCGGTGGCCTCGTCGGCTTCGTGCTCGCGATGGTCGCGATCTTCAAGAAGAAGCCGTCCGTCCCCGTCTTCCTCGCCTACGCGGCCTTCGAGGGTCTGTTCATCGGTGGCATCTCGGCGTTCTTCGAGCTGATGTTCCCGGGCATCGTCATCCAGGCGACGCTCGCGACCCTCTCGGTCGTCGGCGTGACCCTCGCCCTGTTCGCGAGCGGCAAGGTGCGCGCCTCGGCCCGCGCCACGAAGATCTTCCTGATCGCCATGGTCGGCTACATGGTGTTCAGCCTCCTCAACATCGTCCTGATGCTGTTCAACGCCCCGATCGCCGGTGGCGCGTTCGGCATGTTCAGTGAGATCAAGATCCTCGGCATCCCGCTCGGCGTGATCATCGGCGTCGTCGTGGTCATCATGGCCGCGTACTCGCTGGTGCTCGACTTCGACCAGATCCAGCGCGGCGTCCGCAACGGCGCCCCGCGCGTCTACGGCTGGGTCGGCGCCTTCGGCATCATGGTCACCGTCGTGTGGCTCTACGTCGAGATCCTGCGCCTGATCGCGATCCTGCGCGGCAACAACTAAGCGCTCCGTATGAAGGGCCGTCCCGATCCGGGGCGGCCCTTCGTCGTTTGCGGCCCGCGTGCCCAGCGCCTTCTCCGCCCCCGTCCGGGCGCGCGTCCCGTGCCCGCCCGCGTCCCGGCCCCGGCCTCCATCGAGTGTCCAGGACACGCCGTATCGGCGTTGTTCGTTGCGCGTGTCCTGGACACTCGCGTTTCCCTTCGAGCCCCGCGTGGCACACCGAACCTGCGCCGCAAGGGGTGCGCGACGCGAGGCCGCCGGCACTAACCTCGCGCCATGAGCCCCGCGAAGACTCCCCCTGAGATCCTCGACGTCGACGGCCACGAGGTGCGCGTCACGAGCCCCGATCGCGTCGTGTTTCCGGAACCCGGTCTGACGAAGCTCGACCTCGTGCGCTACTACCTCGACGTCGCCGAGGGCGCTCTGCGCGGAGCCGGTGGGCGCCCCATGGTGCTCAAACGCTTCTCGAAGGGTCTCGACCAGGAACCCTTCTTCCAGAAGCGCGTGCCCGAGAAGCATCCCGCCTTCATCGACACCGCCACGCTGCACTACACCTCCGGCACCTCCGCCGAAGAGACGGTAATTCGGGATGCCGCGGGCCTGGCGTGGATCGTCAACCTCGGCTGCCTCGACCTCAACCCTCACCCGGTGCGAGCCGAGGACCTCGACCACCCCGATGAGCTGCGCGTCGACCTCGATCCCATGCCCGGCGTGGACTGGGCGCAGATCGTCGACGTGGCGTTCATCGCTCGGGAGGTGCTCGAAGACCACGGCCTCGTCGGGTGGCCGAAGACCTCCGGCTCCCGCGGGCTGCACATCCTCGTGCGCATCCGCCCCGACTGGGACTACGCCGACGTGCGCCTGGCGGCCGAGACCCTCGCCCGCGAGGTCGAGAATCGCGCACCCGGGCTCGCGACCGCCCGCTGGTGGAAGGAGGAGCGGGGCGAGAGCGTGTTCGTCGACTTCAACCAGAACGCCAAAGACCGCACGGTCGCCTCGGCTTACTCGATCCGCGCCCTCCCCGACGCGCGCGTCTCGACGCCGCTCACCTGGGACGAGGTCCGCGATCGCCGTCCGGAGGAGTTCACCGTTCTCACGGTGCCCGAGCGCTTCCGGACGATCGGCGACCCGCACGCCGGCATCGACGACGCCGCGGGGTCCTCGACGCGCTCCTCGCTCTCGCGGAAGAGCTCGGACCCGCCGAGAAGCCTCCGCGCGGCACCGACGGCTCGGGTCGACGCGCGTCGACCATGCCGCTCATCGAGGTGGCACGCACCAAGACGAAGCCCGAGGCGCTCGACGCCCTCGAGACGTGGACGTCACGGCATCCCGAAGCGGCGGCCGCCCTGCACCCCGCCGACGTGCTCATCGACGGCATGCGCGGCTCGAGCTCGCTCTGGTATCGCGTCCGCGTGAACCTGCAGCACGTCCCGGATGCCGAGCGCCCCGCGCAGGAGGAGCTGATCGCGGACTACGACCCCTGGGCGGGCCGTTCCGCGTCCTGAGCGGGGACGAGGGAGGCGACGAGGTGACGGACCCCGTAGGCGAAGGCCTCGTCGAGGTCGCCGCCCAGACGGAACGCTCCCGCGAGCTCCATCATGAGGAAGCCCGTCGCCCACGCCGTCAGCAGACGGGCCGCGGGGAGCGCCTGCTCGTCCCCGACGGCGGCCGCGGTCGCCCGCAGGACCGGGACGCTGGTCGCCGCGAGGCTGTCGGCGTCGACGGTCGCCGTGAACAGGAGCCGGAAGGCCTCCGGTCGCGCGTGCGCGAAGCGACGGAAGGCGGTCAGCAGCGCGCCCAGGTCATCCCCCGCGTCATCGAGGAGGCGGGTCAGGTCGTCGGCGGCGGCGGCACCCACCAGTCCGAGAAGCGCCTCGCGATCGCGCACGCGCTTGTAGAGCGACGGCGCCTTGACGCCGACGGCGCCAGCCACGGCCTGCATCGTGACGGCGGCCGGTCCCCCTGTTTCCAGGATGCGTGCCGCTTCCCCCACGATCTCACCGATCGAGGTGCGTTCCGGTGTGGGCATCTCTCTCCCTCATAGCTATATCCATAAGCTATCATGGCTATCGCTCGTAGCCATCCTCGGAAAGGTCCGTCATGCGACTCGCCCCCTCCCTCCACCGCCTCGGCAACGACATCGTCGCCTCCTACCTGATCGCCACCCCCGACGGCATCACGCTCATCGATGCCGGCCTCCCCGGCATGTACGTCGACCTGACGCGAGAGCTGGATGCCATCGGCCGCCCCCTCGACGACATCCGCGGCGTGATCCTCACGCACGGCGACAGCGACCACGTCGGCTTCGCCGAGCGCCTCCGCCGCGGCCACGGGGTTCCGGTGTTCGTCCACGCCGCCGATGCCGACCGCGCGCGGGGCGGCGACAAGCCGAAGAACCCCGTCGGCCCGATGCGGATCGGCCCGCTGGTGAGCTTCGCCGCGTTCGGCATCCGCAAAGGCATGCGTCCGCAGTGGCTGACCGAGGTCGAGAGCATCGACGGCGACACCACGCTCGATCTCCCCGGCGCGCCCCGGGTGATCTCGATGCCCGGGCACTCGCCGGGCAGCGTCGCCGTGTTCTCCCCCGAGGTCCGCGCCGTCTTCGTCGGAGACGCCCTGACGACTCGTCACGTGCTCACCGGCCGGACCGGCCCGGGTCCCGCACCCTTCACCGACGACCCGGCCGAGGCGCTCGCGTCCCTGGCGCACATCGCGGAGCTGGATGCCGACTGGGTCCTCCCCGGCCACGGACCGGCGTTCCGCGGCTCGCCCGCCGCCGCCGTGAGAGCGGTCCGTGAGGCCGCACGCGCCTGAGCTCAGCGGCGACGGGGACGCGACAGGGCTTCGCCGCACGCCGCGGCGAGGGTCTGCATCGCCCGCGCGGGGCGGAGGGTGGCCGCCGCGTCCACGGCTTCCGCCGACAGCCGCTCCCGGGTCTCGGCATCCGTCAGCACCTGGACCAGGGCCGCGACGAGCGCGTCGTCATCGCCATCCGGAACCAGGATGCCACCGCCTCCCGCCAGCATGTCGCGCGGGCCGTAGCGGATGTCGTAGGCCACCGCGGGGGTTCCGTGCGCGAGGGCCTCGGCGAGGGCGAGCCCCTGCCCCTCGAACGCCGAGGTCGTGAGGTACACCGCCGCGCCATCGAGCACAGCCCCGGGGTCGTTCGTGAGCCCTGGGAGCGACACGGCGCCGACGAGCCCGAGCTCGGCGACCAGCGATTCCAGCTCGGTCCGCTGGGCACCGGCCCCCCAGAGCTCCAGTCGCGCCGCCGGGACCTCGGCGACGACCCGCGCGAACGCCCGGACGGCCGCGGGAAGACGCTTGCCGGGAGCCAGGCGCCCGAGCACCACGACACGACCGGCGTCGCGGTCCGCCGCGGGCACGACGGCCTCGGGCGCGCGCACGGCGTGCGGCGCGACGAGGTCGTTCGCCGCTGTGCCGAAGCGTTCGCGCACGTCGTCGCGCTGGTGCTCCGTCGGCCAGAGCACCGCGTCGAAGCGCGGGGCGATCTCGAACCAGCGCGTCCAGAGCGCGTTGAGGTCGGAGTCGGCGCGATACGGGGCTTCGAGGTGGATCGTATGGATCGTGTGCACGATCCGCACGTCATCGTCGCCCCACCCGACGACCAGCTCACCGAGCTGCCGCGACTCGCAGATGACGACGAGGGGACGCGGGTTCTCCGCGCGGAGCTGCGCGGCGAGGTGCGTGAGCCACGCGCGGTAGAGCGCGCCGAACCCGGCGATGACACCGACGGGCTGGCCCGCGGCATCCCGGATCACGATCGGCGCGGTGGCGAGGTGCCAGTCGGGGTCGATGACGTTCGGCAGCGAGACCGCGCCGCCGGCGACGTCGCGGTACTCCAGGCGGGGATCCGCGTCCCCTGCTCGCGCGGCCGCCCGCAGCCACTCCGCGGCGCCACCGGTGGCATCCCCCGCGTCGTCGAAGAGATTGCGGAACACCTCGGATGCCGTGGCCGCCCCCCGCTCGACGAAGGTCGCCCGGTGCCGAGCATGAGCGTCGGGCGTCCCCGGATCGACGGTGAGAAGGAGCGGTGGCGCCCCCGCCTCCTCCATCTGCCGCGCACGAGCGAGCGTCGAGATCGTGTATCCCCCGTCGAGATCGGGGATGAGCCGACTCGACAGGATGAGGTACCAGGCGTCGGGGAACTCAGCGTCGCTCACGCCCCCATCCTCCCGTTTCTGGGCGAGCGGGTTCTCGCTCACTCCCACTCGATGGTCCCCGGGGGCTTCGACGTCACGTCGAGCACCACGCGGTTCACGTCGCGCACCTCGTTGGTGATGCGGTTCGAGATCTTGGACAGCACGTCGTACGGCAGGCGGGTCCAGTCCGCCGTCATGGCATCCTCGGACGAGACCGGGCGCAGCACGATCGGGTGGCCGTAGGTACGGCCGTCGCCCTGCACACCGACCGAGCGCACGTCGGCGAGGAGAACGACGGGGCACTGCCAGATCTCGTCGTCGAGGCCCGCCTTGGTCAGCTCGGCGCGGGCGATGGCGTCGGCCGCACGCAGGATCTCGAGACGGTCAGCGGTGACCTCACCCACGATGCGGATGCCAAGACCCGGCCCCGGAAAGGGTTGGCGGCCGACGATGGCTTCGGGCAAGCCGAGTTCGCGACCGATCGCGCGCACCTCGTCCTTGAAGAGGGTGCGCAGCGGCTCGACGAGCTCGAACTGCAGGTCTTCGGGCAGACCGCCGACGTTGTGGTGGCTCTTGATGTTGGCCGTCCCGGTGCCGCCGCCGGACTCGACGACGTCGGGGTAGAGCGTGCCCTGCACGAGGAAGCGCACCTCCTCGCCCTCGGCCGCCGCCTCGGCGACGAGGTCGGCCTGCACCTTCTCGAACGCCCGGATGAACTCGCGGCCGATGATCTTCCGCTTCTGCTCGGGGTCGCTGACGCCGGCGAGGGCGTTCAGGAAGGTCTCGCGCGCGTCGACGGTGATGAGCTTCACGCCCGTCGAGGCGACGTAGTCGTTCTCGACCTGCTCGCGCTCGCCCTGACGGAGGAGACCGTGGTCGACGAAGACCGCGATCAGCTGGTCGCCGACGGCCTCGTGGACGAGAGCGGTCGACACCGCGGAGTCGACACCGCCCGACAGAGCGGAGATGACACGCGAGGTGCCGACCTGCTGGCGGATGCGCTCGACCTGCTCCGCGATCACGTTGCCGCTGTTCCAGTCGGCGGGGAGGCCCGCAGCCTTGTGGAGGAAGTTCTCGAGTACGTGCTGGCCGTGGTCGGAATGCTTGACCTCGGGATGCCACTGCACGCCGTACATGCGGCGCGCGTCGCTCGCGAACGCGGCGACCGGCGTGTGAGCGGTCCGCGCCAGGACCTCGAAGCCCTCCGGCGCACGCGACACCTGGTCGCCGTGGCTCATCCACACGTTCTGCTCGACCGGCTGCCCCTCGAGCAGAGTGCCCTCCGTCACGATCGTGGCATCCGTCGCCCCGTACTCGCGCAGTCCGGTGTTCGCGACCTCGCCGCCGAGGGCCTTGGCCATGACCTGGAAGCCGTAGCAGATGCCGAGCGTCGGCACGTCGAGGTCGAAGACCCCGGCGTCGAGGCTGGGCGCCCCCTCTTCGTACACCGACGACGGCCCACCCGAGAGGATGATGCCCACGGGGTTCTTCGCCGCGATCTCTTCCGCCGAGGCGGTGTGCGGCACGATCTCGCTGTAGACGCCCGCTTCGCGCACGCGACGCGCGATGAGCTGAGCGTACTGGGCGCCGAAGTCGACGACGAGGACGGGGCGCTGGGACGTTTCGGTCTGTTCGGTCACCGGTTGCCTTCCGGGGCGGGAACGGGAGCGGATGCCAGGGCGGCTTCGCGCTCGGCGAGGTAGGCGCGCACGCCGCGGGCGGTGCGCACCTCGAGGATGAAGGAGAGGAACGGCACGACGCCACCGAGCGCCAGGAAGACGAACCGGCGGAACGGCCAGCGCATCAGGCTCCAGACGCGGAAGCACGAGATGAGGTACACGACGTAGAACCAGCCGTGCACGACCAGGATCGCGAGGGAGACGTTGACGCCGTCACCGGTCGAGATCATCTCGCAGCCGTCACCGCCGGGGATGAAGAGCGAGAACCACTGGCATCCGGGACCGGCGATGGCATCCGCGAACCACAGGAACCCGCCGGATCCGCCCAGGAACAGCTCCACGTGAATGGGCGTGTACTTCAGGATCATCTCGGCGACCAGCAGCAGAAGGCCGATACCGGTGATGATCGAGCAGATCTGGTAGAACTTCAGGGCTCCGCGGATCGCCGGGAAGGAGGCGAGTTTCGGGGGACGCGGCATGCACCAAGTCTAGTCGCGAGGAACCGGCGGCCCCGCCGCCAGCGCCTCTTCCTGAGCGTCTTCGAGGTCTTCGACCTCCTTCTCCCACGCGTCGCGCGCCAGGCGGTACCAGAGGTACAGCGCGAAGCCCGCGAAGATCGCCCACTCGGCCGCGTAGAAGATGTTGAGCCAGTTCACGCGAGAGCGTTCGTCCGGCGCCGGGGACGCGATCGCATCGAGCGGCCCGATGGCCGTCTGCGAGGCGACGTACTGCCGGTACACCGCGACGCCGTCCACATCGTGCCAGCGTCCCAGCAGCATGGCGGGCGACATGCGCGTCAGGGTCTGGGGGTCGGCGCCGGCATCCGGACGCGAAGGTCCCTCATCGGAGATCAGGCGGCCGGTGACGTCGACCTGCGCGGTGGGATCGGCTTCGGCCGCGGCGCTCATCTGGTCGGCCGCGGCGTCGGCCGCATCGAGCGTGGGCGCCCACCCGAGAGCGACGGCGAGGGACGCCGGCTTCCCGGCATCGTCGATGCGCATCTGCCCGGTCACCCAGTAGCCCTGGACGTCGTCGTTGTAGCGGGACGCCACGACGATGAAGTCGGAGGGGATCCAGCGTCCGCTCGTCTCGACGCGTTGGCCGACCAGCGGCTCCGCGAGGTAGGCGCCGGGCTTGACGACCTCGTCGAGGGGACGGACCACCTCGGTCATCCCGGGCTCGGACGGAGCGGTGTCGACCGCGCGACCGAGCTGCCACTGGCCGAGCCACGCGAGGACTCCCGCGACGACGAGCGAGAACGCGAGCAGCGCCAACCACCTCGGACGCAGCATGACCTCGCGCAGCGTCGGCGGGAAGACCTCGGGGATCTCCGGGGCGATGGCGGGCGACGAGGTCACGCGGTCTCCGGCATCAGTGTCCGTACGGGGCCACGACGACCTCGACGCGCTGGAACTCCTTGAGGTCGGAGTAGCCGGTCGTGGCCATCGACTTCTTCAGGGCGCCGATCAGGTTGGCGGTGCCGTCGGCGACCGGCGCGGGACCGTAGAGCACCTGCTCGAGCGGGCCGACGCGGTCGACCGCGACGCGACGACCGCGGGGCAGCTTGGCGTGGTGCGCCTCGGGGCCCCAATGGAAGCCGCGGCCGGGAGCATCGGTGGCCCGGGCGAGGGCGACGCCGAGCATGACGGAATCCGCCCCCATCGCCAGCGCCTTGACGATGTCGCCCGAGGTGCCGACGCCGCCGTCGGCGATGACGTGCACGTAACGCCCGCCCGACTCGTCGAGGTAGTCGCGCCGCGCGCCGGCGACATCGGCGACGGCCGTGGCCATCGGGGCATGCAGACCGAGGGTCGCACGGCTGGTCGACGCCGCTCCCCCGCCGAAGCCGACGAGCACACCGGCCGCTCCCGTGCGCATGAGGTGCAGAGCCGCGGTGTAGGTGGCGGCCCCGCCGACGATCACGGGGACGTCGAGGTCGTAGATGAACTTCTTGAGGTTCAGCGGCTCGGCGACCTTGGAGACGTGCTCGGCCGACACGGTGGTGCCGCGGATGACGAAGAGGTCGACGCCGGCGGCGACGACGGTCTCGTACAGGTCTTGCGTGCGCTGCGGCGTGAGGGCTCCGGCGACGGTCACTCCCGCGGCACGGATCTCGGCGAGGCGGTCGCGCACGAGTTCGGGCTTGATCGGCTCGGAGTAGAGCTGCTGCATGCGGCGGGTGGCATCGGCATCCGCCAGCGTGGCGATCTCGGCCAGGAGGGGCTCCGGGTCGTCGTAGCGCGTCCACAGTCCCTCGAGGTCGAGCACGCCCAGGCCGCCGAGGCGACCGAGCTCGATCGCCGTGCGCGGGCTCACGACCGAGTCCATCGGCGCGCCGAGCACCGGGATCTCGAACGAGAAGGCGTCGATGCTCCACGTCGTCGACACGTCTTCGGGGTTGCGCGTGCGCCGGGACGGCACGACGGCGATGTCGTCGAAGGTGTACGCGCGGCGGGCGCGCTTGGCGCGGCCGAGGTCGATCTCCATGGTCACCCGCCCAGCCTACCCGCGACCTCCGACACCTCCGCCCGGATCGTTCCGCGGCGTCGGCGAGGCCTCCGCCCCGCTGAGGAGCCGGGTCACGCGGCGGTCGGCCAGGTACAGCAGGAACGCCCAGGGCCCGAGCCACGGGCTCAGGGCCACCACCACCGCTCCGACGACCGTCGCGCTCAGGCCCCCGCGTGCGGAGCGCCGGATGGCACCGGGCTCGAGATCGGGCAGAGCCCCCGAGCGGGACGCCCAGACCCACTGGATCCATCCGAGGAGCACGACGACGAAGAAGTTGAGGGGCAGGAGCATGCGCCCGAGGATCAAGTCCTCGTGGTCGGTGTTCAGCGAGGCGGAGAAGGGCACGAAGACCACCGCCAACAGCCGGAGGGTGTTGATCCAGATGCCCAGGTTGTCGATGCGCCGGATGTGCTCGAACTGCTCGACGTGGGTCCGCCACATCAGCCCGAGCAGGAGGAACGAGATGATGAAGGTGAGCACCGGTTGCCCGAGGCCGGCGAGGGCCGCGACGAGGCCGGCATCCGTCGTCACCCCGTCGAAGTGCTGGTCGGTCAGGCTCAGGACGAGCAGTGTCGCGGCGATCGAGAAGACGCCGTCGGTGAAGGCCTCGACGCGACGCACCGACACCGTCGCGCGGGGGTGCGAGCGTCGACCCAACATGGCCACAGCGTATCCGCGCGGGTCGTCGCCGCGACGTCAGCGCGCGCGCACCACGCGCTTCTCGTCCCAGACCGGTTCGGGGGCCTCGTACACCCGGCCGTCCGACCCGAAGACGAGGAAGCGGTCGAAGGAGCGGGCGAACCACCGATCGTGGGTCACGGCGAGCACCGTCCCCTCGAAGCGCGCGAGGGAATCCTCGAGCGCTTCGGCGGACGCGAGGTCGAGGTTGTCCGTGGGTTCGTCGAGGAGCAGCAGGGTCGTCCCCGACAGCTCGAGGAGGAGCACCTGGAACCGCGCCTGCTGCCCCCCGCTCAGGGTGTCGAACGGTTGCTCCGCCTGGGCGACGAGGCCGTAGCGGTCCAGGGCCGAGCTCGCGGCATCCCGTGGCATCCCCCGCCTGTTGTCGTCGCCGCGGTGCAGCAGGTCGAGCAGCGTGCGTCCGACGAACTCCGGATGCCGATGGGTCTGGGCGAACCACCCCGGCACGACGCGCGCCCCGAGGATCGCGCGCCCTGTGTGCGGGACGCGGGCGAGTCCGGCGCCGACCGTGGTCACGTGGCCGAGGAGCGCGTCCGGGTCGGAGCCGCCTCCGGCCAGCAGCCGCAGGAAGTGCGACTTCCCCGAGCCGTTGGATCCGAGGACCGCCACGCGGTCGCCGAACCAGACCTCCAGGTCGAACGGCTTCATGAGGCCGGTCAGCTCCAGCTGCTCGGCGACCACGGCCCGCTTGCCCGTCCGGGCACCCCGCAGGCGCAGCTGCAGGTCCTGCTCGGGCGGACGCTCCTGCGGCGGACCGGCGGTCTCGAACTTCGTCAGCCGGGTGACGGCGGCTTGGTAGCGCGACGCGAAGCCGTCGTTGGCGGCTGCCGCGACCTTCATCCGCGCGACGAGTGCGCGCAGCTTCTCGTGCTCTTCGTCCCACCGCCGGCGCAGCTCGTCGAGCCGGGCCATGCGGTCCTCGCGGGCCGCGGCGTAGGTGGCGAAACTGCCCCCGTGCACCCACGCGGTGTTCCCCGCACTGCCCGTCTCCAGAGTGACGATGCGGTCGGCCGCGCGGGCGAGGAGCTCCCGATCGTGCGAGACGAGGAGGACGGTCTTCGACGTGGCGCGCAGCTGATCCTCGAGCCAGCGCTTGCCGGGGACGTCGAGATAGTTGTCGGGCTCGTCGAGCAGGAGCACGTCGTCGGGGCCTCGAAGCAGGGACTCGAGGGCCAGCCTCTTCTGCTCACCGCCCGACAGCGTGGCGAGCTCGCGGAACCGCGCGCGCTCGTAGGGGACGCCGAGCGCGGCGATCGTGCACGTGTCCCAGACCGTCTCGTGCTCGTAGCCTCCCGCATCGGCATAATCGGCGAGCGCCGCCGCGTATCGCATCTGGGTGTCGAGATCGTCTTCCTCGATGAGGGCGTTCTCGGATGCCTCGAGCTCGAGCGCCGCTCGACGGATGCGGGCCGGAGACACCGAGACGAGGAGGTCGTGGACGGTCTCGCCCGCTTTCCCGTGACCGATGAACTGGTCCATCACACCGAGGGAGCCGCCGATCGCGATCGCGCCGCCCTGGGCCTTCTCCTCTCCGCGCACGATGCGAAGCAGCGTGGACTTGCCCGCTCCGTTCGGGCCGACGAGCGCGGTCGTCACGCCCTCCCCCACGCGGAACGTCACCTCGTCGAGCAGGGGGCGCCCGTCGGGCAGCGTGAAGGAGATGGCGGTGAGGTCGAGGTAGCCCATGAGGAGATTCCGGTCGACCGCTCGGGGCGGTGGCGTCGACCGTCGAGAACGCGTATGAGACGCCCGCTGGTCGGCCCGCCGGGAAGCGAGCCGACCAGCCTATCTGAGCGATCTCCGCTCCACGGAAGCGAACGACGACCCGCTAGTACGTCACCGACACAGCCGGGTCGGCCACGACTGGGTACTGCACTTCGGCGACGGATGCCGTGTCGACGACCTGCGTGAGGCGGTTCTGCTCCAGCACGGACCGTGTGGGGACCTGCTTGCCCGACGCATCCACGGCCCACGGTGCCGCGACGGAGGCGACCTCCTGCCCGGCGCCGTCCAGGAGGCGGAACCTGAGTCGGCGCGGTGTCCCCGACGATCGCCTCGACGACCCCGTCCGGTTCCTCCTCGGCGAAAGCCGGCGTCATCCCGCTCCCCAGGCACACGCCGACCAGCACCACTGCGGCCGCCATTCTCTTGATCGCCACTCCCACTTCCACTCGAAGGCATGTCTACATGCCCGTCCGAGGGTGTATGGAGCCGCACGGGGAGCCCGCGAGACGTCGTCATGGATTTCCACCAGACGGTTCACCCGTGCACGACGAAGGGCCGGGCAGTCACCTGCCCGGCCCTTTCTCGTCGCGCTTACTTCTTGTAGTTCGGCGCCTCGACGACGATCTGCACGTCGTGCGGGTGCGATTCCTTCAGGCCCGCCGAGGTGATGCGCACGAACTTGCCCTTGGCCTTCAGCTCTTCCACCGTGCGCGCACCGACGTAGAACATCGACTGACGGAGGCCGCCGATCAGCTGGTAGGCGACGGCCGAGACCGGTCCACGGTACGGAACCTGGCCCTCGATGCCCTCGGGGATGAGCTTGTCGTCGCTGGGCACGTCGGCCTGGAAGTAGCGGTCCTTCGAGTACGAGGTCTTCTTGCCGCGCGTCTGCAGCGCACCGAGCGAACCCATCCCGCGGTACTGCTTGAACTGCTTGCCGCCCTGGAAGACGATCTCGCCCGGCGACTCGTCGGTGCCGGCGAGCAGCGAGCCGAGCATGACGGTGTCGGCACCGGCCACGAGCGCCTTGGCGATGTCGCCCGAGTACTGCAGACCGCCGTCGGCGATCACGGGGACACCGGCGGGGATGGCGGCCTGGGCAGCTTCGTAGATGGCGGTGACCTGCGGCACACCCACACCCGCGACGACGCGGGTGGTGCAGATCGAGCCCGGTCCGACGCCGACCTTGACGGCGTCCACTCCGGCGTCGATGAGCGCCTGGGCGCCCTCGCGGGTGGCGACGTTGCCCCCGATGACGTCGATGTGGGCGAACGACTCGTCGGCCTTGAGACGCGTCACGATGTCGATGACACCGGCCGACTGGCCGTTGGCCGTGTCGACGACGAGAACGTCGACACCGGCGTCGCGCAGGGCCTCGGCGCGCTGCCAGGCGTCGCCGAAGAACCCGATGGCGGCACCGACGCGCAGGCGCCCCTGGTCGTCCTTGGTCGCGAGCGGGTACTTCTCGCTCTTGTCGAAGTCCTTGATGGTGATGAGGCCGGCCAGCTTGCCGTCGTCGTCGACGAGGGGCAGCTTCTCGACACGGTGCTTGGCGAAGGTCGCGATGACATCGTTGGCGTGGATGCCGACGTGGCCGGTGATCAGCCCCTCCTTCGTCATCACGTCCTTGACGAGGGTGGTCTGCCGCTCGAAGCCCGAGACGAAACGCATATCGCGGTTCGTGATGATGCCCACGAGGACGCCGTCGGGGTCGACGACGGGGAGACCCGAGATGCGGTACTGCGCGCACATCGCGTCGACCTCGGCCACGGTGGCATCCGGGGTCGTCGTGATGGGGTTGGAGACCATGCCGGACTCGCTGCGCTTGACCTGGTCGACGATGCCCGCCTGGTCTTCGATCGAGAGGTTGCGGTGGACGATGCCGATCCCGCCCTGGCGCGCGATGGCGATCGCCATGCGGGCTTCGGTCACGGTGTCCATGGCCGAGGAGAGCAGCGGGGTGGCCACCATGATGCGACGGGTGAGGCGCGACGACGTGTCCGCTTCGCTCGGGATGACGTCGGTGTGCCCGGGGAGGAGCAACACGTCGTCATAGGTCAGTCCGATGAAACCGAAGGGGTCGTGCTGCTCCATGGATCCTCCTGCGCGCGCGGCGCCTGTGTGAAAGGTGACGTCGTCGGCCGGTGCGCTTCGCGCTCCGCCTGCGATTCTAAGCGTCGAGAGGCGGTGAATTGTTCCCGCAGCCCCTGACCGGTTCGCGCAGAGTGATGACACGGTTCGCTAACGAGGCTGTCCGGGAAACACTCTCGACACATTACGCTCGTAGCGTCGACCGTCGAAGCTGACGGGACGACTTCGTCAGCGCTGCCGAACTGGAGACTCCGTGGGTCATCCCTCCCCCACCGCGATACGATCGCGCGCCCTATCCCGCATGGCCATCCTCGTGGCGTTCCTCGCGAGCGCCGTCGCCGTCCTGAGCCTGCTCCTCGCGTCACCCGCGAGCGCTCAGACGACGACCGCCCCGACCCCGGCCGCTTCGGCCGGAACCGGCGACGTCTCGACCCAGTACACGATCGGCGGAATCATCCGCGCCGGCGACGATCCCGTCGAGGGCGTCGAGATCGCCGTCGAGGGTTCGGGTTTCTCGGAGGTGGGCACCACCGGCGCCGACGGCCGCTGGTCGGTCTCGGTCCCCGGGCCCGGCTCGTACACCGCCGAGCTCAAGGTCGACACGCTTCCCGATGGCGTCGTTCCGCGTGACCCCGACAACGTCACCCGCGACGTGACGATCGGTACGACCAACACGGTCAACGTCCTCTTCCCCACGGGCGAAGGAACGGCGGCATCCGGATCGATCTGGGACACGCTGTTCTCGCGCTTCTTCTACGGCCTCAACTTCGGCCTCCTGCTGGCCCTGGCTGCGATCGGCATCTCCCTGATCTTCGGAACGACGGGCGTCAACAACTTCGCCCACGGCGAGATGCTCACCTTCGGCGCGATCATCTTCTACGTCTTCACCGCGATGGGCTGGAACCTCCTGCTGGCGGTGGTGTTGACGGTCGCCCTCTCGGCCGGACTCGGCTGGACGCAGGATGCCGTGCTCTTCAAACCGCTCCGCAAACGCGGGGTCGGTCTCGTCCAGGTGCTCATCGTGACGATCGGTCTGTCGATCGTCCTGCGCTATCTGTACCTCTACTTCTTCGATGGCGGCACCCGGAACATCACGACCGGCATCACCGACAACGTCACCATCGGCCCCGTCACCGTCACTCTGACCTCGATCATCAGCATGGGTGTCAGCATCGTGATGCTCGCCGCGGTGGGGTACTTCCTCACACGCACGCGAATCGGCAAGGCCACGCGCGCCGTGAGCGACAACGCGTCGCTCGCCGCCGCCTCGGGGATCAACGTCGACCGCGTGATCCGCATCGTGTGGGTGATGGCCGGCGCCCTGACGGGTCTCTCCGGTGTGCTCTACGGTCTGTATCGCGGCGTCACGTGGGACATGGGCTTCGCAATCCTGCTCCTCCTGTTCGCCGCCGTGACGCTCGGCGGGCTCGGCAGCGCCTTCGGCGCACTCGTGGGCTCGCTGATCATCGGCATCATCACGGAACTCTCCACCATCGTCATCCCACCCGACCTGCGGTACGCGGTGGCCCTGATCGTGCTCATCGGCGTGCTGCTGTTCCGGCCGCAAGGTGTGCTCGGTCGTAAAGAGCGGATCGGCTGAGGAAAGACGACATGGACTGGCTTTCGATCTTCAACAACGCCGCGGGCGAGCTCATCAGCCCGACCACCGCGGCCTACGCCCTCGCCGCCATCGGCCTCAGCGTGCACTTCGGCTACGCCGGACTGCTCAACTTCGGTCAGGCGGGATTCATGGCCGTCGGCGCCTATGCCTTCGCCATCGCGACCCTCTCGCTCTCGGCCCCCGTGTGGCTCGCGATCCTGATCGCGATCGCCGCATCTGTACTGTTCGCCTTCATCCTCGGCATCCCGACGCTGCGGCTGCGCGCCGATTACCTCGCGATCGTCACGATCGCGGCGGCCGAGATCGTGCGCTACGTCGTCTCGACGGTGGGTCTGACCGACATCACCGGTGGATCGCAGGGTCTGAACGGCTACAACCGCGAGTTCCAGGCGCTCAATCCCCTGCCGGGCGGCACCTACGGCATCGGTCCGTGGACGTACTCGGCGAACGACTGGTGGGTGCGCCTGTTCGGCTGGGGCCTCGTCATCATCGCGACGCTCCTCGTCTTCCTGCTCATGCGCAGCCCGTGGGGTCGCGTCGTGAAGGGCATCCGTGAAGACGAGGATGCCGTGCGCAGCCTCGGCAAGAACGTCTACGCCTACAAGATGCAGGCGCTCGTGCTCGGCGGCGTCATGGGTGGCCTCGCGGGCGTGGTGTTCATCCTCCCCCGCGCCGTGCAGCCCGGTAACTACGGCACGGCGCTGACGTTCTTCATCTGGACGGCTCTCCTCCTCGGAGGCGCGGCAACCCTGCTCGGGCCGATCGTCGGCGCGATGCTGTTCTGGGTACTGCTGTCGCTGTCCAACGGCGTCATCGTCGGACTGCGCGATGTCGGCATCCTGGGCTTCATGTCCAGCACCCAGACGGGCCAGGTGCGCTTCATCCTCGTCGGCATCGGACTGATGCTCCTCGTGATCTTCCGGCCACAGGGCATCTTCGGCAACAAGAAGGAGCTGTCGTTCAATGTCTGACACGATCGCCACACATCCGCTCGTCAAAGGCGAGGTCGGACCCGGCTGCGCCAAGATCGACCCGATCGTCGTCGCGGACAACGTCACGCGTCAGTTCGGCGGCTTGAAAGCCGTCGACGTCGAGCACCTCGAGATCCCGCGCGGACAGATCACCGCCCTCATCGGCCCGAACGGGGCAGGGAAGACGACCCTGTTCAATCTGCTCACGGGCTTCGACAAGCCCAACACGGGCAGCTGGAGCTTCGAAGGTTCGAACCTCGCCGGCGTCCCGGCGTTCAAGGTGTCTCGGAAGGGCATGGTGCGCACATTCCAGCTCACCAAGTCGCTCGGGCGTCTCTCGGTGCTGCAGAACATGCTGCTCGGCGCCCGCGGGCAGAAGGGCGAGAACATCTTCCGCGCCCTGATCCCGGCGATCTGGCGCTCGCAGGAGTCCGAGAACACCACGCGAGCGGACGACCTCCTGCGTCGGTTCAAGCTCGACGCCAAGCGCGAGGACTTCGCCGCGTCACTCTCGGGCGGCCAGCGCAAGCTCCTCGAGATGGCGCGCGCGCTCATGAGCGACCCCAAGCTCGTCATGCTCGACGAGCCGATGGCGGGCGTCAACCCGGCGCTCACCCAGAGCCTGCTCGGGCACATCCTCGACCTGAAGAAGGAGGGGATGAGCGTGCTGTTCGTCGAGCACGACATGCACATGGTCCGTCACATCTCGGACTGGGTCGTCGTCATGGCCGAGGGCCGCGTCGTGGCGGAGGGACCGCCCGAGACCGTCATGAGCGACCAGGCCGTCATCGACGCCTACCTCGGCGCCCACCACGACACCGATCTCGGCGACATGACCACGTCGCAGCTCGAGACCATTCAGGCCGAGGCCGCCGCCGAAGCGGAAGCGGAGCTCACCGCCGACGAAAAGGACGGAAAGCTCTGATGACCGACACCACCGCTACGCGCACCGCGGTTCTGCGGACCGACGACCTCGTCGCCGGGTACCTCCCCGGCGTGAACATCCTCAACGGCTGCACGGTCGATGCCTACCAGGGCGACCTGATCGGCATCATCGGCCCCAACGGTGCCGGCAAGTCGACCCTGCTGAAGGCCATCTTCGGACAGGTGAAGATCCGCGGCGGCGCCGTGCTGCTCAACGGCGAGGACATCACCTCGCTGAAGGCCGACAAGCTCGTCGGCAAGGGCGTCGGCATGGTCCCGCAGAACAACAACGTGTTCCCGAGCCTGTCGATCGAGGAGAACCTGCAGATGGGGCTCTTCCAGCGCCCCAAGGTCTTCGCGGAGAGGTTCGAGTTCGTCAGCGGCCTGTTCCCCGAGCTGGCGAAGCGGCGCCGTCAGCGTGCGGGCTCGCTCTCGGGCGGTGAGCGGCAGATGGTCGCCATGGGTCGCGCCCTCATGATGGACCCCTCCGTGCTGTTGCTCGACGAGCCGTCCGCGGGTCTGTCGCCCGTCCGTCAGGACGAGACGTTCCTCCGGGTCGCCGAGATCAACCGTGCCGGTGTGACGATCATCATGGTCGAGCAGAACGCCCGCCGCTGCCTGCAGATCTGCCACCGGGCCTACGTGCTCGATCAGGGTACAGACGCGTACACCGGCACGGGACGCGAGCTGCTCACCGACCCGCGCGTCATCGAGCTGTACCTGGGCACCCTCGCCGCCGACGAGGATGCGAAGCGCGACAACCGGGAGTCTCCAGCCTGACCCGACACCGATATGCCGTGAGCGCGGCGCTCACCCTGGTGGGCGTCGCGCTCTCGTCGTGCGCGAGCAGCGCCCTTCCACCCCCCGTCTCGGTTGCCCTCGTACAGCAACGCGGCGATATCGCTCCGGGGCGGGTGCAGCTGCGCGTGACGAACGACGGCGGCTCCCCCGTCGTCGTAACGTCTGCGACGCTCACTTCTTCCGTCCTCACGCAACCGGGCGGCGGCGAGACGAAACGTCCCGTGACTCTGTCCCCCGGCCGGACCGTGGATCTCCCGGTGGAGCTGCCCCCGCTGGGTTGCGTCACCGGCGACACGTCGGCTCAGGCGGTGCTGCGCCTGGAGGAAGACGGGAGTGTCCACGAAGAAACTCTGAGCGTCGCCGACGAGCTCGGCGTGCTCGCGCGTCTGACCGCGACCGAGTGCGACCGGGAGGCCGTGGCATCCGTCGCTCGAATCTCCGTGGTGTCGGCGGCGGCGGGTGCAGACGGAACCGTCGACCTCGAGGTCTCCATCGAGCCGATCGGTCAGGGTGGGGAGGGGAGCGTCGATCTCCGCGCCCTGCGCGGGACCCCGCTGCTGCGCTTCCCCGCCGGCATCGAGACGCCGCTGGGCGTGACCGTGCGCGCCGACGATCCGCCCTCGACGATGACGATCGCGCTGACGCCGCAGCGCTGCGATGCGCACGCGATCGCCGAGGACAAGGTCGGCACCCTCCTCGACCTCGTCGTCCGGGTCGAGGATCGCGACGCGGTCGTCCCGCTCGAGCGGTCTCCGTCCGTGGCCGCGGCGATCCTGTCCGCCACGGCGGACGTATGCGGCCTCACGCCCTAGTCACGGAACGCGGAGGGGCCCGGATCCTGTCGGATCCGGGCCCCTTTCGTGGTGTCAGGTCACTCGTTGAGCGAGCCGAACTCCGTGTTCAGCAGGGTGTACTTGTTATCGGCACCGTACTGGTAGATGCCGATGTACGCCTCGGTCGGGTCACCGTTCTCGTCGAACGTGATCGGGCCGGAGACACCGTCGTAGTCGATGTCCGTGCCCGCGTTGATGAGCTTCAGGCAGTCGGCGAAGGTCGTGCACTTCTCGCCGCCCTCGGAGACCGACTGCAGGTTGTCACGGATGGCCGTGCCCGAGTCGTCCTTGGCCTGCGCTGCAGCGAGAGCCGCGACGATGACCGCGTCGTAGGACTCCGGCGCGTAGCTGAAGTCGGTGAGCGCGGGGTCGATCTCCTTCAGGCGAGCCTGGAAGTCAGTGTCGGCCGGGTTGCCGGGGAGGGTTCCCTTGGCGCCCTGGAGCGTGCCCGCCGGGAACTCGTACGAGTTCGACAGGTTGCCGTCGACGAAGTAGACCTTCGAGGCCGGGTAGCCCTGAGTGCTGACGAGCTGCGGGATGATCGACGACGTCTCTTCGAAGGCGATGACCGCGACCGCGTCGGGCTTGGCCTGCAGCACCTGGTCGACCTGCGAGGTGAAGACCGTGTCACCCGGGTTGTAGGGGACCGCGACCGAGACCTCGCCACCCGCGGCCTCGATGGCCTTGGTCGCGTTGTCCTTCAGCCCGATGCCGTAGGGGTCGTTGATGTAGATGATGCCGACATTCGCCGCACCGTCGCCGACCATCAGGTTGCCGAGCACGCGGCCCTGCAGCACGTCGGACGGGGCGGTGCGCCAGAAGTACCCGTCATCGGCGTAGGTGGTGAAGTCGGGCGAGGTGTTCGCCGGCGAGATCTGCACGATGCCGGCGTTGACCAGCTGGTCGATGAAGGTGAACGAGACACCCGAGGACGCCGCACCGATGACCACGTCGGCACCGCCGTCGACGAGCTCGGTGGCCGACTGGGTCGCGATGTCGGTCGTGGTGTCACCCGAGTCGCGCTCGGTGAGCTCGACCTTGAAGGGGAACTCGGAGCCCGTCGCCTCGATGTCCTTGACGGCGAGTTTGACACCGGCGACCTCGGGCGGGCCGAGGAAGGCGAGGTTGCCCGTGGCGGGGAGGATGGTTCCGACGTGGAACGTACCGTCGGCCGTGGACACGGCGCCGCCGCCGGAGGACGCACTGGGGGCTGCGGCGTCGTTGCCGCCGCCACCCGAACAACCGGCGAGGACGAGCGCGCTGGCACCGACCAGGGCGATACCGCCCAGGACCTTGCCCGCGCGGCTACGCGTGAAGACGTTCATAGTGCTCCTTGCTGTGAATGAACGTTGGGCGACACATGAGGTCGCCTGGTGACCTAAACCTAACCGGACGCACGTTTTCGTCGTGTTGCCGTTCGTTAACGATGTGCGTCGTCGTGGTCACGGCCGGATAACGACGCTGGCGGTCTTGTGCGCGATGGCGTAGGGGCCTCGTCCGATCAGCCGGATAACGCAGAAAATGGCCGGTCAGACCGGTTCTGCCACGTCCGAGACGGCGGCGCGGTGGCGGCGCGACATCACGATCGAATCCGCGCTGAGCACGATGAGGGCGACCCACACCAGCCCGAAGCCGATCCATCGTTCGACGGTCATCGGCTCCCCCAGGACCCACACGCCGATCGCGAACTGGATGATGGGGGCGACGAACTGCAGGAGGCCGATCACCGTGAGAGGCACGCGCCGCGCGCCCGAGGCGAACAGCAGCAGCGGAACGGCGGTGACGGCTCCGGCGAGCAGCAGGAGGACGGTGTGCAGCGTGCCCGCCGTGCCGAGGGTGATGCCGGTCAGGTTCGCGACGAACACCAGCTGGATGGCGGCGACCGGGAGCAGCCAGAGCGATTCGAGGGTCAGACCGCTCACGGCATCCACGGCGGGACCGATCTGCTTCTTCACGAGCCCGTAGAAGCCGAAGGAGAACGCGAGCGTCAGGGCGATCCACGGGAAGGCGCCGTACCCGATCACGATCACGGCGACGGCGACGACGGCCAGTCCGATGGCGATCCACGGCACGATCCGCAGGCGCTCGCGGAGCACGATGACCCCGAGCAGGACGGTCACGATGGGGTTGATGAAGTAGCCGAGGCTCGTCTCGATGACGTGGTTCGTCAGAGCGCCGTACAGGTAGGTCTGCCAGTTGACGTAGATGAGGACGCCCGCCACCGCGGTGAGACCCATGAGGCGGGGCTGGCGCACGATCGCCAGGAACGGCCGCCAGGCACGAAGAACCGTCAGCAGGAGGATGCAGAAGACGAAGGCGAGGATGATCCGCCACGCCACGACCTCGAACGGGCCGATGGGCTTGAGCTGCAGGAAGTAGATCGGCAGGACGCCCCAGAGCAGGTACGCGCCGAGGGCGTACAGCGCGCCGCGAGTGCTCTCGCCGGTCGGAGCGGGAGGAGCGGGGGTCACCGACCCAGCCTACGGGTGCGCTCGTGCGCCGGAGCGCCTCCCGCCGTCCCTTTCCTGCCATCTCGAGAGCGTGCGGCGCCGGAGACGACGAAGGCCCCGGATGCCGTGGCATCCGGGACCTTCGAACGATCTGACGCGGTGATCAGCGGACGACGACCGCCAACACGTCGCGAGCCGAGAGCACGAGGTACTCCTCGGCGCCGAACTTGACCTCGGTGCCGCCGTACTTGCTGTAGAGCACGCGGTCGCCGACGGCGACGTCGAGGGGGACGCGGTTGCCGTTGTCGTCGATGCGGCCGGGGCCGACGGCGACGACTTCGCCCTCCTGCGGCTTCTCCTTGGCGGTGTCGGGGATGACGAGACCACTCGCGGTGGTCTGCTCAGCCTCGACCTGCTTGATGACGATGCGGTCCTCGAGCGGCTTGATGGAAACCGACACGGTCTACCTCTTCTTTCTCGTTACAGAAGACTTGTCAGCACTCACGCGGGGAGAGTGCTAATCCGAGTGTAGAGAAGCGCTGGCACTCACGCAACGCGAGTGCCAATACATTCGCCCGCCTAGGCTGAATCGGTGGATACCCGCGAGCTGACCGCCCTGCTCACACCCGACGGCCTCCGTCTTCTGGACGATGTGGGCCGCATCGAGTCCACCGACGACGCGGCCCGCGCGGTGTCGCGGCTGCGGGCCGCGGGACACTCCCCCGATCTCGTGTCGGCGGTCGTCGGCCAAGCCCGGCTGCGCGTGCGCGGGGCGGCGAAGTTCGGACCGTTCGCCGACCGGATGCTGTTCACCCGTGCCGGCCTCGAGCAGGCGACGCGCCTGTCGATCGCCGCCCGTCACGCGGGGCGCTTCCGCGCCGCCGGACGGACGCGTGTCGCCGACCTGGGCTGCGGCATCGGCGGGGACGCCCTGGGCATGGCGGCCCTCGGCCTCCGCGTGGACGCCGTCGACGCCGACGAGGTGACCGCCGCGATCGCCGCGTACAACCTCGCGCCCTTCGACGACACCGTGACGGTCGCACACGCGCGCGCCGAAGACGTCGACCTCGACGCCGTGGACGCCGTCTGGCTCGACCCCGCGCGGCGGACCGCCGGGCACTCCGAGACGCGCCAGGTGTCGTCGGCCGAATGGTCTCCCTCGCTGGACTGGGTCTTCGCGCTGCTGAAGGAACGGCCCGGCGGGGTGAAGCTCGGACCCGGATTCGACCGCGGTCAGATCCCCGACGACGTCGAAGCGCAGTGGATCAGCGCGGACGGCTCGACCATCGAGCTCGTCCTGTGGTCGGGAGCGCTCGCCCGCGACGACGTGCGCCGCGCGGCGCTCGTCGTGCGGGGCGAGGAGGCGTGGGAGCTGACCGCTCCGGCCGACTCTCCCGACGCCGAGCCGCGCGAGCTCGGCGCGTTCGTCCACGAGCCCGACGGGGCGGTCATCCGCGCACGCCTCATCGGCGAGGTCGCCCGCGCACTCGAGGCCGGGATGCTCGCCCCGGGCATCGCATACCTGACGTCCGACGCCGCCCTGACGAGTCCCTTCGTCTCGTCGTTCCGCATCCGCGAGCAGCTCCCGGCCGACCCGAAGAAGCTCTCCCAGGCGTTGCGCGCTCGGGGGATCGGGACGCTCGAGATCAAGAAGCGCGGCGTCGACGTCGACCCCGCGCTCCTGCGCAAGAAGCTGTCGCTGCGGGGTGAGGAGGCGGCGACGCTGATCCTGACGCGCGTCGGCTCCCGGCGTCTGGCGCTGCTGGCCGACCGGGTCTGAGCGCTCACGCGGGGAGCTGCGAGAAACCCCAGATCAACCAACCGGCGCTGAAGACACCCGACACGAGCGACAGGGTCAGTGCCCACACCGCGACGCGGCGGCTGTCGTGCGCGCGCCGCAACGACATCACGGCGACGACCGCGGCCACCGCGCTGAGCGGGAGCAGCCATCCCCAGAAGAACGACGACGCCAGGGCGACGATCGCGAGCAGCAGACCCCACGGCGCGAGGGACGGCGGGGGCTTCGGGGCCGGGGGAACGTAGGGGATCACGTGATCGCCGAACGCCGCCATCTCGAGCTGCGCGGTCGCGAGGCGACCTTCTTCCGCGTCGGTGTCGACGGGGTCCGGGGCCGTCGCTCCTTCGACCTCTTTGCGGGCGCGGCGGGTCGGCGGCGACGTCTCGCTCACGCGGAGGCTCCGGAGCCGGATGCCGGGGCCACGGCATCCGGATCCTCCGCCACCTGGATCTCGGTGACGGGCAGGGTGGAGTCGGCGCCGAAGGCGAGGGTCGACGGGGGCCGGCCCGAGGAGATGAGCTCGGCGGCGAGGGCCGCGATCATCGCGCCGTTGTCGGTGCACAGCCGCAACGGCGGGATGCGCACGGCCACCCCGGCCGCCTCCGCGCGCTCGAGAGCCACGTCGCGCAGGCGCTTGTTCGCGATGACGCCACCGCCGAGCAGCAGGCGGGGCACGCCGTGGCGTTCGCACGCGTCGAGGGCCTTGGTGACGAGCACGTCGACGACGGCCTCGCGGAAGGATGCCGCGACGTCGGCCACCGGCACGGCCTGGCCCGCGGCCTCGTGCTGCTCGACCCAGCGCGCCACGGCCGTCTTCAACCCGGAGAACGAGAAGTCGTAGCGGTGGGATGCCATGTCGGAGGCGCGAGACAGCCCCCGCGGGAAGCGGATCGCGGTGGGATCGCCGGAGGCGGCGGCGCGGTCGATCTCGGGGCCGCCGGGGTAGGGCAGCTTCAGCAGCCGCGCGACCTTGTCGAAGGCCTCGCCCGCGGCGTCGTCCATCGTCTCGCCGAGCATCTCGACGTCGCTCGTGAGGTCGCGGACGAGCAGCAGCGAGGTGTGGCCGCCGCTGACCAGCAGGGCGACCGTGGGGTACTCCAGCTCGGCGGCGTCGGCGTCGAGGATGTCGGCGGCGATGTGCCCGACCAGGTGGTTCACGGCGTACAACGGCTTGTCGAGGGCCACGGCGAGGCCCTTGGCCGCGCCCACACCGACCATCAGCGCCCCGGCGAGCCCCGGGCCGCTCGTGACCGCGACCGCATCGAGCTCGGCGAGGGTCACGCCCGCCTCGGCGAGCGCCGCGTCGATCGAGGGCTGCAGGGCCTCGAGGTGGGCGCGCGCGGCGACCTCGGGCACGACGCCGCCGTAGCGGGCGTGCTCGTCCATGCTGGAGGCGATCGTGTTGCTCAGCAGCTGCCGGCCGCGGACGATGCCGATACCGGTCTCGTCGCAGCTGGTCTCGATGCCGAGCACGAGGGGCGCGTCCATCAGCACCAGCCCTTTCCGTTTTCCGGATCTGCGGACGCGGATGCCGCGCCCTCGGAACGACGACCGAGCCAGGCGCGCAGGTCGAGCTGCATCACGATCGCATCGACGTCGTCGGGCTGGTAGTACCGCGGACGGCGTCCCACCTCGATGAACCCCTCCGACGCGTAGAGCGCCTGGGCGACGGGGTTGTCGGCGCGCACCTCGAGGAAGACGTCGTGCACGTCGCGGCGGGTCGCTTCCTCGAGCAGGGCCGTGAGCAACGCACGCCCCCGACCTCGACCGCGCGCGGCCTCGGAGATCGTGATCGTCTGGATGTCGGCATCCCGAGCCCCGCGCACCGCGCGCAGACCCGCGTAACCGATCAGGCGCCCGGACTCTTCGACGACGACGTACCAGCCGTGCGGCGAGGCGAGCTCCTCGCGCATCATCGCCGCGCTCCAGGCGTCGGTCGGGAAAGAGGCGTGCTCGAGCGCCATGATCCCGTCGAGATCGGCGAGGGTCGCGGAGCGCGTGGTCATCAGCTCACCCTCTTCGGCGGGTGCGCGGCCACCACGTCGGGGCTGCGGAGGTACAGGGGCTCCGCGCTCGCCAGGGTGCGTCCGGCATCGAGCGCGCGGGCGGCGACGAGCGCGATCATCGCGGCCGAGACGCTCGTGGCGTCGACGCGGACCGCTCCCCCCTCGGCCAGCCGACGGTCGAGCTCGTCGCGCGGGCAGAGGGCGGCATCCGCGATCCGGACCGGGAGTCCGTCGTCGTCGATGCCCTCGTAGACGCTGTACGCGAACTCCCGGCGACGGGCGTCGGTGACGACGGCGAAGCGGGGGGTCTCGACGGCCGTCAGCGCGTCGGCGAGCAGGATGCCGAGCGCGATCCCGTCGTGGCTCGGGACGGGGACGACCGGGATGCCGCGCCCCAGTGCGTACACGCGCGCCGTCGCGATGCCCACCCGCAGGCCGGTGAAGGGTCCCGGCCCCATGCCGACAGCCATGTGCGTGGGAGCCGGGGCGGCGGAGGTCGTGCGCCGCAGCAGGTCGCCGATGACCTCGGCGTGCCCGAGGGGGTTGGCGCTCTGCTCGTCCGCGAGTACCTCCCCGTCGCGCGTGATCGCCGCGACGGCGGTGCCGAGCGAGGTGTCGATGCCGAGGATCACCGTTCCAGGGTATCCGCCGCGCGTCGGGGCATCCGATCGGGGCCCGTGTTCCGAACAAGGGGCATGGATGCCACTGCCCTCGGCCTGCGCCGGCTCGTCGTCCCCACAGCGGTGGGAGCCATCGTCGTGCACGCCGGGCGGGTGTCGGGGAGCCCGGTGGCCACGGTGCTCCTGCACGGCGCGGCGGGATCCTGGCGCACGTGGGCGCCGTTGCTCGCGGCGTCGGACGAGATGCGGATGCCCCTCTCGGACATCGTGGCGATCGATCTGCCCGGGTGGGGCGAGTCGGCCGGGCCCGTCCCCGATCCGGGCGACCTCGCGGCGGCGGTGGCCTCTGTCGCGCGGGCGCTCGGGTATCCGCGCTGGCGCGTGGTGGGGCACTCGCTCGGAGCGGTGGTCGCTCTCGACGTGGCCGCGCGCTTCCCGACCGCGACGGTGGGCGTCGGTCTGGTGTCACCGAGCGGGGAGGGCGCGCGCACCGTCGCACGGCACCCGCTCCGTGGCATCCCGACCCTGCCGGGACTTGCCGGCATGGTCGCCGCGATGCGGGTGCTGCGCGGGCTCGGCCCGCTGTCGCGCCCTCTTCTCGCCCTGCTGGCGCGCACGGGGGTGCTGCGCGTGCTGTCGCGTCCCCTGTTCCGGCATCCGTCTCGCGTGGCGCGGGCCGAGACCGATGCCCTCGCGAGCGAGATCCGCCCCGCGGCGTTCCTTGCGGCCCTGCGGACGGCTCGCACCCACGACGACGCGCTCTGGCGACGCATCGTGTGCCCCGTCCGCTCCGTCCGGGGGAGGCACGATGTCTTCGTCGCGGCGCGCGATGCCCGCGCGTGGTCGCGGACGATCGCCGATGTCGACGAGGTCGTGCTCGAGGACAGCGGCCATTTCGCCCACGTCGAGCAGCCGATCCCGACGCTGCGCGCGCTGCGGGCGGTGTGGGCAGCGGATCGCGCGCCGGCTCCGGTCAGGCGGTCGGCAACCGCAGTGTGACGACCGTTCCGGCACCCTCGCGCGATCGCAGGTCGACACCGCCGCCGTGGCGGTGCAGGATCGTGCGCACCAGCGAGAGGCCGATGCCCGAGCCGGGCACATCGCGGGCATTGGCCGCGCGCGCGAGGTCGTCGAAGACGAGCCCCTGGGCGTCGGCCGGAACGCCGCGGCCCGTGTCGGCGACCTCGATGACGGCGCCTCCCCCGTCCTCGCGCAGTCGGACCTCGATCGGACCGGATGCCGAGAACTTGACCGCGTTGGCGAGGACGTTGTCGAGGGCCAGGGCGAGCAGGTCGGGATCCCCCGGGAGCACGGGAACCGACCACGGCACCCGCTCGGCGACGACGCTGATCCGCCCCCGCACGTCGGGGCGCTGCTGCTCGATCGCGTGGACCGCGTCCCGCGCGAGGGCCTCGAGGTCGACCGGCTCGGTCTCGAGCGGCCGCGTCTCGATCTCGGACAGCTTGCGGAGGTCGCCGACGAGGGCCGCGAGCCGCCGTGCCTGCGCGTCGATGACGTCGACGTGCGCAGGGGCGGCCGCGGGATCGACGCCGGCGAGGGTCGCCCGGATCGCCGTGATCGGGTTCTTCAGCTCGTGATCGAGCCGAGCGAGGAAGCGTCGGTGCGCGTCCCGCTCCTCGCCGCGCCCGGCGCGATACCCCTCGTCGCGCGCCCGGTCGCGCGCTGCCCCCGCCCGGCCTCGCCGCGCCACGACCGCGACGATCACCGCGGCGACGATCGTGAGGGCCAGCCCGACGAGCAGCACCAGGAGCGGCAGGGCGGTGCTCACGGTGAGCGCCCGTCGCTCCCCGGCTGCGAAGAGCACCGACGCGACGACCGCTCCAGCCGCCACGGGCAGCGCGATCGTGAGCGCTGCGGACCGCCGGCTCACGCGGCACCGACCGGGTGAACGAAGCGGTATCCCGCGCTCTGCACGGTCTCGATGTAGCGGGGCGCACCGGGGTCGTCGCCGAGCACGCGACGCAGCTCGGCGATGCGGTGGTCGATCGCGCGGGTCGAGGTGACGACCTCGAAGCCCCACAGCGCCGTGAGGAGCCGGTCGCGCGTGTGCACTTCGCCGGGGTGCGCCATGAGGTAGTCGAGGAGCATGACCGCCTTGGGCGTGAGCGTGACCTCGGCGCCGTCGCGCCAGACGCGCCGAGCGGAACGGTCGAGCTCGAGGGCTCCCGCCCGCAGCCGCGGCGCGGCGCTCAGCGGGCGCTCCCCCGGGACGCTCCGGCGCAGGACCGCCCGCACACGCGAGAGCAGCTCCTGCGGATCGAACGGCTTGTTCAGGTAGTCGTCGGCGCCTTCGTCGAGCGCGGCGCTGCGCTCGTACGACTCCCCCACCTGGGTCAGCAGGATGATGGGCAACCAGCGCCCCTCCGCGCGCACCCGCCGCACGAACTCGCGGCCGTCGACACGCGGCATGATGACGTCGCACACGGCGAGCGCGATGTCGCCGGTGGAGAGCACGTCGAGCGCCTCCTGCCCGTCGGCGGCGACCACGACGCGATAGCCGCTCCGCTCGAGGAAGGCTCCGAGCCCGGCGCGGATCGTCTCGTCGTCGTCGACGAGCAGGATGCCGGGGCGGTCCTCGCTCACGACGACACCCAGGTCGCGAAGACGGGGATGCCCACCGCGACGGCGATCACCAGACCGATGCCGATGACCGTGGCGGCGAGCGCGAGGTACCCCAGCACGAGGCCGACGATCGCGAGCGTCGCGCCCCGATCGCCGGTGCGACGGATCTGTCCCAGCGCGATGTGCCCGAAGATGACCGGCAGGATGCCGAATCCGCACAGGCCCAGGACGAGAGCGGCGATCGCGAGGCCGTTGGTCCGGGGCGGGGCCGGCGCCCACGCCGGGACCGGCGCGCTCATCGGGCGTCCCGGACCGAGGTCGTGGCGACCCCCGTGTCGTCGAGGCGGGGCGCGCTCCCGCGCCAGAGGATCGTGTTCACGTCGCCGCTGACGACGAGGTCGCCCACCTGCTGGGCGTACACGACGATCCCGCTGCCGCTCACGGTGAGCGTGGACACGTCGTCGACCACGACCACGGTCGCGAACCCGGAGACGGTCACGTCGGCGCACGCCCCCTCCACCCGGACGACCTTGCCATCGTCCGCGATGACCAGGCCGGGGGTGCACGCGATCGTCGTGTCGGCGATCGCGATCGCCTCCTCGCGGGTGCGGAGGTTCGACGGGGCGTCGGGGGCGAGGGAGGCGTCGGGGGCCGGCGGGGCGATCACCTCGGGCCGCGGATCGTCCGTGGCCGCCTCGAGGCTCGGCGCCGGCGTGGGCGAGGCGAGAGGGGTGGCCGCTTCCCGCTCGTCCGTGATGCTCACCGCGCACCCGGTGAGCGCGACGACGGCGAGCCCCAGCGCGAGGACGGATGTGGTGATTCTGCGCATGTCAGCCTCCGAAGGTGGGGACGAGGATCTCGACCCGGCGGTTGAGTTGGCGACCCGCGGGGTTGTCGACCCCGCCGATCTCGTTCGCGGCCACGGGTCGGGCCTCCCCGTATCCCTCCGCCGTCCAGCTGGTGGGCGTCCCGCGCTGACGCAGCGCTTCGACGACGGCTTCCGCTCGGCGTTCGGACAGCACCTGGTTCTCGGCGTCGGTGCCGATGGCATCCGTGTGTCCGGAGACCGTCGCCGCGGGCACCTGTCCCCGCGTCAGGAGGGCCGCGAGGGAGTCGAGCACGGCGGCGGCGTCCGACCGGATCTCCGCCGAGTCGAAGTCGAACAGCACGGCGTCCGAGAGCGTGAGGGTGGTCCCGCAGCCGTCCGCCGGGGCGAGCGCCGCGAGCGGCGGGAACACGCCCAGCTTCGGGACGGGCGGCAGCGGCGCGACGGCGATCGGCACCCCGTCGACGCGGCCGGTGCCGTCGCCGAAGTTCCGGATCTCCACGGTGCCGTCGCGGTACGACCCGGCCCCGTCGCCGAAGTTCTGGATCTCGACGCCTCCCGAGCGGTAGCTCCCCGAGCCGTCCCCGAAGTTCTCGATGCTCTCGCCGCCCCGGGTGCTGGTGCCCGAACCGTCCCCGAAGATCTGCACCTCGCGGGTCGCGTCGCGGTATGCGCCCGAGCCGTCGCCGAAGTTCTGGATGGTCACGTCTCCCGACGCGTAGGAGCCCGATCCGTCCCCGAAGTTCTGGATCTCGACCCCGCCGATCGTCGTCGAGCCCGAACCGTCCCCGAAGGTGCGGATGGTGCCGTCCGGCCCGGTGTACGCCCCCGAGCCGTCGCCGTACAGCACCGCAGTGCCCGCTCCGGCACTCCTACTCCCCGGGGCCTCGCACGAGGCGGAGCCGACCGTCACCCCGGGGACCGACGACAGCGAGGAGGCCGCCGCGATCGTGAACGCCGAGGCGGAGTCGTCGAGGAGCGCCAAGTCGGGCAGGGTGAACAACGGCACGGGCGGGAACTCCCCCACGTCGTACCCCGCGACCCGGGCGACATCCGGCTGCGGCGCGGACGGAGAGGACGTCACGGCGGCGAGCGGTGAGGCGGAGGGGGAGACGGATGCCGCCGGCTCGGCGCTGCACCCGACCAGGGCGAGGAGCGCGACGGCGGCCGCGGTGCCGAGAGCACGGGCCGGGCGAGCGTGGGGGGATCGACTCATGGCATCCACCGTATTGACCCGATGTCGCACCCGTGTCGCGGCGATGTCGCTGTTTCGCGACAACCACCGCGCGCCCGCGTCACGGTCGACGCGAGATCGTCACCGTGCGGGGGGCGTCGGCGTCGAGGTCGAGCGTGTGCGGGGCGATCTCCCCGCAGGCGTTGTCGACGCCGCGGCCGCCCACCTCGCGGTCGATCTCGATCTCCCACCACGTGTCGGCGAGGTACTCCGCGACGCCGCGCCCCCACTCGACGATCACCGCGGATCCCGCCACGTCGATGTCCAGGTCATCGAGCTCGACCGCGGCTCCCAGGCGATAGGCGTCGACGTGCACGAGCGGCGTCCCCCCGACCAGCGAGGGGTGCGTGCGCGCGATCACGAACGTCGGACTCTGGATCGGGCCCCGGATGCCGAGACCCTCGCCGATACCGCGCGTCAGCGTCGTCTTGCCGGCGCCGAGCGGTCCCGTCAGCACGACGACATCGCCCGGCTCCAGGGCGCGGCCCAGGGTGCGGCCGAGCTCCTCCATGTCGCCCGGGCCGTCGATCCGCCGCTCGCCGAGCAGCTCCGCGGGCACGCTCACGCGCCGACCTCCCGCCGCGGAACGCGGGGACCCACGCGCGTGACGATCTCGTAGTCGATGGTGTCGGCGGCATACCCCCAGTCCCGGGCCGCGGGCACGCCCAGGGTCGGATCGCCGAAGAGCACGACCTCATCGCCCACCGACACGGGGTGATCCCCGACGTCGACGACGAACTGGTCCATCGCGATGCGTCCGGCGACCGCGAAGCGTCGCCCGCCGATCACGACCGGCCCGCGGCCCGACGCCTGCCGCGGAACGCCGTCGGCGTAGCCGAGGGGCACGAGGGCGAGGGTCGTGTCGCGTTCCGTGCGGTACGTGTAGCCGTACGACACGCCCGTGCCCGCCGGTACGCGACGGACGGCCGACACCGCACCGCGCAGCGTCATGGCCGGGCGAAGGCCCAGGTCGGCGGACGTCCGGTCGTGGAACGGCGAGATGCCGTAGATGCCGATGCCGATGCGGACGCCGGTCAGCCGCGCCTCCGGGAGGGCGATCGCGGCGTGCGTCGCCGCGATGTGCCGCAGCGGCGGGTTCAGGCCCACGGATGCCGCGAGCACGACGCCCTCCTCGAACCGGGCGAGAGCGGCGCGATCGTCGTCCTCGCTCGCGTTCGACAGGTGCGAGAACAGCCCGACCACGCGCAGACGCCCGATGCGTTCGAGGCGCGCCGCCTCGGCGAACACGACGCGCCAGTCGGCGGGGGCGATGCCGTTGCGCGAGAGGCCCGTCTCGATCTTCAGGTGGACCGCGGCCGGGCGGTCGCCCTGGGCGGACTCGCCCGCGCGGATCAGCTGGTCGATGTCGGAGATCCCGAGCTCGATGTCGTGGCGCACCGCCTCGACGAACGACGCCCCGGGGGCGTGCAGCCACGCGAAGAGCGGAGCGTGGATGCCCGCGCGTCGCAGAGCGAGAGCCTCGTCGATGTCGGACACGCCGATGCGCGTCGCTCCCCCGCGAAGCGCCGCCCGCGCGGCGCGATGCGCCCCGTGGCCGTAGCCGTCGGCCTTGACGACGGCGACGACCTCGACCCCGGTCAGACGCCGGAAGTGCCGGACGTTCTCCGTGATCGCGTCGACGTCGATGAGGGCTTCGCGAAGCACCCCGGGTGCCATTCTCATACGGTGTCCTCTCGGGCGGGCTGCGCGCCGGCTTCGGCGATCACGTAGGCGGTGGCGAGCCCCGCGTCGTGCGACATCGACAGGTGCAGCGCGGTGATCCCCCGCGCGGCGACCGTGGCGGCGGTCTCGCCGCGGAGAGCGAAGACCGGGCGGCCGGAGGGCTCGGATGCCACCTCGATGTCGGTCCAGTGCACGCCCTCCGAGCCGCCGAGCGCCTTGATGAGCGCTTCCTTCGCCGCGTACCGGGCGGCCAGCGAGCGGGGCTTGAGCACGCGTTCCGCCGGCCCGAACAGGCGGGGCAGCAGCCGCGGAGTCCGCGCGAGGTGCTCTTCGAAGCGCGGCACGTCGACCAGGTCGACGCCGATTCCGACGATCATGCGTCCTCCCCTCCTGGCATCCTGTCCATTCTGCCGGGTGCCGCGCACGAAGAAGGGGCCGGATGCCACGGCATCCGGCCCCTTTCCTGATCCGGCTTACTCGACCGTGACCGACTTCGCGAGGTTCCGCGGCTGGTCGACGTCCAGGCCCTTCGCCTCGGCCAGCCCCATCGCGAAGATGTGCAGCGGCACGACGGCCAGGAGCGGCTCGAACAGCGGAGCCGCGAGCGGGATACGCAGGACCTCGTCGGCGGCGGGGAGAACGGCCACGTCGCCCTCTTCGGCGATCGCGATGACGCGGGCGCCACGGGCGCGGATCTCCTCGATGTTCGAGACGACCTTCTTGTGCATCTCTCCCGAGCCGCGCGGCGACGGCACGACCACGAAGACCGGCTGGCCGGGCTCGATGAGGGCGATCGGACCGTGCTTGAGCTCGCCGGCGGCGAAGCCCTCGGCGTGGATGTACGCCAGCTCCTTGAGCTTGAGCGCCCCCTCGAGGGCGATGGGGTAGCCGACATTGCGGCCGAGGAACAGCACCGAGCGCGTGTCGGCCATCCAGTGCGCGAGCTGCTCGATGCGCGTCTGCTCGCTCTCGAGCACGCGGGCGATCTTCCCCGGCACGGCCTCGAGCTCGGTGACGGCTTCGACGGCCGCCATCGGGTCGATGGCACCGCGGACGCGGCCCACGTGCAGGGCCAGCAGGTACAGCGCGGTGATCTGCGCGACGAAGGCCTTCGTCGAGGCCACGGCAACCTCGGGGCCGGCGTGCGTGTAGACGATGGCATCCGACTCGCGCGGGATGGTGGCGCCCTGCGTGTTGCAGATCGACAGCGTCTTCGCACCGCGCGAACGGGCGTACTTCACGGCCATGAGCGTGTCCATGGTCTCGCCCGACTGGCTGATCGACACGACGAGCGTGCGCTCGGAGAGCACCGGGTCGCGGTACCGGAACTCGTGGGCGAGCTCGACGTCGACGGGGACGCGGGTCCAGGTCTCGAGCGCGTACTTGCCGACCATTCCGGCGTAGGCCGCCGTTCCGCACGCGATGACGAGGATGCGGTCGATGTCGGCGAGGAAGTCGTCCATCCCCTCCAGCTCGGGGATCTCGACCCGACCCTCGTGGATGCGGCCGCGGATGGTGTTGGCGACGGCCTCGGGCTCCTCCGAGACCTCCTTGGCCATGAACGACGACCATCCGCCCTTCTCGGCGGCGGACGCGTCCCAGGTGACCTCGAACGCCTCGACCTCGACGGGGGCGCCGGAGAAGTCGGTGACCTCGACGCCGTCCGGGGTGATGGCGACGATCTCGTCCTGGCCGATCGCCAGGGCGTTGCGCGTGTGCTCGACGAAGGCGGCGACGTCGGAGCCGAGGAAGTTCTCGCCCTCGCCGAGACCGATCACGAGCGGCGAGTTGCGCCGGGCGCCGACGACGAGCCCCGGGTGGTCCTCGTGCATCGCGAGGAGCGTGTACGCCCCCTCGAGGCGCGACACGACGGAACGGAACGCCTGCACCAGATCCTTGGTCCGGGCGTACTCGCGCCCGATCATGACCGCGGCCACCTCGGTGTCGGTCTCGCTGCGGAACGCGAACCCGTCGCCCACCAGTTCGCTCTTGAGCTCGGCGAAGTTCTCGATGATGCCGTTGTGGATGACGGCGAGCTTGTCGTCGTCGGCGAGGTGGGGGTGCGCGTTGGCATCCGTCGGCCCGCCGTGGGTCGCCCACCGCGTGTGACCGATGCCCGTGGTGCCGTTCGGCATGGGCGCGGCCTCGAGGTCGTCACGCAGCACGGCGAGCTTCCCCGCGCGCTTGCGCATGTCGAGTTGTCCGTCGCCGTCGATCACGGCGATGCCCGCGGAGTCGTAACCCCGGTATTCCAGCCGCGACAGACCCGCCAGAAGGATGTCCTGGCTCTGCCGGGGACCCACATAACCGATGATTCCGCACATAGCTTCCGAGTCTACGGGCGGTGGCTGGGCGAACCCCTCGGTCGCGGCCTACAGCTTGCGCAGGAGCACCGACTCGACCGTGTGGTCGGCACCCTTCTGCAGCACGAGCTTCGCGCGGTGCCGGGTCGGCAGCACGTTCTCCTCGAGGTTGGGGAGGTTGATCTCGCGCCAGAACCCGAGCGCGCGCTCCACCGCTTCCTCGTCGCTGATGTCGGCGAACACGCGGAAGAACGACGACGGATTCGTGAACGCGTTGTCGCGCAGGGCGAGGAAGCGGTCGACGTACCAGCGCTCGATGTGCGCGGCGTCGGCGTCGACGTAGATCGAGAAGTCGAACAGATCGCTGACCGCGACCTCGTTGGGCGACGGCGGGGGCTGCAGCACGTTGAGCCCCTCCACGATGACGACGTCGGGGCGGTGCACCGTCACATGCGCGTCGGGCATGATGTCGTACCGCACGTGCGAGTAGAACGGGGCACGAGCCTCTTCGGCCCCCGACTTGACCTCGCTGAGGAACTCCACGAGCGCGCGGCGGTCGTACGACTCGGGGAAGCCCTTGCGGTCCATGAGACCGCGCCGTTCGAGCTCGGCGTTCGGGTAGAGGAAGCCGTCCGTGGTCACCAGCTCGACCCGGGGCGTGTCGGGCCAGCGACTCATGAGCTCGCGCAGCAGGCGGGCGATGGTGGACTTGCCCACCGCCACGGAACCGGCGACGCCGATGACGAAGGGGGTGGTGGCATCCGGCTCCCCCAGGAACGTGCTCGTGTCGGCGCCCAGGCGACGCGTGGCGCGCGCGTAGAGGCTCAACAGTCGGCTGAGCGGCAGGTAGACCTCGGCCACCTCGCGCTGGTCCAGGCGGTCCCCGATCCCGCGCAACTGCACGACCTCGGTCTCGGTGAGCGGCTGCTCGATCCCCCCGGCCATGCGTGCCCAGTCGGCTCGATCGATCTGTCGATAGGGGCTCAGCGACGGTGCGGCAGCGGTCTCGGACACGCGGCAATGCTACTCGCGGGCCGATCAGCCCCTTCCCACTACGCTCGGACCGTGCGTCTCGGAGTCCTCGACATCGGCTCGAACACGGTTCACCTGCTCGTGGCGAATGCTCGAGCGGGCGGCCGTCCCACAGCCACCACGTCCCACCGCTCGGTGCTGCGCCTCATGCGCTACCTCCGGCCCGACGGATCCATCTCGCCCGAGGGGGTGAGGGGACTCGTGGATGCCGTGGCCGCGGCCTGCGAGACCGCGAAGGCCGAGGGGGTCGACGAACTCCTCGCGACGGCGACCTCGGCGGTGCGCGAGGCCACCAACGGCGAAGACGTCATCGCGCAGATCGAGGCGGTCCTCGGCCAGCCGCTGCAGGTGCTCGGCGGCGAGACCGAAGCGCGCTTCACCTACCTCGCGGTGCGGCGGTGGTTCGGCTGGTCGGCCGGGCAGATCCTGCTCTTCGACATCGGCGGCGGTTCGCTCGAGATCGCGGGCGGCGCCGACGAGCTGCCCGACCTCGCCGAGTCGGTGCCGCTGGGCGCCGGACGCTCGACCGTGCAGTTCCTCCCCCACGACCCGCCGAGCGCCGACGAGATCGACGCACTGCGCCAGCACGCCATGTCGGTGCTCGCCCCGGTGGCCGAGCGTTTCGCCTCCCTTCCGCGCCCCGATCACGTCGTGGGCTCGTCGAAGGCCATCCGCTCCCTCGCCAAGCTCGCGGGCTACCCCGTGCCGGGGTGGTCGGGCATCGACCGCATGGTCCTGCCCCGCAGACAGCTCAAGGACTGGATCCCGCGCCTCGCGCAGATCCCCGCGGACGCGCGGGAGGCCCTGCCCGGCATCACCGCCGACCGGACGTTCCAGATCGTCGCCGCGGCGGTCGTGGTCGAGCGGGCGATGAAGGCGATGGACGTCGAAGAGCTCGAGGTCTCGCCCTGGGCCCTGCGCGAGGGCGTCCTCCTGCGCTACATCGAGTCGCTGGAGTACTGAGCGCCGAAGGCCCGGGGCCCGGAGGCCCCTGAGCCCGTCGAAGCGACCGGACGCTACAGCGCCAGCCGCTCGCGCACGACCTCGGCGAGCCGATCCGCGTGGGCCCGGGCGACGTCCCCCGACGCCGCCTCCACCATCACGCGTACGAGCGGCTCGGTCCCGGACGCGCGCAGCAGCACACGGCCCGAGTCGCCGAGCTCCGCCGTCGAGGCCGCAACAGCCGCCTGGACGCCTTCATCGCTCACCCCGTCACGGTCGACGCCGCGCACGTTCACGAGCACCTGCGGATACACCGTCATCAGCGACGCGAGCTCCGCGAGGGTCTTCCCCTGCCGCGCCATCTCGGCGACGACGTGGAGTCCGGTGAGCAGCCCGTCCCCGGTCGTGGCGAAGTCGCTCATGATGACGTGCCCCGACTGCTCACCGCCGAGGGAGTATCCGCCCTCGTTCATGGCCTCGAGCACGTAGCGATCGCCGACGCCGGTCTGCAGGACCCGGATGCCGTGGGCTTGCATCGCGCGGTGAAGACCCAGGTTGCTCATGACGGTCGCCACGAGCGTGTCGTCGACGAGCGTCCCCCGTTCCTTCATCGCGACCGCGAGGATCGCCATGATCTGGTCGCCGTCGACGACGTTGCCCTGCGCGTCCACGGCGAGGCACCGGTCGGCATCCCCGTCGTGGGCGATGCCGACGTCGGCGCCCAAGCGCACGACGGTCTCGGCGAGCACGTCCAGGTGGGTCGAGCCCACGCCGTCGTTGATGTTCAGGCCATCGGGGTCGGCACCGATCACGGTGACCGTCGCGCCCGCGTCCTTGAACGTCTCCGGCGAGACTCCGGCGGCTGCGCCGTGCGCGCAGTCGAGGACGACGTGGATGCCGTCGAGCCGGTGCGGCAGCGAGCCCAGCAGGTGCAGCACGTAGCGGTCTTCGGCGTCGGCGAAGCGACGGATGCGCCCGACCCCGGCGCCGGTGGGCTGCAGACGCTCGCCCTCGAGGGCGGCTTCGATGCGCTGCTCCACGATGTCGGGGAGCTTGGTGCCGCCTCGGGCGAAGATCTTGATCCCGTTGTCGGGAGCGGGGTTGTGCGACGCCGACACCATCACGCCGAAATCGGCGTCACGGTCGGCGATGAGGAAAGCGGTGGCGGGGGTGGGGATGACGCCGGCGTCGAGGACGTCGACCCCCGAGGAGGCCAGGCCCGCGGCGACCGCGGCCGAGAGGAACTCTCCCGAGACCCGCGGGTCGCGCGCGACGACGGCGGTGAGGCGGCGGCCTTCGGCCTTCCGCGCCTCCGCCGAACGGCCCTGGCCCAGGACGACAGCAGTCGCCTGGGCCAGGTGCAGCGCGAGTTCGGCGGTGAGGAGGCCGTTGGCCAGCCCCCGCACCCCGTCCGTGCCGAAGAGAGGCATCCGGAGCGTCGAGCTCAGCGCTTGGAGTACTGAGGCGCCTTGCGGGCCTTCTTGAGACCGGCCTTCTTGCGCTCCTTGACGCGAGCGTCGCGCGAGAGGAAGCCGGCCTTCTTGAGGGTCGGGCGGTTGTTCTCGGCGTCGATCTCGTTGAGCGCACGGGCGATGCCCAGGCGCAGCGCGCCGGCCTGGCCCGAGGGGCCACCACCGGAGATGCGCGCGATCACGTCGTACGAGCCCGCGAGCTCGAGCACCGTGAACGGGTCGTTGATCAGCTGCTGGTGCAGCTTGTTCGGGAAGTAGTCCTCGATCGTGCGGCCGTTGACCGTGATCGTGCCCGAGCCGGGAACCAGGCGCACGCGGGCGATGGCCTGCTTGCGGCGGCCGACGGCTGCGCCGGGAACCGAGAGCACGGGGCGCTCGGCCGCGACGACGGACTGCTCGGCCGGCGTCTCGGTGCTGTAGTTGCTGGAGTCGATGTTCGACACTGTTTCGTCCTTATCCGGCGGCGCTTACTGGGCGACCTGGTCGAAGGTGTATGCCGTGGGCTGCTGGGCGCCGTGGGGGTGCTCGGCGCCGCGGTAGACCTTGAGCTTCTTGAGCTGCGCCGCGCCGAGGCTGTTCTTGGGCAGCATGCCGCGGATGGCCTTCTCGACCGCGCGGACAGGGTTCTTGTCGAGGAGTTCCTCGTAGGTGACCGACTTGAGGCCGCCCGGGTAGCCCGAGTGGCGGTACGCCTTCTTCTTCTGGAGCTTCTGCCCCGTGAGCGCCACCTTCTCGGCGTTGATCACGATGACGAAGTCGCCGGAGTCGATGTGGTTGGCGAAGGTCGCCTTGTGCTTGCCGCGGAGGAGGACCGCCGCGTGGGAGGCGAGACGGCCGAGGACGACGTCGGTGGCGTCGATAACGACCCACTCGCGCGTGACCTCAGCGGCCTTGGGGGTGAAAGTGCGCGTCACAGTAGTGCTGCTTTCTTGTTCGAACGGAGGAGTTCGTGAATCCCGCTCCGGTGGTCCGTTCCCGTGTCGAAGACCCGGGGAACAGGGCCGGTGGAGGGCTCACGTTCGGGTGTCCTGCTCGCAGAGAGGCAGGCACCAAAGATCAAGACTACGTCATCCGGATGCCGAGACCAAACGCGGGCCGCTCCGTCAGGCCCACAGCGTCCCGACGGCGAGGAGCGCGAACCCGGTGGCGTTGAACACGACGTGCGTCGCCACCGCAGCCCAGACCCGGCCGGTACCGAGCACGAACGCGGCGGCGACGACGCCCAGCAGCGCGAGCGCCCCCACGTCGGGCACGGACATGGGTGCGACGAGGAGGTGCGCACCGACGAAGAGGGCGCTCGAGATCGCCGTGGCCGCGATACCGCCGGCGACGCGCCCCGCCCTGCGGCGCACGACGGTGTACGCGCAGACGAGCACGACGGCGCGGAAGAACAGCTCCTCGAGGACGGGCGCCACGACGACACCGGCGACGGCGTCACCGAAGAATCCGTCCGGGAGCGTGCCCCGGATCGAGGGCGCCGAGGGCCAGGGCACCGGCCCGCCGTCTCCCTGCGCGAGCGCGCCTTGGCAGAACCTCACGATCACTCCGGCCACCACGCCGTACAGGAGGTCGAGCGCGCGGAACCGCAGAAGCCCGAGCGGACGGGATCGACTCCAGGCGACGACCACCGGTGCCGCGAAGGACACCCAGATCACCGTCTGCGCCGCCGCCGAGGCATCGCCGGCGGGGAGGAGGACGGAAACGGCTCGCGCGCCCAGCGCGCCCGCGCCCGTCGCGACCATCGCCCAACCGAGGAGGTCCGCGCCCCACCGCGCCGTGCTCGCACCCCCGTCGCGCCAGGGGCGGTTCCGGCGGTGACGACGACGCCGCGACGGGGACGCGTCGGCGGTGACGGCATCGGGCTCGCGCATGTGCGCCACCGTACGACCGCGGCAGCACGGCGACATCGAGCCGCAGGCGGGGCAGCAGAAGGGGCCGCGGGACACCCGCGCGGCACCCGCCCGCCACCTCGCCCGCTTGGGGCACCGACCTCACCTGATGCGATGGGGGCGGCATCCGCGATTCATCGCCGTGCGGCCCGCACCCCGCGCCCGGATGCCGACACCCGGGCGCGGGACCACTCAGCGCTGCAGGAAGTCGATGAGGACGCGGTTGAACTCGTCGGCGTGGCTGACGTTGACGCCGTGCGGAGCCCCCGCGACGACGTGCAGTTCGCTGCCCGCGATCGCGGCGTGCGTGCGCGCACCGGACCCCTCGAAGGGAACCGTCGCATCACTGTCGCCGTGGATGATGAGCGTCGGCACGGTGACGTTCGGCAGGTCGTCGCGGAAGTCCGTGGTGGCGAACGCCTCCATCGCCTTCAGCGCGGCGTGGTGGTCGGCCTGGTTCGCGAGCCGCTCCGCCTCGGCACGGTCGGCCTCGGACACGACGAGCGTGCCGTCGACCGAGAAGAAGTCGGTCGTGAACTGGTGGTAGAACGCCTTCTCGTCGTCCTTCAGGCCCTGCTTCATGCCGTCGGCGGTCTCTTCGTCGAGCGGACCCTCGGGGTTGTCGTCGGTCTTCGCGAGGTACGGCGGCACCGCCGCGGCGAAGACGACGCTGTGCACGCGGCCGGAGCCGTGCCGCGTGAGGTAGCGGGCGACCTCGCCGCCTCCCATCGAGAAACCGACGAGAGTCGCGTCGCGCAGATCCAGCGCGGTCAGAACTGCCTCGAGGTCGTCCGAGAAGGTGTCGTAGTCGTATCCCGTGCGGGGCTTGTCGCTCCGACCGAAACCGCGGCGGTCGTAGGACACGACGCGGTAGCCGGCCTCCTCGAGCGCCGGAACCTGATGCGCCCAGGACTCGCCCGACAGGGGCCAGCCGTGGATGAGGACGACGGGACGACCGGCGCCACCGGTGTCGTCGACGTGGAGGTCGATGTCGGTCAGGAGTCCGTGGTGTGCGGTGATCTCGCTCATGACCACATCGTTCGATCCGAATCTGGACTTATGGGGACGGTTGACGTGATGCCGACGAGTTGGTACCGCCGCACCTGAACACGAACTTCGCCGCGAGCGCAACGGCGGACGTGCGCGGAGAGTCCGTCACTAGCCTCCGGGCATGGTATCCCTTCGTCTTCCGCTCGTGCTCCTCGCGGCCGCCCCTCTCGCCCTCGGCCTGACGAGCTGCGCCTCTCCCCCCGCGAGCTCGGGCACCTCGGAGACGGTCGTCTCGGCCGTCGTCCGCGCGGAGTCCGACGCGGGCGGACGCGCCTTCGACCTCGATCGCGACGATGACGGCACGTGGGAGGTCCACGTCGCCTCGAACGGGCGGGCCACGGACCTCCGCATCAGCACGGACGGAGGGCAGGTGCTCTCGCGGGGGGATGCCGACGCCCTCGACGCGGAGGACCGCGCCGCGCTCGAGAAGGCGGCGACGACGATGGCGGATGCCGTGCGGACCGCCGTCGCCGCCCACGGCGTCGGCGGCGTCGACGAGGTCGACATCGAGCGTGCGGGCGGGGTCCCCGTCTGGCAGGTGGCCTTCGACGACGGGACGCAGATCGCGATCTCGCTTTCCGACGGGAGCGTCGTGCCCACCGCAGACTGACGCGCGCGATTTAAATTGTGCACAATTGAATTGTGTGCAATGCTTCTGCCATGCCCGCCGTCGATGCCCTCGTCTGCTTCGCGCTGTATGCCGCGAACCGCACGACGACCCAGGCCTATCGCGTCCTGCTCGAGCCCTGGAACCTCACGTATCCGCAGTACATCGCCCTTGTCACCCTGTGGAACGACGGCGATCAGACGGTCGGGAGTCTGGGCGAGGCGCTCCAGCTCGACTCGGGGACCCTCTCGCCGATGCTCGCGCGACTCCAGTCCGCGGGCTACGTGACGCGGGCGCGAAGCGAGCGCGACGAACGCGTGGTCACCGTCTCCCTCACCCCGCTCGGTCACGAGCTGCGCACCGAACTGGCCCACGTGCCGCGTTGCATCGCGCAGGGCTCGGGCATCGAGGACGCCGACAGCGCCCGTGAGCTCATCGACGCCCTGCACCAGCTGATGGCCGCGATGCGCGATCTCCGTGACCACCCCGGCGATGTCCTCGCCGCCGAGCGCGCAACGCGCGAGCCGACGGCACGCGACGCCTCCTGAATCTCCCGTCTTCCGCACCGTCCCCAGAAAGGAACACACCATGGACGTTCTCTACACCGCTGAGGCACTGTCCACCGGTCAGGGCCGACTCGGCCACGTCTCGGCCGGCGACTACCTCGACCTCGAGGTCGCTCCCCCGAAGGAGCTCGGCGGCTCCGGTCAGGGCACCAACCCGGAGCAGCTCTTCGCGGCCGGGTACGCGGCCTGCTTCCACAGCGCCCTGCACTCCGTCGCCCGCGCGCAGAAGGTCACGATCGAGGACTCCTCGGTGGGTGGCCGCGTGCAGATCGGCCCGAACGGGCAGGGGGGCTACCAGCTCGCCGTGCTCCTCGAGGTCGTGCTCCCCGGCATCGAGCACGACCTGGCCCAGCAGCTCGCCGACGCGGCGCACCAGGTGTGCCCCTACTCCAACGCCACGCGCGGCAACATCGACGTCACCGTCACCGTCTCGGACGACTGACACCCCTCAGGGCGGGCGCGCCCGTCACCGGCGCGCCCGTCCTTCCCCTCCCCCGGGATCGGCCGAGACCCGGGCAACACGGATCCGAGTCGTAGGGTGTGATGCGTGATCCGGGTCGTAGTCGTCGATGATGAGGCGCTCGTCCGCTCCGGATTCGAGCTCATCCTCGGCGCCGCACCCGACATCCGGGTGGTCGCCGCGGTCGACGGCGATGTCGCGGTCGACACGATCCGACGCGAACGTCCCGATATTGTCTTCCTCGACATCCGGATGCCGGGACGCAGCGGCCTCGACATCCTCGCCGACCTCCGCCACGACGACCCCCGGCCGATCATCGGCATTCTCACGACCTTCGACACGGACGAGTACATCGCCCGCGCCCTGCACGACGGAGCATCCGGTTTCCTCGTGAAGGACACGGCGCCGGAGCATCTCGCCGCCATGGTGCGCACCCTCGCGGCCGGCGGGGTCGTGCTCTCCCCGCAGGTGTCGCGCACACTCGTCGACGGCTACACCGGCACCCCCGACCGCGATGCCGTCCGACGCATCGCGCTCCTGACCGATCGGGAACGCGACGTCCTCTCACGCCTGCCGACCGGCGAGTCCAACGCCGAGATCGGGCGACGCCTCCACCTCAGCGGAGCGACGGTCAAGGATCACGTCAGCGCGATCCTGTCGAAGCTGTCGGTCTCGACACGTCTGGAAGCAGCCCTGATCTCCGAGCGGGCACGCCCCAGCAGGCGCCGGACATGACGAGGGTCGTCCCGCGGGCCTGGAATCGGGTCATCGGGACCCGTGCGTCCGCCGTCGTCGTCGATCTGGCGCTCGCCGCCGCCGCTTTCATCGACGTCGCCGTCTCGATCCCCTCGTGGTCGAGCATCGAGACGGCATTCGCGCTGGTCGCTGTCGCGGGGCTGCTCGTGCGGCGTCGACTGCCCTGGGTGTCGTTCGCCCTCGTCCTCCCGGGCCTGGTGGTCGATTCCATGACGATCGCCGCCCCGATCGCGCTGTACTCGGTCGCGGTGCGGACCCGTGGCATCCCGCCGCTCGTCGTCGCGGGGGCCGTCACCTTCATGTGCTTCCTCCTCCCCGATTGGCAGCTGCCCTCCCTCGACTTCCTTGCGCCTTCGCTGCTGTACGCCCTGATGTACGCGGCGACCCCGATCGCGCTCGGGGCCCTCGTCCGCACCCACCGCGAGCTCTCGGATCGCGTCGCCGAGCTGTCGGCCGCGCGCGAGACCGAGCGGGAGCGGGAGAAGCAGGACGTGCTCCGGCGCGAGCGCGCCCGGATCTCGCGCGAGATGCACGACGTCGTCTCGCACCAGGTGAGCCTCGTCGCCGTTCAGGCCGGGGCCCTGCAGGTGTCATCGCCCGACCCCGAGTCACGACGGATCGCCCACGTCATCCGTTCCCTCGCCGTGCGCACGCTCGACGAGCTCCGGCAGATGGTGGGGGTGCTCCGGGCCGAGGGCGCGCAGACGGACTCGGCCCGGCCGCAGCCGACGCTCGACGACCTCCCCCGGCTCGTCGAGGAGAGCGGGCTGGACACCGACCTCGACGTCCGCCTGCCCGCCGACCTCGCCCCTCCGCTGCAACGCGCGGTGTACCGCACCGTGCAGGAAGGCCTGACGAACGCGCGGAAGCATGCTCCCGGGGCACGTGTCCACGTCACCGCCGTCGCGACGACCGCCGCGATCGACGTCGTCGTCCAGAACGACCCGTCGACCCAGGAGGGTCTGCACCTCCCCTCCAGCGGCACGGGGCTCGCGGGGCTCCGCGAACGCGCGGAGCTCCTCGGCGGCCATCTCGACGCCGCCACGCGCGCCGGCGGAGGCTACCGGCTCCGCGTCACGATCCCGCGGCGCGAGAGCGAGCACTGACGCTCGCGCCCCGTCGAGCTCACGGCCCGCCGAGCTGCAGCTCGGACTCCCCCTTGGGGTACGAACGGCGCAGCCACGCCCCGAATCCGGGCTGCGAGAGGCAGGCCGCCGCGTCGGCGCAGGTCACCACCGGGTCATCGGCGGCGTACGTCTCGTAGATGCGCACCTTGGTGTCGAGGACCGCCCCCTCGATGTTGACCGGCTCGTCCTGCGAGGGATACCCCACGTAGTACGACATCGCTTCGGGGGCGATGCCCGCCTGCGGGGCGAGGGCCCGCACGAGCGATCCGACGCACGAATGGTCGGGGTGATCTCCGTGCGCGAAGGCGCTCTCGTGGGGGACGTTGGTCGTCACGTGCGTGGGCTGGGCGGCTCCGATGAGCTCGACGATCGTCGCCGACAGGCGGTCGAGGTCGTAGACGGTGGAGCCGTACACCGAGGTCAGGGTCGCCGCCGAACCGTTGATCAGCTGCGTCAGCCCGGCATGGCCCGTGGCGGCGAAGCCCTCGGCATCCAGGCCTCCGTCGGGCAGGCGGAGGAAGGTCAGGGAGATGCGCTGCTCGTCGGACGGGACGAAGCGGGTGACCGCGGCTCCGCTGAGCAGAGTGATCTGCTGTTCCTGCCAGGGCGCGGTGCTGCCGCGCATCTCGTCGTACGCGGCACGGATGCCGGCCTCCCGCTGACGCGCGTACTCCGCGCCCTTCCCCGCATCACCGGCGGTGACGAACACGGCACGCACGGTGTGACCAGCCACGATCGCGTCCGACAGAGCGGGGTTGGCGAAGATGATGTCGTCGTCGGCGTGGGCCCAGACGGCCATTCCCGTCGTCGTTCCCGGGGCCTCCGCGGCGGGAGAGGGCGGCAACGGAGAAGGGACGGATGCCGCCGGGATCGGGGCCAGGGAGACCCACGTCCCGACGGGGCCGGCGCTGCGGCGGATGTTGCGGTACACCAGGGCCCCCGCCCCGAGACCCACCACCGCCAGGCCGCCGATGAGCAGGCCGCGCCGCGTCAACCGGAGGCGGCGCGCCCGTTCGCGGGCAGCCTCGTCGGGTGCCGCGCCCACCGCCGTGTCGGGCGCGGATTCGTCGTCTGTGCCCACGGCGGGTCCGTCCTCTTCTTCTTCGCCCGCACCGGGCACGTGCTCCGGTCGCCGGTTCGATCCTGCGTCTTCCGGGCTCGACGCTATCGCGGCCGGGGCGTGGATCTCGTGCATCGCCGCGCCCCTCCCCCCGCTCGGCGGGGGATCGCTAGCCGATCGGCTCACCTGTCGCATGGGCAACGCTCAGCGGACACCGAGAGAACGTGGCCACACTCACGGGATGCAGACGTCCTCACCGCCGCGGTCTCTGTCCCCTGCCGCTCTCCGTGTGCGCGCGATCCTCTGGGAGTGGGACCCCATCGGGGTCCGCGACATCGGCGACGGATGGCCCGCCGACGAGTACGACGACCTGATCGTCCCGATCCTCGAGGCATTGGCATCCGACCCCACTCCCGAAGCGCTCGCGACCGACCTGCGCACCGTCGTCGAGGTCGATTACGGCTTGCCCTCACCGGACGGATGCCACGACGTCGCGGTCCGGCTCCTGCGCCTGCGCGACTGAGTCCGGACGGCGAGGTCAGCGCATCTCGAGCTCGGCCTCGGTCTTCGGGTAGGAGCGCTGGAGCCACTCGCCGAACTTGCGCGTGCTCAGGCAGGCGTCCCGGTCGGCGCAGCGGATGACGTCGTCCTGCTGCGTGTAGACGCGGTACGTCTCCACCTTGGCGTCGAGGGTCTGGCCGTCGACGTTGCGCGGCAGATTCTCGGAGGGGTATCCGACGAGGTAGCGCAGCCCCTGACCGACACCGTCGACGGGGCCGATCGCGTCGCGCACGAGGGTGCCGACGACCGAATGGTCGGGATGGTCTCCCGGGGCGAAGGCGCTGCCGCGCGGGATGTGGGTGAGCGTGCGTGCCGGGCGGAGGGCGTCGGCGAACTCGGTCAGGCTCGCCGAGAGCTGCGCGGCGCTCACCGCGGGCCCGCCGTCGAGGGGAGCCAGCGACGCGATGCTCCCGTCGAGCAGCTTGCTCATCGTGGCGTACCCCGTGGCCGCGAAGCCGCCGTCGGTGATGTTCCCGTCGGGGAGCCGCACGAAGAACACCGACACGCGGCCGTCGCCCTGGGGCGTCAGACGATCGACGCGCATCCCGCTGTCCAGCGTGATCACGGTCTCATCCCACAGTCCGTCGTTCCCGCGCATGACGTTGTAGGCGCGCAGGATGCCGAGTTCTCGGGCGTGCGTGTAGTCCAGGCCCCGACCCGCGTCGCCGGCTGTGAGGAAGACGGTGCGGACGCACTGGCCCGCGGCGATCGCCTCCGAGATCGTCGGGTTCCCGAAGATGATGTCGTCGTCGGGGTGCGCCCACACCGTCAGAAGCGTGTCGCCGCCCGGGCATGACTGCGCCACCGGCGAACCCGGCGTCGGGGTGGGGGTCGGCGTCGGGGTACCCGTCGGCGTGGGCTCCGGATGCGACGATTCGGCGAGAGGCGACGACGGTGCGACCGCGGGCTCGGGTCCGCCGAGAAGACGGAGGGCGATCGGCACGGCGACGGCCGCGCCCGCGACCACGGCGATCGCCGCGATGAGGGCATGCCGTCGCCCTCGGCCCGCGCGAGAAGAGCCCGTCTGCGAACGCGACATCGGGTGGTCCTTCCGGCCGTGGTGCCCCCGGAGCAGGACATCCGGTCATCCGCTGCCCGAGTGTAGCGACACACCGAACCGGCCCCGGAGGAGCGCCGGTCCCGGCCGTCGCGTGAGGCGTCACCGGGTGTGTCTCAGAAACATCGCGTTCACTCGAGGGTGATTCACTGGGTGAGATCCGCCTGTTATCGTTCAGCGGGGAGAAAGTGATTTCCAGGCACCTTGGGGGAAAGGCCTACGAACTGTGACGTCTGACCTGAGAGTCGACGCGACATCGACGTCGCAGGACAGCTACGCCGGGGGCTCCGACCCCGTCGTGGATGCCCCCGCGCCTTCGACGCCGACCTCGGTCACGCGGCACCCCCTCGACAGGTGGCGACTGCGATACCGCCGCAATCTCTTCCTCACCGACCTCGCCTCCCTGGTGTGGGTCGTGTACGGCACGCAGCTCGTCTGGTTCGGAACCGGCAACGTCGCCGTCGCCGCCAGCAAAGACGGTCGCATCACCGACCTGTCGTACTGGATCTTCTCGGCGCTGCTCATCATCGCGTGGATGTGGGCCCTGTCGTTCGTCGACTCCCGCAGCGACCGTGTGATCGGCACCGGCTCTCAGGAGTACGTCCGGATCGTGGACTCCAGTTTCCGGGTGTTCGGCGCCGTGGCGATCCTCGCCTTCCTGACGCAGATCGACGTCGCGCGCGGATACCTCCTCATCTCCCTCCCCGCCGGCATCATCGTCCTCGTCTTCACGCGGTGGCTCTGGCGCCAGTGGCTCATCGTCCAGCGGTCGAACGGCAAGTACTCCGCCAACGTCCTCCTGGTCGGCTCCCTCACCTCGGTCACCCAGCTGGCGCGGGAGTTCGCGCGCACCCCCAGCGCCGGATACCGCGTCGTCGGCGCCTGCGTGCCCAACGGCAAGATCGCCGACGTCATCCCGGGGACCTCCATTCCCGTGATGGGACACGTCGGGGATGTCTCCCGGGCGCTCTCCGCCACCGGCGCCGACACCGTGGCCGTCACGAGCGCCGACGAGCTCCCCGCCGACAAGGTGAAGGAGATCTCGTGGAGCCTCGAGGCCGGGCGTCAGCACCTCGTCCTCGCCCCGAGCATCATCGACATCGCCGGCCCGCGCCTGCACACCCGGCCGGTCGCGGGGCTCCCCCTCATCCACGTCGAGACCCCTCGGTTCTCCCGTGGACAGGTCTTCCTCAAGCGCACGGTGGACCTCCTGGCGAGTATCGCCGGGGTGATCCTCCTGAGCCCGCTGCTCGCGTTCCTCGCCATCACCGTCCGCCTGTCGAGCAGCGGTCCGGTCTTCTTCCGCCAGACGCGCATCGGCTTCCACGGCACCGAGTTCACGATGATCAAGTTCCGCTCGATGGTCGTCAACGCCGAGGAGCTGCTGCACGATCTCGCCGAACAGCAGCGCGACTCGGGCAACGAGGTGCTGTTCAAGATGAAGAACGATCCTCGCGTGACCCCCATCGGCCGGGTGATGCGCAAGTTCAGCCTGGATGAACTGCCGCAGCTGTTCAACGTCATCGGTGGCTCGATGTCCCTCGTCGGTCCTCGTCCGCCGCTCCCGTCCGAGGTGGCACAGTACGCCGATCACGTGCACCGTCGCTTTCTCGCCAAGCCCGGCATCACGGGGCTGTGGCAGGTCAGCGGCCGCTCGTCGCTGTCGTGGGAGGAATCGGTCCGCCTCGACCTGTCGTACGTGGAGAACTGGACGCTCCTGGGCGACTTCGTCATTCTCGGCAAGACCGCTCGCGCCGCCCTGGTGCCGGGCGACACCGCCGCGTGAAATCCCCGCAGGTCTGCGGGTCCGTGACCGGGTGTCCCCGTGTCGCGTCGACAATAATCTGAAAGGCTTCCATCGTGCGTTTGTCTGTAGTGGGGTGCGGTTACCTGGGTGCGGTGCATGCGGCGGCGATGGCCTCCATCGGCCATGAGGTCGTGGGCATCGACGTCGACGAGCGCAAGATCACCGCGCTGAGCAAGGGCGAGGCCCCGTTCTTCGAGCCCGGACTGCAGGAGATCCTGACCGAGGGCATCGCGTCGGGTCGCCTCTCGTTCACGACCGACATGTCGGCGGCCCAGGGCGCGAAGGTCCACTTCATCGGCGTGGGCACCCCGCAGCAGGCAGGCGGCTACGCCGCCGACCTCACCTACGTCAACGCAGCCGTCGACGGCCTGCTCCCCTACCTGTCCGAGGGAGACCTCGTCGCGGGCAAGTCCACGGTTCCGGTCGGCACCGCAGCGACGCTGGCCCCGCGCGTGTCCGAGACGGGAGCGACCCTCGTGTGGAACCCGGAGTTCCTCCGTGAGGGCTGGGCCGTTCAGGACACCATCGACCCCGATCGTCTGGTGGCCGGTGTGCCGTTCGCAGAGGGCACCGCGACCCTCGAGGGCGAGCGCGCGGCGCAGATCCTGCGCGAGGTCTATCACCCGTCGATCGCGAAGGGCACGCCTTTCATCGTCACGGATTACGCCACGGCTGAGCTCGTGAAGGTCTCCGCCAACGCCTTCCTCGCGACGAAGATCAGCTTCATCAACGCAATCGCCGAGATCGCCGAGGTCACCGGCGCCGACGTGACGACCCTGGCCGACGCGATCGGGCATGACGCGCGCATCGGGCGCCGCTTCCTCGGTGCGGGTATCGGCTTCGGCGGCGGATGCCTCCCGAAGGACATCCGCGCGTTCTCCGCTCGCGCCGAAGAACTCGGCCGCGGCGAGTCCGTCGCGTTCCTCCGCGAGATCGACGCCATCAACCTTCGCCGGCGCGACCGCGCTGTCGAGCTGACGAGCGAGGCCCTCGGCGGTTCCGTCTTCCAGAAGAAGGTCACCGTGCTGGGCGCCGCGTTCAAGCCCCACAGCGACGACATCCGGGACTCCCCCGCTCTCGACGTCGCGGTCCGTCTGCACGGCCTCGGTGCCGACGTCACCCTCACCGATCCCGCCGCGATCGAGAACGCCCAGCGCGTTCACCCGCAGCTGACGTACGTGCACGACCGCGACGAAGCGCTGCAGGATGCCGATGCCGTCATCGTCGTGACCGAATGGGACGAGTACCGTCACCAGCTCGATCCTGCACACGCGGCGACGCTGACGCGGGGGCACGTCGTGATCGACGGCCGCAACTGCCTCGACGCCGCCGCTTGGCGTGCCGCCGGGTGGACGTACCACGGCATGGGTCGTCCCTGACCTTCGCACACGAAGACGCCCCGGCCCCGGCCGGGGCGTCTTGCGTTTCCGCGAGACGCCCCCTGTGGACAGCTCCTCCCACCCTTCGCGTGCGCATGTAAGAATGCCTTCTCGCCCCGAAGGACACCCGATGCTCTCCTCTCTCCCCCACCCCTTCCGCCCGGATGCACCGCCCGACGACAGCGACCTCGGCTTCTCTCCCCGCTGCATGTCCTGCCTCCTCCCGATGGTGGAACGGCACACCGCTCGCTCCGCACACTGGCAGTGCCCGAGCTGCGGGCATCTGCGCATCTCGTGATGCGGCGGCTACGCTGACCCCGTGGTCGTCAGCCTCCTCATCTCCGTCGCCGCCATCGTCTCGGCGGTGCTCGTGGGGTTCGTCGCCCGCCGCATCCTGGGCACAGCAGTCGGCTGGCCGCGCAGCATCATCATCGGTCTGCTGGTCTTCTTCCTCGGCGTCCCTTTCGCCGATTGGGTGCTCCGCCAGACCGGGACTTCTCCGGAACCTGCGGGCGAGGCCGGGCTGTGGCTGGCCCTGGTCGCCCTCGCCATCGCCTGGGTCTTCGCGCTGGGGGTGGCGGCTCTCGTCGCGAGCGAGGCGATCTTCCCCACTCGCCCCCTCCCCAACCCGGTCGATCTCGTACGCGCCGCGCTGCGCCAGCGGAAGCGCACGCGGCGATACCTGGAGATCCTGGCGATCGCGTCACGACACGGCGTGGGGTGGCTCTTCCACGGCGGGCGCGCCCGCGTCGAACAAGAACTCAGCACGGCGGAAGAGCGTGCCAACGCCATCGTGTCCACCATCAACGACGCCGGCGTGACCTTCGTGAAGCTGGGGCAGGTCCTCTCGACTCGGCGCGATCTGATCCCGGAACCGTATCTCAGCGCCCTGTCCAGTCTGCAGACCAAGGCGACGACGCTTCCGTGGGAGACGGTGCGAGAGGTCATCGAAAGCGATCTGGGCACATCGATCGACGAGGTGTACGCGGAGGTGGATCGCGTTCCTCTGGCCGCCGCGTCCGTGGCACAGGTCCACCGGGCACGACTGCTCGACGGAACCGACGTGGTCGTCAAGGTGCAACGTCCCGCCGCTCGGGCGCAGGTGGAGGCGGATGCCGACATCATCGGCCGTCTCGCTCATCGCGCCGAAGCGCGCACGAGAGTGGGCCGTGACCTCCGCATCGAGTCGGTGGCGCACGGATTCACCACGACTCTCCTCGAAGAACTCGACTACCGCATCGAGGCGCGCAACACCGAGATGATCCGCTCCACCCTCGAGCGGATCGACAAAGCCGAGCCCGACCGTCGGGGTATCGTCTCCGTTCCCCACGTCTTCCCGGACGCGTCCGGCCCGCGGGTTCTCACGATGGAGCTGGTCGACGGAGCGGCGTTGAGCGACTCGAGGGACCGTCTCGCCACCCTGAGTCCCGAAGAGCGCGATCGTTTGGCGCAGGTCCTGATGTCGACGGTCATCGAGCAGATCCTGGTGTACGGGGTCTTCCACGCCGACCTCCACCCCGGCAACGTCCTCCTGAAAGAGGACGGCACGCTCGGTCTCATCGACTTCGGCGCGGTGGGGATCATCGAACGCAGCCGGCGTGAGCACATGACGGCCCTCCTTCTGGCAGCGCTGGGCGAGAACGACGTGGCAGCCACCGACGCGCTCCTGCTCATCGTCGACGCTCCCGAGGATGTGGACCTCGAGGCGTTCCGGCACGACGTCGGCATCGTGCTGACGACGGAGCACCTGCGCACGGACGGTCAGGGATCGATCTTCACGCGCATGGTCGATGTCATCCGTCAGCACCGCATCGCCCTTCCCGGCGAGCTCGCCTCCGCGTTCCGCAGCTTCGCCACTCTCGAAGGGTGTCTGCGCGTGATCGTCGATGACTTCGACATGGTCGGGCGGGCGCTGCCGTTGATGCCCACACTTTTGCGCCGGACGCTGTCGGTCAAACGGTTGGCCACCGATCTTCAAGCCGGGGCCGTCATCTCGATGGCGCGCATCCAGCGCGTGCCACGGCGCCTGGAAGCCCTCCTGACCGGCATCGAGAAGGGGTCGATCGGCGTCACCCTCCGCTCCAAGGACGGATCGGATGCCGGTGGCATCCTGACCCGCATCACCGCGGAGGCGGCGTCGACGTTGGTGTCGATCGCAGCGGTGGTGATCGCGGTCGTGCTGATCGTCTCGGGGGGAGGGCCCGTTCTCGGCGGATCCGTCACCCTCTTCGCCGTCCTGGGCGCGGTGATCGGGCTGTTCGGGTTCCTCGGGCTCCTGCGTATCGTGCGGCGGACGTTCAGTCGTCGAGGCTGAAGAATCGCCGATCTTTCCTCGCGCCGATGCACCGCGGCGCGGGTCGGCGCCGCTACTGTGAGCAGCAGTCGCCCTGTCGTTGCACCACCCGGACTCCAAAGGAGAAGTCCCATGGTCGTCGCTTTCCTGATCGCCTTGCTGGCCTGGATCGTCATCTCGCTCGCTGCCGGTGTCGGCCTCGGCCGCATGATCGCGCGCTCCGAGACCGAGGACGGCCGCGTGCCGCCTCTCGTCACCCGGAGTCTGTGACCTCACCCGATACGTGAGCGGCCGCGTGGCATCCGCGACGCACGTCCCACCGGCTGTGGACGTCGCCGCCGACGCCGTCGGAGCGGTCACCGGCAGTGCGCTCCTCATCGGGTCCAGGGGGCGAGGGAGTCCGTCCCTGACCACTCGCGGCGACGTGCGCGCCGCTGCGGACGGCTCGATGCGGGAGCCGTCGCCCGGGCTCGATCCCGGAGCCGTCTCCCGCGAGGGCTGAGGGCGCGTCAGAGATGTGCGTCGCGAGCGCGTGCGCGAGTCGCCGCCCGATAGGCGCGGCGGGTCGTCGGCACGGCGGGAGCGCGTCGGTCGGGCGCAGGTTGAGCGAGTCCCGACATCGCCTCCACGATCACCTCGACCGCGCTCGTCGCGCGTTGCTCGAACTCGACCCAGACGGGGGCGTCCTGTCCGATCGGGTCGACGATGTCGTCCTCGCTCTGCGCGACGTGACGATCACCGAAGCGTGCACGCGCGACCGCCGAGAGAATCGCCGACCACGTGTTCGGCCCATCGGCGGGCCGAGCGCCGTCGAGAAGTCTCGCGAACTCGCGGATCGTGAAAGCCTGGCCTATCAGGTCGGGGCGCATCCCCCGCACGACACGTCGGTGCGCACGCTCGGCGCACAGCACCGTCGTGCCCGCACTCAGCATTCGCTCCTCCAGAAGACGCGTTCGGTGCGCATCGAGCGAGAAGCCCCGAGCTCGCGCGAGTGCCCGCGCTCCCTCCTCCGCAGGGCCGCCAGAACGCGCGGCCGTGCCGGCACTTTCCAGCTCGACCCCGTGGACGCCCCGCTCCGCCAGGCGCTTCCGCAAGAGATTCTCGACGAACGGCGAGCGAATGGCGTTCGCCGTGCACACCACGATGAGGTGAGGTCGCGCTGAGGACGGGTCTGACGACATCGAAAAGGCTCCTTCCGCGCGGCGACACCGCGCCCGGCCAGTCAAACGCAGGTCGCGATGGCCTCTTCTCTTCGGCTGCTCACGCGAGGGAACACCGACTCGGGTGAACGGGCCCGGCCGGGTGCACACGCGAACTCCTCTCGGGAGCGCAAGAAGACACCCCTCAGCCCACCACGCCCCTCGGCGCGGACGCCCGGCGGCCCCGCTCGACCTCCACCGGCGGCGTCAGTCGCCGAGGGCCGCGGCGACGGCGGAGGCATCGCGGAGCAGGCGACCCAGCGTGCGCGCGGCGACGACATCGATCGCGACCGCGTACCCGGCACCGAACTCGAGCGCGACCCAGGATTCGGCGTCGTCGGGGCGACGGATGACTCCCACCTCTATATCCCTGAGAACGTCGGCGCTGCCCAGGTGGCCGTCCCGCACGCGCGCCGGGAAACCCGTGCCCGCGCTCCGGTGGATCTCATCGTCCGGATGCACCGTTTCGCCGTGGTCGGTCGTGCACCACGCGAACGCGCACGCCGTGTTCTGCGGGCGCTGCTCTGCCGGGATTCGATTCATGCCTGACACCTCTCTTGCAGGGCCGCCCGTCCAAAGCGACCCCATCATCGGTGGGCACGCCCCGAGTGAATCACGACCCTCCGACATCGAGCTCAACGCCCGGGTGCCACACCGCCTGGACGCGCCGGGATCAGCTCGTCGAGCGACATCTCCAGAACCTCGGCGAGCGCAACGAGCGTCTTGAGACGGGGATTGGCCGGCGTTCCCGGATTCGACTCGCCCTTCTCGAGCTTGCGATAGGTGAACGTCGCGAGACCGGCCGCGTGCGCGACGTGCTCCTGCGACAGGCCCCTCTCCGCGCGCGCACGGAGGAGCCGTCTCCCCAGCTCCCGCGCGAAGTCGTTCCAGGGGTCGGGCGCGTCCGTCATCGTCCCAGCTTGATCGGAGAGCAACGCTCACATGAACATGTTTACATGCTCATCGTTGGTCGCGGCCTCCGCCCCGCCGCGTGTGGAATCAGGTGAGGGACCTCGATCCAGGGGTGAGTTCACAGGGGATCAGTACAGACGAACCCGTGCGACGCGACGAATGCGGACCGAGCCACGCCAGCGCATGTGCTGGACGGTCATCCTCGCCCGACCGATTCACCCGCGCAGGCACCCCGCTGACCGCGCCGTCGGCTCATCCGCCCGGTGGCACAGTTCCGAGGCCCGCCGCATGTCTCGTGCCCCGACGGCGGCCCCCTCCATGACCCTCGGGCACCGTTAGCGGAGCACTTATGAATCTCGCCGTCTCAACTCTGAGTTCACCATCCCCCTCTGCGCCACCGTCGGTCGCGCGGACACCGACGACGCCGTGGGAGCGCCGCTACGCGCGGATCCTCTCCGTCGTCGACACGGCCGTCGTTCTGACGTCGGTGTTCGGAGCCCAGGTGCTGTGGCTGGGGCCGCATCCGACGGAGGTCAGCTCGGCACCCGTGAGCTACACGACCGTGTCGATCCTGCTCTCCGGCGCGTGGCTCCTCGCGCTCACCCTGAGCGGGAGCCGGCATCCACGTGTTCTCGGGCACGGCATCACCGAACATCGGCTGATCATCGGGGCGTCGTTCCAGCTCTTCGGTCTCGTGGCGATCGGCGCCTACCTGGGGAGCATCGACCTCTCCCGGGGCTATTTCCTGCTGAGTCTCCCCGCCGGCACCGCCGTGCTCCTCGGTGCGCGGACGGCGTGTCGATCCTGGCTGGTGGCCCAGCGGCGCCGGGGGTCGATGGCGACGCGCGTCGTCCTGGTGGGCGGGGAAAACGAGAACGCTCGAGTCGCCTCCGAGCTTGCACGCCACCCCGGCGTCGGATTCACGGTCGTCGGGGTGCACACGGTCACCGCGGAGGGGTTCGACGCGGGCTGGACAGACCGACACTCCCGCCGACTGCGAGAGCTTCTCGACGAGCTTCAAGCGGACAGCGTCCTCGTGACAGGTGGAGCACACCTCCAGCCGCAGGACATCCGGCGCATCGGCTGGATCCTCGAGCCCGGGCGGCAGCACCTCGTCGTCGCCGTCAACCTCGCCGATGTCGCAGGACCTCGCATCCACACGCGTCCGGTCGCGGGCCTTCCCCTCGTCCATATCGAGACGCCCCAGTACTCCACGACGCAGAAGGTCCTCAAGCGCGCTTTCGACATCGTCGGCTCGGCGACGCTCATCCTGCTCCTCTCCCCCGTTCTGCTGACGTTGGCCGCGCTGGTGCGGATGTCGAGCCCGGGTCGCGTGCTCTATCGCCAGCAGCGCGTGGGCCAGGGGGGAACGCACTTCGGGATGCTCAAGTTCCGTTCGATGGTCGACGGCGCGGATGCACGCCTGCACGAGCTGCTCGCGGAGCAGGGGCGCGACGGGTCGCCCCTGTTCAAGGTCGAGAACGATCCCCGCATCACGAGCGTCGGACGATGGCTGCGGAAGTACTCGCTCGACGAGCTGCCGCAGTTGTTCAACGTGCTGAGCGGACACATGAGTCTGGTCGGACCGCGACCTCAGCGCGACGCGGAGGTCGCGTTCTACGACGACGACGCACACCGACGTCTCATCGTCCGTCCGGGCATGAGCGGGCTGTGGCAGGTCAGCGGACGATCGGCGCTCGCGTGGGACGACGCCATCCGGCTCGACCTGTTCTATGTCGAGAACTGGTCGCTGATCGGGGACATCGTCATCCTCGCGCGCACCTTCAAAGCGGTGGTCGCCCCGGGAGGCACGGCGCACTGACGACGAAAGAGGAGAAGGGGCGTCGATCCGTGGATCGACGCCCCTTCTCCTCTTTCTGTTCACCGTCAGGAGCGACGACGACGACTCGCTCTCGCCGGCTCTTCCTGCACGGAGACCACGGGCTGCGTCGCCGGCGGGGCGACCTCGCGCTCTTCACCCGACGGCCCACCCGATTGCCCCGACACCTTCCTCCGCTGCGAAAGCGTACGCAGTCCACTGACGTTGTCGGGAGGCAGGGCGGCGTGGCGACGCGGACCCGGGGTCGCCGCGACGTCGGCGTCATCGACGCCGGGGCGCTTCGCGCTCTCCGACCTCCACCAGGGGCGTCGCGTCCTCGTCGGCGCACCGTAGCCGTAATAGCCGGCGTACTGGGACCCGTAGTAGCTCGAGTCGGCACCGCGAAGCGGGACGCGGTTCAACACGACGCCGAGGAGCCGGCCACGCGTCTTGCCGATGTTGTCGCACGCCCGCACGAGCATATCGTCCGTCGTGCGTCCCGCCGTGACCACGAGGACAGCCCCGTCGGCCCAGCTCGCGATCACCGCGGCATCAGCCACCGCGAGGGTGGGCGGCGAGTCGACGACGACGATCATGTCGTCGGACAGCCTGCGAGCCAGCTGCTGCATGCGCTGCGAGCCCACCATCTCCGTCGGATTGGGCGGCGTGCGCCCCGCCGCGACCACGAAGAGCCGTCCATGTTCGTCCACCTGATGAGCGACCTGTTCGATCTGCGCGCGCCCGGCGAGGACATCCGAGAGACCCACGTCATCCGAGAAGCCGAAGATCCCACCCAGCACAGGACGCCGCATGTCCGCGTCGATGAGGATCACCGATCGACCCGTGGCGGCGATACTGACGGCGAGGTTGGCGGCCGTGGTCGACTTGCCGTCACCGGGCAGCGGGCTGGTGATCACGATCACCTTCGCCGGGTGATCGACGTCGACGTACTGGAGATTGGTGCGCAGTTCGCGCATGGCCTCCTTGTGCGCGAACGATCCGCGCCCATCCTTGATGTCGTCGAACGAGAAGACCGCGCGCCCGGAGGCGAGTTCCTTGTCGACCGGCAACACCCCGACGACGGAGGTGTCCACGGCGTCCGTGATATCGCGGGCCGACCGCAGACGGCGGTCGAAGGCCCGTCGCACGAGCGCGAAGACGACACCGAGGATCGCGCCGACGATCGCGCCGATCGCCACGTTGACGCGAACGTTCGGAGACGAGGGAGAGGTGGGGAGTCGAGCGGAGTCGCCCGCCACCAGTCGGACCGCCCCCTGACCCGAGCCCGCCGAGTCCAGGCCGTCCACCTGCTTCGTCATCCCGCGGATCCATGCCTCGGCGAGGTCTCGGGCGGACTCCGGCGTCGGGCCGGCGGCATCCACACGAACGTTGACCGTGTCGACGGGATTGGACACCTGGATGCGCTGCACGAGCGATTCCGGGCTGTCCGGCAGGCCCAGATCCTCCTTGGCCGCTTCCGCGACGCTGCGCCAGTACCCCATGTCGATGAACGACTTGACCTTCGACAAGGCCAGCTGGTCGCCTGCCAGAGCCGCCCCGGTCGAGTTGTCGGACGACATCGCCGCCACGTACCCGCTCGCGTCGGCGGTGTACACCCGCGGCTGGATCGCACTCCATCCCAGTCCGGCGAGGCCTCCCACCACGGTCAGGGCGATGATCGCCTTCCAGTAGGCCCGCAGGACGCGGACCACCCTCTGCATGTCCACTCGTGTCCGCCTTTCGCACGGCCGGCGACGAGCCGCCGAGCCCGACGCAGCATAGGCACACCCTCTCGACACCCCCGGACAACCCTGATCGCTGCGCGGACGGGCGAAAGAGCCGGGGGCGCCGCACCGCGCCGCCGGCGGAGGAGGAGGGTGTGATGCCGAAAGGGTGATGAGGGGATGACGGACGGGATGAAAGACCGCTCTTTGGACCGGTGTCCCCCGCGGGTGGCCTCAATGATCGTCAGTGCGCGTCCGTCGCGTGAATCACCGGCTCGTCCCTTCCTCAGACAGAGGCGAAGGGGCGACGGTCACTGAGTTGGAGACACACGATGCTGATCGACCTGGACACCTCACCCTCTCTCGCGCGCGCATCGCGCCGTTCGAGCCGGTTCTGGACCCCTCGCTGCGACACGGTCTCGGCGTTGAGAAACGCCGTCTCGAGCGATGTCGTCCTTCTGCGCGGACCCGCAGGGGTCGGCAAGACATCGTTGCTCCGGCAGTTCGCCAGCGCACTCGCCGACGACCCGGAAGCGGGAGTCCAGCTGGTCGACGCCGCACAGACCTCACCCGACCTGTTCGAGAAGGTGTCCGCCGCATTCCACGACGGTCCCGCGCAGCACATCCTGCTCGTCGACAACCTGACCGACAGGACGGGTCTCACCTCGGAGCAGATCATCGAGCTGCTCCGCGTCGACCCCGCCCTCCGCGTGGTGGTCGCCACTCGACACGTCACTCGGCTCGAGAGCCCACTCGTCGCCCTCGAGTTCGACGTGCACGTGCTGCCGCCCGGCGACCTGTTGATGTCGCGGTCCGAGCTGGCGACGGTTTTCGAGCTGAACGGCGTGGACGCCAGCGACGCCGCCCTCGACATCATGATGGCGCGCACCTACGGCTGGCCGGCACTCGCGCAGCTGGTGAGTTCTCGTCTCCGTCTCGAGGGCCTCTCGCTCCGCAGCGGCGACGAGGCGGAGGCGGCCGCCGAACACGCGAGTCGCTCCTTGACCGGCGACATGGAGCAGCGCCTGGCGACCCCCGTCACCGACGAGTTGAGATTGCTGGCCGTCGCTCCGTTCATCAACGTCGAACTCGCCGACGCGATCGGGATCGACCCCACGGTCGGGACCACGCAACATCTTCTCGGTGAACTGCAGGATGCCGGCTTCGTCTGGCCGAGCTCGACACGCCTCGTGCTCGCCGAGCCGGTGCGGGCTCAGTGGCTGCGAGAGATCGAAGCGCGACAGCCTGCGCTGGTCGAGCGCGCCCGGCTCCGCCTGCTGGACCATCTCGTCGCCACCGGCGAGCCTCTGCGGGCGGCGCAGCTGGCCGCTGATGCCGGCCAGTGGACCACCCTCGCCTCGGTGCTCCGCGCGTCCGGAGCGGAGATCTGGGCGCGCGACGTCGCCGTCTTCCACTCGCTGATCGCCGCCCTGCGCTCCCACGCAGGCCCCGAACCGATCGCGGTGGACACCCTTCTGGCCCTCGACGCGTCCACATCGACATCGTCCGAGACACCTGCCGCTGTGATCAGCGCGCTCAGCAAGTTGCCCGAGGCGAAGGCATCCGCCCACGGGAACATTCTGGGTCTCATCCTTCGCGTCAGCCTGCTGCGGGCCGCCGGGCGCTTCGCCCTCGCCACGGAGTCGGCCGCGTTGCTGATCGATGCTCTCCGTCGTCGTCAGGATCTGGGTGCCGACGTCGTCGTGGAGGGCTGGTACCAGGTCGGGATGACGCACTTCGCGATGGGGAGACTGCGCGACGCGTCATCGGCGATCGGTCAGGTCGAACGGATGGCGGCTCCGCCGCAGCGGATGCGGGCAAGCGGCATCCTCGCCGTGATCGCCCTGCTCGAGGGGGACGTCCGTGGCGCGGAGTCGATCGTCGATCGGACGCGAGGCGACGGGTGGTTCGACACCCCGTGGGGTGAGGCCGTGCGACTGGCAGGCGCCTGGTTGCTGCTCGAGCGAGGCGAGGCACACGAAGCGCGCAAGGCCCTGGAGACGGTGCCGGCAACCGCCTCCGCGCGGGAACTGTGGCCGTACGCCGCATCCACCCAAGCCCTCGCTTCCCTGCTCTCCGGAGCCGCTCCCGATGCTCTCGGTATGCTGCGCTCCTGGGGCACACGAGCCCGGAGCACCCCGCCCTCCCACTTCCAGTCCACGCAGATGCTCACGGCGCGCGCGAAAGTCCTCATCGCGCTTCGGCAGGCGCGAAAAGCGCTGGCTCTCTTCGAAGGCCCGTTCGGGCTCTCGTCGGCGACGGCCCCGGCCATCGCGCTCTCGCAGCTGTACGCGGGCCGCGCGCACGAGGCCTTCGTGATGAGCGTGAAGTGGGGTATCCACCAGGAGGCGTCCCCCCGCGCATCCTTGGAGAGCATGGTGGTGAGCATCGTGGCGGACATTCGGCTGAACGGCTCCGCCGCGCAACGCAGCACGGTGCAGCGCGCCGAAGCGATCAGCAACCGCTTCGACCTGTGGAGTCCGTGGAGCGCGGTCGCACCGGAGGACCGGGCGATGGTCCTCAGCGCGCTCTCCAGCGGCGCGCGGGATCGGGTCGCGACACGCAGTTCGTTCTTCGCCTCATCCGTCAGCGTTCCCCATCTCACCAAGCGGGAGCAGGTGGTGCTGGCTCAACTGACGCCCTCATCGACGATCGCCGACATCGCACGGGTTCTCGTCGTATCGCCGAACACGGTCAAGACACAGCTGCAGAGCCTCTACCGCAAGCTCGAGGTGTCGGACCGCGCCAGCGCCATCCGTGCGGCCCACGCCTGGGGCCTGATCGAGACCGAGAACGAGAACGAGCGATGATCACGCCGTCGTCGCGCCGGTCCCTCAGCGGCGATCGGCGCGACGACGGTCGGAGCGGCGACGCGCCCGCAGAACCACGAATCGGACGAGGACGAGAAGCACCAGGGTGAGGGCCACTCCGGGGAACGTCAGCGGAACGCCCGCTCCACGAAGAACGGCGAGGACCACGAGCAACGCGGCGACCGGGGCGGCCCACCCGAGGATGCGCCAGAACAGTCGTCGGTTCACGCATCCACGCTAACCGTTCGTTCGCGCAGTCGTCCCGGGCATGACGCAGGCACTCCTCCTCACCCTGGAGGATGACGCCCCTCGCGCGATGTCGTTCTCGGAGCTGACGCGACGGAACGGCGCGCTTCGTAGCGTGAAGTCATGACCATTTCGCCCACAGACGACGGCTTCGCTGCCCGCGTCGAGAACCTCACGAAAACCTTCGGCGACGGCGCCAACGCCGTCCACGCGCTAGACGGCGTCTCGCTCAGCGTTCGCCGCGGCGAGTTCGTCGCGATCATGGGCCCGTCCGGCTCCGGCAAGTCCACGCTCATGCACGTGATGGCGGGCCTCGATGCCCCCACGAGTGGCCGCGCGTGGCTCGGCGGGCAGGAGATCACCGGCTTGTCGGACGCCGAGCTGACCGTCCTGCGCCGACGGCGCGTCGGATTCGTCTTCCAGGCTTTCAACCTCGTCCCCACCCTCACCGCCTCCGAGAACATCCGGTTGCCCTTCGATCTCGACGCCCGCCGACCCACGGCACAGGAGGAGTCGAGGATCGCGTCCCTCGTCGACGCCCTCGGGTTGAAGGCGCGGATGAATCATCGCCCCGACCAGTTGAGCGGCGGACAGCAGCAGCGCGTGGCCATCGCCCGTGCCCTCGCCACGGCCCCCGACCTCGTCTTCGCGGACGAGCCGACCGGCAACCTGGACTCCCGGTCCGGTCGTGAGGTCCTGCTGCTGCTTCGCACCGCGGCTCAGGAGTTCGGCCAGTCGATCGCCATGGTCACCCATGACCCGGCCGCCGCGAGCCGCGCGGATCGCGTGGTCTTCGTGGCCGATGGTCGCATCAACGCGGACAAGCCGGCCCAGACCGCCGAGGAGATCTCGACCTTCATGCTCCGCGCGGAAGGAGCCGCCGCGTGAGCGCCGCCGCCCGCACCCTTCCGGCCAGGGCCGCGTGGCTCCGCGACCCCGGAATGGGGGCCACCGTTCTGGTCGGCGCCATCTCGACCTCGTTCGGCGTCGTCCTCCTGTCGGTGACCGAGTATCTGGCCACCCTCGTCCGGGCCCAGCCTGAGCTCCAGGGCGTGGACGCGGTCCAGGCCGCTCTCACGATCGTCACCACCGTCCTCGTCGGTCTCTCGATCTACGTCGGCGCGATCGTCACCACGAACACGTTCGCCACCGTCGTCGCCGGGCGGACGCGTCGCATCGCGCTCCTGCGCCTGCTGGGATCGTCTGCGCGGCGCGAACGGATGGTGTTGGCCCGCCAGGGCCTCGTCCTCGGGACGCTCGGTGCGGCGGCCGGACTGCTCGGCGGACTCGCCGTTTCGGTCGTGGGGCTCCGGCTCGCCTCCGACGCGTGGGGGCTCCGCGTGGACTGGGCGATCCTGCGTCCCGACCTGGCCGCCCCGTCCATCGCCGTCATCCTGGTCACGTGGGCGGCGGCGTGGATCGGCTCCCGTCGCGTCGGCGTCGTGACGCCCCTTCAGGCGTTGTCCGCTGCGGTCGAAGCTCCTCGCGAACAGGTGGTCGCCCGTCGCGGGCGACACCTCGCGGCAGCCGCGCTGGTCGCCGTCGGCGCCGCGCTCCTCGCGGCGGGGATCGTAGCCGGCGGAGCGTCCTCCTCGGGGATCCTCTTCGCGTTCGCGGGAGGAGCCCTCTCCTTCTCCGGGATCGCGATCGGCGCGACGCTCTTCATCCCCCCGGCGCTTCGCGCGGTCGGCGGACTCTTCGGGCGCAGCGTCGTGGCGCGAATGGCCGCTGCCAACGCGTTGCGACACTCGGAACGCTCGTCCCGCATGGCCATCGGGGTGGTCATGGGTGTCACCCTCGTGACCATGTTCGCGGTGGCGTCGGCGACGGCGACCCGCTTCTTCCACGTCGTCCTCGGGGAGGAGATCCCCGCCGAGCTCACGCTCTCGGTCGACGTCTTCACCGGCGTGATGATGGGACTCGTCGGCGTCTCGGCCGTGATCGCCGCGGTCGGCGTCGTGAACCTGTTGCGGCTCGGCATCCTGCAGCGACAGCGCGAGCTCGGGCTGCTCCGAGCTCTCGGGCTGTCTGTTCAGCAGGTGCGCACGATGGTGGTCTGGGAGGCCGCCCACATCGTGGTGACGTCGGTCACGATCGGCCTCCTGCTCGGGACGGCCTACGGATGGGCGGGTGCGCAATCCCTGTTCGGATGGATGCCGCACGCCGCCGGACTCACGGACGGCCCGGTGTTCGTCGCGCCGGCGATCCCGGCATCCATCCTCCTCACCGTCGTGGCGGCGACAGCCGTTCTCACGCTCGTCGCGTCGATCGTGCCCGCCCGCTTGGCGACCCGACTCAGCCCGGTGAGGTCTCTGGCGGCCCAGGTGTGAGGTCAGCGGGTGGCGGCGCGCTCGTCGGCCGCCACCTGCAGACCGAAGACCCCGAACCAGGCGATGGCGAGCGTCGCGGCCGTGAATTCGAGGTTGCCGCCGAGGACCGTGTCCCCCCGGAACAGCGAGATCATGGCGCCCGTGAAGGACGTCGCGCCCACGGCGACGAGGGTGGCCACGCTCGCGGCGCGCATCCAGGGGCGGCGACGCAGAGTCGCCACCTGCGCCATCGCGATGATCGCCAGGACGAACCCGGTCACCGCGGACGTGATGTGGACGAGATCCTGCGGGAGCGCGCCCGGGGTGAACGGAACGGGGCACCCGGGCGAGCACGTCACGACCGACGCGAGCGCGAAACAGAGGCCGCAGGCAACGAGCGTCGTGGCGATCGGCCACCCCACTCGATACGCTCTCGCGCTGCCGACCACGGCTCGGTCCACGAGAACGGTGGCGACGGCGAGCAGGAGCAGCGCGAGGTTGAAGACCGGAGCGGTGGACATCCCCGTCGCACCCAGTTGGCTCACGTAGTGCACGCTCGGTTCCCACGAGCGCGTCACCCAGATGAGCGCGGCGCTGGCGAAGGCAGCCACCGATCCCACCGTCGCCAGCACGACGGGCCGCCCTCGTCGGCCCCGGGTGGTGGTCCCCGCGGACCGCTCTGTCGTCTGGGTCATTCGGATCTCCGCGCGTCGTCAGGGGCCCGGCAACCTTACCGTGCGGGCAGGCGCCCGCTCCGTCCGCCGCGGGGATGACTTACCCGCGGGTCCTGGGTGATTTCCCACGACGGCGACGGTGTTGTCGGCTCTGCCCGCCGGATGCTGATGCGGCGGGCAGAGCCTGCGGAGCGCGGACGCGCCGGGGGGCCGTCCTGCAGCGGCTGCGGCTCTGCCCGTCTCGTTCCCGGCTTCCCGGGCGCGCGACAGGACCTCGCCCGCCTCGCGCGCGTGAAGCGCTACCACCAGAGGGCGATCCTCCGGGTGAGGAATGGGCTCTCGACGGCACCGCGCCCCGCTCCCCGTGTCAGTCTCATCACGAGCGATCTCGAGTGGTTCTCCCCCAAGCACCCTCTTTCTCCACGGTCGCTCTCCCCAGGATGCGCGGTCTCACTCCACGGCACCCGGTTGTTGAGACCGCGCATCCCCTTCGGAACCTCCTTCGAACTTTCCCCACCGCTGCTGGCGTGCGGTTGAATCGGAGGAGCGTCCGCGATCCGGACGCGACACCACGAGGAGGACTGCCCGTGACCGACGACCGCGACATCGCGAACGACCACCGAGGCGACGGCCGCACCGGAGGGACCGACGCCACCGAGAACGATGCGTTCCTCGACGAGCTGCTGTCGACGGCCGGGGATTCCGAGGGCACCACGGTCTTCCCGGTGAACTTCCGCGGATACGACCGCGAGGCCGTCGACGAGGCGATCCGTCAGCTCGCCGACCGCGTGCGGAGAGCCACCGAGGACACGGAGGATGCCAAGCGACGCGCCGAGGCGATGTTCGCGCAGCAGCGTGCCGAACACGACGCCGAACTCGAGGAGTCCGCCCGTCGTTATTCCGAAGAGGTCGCCGGTCTTCACGAGCAGCTTCGCGCGGCGGCGGCGCGAGCCGCCGACGCCGAGTCGCAGGTCCACGCCCTGTCGGACGAGTTCGCCACTCGCGACGACGACGACCCGCAGCGGGGGCGCGAACACTTCGACGCGATCCTCCGCGTCGCCGAAGAACAGGCCGGCGTCCTGGTTCAGAACGCCGTCGGACAAGCGGAACGGCTCCTGGCCAGCGCCCACGACGAAGCCGCGTCGATCCGCGATGAGGCCGTCGCCGAGCAGGCGCGTCTCCGCGCCGAAGCGCAGCACGATGCCGATCAGGTGCGCCTGCGCATCGAGACCGAGTCGACCGCCCATTCCGCGCGACTCGAGCGGGAACGGGCTCACGCTGCCGAGAAGGTCGCGCAGGCCGAGCGCGAAGCCGTCGCGATCCGCACCGAAGCGGAGAAGGGAGCGGCCGCGCTGCGCTCGATGGTGTCGCGAGAGACCGGCGAGCTGCGGGCGAAGGCCGAGCGCGACGTGCGGGAGATGACCGCGCGAGTGCTCGAGTTCGAAGAATCGCTGACCCGTCGACAAGATGAGGCGCAGCAAGAGTTCCTCGTGCTGCACAACCAAGCGGTCGCTCACGCCGAGCGCATCACCGGCGACGCCAGCGAGCAGGTCGCCGCGGCTCTTGAACACGCGCGACGCATCTCCGCGCGCGCCGACGACTACGAACGCCTCGCGCGCGCCCAGGCGCAGCAGGCCGAGGCCGATGCACACGTGCGTGCGCGAGAGATCCTCGACGGTTCTCGCGAGCGGGCTCAACGCATCGCGGACAAGATCACCGAGCACGCGGCATCCGTCCTCCGGGATGCCGAGGACCGGACGCGTGACCTGCGCTGGCAGCAGCAGCAGGTCGGGAGCTTCATGACCGAGATGAACGAGCTTCTCCGTGCGACGCCGCGGGGTGCGTCCGCGGGCGTCGACTTCGACGATGACGATGCAGCGAGCGACGATTCGCCTGACGAGAGCTCGGCCTCGGAGAACGACCAACGCGCGGTCGACCCCGAGAAGACGGATAGCGACTGAGCCGCGGCTCTTCGCACTTCGGCGAGAGCCCGATCAATCGCCTCGGCGTCCGCGACGACTCTTCGAAATCACCAGGACCGCCCCGATCCCGATCACGACGGCGGCGATGAGGGGGACGAGCACGAAGACCAGCCGCCCGTTCTCCGCCTCCGCATCGGGCTCCGCCTGTGCCGAATCGTTGCTGGCGGTCGGCGGACTCGTCGACGTCGCGACAGCACCCGGCGTCGCGACGACGACCACGGTGGCCTCGATGCGCGTGGACTCCCCGGCGTCGGCGGAGACCAACAGGTCACCGACTCGCGCGGCCGTGACCTCGACGCGAGCCTCACCATCGGTCACCGCGACCTCCGCCTCCGGGGAATCACCCGGAGAGAAAGATCCGCCCTCGGCGGGCTCGAGCGCGAACCGCACAGAGTCCACCCCGAGTAGGCCGGAAACGGTCACGGTGGCCGTTTCTCCGACGACGATCTCGGCGGGCGAGACCGTCACCCGCGGCGCGGACGCCGCGTGCGCGGCGGTCGGGAGCGCGAGAGCGACGATCATGAACAGGGCCAGGGAAAGTCGAGCGATTGCACCGCGCATGGACGTCCTTTCGTCGCGTGTGGGCGACGGTATCCGGTTCACAGGTTCGCGTCGCACCCGTAGACGCAGCGACCCGGCGCGGGTATGAGGCCGCCGGATGATCCGTTCTAGGCTGAGTCCGGTACGAAGGGAGCCGCGGTGACACCGAGAAGTTCGCGCCCGCTCGGCGCTGCGCTCAGCGCCGCGGCGGCGTTCGTGTTCGCCACGCCGACGCTGTTCCTGCCGCCGGACGCGCATGCGTCGGTGAAGCTGGTTTTCATCGTCGGGGGTTCGATCCTCCTCGCGACCGCGGTGATCCGCGTGCGCGCGGAGAACTCCGCGAGGAACGAACCGGACCCGGGGCCGTCGGCCCCCGAGGGCGTCACGCGCGACTGATCACGCGCCGGCCCGCGGGAGGCCCTCAGGCGGCGCGGACCAGCGACCGCTGCCCCGAGGAACGCGTCGAGGTCTTGGCCGGAGCGGCGGTCTGCTGCTCGAGGGTGACGTCGAGGCTGAGCCCACGGGACGAGTTGGCGTCGTTCGCAAGACGCTTGAGCAGCTCCTGGTCGAGGGCCTCGGGCTGCTCCGAGTCGAAGACGAACCGGAGCGGGATGGCGGGCTGGAGCCAGATGGTGGAGCGCCCGCCCGGCTCGTCCGCGCGGTGCGTCCAGGAGAGGGTGAAGCTCTCGCCACGGCGGAGCTTGGTGGCAGCGACCACCTTCACGTGGGCCAGCATACGGTCGTCGATCTCGATCGGCTCGGGGGTGGTCCCGTAGAACAGCTTCGCCATGATGTTTCCCTCTCCTCGTTGCTTGGTTAGGAACTTACTAGGTAGACTAGCGAATAGGCAAGCGAGATATAAGGAACATTCTCCGAAGGGACTCCCATGACCGAGATCAGCGCGGGCCCCCCGTCCTACTGGTATAGCGACAGCGCTGACGATGAGCGCGGGTCGCGAGTGATGGAGGCGCTCCGCGCCTATCGGGCCGCCGAGATGTCCATGCGGCGGCGCACACAGGCGTCCATGGCCATGGGCGAGAACGAGATGCTGGTCCTGCGCTTCCTGACCAGGCACGGCCGACGGAGCCTCGACGTCACCCCGATCGATCTCGCTCGCCACCTCGGCATCTCAACCGCCTCGATGACCGCCCTGCTCGACCGCCTCGAGAAATCGGGCCACCTCGAACGCCGGCCCCACCCGAGTGACCGGCGGAAGGTCCTCATCGTCATCACGTCCCACACGGAGGACGACATGCGCCAGACCCTCGGATCGATGCACGCGCAGATGATGCTCGCGACCCGCGGGATGACGGAGGCCGAGGCGACGGCCGTCACGCAGTTCCTCGAGCGCATGCGCACCGCGGTCGACGGTGTGGACGCGGACGTCATTGCGACGTCGTCTGCGACGGGGACCCCGGACGTGGCGGCGTGACCACGCACGTCTCGGCCCGCCTCGACCTCCGCGTCGAGAGCGACGCCGACGCGCTCTTCTCGATCGCCGTCACCCGTGGCTGGGCGCGAACCGAGCATCTGTCCCTGACGGCGGACGGCCGCCCCGTCGCGGTGCAGGAGATCCTCGACGACCACGGCACGCGGCTGCATCGCGCGACGTTGCCCGTGGGAGACGTCGTGATGACGTATCGCGCCGAGGCCGATCGCCCGGCGGAGGCCGTGGCATGCGGTGTCGTCGACCCGCTGAGGTATCTGCGCCCGAGCCGGTTCGTGCCCTCGGACGAGCTCGCCGCCACGGCCCTGGCGTGGTTCGGCGGCGCCACGCCCGCGGAGAACGTGCGGAGGATTCCCGAGTGGGTCTTCACCCACCTGTCCTACACACCCGGTTCGAGCGGACCGACCGATACAGCCATCCACACGCTCCTGCTGCGTCAAGGAGTCTGCCGCGACTACGCGCACCTCACGGCGGGTCTCTTGCGCGCCGTCGGAGTGCCCGCGCGCCTCGCGTCCGTCTACGCGCCGGGACTTCGTCCCATGGACTTCCACGCGGTCGTCGAGGCGTTCGTCGACGGACGCTGGGAGGTCGTGGATGCCACGCGGCTCGCGCCCCGCGCCGAGTACGTGCGGATCGCCACCGGCCGGGACGCCGCGGACACCGCATTTCTCACGACCCTCTCCGGCACGGCGATCCTCGAGGACATCGAGGTGATGGCCGTCGCCGGCACCGACCTCGCGGGCGACGATCCAGCCGAGAGCGTCGTCCTGCCCTGACACCCCCTCGAGGTGGAGTCGTCCGCGACCGAAGCTCGCTACCGTCGAGGGATGGATGCCGCCGCCTCGACCATCCGGCCCCGTCGGGCCGCGCTCTCCGCCGTGTTCGTCCTCGCGCTGGTGATGCTGGTCTTCGCGGGAGCACCGCTCGCCCGCGCGGATGTGAGCGACTTCACCTTCGATTCCTTCGATGCCGACATGCTCCTGACGCGGACGCCGGACGGGCACGCCGCCCTGACCGTCACGGAGACGATCGTCGCGCGCTTCCCGGACGAGGATCAGAACAAGGGGATCGTGCGCGTCATCCCCGACGACTACAACGACATCGCGCTGCACACCGAGATCGTGTCGGTCACGGACGGAGCCGGTTCGCCCGTGCCGTACGAGGTGGAGGAGAGCCGACGTGAGGTGCGCGTCCTGACCGGGGACGACACCTACGTCCGCGGCGTGCAGACCTACGTCATCACCTACACGCAGCGCGACACGATCCGCTCGTTCGTCGACACCGATGCCGACGAGTTCTACCGCGACATCAACGGCACCGGCGGAGAACAACCCTTCGGAGAGGTCAGCGCCCGACTCCGGGTCGACGCCGACCTGGGCGATGCCGCGCTCGAAGGTGCCGCGTCGTGCTATCAGGGTCGTTTCGGCTCCGACACCCCGTGCGACATCTCTCGTTCGGGCGGACCGGGTGCTCCCCTCACGTGGTCCGCCAGCGCCACGAATCTCGACGCGGGCGAGAACATGACCATCGCCGTCGGCTTCGTGCGAGGGACATTCGTCCCCGGCGAGGTCTTCCGCACCCCTCTCGAGCAGTTCTCGGTGGACAACGCCCCGGCGCTCGCCGGCGTCTCGCTGGGCGCCGTCGGCCTGGGCCTCGCCGGCGTGGGAGCGGCTGTGGTCGCCCGCCGGAAAGGACGGGATGCGGAAGGGCGCGGGGTGATCGTCCCCGAGTACGGTCCGCCCGACGATGTCGATGTCCTCGAGGGGGCCGAGCTGGTGCAGCGAGGCCGAGCAGGGGTACCCGCCGCCGTTCTCGACACCGCGATCGCCGGTCACCTCCGCATCATCGACGACCCCGCGGATGCCAAGAGGCTCACCCTGGAGCTGGTCCGCGCGGACGACGCCACACCTCTGCGCCGCGGCGTGCTGGCCGCCGTCTTCGGAGCCGATGCCGAACCGGGAGCCCGTGCATCGCTCGGCCCTCACAATCAGGACGCCGCGACCGCTCTGCAGGCGCTGCCGAAGGCGGCCGCCGCCGAGCTCCGGCGGCGCGGCTGGACGGAGCGACCCCGGCACGGCCGCTCCGTCCTCGCCGTCTGCCTCGCGATCGGGGCTTTCGCCGTCGCGATCGCGACGCTCATCGTCGCCGCCGCGGGGACATACCCGACCTGGTGGCAGGTCGGTGCGGTTCCCGCGACGGTGGTCACCGGCATCCTGAGCTTCGTGTTCTTGCGGTATCGGGATCGGGTGACGGATGCCGGTGCCGCAGCACGCGATCACCTCAAAGGTTTGCGCGACTACCTGGCGCTCGCCGAAGCCGACCGACTGCGCATCCTGCAGAGCCCGGAGGGTGCGGAGCGGCGACCGGTCGACGCGGGCGATCCGACCCAGGTACTTCACCTCTACGAGCGTCTTCTGCCGTGGGCCGTCGTCTGGGGTGTGGAGAAGGAATGGGCGGAAGCGCTCGACACCCGTGTGCGTGAGACCGGCGATGACCTGCACTGGTATGCCGGAGCGAACGGCTTCTCGACCGCGGCCTTCTCGTCGACCTTCACCTCTCTGCAGTCGGCGAGCGCCCCCGACACGACGAGCAGCGGCTCCGGCAGCTTCTCGGGCGGATCCTTCGGGGGTGGCTTCTCCGGAGGCGGGATGGGCGGGGGCAGCGTCGGCGGCCGGTGACCTCACTCCGCGACGCGGATGACCTCGGCGATCACGCGCGGGTCGGCGAGCACGCGGAAATGTCCTCCGGTCACCAGACGGACGTTCGTCGCGCCGGCCAGCTCGCTCCCCTCGGGGATGTGCGGATCGAAGGCTCCGTACACCGAGGTGATGCGGGTGTTCACGGTCGCCGCCGCGGCGAGCGCACGCATCGTCGCGTCCCCGGAACGGAAGGCGCGGAGCGACGGGGTGGGCATCAGGCGGCTGTAACGCGACCCGCCGAACGGCGTCGCCACGGCGACCATCGCCCGCACGCGATCACCCGCCGGGTCGAACGCCATGAGGTGTTTGCCGATGAGTCCGCCCTTGCTGTGCGCGACGACGACGACGTCATCGAGATCGCGGGCGACCAGCAGTCGCGCGACGCGGGCGGCGGACTCCGCGATGGGTCGGCGGTTGCCGCCGAGCTCGGTGACGACGTGGACGGGGTGACCACGGTCGTGGAGGGCGCGTGCCAGAGGTTCGAGGAATCTCCACGTCTCGTAGATGCCGGGGAGCAGGAGGATCGGCACGCCGTCGCCGTCTGCGAGCTCCTCCGCCCGGTCTCGCCGCCCCATGCCGCGCACCTGCGCGACGGCGGCGTAGAGGTAGTCCCGCGCCCACCACACACCGTTCCGCACGAGGGCGGCGAGATGCTCCGGGGCCGTCGACATGCGTCCATCCTCCATCACGTTCTCCGGCGCCGCGCGCGGGTTGCGCGGCCGTCGGAGAGGTGCCCGGCGGGCGCGAGGGCCACGCGAAGCCGTGCTCGGACACGTAGAGTCGCGGGAATGGAGACCCCCGACATCCATGCCCTCGCCGCATGACCGTTCTTCCGACCGGCCGCCAGTTCGCCCTCACGTGGGGGATCCCGCACGACTTCGGCGGGCTGACCGCCGCGATGCTGCAACGGTCCCGCATGTTCGATCGGCGAGGAGGCGTCCCGGTCCACGTGCTGACGTGCAACGATCGCGAGGATTCCGCCGACCTCGCGGACGAGCTCGCCCGGCGCGACGCGCTGTCCGACGGTGTCCGGCTCACGAACCTCTGGGATTGGGTGCGGGACAACGACCTCGACGGTCGGCGCGTGCGGGCAGTCGACGGGTTCGCTCCCCTGCCGTCATCCGCCGCGGAGGAGCGGGCGGCCGGCGTCCTCCGACGTCGCATCCGGACCGACGAAACCGGCACGGTCCTTCAGATCGACCACCTGCGCGCCGACGGCACGCTCGCGGCGAGCGATCGACGCGATGTCCCGCGCGCGTCGGGCAAGGTGCGCCGCGTGGTGATCACGTGCGACGACGTGGGGTCGCCGACAGCGGCGTGGAACGGGGTACGCGAGCTCTACCGCGCGTGGCTGGACCGTCTCACCGGTGGCGAGCGGTCGTTCCTTCTCGTCGACAGCAAGGCGATGGCGCGCTTCGCGGCGGACTACCGGCGCCCCCACGTCGTGGTGGTGCACGTGGTCCACGGCTCGCATCTGACCGACGACGGGACCGAGATCCGGGCGTCCCGCGCCGAGGTGTTCGCGCGGCTCGGCGCTTTCGACGCGGTGGTGTTCTGCACCGATCGGCAAGCGCGCGACGCGCGTCGCCACGCCGGCCCCCTCCCCCTGCTGGCCGCCGTGGCTCACCCGGTCACGATCCCGCCGGACATCGACGTCTCGTCGCCGCGACGCGGGGCCGTCGTGCTCTCCCGCCTGGCGGGCATCAAGCGCGTCGAGGATGCCGTGGACGCGGTGCGTCTGACCCGCCCCGACCACCCGGAACTCACGCTGGACGTGTACGGAGACGGCCCGAGCCGCGCAGCCCTCGAGGCCCGCGCCGAGGGCGACCCGTCCATCCGCTTCCGCGGGTTCGACCCCGCCGCCACGAGATCTCTGGCGAGCGCCTCGGTGCTGCTCATGACGAGTCGGTCCGAGGCGTTCTCGATGGTCGTGGCGGAGGCGATGGCATCCGGTTGTCTCCCCGTCGCCTACGACGTGCCCTACGGACCGCGGGAGCTCATCGACGACGGGCGCACCGGCTGGCTCGTGCCGGCCGGGGACGTGAGGGCGCTGGCCGACACCCTCGCACGGGCCATGGAGCTGGACGCGGCTGCGCTGTCCCGCATGCGGCACGCGGCGGTCGCACGCGCCCGGCTGTACGACGAGCGAGCGATCCTCGAGCAGTGGGGGCGCACGCTCGTCCGCGCCGCACGCCGACAGGGTCTGCGGCGACGCACCTGGAGATTCCGTGAGGTCTTGCGGCGGCGCCTTCGAGTTCGCTGAATCCGGGCCGATCCGCCCGGGATCGGCGTAGCGTGCTTCTCACCCAGCCCCGGCATTGCCGGCGCGGATGACGCCCCTCAGCGGCGCGTGCGACGACCCTCGTCCGTCGAGCCTCTCCCCCACCTGGCTCCGGACGGGGGTCGTCGCCTCTCCCCGGTTCTCGTCAGCGGTCTTCGCCGTACGCGCGGATGCTGCGCAGGTCGTCCTCGACGGCGGCATCGGCGGACCGCTGCTCCTGGGCGCCGGCCTTCTTCTCCTCCGGCGCCGCCTCCGTGGCGCCGTCCATGACGGGGGCGTCCTGGGTCTCTTCGCGATCGGTCATGGTCGTCCTCCTCGGATTCGGTGGTCACCGGCATCCTCACGCCCATCGCCCCGGTCCCCCGGGGGATTGCGTCAGCCGACCCGTCGTGCTCAGCCGTGGTGGGCGGGGTGGCGGCGCTCGAGCGCGGAGCCCTCCACATCGACGTGGGGGATGAGACGATCCAGCCACCGCGGCAGCCACCAGGCGGCCCCGCCGACGACGTGCATGATCGCCGGGACGAGCAGCATGCGCACGAGGAAGGCGTCGAGCAGCACGCCGAGGGCGAGTCCCAGACCGAACGACTTGATGATCACGGCCTCGGACGTGATGAAGCCCGAGAAGACCGCGATCATGATGATCGCGGCCGCGGTCACCACTGTGCGGCCCGCGCGGAAGCCCAGCGCGACCGCGAGGCGGGGCTTCGCTCCGTGCGCCCACGCTTCGCGCATGCCCGTGGTGAGGAACAGCTGGTAGTCCATGGCGAGACCGAACAGGATGCCGACGAGGATCACCGGCAGGAAGCTCAGGATCGGGCCGGGATTGTGCACCCCGAACAGGTCGCCGAGCCAGCCCCACTGGAAGACCGCGGTCACGGCGCCGAAGGTCGCGAACAACGACAGCACGAAGCCTCCCGTGGCGATGAGCGGCACCAGCAGCGAACGGAACACGGCCACCATGATGAGGAACGACAGCCCGACCACGACGATCAGGTAGATCGGCAGCACCTCGGCCAGGCCCTCGGAGATGTCGATGTTGATGGCGGACGCGCCCGCGACCCCGAGCTCGATGTCGCCCTTCACCGGCGGCAGGGTGCGCAGGTCGCGGACGAGCTGCTCCGTCGACACGGCGTTGGGGCCCTCGTCCGGGATGACCTGGAACGCGGCGAGGGTGCGGTCGTCGGACACGGCGACGGGGGCGACCGCGGCGACGTCGTCCTGGGCGAACAGCTCGCGCGCGATCTCGAGCTGCAGACCCTGCACGTCGGCTTCCGCGGTGCCGTCCGGGAGGGCGGCGGTGACGAGGAGGGGCGCGTTCGACCCCGCGCCGAAAGCCTGCTCGCTCCAGGTGAAGGCCTTGTAGCCCGAGGAGTCCTCGGCCTCCGACCCGCCGTCGGGCAGGCCGAGACGCATCGACAGCGCGGGGATCGCGATCACCAGCAGGGCCGCGATGGCCACCACCATGGTCACCACCGCGCGCGGCGTCGACAGGGGGCGTACGGGGCGCCCGCTCACCGCCACCGCAGCCGTCTCGTTGCGCGCGGCGCGGCGCGGGTGGTCGTCGGCGTCGACCGGCGCCGTCCGCGCGGCGCGGCGCGGATGCTCGACGGCGTCGACCGCGGCCGCGGCCTTCGCGCGCGCCTTCCCGCTCAGGATGCGCGTGCCCGCCAACCCGAGCAGCGCCGGGGTGAGCGAGACCGCGATCAGGACGGCGACGAGCACGCTCACCCCACCCGCCGTCCCCATGAGACCGAGGAACGGGATGCCGGTGATGTTGAGCGCGAGAAGAGCGACGATGACCGTCGCCCCGGCGAAGACGACCGCGTTGCCCGCGGTGCCGTTCGCGAGCCCGATCGATTCGACGACGTCGGCACCCTGGAGGAGCTGTCGACGGTGACGGTAGAGGATGAACAGCGCGTAGTCGATCCCCACCGCGAGCCCCAGCATCACGCCGAGGAACGGTGTCACGGATGCCATCTGCACCACACCCGAGAACGACAGGGTGGCCATCGCGCCGATGGCCACGCCCACGATGGCGGTGATGATCGGGAACGACGCGGCGAGGAGCGATCCGAGCACGACCACCAGGACCACACCGGCGACCGCGACCCCGACGACCTCGCCCACGCCGAAGATCTCGGGGATCCCCTGCGAGATCTCGGTGTTGAAGGCGACGTCGACGCCGGCCACCGCCTCGGAGAAGTGCTCGACGACCGCTTCCTTCGAGGTCTCGGGCAGCTCGAGACGCGGCTTGTCGAACGAGACGTTGACGATCGCGGTGGAACCGTCGGCGGAGACCAGCCGGATGGCATCCGCGAACGAGAGCAGCTCCGCGCCGTCGGCGAGCTGCGTCTCCTGCGCCGAGATCTGCGCGAGCCCGTCGGTCACCTGCGTCTGCTGCTGCTCGAGGGCCGTCCGCTGCTGATCCAGCTGGGCCTGCTGCGCGTCGAGAGCGCTGAGCTGCGCCTGCTTCTGCGCGGAGGGCAGGGGCGCCGCCTCGATCTGCGCGCGTCCGGCATCGAGCTGCTGCTGTCCCGCGTCGAGCTGAGCCTTGCCCGCGTCGAGCTGCTGTCGTCCCGACTCCGCCTGCGCACGGGCATCGGCGAGCTGCTGGCGGCCGTCGACGATCTGCTGCCTCTGCTCGTCGAGCTGTTGCTGGGTGGAGAACGGATCGGTCACCCGCGCGACGTCGGGGAGGTCCCCCGCCGACGACACGAGGGCACTGATCTCGCTCTTCTGCGCATCGGTGAGAGCCGTGCCGTCGGCGGTGCGGAACACCACCGAGCCGGAGGCTCCGCTGAAGTCCGGCAGTTCGTCCTGCAGCTTCTCGATGACGTCTCCGGATGCCGTGCCCGGGATGTCGAAGCTCGAGCTGAGCCCCTTGAACCCCAGGGAGAAGCCGCCCACGACCACACCGAGGATGACGGCCCAGGCGACGATCACCGTCCATGCGCGGCGGGCCGCGAAAGTCCCGAGACGGTGCAGCAGTTCAGCCATGAAGGGGTTCCTCTCGTGCGGTGCACGGGAGAGCACCGTCGGCTCCGACCAGTCGCCGCAAAGATAACACGGACCGTCTCGTCTTTTCTGTGCCGGTCGTCCAGAATGAGTGTCATGGCTCTTCCGCGCAGTGGCCCCGTCCGCAGCGAGGCCGCCCGACGGGCGATCCTCGCGGCGACAGCAGCGCTCTTCGCCGAGGGCGGCTACGACCACCTCACGATCGAGGGCGTCGCCCGACGCGCGGGCGTCGGCAAGCAGACGATCTACCGGTGGTGGTCGAGCAAGGGCGACATCATCGCCGAGGCGATCCTGGAGGGGCACCTCCTCGACGGTCGGCGCCACCTCCCCGACACCGGTGATGCGCGCGCCGATCTCGCCGCGTGGCTCACCGACCTGTTCACCCTGCGCGCGAGCCCCGACGGCGAGGGACTGCTGCGCTCGTTCGTGGCCGCGGCCGCGGGCAGCGCGGAGACCGGTCGACGCCTCCGCGCGGCGATCCTGGCGGCTCCCCTCATGGAACGTCTGTCACAGGCCCTGGGCGGGACCACCGGACCCCGACTGGAAGCCGCCGCCGAAGCCCTCCTCGGAGCGGTGATCCTGCGCGCCCTCAGCCGCGAGGATTTCGACGCCGACGACATGCACACCCTCGTCGACGTCATCGTGGGCGGGCCGCCGCGCAGGTGACGGCGTGTGACGCCCCGCGTGCACGAGCGACGGAGCGGGCGGCAGAGTCGAGGGACCGACCGAATGGAGCCCCCATGTCGACCGACCTCGACCACCTCGTCTTCGCCGGGCCGTCCCTGCCGCACGCCGTCGATGAGATCGAGCGCCTCACCGGCGTGCGCGCCGCCCCGGGCGGACGGCACACCACGACCGGGACCGCGAACGCTCTCATCGCCCTGACCGTCGACGGGCAGCCCGGGCGTCGGTACCTCGAGATCATCGGACCCGACCCCGACGGCGACCGCGTGGCATCCGAGATCCCGACCTTCGGCATCAGCGGCCTCGACGCACCGCGCCTGGTCGGCTTCGCCGTTCGTCCGGATGACCTGGATGCCACGGTCGCGCACCTTCGTGACCTCGGTGCCGATCCGGGCGACGTCGAGCCGCTCGGTCGTGTGCGCCCCGACGGAGTGCAGCTGTCGTGGCGACTGACCCGGCGCGCCGGGAACGCGTGGGACGGGCTCCCGTTCCTCATCGATTGGCAGGACAGCCCGCACCCTGGTCTCGGTGACCTCCCCCGCCTCGAGCTCACCGACCTCGGTGTCAGCGCCCCGGTCGGCGACGCACGCTTCGACGCCTTGACGGCTCTCGGCTTCGAGCCGACAGAGGGTGCCCCCGCCCTGCGCGTCGGCGTGCGCGGCGAGCGCGCCACGACCCTGTCCACCGACTAGCACGGCGCGCGGATCGGGGTCCAGCCCCGGGCACCCGTCCGCGTCCGCTAGAATCGCATCCAGCAAGGGGAGTACTCCCACCGCGACGTTCTCGTCAATACGGCCACGCCATCGTGGACCCGGGACGTCGGCCCGTCTCGCCGGGTGGAGGAGACCTTGGTGTCTTGTCGTACACCTATTTCCCTTGGAGGTCTCCGTGGGCGTCACCCCGCTCATCTGGATCATCACGATCGCCGTGACGATCGCATTCTTCGTGTTCGAGTTCTTTGTCCACGTGCGTAAGCCCCACGAGCCGACGATCGGCGAATCCGCCCGTTGGTCGGCGTTCTACATCGGCCTGGCCCTGCTGTTCGGCGTCGGCGTCGGCGTCTTCTCGGGCTGGACGTTCGGCGGGGAGTACTTCGCCGGCTATCTCACCGAGAAGGCCCTGTCGATCGACAACCTCTTCGTGTTCCTGATCATCATGACCGGCTTCGCGGTGCCGAAGAAGTACCAGCAGAAGGTGCTGATGATCGGCATCGTCATCGCGCTCATCATGCGCGGCGCGTTCATCGCGGTCGGCGCCGCCCTGATCGAGAACTTCTCCTGGATCTTCTACCTCTTCGGCGCCCTCCTGCTCGTCCTCGCCTACCGTCAGGCCTTCTCGCACGGCGAGAGCGACCCCGCCAACGGCAAGTTCATGCAGTTCGTCCGTCGCATCCTCCCCGTCTCCGAGGAGTACAACAGCGACAAGCTGACGGTGCGCAAGAACGGCAAGCGCTTCGTCACCCCGATGCTCCTCGTGATCGTCGCGATCGGGTTCATCGACCTCGTCTTCGCCGTCGACTCGATCCCGGCGATCTACGGCCTGACGAAAGAGGCGTACATCGTCTTCACCGCCAACGCCTTCGCCCTGATGGGACTGCGTCAGCTGTACTTCCTCATCGGCGGGCTGCTCGAGCGTCTCGTCTACCTCGCTCAGGGCCTGGCCGTGATCCTCGCGTTCATCGGCGTGAAGCTCGTCTTCCACGCCCTGCACGTCAACGAGGTGCCCTTCATCAACGGCGGGGAGCCGCTGCTGTGGGTGCCGGAGATCCCGATCTGGTTCTCCCTCTTGTTCATCGCGGCGACGGTGGCGGTGGCCACGTGGCTGAGCCTGCGCAAGACCCGGAACGACGCGCGGAAGGACGACCGCGCGACCTTCGACGGCGAGAAGATCGTCCACGCTCCGGAGGACTGACTCCCGCTCAGCGGCCCGCGGCGCCCTGCCGCGGGCCGCTGGCGTATCCGGCGTCGCCGCGCAACCCCGGTGAGGGGGCCGGAAGGCCGTCCTACCGTGAGCGTCATGACGCGATTCGGATACACCCTCATGACCGAGCAGAGCGGCCCGCGGGAGCTCGTCGACTACGCCGTCGGCGCCGAGCGCGCGGGCTACGACTTCCTCGTCTCCAGCGACCACTACTCCCCGTGGCTCACCAGCCAGGGCCATGCCCCTTACGCGTGGACGGTGCTGGGAGCGGTCGCGCACGCGACCTCGAACGTCGAGCTGATGACCTACGTCACGTGCCCGACGGTGCGCTACCACCCCGCGGTGGTCGCGCAGAAGGCCGCGACCCTGCAGCTCCTGTCCGACGGGCGCTTCACCCTGGGGCTCGGTTCCGGTGAGAACCTCAACGAGCACGTCGTGGGCGAAGGCTGGCCCGCGGTGCACGCGCGCCAGGACATGCTGGTCGAGGCCATCGAGATCATCCGCGCCCTGCACACCGGCGACCTCGTCACCTATGACGGCGAGTACTTCCGCGTGGACTCGGCACGGGTGTGGGACGCACCCGACGGAGGGGTGCCGATCGGCGTCGCCGTGTCCGGGGAGCACTCCATCGAGCGCTTCGCCCCACTGGGCGACCACCTCATCACCACCGAGCCCGACGCCGAGGTCGTGCAGGGGTGGGACGAGCACCACGAGGGTGCGTCCCGCAAGATCGGCCAGATCCCGATCAGCTGGGACCCCGACAAGGATGCCGCCATCGCACGCGCTCACGACCAGTTCCGCTGGTTCGCGGGAGGGTGGGCCGTCAACGCCGACCTCCCGACCCCGGCCGGCTTCGCGGGCGCCTCGCAGTTCGTTCGTCCCGAGGACGTGGCGGACTCGATCGCGTGCGGCCCCGACCTGGACGAGCTCGCCGAGAGCGTCCGTCCCTTCCTCGACGCGGGCTTCACCGACATCGCCATCGTGCAGGTCGGCGACGAGCAGCAGCAGCGCTTCGTCGACGAGATCGCCGAGCCGCTCCTGGAGAAGCTCCGCGCCCTGTAGCCCCGATCGCGCGCCCGCCGCGCGCGTGCCTCAGTGCGGGGTGTGCCCGGTTTCGATCACCCACTGCTCGAGCCGCCACGCGGGGATCCGGAACACCCGCGCGACATCGGCGAGCGCGTGACCGCCCTCGACGATGGATGCCACGGCGAACTCCTGCAGCGACCGGAACTCGCGACCCGCGAGAGCGCCGGTCCGCAGGTCGGAGAACGTCCGGGGCGTCGCTCTCTCGGGCGAACGCGGGGCCACGAACACGTATGCCGAGGTCTCACGCATGCCGTGGGCGCGGGCGTAGTCGTGGGCGCGGGCCGCAACCGGACTCGCACGGTGGGGCACGATCTCGGCCGGAGGCGCCTCCGGAGCGGGGACGGGCACGGGCTCGCGGACGGGCGCGGGCGCGAGCGGCGCCTCCGCGATCCACGGCGCCGGCGGGAGCGGGCCACCCCACACCTTCTCGGTCGCGATGAACGCCTGTTCCCCCGGGCCCGGCGTCGGCATCGTGTCCGCGGGGACGCTCACCGAAGACGAGGGCGCACCGACCCAGGGAGCCGGCGGGAGTTCCCCGCCCCACACCACGGCGCTCGGCACGACGTGCGGGCTCGACGATTCGGCATCCTGCTCCGAGACGTTCGTCCGGGACGGGTCCGAGAACAGGTCGGGAAGACCGATCTCGAAGGTCTCGGCCAGGGCGACGAGGGTCGACAGGGACGCCGCGGTCCGTCCCGACTCCACGGCCCGCAATCGCCCCTCCGACAGCCCCGCTTCGAAGGCGAGATCGCTCACCGAGAGCCCGCGGTCGCGCCGCAGGCCTTTCACCCGGTCGGCGAGTGACCGGAGCACCTCGTCGAGCCGGTCATCGGGATCGAACTCGTCGCTCATCGGAGTCCCCTCGTCGAGGTGGCGTCGACGGTGAGGGCGTCATCCACCCACTGCTGCAGACGCCACTGCTGAATGCGGAACAGACGCGAGATCGTCGACACGGAGTACCCGCCCTCGACGACAGCGGCGATGGCGAACTCACGGAGCGACGCGAACGTGCGTCCCTCGAGGACGCCGGTGCGAAGGTCCGCGAACGATCGCGGGCGCGAGGTCGCCGGAGCACGGGGCGCGCGCGGACGCGGGGGAACCGTGTGCGGGGTGCCCGGGAGGTCGGTCGCTCCGTCCGCGGCCGGCGGTGCGGAGGCCGCGGACGAAGCCGTCGCCGCGGACAACGGACCTGCCGAGGGAAGGGGCTCCGGGGCCGGCAGCGCGCGATAGGCCGCGACCTGCTCCTCGCCGTGCCGGAGCAGCGCCTCACGGAGGAGCTCACGGAGTCGACGATGTTCGCGCCGCCGCCTCCACAGCACGGGCAGACCGATCGCGGGGATGAGAAGCACGAGCGCCCACATCCACATCATCGGGTGCTCGTTCATCCATCCGACCCAGGCCCACTGGAACGTCCAGTCGCTCTCGTCGTTCTCCGCCTGCATCGAGCGCGAGCCCGCCCACATCGCGACCGCGTCCTGCCCGACCCCGTGGAAGGTGTTGCCGGTGATGTCGGCGCGCGCGTCCTCCGCGAGCTCGACGGCGGACCCCGTGGCGACGGTGAGGTCGTTCCCGGTCATCACGACCGCGGCCCCGGTGATCTCGGTGGCGATGCGGCGTCCCACGATGCGCGAGTCCGAGACCCTGGCATCCGTGATCCGGCCGGTGATGTCCAGACCCCGCAGCTCGCTCGACGAGAGATCGACATTCGTCACCGCCAGCCCCGTCAACGGTCCCTCGACGAGAACGGCCGTGCGGTCCTCGTCGACCGTGGACTGACGGATCTCGGTCTTGTCCGTCGAGATGACGCGCACGCCCCCGTCCCGGTTGTCCTGCACGCGGGAGTCGACCAGGGTGAACTCGCTCGACGGCGTCAGACCGTAGCCGCCGGTCGTCGGTCCGTCCGCCAGGGCGGAGCCGTCGACCCGGACGCCCCAGCCGGCGGCCCCTTCCACCGTGACCCCGGTGAGGCTGAGGGCTCGCGACTGTCGGGAGAGCGCGATGCCGTCCGAGCCCGAATCGCGGACGGTGGTGCGCTCGACCCGGAAGTCGTGGCCGCCGTTGGTCAGCTCGATGCCCGTGAGGGTCGAGTCGCTGATCGTCGAGTCCGAGATGCCGGCCCCGGTGCTCTCCGACGCGAAGAAGCCGTAGTGCAGCCCCGCCATCGTCGAGTTCTCGAGCTGAGCGGTGGCATCCACCGTGCCACTGCCGGTGATGGCGAGTCCCCCGGTGCGCCCACTCCAGTAGCCGAGGTCGGCGAAGTCGGTGAAGGTCGACGCGAGGACGCCGTCTCGAACGCGGATGTACGCGCGTCCGTCCCCCTCGTCGGTGTCGGGGGCGGCGACGGTGTCGTCCCACGACGTGACCCGCAACGGCGATCCGTCGGCACCGCCGAACCGCACGGTGCCACCCCACCCGACGATGCTCGTGCTCGCCGCGGGCGAGCTCGTCATCCGCAGCGTCGCACCGGGCGCGACGAGGTCGAGCTCGGCTCCGGAGCGGACGACGACGTTGCGCTGCAGCGTGAAGGTCGTCGGGTCGTCCTGGCGGACGGCGCCGAGGGCGACGAGGTCGGAGAGGCTGTACCCCGTGGGCTGACCGTTCCTGGCACCCAGCACGACCGTGCTCCACGCGTCGATGAGGGCGGGGTCGGTGCTGTCCAGCGCGGCGACCGCGGACAGGCGCGTGTCCTCGGCGGCCACGCGATCGGCGGCCGTCTGCGGCGCCGCTGCCGGATCGGCTCCGTCGGCATTGCCGGACGGGTCCGGCGCAGGCCCCACCACGGCGGCGCTCGAGCGCGCGTCGTCGTCCAGCCAGGGCAGGAAGGATCCGGTGTGCACGAAGTTTCCCGCGAGGATCACTCCCGCCACGAGCACGACCACCGCGACCACCATGAAGACGCGCGCGACCCCGCGGAAGGCGAAGTGACTGTCCCCGCGTTCCTGCGCCGTGATCGCACCGTCCTCAGCCATGGGCCGCCTTCGTCTCCTGCGAGACGAGCCCGAGGCTCTCGGCGGACTGTCCCTCGCCGCCGAGGCTCGCTTCCGTCTGGCCCTCACCGCCCTGGCTGTCGGCCGAGCGCGTCAGCCACCCCTGCTTGTTCATCGTGAAGAGGGCGTAGATCTTGATGGGGAGGGCGATGAAGATGATGACGAGCGTCACCAGCGGCAGCAGCACGATGTCTTCGGGACGCCGCCACAGGTGCGACATCCCGCGGATGCCGCGACCGACGAAGAGCCAGACGATCGCGAGTCCGAGCCCGAGGAGGGGGTGCTCCGCCCGCGCCGCCAGCACGACGTACGCCAACGCCACGAACATCGTGAAGGGCGTCAGGAGGATCTGCATCATCGTGATCTGCGAGATGAGCGGGACCTTGAAGACCCAGCCGTGGCGGATCGCGGTCAGGTAGCACCGGAACGAGTTCCGACTCCATCGCACCCGCTGCTTGACGAAGGCGCGGAACGTGCCGGGGAACATCGAGAGGGCGCGCGCGCTGTCCTGGTGCGCGACGCGGAAGCCCTGGGACAGCACGAGCCACGTCATCCGGCCGTCATCGCCCGCGATGCACTCCTTGCCGAAGAAGATCTCGTGCTCGAGGTCTTCCACGCGCGGTTGGATCACCGAGGTGCGGTACGCCGCGGTCCGCCCCGACGCGCAGATGATGCCGCCGAAGCGCCCCATCGCGGGGGCGTAGTCCGTGTAGCGGAGGTCGATGATCCAGTCGGCCACGCGGCGCCACACGCTCGACTTCGGCAGGTAGACGTTCTGCCGCGTGCTCACCGCCCCCACCGCGGGATCGATGAACGGCATCTGCACGGCATCCAGCATCCCGTCCTCCCACGCCGTGTCGGAGTCGACGAAGAGGATCAGCTCGGTGTCGACCATCCGGATGCCGACCCCCAGCGCCGACCGCTTCCCTCGGTGGTGGAACATCACGACGTCGACCGAGGGCAGGGCGAGCGCTTCGATCCGGGACTGCGCCTCCACATCGGCCACGTCGAGGACGATGATGATCCGGGACGGGCCCTGGCGGACCCAGGTCTGCAGACAGCGCAGGAGCACGTCGGGGTCCTCGTGGAACGAGGGAACGACCACGGTGGTCGTCGTGCGATAGAGGTTCTTCACGGGGCGCGCCGTCGCGGCCAGGATCTTGCGGATGAGCCAGAAACCCCACGAGACGATGCCGAGGTAGCCGAACGGCAGCACCCACATCAACTGCTCGCCGAAGGACGCGTCGGCCATCACTCTCCCCCTCGCGCGTTCGGGTAACGCGATTCGATGCCCGGGGGAGACACTGAAGGCTACCGCGTACGGGTCACCGGCAGGGGATGTTCCCCGCAGACGCGTCCCCGGGGACGCTGTTGTCGCACCCCACGACGTTCCCCGCCGAGCGGGCGTCCCCCACGACGTGGACGCCCATCCCACCCGGTCCGGGCTGCAGGGTGCTGGTCGCGACGGTGTTGTCGGACCCCCACGGGGCCAGGATCACGTGCACCGACACGGCATCCACCGGACCCGTGACGGTGCTTCCCTCGATGGACCAGCCCGTGCCCTTCAGGTCGACGGCGCTGTCCACCACGGCATCGGAGCCGACCGCGAGGATCGAGGCGCGGACGATGCCGCCGGTCGTGCCCTCCTTGACGTCCAGTGCCTCGGCCGTGGTGTCGCGCACGTCCAATCGCTCGAAGACGTTGCGATCGCTGCGGTCCGGCGCGCACGACGTGTATCGGCACCAGTTGGCCTCCGCAGAGCCGACGTACACCCCCTCGCCGTACTTCGCGTCCGTGAGGCCCGTGCGCTCGACGACGGTGTCCTCGACGCGGTTGTCGCTGCTCGCGGCGCGGAGGTGCAGCCCCTCCTGCCCCACATCCGAGACGCGCACGCGCGACAGCTCGGTGTGCGAAGCGGCATCCAGGACGACGCCCTTCTGCCCCCCGCGCACCGCGAGGTCCTGCACGTGCCAGAACGAGGCTCCGTCGAGGTGCAGCGCGTATCCGTCCTGCGCTCCCCCGGCGTCGAGGACGGCACCCGACACCCCGCACAGGACGATCGGACGCTCCGCCTCGCCCGACACCGCGATGCGGAACCGCCCCGAGTAGGTCACCGGCGACAGCTGGAGGACGTCGCCCGGGGTGGCGGCATCCAAAGCGCTCTGCAGATTCTCCGCCCCCGGCGGCACCTCGACGGCCCCCGGAGCACACGGAGACGTCACCGGAGGGAGGGATGCCGTCGACACGGGGGCGCACGCCGTCAGTGCCGCACCCCCCGCGGCGAGCGCGACGAGGAGCGCGAGCGAGGAGCGGAGAACACGAGGCATCGCGTCGAGTATCTCAGCAGCCCGGGGACGGCGCGCCCGGGTCCACCGCCTTCGCGGCGGAGGTCTGGACCCGGACGCACCGCGGCCCGGCTCAGGCTCCGTCGCGCAGGTCGCGGAAGAAGCTGTCGATGTGGGCGCGGAGGGCGTCGATACGTCGATCCCGTGCGGCGGCGGCGTCGTGGCCCAGGTACGCCGGCGGATCCAGGCGCCGGACGTTGCGCGAGCACTCGAACCTCGCACAGAGCAACGTCCCCACCGTGTTGCCGGCGCGACCCGCCTTGCCCGCGCGGCGGGACGAGAAGAAGACGACGTCGTTCGGCAGGGTCACGTCGGCGCACCACGAGCACTGCGGGCGCGACTGCGTCGGCTGCTCGGCCTGGCGCAGTTGGAGACCGACCGGAGATCCGTCGATCTCGGCGACGACGAACCCGAGGAGGGGCGTCTTGGGGTCACGCCACCCGAAGTAGTCCAGGCGGTCCCAGTCGTGGGAAGCGAGATCGGTGGGGACGACGAGCGCGCTGCGTTCGCGCGTCGAGACGTTGACGAAGGAGGAGCGTACGGAGGCAGGGGTGAGGGCGTGCATGAGGAGTCCCGTCGAGGGGGCGGCGCCGCCGTCATCGGCGGCGCCGCGAAAGGGGGCGCGCGGTCGCACCGCGCGCGGAGAGATGACCCCGATCAGCCGCGCAGCGGCGAGGGGTCGCGAAGGGCGCAGCCCGAGGAACGCGGGAGTGCGCCCGCGCCGGTCACCCGGCGAGGGAAGCAGTGCGGTCCGCGCCTCTGCCGCCGGCGTTCTGCACGCCGACGACCCCCTCACGCCCGGAGGGCATCGACGAGGTGAGAGGGGACATGCCTCCAGAGTACGCCGCTCAGACGCGGAACTGCTGAGAACCCAGAACGCGCTCGACGGACATCTCCAGCACCACGCGCTCAGGGTTGACGCGTGGCTGACGGTATCGCGCGGCATACAGCTCGACGGCACGGGCGACGGCATCGGGGTCGTCGGTGACGCGGGCGGTCCCCTCGAAGCTGATCCACCGGGCTCCGTCGACGGAGCACACCGAGGCGCGGCCGCTGCGCTCGGCGTTGACGAACTTCTGGGTGCCGCGCGAGCCGATGATCCTCACGATGCCGTCTTCGTAGGTGAACCCCACGGGCACGGCGTGAACACGGCCGTTGCGCCCCACGGTCGAGAGCGTCGCCAGGTGGTACTCGCGGAGGAAGGAGAACGCGTCGTCGGTCAGCACGACTCCAGGGTGCCATGTCCGGCTATGTGCGTGATGGTGCGGGGCTCGGCATCCCATCGCCGAAGGCACGTGGCGCGCGCGGGCACCTCTCCTCCCCCGGCGCCGGCGAGAACGGCCAGCGCATCCCCCAGGCGCTCGAGGGGGACGCGTCGCGCCAGCGTCACGTGCGGCGTCCAGGCGCCGGGCGCGGTGTGATCGTCGCCTGCGGGTGCGCCCACGCGGGAGTGCACCGCCGCGTGCAGGTGCAGGAGCGGCGCCGAGGGGACGACCGACCGGGCGATGACCCGGCTGCGCCCGACGCCGAAGAGGATCGGTGCCCCCAGGGTGAGGTCGAGGGGCAGCATCGCGTCGAGTCCCGAACCGTCGATCGGCCCGAGGGATGTGCGCACGAGCATCGTCACGTGGGGTCGATTGCTGGCGCCCCGGTGCTGAGCCTGGCTCGGCAAGCCGGCGGCGAGGAGGGCGTCCCACTCTCGACGCACGGCGGCGTCGGACGCGTCGTCGAAGGTGAGCTCGAGGCTCACGACGGTGCTCACCGCCGTGTCAGCGCGTCGACCACCAGGCCGCCGCGACGAGCGCCGGCTGGAAGAACAGCCGGACGAAGCGCTTGCGGTCGGTGTCGAGCCCGAACGCCGAACGCTTCTTGAGCCACTGGTCGACGTTGCCGGGGAAGATCGCGACGAAGAACGCCGCGAGGGCGGCCCCGACCCGGCGACGCTCCCGCGGCAGCGCGATCAGCGCGAGACCGAAGCCCGCTTCGACGACTCCGGATGCCACGACCACGAGGTCGCGGTCGAGGGGAAGGTCCTCGACCAGGACATCGGGCACCTGAGCCTGGAAGTCCCGGCGGGCGAACGTGAGGTGCGACACCCCGGCGAAGATCATGGCCAGCGCGAGCGACCACCGTACGACCGTTTTCATCTCCTCACCGTAACTCGGGGAGCGGCGGGGACCGTGGGCTTGACGACGGGGCTCTCACCTACGCGAGGGGGTCGGTTCGCGCAACCCCCGGCCCCTCCCCGCAACGCGGAGCTTGACTGTGAGCACACCGGAGAGGAGGGCTGCATGACCATCACGGACCTGCCGCGCGCGGCCGTCGACGACGCGGACGCCGACGGGCTCCTCGCGCGTGCAGCCGGCGGGGACCAGCAGGCGTTCGGGACGTTCTACGACGTCACCGCTCCGCGCATCTACGCCCTCCTGCTCGCCCTGACACCGGACGCCTCGCGAGCCGACATCCTCTTGGAAGAGGTGTACGTCGAGGCGTGGGCGCGCCTCGTCGATCGAGGGATGCCGCCCTGCCCCGCACGCGAGTGGGTCTCCCTCATGGCGCACCAGCACGCCGGTCGCCGCTGAGAAGAACCTCTACGCCGGGAGCACGGGGGACGTCTCCGCCGCCCCGATGTCGACGGTCAGTCCGCCGGACGAATTGGCCGAGTTCGCGTACGCCTGCAGGAGAGCGGGGTCGAGCATCTCCGGCTCGCTCGCGCCGAAGACGAAGCGCAGGGGAATCGAGGGCTGGAGCCAGATGGTGCTCCGCCCCACCGGCTCCCCTTCGGGATGCCGCCACGACACCGTGAAACTCTCCCCGCGTCGAAGCTTCGTCGCGATCACGACTTTGACGTGCGCGAGCACGCGATCCGGCATGCGAATCGGGTCAGGAGATGACCCGTAGAACATGGAGCCCATGGCGGGCCTCCTTCCGGAGATCGTGTCAAAAAGAATTTTACTAGATCGCCTAACTATCACCTAGCGGAACATCGGACGCCTCCGCGTCTTCCGCTGAACTACTCACCGCGAGTCGGGATCCGTAGGCCTGCGTGAATCTCGTTTGCCTAACTAGACTGTGCGCTCGGGCGGCAGGGCGACAGGAGAACGATGACGATCGTGGAGAACGATGACCCTTCGGCGGTGGCCGCCCGCGCCGTCGAGCGGCTGCGACTGGCCGAGGCGCGCCTCGCTCGGCGGCGTCAGACGGACTGCGGCCCCAGCGAGAACGCCCGGGCCGCCATGCGCCTCATCCTCGAGCGCGCGGACGAAGGACTCACGGTCACTCCCACCGAGATCGCTCAAGCGCTCGGCGTCTCCACCGCATCCGTGACGGGCATGCTGGATCGCTTGCACGCCGGGGGTCTGATCGGTTTCATCGCGAACCCCGCCGACCGGCGCAGCAAATTCGTCATCCCGTTCGACCGGTCCACCGACGCGGACGCCATCGACCCGGTGACCGCGCGCATCCGGGAGTACGCTCTCAGCCTCCCCGCCGACGCGGCGGGCCACATCGCGACCTTCCTCGATCAGGTGCGCGAGGTCGTCGACGCGGAGTGCGGCTGAGAGATCAGGCGGAGCGGACCTCGGGCGAATCCGCCTCCGGCTCCGCGATGACGCTCAATCCGTTGGCCGAGCTCGCCTCGTGCATCAGCTCGTCGATCCAGCGGCGGTTCAGCTGGGGCGCACGGCTGCCGTAGAAGTGGAAGACGAGCGGAATGGACGGATGGATCCACAGAGTCCGCGTCCCGCTTCCGTCACCGACCGGGAAATGGAACATGAAAGGTTCGCCGCGGCGCAGCTTGTTCATGAAGACCATGCGCAGGTGGGAAAGCGTGCGGTCCTCGATATCGAAGGAATGACCCAACGCGTTGTAAACCAGTTTTCCCACGAATTCAGACTACATCTCCGCACGTGATTAATCACCCGCGCGCCCGAGACGCCCTCGGTGCGACCGCGCTCGGATAGAGTCCATCCGTGGGGAGAGCGCACCGCCCGGGTCGGCAGCGCCGCCGCATTCCACGGTTCGTTCTCATCGTGGGTGCCGTGGTGGTCGTCGTCGCGCTCATCGCCGGGATCGCGGTCGTCGGCAGCCTCGTCTCGTCGCTTTTCCAGACGCTCGGCGCCCGCCCTCCCGCCGTGGACACCACGATCGTCGCTCCCGACGAGTCGAAAGCGGCGATCGCGGCGAACGACCCCTCGGCCACGCCCGAGCAGGCCGCCGCCGCAAAGTGGCTCGCCGCCCAGCCCACGACCTACTGGCTGACCCCGGAGATCGACCCGATCGACGAGGTCTGGGACCGGATCGCCCATCTCGCTTCCGAAGCGCGGGATCAGGATGCCTCCCTCTCGGTCGCCGTGTACGGCCTGCCCGATCGAGACTGCGGCAACCACTCCGCCGGGGGGCTCGATCCCGATGCGTACCGGGACTGGACGAAGAGGATCGGCGAGGCGTTGCGCAATGCCCCGGACATCCAGAAGATCGTCATCCTCGAGCCCGACAGCATCGCCCTGTCCTCGTCCTGCGGGTCCCCCTCGGATCGTGCGGGTTATCTCCGCACCGCCGTGGACAACGTCCGCGGGACGAACACCTGGATCTACCTCGATGGAGGGCACTCCGCGTGGCATCCCGTCGAGGAGATGGCCGCGCTCATCTCCGCCACGGGATTGATCGGAGACGTGCGGGGCATCGCGCTCAACGTGTCGAACTACCAGGACACGGCGGCCGAGTTCTCGTATGCGCACGCGCTCTCCGAGAAGCTCGGCGGAACGCACGCGGTCATCGACACCTCGCGGAACGGGGCGGGACCGGCCGGGTCGGAGTGGTGCAATCCCCCGGGCCGCCTCGTGGGCCCGGCCGGGGGCGCGTTCGGCGACGGAGTCGTCGACACCACACTCTGGATCAAGCCGGCGGGCGAGAGCGACGGCGAGTGCAACGGCGGCCCTCCGGCGGGCACCTGGTGGCCCGACGCTGCGGTCGAACTCACGCGCGAGAGCCGCTGACACACCGGCCCGAACCGCCACCACCCCGCCCGGGGGCACGCCGAAGTGTGGAAAGATGTGGCTCGGTCCGTGTGGCCGCCGCGTCTCGGGGGAGAACGCGGGCACGTTTCCGTGCGAACCAGAAGAGTGGGTGCGATGAGCGACAGCACGGAGATGCTGAAGACGGCCGTGATCGTCGAGGACGACCCGGATATCCGTCATCTCCTCGTCGAGGTCTTGGAAGCGGCGGGATTCTCGACGGTGTCCGTCGGGAACGGCATCGACGGCGTCCGCGCCGTGATCGCCTACCAGCCCCTCATCACGACGCTCGACGTCAACATGCCCGGCATCGACGGCTTCGAGGCCGCGCGCCGGATCCGGCAGCAGAGCGACACGTACATCATCATGCTCACGGGTCTCGAGGAAGAGGCAGACGTGGTCCTCGGCCTGGGCGCCGGTGCCGACGAGTACGTGGTCAAGCCCTTCCGCCCGCGCGAGCTGCGTGCCCGGATCGAGGCCCTGCTGCGTCGCCCGCGCTCCGGAGCGGGCGGCGGCTCCGGGGCCGCTCCGCGGCAGGACAGCGTGGGTCCGTCCTTCCCGGCGGCACGCCCGGCCGAGCCGCAGGCGCCCGCTGCCGCGCCACCCACCGCCCCGCCCGCGGCTGCGCCCAGCGTCCCTGTCGTCGTCCCGTCCTCCCAGGGCCCGGAGCCCCGGGAGGCCGCAGGCAGCGAGCTCGCGACTCGCCCGTCCACCGACGCCGTCGTCCGCTCGCACGGGGCGGTCACGCCGACCGGCGCGCCCTGGATCGTGCACCGCGACCTCCAGCTCGACCCGGACAGCAGGATCGTCCTCGTCGGCGGCGACGAGCTCGAACTCACCCGCACCGAGTTCGACCTGCTGGCCACGCTCATGGAGTCCAAGCGGCGCGTGCGGAGCAAGGCCGATCTGACGCTCGTGCTGCGCGGCGAGTCGTACGTCACCAGCTACTTCGTCGGCGAGGCGGACAAGCGGGCGATCGAGGCCCATATGACGAATCTCCGGCGCAAGCTCGGCGACAACCCCGCCAATCCGCGCTACATCGAGACCGTCCGCGGGGTGGGATACCGCCTCACGTCGGAGCTGATGGCCGCCCCCTGACCCCTCGCGCTCCGCGCGGATACGACGGATGCCTCGACCCTCCCCAGGGCCGAGGCATCCGTGTTTCTGACGCGTTCGGGTCGCGATCAGATCGGGGGTCCGTCAGACCTTGAAGCCGTGGTGGCGACGGACGAGCTTGGAGAACATCAAGAGGGTCTGGAGGACGGTCACGACGCCGACGATCGGCCAGCCGATCCACAGGATGGAGGACTGCACCATGGGGCCGACCATGACCCAGATCACGGCGAGCGCGACGGCGACGGCGATGAGGACGACCATCGGGGTCCAGTGCCCGAGTCCGCCACCGCGTTCGGCCTTCGCCTGCATGGCCCAGTTGTCGACCTTCTTGCGCGAGAGGAAGCGCGTCCACGAGCGGACGAAGTGGCTGATGCGGATCCACATGAAGATCTCCGCCGGGAAGAACAGGACGGCGAAGAGGATGTCGCGGCGGTTGACGGCCTTCATCGTGCGGGCGATGCGCAGGTTCAGCAGCATGGCGATCACCGGCGGGATGAGCCACAGCGGCGAGAACACGAACGCGCCGATCGACAGCGAGCCGGCGAGCAGGGTCAGGAAGGCCACGCGCACGAACAGGTTCGTCAGCATGCCGAAGTTCTCGAACCAGCGCAGGCGCAGGTTGGGGTGGAAGGGCTGGCCCTTCGTGTCCCCGCGCTGGCCGGGCCACATCAGCTCGATCGCGCCGTAGGTCCACTTGACCTGCTGGGCGTCGTAACCGGAGAGCGTCGTCATGCCGCCCACGTCGGCGCGGGCGTACGGGCTGATCTTAGTCAGGTAGCCGGCGCTCTTGATCTGCAGCGACAGCAGCGAGTCCTCGACCTCCGAGTCCTTCACCCACGGCGTGACCTGGTGGTTCTGCTTCATCGCCTCGCGGAGCGCGTTGGTCGAGAAGATCGAGAACTGGCCGCCGAGCACGGCCATGTTGCGGCCGCGGAGCATGTTCTGGAGGTTGAACGCGGCGAACTGCGTGCGCTGACCGGCGGTCAGGAACTTCCCGATGAGCCCCTTGATGGGGCGGTCGTCGATCGTGTAGATCGCGGAGATGCCCCCGATGCGGGAGTCCGAGACCGCTTCGGTCTCGAGGTACTCGACGGCCTTGCTGTCGGCGATGGTGTCTCCGTCGACGCCGAGCAGGTAGTCGTAGCCCTCCACGAGCGAGTACCCGTAGTTGAGGGCGCCGACCTTCTTGTCGGGGTTCTTGCCGATGTCGTGGACGAACACCTCGGTGAACTGCTCTCCGAGCTCGGTCACGACCTCGTGGGGGCCGCTGTACTCCGAGGCGATCTTCACGGTGTTGTCCGAGGTGTTGTTGACGACGACATGGATGACGTCGGGCACACGGGTCTGGCCGAGTAGCGCCTCGATCACGTCGGCGATCGACTCTTCCTCGTTGTAGGCGGGGATCACGCAGCCGATCGTCGAACGGTGGACCGAGGTGTTCTCCAGGACCGCCGCGAAGTCGTCGGCGAAGCCATGCTCCGAGGCCGCTGCGCCGGCCACGTCGTCGGACGTGTAGGCGAGCGCCTTGGTGTGGGGGGCGAAGCTGCGCGCATCGGTCATGGCGGTTGTCTTCCTGTTCGGAGGGGGCGGCGTGTCGGCCATGTCCCACTCTGGTAGGTTCACCGCAAGACGGCCGCCGCGATCCGGCATCGTCGCCGCAAGATTTCCGCAAGATCCGCTCAGGGGAGCAGAAGCAGAAAGCGCCCGCAGATGGCCGTCCTCGATCTCATCGCCGCCATCGCCGCCGCCGCACTCGCCGTGACCGTCCTCTTCCTGGCGCACGGACGCCACGGCGACGATCGCGGGGGCCCGCGCGCCGAACTGGTCCGCTACTTCGGAGCCGCCGCGCTGGCCGCCCTCGCCTGCGCCTTCCTCAACGTCCTCGAAGAGACGGGCGGCGGCACGTTCGCCGCCGCCGTGGGCAACGCGACGAACGTGCTGGCACCGGGACTGGCCTGGGCCGGAGTGCGACGTCTGAACGCGCGACCGTCGATCGGGGCCCTCAGCGCGGGTGCGGGCGCGATCCTCATGCTGGCCGTGACCTACGTCGTCTCCCTCGACGAGGCCATGCTCGTGAAGACGGCGGCGATCGCAGCCTTCAGCGCCTTGACGGCGATCGAGGCGCGCCGCCGGCCGGTCGACGCGATCCGGGGAACCGTCCTTCTCGCGGCGGCGATGGGGGTCTTCGCGGCCTTCAACATCGGCCGCCTCATCGTCGCCGGAACCGCGGGAGTGAACTCGGCGCTCTGGGAGAAGCTCGCCTCCGCGGAGATCACGTCGGTGGTGAGTGCGCTCGCGATCATGATCGTGACCGCCGCCGCCGTGCAGATGGGCCGCCAGCTCGACGACGACCCCGCTCCCGGCACGCGAGCCCATGACCGCGGTGCGCTCCGGCGCGACGCGGCTTCCCTTCTTCATGCGCACGCCCGTGTCGATGTGTTCGTCGTGCGGCTGCCCGAACTCGACCTCATCCGGGCGGCCCACAGTTCAGATCGAGCCGAGCAGATGCTCACGTCCCTCGTCGACGCGGCCCGCGCGGCGCTCCCCGGAGTCGCCACGGGGATGCCGGCCCGGGACACGGTGTTCCTTCTTCTCCCCGCCGGCACCGACGCCGCGCACGTCGAGCGATCCGTGAGCGAGGTGTTCGCCGCCGCCATGCCTGCGATCGGGTACGACGACACCCCGGATCTCGCGTTCGAGCATCACCGTGTGGATGACGTCGACGGAGTGTCGCTCCTCATGGAGAGTCGACGCCTCCGCCCGCGCCAAGGCCTCGCCCACTGAGCCGCGGGGCCGGGCTCAGCCCTGGCCGCCGGTCTGCCCCCATCCCGGAGCACGTCCGGTGGAGTCCGTGGTCGTGCTCTGCGGGGCGGCCTGCGTCTCGTTCGTCGAGATCGCGATCGGGAGGTACTGGTACACGGTCTGCTGGCTGAACGACGTGTCGGTGTTCGCCGCTCCCTCGACGGCGACGTTCAGCGCGAACTCGAGCGTGATGCCGTAGGTGTCGTTCGGCAGCTGACGGATCGAGGTGGTGGGTACGAGCAGTCCGCCCTGGAAGCTGTTCAGAAGGAGGCCGCGGTCGGACCGCTGGGTGTCGGACGGCACGAGCGTGCGCGGGTCGGCGCTGAACTGGAACGGGCTCGACACCTGGCCGCCGGTCTGGGCGGTCTGGGAGGTGATCGACACGGAGGAGAGGTAGACGCGACGCTTCTGGGCGAGCACGGCCTTCTCGTCGACGCGGTGGTCGTACACGTTGACGGCGAACCCGAACTGCTTCTCGTTCGCGGACGTCCACTCCATCGTGCGCTTGGGGTTCACCGCCCAGACATCCAAGCGGACCTCGAGGCCATCGGCGACCTCGGATGACAAGGTGACCGAACCGTCGTAGGTGAACTGCGAGTCGAACGGCATGCTCGACGCGGCGACCTGCGGGGCAGCCGTCGGCACCACCACGGACTGATTGCCCGAGGACTGTGCCTGGAACGCGTTGAACGCGTCGACGACCTGGGTGCACCCGCTGAGGGCGATCGGGCCGACGACGAGCGCGGTGGCGAGGGCGAGCGCGCGCAGAGCGCGTCGGCGAGGGGGCGTGGTCACGGGTTGCTCCTGAGGAGAGGGGCGCGAAGGCGCAGAGGTCGCTGAACGACCATCACGCTGCGGGATGCAGGCCTCAGGGGGAGTCTGACCGGACGACGTGCCCCGATGGGCACAAACGGCGAGCAGAGACAGGATGGCGCGCAGAAGACTACACCACCGTCGATACACTCGAAGAATGTCAGCGGGGAGGATGGTTCCGTCGGCGGCGCCGGCCCGGGTGCCGCAGACCGACGAAGGGTCCAGCCCCAGCAGCCGAACGAGGGCCGTCTGGCTCCTGCAACTCGTCCTCGGGGCCAGCGTGGTCATCACCGTGTTGCTCACCCAGGCGCTCGAGCCGTCCCTGTTCGCGGTGTGGACCTTCTCGACGGGCGTGGGCCTCGTCATCGCCTTGACCGCCGTCGCGATCATCGTCCCGTGGCATCGCCTGCCACGCAACGCGGTGGCCGTCATCCCGTTCGGGGACATCATCGGGATCGGGCTCCTGAGCTTCGGAACCGATCTGCGCTTCGGGTTCTTCTGGGTGTTCCCCATCACCTGGATCGCCACGCACTTCGCCGTGAGCCTGCTCGTCAGCACCCTCGCGACCGTCGGCGTGATCATCGTCATCGACGCCGCCGCCAACGGGTCGGGACCGGCCACGGCGCTGCGGCTGATCGTCGTCCTTCTCTCGCTGACCTTCATCGGCATCACGGCCTACCTCTCGTCGCGGCAGACCCGCGCTTTCAAACAGCTGCTCCGACGGCAGGCCAGCAGGTTGCAGGGCACACTCCAACGCGTCACGGGGCAGGAGCGACGGGTCTCGCAGGTCCTCAACGGTCTGGACACCGGTATCGCGCGCATGTCGGCCGACGGCGAGATCCTCGCTCTGAACGACACCTACCTGTCGCTGTACGGGATCGACCGCGACGAACCGCAGCGCCCCGGGAGCGCCGTGGAGTACGCGACCCTCCAGGGCGAGCCGCTCAACGAATCGGAACGCCCCTTCGCCCGGGCGGCGCGGGGAGAGCAGTTCGACGACGAGCGGGTCTGGCTCTTCGACGCCGACGGCAACTGGCATGCCCTCTCCGCCTCGACGCGGCGACTGGTCTCCTCCGACGAGCCGGAGAGCACGCTGCTGATCGTCCACGACATCACCGCCCTCATCGAAGCCGAACGTGCGCGCGAGCGGTTGGCCGCGACGGTCTCGCACGAACTGCGCAACCCGCTGACGGCGATCATCGGTCACGCCGACCTCGCTCTGGACGACCCGGATCTCTCTCCGAAGGTGCGTGAGCAGCTCGAGGTCATCGCCGGTGCGGGCGAGCGCATGCAGAAGCTCATCTCCGAGATCCTCGCGAACTCCCGCGGGGTGTTCCGGGAGAAGGACACCCCGAAGACCGCCGACGCGACGCGCATCATCGCCTCCTCGCTCGAATCCTTCCGACCCGCCGCCGCCGCTCGTCGCGTGACCATCCTCGACGATCTCCCCGGTACCGCGGAGGTCGTGGGAGACGCGTTCCGCCTCCGACAGGCCTTCGACAACATTTTGAGCAACGCCATCAAGTACACGCCCGGAGGCGGCTCGGTTCACCTCTCGGCAGAGGTCGGCGACGACAGCGTGGTGCTGCGTTTCGCCGACACCGGCATCGGCATCCCCGCCGAAGACCTGCCGCGCATCTTCGACCCGTACTTCCGTTCACGGGCCGCCCGCGACAGCTCGACTCCCGGAACGGGACTCGGCATGGGGATCGTCCGCGGGATCATCGAAGAGAACGGCGGCTCGGTGACTCTCGAGAGCGACCTCGGATCCGGCACCACGGTCACGGTGGTCCTGCCCGTCCCGGCGAAGGACGGGGAGGAATGACAGCGGTCGAGACCCTCGCGAACCTCAGCCTCGCGCAGGCCACCGTCACCACCCTGGCGTCGATCATGATCGTCAGCCTGGGGTTCCTCCCCCGTCCCTCCCGGGCGGCTCTGCTCTGGTCGCTGGCCTTCCTGCTCGCGATGACCAGCACCTGGACGTCCGTGGTGGGTGTGGCGACGGGCGACGAGTCTCTCCGCCGCGCGGGTCTCGGTCTGATCCTCGGCGCTCCCGCCCTCATCTGGTCGGGATTCCGCGCGCGTCGTGGTGTGCGCGCCCTCCCCTGGCTGGGCGGAGTGCAGGCGGTCTGCTCGGCGGCCCTGTTCGTCCTCACCGCGGATGCCACCGTCTACGGGCTGGCCTTCCGGCTGGCGTTCTTCGCCGCGGCCGTCTTCGCGGGATTGACCATCTTCGAGCTCCGACGCACCGCCGACTCCCGGGAGCGGCTGATGCTGCCGCTTCTCATCGTGTCGGGAGGGTTCGTCGTGCTCGCGTTGGCGAGCATCATCTCGGCGATCGCCGCGCCCGCGGCCGTCGGCGACCTACAGCTCCCCCGCTTGTTCAACGGGCTCGCGATGCTCGTCTACCTCGTCTGCGCCACCGTCAGCCTGCTGTACTTCACGTCCGTCTCCCCCGGCTACACGCTCGCGGCGGCCGAGTGGCCGCAGTTCGCCGTCACGGCATCCGATCGCCTCGTCCGCGCCCGTCGTGCCGGCGAGTCCGGATGGGTGGCACTCTCGATCCAGGTGGACGATCCGGTCCACCTTCGCAGCGCGGCGGGCGACAACAACTGGTCGCACATCATCTCCGCGTTCGAGGCGGTCGTCACCGGTGCGTTCCCTGCGGAAGCCGATATCGGGCGGAAGGCGAGCGGTCATCTCGTGGTCCTCGTGGCGCGCCCCGATCCGGTGGTGCGCGAGTACGTCCGGACCGTCCTGCGTCAGTTCACCGAGATGGATGCCACCTCGTGGATCGCCGTCCAGCTCTCGGCCAGTGTGGGATGGGTCCCCGCGGAGGCGGCGGACTACGATTTCGACGCCCTGATCGATCAGGCCGATGCCGCAGCGGCGACGGCGCGGCGCCTCGGCGGCGACCGCTGGGAGCGCGTGCGGCTCTGAGTCAGCCCGCGGACCCGCTCCGCGCGATGGCTACCGTGAGCGTGTCGCTGGCCGTCTGCTTGGCGTACTCGTCCGACGTCGGCGTCGCCTGGACGAGGTACTCGTAGGTGAACTGAAGGGTGACGAACGTCGCCTCGGCGGGAACCTCACCGACGTTGAAGGTCTGGGAGTAGCTGTACGGCGCGAGGACCAGGTAGCCGGGTGCGTTCGACTGATCGGTCTGCGCAGCGAGCGGTGCGAACGACTGCGTCTCGTTCCCGGGCACGGCGGTCATCGTCGCGCGCTGGAGATAGACCTTCTGACCGTCGTCCGGAGTCACCGTGGTGACCATGGAAAGGCTCACCGGCTTGAGCGCCGTCGGTGTCCACTTGTCCATGGACAGCGTCGACCAGTAGTTCACCGTCGCGGACACCGCCCCCGCGGTGACGGTCTTCTGCGTCGACCCGCTCGAAAGGTCGTTGGCCACCGGCTGAGGCGCCGGGGTGGAGACCTGCGACGGCGTCGGTGACGCAGAACCGGCGCCCCCGCCTTGGGCCCAGGGCGGAGCACCGCAACCTGCGACGGCGATCGTCATCAGTCCGACCATCGCGCCGAGCGCGACACGCCCCCTTCGCACCCTGTTCCGCATGCACCCTCCCCGATCCGGGTTAAGTCTAGGGTGAGCCGTGCGGCCCCGGCCCCGGTCCCCGGGCGAGAGCGCCATAGTGTTCCTGCGTGACGGATACGTACGACCACCGACCGGCGGCTCGGGCCGGACGGGTCTTCGCCTGGTGTGCGGCAGCGGCCCTGGTCCTGGGCCTCTTCGCGACCCTGTGGGTCGGCGTGAGAGGCGGTCTCGCTGTCACCCACCTGGCGGCCGCTCAACGGGCCGTCCAGGATGCCGAAAGCGACCTCGACGACCCTCCCGCCCTCGCTCCCGTCCTCTCGACGGTGCGTGAGGAGACCTCCGCGGCGCGAGCGCTCACGAGCGACCCGATCTGGTCACTCGGCGAGACGCTCCCCTGGATCGGGCCGCAACTCAGCGCCCTCGCGGTGACGTCCGCCGCTCTCGACGACGCCGTCTCCGACGGTCTCGGCCCGTTGGCGGCCGCCGCATCCGGTCTGTCCGCCGAGGCGCTCCGGCCGAAGGACGGCGCGTTCGACATCGAGGTGATCTCCGCGCTCGAGCCCGTCGCCGGCAGCGCATCGGCCCACCTGCACGCGGCCGCCGCCGAGCTGTCCGCCATCGACACCCGTTCTCTCCTCGGTCCGCTGCGCGGCGGCGTCACGCGGGCGCGCGATCTGGTCGGCACGGCTGCGAACTCCGTGGATGCCCTTCACCGCGCCGTCCGGTTGATCCCCGCCATGCTCGGCGCCGACGGGCCGCGGTCGTACCTGGTGCTCTTCCAGAACAACGCGGAGTGGCGCTCGCTCGGCGGGATCGTCGGAGCCCTCGCCCAGATCGACACCGATGACGGACGCATCGAACTGGCCGACCAGGCCTCGGCAGCCGACTTCCCACCCGGAACCGAGCAGCCGGTCGTCGACCTCCCCGCCGAGGTGCGCGACCTCTACGACACCCGGCCGGCTCGCTTCATCCAGAACGTCACGCAGGTTCCCGACTTCACCATCGGCGCGCCGATCGCGCGAGAGATGTGGCGGCGCCTCCGCGGACGAGACGTCGACGGGGTGATCGCGCTCGACCCCGTCACCCTCGGGTACATCCTCGCGGCAACGGGCCCGGTCACCCTCCCCACGGGCGACGAACTCACCGCGGACAACGCCGTCCCCCTCCTGCTGCAGGAGGTCTACCGACGCTACCCCGACCCCGCGCAGCAGGACGCGTTCTTCCGCGCGGCCTCCGCCGCCGTGTTCGCCGCTCTCGCCGAGGGGCGCGCCGATCCTCGCGAGCTGATCGAGGCGCTCAGTCGCGCCGCCTCACAGGGACGCCTCCTGCTGTGGAACGCGGATGCCGATGACCAGGCGGTCCTCGATGGCACGACCCTGCAAGGCACGCTGCCCCCCACCGACGCCATCCGGACGACCTTCGGGGTGTACCTCGACGACGGCACCGGATCGAAGATGGACTTCTACCTTCATCCCACGGTCGACGTCGCGTGGTGCGGGTCGGATTCCGCGGCCCTGAGCGTGACGTTGCGCAACGACGCCCCTGATCCCGGCACCCTCTCGCCCTACGTGACCGGCGGGGGCGCGTACGGGGTTCCGGTGGGCGAGGCGCTGACGGGCGTCTACGTCTACCTCCCCGCCGGGGCACGACTCGAGGAGCGCACGTCGACCACGGAGGGGGCGGCGGCCGGCTTCGCGGGAGGTGCGGAACAGGGCCGTCAGGTGGTGAAGTGGTCCGTGCAGCTGGCCCCCGGGCAACAGGCGCATCTCGATCTCCGGGTGTCGACGCCCCGGACGACACGGATCGACGCGAGAGTCACCCCGACGGTCGGAAGCCCCGCGATCGGGAACGCGGTCGAAGACTGCGTCGCGGCGGGGTAGCGCCGCCGGGTGCCCGGTGCCACGCCTCCTGAGGCAACGCCGCAGGTGAAGTCCACCGGCCTCACTCGTGAATACACGTTCCCCGCACGGCTCCCCGGCCCGGCCTTCCGAAAGACTGCCCGAGGGCGATCCTCAACCGCTGAGATCGAACAGGTCGCTCTTCGACTTCCGCCGGCCACACGTGCCACCGAGATGGGGACCCACCATGAAAACCACGATCCTCCGCGCTGCCGCCGCTCTCTCCCTGGCCGCTGTCGCTCTGTTGGCGCCCACCGCCGCCAACGCCTACGTCGATCCGTCCGCCGCCATCGCGACACCGAGCACGATCGCTCCCGGACAGACCTCGACCTTCACGACGAACGGTGCACCGTTCACGAACGACGAGGACATCTTGATCTCCATCACCGGAGAGAACGCGTCGGGCGCAACGCTCGGCATGGTCAAGACGGCGATCGAAACGAACACGGTCCTCCACACCCGTGCGAAGGCCGGCGCACTCGACGTGCCGATCGCCTTCCCCTCGAACGCGATCGGCACCTACGACCTGACCTTCACGGGTACGGTCAGCGGCAAGGTTCTCCACGCGCGCGTGGTCGTCTCGAAGGAAAGCGCCTCGCCGGCCGCCAACACTCTCGCGAAGACGGGGATCGACGGCGGCACCACGGCCGGGTTGTGGATCGCCGGCGGCGCGTTGATCATCACCGGAGCAGCTGTCGGCGTCGGAGCCGTCCTGCGGCGCCGTCGCCCGGCAACCGCCTGACTCTCACGCGCAAAGAAGAGGGGGGATCACCCGGATGGGTGATCCCCCCTCTTCTTTGCGCTCAGGGTTCTGCCGTCGCTCAGGAACCCGCGGGAGCGTGCGACGTGGACACCTCTGCCGTGATGAGGATCGGCAGATGATCGCTGAGCCCCTGCGGGAGAGTCCGAATGTGCGCAATGTCGAAACCCACGGACGTCGCGAAATCGTAGTGTCCGCGGAAGAACCGATACCTCGTGTACGTCCGCGCGTCACTCAGCGTGAGCTCGTAGCCCTGGTCACGCACCTTCTGCCCGAGATGCTCCTTGAAGACCGGGTAGTTGTAGTCCCCGACCATCAGCGCGGGGAGCCCGGGGCCGAGGTTCTGGAGCTCGCTGAGCGCCGTCCGGATCTGATGCCGCCGGAGTGAATTCAACGCGGTCAGCGGTGCCGCGTGGAAAGATGCCACGATCACCTCGCGTCCGTTGTCGATGTCGCGCAGACGGACCCCGAGCATGCGCTCCTCCGCCGGCTTCAGCACATAGTCGTGCAACGACTTCTTGAGTGCGAGAGCGCGCACCTCCACGGCGCGGAAGGTGTTCTCGCGGTAGTAGACGGCCAGCCCCAGGCGGTTGCGCTGCGTCGCCTCGGCGAGGCGCAGACCCGCGATCTCGGACGGGATGTCGCGCGTATCGCACTCTTGGAGGCACAACACGTCGATCGCGTGCTCGTCGACGAGCTTCGACAGCTCGACCGCGGCGCGGTGTTTGCGGAGGTTGTACGAGATGACCTTCATGACGGTTTCAGCCTAGAGCCGCGATCGCCGGCGGGACGGGGGTTGCGAACGGATCGCGGGCGCGTCACGCTCCGATGTCGTCCGCGTCCCTGCGGTTGCGGGTCTGCTCGGCTCTGGCCGCGAGGAGCTCGTCCTCCGGGTACCCGACTTCGGCGAGGATGAGACCACGCGCCGCAAGGACCTTCGTATCGGCGGTGCGCTGCCCCTCGTCGCGGATCCTGGCCACATCCTCGACGTCGAGGCGGCCCTCCCCCACCGCGACGCAGGCGCCGACGAGCGCACGGACCATGCTGTGGCAGAAGGCGTCCGCGCGGACGTTCGCGACGAGGATGCCATCGTCGCCGCGCCGCCAGTCGTACTCGAGGAGCGTACGAATCGTCGTGGCCTCTTCGCGGGCTTTGCAGTAGGCGGCGAAGTCGTGGAGGCCGATGAGCCGCTGGGCAGCGTCGTGCATGGCATCCACATCGAGCGAGGTCCTGACCGAGGTCGTCCGGAGACGTTCCAGCGGCGCGTACCCGGCCTGCGTATCGGCGATCCGATACGAGTAGCGGCGCCATACCGCGGAGAACCGCGCGTCGAAGCCTTCCGGGGCGGGCGACGTGCGGTGAACCGTCACGTCGGGGTAGGCGCCGAGAACACCGCGCACACGCCCGGCGAGGGCCGCGACCGCGTCTCCCTCGTCGCCGTCGCGACGTCGGCGCGGGAGTCTGGCCTGCTGTTCGGCATCCAGATCGAGGTGAGCGACCTGGCCGGACGCGTGGACGCCGGCGTCGGTGCGCCCTGCCACGACGAGCCGAGGATCCCCTCCCAGGATGCGGGCGAGGGCCTCTTCCAGGACGCCCTGGACCGTTCGCAGGCCCGGTTGACGCGCCCATCCCCGGAAGTGCGTTCCGTCGTAGGAGATGTCGAGTCGCAGACGCACCCCACAAGCCTACGGGGAGCCGCGAACACGACGAAGCCCTCACCCCGACAGGGTGAGGGCTTCGTGCGAGAGCGAGGCTCAGGCCTTGGCGTCGTCCGCCACAGCGTCTTCGGCTGCCGCTTCGGCTGCGGCGCCTTCGTCCTGCGACTCGGCGCCGGCCTCGGCGGACGCGTCAGCGGCGGGGGCCTCATCGGCGACGACCTCTTCGGCAGCGGGCTCTTCCGCCGGGGCGGCAGCAGCAGGAGCCGCAGCGGCCTTCGACGAGGAGGGCTTCTTGGTCACGGGCTCGAGAACGAGCTCGATGACGGCCATGGGGGCGTTGTCGCCCTTGCGGTTGCCGACCTTGGTGATGCGGGTGTAGCCGCCGTCACGCTCGGCCACCAGCGGCGCGATCTCGGTGAACAGGGTGTGCACAACTTCCTTGTCACCGATCACGCTCAGCACGCGGCGACGCGCGTGCAGGTCGCCGCGCTTGGCGAACGTGATGAGGCGCTCGGCGAGCGGGCGAAGGCGCTTGGCCTTCGTCTCGGTCGTCTTGATGGACTTGTGCGTGTACAGCGCTGCAGCGAGGTTAGCGAGAAGCAGACGCTCGTGGGCCGGGCCGCCTCCGAGGCGGGGACCCTTCGTGGGCTTAGGCATGTCGTGTTACTCCAGTAGGAAGGTTCGGTCGGGTCCGACGGGGTCAGACGGTTTCTTCGTCGTAGCCGCCGAAGAACTGGGCGCCGTCGAAGCCGGGCACCGAATCCTTGAGCGACAGGCCGAGCGAGACGAGCTTGTCGCGCACCTCGTCGACCGACTTCTGACCGAAGTTGCGGATGTTCATCAGCTGGGTCTCCGAGAGGGCGACCAGCTCGGACACCGTGTTGATGCCCTCGCGCTTGAGGCAGTTGTACGAGCGGACCGAGAGATCGAGATCCTCGATCGGCATCGACAGCTCGTTCGAAAGGACGGTCTCGACCGGCGCGGGGCCGATCTCGATGCCCTCAGCCTCGACGTTCAGCTCGCGGGCGAGGCCGAACAGCTCGGTGAGCGTACGACCCGCCGACGCGACGGCGTCACGGGGAGCGATCGAGGGCTTCGACTCGACGTCGAGGACGAGCTTGTCGAAGTCCGTACGCTCGCCGGCACGGGTGGCCTCGACGCGGTAGCTGACCTTCAGGACGGGCGAGTAGATCGAGTCGATCGGGATCTGGCCGGCCTCGGCGTACTCGTTGCGGTTCTGCGTGGCCGACACGTAGCCGCGGCCGCGCTCGATGGTGAGCTCGAGCTCGAACTTCGCGGTGTCGTTGAGTGTCGCGATGACCAGATCGGGGTTGTGCACCTCGACCCCGGCCGGAGCCGAGATGTCCGCGGCCGTGACCTCGCCGGAGCCAGTCTTGCGCAGGTACGCCGTGATGGGCTCGTCACGCTCGCTCGAGACGACCAGCTGCTTGATGTTCAGGATGATCTCGGTGACGTCTTCCTTCACGCCCGGGATCGTGCTGAACTCGTGCAGGACGCCGTCGATACGGATGCTCGTGACGGCTGCACCGGGGATCGACGACAGCAGGCTGCGACGCAGGGCGTTGCCGATGGTGTAACCGAAGCCGGGCTCGAGGGGCTCGATGACGAAACGACTGCGGAACTCCCCGACCTTCTCCTCGGTCAGAGTGGGACGCTGTGCGATGAGCACTATGTGTTCCTTTCGATCACGTGCCCGCTATATGACACGTGTAATGGGGTGAGGTGTTGAGTTGTACTCGCTGGATGCCGCGGGACCCGACCATGAAGTCAGCGATGCGACATGGCATCCGGAAGTCTGAATCGCGCGTGAGCGCGGCGTTCCCGGGGAGCGAGGAGCTCCCCGGGAACAGACGCGTCAGACGCGGCGACGCTTCGGCGGACGGCAGCCGTTGTGGGCCTGCGGCGTCACGTCCTGGATCGAGCCGACCTCGAGGCCGGCCGCGGTGAGCGAGCGGATCGCGGTCTCACGACCCGAACCCGGTCCCTTCACGAAGACGTCGACCTTCTTGACACCGTGCTCCTGCGCCTGGCGGGCGGCCGACTCGGCGGCCATGCCGGCGGCGTACGGCGTCGACTTGCGCGAGCCCTTGAACCCGACACCGCCGGACGAAGCCCAGCTGATGACGGCGCCCGAGGGGTCGGTGATCGAGACGATGGTGTTGTTGAACGTCGACTTGATGTGGGCCTGGCCCACGGCGATGTTCTTCTTCTCCTTGCGGCGCGGCTTGCGCGCGGCAGACTTGGCCTGTGCCATGTGCGGTTCTCCTGAATCCTGCGCCGGCGGAGGCCTAGCGCGCCTTCTTCTTGCCGGCGACGGTGCGCTTGGGACCCTTGCGGGTACGCGCGTTCGTCTTCGTGCGCTGACCGCGCACGGGGAGGCCGCGGCGGTGGCGCAGGCCCTCGTAGGAACCGATCTCGACCTTACGGCGGATGTCGGCGGCGACCTCGCGACGGAGGTCACCCTCCACCTTGTAGGTGCCTTCGATGTGGTCGCGGAGCGCGACCAGCTGGTCGTCGGTGAGGTCCTTGACGCGGATGTCCTGGCTGATGCCGGTCGCGGTCAGGATCTCGACGGAGCGGGTGCGGCCCACACCGTAGATGTAAGTAAGTGCGATCACCACGCGCTTATCGCGCGGGATGTCGACGCCGGCAAGACGTGCCATGCGGCTCTCCTCAGAGTGTGTTGGAGGTGTGGAGCAGGATCGGTGCTCGGGCCTCCGCCCCGAGGTGTCCCCCTGCCGCTGACGCGGACGGGTTCTGATCCTGCCGGTGTATTCAGTTGGAAATGACGTCGAGCTGGAAGCTCAGCCCTGGCGCTGCTTGTGGCGCGGGTTGCTCTTGCAGATCACCATCACGCGGCCGTGGCGACGAATCACCTTGCAGTGGTCGCAGATGGGCTTGACGGAGGGGTTGACCTTCATGATGTTCCTGTTTCGCTGTCTTCGAACCCGCCGGAGGCGGTTCGTTACTTCTCGGCCGGACTCAGCGGTAGCGGTAGACGATACGACCGCGGGTGAGGTCGTAGGGGCTCAGCTCGACGACGACACGGTCCTCGGGAATGATGCGGATGTAGTTCTGCCGCATCTTGCCCGAAATGGTGGCGAGCACCTTGTGGCCGTTGGTCAGTTCGACACGGAACATCGCGTTGGGCAGTGCCTCGGACACCGTGCCCTCGATCTCGATGACACCGTCTTTCTTCGCCATAAACTCGCTCACGCTCAGTTGCAGACCGGCCGGTCTGCGGTGGATGGGGATTCGGTGCTTCGACACGCCAATGAAGGCGCAACGCACCAAAGATCAAGCATACGTGGTAATGCTCGACCCGGCAACTCGCCGGGAGTGTCGTCAGCCGTTCAGACGGGCGACGATGTCCTTCTGCGGGTCACCCGTCAGGTCGGTCTTGTTCGTCAGCAGCGTGCCGTTGACGACGATCGTCGGCGTCGAGACGCCGCTCGCGCCCGACTGGATCGGAGTCTGACGGGTCATGGCCGTCACGTACTTCTCGTAGGTGCCGTCATTGATGCACGAGGTCACGGCATCCGAAGCGCCCGCGCTCGTCGCGATTGAGGCGATGGTGGCGTCGTCCAAGCCGGACGTCCCCTCCGTCGGCTGCTGCGCGTACATGGCCTTGACGAAGGCGGACACGTTCGCGGGATTGTCGACCGCGACGCAGTAGGCCGCGCTCGCGGACCTCGTCGAGTACTGCGTTCCCTGGGAGGAGCGGTCCAGGATCGAGATCGGGTGGATGTTCAGCGTGATCGTGCCGTCATCGACGAGCGACTGCAACGTGGGTCCGTACGACTGCTCGAAGGAGTTGCAGATGGGGCACATGAAGTCGACGTACGTGTCCACCGTCTTCGGGCCGGAGCCGACCGCGATCGCGCCGGTGTCCGTGTTGACCGCCGAAGACTGCGGCAGAGTGCCCGCCGAGGTCGCCTGGCTGTTGGCGAACCACACGACGCCTCCCACGACCAGGACGATCACCACCGCTGCGGCCGTGATGCCGATCGCGAACCAGTTCGTGGCCTTGCGTGCCGCAGCCATCATCATGAATCGATCTCCTTCGGCACCACACCGAGGGGCGCCAGTTTTTCTGCACCACCGTCGGGCGCGGTGAGAACCCAGATGCCTCCATCGTGCACGGCGACGCTATGTTCCCAATGGGAGCCGTCCGTGCCGTCGACCGTGGACACGGTCCAACCGTCGTCCTCTACCTCGGTCGCCTGATCGCCGATGACGACCATGGGCTCGATCGCGACGGCGAGCCCCGGACGGACCTCCGGCCCGCGGTCGTCGACGGCGTAGTTGAAGACGCTCGGCGACTCGTGCATCTTGCGCCCGATCCCGTGACCGACGTAGTCCCGCAGGATGCCGTAGCCCCCGGCGGGCGCGTTCTCGTCGATGTACGCCTCGATGGCGGCCCCCACCTCCGCGAGGTGCGACGCCCTGCTGAGGGCGGCGATCCCCGCCCACAGTGAGCCCTCCGTGACCTCCGACAGCCGCCGGCGGCGAGCGACGATCTCCTCGGGAGCGTCGCCGGGCACGATGACCGTGAAGGCGGAGTCGCCGTTCCACCCGCGGAACTCCGCGCCCGCGTCGATCGACAGGATGTCACCGGCCTGCAGGGGCCGATCGTTCGGGATGCCGTGGACCACCTGCTCGTTCACCGAGGCGCAGATCGTATGGCGGTATCCCCGCACCATCTGGAAGTTCGACACCGCGTGGCGCGCGGCGATGACCCGCGCCGCTTCGGCGTCGAGCTCGAGCGTCGTCACGCCCGGCGCGATCAACGCCCGAACGGCATCGAGCGCAGCCGCCGTGATGAGACCCGGCTCGATCATCGCGCGCAACTGCGCGGGCTTCTTGTAGATCGACGAGCGGAAGACCACTGTCACTCAGCCGTACGACGGCGGAGACCGCGCGCGTCGAGCGCCGCGAAGATCCGCTCCGTCACCTCGTCGAGCCCGCCGACACCGTCGATCTCGTCGACGATGCCCCGCGTGCCGTACACACCGAGGATCGGTGCGGTCTCGCGTTCGTAGATGTTCAAACGGGTTTCGATGACCTCGGCCGTGTCGTCTGCGCGTCCTTGCTCGACCGCACGGGCGGTCAGTCGGGCCAGCGACTCGTCCCGCGGGACCACGAGCGCGATCACGGCGTCGAGAGACTCGTCCCGCCCACCGAGGAATTCATCGAGGTGCATGACCTGCGCGAGGTTGCGCGGGTAGCCGTCGAGGAGGAACCCCTCCCCCGCGTCGGGCTGGGACAGGCGGTCGCGCACGACCGCGCTCGTCAGCTCGTCGGGAACGAGGTCGCCGGCATCGATGATCGAGGTCACCTGCTTGCCCAGGTCGGTGCCTTCCGCGACGTTCGCCCGGAAGACATCGCCGGTCGAGACCACGGGGATGCCGAAGGCCTCCGCGATGCGGATGCCCTGCGTCCCCTTGCCCGACCCCTGAGGGCCGACGATCAACAGACGCGCCGTCATCGGAGGAGCCCTTCGTAGTGACGCTGCTGCAGCTGAGCGTCGATCTGCTTCACCGTCTCGAGGCCGACACCCACGATGATCAGGATCGAGGCGCCGCCGAACGGGAAGTTCTGGTTGGCGCCGACCGTGGCCAATGCCACGAGCGGCAGGAGCGCGATGAGGCCGAGGTAGATGGATCCGGGCAGCGTGATGCGCGTCAGGACGTAATCGAGGTACTCGGCGGTCGGACGACCGGCGCGGATGCCGGGAATGAACCCGCCGTACTTCTTCATGTTGTCGGCGACGTCGACCGGGTTGAACGTGATGGCGACGTAGAAGTACGTGAAGCCGACGATCAGCAGGAAGTAGATCAGCATGTAGAGCGGGTGGTCACCACGCGTGAGGTACTGCGAGATCCACGTGACCCACGGTGCCGGCTCCTGGCCGGCCTGCGGCTGGTTGAACTGGGCGATGAGCGCCGGGATGTACAGCAGCGAGGACGCGAAGATCACGGGCACGACACCGGCCATGTTGACCTTGATCGGGATGTAGGTGTTCGTGCCGCCATACGTTCGGCGACCCACCATGCGCTTGGCATACTGCACCGGGATACGGCGCTGAGACTGCTCGACGAAGACGACGAGCGCGACGACGACGATGCCGACGGCCAGGACGAGGAGGAAGATCTCGACACCGCGCGAGTTGAGAATCGACATCATCGCGGCGGGGAAGGTCGCCGCGATCGAGGTGAAGATGAGGATCGACATGCCGTTGCCGACACCACGCTCCGTCACCAGCTCGGCGAACCACATGACGAGACCCGTGCCAGCGGTCAGCGTGATGATCATGAGCAGCTGAGCCCACCAGACATCGTTGGTGAGGAGCTGCTGGCACTCGGGGATGCCGGCGGAGCCGAAGAGCTGGCCGGACCGCGCGACGGTGACCAGGGTGGTCGACTGCAGAAGCGCGAGGGCGATCGTCAGGTAACGCGTGTACTGCGTCAGCTTGGCCTGGCCCGCCTGGCCCTCCTTGTAGAGGGTCTCGAAGTGCGGGATGACGACGCGCAACAGCTGCACGATGATCGTGGCGGTGATGTACGGCATGACGCCGAGCGCGAAGATCGACAGCTGCAGCAGAGCGCCACCGGAGAACAGGTTCACCAGCGAGAGCAGTCCCTCGGTGCTCCCGGAGTCGCTCAGACACTGCTGAACGTTGGGGAAGTCGACGAACGGCGACGGGACGTGGGCACCGAGCCGGTAGATGGCGATGATGCCCAGCGTGAAGGCGATCTTCCGCCTCAGGTCGGGCGTGCGGAAAACCCGCGCGATGGCGCTGAACAAAGAGGATTCCTCCAGAACGATCTCGGCGCGCCGCAGGCGCACACCAAATCAGACTAGCCCAGAAGGGGCCGACGGCCGTAAGGCCGCCGGCCCCTCCGGGGTTCGGGCGTCAGTTGACGGTGCCGCCGGCGGCGACGATCTTCTGCTCAGCGGAGCCGGAGACCTTGTCGACCGAGACGGTCAGCGCGACCGAGATGTCGCCGGTGCCGAGCACCTTGACCTTCTCGTTCTTGCGGACGGCGCCCTTGGCCACGAGGCCGGCGACGGTCACGTCGCCACCCTGCGGGTAGAGCTCGGCGAGCTTGTCCAGGTTCACGACCTGGTACTCGACGCGGAACGGGTTCTTGAAGCCGCGGAGCTTCGGGGTGCGCATGTGCAGCGGCATCTGCCCACCCTCGAAGCCCACCTTGACCTGGTAACGGGCCTTGGTTCCCTTGGTACCGCGACCGGCCGTCTTACCCTTCGAGCCCTCACCACGGCCGACGCGAGTCTTGGCGGTACGGGCACCCGGGACGGGACGCAGGTGGTGGACCTTCAGCACGCCGGGGCGCGCCGCAGGGGCTTCCTTCTTCTCAGCCGTCTTACGGGCCGAGGCCTTCTTCGGGGCGGCGACCGTGGCGGTCTCGTCCTTCTTGTCAGCCATTAGTCGATCTCCTCAACCTTGACGAGGTGGGCGACGGTCTTGACGTAGCCGCGCGTCTGCGCGTCGTCGGGACGGACGACCGAGTCGCCGATCCGCTTGAGACCGAGCGAACGGAGCGTGTCACGCTGGTTCTGCTTCTCGCTCACCTTGGACTTGATCTGCGTGACCTTCAGACGCTCGGCCATCAGGCACCTACCTTCTGAGCGGCGGCCTCGGCGCGCACGAGGCGAGCCGGGGCGACCTGGTCGAACTCCAGGCCGCGGCGGGCAGCCACGGCACGGGGCTCCTCGAGCGACTTCAGCGCCGCCACGGTCGCGTGCACGATGTTGATCGTGTTCGACGAACCGAGCGACTTGGAGAGGACATCGTGGATGCCGGCGCACTCGAGGACGGCACGGACGGGACCACCGGCGATAACACCGGTACCGGCGGCGGCGGGGCGCAGGAGCACCACACCGGCGGCGGCCTCACCCTGGACGGGGTGGGGAATGGTCGAGCCCGAGCGGGGGACGCGGAAGAAGTTGCGCTTGGCCTCTTCGACACCCTTCGAGATGGCGAGCGGGACTTCGCGGGCCTTGCCGTAACCGACACCCACGACGCCGTTGCCATCGCCCACGACGACGAGCGCCGTGAAGCTGAAGCGGCGACCACCCTTGACGACCTTCGAGACGCGGTTGATCGTCACGACGCGCTCGAGGAACTGGCTCTCGTTGCGGTCGCGCGAACCGCGGTCGCGCTGGTTGGTGTTGCGCTCGCGACCACCGCGACGCGGCTCGCGCTCACGCTCGGCGGGGGCCGTGGCCGCAGCCGCACCCTCTGCCGGTGCAGTCTGCTCGGTCACTTCGGTCTCCTTGTTGTCACTCACAGGTTCAGCCCTCCTTCGCGGGCACCGTCGGCGATCGCGGCGACGCGACCGGCGTACCGGTTACCGCCACGGTCGAACACGACGTCGGACACGCCGACGGCCTTGGCGCGCTCGGCGACGAGCTCGCCGACCTTGCGGGCCTTGGCGGTCTTGTCACCGTCGAAGCCGCGCAGGTCGGTCTCGAGGGTGGAGGCGGAGGCCACGGTGTGGCCCTTGCTGTCGTCCACGACCTGGACGAACACGTGGCGCGCGGAGCGCGTCACGACCAGACGGGGGCGAAGCTCGGTGCCCACGACCTTCTTGCGAAGACGCGCGTGACGACGAGCACGAGCGACGGACTTTGTCTTGACAGCCATGGTCACTTACCACTCTTTCCGGCCTTGCGGCGCACGACCTCGCCCGCGTACCGCACACCCTTGCCCTTGTACGGCTCGGGCTTGCGGATCTTGCGGATGTTGGCGGCGGCCTCGCCGACGGCCTGCTTGTCGATGCCGCTCACGGTGACCTTGTTGTTGCCTTCGACCGTGAGGGTGATGCCGGCGGGCGGCTCGATGAGGACGGGGTGCGAGAAGCCGAGGGCGAACTCGATCGAGCTGCCCTTCTGCGCCACGCGGTAACCCGTACCGACGACCTCGAGGCCCTTGGTGTAGCCCTGGGTGACACCGATGATGTTGTTGTTGATGAGCGTGCGGGTCAGGCCGTGGAGCGACCGCGACTCACGCTCGTCGTCGGGGCGGGTGACGAGAACCTGGTTCTCCTCGACCGACACCTCGAGGGGCTGTGCCACGGTGAGCGCGAGCTCGCCCTTGGGGCCCTTGACGTTGACCTCCCGGCCGTTCACCGAGACGGTGACACCGGCGGGGATGTCGATGGGAAGACGTCCAATACGCGACATGTCAGATCACCACACGTAGGCGAGGACTTCCCCGCCGACGCCCTTCTGCTCGGCCTGACGGTCGGTGAGGAGACCGGAGGAGGTGGACAGGATGGCGACGCCGAGCCCGCCGAGGACCGTGGGGACCTCGGTCGACTTCGCGTACACGCGGAGGCCGGGCTTGGAGACGCGCTTGATGCCGGCGATCGACCGCTCACGGTTCGGGCCGTACTTCAGCGTCATGTTGAGGGTCTGGCCGACACGCGCGTCTTCGACGCTCCAGTCGGCGATGTAACCCTCCTGCTTGAGGATGGCGGCGATGTTGGTCTTGAGCTTCGAGCTCGGCATCGACACGGAGTCGTGGTGCGCCGAGTTCGCGTTGCGCAGACGGGTCAGCATGTCTGCGACCGGGTCTGTCATCGTCATGTGATGCTTCTTTCTTTCATGAGGTTTCGCCTGCCGTTACACGACAGGCGACCTTCGATGATGGGCCCCCGGAAACCCGGGGGCCCAAGATTCAGGCCTGAGCGTCGGCCGACTGGAACGGGAAGCCGAGCTGGCGCAGCAGCGAACGGCCCTCGTCGTCAGTCTTCGCGGTGGTGACGATCGTGATGTCGAAACCACGGACGCGGTCGATGCGGTCCTGGTCGATCTCGTGGAACACCGACTGCTCCTGGAGACCGAAGGTGTAGTTGCCGTTGCCGTCGAACTGCTTGGGCGACAGACCGCGGAAGTCGCGGATGCGCGGCAGAGCGAGGTTGACCAGACGGTCCACGAACTCCCACGCGCGGTCGCCACGGAGGGTGACGTGCGCGCCGATGGCCTGGCCCTCACGCAGCTTGAACTGCGCGATGGACTTGCGGGCCTTCGTGACGATGGGCTTCTGGCCGGTGATCTTGGTGAGATCTTCGACCGCACCGTCGATCACCTTGCTGTCGCGAGCTGCCTCGCCGACACCGGTGTTCACGACGACCTTGACCAGGCCGGGGATCTGCATGACGTTGACGTAACCGAACTCGTCCTGCAGCGCCTTCTTGATCTCGGCGTTGTACTTCTGCTTCAGGCGGGGCTGGATCTTGCCAGTCTCCGCGGCAGTCACGGTGCTCATGTTCAGAGGTCCTTGCCTGACTTCTTCGCGAAGCGCACGCGGACGGTGCGCTTGACGCCGTCCTTGACCTGCTCCTCGACCCGGTGGCCGACACGGGTCGGCTTCTTGGTCGAGGGGTCGACGATCGCGACGTTGGAGATGTGGATCGGGGCCTCGAACGTCTCGATGCCGCCGGTCTTGGTACCGCGCTGGGACTGGCCCACGCGGTTGTGCTTGGTGACGTAGTTCACGCCTTCGACGATGACGCGGTTCTGCTCGGTAAGGACCTCGAGGACCTTGCCCTGCTTGCCGCGGTCGCCGCCGCGCTCGGGCTTGGCGCCCGAGATGACCTGAACCAGGTCACCCTTCTTGATTTTCGCCATGATCAGATGACCTCCGGGGCGAGCGAGACGATCTTCATGAACTTCTTGTCGCGAAGCTCACGGCCGACCGGTCCGAAGATGCGGGTGCCGCGGGGCTCCCCGTCGTTCTTCAGGATCACGGCGGCGTTCTCGTCGAACTTGATGTAAGAGCCGTCGGGACGGCGGGTCTGCTTGACGACACGGACGACGACGGCCTTGACCACGTCGCCCTTCTTGACGTTTCCACCCGGGATCGCGTCCTTGACCGTGGCGACGATGACGTCGCCCAGGCCGGCGTAACGACGGTTGGAGCCGCCGAGCACGCGGATGGTGAGCAGCTCCTTGGCGCCGGTGTTGTCGGCGACCTTCAGCCGGGATTCGTTCTGAATCACTTTTTACTCCTTGGATTCCAAGTAGGCCGCGAGGCTTACTTGGCCTTCTCGAGGATCTCGACCAGGCGCCAGCGCTTGGTGGCGCTGAGCGGACGGGTCTCGTTGATGACGACGAGGTCGCCGATGCCCGCCGAGTTGGTCTCGTCGTGCGCCTTGACCTTCGAGGTGCGACGGATGACCTTGCCGTAAAGCGGGTGCTTCACGCGGTCTTCGACCTCGACGACGATGGTCTTGTCCATCTTGTCGCTGACGACGTAGCCACGACGTGCCTTGCGGTAACCGCGGGCGTCCACGTCACGGACATCGTTCTCGGCGTGCTCGTGACCGACGACCTGCGCCTCGGCCTCTGCCTTCTTCGCGGTAGCCATTACTCGGCCTCTTCCTTCGCGGCGTCGTCAGCGGCATCCGCCTTCTTCGCCTTGCTCTTCTTCGCCTTCGTCGCCTCGACCGGGGCCGGGGTGGCGCGGATGCCGAGCTCGCGCTCACGGATCACCGTGTACAGACGCGCGATGTCGCGCTTGACTGCACGGATGCGACCGTGGCTCTCGAGCTGGCCGGTGGCCGACTGGAAGCGCAGGTTGAACAGCTCTTCCTTGGCCTTACGCAGCTCCTCGACGAGGCGCTGGTCTTCGAACGTGTCGAGCTCGCTCGGGGCGAGCTGCTTGGTGCCGATCGCCATTACGCGTCGCCCTCCTCGCGCTTGATGATGCGTGCCTTCAGGGGCAGCTTGTGGATGGCACGGGTCAGTGCTTCACGAGCGAGTTCCTCGTTGACACCCGCGACCTCGAAGAGGACGCGGCCCGGCTTGACGTTCGCAACCCACCACTCGGGCGAGCCCTTACCGGAGCCCATGCGGGTTTCCGCGGGCTTCTTGGTGAGCGGACGGTCGGGGTAGATGTTGATCCACACCTTTCCACCACGCTTGATGTGACGCGTCATCGCGATACGAGCGGACTCGATCTGACGGTTGGTCACGTAAGCGGGGGTCAGCGCCTGGATGCCGAACTCACCGAACGACACCGTGGTGCCACCGGTGGCCTGGCCCGAACGGCCGGGGTGGTGCTGCTTGCGGTACTTGACCTTGCGGGGGATGAGCATTACGCCGACGCTCCTTCTGCCACGGGGGCCTCGTTGCGCGGGCCACGACGGCGGTCGCCACCGCGGTCGTCACGACCGCGGGACTTGGGCGCGTTGGCCTGCTCGCGGGCGAGCTCCTTGTTGGTGAGGTCGCCCTTGTAGATCCAGACCTTCACGCCGATGCGGCCGAAGGTCGTCTTGGCCTCGTAGAAGCCGTAGTCGATGTTCGCGCGGAGCGTGTGCAGGGGCACACGGCCTTCGCGGTAGAACTCCGAGCGGCTCATCTCGGCGCCACCGAGACGGCCCGACACCTGGATGCGGACACCCTTGGCGCCGGCACGCTGCGCGCCCTGCAGACCCTTGCGCATCGCGCGGCGGAACGCCACACGAGCAGTGAGCTGCTCGGCGACACCCTGAGCGACCAGCTGAGCGTCAGCCTCGGGGTTCTTGACCTCGAGGATGTTCAGCTGGATCTGCTTGCCGGTGAGCTTCTCGAGGTCGGCACGGATGCGCTCGGCCTCGGCGCCACGGCGACCGATCACGATGCCCGGACGGGCGGTGTGGATGTCGACGCGGACGCGGTCACGCGTGCGCTCGATCTCGATGTTGCTGACGCCCGCGCGGTCGAGCGACGTGGTCAGCAGGCGACGGATCTTGATGTCCTCGGCGAGGTAGTCGGCGTAACGCTGACCGGCCTTCGTCGAGTCCGAGAACCACCGCGACACGTGGTCGGTGGTAATGCCGAGGCGGAAGCCGTACGGGTTGACCTTCTGTCCCATTACTTGCTCGCCTTCTTGTTGGCGCGAGCCGGGGCCGCAGCTGCGTCTTCCGGCGTCGCGAGCACGACCGTGATGTGGCTCGTGCGCTTCTTGATCTGGAAGGCGCGACCCTGTGCGCGGGGCTGGAAACGCTTCAGCGTCGTGCCCTCGTCGACGTACGCGTTCTTCACGTACAGGTCAGCGTCATCCAGGTACTCGTTCGTCTTGTCGGCCGTGACGCGAGCATTCGCGATGGCCGAGGCGACGAGCTTGTAGATCGGCTCGCTCGCGCCCTGGGGCGCGAACTTCAGGATGGCAAGGGCCTCTTCGGCCTGCTTGCCCTTGATGAGAGCGACGACACGACGAGCCTTCTGAGGGGTCACGCGGATGTGTCGCACGCGTGCGATGGACTCCACCATTTCTCTCTCCTCTTGCCCCCGCGTCAGCGGCGGCGACCCTTCTTGTCGTCCTTCACGTGGCCGCGGAAGGTGCGGGTGGGCGAGAACTCGCCCAGCTTGTGGCCGACCATGGTCTCGGTCACGAACACGGGGATGTGCTTGCGACCGTCGTGCACGGCGATGGTGTGTCCCAGCATGGCGGGGATGATCATCGAACGGCGCGACCAGGTCTTGATGACGTTCTTCGAACCGGCTTCGTTCTGCGAGACGACCTTGCGAAGCAGGTGCTCGTCGACGAAGGGGCCCTTCTTAAGGCTGCGAGGCATCTTCCTCTACTCCTACTTGCGCTTCTTGCCGGCGGTGCGACGGCGGACGATGAGCTTGTCGCTCTCCTTGTTCGCGTGGCGGGTGCGACCCTCGGCCTTACCCCACGGCGAAACAGGGTGACGACCACCGGAGGTCTTACCCTCACCACCACCGTGCGGGTGGTCGACCGGGTTCATGGCGACACCACGCACGGTCGGGCGGACGCCCTTCCAGCGCATGCGGCCGGCCTTACCCCAGTTGATGTTCGACTGCTCGGCGTTGCCGACCTCGCCGATCGTCGCGCGGCAGCGCACGTCGACGTTGCGGATCTCGCCGGAGGGCAGACGCAGCTGCGCGTACGGGCCGTCCTTGGCGACCAGACGCACGGAGGCGCCGGCCGAACGGGCCATCTTGGCACCGCCGCCGGGACGGAGCTCGATCGCGTGGATCACCGTACCGGTGGGGATGTTGCGCAGCGGCAGGTTGTTGCCGGGCTTGATGTCGGCGCCGGCACCCGACTCGACGACGTCGCCCTGCGACAGCTTCGCCGGAGCGAGGATGTAGCGCTTCTCGCCGTCCGCGTAGTGCAGGAGCGCGATGCGCGCGGTGCGGTTGGGGTCGTACTCGATGTGCGCGACCTTGGCGTCGATGCCGTCCTTGTCGTTACGACGGAAGTCGATCAGACGGTACTGACGCTTGTGGCCACCACCGATGTGACGCGTGGTGATGCGGCCCTGGTTGTTGCGGCCACCGGTCTTCGACAGCGGGCGCAGCAGCGACTTCTCAGGCGTCGATCGGGTGATCTCGGCGAAGTCGGCCACCGACGAGCCGCGGCGACCGGGGGTCGTGGGCTTGTACTTGCGAATAGCCATTGTTCTTGTCCTCTATCCCGACCGTCAGCCGACAGACGTGAAGATGTCGATGGTGCCGGACTTCAGCGTGACGATGGCACGCTTCGTGTCCTTGCGCTTGCCGATGCCGAAGCGGGTCCGACGGGCCTTGCCCTGACGGTTCAGCGTGTTCACCGAAGCGACCTTGACGCCGAAGATCTTCTCGATCGCGAGCTTGATCTCGGTCTTCGACGAACGGGGGTCCACCAGGAAGGTGTACTTGCCCTCGTCGATGAGCGAGTAGCTCTTCTCGGAGACGACCGGCTTCAGGATGATGTCGCGCGGGTCCTTGTTGACGGTGGTCATGCCGAGACCTCCTCGGTGGCGGCGCTCTTCGACGCGACGAACGCGTCGTAGGCGGCCTTGGTGAAGACGATGTCGTCGGAGACGATCACGTCGTACGTGTTGAGCTGGCCGACGGTCAGCACGTGGACGTACGCGAGGTTGCGCACGCTCTTGATCGTCAGCTCGTCATCGCGGTCGATGACCACGAGGACGTTCTTGACGGCACCGAAGGCCTTCAGCGCGGCAGCAGCGGCCTTGGTCGAGGGCGCACCCTCGATGGCGAAGCTGTCGACGATGTGCAGGCGCTGCCCACGAGCACGGTCGCTGAGCGCACCCAGGAGGGCGGCGGCGATCATCTTCTTGGGGGTGCGCTGGCTGTAGTCGCGGGGCTTGGGCCCGTGGACGATGCCACCACCGGTCATGTGCGGGGCGCGGATCGAGCCCTGACGGGCGTTACCGGTGCCCTTCTGCTTGAAGGGCTTGCGGCCGGCGCCCGAGACCTCGCCACGACGCTTGGTCGAGTGCGTGCCCTGGCGAGCCGCGGCGCGCTGCGCCACGACGACCTGGTGGATGAGGGGGATGTTCGTCTTGACGTCGAAGATGTCGGCGGGCAGCTCCACGGAGCCGGCCTTCTTGCCGTCGGCCTTCACGACGTCGAGCGCGAGAGTCGAGTCAGCCATGATCAGGCACCCTTCACTGCGTTGCGGACGTAGACGATGCGGCCACGAGCACCGGGGACGGCGCCCTTGACGAGCATCAGACCCTTCTCGGCGTCGACGGCGTGCACCGTGAGGTTGAGGACGGTCACGCGCTCGCCACCCATACGGCCGGCCATGCGCATGCCCTTGAACACGCGGCTCGGAGTCGACGAGGCGCCGATCGAGCCGGGCTTGCGGTGGTTGCGGTGCGCACCGTGAGATGCGGAGACACCCTTGAAGTTGTGACGCTTCATGACACCGGCGGTGCCCTTGCCCTTGCTGGTGCCGACGACGTCGACGAGCTGGCCGGCCTCGAAGAGACCGTCGACCGTGAGCTCCTGACCGAGCGAGTAGTCCGCGGCATCCGCGGTACGAACCTCGGTGAGGTGGCGGCGCGGGGTGACGCCGGCGGCCTCGAAGTGGGCCGTCAGGGGCTTGTTCACCTTGCGGGGGTCGATCTGGCCGTAGCCGATCTGAACGGCGTTGTAGCCGTCCTTCTCGAGCGAGCGGAGCTGGGTCACGACGTTCGGAGCGACCTCGATGACGGTGACGGGAACGAGCTTGCCGTTCTCGTCCCACACCTGGGTCATGCCGAGCTTGGTGCCGAGGAGGCCCTTGGAGATCTTGGAGTTGATGTCAGCCATGTCGAACCTCAGAGCTTGATCTCGATGTTGACATCGGCCGGGAGGTCGAGGCGCATCAGCGAGTCGACGGCCTTGGGCGTCGGGTCGATGATGTCGATGAGGCGCTTGTGGGTGCGCATCTCGAAGTGCTCGCGGCTGTCCTTGTACTTGTGGGGCGACCGGATGACGCACACGACGTTCTTCTCGGTCGGAAGGGGAACCGGGCCCACCACGGTGGCGCCGGCGCGGGTCACGGTGTCGACGATCTTGCGCGCCGACGAGTCGAGCCCGGCGTGGTCGTACGACTTCAGGCGAATGCGGATCTTCTGTCCCGCCATTGTCTGCTCTCTCTCTTTCTCGCGTCTTACCCGACCTGGGGCATTGGACGCACGGTGGTGCTGACGCACCCTGGCACTTCCCCTCGCTCACGCGAGAGATGCTGCACCGCTGTTCAGCTGTCAAACCGGAGGCCATGGCATCCGGCCCGCCCCTTGCACGCACGCGCGCGAATCCCGTGGAGGGAAGAGGGGGTTCGGTGTGGTGTTCTGCTGCCCGCGGCCCAGGACCCTGCGCATTCGCGCCGCCTGTGCACTGCCCTGACAGTGATCCTGGCGCGCGCCGAGCGCGCACCGGAATGTGGAACTGGACTAGTCTACGGACCCTTCGGGCGTGTCGCAAACCCGGGCGTGTCGCGCCCGGCAGATCCTCAGCATCCGGTCCCCGCGGGATCGTGCGCCGTCTTCCCTATGAGGGTGAACGGCGCGCGCCCGCTCCTCCCCCGCCCCTCGACGGCTGCACGCCGCGCCTACCCTGAGCGGGCCTGCGGGGCCGCCCCTTCGCGGCAGCACGCGCCGCCGGGCAGCGAGACAGGGGGTCGGAATGCACACGCGCATGGATATCTCGGACACGCCGTCGGCGCGGGCGCGGTGGCGGCGAGTGCGACGCTCGCCCGTCACCACATGGGTGGCGGTCCTGCTCCTGGTGGCGCTCGGGCAGCTGTTCATCGTCAAGCCGTTCCGGGTGCCGTCGGCATCGATGTCGCCGACGATCCAGACGGGGGACCGACTCCTTGCCGACCGCGTCGACCTGGCCTGGTCGGACCCCGCGCCGGGAGAGGTCGTGGTCTTCTCCCGCCCCGAGTCCTGGAAGGAGGATGCCGCGGCGCCCGGCCCTCTCCGCCTCGTGGCCGGGTGGGTGGGCGATCTCGTCGGCTTCGGCCCGAGCAATCTCGACGCCCTCGTGAAGCGCGTCATCGGCGCACCGGGGATGACTGTCCGGTGCTGCACCGACGACGGTCGGCTCGAGGTCGACGGCACCGCGATCGACGAGGACTACGTGCGCAACGACCTGCCCTTCATCGCGGGGCAGCTCGACTGCTCCAGCGTTCCGGTCTCCGCGCGGTGCTTCGCTCCGATCTCCGTGCCCGAGGGCTCCTACCTGGTGATGGGCGACAACCGGGCGAACTCGTCCGATTCGGTCGTGAGGTGCCGCGGGAGGACGACGGGCGACGACTGCGCGCGCTTCGTCCCGCGGGGAGACATGGTCGGCACGGTCTTCGCGATCGTGTGGCCCGTCGACAGACTGTTCTCCCCGCTCGGCTGACGAGGTCGCCGCGCAAGGGTGGCCGCGGCGCCGGCCCGCTGAAGAACGGCGCCGCGGCGAGAATGCGTGCGTCAGGCGTTGCCGATGTGCTTGTCGACGTTCTGTCGGACCTCATCGACCTTCGTGTGCTGCTCGGCCGGAACGACCTTCTTGATCGCGTCCGCCGCGCCGTCGAGGATCTTGTCGCTGACCTCCTCGGCTTTCTCGCTCTTGAGGGCCTCTTCGATCTTGTCGCGATTCTCGTCCAGGAGCTTCTTGCCCTTGTTGATGATGTCGTCCACACCCATGTGCGTCTCCCTTTCCGGACCGGTGTCGGCGCGATGCCGACGTGTTGCGGTTCATTGTGCTCGCGCAGCGCGTCGCGCGCGGAAAATGCTGGCGGGCTTGACCCGGGCGGGACCAACAGGGCATTCCCGGTAACTTTCCCAGAGATTCGCTTGTCTCTGCTGTGAGCGCGGGTAAGACTGTGGTGGGGGATCCTGCGACCACCCGGCGCCCCATGCGGGCTCGCAGTCACGACACCCCGGCTCTGCCCTCCCCGCGAGGAGGGGACGCCGGAGCCGACGTGACGACGTTCCCCGACTGCGTTGCCGCTCGCCCGGGAGATTCCCGCGGGCGGGCAGAAGACAGGTACCCGACGGGCCGTCACACTCCGGTGGCGTCTCCTACCCCCGAGGACGCTCCGGATGCTCAAGATCCTCAGTATCGCCACCGTCGTCGCGCTGAGCGCGACGCTGCCCGCACCGGGCGCCCACGCGATGTCCGCTCTCTCCGAGCACATCGCGACCGGCGCCGCTCTCGAGTCCTCCACGGGCGGCTCGTTCCCCACGGAGACGGGCTCCCCGACGCCTCCGGCATCCCCGTCCCCGACGACATCCCCGTCCCCGACGTCGACGCCTTCGCCGACGCCGACGGGCACTCCTCGGCCCGAGCCGTCCGCGAGCCCCTCCCCCAAGGACGATCAGCCTGCTCCCAGCGTGACGCCGACATCGGCGCTCGAGGCGACCACCGCGGCGGGTCTGGTCACCGCGGAGAGCTTCGGCTCGGCGGACGACTGGATGCTCGTCTCGGGACGCGGTTCGATCTCGTCCTCCACGGACGCGACCGAAGGAGACCGGTCGCTCAAGATGGATTACGACTTCGGCGGCGGAACCTTCGAGATCGGCCGCGTGGCGACGCCACAGGACATCGACACGACAGGTCTGCGCGCCCTCAAGCTGGATGTGAAGGGCGACGGTTCCTTCAACACGCTCTACCTCCGTGTGCGCGACGCCACCGGCGAGGTCCTCTATTACCGGGTCGGCAACATCAGCAACAAGAACTGGTCGACCGCGACCGTCGATCTCTCGAAGGCGCCGTCCGCGACCACGGGCGGCAACGGCGACGGGATCATCGACGCGCCCATCGCCCTCTTCCGGCTCGTGGTGGTCCGCAACGGAACCCAGCCCGCGACCGGATCGGTCCGTGTGGACAACCTCCGGGTCGATGACAGCGGGTGGACGGCTCCCCGATCGAGCACCGGCTCCGTGATCCCCGGCAGTGGCACCACAGACGTCAGTTTCACCGCGGGCGGCGCGGGAGACTACCGGCTCCGTCTGATCGACCCGTCGAAGAACACTCGGACGTTCACCGGGACGGTGCAGGGCGCGAAGACCGAAACGAACCGATGGGACGGGAAGTCCGACGACGGAACGCCCCTGGCGGGCGTGGTGCGGGCTGTACTGGAGTACGACTCCACCGCCAACGGCACGCTGTCCGGTCAGCTCACGGTCGCCACGCCGTATCTCGTCGGAGCCGCTCAACGCGCCGCGTCCGCCACGGCGGGCTCCGTCGCTGCGGTGAACTCCTCCCTCACCACCTACGAGAGCCTGGCCAAGGCCGACACCGACGCGGCCGCGATGGAGGACGCCTACGTGCGCTACGCACGCGAGGAGTTCGAGTGGAACCGGGTCGAGCCGCGCAAGGGGTTCTTCGATTGGCCGAAGTTCGACCAGGCCGTCTCGGTCGCGCGTGCGCGCAACATCGACATCATCGGCAAGCTCGTGTACACGGCCGACTGGGCGACGAGCGCTCCGGCCGGGACCCCGAGTTCGTCGGCGCGGTACTACCCGCCCGCCGACACCGCGGACTACGTGAACTACGCCGTCGCGACCGTCGAGCGTTACAAGGACCGCGTGAAGGTCTGGGAGATCTGGAACGAACCGAACATCGAGCAGTACTGGAAGCCGTCGCCCGACGCATCCGCCTATGCGCGCCTGCTCAAGGCGACGTACGCGGCCATCAAGAAGGTCCAACCGGATGCCATCGTCCTGACGGGTGGGCTCGCGGGCTACTCGGAGCAGTATCTGAACAGCCTGAGGGACGCGGGGGCCATCGACTCCTTCGACGGGATCGGGCTGCACACCTACGTTCAGGGTGCCCCGGAGTCGAGCACGATCGACAGCTGGATCTCAGCGGCACAGTCGTGGATCGCTCGGAACGCGCCCGGTCGGTCGCTGTGGATCACCGAGACGGGGTGGTCGACGTGCACGAGCTGCGGTTCCGGTGCCGGGGTGAGCGAGGCGGATCAAGCCGCGTACCTTAGTAGATCCATGATCGACGCGGCCGCGCACGGCGTGGCGGCGTACGCGTGGTTCAACCTCGTGGAGATCGGCGGCAGCGCCAGCAGGCTCGACAACTACGGGCTGATCGAACAGTCCGGGCGGAAGAAACCGGCGTACTCCGCGCTCGCCCGGACCGGGGCGGGCATGGCGGGCTCCGTCGCTGCCGGCACCGCGTCCCCGAGCGCGGGCACGTCGACCGTGCTCAGCGACCTCGCGCGGACGACGGACGTCAAGACGAAGTCCTTGGGAACCGGCGCGACATCGAAGGTGTCCGCCGTGACCACGCGCGTGGCGGGTTCGGGCGCCGTCGCCCTGGACTACAACTACGACGCCTCCACGGCAGAAGGCACCTCGCTCGCGATGAACCTGCCCGTCTCGGGCCGCCCGAGTGCGGTGTCGATCTGGGCGTACGGCGACAACAGCAACAGCTCGATCTACATGAAGGTCACGGATGCCAAGGGCGAGATCTTCGAGGGCAAGGTGGGTAACGCGGGACCGGAAGGATGGTCTCGGCAGACGCTGTACTTCGACGGTCTGAACCCCAGCTACAAGAGCTACGGCTCCAACGTCGACAAGACCATCGACTACCCCATCACCGTCACCGAAGTGCACGTGTTCAAGTCATCGACGTCCAAGACCCGCGGTCGCATCATCTTCGACGACGTGACGGCGCACTACGGCACCAGCACGCGCGGAGTGGTCTTCTACGGTCGCAACTTCGTGACCCAGGCTCTTTACCGGCCCGACTTCGCCACGACGCGGATACCCGTCGCGAACACGACTGCGTACATCTACGACCGCGGTGCGCTGCAGGCGGTTCCCGTGGACTCGTCCCTCGCCGCGGAAGTGACCGTGTCGTCCGCTCCGAAGTTCCTGGTGTCCTCGAATCGGGTGAACCCGTCATCGGTCAAGCCCGGCAGCCCCGTTTCGCTCCGCCTGGTGACGGGGGATCGTACGACCATCACCGTCCAGATCTATACGAAGAGCGGGAAGCTCGTCCGGACCATCACCGACTCCCGGTCCTACCTCTCCGGGGTGCGCGACATCACGTGGGACGGAAAGGTGACGGGCGGAGCTGTCGCGAGCCCGGGCGACTACCGATTCCGGATCAGCGTGTCCGGTCCGGACGGTCGAAGCGTGGCCTGGGGACGCCCCTTCACCATTGCCGGGTGACACCCTTTCGGGCGACGACGGAGCCATCGGCTCGTTCCACGAGATATGGCCCGCCGTCGCCCGATTCGATCTGATACGACGCCGACCGAGCACCCTCGACCTGGTTGTCCTGGACGATGATGTTCTGCGTGTTGTCCGTGACGAGGACGCCGTAGACCATCTGCCCGGGCTCGCCCGAAATCGTGTTCCCCTCCACGAGGACCGACTGGGCCGCCTGGTCCTGCAGCTTGCTGATCGCGACGCCGCAGCGCCAGTAGTCCGGGCTTCCCGGGCGCTGGGCGACGTCTGAGATCTTGTTGTCGCGCAGCACCACCCGCTGGACGCCCTCGATCTCGACGCCGGTCTTCCCCGTCGGCCCGATCGTGTTCTGCGTCACCTGAACATCGACGACCCCACCTCGTCGATCGTGGAGATGGATGCCGAAATCCCTCTTGGAGGTGATCGTGTTGCCCGTCACGGTGCCCGAGCGCGCTCCGCTGCCGAAGTAGATCCCGACCATGTCGGTCGACAGGGTGTTGTTCTGGATCGTGACGTCTTCCGCGTCGTCGCCGGCCACCATCACACCCGTGTCGTACGAACTCTTCACCGTGTTGCCCTGAACGAGGACGTCCTGACCGCGAACGTAGATCGCGGACGGCGAGGGGGCCGCGCCCTTGGCCACCTTGTCGATGGTGTTGGAGGTGACCTTGACGTCGCGGGCACCGGACTCGATCCGGATGGCGAAGTCCACGATGTCCGTGAACGTGCAGGTATCGATGACGACGTTCGAGGCAGCCCGTCCGGACTCGGCGTAGACCCGGACAGCGTGCTTCATCCGGATGAACGTGCACCCGCTGATCGTCACGCCGGAAGAGCTGTCGATCTGCAGGGAGACCCCCTGCGTGGACTGGACGCCGCCGTCGAAGGTGACGCCCGTCACCTTCACGTTGTCCGCGCTGTTGGCGAGGACGAAGGGCGTGTCCGTGCGGTCGGCGAGCTTCAGGGTCGATCCGTCGGCGTGTCCGGCCAACTCGACGCCGGGTCGCAGTCTGATCGTCGATCGGACGACCTGTGTGCCCGTCGGCAACTCGACCCGTCCTCCTTGGGGAGCCGATCGGAGGAGTTGATTCAGCTCCACCGCGTAGTCCGGAGCTTCGTCGTCCGGATCGGGCGCGCAGGACGCGAGGAAGACCGTGAAAGCCGCCACTCCGGCGAACGCCAGGACGGCCCGCCGCGGCACGCGATGGCTCAGCGCGTCGGGCTCGTCGACCACACCGCACCCGCGAATCTCCGGAACCTCGCGGCCCGTGCCCGCATGGCCGTCCCCTTCTCACCTGCTCGACGCGCCTTCACGCCGAGAAGAAGGGCCCGGGATCCGAGGCCCGCCGAGAAGATGGCCCGCCACAGGAACCGCCGCACCGGTCCCGCGGCGAAACGCCACACGTAGAAGTCGAAGGTGTTCTCGGCCCAGAGCGTCGAGACCGACGAACCAGCGGCGTTCACAGAGGCGGCGATCTCATGGGTGGCGACGACATCGGCGTCCAGCACCACCCGATAGCCCTGTCGAAGCACCCGGTCCGCCAGTTCGATGTCTTCTCCGTACATGAACCATCGCTCGGAGAGGAATCCGATGCGCTCCCGCGCCTGCGGGGCGAGATACAAGGCGCATCCGGAGACCCACTCGACATCCTGCGTGTAGGAATGGTGCCGTCGGTACAGATGGCGACCGCGCAGGAATTCCACGCGAGGGAATGCCCGAGCCAGTCCGGTGAAATGCGTGAAGAGAGGCCACAGTCGCGGCTGCTTCCCCGCCGCGAGCGTCGGGACGTGCGGCCCGCTGTCGACGAGCGGAGCGATGATGCCGATCGTGGGGTCGGCTTCCGCGGCGCGGACGAGGCGGGCGAGATCGGCACCCGTGATGCGCGCATCCGGGTTCAGGAGGAAGACGCCACCGTCAGCCGCCGTCGCGATTCCGCGGTTCACGGCGCGTGCGAAGCCGTCGTTCGTCTCGCTCTCGATGATGCGGGTCACCAGCCCCTCGGTCTCGAGGCGGCGAGCGATCGCAACGGACTCATCGGAGGACTTGTTGTCGACGACCACGACCTCGACGTCATCCGACGAACCGAGCGTGCGGATGCAGCCTTCGAGATCGTCGGCCGAGTTGTAGGTCACGAGGATCACCGTCGTCAGAGACACGTTCGTCACTTCCTTCACTCTTCGTGCCCGGCAACACGGAAGATCTCCGTGGCGACTTGCGCGCGGTACTGTTCGCGGGAGAAACGCTCGGCGACGCTCCGTCGCCCCTGCTCGACGAGCCGGTTCCGGAGCGTCTCGTCCGTCCGGAGCATCTCCAGCTTGGATGCCAGCTCCGCCGGGTCGTCAGCGGGGACCACCAGCCCCTCACGCCCGTCGCCGACGATCTCGACCAAGCCCTGCACGTCGGAGACGATCACGGGCACACCCGCCGCGAGCCCCTCCGCGGCGACCGTTCCGAACGGCTCCGCCCGCGAAGGCACGACCAACGCGTCAGCGGTGGAGAACAACGGCGGCGCATCGGCCACGAATCCGGTGAAGGAGACCACGTCCGGGCCCAGGGAGAGCTCTCGACAGAGGTCACGCAGCTCGGCCTCGTACCACTCGTAGCCCGGGAACACCGCCCCGGCGAGCGTCAGTCGCGCATCCGTCCCCGCCTGGCGCATCAGCGCCACGGCACGAACCGCGACATCCGTGCCTTTGCGGGGGCTGAGGCGACCGAGGTAGAGGACACGGAACGCGCCTTCCGGCGCGGGTTCGTGGGGCACCGCGTACGCGGACCAGTCCTTGCCGTTGTAGATCACGCTGGTGCGGGTGCGCACCGAGGGGCAATCGCGGAAGATCTGTCGCGCCGTGAACTGGCTGTTCGCGACGACCGAGTGCCCGAGACGAAGGGGCGACAGGAGAGCGCGCCGGACCAGGGCCGGCGGATCCACCTCCGCTTCGCGGACATGGAAGACCACCTGCTTGCGAAGGAGACGAGCCGCCAGAGCCCACCACGGCTGCACGATGGTGTTGACGTATACGAGGTCGGGACGCACGCGGCGGATCACCCGCACCATGCGGGGCCCTCGTCGGACCAGGTCGAAGACGAGGCGCGCGAACCCGGCCGGCCGCAATGCCGACTTCCGCAGAACGGGAACATCCCGCACCAGCACGTCGGCGCCGACCGCCTGCAACTCGGTCCGGAGCGGACCGTCGACGGGAAGCACGACGGTCACGTGAGCGCCTCGGTCGCGCAGTCCCACGACGGCTTCCAGCGCCATCCGGTCACTCCCGTAGAGCTCGGCGGACGGGTGGCAGAGCATCACGCGCATGGCGCCCCGATCCCAGGTGTCGACGCGTCGGCGTCTCGCTGGGTCAGCTGCACCGCAGAACGCCGTCGGTATGGAAAGGAAATGGGGTCCGACCCCCCATCGGCCTGTTCTTTTCGCACAAACACCCCTGAACGATTGATTGGACAGGCGCCCGTGCCTACGTCGATCGTATCGGAGAATGCAATGAAGGACCGGTCGAGCGCATATCCTGGAAAAGCACGATGCGCAGGGGTCTGGCTGATGCCCCCGGGGAAGGCACCACGGTGACTCGTTCGATTATCACGTCTGCCGCGGCAGCAGTGGTGCTCGTCGCGCTCGTTCTTTTCTTGGGCCCGATCCCCGTTCTCATCGGGATCCTCGGGATCGCCGGCGTGATCGTGGTGCTGCGTTTCCCGCTGGTGGGCATCTATGCCCTCATTGTTCTCCTGCCCTTCAACGCACTCGTGTCGCAGGTCGCGCCAGGGGTGGTGGGGACCGCCTACGGCGTCATCAAAGACGCCGTCATCGGTCTTCTCCTCATCGCCGCGCTCGTGAACCGGCGCTTCAACCGTGCACCTACCAGCATCGCGGTCCTCGTCGCCCTCCTCGCGCTTCTGCCGCTCGTGAGCGGAACGTTCACCCCGTCCCTCGAGCAGGCGCTCTACGGGTGGCGCAACGACTACGAGCCGCTGCTCCTCCTCGTCCTGGTCCCGGCTTTCGTCGAGGTGCGCCACGTGCGACGGATGCTGATGACGATCATCGTGACCGCGCAGATCAGCGCGGCGATCGCGATCGCCACCTGGACCCAAGGTGTTCAGTGGCTGCTGGACATCGGCCGTCTGCCGGTGCCCGCGGGGCAACGCTTTCCGACCTCCCTGTTCTCCTCGGGCAGTTTGACGCCGCGAGCGTTCAGCCCGTACGTCGCACCGAACGAACTCGCGGCGGCGATGCTGATCTCGATCGCCGTGGTGTGGTGCGCCCCGGGGCTGCGCACCTCGCGGCGTCTCCTCCTCACGCTTCTGCCCGCCGCCGCCATCCTTCTCACCGAGTCCCGGAGCGGACTGTTCGGCGCCGCCATCCTCGGAGCCGTGCTCCTGGCTCGCGCGCTTCGCAGGTCCTCGCAGATCCTGTCCGTCGGCTTCCTGCTCGTCGCCGGCGTGGCGACGATCGCCGCCGCCACGCTGTACATCGGCGGCGCACTCGAGGAGGAGACGGACACGTCCTTCGGCGGTCACGCCGCGAGCCTGCAGGAGGGGCTCGCGCAGCTTCTCGTGCATCCGCTCGGGATGGGGCTCGGAGTCGTCGGGCCCAGATCGTTGCAGTTCGAGACGAACTATCACGTGGAGAGCTACTGGCTCCTCCTCGCCCTTGAAGCGGGGCCGCTGGTCCTGGCGATCTTCCTCATCCTGCTCGGCGTCCTGGCCAACCGCGCGGCACGATCCCGAAGCGTCGTCGGGTTCCTCCCCGCGGCTGCCCTCAGCGGCACTCTGGTCTCCCAGATCGTCCTCCCGACGCTCCAGGAGAGCCCGGTGAGTTTCCTGCTGTGGGTCTGCGTCGGGCTGGCGACCGTCGTGCAGGTACAGGAGAAGGCGGATCCCGCATTCACCCTCGGAGAACACTCCCCCACCTTCGAGCCTCGGCGGCGCAAAGCGCTCTCCGTACAGGGCAAGCCGCGATCGGTGTGACCGCCTCGTGTAAACCCCGTGTGCGCGCACGTCGTCGTCCGAAAGAGAGAAGAGACCCGTGAAACTGTCCGTCGTCATCCCGACGATCGGCCGCCCCGAACTCGCGCGTGCTGTCCGAAGCGCTCTCGAGCAGACGACGCCCGTGCACGAAGTCATCGTCGCGGCCGACACCACGGACGATCTCACGCTGCCCGAGGACGATCGGGTCCGCGTGGTCCGCGTCGGGCCGGGAGCCGGAGGCAACGCCGGGCGTCAGCGCGGCATCCGCGAGGCGACCGGCGACCTGATCGGACTTCTCGACGACGACGACGAGTGGGCGCCGACGAAGGTCGCCGTCCTGACGAGCCTCGCCACGGAGACCGCGGGGCCCTGGATCGCCACGTCCCGCGTGCGCATGAAGCGGGCGAACGGCTCCGAACTCATCCAGCCCGCCTTCCCCATCCGCCCGGGCGAGGATCTCCGCGCATACATGTTCGCGAAGCGGTCGCCGCGAAGCGGTCACGGGTTCGTCCAGGCTTCCACCCTTGTCTTCCCTCGAGAGCTCGCCCTCGAGGTCCCCTTCGACGAGAATCTGAAGTTCCATCAGGACGTCTCGTGGCTGACCTCCGTGGCCTCCGCACACCCCGACCTGACGGTCCTCCAGTCGTGGGAGCCTCTCGCCAGCTACTACGCGACCGAGGGCTCCGTTTCGAAGCGGATCGCTCCGGAGGGCTCGATCGCCTGGGCGCGCCGTTTCCTCGCCGACCAGCCACGGCTGCTCGGCGACTTCATCCTCACCCAGTCCCTGGGCTTCGCCCGGCGGAGCGGGTCGGTCGGCTCGATGATCCGAACCGCGCTCGCCGGCATCCGTTTCGGGCGACCCGGTCCTGCGGCCATCGTGTACGCGATCGGCGCGACGGCCAAACAGACCCTCCAGAGCAAAGGCAAGTGAATGCGCCGCATCTATGTGCGAGGTACCGGCCAGGAAGACAACATCGGCGACGTCATCCTCCGGCGAGCCTTCTTCGACGAGCTCTCCCGCGCGGGCGAGCTCCACATCCTCCTCGGTGACGCGAGCGCGGACTTCCTCGCGGCTCTCGACCTCCGCGACTCCGACGTCGTCTACCGCGATGTCGACGACTGGCGACGGTCCGCCTACCGGTCGGTGCTCCGTCGCGACACGTGGTGGGTGGACAAGCCCGGCGAGCTCCTGCTCGAGGAGGACATCTACAAGGGCCAGCGACGGCTTCTCCCCCTCATCCTCGCCGTCCGCGCGCGGGGAGGTCGCGCCCTGCGCCTGGGCATCGGTCAGCGCAAGCCCAATCCCGCGGTGATCGAACGCTTCCGGCGCCTGTACCGCCTGTCCTCGATGGTGGCCTGGCGCGACGTGGACTCCCGGGAGCACTTCGGTATCGGCGAGGTCATGCCCGACTGGGGGTTCCTCCCCGGCGCCGATCCCGGAACGGAGCCTCGACAGCGTCTGGTCGTGTCCTACCGGGGTGACCGTCAGCCCCTGTCCGCCGACACGATCTCCGCCATCCGCGACTTCGCCTCCCGCGAGAACCTCACCGTGACCGTGATCACCCAGGTGGCGCGCGACTCCGCCCGCAGCAAGGAGCTCCACGCGCAACTCGGCGGCGAACTCGTCGACTGGGAGGTCGTCGCCGGCCACCGTGCGCAGGAGGACCGTCTTCGCGACATCTACCTCGAAACCGCCGTCGCGCTCAGCGACCGCCTGCACGTCCTGATCGTCGCGGCGGCCGAAGGCGCCGTCCCCGTCAACCTCATCGCCGAGCCGGACACCAAGGTCGCGCGACACTTCGACGCCATCGGCTACCACCGGATGACGGTGGCATCGGTGGACCGCGGTTCCGACGAGATCCTCCGCGACCTCGTCGCTCAAGCGGCGCGTGCCGACGAGGTCGTCGCTCAGGTGAGTGCCGCTCGCGCCCGGATCCGGGACGTGGCCCGCCGCGCCCTGGCGATCGCCTCTTGAGCTCGGGCCTCGGCCGTCGCGCCCTCGGGGGCGCCGGCGCGACTCTGTTGTGGCAAGGCGTCCGGCTGGGTTTGCTCGCCGTCTCGATCGTCGTCCTGGCACGCCTTCTCGACCCTCGGGACTACGGCTATCTCGCGATGGTCACCGCCGTGATCGGTCTCGGCGAGCTCCTGCGCGACATGGGCCTGTCCATGGCGGCCGTCCAGGCCAAGACGCTCTCCTCCTCCGAGAAGAGCAATCTGTTCTGGCTCAACAGTGCGATCGGGCTCGTCCTCGCACTCGTGGTCTTCGCCAGCTCGTGGGGCATCGCCCTCATCTACGACGAGCCGGCGCTCGTCGCCATCACCCAGATGCTGTCGGTCACCTTCTTGCTGAACGGCGTCGCGGCGCAGTACAAGGCACAGATCAACCGCGACATGAGGTTCATGACGCTGGGCGTCACCGAGGCGCTTCCCCAGGCGATCGCGCTGGTCCTCGCCATCGTGCTGGCGGTGAACGGGTTCGGATACTGGGCCCTCGTCGCGCAGGCACTGGCGGTGGCCGTTCTGGCGTTGATGCTGGACATGATGCTGGCACGGTGGCATCCCTCCCTCCCGTCCCGGAAGACCTCGATCCGACGCTTCCTGCGGTTCGGCGGCGCGCTCGCGGGCACCCAGGGCATCGCGTACGCCGCCAAGAACATCGACACCGTCGCCCTCGGCGTCCTGTTCGGATCCAACGTCGTCGGCCTGTACAGCAGGGCCTTCCAGCTCGTCGTCCTGCCGCTGAACCAGCTCACCGCTCCCCTCTCTCGCGTGGCGGTGCCGGTTCTCTCGCGGATCCAGGAGGACCGCGCCCGGTTCATCGAGTACATCCGCACCGGCCAGCACTTCACGGTCACGCTGGCGACCGTCTTCTACGCGGCCCTCGTCGGCTTCGCGGAGCCGATCGTGCTCCTCGTGCTCGGGGATCGGTGGTTGGCCGTCGCGCCGATCCTGCAAGCCCTCGCGTTGGTGGGAGTGTTCCGTGCGCTGGGCCAGGTCCCCTACTGGATCTTCGTGTCGCTCGGCCTCACCGGCAAGCAGCTGAAGATCTACCTGGTCACGCAGCCGATCGTCGTCGTGTCGATCCTCGTCGGGGCCCCGTGGGGGCCCGTGGGCGTCGGCATCGGCGGTTCGGTCGGATATTTCCTGTTCTGGATCATCCAGATGTGGTGGGCGGGCCGGACGTCGGGCCTACCGGCGTGGTCGCTCACGCGTTCGGGATTGCTGACCGTCCTCGTCACCGGGGTTCCGGTCGCGGCGGCCGGCTACGTCAGCACCGTCCTGTTCTCCGGCCCCCTCGCCCTCGCCCTCGGCGCAGCCGTCGCCCTGTTGTGGGTGGCCGCCGTCAACCTCCTCGTCCCGGCCAACCGCCGACGGCTGCGCACGGTGACGTCGCTGGTGCGCAAGCGCTGACGAGCTCGACGACGCGCAGAGACGTCGTCACGGCGTCGGGCGTTGGTACTCCTGCACGTGCCGTCCGCTCACGGCGCCGATCCACCCGAGACCACGGGTGATCTGCGCGGTGTCGCGCAACCGCAGCCCCTTTCCCGTCACGAGCGCCAGGGCCGTCTTGGCCGTTCCGACCACGATGTGACCGACAGCCCGCACCGCCAGCTTCCACGCGGGCGTCGAGCGGAGGATCAAACGTCCCGAGACGTTGTTGATGCGGATGTAGCGGCGCATGATCCAACGGAACCGCAACCGATCCGGTGGGGCGAGTTCCGTCACCTCGGCGGACGGCGCCCACGCGACTTTCGCGCCCGACGAGGCGATGAGCCGGGTGAAGAAGTCGGTGTCGCTTCCGCCCGTCGCGGAGAAGCTCTCGTCGAAACGCGGCGATCCCGCGCGTCGGTAGGCCGCGAGTGACAGCAGGGTGTTGTTCGTGGCCGGAGTGCGGGAGGTCAGCCCCTCCGCCTCCGGGGAGCGCTGGATGTATCCGCCGCGCTCGATCCAGCGAGGCGCCTCCGGGGGGAAGATCGTGCGCACCGGGCCGCAGACGATGTCCGCTTCGTACCGGTTCGCCACGTCGAGCAGCGCGTTCATCCACCCCACGGGGACGACCTCGTCATCGTCGACGAAGACGACGTGCGTGGCATCCGCAGGGAGACGATCCAGGCTCGCGTTGCGAGCAGCCGCGATTCCCGGCTTCGCCTCCACGACGTAGTCGACGTTCAGGCGACTCGCCCGCGCGACGTCCTCGGCTGATCCGTTCGCGTCGTTGTCGACGACGATGACATGCAGATCGGGTGAGACGTCCATCGCCTCGATCGACGCCAACAGCGCCGCGAGGTCATCGGGCCGCTTGTAGCTGGCGATCGCGACAGCGATGCGGATCGGGGTGACGGACACGTCTGCTCCTCGGCGGTCGGGGGTTCGGCGCGAAAGACCCGCGGTCGGTCAGTCCGCGCTCAGTCGATGAAGCGCGTCCCGGTAGGCGCCGTTGACGCCCTCCCAGGTGTAGGACTCCCTCGCGCGACGAGCCACGTGCGTCGACGCCGCCTGCTGCTGTTCGGGTTCGGACATGAGCGCGCAGACGGCTTCGGCGATGGATGCCGCATTCGGCTCGCAGAAGTGGGCGCCGTCGCCGAGCACCTCGCGGTTGTAGACGGTGGCCCGCGCCACGATCGGAGTACCCGTGGCCATCGCCTGGACGAGGGTCGGATTGGTGCCCCCCACGCTGTGCCCGTGGAAGTAGACGCCCGCGTGCTGCCAGAGGGCGAGGAGACGCGCATCGTCGCTGATGTGGCCCAGGGCGTGGACGTTCGGGTTCCGCTCCGCGAGGAGACGCGCCTGTTCGTCCAGAGGACCGCCGTAACCGGACGATCCCACGATGACCACGGGGTACTTCTCGGCGATCACCTCTGCGGCGTCGAGGAACTCGGGGATCGTGTTCTCCGGGACGAACCGCGCCACCGCGAGCACGTAGCCGCGATGCGTCAGCCCCGACTCCACGGGGAGATCGGGTGGGACGTCTCCGCCGTAGGGGATGAACACGCCCTCGCGGTGGAACTCCGTGTTCCACCGTCGCTCGATCTCGCGCGAGTCGAAGACGAGGTCGTCGGCGAACCGGGCCGTCATCCGGGCACCCGTCTTGAAGATGAACTTCGCGAGACGACCCCACTTCGCGCGGTCCCACTCGATGCCGTCCACGTTGACCAGCGTCTTGATGCCCCGCATCTTCAGCAGCGGCAGGAAGAAGCCGTTCGCGACGTTCATGACGAGCGCGACATCCGGTTTCGCCCGGGCGGCGTGGATACTCGCCGTGAGACCGTACGAAAGGGTGCTGAGGGACTTGCTCTCGATGCCACGGGTGACCTCGGTCCGAACGCGCGTGTCCCGCTCCGGGTCATCGGTCTTCGTCGAGCCGGAACGGCCGTAGACGGTGACGTTCCACCCTTCCCCCGCGAGGAAGGGAGCCAGCTTCCGCACCGCCGTCTCGAAACCGCCGTAGTAGCTCGGATAGCCACGCGTCCCGATGATTGCGACTGATGAAGCCATAGGCGTGCGTGCTCCCGCTCGTCTGAAATGATTTTCTTCCGATATCGGAATGATCCCCTCAGCTTATCGCTAGGAATCGGGACGAAATCGGCAGCGCCCGGGCGAGGCGCGACATTGTGCCGGAGCGACATCGCACTCCGGGGCCGGTATGCGCGCTATTCCGTGAAACCCGCGCGGAAGGCGTCGCACGACGCGTCGATCGAAACGGACGTGTCGTTCGCCGTCGGGGTGTGACGCAGATCGAGGGGGCCGAGCGGGCCGGCCGGAAGCTGCACCGTGTAGGAGACCGTCCGATTCTCGTTCTGGCCGAGCGTCACCATCCGACTCTCGCCGGTGTTGTTGCTCTCCACCCCGCTGCGCGAGAGCGAAGGAATGTCGCCGTCCGCGGGATCCATCGCCGTGATCGTCGCGCCCGGCGGGGCGAAGAACAGGGTGTTGAGCATCATCGTCGTCTTCGGGAGCCCGTAATCGCTGTTGCGGAACCCGAGGGTGTACGCGTTGGTGATGTCATCGGTGATGCCGTTGTGCATGTTCATCGAGACGTTCACGGTGCGATCGGCCACGTTGCAGGTGGCGGAGACCTCGGTGGTCAGGTGGTACTCGAGCTTGCCGATGGAGAAGTCGTTCAGGTAGATCCCGAGCTGCGTGGACGCCGCGTTGTCCGACCGCAGACCACCGTCCAGTCCGACCTCTGTCACGAGCGCCTGGGCCTGCTCGTCGGTGAACCACAGATTGATGCGCTGCTCCTGGGCGCTGCGCGTCAGCTGATCGAACATCGCGATCGGGTTCCACTGTCCGCCCGCGAGGCGGGAGAACACCGTCGAGGACACCGTCGCGAAGAACTCGTCCGACGAGCGCCCGTTGTCGCCGGCGTCGCCGAACCGCTGGTACGCGTCGCTCAGCAGCAGCTTGACGGCGTTCTCGGACGTGATCTGTTCACCCGACGGCAGGTCCACCGGCCCGAGGACCTCGAGCATGTGCGCGAGCACGACGGGGTCGATCGACATGACGCCGTCGAACTGCGACCCGTCGGTGCGGTCCCAGAGCGACTCGAAGAGGCGAGCGGTCGTGGGGAAGTCGGGCGTGAAGGTGTAGTCCTGCGAGTACCGCGTGAACGTGTCCGGGTAGAGCGCCAGGGTGCTCTCGGGCAGGTCGAGCACCGAGCGACCGGCCTGACCCGCGGCGTAGAACGCCATCGAGTCCGACTGCTCCTTGAGCTCGATGCGGCCGTTGTCCACGACCATGACGCTCGACGCAGCCGGGTTCCCACCGGTCGCGCGGATCTCGGCGTTGTTCTGGAACACGACCAGGTAGGTCTTGGGGCCGTCCCCGCCTGCCGCAGCGAGCAAGGACGGGAGGTACTTCTGGACGAGCGTCAGCGAGGGGGCCGCCTGATCGACGATCTGGGCGACCTGGTCGAGCGGTTCGGTGACGATGGGGAGCAGGTTCGTCCGGTCGATGCCGTCGGTGACGACCTTGGCATCCGTGAACGCGCTGGTGATCTCCGGAAGAGCGCCCTCCGCCTGGCGGAACGGCTCGAGGTTGATGCCGCCGCCCTCGACGGCGAGGGAGGAGAAATCGGATGCCGAGAGCAGCGCGACCGTCGGCGGCAGGGCCCGGCCGGTCAACTCCCGCGTCATGGCGGTGAGTTCCTGCACCGCCTCGGTGTTGTCCTTCACGAAGGGAATGGAGGAGGCGAGATCCCACAGGGGCCCCGATGACCCGGCATCCGCCCGCTCCGTCATCTGGAGCACTTCGCCCGAGACCTGATTGAGACCGTTGATGTCGCGGTTCGCCACGATCTGGGGGACGAACGACAGCTTCGTCTGCGCACCGAGCAGGTCGGTACGGACGACACCCGCCTGCTGCATGAACGCCAGCGCCACGACGCCGACCGCGCACGCGGCGAATCCGAGGGCGCCGAGTGTCCATCCGACGATCGCGCCCGCGACCCTGCCGCGACCGGAGGACGAGACGGGTTCCGTGGACTCCTGGCGACGACGGCGGCGCGTCTGGTGCGCGTGCGCTGCCGTCATGCGGTGCCACCTTCGATCGGAGCGGTCGGGTCGGGGTTCGGGACGGACGGTTCCGTCGGTTCCGGCTCGGGGTCCGGCGTCGGTTCCGGCTGAGTGGGCTCCGGCGACGGCTCGGGGTCGGGTGAGGGAGCAGGCGGGGAGGGCTCCGGGGAGGGAGTGCCCGGGTCGGAGGGGTTGGAGTCCGGGTCCCGACCGTTGTCGGTTCCACCGTTGGGCGTGGTGGGCCGGTTCGGCGTGGCCTCCCGGTCCGCCTCCTCCAGGGCGATGATGCGCGCGTTCTCGGCGCGCAATGCGTCCACCGCCACCGCGTACGCCGGCATGTCGGCGAGGCCGTCGCCCCCGGCTTGCTGCGCGCTCACGATGCGCGCCGCCGCATCGGTGACCGCCGTACGGAAGCTCGACCCCGCGGAGTCATTGGCTGCGACGAGGGTCGCCGCCTCGGATTGGATCGCCGTTCCCAGCGAACCCAGCGCCGTGCGGTAGTCGGACAGGGCGGCGACGACCGATGAACGGGCGTCACGCGCCTCGGAGATGAGGGGCGGGAGGGTCTCCCGCGCCAGACGGACGTCGTCGATCGCCTGACCCACATCGTCGAGCGACTTCTCGTCGATCGACTCGCGCTGGTAGGCCGGAACGGAGACCGCGGTCGCCGCCTTGGCCTTGTCCGCCAGGACGACGCGTGCGTTCTCGGCCGCCGTCAGTGCGGCGCCGTCGACCCGTCCCTGGAGGGCGGCGAGGACAGGAGCGCTGGTCTCGGCGAGGGCCGCGGCTTCCGAGGTGGAGCCGGCGTAGAGGTCGACGGCGGTCTCGAGGACCTTGGTCTCGTTGGCGAGCTCGGCTTCCCTCTCGCGCAAGCTGACCATGGCATCGTCGGCGGGGTTGGCCGTCGCGCGCAGGACCACCGCGAACGACGCGGTTCCGACCAGCGCCACGACCGCGAGCGTCGCCACGGCGACGCTGAGGTAGTTGACGGGACCCGCCTTGCGCCGACCGCCGAACAGAGGACGCCTCCCCGCCTGCGCCAGATCGGGTGCGCGCCACGCGGTGTCGTCGATCCTCTCCGCGGAGCGGGAGCCGACCATCGCCGAGAGATCGGCCGGCGATGACGACGGCGCTGCATCCCGTTCGCCGCCGCCGACGAGCGCGGCGAGGTCGGCGGAGGAGGTGGACGGCGTGGCCGCGGCCGGCCCGTCGCCCACGAGGGCCGCCAGATCGGAGGACGCGGTCGGGGACGGTGGACGCGGGGCACCGGCGACAAGCGACAGGTCGCCCGCCGACGAGATCGAGACGGCGGTCGGCGCACCGACCAGGTCACGCAGGCCGGTCGACGTCGTGGGGGCGGTCGATCCCGCGGAGCCGGCACCGACGAGCTCTCGCAGCGCCGCGGAGCTGATCGAAGACATCTGCTTTTCGGATTCCGTGCTTTCGCGTTCCTCGGTCGGCCCGAACAGCGTTCGCAGATCGTTCATGGCGTCTCCTCGGCACCATTTCCGGTGCCGTTCTACAGATGTCGTAGGGTAGTCGAGGGGGCGCCGTGACGGCGCGGATTGTTTCGGGAAAGAATAGCCCGAGAATCTGCGCGATACCGCCGGGCACCCGCTCACCTGCTTACTGGCGAATGGACGAGGCTTGGAACTGCGCGACTATCTCCGGATCCTTCACCGCAACTGGATCCTCATCCTTGCGATGACGATTCTCGGCGGGGCGGGAGCGTTCGGGTACTCGCTGCTGCAGACCCCGACCTATGAGGCGAGCAGCCAGCTCTACGTGTCCGTGCGATCGGACAGCTCGGGAATCAGCGAGCTGGCGCAGGGCACGACCTTCGCCCGCCAGGCCGTGGTCAGTTTCGTCGACGTCGTCGACAGTGCCGTCGTCCTGGACCGCGTGATCGATGATCTGAACCTCGACACGACCGCGCAGAAGCTGGCCGGATCGATTTCGGCTTCTTCTCCGCAGAACTCGGTGATCATCACCATTCGCGCCACGGCTGCGGATGCGGATATGGCCGCCGCCATCGCCAACTCGGTGGGTACCAATTTCGCCGATGTCGTGGTCAATCGCCTCGAGAAGCCCGAAGGAGAGGCCGCCAGCCTCGTTCGCGTCGAGACGATCGCGCCGGCGCTCGTGCCGACCTCGCCCTCGTCGCCGCACACCCCTCTGAACGTCGCCCTCGGACTCATCGTCGGCTTGGCCGCCGGACTGGGCATCGCGGTGCTTCGCTCCGTTCTGGACACCCGCATCCACTCGCTGCACGACATCGAGGCGGCCACCGAGGCCCCGGTTCTCGGTGGCATCGCCCTGGACCCCGACGCGAAGAAGCGTCCGCTGATCGTTCACGCGGACCCGCGTAACCCCCGAGCCGAATCGTTCCGAAGCCTTCGCACGAACCTCCAGTTCGTGGACGTCGACGGCTCCTCCCGTTCCTTCGTGGTCTCGAGCGCCGGTCCCGGTGAAGGAAAGTCGACGACGACCGCCAACCTCGCCATCGCCCTCGCAGAGACCGGCGCCCGCGTCGTGCTCGTCGACGGCGACCTCCGCCTCCCTCGTGTGGCCGACTACATGGGTGTCGAAGGCGGCGTGGGCTTGACTGATGTCCTCATCGGCCGCGCCGAACTCGTCGACGTCCTCCAGCAGTGGGGAACGGGCAAGCTCTTCGTCCTGCCCTCGGGGCGGACGCCCCCCAACCCGTCCGAGCTGCTCGGCAGCCAGGCCATGCAGCGGACGCTCGCGGCGCTCTCCGACGCCTTCGACTATGTGCTCGTCGACGCTCCCCCGCTGCTCCTGGTCACCGACGCGGCCGTCATCTCCCGCTTCACGAGCGGTGTGCTCATGGTCGCCGCGTCCGGAACGACGAAGAAGCCGCAGCTGACCGCCGCCGTCGAGAAGCTGCAGGCCATCGGCAGTCGTCTGTTCGGCGTGATCGTGACGATGCTGCCGTCGAAGGGGCCCGACAGCTATGGCTACGGCGCCTACTCGTACAGTGCCCCCGAGGAGACCTCTTCCCCGCGCGGGGGCGGCGAGCGTCGTTCGCGGCGTGACCGAGCGGACGAGAAGTGACGTTCTCCATCCTGTCGGTGTGCACCGGCAACATCTGCCGGTCGCCCGTCGCCGAGCTGCTCCTCGCGCAGTCCTTGGCACCGTTCGGCGACGTGCATGTCGCCAGCGCCGGTACCGGCGCGCTCGTCGGCAGCGGCGTGCCGGAGCAGGCACAGCGCCTGGCCGCCACGGAGGGGATCGACACCACCGCGCACCGGGCCCGACAGATCGACACCTCGATGATCCGCGAGGCCGACCTCATCGTGACGATGGCGCGCGATCACCGGCGCCTCGTCGTCGAGTCGCTGCCGGCCTCGATGCGACGCGCTTTCACCCTGCGGGAACTCGCACGGATCGCGGATGCCATCGAGCCGCGCCTGCCGCAAGCGGTTGCCGACTCCGGAGCGTCCACACCGGAGGAGGGAATGCGCGCCGCGATCGGGCTCGCCGCGGCACTCCGCGGCACGGTGGAGCCCCCCGCGACTCCCGACGAGTTCGACATCGTGGACCCCTACCGCCGCTCCGACGAGACGTACGCACGGTCCTTCGAGGAGCTGCGACCCGCGGCCTACCAGGTCGCCGAATTCCTGACGAAAGCCGCCCGCGCCGCCTCCGCCTGATCCGGTGACTCCGTGGAGCGCCGCCTCGCTCGCGGTCTTGCGCGGTTGGCGTCTTCCATAGCCGCCGGATAGAGTCGCTCAGGGTTGCGGCGGGGGGCCGCGCTCGAGACCGATCACAGGGGGCACGAAATGACGACGCTGTCGCGCGCGCGGATCGACTGGGTCGACCGCGCACGAGCGCTCTCCATCCTGATGGTGGTTCTTCTGCACACGCGGATCGAACTCGGCTTCCTCGGCGCCTCCTCGCCGACGATCGAGTTCATCGTGAACTTCGCCTCGACGATGCGGATGCCACTCTTCTTCGCCGCGTCCGGGCTTTTCGCCGTCTCGTGGGTGGAACGCCGGTCCTGGCGAGAACTGTTCTCGCGGAAGCTCATCCTCCTGCTGTGGGTGTTCCTCATCTGGCAGCCCGTCGTCTTCGCGTACAAGGTCGCGGAGATGTTCTTCCTTCCTGACCAACCGGACAACACCCTCGCGACGCAGTTCGCCAAGGTCGCCCTCTCCCCCTTCCGCCCGAACGGCGAACTGTGGTTCCTCTGGGCGCTGGCGCTCTTCTTCGCCCTCGCGAAATTGACCGCCCGTGCACCGATCTGGGTCCGCGTCGGCATTCCCGCGCTCTTCTCCGTGGCGTGGATGAGCGCCGCCTCGTCCGTGCCCGAGGGGGTCCTTCGCGTCATCGGTGACGGCTGGGAGGGCGCGCTCAAGTACTACGTCTTCTTCGCTGCCGGTGTGGCGTTCTCTGCACGGATCCTGCGCTTCTACAACGAGGCGCGGCTCACGACGCTTCTCGTGTTCGTCGCCGCGTGGCTGACGGTGGGCGGTCTGACCTCCCTGGGGATCATCAGCATGCATTTCCCCGGCGGGCGTTTCGCACTCTGCGTCCTGGGCGTGGCCGGCGGGTTCGCCCTCGCCCGCCTCCTCCAGTGGGTGCCGGGAATGTCGCGGATCGGCTCCAACACGCTGCCGATCTACGTCGCGCACATCCCGATCATCGTGGCGTGCACGGTGCCGCTCTTTCTGCTGGGTGCCGCCCCCGCGATCAGGAACGCAGCGGGACTGTCGATCCTGCTGTTGACCGCCACGGCCGTCGCCGGCGCGTGGTGGTTGCATCGGGTGCTGGTGCGGACCCGCTCGGGGTCGCTCATGTACGCACCGCCCGCGCGTCTGGTCGAGTGGGCCTCCCGTGCACGGGACGAGGCCCCGCAGCGCCCCTGACGCCGCCCCTGCGCCGAACGAGCCCGTGGGCTACCCGCGGCGACCGGCGAATCTCCGGCGAGCGGGCAAGCGCGCCTCCAGGCGCCTCCGCAGCCGACCGAGCGGCTTCTCGACGGCGATGTACATCACCTGCGCCGCCGCCAGGGTGACCACGAGGGAGACCACATCGGCCAGAGGCGCGACCGGGACGATCGGGCCGAGGAGGTGCAGCACGAGTCTGTGCAGCAGGTAGACCGAGAAGGAGAGCACCCCGACGTGTGCGATCCACCGCTGGTTCAGGATGCGCCCGGTCGCGCCGCCGGGGTGGACGATCACGAGCCAGAAGAGAGGGACGAGAGCCAGATACATGGCGGAGTCGGCGAGGGTGAGTCGGAACGGGTCGGGAGCGAACGCGGCGACGACGAAGACCACCGCGGCGATCGGTGCGGCGACGTAGCGCATCGCGCGGTCCGAGAGTCCCAGCGGGGATCGATCGCCCAGAGCGGGATTCCAGAGGAGGGCCATCGCCGCCCCGGCGAGAAGACCATCGAACCGCGTGTCGCTGGCGACGTAGAGACGATAGAAGTCCTGCGTCGTCGCCTCGAGGAAGACCCGCCACCCCACCGCGAGAACACATGCGGCCACCAGGATGTAGCCGACCCGGCGATAGGTCAACCGGCGCCGGAGCAGGAAGATGAGCGCGGCAGGGAAGATCAGGTAGAAGTGCTCCTCGACGGCGAGCGACCAGAGCATGCTGGTCTCCGGCGGCAGTCCCGTGTGGACATCCCCGGTCGCATTGTTCGCCCAGATCATGTAGTAATTCGTGACGTTGAGCAACTCAGCGAGAACGCCCCACACGTTCTGGGTCGACGGAAGCCACCCGACGAGGCCCACGATCACCGCGACGGCGATGGTGATGTAGGCCGGCGGAAGGATCCTCACCGCGCGCCGAAGGTAGAACTTGCCCAGGGCGATCCGTCCGGCACCGTCGTACTCGCGGCGCAGCAGCGTGGTGATCAGATATCCGCTCAGGAAGAAGAAGATCGTCACTCCCACATGCCCGGGCCAGGGGCCACCGAGCGTGAAGCCGTGGCCGATGAAGACGATCAGCACGGCGACGGCGCGAATCCCGTCCAGCGAGGGGATGGTGAAGGCGCCATGGACGCTCTTTGTGGGGCCGGCAGGCATACTGCTCCTCATTGTCGGTCTCGGCGACGACGCTATCGCGTTCCTCCCGACATCCCGCATCGCACGGGTCATCCGCTCGGCGAAGCTATGATCAGTCGAGGTTCATAGGGTGGGGGAAATCCGTGACGCTGCATTCACGTTCTTCATGGAAAGCGGCGGGTTTCGGCGTTCTTGCGGTCGTTCTCGTCGTCCAAGGCGTCATCGACTGGCGTTCTTCGACGGAGGCGTTTCCGACGATCAGCATGCCCACGTTCGGGCAGGCTCCGGACCGCGAAGGTCACCGCCGGATCGACACCGCGCGCATCGACGTCGCCTATGACGACGGCACCACTCTGAGCGTCGAACCGGAGGATCTGTTCGAGCAGTTCCACTATTCGAGCGCCCGCTTCGCGATGACGAACGTCATCAGATCGGGCGAGGACCTCTCCGACGAGACACGGCAGTGGCTCGGAGCGCAGGCGGCACGCGTGGGTGAGGGCCGCACGGCGCAGAGCGTCACCTTCACCTGGCAGCCGGTGGACCTGGACATCGTCGAGGTGTCGGCCCAACCCGTGGGCGAGCCCACCGTACGGAAGGTCGACCTATGAGGGACCGGCTCTCAGCGGCCATCGAGTGGATCTGCCGGGGTTACCAGCCCGCGCCACGCGCGTTCGCCGCACTGCGGATCGTCTTCGCCCTGAAGGTCCTGCTGTTCTCCGGCGACCTCCTGTGGATCACCGAGGTTCCCGCGCAGTTCTACTCTCCGCCGCCCGGACCGTTCGTGTTGCTGAGCGAGCAGCCCAGCGCGGGCGCACTCATCGCGCTCACGGTCGTCCGAGCTCTCGTGGCGATCTGGCTCCTCGTCGGATGGAGAACGCTCTGGGCGTCCACGGTGATGACCGCTGTGCTTCTCCTCGCGGCCGGTCTGAGCTACTCCTTCGGCAAGGTCGACCATTTCATTCTGTTCGATCTCGCCCCCCTCGCGTGCGGTCTGGCCGGATGGGGTGCGGCATGGTCCCTCGACGCGCGACGACGCGCTCGGACGACGTCGGGCTACCCGCTCTTCCTCTTCGCCACCGTGGTCGGCTTCGCGATGTTCACCGCCGCCGTCCCGAAGGCGGCGGCGGGCTGGCTGGACCCGGCACGCGAGGCGACGCGCTACTTCGTGGCCCGCGACGAAGTAGCCGGGCCGATTCCGGGTCCGTTCGGCGAGTTCGCCCTGTCCATCGACAGCACGCTCTTCTGGAAGGCACTGGACTGGGTCACCCTGTTCGCCGAGGGATGGCTCGTCTTCGCCGTCTTCCTGCCGGGGCTGTTCCGTCTCGGCCTCATCCTCATCATCACGTTCCACGTGGGCGTCTTCCTGATGATGGGCATCGACTTCTTCGACAACCTCTACGCCTACGCCGCGTTCCTCTGCCTGCCGTTCAGCCGGTGGTTCCCGGAACGGAATCTGCTGCGCACGCTCAGGCGTCGACGCCGAGAGCCGGCGGCGGCGACCTGAACATGTCGTGCAGCGCGGCACGCGCCGCGTAATAGCCCGAGAGTCCGTGCACGCCCGTCGCCGGCGGCGTCGACGAGGAGGCCAGGTAGACCCCGCGAGCGGGGGTGCGCCACGGCACCGGGGAGAGGACCGGTCGTCTCACCATCTGCACCATCGAGAGCGCGCCGGACGAGATGTCGCCCCCGACGAAGTTCGGGCTCCAGGAGGGAAGGTCGTGCGCGGTGATCGCGTGCGACGCGAGGACGAGATCGCGGAACCCCGGAGCTTCCTCCTCGATCGCCGCGGTCACCTGCTGCGTCGGATCGAAGTGGGATCCCCGCGGGACGTGGACGTACGCCCACAGCACGTGCTTGCCCGCCGGCGCGCGACTGTCGTCGAGGACCGTCGGCTGAGCGACCAGGACGTAGGGGCGAGCGGGGATCCGCCCCGCCGCGACGTCGGCCTCCGCGCGGCGGATGCTCGACGCGGTGCCGCCCAGGTGTACCGTCCCGGTGCGGTGGGTCGCCTCATTCAGCCACGGGACGGGGCCGTCGAGCGCGAAGTCGACCTTGGCGATGCCGTCGCCGTATCGGAACCGTTGGAGCGTACGGACGTAGGACGGCGGCAGTTCTGCTCCACCGATACGGGCGAGCGCCTGCGCCGACACGTCGAACACACGGATCGGGGCCCGGACGTCGCGGGAGTCGGCCACGTCGACACCCGTCTCGATCCGTCCACCATGGGCGAGGAAGTCGTCGCGCATCGCGTCGATGATCGACTGCGTGCCGCCGCGCGGGACAGGCCATCCGCGGGCGTGTGCGTGCGTGGCGAGGACCAGGCCCGCGCCCCCCGATGCGAGGGAGGGCATCCGACCGATCGAATGAGCCATGACGCCGGTGAGCATGGCGGGAGCGACATCGTCGGCGAACCGGAGGCCGCCGAGCGCTGACCCCTGCTCGAGCACCCGGAGGCCGAAGCGGACCGCCGTGATCGGATCGTGCGGAACGCGGAGGAGCTGGGAGGCGGTGAAGTCGCTCAGCCCGTTCACGTGCGCGACGAGGGGGCCGAAGAGCCGACGCCATGCGGCGCCGTCCGCTCCGAGATGCTCCGCCGTGCGGGAGAGGTCGCGGTAGGCGACACCGGCCCGCCCGCCGCCGAGCGGGTGCGTGTACGAGATCTCCGGCACCGTGAAGGCAATGCGGTCCGAGAGGTGGAAGGCGCGGAAGAAGGGCGACGCCAGGCCCATGGGGTGCACGGCGGCGCCCACGTCATGGCGGAATCCCGGGAGCGTGAGCTCCAGGGTGCGCGCGCCGCCGCCCAGCGTGTCATTGCGCTCGAGGAGGACGACGTCGAGCCCCGCCCGCGCGAGCGTGACCGCGGCCGCGAGTCCGTTCGGCCCACTCCCCACCACTGCCGCATCGGCCATGCTGTCTCCCGTCCGTCGTGAACTGCTCGCTTCGTGCCGCGCGTGCTTCCGTGCCCGAGTCATCCGGCGTTCCGCCGCCAGAACCGGAACCCCACGATCTCGCCCTCGAGCTGGTACGACGACGCGACGAAGGGAGCGAGCCCCGTGAAGTTCGCCCTGTCGGGCGGGCATTCGATCGAGATTCCGCACGACTCGGGCGATTCGACGATGAGCGCCGGGGGGAAGGAGGTCACGTCGGCCAGGTACTGGGCGGGAAGTCCGCCGTACCCCTGTTCCACGGGGAGCGAGTAGGTGATCGACGTGGGCGACAGTCGCTCGGATGCCGCGAGGATCCACGTCTCTGCTCCGTGCACCAGCACCCGGTCGTTCGGGGTCGTCTCCGCCACGACCCGATCGACGAGCTGCGCCTGATACGACCCGGCGACGAACACCCCGGATCCCTTCGCGATGCGCGTCCACTGCAGAGCGCTCGATGACGAGCCCGCCAGGACGAGGAGGATCGCCCCCGCCGCCACGATCGCCCGAGCGACTCTTCCCCGCCGGTCCGACGACGCGGGCGTCCGCGATGCGAGGGGAAGAAGGCGCGCGACCAGGACGACGCCGGCGACCGCGAATCCGGCGATCGCGACGACGAGGTAATGCGGGTAGGGCCGACCGGACACCATCTGCGACAGCGCGTCCAGACCGCCCACGGCGAAGAACACCGCCACGACGAACGTCGGCGTGCCGTCGGCGGCATCCTGTTTCCGCCCGAGGGCGAGCCACGCGCCCGCGAGAAGGAGCACGGCGACCACGACGGCGCCGGAGACGAGCAGCTGCGCGAGGGTGCCGAACGCGGAGAGGCGGTCCGCGGCACTCGTCCCGCCCGAGTAGAACAGGTTGTACCGCACGTACTGGTCGATGCCCGCTCGGAGCGCATCACCGGTCCACAGCCACAGAGCGAGGGCCCCGCCCACGACGCCGACCGCGGCGACCACCGCGACGGCGAAGATCCACCGACGGCGCAGGACGACGACGCCGACCAGCACGACGAGAACGAGTCCCACGACGTTGTTCATGCGGGTGAACAGCCCCACGGCCAGCGCGAGGCCGAGCACGAGCCCCATCGACGCCGCTGCACGGCCGGACGCGTCCCGACCGGACCGCAGCCCGAGATGGGCCGCCGCCGAGTAGGCGACGAGCTGGACGGGGAAGAGCCACGTCTCCGTGAAGTTGCCTCCCTCGAAGACTCCGAGGTAGGTGACCCCGACGATGAGGACCGCCGGCACGGCCGCGTAGCCGATCAGCCGCGACCAGAGGACCCCCGCCACGGCGAGACCGGCGAACATCACGATGCCCTCGAGGATCGGAGCGCCGACGATGCCCCCGCCGAGCTGCCACGCAAGGGCCTCGATCGCCGCGAGCAGAGGGCCCTTGTGATCCCACGAGTCGACGTAGGGCATTCCTCCGCGCGAAACCACCATCCCGGTGTAGAGGAAGACCCCTGAATCGCGGGTCAGGTGCCCGCTGAGGATCATCGGGACGTACGCGAGAGCGCTGACGAGAAGAGCGGATGCCACGGCGGCGACGCCGGAGCGGGACAGGAACCGGGTCATGCGAGCGGTTCTCTCGCGCCGATGACGTTCTTCTCCCGCCAGACACGGATGATGCGCCGGTCGCGCACATGGACGGCGAGGACGACGATTCCGGCGACAGCCACGCCGAGCCAGCCGCCGATCGAGTTCGCGACGACGTCGTTCACGGTCGCGAAACGCGCGGGCAGGACGAAGTACTGCACCATCTCGAGGGTTGCCGACAGCGCCGGGACGAGCGGCAGGGCCACCCACAGGAACCGTGTCGGGAACACCAGCGCGAGGAAGAACCCGAGGGGGACGAACATCGCCACGTTCGCGGAGAACTCGAACCAGCGGTAGCCGAACCAGTCCGGCACCCCGTTGCGGTGGAGAACCGAGAGGACCCGCTCGATCGCGGACTCATACCCCTGGTCGATGGGCGTGGGCGACAGCGTGGCCAGGAGGACCACCACCAGGCACATCCCCAGTCCGGTGGCCGCGATGAGCAGGCGCACGATCAGCCACGCACGGTCGAGACGGGACGAGGCGACCGCCGTGCCCCGGCGATGTCGATGCGCCAGAGCTCCGCGAGCGCACGGCCCGCGAAGCGGACGAGACGGCGGGGAGGGAGGACCACGCGGGATCGTCCGGTCCCCCACATCGTGCCTTGGACCACCGTCCCGCGGCGAGGGATGCTCTCGACGGCGACGTAACGGACCCGGAGCCGCTTCCGCGCCTCCGCGATCGAGAAGTGCACGTGCGGGACGAGGGCGTCGGACGGTACCCCGTCCACCAGGCGCGTGAGCGTGTCCGGGTGGTAGGCGCGCAGCGGGGTGTTCACATCGGGGACCGAACGGCCGCAGAGAAGGAGGACGGCGAAGCGCACGAGGGCGCTCAAGCACCGCCGGAACCAGGGGTCCGTGCGCCCGCGGCGCACGCCGTGGACGACGTCGGAGTCCACCCGGTCGAGGGCGACGGCGACGCGGACGATGTCGTCGCCGTAGAACTGCCCATCGCCGTCGACGTGCACGATCACGCCGGCGCCGCTGCGCAGGCCCTCCGTATAGGCCGTGAGGGCGCTCGGGCCATGACCGCGATTGACGGGGGAACGAACGACATCGGCGAAGGGGGAGCCCGCCTCGGCGGTGTGGTCCGTGGACGCGTCGTCCACGACGATGAGCGACACCGTCCGCCCCGCGACCGCGAAGGAGGCCTTGATCTCCGCCAGGAAGATCGGTAGCGCCTCGGCCTCGTTGAAGGCCGGTATCACGACCGCGACATGGTCTTGCGCCTGCACCCTGGCATCCCCACTTCTCCCCGGGCTGTTTTCACCCGGCATCTCCCCCGAACCTGTAGCGTATGACACTCGTGGGGCGCACCAGGAATCTTCGTCGCGCGGGCGCTCTGTCCGTGCGGTTCCTCATCGTGGGAGCCGTCAGCACCGGGATCGAGATCGCGGCCTTCAATCTGCTGCTGCTCGCGGGGGTCGGACCGGTGGCGGCGAAGGTGGTCGCGTCACTCATCGCCCTCGTCAACGCGTACTTCGGCAACAGGGAGTGGGCGTTCCGCTCCCGCTCACGCGCAGGAGCCGGTCGGCAGATGGTGCGTTTCCTCCTGGTCAACGCCCTCTGCACCGGAGCCGGTGCCGCGGGCGTGTGGGGTGGCGCCCGGGCGCTGGAGGCGATCTACGGAGAGGCGGGGCCTGTGGGGTTGAACATCGTCAACCTCGTGTCGATCGCGTTCGTCACGGTCTTGCGCTTCGCGCTCTACCACTTCGTCGTCTTCCCGCCCGCCCGTCCGATTCCGGCCGCGGAACAGCCCTCGGGTAGGCTCGGCCCGTGAAGACCGCCCCCCGAGTCCTCGGAACACTGTCGCTGCTCGCCGCACTCGCATCCCTCGGCGTCCAGCTGATCGTGGTGGCGCGCCTCTGGGCGGTGTTCGTCGAGACGATCCCCTTGACGAGCACGCTGGCCCTCGGCGCCGCCGGCGCTTTCCTCGGGCTCGCTCTCGCGGTGGTGGCGGTCATCGTCCGTCGTGGCTTCGGCATCCTGGCCCCCATCGCGGGCCTCATGAACCTCGGGCTGCTCGCGGGGTACGCGTACGTCTTCGCCGTTCTCTGAAACCGGGTCCCGGTGTGGGCGGAGAGCCGCCCACAACACGTATCGGCTCAGTTGCCGCAGGGCACCTCGACGACGGTCGACGTCACGGGGTTCACCATCGGGGTGTGCACGAGAGCGACGTCGTCGCTGTCGCCCGGGCTCCCCGCGAACTTGACGGCGAGCGTGTGGACCGTCTGGGGCGGGTTCACCACCCACATGCGCCCAACCGGTCGGCCAAGGTGCTCACCCGTCGTGATCGCCACATCGACGCCGTCGATCACCGCGTTCACGAAGGTCGCACCGGACGGACCGTAGAACTGCAGATCCGTGCCGATGGTCCCCTTGGGGTAATGCGCGCCGGCGTTCACGTAGCGCACGAGCCCGTTGGATGTGGCCTCGTCGAGGCCGTTCTCGAAGGTCACGATGGTCGTGTACGTCGGGACCGCCGAGCAGCGGTCGACGAGCACCTCCGTACTCATGTTCGTGTAGTAGCTGAGCTTCGCTTCGGTGAGGTCGTTCACGAACACACCGACCGTGGTCTTCTCGGCGTCATCGGATACGGGCAGCGGCCCCGAGAGACGCGATCCGTCGAAGGCCGCCTCCGTGGCCTCGTCGAAGGAGTGGAAGTACACCCGGTTCTCATCGACCGCCTGGACGATCGCAGCGGCGAAGGGGACGGGAGCGAAGTCCCCCGACGAGATCGCGTCGAAGATCTCCACCGCGGCCGAAGCGAAGAACAGGTCCTGGTTCTTGTTGTCGGGGTAGCGCGCGTAGACATCGCTCAGCAGGATCTTCACGGCATCCGAGGACGTCAGCTTGTCGCCGGTCGCCAACGTGATGGGTCCGGTCGCCTTCAGGATGTAGGACAGCGCGACGGGGTCGATGGAGATCACGCCGTCCACCGGCGTGCCGAATCGCTCCGTCCAATACGCCTGAGCGAGATTCGCCGACAGGGTGAAATCGGGTGTCGACGTCATATCCTGCGACCAACGACCGATCTTGTCGTCGTAAAGGGTGACGACCTGCGGGTCGAGCGGAAGAATCGGCGTGGCGCGCTCGTTCGCGAAGTCGGAACTCGACGCCTGCTGGACGATGTCCATCTTCCCGTTCTCGAGTCGGAGTTCGACGACCGACGCGGGAATACCACCGGTTCCGCGCGCTTCCGCATTGTTCTGCACGAGGAGCAGGTAATTCTTCGGCCCGTCCTGACCCATCATCGAGGGCACGTGGGGCAGAAGCTCGTTCGCTCGGGAAAGAGCGGGCTGCAAGGCCCCCACGGCGCCGGTCAGCTGCGACAACGGGCCGCGCAGCATTCCCGGGGTGTCGCTCAGGTCCACACCGGACAGGGCGTCCGCAGCACGCTCACCCGAGGCGGCCGCTTCCGACACCGGGCCGGCGAGCTGTGAGATCGCAGCGATGTCGAAGGCCCCGCCGTTCGGTCGCAGCAACGCGGGATCCACCTCGATCAGCGCGGGCAGCACCCCCTGTGCCAGTTCGTCCACGGCCACGGTCGACTCTCGCACGGCGTGCAGTGACGGCCCGATGAACGGGGCCTGCTCGGCGATCCACCAGAGGGGGGTGTCGGCGGCACCCCGCGCGGCGGCGGCATGCCCCTGCAGCTCGGTCATGGACGCAGCGAGGTCGGCCCGGTCGTCCGAATCGAACTGGTCCTGCATCTTCGACACGACGGGCACGGCCGCTCGCAGTTCCTTCTGCGCGACGAAACCGCCGATCGCCACCGCGGCAGCGAGCGCCACGAGAACGGCGCTCAGAGCACCGAGGGAGATCCAGGCGATCGCGCGGGGTCGAAGGCGACGGGTGGGCTTACGTGACATTTTGATCCGATCACGCCGCGAGTCGGTCATCCGGCGTCGGGCGCGACGGGCACCTGCCGCGCGATCGGTATGCTACCTGAGTCGGTTCAAAGCATTCCGGGAATGAGCGGGTCCAGCGCCCACGGACCCTTTTCCCGCTGGACGGAACGGGGGACGCGACGCGATGACGTTCGCTCTCCTCTCTCCGCGACGGGCTCCCTTTCTCGGGAACATCCCAGATTTCCCCTTCGATTGCGGGGATACTTCACAGGGGGGCTCAACAGGGAGCGTCGCGCGGCTCTCCGTGTTCAGTCCGAATGAACGATCGGTTCCGGTGCGACGTTTCAGCCTCCGTCCTCGCCCGCTTCGCCAAAGGACTCGCTGAAAATGGGAATTCTGCACAAGATCGTCGGCGAACAGCGCGAGCGACTGGGCGAAGTCGGCAGCGATCGGTGGCGGATCGTCAGCGCGCAGCTCGCCGCGAAGGTGGGTCCCATGGCCCTGCGCGGCGCGGTCCTCCGGCCCCGCCTCGGCTCCGCGCGCGGTCTCCCTCTCATCGGACGCGGCGTGCGCGTGCGCAACGCGCACCTCGTTCACACGGGCGCAGACCTCATCGTCGAGGACTTCGCCGAGATCCAGGGCCTGAGCCGGGACGGCATCCGCTTCGGCGACCGTGTCTCCATCGGCGCCGGCACGCTCATCCGCCCCAGCAGCTACTACTCGCGCGCGATCGGCGTGGGTCTCGTCATGGGTGACGGCAGCAGCCTCTCGCCCGGCTGCTACATCGGGTGCTCCGGCGGGGTCACGATCGGCGAGAAGACGATGCTCGGTCCCGGCGTCCGCGTCTTCGCGGAGGACCACGTCATGAGCGACCCCTCTCGGGATGTGAAGTCCCAGGGCGTGGAATGGGCGCCGATCACCATCGGTTCGGGGTGCTGGATCGCCAGCGGGGTCACGATCACGTCCGGGGTGACCATCGGCGACGGCGCCGTCATCGCTGCGGGAGCGGTGGTGACGCGCGACGTGCCGGCGGGAGCGGTCTACGGCGGCATCCCGGCCCGCGAGCTCAAGAAGAGGGTCACCTCGTGAGTCGTCGCCGCGCGATCGTGGTGCACCCCTCCGACGAGATGTACGGCGCGGACCGCGTCCTCCTCGAGGTTCTGCGGACGGTTCCCGACGACCTCGACCTCGAGGTCTGGCTCCCGACGGACATCGAGTACCCCGAGCGCGAGCTCTCCCGGCGACTGACCGAGCAGGGGATCCGGGTTCGGCACCTCCCCCTCCCGATCATGCGCCGCGCCTACCTCCGCCCCGCGCGTCTTCTCGGACTCGCCGGGCGAGCGCTGCGGACGGGGATGCGCCTGATCGCCGCACGGCCCGCGCTGGTCTACGTCAACACCGCCGCCGCCGCGTTGACCGCCCCGCCCGCGCGGCTCTCCGGCGCGCGCGTGGTGCTGCACCTGCACGAGCACATCGGGACGAGTTCGCGCCCGGTCATCCCGTTCCTGCGCTATGCGCACCACATCATCGCGGTCAGCTCCGCCGTCGCCCGGGCCCTTCCGTCGCACCTTCGCGGGCGCACGACCGTTGTCCACAACGGTTTCGACAACGCGCCCCCGACGGAGCTTCCGTCGTTCGCCGACGGCATCCGCGTCGTCATCGCCAGTCGCTGGAACGCCTGGAAGGGTCACCGGGTGTTCCTGGATGCCTGGAACCGGATGACGCGCACCGACCTTCATCTCGAGATCCTCGGCGATGCCCCACCCATCGGCGAAGCGATCGACGTGCGAGCCCTCGTCGACGCGTCGCCCCGGCGATCGCAGATCGATGTCGTCGGCAGGACCACGGACGTGCGGGCGCACCTCGACGCGGCGCACGTCGTGGTGGTTCCCAGCGTGCTGCCGGACCCTCTCCCGACCATCGCGATCGAAGCCCTCGGTGCGGGCCGGGCGCTGCTCGTGAGCGACTCCGGGGGTCTGCGCGAGATCGTGGGCGAGAGCCCGCTGCTGGTCACCCCCGGCGACGCCGACGCGTGGGCGCAGGCCCTCGACGCACTCGACGAAGGCACGATCCGCGCGGCCGCGGCGGCCGCGCGCGAACGATTCGACAGGCTCTTCGCCCGGGACACCTTCGACCGGCGCATCCGCGCCGAGCTGTGGGATCTGGTCCCGCGCTCATGACGTTCTCGTCCGCCACGGCCCACGCCCGACCGAGCCTCACCGCGCGGACGCGCCTGATCACGCTCGTGCTGATCGCCGCGGTGGTGGCGAGCTCTTTCGTGGGGCGCTACGACGCCGAGGTCATCGGTTTCCGCGTGCGCGTGGAGCAGGTGGTACCGCTCGTGCTGGCCGGGTGGATGATCGCGCACCCCGTTCTCCGAGGGGCTTTCCTTCGCGCGCTCCGGCATCCCGTCCCGCTCGTGTACGCGGCCTTCGTCGCGTGGAATGTCGTCACCACCCTGCTCTTCTCGCCGAGCCTCACGTGGAGCGCGTCCATCCTGATCTGGCTGGTCATCGACCTGCTGCTCCTGGTGTCGATGATGGCGGTGGCCGAGGGAGCCGAATTCGCGGCGCGGCTCGGGCGCCTCTCGGTGGCGCCCTGGGCGCTCGTCGGCTTCGCGGCGTACGCCGTCGCGAACCTCACGCGGGGCCAGATCGCCCTCGGCACGGACTTCGACTACCTGTACGAGGTGTACGTCGCGCGGGTGACCGCGATCGAGGCCAACATCTACGCGTCGATCCTCGTCTTCTGGACACTGCTGACGATCACCCGGCGCGGCATCGGACGATGGGAGGTCGCCGCCATCGCGGTCGCTGTACCGCTGGGGCTGGTCGCCTCGCAGACCCGCACCGCGGTGTTCAGCCTGCTTCTCGGGCTCGGCGTCTTCGCCGTCTTCACCGTCTTCTCGCTGCGCTCTTCGTGGCGCGAGCGCTTCGCGCGCATCCTCCCGTCCGGGATCCTCGTCGCGACCCTGGTCGTCACCTACGGCATCATCGCCGCGATGGGCGGCACCGCGCCCGCGGACCGGACGCTCTCCGCCACCGCCAGCCCCTCGGCATCCGCCTCCCCGTCCGCGACGAGCGGCACCCCCGCGCCCGCCCCGACGCGCGAGCCCGACCCGACGAACCCCGAGCAGCAGAACAAGATCGGCGACGTCGACTTCGTGGGCGGCACGATCGCCTTCCGGCTCGAGGTCGCGGGCCTCGCCGCGCAGGAGATGAAGGGGATCAACCTGTGGCTGGGCAACGGGACGAACACCTTCGGCCTGCGGCACGAACAGCCCGGCACCCCGGGAATCAGCGGGCACATCATCATGCTGCCGGTTCAGGTGCTCTACGACGGCGGGATCGTCGGTCTCGGGCTGTTGGGCCTTCTGTTCGTGACGGTCTTCGTCTGCGTCCCCCGCGAACGCAAGCCCGTGGCCGCCGGTCTGCTCGCGTCCTATCTGCTGTCCGCGACCCTGACGAGCATGTTCTGGTTCGCGATCACGTGGATCCTCATCGCGGTGCTCCTGCGGCCCCTGACGGAGGACGAGCGTGACCCCCTCCACCGCTGAGCCGCCGCGCCCCCACCGCGCGCGCAGCGTCGCGCTGTTGACCGCCGTGTCGGCGCTGTCGGCCGTGTCGCCGCTGATCGCCCTGCCGCTCATCACCCGCGCAGCCGGGCCCGACGGGTTCGCCGAGATCGCGATCGGTCAGGCTCTCGGCACCCTCGCGGCCACGATCATCACGTTCGGGTGGGCCGTCCGCGGACCGGTCGAGGCCGCGCGCTCGTCGCACCCCGCGCGCGTCTTCCGCGCGAGCATCGTCGTCCGCGGCGCGAACAGCCTCGTCGTGCTGCCCGCCGTCGCCCTCGTCGCCGCACTGGCGAGCCACGCCGACGATCACGCGCTCGCGATCGTGTCGGCTCTGGCCTTCGCCCTGCAGGGGCTGTCGCTCAGCTGGTACGCGGTGGGCGTCGGCCGACCTCTGCTGTCGCTGGTGTTCGACGCGGTGCCGCGTATCGTGCTCAACCTCGCCGGGGCCCTCGCCGCCCTGCTGACGGCTACTCCCCTGCTCTACCCCGCGATCCTGCTCGTGGGCACTCTCGCCGCCTTCATCGCCGCGACGTGGTCGATCGGCCTTCGGGAGCGTTTCTCCGTGCGCACCGCTCTCGCGGACGCCCGTGGCGCGTACCGCGGCGGATGGCGCACGGCCCTCGCGGCCGGCCTCCTCACGTTCTCCGAGACCGCCCCCCTCTCGACACTCGGCGTCGCCACCTCTCCGGCCGCCATCGGGTTCGCCCCGTTCGACCGCGTCCTCAAGTACGGCTACATCGGCGTCTACATGATCACCGGCTCCTTCCAGGGCTGGGTGTCCTCGGCCCAGGGAGACGCCGGGCTCCGGCGCATGCGCCGAGCCGTCGGCATCCATGCCCTGCTCGCCGTCGCCCTCGGGGCCGGCTTCGCCCTCGTCATCCCGTGGGCGACCCCGGTGGTGCTGGGTGCCGGTTTCGAGATCACGACCGTCACCGCCCTCTTCGGGGGCATCGCCCTCGCCGCCATGACGCTCGCGACCGCGCTCGGCATGTGCGTCGTGCTTCCGTCCGGTCGTGACGGCGCGTACCTCGCCGCGGTCTGCGTCGGCGCGGTCCTCATCGTGCCGGCCGTCCTCATCGGTGCGTCGCTTCTCGGCGTCGCCGGTGCCGCGGGCGGGGTCGCCGTCGTGCAGCTCGCCGTCCTGAGCGTTCTCGCCGGCATCGCGCTGCCGGTTCTGCGCGGGCGCTGAGCCTTCGCGACATCCCGCGGGCGGTGCCCTCGCGCGGCACGTCGGTCAGGCGAGGATGTAACCCGCGATCGCGAGGACGACCCACACGCTCGTGAAGACCAGCCCCATGAGCAGCGGCCCCCAGAAACGTCGGGACAGAGCGACGAAGACGGATGCCGCGATCCCGAGCCCCACGGGGAGCGCGAACGGCATCCCCGAGACGTTCCCGGCGAACACGATCGGAATGATCGCGAAGGCCACCGCGGAGACGGCGCCCGACACGATCCGGGCGACCTTCGGAGTGAAGCGCGTGGACGCGTAGGTCAGAGCCGCCGGGTAGACGAAGCCGATCGCGAAGAAGGTCAGCATCACGATGATGACGAACGGCGCGGCGACGCCGAGGATCACCCAGCGCAGCGACAGCGCCTCGAACGCGGGCCACCCCCGCGAGACCGCGCCGATCCCGGCGATGAACGGCATGATCGCACCGAGCACCAGCCCCCACAGCACGTCGAGCCCGTTGACGCGGAAGAAGCCGGCGGGCCGTGTGCGTGCCATCAGGCCGATTCCGGTGCCGCCGACGACGATGGATGCCAGGACGCTGCCGATGCTCCGACCGGCCGCGCCGTTGAAGGCGACCGTCACGATCAGCCCGACGACCACGGCGACGAGGAGGGCAGCGGCCGCGGCCACGAGGGGCTTCCAGGTGCCGAAGAAGCCGCCCGGCGTGCGCTCGGAGGTGCGCGTGTCGGATGCGCCCCGCGGCCGGCGAGGTGCCTCGTCCGCGACGGCCTCGTCGTCGACGCGGAGCAGCTCTTCTGCGTGGGGGGTGTCGACGGCCGTTCGGGCCTCGCGACGGGAGCGCCGGCTCGGCTCGAAGGGGGTGTCACTCATCCGATCAGCTTACGGGTTTCACCCGGTCGACCCCACTCCGCAGTCGTTCGCCCCACGATCCGGGGCGGCACGGCTCGCCGGGGCGACGGCATCCGGGAACGACGAAGGGCCGGGCCCGAAGGCCCGGCCCTTGCCGAGTGGAGTCTGAAGAGACTTACTTGAGGATCTTCGTGACCGTGCCGGCGCCGACGGTGCGACCACCCTCACGGATCGCGTAGCCGAGGCCCTCTTCCATGGCGATCGGCTGGATGAGCTCGACCGACATCTCGGTGGTGTCACCGGGCATGACCATCTCGGTGCCCTCGGGCAGCGTGATGACGCCGGTCACGTCCGTGGTGCGGAAGTAGAACTGCGGGCGGTAGTTCGTGAAGAACGGGTTGTGGCGGCCGCCCTCTTCCTTGGACAGGATGTACGCCGTGCCCTCGAAGTTGGTGTGCGGGGTGACCGAACCGGGCTTCACGACGACCTGGCCGCGCTCGACGTCGTCACGCTTGGTGCCGCGGAGGAGCAGACCACAGTTCTCGCCGGCCCAGGCCTCGTCGAGCTGCTTGTGGAACATCTCGATACCCGTGACCGTGGTCTTCTGCGTCGGGCGGATGCCGACGATCTCGACCTCGGAGTTGATCGCGAGGGTACCGCGCTCGGCGCGGCCCGTGACGACCGTGCCACGGCCGGTGATGGTGAAGACGTCCTCGATGGGCATCAGGAACGGCTTGTCCTTGTCACGCACCGGGTCGGGGATCGACTCGTCGACGGCTTCCATGAGCTCGACGATCGAGTTGACCCACTGCTCGTCACCCTCGAGAGCCTTGAGGCCCGAGACGCGGACGACGGGGGCGTTGTCGCCATCGAAGTCCTGCGACGACAGCAGCTCGCGAACCTCGAGCTCGACGAGCTCCAGGATCTCCTCGTCGTCGACCATGTCGCTCTTGTTCAGCGCGACGAGCAGGTACGGCACGCCGACCTGCTTGGCGAGCAGAACGTGCTCACGGGTCTGAGCCATCGGGCCGTCGGTGGCGGCGACCACGAGGATCGCGCCGTCCATCTGAGCGGCACCGGTGATCATGTTCTTGATGTAGTCGGCGTGGCCGGGCGCGTCGACGTGAGCGTAGTGACGCTTCGGGGTCTCGTACTCGACGTGCGAGATGTTGATGGTGATACCGCGCTGACGCTCTTCCGGCGCCGAGTCGATCGACGCGAAGTCACGCTGAACGTTGGTGGCCGACGGGAACTTGTCGGCGAGCACCTTCGAGATGGCAGCGGTGAGCGTGGTCTTGCCGTGGTCGACGTGACCGATCGTTCCGATGTTCACGTGCGGCTTGGTCCGCTCGAACTTGGCCTTAGCCACTGGGTCCTCCTCAGGACGTAGATGCGAAGTCTCGGGCGCTGGATTGCGACCGATTCTCCACGGGGATGGTTCTCAGGTTACTAGAGAGTCGGTATTGAGTTTGAGTGGATGCCGGGAACCCGAGCCGGAACCCTGGTTCCCGGCATCCGCGAGGGCGGTGTTACTCGCCCTTGTTCTTCTGGATGATCTCGTCAGCCACGGCCTTCGGGACGTCGGCGTAGCTGTCGAACTCCATCGAGTAGACGGCGCGACCCGAGGTCTTCGAGCGCAGGTCGCCGATGTAGCCGAACATCTCGGACAGCGGCACGTTGGCCCGGACGACCTTGACGCCGGCGGCGTCTTCCATCGACTGGATCTGGCCACGACGCGAGTTCAGGTCGCCGATGACGTCGCCCATGTACTCCTCGGGAGTACGGACCTCGACGGCCATGATCGGCTCGAGGATGGTCGGGTTCGCCTTGCGGACGGCCTCCTTGAAGCCCATCGAACCGGCGATCTTGAACGCCATCTCCGACGAGTCGACATCGTGCGAGGCACCGTCGAGGAGGATCGCCTTGACACCCACCATGGGGTAACCGGCGAGCACGCCGACGTTCATGGCGTCCTGGAAGCCCTGGTCGGTCGGCGAGATGTACTCGCGCGGGATACGACCACCGGTGACCTTGTTCTCGAACTCGTAGGTCTTGTCGGCCGTGACCTCGAGGGGCTCGATCGCGAACTGGATCTTCGCGAACTGGCCCGACCCACCGGTCTGCTTCTTGTGGGTGTAGTCGTGACGCTCGACCGCCTTGCGGATGGTCTCGCGGTACGCCACCTGGGGCTTTCCGACGTTGGCCTCGACCTTGAACTCGCGCTTCATGCGGTCGACCAGGATGTCGAGGTGGAGCTCACCCATCCCCTTGATGACGGTCTGGCCGGTCTCGGAGTTCTGCTCGACGCGGAACGTCGGGTCTTCCTCCGCGAGCTTCTGGATGGCGACACCCAGCTTCTCCTGGTCGGCCTTGGTCTTGGGCTCGATGGCCACCTCGATGACCGGCTCCGGGAACGTCATCGACTCGAGGACGACCTGGTTGGCCGGGTCGCACAGGGTGTCACCGGTGGTGGTGTCCTTGAGACCGATGACCGCGTAGATGTGACCGGCGGTGACCGAGTCGACCGGCATCTCCTTGTTGGCGTGCATCTGGAAGATCTTCCCGATGCGCTCCTTCTTGCCCTTGGTCGCGTTGACGACCTGGGCACCGGAGTCGAGGTGACCCGAGTAGACGCGGATGTAGGTGAGGCGACCGAAGAACGGGTGCGTCACGATCTTGAACGCGAGAGCCGCGAAGGGCTCGTCACGGTCGGCGTGGCGCTCGATGACGACCTCTTCGTCCTTGGGGTCGTGCGCCTCGATGGCGGGCACGTCCAGGGGCGAGGGGAGGTAGTCCACGACCGCGTCGAGCATGGGCTGCACGCCGCGGTTCTTGAACGCCGAACCGCAGAGCACGGGGTAGAGCTCCGAGTTGATCGTCATCTTGCGGATGGCGCCCTTGATCTCGGCGACCGTGAGCTCCTCACCGCCGAAGAACTTCTCGAGGAGCGCGTCGTCGGACTCGGCGACGGTCTCCAGCAGCTGCTGGCGGTACTCCGCGGCCTTGTCGGCGAGGTCGGCCGGGATCTCCTGGATCTCGTACTTCGCGCCCATGGTCACGTCACCCTTGGCGTCACCGGGCCACACCAGCGCGCGCATCTCGACGAGGTCGATGACGCCGACGAAGTCGTTCTCGGCACCGATGGGCAGCTGGATGACCAGCGGCTTGGCCTTCAGGCGGTTGACGATGGTGTCGACCGTGAAGTAGAAGTCGGCGCCCAGCTTGTCCATCTTGTTGACGAAGCAGATGCGCGGGACGTCGTACTTGTCGGCCTGACGCCACACGGTCTCGGACTGCGGCTCGACACCCTCTTTTCCGTCGAAGACGGCGACGGCGCCATCGAGCACGCGGAGCGAGCGCTCGACCTCGACCGTGAAGTCGACGTGGCCGGGGGTGTCGATGATGTTGATCTGGTTCTTGTCCCAGAAGCACGTGACAGCAGCGGAGGTGATCGTGATGCCACGCTCCTGCTCCTGCTCCATCCAGTCGGTGGTCGCCGCACCGTCGTGCGTCTCACCGATCTTGTGGTTGACGCCCGTGTAGAACAGGATGCGCTCGGTCGTCGTGGTCTTGCCGGCATCGATGTGGGCCATGATGCCGATGTTGCGGACCTTGTGAAGGTCGGTGAGCACGTCTTGTGCCACGGGTGTCTTCCTTACCTGTTGGGAGGTTGATGCCGGGCCCATCGGAGGGTCCGCGACCGGGTTCGGTCACAGACCCTCCGCGGGTTTTACCAGCGGTAGTGCGCGAAGGCGCGGTTCGACTCGGCCATCTTGTGGGTGTCTTCGCGGCGCTTGACCGCGGCACCGAGGCCGTTCGAGGCGTCGAGGATCTCGTTCTGCAGACGCTCGGTCATCGTCTTCTCACGACGACCCTTCGCGTAGCTCACGAGCCAGCGCAGCGCGAGGGTGTTCGCGCGGTGCGGCTTGACCTCGACGGGAACCTGGTAGGTCGAGCCACCGACGCGGCGGCTCTTGACCTCGAGGGTGGGACGGACGTTGTCGAGCGCCTTCTTGAGCGTGGCGACGGCGTCCTGGCTGTTCTTCGCCTCGACACCCTTGAGGGCGTCGTAGACGATCGACTCGGCGATGGACTTCTTGCCGTCGACGAGGATCTTGTTGACGAGCTGGGTGACGACGGGAGCGCCGTACACCGGGTCGTTGACGACGGGACGCTTCGGGGCGGGACCCTTACGAGGCATGGTTCTCAGCCCTTCTTCGCGCCGTAGCGGCTGCGAGCCTGCTTACGGTTCTTGACAGCCTGGGTGTCGAGCGCACCGCGGACGATCTTGTAACGGACACCGGGGAGGTCCTTCACACGACCACCGCGGACGAGCACGAGCGAGTGCTCCTGCAGGTTGTGGCCCTCACCGGGGATGTACGCGGTGACCTCGGTGCCGTTGCGCAGCTTCACGCGGGCGACCTTGCGCATGGCCGAGTTCGGCTTCTTGGGGGTCGTGGTGTACACGCGGGTGCACACGCCGGCCTGCTGGGGGTTCGACTTCAGCGCGGGAGCCTTGGTCTTCGAGACCTTCGGCGAGCGGCCCTTGCGAACCAACTGCTGAATGGTTGGCACGTTCTCTCCTTGATTGGCTGGTCGGTTCCTCTCGGATCCGCCCAGGTGCTGCACGGTGACAGCGGTCGTGTCTCCCCCGGACTTCACGCATCTTGCGATTCGTGACGTGTCGGGCTCACGTGTGATCCACCGAGCGCCAGAATGATCAGACGCGGTTTGTGGTGGATATGCCGTGGGGGCGACCTGTTCGCAGGTCGATCCCTGAGATGGTGCGAGCGTTGATCCGTGCACCCGCCCGAAGGCATGACGCACGGCGCGCGTGAACGCACACCCGATCAATGATACGTGCTCTTCGGGGGTACGGGCAAACGTGCGGCGACCTCACGGGTGCGACGCCCCGTCACCGCGCCGGCCTCCGGGTCAGCGGACCAGCAGGACGAACCCGGCGAGCGCCCCGGCGAGGACGACGACCGCCGTCCCACCGATGACGAGGGGACGGGCGGCCCCTCGGCGCGGGGCCTTCGGGCGGACGAGGGCGGCATCCCGATCGGGATCGGCCCTCGGCACCGGCGCGCTGCGGTGCACCCGGACCGCCTCGTCGCGGCGCGGGCCGTACGTGTCGGCGTCTTCCGCGCGGGGGACGCGCGCTTCCCGTGGGCGGACGTCTTCTCGGGGCGAGCGTTCGGCGTCCACGGAAGGGGACGGCGCGGGAGCGCCGGGTTGACGGGGTGGGGCGGGGGTATCCGCTTCTCGGGTCACGACGTCGGCGCCCATCCGTCGAGACGCGACATCGGCGCGCCCGTCGAGAACCGCGCCGGCTCCGGCCGCCCGGCGACGACCGGGAGCGGTGGCGCCGAGCGACTCGGCGCGGCCACGCGCGGCCGTCGTCGTGTCGTCGAGGGGGTGCTCAGGCTCTTGCGGCGTCCGCGGGCGCGACGAGCGCACGGTCCGGTCGAGCGCCGCCGCGCGGCCGGCGGGCGCGGTGTCCTCCACCGGGTCGCCCTCCCCCGGGCCGACCTGCGCAGGGCCGGCCTGCGCCGCGTCGACCTGCGCACCGGCGACCTGAGCCACGTTGACCTGCGCACCGGCGACCTGCGCACCGTCGCCCGGGGCTGCATCGCCGTGAGCCGCGTCGACCCGCGCCGCGTCGGCCGCCGCCGCATCGACCTCCCCCGCGTCGGCCTCGGCGACCGGTCGGTCGATCGCGCGTTCACGACGCAGCGCGACGGTGTCGTCGGGTCGTTCGCGGGAGACGATCACGGTGTCGTCCGCGACACCCTCGCCCGCGCGTCCGCGCGGCACGATCACGGTGTCATCGTCGTCGATCGCCTCATCGTGACGCGCGACGCCGCGTGGAGCGGTGACCGTCGCGTCGTCGATCCCGTCGCGCACGTCGTCGTCCGTCGTCGACGGCGCGGTCGGAGCGGGCCACGGCCGGAGACGCCCCGCCCACAGGGTGACGTCCTCGGGATCGTCGGGCTTGTCGTACGGGCCGCTCACGCGTCCCTCCGGGACAGGCGCACCTCCGCGTCGCCGAGGAAGAACCGCTCACCGGCTTCGATCTCCTCACCCGGAGGCGCCTCGATCTCCGTGCCCATGAGGGTCGCGAACAGGACGCCGTTGGTCGAGTTCAGGTCGGTCACGAACCAGGTGTCACCGCGGAGCTGCAGGCGCGCGTGCGTCTTCGAGACCGTGCGCGTCTCATCCGTGATCGCCACGAGCTGCGCATCGGGGAAGGCGCTGTCGGCCGCCGGCCGCCGGCCGACGATCACGACGGAGGAGGTGAGTTCGACCGGGTCGCCGCTGGGCGGGACGAGCGCCCACGGGATGCGACGCCGCCGGGCCACGACGGTGCGGTCCAGCGCATCGAAGTCGCCGTCGTCCAGGTCGGTGGCGAACTCCGGCTGCGTGTACAGCGCGGCGACCGAGGTGCGCGCGGAGCGCGGGGCCCCGGCATCCGGGGCCCCCGAAACCGCGGAGACCGCCTCGGAGAGCTCGGGGAACTCCTCGGGCTGCGGTTGAGGGGCGGGCGCGGGCGACTCCGCCTCGGGTTCGGGTTCGGGTTCGAGGTCAACGGCGGGGCGGGTGAGCGGCACCTCAGCGACCGGTACGGGCGCATCGACGCGGCGCGGAGGCGTCCAGGGCTCGGGCTCCGAGACGGCGGCGGCCGCGTCGGGTTCGTCCTCGGCGCCCGCCGAGGGCGCCGTCGCGACGGGGAATCCGCGACCGCGCAGGGGGAGCCCCGGCGTCAGGGGAACCGTGGGCTGGAAGCCGTTGTCCTCGGCGTCCGAGACGGCGGGCGCGGGCTCGACGGTGCTGCGGCGAGCAGCGGGCTCCTCCGCGTCGGCGCGGAGGGCGTCGAGCACGTCGAACACCGACGTCGGGGGCGCGGCATCCGGAGTCCTCTCCTCGACACGGGGAGGACGCGCATCCTGCGGCGGCGGGGTGTCCCCGCTCCGCGAGGGGGCCCAGTCCACGGACGACGGGACCGCGTCGGCGAGCGAGCCGGAGGGAGCCGCGAACGGGAGCACGACCGGCTCCGAGGACGGCTCGGCGTCGCGTTCGGCGGGCGGTTCCGGTGTCCAACCGCCGACCAGGGGCACGTAGGGACCGGCGAAGTCCTGACCGCGGCGGGCGGGGGCGGAGTTCTCGTCGATCGCGCGCGACCGGGACGCGTCGGGTCCCGCCCAGCGCGCCGAGCCGAAGCCCAGGACGCTCGCCCAGACGACCTGCAGCAGCGCCCCGAGCACCGTCGTGCCGGCGCCGCGGTCGAACCCGACGGTGATGCGGTGCACCGCGACGATGAAGACGATGGCGAACGCGATCAGCCCGAACAGCGGCACGAGGTTCAGGAAGACGAGCCACGGCGAGAAGCCGCCCAGCTTCAGGATCGTGGCGAGGTTGACCAGCGGCACCCACGCCTTCCACGCCCGTTCGCCCGTCTTGCCGAACAGCGCCGAGAGCGCGAGCGCGTACCAGACGTACAGGATGACGAAGAGGACGGCGGTGGACAGCCCGAGGATGACGCCCGTGGAATCGTTCATGTCGTATCGCGCCGCCGTGGGGCCGGGCGCTTCCCCCTCTCGTCGCGGTGCGGCGGCCGTCGGCGCGTGGGGCGCGGGGCGAGGAACCGCAGGAACGATCTCAACGATACGGCTGCGAGCAGCCGTCGCCATCCGCCGCGCTGACGCGTGAGGCTCCGGCGTTCGGCGTCGACGATCCGCCAGAAGGCCGCGGCCTCGTCGGCGGTCACCGTCCGGGAGGAGAAGACCGCACGATCCGCTTCGTCGGCGAGATGCGCGCCGCCCTCGGTCCCCAGGGCCGCCGCGAGCTCCCGCCGCGTGGGCGAGCGCGGGAGCTCGCGGCCGGAATCGACGCCGGCATCCACGTACTCCTCCCAGCCGCCGGCGATCGCGGCCCGCGGATCCGGGTCACGTCGCCGCCCGCGTCGGCGGATCGCCTTGGCGATCACCACCGCCAGGAACGGGCCGAAGAGCACGAGGACGACGAGCAGGGAGATCCCGGCGACCCGCAGGATCGGCCACAACCAGGCGAGATCGAGGCCGTCGGGAGCGCGGTCCTCGTCGTTGAGGGTGTTGTCCTCCTGGACGGGAGCCGGCGGCACGACGTCGTCGACCGTATCGGGGCGCACCTCGGTGACGTTCTCGGGGTCGCGCTGCTCGGTGACCTCGAGACTCGGGGACTGCTCGTGTTGCGGGGTCACGTCGATGGGGGCCCACCGCCCGTCGGCACCCTGCACCTCGGTCCACGCGCTCAGGTCGTCGGCGCGGCACGCCCCGGCCTCGCACGTCGGGAGGTCGGGGTCCACGGAGGTGAGGCGCACGCCGACCACGACGCGAGCGGGGAAGCCCAGCTGATGCGCGACGAGGGCCACCGCGACGGCGAACTGCTCGTCGTCGCCGACGGCGGCGACATAGTTTCCGGATGCCGCTGCCCGGGGGTCGTCCTCCCGATCGAGGAGACGCTGGAACATCGTCTCGATGCGAGCCACGGAGTGCCCGGACGCGCTCGGCTGCACCTGATAGCCGGCGATGTCCGTGGCCCATCCGGGCGTCGCCCCGCCGGCGGGAGCGAGTCCGTGGCTGAGGTACCCGCGTTCCCGCAGCATCTGGACGAGAGAGGCCAGCGCGACGCCGTCGTCTCCCGTCTTGTGCTCGTCGACCCAGCGGCGCAGGTTCTCCCCACCGGACACCCCGCCGGGGGCGCCGGGGGCGGAGATCGTCGCGAGGTCGGGAGCTGCCGGCTCGGTCGCCGTCAGGCGATAGCGGTCGCCCGGGAGGAGGCCCCCGTCGGCGATCTGCACGCCCGCCTCGGCGTCGACGCTGTAGTAGAACCGATCGGCCAGCTGATTCTGCCGGTCCCCCGCGAAGACGGCTTGGACGAGGCTCCCCGCCGTCGGCATCCAGATCCCTCCGAGATCGCCGATCTCGATGTCGGCGTCGACGGCGCGCCCCTCCGCCGCCGGGAGCCTCGACGGGACACGGACGAACCGCCCCTGCCCCGTCCCCGACGAGCGGAAGATCTCGCCGTCGTAGGAATCGAGGGTCGCGACGCGGATGCGATCCGGAAGCGCCCCGTCTCCGCTCACCCGGAACAGCACGTCGTCGGCCCGGGAGTCGGAGAACATCGCTCGATACTCGGAGAGCGGGCTGACGGCCTCCGCGATCTGACGCTCCGGGCCCGTGGCCGACCTCAGGACGCGACGGTCGGCATCGGCGGCCGCCCAGGGCACCACGGCGACGGTCGCCACCGTCGCGACGATGATCATGCCCGCACCGGCGAGGGCGCGACGGCGGTCCGTCCGAGAACGCCGCGCGGTCGCCGGGACAGCGGCGAGCGCGCTCGCGCGGCGGAGAGAGCGGGTTCTCTCGTCGTGCGCTCTCCAGGCCAGCCAGAGGACCGCGGAGAGCAGAGCGGCGAGTCCCACGGCGGTCTCGACGGGCGCCGGGAGCGACACGGGTCCCCATCGGAGCGGGGCGCTGGGGGAGGTCCGTCCGAAGAACAGGCCGAAGCCCGTCATCAGCAGCCCGCTGACGACGGCGGCCGCCGACCGCCGATCCGCGCGCTGGGCGAGGGAGAGGGTGATCACCGTCCCGACGAGGAAGACCACGAGCGCGGGGACGAGCAGGTTGCGGTAGGCGCCCACCGGCAGGTCGACGGTGACGAGGTCCTTCCAGCCGACGAGAACCCCGGCCGAGGCCTCGCCGATCCCGCGCAGGATCTCGAGGGGGCCGCCGAGCCGAGAGGGGACGGCCAGGGGCACGCACAGCACGAGGAAGGCAGAGACCGTGGCGGCTGCGGTGATCCAGCCGCCCCACCGGCGCCAGGTCACGAGTGCCACCACGAGGGCCGCCGCCACCGCCGATACGGCCACGAGCACGAGGAACGACGACGACGCGTAGATGGGCCACGCGGCGACGGCGGCGAGCGCGACCGTCACCGCCGTGTACAGCGCTCCCGCGACCGCGCGCCCGGGGTGTCGGGGCGCCGTCACGACGTCGCTCCGCGCACGAGGAGCCCCGAGAGGTCGTCGAGAGTGCCGATCGTGAGCACCGTGAGCCCGGCGATGCTCTGCATGCGCGGGTGAGCCCGCTCGTCGCACACGACGCCCGCGACGGCGGTGTCGACGGGGAAGGCGAGCGCGGCTTGCCGCAGGCGCGCGAGGGGTACGCGCGAACCGACGACGACGAAGGCGATCGAGAGTCGTTCGTTGGACTCGGATGCCAGACGGCAGACGTCCGCGACCGGCATGGTGTTGTCGAAGCGCTGGAGGGCACTGAACCCGTCGAGCATCTGTCTCGGAGTGACCGTCGGGACGCGGCGGATCGCGCGCAGCCGCCCCTTCACCACGCGGGGGATCTCGGAACCGGTGACGATGTCGATGTCGCGCGCGTCGCGAACGGCACGCAGGCCCAGGGAGGCGGCGGCGGACACGGCGAGCTCGTACTCGTCGGCGTCGAGGTACTCCTGCGACGCCGCGCCGAGGACGACGGCCATGCGGGACCGGAGGGACTCCTCGTACTGGCGCACCATGAGACGACCGGTCTTGGCTGTGGACTTCCAGTGCACCTGGCGCTGGGAGTCGCCGGGGGCGTACTCGCGGATCGCGTGGAACGACATGTCGGCATCGACGAGGCGACGGCTCGCGTTGCCTTCGAGATCGCGCACGAGACCGGCACTCGTCGACGGCAGGGCGACCGTGCGGGGGTGGACGAACAGCTCGCGCTCGTCGTCGAAGTCGTGCTCGCGGCGCAGCAGCCCGACCGGATCGCTCCGCACGGTCGTGACGGGCCCCACCGTGACCACGCCCCGCGGCAGGGGCGGGATCTCCAGCGCCTCGGTGACGCTGTGCCCTGGGCGCAGCAACGGCACGCCGAACTCGACGAGCCCCGGCCCGACGGGGATGTCGAGACGCCCCGGGAGAGCGACACGCGTGCTCTCGTTGCGGACGACGATCTCGCCCGTCACGCCGTGCCCGGCCACGACGCGCTCGCGCGCGAGGGTCAGGTCGACCGCGTAGGCACGGGAGCCGAAGAGGAACGGCACGCTCATGACCAGCAGCAGGAGGGCGGCGCTGCCGGCGACCATCCATTCCACCCACCCGAAGACGAGCCCGAGCACGAGGCCCGCGGTCGCGGCGATCGCGACGACCGCACCCGCCGGACGCACGGTGCGCCCCGCCCACCGCGCCGCGGCGAGCGCGGCCTCGCTCGTCACGCGCCACGCCTCGGCGACACGCACGACGGTGCGCACGATGCGACGGGCGCGTCGTGTGGATGTGGATGTGACCGAGGTCCGCGAGCCGGTGCCGACCGTGCCGGCGGAGGTCCGGGTCAGCCGCGACTCGGTGACGCTCATCTCGGGCACGGGGGGATCCCGGGCGGGAGCGGCGTCATCGGGCGCGTTCGCTCTCGCGCTGCGTGGGCGGGGCGACGTCGAGCAGCACCTGACCGATGACCGCCTCGGCGGTCACGCCGTCGAACTCCGCCTCGGGGTGAAGGATGAGCCGATGCGAGAGGACCGCCACGGCGAGCGCCTTGACGTCGTCGGGCGTGGCGTAGGTGCGCCCGTGCGCGGCGGCGCGGGTACGGGTGGCCCGGGTGAGGGCGAGCGCGCCGCGGATGCTCACGCCCAGACGGACCTCGTCGGCGGAGCGGGTGGCATCCACGAGTCGGGCGACGTAGTCGAGCACGAGCGCGTCGACGTAGACGGTGGCGGCGAGATCGGCCATGCCGACCATCGCCTGCGGCGTGATGATGGGACGCAAGTCGGCGGTCGCGACCGCGGCTCCGTCGAGGATGCGCACCGTGGCGGCGTGGTCGGGGTAGCCGAGCGAGGTCCGCAGGAGGAAGCGGTCGAGCTGGGCCTCGGGGAGGCGGTAGGTGCCGGCCTGCTCGACAGGGTTCTGCGTCGCCAGGACGAGGAAGGGAACCCCCACCTCCCGCGAGACGCCGTCGATGGTGACGCGTCCTTCCTCCATGACCTCGAGCAGCGCCGACTGCGTCTTCGGGCTCGCCCGGTTGATCTCGTCGGCCAGGACGATGTTGGCGAAGATCGGCCCGGCGTGGAACTCGAAACGGCCGGTCTTCTGGTCGTAGACGGTGATACCCGTGATGTCGCCCGGGAGCAGGTCGGGGGTGAACTGGATGCGGGTGTTCGTCCCCTGGACGGACTGGGCGACCGCGCGGGCCAGCGAGGTCTTGCCCGTGCCCGGCACGTCTTCGAGGAGGACGTGTCCGTCGCTGAGCATCGCGGTCAGCACCAGCTCGACGACGTGCCGCTTGCCGAGCACGGCGCGCTCGACGTTGTCGGCGATCTGCGAGAACGTCTGCGCGAACCAGGTGGCCTGCTCCTGGGTGATCGTCATGTCGGTGGTCTCTCTCTGGGGTGGATGCCGGCGGGGGATGGATGCCGGTGAGTCGGGGTTCCCGGGGTCAGGGGTTGGTGTGCGTTCCGGGCGAGCAGGTGCCGGAGATGGTGAGCGTCGTGCCGTTGAGTCCCCAGCCCTGGGCCGACCAGTCGACGGTGACCGTGACGTTCTCGACACTCTTCGCGCCGACAGGCACCCGGTCGTCGCCTTCGGCGCGGGGCAGCACGGTGCCCTTGGTGTCGCGGAACACCGCCTTGGAGCTGTCGCCCTTCATCGCGGCCTTGTCGTTGCTCGACGACGACAACACGTCGAGTCTTTCGCCCGCGACGCACGACCGGACGCTGGCGGACGCCTGCACCTGGTATGGAGCACTGCCGTCGGCGGGGGTGACCCGGCCGACCTCGGACTTCGTGCCCCACAACCGGTGCTGGAAGTAGACGCCGATGTCGGGGTCGGTGTCGAAGACGCTTGACCGCTTCCCGTCGAAGTTCGTGTAGAGCACGTCGTTGTTGTTCGGCGGCTTGTTCCCGGGCTGGATCTCCTCGTTGAGACGCCAGCGCGCGACCGCGCGCCCGTTGTCCTGGTCGAGGATCGGGTCGGCGTTGACGCGGAACGTGTACCCGCGCGGAGCGGCCCGGTCCTGATCGACGCGATGTTGCTTGGTCAGCGGGTCGGCGGAGCCGTAGGTCTTGCCCTGGTAGACCGAGTCGACGCAGGCCGTGAAGGTGTACTCCTCGCCGTCCTTCTTGCCGGGGAACTCCCGGCGCGCGCCGCCGTCTCCCGTCCGGCAGTTCGTCCCCTCCACGATCCCGTAGCGGAGGTCGGAATCGGTGCCGTTCGGGCTGGCCGTGGCCTGCGCCACGATCGTCGTAGAACCGTCGGCGGCGGCACGCGAGGTGAGGGTCAGGTCGAGGCCGGTCGGCTTGCCGACGCCGTGAGCGCGGAAGGTCAGAACGCCCCCTTCGACCGTGCCGCCCAGCCCCGGCGGGACGTCGAAGCGCGACCGCGGGGTGACGCGGACCTCGGTCGAGGAGTTGCTTCCGACGCGGAAGCCCTTGATCGGCACGTCCTGCTGATTGCGTCCGACCGAGACGATCTGCGTCTCGCCCGTACTGCTGCGGATCTCGAGGGAGCCGGTCTCGGCGGCATCCACTCCCCGGACGGTGATGTCCACGACGTTTCCGGAGCCGTCGTCCGTCACGGTCGGCGTCCAGTCCGCGCTGTCGGGACGCGACGGAGGGTCGTATGCCCATGCCGTCGTGCGCACCGAGCCGCGCGATTCGCCCACGTTGTTGACCGCCGTCACGACGTACTCGCGCTGGTCGCCGTTCGGGGCGGCGATCGCGGGGCAGCCTCCGTCGTCCGCGCACCGGGCGACGACGTCACCGCGGTAGCGCACGACGAAGCCGGCGAGGGCCGGGTAGGCGCGCCGCGCCTCACCCGCGTCGACGCGGAGGGTGACGGAGCCGTCGGCGTACGCGGACTGACGCACGCTCGCCGGGGCGCGGGGGTACCCCTGCAGGTCGAGCACCACGCGGGCGTCGCGGGGACCAGCGGTGGTGCGGCCCTGGGCATCGCGCAGCGTCACGCTCGCCGCGCAGGTCGCGCCCGGGGCGTCGCTCGTCCACGAGGCCGTGATGCTCGACGCGGAGGCGACCGCGAAGCTCACGCCGGTGCACGTTCCCGTCGCGCGCACGCCCGCGACCTCGAGGGGCGTGCGCGGCAGCGGGTTGACCTCGCCGTCGGCGCCGACCACCTCGATCGTGCATGAGGAGCCCTCCGCCTGCGAGCACTGCCGCGACGTCGTTCCCCCCTGCGGGAGGGTCGACGGTGCCGCCCCCACCCGCAGCACCAGGCGCGCGGGCGCGACCGCGTTGTGGCTCGTCACCGTGACGATCGCCGCGTTCTCGGTCCCGGGCACCGCGCGATCGGCGCCGGTCACGGTGACGGTCGATCCGTCGAGGGTGACGGACGAGAACGCCGACCCGGAGTAGTCGAGCGCGTAACGGATGGTGTTCCAGTCCTCGCGGCCCAGCTGCCACGAGGTCATGTTGCGCAGGTCGAAGGTCGCGGTCTCCCCCGGACCGACGGTGAGCGATCCAGGACGGAGCTCGGGTTGCGGGTCGCGCGCCACCACCCCGACGGGAACCGACAGGAGCGTCCACTCCTGCGTGCCCGCGATGCGGACGGGGACGGTGCACACGTCGCTCCACGGCGACCCGGTGCCCGCCTCGTACGTCACGCGGGTCCCTGAGATCGTGCACCGCGCGTCGGCACGCGCGCCGCTCGTGGTGGCTTCCGTCCCGACCTCGAGCGTCGCGCGGCGGGGGACCGCGACGAGGGAGGCCATGTCGAACTCGACCGACGAGAGCTCGTCGACGCGCTGCGCCGCGTTCGGACGGAGGGCGAGGGTCACGTCGTCATCGCCCGGGACGCGCAGGAAGGCGTAGGTGGTGACCTCGGCGCCGCCGACCGTGCCGGTGACGGCGAAGGGGATGATGCGCCGCGTGGCGGGCAGGTCGCCGGAGATGCGTCGTCCCTCGACGCGGACGTCCGTGGGATCCCCCCACAGCGAGACCTTCAGGTCGCTCACGTCGCCGCCCGACCACGTGGCGCGCCCTTCGAGGACATCGACCCCCGTGGTGAAGTCGTCCCTGTCCTCCACGGTGAGCGCCGTGTCGGCCACCACCGGATAGTCGGGCACGCTCTCGCGCACGACCTTGACGACGATGAGCCCTCGCCCGGTGTTCCCCGAGTCGGATGCCACGTCGTAGAGGAACGACATCGTCGCGGGAGCATCCCCGGCGCGGATGACCACCCCGGTGTCGGTGACCGACTCGACCCGCTCCGCCAGTCGCACGTACTCGGGGTTGTCCTCGCCGTCGGCGAGGGTCTGGGGAAGATCCGGGCGGACCCCGGTGAGCGTCAGCCTGCCCTGGGTCGGGTCGATGTCGTTCGCGAGCGGGCTCACGCGGAGCCGGCTGTCGGCCCCCGCCTGCACCTGCACGTAGTCGGTGAAGGTGATCGGGCTCGGGTTGGCCTCGGCGTCGAGGACGCCGATCCGTACCGTGCCCTCCCCCGTGGCTCCCGCGGTATCCGCCACCCGGTAGCGGAACGCCACCTGGCCGCGATCCCCCGGCACGGACGAGTAGATGATCGAGAGCCCGTCGGGAGAGATCGCCGCCGTGCCCCGATCGGGCTGCGTGACGATCCGGTCGAGTGTCACCGCGTCGCCGTCGGGGTCGACCCCGAAGCTGCTGAAGGGAATCGTGGTCGTTCCCCCGCTCAACACCCGTCCCTGCAGGGTGTCCGGCACCGGTGCCCGGTTGGCGTCATTGCCGAGCACCGTGATGTGAACCGTCGCCTCGTCCCAGAGCGAGGGAGCACCGGTGGTGTACACGCGATACGTCACTTCGTACGAGCCCGGCGCCGTGGGGGCGAGATAGCGCAGCACCCCGCCCGAGGCGAAGGCCAAGGCGTCGCTCGCGGGCTGGGCGCTCACGCTCGCGGGATCGAGGGTGGGTCGTCCGCCGGCGGGCGACACGTCGTTGTCGAGAACGGGGATGTCGACCTGCGCTCCGGCGCGGACGGTGACGGTGTCGTCGACCGCGATCGGCGCGATCTCGGGGGCCGGGGGAAGCAGGTAGACCGTCGCTTCGCCGGCGACACGCGCGCCCTCGTCGTCGGTGCCGTCGCTCACGCTGTAGGTCACGGTCCCCAGCAGGCCCGCTTCTCCGCCGGCGGTGCTCCCCGAGACGCGGAGGTCGTTCTGACCGACGGTGTCGACGCTGAGGGAGGCTCCGTCCTGCGCGGCGGCGACGACGTCGCTCAGCAGGAGCACGCGCCCGGTGGGGTTCGACACGGCCGAGAACACATCGAGTGTCGCGTCCTCCTGCGGGCGCACGAAAGCCACCACGGGAGCTGTCGCCAGCTGCGCGGGCGCATCGGCCGCCAGAAGGGTGATGCGGGCGGTGCCGGTGACATCCCGTCCCCCGTCGGAGACGGTGAAGTCGACCCGGTAGACCCCGGGCTGGGACGCGGTGAAGTCGAAGGTCGTGCTGCCGCCGACGACTCCCGCGGTCGCCGCCGCGTCGTCGAGGACACGGACCGAGCTGAGTGAGACGGCGCCCGCGGTGCCTGTCACGTGCGGCCCGACATCGACGGTGAGGCCGGACCCGACCGTGTCGACCACCGCGAACGACTGCACGGCGAGCTTCGGGTCGGGCGCGACACGGACGAGCAGTGGTTTGGTCGTCACCGCTCCCGCGGTGTCCGCCACCGTGACGTCGAGCTGGATGGTCTGCTCCCCGCCCGATCCGTCGTCGGCGTGCTGATAGACGACCTCTCCGGAGGGCGTCGAGGTGACGCTGCCGACACCGCTGGGGTTGTCGACCGACAGCAGAAGCAGTGGGTCACCGTCGGGATCGACCCACCCCGGGAGGACGGGAACGGTGATCGTCCCCCCGCGAGCGACCTCCGGCGTGGGCCAGGGCTGCAGACACTTCTCGACCCCGCACCAGACGGGGGCGGCGTCGGTGGTCTCGGGTGCCACCGTGAGGGTGACGGTCGTCGACGCCGAGTTCAGCCCGTCGGGCGTCGTGCCGTCGGTCACCGCGTACGAGAAGGTCGCCGTGCCCGTCGCCTCCGGGCGGACGCGCACGGTGAGCCGTTGGTCGTCGTCGGTGAGGCTCAGCTGGCCGAATCCCGGGTCGAGACCGGTGACGCTCTCGCCTACGATGCTCAACACGTCTTCGTTGGGATCGTGGTCGTTCAGAAGCACCGGGAGGGTGACCAGCCGGCCCGCTCGGACACCGAACGTGTCGGGTTCCGCGATCGGAGGCTTCGGGTCGAGGACGACGCTGAGCTGCTCGTCGCTCTGGACGGCGGCCTGCTCGGTCCGGTCGTCGAGGCTCCAGTTCTGACTCGACGAGACGAGCGCTCCGTTGGGAACCGTCCACACCCACCCGCTGCGCGTCTCGTTCAGGATCACGGCGTGGTCGGTCGCGACGAACACCGGTCGACGCTGATCGGGGAGCGTTCCGCCGGCGTAGTCGAGCGGCACCTCTCCCCCGTCGGAGCGCCACAGCGTGCCACCGGCCTCCCCGGGGAGCAGCCAGGCGGCGTACGCGACGCCTCCGCGGGACAGCGGCTTCGCCGGCTGGCCGAGCACGGTGTCCCCCGCGCCCACCTCGCGCCGCGGGCCGGACCCGTCGGCGGGGATCGCCCACAGGGACTGCTCGTCGGCGGCGTAGACGACGACGCCACCGGAATCAGGGGCACCGACGACCAGCTGGTCGGCAACGGAGATGTCGACCGGATCGGAACCGCGCACCCACACCCGTCCGGCCTCGGCGTCGATCAGGACCCAGGCGTCCCCGGCCGCGGAGAGCAGCGGGGACGCGATGTCGGCGGTCACCGCATCGCGTCCCCGCAGCTCGTCGGCGGCGATGTCGTAGCGGATCACCGATGCGTCGACCGAGGAGTAGGCGAAGAGCATCCCGCGGTCGTCGAGGGCGATGGCATCCGCGGTGTACGAAGGCGCATCGCCGCCCGCCGTGCCGAACGGGTCGAGTTCGGATGCCGCTTGCCCGGCCTCGCTCAACCGTCCCGCGAAGAGCGTGCCGGTGTCGGTCCGATACACGACGAAGTCTCCGGCGGTGACGACGGAGGTGGTGCCGGGCGGGGTGTCGGGGGCTGCGGCGAGCTGGTCCTCCTGCAGGTTGACGGGCTGTGCCTCGTCGATGCGTGAGAGCTTGCTGTAGCTGTCGGTGAACAGGTAGGCCCCGTCCGCACTCTGCGCGACCTCGCTCGGGTTGCCCGCGGATCGCACGGTGTCGAGCTCGCCGACGGACGTGTTCACCCGCGCATAGCGCTGCCCTTCTCCGGTCTGCAGCGCCCAGACCGAGGTGTCGACCTCGGGTGTCTCCTGAGCGTCGAGTCCGGGCCAGACCACACTCGCCGTGACGACGAGCGCGGCCGCGGCGAGGGTCGCCGCAAGCCCGGCGATCGTCCGCCGCTTCATCGCAGCACTCCCGTGGCGTACAGGGCCGCGACCGCCACGGCCCCGGCGGCGACGAGCGTCGCCGCGGCGAGCGCCCACGGGAGGACGCGATGCCCGGCCGGAGCCGCAGACGAGATGTCGGTGTCCTCATCGCGCGCGAGGCCGGTCATCCCGGAGCGGTCGCGGAGCTTGCGACCCCCCTCACGCTCGATCCGTGAGCGAGTGGGCCCGCGCAGCGCCGTGTCGGAGAAATCCACGACCTGAGCCGACGGCGACCAATCGGCGCGGGGCACCTCGAGGGTGGTGGCCGCAAGACCCAGCTCGCTCTGCACCCGCTGGAGGTCTTCGCCGAAGGCGCGCGCGCTGGGGTGCCGGTCCTGCGGATTGCGCGACATCGCCCGGGCGAGCACCGCCTGAAGCGAGGGAGGCACGTCGGTGCGGGCGATCTCGGTGTACGACGCGCGCGCGATGCGACGGCGCAACTGCTCACGGGAGTTCTGCCCGCGCTCCCGACGCTCGAAGGGGCTGTGCCCGGCGAGCAGCGAATACACCGTCGCCCCGAGGCTCCACACCTCGCTCGACACGGTTCCGGCCGTCTGCTCGGCGATGACCTCGGGCGCGCTCCAGGGAACGGACATCGCGAGCATCTCGTCGGCATCGTGACGGAGGAGCGACGAGGAGATGCCGAAGTCGGCGAGCACCGGTGCACCGAACGTCGTGACCAGGATGTTGCTCGGCTTCACGTCGCGGTGCACGAGTCCCGCGTGATGCGCCGACTCGAGCGCTCCCGCCATGCGGACGCCGATCGCGAGCACTTCGGCGAGAGGCATCCGCTCGACCCGATACCGCTGGGAGAGCGAGCCGGGGCAGTACTCCATGACGATGTACGGTCGCCCGTCCGCCGAGATCCCGGCCTGGTAGACCGTGACGATCGACGGGTGCGCCGAGAGGTGCGCGAGCACGTCGGCCTCGGCGTTGAACATCCGGAGAAGGTCGGGGTCGCGCACATCGCTCGGCAGGACCTTGACCGCGACCTCCCGGCGCGGCATGTCTTGGCCGTACAGGAAGACGTCCGCGAAGCCACCCGATCCGAGGGGGCGGATGTACGCGAGTCCGGGGAGGATCGGCGGCGACGAGGGCAGGCGCTGCGCCATGGTCCCCCTCCCGAACGACACCGCCGCTTCTCAGCGGGCGGACAACCCGGCAATGCTAACAAAGGCACCCCTCGATCCCCGGGGGTGTGCATAACCTCAGGCGGATGCCGTACCGGGGTCGCGCGGATCGAAGGGCGCGTCGAGAGAGCGGGTGAGCTCGTCGAGCATCGCGGCGACCTGCGGCTCGACGTACTCGGCGATGGCCGCCTGGATGCGCAGGCGATGGTGCAGGAGGATCGTGCAGACCTCGCGCCCGATCATGTTCGCGTAGTCGTCGGCGAGACCGACCTCCTGCCGCAGGGCCGCCTTGGCGGCATCCGACAGCGGGGGGAGCGCCGGGATCACGGCGTCCTCCTCGGCCGCCAGCCCCGTCAAGGTGAACAGGAACGGTGCGCCCGGCTCAGGCTCCGGGTCGAGCGGCAGCCCCTCGAACTCGGGCTCCAGTCCCTCCGCGGGGCGATAGGAGCGGCGACGGTTCCGCTCGGCCTGCTGGTCCAGCTCGGCCTGCAGCATGGGGAGGTTGCGCGCGGTGTACTCGGCGACGGCATGATCGACGATCGCCTTCACGCGCGTCGACAGGCCGTGCTGGACGCCGTGGGGCACATCGGCACCGAGGCCGGCGGCCGAGAGGACGGGAGATCCGAAGCACCGGCGGCAGGGCGCGACGCGACCACGATGATTCGCCGGCTCCCACCGGGGCAACCATTTCAGCCAGGCGTCCACCGCCTGGCCGACCTGGGTCTCGAGCGACCGCTCCACACCCCTACGCTAGCCCGACACGCCCGGGCAGCGGGGATCCGCGCGCTTCCGCGCGTCACGATCAGGGACCGTCGTCGTCTTCGCCCTCCCACGTCCACCGGGGGCGCGGGGTCCGCACCCGCACGAGGAACACCCCGAACAGCGCCGAGAGCAGCCCCGCGAGCACGAGCACCGCGCCCGGCCATCCGAGAGCCACCTCACCGGCCGCGGCGGTCGCGCGCGCCGGATCCGCCCCGCTGGCCAGCCCTCCGATGACGATTCCCGCGAGCTCCCCCACGTACACCCCGAGCGCACAGGGCACCGCGGTGAGGTACCCGGGTGGATCCGCCCGAAGACCCCAGAACAGGATGCCGGCGAACGACGCCGTGGCGACGGCGAGGCCCACGACCCCCGGGATGGGGCCGAGCCCCGTCACCGGGATCACGTCGCTGTCGAAGGCCAGACTCGCGACCCCCAGCCCTCCGATGGCGAGCGCCACGAAGGTCACGGCGGCGAAAACGACCGCGACCGGCGGGGTCACCCCCGCCGGTCGCGACGCATCGGTCATGGCATCCCGTTCAGACGACGGCGACCTGCGGGCCGGCTTCGAGGGTGCGCTCGTATTCGCGCTGCGCCTCGTCGTTGAGCTCGGAGACCCGGCGACCGCGGCGCGCGACCCAGGCGCCGAACCAGATGGTGAGCTCGCGGCCCAGGACGAACGCGACGATCGCGAGCGGGGCGAGGACGTTGTCGCCGAGCAGGTCGACGCCCTGACGGGCGGTCAGCAGCCAGAACGGCGCCGCGAAGAGGGCGCCCAGGAGGTGTCCGCCCCACGCGATGACGCCCACGACGAGACCCCAGACCACCCAGTGTCCCCAGCGGCCGCGGTTGATCAACGCGCCGAGGAACCAGAAGCCGAGGTAGAAGGCGATGGTCGGCACCCACAGGCCCCAGGTCGCCAGCACGGAGAGCGCGGCGTTGGCCAGGCCCGCCACCTGGATGTCGCCCGTCAGCAGGCGCAGTCCGAGCGTCGCCGCGAGGTAGAGGACGGCGAAGCAGAGCGCCGCGAGCAGGCCGATCGCTCCCGCCGCTCCGCGGTTCCCGCGCGGGCGAGGAGCCTCGGGGGCCTGCACGAAGATCGGCTGGTTCGCGTACGCGTTCGGCGACACCGTCGTGGGGGCATCGGAAGCACGCGTGTCGTAGGCGGTGGTGGACGCCACCGGGGTCGAGGAGGCTCCCCCGGCCGCGGCACCGGCAGCGACGGCTCCCCCGGCCGCTGCTGCTCCGGTCGTGGCGGAGGCGTCGTCACGGGGCGTGTGGGCGTCCGTCGGCTCGGCGCTCGTCGTCGTCGTCGCGGGTTCCGCCGACGCGGCGTACGCCGCCCAGCGGGCGTCCTCGTCGTCGAGATCGGTGGCCGCCGCGGGCGCGACGGGCGAGGCGTCGTGCACGGTCGCCTCAGTGGGCGCGGAGGGGGCGGCGACGTGGTGCTCCTGCTCGCGCTCGTCCCACGCGGCGGCGGCCTCAGCGGGGTCGACGGCATCGCGCTGGGCGGCCTCGGCGTCGGCGAGTCCCTCGTGGGCCTGCCCGACCACGTCGTGCGCCTCGTCTTTGGGCTCGTCGACGGGGTTGCCGTACGACTGGGGGTCGCTCATCGGGGGTCTCCTCACGCGCGCAAGTATCTGCGGCGTCAGGCTAACCCGCGCATTCCCTCGCGCCGCGCAGGCGTGCCGTCGTGTGTCGGTCTCGACCGTGTCGGTGGGGGCATCTAGGGTGACTGCATGCCTCGTCGCGTGTCTCGTCCCGCCTGCGCCGCCCTGTTGGCGGTCGCCGCGGTCCTCGCGCTGAGCGCCTGCGCGCCGGATGGAGAGGGCTCCGCCACCTCCGCTTCCCCCTCGGCGGAGTCGACCACGGCGGCCACCGCGACGCCGATCCCCACCATCACCCCCACGGTCGCCCCGGTGGCGATCCCCACCGACTGTCGCGCGATGCTCTCGGCCGACGTGCAGGCGCAATTGGCATCCGTCCCTCTCAACGACCCGTCCGTCGGCCCGTCGGGCCCGCAGTCCGACGGCTCGCTGATCTGCGTCTGGCGCGATCCGGGCGCCGACACGACGCAGTTGCAGACGCGCATCACCCGCGTCGATCGCGGGCCGGCCCTGGACATGCTCAACGAGCTCGTCACCACGCAGGGGTTCAGCTGCTACACCCCCGACGACGGCACGCGCTGCGAGAAGACCTGGATCAACGACAAGTACCCGGTCAACGACGGACGCACGCTGTTCTACCGCGACGACGTGCTCATCGACACGCAGTACTCGAACCTCGCGCCGACCGGGTACACCGCCAGCATCATCGCGTCGATCTTCGGCTGATCGGCTCCTCGCCGAAAGCACGGGATGCCACGACCGCGGCGTAACCGTCCGGCATCCAGTTCGTCAGCGTCGAGGACACCCAGCGGTCTCCGCGCAGGTCGTGCACCTCGACGACGCCGTCCGACGTCCGCTCGCAGTGGACGGTGTCGCCGGAGACCTGGCATCCGAAGCCCTGCGACGACAACGTCGCCTGGACCGCCGACGCACCCTGGGGGGTGACGGTGGACACCGTCGTCTCGAGGGACTGTCCGGGGCGGCCGCGCCAGTGGCAGGTGACGACGACCGTCGCGCCGGATGCCGCGACGGCCTCGGGGGTCGATGCGGCAGGCGTCCGGCGCTGCGTGAGGAGATTGTCGCGCGACCACACCAACGACGACCACAGCTCGGGGGTGTAGAGCTCGCCGCACGTCGCCGCCGGTGTCGGCGACGGTTCGGGAGTGGCGGTGGGCGCGGATCTCGCGGAGCGGAGGGTGTCGCCGACGAAAGTCACGGCTCCCGGGACGCCGGGGAGGGCAAGGAGGATGAGAACCGCGACCACCGCGGCACAGACGATCCCCGCCGGCCACGCGATCCACGCGTTCCGACCACCGACTCGTGCCATCCGTTCCTCCCCGTCCACGGTAGGCGCACTCCCCCGACGCCGCCGTGATCCGACACGCCGCGGACGCGAGACGTCGCGCGGCCGAAACGCGGCGGACACGGCGAAGGCCCCCGGCGTGAGCCGAGGGCCTTCGTTCGGGACGGATCCCTCTTCGTTGTCGCTACCGGTTAGTTGTAGCTGCCGGGCGTGAAGTCGTCCGTCGTGAAGCTGTCGAAGTCGACGTAGCTCAGATCGGCGTCGGAGTACGCACCGTCCGAGGCGAAGATGCGGTTGGGGTACCGCTCGCTCTTGGCCTCTTCCGTCGCCTCGACGGTGACGTTGCGGTACTTCGACAGGCCCGTCCCGGCGGGGATGAGCTTTCCGATGATGACGTTCTCCTTGAGGCCGACGAGCGGGTCGCTCTTGCCCTCCATGGCCGCCTGCGTCAGGACGCGGGTGGTCTCCTGGAACGACGCGGCGGACAGCCACGACTCCGTCGCGAGCGACGCCTTCGTGATACCCATCAGCTCGGGACGACCCGACGCGGGGCGCTTGCCCTCGCCGACCGTCTCGCGGTTGATGTTCTGGTACCGCTTGAAGTCGACGAGCTCGCCCGGGAGCAGGTCGGTGTCGCCGTGGTCGACGACGGTGACCTTGCGGAGCATCTGACGGACGATGACCTCGATGTGCTTGTCGTGGATCGGCACACCCTGCGAGCGGTACACGCCCTGGACGCCGTTGACGAGGTACTTCTGCACCTCGCGGGCGCCCTGCACGCGCATGACCTCCTTGGGGTCGAGCGTTCCGACCTGGAGGGGCTCGCCGACGGTGACGTGCTGGCCGTCCTCGACCAGGAGCGTCGCACGCTTCAGGACGGGGTAGACCACGGGCTCGTCGCCGTTGTCGGGCGTGAGGATGACCTTCTTGGCCTTCTCGGTCTCGTCGATCGTGATGCGGCCATCGGCCTCGGCGATCGGCGACGCGCCCTTGGGGGTACGCGCCTCGAAGAGCTCCTGCACACGGGGCAGACCCTGCGTGATGTCATCGGCCGAGGCCGAACCACCGGTGTGGAAGGTACGCATCGTCAGCTGGGTACCGGGCTCACCGATCGACTGGGCCGCGATGATGCCCACGGCCTCACCGATGTCGACGATCTTGCCGGTGGCGAGCGAACGGCCGTAGCACTTCGCGCAGACACCGACGGCCGAGTCGCAGGTCAGCACGGAGCGGACCTTGATGGACTCGATGCCGCCCTCGACCAGCTTGTCGATGAGCACGTCGCCCACGTCGTCGCCGGCGTCGGCCAGCACGGTGCCCTGCGCGTCGACGACCTCGGTCGCGAGCGTGCGGGCGAACACCGAGTTCTCGACGTTCGCGTCCTTGACGAGCACACCGCTCGAGTCGGCTGCGGCGATCGGGAGCTCGAGGCCCTTCGACGTGCCGCAGTCCTCTTCGCGGATGATGACGTCCTGCGAGACGTCCACCAGACGACGCGTCAGGTACCCCGAGTCGGCCGTACGGAGGGCCGTGTCGGCCAGACCCTTACGGGCACCGTGCGTCGCGATGAAGTACTCGGCGACCGACAGACCTTCGCGGTACGAGGAGATGATCGGACGCGGGATGATCTCACCCTTGGGGTTGTTCACCAGACCACGCATACCCGCGATGTTGCGGATCTGCAGCCAGTTACCACGGGCGCCCGACGAGACCATGCGGTTGATGGTGTTGTCGGCGGGGAAGTTGTCCCGCATCGCCTTCTGGACCTCGTCGGTGGCCTCGGTCCAGATCTTGATGAGCTCCTGACGACGCTCGGCGTCGGTGGTGAGACCCTTCTCGTACTGCGCCTGGACCTTGGCGGCCTGCTTCTCGTAGCCGCCCACGATCTCGGCCTTGTTCGGCGGGGTGAGGATGTCGCTCAGCGCCACCGTGACACCCGAACGGGTGGCCCAGTAGAAGCCGGCGTCCTTGATCCGGTCGAGCGATGCCGCGACCTCGACCTTGGGGTACTCCTCGGCCAGCTTGTTGACGATCTGCGACAGCTTGCCCTTGTCGGCCTGCTCGCGAACGAACGGGTAGCCCTTGGGAAGCGTGGCGTTGAAGATCGCCTGGCCGAGCGAGGCGTCGACGAGACCGTGCTTGTCGTAGCCCTCGGGCGCCTGGCCCTCGAGGAACGTCAGGCCGGGGATGCGGATGCGCGCCTTGGCCTGCAGGTCGAGGGTGCCCTCGTCCTTGGCCAGGATCGCCTCGCCCACGGAACCGAACGCACGGCCTTCACCCGCTGCACCCTCCTTGAGGGTGGTCAGGTGGTGCAGACCGATGATCATGTCCTGCGAGGGCAGGGTGACCGGACGGCCGTCCGACGGCTTGAGGATGTTGTTCGACGCGAGCATCAGCACGCGGGCCTCGGCCTGGGCCTCGACCGACAGCGGCAGGTGAACGGCCATCTGGTCGCCGTCGAAGTCGGCGTTGAACGCCGCGCAGACGAGCGGGTGCAGCTGGATCGCCTTGCCCTCGACGAGCTGGGGCTCGAACGCCTGGATGCCGAGACGGTGCAGGGTGGGTGCACGGTTCAGCAGCACGGGGCGCTCGCGGATGATCTCTTCCAGCACGTCCCAGACCTCGGGACGGTAGCGCTCGACGGCACGCTTGGCGGCCTTGATGTTCTGCGAGTGACCGAGGTCGATCAGGCGCTTGATCACGAACGGCTTGAACAGCTCGAGGGCCATCTGCTTGGGCAGACCGCACTGGTGCAGCTTGAGCTGGGGTCCGACGATGATGACCGAACGGCCCGAGTAGTCGACGCGCTTTCCGAGCAGGTTCTGGCGGAAACGACCCTGCTTTCCCTTGAGCATGTCGCTCAGGGACTTCAGGGCGCGGTTGCCGGTACCGGTGACGGGGCGACCGCGGCGGCCGTTGTCGAACAGGGCGTCGACGGCCTCCTGCAGCATGCGCTTCTCGTTGTTGACGATGATCTCGGGGGCACCGAGGTCGATCAGGCGACGGAGGCGGTTGTTGCGGTTGATCACGCGACGGTACAGGTCGTTCAGGTCGGAGGTCGCGAAGCGGCCACCGTCGAGCTGGACCATCGGACGAAGCTCCGGCGGGATCACCGGAACGACGTCGAGCACCATCGAGGCCGGGCTCATGCCGGTCTGCAGGAACGAGTTGACGACCTTCAGGCGCTTGATCGCGCGGATCTTGCGCTGACCCTTGCCCTCGGAGATCTGCAGGTGGAGGCTGTCGGCCTCGGCCTGCAGGTCGAAGGCCTCGAGGCGACGCTTGATCGACTCCGCACCCATGTGGGCCTCGAAGTACTGACCGAAGCGGTCCTGGAGCTCGTGGAACACGTCGTCCTCGGGCTTCAGGGCGCCGACCTCGAGCGTGCGGAAGTCCTCCCACACGCGCTCGAGCTTGGCGATCTGCTCGTCGGCGTTCTTGCGCGCCGCCGTCATGTCCTTCTCGGCGGCGTCCTTGACCTTCTTCTTCTGGTCGGCCTTGGCGCCCTCCGCCTCGAGGGCGGCGAGCTCCTCCTCGAGCTTGGCCAGGCGCGCGGCGATTCGGGCATCGCGGCGGTCGCCGAGCGTCTTCAGCTCGAGACGGATGTTGTTCTCCTGCGTGGCCAGGTCGCGGTGACGAGCATCCTCGTCGACCGAGATCACCATGTAGGCGGCGAAGTAGATGACCTTCTCGAGGTCCTTCGGCGCCATGTCGAGCAGGTAGCCGAGGCGCGAGGGCACGCCCTTGAAGTACCAGATGTGCGTGACGGGCGCGGCGAGCTCGATGTGGCCCATGCGCTCGCGACGGACCGAGCTCTTGGTGACCTCGACGCCGCAGCGCTCGCAGACGATGCCCTTGAAGCGCACGCGCTTGTACTTTCCGCAGGCGCACTCCCAGTCGCGGGAGGGTCCGAAGATCTGCTCGCCGAAGAGGCCGTCCTTCTCGGGCTTCAGCGTGCGGTAGTTGATCGTCTCGGGCTTCTTGACCTCACCGAAGGACCAACGACGGATGTCGTCGGCGGTGGCCAGACCGATACGGATCTGATCGAAAGTGGTTGATTCGAGCACTGGTTCTCCTGTGTCGGAATTCTCTGAAATCTGAGCTGGGTCGCTGAGCTGGGAGCTCAGATCTCGTCGATCGACGAGGACTCGAAGCGGCTGGAGATGTTGATGCCGAGCTCTTCCGCGGCGCGGAAGGCGTCGTCATCCGTGTCGCGGAGGTTGACCGCGGTGCCGTCGGCCGAGAGGACCTCGACGTTCAGGCAGAGCGACTGCATCTCCTTCATGAGGACCTTGAACGACTCCGGGATGCCGGGCTCCTGGATGTTCTCGCCCTTGACGATCGCCTCGTAGACCTTCACGCGGCCGAGGATGTCATCGGACTTGATCGTCAGGAGCTCCTGCAGCGCGTACGCCGCGCCGTAGGCCTCGAGCGCCCACACTTCCATCTCACCGAAGCGCTGGCCACCGAACTGCGCCTTACCACCGAGCGGCTGCTGGGTGATCATCGAGTACGGGCCCGTCGAACGCGCGTGGATCTTGTCGTCGACCAGGTGGTGCAGCTTCAGGATGTACATGTAGCCGACCGAGATGGGCGCCGGGAAGGGCTCGCCGTAACGACCGTCGAACAGGATGGTCTTCCCGCTCGAGTCGATCAGGCGGTCGCCGTCGCGGTTCGGGATCGTGGAGTCGAGCAGACCCGCGATCTCGTCCTCGAACGCACCGTCGAACACCGGGGTCGCGACCTTGGTGCCGGGGGCGGCTTCGCGAGCCACCTCGGGCAGGTGCGCGGCCCACTCGGGGGTGCCCTCGACCTTCCACCCCTGCTGGGCGATCCAGCCGAGGTGGAGCTCGAGGACCTGACCGAAGTTCATTCGACCGGGGATGCCGAGCGGGTTGAGCACGACGTCGACGGGGGTGCCGTCGGCGAGGAAGGGCATGTCCTCGATCGGGAGGATCTTGGCGATGACACCCTTGTTGCCGTGGCGGCCGGCGAGCTTGTCGCCCTCGGTGATCTTGCGCTTCTGGGCGATGTAGACCACGACGCGACGGTTGACGCCCGAGCCGAGCTCGTCGTCGCCGTCTTCGGCGTTGAACTCCTTGACGGCGATGATCGTGCCCTGCTCGCCGTGGGGAACCTTCAGCGAGGTGTCACGGACTTCGCGGCTCTTCTCGTTGAAGATCGCGCGGAGCAGACGCTCTTCGGCGCTGAGCTCGGTCTCACCCTTGGGCGTGACCTTGCCGACGAGGATGTCGCCGGGGCGGACCTCGGCACCGATGCGGACGATGCCGCGCTCGTCGAGGTCCTTCAGCAGGTCGGGGCTGACGTTGGGGAGATCACGCGTGATCTCTTCCTTGCCGAGCTTCGTGTCGCGGGCGTCGACCTCGTACTCCTCGATGTGGATCGAGGAGAGCGTGTCGTCCTTCACCAGGTCCTGGCTGAGGATGATCGCGTCTTCGAAGTTGTGGCCTTCCCACGTCATGAACGCCACGAGGAGGTTCTTGCCGAGGGCGAGCTCGCCGTTCTCGGTGGCGGGACCGTCGGCGATGACCTCGCCGACCTCGACGCGCTCACCGGCGGAGACGACCACGCGCTGGTTGTACGACGTGCCCTGGTTGGAGCGGTCGAACTTGCGCAGGAAGTAATCCTGCGTGCCGCCCTCGTCGAGCTGCACGGTCACGACGTCGGCCGAGACCTCGAGGACCACACCGGCCTTCTCGGCGGTCACGACGTCACCGGCGTCGATCGCGGCGAAGCCCTCCATACCGGTACCGACCACGGGCGACTCGCTGCGCACGAGCGGCACGGCCTGACGCTGCATGTTGGCACCCATGAGGGCGCGGTTCGCGTCGTCGTGCTCGAGGAACGGGATGAGCGAGGTCGCCACCGACACCATCTGGCGCGGCGAGACGTCCATGTAGCCGATCTCCTCCACGGGGAAGAGGTCGACCTCGCCACCCTGACCACGACGGGCCAGGATGCGGTCCTCGACGAAGTGACCGTCGGCCTGCAGGGCCACACCGGCCTGAGCGACGATGTGGTCGCTCTCCTCACTGGCCGTGAGGTAGTCGATCGTGTCGGTCACGCGACCGTCGACGACGCGGCGGTACGGGGTCTCGATGAAACCGAACGCGTTGATGCGCGCGAACGAGGCGAGCGAACCGATCAGACCGATGTTCGGGCCTTCCGGCGTCTCGATCGGGCACATGCGGCCGTAGTGCGAGGGGTGGACGTCACGGACCTCGACGCCGGCACGCTCACGGGACAGACCACCCGGGCCCAGCGCCGACAGGCGACGCTTGTGGGTCAGACCCGCGAGCGGGTTGTTCTGGTCCATGAACTGCGACAGCTGCGAGGTTCCGAAGAACTCCTTGATCGCGGCGACGACGGGACGCACGTTGATCAGGGTCTGCGGCGTGATCGCCTCGATGTCCTGCGTGGTCATGCGCTCGCGGACGACGCGCTCCATGCGGGACAGACCGGTGCGGACCTGGTTCTGGATGAGCTCGCCGACGGCGCGGATACGGCGGTTGCCGAAGTTGTCGATGTCGTCGGTGTCGAGACGGATCTCGGCGGGCTTGCCGCCGCGCACGCCGTCGAACGACTGGTCGCCGCGGTGCAGGCGGACGAGGTACTTGATCGTGGCGACGATGTCGTCGACGGTCAGCACCGAGTCGCTGAGCGGCTTGTCGAGGCCGAGCTTCTGGTTGATCTTGTACCGACCCACCTTGGCCAGGTCGTAGCGCTTGGCGTTGAAGTAGAAGTTGTCGAGGAGCGCACGCGCAGCCTCGGCGGCGACCTGCTCGCCCGGACGGAGCTTGCGGTAGATGTCGCGGAGGGCGTCTTCCTTCGTGAGGATCGTGTCCTTGGACAGCGTCTCTTCGATGGAGTCGAAGCCGGCGAACTCGGCGAGGATGTCTTCGCTGGTCAGGCCGAGGGCCTTGAGGAAGACCGTGACCGACTGCTTGCGCTTGCGGTCGATGCGGACGCCGACCTGGTCGCGCTTGTCGATCTCGAACTCGAGCCAGGCACCGCGGGACGGGATGACGCGCGCCGACACGATGTCCTTGTCGGACGTCTTGTCGGGGGTCTTGTCGAAGTAGACGCCGGGCGAGCGAACGAGCTGCGACACGACGACACGCTCGGTGCCGTTGATGATGAACGTGCCCTTGTCGGTCTGGAGCGGGAAGTCGCCCATGAAGACCGTCTGCGTCTTGATCTCACCGGTCTGGTGGTTCATGAACTCGGCCTCGACGTACAGCGGGGCGGCGTAGGTCTTGCCGCGCTCCTTGCACTCTTCGATCGAGTACTTCTCGGGCTCGAGGTAGGGGTTGGTGAACGAGAGCTGCATCGTCTCGCTGAGGTCCTCGATCGGCGAGATCTCCTCGAAGATCTCCTCCAGACCGCTGATCTCAGGCACGTCGGTGCGGCCTTCGGCCTGCGCCTCGGCGACGCGGGCCTTCCATGCGTCGTTACCGACGAGCCAATCGAACGACTCGGTCTGCAGCGCGAGCAGATCGGGAACGGTCAGCTTGTCGGAGATCTTCGCGAACGAGAGGCGAGATGCGCCGCGTCCGCTCTTCGGGGTGGTGGTGGATGCGTTGCTCGCAGCAGCCAAGGGAATAACCTCCAGAAGCCCGGGCGAGGGGCTCGTGATTCCTTGTCGTCAGGTGGAGTGCGTTCCTGCCCCGATAACCTGCTCGTCACACACCGCGGTGAAGCGGGGACGGACAGGCTCAGCCGACCACCATATGAGGGCAGGGGGAATCGAGGAGCGCAAAGTCCAAGCATACGCGGGAGGACTCGCCGTGTCCAGTCCAATTCTTGACGCGTTTGCGGACCTGCGGTATAACCGCGTGCGCCCGTCGAGCATTCCCTGTCCGCGGAGCGTCAGACGCGCCGGAACCGCACGTGATCCCCCGGCCGCACCTGCCCCCACGCGTCGAGGGTGGCATCCGTCACCACCGCGATCACGGGGTATCCCCCGGTCACGGGGCCATCGGCCAGCAGCACGACCGGGCGCCCGTGCGGCGGGACCTGGATCGCGCCGGGGCGCATGCCCTCGCTCGGCAGTTCGTCGAGGCGGAGGCGAGGCAGCCGTGGGCCTTCGAGCCGGATGCCGACGCGATCGGCGTGCGTGGACGCCTCCCACTCCGCGCCGATGAGCATCGACACCGCCTCGGGGGCGAACCAGTCCGTGCGGGGGCCGGGCGCGACATCCACCTCGACGAGCGCCGGCGGAACGGACCAGGGGAAGACGTCGAGGACCGGGATCGCGGATGCCGGGACCCCCGCGCTCAGCACGTCGCCGGCGCGCACCGGCACCGGACCGAGCCCGGCCAGAACGTCGCGGGAGCGCGAACCCATCGCCGCGGGCGCGAGGACCCCGCCCCGCACGGAGAGGTACGAGCGCAGCCCGGCCCGCGGGGCCGCGATCGAGATCTCGGCGTCGGCGGGGACCCGGACGGGGGCGTAGAGGTCGCGCGCCCGCCCGTCGACGCGCAGCTCGGTCAGGGCGCCGGTCACGCACACCCACGTGTCGGCCTCGGCCCGGGCTCGGAAGCCCCCGAGCGTGATCTCCAGTGCCGCGGCATCCTCGGCGTTTCCCACCAGGCGGTTGGCGATGCGCAGCGCGGCGCGGTCCAGAGCCCCGGACCGCGCGACGCCGAGGGCGGCGCGGTCGCGGCGGCCGAGGTCCTGCACGGTGGTGAAGCCGCCGGGGGCGAGGACGCGCAGGGCCGGGGTGGCGGCGGCGATGCCCCGGGAGGTGATTCCTGCGCGGGAGGACACATCCGGGACGTTCGATCCTCCGCTGCGCGGATCTCCTCCGATCCGGCGACCAGCCACAGGCCCGATCCCGTCGACCGGCCCAGGGGCTTTCGAGGGGCGCACGGGGCGAGAGACCCGGGGATCGAGCACGGGCTCACCGAGCGCGGGAGCGAGCACAGGCTCGGGGCCTGCGGGCGCGCGTACCGGCGCGTCGAGGGCGGGCGCGGCGATGACACGGTCGGGCTGCGGCACGAAACGCACGCGGGCACGCGGGGGGAGCAGCACCGGGTCGGCGGCATCCGGATCGAAGAGGACGACATCGGTCGTCCCGATCAGCTGCCACCCTCCCGGGGTCTCGCGGGGGTAGGCGCCGCTGAACCCGGCCGCCAGGCCCACCGCGCCCGCCGGTACGCGGGTGCGCGGCTCGGCGAGACGTGGGACGTCGAAGGGCCAGTCCTCGCTCACCAGGTAGCCGAACCCGGGGGCGAACCCCGTGAAGGCCACGGTCCACTCCGGGGTGCAGTGCCGGGCGATGAGGTCCGGGACCCGGATGCCGAGGAGCTCGGCCGTGGAAGAGAGGTCGACGCCGTCGTAGCGGAGCGGGAGCTCGACGAGGGGCCCCGGGGCGACGGCATCCGGAGTCCGCCGGGCGGCGGCGCGGATCCAGGAGCGGACCGTATCCGACGAGAGGCGCGAGGGGTCGAAGGCGACGAGCACGGTGCGCGCGGCGGGGACGAGGTCGTCGATTCCGGCCGGCGGATCCGCGGCGAGCGCCGCGTGCAGCGCGAGGACGGCGGCGAGGTCCGCGACCTCGGCGAGAATCGCGCGCTCCCCCATCGGGAGCAGGGTCACCACGGCGCGCGCACCTCGACGCCCGCGTCGTCGAGGGCGGTGCGGACGGCCCGCGCCATCGACACCGCCGAGGGAGTGTCGCCGTGCAGGCACAGGGAGGCGGCGTCGACCTCGATGCGCGTGCCGTCGACGGTCTCGACGTCGCCGTCGCGCACGAGGCGCAGCGCGCGCTCGGCCACGCGGGCCGGGTCATCGATGAGGTCGCCGGGTTCGCCGCGCGGGACGAGACCTCCGTCGGCCGTGTATCCGCGATCCAGGAACGCCTCGTGCACGAAGGGAAGGCCCGCGGATGCCGCGACCTCGGCGATCACCCCCGGAAGCCCGAGCACCGGGAGGGCGCGTCCGAGGCGCGACGACAGGTCGCTGACCGCCTCGACGACCGCGCGCGCCTGCCCGGCGTCGTCACGGACCGCGTGGTACAGCGCCCCGTGGGGCTTCACGTAGCGCAGGTCGGCACCGGCGTCCAGGAGCGCGGCGAGCTGAGCGGCGATGCTCGCGCGAAGGTCTGCGGCCGCGGGTTGGCGGCGGATGCGGCCGAAGTTCGCGCGGTCGTCGTAGGAGGGGTGGGCGCCCACGGCGACGCCGAAGCGCAGGGCGCGCGCGACGGCCTCGCGCATCGAAGCGGCGTCACCCGCGTGCCCGCCGCACGCGACGTTCGCGCTCGAGATGACGGAGAACATCGCCTCGTCGTCGGCGGTCGGCATCCCGTCGACGGTCTCGCCGAGGTCGGCGTTGAGGTCCACGCGCATGCTGCCCACGGTAGCGCCGGTCGGTGCGCGCGTTACGGCCGCGTGACGATGTGCGCGAGGGGGTGGGCAGAGAAGGCCCGGCGGGACAGGATGGACGGATGACCTCCGATGTCGCCGGTCCCCCCGCTCCGGCATCCCCCCAGCCCCTCCTCTCGGTCCGTGATCTGGCCGTCGACTTCGCCACCATGGACGGCCCCGTGCGGGCCGTCGACGGGGTGAGTCTCGACATCCACGCGGGCGAGACCATCGCGATCGTCGGCGAGTCCGGCTCCGGCAAGTCGACGACCGCGATGGCGATCATCGGCCTGTTGGCATCCGGTGGCCGTGTCGCGCGCGGACAGATCCTCCTCGACGGCGAAGACCTCACGACCTTCGGCGAGGCCCGCATGCGCCAGGTGCGCGGGCGGCAGATCGGCCTCGTTCCGCAGGACCCGATGTCGAACCTCAACCCCGTCGCGAAGATCGGCACGCAGGTGGCCGAGACGCTCCTCGCGCACGGCCTCGCGGACCGCGCGAGCGTGAAGGGCAAGGTCGTCGAGGCGCTCGAGGCCGCCGGACTCCCGGATGCCGAGAAGCGGGCGACCCAGTATCCGCACGAGTTCTCCGGCGGCATGCGCCAGCGTGCGCTCATCGCGATCGGCCTCGCGTGCCGCCCGCGCCTGCTCATCGCGGACGAGCCCACGAGCGCGCTCGACGTGACCGTGCAGCAGACGATCCTCGACCAGATCGACAAGCAGACGGACGAGCTGGGCGCCGCCGTCCTGCTGATCACGCACGACCTGGGGCTCGCGGCCGAGCGGGCGTCGAAGGTCGTCGTGATGCACCGCGGACGCGTGGTCGAGCAGGGGCCGGCGAAGCAGATCCTCGAGAACCCGCAGCACGCGTACACGAAGTCGCTGGTGGCCGCGGCACCGTCGGTCGCGGCGGTGCGTCTGCGGCCGGAGGACTTCCGCGGCGAGCGGGCGGTGACACCGGCACGCGACAACATCGTGGAGATCGAGAACCTGACGAAGGTGTACCCCGTGCGCGGTCGCGGCGAGGACTTCCGCGCCGTCGACGACGTGTCGCTGGCGATCCCCCGCGGCCAGACCGTCGCGATCGTCGGCGAATCCGGCTCCGGCAAGACGACCACCGCGCGCATGCTGCTGAAGGTCGTGGACCCCACGAGCGGATCCATCCGGTTCGACGGGCAGGACGTCTCGACCCTGAAGGGCGAGGCGCTACGGCAGTTCCGGCAGAAGGTGCAGCCGATCTTCCAGGACCCCTACTCGAGCCTGAACCCGATGTTCACCGTCGAGCGGATCGTCGAGGAGCCGCTCTCCTTCTACAAGCGCGGCTCGAAGGCCGACCGCACCAAGCGCGTGCGCGAGTTGATGGATGACGTGGCCCTGCCGGCATCCATGCTCCGCCGCTACCCCTCGGAGCTCTCCGGCGGGCAGCGGCAGCGCGTGGCGATCGCGCGCGCCCTCGCGCTCTCGCCCGAGCTCATCGTGTGCGACGAGCCGGTGTCGGCGCTCGACGTTCTCGTGCAGGCGCAGATCCTCGACCTGCTCGGCGACCTGCAGCGCGAGTACGGACTCAGTTACCTCTTCATCTCGCACGACCTCGCGGTGGTGCGCCTGATCAGCGACTACGTCTGCGTGATGAAGGACGGGCGCCTGGTCGAGGCGGCATCCAGTGAAGAGGTCTTCACCAACCCCCGCGACCCGTACACGCGGCGGCTGCTGTCGTCGATCCCGGGGAACGAGTTGGGGCTGGCCGGCTGAGGCTGCGAGCCGGGGGCGGCGGCGGCTCTGCTCGCGAGGCATGTCCCACTTGTAGCGGTGCATGTCCCACAAATGGCCGGCTCAGCGGTCTCCAACCCGCAATAAGTGGGACATGGATGCCGGGACGCCGGCGCCGCGCACGCGCCGAGCGCGTCCAGGCTGAGGCGTGCATAACCGGGTCGAGGCGGTGTGTCTCCCGGCCGATGCGGTGCATGTCCCACTCTTAGCGGTGCATGTCCCACAAATGGCCGGCGCAGCGGGCGACAACCCGCAAGAAGTGGGACATGGGGTGTCGCGCCGACGCTCGCAACCGACGCCGGCCGCGGCCCCGGCCCGCGCGAGCGAACCGGGACGGGGACGGCGTCGTCGCGGCGACGGTGGAGACCCGCGCGCTACCGCGCCCGCGTGCGCGGGTCCATCGCCTCGCGGAGCGACTCGCCCAGCAGCGTGAACCCCAGGGCGGTGACGGCGATGCAGATGCCGGGGAGGAACGCCAGCCACGGGGCGATCGCGAGCTCGGCCTGCGCGTAGGTGAGCATCCGGCCCCACTCGGCGGTCTGCGGGAGTCCGCCGCCGAGGCCCAGGAACGACAGCGCGGCGGCGTCGATCACGGCGGTCGCCAGCGTCAGGGTGCCCTGCACGATGACGGGGCCGACGCTGTTGGGCAGCACGTGGGTCATCGTGATCGTGCGGCGGCTGAGGCCGAGGGTCTGCGCCGACAGCACGTAGTCGGCACCGCGCTGCTGCAGCATCGAGGCGCGCAGCAACCGCGCGAACACGGGCACCTGCGAGGCGCCGATCGCGATCATGATCGCGAGCTGGCTCTGGCCGAGGATCGCGGCGATCGAGACGGCGAGCAGCAGGTTGGGGACGGACAGCAGGATGTCGACGAAGCGCATGACGAGCGCGTCGACCCAGCCGCCGAACATGCCGGCGAGCAGCCCCAGGAACATGCCGCCGATGAGGCCGAGAGCGGTGGAGATGACGCCGATCTGCAGCGAGGCCTGGGCACCCCAGATGAGCTTCGACAGCACATCGCCGCCGAAGCGGTCGAGGCCGAGGGGGAACTCCGCCATCTCGCCCGGCCCCGGGATGTCGGTGGGCGTGATGAAGCGCTGGCCCGGCAGCGACTCGGCCGGATAGGGCGCGAGCAGCGGCGCGAGAGCGGCGACGAGCAGGAAGGCCAGCACGATGATCGCGCCGATCCAGGCGACGGGGCTCCGGCGCAGGCGCTGGAAGACGTCGTGCCAGAAGCCGCCGCGCGCCTGGGCGGCGAGCAGTTGCGTGTCGACCACGGCGTTGTCGTCGACGGGACCGCCGCTGGGAGCGGGAGGGAGGATCGAAGAGCTCACTGGACTCTCACTCTCGGATCGATGACGCTGTACGACAGGTCGACGAGCAGGTTGATGAGCGCGTACGCGATCGCGATGAAGATGATGAAGCCCTGCAGCACGGGGAAGTCGCGCGTGAAGATCGCCCGCGCGAGGAACTGCCCGATGCCGGGGAAGGCGAAGACCGTCTCGGTGAGCACCGCCCCCGAGATGAGCAGGCCCGCCTGCAACCCCACGGTCGTGACGACGGGAAGCATCGCGTTGCGCAGGATGAAACGGTTGCGCAGCGTCCCCGTGCCGATGCCCTTCGCCCGGCCCGTGCGGACGTAGTCGGCGTTCTGCACCTCGAGCACCGACGCACGCGTGATGCGCACGATGATCGCGAGCGGGATCGTGCCGAGCGCGATCGCCGGCAGGATCAGGTGGAGGATGGCATCCCACGACGCGTCGAACTCGCCCGTGATGAGGCCGTCGAAGACATACAGGTTCGTATAGTGCGTCGCGTCGATGCGCGGGTTCTGCCGGCCGTCCGACGGGAGCCAGCCGAGCTGCACGGCGAACACGTACTTGAGGATGAACGCGAGGAAGAACACCGGGATCGTGATCCCGATCAGGCTCAGCACGACCGCGGTGTGGTCCCAGATCTTGCCGTGGCGGCGCGCGGCCCAGTATCCGAGCGGGATGCCGATGCCCACGGCCACGATCAGCGCGGCGATCGAGAGCTCGAGGGTCGCCGGGAAGCGGCGGACGAACTCCTCCAGCACCGGTCGACCCGTCTGGATCGAGGAGCCGAAGTCGCCGGTGAGCAGTCGGCCGAGCCACGTGAAGTACTGCACGTACAGCGGCTCGTTGAAGCCGTAGAGCTCGTTGATGCGCTCGACGGCCGCGGGGGTCGCGCGCTCACCGAGGAGGGCGACGGCGGGACCGCCCGGGAGCGCGCGCACCCAGGCGAAGAGCAGGATGGAAAGGCCGAACAGGGTGGGGATGAGCAGGAGCAGGCGTCTGCCGATGGTGCGGAGCACGGATTCTCACAGGGTGTCGGGAGCGGGGGGACGCGGGATGCCGCCGGCCCGGCCGTCCGAGAGGGCGGCGGGCCCGCGGCATCCGTGTGCCGTGGGCCCCTCACCTCGACGGCGAAGGAGCCCACGGCATCCGGATCACTGGGTGAGTTCGATCTCGTTGTAGACCTCGTCCTGCACGGGGCTGGCCGGGTACGACTTCACGCGGGGCGCGAAGGCGAGGGTCGGCACGGGGTTGGCCAGCGGGATACCGGGCAGGAACGTCGCGATCTGCTCATTAACCGCCTGGTAAGCCGGGTCCTGCTCGGCCTCGGTCGCGATGCCGCGGGCCGCGGTGAGGGCCGAGAAGAGGTCGGCGTTGTCGAAGCCCCACTCGTTCGACTTCGCACCGAAGAACGTGCCCACGAAGTTGTCGGGGTCGTTGTAGTCGCCGGTCCAGCCGAGGAGGTGGATGCCGTGCTCGCTGCCGCCCTGGATGAGGTCGAGGTACTCGCCCCACTCGTTCGACACCGGGTTGAGCACGATGCCCACCGCCTGCAGCTGCGACTGCAGGTTGGTGAAGATCTGCTCGGGGTTCGGCATGTAGGGGCGCGAGATGTTGACCGGGTAGTTGAAGGTCAAGGTCAGCGGGTTGGCGTCGGTGAACCCGGCCTCGGCGAGGAGCGCCTTGGCGGCCTCCTGATCGAAGTCGTACGTCGTCACGCCGGAGTTGAACCCGATCACGCTGTCCGGCATGAACTGCGAGGCCACGGTCGTACCCTCGGGCAGGACCTGGGTGACGAGCTGCTGCTTGTCGATGGCGTGGGCGATCGCCTGGCGGACGCGGATGTCGCTGAGCGCGGGGTCGGCCTGGTTCATGCCCAGGTAGAGGATGTTGAACGGGTCGCGGTTGGTGAGCATGTAGCCCGCGCTCTCCAGGGCGCCGAGGTCGGCCGGGGCGACGAGGTCGTACCCGTCGATCGAGCTGGACTCGAGGGCCTGACGGCGCGCCGTGGTGTCGCCGATCACGCGGAAGATGACCTGCTGCACCTGGCCCTGCTCGCCCCAGTAGCCGTCGTAGGCGCTCACGGTCGCTTCGGCGCCGGGCTCCCACGAGTCGAATTTGAAGGGGCCGGTGCCGGTCGGGTGCGCCTGGGCGTACTCGCTGAGGGTCGGCGCCTCGGAGGTGCCGCCGACCTCGTCGGCCTTGTACTCCGCCAGGGCCGTCGGGCTCTGGATCGCGAAGGCGGGGAGCGAGAGAGCGGGGATGAAGCCGGCGAACGGCTCGGTGAGGGTGATCGTCACCTCGGTGGGGCTCGCGGCCTCGCAGCCGCCGTAGATCGAGGTGCCGGTGTCGGCGTAGCCGCGCATGATCTTGCCCCAGTAGTAGGACAGGCTCTCGGACTGGGCGATGCCGGTGAAGTTGTTCTGCCGGTCGAAGTTGAAGCACACCGCGTCGGCGTTGAACTCGGTGTCGTCGTGGAATTTCACGCCCTCTTTGAGCTGGAACGTGTACGACAGACCATCGTCGGACTGCGTCCAGCTCTCGGCGAGCATGGGGGCGGGATCCGCCGTCCCCGGCTCGACGCCGACGAGGCCCTCGAAGATCTGCCGCGAGATGCGGAACGACTCGCCGTCGCTCGCGAACGCGGGGTCGAGGCTCGAAGGGTCGCCGGAGGCACCGAACACGAACGTCGAGTCGACGTCGCCACCGGCGTCACCGCCGCCGCCGTTGTCGTCGCGCTGGCTCGTGCAGCCCGCGAGGGCGAGCGCACCGATGGCGATGGTCGCGCCGGCCGCGAGCACGCGGGTACGGAGATTTCCTTGCATTTTTCGTTGTGCCTTCCGGGGGGAGGAAAGGAGGAGCCCGACGGCGCTGTCACTTCGTCGTGCCGCGCTCCGCTTGCTGTTCCCCCGACCGTACAGGTCGCAAAGCCCGCTGCCCATTGCCCCTGTGTATCGATCGTGTTTCGGGTGGAAGGGCAGGATGCCGCGGCAGAACGAGCCCGAACACCCACTTCGCGCAGCCGGGCGACGAACCGCGCAGCGATTCGCTCAGCACCGCCGGCCCTCTCGTGCGCGGCGCGGCGGCATCCGACGGGCAAGGGCCCAGGGCCTAGCGTGGGAGACATGGCTCGAATGCGCATCGAACCCGACGACGCCCCCACGGCTCGGCTCTCCGACGGCTCCCTGGCCCGGGTGTCGCCGTCGGGTTTCGTCTCCGGTTGGGAGCTGGTGGTCGACGGGACGCCGCAGTCGCACGTCGACCTCGACGACCCGACGCACCTTCACTTCGAATACGTCGCACGCATGGGGGCGGTCATCGACCGGCTCCGGATGCCGGGACAGCCGCTGACCGCGGTGCACCTGGGTGCCGGCGCCCTGACCCTCCCCCGCTACGTCGAAGCCACTCGGCCGGGCTCGCGGCAACAGGTCATCGAGCTGGAGCCGAAGCTCTGGGATCTCGTGCGCGAGAACCTCCCTCTTCCCCGAGGTGCGGCGATGCGCGTCCGCATCGGCGACGCGCGCGCCGGGCTGTCGCGGCTGCCCGCGGCGCTCACGGGTGCCGTCGACCTTCTCGTCAGCGACGTGTACTCGGGCGCGCAGACGCCCGCGCACCTCACCACCGTGGAGTTCTACCGCGAGGCCGCGCGCCTCCTCGCCCCGGACGGCGTGCTGCTCGTGAACGTCTCCGACGGCCCCGGTCTCGCGTTCGCCCGGCGCCAGGTCGCCACCGTGCGCGACGTGCTCCCCGAGGTCATCCTCCTGGCCGAGGTGCAGGTGTTGAAGGGGCGTCGCTTCGGCAATCTCGTCATCGCCGCGTCGGCTGCTCCCCTTCCCGTCGAGTGGCTGCCGCGGCTCATGGCCGCCGGTCCGCACCCCGCGAAGGTCTCACAGGGAGCCGAGATCGAGGAGTTCGTCCGCGCTGCTCGCCCGGCCACGGATGCCGATGCGACGCCGTCGCCCAAGCCCTCGGCATCCCTCTTCGAACGCTGACCGCGTGGCGACTCGGCACATCGGCGTTCTCGACGCAGACTGGAAACCATCGGCCATTCGGGAGGAGCGACGGTGAGCTATATCCGCGGGTATGACCCCGACACATTGCGCGAGATCACTGACTCTCGTGAGTGCGCGGAGCGTCTCGACGAGATCGGCTCCCAGCGCAGCCTTCCCGCCCTGCTGGAGCGCGTGTGGCTGCTCAAGGTGCTCGACCGTTTCGACGAGGCCCTCGCCATCTCGGAGCAGTCCGTGCGCGTCGCGCGCATGGCCGGAACGCGTCGTGATCTGCTGCGCGCCCGCATCCTGCACGCGACGATCATGCAGTGCCGCGGGGCGTACGCCGCCGCCGAGCAGGAGCTGACGATGTGCGCCGAAGAGGCCGAGGGGCAGAACTGGGCGAGCATCGCCGCCTTCGCCCTGCAGCACCGCGGCAAGGTGCACTACGACGAGGGCGATTTCGAGAGCGCGCGCCGGGATTTCAAGCGCGCCCTGTTCCTCCGGCAGAACGCCGGAGCGACCGACGCCCAACTCGAATCGACGTTGCTCGCGATCGACGCCGCCGACCGTCGGCGTCCGCGCGAGGTCGTCGCGAGCTGAATGTCGTAGCCCCGGCTTAGTCTTCCGGTCATGTCCGAACTACAGCGCGTGCGCACCTGGGCAGAGGCACTGATCGCCCTGCACCTCGACGCGTCCTGGAGCTTCGGCTTCGACAATGCCAAGCGCCGGGCCGGACTCTGCGACTACAGCCGCAAGCGCATCAGCGTCTCGCGCTACCTCGCCGCGCGCTACGACGACGACACGAATCACCAGACGCTCCTGCACGAGGTCGCGCACGCTCTCGCGGGCGGGGCCGCCGGCCACGGCCCGGCATGGAAGCGCACCGCCCGCGAGATCGGCTACGTGGGCGGCACGACCCACGCCGGTGAGACCGCCAACGAGCTCGCCCCCTGGGTCGGTACCTGCCCCGCGGGGCACGTCGCCTACCGCCACCGCCGCGCGACGCGGCCCACCTCGTGTGCGAAGTGCGCGCCGCGCTTCGATCCGCGCTTCGCCCTGACGTGGGAGCGGCGCGACATCAGTCGGGCCACGCGCCTCGCGGCGGCGACGCCGCGCTGACGCGGGTCGCGGCGCGCGGGGGCGCCCCGGGGCGGATCGGCACGCGCCGATCGGCTTTTGCGGGGTCGGGCCTGCGGGGCCAGCCTGCGCCCGCCCGCGGCGCGCGGGGGCGCCGCGGGCGGGTCGCCTGCGCGGGGCCAGCCTGCGCGGGGTCGGGCCTGCGCGGGGTCCGGCCTGCGCGGGGTCCGGCCTGCGCGGGGTCCGGCCTGCGCGGGGCCCGGCCTGCGCGGGGCCCGGCCTGCGCGGGGTCCGGCCTGCGCGGGGTCCGGCCTGCGCGGGGTCCGGCCTGCGCGGGGCCCGGCCTGCGCGCGGTCCGGCCTGCGCGGGGCCCGGCCTGCGCGGGGCCCGGCCTGCGCGCGGTCCGGCCTGCGCCTGCCCGCGGCGCGCGAGGGCGCGCGGGCGGCACGCATCGCGGATTCGGAGATGCAGCGCGGATCCGGACGATCTGGCGGGTTCCATCCGGATCGGCGCGTGATCTCCGGATCTGCGCCGCGGCGCGGACCCCGACCCGCTCAGCCGGCGCGGAAAGCGCCGTCGACGAGCACCGGGACGACGGATGCGGCGTCCCGCGCGGCCGCGACCCGGACGACCTCCGCACGCCCGGCGTCACCGAGCGACCGACCCGTGCCGCTCGCCGAGAGCAGATGCCGGGTCGCTCCGTGGAGAGCGCGATAGCCCTCGCCCGCGACGGCCGCATCGGGTGAGGCGTGGTCGATGCCCCGGTCGCCGAGAGCGGCGACGACGGCACCGGCCCCGAGGAGGTCATCGACGGCGAAGCGGAGGGTCTCGGCATCCGGGTATCCGACCGGGATGACCGCGATACTCGTGCGCGCCGCGCGCGCCGTCTGCAGCTCGAGGACGCGGTCCGCCACCGCCTTCGCGTTGCGGATGCCGCCGATGAGGACCTCCGCAGCATGGCCGGCCGCGGCGCGCACCAGCGGGGCGGTCGGGTGCCCCTCGACCTCGACGGGCATGCCCGACTCGGCGGCGGCGAGCGCCTCGGCCGACAGTCCGAGCGTCTGCACGAGGATCACCACGTCGGCCGGTGCGAGACGACCGAGGCCCGGAAGCCCCCAGTCGAGACGCACCTGATAGTTCGCTTGGGCGTGCGGGACGGGGGCGTTCGGCATCCCTCGAGCCTATGCCGGGTGCGCGTCCGCTCTCCGTCAACCCGGGGGTGGGAGCGCACGCGTGCGGCAGAATTCGCAGCATGCGCATTCTGTTGAAGTTCGTGATCGATTGCGATCCGGATGCCGCGTGGCGGGCGTTGCACTCGCCGCGCGCCGTCGCGGAGCTCTACGGCCCCCTCCTCGACGTCGACGCGCTCGGGGAGATGCCGACCTCCTTCGCCTCCGGCGACGACGTCCCGGTGCAGATGAGCCTGGCCGGGGCGCTTCCGCTCGGCCGACAGCTCATCTCGGTGGCGGACCGCGAGACCACCGACGGGCACGGGCGCGTGCGGGTGTTCCGCGACTGGGGGGTGCCCCTGACCGGCCCCCTCGCCACCCTCGACGTGTGGGACCACCAGATGGCGGTGTCGGACGCGCCGGGCGAACCCGGCCGGACGCTGTGGCGGGAGCGCCTGACGATCGGCGGGGCCGCAGCCCCCGTGCTCTGGCCCGGGCTCTGGGCGATGTGGCAGTGGCGCGAGGGGCGTATCCGCGCTCTCGCCCCGACGTGGGCGTACGACCCGGAGACCGCGGGCGACGCGACCGACTGACGCGGCGGTACGACCCGCGCGTACCGCAGCGAGGACCCTCAGACCAGGCCGTGCCGGTACGCGAAGACGACGAGCTGCACGCGGTCCCGCAGCGAGAGCTTCGTGAGGATCCGGCTGATGTGCGTCTTCACCGTCGCCTCGGAGAGGTACTCGCGCGCCGCGATCTCGCTGTTGCTGAGACCCGCGGCCGCGAGGAAGAAGATCTCCCGCTCTCGCTCGGTCAACTCGCCGAAACGAGCGGGTACCGGTTCGGCGGTGCCGTTCTCGGCGATGTGCGCGAAGAGCTCGCGCGTGGCCTCCGCCGCGATGACCGCGGATCCCGCGTGCACCGTGCGGATGGCGGAGAGGAGGAACTCGGGCTCCGAGTCCTTGAGGAGGAACCCGCTGGCGCCACGCTGGATCGCCCGCGCCGCGGCCTCGTCGAGGTCGAAGGTGGTGAGGACGACGACGCGGGGCGGCTCCGGCTCGCGGAGGATCTCGGCGGTCGCGGTGAGCCCGTCCATGACCGGCATGCGCACGTCCATGAGAACGAGGTCGGGGCGGGTGGCGCGGACCAGCTCGATCCCCTCACGGCCATCGGATGCCTCGCCCACGACCTCGAGATCGGGCTGCGAGTCGATCACCATCCGGATGCCGGCGCGGAACAGCGCTTGATCGTCGACGAGAACGATACGTACGGGGGTGCTCACTCGGTCGGTTCCTCTCGGCGGTCGTTCTCTCGAGTATTCCGTGGACGGGGCGAGGTCACAGCGACGCCCGCACCGGCATGCTCGCGCGCACGACGAAGAATCGTCCCTGCGCTTCGGCCACCAGGCTGCCCCCGACGAGCTGCGCGCGCTCGCGCATGCCGATGAGGCCGTGCCCGCCGGACGGCTGCGTCGGCCCCTCCGACGCCCGCGCGTTGCGGACCATCAGCTCGACGTGATCGGGAAGCCAGCCGAGGTGCACGTCGACCCGGCGGTCGGCACCATGGCGGAGGGCGTTCGTCAGCGCCTCCTGCAGGATGCGGTACACCGCGAGCTGAATCGCCGCCGGCGGTTCTCCGGGTGGGACGGGATCGACGTCGACGGACAGCTCGACGCCCGCGGCGCGCACGTGGGCGTAGAGCGCGTCGAGGTCGGTGAGCCGCGGCTGCGGCCCCTCGGCCTGCGTGTGGCGCAACTGCGTGAGCAGCTGTCGCACGTCGGTCAGTGCGGCGCGGGCCGTGCTCGAGATGGTGGCGAGCGCCGCGGTCGCGGCTTCGGGATCAGCAGCGGCCGCGTAGCGGGCGCCGTCGGCCTGGGCGATCACGACGGCGAGCGAGTGGGCCACGACGTCGTGCATGTCACGGGCGATCCGCACGCGCTGCTGCTCCGCCACGGTCTCGGCCTCGGCCTGGCGCTGCGCGCGACTGTTCTCGGTCGCACGGATCGCCGTCCTGACGAGAGCGCCCGTCACCCACGCCAGCAGCAGGGCGAACGCGGCCGCGAGGAGGATGCCGACGATCGCCGCCACATCGTTCGGCTGGATCGGAGAAGTGAGCGTACGGACGACCAGGTAGAGCGAGACGACGACCGCACCGGCGACCGCGGAGACGAATCCCGCCCAGAAAACGCGCCGTGAGCCGTACGCGGCGGCGGTGTAGAGCACCGCGAACACCACGACATCGGTCGGCGAGGGTTGTCGGCCGAGCCCCATCTGCAGCAGGGCGCCCGCCCAGGCGAGGGCGAGGGCGAGCCCCGGGCTCAGGCGCCGCATGGCGGCAGCGGCCGTGAAGGCCACCACCATCAGGGACGCGCCGATGCCCGCGGGGACGGAGGGGGCGTCCGAGGCGAGTTCGAGCGCGAGGGCGAGCAGCCCGAAGAGACCGGCGACGACGAGGTCGGTCACCAGCTGGTATCGGCGCAGCGGACGGAGGGAGAGCATCGCGGCAACGCTACAGATCCGGGAGGGGGGCGGCATCCGTCCCGCGATGTATTCGTGGAGGCGTTGCCGAGATCGGCGTCCGGGGAGGAGGAGTCCGGCGTCAGGCGGGGAAGTCGGCCGGCTCGATCGGGCGCGCCTCGAAGAAGGTCTGCAGGACGATCGTGGTGCGCGTGTTCACGTGCGCGGCCGCGCGGATGTCCCGGATCAGCGCCTCGAGATCACGCGGGGTGGGAACCCGGACGAACAGCATGTAGGCCGCTTCCCCCGCGATGGAGTGGCAGGCCTCGATCGCGGTGAGGTGCGCCAGCAGCTCCGGGGCGTTGTCGGGCTGCGCGGGGTCGAGCGGGGTGATCTCGACGAAAGCCGCGAGAGGACGGCCGAGCGCCTCGGCATCCAGGACCGGGCGGTATCCGCGCACGATGCCGCGCGCTTCGAGCCGACGCAGTCTCGACTGCACGGCCGAGACCGACAGCCCCACGCGCTCGGACAGGTGCGACAGCGTCGCTCGCGCGTCGAGCGAGATCTCGCGGACGATCGCGGCGTCGACGGCGTCATCGAGGCGCGCCGGGCGAGCAGGGGCCTCGGTCATGGGGTCGACAGTACCAGCAGAGGCCGACTCGGCCGTCGCGTGGGACGTAAGTTTTCCGTTAGCATGACGGTCACGCAGGAATTTTTACCGCAAAGACCGGAGGATGCCATGACCATCGCGTCGCCTTCCCGTGCCGCGCACGAGCTGCTCGACGGCCGTCCCGTCGCCGAGGTCGAGCACACCCCCGCCTGGGCACAGCTGAAGAACGCCACGATCGCCCTGCAGGAGGTGCAGGCGAGCGACGGCTCGATCACCGACCCGACGGCCGCGGCGCCGTTGCTCGACGACATCGTCGAAGCGATCGAGGCCCTCGCGCCGCTGTTCCCCCACGACGCCGCCTACCTCGAGGCCTCGGTCGCCGACTTTCGCCGGTGGCGGACCGAGGGGCTCGGGGTGCCCGACTTCCTCGACTCGCTCGTGACGTTCCAGCCCCAGGAGCACCGGGTCGACGGCATCCGTCACCTGGTCGTCTTTCCGATGTACACGCAGAACGGTTCGCGCGACCGGCACGTCGAGGCCGTGCTCGTCGAGGCGATCTGGCCCGAGTTCATCGCACAGCTCGAGACCGAGTACACCAACCGCCTGTTCGTCTCGTTGCGGCTCATCGACTTCACCCCCGGGTACGACACCAACTCGGCCGTCCTCTTCCCCGAGACCGTGGCGATGCGCGAGATCCCCCGCTTCACGTGGGGCGCGATCTTCCAGGACCGCGAGGCCGCGCGCTACCGGCGCGTCACCCGCGCCGCGGCCGAGATCACCAAACTCGAGCTCCCTGCCGACGCCGCACGTCTGCTCGACGACCAGGTGCTCGCCGAGGAGACTTTCGTGATGTGGGACCTGATCCACGACCGCACGCACATGCGGGGCGACCTCCCCTTCGACCCGTTCATGATCAAGCAGCGCATGCCGTTCTTCCTCTACTCGCTCGAAGAGCTGCGCTGCGACCTCACCGCATTCCGCGAGTGCGTCGCCCTGCAGGAGCGTCTCTCGCGTCGGCAGGCAGAGGGAGCGGAACTGGATGCCGCCGAGCAGGCGATCCTGGAACACGCCGGGCTCGTGCAGTACGCGGTCATCTTCGACCGCATCTTCCGCTTCGCGATCACGGGTTCGCGCGTGCGCAACTACGACGGACTCGGTGGCCAGCTGCTGTTCGCCTGGTTGCACCAGCGCCGGGTGCTGCACTGGACCGACACGTCGCTCGCGTTCGACTGGGACGAGGTCCCCGCCGCGGTGATCGCTCTCGCCGACGCCATCGACGAGCTGTACTGGCGATCGATCGACCGCCCCAAGACCGCCCACTGGCTCGCCGCGTACGACCTGGTGCGCTCCGTGGTGACACCGCACCCCGCATCGGCCTGGGCGCGCGGGCTGTCCGACGAGGTGCTCGCGGGTCTGCCGAAGGGGTACACCGACGCGGTGCGGGACGACGAGTTCCCACTGTCGATGTTCTTCGAGGCTCTGGAGAAGAAGATGCGCCCGGTGATCGCCTCGACGGAGGGCATCCGCGGGACGGACTGATCCGGCACCGATCGCGCGGCGCGGCTGCCCGCGCCTCGTACACGACGTTGAGTGTCCAGAACACGCCGCAACCCCGCGGGTGATGCGGCGTGTCGTGGACACTCGACGCGTGTTGCGAGCGGGGCGCACAATGCGGCCTCGACGCGGCGCGCGCCGCGCGACAGACTGGGCAAGGGGCGATGATGACCGACGTGATGTCCGTGGACGAAGGTGTGCGAGGACGGCTGGTGCTGCTGGCCGGTGGGACGAGCGCCGCGGGACGCGCCAGTGCACGCGCCCTGCTCGACGCCGGAGCCCGCGTCGTGGTCATCGGCAGTGACGACGACCGGCTCGCTGCGGTGGCGGCGGAGATCCCCGGCGTCGACGTCCAGCGCTGCGATCTGACCGACCCGGATGCCGTGGACGCCCTGCGCGACCGCGTGCACTCTGCGCTCGGCCGGGTCGACGGCATCCTGCACCTGGTGGGCGGGTGGCGCGGCGGGGGCGGTCTCGCGGGGCAGAGCGACGAGGACTTCGCGTTCCTCCTCCGCTCGCTCACCGCCCTGCGGCACGTGACCCGAGCCTTCGACGACGACCTCGCCGCGTCGGATGCCGGGCGCCTGGCGATCGTCTCGTCGACCTCGGTGGCGCGCCCCCTCGCCGGCGGCGCCAACTACGCGACGGTCAAGGCGGCTTCGGAGACGTGGGTCCGGGCCGTCGGACAGGGCTACGCCAAGCGGGCACGTGACGCGGGGCAGGAACCCACGTCGGCGGCCGTCATCTTCCGCGTGAAGAGCCTGGAGGGGCTCGAAGAGGCCCTCGCGGCGTCGTTCGTGGCGCTGTGGGACGACGAAGCCGCGGCCTGGAACGATGTCGTGATCGGGATCGACGGACCGGTCTGATCACCGGGGCTCACCGCTCGCGCTCGTCGGCCGCCGCCTGTCGAGCAGTCGCGTCGCCGTCGATCGCCCCCGTGTCAGCGGTCTCGAGCGCGGATGCCGTGACGGCAACGGCGTCCGGCCCTCCCGCCCCAGCGACCTCGGCGTTGACCTCGGCGGTACGGTACTGGCGCGACAGGATGCGGTAGGACCGGGTGAGGAACGCGAGCGAGGCCGCGACGACCATGAACAGGCCCGCGAACACGAACACGAGGGCGATCCCCCGTGACTCGCCGTCACCGAGCAACCAGCCCCAGGTCGCACGGCCGTCGCCGCGCTCCATGTAGGGGATGATCGCGAACTCCGCGATCGGGGCGATGAGGAACGACGTGATCGGGGCGGCTGCCGATTCGAAGGCGGCGGCGAAGCCGAACACCCGCCCCTGCGTGGAGAAGGGGACGACCTTCTGGATCACCGTCTGCTCTGCGGCCTCGACCGGGGGGATGAGCGCCATGTAGACCCAGATGCCGGCGGCGTACAGCCACCACCAGTCGCGAAGCGTGAAGATCGCGCCGAGCAGCCCCATCGCGATCACGATCCAGAGCATCGTGCGAATGGGGTTGCGACCGAGACCGAACTTCGCCACCAGACCGCCGCCGACGATGAAGCCCGTCGCGGTCACCCCCAGAACGACACCCCAGATCTGGACGTCGAAGAGCTCGAGGCCGTAAGGGTCCATCAGCGCCATGTACACGCCGCCGATGAGGTTGTTGAAGGTCGAGAAGATGATGAGCGCGAAGAGCCCGGGGGCCGCGCGGACGGCGCGGACCGCTCCGCGCAGATCGACCAGGGGCCCCGGCTCGGCACCGGCCGCCGGTTTCCCTTCGGGGACGCGGACCGTGAGCAGGTGCAGGAGGGCCACGAACGTCAAACCGATGGCGATGGCCAGCGTCCACCCCATGCCGAGGAAGCCCACCGACAGACCGCTGAAGACGCTCGTGACCACGAACGCGAGTCCCTGCACCGTGCCCACGAGCCCGTTGGCGTTCGCGTGCCGGTCGACGGGCACGAGGAGCGTGACGGTGGTCGAGAGGGCGATGTTGCGCATGTTCTCGACGACGGCACCGGCGAGGATCACCCCGGCGAATACCCAGAACCAGGGACCGCCGAGATCGAGCAGGGCGGCCTCGGGGAACGCCAGCCAGAGTGCGCCGGCGATGAGGAACGCCGTGAGCGTGACGAGACCGGAGAACAGCATGACGCGGTGTTTGCGGTGGCGGTCGACGATCGACCCGAAGATCATCGCGAACACGGCGAGCAGCAGCATGTACGCGCCGCCGACGATGCCGGTCGCCAGGACGGAACGCGTCTCGAGGTAGACCCAGAAGGTGAGCGCGAACCACAGGAAGCTGGTGGTCACGTTCGCCGCGGCGGTGTTCACGAGCACCGCGAGGAAGGTGCGGTTCCCACCCGTGGGCGGGCCGGTGGCGACGGCGGCGGAGGTCGGCTCGGGGGACATAGCCACACGGTAGACCCGACCTCCGACATCGGCCAGGCCCGGGTCGGGGCGCGGTTCCGGCGGGGCGTCTCCCCGCGCTCTCGATCGGGAGGGCGTCGCCGGACGTCAGTCCAGCAGGCTCCGGATGTCGTCCGCGGTGAGCTTCGGCCCCGCGGCGAAGGTGCCTCCCTCATCGGCGCCCCCGTCGAGGACCCGGGCGAACAGCTCGGCCTTGGCCTCGCGAAGGGCGACCACCTTCTGCTCCACCGTGTCGGAGGAGACCAGCCGGTACACGATCACCGGACGGGTCTGTCCGATCCGGTGAGCGCGGTCGATCGCCTGGTCTTCGACCGCGGGGTTCCACCACGGGTCCAGCAGCACCACGTAGTCGGCCTCGACGAGGTTGAGGCCGACGCCGCCGGCCTTCAACGACACGAAGAAGGCGGGGTCGTCACCATCGCGGAAGCGGTCGATCTCGGCCTGCCTGTTCGTCGTGGTGCCGTCGAGGTACCCCGAGGCGAGCCCGGCGTCCGTGCAGCGCTGACGAGCGGCGCGGAGGAATCGCGTGAACTGGCTCAACACCAGCACGCGGTGCCCCTCGGCGGCGGCCTCGACAAGCAGCTCTTCCAGCGCGTCGAGCTTGGCCGAGGGCGCCTCCCCCTCGTCGACCAGCGCGGGGTCGAGCGCCAGCTGCCGCAGCATCGTCAGGGAGCGGAAGATCGCGAAGCTGTTGCCCTCGGCGTCGTCGAGCAGGCCCAGAAGCCGCTGGCGCTCCCGGTGGAATCGGCGGTCGTACAGCTTGCGGTGCGTCGGGTGCAGGGACACCTCGACGATCGTCTCCTGCTTCGGAGGCAGCTCCGCCGCGACACGCTCCTTGGTGCGTCGCAGGAGGAACGGGCGGATGCGCCGACGAAGAAGGTCGAGACGGTCGGCATCCGCATGCTTCTCGATCGGCGTTCGGTAGAGGGTGGTGAAGGCCTCTCGCGTGCCCAGCAGCCCCGGCGCGACGAGCGACATGAGTGCCCAGAGCTCGAGGAGGTTGTTCTCCATCGGCGTGCCCGTGATGACGAGCGTGAACGGCACCGAGAGGGCCCGGGCGGCGCGATACCCCCGCGAGGAGGGGTTCTTGATCTGCTGAGCCTCGTCGAGCACCAGTCCCGACCAGGAGACGTCGGAGTACTGCTCCTGCTCGAGCCGGAACAGGGCGTAGCTCGTGACGACGACGTGAGCGCCCGCCGCGGTCTCGGCGATGCTCGTGCCACGTCGCGCCTGCGTCGCGGTGACGACGCGCACGTCGAGTCCGGACGCGAAGGTCGCGCACTCCCGCGCCCAGTTGCCCACCACGCTCGTCGGGGCGACGATCAGGAACGGCGGCATGTCGGGCTCCGCGGCGCGCGCCACCTCCATCATCGCGATCGTCTGCACGGTCTTCCCGAGTCCCATGTCGTCCGCGAGGATGCCGCCGAGCCCCTGCGTGCGCAGGAAGTGCAGCCAGTCGAGGCCCGTGCGCTGGTAATCGCGCAGGGTCGCATGAAGACCCGCGGGGGGATCGACGGGCTCCAGCGCGGCCTCGTCGGTGAGCCCGCGCACCCGCAGCCACCATTCGGCCTCCTGCGCGGCGATCATGCCCAGCTCCGAGAGGTCGTCCCACAGCCCGACGTTGTACCGATTCAGCTTCAGCGCGGCTCCGGGCCGATCGGCGAGGGTCCGCGCCTCGTCGATGACGGCGCGCAGTCGATCGAACTCCGGGGTGTCGAGGCGGACATACTCTCCGTCACCGAGGAAGAGGACCCGATCCCCGAGCGCCAAGGCTGTGTAGAGCTGCGTGAAGTCGACCTCGACATCGCCGACGCTCACACGCGCGTTCAGGTCGAACCAGTCGCTGCCGTCGTCGGCCGCGGTGCTCAACTCGACGACCGGAGCCTCGGGAGCTGCCCGATACGTCGGTCCTGAACCGGTCTCGACGACACGCACGTGGTCGATCGCCCGAAGCTGCGGCACGATCTCGACCGTGAGGATCGCCGCGACGGCGGGGGCCAGGAGCCGCGGCGGGGTCGTCCCCGACGAGAACGGCTGCGGAAGCTCGAGTCGGGCTTCGCCCGCGATCGCCGACACGGCGCTCCAGACGGAGCGCTCGTGCCCTTCGTGGCGGCGCCCGCGTGTCGGCGAGCGGTCCCACCGCGAGGCGATCGACGTCTCCTCCCCGCGGTGCTCGACGATCAGCTCCAGGACGGGGAGAGGGGGAGCCGGCACCTCGACGGTGCCGCGGGGAGACACGACGGGGGCGTCGAGCTGGAGGCGAGGCAGGTACTCGGTCAGGAAGGCCTCGGAGGTCTCGTCATCGACGGTGAGGGCGCTGGTGCGCACGAGCAGTCCACGCAGCGGGGCGGGCGCCGGGCTCGACAGACGCGCCAGGGTGATGCGCTCGTTCTCACCGTCGCGGTCGGCGACGAACGCGACCGCCACCGCGGGATCGCCCACGACCCAGGACGGCCGGGCGGCGACCTCGTCGTCGACCCCCTCGATGACTCCGCGGACCTGCAAGCTCGATCCCCGTCGCTCGAGCGACACCGCAGCGCGGACCGGCTCGGCCGGGATCTGCACCGGGTGGTGAGCCCCCGCGCCGGACACGATCGGGACCCCGGCGGCTCGGACGGCCTCGAGCTGCATCCAGAGCGAGTGCGGGGGGACGGCGGAGAGCGGCATCCATTCGTCGGAGAGGAATGCTCCGGGACCGGACCGGCCCAGACGCCCGAGGCTGTCGAGGGCGGCCCGCGCGTCCGGCGCCGCCGGGAGCGTCGCGACGGCGGGCCAGCCGGCGCGGCCCTTGATCCAGGTGCCGCGGGTGCCGCGCACGCCGGGACGCGCGGTGAGCGTCAGTGAGGTGCTGCGTCCATGACCGCCGCCGCGGCGGATGGAGAGGAAGAGACAGAGCTCGAACGGGGGTTCGTCGTCTGGCGCGGGCGCGGCGAGGAAGAGCTCGTCGAGGGCGCGCTGCCAGTCGGGGCGGGGCGGGCGGCCCGCCGAGATCATCCGGTCGAAGAGCACGATGGCCGCGGCGCAGGAGTGCTCGCACTCGGGTCCGCGCCCGCAGGAGCACCAGCCGGAAAGGCGGGACAGATCGGCGGAGACGCGCACCTCGAGATGCTCGTACCCCGCCGCGCCGAAAGACTGCGCCGAGACCACCAGGACGTCGCCGATCGTCTTCACGTCGCCGACCTCGACCGAGCCGTAGACGAGGAGCCGGTCGGCGCGCGCCATCGCCGCCGGAGAGAACATCTCACCGGCGATGCTGAGCGCTTCGGGGTCCCATTGCATCCCCTCATTCTCGTCGGGGGTTCCGACAGACGAGCACCGCCCGGCCCCGAAGCGGGGAAGGATCCGGGATCTCCCCGGCTGGGGAGGAGGGGTGAAAGTTAGGCTGGGTGGGTGACTTCCCTCCACGACGCATCGGTGCGCGGCTTCGCCTCCGACAACTACTCCGGCATCCACCCCGACGTCCTGGCCGCGATCGCCGCGGCCAACGAGGGCCACCAGGTCGCGTACGGCGAAGACGTCTACACCGCTCGCCTGCAGGAGCTGTTCGTCTCGCTCCTCGGCGACGGCGTCGAGGCGTACCCCGTGTTCAACGGCACGGGCGCCAACGTCGTGGGGCTGCAGTCGATGCTTCCCCGCTGGGGCGCGGTGATCTCGGCATCCACCGCTCACATCAACGTCGACGAGGGCGGAGCCCCGGAACGCGTCGGAGGCATCAAGCTCCTGACCGTCCCCACCGACGACGGCAAACTCACGCCCGACCTCGTCGACCGCGAGGCCTGGGGCTGGGGCGACGAGCACCGTGCGCAGCCGCTCGTCGTGTCGATCACGCAGTCGACCGAGCTCGGCACGCTGTACTCCGTCGAGGAGATCCGCGCGCTGGCCGACCACGCCCACGGCCACGGCATGCGCCTGCATATGGACGGCGCCCGCATCTCGAACGCCGCGGCAGCCCTCGACGTGCCGCTGCGCACCTTCACCCGCGATGCGGGCGTCGACGTGCTGAGCTTCGGCGGCACGAAGAACGGCGCGATGATCGGCGAGGCCATCGTGGTGCTCGACCCCGCGGCATCCACGGGACTCACCTACCTGCGCAAGCTCGACATGCAGCTGTCGAGCAAGATGCGCTTCGTCTCGGCTCAGCTCGTCGCCCTGCTCGAGAACGACCTGTGGCTGCGCAACGCCCGCCACTCGAACGCGATGGCCCAGCGGCTGCGCGCCGGCGTCGAGGCGGGCCTCGCCGACGGGTCGATCCAGGGCGTCGAGTTCACCCAGCCCACCCACGCCAACGGCGTGTTCGCGACCCTCCCCGCGGGCGTCGCCGACCGTCTCCGTCAGAGCTTCCGCTTCTACGACTGGGACGAGCTGCGCCGCGAGGTGCGCTGGATGTGCTCGTTCGACACCACCGAGACGGACATCGACGCCTTCATCGCGGCCATCGCGCGCGAGACCACGGCCTGATCGCGCGATCCCGCGGACGGACGGCGCGAAACCGCGACCCCGCCGCGGGGCGGCGGCCCGACCGCGCGAAGCCGTGAACCGAGCGGCCTCGGCGTCCGAATGCCGGATGCCGAGGCCCTCTCGTCTCAGGCCCCCGCGAGCCAGTCGCGGTACGCGTCGAACGTGCTCTCGCGGCCGAGGAACGCGTGGACGAGGTCACGGGCGTCCCTCGATCCGCCGGGCTCGAGGATCTCGCGGCGATAGCGCAGAGCCGTCTCCGCGTCGAACAGGTCGTCGCCGAAGGCCGAGAGCAGATCCCGCGCGATCACGAGACTCCACTGGTACGTGTAATAGCAGGCGCCGTAGCCCGTCAGATGGCCGAACCCGGCGTACGAGTGCGACCCCTCCAGGGGAACCACCGGGCTCGCCGCGCGGTAGTACCCGTCGACGGCGCTCGGCAGGTCGGCGGGACGATCGACGTGCAGTCGATACGAGGTCGTCGCGTGGCCGAGCTGGCGCGTGACCTCGAGCCCGCGACCGAAGGCGTCGGCGGTACGCATGCGGGCGACGAGGTCGGCCGGGATCGGCGTCCCCGCGTCGTCGACGGCGAAGGATGCCAGGACTCCGGCATCCCACGCCCATTCCTCGAGGAGCTGGCTCGGCGCCTCGACGAAGTCCCACTCGGTGGCGACCCCGGTGAAGCGCGCCCACCGCTGGTGGCCTCCGACGATCTCGTGCACGAGGTGTCCGAACTCGTGGAAGAACGTGACCACCTCGTCGTGCTCGAGCAGACCGCGGGAGAAGTTGCAGAGCAGCACGCCCTCGGGAAGAGAGCGGCCCGTGATGCCGGGAGCCAGGGGGAAGCACGCCGCGTGGTTGTACTTTCCGTCACGGGGGTGCAGATCGAGGTGGATCCGACCGAGCGTCTCGTCGCCGCGCACGACGTCGTACGCGCGCACGTCGTCGTGCCAGGACGGAGCATCGACGGGCACGTACATCACGTCGAGCAGGCGGGCGGTGGTGGCGAGCACCCCGTCGAGCACGCGCGGAAAGCGGAAGTACGAGCGCACGACCTGCGCGTCGACGTCGTACTCCTCCCGTTTCAGCGTGCTCAGCAGGTACCAGAAGTCCGCGATGGTGACCGCGTCCGCCGAGGGGTCGTCGCGACGCAGGCGCTCGAGAAGACGGTCGTACTCCGCGGCCGCGGCGGGCGCCGCCGCCTCGGCCACACGCGTGAGGAACGCGGCCACCGCCGCGCTCGATCCGATCATGCGCGTCTCGGTCTCGTAGTCCGCCCAGTCGCCGTATCCGAGAAGGGCCGCGCGCTCAGCCCGCACGGCGAGGAGTTCCGCCAGCACGGCCTCGTTCTCGGGCCAGGCCAGGTCGTTGTAGGCCGCGACCAGCGCGTGGCGCGTCGAGCGGTCGCGGGCGTATTCCCGGACCGGCATGAGGTCGGTGTACTCGGTCGTGAGCGTCACCGTCCCGTCGGCGTCGACCGGGTGATCCGCCACGAAATCGGTCGGGAGGCCGTCGAGCGCGTCGGCCGGCACGCGGATCTCCCGCTTGCCGTCGCGGATGTGCCGGGAGAACGTCAGCGACAGCTCCGTGTCGCGGTCGGTCAGCGCGCGCACGCGTTCGCGGGCCGTGTCGTCGAGATCGACACCGCCGCGCCGGAAGTCGCGACGGATGTGCTCCAGCAGTCGGCGCTCGTCGTCGCCGAGGCCCGTCTCGTCGGCGTCGGCGAACGCGCTCCACAGCCCGCGGTCGAGCAGACGCCGCGCCTGCAACGCCTCGAACCGCTGCACCTGCTCTTCGGCGAGGCGGCGGATCTCGGCATCCGGATGCGACTCGCTCAGCAGGTGCGCCTCGGACAGGGCCTCGGCGAAGGCGATGTCGGCGTCGTTCCAGAGCTCCAGCCGCTCTGCTGTGGACAGGTCACCCGCCTCGGCGAGACGCGCGTCGATCGCGTCGATGCGCGCGCGGCGCGTGGCGGGACGCTCGGTGACGAAGCCCGCCCATCCGGCGGCATCCGTGGGCAGAACGAGCGGAGCGGGTACGGTGATCGGCATCCTCCGACCCTAGACAGGCCCTCCGACACCGGCAACGTTCAGCGCAGCGCGCCCACCGAGGCGAGCCCCTGCCGGACGAGGGTGCCGCGGCCGCCCTCCATCTCGGCGGCGAGGGCATCGGATGCCGCCTCCTCCGGCGACAGCCACGTGACCTCGAGCGCGTCCTGACGCGGTTCGCAGGTTCCGGTCACGGGAACGACGTAGGCCAGCGCGACGGCGTGCTGCCGGTCGTCGTGGAAGGCGCTGACGCCCGGGAGCGGGAAGTACTCGGCCACCGTGAACGGAGCCGGCTGCGGCGGGAGCAGCGGGAAGGCCATCGGTCCCAGGTCGTTCTCGACGTGACGGAACAGCGCATCGCGCACGGTCTCGCCGTAGCGGACGCGTCCCGACACGAGCGTGCGGGTCATCTCCCCGAGCGGGGTCGCGCGCAGCAGGATGCCGACCTGCGTGACCATGCCCATGCCATCGGTGCGCACCGGCAACGCCTCGACGTAGAGCATGGGGAGCCGCCGCCGCGCCTCGGCGAGCTCGACCTCGCTGAGCCAGCCCGGGTTGGTGTTCGGGCCGCTGGGTGCGCCCGAGAAGGGGCCGGACAGCGACTCGCGCTCCCCGCCGTCGTCGCCGGGATCGGGGTCGGGTGTGCGGACAGCCATGTTCCCTGTATATCAACCGGCCGCGACGGATGCCGCGTGTCCGCGCGAACACGGCGGGTCGGCCGCGCGAGGGGAGGCGATTCCGGAACGGGAGGATGCCTCCCCCGCGCTGCCTCCTCCCGTCCCCGATCCTCCTCCCGTGCACCCCGGCTCGCCGCCGTCGGAGCCCGCCGTCGGAGGCTGATGTCGGAGGCCAATGTCGGAGGCCTTTGCCACAATGGCCGCATGAGCACGCCCCTCTCCCTCGATCCCTCCCTCGTCCGGTGGTCCGTGCCGCCGTCCGAACGCGGGGATCGACCGGTCCTGCTCCTCCTGCACGGGTACGGCTCCGACGAGCACGACCTGTTCGGACTCGCTCCGTACCTCCCCGCCGAGTACGTGATCGCGAGTCTGCGCGCCCCTCTCGCCCCACCGTGGCCCATGCCCGGGGCCTCGTGGTATCCCATCGAAGGGCTGAACGGACGCGATCCGGGCGCCGTGACCCGCGCGGCCGAGTCCGTGCTCGCCTGGATTCAGGATGCCGTGGGCGACCGGCCCGTGGGACTCCTGGGCTTCTCCCAGGGCGGCGCGGTCGCCGTGCAGACGCTGCGCGCGGACCCCGAGGCGGTCTCGTTCGTGGTGGTCCTGGCCGGGTACGCGGCCGGCGGCGAGCTCCCCGGCGACGCGGTGCTCGCCGAACGGAGGCCTCCGGTGTTCTGGGGGCGCGGCGCGGCGGACGATGTCATCCCGACGCACCTGATCGACGCGACGGCGCAGTGGCTCCCCGGGCACAGCGAGCTGAGCGGTCGGGTCTACCCGGGGCTCACGCACTCGATCTCGCAGGATGAGCTCGACGACGTCCGCGCGTTCCTCGACGCGCGTCTCGCAGACGGAGAGGCTGCCGGCTGACTCAGCAGTGCGAGCCGTCCCCTCCCCCGCCGCTGTCGCCGCACGAGGCGTCGGATGCGAAGCCGCTGTCGACGTAATTCGACGACGAGACCGAGCCTCCGCCCCGACCGGGAGGGATCGAGCCCAACCCGGCCATCACGGCGCCGAAGAGCGCTCCGGTCCGCAGGCCGCCGATGACATCGTCGAGGAACACGCCGATGACGACGAACACGATCACCCACGCGGGGAACGTCACCGCCCAGGCGAAGAGGAGCCGGCGCCGGCGGGCATCCGCTCGCTCGCGGTCGAGAGGTGAGGACGCAACCACGCCGACATGGTAACCACGGAGGCTGATCCGGCGGGGTTCCGCATCGACACCGCGTCGGCTATCGTGGACAGCCCTGTCCCCGAGAACGAGGTCTCCTCCGGTGAAGAACGTCGACGCTTCCGCGCCCCTGTCCGCGCGCTGACCCGTCGACCCGCCGTTTTCTCGGCCGCCCTCCGCTGATGCGGACGGGTCCGGTGTCCGCGCATCCCGCGTTCCCGGAGTTCCGTCATGTCAGCTGTCTCCCCTTCCCTCGTCTTCGACCGCGTCCGCCTCGTGTGGCCTGACGGAACCGTCGCCCTCGACGGCGTCTCCGGCGCCCTCGGCCGGGGCCGCACCGGCCTCGTCGGCCGCAACGGTGCCGGCAAGTCCACGCTCCTGTGCGTGGCCGCGGGGAGCCTCACCCCCACGTCCGGCACGGTCTCGGCATCCGGTGACGTCGCGATGCTCCCTCAGCGCCTCGCCGCCGATCCGCGTCGGCCCGTGTCGTCGCTTCTCGGCGTGGAGACCGCTCTCACCGCGCTGCGGGCGATCGAGTCGGGCGACGTGGCACCGCACCACTTCGACGCGGTCGGCGACGACTGGGACGTCGAGGCACGCGCCCACACCCTGCTCGCCGAGGCGGGAGTGGCATCCGATGCTCTCGATCGAACGGTCGGCGAGCTCTCGGGCGGCGAGACGATGCTGGCCGCTCTCGTCGGGCTCCGCGCCCGCGCGGCCGACATCACGCTCCTCGACGAACCCACCAACGACCTCGACCGCAAGGCGCGTTCCCGCGTGAGCGAGTTGATACGGGAGTGGCCCGGCACGCTCGTGGTGGTGAGTCACGACGTCGGCCTGCTCGAGCTGATGGATGCCACCGCCGAGCTCTACGGCCGGACCCTCAGCGTCGTCGGCGGTCCGTACAGCGCGTGGCGTGCGCGGCGCGACGCGGAACAGGAGGCCGCCGTGCGCGCCGAGCGCGATGCGGCCCAGTCGCTGCGCCGTGAGCGCCGGCAGCGCATCGAGTCGTACGACAAGCTCGCCACGCGATCGCGGGTCGCCCACAAGGCGCAGGTCGAGAAGCGGGTCCCCAAGATCATCGCGGGAGCACGGGCCAACGCGGCGCAGGTGAGCGCGGGCCGCCTGAGCACGGAGATGAGGGGGAAGGAGGATGCCGCGCGTGCGGCGCTGAGCGAAGCGTCGGCCCGCGTGCGCGACGACGACGTGGTGCGCATCGACCTCCCCGATCCGGGGAACGCGGCCGGGAGACGGATCCTGTCCCTCGGCGACGGCGAGCGCGAGTGGATCGTGACGGGTCGCGAACGCGTCGCGCTGGTGGGGCGCAACGGCGCAGGGAAGACGACCCTCCTCGAGAGCCTCGTCCACTCCGCGGCTCCGTCCGGGCAGGTCTTCGCCCGAGCGAGTGTCGAGTACGTCGGCTACCTGCCGCAGCACCTCGACGGCCTCGACGACACGGCATCCGTCCTCGACACCGTGTGCGCGGCGGCGCCGAGCGTTCCCGTTCCGCTCGTGCGCGATCGCCTGGCGCGGTTCCTCGTGCGAGGAGACGCGGCCACCCGGCCGCTCGGATCCCTGTCCGGCGGCGAGCGCTTCCGCGTCGCCCTCGCCCGCGTGCTGTTGGCCGATCCCCCGCCGCAGCTGCTCGTCCTCGACGAGCCGACGAACAACCTGGACCTCGACACGGTCGACCAACTGGTGTCGGCGCTGCAGGCCTACCGGGGCGCGGTGCTCGTGGTGAGCCACGACGACGCGTTCCTCGCGCGTCTCGGGCTCGACCTTGAGCTGGAGCTGGAGGAGGGGAGGCTCGCCGAGCGGGAGCCGTGAGCTCAGCAGGCGACGCCGCCGTCCGCGCCCCCTCCGTCGCCGCAGCTCGCATGGCCCCCGCCGATGACCACCGCGCCCGCGTCGGTGGCGGAGCCGCCGCGTGAGGACGCCCCCACGCGGACCGTGAAGACAGCGAGACCAACGAAGAGCAGGGCCAGGATGCCACCGATCGTGGCGCCCATCAGGAGGTTCTGCGAACCGAACCACAGGGCAGCACCGATGGCGAGACCGAGGCAGACGGAGACGGACACGACCGCGACGGCGGCCCGCGGGGACGACGATGCGCTGTTCATACGGTCACGCTAGGAGGCGGGCCGCGCTGCCACCTCCCCCGCGGGGCGGAACGGTGCCCGGTCGCGCGACGGACCGCCGTTCCGCGCCGGGCGAACGTCAACCCCGACCCGATGTCGGAGGTCCGAGAGAGGATGTCGGCATGGCTGACGTCCTCGACAGATTCGGTCCTGCCACGCAGGACTGGTTCCGCGGCGCGTTCTCGGCCCCCACCAATGCGCAGAAGGGCGCGTGGGAGTCGGTCTCGTCCGGGCGCAACGCACTCGTCGTGGCGCCCACCGGTTCCGGTAAGACCCTGTCGGCCTTCCTCTTCGCGATCGACCGCATCTTCCGCGAGAAGACCCCCGAGATCCCGGATGCCGAGCCCCCTCGCCGCGGCAAGAAGGCCGCCCCGAAGACGCCGGCGACGAACACCCGCGTCCTCTACATCTCCCCGCTCAAGGCCCTCGGCGTCGACGTGGAGCGGAACCTCCGGTCGCCCCTCGTCGGGATCGGGCAGTCGGCCCGCCGCCTCGGCATCCAGGTGCCCGGCGTGAGCGTCGGCGTCCGCTCCGGTGACACGAGCTCGAGCGACCGCCGGAAACTCGTCACCGATCCGCCCGACATCCTCATCACGACGCCCGAGTCGCTGTACCTCATGCTGACCAGCCAGGCGGCCGAGACGCTGCGCGGCGTGCACACGGTCATCATCGACGAGGTGCACGCGGTCGCGGCGACCAAGCGCGGCGCGCACCTCGCGGTGAGCCTCGAGCGCCTCGACGCGCTGCTCGACGAGCCCGCGCAAAGGATCGGCCTCTCCGCCACGGTGCGACCCATCGACGAGGTCGCGCGGTTCCTCGGCGGCGCGCAGCCCGTCGACATCGTGGCGCCGAAAGCGACGAAGGCGTTCGATCTGTCCGTGGTCGTGCCGATCGAGGACATGCTCAACCCTCCCCCGCCGCCGGGATCGCCCGCGCCCGACGAGGCGACCGACGGCGAATGGTTCTCGGAACGGCCCGAGAGCACCGAGATGGCCGGGTCGGTGTGGCCTCACGTCGAGGAGGCGATCGTCGATCGCATCCTCGAACGCCGATCGACCATCGTGTTCTCGAACTCCCGCCGTCTCGCCGAGCGGTTGACGGGGCGTCTGAACGAGATCTATGCCGAGCGGCTGGGGATCGACGTACCCGAGCCGACGGTCCCCGCGGCCATGATGGCGCAGGCGGGAGCCTCCGCGGGGGTTTCCGCGATCCTCGCGAAGGCCCACCACGGTTCGGTCTCGAAGGAGCAGCGCGCCCAGGTCGAAGACGAGCTGAAATCGGGCACGCTTCGCTGCGTCGTGGCGACGAGCAGCCTCGAGCTCGGGATCGACATGGGCGCTGTCGACCTCGTCATCCAGGTCGAGGCGCCGCCGAGCGCGGCATCCGGTCTCCAGCGCGTCGGACGCGCGGGGCACCAGGTCGGGGAGGTGAGCCGCGCCGCCCTCTTCCCCAAGCACCGCAGCGACGTGCTGCACACCGCCGTCGTCACCGAGCGCATGCTCGCCGGGCGCATCGAGGCGATCGCCGTTCCGCAGAATCCGCTCGACATCCTGGCGCAGCAGACCGTCGCGGCCGCCGCCCTCGGCTCCATCGATGTCGAGGAGTGGTTCGACACCGTCAAGCGCAGCGCGCCCTTCCGCTCGCTGCCGCGCTCGGCCTACGAGGCGACGCTCGACCTTCTCGCGGGACGCTACCCGTCCGATGAGTTCGCCGAACTCCGCCCACGCCTGGTCTGGGACCGCGACGCGGGGACGCTCACCGGCCGCCCCGGCGCCCAGCGCATCGCGGTGACCAGCGGAGGAACGATCCCCGACCGCGGGCTCTTCGGTGTCTTCGTCGCGGGCGAATCGCAGAACGCCCGCGTCGGCGAGCTCGACGAAGAGATGGTCTACGAGTCGCGCGTCAACGACGTGTTCACGCTCGGCACCACGAGCTGGCGCATCGTCGAGATCACGCACGACCGCGTGAACGTCCTGCCCGCCTTCGGCCAGCCCGGCAAACTGCCGTTCTGGCACGGCGACGGCATCGGCCGGCCCGCCGAGCTCGGAGAGGCGCTGGGGAAGTTCTCGCGCGACCTCGCCGGTGCCGACTCGGCCAAGGCCGAGGAGCGCCTCCGCGAATCGGGGCTCGACGACAACGCCATCACCAACCTGCTGTCATACCTCGCCGAGCAGCGCGAGGCCACGGGGAGCCTCCCCACCGATCGCACCCTGACCGTCGAACGCAGCCGCGACGAGGTCGGCGACTGGCGCATCATCCTGCACTCGCCCTACGGCATGCAGGTGCACTCGCCCTGGGCCCTCGCTGTCAACGCGCGCATCCGAGAGCGGCTGGGCGTCGAGGGGGCCGCCGTCGCGAGCGACGACGGGATCATCGCCCGGGTTCCGGATGCCGCGGCCGAACCGCCCGGGGCCGACCTCTTCGTCTTCGAACCCGACGAGCTCGAGCAGATCGTCACGGACGAGGTCGGCGGTTCCGCGCTGTTCGCCTCGCGCTTCCGCGAGTGCGCGGCGCGGGCCCTGTTGCTCCCGCGTCTCAATCCCAACCGTCGATCGCCCCTCTGGCAGCAGCGTCAGCGCTCCGCCCAGTTGCTCGAGGTCGCGAAGCGGCACCCGTCGTTCCCGATCATCCTCGAGACCCTCCGTGAGGTCCTGCAAGACGTCTACGACCTCCCCGCGCTGCTGCGGGTGACCCGTCAGATCGGCGAGCGGCGGATCCGCCTCGTCGAGATCACCACCTCGCAGCCCTCGCCGTACGCCCGCGACCTGCTGTTCGGCTACGTCGGTGCGTTCATGTACGAGGGCGACTCGCCCCTGGCCGAGCGCCGCGCCGCCGCACTGTCGGTCGACCCGGCCCTGCTGAGCGAACTGCTCGGCAAGGTCGAGATGCGCGAGCTCCTCGACCCCGAGGTCATCGCACAGTTCGAGCGCGAAGCGCAGCGGCTCGACCCCGACCGTCGCGCGCGCGGTGTCGAGGGCGTCGCCGACCTCCTGCGGATCCTCGGTCCGCTCGACGCGGCCGAGGTCGCCGCGCGCCTCGACCCCGAGACCGACGCGCTGGCCGAGGCGCACCAGCACCTCGCGACCCTCGTCGACGACCGCCGCGCGATCCGCGTCACGATCGGCGGCGTATCCCGCGTCGCCGGGATCGAGGACGCCGGGCGACTGCGCGATGCCCTCGGCGCGGCGCTGCCCGTCGGCATCCCGAACGCCTTCCTCGAACCCCTCGCCGACCCGCTCGGCGACCTGGTCGCCCGCTACGCGCGCACGCACGCGCCGTTCACGACCGACGCCGTGGCCGAGCGGTTGGGCGTCGGCATCGCGGTCGCCCGACTGACGCTGCAGCGGCTCGAGTCGCAGGGGCGGTTGGCGAGCGGGTTCTTCCTGCCCGAGGCGTCGGGCGGCAGCCGCGGCGACGACACGGAGTGGTGCGACGTCGAGGTCCTCCGCCGCCTCCGCATGCGCTCGCTCGCCGCCATCCGCGGGAGCGTGGAACCCGTTCCGCCCGCGGCCTACGCGCGCTTCCTCCCCGTGTGGCAGCATCTAGGGCGCCCGCTCGAGGGCATCGACGGGGTCCTCGCGGTCATCGAACAGCTCGCGGGGGTGCCGATCCCGGCGAGCGCGTGGGAGTCGCTCGTGCTGCCGTCCCGCGTCCGCGACTACTCCCCGGCGCTGCTCGACGAACTCACCGCCACGGGAGAGGTGGTCTGGTCCGGCCACGGCACCCTCCCGGGCCGCGACGGCTGGATCGCCCTGCATCCCGCCGAGGCCGCGCCGTTCACGCTGCAGGACCCGGACGACCCCGACGATCCGGCACCCGACTCGCTCGAGGCGCGCATCCTCGCGGCGCTCGAGGGGGGCGGCGCGTACTTCGCGGCCCAACTGAAGCAGCTCGCCGGAGCCGAGAACGAGCAGTCGGTCAACGACGCACTCTGGGCGCTCACCTGGGCCGGGCGCGTCACGAACGACACCTTCGCCCCTGTCCGCACGCTGCTCAGCGGTGGCGGGCAGTCGCACCGGGTCGCGCGCCGTGCACCCCGAGCGCGCATGTACCGCGGCGCCACGATGCCTCGGGCCACCTCGGCTCCGCGGCCCCCGTCGCTCGGCGGGCGCTGGTCGCTCCTGCCGGAGAGGGAGCAGGATGCCGCCGCCCGCGCGACCGCGACGGCGAGCCTGCTGCTCGACCGCTACGGCGTCGTGACGCGCGGCGCCGTGCAGTCCGAGGGCGTCCCGGGCGGGTTCGCGCAGGTGTACCGCATCCTGGCCGGGTTCGAAGAAGCGGGACACTGCCGACGCGGGTACGTCATCGAGAAGCTCGGGGCGGCCCAGTTCGCCGCCTCGGCGACGGTCGACCGACTCCGCGAGTTCGCCGCCGTCGCCGATCCGCCGCCCCTGCGCACCGTCACCCTCGCAGCGACCGACCCGGCCAACCCGTACGGGGCGGCGCTCGGGTGGCCCACCATCGAGGGGGTCACCCATCGCCCCGGTCGCAAAGCGGGAGGGCTGGTCGTCCTCGTCGACGGCGAGCTGATCCTGTACCTCGAACGCGGAGGCCGCACCGCGCTGGCCTTCACCGACGACGAGGCCCGCCTCGCCGCGGCCGCGGCCGGCCTCGCCGAGACGGCGAAACGCCGACGACTCGAGACCCTGACGATCGAGCAGGTCAACGGCGAGTTCGTGTACGGCACGGCGGTCGGCCGCGCGTTGCGGGCCGCCGGGTTCGTCGAGTCGCCGAAGGGCCTGACCCTGCGCAAGCTCACCGCGGGCGACACGCTGCGCGAGGCCGCCCGTGCGTAGGCACCCCGCCACCCCCGGATCCGCCGCCCCCGGGCCCCGAGCGGGGGCCGCCCGTGCCTGAGGGCGACACCGTCTATCGCGCCGCGGCCAAGCTCTCCGCGGCCCTCGCGGGCAAGGTCGTGACGCGCTTCGATGTCCGCGTGCCCGGGAGTGCCACGGCCGACCTGCGCGGCGAGACCGTCCACGAGGTCGCGGCCCGCGGCAAGCACCTCCTGCACCGCATCGGCGGCTACACGCTGCACTCGCACCTCAAGATGGAGGGGCGGTGGGATGTCTACCGCCCGGGCGAGCGCTGGCGCCGGCCCGCCTTCAAGGCGCGCGCGATCGTCGGGGTGACCGGCGCCGATGCCGTCGGCTTCGACCTGGCGATGGTCGAGGTGCTCCGCACCACCGAGGAGCACACCGTCATCGGCCACCTGGGTCCCGACCTGCTCGCAGACGACTGGGACGAGGACGAGGCCGTCCGCCGTGTCGCGGCCGACACCCGCGAGGCCCACGTCGCGCTGCTCGACCAGCGCAACGTCGCGGGCTTCGGCAACGTCTATGCGAACGAGCTGCTGTTCGTACGGGGCATCGCCCCGACCACCCCCGCCACCGAGATCGACGCCCGAGCGACCATCGCACTCGGCGAACGCATGATCCGCGCCAACCTGCCCCGCCCCGAACGGACGTTCACCGGCGACACGCGCCCCGGGCGCCGCTTCTGGGTCTACGGCCGCGAGGGCGCCCCCTGCCGCCGGTGCGGCACGCCCATTCGCGCGACCACGCTCGGGGCTTCGGCGACGAGCGAACGCAACGTCTACTGGTGCCCCACCTGCCAGCCCGGGTGACCCGCGGACCGTTCCCTCGGATCAGCGCCCCTCCGGTGCTCTCCTGTCAACCCGGCTCACCCTCCCGGGCAGGCATGCGAGAACAGGAGGACGCAACATCGTCGGGAGTCCTCGCCGCACTTCTCTCGACGTCGAGCAAACCGATGGCGGCACGGGCGACGAAGAACCATTCGAGGGAATGAAGGGCATTCCCCACCCGTTGTCATACATGTCGGCTGAATCCGAGAGTCGACCGGAGGGGATCGTGGGTAAGAACTACATCGACATCGAAAACGACCACGGCGAAACGCTGCGCTACCGCAAGCACGTCAACGGTCGCGGACTCGTCGCGCACGGCGCGAAGGTCCACCCGTCGGCGCTGGTCGAGAACGGCGCCTACGTCGAACCCGGCGTGCAGATCGCCGCGGGTGTTCATGTCGGCCGCGGGGCGTGGATCGAATCCGACGCCGTGATCGGACCCGAAGCACGCATCGAGCCGCACGCGCACATCTGCGCCGGAGCGGTCATCGGCGCGGGCGCTCACATCGGCGTTCGCACGCAGGTGGGCCACAACGCCCGCATCGCGACGGGCTCGCTCATCGGCGACGACGAGATCATCAACGACGGCGAAGCCGTCGCGACCGACCAGCGCGGACTCCGTCTGGCCGCCTGACCCGGCCGTTCGACGGCCTCACGACCCGCACGACTCCTCGGAGCGTGCGGGTTTTCGTCTTCCCGGGAACCCCCGCCGACCCCGTCTCCGCGGAGCGCTGCCCCGTGTCCGCCCGGGGTGAGACGTCCGGCAGCGAGCACGCAGCGCTCAGGCGAGGATCGCCAGCACCAGGCCGATGAGCGGGAGCGTGCCCTGGATGGCGGCGGGGCGCAGGTACTTGCTGCCCGACGTCACGAGCACGAGGGCGGCGGCGAGCATCGAACCCAGCGAGAAGATCAGCAGGGTGTGCCCCGCGACATCGCCCACGCCGTTCACGATCCAGAACAGGATGCCGACGATCGCGCCGATCGCCAGGAACAGGTTGTAGAAGCCCTGGTTGTACGCCATGGGCTTCGTGGCATCCGCGGTCTTCTGGTCGGCGATGCCGAAGATCTTCCACGTCTTCGGCTGCGACCAGCGCACGCTCTCGAGCACGAAGATGTAGACGTGCAGCAGGGCGGCGAGGCCCGCGAACACGAGCGCCAGGATCCCGATCATGCGGTCCACGTTACTCGCGCGGATAGCCTGGAACCATGGCGAATGGCAGCGGGTCCCGCGGGCGTGGTTCCGGCGGCGGCGCGCGCAAGGGCGGAACGACGCGATCCGCGGCGCCGAAGCGTCCCGCGAGAGCGAAAGCGCCGCGCCCGACCCCCGCTCCCCCGGAGCAGCCGCGCACCTTCGTGCTCGGCGCGGTCCCCGGCGCGACCCCGGGCAAGTGGATCGGACTGTGGCGCGAACGCCTGCCGCACGTCACCCTCGAGCTGCGCGAGATCGACGTCGCGGGCCAGCGGTCGCACCTCGACGAGGTCGACGCCGCGCTCGTGCGGCTCCCCGTCGCGGCATCCGATGACCTCCATCTCATCCCGCTCTACGAGGAGCAACCCGTCGTCGTGATGTCGGTCGACTCGCACCTGACGGCCGGCGACGAGGTCGACGCCGCGGATCTGGCCGGCGAGGTCGTGATCGTCCCCGCCGACGATGTGCTCGGCGCACGGATCCCGGATGCCGTCTCCCCGACGTTCGCGCCACCGGCGGACACCGGCGAAGCCATCGCCACCGTCGCCGCGGGGGTCGGCGTCGTGATCGTGCCGATGTCGCTGGCGCGCGCCCACCAGCGCCGCGACGTCGAGTACCGCGTGCTGCGCGACGGTCCGGTCTCCACGGTCGCCCTCGCCTGGCTGCGCGACCGCACCACGCCCGACGTCGAGGCGTTCGTCGGCATCGTGCGGGGTCGCACGGCTCGCTCTTCGCGCTGACCCCGTGCGGCAGCGCTGAACCGTGCCCCGGGCTCCGGCCCGCGTCCGAGGTGCGGACCCCCGTCAGGCGGGTCGGACCCGCGCGATAGGGTGCGATCGGCGCGCACCGCGAAGGGGAGACGGAATGCACGGACATGCAGCGACGAAGGCTCTGGCCGTGGCCGTCGTGCTCACCCTGATCGGTGCTTCTCCCGCCGTCGCCTCCGACGCGAGCGGCCCCGCCTCGACGTCGACCGCGCACACCGCGGAGGCGACCGCGCCGACGCCCGGCTCCGCCCCCGCGCCGGCACCGGACGCGACCGCCGACACCGACCCCGACGTCTCGCAGGGCGTCACGCACGCGCAGAACCCCTCGGTCCCCGAGGGCGCGGTGTGGACCGAGCACTACCTGCCGTCGCCCGTCGCGAACCGCGACGGCGACCCCGTCGAACTGCATGCCGACGTGCTCCGACCGGCCGGACTGCCGGCGGACGCGCGCACTCCCGTGATCCTCATCAGCGGGCCGTACCTGTCGCACGCCGGTCAGCAGGCCGATGAGAAGAAGTCCTTCACCGGTCCGTCGATGCGCCACCGCGCGTTCATCGACGACGGCGGTCTCTTCGCCGCAGGGTACACCGTGGTGTTCGGCGACTTGCGCGGCTTCGGCGGGAGCTCCGGCTGCTACGACTTCACCGGTCCGGGCGAACAGGCCGATGTGCGCGCGTTCGTGGAGTGGGCGGCATCCGCTCCGTGGTCGACGGGTCGCGTGGGCATGTACGGGAAGTCGTACGACGCCACCACGGGGCTCCTCGGCCTCGCCGACCGGCCCGCGGGGCTCGCGGCGGTCGTCGCGCAGGAGCCGTCGTGGAACCTCTACGACTACCTGTATGAGAACGGCATCCCCGCCGAGAACAACCGCACGACGATCGACGCGTACAACGACATCGCGGCCCTCCCCGGGATCGATCATCCCGGCACCGTGGACGGTGTCGTCGTCCCGCCGGACACCGAGCGCTACCGGACCAACGCCGCATACGAGCAGACCCACCCCGAGTGCGCCGCCGGCATTCTGGCCGACACCCTGGCATCCGACCGCGCCTCGTCGTTCTGGAGTGCCCGCGACACCGCACGCCGGGCCGTGGGGTCGACGGTCCCGCTGTTCCTCACTCAGGGATGGACCGAGAGGAACACCCGGCCGGAGGGCATGGCGGAGTTCCTGGATGCCATCGAAGGACCGGTGAGCGGATGGGCGGGGCCGTGGGACCACTACTCCGGCAACGACGTCGACGACGAGGGGCATCTGAAGATGGGCCGCGCCGGCTGGATCGATGAGGTGCGGGCGTTCTTCGACGCGCACCTGCTCGGCGCCCCGACCCCCGACCCGGCCTGGGCCCTGCAGGACAACGAGGGGCGTTGGCGCCTGCAGGCGTCCTGGCCCGGCGTCACGCGGGAGCTCACCGCTCCCCTCGCCCCCGGCTCGTACGTCGACACCGGACGCGGCGCCGACGCTCTGCAGCCCGATGAAGAGGTCGACGGCTCGTTCTTCGGCACCGCGCCCCGCGACGCGCAAAGCATCGGGGCCTCCCAGACGCTCTCGACCCCGGTGGACGAGCCCACGCGGCTCAGCGGGCGGGCGTCCCTGAGCCTGCGCACGGCGGGGACAGGTATCGCCCATGCGCGGCTCTGGGACGTCGAGCCCGGAGGCGTTCCAACGCTGATCGTCGAGGAAGCAGCCCCGCTGGACCTCTCGGGCACCACGCGCATGCACCTGCGCAACGTCGACTGGACGCTCGAGCCCGGTCACGCGCTCCTCGTCACTGTGGGAACGACCGACTCCCTCGCCTGGCGGCCGTCCCCGAGCGAACAGACGGTCACGATCGAAAGCGGCGAGGTGACCCTCCCGCTGCAGGCGACGACCGGCGACGTGCCCACCGAGGGCCAGCCGGCCCCCTTCCTGTCCACCTATCTCGCGGACGCCCGCTGGCCGGTCCCGATCACCACGACGCCGAGCTTCACTCTGGCCGACGTCGAGCCGACACCCGCCCCCTCCGCGTCGACCACCCCACCCGCCCGCCTCGCGGAGTCCGGGATGCCGTGGAGTCCGGGCCTCGCCGTCGGAGGCGCCGCGGTGCTCCTCGCGGGGGCCCTCCTCGTCGCGGTCAGACGGTCTCGTGTCGGCGCGGGCATCGCGCGCGGGGCAGGACGGCGCGGTCCACGCCCCTGACACCCGAAGTGCCCGTGCGTCGTCATGCGTCGCGAAAGGACCTCGCCGCAGCCCCCTCCGCATAGAATCCCTGGATGACCGGTCGCCTGCTCTACGTCTGCGCCCGCCCGCAGCGCGAGGCGGCCGTGGCCGAGTGGGCGTCGTTCCGCGACGGCCTTGGCGTGCGCGACGACGATCTGGTCCACCACGACCTCGTGCGCGAGCCCCTGCCCGCGGACCTCGACCGGTACGCGGCCGTCGTCGTGGGCGGCAGCCCCTTCAACGTCACCGATCCCGACAAGACCGAGGAACAACGGCGCCTCGAGAGCGACCTCGAGCGTCTCGCCGCGACCGCGATCGAGGGCCGCACGCGTGCGCTCTTCACCTGCTTCGGCATCGGCGTGGTCACGCGTCTGCTGGGCGGCGAGGTGACCCTCCTGCACCCGGAGGACACCGGCCCCGCCGACATCTCGCTGACGGAGGCGGGTCGCGCCGACGAGCTCTTCGGCATCCTGAGCCCGCGTTTCGAGGCGCTGACCGCGCACAAGGAGGGCACCGCGAGCGTGCCGCCGACGGCGACGCTGCTCGCCGAGAACGACGCGTGCCCCGTTCAGGCCTACCGCGCCGGAACCGGCCTGTGGGCGACGCAGTTCCACCCGGAGCCCACCGCCGACGCCTTCGTCGCCCGCATGGAGGTCTACCGCGACGCGGGGTACTTCGACGCGGAGGCCTTCGATCAGGTCTCGGCGCACGTGCGCACGGTCTCGGTCGAGCAGCCCACCCTCCTGTTGCGCTCCTTCGCCGCGCGCGCCGTCGCCGCCGCCTGACGTCGACACCGACCCGGGAGACGGGATGCCGCGATGTCAAGCCCGTGATCCCGATCTCGCTAGCTTATCTAGGCTTTCTCCCATGAACGCTCCAGCCGAAAACGCAGCAGCCCCGTGGCGAGGGAACGACCTCGCACGTCAGATCGTCGTCCTCTCCGCGGTGTCGTTCATGCTCATCGCGGCCGTCATCGGCGCCGGGGCCTTCGGCAACACCGCGGTCGAGGATCAGCAGGGCGGCGCCCTCAACACCGACGGGTCGTACCTCGCCCCGGCCGGCCCCGCGTTCTCGATCTGGTCCGTGATCTACCTCGGCCTCATCGCCTACGCGATCTGGCAGGCCCTCCCCCGCCAGCGCACCAACCCGCGCCAACGCGCACTCGGCTGGCTCATCGCCCTGACGATGACCCTGAACGGTCTCTGGCTCGTCGCCGCGCGCTTCGGCACCCTCTTCCTCACCGTCGTCGTCATCGTGCTGCTCATCGCCGCGCTCGGCTGGACGTTCCACGTCGCGGTCACCACCCGCGAACCGCATGGGGGCGCGGTCGACTCGATCCTGATCGACGGCGTCACGGGCCTGCACCTCGGCTGGGTGACCCTCGCCACGGTCGCCAACACGGCCGCGTGGCTCACCACCATCGCCCCGTCGTCGTGGGAGAAAGCGGCGGATGCCATCGGCATCGGGGTCCTCGTCGTCGTGGGCCTCATCGGTCTGGCGATCGCGTGGCGGAGCTCGTGGCGGATCACGCCCGCCCTGGCCCTCGCCTGGGGCCTGAGCTGGCTCGCGGTCGAGCGCTTCGGCGGCGAGCCGCGGAGCACCGGCATCGGCGTGATGGCACTCATCGTCGCCGTCTTCGTCCTGCTGCCGCCGGCGATCATCCGGGTGCTGCGCCTGGTGCGACCGACGGTCGACTGACCTCGCGGCATCCCGCGTACACGGCGACGCCCCGCCCGACCTCGAGGTCCGGCGGGGCGTCGTCGTGGCGTCGTCGTGACGTCAGAGGGCGGGAGCCGCGATCGCGCTGCCCCCCGCCGGAACGGTGAGGTCCGAGCCGTCGAGGACGACGCCCTCGACCGTCGCCAACAGCACCCGGGCACCGGAGACGACGGATGCCGAGGCCTCGGCATCCGAGAGGTTCACGACGACCACGAGGTCGCCGCGACGCAGTTCGTACACGCGCCCGCCGGTCGCCTCGCGCGCCGCGGCGGAGAGGCCCGCCCGGGAGGGGTCGGTGAGCTCGGGCCGGTCGCGGCGGAGCTTGGCGAGCTCGCGGTACAGGCCGAGCAGCTGCGCGTGGTCTCCCTCGCCGACCTCGTCCCAGTCGAGCTTCGAGTTCTCGAAGGTCGAGGGGTCCTGCGGGTCGGGGACGGTCGACTCGTCCCAGCCCATCTTCGCGAACTCGGCGATGCGCCCCTCGGCGGTGGCCTTGCCCAGCTCGGGCTCGGGGTGCGAGGTGAAGAACTGCCAGGGCGTGGTGGCGCCCCACTCCTCGCCCATGAACAGCATCGGCGTGCCGGGAGCGGTGAGCGTGAGCACGGCGGCCGCGGCGAGGCGGTCGTAGCCGAGCGTCTGCGACAGGCGGTCACCGGCGGCGCGGTTGCCGATCTGGTCGTGGTCCTGCGCGAAGGTCACCAGGCGCCAGTTCGGCACGTCCTGCGGAATCGGTTTGCCGTGCTTCTCCTCGCGGAACGACGAGTACGTGCCGTCGTGGAAGAAGCCGCCCTCGCTCACCTTGCGGAACGCGTCGAGGTCGGCGAAGTCCTCGTAGTACCCGATCGTCTCCCCGGTCAGGGCCACGTGGGCGGTGTGGTGCCAGTCGTCCGACCACTGCGCGGTGAGCCCGTAGCCGCCGGCCTCGCGCGGGAGGATGAGCTTCGGGTCGTTCATGTCGCTCTCGGCGATGGTCGTGAGCGGGATGCCGCGGTGCGCCGACAGGGCGTCGGTGCGCTCCGCGATCTCCTGCAGCAGGTGCGGGTCACGGTGGTCGAGCAGCGCGTGCACGGCATCGAGGCGCAGACCGTCGACGTGGTAGTCGCTCATCCACATCAGGGCGTTCTCGACGATGTAGGCGCGCACGGCATCCTCGTCGAGGTTGACCGAGTCGCCCCACGTGTTGCGGCTGCCCTCGCGGAGGTACTCGCCGAAGAGGGGCAGGTAGTTGCCCGAGGGTCCGAGGTGGTTGTAGACGACGTCCTGGATCACGGCGAGACCCGCGGCGTGCGCCGCGTCGACGAAGCGCTGGTAGGCCTCGGGCCCGCCGTACGCCTCGTGCACGGTGTACCAGAGCACCCCGTCGTAGCCCCAGTTCCAGGTGCCGTTGAAGCCGTTGACCGGCAGCAATTCGACGTGGGTCACGCCGAGGTCGACGAGGTGCTCGAGGCGGCCGATGGCGGCATCCAGGGTCCCCTCGGGGGTGAAGGTGCCCAGGTGCAGCTCGTAGATCAGCCCGCCCGCGAGCTGCTTGCCCGTCCAGGCGGCGTCGTTCCAGGTGTAGACCGAGGGGTCGAACCACGCCGACGCCTCGTGCACGCCGCCGGGCTGGCGCCGCGAGCGCGGGTCGGGGCGGAGGTCGTCGCCGTCGCCGAGGACGAAGCCGTAGCGCTCGCCGTCGGCGAGGTCGATGGGAGCCGTCCACCAGCCGTCCGACGCCGACGTCATCTCGATGTCTTCCACGACGGTGTCGCCGCTGTCGTCCAGCCGGCGCAGCCGCACCCGCTCTGCCTTGGGTGCCCAGACGTCGATGCTCATGGTTCTTTCCTTCGCGTGGGGAGGATCACGGTCGAGACGAGGCGGTGCCGCCTCGCGGGATCAGAAGATCAGGAGGGCCACCGGATAGAAGGCCAGCAGGTCCGCCAGCGGCACGGGGCCACCGGCGAAGCTCCGACCGGTCAGCACGTCGACGACCGGGGTGTCCGGCAGCAGCACGACCGTGTCGCGCCACCCTCCCGCGGCTTCCAGCCCGTGGGGCAGACGCGTCGCCACGGCGAACACGCCGCCGCGGTCGAACGCGACCACGTGGTCGGATGCCACTCCCGCGGCCTCCAGCGGACGGTAGACCTCGAGCGGGTGGTCGCGGCGCAGCCGCAGTGCGCGCGAGGTCACGAGCAGCTTGGCCGCACCCGTGGCATCCACCGGCGGGAAGGAGGCTCCGGGCGCGTCGAGCGCATCCAGGAGGCGTCGACGCTCGGCGAAGTCGACCGCGCGACGGTTGTCCGGGTCGACGAGCGACTGCTCCCACAGCTCCGAGCCCTGGTAGACGTCGGGAACGCCGGAGCCCATGATCTGCAGCAGCTTGGCCGACAGACCGTTCGACCAGCCCGCGGGCGAGATCTCGTCGACGAAGGCGCGCACCCGCTCGGCGGCGGGACCGGTGGCCGCGTCGACGAGCGCGTGCATGCGCTCCTCGAAGGCCTCGTCCTGCTCCCACCAGCCGGTGGCCTCGCTCGCCTCGCGCGCCGCCTTCTCGGCGTACGCGTGCAGGCGCTCGCGGTAGACCTCCAGTCCCTCGGGAGTGGATGCCGACTCCGGCCACGCCCCGACGATCGCCTGCCACAGCAGGGCGTCGAAGGGACCGTGCCCGGTCGAGGCGATGCCGCGGAACTCCTCCAGCACCTCGGCCCAGCGCTCTGGGATCTCCGCGAGCACGGCGATGCGGGCGCGCGTGTCCTCGCCGCGCTTGGTGTCGTGCGTCGACAGCGTCGTCATGGCGGTGGGCCACGACGCGTGGCGGAGAGCCTGCGCGATGTGGAAGCCGGCCACGTCGAGGGAGAACTCCCCCGGGTCGCCGCCCACCTCGGTGAGCGAGCCCAGCCGCGTGTAGCGATAGAACGCCGTGTCCTCGACGCCCTTGGCCATGACGGGGCCGGTCGTCTGCTGGAAGCGCCACGCGACCTCGAGGCTCGTGTCGGCGAGCACCGGCACGAGCTTCTCGATGACGTCGCCGAGCTCGGGGCGGCGCACCTCGGCCTCGCCCGCGGCGGCGTCGAGGTGCGCGCGGCCGGCGGGGAGGTACGAGCGGTAGACCGGGAAGCAGGCCAGGATCTCGGCGAGCGCGTCCTGCAGCACGTCGACCTCGAACTCCTCACGGAGCGGCGTCGGAAGACCGCGGACGAGTCGACGGATCTCCGACACCTGGATGGAGTCGGCGATCTTGCGCTTGGTGTCGTGGATGAGATCGTGCCAGCCGGTGAGCGGCGCGAGGCCGCTGTCGGCGCGCAGCCGCGCGTCGAGGGCGTCCAGCGCCGCCTCCCCCGCCGGGTCGGTCAGCACGCGGTCGATCTCGGCGAGAGCGTCGTAGCCCGTCGTTCCGGCGGTCTTCCACCACGACGGCAGCGCCTCGCCGTGCTCGAGGATCTTCTCCCCCAGCACGTAGCCGACCTCTCCCTCGCCCGCCTCCTCGAGCGCGACCGCGAGCTGGTCGAGGTAGCCGCCCGGGTCGACGAGCCCGTCCGGGTGGTCGACCCGCAGACCATCGGCGAGGCCCTCGCGCACCCAGCGCAGGATCTCGGCGTGCGTGGCGTCGAACACCTCGGGCAGCTCGACCCGCACACCCGCGAGGGTGGTCACGGCGAAGAAGCGGCGGTAGTTGAGGTCGGCCGCCTCGTCCTGCCAGAAGCGGAGCTCGAAGTTCTGCGCGTCGAGCAGCTGCTCGATCGCGGCGCGCGAGCCCGAGGCCGCGGCATCCGTCCCCGTCCCCGGTGCGACCGGGAACGCGTGGTCGTAGTAGCGCACCACCCCGTCGGGGGCATCGTCCGCGGGCGTCGGGTCGTACGAGATCTCGTCGATCACGTCCGCGAGGTCCGCACCCAGCACCGGCACGCGCACCTTCCCGCCGCCGAACTCCCAGTCGATGTCGAAGGCCGTCGCGTGCCCCGAGGCACGTCCCTGACGCAGCACGTCCCACCACCACGCGTTCGCGCGCGGATCGGAGACGCCCATGTGGTTGGGGACGATGTCGATGAGGACGCCGAGTTCCTGGTCCCGCGCAGCCTCGACGAAACGTGCGAGTCCTTCGGCGCCGCCGCGGGCGGGGTCCACGCGCGTGACGTCGACGACGTCGTACCCGTGGTCGGAGCCGGGTGTGGCTTCGAGCAGCGGCGAAAGGTACGCCCACGAGACGCCGAGGCGACCGAGGTAGTCGGTCACCTCGGCGGCGTCGTCGAGGGTGAACGATTCGCGGATCTGCAGGCGGTAGGTCGAGAGCGGATGCCGCATGTCGGTCACAGCTCCGGCTTGGGCGCCTGGCCGGGGAGGTCGTCGGCCCCGACCACCTGGATCTGCGCGGTGAGGGAGGCGGCGACCGAGTGGTCGACCTCGGGTTCCGGCAGGTGGTGCTCGCGCAGGACGATGAGCGACTTCGGCTCGAGCGGCAGCGTCTCCCCCGGGCTCAGCGGCTCGGTGTTGGCGCGTTCCCCGGCGGTGTCGACGTAGGCGTCCCACTCGGGGGCGTACTCGAAGGCCGGGAGGACGAAGTCGACCGGCTCGTCGCCGGCGTTGAACAGCACGAGGAAGTGGTCGTCGCTGATCGACTCGCCCCGACGGTCGCGCTCGCGGATGCCCTGGCCGTTGAGGAACACCCCGACGGCACGACCGAAACCGCTGTCCCAGTCTTCCGGCTGCATGACCGAGCCGTCGGGACGCAGCCACACCACGTCGGGGATCGGCGCGCCCTCCTCCATCTTGACCGGGCGGCCGTCGAAGAAGCGGCTGCGACGGAAGGTGGGGTGCTGCTTGCGGAGACGCGCGAGGGCCGCCGTGAACTCGATGAGCGGGTGGTCGACGCTCGACCAGTCCACCCAGGTGATCTCGTTGTCCTGCGCGTACCCGTTGTTGTTGCCGCCCTGCGTGCGGCCCAGCTCGTCGCCGTGCAGCAGCATCGGCACGCCCTGACTGAGCAGGAGCGTGGCGATGAAGTTGCGCTGCTGCTGCGCCCGGCGCTTCAGCACCTCGGGGTCGTCGGTGGGACCCTCCACGCCCATGTTGTTCGAGCGGTTGTGCGATTCGCCGTCGTTGTTGTCCTCGCCGTTGGCCTCGTTGTGCTTCTCGTTGTACGACACGAGGTCGCGGAGCGTGAAGCCGTCGTGGGCGGTGACGAAGTTGATGGATGCCACCGGGAACCGGCCCGAGTGCTCGTACAGGTCCGCAGAGCCGGTGAGGCGGGAGGCGAACTCGGCGAGCGCCTGCGGCTCCCCGCGCCAGAAGTCGCGGACGGTGTCGCGGTACTTGCCGTTCCACTCCGTCCACTGGGGCGGGAAGTTGCCGACCTGGTAGCCGCCGGGACCCACGTCCCAGGGCTCGGCGATGAGCTTGACCTGCGAGACCACCGGGTCCTGCTGCACGAGTTCGAAGAAGGTCGCGAGCTTGTCGACCTCGTAGAACTCGCGCGCGAGGGTCGAGGCGAGGTCGAAGCGGAACCCGTCGACGTGCATGTCCAGCACCCAGTAGCGCAGCGAGTCCATGATGAGCTGCAGCGTGTGGGGGTTGCCCACGTTCATGCTGTTGCCCGTGCCGGTGTAGTCGGTGTAGTACCGCTTGTCGTCGTCTTCGAGGCGGTAGTACGCCTCGTTGTCGATCCCGCGCATCGAGAGCGTGGGGCCCATGTGATTGCCCTCGGCGGTGTGGTTGTAGACCACGTCGAGGATGACCTCGATGCCGGCCGCGTGCAGCGCCTTGACCATCGCCTTGAACTCCTGCACCTGCTGACCGTGGTCGCCGGTCGAGGAGTAGGTGTTCTGCGGGGAGAGGAACGCGATGGTGTTGTAGCCCCAGTAGTTCGACAGCCCCTTCTCTTCGAGGGTGGAGTCGTTGACGAACTGGTGCACGGGCATGAGCTCAATCGCGGTGACGCCGAGCTTTCGCAGGTGGTCGATCACGGCCGGGTGGGCGATGCCGGCGTAGGTGCCGCGCAGTTCCTCGGGGACGTCGGGGTGCAGCTGGGTGAGGCCCTTCACGTGGGCCTCGTAGATGAACGTCTCGGAGTAGGGGGTCTTGGGCTGGCGATCGCCCGACCAGTCGAAGAACGGGTTGATGACCACGCCCTTCATCATGTGTGCGGCGGAGTCCTCGTCGTTGAACGAGTCGGGGTCGCCGAACTCATAGCTGAAGACCGGCTGGCCCCAGTCGATCTGCCCCTCGACGGCCTTGGCGTACGGGTCGAGCAGGAGCTTGCTCGCGTTGAAGCGTTTGCCGCTCGCCGGGTCGTACTCGCCGTGGACGCGGTACCCGTACCGCTGACCGGGCTGGATGTTGGGGAGGTACGCGTGCCACACGAACGCGTCGACGTCGATGAGCTCGAAGCACGTCTCCGTTCCGTCCTCATCGAAGAGGCAGAGCTCGACCTTCTCTGCTCCTTCACTGAACAGGGCGAAGTTCGTCCCATTACCGTCGTAAGTGGCCCCGAGGGGATAACTGGATCCTGGCCATACCTGCTGCACGTCGCTCACGATAGACCAGCGTTGTTGCCGCCAACCGCCGCCTCGACGCCGTTGACACCCGGGGCGGCCCCGACTATGCGCGCTCGGGGGGATGCCGCAGCAGCTCGACGCGCTCGTCGAGGTACCGCGCGAGCGGCATGAACCCGCCCGCCGCGCTCCAGCGCACGAGCGTCTCTCCCCCGCGCACCGCGAGGGGCGATGACCGCTCGTCGAGGGCGGACAGGTCGATCGGATGCCAGCCGATGTGCACGGTCTCCCCCTCGGGGACGCCTCCCCGGGCGGCAGCGGCCGCGAGCTCGGCTCGTCGGCGCTGCGATTCGGCGGCGAATCCGCGCCGTACCTCCGCACGCGAGCGCACGATGTCGCCCGTGGCCATCACGGCCTCATCGCTCAGGAGCAGGACGCCGAGGTGCCACGCGGACCCGCGCGGCACGATACGCGCCGGGCGAGGGATGCCGAGCACCCGGCGCCCCTCCTGCAGCTCACCCAGCCGTTCGCGCGGCGCATCGATGAGGCGCGCGCGCACGAGCTCCCACGGATCCCCGGTCACGCGTCCGACTCCTCTGCTCGCGCGGCCTCGGCTCGCTCGACCGCGCGGTGGGCGGCGCGGGTCGCGGCGACCGCGTCTTTCTGCTCCTTCTCGCGCTGCGCGACGACCATGTCCGCCTCGGCGGCCTCGGTCTCGGCCCGCGCGAGATCCGCCCGCAGCCCCTCGACGCGTTCCCGCGCCCGGTCGGCGCGTTCCCGCGCCGTCGCGACCCGCCGGTCGGCCGCCGCGTTCTCGCGCGCGGCGTCGGCGTGGGCCCGCTCCGCCTCGCGCACGGCCCGTTCGGCCGCCTTGCGCGCGCGGCGGGCGGCGAGGTCGTCACGGGGGGCCGCCGGAGCCAGGGCCTCGGGCACCGACCCGGCGACGAGGTCGCCCAGGCCGTCACTGTCGACCTGAGCCAGGTCGACGGGCGACACCAATCGGCCGGTGAGCACGGCTGCGGCGACGTCCGGGTCGACGACGGCCGCGTTCACGGTCTTCTCCACGGCGTCGGCCATCGCGGCGCTGAGCGGAGTCCCCGCCTCGGCGGCGAGTTCTCCGGCGCGCCGCGCCAGGGCGGCGACCAGCTGACGCCGCTGCTTCCCCAGGCGCGCGAGCTCCGCGGCATCCAGGTCGTCCTGGGCCTCCCGCAGCGCGTGCGCGAGCTCGATCGCTTCACCGAGTCGCCCGTCTCGGACGAGGAGGTTCACGGCCCACGCGGCGACGGTGGGTTTGCGCAGCTTCGCGATGCGGCGTCCGACGTTTCCGGAGGCCGCGGCCGCGCGCTCGGCGCGAGCGACGGTGAACCGGGCGGGCGGGAGAGCGAGCAGTTCGGCGGCGGCTTCGTCCAGGAGCGCGTCGTCGTCGCTTCGCGCTGCGCCGGTCATTGCTCCATTCTGACCCTCGCGTCAGAGGGAGACCACCCCGGGGCGGGGTCCGCGGATCTCCCGGTGGAGGCGCTCCATGCGCGTGTCGAGCTCGGCGGCCGTGTCGGCGGCATCCTTCAGCTGGTCGAGGAGGTCGGCGGGGACGAGACGGTCGTACTTGTAGTAGATCTTGTGCTCGAGGCTCGCCCAGAAATCCATCGCGATGGTGCGGAACTGCACCTCGACGGGCACCTCCACCCGTCCGGTCGAGAGGAAGACGGGCACCTCGACGATGACGTGGAGGCTCTTGTATCCGTTCGCCTTCGGATTCGCGATGTAGTCCTTCACGTCGCGCACCGTGATGTCGTCCTGCTGCGTGAGCAGGTTGGAGAGGCGGTACGCGTCGTCGATGAAGCTGCAGGTGACGCGGATGCCGGCGATGTCGGTGATCGCGGCGCGGATCGAGTCGAAGTCGGTGTCGATGCCCTTGCGACGCACTTTGTCGACGAGGCTGTCGGGCGTCTTGACCCGACTCGAGACGTGCTCGATCGGGTTGTAGTCGTGCATCTCCTGGAACTCTTCGCGCAGGATCGCGATCTTCGTGTCGACCTCGGCGAGACCGAACCGGTACTCCATGAGGAATCTCTGGAACTCGTCGCGCATGGCGCGAAGAGCTGCACTCGACACGGTGATCTGCTGATCGTCCAGCGAATCGGCCATGCCCTCGACGGTACCGAAAGCAGATACGAGGGGCCTGTGAGCGTCAGGCGCGCGGCGGCTCGGGCTCGCGCGGCACGAGCTCACCGTCGACGACATCGATACCGATGAGGCCGTCGAAGACATCGGGGAGGTCGGCGGGTTCCTCAGCGGGTTCGATCGGCGACGGGGGCTGTCGGTCGTTCACGGCGCTGTCCTTCCGTGGGGTGTCTCTACGGTGACAGCACGCGTCGAGCGGCCGGGGTGGCTTGACACGTTCAGAACGACGACGTATCTCCCACGGACCCGCGCGGTTAGTGTGGAGGCATGGGGACGATCATTTACGGAAGCTCGACGACCGTTCACATCGAGGATCGCGCTCTCGCGCACCTCAAGGTCGTGATCTCGACGAAACTGCGCCGGGGTGAGAGCTTCACGCTCTCGTGGCGTCACCCGGACGAGGAGCCCCGGGGCCGCAGCACCCTCTGGCTCCACCCGGCGATCCCTCTGCGGTTCGTCTTCGACGACGCCGAGCCGACCCGGCTCAGCCGGGAGTGGATCGAGCGCCTGTCCGAGTCGGCGAACTCGTCGGGCGGCATCATGCTCGTCGCCGAAGACATCGCGCCGTCGCGCGACACGACGACGGACTCGACGACGCGCTGAGGTTCAGCCCTCTTCGACGTGGGCGTCTTCGCTCGGCTCCGGCGTGATCGCCAAGCCGTTGGGACCGGATGCCGCGAGCATGAGGTCTTCGACCCACACGCGGTTGATGCGCGGCTGACGGCTGCCGTAGAAGTGGAACTGGATCGGCACCGAGGGGTGCATCCAGAAGCTGCGACGACCGCTGCCGTCGCCGACCTCGACGTCGAACATGAACGACTCCGAGCGACGCAGCTTGTTCATCACGACGATGCGCAGGTGAGCCAGCGTGCGGTCATCGATGTCGACGGCGTTGGCGACGGTGTCGTAGATGAATCTGCCCATGGGGTCGAGCCTAACCGAGGAACACAGGTTCGACCGGTTGGCGCGTGCCACGTCGGTGGAGGGGAATCAACCCCTTCGATCGGGCTGCCGCGATATCGATAGCGTTCTCGCGTGGGAACGCTCTACTACGGCGACGTCGCGACGCCGATCGACATGGAAGACCGCACGCTGGCGCACATCAAGGTCGTCATCGCGACCAAGCTGCGCCGTGGGGAGAGCTTCACGCTGTCATGGACCCATGGCCCCGACCAGGAGGTGGGGCGCAGCACCGTCTGGCTGCACCCCTCGATCCCGCTGCGGTTCGTGTTCGACGAGCCGGAGCCGGCGCTCTTGAGCCGCGCCTGGGTCGAGGAGTTGGCGAACTCGGCGAACTCCTCGGGAGGCCTGCTCATCGTCCCCGAGCCCGGGGCCGAGACCCCGGCATCCTGACGGATCGCTAGGGCGTCGTTTCCGTCTCCGAGACCGGGTCGACCTGGTCGACGGCATCCTGCAGGCGCCCCAGGCACGCGATGACGACATCGCACTCCTCGGGCGTCATGTCGGACACGGCCGCCATCATGCGCGTGTGCATCGAGCCGAGCGTCGCGCGGACCTCTTCGTCGCTGGCCGTGGTCGAGACGATCCGGATGCTGCGGCGGTCCGTGGGGTGCGGCACGCGCGTGACATGACCGGACCTCTCGAGTCGGTCGATGATCGCCGTGGTCGACGCGGTCGACACTCCGAGATAGCGGGTGAGCTCCGCCGGCGTCACGTGGCGCTCCTGCCCGGCCGCGCGCAGGAGGTAGCGCAGGACGAGGAGGTCGTTCTCGCCCATCGACATCGCTTCACGCGTGCGGCGGCGCATCGCCACCTCGGCGGCGCGATACACGCGGAAGGCCTGAAGCACCTCGACGGCACGACGCCGACGTTCTTCCTCGGTCGCGCCATACCAGTAGCGCGACGACTGCGAGCCGTCTTCCACCTCCGCATCCTATGTCAGCGCCGCTGTCCAGGCCCCTGCCGCTGCGCGACACGGACGGGTAGCATGGCAAAATACGTCGGCTGACTAGTTGGTAGGACATCGAGACAGTAGCTCGACAAGGGTTCACAGGAGGTGACATGCGGCGCACGGCCACGGCAGATGATGTGGTGAAGGCCCTCAGCGACCTCACCGACTCCAGCGCGATCTCCGAGCGCGCCGCCCTGCAATCGCTGGGCATCGGCCCCAATGACGCGAAGGTGCTGCGCTTCCTCCTCGAGCGCAGCGAGGACGACGACCCCGTGACCCCGCGACTGCTCGCCGAGATGCTCGGCATCACGTCCGCCGCGACCACGACCCTCATCGACCGTCTCGCGGAAGCCGGGTGGGTCGAGCGGGAGCCGTACCCCGGCGACCGGCGGTCGATCGTCGTGCGCGCGACCATCGATCCCGAATCGCCGGCGCGGCGCGTGCTCTCGGTGCGGCGTGCCTCGGTCGCCGAGGCGGCGTCGAAGCTCGGCGCGACCGAGCGACGCATCGTCGCCGACTTCCTCGACGACATCGCGCGCGTCGAGAAGCAGCACGTCGACAGCATCGCGTCGGCCGACATCGCGTCCCGCTCGATCTGACAGGCAGCTCGAACGGGACGCGGCGCGGTCAGGCCGAGTCCCGGCCCGTGGCCGACTGCAGACGGTCGATCTGCTCGGAGGCCTCGGCCTTGGTGAGGTCGGCGGGGATCTCTTCCCCGGCTTCACGCGCCAGGGTGTCGAGGTAGCTCCGCTGCGGGGCGGTCATCGGCTCGTCGCCGGTGACCCAGTCCGAGGGGTCCTTCTCGGCGGGGTTGTCTCCGTCGCGGACGGCGCCCAGGGTCTCTTCTTCACGGGAGGAATCGCTCATGGCCCCGAGGCTAGGCGGGGGATCCGACACCGGCTGCGGGATTGACAGCGCCCCCAGGTGAGTGCGGCATCCTGGATCGATGCCGAGCGACCCTCCTCCCGTCGACGTCCACGTCGAGACCTACCGGCGTGGCCGCGCCCGCACGCGCGTGACGCGCGTGTCGACGGGGGCGGACACCGGACACGCCTTCGTCCTCGTGGCCGGCATCGGGGTCGCGTCGACGTACTTCGAGTTCCTCGCGCCGCTGCTGGCGTCCGAGGGCGAGGTGTATGCGCTCGACCTCCCCGGTTTCGCGGGGGTCCCGGCATCCGGTGAGCAGCCGACGGCCGCGTTCTTCGCCGACCAGGTCGAGGGGGTGCTCGATCATTACGGTCTGCGCGACCCCGTGCTCCTCGGCCATTCGATGGGGACGCAGGTCGTCACGGAGGTGCTCGCGCGCCGAGAGCTGTCGCACGCGGTGCTGGTGAGCCCCGTCGTCGACGAGGGCGACGCACGGGCGGGCGTGCAGGCCGTCCGGTTCGCGCAGTCCACCGCCCGCGAGTCCCTGCACATCGCCCTCCTGGCGCTCTCGGCCTATCTGCTGTGCGGGTTCCTCTACTTCTTCGAGACGCTGCCGCACATGCTGCGGTACCGGATCTCGGATCGCATCGGCGAGGCACGGGCGAACCTGCTGCTCATCCGCGGCGAGCACGATCGCCCCTCGCCGCGCAGACTGCACTCGCGGCTCGTGGCTCGCGCGCGCTCCGCACGGCGGTGGGAGATCGAGGGCGCCGCGCACTGCGTCGTCAACAGCCACGCCGTCGGCGTCGCCCGCCTCACGATGGCCCACGTCCGCGACGAGCTCGGCGCGAAGGGACGGATGCCGGCCGCCGAGGCCGCGGTCCCTCCCGCGCGGCACGCGGATGTGCGGATGGTGCTGGGGGCCATGGCAAGCCGCCTCGCGGAATGGATCAGCGCGGCCCGCAAGGACGAGACGGGCGTCGAACGCGCCAAGGCGGAGCACGCCCGCGTGCTGTGGCAGGCGTACCGGCCGCGTCGCTAGCTACCCCGCGGGGAGCAGGACGGCAACCCCCGCGACCGATCCGCTCTCGGCCCGGAGCATGGGGAGGTGCTGTTCCGCCCTCGCCTGACCCCCTCATGAGACTCTCCCCCTCGCTCGATCCGCGGCGGTGGTGGCACGACGCGATCACCGCCGACCGTCTCCTGCTCGCCGCCAAGACCGCCGCGGCAGCCGCCCTGGCCTGGTATCTCGCCCCCTTCGTGCCCTTCGCGCAGAGCGAGTACTCGTACTACGCCCCGCTCGGCGTGCTGGTGAGCATGTACCCCACCGTCGCGCGCTCCGCGTCGAGCGGCGTGCAGGCCCTGGTCGGGCTCGCTCTGGGCATCGGCCTCGGCCTCGGGAGCCTCGCGGTGGTGGGCGCCGGCCTCTCGCGCATCGTCGCGGTCGCGATCGTCATCCTCCTCGGCGTCCTGCTCGCGGGGGTCCGCGCGCTCGGCGTCGGCCGGGACTGGGTGGCGATCGCGGGACTCTTCGTGCTGCTTCTCGGCGGCGCCGACCCCGACGGCTACTCGTCGTCGTACCTCATCACGATGGCGTTCGGCGTGCTGGTGGGCGTCGTGGTGAACCTCGTCGTCGTCCCTCCGCTGCGCATCAAGCGCGCCGACGATCGGCTCGCGCGACTGCGCGACGAGCTCGCCGCGGCGCTGCACCGCATCGCGGACTCCCTGGCCGGACACGCCTTCGATCCGGATGCCGCCGACACCGCGACCGCGGGACTCCTGGGCACGCTGGCCGACGTGCGCGAAGAGGTCGAGCTGGCCGACGAGAGCCGTCGGTACAACCCCCGCGGGCGGCGTCTGCAGGCGCCGCGAGATCTCAACCGCCGACGCCTGGACGCCCTGACCGGAACCGCCGACGCGACGCGCGAGCTGTCGGCATCCCTCTCCCGCCTGACCGCGGGGCCGGACGTGGAGACCCGCATCCCCGACGACGCCCGTCGCGCTCTCGCCGGGGCGATCGAGGCCGTGTCGCACCTCGTCACCACTCCCCCGGAGCCCGACGCGACCGCGGAGCAGCTCCGGGAGGCGGAGCGCGCGCTGACCGGCTACACCGATCTCCTCCGCACGCTCACCGCGCCCGAAGAGCCTCTCGACGCCTGGGAGGCGGCGGTGAGTCTGCGGCGCGTGATCGCGGCGTGCGGTCCGTTCTCGGATCCGGATGCCGACACCGCGACGCGGTGACCTCCTCCCGGGCTCAGACCGGGGCACCGCCGACCGCGTCGAGAGCGCGATGCAGCGCGGCGGCCGTCGCCCGGCGTGCGGCCGCCGGGACCGCCGCGAGGAAGCCGCCGACGAACGTGTCTCCCAGGCCGATGGTCGTGGGGTGCGCGGTGTCGACGAGGTGAGCCGGCACACCCGTCGCGCCGAGTCGCTGCTGCACCGCGTCGACGACCGCACGGCCTCCCGGGTGCCGGGGCAACCGCGCGGTGTCGTCGAGGTCGGCGGCGGTGCAGGCGTCGCCGAGGCGGTATCGCGTCGCCGCGGTGCGCACGGCGCTGTCGAGGGCCGCGCGGTGGGCGGCGGCGTCCGGGCCCACGGCGATCGCCCAGTACTTCGTGTGCACGACGAGAGCTCGGGCGGGGATGAGGGCGTGCGCCTCGGCCAGCGCTCCCGCGACGTCGTCGACATCGAGCAGATCGACGCGGCGGCCGAGGTACTCCTGCAGCTCGTCCTCGTTCATGCCGTAGACGTCGATGCGCTCGAGGAGGCGGTCGCGCACCAGGGTCGAGAGATCGCGCTGGTAGAACCCGGCGTCCTCGTAGTAGACGAGCGCGTCGGGCGGCAGCCGGGTCATCGCCTCGACGAGGTCGTCCAGCCGTCGCGCGAGCAGAGCGGCATCCTGCATCGTGTTGAACCCCGACACGAGGAACGCCGAGGCATCGGCGAGCGCGTCACCCAGGTCGGCGGCGATCGCCATCTCGCGATTGGGGGCGTCGTTGGCGAAGATCAGGCGGTTGGATGCCGGCGCGGTCACCGCCGCGTCGATCAGCGGGACGGTCGTCCCCTCGGGGTACTGCACGATGAGGTGCGGGTCCAGGGTGTCGCGCGTCGCCGACGAGACCACGCGCATCGAGGCGGGGAGCAAGCGCCGCACGTTGTCGTCGATGCTCACGAGGTGCTGCACGGTGGGTACCCCGATGCGGTCGAGCGCGATGCCGGCGCGCACCCCGGTCCCCCCGAGGGTGATCTCGACGTCGAAGTGCGCCGCGAAACGCTCCACGATCTCGCTCGAGAGCACGAAGCGCTCGCCTCCCCCGCCGGTGGCGAGGAAGGCGAGCACCGTGACGACGAGCGAGCGCTCGTCGATGATCGGCGTCGTGGTGGTCAGCTCGTGGAGATGGATGCCGTGGAGCTGCGCGAGAGCCGCGAGCACGTCGGCATCCCACCGGATCTCGTAGTCGACGGTGCCGCCGAGTCCGAGCACGAGGTCTTCCGCCATGACGTCGATCACCGTCCGATCAGTAGAGGTCGGCCTTGCCGGCGGCGCCGAACAGGTCGATCTTCTCCGCCGCTGTGACCTTCATCGCCGCGATGCACTCGGGCTGGATGGCGTTGGGCTCGCGCAGGCGACGGTCGGTGCCGAGCACCTCGCGCATGCGGTCGTGGTAGGCCACCTTGATGTCGCTGGAGATGTTGATCTTGTTGATGCCCAGCGACACGGCGCGGGCGAGCTCGGCATCCGGGTTGCTCGATCCGCCGTGGAGGACGAGCGGGATGCCGACGGCGGCCTTGATCTGCTCGAGGAGGTCGTGGCGCAGCTCCGGGTTCTTCTCCGCGGGGTACAGGCCGTGCGAGGTGCCGATGGCGATCGCGAGGCTGTCGACGCCGGTCTGCTCGACGAAGCGCACGGCGTCGTCGACGTTGGTGTAGATGATCTCGGCCGCGCCCGACTCGCCGTAGCTGTCGTTCGCGCCGATGGTGCCGAGCTCGCCCTCGACCTGTACGCCGACCGCGTGGGCGGCCTCGACGACCTTGCGGGTGAGCGCCACGTTCTGCTCGAAGGGCTCGAGCGAGGCGTCGATCATGACCGAGGTGAAGCCCGCCTGGATCGCCTGGACGATCTGCTCGTAGGTGCCGCCGTGGTCCCAGTGGATGGCGACGGGCACGCTCGAGCGGTGCGCGCGAGCGTGCATCGCCGGGATGAGATCGGTGGTGATGTGCGACACCTCGTCGGGGTGGATCGCGATGATGACCGGAGCGTTCTTCTCCTCGCTGATGTCCATGATCCCGGTGAACATCGCCCAGTCGCTGATGTTGAAGGCCGGGATGGCGAAGCTGTGGGCGTTCGCCACGTCGAGGATGGACTTGCCGGTGTAGAGCACGGATTTCTCCTTGTTCGGGGTGGTTGGTCGGAATCAGCTCTTCACCGAGCCGGCCGTCAGGCCGCTGATGAAGAAGCGTTGGAAGAAGAGGAAGAGCACCAGCACCGGGATCGAGCCGAGGATGCTCATCGCCATGATCTGGTTCCACTCGTACGAGTGCTGGCCCATGAGGAGCTGGATGCCGATCGGCACGGTGCGCATGTCGATCGTGCGCGTGAGGGTCAGCGCGAAGAGGAACTCGTTCCACGCGATCATGAAGGTGTAGATGCCGACCGACACGATCCCGGGGATCGAGATCGGCACGAGCACGCGCCACAGTGCGGTGAAGGAGCCGGCGCCATCGACGCGGACCGCCTCGTCGAGCTCCTTGGGGAGGGTGTTGAAGTACCCGGTCATCATGATGATCGCGTAGGGCAGCGTGAACACCATGTACGTGAAGATGAGGCCCGGATAGGTGTTGTACAGGCCGAGCCCGACCATCAGGCCGAAGTACGGGATGAGCAGCGTGATCGGCGGCACCGCCTGCACGCTGACGATGATCACGTTGACGCTCCGCTTGCCCCGGAACTCGAAGCGGCTGAAGGCGTAGGCGGCCTGGATCGCGACGAGGAGCGTCAGGATCGTCACCGCCCCGGCCACGACGTAGCTGTTGATGAAGAAGCGCACGGTCTCGGGGTTGGTGAAGATCGAGACGTAGGCGTCGAACGAGAACGTGTCGGTGATCAGCCGCGGGGGGAGCTCGAAGATCTGCGTGTTCGATTTGAACGAGCTCGACAGCATCCACAGCACGGGACCTGCGGCGAAGACCGCACCGAGGAGCAGACCGATCAGCACGCCGGCTTTCGCGAGGCGACGCCGGGTGCCCGTGCGGGTCGCGCGCGGACGAGCGGGGCCGGTGGGGCGCCGGCGCGCGGAGGTGGTCAGGGCCATGTCAGTCCCTCGCCTTCTGGTGGCGGACGTAGAGCACCGCGATGATCATCGACATCGCCAGGACCAGCACCGCCGAGGTGGAGGCCATCGAGAAGTCGTACTTCGCGAACGCGAGCTTGTAGGTGTAGGTGCTGAGCATCTCGGTGACGTCGATCGGACCGCCGCCCGTGGTCAGCCAGATGAGGGCGAACTGCTGCGAGGTCCAGATGAGGTCGAGGAGCACGAGGCTGACGATGATCGGACGCAGCTGCGGGACGGTGACGTTCCAGAACCGCTGGACGGGGTTCGCGCCGTCGACGGTCGCGGCTTCGTAGAGGTCGCTCGGAATGCCCTGGAGACCGGCGAGCAGGCTCACCATGAAGAAGGGGTAGCCGGCCCAGATGTTGATGAAGGTGACGGTGCCGAGAGCGAGCTGGGGCGAGGCGAGCCACTCGATGTTCGTGTTCAGCAGGAAGTTCACGATGCCGTTGGGGGCGAGGAGCATGCGCCACAGCACCGCGATCACGGCCACCGTGAACAGCCAGGGGAGCACGTACAGACCGCGGAAGATCGCCCGCGGGACGGCCCCGATCAGCCGGCTGTTCAGCAGCAGGGCGAACGAGAGGCCGAGCACGAGGTGGGCGGCGACGCTCGTCAGCGTGAAGAAGAGCGTGTTGCCCGTCGCCTTCCAGAACCCCGGGTCGGTGAGGATCGTGACGTAGTTGTCGACGCCCACGACCTCGGGACTCTTGTTCAGGATGACGTTGTCCTGGAAGGAGTAGCCGATCACCATCACGATCGGCACGATCATCAGGACGAACAGCAGGATCAGCGTCGGCGACAGGAAGACGTAGGCCTCGCCGGCCTTGCGGAGCTGGCGGGTGCGGCGGGAGGCCGGCCGCCCGGTGACGATCAGCTCGGTGTCGGGGGGTGTGAGGGTGCGCATGGTCATGGTGTGCGGCTTTCGCTGAGCGGGATGCCGCACCGCGCACGGGGGCGGTGCGGCATCCCGGGTCGGGGTCGGATCAGAACTCCGACGTCCATTCGTCCTGCGTCTTCTTCAGCGCGTCGCTCATCGACTGCTGACCGTCCAGCGCGGACTGGAACTGGGTGCCGAACTGGCGCATGAGCTCCTCGGCGACGGGGAGACCGGTGAACTCGTTCGCCGGGTAGCCCTTCTTGTAGATGTCGAAGGCCGTCTTGAACAGCGCGTCGTCCTCGACGAAGGTCGGCACCGACTCGGTGTTCCCCGGGAAGGCCTTCGCCATCGTCGACAGCTCGCTGTTGACGTCCTTGCTCATGAGGAACTGGACGAGCTTGAACGCGGCGTCCTTGTGCTCGGAGTTCTCGGCCACGCCGATCCCCCACGAAGCGTAGGGGATGCCGCGCTCCCCCGTGAAGCCGTCCTCGGCGGGGATCGCCGAGATCGAGAAGGTCAGGTCGGGGTTCGACTGGCGGATGAGGTTGATGTGCGCGAGCGAGTCGATCATCATGCCCACGCGGCCGTTGGTGAACTCCTCGACCTTGTCCTGCTCCTTCATGGTGAAGGACCCGGGTGCGATGACGCCGTCATCCCAGAGCTGCTGGATGTAGTCGGTCGCCGACGAGACGTCGGAGTTGGTCAGGTCGGGCTGGCCGTCCTTCAGCATGGATCCCCCGGAGGCCCAGACCCACGACATGACGTCGTTCTGCACGCCGTTGGGGGCTTCGAGCGACAGCGGGAGCACCCATCCCGAGACGTCGCCGCCGAGGGCCTTGATCTTCTTCGCCGCGTCGGCGAACTCCGTGCGGGTGGACGGCGGGGTCGTGACACCCGCCTGCGCGAGCAGGCCGTCGTTCGTGAACATCGGGTAGACGAAGTTGACCACCGGGATCATGTAGGTGCTGCCGTCGACCTTGATCTGGCTGGCGAGCTGGCTGTCGTCGTATCCGGAGTCGCTCATCAGCTTCGACAGGTCGGCGATCACACCCTGCTTGGCGAAGTCGCTGACCCAGGCACCGTCGAGACCGACGACGTCGGGCATCGTGCCGGACGCGGCACCGGCGAAGAGCTGCTCCTTGGTCGAGGCGTAGGGGCCGCTGACCAGGTCGACCTTGATGCCCGGGTTCTCCTTCTCGAACTCGTCCATGAGCCCGCGGAACTGTCCGTCACCCAGTTCGGGCTCCCACCACTGGGCGAACTCGATCGTGACGTCTCCGTCTGCCGAGGTCGCCGCCCCGTTCGACGAGCACCCCGCCATCGCCAGGAGGGTCGTGGCCGCTGCTGCGACACCGACGAGCTTGATGGCGTTTCGACGCCGGCGCCCGCTGTTGTCCATCGTTTCTCCTCATTGAGATCTGCTGTATTTCGCGCCGTTGTGCGCGTTCTTGCTGCTTTAAGCATGAGTATGCGCGCGAGTGCGGAGGTCGTCAAGGCATGGATGCAGATTCGTGACAATTGCGGCATGCGAGCGCAACGAAAGCGGCGAAACAAGCTCATTTGCTGCTGTTCCATGCCGTTTTCTGGCGAACGATGCTGTTTCGCGGCCCGCGCTGTGCTAGAGATGACCGCATGGACGGACAGACAGCCTCGACGAAGCGGCGACTCCCGGCGGGTCGCAAAGCCGAACTGGCGGCCTACGTCGCCGAATCGGGGCAGGTGACGGTCGTCGACCTCGCCTCGCACTTCGGGGTGTCGATCGACACCGTGCGCCGCGACCTCGACCAGCTCGATCGCGAGGGCATCGTCGTACGCACCCACGGCGGGGCCGTGAGCGCGATGTCGGTCCCCGGTCGCGACCGGGGGCTGGACGTGCGACTGCAGATGCAGATCGCCGAGAAGGAGCGCATCGCCACCCTGGCCGCGGACCTCATCGAAGACGGGTCCGTCCTCATGCTCAACGCGGGGACGACGACCCTCGCGGTGGCGCGCGCGCTGCGCAACCACCGCAACCTCACGATCGCGACGAACAACCTGCGCATTCCGGCGGAGATCTCCCCGAGCGTCTTCCGCGACCTCTACATCTTCGGCGGCGCGGTGCGCACGATCACGCAGGCCACGACCGGACCGGTGACGCTGGCGATGAACTCGCACAGCCCCGAGGTCGACATCCGCTGCGACTACGCCCTCATCGCCGTGGGAGCGGTGGATGCCTCCGGGTTCTCGACCAGCAACCTCGGCGACGCGACGATGATGAGCGAGATGATCCAGCGCGCCGACCGAACGGCGATCCTCGCCGACTCGACCAAGCTCGACCGCCGCCTGTTCGCCCAGGTGACCCCGCTCGAGAAGGCCGACTACCTCATCACCGACGCCCCGCCCTCCCCCGATCTCGCGGCGGCGCTCGCCGAGGCGGGGGTGGCGGTCATCACCCCCTGACGGTGGCGAGCCCCGTCGTGGCGGAGATGTGCCCCGTCATGACGCGGGGTGCCCTGGCCTGTGGAGATGACGTCCGAGCGGCCCCGGTCGACGACGCGTGTCGTCTACCGGGGCCGCTCGAGCTCGCTCAGCGCGTGCTCACTCCGTGATGAGGTACAGCGCTCGGAAGAGGTGCCAGTTGTGGAGCGAAGCGCGGATCTTCGTCACCGGCCGACTCGGAGTGAAGAGCTTCGCCGTCGTGGTGTACCCGATGCCGTCGAGGCCCGTCTTCCCCCAGGCGGCGACGCGTCCGTCGTCGAGCAGAGCGTAGGCGGCTCCGATCGAGCCGGTGATCTCCTTCACCCCGCTGAGGTTCACGACCTGGCCGGGGTAGTGGCGGTCGTTCGTGGTGCCATCGCCGAGCTGCCCGGCAAGGTTCGACCCCCATGTCCAGACTGTCCCGTCGTTCTTCAACGCCATCCCGTTGTAGCTCAACCAGTCGTCTCCGTTGCATCCCGACAGCTGCTTCACGTTCGTGAGCCCGCTGATCTTCAAGGGGGTGTTCGAGAAGGTGGTCGTTCCGTCGCAGAGCTGCCCGTTCTGGTTGCTCCCCCATGCCCACACGGTGCCGTCGCCCTTGAGCATCAGCCCACCGTCCATTCCCGACGCCATCTGGACGACGTTGCTCATCCCCGGGATCGGCTGAGGCGTACCGCGCGTGACGTCCGTCCCGTCGCCGGTGCGGCCACCGGTTCCCCAGGCCCATGCTTGGCCATCCGCCTTCAGGGCGAAGACGGCGCGCGCCACCGTGCTGGCGATCTTCACGACCCCCGAGATACCGTCGACCTTCATCGGCGTCGGCCAGTTCGACGACCACTTCGACGAGTCAGCCTGCCCGAGCTGGCCCTCAAGACCTCCACCCCAGGCATAGACGTCGCCGGAGCGAGTCAGGGCGATGCAACCCTCGAGCGTCGTGGTCACGTCGACGATGTCGGAAAGACCCGGCACGATACCCCAGACGTACCTGTCGTTGAAGGTTCCGTCGCCGAGAGCGCCCGTGAAGTTTCCGCCCGTCGTCCAGACCGTCCCATCCTCGAGAAGTGCGATGGCCCAGGCGCCCGACGAGCTGAGGTCGACGACGGGCGACGGGAACACCGGCGAGGTCTGTCGAGGCACCCACTCGGTCGTTCTGTAGGTTCCGATGCCGAGAATTCCGAAGTAGTTGCTCGCCGCCACGATGAGGTTGGCCCCCAACACGGTGAGCGAATCGGACGCCTCGCTCGCGTCGTCGGCAACGGTGACGCGGACGGATTCGCCGGGCGTCGTCCATGCGTCGGGTGTGACCGTCGTCACGAACTCACCGTTCGCATCCGTCGACCCGCTCGCCGCGCCCACTGACGCCCCTCGTGTCGCATTCAGGGTGAGCGCGACGCCGGCAACAGGAACGTGAGTGGAGGTCGATGCCTTCGCGATCACCGTCGACGGCGAACCGGCCTTCACGGTGGCATCGGCGACATCGGCCGACAGAACAGCCTGGCCCGTGATGAGGTACAAGCCGTGGAAGCCGAATTTGTTGTGCTGCGAGGCGCGAACCTTCGCGACGGGGCGCGCCGGTGTGACATACGCGGGAGTGGAGGTGGTCCCGATGTCGTTCAGGAAGGTCTCACCCCAGGCCGCGACGCGGTTGTCCGACAGGAGAGCGAACCCCGACGTGATCGAACCGGTGATCTGAGTGGCCGTGGTGATGTTCAACACCTGGACCGGAGTGTTCCGATCCACGGTCGTGCCGTCACCGAGCTGGCCGCGATTGTTCTCGCCCCACGCCCACACCGTCCCGTCGGACTTCAACGCATATCCGCTGCCGAAGCCGAAGTCCGAACCCGGACCGCCCGAGACCTGGGTCACACCCGTCAGACCCGGAATCTGCACCGGCGTCGACCGTGCCGTGGTCGTGCCATCGCACAACTGACCCTTGTCGTTGTTGCCCCACGCCCACACGGTCCCGTCCTTCTTCAAGGCCAGACCCCCGCCGCCGAAGCCCGAACCGAGCTGCACCACATCGCTCAGCCCCGCGATCGTCGCCGCTGAACCCCGCGGGTTCCCATCGGCATCACCGCGCTGGAACGCCCACCCGGCACCCCACGACTTGACCGTGCCATCCGACATCAGAGCGAACACCGCACGCAACGACGTCGACGCCAGCTGTGTGGCGCCCGGCAGCGACTTCACCTTCTGAGGAGACGGCCACTGCGTTCCCCACTTCGAGGAATCCTCTTGGCCCAGCTGCGCGTTCGCGCCGTCACCCCACGCCCATACGTCGCCGTTCGCCGTCAACGCGTGCGACCCACCCAGGGTGGTGGTCACCGAGATCACGTTCGACAGCCCCGGCACGATCCCCCACACGAACCGATCCGTCTTCGTCCCATCGCCTAGAGAACCGTCGACGTTCGATCCCGTCGACCACACCGTGCCATCTGCCAGCAGCGCCAGCGCATGCGTCCCCGCCGCGCTGATCTCCACCACCGGCGACGGGAACTTCAGCGACGTCTGCAGCAGCTCCGGTTGATCATTGCCCGCGGAACCGATGCCCAGCTGCCCCATGTAGTTGCTCGAACCCACCAGGACGTTCGCGCCCACCACTGTCGCTGTCCCCGACTCGGACAGGTTGTCGGACAGAGCCGTCACCGTGGTCGTGGAGCCGGGCGATGCCCACGGACGGTTCAGATCGAGGACCTTGGTCCCTGTGCCCGAGCCGTCGGTCGTCACGGTTGCGCTTCGGGTCCCCAACGAGAGCGTGATCGGCTGTCCCGCGACCGGGACCCCCGCCGGCGTCGTGAGGATACCCGCGACGGTGGTGTCCCCCGCGGCGAGAGCGGTCGTTGTGGGGACGAGGCTGAGCTTGTACCGCGTGTTCGAGACGGCGTAGGCGGGAGATGAGGTCATCATGAGCATCACCGGGGTCGCCCAGATCGCTCCCCCGACGACGGCGCGGCGGGACAGTCCTGCGCGGCTCTTGGGCTGAACGACGGAATCGTCGGTCTCGGGCATGGGTGGCTCCTTCTCTCAACAGCGCATGGTGACGCGCTTCGCCGCCATCCTCTGCCACCCACCGCCCACGCCTGCCGAAAACGGATCAGGATGCGCCCTCGACGTGACATTGCGTCCCTTTCACGAAGCGAGGGGTGAAAACCTGCGGCCCACCCACCCGCAGGGGCCGCCTCGACCCGGGCGGCACCCTCTGGGCATGCGAACGTGCGGGAAGAAGAGACGGAGGCTCGAATGGGAGAAGTGTGGAGGGAAAGGCCGCCCTCGGCCCTCGATCGGGCGGCAGCGCGACCATCTCCGGGGGTTGCGCCGCGCGAGGAGGCCCGTGATGACGACATCTCGACGCCACCCCACCGGCTGCTCGCGATCGATCGCGGGCGGGGATTCGCAGGAGTCACGGTCCGAGCCCTGAACTACCGTGCGATGACGGTGCTCCATCACGGGAGACCCGACGCGGGGGCCACCCGCGCCTTGTGGTTCATCCAGCACGGCGCCGGTGCCGTGGTCGGCGAGCACGGGGTGAACTTCGACGCCGGCGACACCATCGTCCTCCCCCGGAGCCGTCAGGTGACGATCACGACGACAGCACCAGGAAAGGTCCTGGAGGTCGCCCTGAGCGGAGAGGGCCGGTGGTGGCCCGCGTCCGTCTGCGTGTCGAGGCCGACTTCCTCCTCGGTCGCCACGATCGCCCTCGCCTCGGCGGTCCTGAGGGGGATGCCGCGGCCCTCGGACAGCGAGATCGATCAGCTGCGAAGCGTCTTCGAAGCCCTCTCTCTCTCCACCGCTGCGTCCGCCGCGACTCCTCGGGGGGAGGAGGAGAAGACCGACCCGCTCGTCCGACGAGCGGATGCCGTGATCGCTGCGAACGCCCATGAGCCGGATTTCTCGGTGGAAAGCCTCGCAGGAATGCTGTCGGTAAGCAGACGCCACCTGACGCGCGTGCTCTCCCGCGCAGGTCGTGCCCCCGCCGATCGCATCCGCGACGTCCGCCTCGGTCGTGTCCGCACCGCGTGGGACGCACATGGCGACGAACTCCTGCGCGACGACCTCCTCGCTCGCTGGTTCGGGTTCCGCTCAGCACGGGCACTGCGAGAGAGCCTGTCGCGCGCAGGCGACCTCGGCGTCTGAGCGACTTGACAGCGCACGCGCCCTGCGTCAGTACCCCGTCGACAGCACCCGGTCGAGCATGTCGACGAAGTAGTCGGCCGAGTCCTGGGTCACGCACAGCGGCGGCTTGATCTTCAGCACGTTCTGGTGGTCGCCGGTGGGCTGCATGATCACGCCGAGCTCGAGGAGACGGTCGCAGATCGCGGTGGTCTCCTCCGTCGCCGGGGCGAGCGTCTCGCGATCGCGCACGAACTCCAGGCCGAGGTACAGCCCCGCCCCGTGGACCGTGCCGACGATCGGATGCCGATCCCCCAGCGCCTCGAGACGCGCCTTGAGGTGCGCGCCGACGACCCGCGCGTTCTCCTGCAGCTGTTCCTCGTCGATGATGTCGAGCACGGTCTGGCCGACGACGGACGACAGCGGCGATCCCCCGGTGGAGGAGAAGAAGTACCCCTGGGTGCGATAACGGTCGGCGATCTCGCGGCGCGTGATGACCGCACCGAGCGGGAATCCCGCGCCGATCGACTTCGCGACCGCGACGATGTCGGGGACGACCCCCTGCTGCTGGAAGCCCCAGAACCACGAGCCGAGGCGGCCGAAGCCCACCTGCACCTCGTCGGCGACGGCGAGACCGCCGAGCTCGCGCACCGTGGCGTACACCTCCTTCAGGTAGCCGTCCGGCAGGGCGACGCCCCCGGCGTTGCCGTAGAACGTCTCGCTGAGGAACGCGGCGGGCGGGTGCCCCTCCGCGGCGAGCGCACGCAGGCGCGCCGCCGCCTCGGGCGCGTAGGCCGCGGCATCCGCTCCCCGGTGGCGACCGCGGTAGGAGTTGGCCGCGTCGACGGTGTGGACCCAGTCGGGGCGCGTGTCGAGGGCGGAGGGGTTGTCGGCGATGGAGGTCGAGACGGCATCGCTCGCGTAGGTCCAGCCGTGGTACGCCTCGGCCATCGCGACGACGTCGCGGCGGTCGGTCGCCGCCAGGGCGAGGCGGATCGCGAGATCGACCGCCTCCGACCCGGAGTTGACGAAGAACACCGTGTCGAGCTCGTCGGGAAGGGTGGATGCCACGCGCTCGGCGTAGCGCGTGATCGCGGCGTAGTGGAAGCGCGAGTTGGTGTTCAGCAGGCGCGTCTGACGGGCGACCGCGGCGGCGATGCGGGGATGCGCGTGACCCACCGAGGCGACGTTGTTGACCATGTCGAGGTAGACCCGACCGTCGACGTCGACGAGGTACTCGCGCCACCCGCGCTCGATGCGGGGCGGCTGGACGTAGTAGTGCTCCTGCACCTCCGCGACGACCGCTTCGCGGCGGCCGAGGAGGTCGTCCTCGAGCTCGACGGGAGCATCGACTCCGAGCGCGCGCGTGGCGTCGCCGACGACGGCGCGCCACCCGGGCAGGTCGGCGGCCGGGAGCGCCGCGGGCACCTCCGCGGGATCGAGCGTCGCGAACAGCACGTCGATGCGGGTCCGTGCCGGGGCTTCCGTGATCTCGGTCTCCCCCTGTCGCACGCTCAGCCCCGCCGGGACGCGCAGCGAGGTGGGCTGCGCGAACCACACGGAAGCAGCGGTCGGCACGGTCGCGGGCGCGTTCGGGGTGCGAGACGGCGCCCCCAGCAGCACCGGGCGGAGCGCCGGGAGCACGACCACCGCGGCTCCCTCGTCGAGCAGGCGCTGCGCCGCCCGTTCCACGGCGTCGTCCTCGAGCCACGCGCCCTCGTCGGCGAGCGGCGACAGGGTCCCGGCATCCAGGATCACCGCCCTGTCGGGCTCGGGCAGCAGCGTGGCGCCGGTCCACTCGGGGTTCGCTGCGGCGGGGCGGCCGAGGGCGTGACGGATGCGCGCGGTCGCGACCTCGATGGGCACGGCGGTCGCCCGGCGCAGGATCGCGAACTCCCGGTCCAGGGCGCCGCTGGCGTAGTCGTTCGCCTCGTCGAGGCGCACCTGCTGACGGCCGCTCAAGACGAGCACGACCCCGCGCAGCACGACGAGCGGCCACAGGGCGGTGATCTCCTCGTCGGAGAGGGGGCGCCGACGGTCGAAGGCGGCGATGGCGGGCAGCGCGGTACGGTACGAACCCCCGGCGTGGTGCAGCACCGACGAGACGGTCACGGCGATCTCGCCGACCGCCCACGAGTCGATGACGTCGCCAAAGTCGATGACGGCATCGGGGAGGGTCTGGATGCCGTCGGGGCGGAGCACGTTGTCGTCCGTGACGTCGAAGTGCCCGAGCTGGCGCGGCAGCGCGTCGGAGACGGGCGCGAGCGCGGCGAGCGCGCGGGCGGTGGCCTCGGCGGTGAACGCGCGGACGTCGGCGTCCGGCTCGGTCTCGGAGATCTCGGCGATCGCGCGTTCCGCGTGGCGGAGGTCCCACTGCAGCACGCGCCCCGAGGCGGGGTGGGTCTCGTTCGCGAGAGCCACGCTCACCGCCGCCGACAGCTCGCCCAGACGCTCGACGACCCGGGGCGAGAGGTAGCCCGATCCCGTCAGCGTCTTCCCGGACACGAACGAGATGACGCGCGCGTGCAGGCGCCCTTGCGAGGTCTCCCACCAGCCGGACATCGGCCCGCGGGGGCCGTCGACGATCCGCGGGATCCGCAGCGTCGGCTCGGCCCGCGCGACGACCGCCGCCGCGGCATCCTGCATCTCGATCTCGGACTCGCTGAACACCGGGTTGCTGATCTTCAGCACGCCGAGCGGGTCGCCGCCGGCGACGGGAGTGGCGAGGAAGTTCTGGTCCTGCTGACTGCCGAGCGAACGGAGGTCGACGTCGACCCCGTAGACCTCGCGCATCAGCGCACGGGCCTCGTCGGTGGGAAGGGTGGGGGTCGGCAGCTCGCCGTGGACGAAGTAGTCGAACGAGGTCATGTGGGGCTCTCAGATGCGGAACGGGCGGGACGAAGGGGGAATGCGGGAGGCGACGCGGCATCCGGACTCGTCCAGGATGCCGCGTCGCCGACGATCACGCGGGGATGCGCTCGGGCGTCTCGGCTTCGTCGTCGAACTCGACCTCGGGCGGACGGCGACGGAACCCGCGGGTGAGGACCGCGAGCCACACGACGCCGACGCCGATCCAGACGAGTCCGACCGTCAGGGCGAGCGGCGACAGGCTGAACCACAGCCACGCGGTGAGCGCGAAGCCGAGGGCGGGCAGCACCCCGTAGCGGAAGACGGCGGCTCCGCCACGACGACCCTCGTCGATGAGGAAGTGCTTGATCACCGAGAGGTTGACGAGGGAGAACGCCGCCAACGCGCCGAAGCTGATGAGGGATGCCACGGTGTTCAGGTCCGCGAACAGCGCGGCGAGCGACACGACACCGACGAAGATCGCCGCCCCGATCGGCGTCCGGTAGCGCGTGCTGAGCCGGGCGAAGAAACTCGGGAGCACTCCGTCGCGCCCCATCGCGAACAGGATGCGCGCCACGCTCGCCTGGGAGGCGAGAGCGGCCGCGATGCAGCCGGCGATGTAGGCGATGAGGAAGAACAGCTCGAGCCAGCGACCGGCGGTGACCTCCATGATCTGGTTGGCGGCGGCATCCGGGTTCTCGATGTCGGCGACGTTCGGGATGACGAGGGTCGACACGTACGCGATGACGGTGAAGATGAGCCCGCCGATGATCGTGGTGAGGATGATCGCGCGCGGAACCGTGCGCTGGGGGTCGCGAGCCTCCTCGGACAGGGTCGAGATGGCGTCGAAGCCGAGGAACGACAGGGCGAGCATCGCCGCACCCGCGAGCAGGCCCGGGAAGGTGAGCCCGGCGTCGTAGAGCGGCTGCAGCAGAGAGACGCCGGGGTTCTGGAGCGTGTGCAGGACCGCGCACACGACGAACACCGCGGCGAACACGAGCTGCAGGCCCACCAGCACGAGGTTGGCGTTTCGCACCACCGTGATGCCCACGATGTTCAGCCCCGTGATCAGCAGCACGCCGGCGAGGGCGAAGACCCACGGCGGGATGCCGGGCAGCTGAGCGTTGAGGTAGATCCCCATCAGCACGTAGTTGATGAGCGGGAGCAGCAGGTAGTCGATCATGAGCGACCACCCGGTGAGGAAGCCGACGTGACCGCCGAACGCGCGGCGGGCGTAGGTGTACGCGCTGCCCGCGCGGGGGAACGCCTTGACGAGGGCGGCGTAGCTGAAGGCCGTGAAGAGCATCGCCACCAGGGTGACGAGATACGCCGTCGGCACGTGGCCGCCGGTCGTCACGGCGACGAGGCCGTAGGTGGTGAAGACGGTCAACGGCACCATGTAGGCGAGACCGAAGATGACGAGGGAGGGAACTCCCATGACTCGCCGGAGCGAGGTTTCGGAGGAGGTCACGGTTTTCCTGTTCGGGGTCGGAAAGAGCGAGTCGGAACGGCGCCGGCGAGCGCCGGAGCCGTGAACGTGCGGATGCCGCGCCGCCAGGTCCCGCGGATCCGGGCGGCGGCGATGCGGTCGGTCGGCTCGCGGCGGATGTCGCGGTCGAGCCAGACGAGGTCGGCGATCATGCCGGGGAGGAGAGTGCCGCGGTGGGCATCGTCGCCGGCCTGCCACGCGACGCCGCTCGTGGCGGCATCCAGGGCTTCGTCGAGGGTGAGTCGTTCTTCGGGCTGCCAGCCACCGGCGGGCCTGCCGTCTTCGTCCTGCCGGGTCACCGCGGTGCGCAGGCCCCGGAGGACGTCCGGCGAGGTGACCGGCCAGTCACTGCCGAAGCTCAGTCGGGCGCCGGCGGTCCGCGCGGCGCGCATACGGTACTGCCGTTCGCGCTGGGGGCCGAGGCGCGGGAGCGTCAGCTCGGTCATCACCGCGTCACGCACGGCCCACTGCGGCTGGAAGCAGAAGGTCACGTCGAGGGCGGCGAGACGCGGAAGGTCGGCCGGGTCGACGATCTGCGCGTGGGCGATCGTGAGGCGGCGCCCACGCGCGAGGCTCTCGCGGATGCCCTCGGCGGCGTCGATGGCGGCCCGCACCGCGGCGTCGCCGATCGCGTGGAGGTGGATGTCGAACCCGGCGGCGTCGCACGCGACGACGGCGTCGCCGAGCCGCTCGGGCTGCCAGTTGGGCAGGCCGCGCGTCTGCGCGTCGTGGTAGCAGTCGAGGAGGTGCGCGGTGTGGTTCTCGATGATGCCGTCGACGAAGAACTTCACGGTGCGCGCGGTCAGACCGTCCACGCCCGCGATCTCGTCGGCGTCGCGACGCAGCTCGGCCAGCTGCTCGGGCCACCGGTCGGGATCGGCGCGCAGGGCGAGGTCGACGTCGACCGCCAGGCGCCCCCGACGCGCCGCCGCGACCCACGCGGGGAGGTCGTGCTGTTCGGTCCACGCCTCCTGGACCCAGGCGATCCCGTGCTCGGCGAGACGCTCGGTCGCCCAGGCGAGCGCTTCCCCGTCCGCCTCCACCGCGGGCTGCGGGGCGTGGGCGAGGACGAGGTCGATCGCCGCTCGCTCGACGAGCGTGCCGAGCGGGGATCCGTCGGGCCGACGGACGATGCGCCCGAGTGCGGGGTCGGGGGTGTCGGCATCCAGTCCCGCCGCTCTCAGCGCCGCGGTGTTGACCCAGACCGTGTGGTAATCCCACGAGTGCAGGACGACCGGGCGCTCCGCCTCCCCCTCGTCGAGCCAGCGCGCATCGAACATCCCGCCCGGGACGATCGTGGCGTCGTAGCTGCCGCCGATGAGCCATGCGTCCCCGCAGCTCTCGGCCCAGGCGCGGACGCGACGGGTGATCTCGGCGACGGAGGTCGCGTCGCGCAGCCGAGGGCCGCGGCGTTCGCGGCCGGCGAGAAGAGGGTGGGCGTGTCCGTCGCGGAAGGCGGGGAGGAGCATCCCGCCCTCGAGGTCGATGATCTCGGCATCCGCCGGGACCGGCGAGTCCGCGGATGCCACGACCCCGTCGGCCACGACGAGGCGGTCGACGTCGACCGCGGACCCGTCGACCCGGATCGCGCCGTTCGTGAACACGACGACCGCCATGGAAACCTCCTCGAGACCACGCTGAGAGAAACATACAGCGTAGGTTTTAGGAACGCTACGACGTTCTCGGGACGCCCTCCGCGCGTTTCGCGGACTCGTCACGAACTCGATACACGGTCGAAACGCACGCATCGCGTAACGTGGTCGAACCCCGACCGAAAGGCCCCACCGTGCCCCGGCCGTCGCACCCCAAGCTGTCGCGCGACGCGATCGCCCGCGCCGCCCTCGCCCTCGTCGATCGTGACGGCAGCGACGGTGCGAGCATCCGCCGCGTCGCCGACCGCCTGAAGGTGCATCCGACGTCGCTCTACAACCACGTGCCGAACCTCGCGGCCCTGATCGAGGACATCCGAGCGCTCGTCTCCGCGCGCATCGACTCCTCCTCGCTCCGCGACGCGGAATGGGAGGACGGCCTGCGGCGGTGGGCGCGGTCCTACCGGGACGCCTTCCGCCGCCACCCGCGGACGATCCCGCTGCTGATGTCGCACCGCTCCTCGGCACCGCTGCTGATGTCGCAGTACGAGGACTTCGCCGTCGCCGCCGAGCGCGTGGGCTGGCGAAGCGAGGACATCCTGCCGCTGTTGACCGCCTTCGAGTCGTTCATCCTCGGCAGCGTGCTCGACATGTCGGGGCCCGCGGTGATGTTCGACCCGACCGGCCAGGAGGAGAGGGTCCCGCGCTTCGCCGCGGCCTACGCGACCCTCGTCGACCAGGACCCGGCCGACCCCGTCGCGACGCGGGCGTTCGAGCTCGGACTCTCCCTGCTCATCGCGGGGGCGCGCCCGCGGCACTCGTGACGCCCCGCGTGCGTCACATGCGCGCGTAGCGCGCGCGGGCGAAGCAGAACAGCCCGTACAGGATCAGGCCCGCCCCGACGAGCCAGAGCACGATCTGCCCGAACGGCAGCGACGCGAGCGAGCGCAGCGCGGAATCGAGACCGCCCGCGGCCGAGGCGTCGTGGGTCACCGCGGCGACGACGAAGAGCACGCCCGCCACCCCCACGGCCACGCCCTTGGCGATGTACCCGATCATCCCGAACGTGCGGATGCCGCGCCCCGCCGCTCCGCCGGGGGTCGACAGGTGCTTCTCGAAGGCCTTGGTGAACCCGCGCACCACGAACGCGACGCCGACGGCGGCCACGCCGAGTCCGATGACCACGAGGAGCACGACCCCCGCCGGGTTCGACAGCAGCTGAGCGCTCATCGTCTGCGACGACCCCGACGAGCTGGAGCTCCCGCCCAGCGCGACCGTCAGAGCGGTCCCGGCGATCGCGGCGTACGCGACGGCGGTGCCCACGAACTTGGCGCGGTGCGCCCAGCGCTTCTTGGCATCCGGGTCCGCTTCGACGATCGCCTCGGCGATCTGCCACACCGCCAGCGCCGCGAGTCCGACGACGATCACCCAGAGGAGCACGACTCCCGCGGGGGCCTCGGCCACCTTCTGCAACGCGCCGCTCTGGTCGGCGCTGTCGCCGCCGGATCCGGTGGCGATCGAGATCGCGATCACCCCGATCAGCAGGTGCAGGAGGCCGAGCACGACGTACCCGACGCGCGCGGCGACTTCGAATGCGGTCGAATCCTGCGCCCCGTTTGCGGCAGCCGAGGGAGAAGTCATGCCGGAACCGTAGCCGTCAGGCGCTTTCTCGGGAGAGGCGTTGCGCTCGACGTTCGCGGACCACTTGGATGAGCGCCCACACGAACGTCGAGACCGCGATGCCCTCGAGCGCCCCCGCGACGACGTCCGAGAGCCAGTGCGCGTGCAGGTACGTGCGGCTCCCCATCATCAGCAGCACCCAGATCACGCCGGCGATCCACACCCATCGCCGCCGCAGGATCAGACCCAGCACGACCGCGATGGTCGTCGCCACCGCCGTGTGCCCCGAGGGGAAGGAGGTCGCCATCGTCTCGGCGAGGGAGTCCTCGGGCCGCTGCCGCGCGATGATGGCCGCCATCGGCGCACCGATCGCCACGACGAGGGCGATGGATGCCGCCACCGTCAGCGCGTCCCAGGGGCGCCGCCGCACCACGAAGACGATCGTCGTGAGCACCCCGATCACGATCATCCCGATGGTCCCGCCCACGATCGCGGGCACCCAGGCGACGATCACGCCCACCGGCGACGCGATCGCCGCCATGGCGGCATCCCACCACACGTCGACGTCGAGGGCCGTGTGCCCGTTCAGCGCGACCGCGAGGCGCAGGGCGACGAACGCGACCGTGGCCGCGACGCCGATGACGAGGGCGATGGCGCGGCGCGCGTCCGCGGCGACGACAGGGGGCGCCGGGGCATCGATCGGGGTGGCATCCATCCCGGAATGGTGACAGGACCGGATGCCGCGGAGCCAGGGATTGCATCCGCGCTCGACAGCGCTTCCGCGCGCGGAGCGGGGCGCCGGCAGATCGACCGGTGGCGCCGCGGCGGCAATCGGAAGGGGCGAGGGCGTCGGAGCACACTTCGCTGAGAGAATGGAACCGAGGAGAAGGAGACCGCACATGGGCGCACTCGATTCGCAGGAGGCCCGTCGTGAGCTCGTGATCGACACCATGGCGAGCTGGGCCCTCGAAGACATGGAACCCACCCCGGAGATGGTGCGGGACATCACCCTCTACGTGGAGGGGAAGATGTCGACCGCGGACATCATCGCCAAGGTCAAACGCGGGGGCTATCGTGACTGAGGGCTTCGTGGACCCGTACGTCTATCCGGGTTCGGGCGTCCTGAAGAACCTTCTCGACGAACGAGACCGGAACCATCTCGAACAGCGCGAGTATCAGCTCACCCTTGCCCGCCGGATGGAGCTCGACGTCACCCCGATCACGGGGCCGTTCGACCTCGCGCGGTGGGCCGAGACCCACCGTCGCCTTTTCCAGGACGTGTACGCGTGGGCCGGTCGAGTTCGAACGGTCGAGATCAGCAAGGGCTCATCTCAGTTCCATGCGTCGGCGCTGATACCGGCCGCGGCAGGGAGCACCTTCGACTGGCTCGCGACGTCCGGCCTCTTGGACCCCGCGATCGACGAGGCCGCGTTCGTGGTGCGGGCAAGCGATCTGCTCGAGAAGATGAACTACATCCACCCCTTCCGCGAAGGCAACGGTCGGACACAGAGAGCCTTCCTCGACCAGGTCGCGCGAGTGTCGGGCCGTCGACTCGCCTGGCGCAACGTCACTTCCCGCGAGCATCTGACCGCCAGCATCCGTGCCTTCAACGCGGGGAACGGCGAGCCGTTCCGCCCGATCCTCGAGCTCGTGCGTCAGCCTCCGCTCGACGGCCTGTCGCCCCTCGATCCGTCCGTCTACCAGGTGACGAAGCCGCGCTGACGAGGTCGGCGACCGTCGCGGGCATCTCGCCCGCCGAGGCCGTCGATCGAGGTGTTCAGGATGCGCGGTGACCGCGGTCACCGCGACGGGACGCTGCCCCCCGCGGGCGGGACGGGGGCGGATGGCGTCGACGGGATGACGAGGGGGCGCCGGGAGATCGGGGAGAGCGCGAACATCAGCACCCCAAGGAGAAGCAGGATCGCTCCGAGGACGATCATGATGACCCCGATGCCGGTCGCCATCGCCTCGATCGCCAGGGCCACGACGACGATCCCCGCGATGACCACCACAGCACCGAGCCCGCTCACACCCCCCGCGATCCAGAGCAGGGTGCGGAACGCCCGCGCCCCGTGGAAGGTCGGGCGGATGCCGAATCGGGTCCACGTGTACTGCGACCAGCGGGTCCCCGTCCACCAGCGGCCCACGGTCGAAGACACCGGGAACCAGCCGGCGCCCGGCCCCTCCTGCTCGCCGGGAAGCGGCCGGAGGATGTCCAGGACGACGGGCGCGGTCGTGGGCACGGGCAACCGCAGCACCCGTCGCACGTGCAGGGCCCCGAAGAGCCAGAAGAAGCTCAGCGCCAGGAAGAGCGAAGCCATCACGAGGTAGAAGGGGTTGAACCCGACGAGGAAGAGGTAAATCGCCCCGGCGACGAAGAACAGCGCGCTCGAGACGAAGAGAGGGGTCGGGCGGTCCGCCGTGATCCAGTCCACCCCCGGTCGCCCGTCCTTCACGCGCATGCCGGTCCAGCGGGCGCCGTCCCACCAGCGCAGCCCCTCCCCCTGGACGTACCACGCAGCCGGCGTTTCCATCGGAGCCCCCTTCCCCGCCGCGCGATGAACGCGACAGCCCGACCCTAACCGAGGGGTCTCGACGAGACCGCGCTCAGCGCGCCCTTGACATCGGCGACCACCTCGGGCGGGGCCGAGACCGCCGCGAGCTCGTCGCGCAGCCGCCGTCCCGGCACCCACCGGACGTAGGCGTCGAACTCGACCTGCATCTCGGTCGAGTGCGCCCCGATCGCGCGCGAGACCGCGGCGCACGCGCCCGGGGTGTCGGCGATGATCGCGAGATCACTGTCGACGTCCACCGCGCGGCGCGACGGGGCGAGCGGCGCGTCGACCATCCACCGGTGGACCCCGGATGCCACCTCGAAAGGCGCGCGATCGCCCAGGTCGACGCGCGCGCTGACCCCGTGCGGAATCGTGGTCGTCACCGCGATCGTCTCGCCCGAGCGCTGCCACCGCACACGCGCCCGCCCGAACGGGGTGTCGTGCGCTGCCTCCGCCCAGGTCAGGGCTTCCACGAACCACGGGCGGACCTGCATCGTCGCCCCTTCGATCGACAGCCCGGCCACCCGACGGTGCAGCACGTCGCCCACGGCGCCGAGCGCGTAGTGGTTCAGCGAGGTCATGCCCGAGGGGTGCAGGGTGCCGTCGGGCCGGATGGCATCCCACCTCTCCCACATCGTGGTCGCCCCCATCGAGAGGGGGTAGAGCCATGACGGGCACATCGTCTGCAGGAGGAGGCTCTCGGCCGCGGCCTCGTGACCGTGGTCGAGGAGAGCGTCGAGGACCACCGGGGTACCGAGGAAGCCCGTCGCCATGCGGTAGCCACCGGCGCGCAGGAGGAACGCGAGGCGGTCGGCGGCGGCCGTGCGCTGGGCCTCGGGCACGAGACCGAACGCGAGAGCGAGGGCATAGGCACTCGGGGCGTCGGAGGCGAGACGTCCGGCGGGCGTCAGGTACGCGGCGCGGAAGGCCTCGCCGACCTCTCGAGCGAGTGCGGCGTAGCGGTCCGCGTCGGCGCCGTCGTCGAGGCGCGCGACGAGGTCCGCCGAGCGGAAGAGATACGCCGTCGCCACCAGCCCCGGATCGGCTTTCGCCTTGTCGGGGCGCGTGACGGTCGGGTCCAGCCAGTCGCCGTACTGGAACCCGGTCTCCCAGAGACGCCCCGGCCCGGCCGCGTCGGCGACCGCGTCGACCCATGCCCGCATCGCGGGCAGCATCTCGACCGCGGTGGCCCTGTCCCCGTACCGTCGCGCGAGGACGTCGGGGATGATCGTCACCGCGTCGCCCCACCCGGCGGCCGCGACGTCGCCGAGGGTGCCGAGGGGGTCGGGGACGACGGTCGGGACCCGCCCGTCGCGGTCCGCCTGCTCCGCGCGCAGATCGCGCAACCACGAGGAGAAGAACGCGTCCGTGTCGAACAGGGTCGCGGCGGTCGGGGCGAACACCTGCGCGTCGCCCGTCCAGCCCAGTCGCTCGTCGCGCTGCGGGCAGTCCGTCGGCAGAGCGAGAGCATTCCCCTCGAAGCTGCGGACGACGTTCGCGTGCAGCCGGTTCAGCCGCTCGTCGGAGCACGAGAACCACCCCGTGCGCCGGACGTCGGTCCGCAGCACCTCGACCTCCACGCGCGTCGGGTCGACCCGACCGCCGTCGATCTCGACGTAGCGGAAGCCGTGGAAGGTGAAGGCCGGCTCGCACGAACGCTCCCCCGCGCCGTCGAGGACGAACGTGTCGGTGGCCGCGGCGGCGCGCAGAGGGCGGACGCACAGCCCGCCGTCCTCGAGCAGCTCGGCGTGCCGCACGGTCACGACGGTCCCGGCCGCACCGTCGGCGACGAAACGTACGCGACCGACGACGTTCTCGCCGACGTCGAGCAGGACGACACCGGGACGGGATGCCGCCAGCTCGCGCATCCGCCGGATGGTGCGCACGCACCGGACCGGCTCGACATCGATCACCGTCGGCGCGCTCGACGGGGACGTCCGCAGGGGCGTCTCCCAGGACCCGGCGTCGAATCCCGGCATCCGCCATCCCCGCTGTTCGCGGCGGAAGTCCACGCGCTCGCCCGCGTACAGCCCGCTCGTCACGATCTCGGTGCGACGGTTCGACCGCCACCGCTCGTCGGGACCGATCTCCTCGACGCGCCCGTCGCGGTGGGTCACGCGCAGCACGGCACCGGCCGCGGCCTGATCCCCGTAGAAGCGAGCGGCCGTGGCGCCGAAGCCGTACCGCTCGGTGAACCATCCGCCGGCGACCCGCAGCGAGAGCACCTGCGTGGAGCCCGGGCGCAGGAGCGGGGAGACGTCGACCGACACGAGCGGGAGGCGGTACTGATACGAGGTCCATCCCGGCGCCAGCACCGAATCGTCGACGGGGATGCCGTCGAGAGCGGCGTCGAAGACCCCGTGCGCCGCCACCCACAGGCGCGCCGACACCGCGGTCGCGCCGACCTCGATCTCGCGCCGCAGAGCGAACGGGGCGGCTTCCCCGTCGGGACCGGCGATCCCGAGCAGCGGAGCGGTCCACTCGCCGGGCAAGAAGACCGTTTCGACGGTGATCGGCCGGCTCCACGGCATCCATCGGCCGTCCGGCCCGGCCACGCGCACGGACAGGTCGTGCCGTGCGCCCGCGGAGAGATCGACGAACGGCCACGGAACGAGCACGCCGCTCGGTGGCACCGCGACCGGTTCGCCGTCGTCGAGACGCATCTCGCCCCGGGTCGCCGTCCACCCCGCGGGGGCGTCGACGAGCCACGACACCGGGGGTCGGGGGTCGCTGGCGACGCTGAGGTCGCGGCGGCGTCCGACGCGCAGTTCCGCGACGCGGGAGGAGTCCCTCATGTGGTCCTTTCGAGACCCGGTGCCGCCGCGGAGAGCGGCACCGGGTCATGGTCAGCGTCGGGCCGGGCGGCGACGGAGGAGAAGGGCACCCGCACCGAGCACGAGGGCGGCGAGAGCGGGGAACAGGATGCCGACGACCGACGGTGTGCCCGTGCGGGCGAGCGCGGTCGGGGCGGCATCCGGGCTGTCGGTGCCCTCCGCCTCGAGACCGGGTGTCGGCGCGACGGGTGCGCTTCCGCCGCCATCGGGCGTGCCCCCGCCCTCACCGGGCGCCGGGTCGGGCGCGGCGAGCAGCCGGACGGCGTGGAACTGCGCCGAATCCTTCTCGGCGGCGATCCCGCCACCCCACGCGAGGTAGCCGTCGCGGCCGTCACCGTCGGCCTCGTTCACGATGATCGCGCTCGACAGCAGGGCCGCGTCCCGATCGACGCCCGCGAGGGCGCTCCACGGCACGGACACCTCGTACACGGTGTGGTGGGTGTCCTCGTCACGCGAGACGGCGACCTGGGCACCCGGCACGGTCCCGGCACCCTGCCCGACCGACAGCCACCGGTACAGCTGCGGCCCCTCCAGGGTGAGAGCGACCCCGAACTCGTGCCACACGCTCGCGGCGCCCGGCGCGCCTCCGGCCACGGTGAACTGCACGGAGTCCCCCTGCCAGATGTCCGCCCCCGTCGCGGGCTGGTCGTGCACGTCGTCGACGACGTCGGCCGAGAGGAAGAGGGCGTCGTCGTCCCAGGTGAGCCAGGCGCGCGCCGACTGGTCCTCGGCGGTCGGCGGCGTGATCGTCCCCTCCGGCTCGAAGGGTGCGGGGGTGAGGTCGTCGAGGGCGTCGAGGGTGCCGTCCACGGCGATGCCGCGTTTCGCCGCCCCGAAGGCGTCGGCGACGACAAGGGGCGCCACCGCCCCCTCGGCTCGCACCGTCGTGCCGTCGACCACGGCCTCGGCCGAGAACGCCTGGCGCTCGGTGAGATCGGAGAGAGGAAGGTCGACGCTCACGGCATCCGAGGCGGGAAGGGTGGCGGGCACCTCCACCTCCGCCGCGGCCCCGGCGAGGGTGTACGACAGCCCCGTCAGCGGGAGGTCGCGCGCGGAGGCGTTCGCGAGGCGCAGCCGCAGCACGTCGTCACCGTCGGCCGAGATCGCCTGGGTGCCCGTGAGGGTGACCGGCTCCGCGATCTGGGCGGAGGCCCGGAGGACCCCGGCCGCGCGGTCTCCCTCGTACACATGCGCCACCGTCTCGTACGTTCCCGTCTCACGGGGCTCGGGGGCGGTGACGGCGACCGTGGCGGTCTCGGACCCGGCGGTGGACTGGGTGAACGCGCGGCCGTCCGGCAGCGTCAGCCGCCATTGCGACGACGCCCCGTCCGATCGCCCCGCGATGCTCCACTGGCCGGTGACGTCGGCCCCCACGACTCCCGCGTCCAACCGGAGCCCGGTCTCGGATGCGGCCGCGCCCGTCACGGGTCCGCGCACGAAGAGAGGATCGTCGTCGACGCTCACGAAGACGTCGCCGCCCGAGCCGTCGAGGGTGTCGGTGTGACCGTACGCGTCGGTCACCGCGACGGCCGTGTCCGTGTTCAGGCGGAGCGTCCGCGGGGCGTCCGACCAGAGCACGCGCAGCGGACCGTCCGCGGTGTCGAAGAGGAACTGCCGGACGCCGTCGACCATGTCGTCACGGCCGGCGGGGGTCGCCCCGGCCAGCTGCGCCGCCGCGGTCGAGTAGGCGACGAACGCCGGCTTCGGCGTGTATGCGCCGCGGGAGTCGTCGGCTGCGCGCAGAAGGCCGAAGTTCTGCTCCGTCTCGGCGGGGTCGGTGCCGTCGGAGACGAGGTCGTAGACGTAGTAGCGCGCCGCGTCGTGCGCGGCGGAGATGACGGCGGACCGCGCGATGTTCGCCGCCTGCTCGCGCTCCGACACCGCGCGCGCGTTCGTGCCGGTGGGCCACCCGTGCTCCGTGATCCACAGGGGCTTGCTCACGCCGCCGTTGTATTTGCGCACGAGGGCGTCGACCCGGGTGAGGGTCTCATCCAGGGCGTCGGCCGAGACGGGGTAGCTGTACGGGTGCAGCACCACACCGTCGACGTACTGCAGGGCCCCGAGCCGGAAGGTCTGCTCGAGCCAGTCGGTGTTCAGGTTCGCCACGGCGGGACCGATGACCGGCAGGTCGGGAGCGGCGGCCTTCACGGCGGGGGATGCCGTGGCGAGCAGGTTCACGTAGTCCTCGGGCGAGGTGCGGGTGTTGCCGCCCAGCCCCAGATCCCACTCGTTCCACAGCTCGATGCCGGTCGCCTGGTCGCCGAACTCCGTCGCCATCGCGGCGGCATACGCGGCGTAGGCGGAGACGGCCTCGTCGCTGACGGGACCGTCGCCCCCGTCGTACAGGGGGTTGCCGTAGCCCGCGAGGAGCAGCGGGCGCACGCCCGCGTCGCGTGCCGCATCGAGGAACTCCGCCCGGGGACGCGCCCAGTCGTAGACGCCCTTCTGCGTCTCGACCTCGCTCCAGTAGACCTCGTCGCGCAGCTGCGCGAACCCGCCCGTCGCGAGCGTGGGGAGCGAGTCGGTGCTCCAGGACTGGCCGTAGTGCGTCGCCGCGCCGAACCGTCCGGTCGCCGAGGCCGCGGCATCCCGGTCCGAGAGCACGGCGAAGCTCGTCTCGGCGCTGGCGGCTCCCCCGTCGACCGAGACGACGAGCCGGTACCAACCGAGTGCGGTCGTGGGCAGGTCGAGGGTGCCGTCCGCCGACTCGTCGCCCTCGGCCACGACGGCGCCGGACGGGTCGGACACGCGCCACGACAGCTCGGACGCATCCGTGCGGTAGTCGACGCGGGGCGTGTCGCCGACGGTGAAGAGGTTGCCCGTGACGACCGGGGTCAGGGAGACGGCGGGGGCGGCCGCGGCGGCCGGGGACACCGGGGCCGCGAGGGCGACGGTCAGCAGGACGACCGGGACGGCGGCCGCCGCACAGGCACGCCGGGACCGGGATCTGAGGGGGAGGGACACGAATTTCTCCTCGTTGAGCGGATTCGGAATAGGGCAAGCGCTTGCCCTCAGTAGTTTGAGAGACGTTCCGTGTTCTGTCAACAGAGAGATCACAGAAATATCAACGACGGAAATTTGGCTTTGACGCTCGACCCAGGAGGTGCTAGAAATCTCAGGGCAAGCGATTTCCCTCTTGCTTCCGCTCTTCGCCAAGGAGTTTCAATGACGAAACGTGTCCGTTCCGTCGTCGCCGTGATCGCACTCGGCGGCCTGTCAGCCGCAGCCCTCGCGGGCTGCAGTTCCCCGTCCGCGGGAACGTCAGACGGCAAGGTCTCGATCCAGATCGGCGACCGGCCCAGCGCCGACCGCCCCGAAGACCGCGCGTACTTCGACAAGCGCGTCGAAGCCTTCGAGCAGGCCAACCCCGACATCACGCTCGAGCCGGTCGAGACCAGCTACGACGCGTCGACCTTCCAGGCGCTCTCGGCCGGGGGCAGCCTGCCCACGGTCATGAGCGTGCCGCTCACCGAACCCGCCGGCCTCATCAAGCGCGGGCAGGCCGCCGACCTCACCGACGCCCTGAGGAACGAGGGTCTCCTCGACAGCCTCAACCCCACGGTGCTCAAGCTCGCCGAGAACAGCGAGGGACGCGCGTACGCGATCCCCACCAACGCGTACTCGTTCGGTCTCGTCTACAACCGCGAGCTGTTCACGAAGGCCGGCCTGGACCCCGACTCCCCGCCCACCACGTGGGACGAGGTGCGCGCCGCGGCCAAGAAGATCCACGACGCGACGGGCGCCGCGGGCTTCTCCGTCCTCACCACCGCGAACACCGGCGGATGGCAGTTCTCCGGCATGACCTACTCGTTCGGCGGCACCGTCGAGAACGAGGACGGCTCGAAAGCCACCTTCGACGACAAGCCCTCCACCCAGGCGCTGCAGCTGATCAGCGACATGCGGTGGAAGGACGGCACCATGCCCGAGAACACGCTGTACGACATCCCGACCCAGGGTCAGGACTTCGCCGCCGGCAAGATCGGCATGATCATCGGTGCAAGCGACTCGTACTACAACATCGTGCAGAACCTGAAGCTGCCCGCCGAGAGCTTCGGGATCGGCGGGATGCCGCAGGTCAAGAGCGCCGAGGGCACCCTCGGCGGCGGCACGGTGCAGATCGTCGACCCCAAGGCGAGCGCCGAACAGCAGGCCGCAGCCGTGAAGTGGGTGAAGTTCTTCTACCTGCAGCGCTACCTCGACGAGACCACCGCCGTCGACGACGCCAAGGCGTCGAACGAGGCCGGCTCCGTCACGGGCCTCCCGGGGCTTCCCGTGGTCAACAGCGACCAGTACTCCACGTACTTCGACTGGATCAAGCAGTACATCAACGTGCCGAGCGCGAACTTCACCCCGTACCTCGACGCCTCGGCATCCATCCCCGTCGTCGCCGAGCCGGTCAACAACGCGCAAGAGGTGTACGGCGCGCTCGACACCGTCGTGCAGTCGGTCCTGACCGATCAGAACGCCGACATCCCCTCCCTGCTCAGCACCGCCCAGACCGACGTGCAGTCGCGCCTGAGCCGCTGATCACCCCACCCGGGGCGGGTCGCCGCACGGCCCGCCCCTCCCTCCCCCGGAGACGTCCATGACCGATCTCGACGAGCGCCCGCGCACCGCCGCGCGAACCGCCGCCACCCCCGCGCGCACCGCCCGCCGGCGACGCCCCTGGCGCCCCGGCCTCACCGCGCTGCTCATCGCCGCCCCGGCGATCCTCGTCTACGCCTACTTCTCGTGGGGTCCCATCCTCAGCTCGCTCGTGATGAGCGTGCAGCGTGTGGTGCTCACCGGGCAGAGCGACTTCGTCGGTCTCGACAACTTCGTCTACGTGCTGAGCGACCCGGGTCTGCCGCAGGCCGCGGGCAACACGGTGCTGTACACGGTGCTCGCGATCGTCTTCGGCTTCCCGGTGCCGCTCGCCCTCGCGGTGTTCATCTCCGAGATGCGCTCGCGGGCCTGGTACTTCAGCGCCCTCGCCTACCTGCCCGTCATGGTGCCGCCGGTCGTGGCGATCCTGCTCTGGAAGTTCTTCTACGCCCCCGACGCGGACGGCCTGTTCAACACCGTCCTCGGGTGGGTCGGCATCGGCCCCCTGCCCTGGCTCAACTCCCCCGCGAGCGCCCTGCCCTCGATCGTCCTCGAGACCACGTGGGCAGGAGCCGGAACCGCGGTCATCATCTACATCGCGGCGCTGACGAGCATCCCGGGCGAGCTGTACGAGGCCGCCGAGCTCGACGGAGCCGGGATCTGGCGCCGCGTCTGGCACGTCGCCCTCCCGCAGATGCGCGGGATCATCGGCACGATGCTGCTGCTGCAGATCATCGGCACGATGCAGGTCTTCACCGAGCCGTTCCTGTTCACCGGCGGTGGACCGCAGGGCGCGACCAAGACGCTGCTCATGACGATCTACGACTACGCCTTCACGCGCGTCGACTACGGCGCGGCCACCGCCCTCAGCGTGCTGCTCGCGCTGGTCCTCGGCCTGTTCTCCCTGGCCTACTTCCGCCTCACGCGTAGCTGGAGCCGCTCATGAGCCTGCTCTCCCTCGGCCGTCGTCGCCCCGCCGACGCCCCCGAGCCCCTCACCCGCACCAACATCTCGGATGCCGACCGCTCCCGCCCCTCGGTCCGGATCAGCCTGGGCATCGGTCACGTCCTCGTGCTCGCGGCGCTGATCATCGCCGGTCTCGGCCCGATCGTCTGGCTCGCCCTCGCGGCGGTCTCGCCGACGCAGGACCTCATCCGCGGCCCGTTCTCGTTCTTCTCCAGCGGCGTCGTGCAGTGGGAGAACCTCGGCATCGCGTGGGAACGCGGCCGCATCGGCCACTACCTCACGAACACCGCGATCCTCGCGGCCGGCTCGGTCGTGACCACGCTGCTCGTGTCGACGACCGCGGCCTTCGTCATCACGGTGCTCCGGCCCCGGTGGGGCAAGGTGCTCTCGGGAGCGATCCTCGCGACCCTGTTCATTCCGGGCATCGTCTCGCTCGTGCCGCTGTACCTCACGGTCCGCGAGCTGCCGATCCTCGGCTTCTCGCTCATCGACACGTGGTGGGCGGTCTGGCTGCCCGCGGGCGCCACGGCCTTCAACGTGCTGATCATCTCGCGCTTCCTCGAGGCGATCCCCGCCGACCTGTACGAGGCGGCCCGCATCGACGGCGCCGGCCCCCTCCGCATCCTGTGGAGCATCGTCCTGCCGCTGGCGCGACCGATCCTCGGCGTCGTCGGTCTGCTCACCGTGGTCGCGTCGTGGAAGGACTACCTCTGGCCGCTGCTCGTGCTGCCCACTCCCGACAACCAGCCGGTCTCGGTGGCGCTGCCGCGTCTGGCCGAGCAGACCGAGCTCAGCGTGCAGATGGCCGCGCTGTTCCTGTCGCTCATCATCCCGGTGGCGCTGTTCCTGATCTTCCAGCGCCAGTTCCTGCGGGGCGCGAGCATGGCGGGCGGGGTGAAGGGATGAGCCGCGTCCTCGTCACCGGTGCCGACGGAGAGATCGGCCGCGCGGTCAGCGAGAGCCTCGTCGCCGCCGGACACTCCGTCACCGCCCTGTCGCTGTCGTTCTCGTCGGAGCACGCGGCCGACCGACTCATCGAGGGCGATGCCGCCTCGCCGGTCGACGTGGCGCGCGCGATGGACGACGTGGATGCCGTGGCGCACTTCGCCGCGATCCCGCACCCGAGCCTCGGCACGCCGGTCGACGTGTTCCGCGTGAACACCGCGGCGACCTTCACCGTGCTCACCAGCGCCGGAGAGCGCGGGGTGCGCCGGGCCGTGATCGCCAGCAGCATCAACGCGATCGGCTACCCCAACAACCCCCACGGCGCGTTCCCTCCGGCCTTCCCACTGGACGCGCACACCCCGCCCGACATCGCCGACGCGTACTCCCTCTCGAAGCTCGTCGACGAGCGCACCGCCGCGTACGCGAACCGCCGCTACGGTCTCGACGTCGTGGCCCTGCGCTTCCCCCTGGTGAAGTGGCCGGACGTGCTGCGCGACGCGGCGCACGACGTCGCGGACGACCCGGCACGGCTCGCCCGCGAGGGCTGGGCGTACCTCACGATGCACGACGCCACCCGCGCCGTGCAGCGCGCGCTCGACGCCGACGTGGTCGGCGCGCCCGTGATCCCGCTCAGCGCCGCCGACACCCTGCTGCCGGTCGACTCGGCCGAGCTGGTGGCGCGGTACGCCCCCGGCACCGTGCTCTCGCGTCCGGTCAGCGGTCGCGAAGCCCTCGTCGACACCAGCGCGGCCCGCGACCTGCTCGGCTTCGTGCCGAGCGAATCCATCCACGACGGCACCGCCACCGAACGAGCGTCCCTGATCAGGAGCGAACGATGACCCTCGCCGAGACCGACACCGCCTTCGCGCAGCCCTGGCTGCCGCGCGAGGACGTCCGCATCACCGACATCCGTGCGATCGTGACGGCCCCCGAGGGGATCCCGCTCGTGGTGGTGCGCGTCGACACCGACCAACCGGGCCTGTACGGCTACGGCTGCGCGACGTTCACGCAGCGGTGGAAGGCCGTCGTCGCGTTCCTCGAGCACGTGCGCCCGCTCGTGGTCGGCCGCTACCCCGGCGACATCGACGACCTCACGCGCCTCGTGCGCTTCACCGGGTACTGGCGCGAGGGGCCGGTCGGCAACAACGCGCTCTCGGGCCTGGACATGGCCCTCTGGGACATCGCCGGCAAGAGGGCCGGGATGCCGGTGTACGAGATGTTCGGCGGACGCGTGCGCGCCGCGGCCGACACGTACCTCCACGCCGAGGGCGCCGACGCGGAGGCCACGACCGACCATGCGCGTGAGCTGATCGCCGCCGGCCAGCGTCACGTGCGCATCCAGGTCGGGCAGCAGGGCACCGGGCACTACGGCGCTCCGCCGCTGCCGGGGGAGTTCGCCTGGGCGAAGCACGCGGCGGGGTGGCGGGTCGAGGACTACCTGGTCGCCACGCCGCGGCTGTTCGCCCACGTCCGCGAGGAACTCGGCGACGGCGTCGAGCTGTTGCACGACGTGCACTCGCGTCTGAGCCCGAGCCAGGCCATCACGCTGAGCCGCAGCCTCGAGCCGTACCGGCCGTTCTTCGTCGAGGACGTGCTCGCCCCCGAGCACTGGCACCGTCTCGGCGAGGTGCGCCAGGCATCCCCGGTGCCGATCGCCGTCGGCGAGCTGGCCACCTCGTTCACGGACGCCGCCCGACTCGTGCGCGAGCACCAGGTCGACTACCTGCGCGCGCACCTGTCCGACGTCGGGGGCGTGAGCGCCGCCCGTCGCCTCGCGGTCCTCGCCGACATCGAGGGCGTGCGCACCGCGTGGCACTCCCCCGGTGACGCCTCCCCCTTCGCGGTGGCGGCCGCGGTGGCGCTCGACGTCACCTCGCCGGCGTTCGGCATCCAGGAGGGGCACGTCTACAACGAGGCGACGCACGAGGTCTTCCCCGGGATGATCGACATCGTCGACGGCTGGCTCACCCCCAACGACGCCCCCGGCTGGGGCATCGAGGTCGACGAGAAGGCCGCCGCCCGCTTCCCCGCCGGGCTCTCCGGCCACGACGCCTGGGCCGCGAAAGTGCGCGCGCCCGACGGAGCGCTGATCGCCCCGTGACCGTCCCCGTCCCCCTCGAGGAGAGAACCCGCATGACCTGGTCCCTCGCGCCGTCGCGGCGCTGGCTGCTGCGCGACGGGCAGCCGACGTTCCTGCTCGCCGACACCGTGTGGGCCGCGTTCGGGGGCGCAAGCCCGGACGAGTGGCTCGATCACCTCGAGCGTCGCCGCCGGCAGGGCTTCAACGCCCTGCTGTTCAGCATCCTGCCCATCGAGCACGACCGCTCCACCGGCACGCGCTCCCCCTATGCGATCCGCGACGGTCGCATCGACTTCGCCGCCGGCGACGCCGCCTATTGGGACGACGCCGAACGCGTTCTGACGACCGCCCGCGCGCACGGCTTCACCCCGATGCTCGTCCTGCTGTGGAACAACTTCGTGCCCGGTACCTGGGGCGCGGGGCTCACCCCGGACCACGTGATGGATGCCGAGCAGACGACGTCCTATGTCGCCGAGGCCGTCGCCCGGTTCGCGCGGTTCGACCCGATCTGGATCGTCTCGGGCGACGACGATCTCAACGACGACACCGCTCTCGCGCGCTACAGCGCGGTCGCCGCGCAGGTGCGCGAACTCGCCCCCGAGCAGCTCGTCACCTGGCACGACACCCCGACCGCGCGCATGCCGCGGGCGATCGCCGACGGGGATCTGATCGACTTCCACGGTCTGCAGTCCGGGCACAACGAGGCCTGGGACACCCTCCCCGCTGAGCTGACGCGGTACTACCGCGCGATGGAGGTCGACCGCCCGATCATCAACCTCGAGCCCTGCTACGAGGGGCTCGGCCGCTTCGCCGGGCGGGAGCGACACTCGGCCGCCGACGTGCGGCGCGCGAGCTGGACCGGTGTCGTCGCGGGAGCGGCGGCGGGACTCGGCTACGGCGCGCACGGCGTGTGGTCGTGGCATCGCCGCGGCGAGGACTTCGCCGCGGGCGACGTGCACGGCCACCCCTTCCCCTTCTCGGTCGCCGCGGCCTTCCCCGGCGCCGACGACGTGGCGTTCCTCCGCCGCGTGGTCGAGGACGAGCGGCTGTGGGGTCTGGACGGGGATGCCGAGCTGCTCGCCGCCGAACCCTCGGGCGCGATCGCGGGCCAGACACCGGAGGGCGCGGTCGCCGTGTACGCCCCCTCGGCGTTCGCGCTGACCCTGCGCGGCCGGGCGACGCCGGACCTCGACGTCCGCGTGTACGACCTCGCCGCGCGCCGGCCGGACGCGGCCCGCTGGACCGCGGTCGCCGGGGGCGTGCGGCTCGAGCAGCCCGAGTTCCCCGGCGACGCCCTGTACGTCGTGCGGGGCTTGGCGCAGGACCCGGGCTCTCCGGACGCGGGCTCTCCGGACGCGGGCTGATGGGTCACGTCTTCACGTTCGGGGAGGCCCTCGCGACGTTCTTCGTCGAGGGGGGTCGCCCCTCCGCGGTCGCCGTGGCGGGAGCCGAGCTGAACACCGCCGTCGGGGTGGCGCGCCTCGGTCACCGGGCGACGTGGATGTCCCGCCTCGGCGACGACGCGTTCGCCTCGCTCGTGCGCGGCACCCTCTCTGCAGAGGGTGTCGATTCCCGCGCGGTGAAGACGATCCCCGCCGGCAAGACGGGACTGATCGTGAAGGAGCGCCTGAGCGACGACGCCGTGCGCAGCGAGCACTACCGCACGGGTTCCGCCGCGGCCGGACTCGCCGCCGCCGACCTCGACGGCGTCGACCTCGACGACGTCGACTGGCTGCACGCCTCCTGCATCACGCCCTCGCTGGGCGAGGGGCCGCGTGAACTGTTCGAGCGAGTCCTCGGCGACGCCGCGAAGCGCGGCATCCCGGTCTCCCTCGATACGAACCACCGCCCGCAGCTGATCGACGACGCGGGGCTCCGCGACGCGGTCGACGACGTGATCGACCACGTCGACACACTGCTCTGCAACGAAGAGGAGGCGCGGGTGCTCACGGGCCACGACGACCCCGAGCGCGCGCTCGCGGAGCTGCGCGCGCGGGGCCCGCGCATCGTCGTGGTCAAGCTCGGTCGCCGCGGGGCCCTGGCCGCCGACGCCGACGGCGTGCACCGCGCCGATGCCGTCGAGATCCCGCCGCCCCATCACCCCGTCGGCGCGGGTGACGCCTTCGCCGCCGGGTGGATCACGGCGGTCCTCGAGGGTCTGCCGATCGAGGACGCCCTCCGGCGCGGGGCGTGGTGCGCCGCCCGGGTGGTCGCCGATCCGGGCGATCACACCGGCTTCCCGACGCGGGAACGACTCGAAGAGGTCGCGGCATGAGGGAGGGACGCGTCGTCATCGCGAGCGGCATCCTGCGCGCCGAGATCGACCCCGAGGGTGCGCGCATCGCCTCGCTCACGCACCTGCCGACGGGACGCGAGCTCCTCGCCACCACCCCGTGGGGCGACGAGCCGCGCGACGCCTTCGCGCTGCCCGACTCCAGCGGCGAGTGGCACCGGCGCTACCCGGGAGGGTGGCACGTCCTGCTCCCGCGCGCGGGCGACCCGCCCGCCGGGGTCGAGCCTCGGCAGCCCTTCCACGGCGAGGCCGCCTGGCGTACCTGGACGCTCGCGGGCGCCGCGTCGTCGTGCCGCGCGCGCGTGGCCCTGCGCACCGTCCCCCTCGAGATCGAGCGGACCGCCATGCTCGTCGATGACGAGCTCCGCCTCGACACCGCCGTCCGCAACGTCTCGGTGGCCCCCGTGCACGTCGGGTGGGCCGAGCACCCGGCCTTCGCGGGCGACCTGTTCGACGCCCCGAGCACCGTGCGCACCGGCGAGCGCGAGGTCGACGTGGCCGGGGCGCCCTCCGCGGGCTTCGACGACCTCTCCGGCGCCGCGGGCTCCCTCCGGATCAGCGGGACGCTGCGCCTGGATCTCACCTGGGACCCGCGCCTGTTCCCCCGTCTCTTCGTCTGGCGCGAGCGGCGCGGATCGACCGGTTTCCCCTGGTGGGGAGCAGTGGATGCCGTCGGCCTCGAGCCCTCGTCCGACCCCTACGCCCATCCGCACGACGCCCTCGGCTCGATCGATGTCGCACCCGGGGAGACGGTGCGCTCACGCGTGGTCCTCCGGGTCCGTGGCATCGACGCCCCGACCCCCTAAACTCGATCCGCAATGGCGAAAGACGCGATCTCTCTCCGCGACGTGGCGGCGCTGGCTGGAGTTTCCGTCCCCACGGCGTCGAAAGTGCTGCGCGGGCAGGGCAAGGTCTCGGATGCCACGCGCGAACGCATCCTCTCCGTCGCCAAGCGCCTCGACTACCAGCCGAACGCCCTGGGCCAGTTCCTCGCGCAGGGACGCAGCGCCACCGTGGGGGTGCTCACCGTCAACGCCCCCGGCGCGTTCACGATGCCGGTGCTCACCGGCGCCACCACGGCCCTCGGCGCGCGCGACCTGTCGGTGCTCGTGTCGGATGCGCACCTCGACCGCGCCCTCTTCGCCGCGACCGCGCGCAAGCTCCGCGCCCGCAACATCGACGGTCTCCTCGTCATCGGCGACGGATCGAGCTCCGACATCCACTCCGTCAGCGCCGGTTTCACCGTGCCGGTGGTCTACGCGTACGGCCACTCCGACGACGCCGAGGACGCGTCCTTCCTGCACGACGGCTACGGCGCCGGACGTCTCGCGGGCGAGCACCTCGTGTCCATCGGGTGCCGCCGCATCGCCCACGTGACCGCCACGGAGGAGGACCGCTCCGCGCGCGACCGCTCCACCGGCCTCGCCGACGCGCTCTCCGACGCGGGACTCACCCTCGATCCCGCGCTCGTGCTCCGCGGTGACTGGTCGCAGGCCTGGGGTCGAGAGGCCGCCCAGCGTCTCGTCGCCTCCGGCACCCCCTTCGACGCGGTGTGCTGCGGCAACGACACCATGGCCACCGCGGTGGCCGGCGTCCTCGCCGAGGCCGGCATCCGCGTGCCCACCGACGTCGCCATCACCGGGATGGACAACATCGCCGGCCTCACCGGCCAGGACGACAACAGCCTCACCACGATCGATCTGCGCCTGAGCGCCCTCGGCGACCGCGCGGCCAACTACCTCGCCGACGTCATCGGGGGCACCGATTACGCGCCCGGACGACACGTCGAGCCCGCGCTGCTCGTCGCCGGTCTCTCGACGGCGCGCTGACCCGGCCGGCCCGGGTCCGCGCCCGGCCCCGCCCCCCAGCCGTCGCCCAAACCGCATCCGCTGGCCGAGGCCGCACGCGATGGGCGCCGAACGCGCACGGTCTCGATGAGGCGACGCGGGCTCGAGCGCGACGCGAGCGAGTACGGTGGAGAACGGCGAAGCCGCCCCCGCGGCCGTCGCCTCACGCACATGACACCGCACCCCCTTCCCTCCTCCCTGACGCTCGCCGGGCGCGTCCTCGTCATCGGTGACGGTCGCATGGGCCGCGCGCTCGTCGCCGCTCTCGAGGGCGCCGGGGTCCCGGTCGCGGGGCCCGCGGGTCGGGGCGAGTCCGGTGCCGATGCCGGGATCGTCCTCCTCGCCGTACCGGATGCCGAGATCGCCTCCGCCGCGCGCGCGATCGCGCCCGGACGCACGGTCGGCCACCTCTCGGGCTCGCTCGACCTGTCCGTCCTGGGCCCGCACGACGGCTTCAGCGTCCATCCCCTGATGACGGTCACGGGCGCGGGGACGTCTTTCGCCGGAGTCACGGCCGCCCTCTCGGCGACCTCGACCGCGGCCTACGCCGTCGCATCGGCTGTCGCGGACGTCCTCGGGATGACGGGCGTCGCGGTCCTCGACGAGGACCGCGCGGCATACCACGCGGCCGCGTCCATCGCGGCCAACTTCCTTGTCACGCTCGAGGGGATGGCGGAGCATCTCGCGGCGACCGCGGGAGTGGAACGAGACGCCCTCGTCCCGCTCGTCCGGGCCGCCGTCGACAACTGGGCCGAGCGCGGAGCCGCGGCCGCGCTCACCGGACCGGTATCCCGCGGCGACGCGGCCACGATCGAGCGGCAGCGCCGAGCGATCAGCGAGCGCATGCCGGAACGCCTGCCCCTCTTCGACGCACTCGTCGACGCCACCCGCGACCTCGCCGTCATCCAACGAGCCGGAATCGAGACCGCCCCGTGAGCATCCGCATCGTCCGCACCGTCGCCGAGCTGCGCGCGGCGCTCGACCCGCTTCGCCGTGAGGCGATCGGGTTCGTGCCCACCATGGGCGCGCTCCATGAGGGCCACCTCTCCCTGCTGCGCGCGGCCCGAGCGGAGAACGCGACCGTGGTGCTGTCGATCTTCGTGAACCCGACGCAGTTCGGCGAGGCCGCCGACCTCGCGGCCTACCCGCGCACCGAAGAGGCCGACGTCGCCCTGGCGGCGCAGGCGGGTACCGACCTCGTGTTCGCCCCGTCGCCCGCCGAGATGTACCCCGAGGGCTTCGCGACCACGGTGTCGGTCGGCGGAGCGATCACCGAGACCCTCGAGGGAGCCCTCCGCGGGCGCTCCCACTTCGACGGGGTCGCCACGGTCGTCGCCAAACTGCTGCTCGCGGTACAGCCCGACCGCGCCTACTTCGGGGCGAAGGACGCACAGCAGGTCGTCGTCGTCAGACGCATGGTGAGCGACCTCGGCATCCCCGTCGAGATCGTCGCCCGCCCGACGTCCCGCGACGACGACGGCCTCGCGCGCTCCAGCCGCAACACCCGCCTGTCGGTCGAGGAGCGCCACGTCGCCGCCGTCATCCCGCGGTCTCTTCGAGCGGCACAGGATGCCTTCGCCTCCGGCATCCGGGATCCCCACCGCCTCGAGAGCGTCGTCCGCGACGAACTCGCCACGGCAGCGCTGGACCCCGAATACGTCGAGATCGTCGACGCCGACAGCCTCGAGCCGATCACCGACCTCGGACGCCCGGCGCTCCTCGCGCTCGCGGTGCGGGTGGGCGAGGTCCGGCTCATCGACAACGTCGTGCTCGTTCCCGGTCTCGACGATCGAATCCCCCTCGAAAGGAGGCGCCCGTGACGCGTCCCCCCATCACGCTGCGCCGTCTGCGCGAGCTCGCCGAGGCGGACACGCCGATCGTCATGGTCACGGCCTACGACTTCGTGTCGGGCCGGGTCGCGGAGCGCGCGGGGGTCGACATCGTCCTGGTCGGGGATTCGGGTGCACAGGTGGTGCTCGGCCTCCCCGACACGACCTCCGTGACCCTCGACGAGATGCTGATGCTCGCGAAAGCGGTGCGCCGCGCGGTGCAGACGCCGCTCGTGCTGTGCGACCTGCCGTTCGGATCGACCGAGCTGAGCGACGAGCAGGCGATCGCGACGTCCGTGCGCTTCGTCCACGAGGCCGGCGCCGACGCCGTCAAGATCGAGGGGGCGAACCCGGCCCGCCTGTCACGGCTCCGAGCGATCGTCGAGGCCGGGATCCCTGTCGTAGGGCACGTGGGGCTCACCCCGCAGACCGCGACGGCGCTCGGCGGCCTCCGCGCCCAGGGGCGCACCGACGACGAGGCGATCCGCGTGGCCCGCGACGCCCTTGCGGTCCAGGATGCCGGAGCGTTCGCGCTCGTGATCGAAGCCGTTCCCGCCGAGGTCGTCGCCGAGATCCGCCGCGCTCTCGACATCCCGGTCATCGGCATCGGCGCGGGCGAGGCCGACGGCCAGGTGCTCGTGCAGCACGATCTGCTCGGTATCACCGAGGGCCGCGCCCCCGTCTTCGTCAAGCGCTACGCCGCGCTGGGCGACGCGATGGTGGAGGGCGTCGAGGTATATGCGCGAGAGGTGCGCGAGGGCGTCTTCCCTTCGGCGGAGCACACGTACCGGGCTGCGCCGGATGCCGCGGCTGCGGTGCGGGAGTTCCTGGACGGGCTGTGACTCTCTCCGCTCAGCGAGTCCGACACTCTGACGCCCCGCCCCGGCACACCGAGCCGGCATCGGCGGGAGGAGACGGTAGGCGGGCGCTAGAGTCGCGTTCGTGGCGACACCCTCACCGCATCCGCACGCGGCCTACGACCGCTTCATGGAGCGCCAGCGACGCGCGGGCGAGCGGTGGCGGCGTTTCGGTCAGATCGTCTTCTCCCTCGTGGCCGGTGTCCTCGCGGTTGCCATCGCGGCGATCCTGATCGCCAGCCTGATCGACCTCGGGCAGCCACGCGTATCGGGGACCTTCACCCAGGTGGGCTGCGAAGAGCGGCCTCGCGGCGGTTGTCGTCCCTTCGGAACCTGGATCAGTGACGACGGGACGATCGTCGAACACCACGTCTACCTCAACGGGTGGACAGACAGCACCGGCCGGGCCAGGTCCACTTTCCAGCCGGGTGCGCTCCTCGGCGAGAACGTGGTCGACGTCCCCGGTCTCACGGGCGCGATGCCGATGCTCCTGAGTGTCGTGCTGGTCTGGTTGCTGGTCATCGCGCTGCGGAGGGCGGCCTCCTGGGGAGACATCGCCCTCCCCCGCAGCAGGTGGCTGGGCGGCCGCGGGGGAACCGTCAGGAGACAGGGCGCGCTCGGCATCCGCGGGTCCTTCCGACGTCAGTATCGACACTCGCTCGAACGGGAGACGATCAGAAACGAATGACGGCCGTCCCGCACAGGCGACCGCCCCATAACGCAGATCAGCCCCGCTCGAGGCGGGGCTGATCTGGTGAAATGGCGGTGACGGTGGGATTTGAACCCACGGTAGGGGTGAACCTACACAACATTTCGAGTGTTGCACCTTCGGCCGCTCGGACACGTCACCGCCGACCAGCTTACGACAGATGACCGGATGCCGCGAATCCGGCCGACCGCGAGAACCTGCGCCGAGCGTGCCGGACTCCGGAGAGATCACGCGCCGGGCAGTCTGCATGCCGCAGTCGGCCCTGCTGCGGCGAGAAGCTCCGGAGTTCGGCACACGCTCATGCCCACACCCGATCACCGCCTCGCAGCCCGACGCCGACTCCCACGCCACCCGACCGGCTCGCGACGTCGCCCGCCGGCATCCGTTCATCCACCGTCGAACGACCGCTCTGGCACCGGTCCCATACCGCTGCCAGGATCGAGTCATGAGCGTGATCGAGAACTCCAAGCTGACGGTCGTGGGAGCGGGAAGCGTAGGGGCGAGCGTCGCGTACGCCGCTCTCATCCGGGGGTCGGCGCGGCACGTGGCGCTATACGACATCGCCGAGGCCAAGGTCGAGGCTGAGGTGCTCGACCTCGCGCACGGCACGCAGTTCACCGGCTCGAGCGACATCGTGGGCGGAAGCGATGTCTCCGTCGCCGAGGGCTCGCACGTCGTCGTCATCACCGCGGGCGCGAAGCAGAACCCCGGCCAGACCCGCACCGAGCTCGCCGCGACGAACGCGCGCATCATCCGCGACATGATGCCGAAGCTGCTCGAGGTCGCCCCCCACGCCGTCTACGTGATCGTGACGAACCCGTGCGACGTGCTGACCGTGCTCGCGCAGGAGGCGACGAACCTGCCGACGCGGCGGATCTTCGCCTCCGGCACGGTGCTCGACACCTCCCGCCTGCGCTGGAAGCTCGCGCAGCGCGCGGGCGTCGCCACCTCGAGCGTCCACGCGTGGATCGTGGGCGAGCACGGTGACACCGAGTTCCCCCTCTGGTCCACCGCGACGATCGGGTCGATCCCGATCACCGAGTTCGAGCTCCCGGACGGCACGTTCTTCACCCCGGAGGAATTGGATGCCATCGCCGTCGACGTCCGTGACGCGGCCTACAAGGTCATCCAGGGCAAGGGCGCCACGAACTACGCGATCGGCCTGTCGAGCGCCCGGATCGTCGAGGCGATCCTGCGCGACGAGCACGCGATCCTGCCCGTGAGCACCGTCCTCGAGAACTTCCACGGCATCAGCGGAATGGCCCTCTCGGTCCCCTCGATCGTGAGCGCGAAGGGTGCGGTCCCCCTCGTCGGCACGCCCTTCTCGGACCGCGAGCTGACGTTGCTCCGCCGCTCCGCCGACGCGCTGACGACCGTCGCCGAGTCCCTGCGCGACTGAGAGCCGCAATCCGGAGGCTTTCGCCTCCGGGAGAACGCGTCGGTCGACGCGACCTCCCTCGTCCGACCCCGGATGCCACGCCCCGACGGAGCGATGTCGGAGGCCCCGCGTAGCCTGGGCGCATGGCATCCCGACGTCCTGCTTCCGCCCCTGCTCCGTATCGGTGCACCGAATGCGGATGGACGACGCTGAAGTGGGTCGGGCGCTGCGGTGAGTGCCAATCGTGGGGCACGGTCGTCGAGGCCGCCGAGCAGACGGGGATCGTCCGCTCGATCGTGCCCGTGGCACCCGGCGCGGCGCGCGCGGCCCGGCGCATCACCGAGATCGACACGCAAGACGCGCCGCGACGTACGAGCGGCGTGGGCGAGTTCGATCGGGTGCTCGGGGGCGGAATCGTTCCGGGAGCCGCCATCCTGCTGAGCGGCGAGCCGGGCGTGGGCAAGTCGACGCTGCTGCTGGAGGTCGCCGCGAAGAGCGCGCACGCCGGCCGCCGTGTGCTGTACGCGAGCGGCGAGGAGTCCGCGGCGCAGGTCCGCCTGCGGGCCGAACGCACGGGTGCGCTGCACGACGAGCTCTTCCTCGCCTCCGAGACCGACCTCGCCACGATCCTCGGGCACGTCGACCAGGTCGAACCCGGACTGTTGATCGTCGACTCGGTGCAGACCATCTCATCGGCCCACAGCGATGGAGCGGCGGGTCAGCCCGCGCAGGTGCGGGAAGTGGCATCCGCCCTCATCCGCATCGCGAAGGAGCGAGGCCTGCCGATCATCCTCGTCGGCCACGTGACCAAGGACGGGTCGATCGCCGGTCCCCGCATCCTGGAGCACCTCGTCGACGTCGTCTGCCACTTCGAAGGCGACAGGCAGACCTCGCTGCGGTTCGTGCGGGCGCTCAAGAACCGCTTCGGACCGACCGACGAGGTCGGCTGCTTCGACATGACCGGCACCGGGATCGCCGAGGTCGCCGACCCCAGCGCGCTCTTCCTCGGGCACGGCGAACCCGAGCCGGGCACCTGCGTGACCATCGCGATGGAGGGCCGGCGTGCACTGCCCGTCGAGATCCAGGCCCTCGCCGTGCGGCAGACCGCGCCGAACCCGCGCCGTATCGTCAACGGCGTCGATTCGTCGCGCGTGGCGATGGTGCTGGCGGTGCTCGAAAGCCGCATGGGGCTGACGCTGTCCGACCGCGACGTCTACGTGTCCACGGTCGGTGGTGTGCGCCTCGTCGAACCCGCGGCCGACCTCGCGATCGCGATCGCGGTGGCGAACGCCGTGAAGAACCGCAAAGTGTCGAAGCGGCTCGCGGCCATCGGTGAGTTGACGTTGACGGGCGAGATCCGCAACGTGACCCAGGCCGCGCAGCGCGCGTCCGAGGCGAAGCGGCTCGGCTATCACACGGTGCTCGACGCCTCGTCGCGCAAGCTCGCCCAAGCGCTCAACGAACTCCAGGTCCGGGGCATGCCGCGCGACGACAGCGAACCGGGGTTCTGAGACACCGCGCACAGCGACGACGCGGAGACCGACGCCGCGGAGGTGCGCGGCGGGTCAGCCGGTCAGCGGCCCGGAGGAGCGGACCGCCGACGACGGTGCGGCGACGTCATGCCGAGCACCACGGGGATGACGAGTCCAGCGGCGCACACGGCCGCGGTGATCACGTACTCCATGCCCCGAGTCTGTCACTCTCGCCTCACCCGCGCGACTCGCGTCATTCACCCGCGAGGTATCGCACTCTCGCGCGCTGAGCTCCGCGACCCGCACCCCGGAGCCCCGCGTCCCCACCCGGCATCCCGCGCGACACCCCGTCGAGTGTCCAGAACACCCGGACGCCCGTCAAAACGGTCCGGGTGTTCTGGACACTCAGCGGGGTCCGCGCCGGGCGACGTCCACGCCGCGGCAAGGTCCACACCGCGGCCGGGTCCACACCGTGGGCCGGGTCCACGCCGCGGCCGGGTCCACACCGTGGGCCGGGTCCCCACCGCGGCCAGGTCCCGACCGCGGCCGGGTCCGCGCTCAGGCGTCGAGCGCCGCGATCAGATCAGCCGGGCTGGCCTGGATCGGGTGCGGACCCGCGATGTCGATGAACACCGTCGTGAGCTCCTCCTCGTGCATCCCGAGGAAGGTGCGCAACCACTGCGGCGACTGCAGCGCGACGTGCGGCGGCAGGGTCGCGGGCTTGTGCGTCGCATCGCTGAACAGCAGCAGCGCGAGTTGCCCCGTGTTCGGGTCCCGGTAGGTCCAGACCTCGCCCATGTCGAGCGGGTTGTCGGCGTCCCCGGCGCGCATCAGCGGAACGACGGTGGGACCGTGCCGCAGCGCGAAGGCGATCGCCGCCATGTCCTGCGTCTGCAGCGCGTCGGTCAGCGCGGTGTTCTTGAACTCCACGTCGAGCCTCTTCCCCTTGCGTTTCTTGCCCGCGGCCATCCTCCGAGCCTATCCGCGGCCCCGCACCGGTGCTCAGCGGAGGAGATTCGGCGAGCGGAGGACCCACACGTACACGAGCGTCCTCCCGTCGCCGAATCTCCTCCCCCGGCAACCACAACCGCAATCACCCCGAACCCGCTAACCGCCGCAACGACCGCCGACCGCCGCAAACGCAATGGCGCCCTCCCCTCGCCGCCGGCCCCCTCGCGGGCGCGGCCGAGACGCCTCGCGTGCTCAGCGGAGGAGATTCGGCGAGCGGAGGACCCGAACCCCTCCGTGCGTCCTCCCTGCGCCAGAACTCCTCCGCCCGGCACCAAGGGGCACCCCCGCGCCCCAGCCGCGCTACGCCAGGAACCCGCGCAGCAACGCCTCCGACCCGGCCAGGTGGTCGCGCATCGCCGCGTGGGCGGCATCCGGTCTCCCGGCGAGGATGGCCGAGACGATCGCGGCGTGCTGCGAGGTGGAGTGGTCGATGTTGCGGGGCAGAAGCGGGAACGTGTCGAGCCACGCGTTGATGCGCGCGCGGTTCTCGGCGACGAGGGGCACGAGAGACGGGATGCCGGCGACCTCCGCGATCGTGAGGTGGAGCAGCGTGTCCAGCCGGCGGTAATCGGCCCCCTCGGCGCGCGCGGCCGCTTCGTGCCGGGCCCAGAGCACGTCGCGTTCCTCGGCCGACAGGGACCGCCCGGCGGCTGCCCACGCCGCGCCGGGCTCGAGCACACCGCGCAGGGCGATCACATCGCCCAGCTCGGCCTCCGACACCACCGCCGGTGTCGACGGACGCGGCACGGGATCGACCACGAAGGTCCCGCCGTACCGCCCGCGCCGCGTCTCGAGCCACCCGGCATCCGCCAGCTCGCGAAGCGCCTCGCGCACCGTGTCGCGGCTCACGCCGTAGAGCGCGGCGAGCTCGCGCTCCGCGGGCAGGGACTCCCCCGGTGCGACCAGCCCGAGACGCACCGTCTGCACGATCCGCGCCGTCGTGTCCTCGAGCGCGTTGCCACTGCGCACGGGTCGATAGACGGCCCGGCGCAGGTCATCGAGCGGCGCATCGGTCATCGTCTCAGCCTGTCACGGCCGGCGGGCGCACGCCCGCCCGACCGCCGAGGTCGGGCCGTGGAAACCGCGGGCTCACAGCGGCGTGACGTAGGCGTTCGTGATCCCCCCGTCGACGACGAACGCCGTCGCCGTGATGAAGGACGCATCGTCGGATGCCAAGAAGGCCACGGCCGCCGCCATCTCCTCCGGCTCGGCGAACCGTCCCATCGGCACGTGCACCAACCGACGCTGCGCGCGCTCCGGGTCCTTCGCGAACAGCTCCTGCAGGAGCGGGGTGTTCACCGGACCGGGGCAGAGCGCGTTCACGCGGATCCCCTGCCGGGCGAACTGCACCCCGAGCTCACGCGTCATCGCGAGCACGCCGCCTTTCGACGCGGTGTACGAGATCTGCGAGGTGGCCGAGCCCAGCAGCGCCACGAACGAGGCGGTGTTGATGATCGAGCCCTTCCCCGCGGGCACCATGTGACGCAGGGCCGCGCGCGAGCAGAGGTACACGCTCTTGAGGTTGACGTCCTGCACCCTGTCCCACGCCGGCAGCTCGGTCGTCTCGATCGAGTCGTCGTCCGCGGGCGAGATGCCGGCGTTGTTGAAGGCGATGTCGACGCTGCCGAGGTCGGCGGCCACCCCGTCGAAGAGGGCGTTCACGGAGTCCTCGTCGGCGACGTTCACCTGCCGGAACACCCCGCCGACCTCGGTGGCGGCCGCTGCGCCGGTGGTCTCGTCGAGGTCGGCGATCACGACGCGCGCGCCCTCGGCCGCGAAGCGGCGGGCGGTGGCGAGGCCGATGCCGCTGGCGCCGCCGGTGACGATGGCGACGCGGTCGCGCAAGCGCTGAGTGAGATCGATGGTCATGGTGCGGTGGTTCCTTTCGAGCTGAACCTCGTCCCAGTTATGGCTGGCTCAGAGCGTCTGCAAGAGCCGAAAGTGGGACGAGGACCGTCATAAGCGGGACGAGGGGGTGGGTCGGGCGGTCGGGCGGATAGGTCACTCGGTGGCGTAGAACACGTTCTTCACCTCGGTGAAGTGCTCCGCAGCATCCGGTCCCAGCTCCCGGCCGAGGCCCGACGCCTTCATGCCGCCGAAGGGGGTGCCGTACCGCACCGACGAGTGCGAGTTCACCGACAGAACGCCGCTGCGCACTCCGCGGGAGACCCGGATGCCACGCCCCAGACTCTCGGTCCAGATCGAGCCGGCGAGACCGTACGCGGTGTCGTTGGCCAGGCGGATGGCATCCGCTTCGTCGTCGAACGGCAGGACCGCGAGCACGGGGCCGAAGACCTCGTCTTGCGCGATGCGGTCGCCCGGTTGGGCGAGCACGACCGCGGGGGCGAACCAGAAGCCGTCTCCCTCGGGTGCGGAGCCGCGGAAGGCCACATCGACCCCGTCGAGGAAGCTCTGGACGGTGGAGCGGTGGGATGCCGAGATCAGCGGGCCCATCTGGGTGTCCTCGCTCGTCGGGTCGCCGACCTTCCATCCGGCCACCGCGGGCTCGAGCATCTCGAGGAACCGGTCGAAGACGCTGCGTTGCACCAGCAGGCGGCTGCGCGCGCAGCAGTCCTGGCCGGCGTTGTCGAAGACGGACCCCGGCACCCCCGCCGCGGCCTTCTCGAGATCGGCGTCGGCGAACACGATGTTGGCGCTCTTCCCGCCGAGCTCGAGGGTGACGGGCTTGAGCATCCGCGCGCACCCCGCGGCGACCTCGGTGCCCACCTCGGTGGACCCCGTGAAGACGACCTTGTGCACGTCGGGGTGCGAGACGAACCGCTGACCGACGACCGAGCCGGACCCCACGATCACCTGGAACAGCCCCTCCGGGAGACCTGCTTCGAGTGCGAGCTCCCCGAGACGCACGGCGGTCAGGGGCGTGAGTTCGGCGGGCTTGAGCACCACGGCGTTCCCCGCGGCGAGAGCCGGGGCGAAGCCCCACGCCGCGATCGTCATGGGGAAGTTCCACGGCACGATGATCCCGACGACGCCGTAGGGCTCGTGGTAGGTCACGTCCAGTCCCCCGGCGACCGGGATCTGCGACCCGATCAGGCGTTCCGGAGCCCCCGCGTAGTAGTTGAGCACCTGCGCGACGTGCTGCGCCTCCCACCGCGCCGAGCCGATCGGGTGGCCCGAGTTCTTCACCTCGAGCGCGGCGAGCTCGTCGACGTGCGCCTCGACGACCCGCGCGAACGCGCGCAGGGCATCGGCGCGGGCGACGGGGGCGAGCGACGCCCACGCGCGCTGCGCGCGCACGGCGTCGGCGACGGCGGCATCCACCTGGTCGATCTCGGCGCGTTCGAGCGTCGTGATCGGCGACCCCGTGGACGGGTCGATGACGGTGAAGGTGCTCATGCGGGAACTCCCTGGTGCTCGGAGGTGGGGGCGGGTGAACCGACAGCGGACGTCGCACCCGCGAAGCGCGACGCCCGATACCGCGCTGCGGCGGCGACCAGCCCGAGGAAGAGCCGCCGGTCCTCGGCGTTCTCCTCCGGATGCCACTGCACGGCGACGAGATAGTCGTCACCGGGCAGCTCGACGGCCTGCACGAGTCCGTCGTCGGTGCGCGCGGTCACGACGAGGCCCTCGCCCACCCGGTCGACACCCTGGTGGTGGTAGCTGTGGACGGTGAGGGGTCCGGCGCCGACGAGGCCGGCGAGCCGGGTTCCGGCATCCACGTCCACCACGTTCTCGGCGAAGACCCCGCCACCGATCCGGTAGCGCTCGGTGCCGAGCGCCTCGGGCAGGTGCTGGTGCAACGTCCCGCCCGTCGCGACGTTGATCAGCTGCAGCCCCCGGCAGATGCCGAAGACCGGGATGCCGCGCTCCCGCGCCCCCGCGAGAAGGGCGAGCTCCCACGCGTCGCGGTCGGCCCGGGCGGGGTCGGTCAGCGGGTGGCGTTCGGCGCCGTAGAGCTCGGGCTGCACGTCGAGGCCGCCCGTGAGGATGAGACCGTCGAGGCCGTCGAGCACCGCCGCCGCAGCCTCCGCCGGCCGGGGTTGCGGGGGCAGCAGCACGGCACTCGCGCCCGAGGCGGTCACGGAGTCGAAGTACTGCTGCGGCAGGAACGACGCACGGACGTCCCACACCCCCTGCTTCGCGCGCTCGAGATAGGTCGTGAGCCCGACGACCGGCGTCCCGCTCGGATCAGAGACGTTCGAAACCACGCACCCGCTCCCAATCGGTCACGGCGGCATCGTAAGCCTCGACTTCGATGCGCGCCTGGTTGAGGTAGTGCTCGACGACATCGTCGCCGAAGGCGGCGCGGGCGATCGTCGACTCCGAGAAGAGCCGCGCGGCCTCCCGCAGGGTCGTGGGCAAGGTGTCCACGCCGGAGGTGTACGCGTTGCCGGTGAGGGGTGCGGGCAGTTCGAGCTCGTTCTCGATGCCGTACAGCCCACCCGCGATGATCGCGGAGATCGCGAGGTAGGGGTTCACGTCCCCGCCGGGGACGCGGTTCTCGACGCGCAGCGACGACCCATGCCCGACCACGCGCAGCGCGCAGGTGCGGTTGTCGACGCCCCACGCGATGCCCGTGGGGGCGAAGGAGCCGAGGGCGAAGCGCTTGTACGAGTTGATCGTGGGGGCGTACAGCAGCGTGAACTCGCGAAGCGTGGCGAGGATGCCGGCGATCCAGTGCGCCATGAGAGGGCTGAAACCGTGCTCGCCGTCGCCCGCCATGACGGCGGCGCCGTCGTCACCGCGGACCGAGAGGTGGATGTGGCAGCTGTTGCCCTCGCGCTCGTTGAACTTGGCCATGAAGGTCAGCGACTTGCCGTGGCGGTCGGCGATCTCCTTGGCGCCGTTCTTGTAGATCGTGTGGTTGTCCGCGGTCTCGAGAGCCTCGGCGTAGCGGAACGCGATCTCCTGCTGGCCGAAGTTGCACTCCCCCTTCACCCCCTCGCAGTACATGCCGGCCCCGTCCATGCCCACGCGGATGTCGCGCAGCAGCGGCTCGAGACGCGTGGTGGCGAGAAGGTTGTAGTCGACGTTGTAGTCGGTCGAGGCCCGCAGCCCGGTGTAGCCCTTGGCCCACGCCTCGCGGAACGAGTCGTCGAAGACGATGAACTCCAGCTCCGTGCCCGCGTAGGCGGTGAGGCCCCGCTCCGCGAGCCGCGCGCGTTGCGCGTTCAGGATGCCACGCGGCGACTGCGCGACGTGCTCACGGTCCTCCCACGCGAGGTCGGCCATGACGAGGGCGGTGCCCTCCTGCCAGGGGACGCGACGCAGCGTGTCGAGATCGGGGACGAGCAGCATGTCGCCGTACCCCTTGTCCCAGCTCGACATCGCGTACCCGTCGACGGTGTTGAGGTCCACGTCGACCGAGAGCAGATAGTTGCAGGCCTCCGCCCCGTGGGGCAGCACCTCGTCACGCCAGAACCGCGCGGCGACGCGCTTGCCGACGAGGCGACCCTGCGCGTCGGGGAACGCCACGATGACCGTGTCGATCTCGCCGCTGTCGATCGCGGCATCCAATTCTGCGGAAGTGAGATTGCCCGCCATGGTCTCCCTCTCGGGTGGTCGTCGTCCCCATGTACGGAGGACGTAACGAGGAACTTACACGCCAAAGGTAGACAGGTCGACCAATAGAAGGCCATGATTTCCCGCAAGGCGAGCCCGCCGCCTGCCCGCATCCCTCTGGAGGTCTCATGTCCACCTCGAGCAGTTCTCGCAAAAAGGTCGCCGGCGCCACCTATACGGCCACGGATTCCACGTACTTCGAGAAACGCACCCTGAAACGCTCCGCCGGCGTATGGGGCCTGTGGGGCCTCGCCGTCGCCGCGGTCATCTCGGGCGACTTCTCCGGCTGGAACTTCGGAATCGCGAACGCCGGCTTCGGCGGCATGCTTATCGCGTTCGTGGTCCTCGTGATCATGTACTACGGCCTGACCTTCTCGATCGGCGAGATGGCGGCCGCGATGCCGCACACCGGCGGCGCCTACTCGTTCGCCCGATCGGCGATGGGCCCGTGGGGCGGCCTCGCGACAGGTCTCGCCGAGACCATCGAGTACGTCGCCACCACCGCCGTCGTCGTCTACTTCTCGGGCCAGTACGCGGATTCGGCGCTCGAGCTGCTGACCGGGGTGAGCCTGCCGTCGTTCGTCTGGTGGATCATCCTCTACGCGATCTTCATCGGCCTCAACGCCGCCGGGGCGAACATCTCGTTCGGTTTCGCGGTCGTCGTCTCGGTCATCTCCATCGGGATCATCGTGGTCTTCGGTGTCATGTCGCTGGCCACCGGCGCCTTCGACTGGGGCTCGCTCTGGAACATCGTCCCCGACCCGGGCCAGTCCGAGTTCCTCCCCCACGGCGTCGGCGCGATCCTGCTCGCCCTCCCCTTCGCGATGTGGTTCTTCCTCGGCATCGAAGAGCTTCCGCTCGCGGCGGAGGAGTCGCACGACCCCGCTCGCGACATCCCCCGTGCGGGACTCTGGGCCCGCGGAACCCTCATCGTCACGGGCCTCATCGTGCTGTTCCTCAACACGGGTGTCCTCGGCGCCGACGTGACCGGTGCGTCGGTCGAACCTCTGCTCGACGGCTTCCGCGCGATGGTCGGCGATCAGGCAGCGGCCGTGCTGTCGCTTCTCGCGCTGATCGGCCTCCTGGCATCCCTCATGGGCATCATGTTCGCCTACGGCCGCAACATGTACTCGCTCTCGCGCGCCGGCTACTACCCGCGGTGGCTTTCACTGACCGGGGCCCGGAAGACCCCGTGGGTCGCCCTCGTCTTCGGCGCCGTCCTCGGATTCTTCGCGCTGGTGATCGTGCAGGCGGCGGGTGGCGACGCCAGTCCCGCCGGCGCGATCGTGCTGAACATCGCGGTGTGGGGTGCGGTGCTCGCGTACTTCCTGCAGATGGTCTCCTTCATCGTGCTGCGCAAGAAGTTCCCGAACGCCGTCCGGCCCTACAAGAGCCCGTGGGGCCTCTTCGGCGCCTACTCGGCCGCGATCATCGCCGCGGTCGTGTTCTTCGGCCTGCTGCTGAACCCCGCGTACCTGCTGGCCATCGTCGCGATCATCGTGGTCTACGCCGTGATCTTCATCGCCTTCGCGATCTACGGCCGGCACCGCCTCGTGCTCTCCCCCGAGGAGGAGTACGCCCTCTCGGGCGGCCTGCACGGCGACCCGCAGAAAGAGGGCTACGACGCGATGGAGGGCGAGGTGTTCGGAGACAACCGGTCCTGAGACATGACGGAGGGGCGGATGCCACGGCATCCGCCCCTCTGCCGTTCTCACGCGGGGGTCACTGCAGGATGAACGAGGCCGTTCCGGTGGAGGGGATGCCGCCGATCGACACACTGAGGTGGTACGTCGCGCCGCCGCCGGGAGCGAAGGCGCGCTCGCTGTCGCACGAGCCGACCGAGGAACGGGTGCGGTCCCAGGTGAGCGGCGCGGAGCTCGTGACGGTCTGCCCGGCGGCGAGGGTCACCTCCATGTCGCTCGGCTCCGACTGGCAGTCGGTGGAACGCCACCAGACGTCGGAACCGCTGGTCACGGTGAACGACTGCGCGCTCGTGCCCACGTTCATCGTGCAGGGGTTCGCGCTGGAGTTGGTCAGCCGGATCGACAGCTGCGGGTTCTCGCCCTGCGCGTACTCGCTCTTGTCCGAGAGCGCCTCGACCTTGATGTCGGCGGGGGTGCACTCCGCCCGGCCGTCGGACGCGCTCGCGGTGGGGCTCGGCTCGGGGGTGGCCGGCGCGTTCGAGGGCGGCGCGTCGGACGCTGCGGTCGACGGCGCCGGCGCGCTGGCGGCGGGAGCGGGGGCGGTGTCCGCGGCGGGAGCGGATCGCCAGGGCGGAGCCACGACGAGCCACACGACGAGGCCGATCACGATCAGCGCGAGGAGCGCGGCAGCGAGACGGCGACGACGGTAGACCGCCGGGGACTGCCTCCGCCTGCGGGGGGCATCGGTCATCGTTCCAGCGTATGCGGCCTCGCTGTGCCCTCAGCCCACGGCACGCTCAGAGGTGCTTGAGCATCCGCGTGTTGCCGAGGGTGTTGGGCTTCACGTGCGCGAGGTCGAGGAACTCCGCGACCCCCTCGTCGGGACTGCGCACGAGCTGCGAGTAGACGTCGGGCGGCACGACCTGCTCGCCGATCTCCGAGAACCCGCGACGGGTGAAGAAGTCGACCTCGAACGTGAGGCAGAAGAGGCGGCTGACGCCGAGCTCTCTCGCGCGCTCCTCGAGATCCTCGACGATCGCCCGGCCCACACCGTGATGCAGCCAGCCGTCGTGCACGATGAGGGTGCGGATCTCGCCGAGGTCCTCCCACATCACGTGCAGGGCCCCGCAGCCGATGACGACGCCGTCCGCCTCGGCGACGACGAACTGCTGCACCGAGCCGTAGAGCACCACGAGGTCCTTGCCCAGCAGGATGCGCTTCTGCACGAACGGCTCGAGGAGCTCGTGGATGCGTCGGACGTCGGCGGTTCCGGCGGGGCGGACGACGAACGGCGCGGATGAGGTCATCGTCCCAGCGTACGCCGCCCGGCCGTTCACCCCGCGGGCCCTGTGAGCAGCCGCCGAGATGGCTCTCGATCGTCGAGATGACCCCCTCTTGGCGCGGATCACCGGTCTGCTCGACGAAAGCCGGTCATCTCGGCATCAGCCGCGCCCGTGCGACCCGACGACGAAGGGCCCGGATGCCATGGCATCCGGGCCCCTGTCTGTTACCGCGTCAGCTGCCGGCGAGGGTGTCGGGAGTGGCGGCGATCTCGCCGGCCGTGCCGACGCCGATCGCGACCTTCTCACCGCGCGGGCTGGTCTCGAACGAGAACTGACCGTTCTCGACGCCGACCTTCACGTGGTCGCCCGACTCGAGCTCGCCGTGCAGGATCTTCTCGCTGAGACGGTCCTCGACCTCGCGCTGCATGGCGCGACGCAGGGGGCGCGCTCCGAGCGTCGGGTCGAACCCGATCTCGATGAGCTTGTCCTTCGCGGCATCCGAGAGCTCGACGGTCATGTCGCGGTCGAGCAGACGGTCGGCGAGACGCTTCACGAACAGGCCGACGATCTGACGGAGCTCGTCCTTGTTCAGCTGCGGGAAGACGATGACATCGTCGACGCGGTTGAGGAACTCGGGCTTGAAGTGGCGCTTGAGCTCTTCGTCGACCTTGCCCTTCATCCGCTCGTACGAGGTCTGCGCGCTGCCCTCGACCTGGAAACCGACCGGGCCACCGGCGATCGCCGACGAACCGAGGTTGGTCGTCATGATGATCACGGTGTTCTTGAAGTCGATGACGCGACCCTGACCGTCGGTGAGGCGACCCTCTTCGAGGATCTGCAGCAGCGAGTTGAAGATGTCGGGGTGGGCCTTCTCGATCTCGTCGAAGAGCACGACCGAGAACGGCTTGCGGCGCACCTTCTCGGTGAGCTGGCCGCCCTCTTCGAACCCGACGAATCCGGGAGGGGCACCGAACAGACGCGAGACGGTGTGCTTCTCACCGAACTCCGACATGTCGAGCGAGATCAGCGCGCCCTCGTCGTCGAAGAGGAACTCGGCGAGCGCCTTGGCGAGCTCGGTCTTTCCGACACCCGTGGGGCCGGCGAAGATGAACGAGCCCGAGGGGCGCTTGGGGTCCTTCAGGCCCGCGCGCTGACGACGGATCGTGCGCGAGAGGGCCGCGATCGCCTCTTCCTGGCCGATGACCCGCTGGTGCAGGGCCTTCTCCATGAACATGAGGCGGCTGGACTCCTCCTCGGTGAGCTTGAACACCGGGATGCCGGTCGCCTGGGCGAGCACCTCGGCGATCAGACCCTCGTCGACCACCGCGTGGGAGGCGACGTCACCGGATCGCCACTGCTTCTCGAGACGCAGACGCTCGGCGAGGAGCGACTTCTCCTCGTCGCGGAGCGACGCGGCCTTCTCGAAGTCCTGCTCTTCGGAGGCCTGCTCCTTCTGCTCGCGGACCTTGGCGATCTTCTCGTCGAACTCGCGCAGCTCCGGCGGGCTCGACAGGATCGACAGGCGCAGGCGGGCGCCGGCCTCATCGATAAGGTCGATGGCCTTGTCGGGCAGGAACCGGTCGCTGATGTAGCGGTCGGCGAGGTTCGCCGCGGCGACGATCGCGCCGTCGGTGATCTGCACCTTGTGGTGCGCCTCGTAGCGGTCGCGCAGGCCCTTCAGGATGTTGATCGCGTGGGGGAGGCTCGGCTCCGCCACCTGGATCGGCTGGAAGCGGCGCTCGAGAGCGGCATCCTTCTCGAAGTGCTTGCGGTACTCGTCGAGCGTGGTGGCCCCGATGGTCTGGAGCTCGCCACGGGCGAGGAGGGGCTTGAGGATGGATGCCGCGTCGATCGCGCCCTCGGCGGCACCGGCACCCACGAGGGTGTGGATCTCGTCGATGAAGACGATGATGTCGCCGCGGGTGCGGATCTCCTTGGTGACCTTCTTCAGACGCTCTTCGAAGTCACCGCGGTAGCGGGAGCCGGCGATGAGCGAGCCGAGGTCGAGGGAGTAGACCTGCTTGTCCTTGAGCGTCTCGGGGACGTCGCCCTTGACGATGGCCTGGGCAAGACCCTCGACGACCGCCGTCTTTCCGACACCGGGCTCGCCGATCAGGACGGGGTTGTTCTTGGAGCGGCGCGACAGGATCTGCATCACGCGCTCGATCTCCTTCTCGCGCCCGATCACGGGGTCGAGCTTGTTGTCGCGCGCTGCCTGGGTGAGGTTGCGACCGAACTGGTCGAGCACCGCCGAGCCGCCCTGAGCGGCTCCCTGGCTCTGCTCGCCGGCACCGGATGCCACGCCCGCGGGCTCCTTGCCCTGGTAGCCCGAGAGCAGCTGGATGACCTGCTGGCGTACCTTGTTCAGGTCGGCGCCGAGCTTCACCAGCACCTGCGCCGCGACACCCTCGCCCTCGCGGATGAGGCCGAGGAGGATGTGCTCGGTGCCGATGTAGTTGTGGCCGAGCTGCAGCGCTTCGCGCAGCGACAGCTCCAGGACCTTCTTCGCACGGGGCGTGAAGGGGATGTGGCCGGTCGGCTGCTGCTGACCCTGGCCGATGATGTCCTGCACCTGCTCGCGGACGGCGTCGAGCGAGATGCCGAGCGACTCGAGCGCCTTGGCGGCGACTCCCTCGCCCTCGTGGATCAGTCCGAGCAGGATGTGCTCGGTCCCGATGTAGTTGTGGTTGAGCATCTTCGCCTCTTCTTGGGCGAGGACGACCACACGACGGGCACGGTCGGTGAATCTCTCGAACATCTCAGTCCCTCCAGAAATGGGCTGACAGGCACGCCTCCGCGCGCCGTACATCGAGAGTAACCAGCGGCCGGATGCCAGAGCCCCGTGTTCGCCGTGGGCATACCGGATACGAGGTCGGGCTTGCGGTGCCCATCGATAGTCGTTACGTTATCGACTACCGATAACAACGATCATCGATAAGGAGTTGTCATGGCATCCCCCCGTCCGACCTCCCGGGTCCTCTCCCGCGGCGACACCGTCTCGTTCTGGTTCTTCGTCGTGGCCGGCGTCGCCATCGCGATCTGGGCCGTCATCCGCAGCATCGCGAACATCGCGGCCGCCGTTCCCAACCAGAATGTGCGCGTCGCCGCACCCTTCCTCGACACCGTGGCGCAAGCGCCCCTCGGGCCCGACGGCGCCCCCGTCCCCGTCGAGCTCACCGGCGGCGTGATCACGGCCCCCAGCCTTCCCCCCGCCTCCCTGGGCGCACTGTTCATCGCCGAGGGACTGTTCGCCGCCGTCGTCGTCACCGTCGTCACGCTGCTCCTGCTGCTGACCTCCGACATCCTCCGCGGACGCATCTTCAGCCGTCGCAACACCGGCCTCGTCTCGGCGGCCGGCGTCGTGACGCTCGTCGGGGTCGCCGGCGTGCCGTTCTTCCAGAACATGGTCGCGAACGGGGCGATCGCGTATCTGTCGGACCGTACGTTCGATCGCGGCGCCGTGCAGCTGATCGATGTCCCCTCCCTCATCGGCATCGCCTTCGTCGCGGGCCTCGCGGGCACCGTCTTCGCCGTGGGCGACCGCCTGCAGCGCGACACGGAGGGGCTCGTGTGATGACGAATCCGTCCTGGGTGTCGGTCCGCATGGAGCGCGGCACCGTCCTGTTGTTCGTCGCAGCCGGGCTCGTGATGGGCTTCGCGCTCGCGCTCCCCGCGATCCGTGCGGCGATCGACATCGCTGGAGGCAGCGCGACCATCAGCCTCCTGACCGAGGCCGAGGTGCCCCGGACGTCGGGAGCGGACGGTGCGACGCTCGCCTCCGCGACGTTCGATTCGGCTCGAATCGTCGCCGAGGGACTGAGCGGGAGCACTCGCGTGCTCCTCGCCCTCGGCGCGGCGTTCGGCGCGCTGACGACCCTGCTGACGGTCAGCGCCGTGGTGCTCTTCTTCCTTCTGCTGATGTGGCGCCGCCCGTTCCACCGGGCGCTCATCACCGCCACCCAGGTCGCGGGCGCCGCCCTGCTGGTCGGCGGGATCCTCTCGGCGGGTCTCGGGGGCCTCGGACGCATGATGGCCGCGGACGAGCTCAACCCGGCCGCCGGCGGCGTCTTCGTGATCGGCTTCTCGTTCGACCCGGCCTGGATGCTGGTCGGACTGGGAGTCCTCGCCCTCTCCGTCGTGTTCACCTACGGCACCCGCCTGCAGCGCGACACGGAGGGCCTCGTATGAGCCCCGCAGCGGACGACGAACCGACCGGCATCCACTGCCGCCTCGACGAGCTTCTCGAGGCGCGCGGCATGACGCTCACCCGTCTCAGCGAGATCGTCGGCGTCTCGGTGGTCAACCTGTCCGTGCTCAAGAACGATCGGGCGCGCGCGATCCGGTACTCCACGCTGTCGGCCATCTGCCGCGCCCTCGAGTGCGAGGTCGGCGAGCTGCTCGTCGTCGACCGCTGATCTCCCGCGGGTCCGGGCGCGCGGTGCTCGTCGACCTCCGGCGCGCCGACTCAGCGTGCGCCGACTCAGCGTGCGCCGACTCAGCGCGTGCCGACTCAGCGCGTGCCGATGATCGACACCGGTCCGTCCGCGGTCACGTCGCCGCCCGACAGGATGAGGCTCGTCGCCTCGGTCTCCCCGAGTTCCGACACATCGGCCAGGCTGACCCGGGGCGCGATGTCGAGGGTGCACACCTGATCGGCGGGCGGGGTGGCGAAGCCCACGGCGATCGAATCCCCCTGAGCCGCCACCGTCTCGACGGACGGCGGGCAGCTCGAGCTGCCGTACGTCAGGATCGCGACGAGCGAGTCGCCGATCCAGCCCGCGCTCGGCGCGAAGTCCGTCGCGGACGGAGGGGTGACCGCATCGGCCAGGCCCGGCAGCGTCGTCTTCCCCGTCACGACACCCGTCACCGAGATCTCGAGGTCCGCGGTCGCGTCGATCCCCTCGGGCAGCGACACGAGAGTCGGGCGAGGAACCATGTCGCGCGTGCACTCCGTGCCGGGCCGGTCGGCCAGGTCCACGGTGAGCACTCCGTCCGCGACAGCCGGCTCCTCCGTGACCTGCACCACGCAGGACGAACTCCCCCAGGTGACCAGGGCGATCGAGCGGCCGCCGTTGAGCCACCCGGCTTCGACGGGGGACGGCTCGGCTGAGGCCGTGGCATCCGGTTGGGTGGGCGGAGCGGAAGACGGCGCGGAAGCCGCACCGGACGCGCACCCGGTCATGGCGCCCACGACGATCAGGCCGGCTCCGAGAAGACCGAGAAGCGAAAGACGACGAGACATGAGACCTCCGGGGGCGAGTTGTCGTCGCCCCATGGTGGCGCAGATTCCTGGATGCCGGCGGCGAAGGCCGCGGACGCGGGCTACTGCAGCGCCGAGGTGAGGCGGGCCAGGTTGTCCAGGATCGTCGAGCGCAGCGGCTGCAGCCGCCATTCTTCGGCGGTCAGTTCGCGACTGAGGCCGCGATAGACATCCTCGACCGCGCGCATGTCACGGACGAACTCCTGCCCCCGCACGAGCATCGACACCTCGAGGTTCAGACCGAAGGAGCGCATGTCCATGTTGCTCGACCCGATGACGGCGACTTCGTCGTCGATCGTCACGCTCTTGCTGTGGAGGATGAACGGCTTGCGATACATCCAGATCACGACCCCCGCACGCAGGAGCGTCTCGTAGTAGCTGCGCTGAGCGTGGTAGACCATCGCCTGATCGCCCTCTTCGGAGACGAAGAGTTCGACGTGCACACCGCGCTGGCAGGCGGTGGTGATCGCGAGCAGTAGAGCCTCGTCGGGGACGAAGTACGGGCTGACGATGATGATGCGCTCGCGCGCCGCGAAGAGCAGGCCGAGGAAGAGCTTGAGATTGTTCTGGAAATCGAAGCCGGGCCCGGAGGGGACGATCTGGCAGTCGAGCTCGCCCGGTCCGGTCGTGACGTTGAAGAGATCGATCTCGTCGCGCAGGGTCTCGTCGGTCTCGCTGTACCAGTCGGAGAGGAAGACGGCGTTGATGCTGGCGACGACCGGCCCCTCGACGCGCACCATGAGGTCGACCCAGTGCAGGCCCCGCCGGATGTTCTTGCGGAGGTTGTAGGACGAGTCGGTCACGTTCTGCGAACCCATGTAGGCGACATCGCCGTCGATCACGAGGAGCTTGCGGTGGTTGCGCAGATCGGGGCGCTGCCACCGACCGCGGAGGGGCTGGACCGGGAGCATCAGGTGCCAGTGCGCGCCCATCGCGTCGAGCCGGCGGAGGGTCTTCTTGTAGAACGGCTTCCCGCGATTGGCCCAGTGGTCCAGCAGCACCCGCACGACCACTCCGCGCTCGGAGGCCTCTTCAAGGGCGCGGAAGAAGTTGTCGGTCGAGTCGTCGGATTGGAGGATGTAGAACTCGACGTGCACGTAACGACGAGCCTGACGGATGGCGTCGGCCATGGCATCCAGGCTCTGTTGGTAGTCGGAGATCAGGGTCGCGGCGTTGTCCCCCGCGATGGGCATGGCGCCGAGATTGCGGTTCAGCTGCACGAGCGCCCGGAACCAGTGCGGGGCGTTCGGCCGCAGGGTGCCGAACTCGAGCGACGCGCTCGTGTCGTGGATGTACTCGTTGATCGCGGCCTGCTTGCGGCGACGACGACGCGGCAGGCGAGGGTTCCCGATCAGGAGGAACAGGAACACGCCCACGAACGGGATGAAGTAGATCGCGAGCAGCCACGCCATCGCGGCAGTGGGACGTCGGTTGCGGGGGACGACGATGATCGCGGCGATACGCACGACCAGGTCGATCACGAAGAAGGCGATGACGAGCCAGCTCGCTTCGAACGTGGCGTCGATCACGGGTCCTCCTGGGCGGGTTGTCCCCTCAGCGTAGTGAGTACCCCCGACACGCGACGGGACCGACGTCGGCGGACGGCGTCGTTACTGGGCTGCGCTGTCGCCGGCGGCGGGAGGAAGACCGCGCTTCGCGCGCTCCTGCGCCTCGATGCGCGCGTAGGCCTTGCGCTCCGTGCGGTCCATGCGGATGGCGCCGCGCAGGATCAGGAAGAACGTCACCGACACGACGATGGTCGGCAGAATCGCCCACAACACCGGCAGCCAGGAACTCTCCATCCCTCAAGGATACCCGCGGTACCGCGACCTCTGGCCGGACTCCTTCTGCACCGCGGCCGTCGTCGTCTCATCCCTCCCCATTTGCTCTCCCTCGACGCCCGCGCGATCGACGAATCCACGACGCTCGTCGTCATGTCCACGGTCATCCGCGTCTCCTCGCCCCTGTCCCTCCTCTCCCTCGTCCCGCGGCTGCTCGACTGCACGCCCCGGCGCAGCCTCGTGCTCGTTCCGTTCGCCGGATCCCGTTCGCTCGCCGCGGTGCGCGTCGACCTCCCCGCCGACGACAACCCCGACCTCCCGCGCATCGCATCCACCCTCGTCGGAATGGCGTGCAAAGTCCCGCTGACGGATGCCGTGACGGTCGTGATCTACACCGACGACGCCGTCGCCGATCGAGGCGCGCTCCCTCACGGCGCGCTCGTCGACGCCGTCCTGGGGCGTGCGCACATCTGCGGGCTGCGCGTGGTCGAAGCGCTCGTCGTGGGGGCGGACGGATGGGGCAGTTACCTCGCCCCGTCCGTCGGGGGCACCCACGCGATCGACGAGATCGCCGCCGCGGGCCCGGATCTTCCCGAGTCCTTCCCCCAGCACGATCAGATCGCTGCGGCCGCGCTGCCGACGGTCGACCTCGCCGAGAAGGAGCGGATGGGACGCGCCCTCGAAGACGTCGATCTTCTGCTCGACGTCCCACGCCGACGGAACAGGCTGAGCGTGCCGCGGCGCCGCTGCGCGGAGGCGATCCTCGACGAGCTCGCCGACCCGCCCGCTCTTTTCGAGAGCGTCCTCGAGCCGCTCACCGGAACGAGCGGCCTTCATCGACTCATCAGCCTCGCCTTCGCCCTCGAACGACCCCTGCTGCGCGATGTCGCGCTCATGCAGTGGGTCGGCGACATCGCCGCGGGGGACGCCGCGTTCCACGCGCAGACGCGGTTCCCGGACGGAGAGGGGTATCCCGAAGACATCGCCCGACCGATGTGGGGAGAGGGAGCGAACCCCGACCTGGACCGGCTCCTCGTCGCGTTGGACCGCTGCCGTCGGGTCGCCGCGACCGCACCGCGCTCCCGCCGACCGGGCGCCCTCGCCGCGTGCGCGTGGCTCGCGTGGGCGACCGGGCGCTCGACCCACGCGGCGTCCTACGCGCAGTCCGCCCTCGAGATCGACCCCGCGCACGGGCTCGGCGGGATCGTGCTGACCCTCGCCGACCACGGCCGGCTGCCGGAATGGCTGTTCGAACGTGCCCCGCGCTGAGCGCGGGACCGCCTCACTTGACCAGCGGGAAGAGGATGGTCTCGCGGATGCCGAGGCCCGTGATCGCCATGAGCAGGCGGTCGATGCCCATCCCCATGCCTCCGGTGGGCGGCATCCCGTGCTCGAGGGCGCGAAGGAACTCCTCGTCGATCGACATCGCCTCGACGTCGCCGCGCGCGGCGAGGGTGGCCTGCTCGACGAAGCGCTCGCGCTGGATCACGGGGTCGACCAGCTCGGAGTACCCGGTCGCGAGCTCGAAGCCGCGCACGTAAAGGTCCCACTTCTCGACCACGCCGGGGATCGATCGGTGCTCGCGCACCAGCGGGCTGGTGTCGACGGGGAAGTCCATCACGAACGTGGGCCGGGTCAGGCCGCCCTTGACGAAGTGCTCCCACAGCTCTTCGACCCACTTGCCGTGCGTCTCGTGAGCGGGGGCCTCGACACCGGCTTCGGCGCCGAACGCCCGGAGCTCGTCGACGGGGGTCTGGGGGGTGATCGTCCGGCCGGACGCCTCGGAGAGGGAGTCGTACATCGAGATCCGGTCCCACTCACCGCCGAGGTCGTACTCGGTCCCGTCCGCCCACGTGACGGTGGTCGAACCGGCCACCGCGACCGCCGCGTTCTGGATGAGCGTCTGGGTCAGATCGGCGATGCCGTTGTAGTCGGTGTAGGCCTGGTAGGCCTCGAGCATCGCGAACTCCGGGCTGTGCGTGGAGTCGGCGCCCTCGTTGCGGAAGTTGCGGTTGATCTCGTATACCCGGTCGATGCCGCCGACCACGGCGCGCTTGAGGAAGAGCTCCGGGGCGATGCGCAGGTAGAGCTCGGCATCGAAGGCGTTCGAGTGGGTCACGAAGGGACGCGCGCTCGCGCCGCCGTGCTGAACCTGCAGCATCGGGGTCTCGACCTCGACGAAGTCGCGCTCGGTGAACGTGCGGCGCAGGCTTGCGTTGACCTTCGCGCGAGCGAGCACGGTCTCCCGTGCGCGGTCGCGCACGATGAGATCGAGGAAGCGGCTGCGCACGCGGCTCTCTTCGCTGAGCTCGCTGTGCAGGTTCGGCAGCGGGAGGACCGCCTTCGCGGCGATCCGCCACTCGGCGACCATGATCGACAGCTCGCCGCGGCGGCTCGAGATGACCTCTCCCGAGACGAAGACGTGGTCCCCGAGGTCGACGAGTTCCTTCCACGCCTGAAGCGACTCCTCACCGACCGCGGCGAGAGACACCATGGCCTGGATGCGACTGCCGTCACCGGCCTGCAGCGACGCGAAACAGAGCTTGCCGGTGTTGCGACTGAACACGACTCGGCCGGCCACTCCGGCGGTGACACCGGTCTCGGCCCCCGCCTCGAGCTCGCCGTAACGCTCGCGGAGCGCGGGGATCGTGTCGGTCACGGGGACGACGACGGGGTACGGGCCACCCGCGGCGTCCGTGCGCTCAGCGAGGAGACGTTCCCGCTTTCCGAGGCGGACGGCCTTCTGCTCGAAGACGTCTTCTTCGGTGGGTTCGGCAGCGTCGTTCGCGGGCGCGTCGGTCATCGTGAGAGCTCCTCGGGGTCACCCCCAGTCTATTCGCCGGGCACCGCGTGCCCGTGGCCGCGGCTCTCCCCGCGCGACGGGGTCGTCTCAGCGCAGCGAGATCTCCGCGTTGTCGATGAAGCGGTGGCCGCCGACCGTCGCGGCGATCAGCGTCAGCGCCCGCCCACGGTGCCCCTCCTCGACCGGGAGGAACGTCGCCGGGTCGACGACGGTGAGGTATTCCAAGGCGATCCGCTGCTCGCCCATCAGCGACGACTGCGCCGCCGCGATGCAGGCGTCGACGCCGAGGTCGGCGTTGGAGGCGGCGGCTTCGAGGGCCCGCGGCAGCTTCGCTGCCGCTCGGCGGTCGGCGTCGTCGAGGAGGGCGACGCGACTCGACACCGGCAGACCGTCCTCGGCGCGCACGGTGGGGACCGCGACCGTGTCGATCATGAAGTCGAGATCGCGGATCATCCGGCGGACGAGGAAGACGCGCTGCAGATCGCGTTCCCCGTAGATCGCGACGTCCGGGCGGACGAGGTGGAAGAGCTTCGCCTCGACCGTCAGCACTCCGTCGAAGTAGAAGGGGCGGGATCGCCCCTCGTACCGGAAGCCCAGGTCTCCTGCGGCGACCCGGATCGTCGCGGTCCCGGCGGGCAGGAACTCGGCCGCCGTGGGCGCGAAGACGATGTCGACGCCCAACTCGGTCAAGAGGTCGGCATCCGCTTGCGGGGAGCGGGGGTAGCCCGCGGTCTCCTCGGCGGTCCGGAACCGCAGCGGGTTGACGAAGGTCGAGACCACGACGACGTCTGCGCGCCGACGCGCCTCGCGCATCAGGTCGACGTGCCCCTCGTGCAGGGCACCGAGAGTCGAGACGAGGGCGACGCGGGTGGCGCTCTCGGAGGAGTCGGCGCTGCGTATCTCCGCCAAGCGGGAGCGCAGATCGTCGATGGTGCGGATCATTCGTTGATCGTAGCGTCCGGCTTCAGGCCCTCCGGTCCGGGCCCCGTGCTCTCGGCGAGGGCCTGGTCGACGCTCGAGCGGACGAGAGCGGACAGGTACCCGCCGGTGTTGGAGACCCCGACCTGCGAGAGCAGTGCCGCCGACTGCTGCACGATCGAGCGCGAGAACTCCGTCGCTGTCGAGATGGCTTCGGCATACGTCGCGCGATCGGCCTCCGCGACGACCACGGGCTCGCATCCGAGCTCGACCGCCAGCGCCTGCGCGATCGGAAGCACGGGAGCCGGGGCCGTCACGGCCGCGTACGCCTGCGCGAGCTGGTGCAGGTCCAGCGACGACGCACCGGTGAAGGTGATCGCGGGGTGGATCGCCAGCGGAATCGCCCCGCTCTTCACCGCCGGGGCGAGGACGCCGACCCCGTACGCCGGATCGGTGTGCACGACCAACTGCCCGGGCTGCCAGGCGCCGAGATCCGCCAGTCCGGAGACGAGCCCCTCCAGTTGGTCGTGCGGCACCGCGACGACGACCAGCTCGCTCCGGCGGACGACCTCCTCGGGCGAGAGCACGGGCACCCCGGGAAGGATCGCCTCGACACGATCGTCGTCGGATCCCGACGTGATCCCCGTGAGCGCATGGCCCGCTCCGCCCAGAGCCGAGCCGATCACGGGCCCGACGCGCCCCGCTCCGATGATTCCGACGCCCAGTCGCCCGTCACGCATTCCGCTCATCCCGCCCACCTGTGGGTCCTGTCCTTCGCCGCCGCCGCGACGGTCGCGCGCGCGGTGTCTTCCATCAGCATCACGGCCGCGTCCCGGTCGAGCACGCCCACCGTGGTCTGCACCGTTCCCGAGATCACGTGCGCCCCCACTCTCGCCGTGCGCATCGCCCGCGCGAGCGGACCCTGGTGCAGTCCGATCGACTGCAGCCGCGCGAGAGGGAAGATCGACAGCGATCGCCAGATCCACCCCCGGCGCAGGAACAGGGCATCGGTCGAGAGCAGCGCCCCGTTCCGACGCCACGACAGCGGGCGAAGAATTCGTGCCCGATGCGGGGTCGTGACGTAAGGGTCTTCGGCGACCGGGCCCAGCACGCCGTCGCGGATGACCTGAGGCCAGTCCTCGGCCGGGAGGCTCGGGGCGAGGATGCGGAGCACCCGCTCGACGTCGTCCCGCGTGCCCACGGGGAGAACGGCGGCGAGCTGGTCGGTCGACGAATCGGTGGACGACCGGCCGGACAGACGGTTGACCGAGATCGACCACCATCCGAACGGACGCCACAGCAGAGGCTGGCGAACCTCGATGGCGTGCACGCGACCGGGCGGGACGACCTCGCTGATCGTCGTGAAGAGACCGAACGTCAGCCGCACGCCGTCCGGGGTCGGCGCGATCGAGTACCGCAGACCCCGCGCGATGGAGCGCACGTAGTACGCCCCGTAGGCGAGGAAGGTGGGCACCACGGTGAAGAGCAACCACACCGTCGAGATCGAGGCGGCGACGATGATCGCGACGACCAGACCGAGGAGCCAGAGCATCGAACCGCTCAGGACCCGCGAGGCGACCAGGCGCCCCAGGGGAATGCGCACGATGCTCTCGGGTTCGGCGTCGGAGAAGTCCTCCCCCTCGACAAGACCATGGATGCCGGAGCCCACGGCCTCAGCGGTCGCTCGCACCAACGATCCCCCGGCGACCGTCCCCGGGCCGGCCTCCGCGAGACGACGACCGGATGCCAGTCGGAGGATGTCGCTGCGCAGCGCGTCCGCGTCCTTGGCGGAGAGGTACTCGAGTTTGACGTTGGCATCCAAGCCCGCGCCCACCACCTCGAGCTTCGCCAGCCCGAGGAGCCGCGCGACCATCGGGCGGGTCAGGTTCACCCCCTGCACCCGGTCGAGAGGAGCGCGACGGTGGGTACGGAAGAGGACGCCGGACCGCACCTCGACGTCGTCGCCGATGCGCAGGGTGTGGAACCGCCACGACAGGCGGAAGGCCCCCAGGAGGATCACCAGCACCACGACGACCGCGCCCGCGGCGATGAGGAGCAGGTTGTGCGAGAAGAGGAAGTCGACGGGATCCGGCGGCATCGCCCCCGGAGGGAGGTCGGTGAACACCGGGAAGAAGAGCTCGAAGAGCCGCTCCCGCAGGTTCGCGACCAGGATGCCGATCATCACGAGCAGGAACAGACCGCCGCGCAGGAGCGGCGTCAGGGGGTGGAGGCGGTGCCATTCCCCGTCGCTCATCGGCGAACGGGTGGTGATGCGTCCCCCCGGCGCGGCGGGAGGCGGGGTGGCGTCGGTCACAGGCCGGTCCGGCGGGTCTCGGCGACGGCGATGAGGGTGTCGCGCAGTTGCTCGGCCGCGGCCTGCGTGAGGCCGGGGATGGTGACGCCGGTAGACGCCGCAGCCGTCACGAGCTTGAGCTGCGCGATCCCGAAGCCGCGGTCGAGGGGACCGTGAGTGATGTCCACGAGCTGCATGCGGCCGTAGGGCACGGCCACCACCCGCTGCCAGAGGATCCCCCGACGGAAGACGAGGTCGTCGTGGCGCAGCTGGTAGCCGAACGACCGCGCCTGGCGCGGCGTGATGACGAGCCCCACAAGGGTGATGACCGCGAGGACTCCCGCCGGGATCCACTGCCACTGCAGGTTGAGGAAGAACTGGAGGGCGAGAGCCGCTGCGAGGACGAGGAGGAGGAACGCGCCCTGCGAGATCACCTGCACCCGCACGTAGGCGCGGGCCAGCTGGTGCCACGTGCCGTCGCCGAGCGGCAAGCGCCCGGCACCGCGTGGTTCCAGGATGCGCGAGTAGGTGTCCTCGTCCAGGATCGGCGCGTCGCGCTCCGGCGCCGACTCGGCGGCCACCACGTCGGACTGACGCGCCGGCTCGGCGACCCCGGCACCGGGCTGCGGCGCCGACCCGGCGACCACCACATCGCGCTCCGGCGCCGACCCGGCGGGCGCCACGTCGGACTGGCGCGCCGACCCGGCGACCACCACGTCAGGCTGGGCCCCCGGCTCAGCGACCCCGGCACCGGCCCGCGGCGCCGACTCGGCGACGGCGTCCGCCAGGCGCTCAGCCGGCTCCGCTTCAGCGGGGAGCGGCGTCCGCTCCGGGAAGTCCGGGGTGTTCGTCATCGTCGTCCTTCCGGATGGTGCAGAGCTGCTCGGCCACGAGCCCCGCGACGACGAGAACGACTCCGCACACGACCGTCGCGATGATCGATCCCATCGAGCCTACCGACGGAGTCACCGGGCGGGTGAAGAGGAAGGACAACAGCCCGGCGCCGAAGCCCGTGGCCGCGGCCCCGACGAGCGACGACGCCTTCGCGAGCATCGCGATGCGCAGCGCGCGGAACGGATCGATCCTCCGGGCCGAACGTCCGCGCGTCGCACGCGCAACCGGGACCGCGAGCGCGACGATCACCGCGCCCAGGAGCACGAGGATCGTGGGCAGGCTCGCAGCGGGAGAGAAGGTCGGACGCCCCATGGCCGCGAGGCCGGTGTCGAGGATGAAACCGCACACCGCGCCGACGACGGCCGCGATGACGAGGATCCCCGCACCCGTGCGCTTCATCGCGCGCCTCGCAGCTCGCGCAGCAGGTCCTCGACGCGGCCGCGCCCCGGGATCTCGGCATCCGGGTCCACGTCGAGCCACGGCGCGAGGACGAACTCCCGCTCGTGCGCCCGCGGGTGCGGCACCGTCAGGTCCTCGTCATCGACGCGTTCGTCCGCGTACGCGATCAGGTCGAGATCGAGGGTGCGGTCTCCCCAGCGCTCGCGGCGCACGCGACCGTGTTCGGCCTCGATGCGATGAAGCTCCCGCAGCAGGGCACGCGGTGCGAGCCGGGTCGATACGAGGGCGACGGCGTTGAGGTAACGCGGGGCATCGGCGTCTTCCCCGTGCACGGTGACCGCAACCGTCTCCAGCGGCTTCGACACGCGCACCTCGCTCGTGAGCGGCAGAGCCCGCAGTGCCTCGATAGCTGCTCGCAGAGTTTCGGCGCGGTCTCCGAGGTTCGCTCCGAGAGCGACGACCGCCGGCACCTCGGCGTCCCGCGGCGGATCACCGATCCCGTGGGCCAGACGCACGCTCATGCGCGACCCCGACGGATCGTCACGGCGACATCGCCGAAGGGCACGGTGATGGGGGCGGACGGCTTATGGACCGTGACCGTCACCGCCTCGACGCGCGGATCGGCCAGCACGGCGTCGGAGATCCGCTGCGCCACGGTCTCGAGGAGGTCGGCCGGCTCCCCCTCGACGATCTCGACGATCCGTTCCGCGAGCTCGCCGTAGTGGACGGTGTCGCTCACGTCGTCGGTCACCGCGGCGAGGTGCAACGGCAGACGGAGCGTCACATCGACGACGAACTCCTGCCCGTCCCGCTTCTCGTCGGCGTACACCCCGTGGTAGCCGAAGGCGCGCACCCCCGTGAGGGTGATCTCGTCGACGGCATCCATCAGGCCTCCCAGGCGCGGGCGACGGCGAGCGCGTCGCGGGTGGTCGGAACATCGTGCACGCGGACGGCCCATGCCCCGGACCGCGCGGCGAGCGCGCTCGTGACGGCGGTCGCGAGGTCGCGGCGGGCGAGATCGGCGTCGTCGCCGAGCACCTCCGCGAGGAATCGCTTGCGGCTCGTCCCGACCAGCACACGGGAGCCGCGCGCGACGAGGGTGGGGATCGCGTTCAAGACTCGCCAGTTCTGGATGCCACGCTTGCCGAAGCCGACGCCCGGATCGACGATGACGCGGTCCGGTGCGATCCCCGCGGCGCGAGCCGCCGCCACCCGTTCGGCGAGCTCGTCGGCGACCTCGAGCCCGACATCCGCGTAGTCGGCGCGCGCGTACATGTCGGTGGACGGGCCGCGCCAGTGTCCCAGGGCGATCTCGGCGTCGGTCTCCGCGACCGCGGCGAGCATCTCGGGGTCGGAGAGGCCGCCCGAGACATCGTTCACGAGGCGTGCGCCGGCGGCGATCGCGGCGCGCGCCGTCGAGGCGTTCATGGTGTCGACGCTTATGATCGCCCCCTCGGATGCCAGCGCCTCGACGACCGGCAGCACGCGCTCCTGCTCGATCCGGGCGGCGACCCGTTCCGCGCCCGGACGCGTGGACTCTCCCCCGATGTCGAGGAGGTCGGCCCCCTGCGCGCGCAGCGAGCGCGCGTGCGCGATCGCCACGTCGGGGTCGAGGTAGCGCCCGCCGTCACTGAAAGAATCCGGCGTCACGTTGACGATCGCCATGATGAGGGTCACGCGCGCGCCCCGATCAGGGCGACGAGCTCGGCTCGGGCGGCCGCGTCGGTGTAGGCACCGCGCGCGGCGATCGTGACGGTCGACGCGTCGAGCTGACGGCCGCCGCGCATGGTCACGCACTCGTGGACGGCGTCGAGCACCACGAGGACTCCGCGCGCATCGAGGGCGGATGCCACCGCGTCGGCGACCTGCTCGCCGAGGCGCTCCTGCACCTGGGGACGCGCCGCCAGGATGTCGATCACTCGGGGCAGCGCCCCGAGGCCGACCACCTCTTCGCCGGGAAGGTACGCCACGTGCGCGCGTCCCCGGAACGGCAGGAGGTGGTGCTCGCACATCGAGCGGAACGCGATGTCCCGCAGCATCACGGCCCCGGACGGAAGAGTGTCCGGCGCCGGCCCGCGGGTCACCGAGATGGTGTGCTGCAGGGGGGCGGCGGCATCCTGGCCCACACCGCCGAAGAACTCGCTCCACGAATCGGCCACGCGGGTCGGTGTCTGCCGGAGCCCGGGGCGATCGGGATCCTCTCCGATCGCCTCGAGCAACTCGCGTACGAGCGCGGCGACGCGCTCCCGGTCGACGGCCACGGCGCCTTAGGCCGTGGCCGGTCGCGTCTGTCCGCTCGGGCGGCGCTGCGCCTGCGTCGCGGTCTGAGCGTCGGACTCCACCGAAGCGGCGACTCCGGCCGGAGCGGGACGACGCGGCACGTCGACGGGAGGCAGGGTCGAGACCGGGCGGTCGCCGGACGACAGCCACTGCGGACGCGGCGGGAGGCGCTTGACGTCCTTGAAGATCTCGGCGAGCTCGTTGTGGTCGAGCGTCTCCTTCTCGAGCAGCTCCAGGGCGAGCCGGTCGAGCACGTCGCGGTTGGCGTTGATGACCTCGTAGGCCTCGTTGTGGGCCTGCTCGATGAGCGCGCGCACCTGGGCGTCGACGCGCTCGGCGATGCGCTCCGAGAAGTCCCGGCCGTGGCCCATGTCGCGGCCCATGAAGACCTCGCCCGACGAGGAGCCGAGCTTGACCGGGCCCACGTCGTTGGTCATGCCGTACTCGGTGACCATCTTGCGGGCGATGCTCGTCGCCTTCTCGATGTCGTTCGAGGCGCCGGTGGTGGGGTCGTGGAAGACGATCTCCTCGGCGACACGACCGCCCATCGCGTACGTCAGCTGGTCTTGCAGCTCGTTGCGGGTGACCGAGTACTTGTCGTCGAGCGGGAGCACCATCGTGTACCCGAGCGCCTTGCCGCGCGGAAGGATCGTGACCTTCGTGACGGGGTCGGTGTGGTTCATCGCCGCCGCCGCGAGCGCGTGTCCGCCCTCGTGGTAAGCCGTGATGAGCTTCTCTTTGTCCTTCATCACGCGGGTGCGGCGCTGCGGACCGGCGATGACGCGGTCGATCGCCTCGTCGAGCGCGCGGTTGTCGATGAGCTGCGCGTTCGAGCGCGCCGTCAGCAGAGCCGCCTCGTTGAGCACGTTCGCGAGATCGGCACCGGTGAAGCCGGGGGTCTTGCGCGCGACCACCTCGAGGTCGACCGAGTCCGACAGCGGCTTGCCGCGGCCGTGCACCTCGAGGATGCGCTGACGCCCCTTGAGGTCGGGGGCGTCGACGCCGATCTGGCGGTCGAAGCGACCCGGACGCAGCAGGGCCGGGTCGAGGATGTCGGGGCGGTTGGTCGCCGCGATCACGATGACGTTGACCTTGGGGTCGAAGCCGTCCATCTCGACGAGCATCTGGTTCAGCGTCTGCTCGCGCTCGTCGTGACCGCCGCCCATGCCGGCGCCGCGGTGGCGACCGACGGCGTCGATCTCGTCGATGAAGATGATCGCGGGCGAGCTCTCCTTCGCCTGGTTGAACAGGTCGCGCACGCGGCTCGCACCGACACCCACGAACATCTCGACGAAGTCGGAACCCGAGATCGAGTAGAAGGGCACTCCGGCCTCGCCGGCGACGGCGCGGGCGAGAAGGGTCTTACCGGTTCCGGGAGGGCCGTACAGCAGCACGCCCTTGGGGATGCGGGCGCCGACCTCCTCGAACTTCTTGGGGTCCTTGAGGAACTCCTTGATCTCGTCGAGCTCCTCGATAGCCTCGTCGGAGCCCGCGACATCCTGGAACGTGACGGTCGGCGTCTCCTTGGTCACGAGCTTCGCGCGCGACTTGCCGAACTGCATGACCTTGCTGCCGCCGCCCTGGGCGCTCGAGAGCAGCCACCAGAAGAGCAGTCCCAGCAGCACGAGCGGGAGCATCAGCCCGAGGAAGCCGTCGAACCAGCTGGGCTTGGGGACCACGTCGTTGAAGCCGTCGGCGGGAGCGGCACTGTCGATCGCGCTGGCGACCTCGTTCGCACGCGCCTGACTGTAGTAGAACTGCACGTCGTTCGCACCCTCGAACGGCTGCGACAGCGTGAGGTCGACGCGCTGATCGGGGTCGTTCGTCACCACCTGGGTGACGGTCCCGCCCTTCAGCAGGTCGAGACCCTCCTTGGTGGAGATCTGACGAGCGCCGCTCAGGTTCGAGATCAGCGAGAAGCCGATGACCAGAAGCAGACCGACCAGCAGAACGTAGATGATCGGGTTGCGCGTGATCTTCTTGAAATCCATGGTGGGCGAGCCCAGCCCTTTCGTGAACCGCTTGCGGAAAAGCGGTGGGATCAGGGTAACGCGCGCGGACTATGCCGGGCCTGTGCGTTCGTCGTGGGCGTATCCGGGGTCAGGAGTACACGTGCGGCGCGAGCACCGCCACGTCGCGGAGGTTGCGGTACTTCTCGGCGTAGTCCAAGCCGTAGCCGATGACGAAGTCGTTGGGGATGTCGAAGCCCACGTACCGGCACGCGACCTCGACCTTCATGGCATCCGGCTTGCGGAGGAGCGCGAGCACCTCGACCGACTCGGCCCCGCGCGAGGCGAAGTTCTCGAGCAGCCAGCTGAGGGTGAGGCCGGAGTCGATGATGTCCTCGACGATCAGCACGTGCTTGCCGGTGATGTCGGTGTCGAGGTCTTTGCGGATCTGCACCACACCGCTCGAGCGCGTGCTCGCCCCGTAGGACGACACGGCCATCCAGTCCATCGTGATGTGCCGGGGCAGGTGCCGCGCGAAGTCGGCCATGACCATGACCGCGCCCTTGAGGACGCCCACGAGCACGACGTCTTTGCCGGAATAGTCGGCGACGACCTGCTGCGCCAATTCGGCGAGCTTTTCGTGAATCTGTTCCTCGGTGAGGAGGACTTCGCTGATGTCGTCGGAAATATCGGCCGCGCGCATTCGGAAAGTCTACGTCGGTCGATTCAGGATGCCGCCCGCGCGACGACCTCGATCCGCCCGCCGACGCGGCGCGCGAGGCATCCGGGCAGATCGATCGGGCCCTGACCCCGCCAGTCGGTCGCCAGCCGCGCGACCTCGAGGGTCTGCGTACGCGTGAGCGAGACCCCGAACTCGCTCTCCACGACGTACCGCACGATGCGGTTGCGCAGCGCCGCGGGGTTCGCCGCGAGCGCCGCCGCGGAGAGCGAGATGCCGGCCTCGGCGTGCTCGACGATATCCTCGATCGTCTCGTCGATCATGTCCTGGAAAGCGGCGGCGTCCTCACGCAGGTGCTCGGCCGTGCGAGCGAGGGCCTCGGCGACTCCCGGCCCGAGCTCCGCCTCGAGCACCGGCAGCACGCGCTCGCGCACCCGCACGCGCGTGTATGCGGGGTCGGCATTGTGCGGATCGGTCCACGCGTCGAGCCCCTCGGCCGCGCACGCGGCGACCGTGGCCCGTCGCCGCACGGCGAGGAGCGGTCGCACCCAGGTCGGGCCGGTCGCATCCCGTCGCTCCGGCGCCATCCCCGACAGGCTCCCCGCCCCCGCTCCACGGGCGAGGCCCAGGAGCACGGTCTCGGCCTGGTCGTCGAGGGTGTGCCCGAGCAGCACCGCGTCCGCGCCGATCTCCGCCGCCGCACGGGCGAGGGCGGAGTACCGCGCGTCTCGCGCGGCGGCCTCGGGCCCATCCCCCGAACCGACCCGGACCGTCACGACGCGCGCCTCGAGTCCGAGAGCGCGTGCCTTCTCCGCGGCCGCGGCGGCCACGGCATCCGATCCGTCCTGCAATCCGTGATCGACGACGACGGCCTCGGCACGGATGCCGGCGCGGGGAGCCTCGAACGCGGTCGCGGCCGCGAGGGCGAGCGAGTCCGGTCCTCCCGACAGCGCGACGACGACGGAGCCGTCGATCCGTTCGAGCGCCGCGCGCACGGCGCGACGCACCTCGGCGACGGACGGGTCGAGTCCGGGACGGTGATCCATCCCTCCACGGTAGCGGCGCACCGGCTCGGGCTCGGGGTGGCTCCCGACTAGGCTGGGCGCGGAAATCCACAGATCTAAGGAGCACGAGTATGGGCGCATACGACGCCGTCATCGAGATCCCCCGCGGCAGCCGCGTGAAGTACGAGGTCGACCACGGCACCGGCCGGGTCTACCTCGACCGCATCCTCTACACGGTGTTCGGCTACCCCGCGAACTACGGCTTCTTCGAGAACACCCTCGGCGAAGACGGCGACCCGCTCGACGTGCTCGTGCTGCTCGACCGCGAGCTGCACCCCGGCATCCTCGCGAAGGTGCGCCCCGTCGGCGTGCTGAAGATGAGCGACGAGGCCGGCGGCGACGACAAGGTCGTGGCCGTGCTCGCGAAGGACCCGCGCTGGGACCACATCCAGGACGTCGGCGACATCGACGAGTGGACCAAGAAGGAGATCACCCACTTCTTCGAGCACTACAAGGACCTCGAGCCCAACAAGTGGGTCAAGGTCGACGAGTGGGCGGATGCCGCCGAGGCCGAGCGCCTGGTCGGCGAGGCGTTCACGCGCTTCGACGAGCACGACGCCCAGACGAAGACGCAGGGCTCGGGCGAGGCTCCGAACACGCTCTGAGTCCCGCTCCCCACGAAAGAACCCCCGGTCTCGGACCGGGGGTTCTTTCGTGTCAGACGTCGATTCCGCGCCAGCGCAGCCAGGGCGCCGGGTCGGTCGTCCCGCCCCACGGCGGGTAGACCTCGAAGTGAAGGTGGCAGCCGAACGAGTTGCCCGTCTGTCCCGTCGCGGCGATCTGCTGCCCCGACGAGACCCAGTCGCCGGTCGAGACGTAGATGCCGCCGTTGACGATGTGGGCGTATCCCGTGCCCGAGCCGTCGGGGTGCTCGATGCGGATGTAGTTGCCGTAGCCGCCGTTGTACCCGGCGTAGCTCACGCGGCCGTCGAACGCCGCGTAGATCGGCGAGTAGCATCCGGCGCCGAAGTCGAGGCCGAGGTGCCACGAGCTCGCGCAGTAGCTGCCGTTGCACTGGCTCGAGCGCGGTCCGTACCCCGAGGTCGTACCGGCCCACGAGGGACGGGACCAGCCGCCGGGCCCGCCACCGCCGCCGCTGTTTCCGCCGCCGCCCCCGCCGCCGTTGTCTCCGCCGCCGCCACCGCCGCTGTTGTTGTTGTTGGCCTGTTCCTGCTCGCGACGCTCGCGCTCGGCGCGGTCGCGCGCCTCCGCTTCTTCGCGGGCTTTGCGCTCACGCTCCTCGCGGGCGATGCGCTCGGCCTCGACGCCGGCCTGGTAGTCGGCGACGGTCTTCGCGGTCGTGTCCTGGAGGGCCGCCAGCTGCGCCTCGAGAGTCGCCTGGTTCGCCTGCTGCGCGGCGAGGGCCTGCTGCGCGGCGTCGGCGGCCTGCTGCGCGGCGACCATCTTCTCCTGCGCGATCTTCTGCAGACGGTCGCGCTCGGCGCGCGCGTCGTTCGCCTGGTTGCTGAGGTTCTTCGCGTTGTCGCGAGCCGTGACCGCGGCGGCGTACACCGCACGGTTCCGGTCGACGAGCTTGTCCATCGTGCCGAGCTTGGCGAGCAGATCGTCCGCGGTGGCGGCCGAACCCGAGAAGAACAGGTCGAGGGAGGTGTCGTCGCCGCCGTCGCGGTAGAGCTGCGCGGCGACCTTGCCGGCCTTGGTGGCGGCATCCGTGGCCTTCTGCGCTTCGGCATCGGCCTGCGACTGAATCTGCTGGGCGCGGTAGTCGGCGTCGAAGTAGGCCTGCTGGGCGGTGTAGTACTCGTCGGAACGAGCGACCACCTCGGCCTGCGTGCGCGCGACCTCGGACTGCAGCTGCTGGATCAGACCCTGGATCCGGGTGATCTCCCCCGCTTTCGCGGCTTCGTTCGCACGGGCGGCCTGGACGTCGTCCCACGAGGGGTAGTCGGCGGCGTACGCGGGCGATCCGAACGACGGCACCGTCGCACCGAAGGCGCCGACCGCCACGGCGCCCAGGGCGCCCAGCTTCAGCGCGCTCCGACGGTCGAGCGACGGCCACAGGCGACGCCTCTCACTCTCGGAGGGCGCGCAACCGCAGTCGTCGTGATCTTCGGGGCGCTCGAGCGTCACGGGAATACCTTCTCTCACCGGTTCGCAACTCGGAACACAGTAGCAACACGAGTCACAGGAGCAACAGAGCGAGTCCCGCTGTTCCGGCCCATCTTCCGTCGCCGAAGCCCCCTCGACACGTACGCCACGCCCTCGATTGGCAATCTCGCGAATGATGAAGTAGGCTCGGTCGTCGGCAAGCGAGCACGAAATCGCAAGGTTTCGGGTTCATCCGGCCCCATCGTTTAGCGGCCTAGGACGCCGCCCTTTCACGGCGGTAGCACGGGTTCGAATCCCGTTGGGGTCACTCACCGGTTACAACTAAAAACGCATGGCCCTGTAGCGCAGTTGGTTAGCGTGCCGCCCTGTCACGGCGGAGGTCGCGGGTTCAAGTCCCGTCAGGGTCGCTCTGAGCGACGGGCCCTTTTCGGAGGGCCTTTCGTTTCGGTCGCGGCATCCATGGTGCCGCGAGGCTCTGTAGCTCAGTTGGTAGAGCGCACGACTGAAAATCGTGAGGTCACGGGATCGACGCCCGTCGGAGCCACTGGGACCCTCGTGTGGCTTCTACGCACGGGGGTTCTTCTGTTTCCGAATGCCGATGGCCGGGCATCCATCGTCGACAAGGTCGCTCGACTTATCGTGGCGCTCCTGACACCCATCACCCCCCTGCGCCGCGTCTCGCAACTCTGCACGTCGTGCGCCGCTCGAACAGGGTGAGCTTGAGCGCGAACCGGGTGAAGAACGCTGACCCTGCGTCACCGGTCGCTAGCCTCCCCCCTAGGCATGCATACATGTCGCGTATAGCGAAGGGGTAGGAAAATGACAGCAACGGCAACGCTCGAAAGAGCGCGTTCCGCAGTGGGCAGGCGGGCTCTTGCGACAGCACTGGCATTCGTCGCGGTCCTCGGCATCGCGGTCGGCGCCGCCGCCCCCGCGCACGCCGGAATCGGCATGTGGTACGTCAGTTCGAGCTGGGTCCAGTCGTACGCAGCTCTGACCTCCACGGGCGGAGACGGGTACTTCCAGGCCAAAGCGGCTTTGGGTGGGAACGTCAAGTGGGGCAGGTACTCGCCGAACAACACGCAGGCGCAAGTTGACGGGTTCAGCTTCAGCCACAGTGCGGTCCTCTTCCAGAATGGTCGCGTCTGGAAGAGCGGGTAATTGGTGGCCAGCGCACTCGAGCGGCGCGAGACACACAGTGCCCACACCGTCGCGCGTCCCCTCACCGGGCGCGCGACGGCGTCAACGCGGTCGCATCCACAGGCATTCATCGTGCTCGCGCTGCTCGCACTCGTCACGTCGAGCTGCGCGAGCCCTTCCATCGCGACTGAGGGGCAGCGCCTGGCCTCCTCCCTGGAGGCCTACGCACAGCAACAGCTCGCTCATGACGACCTGTCCGACTGGGATCGCGCCGTGATCGAGAAGGCCAGCCGGACGGGGACTGTCTCACAGGCGGACTACGACGAGGGCGCCGACAATTTCGAAGCCTGTCTGAACTCCGCAGGTCTGCGTTGGACGCGCACGAGACTTCTCAACGGAGTCGTCGAGTTTCAGCCACCGCCAGGTTTGGGGGCGACCGGCTCCGACGACAACGCCGCCCTTATCCAGGCACAGTGCTACCAGTCCACATACGCATACACACAGGATTTCTTCGGCCTCCAACAAGCCAATCCCGAGTTGCTCGCTGACTTCTCCTTGGCCGCGGTCAACTGCCTGAAGAAGGCAGCGGTGGTCGATGACGACTTCACCGCGGACGACTTCGACAAAGTCGTCGGGGCACACGATTCACCAGTGGCCGATTGGCCGTTCGACGTGTCCGATCCCCGGGCTCAGACCTGCCTTTACTCCCTGGGATACGCGGTAGTGACCGATGCGAAGTAGAGCGACCCAGCCGAACGTCCGCCTCCTCATGCTCCTGCTCGCCGACAAGCTGTCAATGCACCCGCACCGCCCCCTCCGGCGAAGGCGGAAAGCAATCCTATGAAGCGCGCTCTCGCCACCATCATCTCCTTCGCCCTCGGATGCGGAGTGGTGATCGGCGCCGTCGTCGCGTACGGCATGCTGCCCGAGCCGTCCGGCGCGCTCGCCGAAGTTCCGAGCGAGACGAGCTACCCCGTGACGATGACGGATTTCCGCGATCAGCGCGCGCTCACCCTCTCCCCCGCTTTCGCCTCGGGAACCGCTCTGCGCGCCGCCGCGAACGGGACCGTGACGGCCACCGCCTGCATCCCGGGTCAGTCGCTCACCCCGGGCAAAGCAGCGTTCTGGGTCGACGATCAGCCCGTCGTCGCCCTCGCCGCCGACACCCCTTTCTTCCGTGACCTCTCGTGGGGCGACACCGGGCGCGACGTCGATGCCCTCCGCACGTCCCTCGCCACGCTGGGCTTCGACGTCGGCTCCACCGGAGTCTTCGGTCGCGACGTCAGCCGAGCCCTCTCGACTCTCCAGCATCGCGAGAAGATGGCGCACACCGACGGCGACTTCGTCTTGGCGGATGTGCTGTGGATGGCGAACCCCGCCCCCGTCGTCGCCACGTGCGACTTTCAGGTGGGCCAGGCGTTCACGTCGGGAAGCGCGGCGGCCACTACCGTCGTCACTCTCACGTCCTTGACGGTGTCCGGGCAGGCGGCGGGCGCGCTCGTTCCGGGCGAACGAACCGTCCAGGTGCTCGGCGTCGACGCGACGATTCCCGAGAGCGGCGTCCTCACCGATGCCGAAATGCTCGCTCGAATCGCCTCCTCGTCGGAGGGCCACCAACAGCTGACCGGCACCAAGACCGGCGACGCGGCCATGGTGTCGGGTACCAGCGCACTGGCGACTCCGCTGCGCGTCGCCCCGGTCCCGGTGTCGAGCGTGATCGGCGAGACCGGGAGTCGCGCCTGTGTCGCCGACGATCACGCGGAGTACCCCGTGACGGTCGTCGGCGCGAGTCTGGGAATGTCCCTCGTCACGTTCGACGCGACGACCCCCACGAGCGTCCTTCTGCAGCCGCATCGCGAGAGCTGCGATGCCGGTTGACGACGTGCGCCTCACGCTCACCGCCGTCGGCCACCGGTGGGGCACCGGTCCCGCGTTGTTCCAGGACATCAGCCTGGAGCTTCATCGCGGCGACGTCGTCGCCCTGACCGGGCCGTCCGGCTCGGGGAAGTCCACGCTGTTGTCGATCGTCGCAGGATGGCTCCCACCGACGACGGGCACCGTGGAACGACGTGGTGTCCGTCGCATCCATTGGGTGTTCCAGAATCCGCACGGCCAACCCCGACGGTCCACACGCGACCACGTCACCTATCCCTTCCTTGTGCGCGGCGCCCGCCGACGCGAGGCCGATCGCCGCGCCGACGAGACGCTCGGCCGATTCGGGCTCGCCGACAAAGCGGAACAGGCGTTCTCCGAGCTCTCCGGCGGCGAAGCCCAGCGCCTGATGCTCGCTCGCGCCGTCGCCACAGCGCCCGACCTGCTCCTCGTCGACGAGCCGACCGCCCAGCTCGACCGCGCCTCCGCGCAAACGGTCAACGGCGTCCTGGCGGGACTCGCCGAGGCCGGGGCCATCGTCCTCGTCGCCTCTCACGATGCCGACACCATCCGCGCGTGCGACCGGGCCGTCGACCTTCGCGTGGAGGCATGATGCGGATCGCGGATGCCGTGGGCGAAGCGCTGCGGAACCTTCGCACGGGCGCCGCGGGGGTCGGCATCCTGGCCCTGCTCCTCGTCGTCGCATCGACGGCACTCCTGCTGACCGATGTCGCGACGATCGGGGCGTTGCAGGACCGCGCGCGAAGTGTCCGCGACCATGCGGGGGACGTTCGCGTCCTTGTGGCGAAAGATGCCGTCGACCCGCGCGCGTGCGCGGCTCTCGAGCGCCTCGACGGTGTCGACGACGCGGGCGCGATCGGGCAGACGGACGCCGTTCAGCTCGTCGCACTCCCGCGCGTGAACGTGCCCGTGTTCGAGGTCAGCTCGGGGGTTGCACGAATGCTCCGCCTACCGTCGATGACGCCCGGCGGCGTCTACCTGTCCGACGACCTCGCCGGGCGATGGTCGGCACAGGAGGGAAGCGTGCTCGCCACGACGAACGGACCGGTCACGGTGAACGGAACCTTTTTCTACCCGGACGACGGGCGCGATCCCCGCTTCACGAACGCCCTTGTCGTCATCGGCGACAGCCCCGCACGATCGTCCGAGTGCTGGTTCAGCGTGTGGCCCGCGACGACGGCCACCGACGCCCTCGCCTACGGAGCCGCGGTAGCCAGCGGAAGGACGGACGCGGCACCGCAGATCGCGCCCCTCAACCCGACCGTGGGCCAGCTCTTCGATTTCGCGCGGGACTACCGTTCCCGGCTCACCGCTTTCGCCGCGCCGAGCGTGATCGCTCTCTTCGCGGTGGCCGCCTTGGCGGGCGGTCACCGGCGCCGCCTGGAGTTCGCGAGCAACCTCCACGCCGGTGCCCGTCGCCGCGACCTCGTGCGGATCGCGGCGATCGAAGCGTTCCTATGGGCGACTCTGTCCGCAGCGGCCGCCTTCGGCCTCACGCGCCTGGCGACGAGATTCCTCCTCGAAGAACACGTCCCGGGACTTCTGCCCTCACTTGCCGTCACACTAACTCTGGCCATCGGCGCAGCGCTGTGCGGCGCCACGGTCCCCGCTCTGCTCGCACGCGAGAGTCGGCTGTTCGCCCTGTTCAAGTCGCGACTCTGAGCGCGAAGGTTCGCGTCCCCCGCACCGAGAACAGGCGGCGCGACGAAAACAGGCCATCCGCGGCGTCATCGCCCTGTTCTCGTGACATCCCCTGTTCTCGTGCCGCGAATCGCGTTTCCCCCGCGCGACCACCGCCCACTCCGAGACGCGCTACACTTTGTTGACTTTTAGCAACCACCTGGCGTCCGACTGAGCTTCCCGAGCCGTCCGCCAGGCCTTCTCTCGAAGAGGCCCCGATGTCAGACATCACCCGAACCCGCCGCGCGCATACCGCGGCCACCGACACGGTCATGACCCACCGGATGATCATGTTCGTGATCTTCGGCCTCATGGCCGGCATGTTCCTGTCCGCCCTCGACCAGACGGTCGTCGGCACCTCGATCCGTACGATCGGCGACGACCTGCAGGGCCTCAGCCTGCAGGCGTGGGTCACCACCGCCTATCTCATCGTGTCGACGATCTCGACGCCCATCTACGGCAAGCTCTCCGACATCTTCGGACGCCGCCCGCTGTTCCTCATCGCGATCCTCATCTTCATCATCGGATCGATCCTCGCGAGCTTCTCGACCTCGATGATCGAGCTCGCCGCGTTCCGCGCGATCCAGGGCCTCGGCGCCGGTGGCCTGATGTCGATGCCGCTCGCGATCATGGGCGACATCCTCGCCCCGCGCGAGCGTGCGAAGTACCAGGGGTACTTCCTCGCGGTCTTCGGCATCTCCAGCGTCATCGGCCCCCTCGTCGGCGGCATCTTCGCCGGGGCGAGCCAGATCCTGTGGATCACCGGCTGGCGCTGGGTCTTCCTCATCAACGTGCCGATCGGCATCGCGGCCCTCGCGATCGTCTGGCGGTTCCTGCACATCCCCAAGCAGCCGCGCCACTCCGTGCGCATCGACTGGTGGGGCGCGACCACGGTCATCGTCGCTCTCGTCCCGCTTCTTCTCGTCGCCGAACAGGGTCGCGAATGGGGCTGGGGCTCGCCGATCGCGATCGCCTGCTACGTCGTCGGGGCTCTCGGCATCCTGGCCTTCGTCATCGCCGAGACCTACATGAAGGACGACGCGCTCATCCCGCTGAAGCTCTTCCGCTCGTCGACCTTCTCGATGGCGACCGTCATCGGTGTGCTCGTCGGCTTCGGCATGTTCGGCGCGATGCTGACGCTCCCGCTGTACCTGCAGCTCGTGCTCGGCTCCACGCCCACGCAGAGCGGTTTCGAGATGCTGCCGATGATCCTCGGCCTCATGATCGCGTCGATCGTGAGCGGGCAGCTCATCGCCCGCACCGGCCGCTACCGCATGTTCCCCATCCTCGGCACGGCCCTGCTCACGCTCGGGTTCTTCACGCTGACCTTCCTGAAATACGACACCCCGTACTGGCAGGTCGCCCTCTCGATGCTCGTGATCGGCCTCGGCCTCGGCCAGCTCATGCAGACGCTGACCATCGCGAGCCAGAACTCCGTGGGCCTGCGCGACATGGGTGTGGCCACCAGCGGCTCGACGTTCTTCCGCCAGATCGGTGGAACGCTCGGCACGGCCGTCCTGCTGTCGCTGCTCTTCACGCTCATGCCGTCGAACATCATCGGCTCGTTCAGCGACCGCACGACCCTGACCGACGCGCTCGACGCGGCCTTCGATCCCACCGTCTCGTCGGCGCCGGCGAACGAGAAGATCATGACCGGGATCTACGCCCCGATCGTCTCGAAGACCTCGGATGCCATCACCCAGCAGGTGCAGCAGGGTGTGCAGCAGGCGACGGATGCCGCGACCCAGGCGGTCGCGCAGCAGGTCGCCGCGGGCCAGATCCCGGCGGCCGCGCAGGCGCAGGCGACCCAGGCCGCCGTGTCGCAAGCCGTCGCCGCGGCCACGACGAAGATCCAGGAGCAGATCCCGGTCGCGCGCGTCGCCGCCGACGGGTCCGTCTCGCTCGACTTCTCGGACCCGGCGCAGCGCGCGGCCTTCGTCGACACCGTCGCGACGACCCTCGAGGACCAGTTCTCGGCGGGCGACGAGAACACCTCGATCGGCGACTCGACCCTCGACGACACGTCGTTCCTCGTCGGGGCGGACGCCCGTTTGACGAAGCCGTTCCTCGTCGGGTTCAACTCCTCGGCCGTGACGGTCTACTGGGTCGCGATGTTCGTCGTGCTGCTCGCCTTCGTCCTGTCGCTGTTCTTCCGCACCCCGCCGCTGCGTGCGAAGTCGGCGCTGCAGGAGGCCGCCGACGAGCGCCGCGGTCGCGAGGACGAGGAGAAGCGCGCCGAAGAGTCCGCCGCACAGACCGGCGCACTGATCGCGCCGTAACCGAGCGAGACACCAAGAAGGGCGGGGCCGTCGATACGACGCCCCGCCCTTCAGCGTTCTCGCTTCACGCGCGCTACCCGCGCTCGCGCGCCCGGAGGTCCTTGCGCAGGATCTTGCCCGAGGTCGACTTGGGGATCGCCTCGATGAACTCGACGCGCCGCACCTTCTTGTGCGGGGCCACCTCCGCGGCCACGAACGCCATCACCTCGTCCGCCGTCAGCCCCGAGTCGGGGGACGCGACCACGAAGGCCTTGGGGATCTCCTGCTTGTCGTCGTCGTCCACGCCGATGACGGCGGCATCCATGATCCTCGGATGCGACAGCAGGAGGGCTTCGAGCTCGGCCGGGGCGATCTGGTAGCCCTTGTACTTGATCAGCTCCTTCAGCCGATCGACGATCGAGAAGTATCCGCTGACGTGGTGCACGCCGATGTCGCCCGTGTGGAGGAAGCCGTCGGCATCCAGGGTCTCCTCCGTCGCGTCGGGGCGGTTGAGGTAGCCGAGCATGACATTCGGTCCGCGCACCCAGATCTCCCCCGGCAGCGTGAGGCCGTCGTCCCCGTGCGCGTCGATCTCGGCTCCTGTCTCGGGGTCGATGAGCTTCGCGTCGACGTTCGGCAGCAGCACCCCGACCGAGCTCGCGGGCATGTCGACGCGATCGTCGGGGACGGCGTGAGACACGGGACTGAGCTCGCTCATGCCGTAGCCCTGGAGGATGCGGGCGCCCATCCGGCCGGCGGCGGCCTCGGCGGTCTCGCCGTCGAGGGGCGCCGCCCCCGAGAACACCGTCCGGACGGACGTGATGTCGAAGTCATCGACGACGGGGTGCTTCGCGAGGGCGACCGCGATCGGCGGCGCGATGAAGAGGAACGTGCAGCGGTACTGCTGGATGTTCCGGAGGAAGTCGACGAGATCGAACCGCGGCATCGTCACGAGGCTCGCGCGCTGACGCAGCGCCAGGTTGAGCAGCACCGTCATGCCGTAGATGTGGAAGAACGGCAGGACGGCGAGCACCCGGTCGTCGCGATGCAGGTCGATGACGACCCGGCACTGGTGGACGTTCGCCACGAGGTTGCGGTGGGTGAGCATGACGCCCTTGGGGTTGCCGGTCGTCCCCGACGAGTACGGCAGCACGGCCACGTGCGTCGCCGGGTCGAAGCTCACCTCCGGTGGCGTGCGGCCCTCCGCGAGCATGCTCCGCAGGTCGAGGTGCCCCTCGGCACCGTCGAGCACGATCACCCGGTCATCGGGGATGCCCGCCGCCCGCGCCGCGTCGGCCGCTGGCCCGAGCAGCGGCGACACGGTCACGAGCCAGGTGGCCTCGGCATCCCGGATCTGGTTCTCGATCTCGTGCGCCGTATAGAGGGAGTTGATCGTCGTGACGATCGCGCCCAGACGCAGGATGCCGTGGAACACCGTCGCGAACGCGGGCACGTTGGGGCAGAGCACGGCCACCACGGTCGTGGTGTCGACTCCGCGGGCGGCGAGCGCCCCGGCGAACGCATCGACGTGGGCGCGCAGCGCGCGGTAGGTCGTCTCGGCTCCGCTCGCCGGGTCGATCAGGGCGACACGGTCGAGGTCGCCCTCGTCGAGCGAGCCGAACAGGTCGTCGTAGATGCTCGCGTCGGGGATGTCGATACGCGGGTACGGGCTCTGGAACACGGGCTTCTCCTTCGAAACCGGGCGGCGTTCGCCCATCCTGGCACCCTCGGGACCCGGTGTCACGGACCACGGGACCGGGAATCGCCGCCTAGGCGAGGAGCCGGATCGCCACCCCGCCCACGGCACCGACCAGCACGACCGCCCACGCCGGCACGCGGAACCTCGTCAGCAGCACGAACCCGAGGAGCGCCAGGAGGAACGGAGCGGGCCCGGTCACCGCGGTCGTGAAGACCGGTGTGTAGAGAGCGGCGCCCAGGATGCCGACGACCGCCGCGTTCGCCCCGCGCATCGCCGCGCGCACGAGCGGCCGTTCGCGCACGGCGTCCCAGAACGGGAGCACACCCACGAGCACGAGGAACCCCGGGAGGAAGATCGCGGCCAGGGCGATCGCCGCGCCCGCCACCCCGCCCGGGCCGACCGTGCTCACCGCACCGAGGAACGCGGCGAACGTGAACAGCGGGCCGGGAACGGCCTGGGCGGCGCCGTAGCCGGCGAGGAACGTCTCGGGCGAGACCCAGCCCGTCTGCACCACCTCGGCCTGCAGGAGCGGGAGCACGACGTGTCCGCCGCCGAAGACGAGGGCACCCGAGCGGAAGAACGCGTCGGCGAGCGTCAGGATGCCGGAGCCGCTGACCGCGGCGAGCGCCGGGAGACCGACCAGCCCCGCGCCGGCGAGCACGAGGCATCCGATCGCGATCCCGCGGGGGACGCCGAAGGAGGGGAGCGGTGCGGACGCGGCCTCCGTCACGCCGCGCAGAAGCAGGAGACCGGCGATGACTCCGACCCCGAGTGCTCCGAGCTGGCCGACCGCTCCGGGAGCGAGCAGGGCCAGGGCCGCGGCCGCGACGGCGATACCCGCGCGGGTCGCGTCGGGGGTGAGCGTCCGCGCCATCCCCCACACCGCTTGCGCGACGATCGCGACGGCGATGACCGTGAGCCCCTCGAGCACCCCGGCGCCGATCGGACCGCCGAAGATCGCCGCCCCGCCCGCGAACGCGACGAGCAGCACGGCGGACGGGAGGGTGAAGGCGAGGAACGCGGCGATCGCGCCGAGGAAGCCCGCGCGCTGCAGCCCCATCGCGAAGCCGACCTGGCTCGACGCCGGCCCCGGGAGGAACTGGCACAGGGCGACGAGGTCGGCGTAGGCGCGATCGTCCATCCACTTCCGCCGGACGACGAGGTCGTCGCGGAAGTACCCGAGGTGCGCGACGGGTCCGCCGAATGAGGTCAAACCGAGGCGGAGGAACGCCCGGAAGACCTCCCACGGCCTGCCTGTTCTGCGCATCGATCCGTCTTACCCACCTCGGGAGAACAGCGGGTGAACGAGATCAGCGCAAGGGTTCGGCGAGCAGGGCGTCGACGAGCCGCAGGGTCGCGGTCGTGCGGTCCTGGTCCGCGCGGATGTCGGCACCGTGGATCGCGTCGCGCAGCCGCTCGACCTCACCGACCATGACGTTCTCGGGCGCTTCGACCCGGATCGCCTCCGCGCTCGCGCCGTGCGGGGTGAGCGCGAGCGAGCGCGGCGCGTCGATCGCGTCGATCCGCAGAGAGCCTTCCTCCCCCTGGATCTCGCTCGACAGACCGGTGTCGGTGATCTTCGACCAGGCGATGTCGGCGACGAATCCGTCGTAGGTCGCGAGGGCGCTGCCCAGCCCGTCCGTTCCCGAGGCGATGCCGACGCGCACGCCCTGGACGGCTCGCGGCACACCGAAGAGCTGCACGAGGGCGTGCAGGGGGTAGACCCCGAGATCGCGTAACGCGCTCCCGCCCAGCGCCGGGTCGAAGATGTTCGTCTGCTCGCCCGCGAGCACGTGGTCGTACCGGGCCGAGCGCTTCTCGTAGCGCAACGAGACGCGCCGCACCGTGCCGAGCCGCGGCAGAAGGCCGGCCACGGCCGCGATCCCCGGGTCGTAGGCGGACCGCATCGCCTCCAGCAGCACGACCCCCCGCGCCGCGGCCCGCCCGACGAGCTCTTCCCACTGCGGGGCGGTCAGCGTCGCGGGCTTCTCGACGAGGACCGGGATGCCGGCATCCAGAGCCGTCTGCGTCTGCGCGACGTGCGCGGAGTTCGGGCTCGCCAGGTACACGGCGTCGACATCGTCGGCGGCGAGGAGCTCCTCGAGTCCCACCGCGATGCCCGCGGCACCGACCTTCTCGGCGAACTCCCGCGCGCGCTGCGCGTCGCGCGAGGCGACGCGGCTCACCTCGACCCCGTCCACGACACCGACCGCCTCGGCGAAGCGTTCGGAGATGCTGCTGGTGCCGACGATGCCGATGCGGATCATCCCCCCATCATCGCGGGTCGCTCGCTCCAGCCCCCGCGGCGTGGCCAGGGAGTGCGCGAATCGGCCCGCTAGGATCGCGATGATCGCTGCCGATCGCACCCGACCCGAGGGATCATGACAACGACACGCGCCCAGCACCGTCGCCGCGCCACCCGGCGCCTGCGTCTTCGCCGCACCATCGTCGCGGCCGTAGCGATGGTCGTGGTCGTCGGCGGAGTGACGGCATTCGCCCTCACGCGCGGCGCCCCCGACCCGACGGCCGACGCGACCTCCTCTCCCGTCGTCGAGGACACGCCCACGCCGACACCGACGCCGAAGACCGCGTCCGAGCAGCTCCTGGCGTCGACCACCGACCCGAAAGCGTGCGCCGTGTCGTTCTCGGGCGACGGGATCGCCCTCGCCCCGCAGCTTCAGACGCAGGATGCGCTGTACGCGGCTCTCCCTCTCCCCCAGGCGGACGGTCGCGTGTTCGCCGGGTGGTACGACACGGCCGCCGACGCCGCGGCGATGACGCTTCCCGCGCGCGTCAACGGCGCCGACCTCGTCTCCTGCACGGCGCAGGAGAAGACGCTGTACGCCGGGTGGACGACGCCCGAGGCGAACGCGGCCGAAGAGGCCAGCATCCCGATCCTGATGTATCACCAGTTCACGACGAAGCCCGAGGGCGAGGACAACTGGCTGCGACTCAACTACGCCTACATCGGCGACTTCGACGCGCAGATGGCGCACATCCAGGAGTCGGGCTTCTACCTGCCCACGTGGGACGAGCTGAGCGCGTTCATCGACGGCAAGGTGTTCCTGCCGAAGCACTCGGTGATCATCACGGACGATGACGCCGACAGCACGTGGCTCGAGCTCGCCGCGCCGGTCGTCGACAAGCGTCACCTGCTCACGACGTCGTTCGTCATCACCTCGGCGCGCACCGAACCGACGCCCAACCGCTTCGTGCTGCAGCGCTCGCACACGCACGACATGCACCGTGCCGGCGACAACGGCAAGGGGCGCATGGTCAACGAGGATGCGGCCACGATCGCGGCCGACCTCGAGCAGTCCGCGAAGATCCTCGGCGCGAAGGAAGTCGTCGCCTACCCGTTCGGGCACTACAACGACACGACCAAAGAGGGCGTGCGCGAGGCCGGATTCGAGCTGGGACGCACCATCGAACACGGCTACGTGCGCATCGGGACGGACAAGCTGGCTCTGCCGGTCATCCGGATGAACTACGGCATGACCGTCGACGACCTGAAGGACGCCATCGGCTGAGTCTCGCCGGATAACGCGTCTTACCAGGGCGTAACGGGGGTGAACACCTGCTACCTCCCAGGTAACTGATCCACAATACCAAGTTGAGCACGCGTCGGCCGGTCTACGCTGTGTAATCCTGGCTTCACTTTCGAAACGCGAGCGCCCATGATCCTTTCCGTCATCGTTCCGACCTTCAACGAGGGTCCGAACGTCGCCGAACTCGTTCGACGTACGGCGGCAGCTCTTCCCGGTCGTGACATCGAGATCATCTTCGTCGACGACTCCACCGACGACACCCCCGAGATCATCCGCGGTGTCGCGTCGAGCGCTCCGGTCCCCGTCCGACTGATCCACCGCGACGAGCCCCTCGGCGGACTCGGCGGAGCGGTCGTCGAGGGCATCAAGGCCGCGGCATCCGACTTCTGCGTCGTCATGGACGGCGATCTGCAGCACCCGCCCGAGGTGATCGCCGATCTGCTCGCGCGCGCCGAGGTCGGCGACGCCGACGTGGTCGTCGCGTCGCGGTACGTCGACGGCGGCACGTCCGACGGCCTGGCCAACGCCGTGCGCACGATGGTCTCGCGTGCGTCGACGATGCTCACCAAGGCGATGTTCCCGAAGAAGCTGCACAACTGCTCCGACCCGATGACGGGCTTCTTCCTCATCGACCGCCGCTCCCTCGACATCGAGGAGCTGCGTCCCCGCGGCTTCAAGATCCTGCTCGAGATCCTGGCCCGCAAGCAGATGCGCGTCGCCGAGGTGCCGTTCGACTTCGCTCCGCGGTTCGCCGGCGAGAGCAAGGCCTCCTTCAGCCAGGGCATGCGCTTCCTGACGCAGCTGACCATGCTCCGCTTCGGACGCATGTCGGCGTTCGCCGTCGTCGGCGGCCTCGGAGCCGTGGCCAACCTGGCGATCATGTGGGGACTGCAGATGTTCGGGGTCCAGTACCTCGTCGCCGCGGTCATCGCGAGCGTGCTGACGATCATCGCCAACTTCATCGCCCTCGAGTACCTCGTCTTCGCCGACATGCGCCAGGAGTCGGGGCTCATGCGGCACCGCTTCATCAAGTCGTTCACCTTCAACGGCATCGAGGCGATCGTCCGCATCCCGGTCATCTGGTTGCTCGTCAACGAGGCGCACATCCAGAGCGTGCTCGCGGCGGCCCTCACGCTCATCGCCGCGTTCGTCGTGCGCTTCGTGTTCCACGCGCTCGTCGTGTACGCCCCCAAGAAGGCCCCGGCCGCGGCCGTGGCGCCCGTGCGCGAGCCGCTCGAGGACGAGCTCGCCGCCTGAGCTGCGGATCGCCGGCGTCACCGCGGGTCGGCGTACCCTGGAAGCATGTCCTCTGACGCTCCCATCCGTATGTTCGGCGCCGACTGGTGCCGCGACTGCATCCGCACGAAGAAGCAGCTCGACGAGCTCGGCATCGCCTACGAGTACGTCGACCTCGTGGCCGACCCCGCCGCCGCCGACGTGGCGAAGGAGATCTCGGGCCGCACCAGCATCCCCGTCGTCGTCTACCCCGACTCGAGCCACCACGTCGAGCCGAGCAACGCGGACGTCGAGGCGAAGCTCCGCGAACTGTCGCTGATCTGACGCGTTGTCGACCGAGGTGACGGCCGCGTTCGCGTCCGAGGCGACGGCGCTCGACGCCGCCGACCCGCTCGCGCATCATCGCGAGGCGTTCGTCGGTGCCGAGACGTCGCTGATCTATTTCGACGGCAACTCCCTCGGGCGTCCCCCGCGGGCGACCGCGGACCGTCTCTCCCGCTTCGTGTCCGACGAGTGGGGCGGCCGCCTCATCCGCGGCTGGGACGAATCCTGGATGCACCTGCCTTTCGCGATCGGCGATCGCATCGGTGCGCTGACCCTGGGCGCGGCCCCCGGGCAGACGGTGATCGGCGATTCGACCACGGTCCTGCTCTACAAGCTCCTGCGTGCCGCACTGGACGCGCAGACGGCCAGGGATCCGGAGCGCCTCGAGATCGTCGTGGGCCGCGACGACTTCCCCACCGACCGGTATCTGGTCGAGGGCATCGCCGCCGAGCGCGGTGCGCGCGTGGTGTGGGTGGAGGTCGACACGGCGCGAGGCGTGGAGCCGGGTCTCCTGCGCGCGGCGGTCGGACCCCGCACAGCGGTCGTCCTCCTGAGCCACGTGTCCTACCGCTCGGGATTCCTCGCCGACGGCGCCGCGCTGACGCGGATCGCGCAGGATGCCGGAGCGCTGGTGCTGTGGGACCTGTGCCACTCCGCGGGTTCGGTGCCGGTCGAGCTCGACGCGTGGGGTGCCGACCTCGCCGTGGGCTGCACGTACAAGTACCTCAACGGCGGGCCGGGCTCGCCGGCTTTCGCCTACGTCGCCGCGCGGCACCACGATGCCCTCGCGCAGCCGGTGCAGGGATGGATGGGGACGGCCGACGTCTTCGCGATGGGGCCGGAGTACCGGCCGGCGGCGGGCATGCGTCGCTTCCTCTCCGGCACACCGCCCGTGCTCGCGATGATCGCGATGCAGGACACCCTCGACCTCCTCGAGGCCGCCGGGATCGCGGCCGTGCGTCGCAAGTCCGTCGCTCTGACCGAGTTCGCCCTGCGCGTGAGCGACGGCATCCTGTCTCCGCTCGGTGTGCGCGTCGCCTCTCCCCGCGACGCGGCCGAGCGCGGCGGCCATGTGACGCTCTCTCACCCGGCGATGCGCGCGGTCACCGCTCGCCTCTGGGCCCGGGACGTGCTGCCCGACTACCGCGACCCGGGTGGCCTGCGCATCGGGCTCTCACCGCTGTCGACGAGCTTCGCCGAGGTGGTCACGGGCCTCGGTGCCGTGGCCGACGCGCTGCGCGCCGAGCTCTGAGCTCCGCCGCGCGGCGTGCTCCCGCGCCCGGCGGCCCCCCGACCGTCGAGTGTCCCAGACACGCCGCAACCGAGCGCGCCGATACGGCGTGTCGGGGACACTCGACTGCCTGGGAGTCGGGGTCCGCACGACGGGAAGCGCGGGCGGATACGGGCACCGGCAGGGCGCTGGAGAGCTCCGCGCCGGTCAGTGGGCGTCGACGTGCGCGCGCAGCACGGCGCCGGCGGCCCCTACCGCGCCGGCGTCGCGCTGGTTCGCCGACACCGCCACCGAGAGATGCGTGCGACCGAGGGCGCGAGCGTGGTCGCGCACCCCGTCGAGGTAGCGGTCGAGGAGACGGCCGTAGCCGCGCCCCGACAGCACGAGACGGTCGAGATCGAGGGCGTCGGCGAACGCGACGACCCCGCGGCTGAAGGCGGTGACCGCCTCGTCGACCGCGCGGGCGGCGCGCGGATCGGTGCCCGCGCGGGCGGCGACGCGTCCCGCGGTCAGGCTGGTGCCGGTGTCGTCGTGGAACCGCTTCGCGATCGCGTCCGGCGTTCCCATGACCACGAGGCAACCGCGCTGGCCGCAGCGGCAGAGGGGACCGGCCGGATCGACGGGGAGGTGCCGGATGTCCCCCGCACGCCCGCGCGAGCCTCGGACGAGGCGACCGTCGACCGCCAATCCCGCACCGAGCTCCCCGTCCAGATGGACCACCGCCAGGGCGCGAGAATCGGCCGCAGCGCCGGTCCACACCTCACCGGCGGCGGAGAGGAGGGCGGCGCTCTCCAGCCGGACCGGCAATCCCGTCGCCGCCTCCAGCGTCGGTCCCAGAGGGAACCCCTCGAGAGCAGCGAGGCTGGACGTGTCGACGATCGTGCCGGTCTCGTCGTGCGGCCCGGGCACGGCGACGCACAAGCCCTCGATGAGTCCGTCGCCCAGCGAGGTCGCGGAGAGCAGCTCCGTCACGGCCGACGTCACGGAGCGGACGATGTCCCCCGGTGTGGCACCCGCCGTGCCGGCGACACCGATACGTCCGACGACAGCACCCCAGAGGTTCGCCACGACGACCTGCACCGATTCCGGTCCGAGTTGCACCCCGAGGCCGTAGCGCGTCGTGGGATTGACGTCGAGGAGCTCGCGGCGTTTCCCGCCCGTGGACTCGCTGTGCCCCACCGACATGATGAGCCGCTGGTCGATGAGGTGTCGCACGGCGTTCGTCATCGTCGCGGGAGTGAGGCCGGTCACCGCGGCGAGCTCGATGCGGCTGATCGGCCCGCGTGTGCGGATGACGTCCAGCACCAGCGACGGCGTGGAAGCGCCGGACATCTCTCCCGGCATACTTTCCCTCATCCGCTTAATTTAGTAGGTTGAATAACACCCGTGATCGTCTCGATACTACCGTCCGCCCCCTTCCCCGGGCGCGACCGCGGGTCTCTCCTGGAAGGAACACCGACGCTGATGTACCACCCCCTCGACGCAGGCTGGACCCTGACCCTCCTCAGCGGAGAGCGTCCGGACGCGTACGCGGCGCTCGACCTCGGAATCCCCGCGACCGTTCCGGGCATCGTCCACACCGATCTGCTCTCCGCCGGTCTGATGGAGGACCCCTTCCCCGGCGCGCAGGAGGAGGAGCTCGCCTGGATCGGCGAGTCGAACTGGCGCTACCGCACCGTGTTCTCGTGGAGTCCCGCCCTCGAAGGCGCGCGAGTCGACCTCGTCGCGGAGGGGCTGGATACGGTCGCGGCGGTCCGCGTGAACGACGTGGTCGTGCTCGAGACGGTGAACCAGCACCGCAGCTATCGCGCTGACCTCGCCAGCGTGCTGCGCGAGGGCGAGAACACCATCGAGGTCGATTTCCGCTCGCCCGTGCGGTACGCCCGCGAGCGGGAAGCGGTCCTGGGCGAGCGTCCCCACTCCTACGCGCACCCGTTCAACACCATCCGCAAGAGCGCCTGCAATTTCGGATGGGACTGGGGTCCCGACTTCGCGACGGCCGGTATCTGGCGCCCGATCGGCCTTCAGGAGTGGGCGGGTGCACGCATCGCCGCGGTGCGCCCGGTGGTCGACATCGTCGACGGCATCCCGCATCTCACCGCCCACGTCGACCTCGAGTGGCAGCACGGCGATGTGGAACCGGTCATCGTCCAGATCGAGGTCGCGGGCGCTTCGGCCCGACTCGAGGCGCGACCCGGTCAGCCGGTCGTGATCGACATCGATGTTCCGGATGCCGAACCCTGGTGGCCGCGCGGCTACGGCGAGGCGCGACTCCACGACCTGACCGTCCGCGTGGGCGACGGCGCGGACGAGTCGACGCGGTGGTCGCGGGCGATCGGGTTCCGGCACGTCGAGGTCGACATCGCCCCCGACGAGCAGGGCAGCCCCTTCTCGGTGCGCATCAACGGGCGCGACGTCTACATCCACGGCGCCAACTGGATCCCGGACGACGTCTTCGTCACCCGCATCACCCCCGAGAGCCTGGCGGCGTCGATCGCGGATGCCACGGACGCCGGCCTCAACCTGTTGCGGGTGTGGGGCGGCGGGCTCTACGAGAGCGACGACTTCTACGACATCTGCGACCGAGAGGGCATCCTCGTCTGGCAGGACTTCCTGCTCGCGTGCGCCGCCTACTCGGAGGATGCCGAGCTGTGGGACGAGTTCGAGGCGGAGGCGCGCGAAGCCGTCACGCGTCTCACGACCCACCCGAGCCTCGTGATCTGGAACGGCGGCAACGAGAACATCTGGGGCTACGTCGACTGGAACTGGCGATCGCGTCTGGACGGGCGCAGCTGGGGCGAGGGCTACTACCGCGACCTCTTCCCCCGCATCGTCGCCGAGCTCGCGCCGACGACGTTCTACTCGGACGGGAGCCCCTTCTCGTTCAGCTCCTACGTGCACCCGAACGACGACGCGCACGGCACGATGCACATCTGGGACGTGTGGAACACGCGCGACTACGACGGCTACCGCGCCTATCGGCCCCGCTTCGTCTCGGAGTTCGGCTTCCAGGGGCCACCGGCGTTCTCGACCCTGGAGAGCGTCGTGCGCGACGAACCGCGCAGCCCGTTCGGACGCGAGATGCTCGCGCACCAGAAAGCGAACGAGGGCAACGACAAGCTCGAGCGCGGGCTCGGCACGCACCTTCCCGAACCCGGCGACTACGCCGACTGGCACTGGACGATGCAGCTGAACCAGGCGCGCGCGGTGTCCTTCGGGATCGAGTGGTTCCGCTCCCTCTTCCCCCTGAACCGCGGGTGGGTCGTCTGGCAGCTGAACGACTGCTGGCCCGTCGTGTCGTGGGCCGCGGTCGACAGCCACCGCCACCGCAAGCCCCTCTGGTATGAGCTGCGCCGCGTCTCGGCACCGCGACTGCTGACCATCCAGCCCGCGCTCGAGGGCGACGGTCTGCGCGTGACCCTCCACAACGACAGCGACGACGCGATCTCGGGCCGTGTCGAGCTGCGGCGAGAGGACATCGACGGCCGCGTCCTGGCATCCGCGATCCTCGATCTCGAGGTGGGGCCGCGATCGGCCTGGACGGCCCCCGTCGACCCCGCCCTCGCCTCCGCGGTCGAACCCCACAGCGAGGTGCTCGTCGCCCGCGCGAGCACGGGCGAGCGCGGCCTGCACTACTTCGTCGACGACACGGCGCTCGCCCTCGACGACGGCATCACGGCGCACGCGCGCGCGGTCGATGGCGGGTACGAGGTCACGGTGAGCGCGAGCTCGCTGGTGAAGGATGCCACGCTGCTCGTCGACCTCGTGGAGCCCACCGCGCGCGTCGACTCGAGCATGGTCACGCTGACCGCCGGCGAAGAGCACGTCTTCCGCGTCACGGCGCCCGCCGGCATCGATCCGGCCGCCTTCGCGGACGCCCGGGTCGTGCGCACAGCCAACGACCTGGTCGCCCGCGCGCGCGTCAGATAGGCGATACTTGCGGACGATGATGGACGAGCCCGCACCCCCCTCGACCCTGCGGCGCTCCGTCGGCCTCGCCCTGCGGCGCCCGGCGCGCCAGCTCGGCGTCGAAGCGTTCTACAGCGACTTCATGGCGGGTCTCGAAGAGGTGCTCACCGAGCATGGTCGCCCCTTCGTGCTGCAGGTGGTGCCCGACCTCGACGAGGAGCTCGACGCGTATCATCGGTGGGCCCAGTCGGGTCGCGTCGCGGGGATCGTACTGGTCGATATCTTGGAGCAGCAGGATCCCCGCCTCGACCTCGTCGACCGGCTCGGCTTCGCGAGCGTCGCCCTGGCGCACCCCAACGACGCCCCCGACCACGCGGTCGTCTGGGTCGACGACGAGGCGCCGATGCAGACCGCCGTGGAGTATCTGCGCGAACTCGGCCACAGCCGCATCGGACGGGTCTCAGGCCCGGACAACCTCGCCCACACCGTCCGCCGCACGCGTGCCTTCGAAGCGGTCGCGGCGCGTCTGGGCCTCGATGCCCGCATAGAGGTCGGCGACTTCAGCGGCGCCGGTGGCGTCGCCGCCGTCGATCGCCTCATGGCGGGCGCGAAGGCCCCGACCGCGATCGTCTTCGACAACGACGTGATGGCTGCGGCCGCGGCATCCGCTCTCACCGCCCGCGGGGTCGACGTGCCGGGCGAGCTCTCCCTGCTCGCCTGGGACGACTCGGTGCTGTGCCGGTCGACGGTGCCGTCGCTCAGCGCGATGGCCCGCGACATCGCCCTCCTGGGCGAGCGCGCGGGGACGGCGATCCTGCAGGCGCTGGGGCACGACGCCCATCCGGTGATGACCGCTCCCTCACCGGAGCTGATCGTGCGCGCCTCGACGGCTCCGGCGCGCTGACCCGGGCAACGGCGAAGGGCGGCACGGCAGTCGCTGCCGCACCGCCCTTCGAGGGGTGTCCGATCGGCGGATCAGGATGCCTTGTAGGCCTTGTCCATGTTCTCCAGGACGGTGGCGCCGGAGATCTCTCCGTTGTAGAAGCGCTGCATGTCGACGAGCAGACCGTCCTGGACGGCCGTGGAGGGCCACACCTGGTCGGGGTAGTACTGCGTGGTCAGGCCCGCGGCACGCGCGGTCTCGACCGCCTCGAGCACGGGGCTGAGCTCCCGCTCGTCGGAGGGAAGGGCGGGCATGCTCCCGGACACCTCGGCCCAGAGCTTCTGGCCGGCCGGGGAAGCGACATAGGCGAGGAACTTCTGCGCGAGCTCGGGGTTCTTCGCCTTCGCGTTGATGGCGAACGACACCCCCACGCCGGTCGGGTAATACTGTGCCCCGGCCTCGTCGGTGGCCGGCAGCGGCGCCATCGAGAACGTCGCGCCGTCCGCGGCGTACTGCTCCGCCGCCGAGATCGCCTGGCTCACCTGCACCGCGCCGAGCGCATCGCCCTGACCGAGCAGGGTCATCTGAGCGTCGTAGCTGGTGCCGTTGGGACCGGCGTTGAAGCACCCGGCATCCATCATCTGCTTCGTCTTGTCGAGCGCGTCGCTCCACTTCGAGTCGGCGAACGTCGCCGTGCCGGCCGACTGCTCCTCGGAGAACCCGGGGTTCGGGCCGTACACCAGCGTCGCGGTCAACGCGTACGGGATGAGCTGAGTCGTCCACGCGTCCTTGTTGCCGAGGGCGTACGCGACCTTCCCGTTCGCCGCGGCCGTCTTGCACAGGTCGAGCACCTGCGTCCACGTCTGCGGGATCGTCGCCCCCACCGAAGCCAGAGCCTGGTCGTTGTACAACGCGCCGATCGCGCCGAGGTTCGACGGGAGGGCGTAGAGCTTGTCGTCGAGGCTGCTGACGTATCGCACGTTGTCGGGGACGTCGGCTGCCCAGGGCTGATCGTCGAGCTCTGCGACGAGGCCGTCGGAGGCGACCTTCCACGTCGCCATGGTGCCGCCGCCGCCCGCCCAGACCTTGAACACGTCGGGAGCGGTGCCGCCCGACAGGCGCGTGCGCAGCTGCTGGATGTACGAGGCGTCGGACTCGATGAACTCGGCCTGGACCGAGACTCCGGGGTTGGCGGCCTCGAATCCGTCGATGAGCTTCTGCGTCGTCTCTTCGCTCCCCGAGGCGAAGGTGAGGACGTTCGCGTCCTGCGCCCCTCCCCCGGTCGCCGTCGAGCAGCCACTGAGCATGAGCGCTGCGGCGCCCGCCAGGGCCGCGACGGTGAGAGCACTGCGGTGTGATGTCATGTCTTCTCCTTGATGCGCCGGGGCCGTGAGCCCCGGGTCTGCGCGTCGACTCAGCCTTTGAGCCCGCCCGCGAAGCCTTTGATGATGTATTTCTGCAGCGCGAAGTAGAGCAGCAGCACGGGGATCGTGGTGATGACCAGACCCGCGAACACGAGGGGCCACTGGGCGACGTACTGCCCCACGAAGTTGTAGATCGCCACGGGTGCCGTGGTGTTGCCGCTGCCCGAGAGGTAGAGCAGGGGGTTGAAGAACTCGTTCCACACCGACACCGAGTTGAGGATCACCACCGTGCCGGTGACCGCGCGCAGCATCGGGAACACGACGCTGACGAAGGCGCGCACGGGACCGCACCCGTCCAGCAGAGCGGCCTCCTCGTAGTCGCGCGGCATCTCCCGCAGGAACGTCGTGTACAGGAAGATCGAGAACGGAAGCTGTCCGCCGATGTTGATGAGGATGAGCGCGGGCAGACCCCCCAGCAGCCCGAGGTCGCGCATCGTCGTGTACAGCGGCAGCAGCGCGAGCTGCCCCGGCAGGAGCAGGCCGCCGAGGAAGCCGTAGAACGCGACCCGCGACCAGCGCCGCCCCACCCGAGCCAGCGGGTACGCGGCGAAGGCCGAGATCACGGTGACGCCGAGCACGCTCGCCACCGACACGATCACGCTGTTGACCAGTGCCGGCCCCAGGGCGCCCTGCGTCCAGGCCTGGGCGAAGTTGTCGAACGTCGGCGGCCACGACGGCGTGAGGGCGCCCGCGCGCGACTCCGCGGGGCGGAACGCGACGTTCACGAGAGCGGCGATGGGGATGAGGTAGACCAGCGCCACCGCGATCAGGGCGATCTCGCGCACGCCCGTGCGCCAGGTGTAGCGATTCACGCGTCCGCCTTCCGAAGGGTGAGGCGGTACTGCACGCCCGCGAGCACCGCGATGAGCAGCGTCATGAGAACGGCGAGCGCGATCGATCCCGGGTAGTCGCCGGTGGTGAAGGCGCTCTTGTAGATGGTCGTGGACAGGGTCTCGGTCGCGATGCCCGGCCCCCCGCCGGTCATGGCGACGACCTGGTCGAACTGCTTCAGGCCGCCGATCAGCGAGAGCATCACGTTGATGACGACCGCGCCGTTGAGCAGGGGCAGGACGACGCTGACGAACCGGCGCCACGGCCCCGCCCCGTCGATCGTCGCGGCCTCGAGGACCTCCTCCGGGATCGCCTGCAGGCCCGCGAGGAAGATGACCATCGAGTATCCCGAGAACTGCCAGACGATCTCGGCGCTGACGGCCAGCAGAGCCGTCTGCGGGTCACCGAGCCAGTCGCGCTGCAGCGTCGAAAGTCCGACCGCGCCGAGGAACTCGTTGAGCGCTCCCGAGGGTGCGAGCAGGTAGCTCCAGATGTACCCCGCCACCAGCGGCGTCAGCACGACGGGAGCGAAGAAGATGACCTTCAGGATGCCGCGTGTCTTGACGAGCGAGTTCAGCCCGAGCGCCAGCGCCAGACCGACGAGGTTCTGCACGACGGTGACGACGAAGGCGAGGACGAGCGTGTTCGTCAGCGCGGTGAGGCCGCGTCGCCCCTCGAGGACGGCGATGAAGTTGTCGAGACCGACGAACGACCAGTCCGGCGAGACGCCGTTCCAGTCGGTGACCGAGAAGAACGCGCCGGTCAGGCTCGGCCAGACCACGATCAACGCGTACACGGCGAGCGCGGGAATCAGGAACCACCACGGCGCCCGCACGCCGATCCCACGCCCGCGAGGGCGCTGCGGGGCGGGCGTCGGCGGGGTCCGCCGCCGCACGGACTGCATCGTCGCGGTCATCGGGGCTGTCCCGTCATGGCGTCCTCCTCGAGCTCCCTTGCTGGGCCGGACCGACGTTAGCAACTGTGCGACACTAATTACAAGGTGTTAATAAAGGACATGAAAAAAGTAATTCCATGACGACGACGCGACGACGCGTGGTGATCAGCACCGACGCAGCGAACGAAGCCGACGATCAATTCGCGATCGTCCACGCCCTCCTCTCCCCCGTGCTCGACATCGTCGGAATCGCCCCCGCGCATTTCGGTGCCCCGGGCTCGATGCAGAGGAGCCGGGCCGAGGTCGACCGTCTTTTGGCCCTGCTGGACCGCCCGGATGCGATCGTCCGCGACGGCGCCGACCGCGCGCTCGACGACGAGACCACGGCGCGACCGTCGGCGGCATCCGATCTCCTCCTCGCCGCGAGCCTCGAGGGCCCGGTCACCGTGTGCGTGCTCGGACCGCTCACCGACATCGCCTCGGCGCTCTTGATCGACCCGGACTTCGCGCGCCGCGACGTCACGGTGATCTGGATCGGCGGACCCCCCTACGACGGCATCGAGGCCGTGTACGGACCCGAGTACAACCTCAACAACGACATCGCGTCGGCCAACGTCGTCTTCGACTCCGAGATCGCCCTCTGGCAGATTCCGATGCCGGTGTACACGCACGTCGGCGTCGGCCAGGCGGAGCTCGACCGCCGGGTACGCCCGCACGGGGAGATCGGTGCCTACCTCGCGCAGACGGTGCTCGAATACAACGAGGCCAAGCCGGGTTTCGCCGCGGACTTCCGCTCGCTCGGCGACTCCCCGGCGATCGCAGTGGCCCTCAACCCGTTCGGGGCGGTCTGGCGCCGGCGCCCGCGCCCCCGGTTCACCGACGACGCGCTCATGACGACCGGGGCGGGAACGGGACCGGACGTGCGGGTCTGCGAACAGGTGGACACGCGGTATCTGCTCGAGGACTTCTTCGCCAAGATCGCCGCTCACGCGGCCCGCGCCTGAGGGGCGACGGCATCCGTCGTCGTGGTCATACGCGAGGACGGAGAGCGAGCGCCGCCGCCGGAAGCACCGAGGACTAGCCTCGAACCGTGACCGAACCCCTCCTCATCGTGGTGGCCGGTGTCGTCGTCGTGGCACTGGTGACGGTGATCGCGCCGCGATTCAACGTCGCGGGGCCCCTCGTGCTCATGGCCATCGGGCTCGGCGTGAGCCTGCTGCCGTTCTTCCCCCCGTTCGTGCTCGACCCCGAGGTGATCCTCGTGGGGGTGCTGCCCCCGCTGCTCTACTCGGCGGCGGTGCAGCTCCCGGCCATCGAGTTCCGCCGGGACTTCGCCCCGATCGCGGGACTGTCGGTCCTCCTCGTGGTGCTCAGCTCGGTGGTGCTGGGACTGTTCTTCTGGGCCGTCATCCCCGACGTCGGTCTCGCCCTCGGCATCGCGCTCGGGGCCATCCTGAGTCCGACGGATGCCGTGGCCACCTCGATCGCGAAAAGGCTCGGCATCGCCCCGCGCGTCGTCACCACCCTCGAAGGCGAGAGCCTGCTGAACGACGCCACCGCGCTCGTGCTGCTGCGCACCGCGGTGGCGGCTCTGGCATCCGGGTTCGCGTTCGGAGACGCCGTCGGCAACTTCGCGTGGGGTGTCCTCCTCGCCCTGGTGTTCGGCGCGCTCGTCGGCTGGGGCAACCTGCGCGTGCGCGAACGCGTGACGAACTCGGCCGCCAACACCGCGCTCAGCTTCACCGTTCCGTTCATCGCCTACCTGCCGACGGAACACCTCGGCGGGTCGGGCCTGGTGGCGGCGGTCGTCGCGGGGATCGTGACGGGTCAGGGCGCCGCGCGACGATTCACGCCCGAGCAGCGGCTGAGCGATCGCGTCAACTGGCGCACGATCGAGCTGCTCCTCGAGGGAGGCGTCTTCCTCGTCTTCGGCCTCGAGCTGAAAGACATCGTCACGAGCAACCTCCGCGAGAACGAGGGTCTCTGGCACGGCGCGTGGCTCGCGCTGTCGGCCCTGGGGATCGCCCTCGCCGTCCGCGCCGTGTACGTCGCGGGGCTCATCTGGGTCCAGGGGCGGCGCAGCCGGACGATGGCACGGCACCGGTGGCGGATGGATGCCGCTCAGGAACGCCTCGACCGCTTCGAGGACGCGGTCCACAACGACCCCACGAGCCTGTCTCGACCCGTGGAGGATCCGGCCCGCGCCGCTCGCCGCATCGTGTGGATGCGCTCGCGCATCACCCGGACGGTCGCCGACCTCGACTACTACCGCGACACGCCCCTGGGCTGGCGGCACGGCGTCGTGATCGTCTGGGCGGGGATGCGCGGAGTCGTCACCCTCGCGGCCGCGCAGACGCTCCCGCGCGACGGCGTCACCGATCGCCCGCTGCTGATCTTCGTGGCGTTCCTCGTCGCGTTGCTGAGCCTCGTCCTGCAGGGCGTCACGCTCCCCGCCGTCGTGCGCGCGGTCGGCCTGGGCGGCGAGGGCGGTGAGAGACCCTCGCGCGAGGAACAGCGCTCCCTGGACGCGGAGCTTCGGGATGCCGCGGTCTCGGCGCTGCAGTCGGGCTCTCTCACGCGTCGCGAGGGGGAGAGCTTCCCCGCCGACATCATCGAACGGGCGGGCGCACGGCTGACCGAGCCGCCCGACGAGGAGGCGACGACGCGCGTGCGAGACCTCCTGCAGTTGCGTCTCGCCTCGATCGAGGTCATGCGCAAGCGCCTCAACGACCTCGCGAACGACGGTCGATACAGCACGGCGGCCCTGCGCCATGCCCTCGCCGAGCTGGACGCCGATCAGATCAGCCTCGAACTGCGCATCGACGACGAGGACGACGACTGACCCTCCCCGCGGAGGAAGAACACGGCATGTCGGACGATGCCCCGTGCGGCACAATGGAGACGGAGGTTTCCATGAGCGATCCGATCCCGACGACGACGTCACCCGCGGATGACGCCGGGACCGGCGCGGTGCCCGTCGAGCATGCCGCGGCCGAATGCCCGAAGTGCTTCACCGAGTTGCAGAGCGACCGCGACTGGTGGCGCGCCCGACCCGCCGGGTCCCGCCTCGTGGGCTTGGTGGTGTCGCGGAGCGGGATGCCGAGCGTCGTGCAGCAGCGCGAGGACCTGACCCGCTTCGGCGTGCCGATCGAGGGGTTCCGTCACCCGGCGCCCGAGACGCTCGAGGGATGGACCGCCCGCCTGGATCGCTTCTTCGGAACGCTCACCCGTGGCGATGTCCTCGTGGTGACCAGCGCGCACTCCCTCGGCCTCACGCGCGACGACGAGACGCGCGCCATCGCCGACCTGCGTCGGCGCGGGGTCATCGTGAAGGTGCTCTCGCACGGCGAGCGGCACCTGCATGACGCGGTCGCTCCGCTCTGACGGGACGCCTCGCTCGGGCGGGCCAGCGGAGGGGTGAGCGCCGGGCGCCGAAGCCGTCACGGCGGATGCCCTCTCAGCCCCCCACGTAGCGCGCGAGATGCTCGCCGGTGAGCGTCGACCGCGCGTCGACCAGGGCGGCCGGGGTTCCCTCGAACACGACGCGTCCGCCGTCGTGCCCTGCCCCCGGCCCGAGATCGATGATCCAGTCGGCGTGCGCCATAACCGCCTGGTGATGCTCGATCACGACGACGGTGTTGCCGGCATCCACGAGTCGGTCGAGCAGGCCGAGGAGGTTGTCGACGTCGGCGAGGTGGAGACCCGTGGTCGGTTCGTCGAGGACGTAGACCGCACCTGACTTGGCCATCGAGATCGCGAGCTTCAGGCGCTGGCGTTCGCCGCCCGAGAGCGTGTTGAGGGCCTGTCCGAGCGTCAGGTAGCCGAGACCGACGTCGACCAGACGGCCCAGGACCGCGACGCCCAGGCCGGTGGTCAGGAACGCGGCCGCCTCGGAGACCGACATCGCGAGGACCTCCGCGATGTTCTTGCCGTGGAGCGTGTATTCGAGCACCTCGTCGGAGAACCCCGTACCGCCGCACAGCTCGCAATCCGTCTCGACCGTGGATTGGAAGCCGAGCTGCGTGACGATCACGCCGAGGCCCTTGCACGCGGCGCAGGCGCCCTCGGAGTTCGCGCTGAACAGGGCGGGCTTCACGCCGTTCGCCTTCGCGAACGCGGCGCGGACCGCATCGAGGATGCCGGTGTAGGTGGCGGGGCTGCTGCGCCGCGACCCCTTGATGGCCGTCTGATCGACGACCACGACGTCACCGAAGGCGGGGAGGGCGCCGTGGATGAGGGAGGATTTGCCGGATCCGGCGACGCCGGTGACGACCGTGAGCACTCCCAGGGGGACGTCGACGTCGACGTCTCGGAGGTTGTGCCGGGTCGCCCCGCGGATCGGGAGCGCCCCGGTCGCGGAACGCACCGCGCTCTTGAGCTCGGCGCGGTGATCCAGGAAACGCCCCGTCAGCGTGTCGGAGGCGCGCAGACCCGCCACGTCGCCCTCGTACTGCACCGTGCCGCCCTCGCGGCCCGCGCGCGGACCGAGGTCGACGACGTGGTCGGCGATGTCGATGACCTCCGGCTTGTGCTCGACGACGAGCACGGTGTTGCCCTTGTCGCGCAGCTGGAGGAGGGTCTCGTTCATCCGTTGGATGTCGTGGGGATGCAGGCCGGCCGTCGGCTCGTCGAACACGTAGGTGATGTCGCTGAGGCTCGAGCCCAGGTGGCGGATCATCTTAATGCGCTGCGCCTCGCCACCCGAGAGGGTTCCGCTCGCCCGGTCGAGAGAGAGGTAACCGAGTCCGATGTGCACGAAGGCGTCGAGGGTGTCGCGGAGCCCCTCCACGAGCGGGGCCACCGAGGGGTCGTCGACCGTGCGCACCCAGGCGGCGAGGTCGGTGATCTGCATGGCGGCGGCATCCGCGATGTTCACCTCGCGGATACGCGACGATCGCGCGCCCTCATTGAGACGGGTTCCTCCGCACGCCGGGCAGGCGATGAAGGTGACGGCCCGGTCGACGAAGGCGCGGATGTGGGGCTGCAGGGCGTCGCGGTCTTTCTGCAGCATGCTCTTGGTGACCTTCGGGACCAGGCCCTCGTAGGTCATGTTCGTGTTCGCGATGCGGACCTTGACCTGCTCTTTGTAGAGCAGATCGTGCCGCTCCTGCTCCGTGAACGCGGAGACGGGCTTGTCGCCGTCGAAGAAACCCGACTCGCTGAAGACGCGGACCATCCAGCCGTCGGCGGTGTAACCGGGCACGGTGATCGCGCCCTCGTTGAGCGACTTGCTCTCGTCGAGGAGCTGCGAGAGGTCGATGTCGCTCACCTGGCCGAGACCCTCGCAGTCGGGACACATGCCCCCGGTGATCTCGAACGAGCGGCGCTCCTTCTGCCCCTTGCGCGCCCCCGTGGCGATGGTGACGGCCCCGGCGCCCGAGATCGAGGGGACGTTGAAGGAGAACGCCTGCGACGAGCCCACGTGCGGCTGCCCGAGGCGGCTGAAGAGCACGCGCAGCATCGCGTGCACATCGGTCGCCGTGCCCACGGTGGAGCGGGCGTTGGCGGCCATGCGTTCCTGGTCGACTCGGATCGTGGCACTGAGGTTCTCGAGCGCGTCGACGTCGGGGCGGGAGAGCTGCCCCATGAACTGCTGTACGAAGGTGGGGTACGTCTCGTTGATGAGCCGCTGCGACTCGGCGGCGATCGTGCCGAACACCAGCGACGACTTCCCCGAGCCGCTCACTCCCGTGAACACGGTGAGCCGACGCTTCGGGACGTCGAGGTCGACGTTCTGGAGGTTGTTCTCGCGCGCGCCGCGCACGCGGATGACGTCGTGGGCGTCGGGGTCGGTCATGGGCGCCTCCTCGGGGTCGTCCCAGTGTGGCGGACACCTCCGACATTCGCGACGCCTCCGGCCGCCGCCGCGTCCTCGCGCGGGCCGCGCCGCGCGGGTGCGCCGCGCGGTTCAGGAGACGACGGTGCCCCCGCAGACGGATCTGCGGGGGCACCGACGGAGAGGATCAGCCCTGGGCGCGACGGTTCGTGCGCGGGGTGCGGGCGCCGACGACCATGCCGGTCGTGGGAGCGCCGGATGCCGAGCGGCCGGCGCCCTGCGGACGAGCCGTGCCCGCGCCGGCGCGCTGCGTGCCACCGGCGCCCTGGCCGCGGCCCGCGCCGGAGCGCTGACCGCCGCGTCCGCCCTGGGGAGCGCGGCCGGCGGCCGGAGCGTCGGATGCCGGGGCACCCGCACCGCGGCGACGCCCGCCGCCGCCCTGCGCGCCGCCGCGGCTCGAGGGCTGCTGGCCCTCACCGCGCGCCGCGCGCTTGCGCTGCGCGTTGGCGCCCTGCGAACGTCCGCCGCCCTGGGGCTGCGCGATGATGGGCTCGGGCTTGACGTACGGGGCGACCTCGCCGACGAGGGCGACGACCTCGGGCGAGGTCGGGGTCACCGGGGTCGGCGTGGCCGTGATCTTGGCTTTGCGGAGGATGTCGAGGGTGTCGCGACGCTGCTCGGGCAGCATGATCGTGACGACGTCTCCGGCCGAGCCCGCGCGCGCGGTGCGACCCGAGCGGTGCAGGTACGCCTTGTGCTCGACGGGCGGGTCGACGTGCACGACCAGCTCGACGCCGTCGACGTGCACACCGCGGGCGGCGACGTCGGTGGCGACGAGCACCTTCGCGCGGCCGTCGCCGAACGCGGCGAGGTTGCGGTCACGGGCCGGCTGCGAGAGGTTGCCGTGCAGATCGACCGCCGGGATGCCCGCCGCGGTCAGCGTCTTCGCGAGCTTCTTGGCCTGGTGCTTCGTCCGCATGAACAGGATGCGACGGGCCGTGCCCGAAGCGAGCGTCTGCACGAGGCGGTTCTTCGCGTCGGCGTCGGCCGGGGCGAAGACGTGGTGGGTCATCGCGGCGACGTGCGAGTGCGCCTCGTCGACCGAGTGCAGCACCTCGTTGCGGAGGAAGCGCTTCACGAGCTTGTCCACGCCGTTGTCGAGCGTCGCCGAGAACAGCAGGCGCTGGCCGTCGGCGGGCGTGCGGGCGAGCAGGCGCGTGACACCCGGGAGGAAGCCGAGGTCGGCCATGTGGTCGGCCTCGTCGAGGACGGTGATCTCGATGTCACCGAGGTTCGCGAAGCCCTGGCCGATGAGGTCTTCGAGGCGACCGGGGCAGGCGACGAGGATGTCGACGCCGGCGTTGAGCGCGTCGACCTGACGCTTCTGGTTCACGCCGCCGTAGACGGTCGTGGTGACCAGACCGAAAGGCTGGGCGAGGGGCTTGATGACCTCGTCGATCTGGTTGGCCAGCTCGCGGGTGGGGGCGAGCACGAGCGCGCGGGGCTTGCGGCCACGGCGACGATCGGTGCTCGCGGCGAGGCGGGCGACGAGCGGCAGCGAGAAGGCGAGGGTCTTGCCCGAGCCGGTCTTGCCGCGGCCGAGCACGTCGCGCCCGGCGAGGGTGTCGGGCAGGGTGTCGGCCTGGATCGGGAAGGGCTCGTTCTTGCCCTGCGCGGCGAGAACGTCGATGAGGGGGGCGGGCACGCCGAGGTCGGCGAAAGTCTGGGACGTCATGAATACTCCTGCCGCGGCGCACGCGCGCACGGCGGTTCGGGATGCCGCGATGCTGCGGCTGCATGGGCGAAGGCGCCGGGTGGCGCATCCGTTCGCCGTGAAGGTCAAAGGCCCGAGAGGAAGGGGCCGGTGCGTTCGACGACGCGGGGAGCGAGAGCTCCGCCGACCAGTCTAGCGGGTGAGGGGCCGTCTCCGTCGCGCGGGGGATTCGCTGCCGCGTCTCCTCTCGTAGCGTCGACGGTATGGACATCTCCTCGATGATCATGGGCGCGGCGATCGCGTCCGTCGCCTGGATCGCCTTCTATCCGTGGGCGCAGATGCGTCGCCTCCGCGAGATCGACGCGAAGAACGTCGCCGACGACGGGGACGCCCAGCGCTAGGCGTCCGCGCGCTACCCCGCCGGGCGGGAGGAGGCCGCGCGCCAGCACCCCGCGACGTGATCGTCGACCATGCCGGAGGACTGCATGAGCGCGTACATCGTGGTCGGTCCGACGAAACGGAAGCCGCGTCGACGCAGCTCCTTGCTCATCGCGGTCGACTCCGGCGTCGCGGCGGGCACCTCGGCGAAGGTGCGCGGCGGCTCGTGCGTCACCGGGGCGAACGACCACAGGAGGGCGTCCAACTCGCCCGCGGCCATCCCGGCCACGATCGTCGCGTTGCCGATCACGGCCTCGATCTTTCCGCGGTGGCGGATGATGCCGGCATCCTGAAGCAGAAGCTCGACGTCGTCGGGCCCGAACGCGGCGACGACCGCCGGATCGAAGCCGTGGAACACCTCGCGGAAGCGCGGGCGCTTGCGCAGGATCGTGATCCACGCGAGGCCCGCCTGGAAGCCCTCGAGGCTCATCTTCTCGAACAGGGGGCGGTCGCCGCGCAGCGTCGTGCCCCACTCTTCGTCGTGGTAGCGCTGGTATTCGGCGTCGGAACCGGCCCACGCGCACCGCACGCCACCGTCGGCCCCGGTCACGAGATCGCTCATGCCCACAGGTTACGGGTGGCCTCCGACACGGGCTCGCGGCGACCGGTCGTGCGCCGCGCCCGCGCCACCAAAACAGGGGACGCCACCGAAACAGGCCGCAACGCGCGCCAACGCCCTCTTCTCGACGCATCCCCTGTTCTCGGCGCATCTCGGCACCGCGGACGCCGTGTCACAACGCCCTGGTAGGTACGGCCTCCTCGACCACTCCGTCGCCCGCGCGGTCGACCCGATGCACGGCGCCCCCGGGCAGCTCGGTGACGAAGTCCACCGCGCGCGTCCCCTCGTAGAGCACCCCCGTGCCCTCGTCGAGGCCGAATCCGCCCGGCAGCGCGCCCGCGCCCACCGCCGCGTGCAGCGCGGGCCGTCGTTCGGTCTGCGAGTCGTAGTGCACACCGAGCGAACCGGGGATGAACCCCAGGCCGTCGCGGATCGTGCGCACCTCCCCGAAGCCCGACGTGGGACCGCCCTCGTGCCAACACAGCGCCCCGGCCGACGTGCCGGCGAGCAGGATGCCGCTCTCCCACGCCGCACGCAGCACGGCGTCGAGGCCGTGCGCGCGCCACACCGCGAGCAGGTTCACGACGCTGCCGCCGCCCGTCCACACGAGGTCGGCCGAATGCACGATCTCGGTCAGGTCGAGCGCCGTCCTCCCGAACAGGCGCAGGTGCACGGCATCCACTCCCGCCGCCATCGCCGCGGCGAGCTCCCGTCCCTCGTCGATGCGCTGGTCGCCACCCGCGGTGCCGACGAAGACGATCCGGGGCCGACCCTCGACCCCGGTGAGATCGAGCGCGTGCCGCAGCAGGGGCCCGAAAGCCAGGTCGCCCCACGACGCGTCGGCCCATCCGCCGCAGGTGGCGAGGAGGCGCGGGGTGGTCACGGCACGACCTCGACGGCATCCGCGTTCCAGGCCCGCACGCGCGGTTCGTCCCACGAAGCCCCCGCCAGCTCGAAGGGGACGAGTCGCTCCTCCCCCGCCTCGAGGCCGAAGGCGTTGTCGTCGAGCCACGCGCCCGGGGCCGTCGGGAAGCCGTCGATCAGCACGAGCGGCGCCGGAACCTCGCCGACGTTGCGCACGTGCAGCACGCCGTCGCGGAGACGGGCTTCCAGGCGCGTGCGCGGTTGCTCCTTCAGCGGCGCCGCCCCCGTCGCGTAAGGGGCGAGCAGCTCCTCGATCGGCCGATCGGTCAGGCTCTCCAGCGGTTCGTCCTCGAGGGCGGCCACCTCGGCGCTCTTCGGCTGCGCGTTCAGCGCGTACCAGGCCGACGAGACGCGCGCGCCGCGCGCGTCTCGCAGGTACACCGCCAGGACGAGCACCTCCGCGGAGGGGACCTCGGCCTCGAGCGTGAACGCGCGGGCGTGGGCGTCGGCATCCAGATTCACGGATGCCGAGCCCTCGGCGATCACGCGGAAGCCGGCGTCGTAGAGACGGGCGCTCACCGCGCCGGCCAGGGGCTCCGGCGTGTCGTTCGACGCGTGCACCTCGGCCGTGAACACCTCGCCCTCGTCGAGCGAGGTGCGGTCGTACACCGCGAAGGCCGAGCGCGCGGCGCCGAACTGTCGCGCGCGGTAGTACGACAGCTTCGCGCGGCCGTAGTAGTCGACGATCGCCCAGGAGGCGCCGGGGAAGACCTCGCCGACCTTGTAGAACCAGTACGCGGCCGTGCGGGTGCCGGCGTGTGCGCGCAGACGCTCCGAGGCGAACCGCAGCGCATCGCCCTGCGCGAGCTGCGAGTACTCCACGAACGTCGCCCAGTCGGTGAGCGGGCCGTAGTGGGCGTAGCGCGCCTGCTTGAAGAGGTCGAAGAGAGAGAACTGCGCCTGGTGCTGCAGGATCGCGCCGTGAGCGGGCGGGGGCCACTCCTCCAGGAGGGCCGGGTCGAGGAAGCGCGCCATGCTGTCGAGGTCGCACTGGCTCGACAGCCCGTACTCGCCGAACACCGGGGGGACGTGCGCCGCGTACTCCTCGACGGGCTCGCCCTCGTGATAGACCCCGTAATAGTGCTCGCTGCCGCCCCACGGGTCGGTGCGGTGGAAAGGACGCGTCGGGTCGTACTGCCGCACCCGCGTGCCGATCACGGTGAGCAGGTCGTCCCCCGAGACCGTCTCGGGGTTCTCGTTGCCGCCGCCCCACATGACCAGGGACGGGTGGTTTCGCAGGCGCCGGACGATGCGCGACGCCTGCTCGTCGACCGTCGCGAGCGTTCGGCCGGTGGCATCCAGTCCGAACGAGAGGGGGAACTCCTGCAGCACGAGGATGCCGCGGCGGTCGCACTCGTCGTAGAAGGCGTCGCTCTCGACCGTGCCGCCGCCCCAGGCGCGCAGCATCTGCAGGTTCGCGCGCACGCAGAGGTCGAGGAGATGGCGGTCGATCTCGAACCCCCGACGGGCCATCGGGTCGGTGAAGCACCAGTTGGCCCCCTTGAGGAAGAGGGGGCGGCCGTTCACGACGAACTGCCAGTCGTAGACGTCGTCGCCCGACACCTCGGGGAGCGCGCGCATCTCGACGGTGCGGATGCCGAGCGTCGCCTCCCGGCCCGACTCCCCCGCGTGCGCCTCGACCCGGTACAGCGGCTGCGCTCCGTAACCGAGGGGCCACCACAGACGGGCGTCCGGCACGTCGATCTCGACCGCCTGGCGGGACGTGCCACGGGATGCCGTGACCTCCGCCGTGACGTCGGCGACGACGTCGCCCTCGGGGTCGAGCACGCGGATGCGGGTCGAGGCGTCGCCGCCGTCCGTGTGCGCGATCAGGTCCCACTGCACACGGATCCGCGCCGCGCCCTCGGCGGCGCGCACCGTCGAGACGAACAGGTCCTCGAGTTCGAGATCGGGCACGCGCTCGAGGCGGACCCCGCGCCAGATGCCGATCGAGATGAGGTGTCCGTAGTGCCAGCCCCACCCCGGGGAGGGCTTGAGCACGCCGTGCCAGTCGCGCGGCGGCGCGTCGATGCGGACGACGATCTCGTCGGTGCCGTCGCCGCGCAGCAGGCCCGTCACGTCGATGTCGGGACCGCCGTACATGCCGGCGTGCCGTGCGATCGGTTCGCCGTTGAGCCAGAAGGATGCCGCGTCGTCGACGCCGTCGAACGCGAGGCGCACCCGGTCACCGCGCCACGCCGCCGGCACGTCGAAGCGCCGGGCGTACCACCACTGCTGCTCCTCGACGCGCGTGCGCTGGAAGAACCAGGGCCACTCGCGCGGGACGCCGTGCGCCGTGAGCTCGGCGTGGGTGTGGTCGTGCAGCAGCGGGTCGGGGATCGCGCCGGCCGCCGTCAGCGCCGCCTGGACCGTGCCCGGGACCGCCGCGGCGATCCAGGCCGAACGGTCGGTGTCGGGGCGGTGCCACCCCACGGGCGCGGGCGGGGCCTGTCCGCCGAACCACCGCTCGATCGCGAACTCGCGGCCGGCGGGAGCGCCCGCCAGCAGCCACTCTCCGTCGAGCGAGACCGTCTCGCGGGTGGCCGGTCGGTGCTCTCCCGGCGCCGGGCTCCCGGCATCCGGTGTGCGCGCCGCCGGCCCGCCGGGAGGCGACACGGCGGGCGACCACACGGCGGGAGGCGGCTCGGCAGCAGCCGGCTCGGCGGGAGGCGACACGGCGGGCGACGAGACGGGAAGAGCGGCGTGCTCGTGCACCCACCGGTCGCCGAACAGCGGCGAGGCGAGCGATCGCGCCCGCTCGCGGTCGTCGAGCGAGGTCATCCCCTCACTTCACCGCCCCGGCGTACAGGCCACTGACGAAGAACCGCTGGGCGAACACGAACAGCAACAGGATCGGAAGGCTCATGATGAGCACGGCCGCCATGATGTTGCCCCAGTCCGCGAGATACTGCGCCTTGAAGTAGAGCACGCCCGTGGTCAGGGTGCGCTTCGACGGGTCGGTGAGCAGCAGCTGGGGCACGAGGTAGTCGTTCCACACGCCCACGCCCTGCAGCACCCAGAAGGTCGCGATCGCGGGACGAGCGAGCGGGAGGAAGATCCGGCGGAAGAGGGTGAAGTAGCCCGCGCCGTCGATGACCGCGGCCTCGACGATCTCCTTGGGCACCTGGCGCATGAAGGCCGCCATGAGGAAGACGCCGAACGGCAGCGCACCCGCGATGTAGATGAGGATGACGCCGGCGTAATTGTTGATGAGGCCGAGGTCGCGCACCACACGGAACTGCGGCACGAGCGCGAGCTGCATCGGAAGGAAGATTCCCGCCGCGAGAAGCAGATAGACGCCCGAGCCGATGCGGGTGGCCTGGCGCACGATCGCGTACGACGCCAGCGCCGCGACGAAGGTGGCGACGGTCATGCTGACGACCGTCAGCAGCACCGAGTTGAAGAAGAGGTTGGTGAAGCCGGCATCCTGCCACGAGGTGACGAAGTTGTCGAAGGTCGGAGCCTGGGGAAGGCCGGTGGGGTTCGTCAGCACTTCGAGGTTCGGCTTGAACGCCGTGATGACGATGATGACGATCGGGTAGATCATCGCGATGCTGAGGACGATCAGCAGCAGGTTGATCGGGATGCGGCGGGCCAGGCGGAGAAGGGACCGCGTGTTCACGCGGGGGGTGGCTTGCGTGCTCATCGGTTGCCCTCCTCGGCGGCGACGCGGTTGTTGAGTCTGTTCTGCACGGCGGCGATCGCGATCAGCACGATCAGCACGAGCACGGCCATGGCCGAGGCGTAGCCGAAGTTGTTGTTGACGAGGCCTTCTTGGAACACCTGGGTCATGAACAGCTGCGTCGAGTTGCCCGGTCCCCCGCGCGTCATCAGGTAGACGGTGTCGAAGGCACGCAGTGCGCCGTTGATCGACAGCACGAGCACGAGTCCGATCGAGGGGATCATGAGCGGGATCGTGATGAAGCGCATCGCCTTCCACCCCCGTGCGCCGTCGACCTTGGCCGCCTCGAGGATCTCGCCGGGAATGGTCGACAGGCCCGCGAGGAAGATGACGACGTTGAAGCCGAGGCCGCTCCACAGGTCGACGAGGATGACGCTGTACAGAGCGAGGTCGTAGTTGCCGAGCCAGTCCTGCGCGAGGCCCCCGAGTCCGATGCTGCGCAGCAGCGTGTTGAACGTCCCCGTGGTGGGGTCGTACATGAAGCTCCACGTGAACACGATCGCCACGGGGGAGATGACCATCGGCGCGAAGAAGATCGCCCGGTAGATGTTGCCGAGTCGGAGCTGGCGGTGCAGGAGGACGGCGATGAGGAACGCCAGGATCGTCTGCACGACGATCTTGAAGAACCCGTAGATGGCGGTGTTCCCGATCGCCTCCATGAGCACGGGGTCGCCCGAGAAGATGCGGACGAAGTTGTCCGCTCCCACGAACTCCCACGCCCGGTTGAACCCGCGGGCGTCGGTGAAGCTCGCGACGATCACCTGCCCCATGGGGTAGACGGTGAAGACGGTGTAGAGGATCAGCGCGGGGGCGACCGCGATCCAGAACTTGCCCGCGGTGGAGCGCCCGGTCCACAGGCGCGCCTTCAGCGAGCGCGTCGTCACCGCCTGCGTGGCGGTGGGGTCGTCCAGGGCGAGGACCCGCGGGTCTTCGACGCGTGTGCTGCTCATAGCGATCCAATCGAGTCGGGAGAGGGGATGACGACGGTCGCGCTCCGGGCGGGCACGTCGACGCGCCCGTCCGAGACCGGGGCGCGGCGCCCGTCGAGGTCGTCGGTCTCGGCCGCGCCGAGACCCGTCAGACGGAGCGACAGGGGTTCGTCGTCGTAGGTGGCCACGACGACGGCGCGGGCGCCGTCGGCCCCCTCCCACACGGTGAGGAGGTCGTGGACCGTGCCGTCAGGGCGGTGGGCGACGACGTCGTGATCGACGACGAGGCGCCCGTTCCAGAGCAGGTCGCGGTGGCGCTCGCGCAGGGCGTCGGCCGCGCGCGCGAGAGCCACGGTCGCGGGCATGTCGGCCGGTCGACCCTTGAAGTTGTACGGCTCGAGGCTCATCGCATAGCCGTAGAGCAGGCACTGCGCGACCATCGAGCGGTCGTCGAACCCGGTGAGCGCGGTCACGATGCGGGCATCGGGGCGCAGCTGACGGCCGAGCGGGCGGTGCGTCGGCGACGCGCTGCGGAAGTACGAGACGTCGTAGTGCGCGAACTGCTCGTCGTACGCGCCCTCGGCGGCGATGACGAAACTCTCCCCGCGCCCGCCCAGGGCCGCGCGGATGTCGTCGACGAAAGCGGCATCCCACGTGAACGCGCTCGCGCCGACCTCGTGCCCGTGGTCGTCGGCGAAGCACAGCAGCGCCCGACCGTGATAGAGCGACTCATCGGCCAGGATGCCGTCGGCCCCCCACGCGGCCATCTCGGCGACCTCGTCGGCGAAGCGTCGACGCAGCGCCTCGACACCGAAGCACAGGGGCACGTACCAGGGGGTGTTGATGCCGTAGCGCTTGCGCGACGAGTGGTAGACCGGGCCGGGCTGCGCGTAGGGCTGGCCGTTCGGGTCGCGCGAGACGAACGGCTCGAGCTCGTCCCAGAGCGGTCCGGGCTTCTCGACCCACACGTACTTCACGTACAGGATGGTCGCGACGTCGAGCTCGCGCGCGCGGTCGAGGGCGCGGCGCAGGCCCTCCTCGCCGCCGAGCTTCGCGGCGGGCCGATGCTGGGGAACGAAACCGTCCTGGCCCCCCTCGTTCCAGCCGACGATCTGGATCGCGCCGATGCCCTCGCGCGCGCACTCCTCGATGATGTCGACGAGGGCGTCGAAGTCGTACCGGGGCTCACCCTCGGTCGACATGAGCTGCACCTGCAGCCACGAGCGCGGCTCCCGCAGCCACGATGCGGCGCTCCGCCGCGTCGGCTCCTGGGTGGGCAGGTAGGCCGCGAGGCCCCGCTGCCACTCCCCCGCGTACGGCGCGAGCGCCATCTCGGGGAGCGTGGCCTCGACACCGTCACCCTCGGGGAAGTGGATGGCGTCGAGGGTCACGGCCGCGTCCTCGCCCGCGGTGCGGCGCAGGCTGTCGGCGAACCCCGGAACGAGGCTCGCCCGCCAACCGATGAAGTCCAGGGTGCGGGCAGCGGGCTGCACGGTGAGCCCGCCCGTCTCGCTCGCGAGCACGACGAAGGGCGATGTCGGCGTCCCCACCAGCTCGGGGCGCAGGTTGCCGCTGGCGTGGTCGGGGTACAGCGTCCCCCAGTACGGGGCGTTGGAGTCGAACACCGGCAGCAGCGACACGCGCGTGCCCGTGGAGTAGTCGACGCCGCGGAGTTCGAGCGCGCCCTCGACAGGGCGGATGCCGCCGATGGAGGGGAAGCGCACGGCCTCGACGCCGCCTTCGTCGAGGTGGAACGACAGCGACAGCCGCAGGGATCCGTCGCGCACGCGCGCACCGACGACGATCTCGCCCGTGAGCCGCTCGCCGGCGGAGGTCACGGGATCGCGCCACACCAGGCGCAGCGCCGCGTCACCCTCCCGCTCGACGTGCGTCAGCGTCTGCGCGGCGGTTTGGACGACGACGGTGCGGTCGCCTCCCCGCGGGATCTCGACCACGAACAGCGACGGACGCGCGCCCGCGAGGGGAGCGAGACCGGTGTCCTGGCCGTCGAGAGCGACCAGTCCGCCGGTCTCGGGGTCGAACGTCGCGGTGGTGCGATCGTCAGTGATCGTCAGCAGGGAGGTCACAAGCACATCCTCGTTCTCGTTGTGTAGCCATACTACATGTTCCACCCGATTCCGCTGCTGCGGATGCGGTATCCGTGACCGCTCACGGCATTTCGCGTAGCCGCGCTACCGTCCCGCTCGGGCGGCATCCCTCTCCCCATCGACGGTGTGGGGCGCCTTCTGCCGTTCGGGGCGCGAAGTACTCGCCCCGAATGGCAGAATCGCGCCCCACACACGAGCTGACGCAGGTGGAGGCCACGGATACCGGATCGACCGGCGACCCGTCGCGTCTCAGTCGGCGTTCGCGCGGACCTCGACGAGCGCCGCATCGAGCTCGGCGATCACGGTGTCGACGTCCGCGCGGCCCGCGATGAGGTTCTGCATGCCCACCAGGAGCGTCTCCTGCAGCTGCGGGTGCGCGGGGATCACGACGGGCCGGAAGGTCTTGCCCTCCCACGCCGCGACCATGTCGGGGAAGAGCGGGTCGTTGGCCGAGACGTCGATGCCCTCGACCGTGGGGAACGCCTTCACCGAGGTGAGGAAGTCGGTGTACACCGCGTCCTGGAAGAAGAAGTCGATGAAGCTCTCCGCCGCCTCGACGCGATCGTTGCCGGGGTTGATCCCCCACGCCACGAGGTAGCTTCCCCACATGTCGGCGACATCGGCGTCGAGCGTGGGGAAGTTCATGTAGCCGGGCTCCACCCCCGCCGCGCGCGCGTCGGAGAGGATCCAGGTCGCCGGGAACATCGCCGCCTGACCGGAGAGGAAGGCGGACTTCGCGGCCGACTGGTTCGTCCCGAGCGGGTCGGGCATGTAGGCCGGGACGAGATCCTTCACGACCGCGAGCGACTCGGCGTAGCCGGGGATGTCCGCGAAGGTCTTCTCTCCCGCGAGCAGCTGCTCGATCGCGTCGGGGTCATCGGGGAAGACATGCTGCGCCATCGCGTAGTAGGCGATGAACTGCGGCCACCAGCTGTCCTGCGCGCTCATCGCGATCGGCGTGATGCCCGCGGCCGAGAGCTTCTCGGTCGCCGCCTCGAGCTCGGTGTAGGTCCGCGGCACCTCGGCGATGCCCGCCTTCTCGAACAGGGCCGTGTTGTAGATGATGCCGTTGCCCGACTGCGAGATGGGCACCGAGTACGCGGCATCCCCGTCCGCGCCCCGGCGCGCTTCCTGCGCGGCCGCGTCGTCGAGGCGCGAGAAGAAGCCGGCGCCCGAGAGGTCGGCGGCGAACCCGTCGCGGACGAAATCGGTGAGGTTCTTCGGGTCGAACCCGTAGACGTCGGGGCCGGCACCGCCGGACAGGCGCGTCTTCAGCACGTTGTCGTAGTCGTTCGTGTTGACGAACTCGGCGTTCACGGTGATCCCGGGGTTCTCGGCTTCGAACGCGTCGATGACCTTCTCGTAGGCCTTCTGCGTGTCGCCGCCGTCGCCCCACATGAGGAAGCTGAGGGTGGTCGTGTCGCTCGAGGCGGCTTGGCATCCGGTGAGGGATGCCAGCGCCAGGGCGCTCAGCGCCGTCGCGGTCGCGGCTGTCCGGACGAGGGAACGGGGCATGGGGGGATCGCCTTTCGAAAAAGGAACCGCCTCGCCCGGGATCTCCCGAGCGAGGCGGTTCGGATGTTCAGCGGTTGTTGGCGCGGTACTGCTCGAGGGCCACGTCGAGGTCGCCCAGCACCTGATCGGTGGTCTTCTGGCCACTGATGATGTTCTGCAGGCCGACCAGCAGCGCGTCCTGGATGCTCGGGTCGGTCGGCGAGAACGCCGCCACGAAGGTCTTGCCCTCCCAGGCCGTCTGCATCTCGGGGAACAGCGGGTCCACGTCGGCGCCGATCTCGACGTCCTTGGTGGTCGGGAACAGCTTCACCTTGTCGAGGAACGCCTTGTAGGTGTCGTCCTGGAGGAAGAAGTCGAGGAACTTCTGCGAGGCGGCGAGCTTGGCATCCCCGTTGTTCGGGTTCACGCCGAACCGGACCTGGTAGGTGCCCCACAGGTCGTTCGAGGGCTTGTCGACGGTCGGGAAGTTCATGTACCCCAGGTCGAGGCCCGCCTCGCGAGCGTCGGACAGGATCCACGTCGCGGGGAACATCGCCGCCTGGCCGCCGAGGAACGCCGACTGCGCGGCGGTCTGGCTCGTGCCGACCGGGTTGGGCATGTAGTACGGCGTCAGGTCGCGGACGACGTCGAGCGACTCGGCCCACGCCTTGCTCTGGGAGAAGGTGGTCTCGCCCGCGGCCATCTGCGCGCCGAGCTCTTCGTTCGCCCCGTGCTCGGCGAGCGCGTAGTAGACGATGAACTGCGGCCACCAGTTGTCCTGCGCGCTCATCGCGAAGGGGATGATCCCCGCGTCCGACAGCTTCTTGGAGTCCGCCAGCAGGTCCGTGTAGGTCGTGGGCGGGGCGTCGATGCCCGCCTTCTCGAACAGCGCCTTGTTGTAGATGATGCCGTTGCCCGAGAGCGAGATCGGCAGGTTGTAGGTGCCGCCGGCGCGCTGGCTGTCCTTCGCCGCCTCCGGGGTGAGCTTCGACAGGTAGCTCTCGCCCCCGTCGGACAGATCGGCGGCGAAGCCGTCGGCGACGAAGGTGTCGATGTTGCCGAGGTCGAACCCGTACACATCGGGACCGGCGCCGCCGGAGAGGCGGGTCTTGAGGATGTTGTCGTAGTCGTTCGTGTTGAAGAACTCGGCGTTGACCGTGATGTCGGGGTTGGCCGCTTCGAACTGGGTGATGACGTCTTCGTACGCGGTCTGCGTGTCACCGCCGTCACCCCACATGAGGAAGCTGAGCTCGGTGGGGCCGCTGCTGGCACCTCCCGCGCAGCCGCTCAGCGCGCCTACGGTGGTCAATGCGACCGCCGCTACCGCCGTGTGCCTCAGCCACTTCGTCATGGCCACTCCCTATCTCCGTCGATCGTCGCGCGGTCCATTCCGCGGAACGTGGTGTCGGTAGCAACACTACACAAAATCGGTTCATTCGCCCATATCGAATGCATAACGGCGACGAGAGACCCGATTATCGCTAGTGCTACTACGCAAATGCGCACCTCGGCGGCTAGGGTGAGGCCCCATGCAGACACGCCCGCCGCTCGGCCGACGACTGACCGTCAACACCATCGTCCGCCGCCACCAGATCGAGGCGGCGAGAGACACCTCCCTCTGGGAAGACGAGACCGCTCTGCACTCCGCGGCCCTCGTCGAGCGGTTCTCCGACGCCGTCCGCGGTGCGGTCCCCGACGCCGCTCTCACCTGGGCCCTTTCCTGGGGCGCACTCACCGACGAGTCGCCGCGCTACCGCGACATCCGTCGCACGCTCGCCCGCCTGGCCGCCGAGCACGGCGACGACATCACGTTCGTCCCGGGCGGATTCTTCGCCAACCTCTACGGCACGCGCGACGAGGTCGCCCGCGACATCTCCGACGCGGTCGACCTGTTGCACACGCATTTCGATCGCCCGACCACGGCCCTCGTCGCCGGGTTCCTCTCGGCCGCGAACATCGCGGGAGCGCGCGATCTCGGCATCCGCACCGTCCAGGGCAACATCTGGAGCCAGTTCGACATCGACCTGCAGGACGGCGACGGCTCGCTCGCGTACCCCTACTACCCCTCGCGCAGCCACTTCCTCGTCCCCGGCCGCGGCGATGACCGCATCGACGCGGTGCAGCTCGACGGCTGGACGGTCGACCTCGTCGCCGCGCGCACCGCGGGCATGTCGTCGGAGTACAACTCCCGCCTCGGCCTCGGCCCGATCGAGACGCTGCACCGCCTTCCCCGTGCCGACGCCCTGCGAGAACTGGATGCCACGAGCGAGGCGCACCTGAACGACCGCAACGTCGCCCGCAACGGCCTGGGCTGGCTGACGGTCAACTACGAGATCAGCGAGGTCGCGCGCGGGCTCGCGCACGACCCCACGACTCTCGACGCGTGGGCGGGCTGGCTCGGCGGCCTCCGCGAACGGTGGAGCGACCTCGAGGTGACGACGATCAGTCGGTTCGGCGACGAGTGGCGTGCCCGGCACGCCGACAACGAGGATCTCGCCTACCTCCTCCAGCAGAGCGGCAGCGGCGTTCAGGCGTCGCGCGCGGGAGAGACGGTGACGTGGTTCATGTGCGCCGACTTCCGCCTCGGCGTCGTCCAGGTCGGCGACACGGTCGAGGTGTTCGACCACACCTCCTACGCCGGCGCGTTCGCCGAGCCCGCGGAGCGCGGGGACCGGAGGTGGAGCCTGCTCGGGGAGATCAACCAGAAGCAGACGCGCCCGCAGGATCGGCCCGTGGGGCTCGCGGCGTTCCTGTCGCGGCATCCCGAGGTCGACGCCGCGCTCGACGCGCGCTGGGGAGATGCTCCCGAACTCCGCGCTCTCCGGGACGCCGCATGATCGCCGTCACCGACCTCACCGTCGATCACACCGTCGACCCGGTCGGCGTGCCGGCATCCCCCCTCTTCGGGTGGACACTGCGCTCCGACACCGACGGCGTCCGCCAGCTCTCCTACCGCCTCAGCGTGCGCAGCGGCGCCGGGACGCACTGGTGGAGCGGCCCCGTCTCGTCCGACCGCAGCGTCGACATCGCCTACGACGGTCCGCCGCTCGCTTCGCTCCGCCGCTACGAGTGGACCGTGGTGGTCACCACCACCGCCGGCGACGCGGCCGCGACGGGAACGTTCGTCACCGGCGTGCTCGACGACGACTGGCGGGGCGCGACCTTCATCGGCGCTGCCGACGACGGCGCCGCCGCTCCCCTGCTCCGCACGGAGTTCGAGGTGGATGCCACCCCCGACGAGGCGTATCTCGTGGTCGGGGCCGGGGGCCTCGCCCGCGTCGAGATCGACGGCACCGCCCCCGACGACAGCGTCCTCGGACCCGGCTTCACCGACTACGAGGTGAGCGCGCAGTACACGGTCGTCGACGTCACCGACCGGATGACGCCCGGCCGCCACGCGATCGGGGTCGAGCTCGGCCGGGGGTTCTACGGCATGCGCGGGCGCAACACGTGGAACTGGGAGACCGCGCCCTGGCACGCCGACCCCTCCGCTCGCGCGCTCCTCGTGCTCCGCGATGCGCGCGGCGAGCGCGTCGTCGTGAGCGACTCCGTGTGGAGGACCGCCGCCGGTCCGACGCGCTTCGACGACCTCTACGCGGGTGAGGACTACGACGCCCGTCTCGAGCAGCCCGGGTGGAGCACCGCCGGGTTCGACGCGGGCGGGTGGGCCGCCGCCCGCGAGGTCGAGGGGCCGCGCGGCGTCGCGGTGCCCCAGCGGCAGCCCCCGATCGTCGAGGGCGAGGTGCTCGAACCGACGCACGTCACACAGCTCGACGAGGGCCGCTGGGTCGTCTCCTTCCCCCGCGTGATCGCCGGGTGGGTCGAGGTCGACGCCGACGCCGATCCCGGAGCCGAGATCGACCTGCGGTTCGGCGAGAGCCTTCGCGCCGACGGGACGCCGAACTCCGACGATGAGAAGGGGTACTTCGACGGTCGCTTCCAGACCGATCGCCTCACTCTTTCGGATCGGCCGCTGCGGTGGCATCCGCGATTCACCTGGCACGGGTTCCAGCACGTCGAGGTGCGCGCCCGGCGGCTCCCCGCCCTTCGCGCGCGGGTCGTGCACACGCGCGCCGCGCGCACCGGGCGCTTCGAGACGTCGTCGCCGATGCTGAACACCCTGCACGAGCTCACGGTGCGCACGATCCTCAACAACCTGCACGGCATCCCCACCGACACCCCGAAGTACGAGAAGAACGGGTGGACCGGCGACGGCATGGTCGGCGCCCGCATGATGCTGCTGAACCTGGACACGCACGAGCTTCTGGCGAAGTGGGTCGCCGACATCGCGGCATCCCGCCACGGAGAGGGAGCGCCGGAGGTGATCGCCCCGCACGGCGGGTGGAGCATGGACTGGACGCCCGCGCCGACCTGGCACTCCGCGCTGCTGCTCGTGCCGTGGGACCTCTACGAGCTGCGCGGCGACGCGCGTGTGCTCGCCGACGTGTGGCCCGACGCCCGGGACTACCTGCGTTTCGAGCTCGCGCGAGGCGTCGAGGGTCTCTTCGACACGACCCTCGGCGACTGGGTGAGTCCCGAGACCGACCCGGGCGGCGGCAACGCGCCCGAGGACACCCGGGTCGCGGCGACGGCGTTCGTGATCGCGATGTGCGACACCGCAGCGGCGATCGCCCGGGTGCAGGGCGAGGATCCGGGCGAGTGGAAGGCCGCCGCCGCGCACTCGCGCGACGCCTTCGTGACGGCCTTCTGGGATGCCGACACCGCCGAGGTCCGCGGCCGGGGCGACGCCGGGTACCGCCAGGCGCACACCGCTCTGGCCCTGGCCTTCGACATCCTCCCCGAGGCCGACCGGCAGCGCGCGGCCGACCGTCTCGCCGCCGACGTCGTCGAGCGCGGACACCACCTGTCGACCGGTGCGCTCGCGACCAAGCACCTCCTCCCCCAGCTGACGCGTTACGGCCACGCCGACGTCGCCGTGGGGGTGGCGCTGCAGACGACGTTCCCGAGCTGGGGCTTCTGGGTCGAGCGCGGGGCGACCTCGCTCTGGGAGCACTGGAAAGAGGAGTCGCGCTCGCGCGGTCACTACTTCCTCGGCACGATCGAGGACTGGTTCTACGCCGATGTGGCCGGCCTGCAGGCGGTCTCGCCGGGGTGGCGCGAAGCGCGGATCGCGCCCCGGGTTCTCGGGACGGCGCTGTCGTCGGCGAGCGCGGCTGTCCGCACGCCCTACGGCGAGCTGTCGGTGCAGTGGCGCGTCGAGGACGGCGAGGTGACGCTGTCGTGCGAGGTGCCGATCGGCGTCCGGGCCGAGATCGAGCTCCCGGGGCTCCGCCGTCGCGTCGAGGCCGGGCGGCACGAGGTGCGGGTGGCGCTCCGTTGAGGACGGGGCCGAGTGGCCCGAGGGTTCACGAGGGTGGCCGAACGTGGTCCCGCAGCCACGCGGCGATGTCCTCCACCGAGGGCGGACTCGCTCCCGCCACGCGGCGGATGAGGAGGTCGCCCTCGTCCGCCGCCACCATCGACACCACCCATCCGGATGCCGTCGAGTGCGGCTTCGACCTCGAGGGTGCCGAAGGCACGCGGGTCTCGGCCCACGCCGACGCCGGGCGGGGCTGCCCCGAGCTCGGGCCGGTGTCGTTCCTGCCGTGACGCGGCACCGTCGACCACACCGGTAAACGCTTCCTGCAGGGAGAAACGCTCTCTCCGCGCGTTTCTCCCTGCAGGAAGCGTTTATCGGCGCGGCGGGGCCGCGCGGCCGCGGCGCCCCGCCGCGCTCACCAGGCCGAGTAGCCGCCGTCGATCAGCACGACCGAGCCGGTCATGTACGAGGCCGCGTCCGAGGCCAGGAATGCCACGAGCGAACCGATCTCCTCGGGAGCACCGAGACGCCCCATCGGCGTGCGGCGCACCCAGTCGTCCCACCAGTCGGTGGGGACGCCCTCCTTGGTCAGCTCCGTGCCGACGTAGCCGGGGGCGACGGCGTTGACGCGGATGCCCTGCTCGGCGAACTCGATCGCGAGCGACTTCACCGCGAGGTGCACCGCGCCCTTCGAGGCGTTGTAGGCGGCCTGGCGCTGCGGCGCGTTGGCGAGCTCGCCCGACATCGAGCCGATGGCGACGATCGAGCCGCCGCGCTCCTGCATGTGGCGCGCGGCCTCGCGGGCGCACCAGAACGTGCCCGTCGCGTTGACGGCGAGGACGCGGTCCCACGTCTCGCGCTCGAGCTCGAGCGACGGTTGGTGGTTGGCGATGCCGGCCGAGGTGACGAGGATGTCGACCGAGCCGCGACGCGCCGCGACCTCGGCGAAGACGCGCTCCACCTCGGCGGCATCCGTGACGTCGAGGTGCACGTACGACACGCGACCGCTCTCGAACGACGCCGCAGCCGCGGTGCCGGCCTCGTCGAGCACGTCGGCGATGACGACGATCGCCCCGAACTCCTCGAGAGCGGTCACCACCGCGAGCCCGATCCCGCGGGACCCGCCCGTCACGACCGCCACTCGATCGGTGAGTTCCAGCCTTTGTCGGTACATCTTCGTCCTCCCGTGCTGTCGCGCTGTGCGGGAGAGCCCGCATCGGCTAAGATGTAGCCATACTACATGGAAGGAGCTCGCGATGACCCTCGACGTCGAGCAGGCCAGCGAAGAGTCCACCGACACGCTTCTCGAGCGCATCACCCGTCAGCTGCCGCACCTGCGCCGCTCCGAACAGCGCGTCGCGGCGATCGTGCTCGACAACCCCGTGGGCGCTGCGCAGTACACGATGGCGGGCCTCGCCGAAGCCGCCGAGGTCAGCGAACCCACCGTGATGCGCTTCTGCAGCTCGGTCGGGTGCGAGGGCTTCCAGGACTTCAAGATCCAGCTCGCCCAGACGCTCGCGCTCGGGCTGCCGGTCACGCACTCGACCATCACCTCGTCCGACTCGTCCGGCGACGTCGCCGAGAAGATCTTCGACCACACGATCTCGAGCCTCGACCGCGCCCGCCGCACCCTCGCGCCCGCGGCCGTCGAGCGCGCCATCGAGGCGATCCTGGATGCCAGCGACATCCTCTTCATCGGCTTCGGCGCGAGCGGCATCATCGCGCAGGACGCCCAGCAGAAGTTCCCGCTCTTCGGGGTCCCCTGCCAGGCGCCCGAGGACTTCCACCAGCAGTTCATCGCCGCCACGATGTCGGGGCCGCGGAGCGTCACCGTCGCGATCTCGAACACCGGCCACACCGAGCAGACGCTCACTGTCGCGCGGGCCGCCCACAAGGCCGGCGGCACGGTGATCTCGCTCACGGGCCGCGTGAGCCCCCTGTCGGATCTGGCGGATATCCCCCTGATCGTGCGCACATTCGAAGACACCGACGTGTACACGCCGTCCACGAGTCGCCTCGCGGGGCTCGTGGTCATCGACATCCTCGCCACGGGGGTCGCCCTTCGCCGTTCCCCCGCGCACACCGAGGCCATCCGCCGCATGAAGAGCGAGCTCGCGGCCATGCGCCACGCCGAGGCCGACGCCGCCGAGGCCGACTCGTGACCGGGGTCGTGCTGGTCACCTCCCGCTCGTTCGGGTCGGGCGAGTACGACCCCGAGGCGGTGCTCGCGGAGGCGGGATACCGCGTCGTGCGCGCCGGATCGGCGCACGATATCGACGAGCTCGCGCCGCTGCTCGCCGACGCCGACGGGTGGATCGCCGGCACCGGGCCCGTGACCGGCGCGCACCTCGACCTCGCCCCGAAGCTCCGGGGGATCGCCCGCTACGGCGTCGGCGTCGACAACGTCGACCTCGCCGCGGCCGCGGCACGCGGCATCCCGGTCACGAACACCCCCGGCGCGAACTCGGCCGCGGTGGCCGAGCACACCCTCGCTCTTCTGTTGACCGCCCTGCGGGGCATTCCCGCGGCCGATCGTCGCGTGCGGGCGGGCGATTGGTCGGGCACGCCCGCCCGTGAGCTGTCGGCGCTGACGGTGGGCGTGGTGGGGCTGGGCCGGATCGGACGGCTCGTGACCGAGCGCCTGCGCGCCTTCGGCGCCACGGTCCTCGGGGCCGATCCGTGGGTCGACGCCCGCGATCCCCTGTTCGAGACGGTGGAGCGCGCCGATACCGAGACCCTCTCGACGCGCTGCGATGTTGTGACACTACATGCGCCGGGGGGTCAGAAGGTCATCGACGAGCGCTGGCTCGCCGCCGCCGACCGCCCCGTGCTGCTGGTGAACACGGCCCGAGCCGACCTCGTCGACGAGGAGGCGGTCGCCCGCGCCGCCCGGCGTGGACGCGTGGCCGCCTACGCCGCCGACACCCTCGCGATCGAGTCGACCGGTGACGCGGCGTCGCCCCTCTTGGCCGACGACCTGGCCGACCGCGTGGTCGTCACCGCCCACCTCGGCGCGCAGACCCGCGAGGGCGTCGACGGCATGGGACGCATGGCCACGACCGACATGGTCGCACTGCTGCGCGGGAACGCCCCCGCGCACCCCGTGCCCGCATGACAGGCTTCGTCCGCAGCGCCACGGGCGACCTCGCCCCCGGAACTCTCGGCAACGTCGACTACCACGAGCACCTCTTCCAGGTCTCACCGCTCCTGCCGGGCGACGACCTCGACGACGAAGGGGCCAGCACCGAGGAGACCCGCCAGTTCGCGGCATCCGGATTCCACACCCTCGTGGATGCCACCCCCCTCGGACTCGGCCGGCGCCCGGCCGCGGCCCGCCGCATCGCCGACGCCACGGGTGTCGCGGTCGTCCTCACGACCGGGCTGCATCGACGAGAGCATTACGCCGCGGACCACCCGCTCCTGTCCGCCGACGTCGACACGCTCGCCGCGGCCTTCACCGACGACCTCCTGAACGGCGCCGCCGAACCGGGCGAGCCGCGCGATCCCGCGATCCGTGCGGGCGTGCTCAAAGCGGGCATGGGGTATTGGCGGATGGATGCCGCCGCCAGGCGCTCCCTCGAGGCGATCGGACGCGCCCACGCGGCGACCGGCGCTCCCGTCATGGTGCATCTCGAGCACGGGACGGCGGCTCTCGAGACGCTCGAGGCCCTGGGGGCGGCCGGGGTGCCCGCCGATCGGGTGGCTCTGGCGCACGTCGACCGCAATCCCGACCCGGGGCTGCACGCCGAACTCGCGGCCGCGGGCGCCTTCCTCGGCTACGACGGTCCCGCTCGAGCGCGCGAGCACCCCGACTCGGTCGTCCTGTCGTGCTTGATCGCCACCGCGGCGGCCGGCGGTGCGGACCGCATCCTGTTGGGCGGCGACGTGGCCCGCCGCACGCGGTACATCGCTTACGGCGGCATGCCGGGGTTGCGGTACCTCGGCGACCGGTTCGTGCCGCGCCTGCGCGCCGAGGGCGGCGACGACCTCGCCGAGGCCGTCCTGCGCCGCAACCCCGCCGCCTGGCTGACCTGGCGCTGAGCCCTGCAGCCTCGCCGACCTGGCGCTGAGGTTTGCCGCCTGGCTGGCGTGGCGCTGAGCCCTGCCGCGAGGCGAGGGTCGCAGAGGTTTGCCGCCTGGCTGGCGTGGCGCTGAGCCCTGCCGCGAGGCGAGGGTCGCAGAGAGGGGCGCAGCGGAGCGGGGTGCGGCGGAGCGGGGTGCCGCGCCAAGCGACGGCGCGCACGTCCGACGCCCGTGCATGTCCCACTTTCCGCGGACCGTGTCCCCTCTTCTGCTGCGTGCGAAGCGCGGGAACCGCACATTTCGGGACACGGATGGCAGGGAGTGCGCCCGCCGGGACATGCGCCCGCCGGGGGCGAGCGGAGGAGATGCCGAGAGCGGAGGATCACGCCGCGCCCGCGCGTCCTCCCTTCCCCGGATCTCCTCCCCCGGGTACCCGCCGCCCGCTCGCGTCGCGCCCGCGGCACCCTGCGGCGTAGCCGAACTACCGCCCAGAGCGCTCAACGACGCCACATCGCGTTGAGATTGCCCAAACTCCCCCACTTCTTGTAGTGTTACTACGCACGACGACGCACCCCGGTCGTCGGCGAAGGGAACGACTGTATGTGCGCCGCTGCACGACTGGCCGAACCGGCCCGGATGACCGTCGACATCGCCCGCGGCCTCCTCGCCGGAGGATCCGAGCGTTACGAGAAGCATCTGCCCGACCTCGCCGGTGTCTACCGCGATGACGAGGCCTACGCCGAAGCGGTCGCCCGCGACGACGGCGAACCGGTGTACTGGGTCGAGAGCAGCACCCCCGAGACCGGGCGCGGAGCGCTCACCATCGGCCTCAGCGTCCTGCGGCCCGGCCGTGTCGGCGACGAGTTCGCGATGACCCGTGGGCACCTGCACGCGCAGTCGGAGTTCGCCGAGCTGTATTACGGGGTCGCGGGCTCCGGCGTCATGCTGCTCGAGTCGGTCGAGGGAGAGTGCCGCGCCCTGCCCATCACGCCCGGGGTGGTCGTCCACGTCCCGGGTGGTTGGATCCACCGCAGCGTCAACGTCGGCGACGACACGCTCGTCACACTCTTCACGTACGCGACCGAAGCCGGTCAGGACTACGGCATCATCGCCGACGCCGGCGGAATGCGACAGCTCGTCGTGGCCGACGGCGCGGACTGGACGACGCGACCGAACCCCGACCACGGAGGCTACCGTGCCTGATCCCGGGCCCGTCCTCGCCGACCTCGCTCGGCACATCGACATCAGCTGCGTGCAGGCGCAGCACGCACGCGCCGACATCGACGAGCTCGTCCGGCAGGCGGTGGCGGGCGGTTTCGTCAGCGCACACGTCCTCCCCGAGTGGCTCGGCTACCTGCGCGAGCAGCTGGACGGCACGAGCGTCCTGGCCGGATCGCCGGTATCGTTCCCGAGCGGCGGCGCCACGACCGCGACGAAGGTGGCCGAAGCATCCGAGCTCCTCGCCCTCGGGGCGCAGGAACTCGACGTGGTCGTCGCGATCGGACGCCTGCGCTCGGGAGACGACGCCTATGTGACCGACGAACTCGCCGCGATCGTCGAGGTCGTCGACGGCCGCGTTCCCCTGCGCGCGATCCTCGAGGTGGGCCGACTCGACGCCGACGACATCCGACGCGGGGTGGATGCCGCCATCGAGGCGGGCGTGCCCTGGATCAAGACCGGCACCGGCTGGTCCGGCGTCCCCACCTCGATCGAGCACATCCGCCTGATCGCCGACCGGGCCGGCGGCCGCGCGGCTCTCAAGGCCGCGGGCGGGATCCGCGACCTCGAGACCGTCCGCGCGATGGCCGAGCTCGGCGTCACCCGATTCGGCATGAACGCCACCGCCGCGCTGGCCGCGGTCGACGCTACGAAGGACCACCGATGACATTCCCCACCTTCACCGCCGCGACGCTGCGCCCGGCGACGGCCCCCACCCTCTACTTCATCGGCGTCACGACGGGGAGTTCCTCGATCCAGCACGTCTTTCCCCGGTGGGCCGCGCATCTCGGACTTCGGGATGCCGTACTGCAGGGCATCGACCTCCCCCTGCACGCACCGGCCGAGGACTACCGCGCCGTCGTCCGGTTCATCGCCGAGGACCCGCTGAGCCTCGGCGCCCTCGTCACCACGCACAAGATCGACCTGTTCGCCGCGTGCCACGACCTCTTCGACGAGATCGACGCCTTCGCCGCGCTCATGGGAGAGACCAGCTGCATCTCCCAGCGCGACGGCCGACTCGTCTGCCACGCCAAGGACCCGATCTCGAGCGGCCTGGCCCTCGACGCGTTCCTCCCCGCCGGCTTCTGGTCGCAAGGCCCCGCCGACGCCCTGTGCCTCGGCGCGGGCGGATCGTCGATCGCGATCAGCTGGTACCTCTCGCAGCAGGAGCGCGGCCTCGACCGCCCCGCGCGCATCATCGTCACCAACCGCTCGGCCGCGCGTCTCGATCACCTGCGCGAGATCCACGCCTCGCTGCCGACCGACACCCTCTTCGAGTACCACCTCACCCCGACCACCGCCGACAACGCCCGCGTGCTCGCGGACCTGGCACCGCGCTCACTGGTCGTCAACGCGACCGGCCTCGGCAAGGACGCCCCCGGCTCGCCGCTCCCCGACGACGCCGTGTTCCCCCTCGACGGCGTCGCGTGGGACCTCAACTACCGCGGCGACCTCGTCTTCCTCGATCAGGCGCGGGCGCAGAGCGCCGAGCGGCGTCTGCAGGTCGAGGATGGTTGGATCTACTTCGTGCACGGGTGGACGCAGGTCATCGCCGAGGTGTTCGACATCGACATCCCCACCTCGGGTCCCTCTTTCGAGCGGTTGAGCGAGCTCGCCCTGGCCACCCGCTGACCGATGGAGACCCTCGCTCTCGCCCTCGACCTCGGCACCGGGGGCTGCAAAGCCTCGCTCTGGTCGGCCGACGGTCGCTCGGTCGCCGAGACGGTCGTGTCGTATCCGACGCGGCATCCCGGTCCCGGCCGCGCCGAACAGCGGCCGGACGAGTGGTGGGATGCCGTGGTCTCGGCGACCCGCGACGTCGTCGCCCAGACCCCCGGCGCGCGCGAGGCCGTCGTCGGAATCGCCCTGTCGGGGCAGAGCCTGGGGGTGGTGCAGGTCGACGCCGCCGGAGAGCTCGTCGCGCGCGACACCCCGATCTGGTCGGACACCCGCGGTCGCGCGGGCGAAGTCCTCGGTCGCATCGGCGAGGACGCCTGGTACCTGCGCACGGGCAACGGCTTCGGTGCGCAGCTGTACCCGGTCTTCAAGGCCCAGACGATGCGCGCCGAGGACCCCGAGGGGTGGGCGCGCACCCGGTCGCTGCTGGGCTCGAAGGACTGGATCACCCTCCGGCTCACCGGCGAGATCGCGACCGATCACTCGATGGCATCCGGGTCCGGCGCCTACGACCTCACCCGCGGCGACTACGACGACGCGATCCTCGACGCCGCCGAGATCGACCGCTCTCTCCTGCCCACCCCGCGCGAGTCGTCCGACGTCGTGGGGACGCTGCGGGCCGACGCCGCGGAGGCACTCGGGCTCCCCGCGGGGGTGCCCGTGCACGCCGGGGCGGTCGACAACGCGGCGATGGCGCTGGGCTCTCGCGGCACGACCGACAGCCGGATCTACGCCGCGCTCGGTTCGTCGAGCTGGATGACGGTGACCTCGAGCGCCCCCGTGCTCGACGTCGAGACGCGCCCCTACGTCTTCCGCCACGCGGTACCCGGTCTGTACATCAGCGCGCTCTCCACCTTCAGCAGCGGCACGACCCTGACGTGGCTGCGCGACGTGCTGCGCCCGGGCGCCGACATCGGCTCGTTCATCGACGGCGCGGCATCCAGCCCGCGCGGCGCGCGCGGTGCGGTGCTCGTCCCGACACTCGCCGGCGGCACCCCGCTCGAGGGAGGGAGCGGCATCCGCGGCACGCTCGTCGGCATCGAGCTCGGCACCGCGGCACAGGATCTCGTGCGCGCCTGCCTCGAGGGCATCGCCTTCGCGCTCGATCGGAGCCTGCGCCACATCCGCGCGCTCAGCGGCCTCCCGGCCGACACCGACCTCCTCATCTCGGGCGGGGGAAGCCGCTCCGCCGTGTGGAACCGCATCTACGCCGACGTGCTCGACACGGCGCTCCTGCGCACCACCGTCGACCAGCAGGCCGCCACCCTCGGCGCCGCTGCCCTCGTGTTCGCCGGTTCGGGGGTGTGGCCCTCGCTCCGCGTCGCCGACGACGCCCACCGGGTGATCGAACGCCTCGAGCCCGACCCCGACGGGGTGCGCGCCTACGCCGCTCCCCGTGCCCGATACTCCGCTGCAGCCGACGCCGCGGTGCTCTTCGCCCGATCCAGCCCCTCCCAGGAGACCGCATGACCGCCCTGCCCCTCGTCGTCATCACCGGAGCCAGTTCCGGGATCGGCGCCGCGACCGCGCGCGCCTTCTCGGCCGCCGGCCACCCGCTGCTGCTCATCGCCCGGCGGCTCGCCCCCATGGAGGACCTCGGTCTTCCGGATGCCGAGCTCGCCGAGGCCGACGTCACCGACACCGCCGCGGTGTCCGCGGCCATCGCGCGCGCCGAGGAGCGGTTCGGTCCGGTCGACCTGCTCGTCAACAACGCCGGGCTGATGGCCCTGTCGGCGGTCGCCGAGCAGGATCCCGCGCTCGTGCAGGAGCAGTTCGACGTCAACTGCGTCGCCCTGGTGAAGAACAGCCAGCTCGTGCTCCCGGGCATGCAGAGCCGCCGCCACGGCACCATCGTCAACATCGGCTCGATCGCCGGCAAGCAGCTCTACGAGAACCACGTCGTCTACAACGGCACGAAGTACGCGGTGCACGCGATGACCGAGGGCCTGCGGCGCGAGAACGCCGCGCACGGCGTCCGTGTGCTCCTCGTCGCCCCCGGGATGGTCGACACCGCCCTGCTGAGCAACACCGGCGAGGGCGATGTCCTCGACGGCTACCGCGAGTACAAGCAGAGCATCGGCGGCGGGCTCGTCCCCGACGACATCGCCCGCGCGATCCTCGCCGCGTACCAGCTGCCCCAGCACGTGAGCTTCCGCGAGATCGTGGTCGCCCCGACGTCGCAAGACGCATGACCGGCCTCGACGTGCTGCACGGCAGCCGCATCGTTCCGGTCGTCGTCCTCGACGACGCGTCCTTCGCGCCCGACCTCGCCGACGCGCTCCACGCCGGCGGCATCCCCACCGCCGAGATCACCCTCCGCACCCCCGCCGCCCTCGACGCGATCCGCGCGGTGGCCGGACGTTCCGGCTTCGCCGTCGGCGCCGGCACGGTCACGACCGTCGCCCAGGTCGAGGCGGCCGTCGACGCCGGAGCGACGTACCTCGTCTCGCCGGGGTTCGACGACGCCGTGGTCGAACGGGCGGCGGAACTCGGCATCCCCTTCATCCCCGGAGTGGCGACCGCGACCGAGATCCAGCGCGCCGTCGCTGCGGGATGCGATCGCCTCAAGCTTTTCCCCGCGGGCGTCGCGGGCGGGCCGACCGCGCTGAAGGCCTTCGCCGGACCGTTCCCCGACGTGCGGTTCCTGCCCTCGGGCGGCGTATCCGCTGCGAACGCCGGGGAGTACCTCACCCTGGGCAACGTCTTCGCGGTGAGCGGGTCGTGGATGGTGCCGACCGCAGCCCTCGCGGCACGGGATGCCGAGACCGTGCGCGCCCTGTCCGCCGAGGCGTCCGCGGCGGTCTCCGCCGTCTGACGCGCCGTTCGCGGAGTCCGCGACCGCCCCGCCGGGTTCCGGCATCCGGGGCCGGCGCGTCGGTCGTGGACTCCACAGGACGGCCCGTCCTGCTTCGCCGCACAACGAATCCGGTAGCTGTACTACCGAAAGGTAGTGGCGGATGCGCGACAGATTCCCGGAAAAACGGCCTTTGCGCAACCAGGGCAACCCTCATAGCCTCGCTGGTACACCCCCCGGCGTAGCATTACTACAGATTCAGCGATGAATCACCGCGACGCCTCCCATCACCGGCGATAGGAGAACTCATGAGACGACGGCGTACCGCCCTCGCCTTGACCGCGACGACGAGCGTCGTCGCCGCTGCCCTGCTCGTCCCCGCGACCGCGGCGTCCGCGGCGGACGAACAGCGCACCGTCACCGTCCACCTCGACCAGACCGTGCAGGAGGACTACCTCGGCGTCGGCGTCAACGTCATCCCGTGGAGCCTGCTCGAGGGCACGACGAAGTACGGCTACGACGACGCCGACTGGGAGGTCGACGTCGAGCGCATCCACACGCTCCAGCCGAAGGTCGCCCGCATCTGGTTCCAGATCGACTGGATGGAACTCGAGAAGGGGCAGTACGACTTCGAGAGCCCCGAGATGAAGGCGTTCTACCGCTACCTCGACGCGTTCAAAGACGCGGGCACCGAGATCGAGCTGAACTTCGGGTGGAAGGTCGGCGCGCGCGTCCACGACTGGTTCACCATCCCGGGGGCTCCCGACCCCTACATCTCGGCCCCCGCCGACCTGCCCGCGTACGGCGCTTCGGCCTCCGCGCTGCTGCAGAACCTTTTCGACCGCGGCTACGACAACGTCGACCACCTCACCTTCTACAACGAGCCGAACGGCAGCTGGGACTTCTGGGCGCCCGGCGACGAGAAGGCGTACTACGCCGACATGGCGCGCGCGGTGAGCGACCGCCTGACCGCCGACGGCCTGCGCGACGAGATCGACATCTGGGGCCCCGAAGAGGTCAACGCCGTCGGCTGGACGCAGTACATGGCCGAGAACGCCGGCGACGTGTTCGACCAGTACTCGTTCCACCTGTACGGCGAGTCCTACGACGCCATGGGGGATGCCATCGCCCAGCGCCGCGCGGTGATCGACGACGCTCCCCTCAACCTCTCCGAGATGGGCTGGACCAACCCGGGCACGAGCGTGTGGGAGACCGGCTACGCGAACTACATCATCCGCAGCGCCAACGACGGTGTGCACTCCAACCTCATCTGGCAGCTCAACGGCGTCATGACGGGCGACCCGGCGGGTGATACGAACGGCTCGTACAACCTGTGGGACTCGCTCATCCTCGGCCTCGAGCCCACCGCCGCGTTCTCCGAGGCGGGCCCGCTCATGCGGTACGTCCCCACGCACAGCACGGTGCTGGGCACCGAGGTGTCGGATGCCGACGTGCGCGCGACCGCGTTCCGGGCACCGGACGGCGAGCTCACCGTCCTCGTCGAGACCCAGTCGGGCTCCCCGAAGGACGTGCGCGTGCAGTTCGAGGGCGGCGCGACCACCGCCGACTTCACCCGCATCGCGTACACGGACTCGATCGCCCAGCCCGGCGAGAACGCGCTGCTGCCCGCCTCCAGCGGATCGCTGACCCCGGATGCCGACGCCTTCACCGACACCGAGATCGGCGACGAGCACACCTACGCGATCTACACCACGGCCCCCGCGGCCACGCAGGTCGAGATGACACCCGTGCGCACCGCGGTCGCCGGTGGCGGGCAGGTGCAGCTCGGGGCGAACGTCATCGACGGCACCGGAACGCCGACCTGGTCGGTTGTCGGCACCGACAACGGCAGCATCGACGCGAACGGCGTCTTCACCGCCCCCTCGGTGACCACGGAGCGCACCGTCGCGGTGCGGGCGACCCTCCCCGACGGGGAGTACGGCGTCGCTCAGGTCGAGGTCACCCCGGCCAGCACGCCCGGGGTCACCGATGCACCCGTGTTCAGCCTCGAACGCGGCGTCTACGACTCCATCGAGGCCGTGACGATCACGAGCGCCACCCCCGACGCGCAGATCTTCTACACGACCGACGGCAGCGAGCCCACGGCATCCTCCACCCCGTACACGGGGCAGATCTTCCTCGAGCCGCTCAAGACGACGTACGTGCGGGCCGTCGCGGTGGCGCCCGGGGCGGACGCGTCGGGAGTGACGTCGCGCCTGTACAAGGTGAAGGACGTGCAGAACGCGCCCGACGGATACACCTTCTGCCAGTACGCCGACGGCGGCGCGTGCGCCTTCGAGGGCGAAGCCAACGTGGCCTTCGCCTCGGACGGACAGTTCGTGTTCGGCACCTTCACCGACGGCGTGGACTGCGCGGTCGCCTCGTTCGGTTCCGACCCGAACCCGGGCGGCGACAACCGCTGCTTCGTGAACCCGGACGTGTCGGAGGAGCCGCCGCTGGTGAGCATCCTCAACGCCGGCTTCGAACGCCCCGCCACCGGCGGGACGGCGAACGGGCCGATGGTGAACGGCTGGACGTTCAGCGCCCGCGCCGGCATCCAGCACAACAACAGCGTGTTCGTCCCCGCCTCGCCCGCCCCGCAGGGCGAGCGCACGGCGTACCTGAAGAGCGACTCGGGGCTGGCCAGCCGCATCGACCAGACCGTGGTGTTCCCCGCCGGCGAGTATGCGATCACGTTCGCCGCGGCGAACCGCGTCGGCTTCGGCGGTCAGCAGGAGTTCGACGTGCAGGTCGACGGTCAGACGCTCGGTCACTACGTTCCGGTGGGCGGCGACTACCAGTACTACGAGACGGCGCCCTTCACGGTGACGCAGGGCGAGCACACCATCTCGTTCGTGGCGACGACGACCGAGGGCGACAACACCGGGTTCGTCGACGACGTCCGTGTCGTCGCGGCGGAGACGGAGCCGGGCGACACCACGGCCCCGACGGTGACGGTCAAGGAGGGCGCCGCATTCACCCAGGGCACCGCCGAGGCCTACGACAAGGTGAGCTTCAAGCTCTTCGACGAGGGCAAGATCGACCGCGCGGTCATCAACGGCGTCGTGAAGGACCTCGTCGACAACACCTGGTCCGACGTGAACTTCGTCGCGCCGGGAGTCTTCGGGGCCGTGTCGGGCGAGAACACGCTCGTCGTCTCCGACGTCGCCGGCAACAGCACGACCGTGACGTTCACGCTGCGCTGAGGTGCGCCGCGGGCCCGTCTCGCCTTCGGGCGGGGCGGGCCCGTTCGCGTGCGCCGGCGGGTCGGTCAGGCGGAGAGCCGACGCGTGGGCTTCGGTGGTGTGCTCGGGGCCCGTCACGGGAACAGGCGATGTGCCCGGAACAGAGCGGATCCGCGCGGATCGCCCTGTTCTCGGCGCATCGCCTGTTCTGGTGCCGCCCCGCGGGGCGGGAAGCGCGCGGGCGGCAGTCCCCCACGGCCGCCGCCCGCGCGCGCTTACTTCGCCGGCTTCTTCTCCGGCACGGGCGCGTTGCCCGAGGCCCGCAGTTCGGCGTAGTACGCCGCGGCTTCGTTCTGACGATCGTCTTCCACGCCCGACGCGATCGACGCGCGCACGTGCTCGGGACCATAGCCGAAGGCGTCCACGAGGTCCTGCGCGTGCGGGCGCAGACGCGCGCACAGGCGGTCGATGTAGCTCGAGACCGCCGCGGCGCGCTGCGTCGACAGGCGCCCGTTGATGAGGTGCCACGCGAGGTGCTTCTCGATGAGCTGGAGGCCGAACAGATCGCGCACCCACGTCATCACCTGTAGGGTGCCGCGGTCTTCGATGCGGTTGATCGCGTCGGTGAACGCCTCCCACTGCAGGAGCTCGCCGTGGGCGCGCGCCGCCTCGATCAGCTCGGACTGGTTCGCGTTGAACAGTGCGGCCGCGTCTTCCCGGGAGAGCTTGGATGCCGGGCGCAGACGACCCGCGATGTCGGCGATCATCTGCTGGACGCGGCCGGCCAGCAGCTCGTGCTGCTGCTCGGCGCGGAGTCCGCGCTCGACCGACCGGGCCGTGGACCCGAGGTCGGTCACGGCCTGGCCGAGCTGACGCAGCCCCGCCCCGTGGAAGAGCTTTCCCGCGGTCTGCCCGACGGCGAAGGCGGCGAGGGCCTTGGCATCCTTGCCCTTGAACTGGCGGGCGTAGTCGGCCAGCAGCCGCTTGCCGACGAGCTGGAGAAGGATGTTGTTGTCGCCCTCGAACGTGACGAAGATGTCGAGGTCGGCGCGCAGCCCCACGAGACGGTTCTCGAACAGGAAGCCCTGACCGCCGCAGGCCTCGCGTGCCTCCTGCAGCGTGTCGAGCGCGTGCCAGGTCGACAGGGGCTTCAGGGCCGCGGCGAGCGTCTCGAGGTCTTCGCGGTCGGCGTCGGTGTCGAGGGCGCCGCTGAAGACGCCGTCGAACTTCTGCAGGAACTCGTCGTGCGCGAAGATCTCGGCGTAGGTGGTGGCCAGGCGCGGCAGCAGGCGACGCTGGTGCTTGCCGTAATCGAGCAGCGTGACCTCCGGGGTGCCGCTGCCGGAGTCGAACTGGCGACGCTGGTTGCCGTAGGTGATCGCGATGATGAGACCGATGGCCGACGCCCAGGCTGCGGCGCCGTCGAGCGAGACGCGCCCCTGGACGAGTGTGCCGAGCATCGTGAAGAACCGGCGGCCGGGGCTCGCGATGTCGCTCGAGTACGTGCCGTCGGCGGCGACGTCGCCGTAGCGGTTGAGCAGGTTGGTACGCGGAACGCGGACGTGGTCGAAGTGCAGGCGGCCGTTGTCGATGCCGTTCAGGCCTCCCTTGAGGCCGTCGTCCTCGCCGCCGATGCCGGGGAGGAAGTTGCCGTCCTCATCCCGCAGGGGCACGTAGAAGCAGTGCACGCCGTGATTGACACCCTTCGTGATGAGCTGGGCGAACACCGTCGCGGCCTTGCCGTGGAGCGCGGCGTTGCCGAGGTAGTCCTTCCACGCCCCGCGGAACGGCGTGTGGATGACGAACTCCTCCGTCTCGGGGTCGTAGGTCGCCGTCGTGCCGATCGCGGCGACGTCCGAACCGTGCCCGGTCTCGGTCATCGCGAAGGCACCCGGGATCTCGAGGCTCATGATGCCGGGCAGCCACTTGTCGTGGTGCTCGGCGGTGCCCAGCTGCAGCACGGCGGAGCCGAAGAGGCCCCACTGCACGCCCGACTTGATCTGCAGGCTCGGGTCGGCGGCGACGAGTTCCTCGAAGCCGGCGATGTTCGCGCCGTTGTTCTCCTCGCCGCCGAAACGCTTGGGGAAAGCCCGGTGCACGGCGTTGTTCTGCACCAGCAGGTGCAGCTGGCTCAGGGTGCGCTCGCGGTGGGCGTCCATCCCGAGGCTGTCGTCGCGCCACAGCGCGGGGTCTTTGAGCATCTCGCGCGCCTGGCGGCGCGTGTCGCCCCAGGTGCCGAGGAGCAGGTCGGTGACCCGGTCGATGTCGATGCGCGACTCGGCGGCCTCGGCGGCGGAGTGCGGAGCGGACGGGGCACCCCCGACGGGCGTGCGCGTGCTCGTGGCGGGCGTGGTGGGACGGACGGCGGCGTCGGTCATTTCGGCACCTTTCGACGTTGCAAAGGGATGCCACCACGGTAGGAGTCCCACAACGCACCGGCAAACGATGTGTGCGGTGTCGACAACAACGCCGGGCGCGGGGACGCGGGGTCGTTGTGGGGGGTCAACATTCCAGCGGGGGCGCTCTGCGCGGGAGCAGGCCACACCGAGCCGCGGTCCCTGAGCCCGTCGACGGGCCCCGACCCGCGCGTCAGTTCGCGGCGACCACCGTCAGGATGCCGTCGCCGTAAGCCTCGCGCTTCTTCGCGCCGATGCCGGTGATGCCGTCGAGGTCGTCGACCGACCCGGGCCGCGCGGCGGCGATGGCCCGCAGCGTCGCGTCGCCGAAGACGATGTAGGCCGGCACCCCCTGCTCTCGGGCTTTCTCGGCGCGCCACGCCCGGAGCGCCTCGAAGAGGTCGCGGTCGCCGGGGGCGACGTCGTCGGCACTCGACTTCCTCTGCCGGGACGAGCCGCCTCCACCGGTGCGGCCGAGCACGTCGCGGCGCAGCGGCACGGGCGTCTCGCCGCGCAGCACCCCGGCAGAGGCCTCGCTGAGGGCGAGCGTGCCGTAGTCGCCCTGGGCGACGATGATCCCTCGGGCCAAGAGCTGACGGATGACGCTGCGCCAGTCCTGGTCGGAGAGGTCGGCGCCGAGGCCGTAGGTGCTGAGCCGGTCGTGGCCCTGCTGCGAGATGCGCTCGGTCTTCGCCCCGCGCAGGATGTCGATGAGGTGCCCGGCACCGAAGGCCTGACCACGCTCGCGCTGGAGACGCACGATGGTCGACAACAGCTTCTGCGCGGCGATGAGCCCGTCCCACGTCTCGGGCGGGGTGAGGCAGGTGTCGCAGTTGCCGCACGGCTCGGACTTCTGCCCGAAGTAGTCGAGGAGGTTCTGGCGGCGGCATCCGACCGTCTCGCAGAGGGCGAGCATGGCATCGAGGTGCTGACCCAGACGCATCTTGTAGGAGCGATCGCCCGGCGACTGGTCGATCATGCGGCGCTGCTGCACGACGTCTCCGAGCCCGTAGGCCATCCACACGACCGAGGGATCGCCGTCGCGCCCCGCGCGCCCCGTCTCCTGGTAGTAGCCCTCGACCGATTTGGGCAGGTCGATGTGGGCGACGAAACGCACGTCGGGCTTGTCGATCCCCATCCCGAAGGCGATGGTGGCGACCATGATCACCCCGTCTTCCCGCAGGAAGCGCGACTGGTTCGCTGCGCGCACGGAGGCGTCGAGACCCGCGTGGTACGGCAGGGCGTCGAGACCCTGGGTGCAGAGGTACGCCGCCATCTGCTCGACGCTCTTGCGACTCAGGGCGTACACGATGCCGGCCGACCCCTCGGGTTGGCTCTTGATGAACTGCACGAGCTGGCGACGCGGGTCGACCTTGGCGTCGATCCGGTACTGGATGTTGGGGCGGTCGAAGCTCGCGACGAAGCCGCGGGCGTCGCGGAGGCGCAGTCGCTCGACGATCTCTTGCGCGGTGGCCGGGGTCGCGGTGGCCGTGAGCGCCATGCGCGGAACCCCGGGGAAACGATCGGCCAGGTCTCCGAGCGCGAGGTAGTCGGGGCGGAAGTCGTGGCCCCACTGCGACACGCAGTGGGCCTCGTCGATCGCGATCACGCTGAGGCGGCCGCGCGCGAGCAGGCCGAGGGTCTGCGCGCCGTTGAGGCGCTCGGGGGCGACGTACAGCAGGTCGAGCTCGCCCGACAGGTAGGCCTGCTCGACCGCTTGGCGCTCGGCCGGCGCCTGCGTGGAGTTGAGGTACCCGGCGCGCACGCCGTTGGCGATGAGCGCCTCGACCTGATCGTGCATGAGCGCGATCAGCGGGCTGACGACCAGCCCCGTTCCGGGACGGACGAGCGCGGGCACCTGATAGGTGACGCTCTTGCCGCCGCCGGTGGGCATGAGGACGACCGCGTCTCCCCCGTCGACGACGTGCTGCACGATGTCGGCCTGGTCGCCGCGGAAGGCGTCGTACCCGTAGACCTCGTGGAGCACCTCGCGCGGGTCGCGGCCGGTGAAGTCGCGCACCGCCGGGAGCTCGCGGGCGGTGCCGGTGGTCGCAACGGCGCGCGCGAACGCGGACGTGGGGTCGACCGGCGGGGGCGGGGCGTCGAGATCTTCGGGCGGGGCGAACAGGTCGGGGTCCCAGTCGACGTCGGCGTAGGGGTCGTCGTAGCCGCCGAACGGCTCGGGCGGCGCGTCGGCGTAGGGCTCGGGGGCGGCGCCGGAGGAAGTCACCCGTCCACGGTAACCCGGGGCGCCGACACCCGCGCGGGCCGCCCGGGCATCTGGGGACGAGGACTCACGAATCCGGGGTGTGCAGGCGTGCCAGGTAGCGCTCGACGCGGAACGGCACACCCGCCCTGTCGCGCAGCGACACCGCGACGATCACGGCGGTGGTCAGCGGGATCGTCCAGGCCGCGGGCTGGGCGAGGACGGCCGCCCAGGGGTCGGCATCCGGGATCATCGCCGCGCCGACGAACGCGGCACCGCACGCCACCGCCCCCGCCACCATGCCCGCGACCGCCCCGCGAGCCGTCAGCCGCGGCCACCAGACCCCGAGCACGAGCACGGGCGACAGCGTGGATGCCGCGAAGACGAAGACCGCGCCGACGCTCGAGACGAGACCCGCCGGTTCCGTGAGCAGCGCCACCGCGAGCGGAACCACCGTGCAGAGCACCGCCGACAAGCGGAAGGAGCGGACGCTGCCGCCGAACACGTCCTGGCTGACGACCCCCGCGAGCGAGACCACCAAGCCCGACGAGGTCGCGAGGAAGGCGGCGAACGCCCCCGCGACGATGAGCGCCGTGAGCAGTTCGCCCACGAGGCCCGGAAGGAGGCGCGCGGGGAGAGCGAGCACGACGGTGTCGGCGAGGCCGCGCACGGCCAGGTCGGGCGCCACGACGCGCGCGATGAGCCCCATCGTCGAGGACACCGCGTAGAACGCTCCGATGAGCACGATGACGACCACGGTCGTGCGCCGCGCCGAGCCCCCGTTCGGGCTCGTGTAGAAGCGCACGAGGACGTGCGGAAGCCCGATCGTCCCGAGGAGGAGGGCGAGGAGCAGCGAGACCGTGGCGTAGGTGTCGACCGCGGCCGGCCCGTACTCGGCGGGGAAGATCGCGGCCGGATCGAACTCCCTCGCGCCCTGGGAGAGAACGACCAGCAGGAACACCGCGGGAACGAGCAGCGCCGTGAGCTTGAGCCAGTACTGGAAGGCCTGCACCGCGGTGATCGCCCGCATCCCGCCGGCCGCGACGAGAGCGGCCACGAGGGTCGCCACGACCACGGCCCCCACCCATCCCGGCACGTCCGCGACGACGCCGAGCGCGAGGCTCGCTCCGTGCAGCTGCGGCACGATGTACAGCCAGCCGATCACGAGCACGACGACGCTCGTCACCCCGCGGGCGGTCCGCGATTCGAGCCGCGCCTCGACGAAGTCGGGGATCGTGTACGCGCCGCTGCGTCGGAGCGGGGCGGCGACGAAGAGGAGGACGAGCAGATACCCGGCGGCGTACCCGATCGGGAACCAGAACCCCTCGGCACCCGAGAGCAGCACGAGCCCGGCGAGTCCCAGGAACGTCCCGGCCGAGAGGTACTCGCCACTGATCGCCGACGCGTTCCAGACGCTGCCGACGCTGCGCGAGGCGACGAAGAAGTCACCGGTCGTGCGCGACAGGCGCACCCCCGAGAACCCCAGGACCGCGGTGGCGACGATCAGCAGCCCCACCGCCGCGAGGTCGAAGACGGGATTCACGCGTCGGACCCCGGTTCGGCGAGGTGGCGGTAGCGCCGTTCGTTGCGCGCCGCCGCCCGCACGAAGATGAGCGCGAACACGAGGATCACCGGATAGAACGCGTAGGCGTGCGCGAGCCACGACAACGGGACGCCGAGGACGACGGGGTCGCCCAGCGCGGGGAGGATCGCGATCACGACGGCGAGCGCACCCGCGACCACGAGGAACGCGGCGACGCAGCCGATCGCGAGCCGCAGCTGCGCGCGGACGAGCCCGCGGGAGAACACGTCGTCGGCCTCGTCCGGGGCGTGTCCCGGCAGGGCGAATCCGCGCGTGGCCGGGCGCGGCACCCGCGGCGATCCGGATGCCGTGACCCGGACGCGCGGCAGGCGCGGCGGCTCATCGGTCATGGCCTCCCATCGTGGCATCCGGGGCGGTCGTCGTCGATGCGCCCCCTCGCTCACACCTCGCGGGACAGCGGGACCGGGGGCATCGCGGCGAGGGGATCGAGGTCGACGCGGCGGGCGGGGCATCCGGTGCACCGGACGTAACGCACCCGCCCCTCGCTCGTGACGTGCGCGGATTCGGTGATCCACGCGTGCTCGTGCACGGATGCCGCGACGGGAAGCGAGAGGGTTTCGGGGGCGCTCATGGTGTCAGCGTGCTGTAATGCCGTTATGCATCTCAACCCTTACGGTGAGTACGCGGTCCTGCTCGCGGCCTCACTCGCGAACGACTGGCCCGTCGACCGTGACGGCGTCGAGGAGCGGGCACGGGAACTCGGCATGTCGATGGACTTCCCGGTCGGAGTCGACGATCACGAGCGCACGCGGGACGTGATCGACGACTGGCTGCGGGTCGTGGACGAGCCCGACCCCGATGCGCGCGCGGCCCTTCTCAACGCGCAGATGGCCGCGGTCACCGCCTACCCGCGGCTCACCAACCACAACGGCGAGGGGTGGCACCTGCACTACCGAGACGAGAACGATGCGCTCCCCCGCGTCCTGGCCGCGGTCATCTCGGTCGGCACGGCGCTTCATCTCGTCACGCGCGGCCAGGACCGCCTCGCCCGCTGCGCGGCCGAGCCGTGCCGGAACGTGATCGTCGACATCACGCGGAACGGGCGGCAGAGGTACTGCTCGGTGCGGTGCGCGAACCGCGCGGCCGTGCGGCGGCATCGCGCGCGGCGGTAGGACGTGGCAGCAGGGCCCGCGCCGGCGCAGCGGAGGAGATCCGGGGAGGGGAGGATGCCACAGCCCGCGGCCGTCCTCCGCTCGCGGAATCCCCTCCCTTCGCCGGCACCGTCCCGCGACCCGCCGGCGCGGCCCGCCCCCGCACCGCGCGCGCCCCGCACGGCACCGCGCCGCGCGCGCCCCGCCCCTCAGCGCAACAGCGCGTCCTGCACCTCAGCGCAACAGCGCGTCGCGTACCGCGGGCACCAGACGGCGACTGACCGGCAGCTCGATCTCGGCGAGGACCACCGAAGGCGCCGCACCCGACAGGCGCACCTCGACGACGGCATCCCGATGCACGAGGGTCGACCGGTGCACGCGCACGAACCCGGCCTCCGCCCAGCGCTCGGCGAGCTCCGACAGCGGCACGCGGACGAGGTGATCGGATGCCGCGGTGTACAGGCGCGAGTAGTCGCCCTGCGCCTGCACCCAGCGCACGTCGGCGCGGCGGACCATCCGCGTGACCCCACCGACCGTGACCGGGATCGCCTCGTCGGCGGACGGTGCGGGACCCGCGTCGATCGCGCGGTCGAGAGCGCGGCGGAGGCGCTCGATGCGGACCGGCTTGAGCACGTAGTCGACGGCCTCGACGTCGAACGCCTCGACCGCGCCCGCGTCGTCAGCGGTGACGAACACGATCGCGGGCCGGGCGCGCAGGTGCGAGAGCGCGCGGGCGAGGTCGAACCCCGAGAGCCCCGGCATGTGGATGTCGAGGAACGCGACCGCGACGTCCGCCCGCTCCAGGGTTCGCAGCGCCTCGGCTCCGCTCGCGGCGGCGTGCACCTCGCCCACCCGCGGGTCGGCCGACAGCAGAGCCACCAGCTCGGCGCGCGCGGGCGCCTCGTCGTCGGCCACGAGCACCGCGACGCTCACGCCGGCGCCGTCTCGTGCTGGGGCTGGGACTTGGGCACGCGCAGGCGCACCGCCGTGCCCGAACCGACGTTCGTCTCCACCACCAGGCCCCCGGCCGGGCCGTACAGCTGGCGCAGGCGCGCGTCGACGTTGCGGAGCCCCACGTGCGTGGATGCGGCGTCGAGGTCGAGAAGCGCCGCGAGCTCGTCGGGGTCCATGCCGACGCCGTCGTCGTCGACCACGACCTCGGTGTGCGTGCCGTCGTCGATCGAGGTCACGGTGATCACCCCGCCGCGCTCCCCCGGCTCGAGCCCGTGGCGCACGGCGTTCTCGACGAGCGGCTGCACCGACAGGAACGGGATGACCGTCGCGAGGGTCTCCGGCGCGATCCGCAGACGCACCGACAGACGGTCGCCGAACCGGGCGCGTTCGAGCTCGAGGTACGAGTGGATGCTGCGGAGCTCCTCGGCCAGGGTGGTGAACTCCCCCTGCCGACGGAACGAGTACCGCGTGAAGTCGGCGAACTCGAGGACGAGATCGCGGGCACGCGGCGGGTCCGTCGAGATGAACGAGGCGATCGCGGTGAGGGCGTTGTAGATGAAATGCGGGCTGATCTGCGCCCGCAGAGCACGCAGTTCCGCTTCGGCGAGCGCGGCGCGCGAGGCGTCGAGACCGGCGAGCTCGAGCTGCGCCGCGCACCACTCGGCGACGTCGCCCGTCGCCCGGACGAGCGGACCACGCACCGGGGACGCGAAAGCGATCACCGCTCCCCACACGCGCCCGTCGACGATGATCGGTGCCCCCACGGCGTCACCCTCGCTCTCGGTGAAGACCTGCCGGCGACCGGTCTCGCGCACGCGCGCCGCGATCCGGCGAGCCGAGGCGGTCAGCGCCTCCGCGCCGTCCAGCGCCACGCGATCCTCGGCGGCATCCACGATCGCCACCGCGTCGGCCGCGAGGAGCGTGCGCAGATGCTTGGCCGCGCGGGTGGCATCCGGTTCATCCCGTCCCCCACGGAGGGCGGATGCCGCCGCGGCGGCGAGGTGCAGGGTCCGATGCGTCGCCCGCTCGGCGTCGCTCCCCAGGTCGCGCGGCGCGAGGGCGAAGCGGCGCGCGAAGACCAGGGCGAGGGTCAGCGCCGCACCGACGACGACCCCCGCAGCCCCGGCGAGCAGCGGTGCGTCGAACATGCTCGCAGCCTAGTCAGCAGCAGCGGGCACCGGGATGGGCGTCCTGGTCCGCCGCCCGCTGCCGCCAGAACTGCCGCTCCGTGAGCGGGACCTCACCCGGGTGGTGCACCCGGTGGTGCGCGACGTACACGTCGTAGGCGCGGTCGCCCATCAGCGTCGTCACGTACCACCGGAGGCCCCGTCCCGCCCGCACCAGCCTCTCCCCCAGGCGGGAGAGGAGGGGTCGCGGGCGCACCGAATCGCTCATGACGGCCTCAGTGGTGCGCCGACGCGGTCGGGCGATCGGGGTGGTCGGCGGGCAGAGCCTCCCACTCCTCCTCGATCTCGCGCTCGGCCTTGGTGGCGAGGAAGCCGGCGGGGGCGAAGCGACGGGATGCCACGGGAGCGTCCTCGAGGTCGGCACCGCCGCCGTTTCGCAGGGCCTTCACCGTCACGATCACGGCCATGACGATGACGACGATCGCCAGTGTCACGAAGATCACCGACAGCACGCCCTGGACGAACGTGTTGCGGACCACGGCCTCCATCGCCGCGACGGTCTTCGCCGTGCCGAACTCGGTCTTGCCCGCGGCGAGCGCGTCGCGGAACGCGATGTGGTTCGCCCAGTATCCGACCGCCGGAACCGGCGAGAAGATCTTGTACATGGATGCCGTGATCGTCACGACCGCGGCGAAAGCCAGGGGCAGAGCGACGATCCACAGCCAACGGAAGGAGGAGCGGCCGCGCTTCGCGACGATCGCGAGCACCACGGCGAGCGCGATCGCGGCGAGCAGCTGGTTGGCGATGCCGAACAGCGGGAAGAAGGTGTTGATCCCACCGAGCGGGTCGGTGACGCCGAGGATCAGGATCGAGCCCCATCCGGCCACCATGATCGCCGTGCAGATCCAGACGCCGGGGCGCCACGAGAGGTCCTTGAACTTCGGGATGACGGTGCCGATCGAGTCCTGGAGCATGAAGCGGGCCACCCGGGTTCCGGCATCCACCGCCGTCAGGATGAACAGGGCCTCGAACATGATCGCGAAGTGGTACCAGAACGCCATCATCGCCTGGCCACCCAGAGCCTGCTGCATGATGTGCGCGAGGCCGAGGGCGAGCGTCGGAGCCCCACCGGTGCGGGAGACGATCGAGGTCTCGCCGACCGCCGCGGCGGTGGTCGTGAGCATGTCGGGGGTGAGGTTGACCCCGGCGAGCCCGAGGCCGTTCACGAAGGCGACCGCTCCCTCGACGGTGCCGAGGGTGGCGGCGGGCGAGGCGTTCATCGCGAAGTAGATGCCGCGGTCGATCGACAGGGCGGCGACGAGCGCCATGATCGCGACGAAGGACTCCATGAGCATGCCGCCGTACCCGATGAAGCGGGTCTGCCGCTCCTTCTCGACGAGCTTCGGCGTCGTGCCCGAGGCGATGAGGGCGTGGAATCCGCTGAGCGCTCCGCAGGCGATCGTGACGAAGAGGAACGGGAAGATCGGGCCGCTGAACACCGGACCCGTCTGCCCGCCCGCGAACTCGCTGAACGCGGGAACCGAGATCTCGGGCCGCACGAGCACGATGGCACCGGCGAGCATCACGATGACGCCGACCTTCATGAACGTCGACAGGTAGTCGCGCGGGGCGAGGAGCAGCCACACCGGGAGGACCGCGGCGACGAAGCCGTAGATGATGATGCCCCACGCGATGACGGAGCGGTCGAGGTGGAACGCCGCGTAGCCCCACTCGGTCGAGGCGACCCAGCCGCCCGCCACGATCGCGGCGATGAGCAGGACGAAGCCGATGATCGAGATCTCGGTGATCCGACCCGGGCGGATGTAGCGCAGGTAGAGCCCCATGAAGAGGGCGATCGGGATGGTCATCGAGACGCTGAACACACCCCACGGGCTCTCGCCGAGGGCGTTCACGACGACGAGCGCGAGGATCGCCACGATGATCAGCATGATGAGCAGGCTCGCGAGGATCGCGGCGGTGCCGCCGATCCTGCCGAGCTCGTCGCGCGCCATCTGGCCGATCGTCCGGCCCCCGCGGCGCATGGAGAAGAACAGCACGAGGTAGTCCTGCACGGCGCCGGCGAGGATGACGCCGACGATGATCCAGATCGTGCCGGGGAGGTAGCCCATCTGTGCGGCGAGCACGGGACCGACGAGGGGACCCGCGCCGGCGATGGCGGCGAAGTGATGGCCGTAGAGCACGCGGCGATCGGTGGGAACGTAGTCCTTGCCGTCCGCCTTGCGCTCGGCGGGCGTCGCGCGACGGTCGTCGGGACGCGTGATGTAGCGCTCGATGACCTTCGAGTAGAAGCGATAGCCGATCAGGTAGGTGCACACGGCCGCGAACACGAACCAGATCGCGTTGACCGTCTCTCCGCGCACGATCGCGAGCATCGTCCAGGCCAGGCCGCCCAGGAGGGCGATCCCGATCCACAGGGCGATCTTCGCCGGCGTCCATCTGCTGCGGAGCCGGTCGGGAGGGACGGCGACCGGGGGAAGGTTCGGGTCGGTGACGACGTCATCGTCGACGGAAGCGCTCATGGTGTCTCCTGCTCGCGGCGTTGCGGACTCGGACAGTGAACCGGATGCCACGGGCCCGACGCCGCGGCATCCCTCGTTCGTGCGGTGAGCGGCGTGAACGGTGCGGTGAGCGGCGCGGTGGGGTCCGCCGACCCCACCCCCGGTCCCTGAGCCGGTCGACGGGACCGGGGCGGGCCTCGACGTTTGTCGAGGGGGTGCGGAACACCGCGATCGCCCCGTACGTTGCTGGAGAGACCGACGACAGGAGGCGCCATGACCGACGCACTGACCGTGACCCGCAACGACGAAGCCCGCCGCTACGAGATCCACGTGGGCGAGGAGCTGGGCGGGTTCCTCGAGTTCCGCCCGGCCGGTGAGGGCCGCGTCGTCCTCCCGCACACCGAGGTCGATCCCGCTTTCAAGGGCCGCGGCCTCGGCTCCGCGCTCGCGAGCGACGCCCTCGCCGACCTCGCTCGCCGTGGCGACAGCATCATCCCCACCTGCCCGTTCGTCGCCCACTACCTGCGTGAGCACGACGTTCCCGGCCTGGTCATCGAGTGGCCGGACGACAGCGACGCGGCCGACTCGGCCGACCCCAGCGAACCGGCATGACCCGCCTCGACGTCGCTCCGGAGGCATCCGAAGGCCCCGTCGAGTGCGACGGGCCGCGCGCCCTCGTGGTCGAGGCGCGCGAGGTTCCTCTGGGCGGCGTCCGCGCGATGGAGGTGCACCGCACGCTCCCCCACCGGGCGCTGCCGATGGTCGGCGCGTGGTGCTTCCTCGACCGGTTCGGCCCGCAGGAGACCACCATGCGCGTCGAACCGCACCCGCACATCGGGCTGCAGACGGTGACGTGGCCGATCATCGGCGAGGTGCGCCATCGGGATGCCGTGGGCAGCGATGTCGTCGTGCGTCCGGGCGCGCTCAACCTCATGACCAGTGGCGAGGGCATCGCGCACTCGGAGTACTCGCTCGGCGAGGGGCCCGTCGCGCTCGACGCGCTGCAGCTGTGGGTCGCGCTGCCCGAGGCCCGCCGCCACGGCGGACCGGCGTTCGAGCGCCACGAGGACCTCCCCGTCCTCGACCTCGGCGAGGGCGCCGACGCCGTCGTCGTCATGGGCGAGCTCGGTGATGTCAGCTCCCCCGCGACGGTGCACACCCCGATCGTCGGGGCCGAGATCCGACTCCCCGCAGGGGTGCGGGTCCGACTCCCGCTTCGGCCCGAATGGGAGCATGCGCTCCACGGCATGACCGGAACCATCGATGTCGAGACGGGAATGGATGCCGTCGATGCCGACGCTGCGCGACGCTCCGAGCCCCTCGCCGACGCCGGGGACGGCTCCGTCTCGGTGGACGGGAGCCGCCTGCTGTACCTCGGCAAAGGCCGCGATCACGTCGACCTCGTCAGCCGCGAGGGCGCTCGCGTCTTCCTCCTCGGCGGGGAGCCCTTCGAGGCCGACATCGTCATGTGGTGGAACTTCGTGGGCCGCACGCACGACGAGATCGTCGAGGCCCGCGAGGCCTGGGAGGCGCACTCTCCCCGTTTCGGCGAGGTCATCGACCACGGCCCGGAGCGCATCCCCGCTCCGCCGCTCCCCGCCGTGCGCCTGACGCCCCGCCGCCGACGGTGACCCCGCGGCCTTCCACCCCGTCCCGGGTGGCACTGACCTCGTCGAGTGTCCAAGAAACCCGGAAATTGTGCGTCTCGTTCCCGGGTTTCTTGGACACTCAACCGGCGAGATAAGCGGGAGGGGCGGGAAAGGACGCCCGATACGCTGAGGCCATGGCCACGGCATCCGTCCTTTCCACTCGCGTGCTGCTCGTCTGCGCGGCGATCGGCGTGGGGACCGGGATCCTCGGTGGGGCCGCCGGATGGCTCACCCTCGCGGTGCTCGCCGGTGCGCCGTGGGCGTACGGTCTGGTGCTCGGCTCGCACGTGCTGCCCGGGATCATCGCGCAGCAGGTGATCCGCAGGCCCTGGGTCGCGCTCGTGACGCACGTGCTCGCCGCCCTCGTCGCGAGCGCCATGGCGCCGCAGTGGACCTTCCGCTTCCTCGGGACGGCGATCCTCATCGGCGGCATCCAGGAGGGGGTCGCGGCCCTCACCCGCTACCGCTCGTGGGCTCCCGCCCGCTTCTTCATCTCCGCGGTCATCGTCGGCGTCGTCATCGCCGTACCCGTGTGGTTCGCGGGCGACATCGCGAGCCTCGCCCCGATCGCGCGCGTCGCGGCGGTGACGATCAGCATCCTGGGCCCGCTCGCGTGGACCGCTGTCGGGCTCGGCATCGGCTCGGGCCTGCGCGGCGCCGGCGTCGCCCGGGGTCTCTCGACGCCGAGATGAGCGCGGACATCCCGAGTTAGGGCGCACTAAGTTGGGGGCGTACGCGTTCCCGAGGACTCGCCCGTGACCACTCGCCCCCACCCCGCCGCCGCCCCCGCCGCGGCGGACGCCGACGCTCTGCTGAGCCTGCGCGACGTGGCCGTCACGCACCTCGACGCGCCCGTGGCGACGCCGTCCGCCGTGAGCTTCGACGTCGGTCCCGGCGAGGTCGTCCTGGTGCTCGGCCCCAGCGGTTCCGGCAAGTCGACGCTCGCGCTCGCGATGAACGGCCTGATCCCGCATTCCGTGCCCGCCACGGTCGAGGGCGCGGTGCGGGTCGCGGGACAGGATGCCGCGACCACGACGACCGCCCAGCTCGCGACCACGGTGGGCATGGTGTTCCAGGATCCCGATTCCCAGCTGATCACCGGCACGCTGCTCGATGAGGTCGCGTTCGGTCCCGAGAACCTCCGGCTGCCGATCGACGTCGTCCTCGCCCGCGCCGAGGCGGCCCTGCGCCGCATGGGGCTCTGGGAGCGGCGCCACGACTCCCCCGACGTCCTCTCCGGAGGCGGGCGCCAGCGCCTCGCCATCGCGTGCGCGCTCGCGATGGGCTCGCCGGTGCTCGTCCTCGACGAGCCCACCGCCAACCTCGATCCCCGCGGCGTCGACGACGTGTACGCGGCGCTGCGCGACGTCGTCGCCGAGGGCGACCGCTCCCTGATCCTCGTGGAGCACAACCTCGACGCGGCGATCGGACTCGTCGAACGCGTCATCGTCCTGGACGGCGACGGATGCCTCGTCGCCGACGGTCCGGTCGATCAGGTGCTGCGCGCTCGCGCCACCGACCTCCGCGCGCTCGGCGTCTGGTTGCCGACGGCGACGCTCGCGGCGCTGCGCCTGCGGGACGCCGGCTACCCGTTCGGGCGTCTGCCGCTCACCCCCGCCGAGCTGCGGGAAGCGCTCGAGGACATGCCCGCCCGGGGCGTGGCATCCGCTCCCCGTCCGCGCGGGCACGACCGCGGTGACGTTCTCGTCAGGGTCGAGGGGTTGCGACTCTCGCGCGGGCGCACGCCGATCCTGCACGGGGTCGATCTCGAGGTCGCCGCGGGCGAGTTCGTCGCGGTGGTGGGGGCGAACGGCGCCGGCAAGACGACGCTGGTCCAGGCGATCGCGGGGGTGCTGCGTCCCCCGCGCGGGGCCGTGCGCATCGACGGTCTCGACGTGCGCCGCACCGGCACCCGCACGCTGTCGCGGCACGTCGGGTTCGTGTTCCAGAACCCCGAGCATCAGTTCATCGCGACGACCGTGTTCGATGAGATCGCGCACGGGCTGCGCGCCCAGCGTCTCGGCGACGCCGAGGTGCGGCGGCGCACCGACGAGCTGCTCGCGCGCTTCGGCCTCGCCGACAAGGCCGACATCCATCCGTTCCTGCTTTCCGGCGGCCAGAAGCGGCGGCTCTCGGTCGGGACCGCGCTCGTCGGGGGCGCGCGGCTGCTCGTGCTCGACGAGCCGACGTTCGGTCAGGACCGCGCCCGCGCCGACGAGCTGCTCACGCTGCTCGACGACCTGCGCGAGAACGGCACGACGATCGTCGTCGTCACGCACGACATGCAGGTGGTCGCCGAGCACGCCGACCGCCTCGTCGTCGTCGACGGGGGACGCATCGCCGCCGACGGCCCCGTCGCGGAGGTGTTCTCCGACGACGCCCTCATCGCGCGGGCGGGGCTGCGCACGCCGCCGCTCCGCGAAGCGTTCGCGGGGCTGCGGCGGCACCCGGAGCTCACGTCGGTCGCCCGGCTGCGCGATCTTCCCGGGGGCGCTCGATGACCTCTGTCGTCGCCGCTCGGCCCCGGGAGCGACGCGGGCTCGCGGCCCTCAACCCCCTGGCGAAGATCGCCGGTCCCGCGCCCGCGATGATCGCCCTCGTCTTCGTGCGCGACCTGTCCACGCCGCTCGTCTTCCTCGGCCTCGCGTATGCCGCGCTGCTGCTCGGCGCGCGTCTCACTCGTCGAGGGCTCGGCATCCTGTTCGGGGTGATCCCCGTCGCGATCGTGGTGGTCGCCGCAGGATTCGCCCTGTGGGTCGACCCCGCCCGGGTCGGGGGAACGACCGAGCTCCTCCGGGTCGGCGGGGTGTCGCTGAGGGCGGGGGCCGTGGAGGTGGGTCTGGCCACCGGTCTGCGCCTCGCGTCGATCATGGCGCTCGCCTTCCTCGGCGGGCTCACGACGGAGGGGACCGACCTCGTCCGTTCCCTCGTGCAGCAGCTGCGCGTGCCCTACCGCATCGGGTACGCGGCTCTCGCGGCGATCCGTTTCGTCCCGCGCTTCGGACACGAGCTCGCCGTCATCCGGCAGGCGCACCGCGTGCGCGGCGCGCGCGGCGGGGTCTGGGCGGCACCGGGATACGTCGTCCCGCTCCTGGCCGGCGCGATCCGTCACGCCGAGCGGGTCGCCCTCGCCATGGACGCCCGGGCCTTCGGCGCCCACCCCGACCGCACGGAGCGGCACCTGGTTCCCTGGCGTCGACGCGACACGGCGTTCGTCGCGGTGTTCTGGGCGGTGTCGGTCGCGGTCTTCGTCGTCGTGCGTCCGTTCTGAGCGGTCCGCGTGCCGTCGGCCGTGGCATCCCTCCCCCTAGAATCGGGGAAACCTGAGGAGAAGCCATGCCCCGGCGCCGTCGCACCGTCGCGCAACACGCTCGTCTGCGCTCCCCTCATCCGCTCTCTCAGCTGGGCAAACTGCTGGCGGTCGCGGCCACGGTCGTGCTCGTCGCGGTCGTCGGGGTCACGGCCTACACCGCGGTCGACCTGACGTCGGACTACGTGGCCGAAGCCGTCGCCGTCGAGAACCAGCCCGCCATCCCGCCCGACCTCGGACAGCTCGAGGGCGGCGTGAACATGATGGTCGTCGGGATCGACGCGTGCGAGGAGCACCTGAAAGCGCTGTTCGGCGAGCGGTGCGAGGGCCCGGATGCCGAGGGCCAGCTCAACGACGTCAACATCCTCCTGCACATCTCCGACGCCCCGCGTCGCGTCACCGTCGTGTCCTTCCCCCGCGACCTGCTCTTCGAGGCCCCCGCGTGCGACACCCCCGACGGGGACCGCTGGGGCGGCGGCTACGTGCAGATCAACGAGATCTACTCTTACGGCGGCCTGTCGTGCGTGATGACCGCGATCTCGGACATGAGCGAGCAGCAGGTGCAGTTCGGCGCCATGGTCACCTTCGGCGGGGTGATCGAGATCACGAACGCGATCGGCGGCGTCGAGATCTGCCTCGCGAGTCCCATGCGCGACGAGAACACCGCGATCGACTGGCCCGCCGGCCCCCGGACGATCCAGGGCTACGAGGCGCTGCAGTTCCTCCGCACCCGCTACGGCGTCGGCGGCAGCGACCTCGCGCGCATCAGCAACCAGCAGCAGTACATGTCGCGTCTGGCGCGCAAGCTCGTCAGCGAGGAGGTCCTGTCGAATCCCGCGACGGTGTTCCGCCTGGCATCCACGGGGCTGCGCAACGTCACGCCCACCCAGAGCCTCACGAACCCGCTGACCCTCGTGCAGATCGCGTCCGCGGTGAAGGACGTGCCGTTCGAGGACATCGTGTTCGTGCAGTACCCGACGGTGACGGCGAGCTCCGACGCGAACCGGGTCGAGCCGAACTACGCGGCGGCGCAGGTGCTGTGGGACGCCCTCTCGGCGAACCAGGCCATCGAGGTCACCGGCGAGGTGGGCGCGAACGGGGGCGTCGTCGCCGAGCCCTCCCCCGACGCGACCGCCGCGCCGACCGACGCCCCCGAGGTCGAGGCGGGAACGGTGGATCCGACCACGGGCGCCGTCGCCCTGCCCGAATCGATCACCGGCTCGAGCGCGGCGCAGCAGACCTGCAGCAACGGCGTCGTGAACTGACGCGCCGGGGTCAGTAGCCCGGCGCGGCCGGAAGGTTGAAGAACGCCTCGAGAGTCGTGTAGCCGCCGTCGTGGTACGCCTGGGCGAGCTCGGGGCCGATGTACCGCAGGTGCCAAGCCTCGGGCTCGTACCCGGACACGCTCTCCTGCCCGTCCACGTAGCGGATGACGAAGCCGTACTCCCACGCGTGCTCGCGCACCCAGGCGCCCTGCGACGAGCCGGCGACGTCGTCGAGCGACCCGCACGACCCGCTGCACGGAACGATGTCGACCGCGAGGCCGGACTGGTGCTCGCTGAAACCCGCTCGGGCGCTCTCGCGGTCGGCGGCCGCGACCCCGCCCACCGCGACGCGGCCGGCGTAGGTCTCCTGCTGGGTCGCGTACGAGCGGAAGGCGCTGAGGTAGCCGATCTCGCCCGCGCCGGCATCGTCCGCCGCCCGCACGAGGGTGGTGAGGGCCTTCGCCGCCGACGACCGCATCGCGCTCTGCTCGAGCGCGCGGACGCCGTCGGGCATGACGAGGTCGTCGGGACGCCAGTCGACGGGGTCGTAGGGACGCTGCTTGTTGACGACGACCCACTGGTGCGTCGGGTCGTTCAGCGAGACGCACGGGGCGATTCCGGATGCCACGGCGTCGCGGAACGCCGCCCCGCCCCCGGCCGCGGCGATCGCCGCTCCATCGTCCTTCGCCGCGAGGGCGGCGGTGAAAGCGGGGTTGTCGCACGGAGTCGCGGCGGCGGGCGCCGCGGCCAACGTCGGGACCGGCAGGCCCTCGTCGGGGACGGCCGGCGGCCCCTGGACCGAGGCCACCGCGTCGGGGCCGGCGGCGTTGGCCGGGCCCGCGGCATCCTGTCCTCCTCCGGAGGCGGCGAATCCGACCGCGATGGCGCACGCCGCCACGACGACGACCCCCGCGACGGCGACCGCGAGGCGGCGGCGCAGGAGCGGAGCGCCCAGGGCAGCGCCCAGGGCGGCGCGCGGTTTCTCGCGCAGAGCGCGACGCGAGAGGGGATCGGGGGTCGGGGTCTGCTCGGCCCCGCGCGTGCCGGTGAGCTCCTCCGCCACGCGCTCTTCGCGCGCCGAGTGCCCGGCCTCGGGTGCGGGCTGCTCGAAGGTGGACCGTCGCCGTCCGGGCTCGGGCTCGGGGATCGGGATCGCCGCCGTCGCCCGACGTTCGGCCTCCGCGCGCGCGGCGCGGCGGGTCGGGAACGTCGGATCGGAGGGAGTCATTCCGTCCATTGTCCCCCGCGGGGTCACCCGGGTCGACCCGGCCCCCGCTCGCCCGGCTCATTCCCGGTTGCGGCTCGCGGGCACCAGGGGCACGCTGAGGAGGACCGTGTCACGATCTTGGGGGGAGAGCGATCATGCTCGATGACGAGGACCGCGAGTTCATGCGCGTCGTCAAGCGCTACCTGCAGCGCGTCGATCGGCTTGCCGCGACAGAAGCCGCGGGAGAGCGCACGCCGCTGGGGGCAGCGCTCAGCGAGCACCTCGGAGTCGACGCCGCATCCGTCCCGGTCCTGACCGAATCCGTGCCATCGCACCGGCTCGTCGACGCCGATCTCGCCCTCGACGAGCTGACCACGGAAGGTGACGGCACCCTCCTCGGGGTCACGGGCGGCGAGCAGCGCCTGCACTCGTCGGTCGCCGATCTGATCAGCAATGCCCACACGCGTTTCGCCCCGGGGCCGGTGTCGTACGAGATGCGGGCGACGGGTCCGCACACCGAGCGCCGCGTCGTGGCCTTCGGCGTCCGCCTGCTCTCGTTCGCGGGGCACCCGATCGCGATCGTGCAACGCGGTGCCTCACCGCGCCACGGCGAGCAGAGCGCGCGCCTGGAGATCCTGAGCGCGGACCAGGATGCCGCCACCGCCCTCATCACCGAGCTGCGGCGCCTGATGGTCGAGAGGAGCGTCCTCAAGGGCCGCGTGCTCTCGTTCGTCCCGACCGAGTACGGGCACGACGCGGGCGCGACCTTCTTGGATCGCCCCGACGTGCGTGCCGACGACATCGTGCTCGAGGACGGGGTGCTCGAGCGGGTGGTCGAGCACGTCGTCGGCGTCGGCGAGCACCGCGACGCCCTCCGCGCCGCGGGACAGCATCTCAAGCGCGGCGTGCTGCTCTACGGACCGCCCGGGACGGGGAAGACCCTCACCGTCCGGCACCTCCTGTCGCGGACCCCGGACACGACCGCCGTCGTCCTGACCGGCTCGAGCATCCGGTTCATCGCCGCCGCGGCGGAGATCGCCCGCACGTTCCCGCCGTCGCTCGTCGTGCTGGAGGACATCGATCTCGTCGCTGCCGATCGCGGATACTCGCCGCAGCCCATCCTGTTCGAGGTGCTCGACGCGCTCGACGGGCTGGAAGGCGACGCCGACGTGGCCTTCGTCATGACGACCAACCACGTGCACATCCTGGAAGAGGCGCTGGCCGCGCGGCCGGGTCGCGTCGATCTCGGCGTCGAGATCCCGCTTCCCGGGGCCGAGGCACGGCGACGCCTCTTCCGCCGGTACGCCGCCGACCTCACGCTGTCGGATCACGCCTTGGATGCCGCGGCCGACCGCGCCGAGGGCACCACGGGTTCCTTCGCGAAGGAGCTCATCCGGCGCACGGTGCTGATCGCCGCCGTCCGGGGTGACGGCACCGGGGTGACGGATGCCGATCTGGAGGCCGCGCTCGACGATCTGCTGTCGTCGGGAGCGGCGCTCACGCGGCTCTTGCTCGGCGCACGGGGAGAGGACTCGGGGTCGCCGGGCGATCACGTCCACACCGCCTACGGCGCGTCGTACCACCCCTGAGGATCTTCCGTACGATTTCGAAACACGCTCGCTTGCTCCACAATCGAATCTGTGTTCGAATGTGGAGATGAGGTGGCAAGGTCAGCAACTCGGCGTCGACGACACCGCGGCGCTCCCGGGAATGGAGCGGATGGACGGCCTCGTGCGCTCGGTCACGACGCCCGAGTTCGCCGGCATGACCTTCCACGAGGTGCTGTGCAAGAGCGCGCTCAATCGCGTTCCGGGCGTCTCGGCGATGCCGTTCGACTGGACGGTGAATCCCTACCGGGGCTGCAATCATCAGTGCGTTTATTGCTTCGCCCGGAAAACCCATGAATATCTCGACCTCGATTACGGGAGTGATTTCGACTCGCAGATCGTGGTGAAGGTCAACGTCGCCGAGGTGCTCCGCACCGAACTGCGGCGAGGGTCCTGGGCCCGCGAGCCGGTCATGCTCGGGACGAACACCGACCCGTACCAACGGGCCGAGGGCCGCTACCGCCTCATGCCCGAGATCATCGGCGCGCTCACCGAGAACCGCACCCCGTTCTCGATCCTCACCAAGGGCACATTGCTCCGACGCGACCTCCCCCTGCTCGCGGACGCGGCACAGCAGGTGAAGGTCTCTCTCGCGATGTCGATCGCCGTCTTCGACGACGCCCTGCAGCATTCGATCGAGCCCGGCACGCCCAGCGCCGAGGCACGGCTCGAGACCGTGCGGGCGGCGACGGCGGCGGGGTTCCGGGTGACGGTGTTCCTGATGCCGATCATGCCGCACCTCACCGACTCGGTCGCCGCCCTCGACGACGCCCTCGCGCGGATCCGCGCGGCCGGCGCGGCCCGCGTCGTCTACGGGGCCCTGCATCTGCGCCCCGGCGCCAAGCAGTGGTTCCTCCAGTGGCTCGAGCGGGAGCATCCGCATCTCGTGTCGTCGTACCGCGGGCTGTACCCGGGTGTCTCCGTCACGGCGCCGAAGGCCTACCGCACCTGGCTCGGCAAGCGCATGCGCCCCCTGCTGCGGATGCATCGTCTCGACGGGTGGGACGAGGACGACCATCCTCGCGGGCGCCCGCAACCGGGCCTGGCCGCGCGGACGCCGCCGGCCAGCAGCCTCGGTCCGCTGCGCAGCACCGGGGTCTCGGCATCCGCGAGACCCCGTGTCGCCCCCGCGAGCGAGCCCACCCTGTTCTGAACGCGAGAACCCCCGCCGCGGATGCGACGGGGGTTCCGGGATCCGCGGAGCGGATTACGACGTGACGTCGGCCAGCTGGCGACCCGAGATCTCCTCGATCAGGTCGTCGCCGAGCTGCGCGGGCTCGAAGGGCGCGTCGATCTCGGCACGGTCGAGCAGCTCGGTCATGCGACGCTGACGCTGACGCGTGATGAGGGTCACGACGGTGCCGCTGCGACCGGCGCGACCGGTGCGACCCGAGCGGTGAAGGTACGTCTTGTACTCGTCGGGCGCGTCGGCCTGGATGACCAGGTCGATGTCGTCGACGTGGATGCCGCGGGCGGCGACGTCGGTGGCGACCAGCACGTTCACGCGGCCCGAGGTCAGCTTCTCGAGATTGCGCGTGCGCTTCTGCTGGTTGAGGTCGCCGTGCAGCGCGACCGCAGCGATGCCGGCCTCGTCGAACTGCTCGGCGAGCATCTCGGCGTAGGCGCGGGTGCGGGCGAAGACGAGGGTCTTTCCGTCGCGGTCGACGAGCGAGTCGAGGATCTGCGCCTTGTCGCGGTGCTCGATGACGAGGACGCGGTGCTCGATGGTGCCGGAGTCCTGGTCTTCGCCCGCGACCTCGTAGACCGCCGGCTCGACGAGGAACTCGTCGACGAGAGCGGCGACCTCGCGGTCGAGGGTGGCCGAGAAGAGGAGCTTCTGGCTGCCGTCGGCGGTCGCGCGGAGGATGCGCTGCACCGGCTCGAGGAAGCCGAGCTCGCACATGTGGTCGCCCTCGTCGAGCACGGTGATCTGCACCTGCGAGAGGTCGAGCTTGCCCTGCTTCAGCAGATCTTCGATGCGACCGGGGGTGCCGATGATGATGTCGACGCCCTTCTTGAGCGCACCCACCTGGCGCGCCTGGGGCACGCCGCCGTAGATCTGCGTGGTGAAGAGGCCGACGCTGCGAGCGATGGGCTGCACCGTGCGGTCGATCTGGAGCGCGAGCTCGCGGGTCGGCGCCAGGATGAGCGCCTTCGGCGCGCGACCGAACTCGCGGCGCTGGCCGGCCTGGGCACGGAGGATGCTCTCGACGAGCGGGGCGCCGAAGGCGATGGTCTTGCCCGAGCCGGTGCGGCCGCGAGCGAGGACGTCGCGTCCTTCCAGGATCGGTGCGACGGTCGCGGCCTGGATCGGGAACGGGCTGGCCGCTCCGAGGCTCATCAGGGCGCGGACGATGTTGTCGCCCAAGCCCAGCTCGGCGAAGCCGGCGCCGGTCGCCGTCGCGGCGTCGACGGCCTGCGCCTGGAGGCGCTCGTGAACCACGTCGACACGCTGCTCGTGCTCGGCGGAGCGCTTCGGCGTCGCATTCTCCCCACGCCCACTCCACCCGCCGCTATCGCGTCGGGCGGAGCCTCCGGGCGCGTGGGCCCAGTCGCTGCGACCGGGGGCTTCGGTGCGACGGGGACGGTCGTCGAACGAGCGGGCGGGGCGGTCGTTGCGGTCGAACGAACGCGCCGGGCGATCGTTGCGGTCGAACGAACGGGCGGGGCGGTCGCCGGCGTCACGACGGGGACGCTCGTCACGGTCGAACGAACGCGCGGGGCGGTCGTTGCGATCGAACGAACGAGCCGGACGGTCGTTCCGGTCGAACGAACGCGCCGGACGGTCGTCACGGTCGAACGAACGCGCCGGACGATCGCTGCGATCGAACGAACGAGCCGGACGCTCACCGGCGTCACGACGCGGACGCTCGTCACGATCGAACGAACGCGCCGGGCGATCGTTACGGTCGAACGAACGGGCCGGACGATCGTTACGGTCGAAGGAACGCGCCGGGCGGTCACCGGCGTCACGACGCGGACGCTCGTCACGGTCGAACGAACGCGCGGGGCGGTCGTTGCGGTCGAACGAGCGCGCGGGACGATCGCTACGGTCGAAGGAACGCGCGGGACGATCGCCACGGTCGAACGAACGAGCGGGACGCTCGCCGTCGTCGCGACGCGGACGCTCGTCACGGTCGAAGGAACGCGCGGGCCGGTCGCTGCGGTCGAACGAACGAGCCGGGCGGTCCGTGCGGTCGAACGAACGCGCGGGCCGGTCGTCGAACGAACGAGCCGGACGGTCGTCGCGCGCCGAGGTGCGGATGGTGCGGGCCTCTGTGCGGCCGGCGCGGTCGGCCGCGTTCCAGCGGCCCTTGGCGGGAGCGGCCTCGGGCTCGGCGCGGTAGCCGCGGTGGCCGGGGCTCTTGCTGCCGGGCTTGGCGGGACCTTCGGCACCGGGACGACGCTTGCGGTCCTGGAACGAGGTCTGCGCGCCGTAGCGCGGCTCGAAGTTCTTGGCGGGGCGGCCGCCGGCGGGCTTCTTGTTCTTGGGCATGGAGAAACTTCCTGGGTTCTGTTCGCGCGAAACAGCGACACCGCTCGTGGCGGTGCGAGACCCGGACTCTCGTCGGCCGGGGGCCAATTCACTAGTGATGGTCGAGGCCGCGATCGCGTCCTGTCCATCGGCCCCTTGGACTACAAACCCATCCGCGCATCACGCACGGTGTCCAGAGCCGACCGCCCTACGTTACAGGTCGCGCCTGGGAATGGCATCCACGTCCCCCGTCGTTCGTCACGAGAACAGGGGATGCGACGACGACAGGGCGATCGGGCGGCGAGCGGCCTGTTCTCGTGACATCCCCTGTTCTCATCGCGGGCGGCGCCGACGGACGCGGCGCGGCTGACGGAAGATGGACGCATGGCAGACACCGACGCCCACCCCATCACGGTGGCGATCGAGCGGCGCATCGACCCGACGCGCACCGCCGAAGCGACCTCCTGGATGCAGGCCGGCACCGACCTCGCGACCGCTTTCCCGGGCTTTCTCGGCTCGGGGTGGGTACGCGCGGGCGAAGAGAGCGACCTCTGGTACATGCTGTACCGCTTCCGAGACATCACCACGCTCGAGGGGTGGGAGACCTCCTCGCAGCGCCAGTGGTGGCTCGATTCCGGCCGCCCTTTCGCGCGCGAAGAACGCGTCGAGAGGCGCACGGGCATCGAGGGATGGTTCGACGCCTCCTTCGGTTCCGTGATGGAAGCGACGGATGCCACGACCTCACCCGTGCAGCAACCCGTTCCGCCCGCGCCGCCGCGGTGGAAGCAGGCCGTGACGATCTGGGTCGGCTTCTTCCCCACCAACCTCCTCGCGTCGTGGCTTCTCGGCTTCATTCCGGGATTCCCCGAGATCCCGCTGGTCGTGCGCGTGCTCGCGACGACCCTCATGCTCACCCCCGTCATGACCTACGCGGTCCTCCCGTGGGTCACCCGCATGCTGCACCCGTGGCTGCAACGCCCGCCTCGCTCACGAAAGGCCTCGTCATGACCGCCGATCCCACCGGCCAGCGCTTCACCCTGCGCGGTCCCCGCTCCTCCGCCCAGATCACCCAGGTGGGCGCGGCCCTGCGCGCGCTCACGGTCGACGGCATCGACCTCGTGCCGCCCTATCCGGACGATCAGCCGACGCCCGCGGCATCCGGTGTCGTTCTCGTCCCCTGGCCGAACCGCATCCGCGACGGCAGGTACTCCTTCGGGGGCGAGGAGCTGCAGCTCGCGATCAGCGAGCCGAAGTTCGGCAACGCCAGCCACGGCCTGCTGCGCTTCGGCACCTACCAGCCGATCGAGCACACCGACGAGCGCCTCGTGCTCGGCGCCGACGTGGTGCCGCAGACGGGATACCCGTTCCACCTCCGCACCCGGGTGACGTACACCCTGCTCCCCGACGGCCTGCGCGTCGCGCACCACCTCGAGAACGTCGGGGCGAAGACCGCGCCCGTGGCGCTCGGCGTCCACCCCTACCTGCAGATCGGCGGGGTCGCGACCGCCGACCTGGTGATCAACTCCACCGGCACGACGACCCTCGTGCTCGACGACCGCAACATCCCCGTCGACGAGGTTCCCGTCGACGACCGCAGCGACCTGCGCGGGGGCCGCCGCCTCGGTGACGCGTCGCTCGACAACGGCTACCGCGGGCTGGAGCGGGATGCCGAGGGCCGAGCGGTCCACACGCTCACCGCCCCGGACGGCCGCACCCTCGAGCTGTGGCAGGACGGCGGATTCGGCTGGGCGCAGGTTTTCACGACCGACCGCTATCCCGGGCAGCCGCTCGCCGTCGCCATCGAACCGATGACCGCGCCTGCGAATGCATTCGCCTCGGGAATCGACGTGCATGCATTGATGCCGGGAATGACGATGACGCGCGGGTGGGGAATTCGGTTTAGCGCTTAATCAATGAATATGTCCCCCTTTTGGGGGACATATTTTCCGCCCGCGACCTGGGCTTATTTTCCGTCAAGACTTTCCTGTCAGGGCGACAGAAAAGTTACCATTCTCGTGACGGTCTCCGTCGACGCCGGGGATCAAAGCGACGCGATTCTCGGCATTACCCGAGTAAGCCGACGGAGGCCGAGGGTCTCGCGGCGCCGGGGGACTTTCGGTCCGCCCCCAGCGAAAGCGCCCGAAAATGAGCATCGCGGTCCGACCAGCCGTTTCCCGCCCGTCCTCCCTCGCCTTTCCCCGAGAGGTGCTCGCGGTACCTCGCCGCCTGGCACGCCGGGTGGGCTCCCTCTCCACCATGCAGTTGGCCGCTCTGGTCCTGATCGTGCTGGTGGGCGGCATCCTGGCGTCGATCCTCACCACGACCGATCCGCTGTGGTGGCACCTGCACTTCAGCCAGCTCGGGACGTTCCACGACGTGTCGGGCGCCCTGTTCAACAACACGCTCAAGGTCGGCGGCGTGCTCGTCGTCGTCTACGCCGTGCGGGTGCGTGGCGAATTGCGCCGACTCGGATCCCGAGCGGGTCGACGGGGAGCCGCGACGGTCGCTCTCCTGTGCCTCACCGTGATCGGGGTCAACCTCGCGCTCGTGGGCTGCGTGCCCCTGAACAGCAACAAGGACCTGCACGACAAGGTCGCCGGCATGATGGTGCTCGGTTTCGCCGCCCTGTTGATCACGACGCCCGTGCTGATGCACCGCCTGAACCGCCGCCTCGCGATCTCGACCGCTCTCGTCTTCGTGTTCCTGTTCGCCGGAGCGTGGCTGTTCGTCACCGCCACGATCAACCTCGCGCTCTTCGAGGTGATCGCCTTCGCCGCGATGTTCGGCTGGTCGGGGATCTTCACGTGGATGCTGTCCCGGGCGGGCGTCGCCGCCGTGGCTGCGGAGGAGCCGGCCGCGGCGAGCGCTGAGGTCCGGGATGCCGAGGACCGGGATGCCGAGACCCGAGGCGTCGCGGCGCCCTCCTCGCAGGGAGCGGAACCCGCCACGCGGCCGGCCGTCCCGCGCCGCACGGCCACGTGCCGACCCGCGCCGCGCCGACGGCTCGTGCCCGTCAGTGCCGGTCGCGCAGCTCTCGGCGGCTCAGCGGGTGCCCGTCCTCCGCGACGACCTCGGCCGCAGGCTCCGACGCACCGGCACCGTCCGTGGCGCGCGCCGCACGTCGCGCGAGGCGCCGCTCCCGGGCTCCCTCGACGAGGTTGTACAGCGTCGGGAGCACCAGCAGCGTCAGGAACGTCGACGACACCAACCCGCCGATCACCACGACGGCCAGCGGCTGCGAGATGAAGCCGCCGTGCCCGGTGATGCCCAGCGCCATCGGCACGAGCGCGAAGATCGCCGCGAGAGCGGTCATGAGGATGGGGCGCAGACGCCGTGAGCCGCCGACGACCGTGGCGTCGTAGACACTGAGGCCTCGAGCACGGTACTGGTTCACGAGGTCGATGAGCACGATCGCGTTGGTCACGACGATCCCCACCAGCATCAGCGCACCGATCATGCCGGCGACGCCCAGCGGCACCCCGGTCACCAGCAGCAGGAGGATCGCGCCGGTCGCCGCGAACGGCACCGACACGAGCAGTTCGAGCGGCTGACGCAGCGACTTGAACGTGGCCACCATGACGACGTAGACGATGAGGATCGCCGCGAGCAGGGCGAGCCCGAGCTGGCCGAACGCGTCCTGCTGAGAGGTCACCGCGCCGCCGACCTTCGCCGTCGCCCCCTCGGGGAGCTGCACGTCGGCGAGCGCCGCGTTCACGCTGGCCGAGGAGCTGCCGAGGTCGTCGGTGGTCGGGGTGACCGTCACGGTCGCGGTCCGAAGACCCCGGGCCGTGGTGATCGTGGGAGGCGTCTGGCTCTGCTCGACCGTCGCGATCTCGTCGAGACGCACGGTGCCACCGGCGCTCGGGATCTCGAGGGCGCGCAGCGCGTCGACCGTCGCGGGCGGGTTGTCGGCGGCGACGTAGACCGTGACCCCGCGGCCGTTGATCTCGACGGTGCCGGCTTGACGCGGCTGCATCGTGTTCGACACGAGGGCTCCGACCGTGCGCTCCGACAGACCGCGCTCGGCGGCGGCCGCGCGGTCCACGCGCACCGAGACGTACGGCAGCGACGCCGAGAGGCTGCTCGTGACCTGGCCGATGCCGTCGCGCCCCTGCAGACCGGCGACGACGGCGTCGTTCGCCTGCTGCAGCGCCTGGCCGTCCGCGGCGCTCACGTCGACGGTGATGTCGGTGGATCCCAGGCCCCCGCCGGAGGCGGCGACCTCGATCTCTCCGGCATCCGTGATCCCCTCCAGCGCCGTGCGCACACGGTCGCGCAGGTCGACCTGGTCGACGCCCGACTGCGAGGTGATCGAGTAGGTGATGCCGGAGCCGCCGCCCGAGAACGCGTCGCGCAGGGCCGAGCCGGTCGAGCCGATGGAGGTCTGCACGGTCTCGACGCCGGGGGTGTCGAGCAGCACGGCCTCGACCTTCTGCGCCGCGGCGTCTTCGGCATCCAGACTCGGAGCGGAGCCGATCTTCTGCGTGACGGTGAACGTGTTCTGGCCCGAGTCGCCGAGGAAGTCGGTCTTGAGCAGGGGCACAGCCGCGAGCGTGCCGCCGAGGACCAGCACGGCCACGGTGAGCGTCACCCACGAGTGCTTCAGCGTCCAGCTCAGCACGGGCACGTACGCCTTCTGCAGACGCGAGGGCGGCGCGTCGGGGGCTTCGGGGTCGATCGGGTTGCCCTCGGCATCCCGGATCACCTTCCCGGGCTTGAGGAACCACGACGCCAGCACGGGCACGATCGTCAGCGAGACCAGGAGCGAGGCGGCCATCGCGATCGTGACGGTCAGCGAGAAGGGGCGGAACAGCTCGCCGGTCACGTCGCCGACGAACGCGATCGGCAGGAACACCGCGACCGAGGTGATCGTGGATGCCGTGATCGCGGCCGCCACCTCGCGCACCGCCCGGATGATGGTCGGGATCTTCTCGGCGTCGCCGACGTAGTGACGTTTGATGTTCTCGATCACGACGATCGAGTCGTCCACGACGCGGCCGATCGCGATCGTGAGCGCACCGAGGGTGAGGATGTTGAGCGAGTAGCCGAACGCCTGGAGCCCCACGAAGGTGATCAGCACGCTCGTCGGGATCGAGATCGCGGTCACGAGCGTCGAGCGCACGGACATCAGGAAGATCAGGATGACGATGACGGCGAAGACGAGACCGAGCAGGCCCTCCTGCGCGAGCGCCTCGATCGACTGCTCCACGAACGGCGCCTGATCGAAGACGACGGTGAAGGTGGCGCCGTCGCCGAGCGTGGACTCGAGGGCCGGGAGCGCCGCGAGGACCCCGCGCGAGACGTCCACGGTGTTGGCCGCAGGGAGCTTGGTCACGGCGATCGTCAGGGCCGGCTTCCCGTCGACGCGCGACAGGGTCGTGGTCGGATCGGACTGCAGGGCCACGCTCGCGACGTCGGCGATCGTGGTCGCGCCGGCGCGGAACTGCGCGGCATCCGAGGGCACGAGAGGAAGCGCCGAGATCTCGTCGACGCTCGTCAGCTTCGCGCCCGTCTGCACGGTGAGGGTCTGATCGCCCTCGGTGATCGATCCGCCGGGGAAGAGCACGCCGTTCGCGTCCAGGGCATCGGTGATCGACTGCTGCGAATAGCCCCGCTCGGCGAGCTTGCCGGCATCGGGCGTGATCGTCACGCGCTGGGCGGTGCCACCGACGATCTGCGCGCCGTTGACCCCCTTCACGTCCTCGAGGTCGGGGATGATGCTCGTCTGGAGCGTCGACTGCACGGCCTCGGCATCGCTGAACCCGGTGACGGCGAGCTGGATGACCGGGAAGTCGTCGATGCTGGCCGAGGCCACGGTGGTGTCCGCGGATTCGGGGAGCTGATCCTTGATGCGGGCGATCGCCGCGAGGATCTTCTGCTGCGCCGAGGCGAGGTCCGTGCCGTAGGTGAAGGACGCCGAGACGATCGAGGAGTTCGTCGTGCTCGTGGCGGTCGTGGACTCGAGCCCGTCGACGCCGCGGATCGCGTTCTCGATCGGCGTCGACACGTCGGCTTCGACCACCTCGGGCGAGGCACCGGGGTAGGTGGTGACGACGGCCAGCTGCGGGAACTGGATCGAGGGGATCAGCTCCTGCTTGAGGTTCGTCAACGCGAGGCCGCCGAAGATCGCCGCAACGATCGTGACGAGGGCGATGAGGGCCCGGTTCTTCAGGCTGAGGACGGCCAGATACGACACGAAGGACCTCTCGGGAGCACCATTCGATACAGAGATGTATCGACGCTCAGTATCCCACGCACCGCCGCGCGGAAGGCCGCGTCAGAGGAGCGACCCGAGGGCGAGCCCGACGAGAGCGGCGAGGACCGACCCGACGAACGATGCCACCGCGTAGACCGTCGCCGTGCGTGTGCGCCCCTCTTCGGCGAACAGCGCGGTCGCCACCGCCACAGCACTGAAGGTCGTATATCCCCCGAGAAGCCCCGTCCCGAGGATCCAGCGCCACGCTTCGTCGGAGGGAAGGCGACTCAGGATGCCGAGCACCAGCGCTCCGGAGAGGTTCACGACGAGGATGCCCCACGGAAAGCTCTCCCCCGTCCGGCGACGGATGGCGACGTCGAGCAGGTATCGCGCGGCCGCGCCGACGCCCCCGGCGAGGGCGACGGCGGCGAAGACGAGCGGGTTCACGCGGGCTAATCTACGCGCCCGTCTCCGCGAGCTCAGGCCTCGAGCGCCTCGACCCGGCGACGGAGCTCGGCAGCCTTGTCCGCGCCGATCTGCGCGGCCGCGAGCTGCAGGGCCGCACTCGCGGTGAGCGTCTTGGCGACGAGGTACGTCGGGCTCTTCTTCAGGTCGGGGATGACGTCGAGGATGATCGCCTCGGCATCCGGGTCCGTCATGAGCTTGCCGAGCTTCACTTTGGCGAGGTCGTATCGAGCGGCCATGCGTGTTCCTCCTTGAACGGGTGCTCCGTCGTCACCCTGCACAGATTGTTGCACATTTGTCCCACTACGTCACGACGCGCAAGAGATCGCGATCGACATGGAGTCACCCCTGCGCGGCCATGTCGGCGAGCGCGTTCGTCGTGACGAGGCGCACGACGGCGGGCAGCCCCGCCGCGATCTTGCGTCCCACCAGCGGCCCGAACACCGCGGCGAGAGGGCCCGTGATCTCCACCGCGTGCGTCACGGACAGACCGTTCGCGGTCTGCCGCATGCGGTGGGGAAACGAGAGCACCGCGCCCGGCAGCCCGATGCGGAAGTTCATCGCCACCCCGGGCTGGAGCTCGGTGAAGACGAACCGCTGGGCGGGCGTCCCGTGGTTGACGACCCGGCCGATCGCCCCCACGCGGGGCGGGACCGGAAAGGTCGCCTCGCGCAGGTCGGGGTCGTCGGTGGCCCAGTCCGCGGGGGTGGTCCATCGCTTCCAGACGGCCTCCGGGGTCGCGGTGGTCAGGTGGGTGTACTCGCGGCGCCAGGTCATCGAATGGCTCCCGTCTGCTCGTGGTCGGTCTCGGAAGAGGTCAGGATGCTGCGCGCGTGGAGGGCGGCCCGTTCACCGGCACGGACGGCACCGTCCATGAAACCGGTCCAGCGATCCGCCGTCTCCGTGCCGGCCCACAGGATCGGACCCACCGGCGCACTCACGACGGAGGCGTAGGGCACGACGGCACCCGGCCCCGGGGCGGCGGTCGGCCCCCCGCCGACCCAGGGCTCGGCTCCCCAGCGCTGGTCGATGTAGCCGATGGCATCCAGAGCCTGCGGGCCGAAGAGGTCCGCGAAAGACGACAGCACGCGCGCGCGGCGCTCCGGCTCGGGCAGACCGTCCCACTCCCGGGCGTACACCCCTCCGACGAAACCGAGGAGGACGCCGGGGGCGTCGGGGCCCGCGGGACCGGCGTCGAAGGTGATGAACGCGGGACCCGTGTCGGACAGGCCCTGGCCGGACAGGTCCTGATCGCGCCAGAAGGGACGCTCGTACACCGCGTACGCCTTCGACAGCACCCCGGCGGGCCAGCGCTGCGCCATCTGCGTGTGCGCGGGCGGAAGGGCGGGTGAGAAATCGATCCGCGCTCGCCGCGACGGCGGAATCGCGACGATGACGGCTCGAGCCGTCACCTGCTCCTCGCTCGTGGAGACCCGCACGCCGGCCTCGGTGGTCTCGATGCGCTGCACGGGAGCGTTCAGGCGCAGGGCCTCCCCGAGCGAAGCGGCGAGTCGCACCGCGATCTCGTGCGACCCCTCGACGAAGTGCTCCTCCTGCGCTCCCCCCTCGGTATCGAGCATCGATGACAGGCCGCCGGCCTGATGGATGTAGTGCAGCGCGTGCAGGAGAGAGACCTCGTCGGGCTCGCACCCCCACGTCGTCCGGGCCGCGATCGCGATGAGGTCTCGGGCCGCCGACGAGGCGTGCGAGCGACGCAGCCACGACCCGAGGCTCTCGGCATCCCAGTCCGCCGCGTGCGGGGCGGCGGCCGGGTCACCGCACGGCACCGTACGGGCGAGGCGATCGAGGGTGAGCTGGATGCGGCCGACATCGAGCAGGCTCGCCCCCATGGGCGGCACGGTTCCGCGGTAGCGCCGACGCTCGCCGCGCCACCGGATGACGTTGCGGCCCGCCGCGTAGGTGCGGTACCGCGAGACGCCCACCTCTTCGGCGAGCGCGAGGATGCGATCCTGACCCGGCCCGACGAAGGTGCCGCCCAGGTCGACGTGGACGCCGTCCACATCCGCGGAGGAGACCCGTCCTCCCACCCGCGGCGCGGCTTCGAACACGGCCACGGTCGAGCCGAACTGGCGGAGACGGTGAGCGGCGGTCAGGCCCGACAGTCCGGCGCCGACGATGATCACGTCGACCTCGGCGGCCGGGGCGCGATCCGCGACGTTCGGGGAAGCGGTCATAGGCTTGCTCCGTTTCTGGTGTGGCACCGACCGGCGCGGTCGGCGAGGAGGACAGCGTGAGCGAGACGACGAGCCGATCGATGCGGGCGCGGGGCCGCGCACGACGCGAACTGCTGCTGGACGCGACGCTCCGCATCATCGCGGAGGGCGGCATCGCGGCCGTCACGCACCGCTCGGTGGCCGGGGCGGCGGGGGTCCCGCACTCGTCGACGACCTACTTCTTCGACTCCCTCGACGACATGATCGGCGAGGCCGTGGCTCACGCGATGGCGGCGGAGCTGGAGCGGCTGCAGCAGTTCCGTGTTCTGCTGGAGACCGGCGAGAATCGGGCGGGCGCGGCGATCGACGAGTTCGTGGAGATCGTGCGCAACCAGTCGCAGGAGAACACCGTCGCGCAGTTCGAGATCTACCTCTTCGCCTCGCGCCACCCGGCGCTGCGTGCGCACGTGGAGCGCATCCTCGACGAGACGCGGGCCTTGGCTGCGGCGGTCCTGCGCAGCAACGGCGTGACCGACCCGCACGCCGCCGCCGCGGTCGTCGCCTTGATCGACGGTTTCGCCCTGCATCGCATCGCCCGTTCCGAAGAGGTCCAGTTCCAGTCCTTGGCACACGCCCTGCGCGCTGCCATCGTCGGGTTCGTCACCCTTGCCGCCACGTCGTCCCTGAGTGAGGACCGCCCGGTGGACTAATTGGCACAAATGTACATGTTTGGACCGCGCCCATCCCGGTGTCCGCGCGGAACTCACACGACGGATACAGAAAACAGTACGTCTGTGCAATAAAGTAACCCGATAGTCGACCCCATCGCCGTGATCGACAGAAGGGTTCCTCGATGATCCGTCCCCGCCCCCAGGACCATCTGCTCCGCTGGGGTGCTCGCGCCCTCGGGGCGATGCCCGCCCCCGTTCTCCACTCGGTGAACGGCGACCCCGTCGTCATCGACGGCAACACCCTCCATCCCGCGGTGCAGGCCTCCCTGCGCGTGATGAACGGTTCCCCGGGCGCCCACTTCGAACGCCTCCCCCTCGACGAGGCACGCGCCCACATCGAGCTCGAGGCGTGGACGTTCGCCGGCACCACCCGGCTCGCGCAGCGCGAGGACATCACGATCCCGACGCGCGCGGGCAGCGTCCCCGGTCGCGTCTACCGGGCTCGCCTCGACCGCCCCTCTCGCGGGACGATCGTGTACTTCCACGGCGGGGGCTGGGTGCTCGGATCCGTCGACAGCGCGGATGCCACCTCCCGCACCCTCGCGAAGACGACGGGCATGACGGTGGTCTCGGTCGGCTACCGCCTGGCGCCGGAGGACCCGTTTCCCGCGGGAGTCGAGGACGGCATCGACGCCTTCCGCTGGACGCGGGACAACGCGCACCGCTTCGGCGGCACCGCGGAGACCGTGGGCGTCGGCGGAGAGAGCGCCGGGGGCAACCTCGCGGCGGTCATCTCGCTCGTCGCTCGCGACGACGCCGAGGGTGCCCCCGCCTTCCAGATCCTCTTCTGCCCGGTCACCGATCTCTCGCAGAAGCACCGCTCGTACGAGCTCTTCGCCGACGGCTTCTTCCTGACCGCCGCGCAGATGGACTGGTACGCAGAGCATTACCTCCGGGGCGGCGGCCGCACCGACGACCCCCTCGTCTCGCCCCTCCGAGCCGACGACCTCGGCGGTCTCGCCCCCGCGTACATCGCCGTCTCGGGCTTCGACGTGCTGCGCGACGAGGGCATCGCATACGCCCGACGCCTCGAAGAGGCCGGGGTGGACACGACGCTCGTGACCCACCCCGGCCAGATCCACGGCTTCTTCAACGCGTGCGGGGCGCTGAAGGACGCGCGGGATGCCGTCGGCCACGCCGGCAGGTGGGCGCTCGATCGCCTGTCCGCCCGCGCCGAAGGAGCGCGTCGGTGACGGCCGACGGCCGGACGGTCCCCGTTGCGGTGTACGCCGAACCTACCCGGCCTGTGCGCGCCGGCTGGATCGCCGCCTTCGCCGGAGCGTGGCTCGGCCTGTGGATGGCGCAGCTCGTGCCGGTCCAGGTGCTCCTCCCCCTGCAGATCGCCGCGCAGCACTCCTCGGACGAGTGGCTCACCTCGCTCGTCTCCTACGGCCTGGTCAGCGCGGTCGCGGGGGCGTTCGTCGTCATCGCCTACCCGATCGTCGGGGCACTCAGCGACCGGACCCGGTCGCGGTTCGGACGGCGTCGGCCGTGGATCCTGGGCGGGTCGCTGACGTCCGGCGTCGGCCTCGCGCTCCTCGGCATCCAGTCCGAGACCGTCGGCACGATCGTGATGTGGACGGTCGTCATGCTGGGGTTCTGCATGGCCTCGGCCGCTCTGACCGCCGTGATGGCCGACCAGGTCCCCGAGAACCAGCGCGGGCTCGTGTCGGGATGGATCTCGGCACCGAACGCGCTGGGCATCCTCCTCGGGATCGTGCTCGTGACCGCCGTGTTCACCACGATCCCCTCCGGCTACCTCGCGCTCGCCGTGAGCGTGGTCGTGCTCGCCGTGCCGTTCGTGCTGCGCCTGCGCGATGCGCCGTTGAGCCCGTCGGATGCCGCCCGGTTGGGGCCGCTCACGGCGCGGTCGGTGCTGGCATCCATCTGGGTCGACCCGCGTCGCCACCCCGACTTCGCCTGGACCGTGGCGAGCCGCGTGCTCATCAACCTCGGCAACGCGATCGCGACGACGATGCTCCTCTACTTCTTCACCTTCGCCCTCGGGGTCCCCGACCCGACCGGCTTCCTCGTCTTCACGACGGTGATCTACATGGTGGTCACGATCGTGGCATCCATCGCCCTCGGCAAGCTCAGCGACGTGCTCGGTCGACGTCGGGTGTTCGTCCTGGCATCCGGCGTCGCTCAGGCGCTGGCCGCGCTGCTGCTGGCCGTGGCTCCCGCCGAGAGCACCTCGATCGTGGGAGCGGTGCTGCTCGGACTCGGACAGGGATGCTTCTTCGCCGTCGATCAGGCCCTGGCGACCCAGGTGCTCCCGTCCGCCGAGACGCGCGGCAAGGACGTGGGCATCATGAACATCGCCATGGCCGGCCCCCAGGCCTTCGGACCGCTCCTCGGCGCCGGGGCGGTGGTGCTGTTCGGCGGGTTCCCGGGGCTGTTCATCGCGAGCGGAGTGACGGGACTGCTCGGCGCGGCGGTCGTGATGCGGGTGCGCTCGGTGCGCTGAGCGCTCACCCGTACAGCAGGCGGATGATCCGCTGCACGAGCGCGTCGACCCGGGGCGTGCGCCGCATCGTCGTGAGCGTGAGGAGGCGGAAGCGCTGACGCGTGATGGCCTTGGCGTACGCGAACTCGCGCAGGCCGTCGGCCCCGTGGATGCGCCCGAACCCGGAGTCGCCGACGCCCCCGAACGGCAGGGACGGCACCGCGGCGAACGAGATGACCGAGTTGATCGCGATCATGCCCCCGCGCAGGCGCTCGGCGAGAGCCGGGCCCCGCCGACGCGAGAACACCGCGCCGGAGAGGCCGTACCGGACGGCGTTGGCCTTCGCGACGGCTTCGTCCATGGATGCCACGCGGTTGACGACGAGGGTCGGACCGAAGGTCTCTTCGCGCACCGCCGTCGAGGACTCGGGCACGTCGACCAGGAGGACCGGCGCGAGCGTCTGCCCGGTCTCGACGACCGCGCCCTCCCGGAGGACGCCTCCGGCGGCGAGCGCATCCGCCACGTGCTCGCGCACGATGTCGGCCTGGCGGGGCATGGTGAGGGGGCCCAGTCGAGCCGCCTCGTCGATCCCCGCGCGCAGTTCGCGCACGCGCTCGGAGATGGCGCGCACGACGCGGTCGTAGACGAGCGTGTGCGCGTAGACGCGTTCGATGCCGATGCAGGTCTGCCCGGCGTTCGAGTACGCCCCCCACACCGCCGCCTCGGCGGCGGCCTCGACGTCGGCGTCCGCGTCGACCAGGAGGGCGTCCTTTCCGCCGGCCTCGATCACCACGGGGGTGAGCGTCTCGGCGCACGCGGCCATGACCCGTTTGCCGGTCGCGGTCGATCCCGTGAAGGCGATCTTGTCGACGCCCGCGCGGCACAGGGCGGCGCCCGTGTCACCGAGCCCGGTCACGATCTCGAAGACCTCGGGAGCGCCCCCCGCCCGCACGAACGACCGACGCAGCCAGTCGCCGACGGCGGGGGTGTACTCGCTCGGCTTGAAGACCACCGCGTTGCCGGCGGCGAGCGCGTACGCGAGGGAGCCCATCGGGGTGAACACGGGGTAGTTCCAGGGACCGATCACCCCGACCACCCCGTAGGGCAGGTAGCCGAGACTCGCGGACTGGTTCAGCATGAGCAGCCCCGCGCGCACCCGGCGGCGCCGGAGCGTGCGTTCGGCGTGTGCGGCGGCCCAGGCGAGGTGGTCGAGCGCGAGGAGGATCTCGAGCCGCGCGTCGCCCGCCGGTTTGCCGGTCTCGGCGCGGACGACGGCGATGAGCTCGTCGAGGTGCAGGACGATGTCACGGCGCCACGCGTCGAGCACGCGGCGCCGACCGCGGAACCCCCTCGCCCTCCACCCGCGCGCTCCCCGTCGGGCACGGGCGACGGCGGCGCGCACGGCATCGTCGTCGCCAACGGGGAACGTCCCGACGACGTGGCCGTCGAGGGGGCTCACGGAATCGAAGGTCATCTCACGCCTCGTGCTTCTGCCCGTATCCGGTGGCCACCGCCGCAGCCACGACGTCGGCCTGCTGCGCGGGACTGAGCTCGGCCGGCTCCCCCGCGGCGCCGGCGCGCAGGTAGATGTCGCACGCCCACTCCAGCAGCGCGGTGTGCGCGACCGCATCGGCGAGGTCGCGGCCGGTCGTCACGGCGCCGTGGTGCGCGAGGATCACGGCGTTCGCGCTCGAGAGGGCATCCCCCGTCGCCTCGGCGAGCGCGCGCGAGCCGAACACCGAGAACGGGACCACCTCGATCTCGCCGCCGAGGGTGAGCTGCTGGTAATGCACGCAGGGCAGGCGGTCGGAGATCAGCGAGACGGCCACGGCGGCGGGAGCGTGGGTGTGCACGACGGCACCCACCGCGTCGTCGGCGTACGCGGCGAGATGCAGGTCGAGTTCCGAGCTGGGCGCGAGGCACCCCTGCCGCAGGCGTCGATCGTCGCCGACGATCACGACGTCGTCGGCGACGGCATCGGCGAAGACGACCCCGGTGGCGGTGATGGCGATCCCCTCGTCGACCCGCACGCTCACGTTGCCCGCGGTCCCCTTGACGAGCCCGTCCGCGGCCAACGCACGGCACACGGCGGCGACATGAATGCGCGCGTCGGACAGGGCGTCGGTGGGTGCGCCGGCGGGTGTGTCGGCGCGTGCGCCGGCCCCTACCCCGGCGGGCGCGTCGACCGACCCCGAGGCGCCGGCCGCACCGGTCCGGGTCGTCCCCTCGCCCGTCACCGGGGCACCGTCGCCAGCAGAGCGTCGATGGATGCCGCGTCGTACGTGCCGTACGAGGTGCCGGCCCCGCCGACCACCTGAGCGGCCGTCGCCGAGCCGAAGCGCGCCGCGTCGAGGGAGCTGCGCCCCTGGAGCTTCGCGAACACGAAGCCGGCGGAGAACGCGTCCCCACCGCCGCTGGTGTCGACCGGCTCGGCGGGCACGACGGGGATCTCGCGCAGTTCGCCGTTCTCGACGAGCACGATGTCGCGTCCCCCGTCGGTGATCGCGACGACGCGGGCACCCGCGGAGGCCATCGCGTGCGCCGCCGCGTGCAGATCGGTGGCTTGCGTCCACCCGAGTGCCTGCTCGGCGTTGGGCAGCACGTAGTCGGTGTGGGCCAGCAACGGCTCGATCAGGGCGTAGAACGCCTGCTCGCCCCCGATGAGGAAGTCGAGCGAGGTGGTCGCCCCGTGCTCGCGCGCGTAGTCGAGGATCTCGATGACGTTCTCGAGCCCGAGGAGTTCGGGGGCGCCCACGTGGACGTGGTCGGCCGCGGCGAGCGCCTCCCACGGGACGATGTCGGCCGCCAGGGCGTTCGCGCCCACGACGTGCAGGGCGGGGCGCGACCCGTCGGAGCGGATCGGCAGCACCGAGGCCGAGGTCGGGAGCTCCCCGACGCGGAGGTTGCCGACGTCGATCCCCTCGTCCGCCAGGAGACCCACCAGCACGCGCCCCATCACGTCATCGCCGACGGAGCCACTGGTGACGACGCGGGCACCGAGTCTCGCGAGCACCAGCGCCGTTCCCCCCGCGGGGCCGGCGGCCGACATGACGATCTCGTCGACGAGCAGAGATCCCTGCCCTTCGGGGATCTCATCGACGGGCTGGACGATCGTGTCGAGCACGTGGGCACCGAGCGTGACGATGTGAGGGACGGCGGTCATCGTTGAGCCTCCGGGTCGGATCACCGCGCGGACGGCCCGCACGGCGTAAGTGGCACATTTGTACCATTTTCTCCCGGCGTCGACAAGCGCGACCGACCGGATGACGGCGGATTCACCGCGAGCGCAGGCGCCCCCGCCCGAGAAGCACCCCGCCCCACGCCGCCGCGGTCCCGACGATCACCGTCGCGACGCCCCACCACAGCTGCGTCAGGTCAGCGGACTCGACGGCGAGCGCACTGTACGTCGTGAAACCGCCGAGCACGCCGGTGCCGAGGAACAGCTGCGCCCGTTGCGCGCGCGAGGACTCCGGCATCCGGGCCCGGACACCGAACACGAGGCCGATCGCGAACGCTCCCCCGACGTTGATGAGCGGCACGAGCGCGGGCCCGAGGTCATCGCCCAGGGCGAGAGTGAGCCCCGCCCGTGCGGCGGTGCCGATCGCGCCGCCGACGGCGACGAGGACGACGTCACGCCACATGCTCACCGCGCCACCTTACGCCGCGCGCGTTGCGCCCACGCCGATCCCCCTCGAGAGTCCAAGACACGCCGTAACCGGTCATCGCGTTGCGGCGTGTCTTGGACACTCGACGGCCGGGGACGCGGGGCGGGTGATGCGAGAGAGACGCGGACGCGGCGCGCGCAACCCCCGCGACACCCCGGCCCGGGCAGAGCAGAATCCGGGCGTTCCTGCAACGGAAGGCGGCGTCATGCCCCGATCGAGACCGGCGACCGTCGTCGTCGCTGCCCTGTGCGTCCTCCTGCTCGCCGGCTGCGGCATCCAGATCCCCCGCGACCCGCAGGGAACCCTGGACCGCGTCGAGGGCGGGGTGCTGCACGCCGGCATCACGCCCAACGGCGACTTCGTCCAGGTCGACGGCGAGCAGCCCCGCGGCAGCGAGATCGACGCCCTCACGGCCTTCGCCGACACCCTGGATGCCGAGATCGACTGGACCGTCGGCTCGGAGGAAGCCCTCGTCCGGGGCCTGGAGAACGGCGACCTCGACGTGGTCGCCGGCGGCCTCACCGACGAGACCCCCTGGACGGACAAGGCCGGGATGACGCGCCCCTACGGCGAGGTGACCCTCGACGACGGGTCGACCCCGAAGATCGTCATGCTCGTCCCGCTCGGCGAGAACGCGTTCGTGTCACGCCTCGAGACGTTCCTCACCGCCGAGGCCGCCACCGAGGGGGTCGGGCGGTGAGCGCGCGCTTCGGCCGCACCGAGCTGCCCGAGCGGCAGGCCGAGGTCCTCCGCCGCGCCGTCCGCCTGGAGGGGGTGACCCTCGGGTTCCTGGTCGTCACCGTGACCCTCGTGTTCCTCGTCCTCGGCAACTCCCAGGCGATGAAAGCCGCCTGGATCGAAGATCTTCTGTCGTTCATCCCGCCGATCGCCTTCCTCATCGCCGTACGCCTGGCCCGCCGCCGCCCCACGGTGCGTCATCCGTACGGCTTCCATCGCTCGGTCGCGGTCGGCCACCTGGTCGCGGCGGTCGCGCTCACGGGGATGGGGGCCTTCCTCATCGTCGACTCCGGGATCGGGCTGCTCACCGCCGAACACCCTACGATCGGCACCATCGACCTCTTCGGCGCGACGATCTGGCTCGGGTGGCTCATGATCGCGGTCATGGTGATCACGGGCATTCCGCCGGTCATCGTGGGCCGCATGAAGCTCGGCCTGGCGCGCGAGCTGCACGACAAGGTGCTCTACGCGGACGCCGACATGAACAAGGCCGACTGGATGACGTCGGTCGGCACGATCGTGGGCGTGCTCGGGATCGGCGTCGGCCTGTGGTGGATGGATGCCGCGGCCGCCCTCTTCATCGCCGCGAGCATCGTGCACGACGGCGTCAGCAACCTGCGCGCCGCCGTCGTCGACCTGATGGACGCCCGCGCGACGACCTTCGACGACGCGCAGCCGCACCCGCTCGTGGGGCGCGTGGATCAGTACCTCGCGAGCCTCCCCTGGGTCCGCGAGGCGGGGAGCCGGGTGCGCGACGAGGGGCACGTCTTCCACATCGAGGCGTTCGTCGTCCCGCACCGCCGGAAGGTCGCCCTCTCCGACATCGAGACCGCCCGTGAGGGGTGCGTGACCCTCGACTGGAAGATCCAGGACGTCGTGGTGGTGCCCGTCCCGGAGCTCCCCGACGTGGTCGACGCGATCACTCCCCGAGGATCAAACGCCTGATCGCCGCGTCCTTCGATCCGCCCAGCTCCATCGTGCGCCCCTTGCGGTACAGCGAGAAGACGCGCGGATCGATGTAGCTCGACTTCGCCACGGCCGGGGTGTTTCCGAGCGCTTCGGCGGTCGCGCGCACAGCGGCGACCTCGGCCTTCTTCCGCTCGTTCTTGCCGCCGACGGCGCCCACCTTCGCGAGCGACTCCGCCGCCATGATCGTGCCGCGGAGCGTGCGGAAGTCCTTCGCGCTGAACGGTCCGCCGGTGAGGGAGCGCACATAGGAATTGACGTCGCCCGGCGTCAGCGGCACCCGCCGCCTTCCGCGTTTGTAGCTGAGGAGGGCTGCGCGCGAGCGCCCGAGCGCGAGCTCTTCGATGAGGGATGCCAGTTCGGCGTCGTGCACCCGCAGATCCGCGCGCTTGCCGCTCTTCGCGGGGAACGACAGGCGGATGAGATCGCCCTCGATCGTGGCGTCCCTCCGCTGGAGAGTCGTCAGACCGCGGCTGCCGTTCGTGACGAAGTACCGCGCGTTGCCGACACGCGGTGCGACGAGGTCGAGCAGGCGGAACGACACCGCCAGCACTCGTTCCCGATCGATCTCGCTGCGGCGCAGCGACTGAGTCGCACGGGCACGAGCGCGGGGCAGCGCCTCGGCGAGCTGCAGGGCCCGGGCGAACTTGCCCTTGTCCTGCCGCTTCGACCAGTCGGCGTGATACGTGTACTGCCGACGTCCGGCCTCGTCGGTCCCCACCGCCTGGATGTGGGCGTTCGGGTCACGGGCGATCCACACCTCGCGCCACGCCGGCGGGATGACGAGACCGCGCGCCCGTTCGGCCTCCCGCTCGGGGACAGCGGCGCCGGTGTGATCCACGAAGCGATAGCCCGACCCCGAGCGGACACGACGATAACCCGGGTCCTCGTACGGACGGACGCGGATGAGACGGGCCATGCGTCAGTGGTTGCGGAGCAGGTCGATCAGCTCCGCCTTCTTCTTGCCGGAGTACCCGGTGATCCCGAGCTCCTTCGCGCGCTTCCTGAGCTCCTCGACGGTGCGGTCCTCGTAGTTCTCCGCGTGACCGCCCTTCTCCCCGACGGCACCGCGCCCTTGCGCGGCAGCCGCGTTCGAGATGCGCGCCGCCTTCTCCTTCGAGTCGCCCTGCTTTCGCAGTTCCTCGTAGAGGTCGGGGTCTTTCAGACTGTTGGATCCTCGCCCCTGGGGCATGGTCGTCTCCTTCCGTCGGAACACCGACGCTACGGCGGCGCGCGACCGCCTCTCTCGGGGTTGACACCACCCGCGCCCGGCGTCGGGTCGTGTTATTGGGCGAGCGCGGCTAACAGCGTTTTCCCAGCAACGTCAACCCCCTGCCCTTTTCCCGAGGGAATGGCACGGTGGAAGAACCAGTCACCCGGGTCCGTGTCCTGACGCGGTGAACAGCAAGGAGCCCCCCATGAACATCTTCCTCATCATCATCATCGTCGCCGCGATCGTCCTCGCGATCGTGGGCGGATTGAACTCCGCTGTGAGCTTCCTTCTTTGGGTCGCGCTCGTCGTCGGCCTCATCGCCCTGATCGTGCTGTTGTTCCGCTTGATCAGCGGACGCAAGCCCGTCTGACCCCCTCGGAGGACGACGCGTTTCGGGTGCGCGTCTCCTTCCCCCTCGGCGGGTTCGCCCGCCCCGGATGCCACGTGCTCTTCGAGTGCGTGGCATCCGTTTTTGCGGGTCCCTTCAACGCGTTCGAGGCCCCCGTCCTGCGCGACGCGGAGGTGGTCGAGACGGTCGGAATCCCGGGAAGCCTCCCGGCAGGCTTGACGAACACGCGATATATCTCGATACTCTTCTCAACGCGATATATCGCGAGTGAGGAGCCCCACCATGGAGAAATGGATCGTCCACCCCGGCGAGACGCGCGTCATCGACCTCGAAAGCGTGCGCGAGCTGAAGATCGGCCTCGTCGGCGGCCAGATCGACGTCATCGCCCACGATGAGCCGACCGCCCGCATCGAGGTGCACGGCGTCACCGTCAAAGACCTTCGCATCGAGATGAGCGACGGTCGCCTCGAGATCGACCACCCGCAGCTGCGGTGGGACAACTTCCTCGAGGTGTTCCGCAATTTCGGCGCGGGCGGCCCGAAGGCCGAGGTCAGCGTCGCGGTCCCCCGCGCCGTCGCCCTCACCCTCGGCGTGGTCAGCGCGAGCGCGCTCGTCTCGGGCCTGCGAACCGACGCGAAGCTCAACACCGTCTCGGGCGACATCATCGTCGACGGCCTCGTCGGAGACGTCAACGCGAACGCGGTCTCGGGTGACGTGCAGGTGCGCGAGCTCGAAGGCTCGCTGAGCGCCAACAGCGTCTCGGGCGACGTCACCGTCACCGGCGCCGTCACGAAGGCGTCGATCGACACGGTCTCGGGAGCCATGCTCGTCGACTCCACCGGCCCCGTGCAGTCGATCGCGCTCAACTCGGTCAACGGCGCCGCCACGATCCGCCTCGATCGCGACCTCCCGGCCAACTACGTCTCCCGCACGGTCAGCGGTCGGGTGCAGATCGACGGACACGTCCGCTCCGGCTCGGGCCCCACCAACTACACGGGTTCGACCGGCACCCTCGCGGGGCAGTTCGTCGACGTCCGCGCCAACACGGTGTCCGGAGAGATCACCGTGCTGCGCCGCGGCATCTCGGGCCTGCGTCCCGAGGAACTCGCGACCGAGGAGGAGTGGTGATGAGTCCGGTCTTCTCGCACGGCGGTCTGCGCCTGTACATCCTGAGCCTGCTCGACGAGGCGCCGCGCCACGGCTACGACCTCATGCAGGCCCTGTCCGACCGCACCGGAGGCACGTACTCCCCCTCGGCCGGCACCATCTACCCGCGCTTGGCGAAGCTCGAAGACGAGGGCCTCGTCACCAAGACCGTCGACGGTCGCAAGACGGTCTACGAGATCACGGATGCCGGACGCGCCGAGGTCGCGGCCCGCACCGGCGACCTCGAGGGCATCCAGGCGGACCTGGCCGACAGCGTGCGCCTCATCGCCGACGAGGTGCGCGGGAGCGTCCGGGACGCCATGCGGAGCCTCCGCGCCGACCTCGCCGCCGCGTCGCGCGAGGAGCGCGAGCACGCCGAGACGGCCCCCGTCGACGACGCCCGCTCCCGGACGCGCGAGCAGCTGCACCGCGCGGATGCCGCGATCACCGAGTTCCGCGGACGCGTCCGCTCGGAGCTGCGGTCGCACGTGGCCCGGGGCGGCGAGCTCGCGGCATCCGGGGTCGACGAGATCGAGACGGCGCTGCGTCAGGCCTCCGACGCGGTCGCCCGCGCGATGCGCGGCTGACCCGTCACTCCCAGGGCAGCTCCTCGTGGGCGCCGACCGGCTCTCCCAGCGGAACGACCAGCACCGGACGGTGCTGCCGGTGCGAGAGCCGGGCGGCGACCGACCCGGTCAGGAACTCGCGGAGCGACTCCCCCAGACCGCGTTTGCGTGTACCGACCACGAGCAGCGACGCCCCGACCTCGTCGGCGAGCTGGATCAGCGCGAGCGCCGGATCGCCGATCACCTGACGCGCGCTCCAGCGCACGTCCTCCCCCGCGAGAGCGGCGGTCGCATCCTTCTCGACCTCGGCCAACGCGGCCCGCGCGACCTCGCCCGCCACGTCGAGCGTCGCCGAGTTGACGTACCCGTCCGGATCCTCGAACGCGACGAACCGCGTCGTGTCGACGTGGGCGACGATCAGCTCGACGCCCGCCAGTGCGGCGTACCGCCCGGCCTCGTGCACGACGCGGGGCGATTGCCCGGGTACGACTCCTGCGATGACGGCTCCGGATGCCGCCGCCCCGGCCTCGTGGTCGCTCATGCCGTTCTCCTCTTCGTCGACGGCGACCGCTCGCGGACCGCGGACGGTCGGGGGCGAGGGGCACCGTGATATCCTGGGTGTTACTCTTACCGGCTCGGTCCGGAACCGCAATACGCAGGGCCCTGAGCACGGCCTGCGATGTCGATCGTGAGGGGGTCTCGCATGGGGCGTGGCCGTCAGAAGGCGAAGCACACCAAGATCGCCCGTGAGCTGAAGTACGACACCTATTCGGTGAACTACGCAGCGCTCGAGCGCGAACTCGGCGCACCCGAACCGGGTGAAGACGCGTACGTCGACAAATGGGCGGACGAGTACTCCGACGAGTACGAAGACGAGAAGGCGTAGGGCCTCAGCGCCCTGCACCGGCCGCGTCCGCGGCTGTCACCAGGCAGTGCCGTGACGGCGCTCCCAGGCTTCTTCGATCGTCTCTCCGCGTGAGACGACGATTCCCGCGGGGATCACGCACGCGATGACGACGCCGAGCACGATGAGTCCTGCCGTCCATCCGCCCGTCACCTCGTGGGTGACGCCGATGGCGAGCGGCATGAGGGCGGCGATTCCGTAGCCGACGCTCTGCACGAACCCGCTGAGCGCGACCGCGGTGTCGTGCGACCGCGTCCGCAGACCGAAGAGCACGAGCGCCATCGGGAACATCAGGGGCGGGATGCCGATGAGCACCACCCACAGCGTCGTCGCGGCCGCGGGGGCGAAGAGCAGCCCCGCCACCCCGGCGAGCCCGCCCACGACGGCGACGACGTAGAACGGGGCCACGCTCCGCGCGCGGACGACGAGCAGCGGGACGACGAGCGATACCGGCAGACCCATGAACGAGAACAGGGCGAGCAGCCCCCCGGCCTCGGTGGCATCCACTCCCGCCACCCCCATCACCAGGGGCGGCAACCACGCGAACAGACCGTACGCGACGGACGAGTTCACCGCGAACGTCGCCGCCAGCGCCCATGTCTGCGGCACACGGACCACTCGCGACAGCACCGAGGTCTTCGGCTGCTCGAGGACGTCCGCCCGAGCCGCTCGGGCACGCAGGCTCATCCCGACCCAGGGCACCACCGCGGCCACGGCGACCGCTGCCCACAGGGCGAACGAGCCGCGCCATCCGACACTCTCGGCGAGCGGTACGGCCACCAGCGGCGGCATGAAGGTGGCGACCGCCATGGTGGTCGTGTAGATCGTCGTCATCAGGCCGATGCGGGCGGGGAAGTACTTCTTCACCACCGCGGGCAGCAGCACGTTGGCCACCCCGACCGCCGCGAAGATCCCCGCGGTAGCGGCGAGCAGGGTGATCGCGTCGACCGCCACCGCCCGCATGCCCAGCATGACCGCCGCGACGACCGCGGCCACGAGCACCAGCCGCTCGAGCCCCACGCGTCGCTCGATCGCGGGCGTCACGAAGCCCGAGATCGCGAAGGCCACGGGCGGTGCCATGCCGATCAGACCGATGATGGCGGCGGGCAGGGGGAAGTCGCGCTCGATGACGATCAGCAGCGGCGACAGCGAGGCGACCGCGATGCGCAACGTCAACGCGAGCAGGACGATCGCCGCCGCGGCGAGCGCGACGGTCCCCGCGCGGCGCGGACTCAAGACTCCTGGCTGCCCTCGACCCAGGCGAGGTACTCCTCCGACACGGTTCCCGTGACGTAGCGTCCGTCGAAGCAGCTCATGTCGAGGTCGACCAGGTCGGTGCCCTCCATGATCGCCGCCTTCAGGTCGTCGACCTCCTGGTAGACGAGGTAGTCGCACCCGAGCTCCTCGGCGATCTCGGGGATCGTCCGACCGTGGGCGACGAGCTCGTGCCGCGAGGGCATGTTGATGCCGTACACGTGCGGGTAGCGCACGGGGGGCGCGGCCGACGCGAACGTGACGCTCTTGGCGCCGGCATCCCGAGCCATCTGGATGATCTCGCGGCTCGTCGTGCCGCGCACGATCGAGTCGTCGACGAGGAGGACGTTCTTGCCCTGGAACTCCGTCGACATCGCGTTGAGCTTCTGACGCACGCTCTTCTTGCGCACCGCCTGCCCGGGCATGATGAACGTGCGGCCGACGTAGCGGTTCTTGTAGAAGCCCTCGCGGTACTCGATGCCGAGCTTGCGGGCCACCTGCATCGCCGCGGGGCGCGCGGAGTCGGGGATCGGCATCACAACGTCGATCGAGCCCGCGGGCGTGTACTTCGCCACGGTGTCGGCGAGGCGCTCGCCCATGCGCAGGCGCGTCTCGTACACCGAGACGCCGTTCATGACCGAGTCGGGACGGGCGAGGTAGACGTACTCGAACGAGCACGGGGCGAGCATCGTGCTCTTCGCGCACTGCTGGGCGTGGAGGGTGCCGTCGAGGCTGATGAACACCGCCTCGCCCGGCTCGACGTCGCGCACGACCTCGAAGCCCGCGTTCTCGAGCACGAGGGACTCGGATGCCACGATGTACTCGTCGCGGGGCTCACCACCGGGCACCTCGGGCGCAGGGCGCTTGCCGAGGATGAGCGGGCGGATGCCGAACGGGTCGCGGAACGCGAGCAGACCGTAACCGGCGATGAGGGCGATCGAGGCGTACGAGCCCTCGACGCGCTCGTGCACGCGGCCGACCGCGCGGAAGACCTGCGCGGGGTCGAGATCGGGGCCGGTGATCTCGGACTGCAGCTCGGAGCCGAGGATGTTCACGAGCAGCTCGGTGTCGCTGCTGGTGTTGAGGTGACGGCGGTCCTTGTGGAAGAGCTCGGTCGTCAGCTCGCGCGTGTTGGTCAGGTTGCCGTTGTGTACGAGCACGATGCCGTACGGCGCGTTGACGTAGAAGGGCTGCGCCTCTTCTTCGTTCGATGCGGTGCCCTTCGTGGCGTAGCGCACGTGGCCGAGGCCGATGTCGCCGAGGAGGGCGCGCATGTCGCGGGTACGGAATGCCTCGCGCACCTGGCCGCGGGCCTTGTGGATGTGGAACACGCCGCTGGACTCGGCGGTGGCCATGCCCGTCGAGTCCTGTCCCCGGTGCTGGAGGAGGAGGAGCGCGTCGTAGATCTCCTGGTTGACCGGGCCCTGCCCGGCCATGCCGACGATGCCGCACATGGGGTGTTACTTCGCTCCGTTCGCCGGGTGACCGGCATCCGCGTACGAGCCGACGAGACGCACGGCGCCTCCGTCGACGCCCTTCGCGCCCTGTTCGAACTCGCCCTCGGGGCGCTGGTCGTCGCGCACGACGCCGACCTGCCAGGTGGCGATGCCGTCGGCCGTGAGCGCCGCGGTCGCGGCATCCGCGATCTCGGGCGAGACGACGGCGAGGAAACCGATGCCGAGGTTCCACGTGCCCTCGGTCGCGGTCAGCTCGAGGCCGCCCATGTCGGCGAGCACGCGGAACACCGGCGAGGGACTCCAGGTCGAGCGGTCCACGTCGACCCACGTGTTCTGGGGCAGGACGCGCGCGAGGTTCGCGGCGATGCCGCCGCCCGTGACGTGACTGAGCGAATGGATGCCGTGGGCGGTGGCGTCGGCATCGAGCAGACGCAGCAGCGGCGAGGTGTACAAGCGGGTGGGCTCGAGGAGCGCCTCGCCCCAGGTGCCGCCGAGGTCGGCGGAAGCGGCGCCGTACGCGATGCCGGCACCGGTGATGATGTGACGCACGAGCGAGTAGCCGTTGGAGTGCAGGCCGCTGGAGGCCAGCGCCAGCACGACGTCGCCGCCGCGCACGCGGTCGGCGCCCAGGACGCGGTCGGCCTCGACCACGCCGGTCGCCGCTCCCGCGACGTCGTAGTCGTCGATGCCCAGCAGACCCGGATGCTCGGCGGTCTCGCCACCGACCAGCGCCGTGCCGGTCATCGCGCAGCCGCGGGCGATGCCCGCGACGATGTCGGCGATGCGCTGCGGCACGACCTTGCCGCACGCGATGTAGTCGGTCATGAACAGCGGACGCGCACCGACAACGACGATGTCGTCGACGACCATGCCGACGAGGTCTTCGCCGATCGTGTCGTGCTTGTCGATGGCCTGCGCGATCGCGACCTTCGTGCCGACGCCGTCGGTGCTGGTCGCGAGCAGCGGCTTGGCGTAGTCGCGGAGCGCCGAGGCGTCGAAGAGGCCGGCGAAGCCGCCCACGCCACCGAGCACTTCGGGCCCGTGCGTGCGGCGCACGGCCGACTTCATCAGTTCGACGGCGAGGTCTCCGGCGGCAGTGTCGACGCCGGCGGCGGAATAGGGGTTCTCGTGGGGAGAGGAAGCCACCGGAACAGACTACCCGGGGTGGGTGTGTGCGGGCGGCCGTGTGGGTCGGAGGCGGCCGGGCGGGTCGGGGGCGGCCGGGTGGGTCGGGGGCGGCCGGGCCGGGCGGGGGCGGCCGGGTGGGTCGGCGGTGGCGGGGTGGGTCGCCGGTGGCGGGCCGGGCGGGGTGGGGTGCGGCGGTGAGCGCTGTGCGCCACGAGCGGGGCGCGGGCGGAGCGCGGGAGGAGATTCGGCGACGGGAGGACTCCCCGGGCACTCGGCATCCTCCCTTCGCGGAATCACCTCCCCTCCCGGGCGGCATGGCCAGGACAGACGGCCCGGCCCTGCGGCCCGGCAAGCGAGGCGCGGCGAGGCACCCGCGGCGTGGCACCCGCGGCGGAGCGCCCGCGGCGGGAGGAGATTCGGCGAGGGGAGGACTCCCCGGGGACCCGGCATCCTCCCCGCCCGGAATCACCTCCCGGTCAACGAGCGCGGTGCAGGCCCTGCGCGACCGCCTGGACGATCATGAGCTGCACGGCGGGCCAGTCATCGACGAGCTGGTGGTATCCCACCCGGATGACGTGATATCCATTCAGCGCGAGGAGGGCGTCGTGCCGGATATCGGCTTCGCGCTGTGCGCCGACATGATGCCCGCCGTCGACCTGGACGACGAGTCGTTCCCCGATGAGGAGGTCGACGCGGCGGCCGAGGATCCACGCTTGCGGGCACAGCCTCTCGCGAAGCCACCTCAGGCGAACGAGGAGGAACGTCTCCAACCCGGAGTCCGCGAGCGGTGTCGCCTTCTCCGCGAGCGTGCGGGCGCGACGTGTGAGCGGGTACCGACGCATCTCCTCCAGAGTGACGAGTCCCTTGTTGAGCGCCGAATCCCAGATGGCGAGGGCCTGTTCCGACGGAAGACACGCGCTCACCATTCCGAGCACATTGACCACGCCATCGACCAGGTCCTCCGGATGCCGCGCGAGGAGGGGGCGCGAGCGATGCACGCGCGTCCCTGTCGACACGGAGATTCGCCCCGCATGGGCGGGCGCTGCGACGTGGAGGTCGTGTTGATCGAACACCCACAGCCCGTGCCGAGCCGCAGCGGTGGAGCAGGCGAGCGTCACGCCCCCGCGGGCGGCGGCGAGGAGGAAGACGTCGGCGTCGGGGAGGGCGATCCATCGGCGACGCACGCGCAGCACGGCACCGCTGCGGACGGCCGCTGCGATCGTGTCGACGGAGGTCCCCTCTCGCTGCAGGCGGGCCGCCGCGACGACCCCTTCTAAGGCGCGCACGCGGGCCTGAAGAGCCTCGATGCGGCGGGATAGTCGAGCACTCATCGGTGTAGCGTGCCGGACTCGCGGGACGCGCCCCGGAAACGGCCTCGCAACCTGTGGAGAAGTGGCGCTGGGGAGGAGCAGCGTCGCGAGCGGGGCTCCCGACGCTCGGGAGGAGATCCGCTGACGGGAGGGGATCGCGGGGCTCTGGCATCCTCCCCTCCCGGAATCACCTCCCCTCCCAGGCGGCCGGGTGAGCAAGCGGGACACCCGCGACGGGAGGAGACTCGGCCAAGGGAGGATCCGCCGGGGCTGAGGCGCCCTCCCCTCCCCGCATCCCCTCCGCTCGGCGCCGTGCGCCGCCGCGCAAGGCCCGTCGCCCCCGGGCGAGCCCGTCCCTACAATGACGCCATGACGGCAGGCCAGCCCGAGTGGGTGATCCGCGAGGATGCGGCCTCACCCGTGCTCGTGGCGCTCTACCTGCGCCAGGTTCTCGGCATCCGTTCTCCGGAAGAACTGCCGTTCCTGCGGCGGGTGCCGCCGTCGCCCGCAAGCGAGAGGGCGGATGCCGCGCAGTCGGAGCTCGAGCGGCAGTGGCGCGCGTACTGGGCGATGACGGTCGAGCCGCAGGCGCATCCGTCCCCCGTGCCGTTGGAGCTGGTCGAGGGCTTCGACGGTCTGATGACCCTTCCGATCGAGGGCGCGGAGGCCCTGCGCGCGGCAGCGGCCCCGTTCGCCGACGACGCCACGGACTACGCCCAGCACGCTCACGGACGGTATGCGCGCGAGACGAACGCGCGGCCCGGGGTGTCGTACCGCGCCTACGCGAGCGCGATCGCGGCGCACGAGCGCATCGTCGGCCGGCGCGCGCACTCGTTCGAGCTGAACGTGCAGGTCCTGCCGCTCGCTCAGCGCGGGGTGTGGTGGATCGGCTCGCTCACCGTCGCGGTCACCGACGGCCTGCGCGGCGATGTCGCGGCGTTCGACTCCGCGATCCACCCGATCATCGCGGAGCTCGCCTGAGGGTCAGACCCCGTGCTGCTCGTGGTCGACGATCACCTGGCGCGTGCGTCCGCCGAGGGTGCGCTCGAAGATCAGGGCGATGATGGCGGCGAGCGTCACGCCGACGACGACGCAGATCAACGCGGTGAACCCGAACACCTGCAACTGCGAGTACACGACCTGCGTGAAGGGGCTCACGTCCGCGCCGTCGATCGCGAACGTCAGGACGAGGGCGGCGAGGATGCCGACGAACGCCCCGGCGGCGAGGAAGACACCGTACTTCGGGGCGCGGCGCACGCTGACCGTCTCGATGTCGTCGCGCGAGAGGGACGGTCGTTCGGGGGCGGGCTGCTCGGCCATACCCCCATTGTCCCACCCCCGCGTCGTCGGCGGGTCCGCGGCGCCGCGTCGGTGCCGAGACCGTACGCGATGCGCCGGACCGCACCGGAGGGACCGCCGGAGCGTGCGGTCTCGACGAGCGCGTGCGGTCTGGGGGACCGGGCCCCTACGGCCGCAACGGCAGCAGCGCGCTCAGGTCGGCACGGACACCGGAGGCGACGATGCGGCCGGCGGCGACGGCATCCGCCCAGTGCTCCTGTCCCGTGGCGACGGCGATCCAGGTGGCGGCGTCGGTCTCGACGACGTTGGGCGGGGTGCCGCGCGTGTGGCGCGGCCCCTCGATCACCTGCACGGCACCGAAGGGCGGGACGCGCATCTCGACGGAATTGCCCGGGGCCTTCTCGGCGAGCAGCTGGAGCAGGTAGCGCACGGCGGTCGCGAGCGCGGGGCGCGGGGCGGCACCGGCGGCCACCGCCTCGAGGGCGGCCCGCCCGTCACCGGTCTCGATGCGGCGTGGGGGCATGGCATCCACGGTACGCGCGCTCGGCGCATCATCGAGCGCGGCGCTCGAGTGTCCAAGACACGCCGTTCGGGCTGGTCGGCATACGGCGTGTCGTGGACACTCGACGGGGAGGGGCGGAGGCGGAGCGGGGGCGGGGCGGGGAGCGCCACGGGCGCGGAGCCCGCTCGGTAGGCTGGCCGCGTGAGAATCCTGGTCCTCGGTTCGGGCGCGCGCGAGCACGCCATCATCCTCGCCCTGCGCTCCGAAGAGGCATCGCACGCGATCTTCGCCGCTCCCGGCAATGCCGGCATCGCGCGCGACGCGCACCTCGTCGCCCTCGACCCGAACGCTCCGGCCGAGGTGCTCACGTTCGCCAAGAACGAGGCGATCGATCTGGTCGTCGTCGGGCCCGAGGCGCCGCTGGTCGCCGGGGTCGCCGACGCGCTGCGCGAGCACGGCATCCCGGTGTTCGGTCCGGGCAGGGCCGCCGCGCAGCTGGAGGGCTCGAAGACCTACGCGAAGCGGATCATGGATGCCGCGGGCGTCCCCACCGGGCGCGCGGTGCGCGCGAGCGACCTCCCGACGGTGGAAGCCGCGCTCGACGAGTACGGCGCGCCGTATGTCGTGAAGGCCGACGGACTCGCCGCGGGCAAGGGCGTCATCGTCACCTCCGACCGCGAGGCCGCCCTCACGCACGCCGCCACCTACCTCGCCACCGGAGCCGTGCTGGTCGAGGAGTTCCTCTCGGGGCCCGAGGTGTCGCTGTTCTTCCTCAGCGACGGCGACCACGTGCTCCCGTTGAGCCCCGCGCAGGATTTCAAGCGCCTCCGCGACGGCGATGAGGGACCGAACACGGGCGGCATGGGCGCCTACTCGCCGCTGCCGTGGCTGGACGACCGCTTCGGCAGCGAGGCGGAGTTCGTCGACCAGGTCACGCGCGAGATCGCCGAGCCCGTGATCCGGCGGATGGATGCCGAGGGCACGCCGTTCATCGGACTCCTCTACGCCGGACTGATCCTGACCGAACACGGCATCAAGGTCATCGAGTTCAACGCGCGCTTCGGCGACCCCGAGACGCAGGTCGTGCTGCCGCGGCTGATCGACCCGCTGTCGGAGCTGCTGCTCGCGGCGGCCTCGGGCACGCTCGAGGACCGACCGCGTCCCGCTTTCGCCGAGGCGGCCGCCGTGACCGTGGTGCTCGCGAGCGAGGGATACCCGGAGGCGCCGGTCACCGGTCGCGCCCTGACGGGGATCGACGAGGCCGAGGAGGTCGACGGCGTCCACCTCGCCCATGCCGCGACCTCGGCCCCGGAGGGTCACTTCCTCGCCACCGGTGGCCGCGTGCTCAGCGTCGTCGCGCTCGGATCGACGTTCCGCGAGGCGCGCGCCGCCGCGTACGCGGGGCTCGAGCGCATCGGCCTCGAGGGCGGGCAGTACCGCACCGACATCGCGCTGCGCGTCGTCGAGGGCTGACGCCGGCGCCCTCTCGCCCGTCCGCGTCCCAAATTACGCGAGGCGCGTCCCGAATCCGGCTGTCTGCCGTTCGCCCCGGCAGCGAGAAGCGGGACGCGGTGGAGGCATGCGCGGACGACCGCTGCGCGAGTGGGTGGAAGTGCCGACGGATGCCGGGCCAGCGGCGTGGGCCGAACTGATCGACGAGGCACGGACCTTCGTCGACGCGATCACTCCCTGACACGCTCGCGCCCCGGGTGCTCCGGGTACACGGGCCGGTCAGCGCCGGACCGGATCGCCGCCGCCCGCGAGGAACCGCTCGAGGTCGCGCCGCGTCGGGGCCGCCTCCCAATCGCCGGGGACGAGACAGGCCATCGCCCCGCAGGCATTGCCGCGCACGAGGGCGTCCGCGGCGGAGAGGCCCTCGAGCCAGGCGCTGAGGTACCCGGCGACGAACGCGTCACCCGCCCCGACGGTGTCGAGCGGCTCGATCGGGAAACCGAACGCCTCGGTCGCGCCGTCGGGTGTGAAGACGGCGGCGCCCTCCGGCCCGCGTTTGACGATCACCTGCGCGACTCCCGCCGCGAGGAGTGAGGCCGTGGCATCCGGACCCAGGAGGTCGAGCTCCTCGATGCCGCCGAACAAGAGGGTCGCGCGCTCCGCGATCTCGCGCAGCAGCGGCCCCGCGATCTCGGGGGCGGCGAGCGCCGAACGGTAGTTGATGTCGAAGCTCACCGGCACGCCGGCGGCGCGCGCCCTCTCGACGGCCGCGAGCACCGTGGTGCGGGCGGTGTCGGACAGCAGGGGCGTGATGCCCGTGACGTGCAGCAGCGCGGCATCCTCGATCCAGCCGTCCGGCACGTCCGCCGCGCTCAACCGGGATCCCGCCGAGCCGCGGCGGTAGTAGTGGACGGCGGTGGATGCCGCGGACGGACGCTCCTTGATCATCAGGCCCGTGGCGGCGGCGGTGTCGACGACGGCCCGCACGTCCAGGCCTTCACCCCGCAGCTCGCGCGCGATGCGCTCCCCGAGGGGATCGTCGCCGACGCGACCGAGCCACGACGTCGCGACGCCGAGACGCTGCAAGCCCACGGCGACGTTGCTCTCCGCCCCGCCGATGCCGAGCGCGAGCCCCGACGCGTGGCGGAGCGACCCGATCTCGGTGGTGCGCGCGAGCGCCATCGTCTCGCCGAGGGTGACGACGCGCGTCACGACCCGCACACCTCCACGAAGCGTTCCGCGCGCTCGCGCAGCGCGCCGAGGTCGCCGCCGCGGAACGCGTCGCCGAGCAGCGGCCCGCCCACGCTGACCGCCACGGCGCCGGCGGCGAGCCACGCGGCCGCGGAGTCGGCATCCACTCCCCCGGAGGGGACGACGGCGATGTCGGGGAACGGACCGCGCAGGTCTTTCAGGTAGCCGGGGCCGACCTGTCCGGCCGGGAAGACCTTCACCGCCGAGGCGCCCGCCGACCACGAGGCGAACAGCTCGGTGGGAGTGAGACCACCCGGGACGATCGCCATGCCGGCGGCGACCGCGCGCTCGACGAGGGCGGTCGAGGTGATGGGGGTGACGACGTAGTCGGCGCCGACGGCGATCGCGCGCTCGAGCTGATCGAGGTTCGTGACCGTGCCGATGCCGAGGTCGCCGTCGAACGACGAGCGCAGGTCGGCGAAGGCGTCGAAGGTGCCCGGCGTCGTGAGCGTCAGCTCGACGCTCTGCACGCCCGCCTCGGCGAGAGCGGCGAGCACCGGCGCGTAATCCGACGCGGCGGACGCCCGGGCGACGACGACGAGCTTCGAGGCGACGGTGCGGGAGGGAAGCTCACCAGTCATGGACGGTCCCGTCGAGGAGGCGGTTCACGGGCAGGTACGCCTTCGTGTACTCGAACGCGCCGGCGGCCTCTTCGTCGAGCTCGACTCCAAGACCGGGCTGGTCGCCGGGGTGGAGGAAGCCCTTGTCGAAGGTGAACGAGGTCTGGAACACCTCGAGCGTCTGCTCGTTGTGCGGCATGTACTCCTGGATGCCGAAGTTGTGGATCGCCAGATCCAGGTGCAGGGCCGCGGCCATTCCGACGGGCGAGATGTCGGTGGGGCCGTGGATGCCGGAGCGGATGCCGTAGATCGCGGCGAAGTCGAGGAGCTTCTTCATCGCGGTGATGCCGCCGGTGTGGGTCACGGCCGAGCGGACGTAGTCGATGAGGCGCTCGGTGATGAGCGTCTGGTAGTCGTACACGGTGTTGAAGACCTCGCCGATCGCGAGCGGGGTCGTCGAGTGCTGACGGATGAGGCGCAGCGCCGTCTGGTCCTCGCCGGGGGTGGCGTCCTCGAGCCAGAAGAGGTCGTAGGGCTCGACGTCCTTCGCGAAGCGGGCGGCCTCGATCGGTGACATGCGGTGGTGACCGTCGTGGAGGAGGCGCAGGTCGGTGCCGAACTCCTCGCGGATCTTCGCGAACACCCCGGGCATGTGGTTGAGGTACTGGCGCGTGTCCCAGGTCTCCTCGGCGGGGCGGTCGCCGGAGCGCTTGGCCGGCTCGTAGTCGTAGCGCACGCCCGGGCCCGCGGCCGAGACGCCGTAGATCTGGCCGAGGCCGGGGACGCCCGTCTGCACACGCACGGCGGTGAAGCCGAGTTCGCGGTAGCCGGTGATCGCGTTCGAAAGCGCGGCGAAGTCGGTGCCCGAGGCGTGGGCGTAGACGCGCACGCCGTCGCGGCTCGCGCCTCCGAGCAGCTGGTAGAGCGGCATCCCGGCCTTCTTGGCCTTGATGTCCCACAGCGCCATGTCGACCGCGGCGATCGCGGCCATGGTCACGGGTCCGCGGCGCCAGTACGCGCCGCGGTAGAGGTACTGCCAGGTGTCCTCGATGCGGTCCTCGTCGCGACCGATGAGCATCGAGGCGAGGTGGTCGGAGAGGTACGACGCCACCGACAGCTCGCGGCCGTTGAGGGTGGCATCCCCCCATCCGACGACGCCGTCGCTGGTGGTGACCTTCAGGGTGACGAAGTTGCGGCCGGGGCTGGTGACGATGACGTCGACGGATTCGATGCTCATGCGGGGTCTTTCTCGAGGAGGGAAGAGGGATGCCGGGCGGGCTCGCCGTCACGAGCCCGCCCGGGGTGCGGGGCGTCGCGCCCCGCGGTCACATCGCGGCGCGCGGGTCGGTCAGGTCGCGACCGGTCCACTCGGGGGCGACGATCGCGGCGACCAGGGCCGAGGCGGTGAAGACCCCCATGAGCACCATGATCGGGACGATGCTGCCCGTGGCGGCGGCCACCCACGCGGCGGCGACGACGGGGCCGATACCGGTGGCGATGATGGCGGCGATCTCGCGGACGACGGCGGTGAGGGTGTAGCGGTTGCGGGCGCCGAAGATCTCGGGGATCGAGATGTTCTCCATGGACGCCAGACCCAGCACCGAGATGTTGTGGATCAGCGCGTAGCCGACGAAGATCGCACCCACTTCGCGCGAGTTGATCAGCAGCAGGGTCGGGACGATCAGCAGCAGCGACAGCGCCGACATGACGATGTACATGCGGCGGCGGCCGAACCTGTCGCCGAGGAAGCCGACCACGGGGATGGTGACGAAGCCGATCAGCGACGAGACGATGACGATCTCGGGGCCGACCTCCTTCGAGATGGCGAGGGTGATCGTGATGAACGAGATCAGGTAGGTCTGCACGATGCCGGAGTTGCCGGCCTGGCCGAAGCGGAGGAAGAACGACACGAGCACGGCCTTGAGGGGCTTCTTCTGCAGCGACTCGAGCGTGCGGATGTCGTTGGTCTCGGTGGCGACCTTCTGCAGCTCGGCGCGCGAGAGCGCCTTGCCGTCGACGACATCGGTGCGCTCCTCGAAGACCGGGCTCTCCTTGAGGTTGAAGCGCACCCACAGGGCGAAGAGCATGATGATCGCGCTGCCGATGAAGGGGATGCGCCACCCCCACGCGATGACGTCGCTCTCCATCATCACGGCGAGCAGGATCGCCCAGATGCCCGAGGCGAACAGCGTGCCGCAGTTCGTGCCCAGGGCGACCAGCGAGGCCACGACGCCGCGACGGTTGTCGGGGGCGTACTCGGCGAGCATGACGCCCGCCCCCGAGATCTCGGCGCCCGCGCCGAAGCCCTGGGCCAGGCGGAGGATGACGAGGAGGATCGGGGCGAGGATGCCGACCTGCTCGTACGTGGGTAGCACGCCGATCAGCGTCGTCGCGGCCCCCATGAGCAGGATCGTGTAGAACAGCACCTGCTTGCGGCCGATCTTGTCGCCGATGCGGGCGAAGAAGAAGGCGCCGACGGGACGGGCGACGTAGCCCACACCGTAGGTCGCCATCGCGAGGACGACCGCCATCGCGGCATCCCCTCCGGCGAAGAAGATCTGGCTGAACACGAGGGCGGCGGCCAGCGAGTAGAGCTGGAAGTCCATGAACTCCAGCGCGGTGCCGAGCCAGCCCGAGACGGCGGCGCGGGCGAGGTCGCCGACGGACCGTTTGGCGACGGGCGTCGACGACGCCTCGACGCCGGGGGCGGAAGAACTGCTCATCGGATTACTCCTTCGTAGTGATGACGGGTGATGCAGTGACGGGGTTCTCAGAGGGAGAGAAGGACTTTCGCGGATGCCGAGGAGTCGCGCGCCGTGGCGAACGCGGTCACCGCGTCGGTCGCGGGAAGGACGTGCGAGACGACCGCGTCGAGGGCCTCGGTGGAGGCCAGCAGGGCGATCGCGTCGTCGATCTCGGTCGAGAAGCGGAACGCGCCGCGGACGGTCAGCTCCTTCGCCAGCATCGGGGCGAGGTTCACCCCGATCTCGGCGTCGGGGAGCATGCCGACCTGCACGACGGTGCCGGCGCGGCGGGCCGCGCGGACGGCCTGGGTGAGGGCGACGCCGACTCCCGAGCACTCGAAGACGACGTCGAACGACTCCGGGTCGATCGCGTCGGTGCCGACGAGGAACGTCTCGGACGCGCCGAGCGCGCGCGCCCGATGGAGGGGCTCGGGCCGGACATCGCTGGCGCCCACGACCGCGGCGCCCGCGTTGCCGGCCGCGGCGACGACGAGCAGACCGATGGGCCCGGCGCCGATGACGAGGGCGCGCTTGCCCGTGAGATCTCCCGCGAGGCCGACGGCGTGGATCGCGACGGCCAGGGGCTCCGCGAGCGCGGCGCGCTCGAGGGGAAGCCCCTCGGGGAGGACGCGGATCATGTGCTCTTCGACGAGGAGCATCTCAGCGGCTCCGCCCTGGCGGTGCGGGAAGCCTGCGGCGCTGCCCAGGTAGTCGCCTCCCGCGCGCAGGTGCGGGCGATCCTCGAGGCCCGCGACGGAGGGGCCGAAGCGGGCCGGGTGGACGGTGACCGGAGTTCCCGGCGCGAGGCGGCCCGAGGGGTCGAGGTCGACCTCGGCGGAGAGCTCGTGACCCGGCGTCAGGGGCTCCCGCACGGCGTACTCGCCGTTCTTGCCGTGGAAGTAGTAGTGCAGGTCGGACCCGCAGATGCCGACGTAGCGCACGCGCAGGCGCACCTCGCCCTGACCCGGCTCGGGCGTCGGGCGGTCTTCCCAGCGGATGTCTTCCGCGCCGTGGATCGCGAGGAGCTTCATCGCGTCTCTTTCCTGTCGTCTCGCGCTTCGGGAGCGCCGGGTGGTGGAGCGCTCGGGGAGCGCCGGGTGGTCGGGGCCGGGGGTCAGGGCGCGGGGTGCGCGAGGCTGCCGGCAGCGGCGAGGCTGTCGGCGATCGCGCTCTCGACACCGCGCTGCACGATGGTGTCGACGAGGTCGCCAACCCGGTCGACGAAGGCGGTGCGATGAGCGACATCGTCGCCGAACAGCCGCAGGTCGACGACCGCGCGGTGCGCGAGGTCTCGCCCGCCGCGCGTGGGGACGGCGGTGAGCCGCTCGCGCGCGGGGTCGGTCATGGCCGCGGCGTGGGGGCCGGGGTCGAAGCCGGCCGGCGGGGCGACGCAGGCGAGGTAGGCGGCCACCGTGAGCGCGATCAGGTGCGGGAACTCGCCGCGGTCGAGAGCGTGGGCGATCGGGCCGGGAATGCGCTGGCCGAGTTTGACCGATCCGTCCGAGCCCACCTGGCTCGTGCGGTGTCCCAACGCGCTGTTGCCCCAGCGGGCGAACAGCTCGCGCTCGTACTGCTCGATGTCGACACCGACGGGAGCGGTGACCGAGGGCTCGTACTCGCCGCGCAGGACCGCCGCGGCGGCGGCTTCGATGTCGGCCAGGGCGATGGCATCCGGGATCGTCGGAACCCCCCGCAGCGCACCGAGGTACGCGATGAGCGAGTGGGTGCCGTTGAGCAGGCGCACCTTGAGCTGCTCGTACGCGCCGACCTCGTCGGTGAACACCGCGCCACCGGCCTCCCACGCGGGGCGGCCCGCTGCGAAGCGGTCCTCGATGGCCCACATGGTGAAGGGCTCGGCCGGCACGGGAACGTCGTCGCGTACGCCGAGGAGTCCGGCGACGCGGTCGGTGAGCTCGACGGTGGTCGAGGGGACGATGCGGTCGACCATGCTCGACGGGAACGTCACGGCGCGGTCGAGGTAGGTCAGGACGTCGCTGCCCTCGGCATCCGGGAGCTCCTGGAGGAACTCGCGGACGAGCTTCTCGGTGTGCGAGCCGTTCGAGAGCAGGTTGTCGCAGCTCAGGATCGACAGGGGGGCGCCGCCGGCGGCGGCACGCGCCTGCAGGCCTCGGGCGAGCTGGCCGATCGTCGAGGTCGGTGAACCGCCCCGCAGGTCGGCCTGCACGCGCGGATCGCCCACGTCGAGGTGCTGCGTCGACGACGAGAAGCTGTAGCCGTTCTCGGTCACCGTGAGCGTGACGACGCGGATCGACGGATCGGCGAGGTCGGCGACGACGCGAGCGGGGTCGTCGGCGGCGACGTACGAGTCGGTGTGGACACCGGGAATCGCGAGCGTCGTTCCCTCGGGCGAGACCGTGGCGACGGCATAGAGGTGATCCTGCGCGTGCAGCGCGTCGACGACCCGGCGAGAGCGGGAGGCGACGCCGACGATGCCCCAGTCGCCGCCCTCGGCGCGCAGGGCGGCCGCGGTGTACACCGCCTGGTGCGCGCGGTGGAAACTGCCGAGACCGAGGTGGAGGATGCCCGCGCCGCCCGGCGTGGGCGGAAAGGCGACCGGCGAGGAGGTGCGGCGCAGGCGCGCGGTCGGCCCGGAGGGATCGTCGATGATCGGCATACAAGCAGTGTGATGTGTTTGTACAAACTTGTCAACTGTTTTCAGACTCGCATGCACGAAGATGGAACGACAGCACGAAGGAGCACGAATGGCGGCGACTCTCACCGACGTGGCCCGGCACGCCGGGGTCTCGATCGCCACGGCCTCGCGCGCTTTCGGCGAGCCCGACCGCCTCGCCCCGGCGACGCTCGAGCGCGTGCGCGTCGCCGCCGCCGAACTCGGCTACGCCGCCTCACCGGTGGCGACCGGCGCGCGAACGATCGCGGTCCTCGTTCCGGATGCCGCCAACCCCGTCTACGCGACCCTCCTCAAGGCCATCCAGGGGCAGGCGTGGCACGGCCGCCACCGGATCGTGCTCTACGACGCGGACGAGGACCTGCGGCGCGAGCGCGAGTCCATCGAGCTCGCCGGCAAGGCCGACGGTCTGCTGCTGTGCTCCCCGCGCCTTCCCGAGGCGGACGTGCTCGCGCTGATCGGCGACACCCCGCACGTGGTGATCAACCGCCTCATCCCCGGAGCCGTCTGCGTGATCATGGATGCCGAGCGGGGCCCGAGCCAAGCGGTCGAACACCTCGCCGCCCTCGGCCACACGCACCTCGCGTACGCCTCCGGCCCGCACGGCTCGTGGGCCGACGACCAGCGCGCGCACACCGTCGCGCGCGCGTGCGAACGATTCGGCATCCGCCTCACCCGCCTGAGCAACCACGCCGCGTCGATTCAGGGCGGCCGAGCCAGCGCCGCCGCGGCCATCGCCAGCGGGGCCACCGCCGTGATCGCCTACAACGACCTCGTCGCGCTCGGCCTGGAGGCCGGCATGGGCGAGCTCGGCCGGGTGTGCCCCGACGACGTGAGCATCGTCGGGATCGATGACATCGAGCTCGCCGGCGCCGTCACCCCGAGCCTCACCACGGTCCGGATGCCGATCGCACGGTCGGGTGCTCTCGCGGTGGAGCTGCTGCTGCAGTCGATGGCCGGGACCGCACCCGAGGAGACCGCGGTGCTCCCGTCGGAGCTGATCGTCCGCGGGTCGACCGCGCCGCCGCGCGCGTAGACGTCAGCCGCGGGCGGCGAGCATCGCCTCCACGTCGTCCACCAGCCCCGCTGCCCCGGACGCGAGCGCGATCTTCTCGCCGATGAGGCGCGCGCGGGCCGCGTAGCCGGGATCCGCGAGGATCCGCTGAACCGCCGAGCGGATGGCATCCGGGGTCGGACGACCCGTGCGCAGGTTCACGCCGACCCCGGCGTGCTGGACGCGCGCCGAGGTCTCGACCTTGTCTTCGGAGTCGCCCGCGATCACGATCGGGACGCCGTGCCGCATCGCGTGGTGGAGCCCGCCGTATCCGCCGTTGGTCACGAGCACGCTCGTGCGGGCGAGGAGCTCGTCGTAGGGCAGGTAGCGCGCGGCGAACGCGCGGGAGGGAAGAGGCGGCAGGCTCTCGACGTCGCGGCCGCCGGTGGTCACGGCCACCTGGACGGGCAGGTCGGCCAGCGCCGTCAGCGTCGGCTCGATCACCTCGCTGTAGTCGGTGTTGGCGACGGTGCCCTGCGTGACGTGCACGAGGGGCAGGGCGGGGTCGAGATCGTCGAACCACGCCGGAGCGGGCGTCGGTTGCGCGGCGGCGGTGGCCATGGGTCCGTAGAAGCGCAGGTGGGAGGGAGCGTCGCTGCGGGGGTACTCGAACTCCTCCACCGTGAACTGCGCGAGCAGGTCGCTGCGCGAGAGGACATCCATGAAGAACGCCCCGTCGAGCGCGGGCGCGCCGACACCGGCGAGGAAGAGGTCGAGCGACCGGTGCACCGGCCGCAGCACCGCCTTCGCCGTGACGCCGAGCACCCGGTTGCGCAGGCGATTGAGCAGCGGGCGCCGAAGCGGCGTGATGCCAAGACCGTAGGGCGCGGTGTCGCGGCTGGAGAATCCTGCCGGCCCGATGCCGCACATGACCGTGAGGGGACGCTGCGACGACGGGCGGGAGAAGAGCGTCTGCACGCCGAGGAACGTCATGTCGTGCAGCACGACATCGGCCGGCTCATCGCGGAGGATGTTCTCGAGCGCGGCGGCGGCCGGGGCCGCCGGTTCGACGAACGCCCGCTCGACACCGCGATTGATGGTCGCGAGCCCGCGGTCGCGTTCCTCCTCGCCGGCGCCGACGCCGTCGAGGGTGTCGGCCTCGGGCGGCAGAGGGAGGAACGGGATGCCGGCCCTCTCGACCATCGCGCGGTAGTTCGCCCCGGTGAGGAGGCGGACACTCCACCCCCGACGCTGCAGCTCGGTGGCGACGACGAGGAGCGGACCGACGTGGCCGACGGCGGGCATGCTGCACAAGAGGGCGGAACGGGTCATGGTCGGTGTCTTTCGATGACGGGACCCCGCGGGCAGCGGAAGGTCTACGCGAGGTTGTCGGAGAGATGGATGAGCTGAGCCGTCAGCCACGACCGGTAGGCGGCGGCGTCCCAGCCGCGGGTGACGGTGAAGTACGTCCACGGATCCGGGCCGGTGATGAGGCCGAGAACGTCGGCGGCGAGGGCGACCTGGTCGACGCGGATGCGCTCGCGCTGCAGGAACCAGCCGGCAGCGATCGTCATGTCGCGGTGACGGCGCATCTCGAGGTCGAGGTACGCGGAGCGCACCTCTGCGTCACTGTCGGCGGCGGCGAGCATCGCCCGCACGATCGCCGCGGAGCGCCGGTTGGCCTCGATGAGGAAGTCGACGTATCGCGAGATCGCCGCATCGGTGTCGGGCTCGCTCATGATCTCGATGAGCTCGGGTCGCTCGGTCAGCGAGTGCCGCCCCTCGTCACCCGCGAAGGTCCGCTCGAAGGCGGCGATGAGCAGAGCGTGCTTCGGACCGTTCAGGTGGACCGTCGGGATCGAGACCCCCGCCTCGGCCGCGATGGCCTTGATCGAGGTGGCGACGTAGCCGTCGCGGACGAAGAGTCGGCCCGCCGTGTCGACGATGTTCGCACGCGTGGCGGCGGCCTCGGCCTGTCGCTTGGGAGACTGATAGCTGCGGGGCACGTCCCACACGCTACTTCGCTGCGGCGACGCCGGCCCGGGCGATGAGGACCCCCGCGACGATCTGCGCACCGGTGGAGACGAAGTACATCGTGTCGGTCAGCGCCTCGATCGAGCTGGCGTTGATGACGGCGCCGAGTGCGAAGCCGATGATCGAGAGCACGAGGATCGCCCAGCGGGCCGCGCCGGTCAGCGCGCGGGCCCGGACGATGGCGATACCGCCGACCAGCAGAAGCACGCCCTGCACCGCGCTCATGCCGAACAGGAACGCCGACGCGCCCGCCGTCGGCTCGGCCGTGGGCAGGAGGTACGCCGCGAGCAGGTACATGCTCTGGTTCGCGAGGAAGAAGGCAGCGAAGCCGAGCAGGGCGATCCTGCCGATGAGCGAGGAGCGGACCGCGCCCTGACCGTCACCGCGGCCGAGGGCGAGCGGGAACATCGCCGCGACATGGGCGACGGTGCTGGCGAGGAACAGCACCCAGAACGCCGTCGCGGGCCCCGCCTCCGTGGACACGTCGGTTCCGATCTCGAGAGCGGTGGCCGCGGTCAGCAGCACCCCTCCGGTGAGGATCAGGATGCCGGCGGCCCGGGGCCACGAGAGGCGCGAGGAGGGCGCGGAAGAGGGGCGGACGGCGACGGCGGGAGCGGTCATGGATGACTCCTTCGAGAGGCGAGGCGAGGAACGCGGGCGGGGTGAGCGTCGTCCCTATCCCGTCTTTGACTATACACACGTATAGATGAATTACGACAGCTTACGCACACGACAAGTCCCGCCAACAGGACGCTTCTCGCCGATCGGCAGGATCATGCCACTTTTCGACAGAGGGCTGACTAGACGATTTCAGAGGCGCTCGCCGACGCCGGAGCGGCGCTGAGGCTCAGGACGCCGCCGTCGGCGCGGCGGCGGGGAGGTCCACCGTCACCGTCGTACGCGCGCCGGGGGCGCTCTCGATGTGGATATGCCCCTCGTGCGCGTGGACGATCGCGCGCACCCGGCTGAGTCCCAGCCCGAACCCCTGCACCGCGCGGGAACGCGCATGCGCGGTGCGGTAGAAGCGGTCGAAGACCCGACGCAGCTCGGCGTGGGAGAGCCCCGGGCCGTCGTTCGCGACGCTCACGCGCACACGGTCGTCGTCCCGGTCGCAGGTCACGGTGACCGGGGTCTCGGGTTCGCCGAACTTCACGGCGTTCGTCAGCAGTTCGGCGATGACGTTCTCGAGCTTCTCGCGGTCGCCGCGGGCGCGCGCGTCGGATGCGCCCGTCACCCGCACGGGCGTGGACTGCTGCTCGGCGAGCGTGCTGACGCGCCGCGCCGCGGCATCCACGATCTGCCGGATGTCGACGATGCACAGGCGCAGCGCCCCGTCGACGCGCGTCGCCGAGACGAGGTCCTCGATCCGATCGAGGAGATCGGCAGCGCGACGATTGACCACGTCGACATAGGTGCGCAGCTTCGGATCGTGCGGTCCGACGGCGTCGTCGATGAGGGACAGGAAGCCCGTGACGCTCGTGAGCGGCGTGCGCAGCTCGTGCGAGACCGTCCGGAGGAACTGCTCGCGCACCTCGATCGCGTCGGCCAGTTCGGTCACGTCGTGCGCGACGACCACCGTGCCCTGCACGGAGCCGTCCTGCCGACGCAGCTGGTTCGAGGAGGCGAGAACGGCCATCTGCGCCTCGGGGGGACCGATCCAGGCGAGGTGGCCGCGGATGACCTCGCCCCGCAGCGCCCGCGGAATGAACTGCTCGTCGGGTGCGAGACGCGTCACGCGGTCGGCGGCGATCACGTTCTCCCCGGCGTAGGGAGGGGCATCGAGACGGAACCCCGACGCGTGGGCCATCTGGTGGGCCGCCGCGTTCGCCACCTCGAGGCGTCCCTCCTCGTCGTAGAAGGCGACGCCCGCGGCGACCGTGTCGAGGATGCCGACCACGAGCGCCTCGGCATCCCGCGCATCCGCGAGGGCTTCAGACTGCGCCCGATTCGCCCGGGAGAGCTGGCGTCCGCGGCGGCCGTGTCGACGCGCGGCGAGAAAGCCCATGACGGCCAGCGCGAGCATCACGAGGGGCAGGCTCGTCACGTTCGCCCACTCCGCGAAGGTCTGCGGCGCCGCGCCGTCGTAGAGGAATCGGAACACCAGCATCGCGATGGAGCCGACCACGACGAGGGCGAGTCCCGCCCACCCGAACGAATAGGCCGCCCACACCATGGGGAAGATCGCCAACAGGATCACCCCCGACAGCACGTGCGTGACCTCGGCGCGGATGAGCGTCACCGCAACGACGTCGAGGGCCGCGACGACGATGTTCGCCACCGGCGCGACCCTCTCCCACGGGAAGAACATCGCGAGCACCGTCGCCGCGACGCCGACGCCGAACCCGGCGATCGAGACGGGCATCGCCAGGATGGGAGGCTCCACGACCGCCACCACGATCGCCACGTACACGAGCCCGAGGAAGAACGGGAGTTGCGTCTGGGCGGACAGAGCGTGGCGCCCTTCAGGCGTCCGCCTCGACTCGAAGATGGGCACGGGCGTCCTCACCGCCTCTCAGGGCGCGGCTAGCGGGCTCGCGCCGCGCCCTGTCGGATATCGGGGCGGCGCGGCAGCCACGAAACGAAAGGTAGGTTATCCGACCATCCGCCGTCCGTACAGCTCACCGCCACGCGCTGACAGACGCCGCCGCCTCCCGAAGGAAGCGGCGGCGTCCGTCGATCCGGATGCTATTCGCCCGCGGCCGCCGGGGCAGCCTGCGCCGGCGCCGCGGGAGCCGCGTCGCGGGGCGCGCCGTGCGGGCGGATCACCGACGGCCGACGCATGAACAGCACGGCGATGAGACCCACGCCGATCACGACGATCGGCAGCGTCAGCGATTGCCCCATGGCCTGCGAGAACCCGGTGACGACCTGCGGCGGGAGCGTTCCGCCGCCGAAGCTCGCCGAGGCATCCGCCGCTCCGGGCAGGTTGGCCTCGAGGCGCGCCTGCATGAATGCGGCGATGGATGCCGAGCCGATGACCGATCCGACGGTCCGGGTCGTGTTGTAGATGCCGGCACCGGCACCCGCCTGACGGGGCGGGAGGTTCCGGGTCGCGGTGGTCGCGAGCGGACCCCACATCCCGGCGTTACCGACGCCCATCAGCGCCGCGGGGATGAGGAACGCCCAGATTGGGGCGTCGCCCAGGATCAGCGCGACGTAGATGCCGAGCGCGCCGCCCACGAGCAGGAGGCCCGGCACGAGGAGGAAGCGCGGGTCGGTGCGGTCGAGGAGCTTGCCCGCGAACGGAGCGAGCACCCCGGAGAGGATCGCGAGCGGGATGAGCAGCAGCGCCGATTCGGTGGGGGTGAGTCCGCGAGCGAGCTGCAGGTAGAACATCTGCGGCAGCGCCATGCTCGTCACGGTGAAGCCGACCGCGGCGATCGCGAGGTTCGCGACGGAGAAGTTGCGATCGCGGAAGAGGTCGAGCGGCACGAGGGGCTCCCCCTTGCTGCGCGCCTGCGTCCAGATGAACACCCCCATGACGACGACCCCCGCGGCGACCATGCCCCAGATCCACGCCGCCCACGAGTAGTGCTCCCCCTCCTGCAGCCCGAAGACGATGAGGAACAGGCCGATCGCGCTGAGCACGACGCCGAGGATGTCGAACTTGTGCGCGGTGCGCGGCAGCTGCGGGACGAGGATCACCGCGGCGACGAAGCCGATGATGCCGACGGGGATGTTGATGAAGAAGATCCATTCCCAGCCGAGACCGTCGACGAGCAGACCGCCCGCGAGCGGACCGACGAGGGTCGCGACACCGGCGGTGGCGCCCCACAGCCCCATGGCCGCGCCGCGGTTCTGCGGCGGGAACGTGCGGGTGATGACGGCCATGGTCTGCGGCGTCATCAGGGCGGCGCCGAGTCCCTGCACGGCGCGAGCGGCGATCAGCATCTCAAGGCTCGGAGCGAGGCCGCACGCGAGCGAGGCGAGCGTGAAGATCGCCAGTCCGGTGAGATAGATGTTCTTCGGACCGAAGCGGTCGCCGAGGCGGCCGGTGATCAGCAGGGGCACGGCGTAGGTCAGCAGGTAGGCGCTGGTGACCCATACGACGTTGTCGAGGTTGCTCGTGTTCGGGTCGAGCGCCGCCTTGATCGCGGGGTTCGCGACAGAGACGATCGTGGTGTCGACCAGGATCATGAAGAACCCGATGACGAGCGCCCACAGGGCGGGCCAGGGGCTGCGTTCGTGGGTCTTGTGCGACCCGGTGGGGGTGGATGCCGTGGTGGCGGCGCGAGCGTCGGTCATGCGAATGTCTCCCTTGAGACGCGGTGCTTGTTCGTGATGTGTTCGGGGATCTCGGCGACGCCCCACGGCAGGGTGCGATCGGCGAGACGCGCGCGCAGGGAGTCCTGCCACGCGAGTTCGGCATCGAGGAGAACGGCTTGCCGCCGCACCTCGATGAGGAATTGCTCGGGGGTCTCACGCGCGGCGGCCTCCTCGAGGCCCGCGCGATACTCGTCGATGCACTCCTCGAGCAGCGCGCGCCGCCGGTCGAGCAGGGCGACGACCTCGTCGCGCTCGAGGTTGTGGGCCTCGGAGAGCGCCACGCGGAACTCGCCCGGTCGATCGATGCGGGGCAGCTCGGCGCGCACCCACTCCTCGACGGCTCGGTGCCCGGCATCCAGAAGCGTGTAGGTGGTCCGCTCGGGACGATTGCCGTGGCGATCGACGCCGACCTCGGCGAGCAGGCCGTCACGTTCGAGGCGAGCGACCGTGTGGTAGATCGTCCCCTTCTGCAACGGGACGAGTCGATCGTCGCGGCGCTCTTTGAGCAGACGCATGAGCTCGTAGGGGTGCATGTCGCCCTCGCGGAGGGTCGCGAGGATCATGACGGCGGTCGGGGTGAGACGGCTGGTCTCCGGCATCCGTCCTCCTCATGGTCCGTTCCGACTAGTCCACGTGGACTATACGCGTTCCGGCCGCCGGATGCGAACTCGCGCGGGTGAACATCGGGGGCTCGAAGCGCCCCGCTCCCGTCCGCAGGGGACAGTCAACTCGGGGGCGCCCGTCGGCACGAAGGGCTTGCGCCCCGACGCAGAACGCGCCGCACCCGGTCAGGGCGCGGCGCGTTCAGGACATGTCCCGGATGCCGGGGCTCAGGCTGACGAGGAATCGTTCGCGACCACCTCAGCAGCCTTGTCGACTTCGGTCCGGGTCTCTGCCGGTGCCGTCACCGCTCGGCGCTGACGCCACCGCACCGGGATGCCGAAGATCCCGCGCTGGTTGGGCTCCTCCACCTCGAGGCCGTAGTGCTCGCCGATCGCATCGCGCAGCTGCGCCCGCTCGGCCTTGTCGTACGCCTTCATCTCGCGACGGAACGCCACGACCGTGGCCCAGCAGATCGCCAGCAGCACGAGACTGAACGGCAGGGCGATACTGATCGCTGCGGTCTGCAGGGCGTTCAGACCGCCCGCGATCAGCAGGGCGAACGCGATCACCGCGGTGGCGAGGGCGAAGAACACGCGAACCCACTTCTTGGGCTCCTCTTCGCCGCCGGTGGCGATCATGCTCATCACCAGGGCTCCGGAGTCGGCGGAGGTCACGAAGAACACCGCGATGAGGATGAGGAAGCCGACGATCAGCACTCCGGATGCCGGGACGTTCTCGAGCATCTGGAACAGCGCCGTCGACACGTCGACCGAGCCGTCAGGCCCCGTATAAGACGCGGTGCCCGTGAGCTCGCCGTAGATCGCGGTGCCGCCGAGCACGGTGAACCACAGGATGCCGACGAGCGTAGGCACGAGGATCACGCCGACCACGAACTCGCGCACGGTGCGACCCCGCGAGATGCGCGCGATGAAGATCCCGACGAAGGGCGCCCACGAGATCCACCAGCCCCAGTAGAACGCCGTCCAGGCGCCCTGCCACGCGACACCGTCATCGCCCGCGTAGGCGCTGACGGTGAACGAGAGTCCCACGAAGCTCTGGATGTAGTTGCCGATCGACTGGACCACATCGCGCAGCAGGAACTCCGTCGGGCCGGCGAACAGCAGGAACAGCATGAGAAGCCCGGCGAGCACGAGGTTGATGTTCGACAGCCACTTCATGCCCTTGCCCACGCCCGAGAGCAGCGAGAAGAGCACGAAACCGGTGATGATGCCGATGATGATCGCCTGGCTGATGATCGAGGGAGGCACGACGCCGAGGAAGTCGAGGCCCGCGCTGATCTGGATGACGCCCAGGCCGAGCGAGGTGGCGACGCCGAACAGCGTTCCGACGAGGGCGGCGACATCGATCGCGTTGCCCCATCCGCCCTGGACCAAACGCGCACCGAGGATCGGCTCGAGCGCCCACCGGATCGTGCGCGGCCGGCGACGGCGGTGGAAGGCGTACGCGAGCGCGAGACCGAGCACGACGTAGATCGACCACGCGTGCACGCCCCAGTGCAGGAAGGTCTGCGACATCGCCTGTTGCGCGAGCTCGGCGGGAGTGCCCTCGACACCGGGGCGGGGCGAGACGAAGTGGCTCAGCGGCTCGCTCACTCCGTAGAAGACCAGTCCGATGCCCATCCCGGCGGCGAACAAGAGAGAGAACCACGAGATCGTCGAGAATTCCGGCTCGTCGTCGTCCTGTCCGAGCTTGATGGTGCCGAAGCGACTGAAGCCCATCGCGAGCGCGAAGGCGACGAAGAACGCCGCGATCAGCACGTAGTACCAGTTGAAGGTCGACACGATGAAGGTCTGCACCGAGGCGAAGGTGGCTTCTGCGGCCGCGGGGAAGAACAGCGCGAAGGCGATGAACGCGAGGGCGATGCCCGCGGCCGGCCAGAAGACCCAACCGCGGATGGTCTTGTGGCTGCTGCCCGCGTGGGGGTCGATGGCGACCGCGGGTCCGGGGATGTCATCGGTCATTCCATCGAGGGTAGTCAGGCGGGTCCCCGCGGCCGGGGGGCAGGCGCCCGCGCGAGCGGTATGACACAATCCGCGCCGGTGCCGGGCGCGCGCACCCGCAATAATGAGCGGGTGACCTCCGCTCCCCCGCTCGAGCTCCCCGGCTGGCGCCACGTCTATTCCGGCAAAGTGCGCGACCTCTACGTCCCCGCCGACACGGCCGAAGGCGCAGCCCCGGCGCACCTCCTCGTCGTCGCGAGCGACCGCGTGAGCGCGTTCGACCACGTGCTCTCTCCCGGCATCCCCGACAAGGGCGTGCTCCTGACGACGCTGAGCCTCTGGTGGTTCGACCAGCTCGCCGGCGCCGACGGGGGTCGCTCCATCCCCAACCATCTGGCCGCCGATCACGCGCTCCGGGGCGACGACCCGGTGTCGTTGATCCCGGATGCCGTGCAGGGGCGCGCCATGCTGGTCCGCTCGCTCGACATGCAGCCGATCGAATGCGTCGTGCGCGGGTACCTCACGGGCTCGGGGTGGGCGGAGTACCGCGCAGAAGGCACGGTCTGCGGCATCCCCCTCCCGGAGGGCCTGAACGACGGCGACCGTCTGCCGGAGCCGCTCTACACCCCGGCCTTCAAGGCGCCGATGGGCGAGCACGACGAGAACATCACGTTCGAGCGCTCCGTCGAGATCGTCGGCGCCGACACGGCCGCGGCCCTGCGCGACGCCTCGCTCGAGATCTATCGCCGCGCGTCGGCCACCGCCGAGGCGCACGGACTGATCCTCGCCGACACGAAGTTCGAGTTCGGCTTCGACGCCGACGGCGTGCTGACCCTCGCCGACGAGGTGCTGACCTCGGACTCCTCGCGGTACTGGGATGCCGAGGCTTGGCGCACCGGCACCACCCCGGCCGAGCGCATGGCGAGCTTCGACAAGCAGATCGTGCGCAACTGGCTCGCCGAGAACTGGGACAAGCAGGGCGAACCCCCCGCGCTGCCCGACGAGATCGTGGAGCGCACCCGCGATCGCTACGCGGAGCTGCTGCGCGTGCTGACGTCCTGACCACGGGTGCGCACACCGCGCCATCACCACCGCGAAATGACCCGCTTTCGCCGAGATCGCCCCGCATTGCGCGCAACCGGACGTCATCTCGACGAAAGAGCGTGATCTCGGCATCCACCCCCTCAAGGAGACACATGTTCCGCTGGAAGCTGCACGGTGACGGACGCACCGTCGCACCGGGAGCCGTCGTCGGCCCGGGCGAGCGCCTGAACTGGGGCGCGACGATCGCGATCGGCCTGCAGCACGTGATCGCGATGTTCGGTGCGACGTTCCTCGTGCCGGTGCTGACGAAGTTCCCGGTCTCGACAACGCTGCTGTTCTCGGGCATCGGGACCTTGCTGTTCCTCCTGATCACGCGCAACCGCCTCCCCAGCTACCTCGGCTCGTCGTTCGCGTTCATCGCGCCGATCACCGCCGCCACGACCATGGCCGGCACCGGCTCGGCGCTCGCCGGCATCGTCGCCGTCGGCGTGCTGCTCGCCGCGATCGGCTTCATCGTGCAGTTCGCCGGCCTCGGGTGGGTCGACAAGGTCATGCCCCCGGTCGTCGCGGGCGCGATCGTGGCGCTCATCGGGTTCAACCTCGCGCCCGTGGCGTGGGGCAGCTTCGAGAAGCAGCCCCTCACCGGCACGATCACGCTGGTCGCCGTCATCCTGTTCAGCGTGCTGTTCCGGGGTTTCCTCGGCCGCATCTCGATCTTCCTGGGGGTGATCGTCGGCTACGTCGCCACCGTGCTCATCCAGGTCACCACCGGCGAGAAGCTCATCGACTTCGACGCCGTCGGCGCCGCCCCGTGGGTGGGGCTGCCCGAGTTCCACTTCCCCGACTTCGTCTCCCCCGGCACGTGGTCCGTCATCGCGATGTTCCTGCCCGTCGTGCTCGTGCTCGTCGCGGAGAACGTCGGCCACGTCCGCGGAGTCGCGGCGATGACGGATGCCACGGCCAACCGCTCCACCGGTCGCGCCCTCATCGCGGACGGCCTCGCCACGACGCTCGCGGGCTCGTTCGGCGGCTCGGGAACGACGACCTACGGCGAGAACATCGGCGTCATGGCCGCCACCCGCGTCTACTCGACGGCGGTGTACTGGATCGCGGGCCTCACCGCGATCCTGCTGAGCCTCTCCCCCAAGGTCGGTGCGGTGTTCAACACCATCCCGCCCGGGGTGCTCGGCGGCGTGACCACGGCCCTCTACGGCCTGATCGGCATCATCGGCATCAAGATCTGGGTCGACAACCGCGTCGACTTCTCGCGTCCGGTCAACCAGTACACCGGAGCCGTGGCCCTGGTGCTCGCGATCGCGGGCTTCACGATGGACATCGGCCCGTTCCAGCTCGGCGCCATCGTGCTCGGCTCGATCGCCGCCCTGGTGATCTACCACCTCGGCAACGCGATCGCCCGCGCCCGCAACACCGGCGCCGACGACGGCGGCCCGATTCCCGCCGTCGGCCCGCTGGGCGGCGACCCGTCCTGACCCCCGGACCGGGGATGCCGGGGCCGCACCCGTTCGCCGAGCCCGCACGCCCGTGCGGCGAGGCGCCCGCGGCCCCGGCGCTCGCGTGCGGTCTCGGCGGGGCGGGGCGTGCGGCATGATCGGGGGACCACCCCCACCTCGGAGGAACCCATGACCGCCACTAGCCCGACCGCCCGTACCGGCATCATCCTCGTCGCCGTGGGGACCGTCTTCCTCGCCGCCATGCTGTGGTGGGATGCCAACGGCGCCCCCACCGTGGCCCACTTCATCACCGCCTCGGCGGGGTACCTCATCGGCCAGGGCGTCGTGACGTTCTTCGCCGCGCGGCGCCGTCCCCGCTGACGCGGGCCCTCCGGCATCCGGCCCGCCCCGCGGAGTTCTCCGCCACCGTTGCCGTTCCGTTACTTGACACCGGCGGGCTCCACACCTCACACTGATTGCTGTTGCTGGTAAATCGGTTTATCAGCAAGATAAATCGATTATCCAACGGAGGGTGAGACATGGCTCGTGTGCGCATCGCGGATGTCGCCAAGGCCGCCGGCGTCTCGCCCGCGACCGTCTCGCTCGTGCTCAACGACGCCGAGTCGCGCATCTCCGACGAGACCAAGGAGCGCGTCCGCCGGGTCGCCGACGAGGTCGGCTACTCGCCCAACCCGATCGCGCGGAGCCTCCGCACCCGCGTGACCGGCACGATCGGTCTCGTCTCCGACCGCATCGCCACGACGCCGTTCGCCGGGCGCATGCTCGCCGGTGCGCAGGAGGTCGCCCGCGAGAACGGGCGGCTCGTGATCCTCGTCGACACCGACGGTCACCCCGAGATCGAGTCCGACGCGATCTCCACGCTCGTGAACCACCGCGTCGACAGCATGGTCTACGCCTCGATGTACCATCGCGTGCTCCCGGCCCCGGCCGGCCTTCCCGCCGGCACGGTCTTCCTCGACTGCCGCCCCGAAGACGGCGGCTACCCGGCCGTCGTCCCCGACGACTACGCCGGAGGACGCGCCGCCACGCAGGAGCTCGTCGACGCCGGGCACCGCCGCATCGCCTACATCGACGACGGCGACGCCGACCGCCCGGTCGCCGCCGAGCTCCGCCTGCGGGGCTACCGGGATGTGCTCCTCGAGGCCGGCATCCGCCCCGATCCCGCTCTCCACGTGTCCGCGCAGACCTCGGCAGCCGGCGGCCAGAAGGCGATCGCCGAGCTGATGGAGCTGCCCCCGGAGCAGCGTCCGACGGGCGTCTTCGCCTTCAACGACCGCATCGCGGCCGGAGTCGTCATGTGGGCTCCGCGCCATGGCATCCGGATCCCCGAAGACCTGTCGGTCGTCGGCTACGACGACCAGCAGCTGGTCGCGGCGGAGCTCGATCCGCCCCTCACGACCGTCTCGCTCCCCCACGCGGCCATGGGTCGCTGGGCAATGGAGGTCGCCCTCGGCCTCCGCGAGGCGGACATCGATTCCCCCCACCTCATGGACTGCCCGATCGTTCGTCGGGCTTCCGTCGGCCCTCCCGCGCCCCTCGGCAGCGCGCGGGACCCCCGGGTCACGGACTGACGCCACCCCCGGCGTCCCCTCACGACGGCGACAGCGATGTCGTCGCACACCGAAAGGAACACGATGAAGAAGTCCTTCATCCCGCTCGCCGCAACGGGCGTCGCTGCCGCGCTGGTTCTCACCGGCTGCGGTCAGGCAGGTCAAGGCAGCACGACGACCGAAGACGGTCGCACCGTGTTGACGATGTGGACCCACTCGGCCGGCAACCCCGCCGAGCTCGCCGTCTACGAGCAGATCATCAGCGACTTCAACGCCTCCCAGGACAAATACGAGGTCAAGACGGAGTCGTTCCCGCAGGGCGCCTACAACGACGCGATCGTCGCTGCGGCCGCCTCGGGCGACCTCCCGTGCCTGCTCGATCTCGACGGCCCGATCATGCCCAACTGGGCGTGGGCCAACTACCTGCAGCCGCTGAACATCTCGAGCGACATCACCGACAAGCTCCTTCCCACCGCGGTCGGAAAGTACAACGGCGAGATCTACTCCGCGGGGTACTGGGACGCCGCCCTCGGCATCTTCGCCCGCAAGTCGGTGCTGGATGCCAACGGCATCCGCATCCCGACCATGGACCAGCCCTGGACCGAGTCGGAGTTCGACGCCGCCCTTTCGACCCTCAAGGGGGCCGGATACGACACCCCGATCGACATCGGCGCCGAGGACAAGGGCGAGTGGTGGCCCTACGCCTACTCGCCCTTCCTGCAGAGCTTCGGCGGCGACCTGATCAACCGCGACACCATGCTCACCGCGGACGGCGCACTGAACGGTCCGGATGCCGTGAAGTGGGGCACCTGGTTCCAGGACCTGTTCAAGAAGGGCTACGCCAACAGCGGCGGGACCGTGGGCAACCAGGAGTTCGTCGACGGCAAGGTCGCGCTCAGCTACACCGGTGTGTGGAACGGCCTCGCCGCGGTGGACGCGGTCGGCGACGACCTGCTGATCCTGCCGCCGCCAAACCTCGGCGACGGCCCCAAGATCGGTGGCGGCTCATGGCAGTGGGGCATCTCGTCGTCCTGCAACGACGCCGACGGCGCCCGCGCGTACCTCGAGTTCAGCTTCAACGACAAGTACATCACCCGGTTCGCCGACGAGCAGCTCGTGATCCCCGCCACCGAGGCGGCCACCGAGGCGTCGAAGTACTTCAACTCCACCGACGGCGCCCTGCGTCCGTTCGCCGAGTTCTCGAAGGAGTACGCCGTCCTGCGACCCGAGACGCCCGCCTACGCGGTGATCTCGACCACGTTCGAGACGGCGGCCAAGGACATCATGAACGGCGCCGACGTGCAGTCGGCTCTGGATGCCGCGGTCACCGAGATCGACACCAACATCTCCTCCAACGACGGCTACGGCGCGAAGTAACGCCGCGCCCGCGGTGGGGGTCCGCGTCGGACCCCCACCGCGGGCGGGAAAGAAGAATCCTGATGACCGTGTCTCCTCCGGTCGCCGCGGCGAAGCAGCCGCGCCGATCCCTCCGTCGCCTGCGCACCTCGCGCGGGAGCGAGTCGTGGGCGGGCCTGGCGATGATGGCCCCCGCCGCCCTCCTGCTCCTGCTCTTCCTCATCGTGCCCGTGCTGCTCGCGTTCACGCTGTCGTTCACGAACGCCCGCCTGATCTCGCCCAACCCGCCGCGCTTCGTGGGCCTGGACAACTTCTTCCGGGCGTTCACCGCCGACCCGGTTTTCCTGCAGTCGGCGCTGAACACCTTCCTCTTCGCACTGGTCGTCGTGCCCGTACAGGCCGGCCTCGGGCTCCTGCTCGCGATCCTCGTCAACCAGCGCCTGCGGGGAACGACGTTCTTCCGCGTGGTGTTCTTCATCCCCGTCGTGACCTCGATCGTCGTGGTGTCGATCCTCTGGCGCTTCATGTACCAGAGCGACGGCCTCATCAACTCGATGATCGACACCGTCACCTTCGGGGCGTTGAAAGGCGCCGACTGGCTGAACGACCCCACCACCGCGCTCGGCGCGATCATCGTGCTGTCGATCTGGCAGGCCGTCGGCTTCCACATGATCATCTGGCTCGCGGGCCTGCAGACCATCCCCGAGGAGCTCTACGAAGCCGCCCGCATGGACGGCGCGAGCCGGTGGCACCAGTTCGCCCACGTGACGTGGCCGGGTCTTCGTCCCACCATGGTCTTCGTCCTGGTCACGATCACGATCGCCGCCCTCGGACTGTTCGTCCAGGTCGACGTGATGACCCAGGGCGGCCCTCTCAACTCGACGTCGACCGTCGTGTACCACGCGGTGCGCAAGGGCTACGAGCAGCAGGAGATCGGCTATGCCGCCGCGATCTCCCTCCTGTTCTTCGTCGCCGTGCTGGTCATCGCCCTCATCCAGCGCTGGTTGACCCGAGAGAAGAACTGACATGACCGGCACCCTCGAACGCCCCGGGCGCACCGCGCGCGCTGCACGACAGGACGCGCCCGCCCGCCGACGCACCCGCTCCTCGGAAGGCCGCAACGGCCGCATCCTCACCTACGTGACGATGTCGATCCTCGCCGTGTTCTTCCTGTTCCCCCTCGTGTTCATGTTCGTGTCGAGCCTCAAGCCCGACGCGCAGATCCTCCGCGACATCAACTCCCCCGCGGCGTTCCTGCCCACCGGAGACATCAGCCTCGACAACTACTTCGGTGTCTTCGATCGCGTGCCCGTGGGGCAGTTCCTGTTCAACTCGATCCTCGTGACGGTGCTCACCGTCGGGCTCGGGCTCATCGTGAACTCCCTCGCCGGCTTCGCCCTCTCGCGTCTGCGCTGGAAGGGCCGGGTCGTCGTGCTCGCCCTGATCATCGCGACGCTCATCGTCCCTTTCGAGACGATCGCCGTGCCGATGGTCTACTGGGTCAACCAGCTGCCGACCCTCGTCATGGAGGGCGGCGTGCTGAAGTACGACTTCGGCTGGCTGAACACCTACCAGGTGCAGATCGTGCCGTTCATCGCGAACGCCTTCTCGATCTTCCTGTTCGCCCAGTACTTCTCCACGATTCCCCCGTCGCTCGACGAGGCCGCCCGCATCGACGGGGCGAGCTGGTTCACGATCTACCGCCGCATCATCGTGCCCCTGTCGGGACCGGCGTTCGCCACGGTGGCGATCCTGACGTTCCTGCCCGCGTGGAACCAGTACCTGTGGCCGCTCATGGTCGTGCAGAAAGAGAACCTGCGCCCCGTCATGGTCGGCATGCAGTACTTCTTCCAGCTCAACACGGCGTGGGGCGAGGTCATGGCCTACACCTCGCTCATCACCCTTCCCGTGCTGATCGTGTTCCTGGTCTTCCAGCGCGCGTTCGTGAGCAGCATCGCGGCCAGCGGTGTGAAGGGATGACCCGCGATTCCGATGTCGCCGTGCCCGATGGGGCACCTGTCGACATCGTCCCCCCTTCCGCCGGGGCGGCCGAGCGCCCCGGCGGAAGCCTCGCCCTGTCGCCGCCCGCGGTGACCGCGCGCGGCGGCCTGAGACCCCCGACCCCAGAAGACCTGCAGCACAGCGCTGCGTGGAAAGAGAGTGCCTGACGTGTTCGACCTCGCCGATTCCTACGTGTGGGATTTCTGGTTCGCCGACGACGGCGACCGCTACCACCTGTTCTTCCTCTACGCCTCGCGCGCTCTGCACGACCCGGAAGACCGCCATTACCGCGCCTCGGTGGGCCACGCCGTCTCGACCGACCTCGTGTCGTGGGAGCGCGTCGCCGACGCCCTCGTGCGCGGCGGAGCAGACGACTTCGACGCCCTCGCCACCTGGACCGGCTCGACCGTTCGCCGTGAGGACGGCACCTGGTTCCTCTTCTACACGGGCTCGCGTCTGGCCGAAGACGGTCGCAACGTGCAGCGCATCGGCTACGCCACCAGCGACGACCTGTACACCTGGCACAAGAACCCGACGAACCCGGTCCTCGAGGCCGACGGCGAGATGTACGAGCGCCTCGCCACCACCGACTGGCACGACGAGGCCTTCCGCGACCCGTGGGTGTTCGCCGACCCCGTAGGCCACGGTTGGCACATGTACGTCACCGCCCGCGCGCCCCGAGGTCCCCTGAACGGCAGCGGTGTCGTCGCGCACGCCACGTCGCCGGATCTCGAGACGTGGACGCTCCAGGCTCCGGTGAGCGAGCCCACCGACCAGGGCTTCGGGCAGCTCGAGGTGACCCAGGTCGAAGAGGTCGACGGCCGCGCGGTGCTGCTGTTCTCGTGCATGCCCGCTCAGGCGATGGATGCCGTGCGCGCACGCCACCCGCGAGGTGCGGTGTGGGCGGTGGCCGCCGACAGCGTTCTCGGCCCGTTCGACATCTCGACCGCGACGCCGATCACCGATGACGACCTGTACGTCGGTCGTCTGGTCCGCGACCGCGCCGACCGCTGGCAACTGCTGGCGTTCCGCAACGTCGGCGTCGACGGGCGCTTCGTCGGCGGGATCACCGACCCGATGCCCGTCGGCTGGGACGGCGATCGCCTGGTCATCACGCAGCCCGCGGTGCTGTCGGTCTGAGCCCGTTCGCATCGATCGGGATGATGCACCAAGATGACGGCGGAGGCGACCGCCCACCGGAAGGACCAGCATGATGACCACCGAAACCCGTACCCACGACGTCACCGTGCTCGGGGAGGCCCTCGTCGACATCGTCACGACCGCGGCGAGCGCCTCCGAGCGTCCGGGAGGCAGCCCCGCCAACGTGTCCGTCGCCCTCGGCCGACTCGGACGCGACGCCGCGCTCGTGGCCCGCGTCGCCGACGACGAGCGCGGACAGGCCCTGCGGGCGTGGCTCACGGCATCCGGAGTCGAGCTGCTGACCGCCGGTGACCCCGAGCGCACCGCGACGGCGCGGGCCACCATCGGCGAGAACGGCAACGCCACGTACGACTTCGACATCGACTGGGTGCTGCCGTCGCCGGTCGAGGTGCCCGCGTCCCGGATCTTCCACACCGGATCCGTCGCCGCGACCCTCGCCCCCGGCGCCGACGAGGTCCGCGCGGCGGCCGCGCGCGCTCGTCGTTCCGCGCTCGTCAGCTACGACCCGAACATCCGCCCCGCCCTCACCGGCGGCGTCGAGGACGCGAGAGCACGGGTCGAGGCGCTCGTCGCCCTCTCCGACGTCGTCAAGGCGAGCGCGGAGGACGCCGAATGGCTCTACCCCGCGATGTCCACCGCCGACGTCGCCCGCCACTGGGTCGGGCTCGGAGCCGGTCTCGCCGTCATCACCGACGGGGATGCCGGCTCCCTCGGCGTGACCGCGCACGCCACCGTCGACGTGCCCGCGGTCTCGACCGCCGTGGTCGACACGGTCGGTGCGGGCGACACGTTCATGGGCGCGCTGCTGGACGGCATCCTGAATCTCGCCGGGGATGTCGACGGGCTGCGCGAGAGCGTGCGGGCACTCGACGGCGAGACGCTCCCGGCCCTGCTGCACCGCGCGGCGCGGGCGGCCGCGATCACCGTCGGCCGCGAGGGCATGGACCCGCCGACCCGCGAGGATCTCGCCGGCTGAGGGACGGCATCCCGCTCCCGGTAAGATGGAGGAGGTGCGTCGGGAAGTCTGGTCGACATCTCGTCGATCGACCCCTCTGGAGGCTTCATGAGCCACGACACCGTCCGCGCCCCGAGCTGGCCCGGCTACCGCGAAGTCCACCGCGTCACCACGCTGCTGCGCCGCGAGTCCGTCGGTGGCATGCTGCTGGTGGTCGCCGCGATCATCGCGATCATCTGGGCGAACTCCCCCGCGTCCGACGCCTACTTCGCGCTGCGCGACTTCCGCTTCGGCTACGAGCCGTGGCACCTCGAGTTGAGCGTCGGGTCGTGGGCCGCCGACGGCCTACTGGCCGTCTTCTTCTTCATGGTCGGCCTCGAGCTCAAGCGCGAGATCGTCAGCGGCAGCCTCCGCCGCTTCGGCACCGCGATCGTCCCGGTCACGGCGGCGTTCGCGGGCGTCGCGGTGCCCGCGCTCATCTACGTCGCGATCGTGCACACGCAGCCGAGCCTCCTGGCCGGCTGGGCGATCCCCACGGCCACCGACATCGCGTTCGCCGTCGCCGTGCTCGCCCTCGTCGGCTCGCACCTGCCCGGCCCCCTGCGCATCTTCCTGCTGACACTCGCAGTCGTCGACGACCTCATCGCGATCGCGATCATCGCGATCTTCTACACCAGCGACATCTCGATCGTGCCGCTCGCGGTCTTCGCCGTGCTCGTCGTCGCGTACGGAGTGATCGCCCACCGCGCCCGTGCCTGGTTCTCGCGCAACGCGTGGGGCGCGTGGGTCGTGCTGCTGCCGATCGGCTTCGCCGCGTGGGCGTTCCTGCACGCCTCGGGCGTACACGCCACGATCGCCGGGGTCGCCCTGGCGTTCACGATCCCCGTCGCCGCATCGAAGCGGCACCCCGAGCACCACGGCATGGACCTCGCCGAGCAGTTCGAGCACCGCTTCCGCCCGCTCTCCAGCGGCATCGCGGTACCGATCTTCGCGTTCTTCGCGGCGGGGGTCGCGGTGGGAGGCGGCGAGGGGATCGTCCGCGCGCTGATGGACCCCGTGACCATCGGCGTCGTCGCCGGTCTCGTGCTCGGCAAGCCGCTCGGCATCCTGCTCGGCGTGCGCCTGCTCACTCTCGTGACCAAGGTGCGCCTCGACCCGGCCCTGAAGTGGATCGACCTCGCCGGGGTGGGTCTCCTTGCGGGCATCGGCTTCACGGTCTCGCTGTTGATCGCCGAGCTCAGCTTCCCGGACGGCTCCCCTCACACCGACGACGCGAAGATCGCGATCATGGCGGCGTCGCTGCTGGCATCCGTCCTCGCCGCGGCCGTGCTGCTCGTGCGCAACCGTCGCTACAAGCAGCTGGCGCGGGACGAAGAGGTGGATGCCGACGGCGACGACGTCCCGGACGTGTACCAGCAGCCGCTGCCACCGGAGCGCTGAGCGCTCACCTCGCGGGGGCGACGCTCAGGTACTCCCGCAGCTCGACCGGTTCCCAGGCGGGAAGGATCTCGTCGAGGATGAATCGCCCCGCTTCGCGCTCACCACCCGCCTCGCCCCCCGTCACGAGAACAGGGGACGCCACGGAAACAGGGCGATCCACGCGGAAAAGGCCTGTCCCGGTGCCATCCCCTGTTCTCGGGACGCGCCGAGCGTCTCAATCCCGGGGCACGGCGAGATCGGAGAGGGATGCCGCGAGCGCGAGCTTCGCGCGACGATACCGGCCCCGCACGGTCGCCGGTGCGACTCTCTGCACCTCGGCGATCTCCACGAACGACAGCCCCTCCCAGTGGGCCAGCATGACCACCTCCCCCAGGTCCGGCTCGAGCTCGGCCACCAGCGCGCGGAGGGCCACGACCTCGGTCGAATCCTCGACCACGGCGGATGACATCTCGCGACGCAGGACGTCAGCGAGAGCGTGTCGCCGCCGCGTGCCCCGCTGAGCGTTGGCGAGGACGTTCCGCGCCACGCCGAACAGCCACATGCGTGCCTCCGCGGGTGGGCCCGGCAGGTCGCCGCGTCGCCGCCACGCTGTCATGAGCGTCTCCGCGAGCAGGTCGGCGGCGTCCTGGTCCACGCGGCGCGCGAAGTACCGCAGCAGATCGGGGCTCGCTTCCTCGACGAGGGCGACGAAGGACGCTTCGTCACGTGTGCCGCGCCGCGCGCGCTTCACCGCTGCTCGCCTTCGCACCGTTCTTGCGAGGAGAAGCCGAGGCCCGTAGCGGGATAGCCCGCCGCTTCGACGTGCGACATGACCGCGGTGAAGACAGCGTCCTTCACAGCGATGTTGTACTCGACGTCGGGGTTGTACTGGTTCGTCCCGTACCCGAAGGGAACGGAGTCCCCCTCACCTTCGTACGTCATCGGCTCCTGCCGCAGCTTCGCGATCGCGGCATCCACGTCGATCGTGTGAGCGAGATCGGCGGTCCGGAGGTACTCGCGAGCGGCGTCGGCCGCAGCGGGGTCCGCCGGCACATCCGCGGCACGGTTCGCGGCGGGCGAGAACGTGACGTCCCCGACCCGGACCTCGCAGGTCCCCCCTCCCGGGAGCGTGTACGTGAACGAGGCGTCCGCGGCCAGAGCCCACGACTGCCACTCTGCGGGCTGCATCCAGAATCGTCCCCAGTCGACGGTGACCGCCGCGTAGGCCGCGCCCGCGGTGCCGAGGACCAAAACAGGGACGAGGGAAGCCGCGAGCACGCGCCTCCGGCGGCCGCGCGTGCGGTCCTGGGCGACGATCGCACGCGCCATCGCCGCAGCGCGCGGGCGCACACCGTCGTCGCTCAGGTCGCGCGCGCGATCCGCTCTGGTCATCAACGCGTGCAGCCCGTCATCCAGATCGTCATCCATCCGGAACTCCTTCCCTCACGGGACGGAACCGCCCCTTCTGGAACAGACATGTCCGGAGCAGCCCGAAACGTTCTCGCGCGCGCGGATTCCCGCGCGGCCGATCACGAGAACAGGGGACGCCACGGAAACAGGGCGATCCCCGCGGAAACGGCCTGTCCCGACGGCATCCCCTGTTCTCGTGACGCGGGGGCGGCGTGCGTCAGCCCAGACCCATCTCCTGCAGCACACCCGTCTTCGTGCGGGTGAAGGCCTCGACCTCGCCGTCCTCGCCCTCGCCGAATCGGGTCGAGTAGCCGTCGCCGCGCGGGCGGGACGCGAAGAGCGCCTCGACGGCGCCGGACAGGTCGGCGGAGATCGTGGAGCCACCCGGGGAGAGCTCGCCGTACCCGGAGACGACGGAGACGTCGACGTGGTTCCGCTCGGCCACCGGGATCACCGCGACCAAGACGGCCCGCAGCACGTCCTCGGACACCGCGTAGCCCGGGGTCGCGTCGAAGTCGGAGGCGTCGGCGGGCGCGATGCTCACGTCGACGCGCAGCTGGCAGGGGCCCTCGCAGTTGTCGCTCCCCTGCTCGGCGACGACACGCCAGCCCCCGCCGTCGGCCGCTCCGCTGTCGTCGATCGCGGCCTGGATCGGCGGAATGGCTTTCTCGATGTCGCTCTTGCTGGACCCGAAGGGGTCGTCGAACGGCGATCGCCCGTCCACCAGGGGGATCACGAAGCAGCCCGACAGGGCCACGGCCACCACCCCGGCGAGGGCCGCGGCGACGGCTCCTCTGATCGCTGTGCGTGTTCCGCGCATCATCGGCTCCCTCCTCAGCCGAAGATCTGCGACGAGATCTCCGACAGCCACGCGCGCGCGTTGACGTTGACCGTCTCGAGGTAGATCCACACCCCGTCCCGCGCGACCACGACGTCTTCGGTCTCGGCGGTGCCGCCCGACTTCGCGCAGTACTGGGCGCCGAAGTCCTCGGCGGCCTGGCACTCGTACCCCTGCGCGGCGAGGCCCGCGACGCCCGCGGTGACGTCGGCGTCCGCCGCGGTGCTGACGAGGAGCAGCACCGCGGCCGCCTCCTCCTGGATCCAGTTGCACGACAGCGCGGTCGTCGCGTTCGCGGGTGCCGGTCGCACGAAGCCGTCGGCATGCTGCGCCGTGAGAGCGCCCACCGTCTCCTGTCGCGTGGCCGCCGTGCCGAGGTCGTCACAGGATGCCGGGATCGAGGTGGGCGTCTCGACCGTCGGGGTCGACGACGCAGACGGAGTCGCTGAGGCGCTGGGAGCGGTGGCGGACGGGGAGACCACGGTCGTCGTCAGCGCGGGCGCCGGATCGTCGGGAACGCACCCGGTCAGTGAGGCGACGACCCCGACCAGCAGCGCCCCGGTGATGGCGATGGATGCACGACGCATGGCGAAAACCCCCTCCGCGGAGCGGCGATCTCCCCACGCCGACCCGCTCTTCCTGCGCTCAACATAGCCGGGTTCGCCCGCAGCCTCACCCCGCTCTTGACCCTCACGCGACGTGAGGGCGGACGCTGAGGTCATGAGCGAGAATTTCGATGCCTTCGACATCAGCCCCGTGCCCCCTCCCGGACCGGACGCCGTCGCACCCCCGTTGTACCGGGGCATCTACGGCATGCCCCTGTTCGTCACCCTGCCGACCCCCGATCTGGCGGCCTCGGTCGACTTCTGGACACGCGGTCTCGGGTTCTTCGAGCTGTTCGGCATCCCGGGGCGGATGGTGCACCTGCGGCGGTGGGCGTTCCAGGACGTGCTGCTCGTGGTCGGCGAGACGACCTCCGTCACACCGCACGCCCGCGTGAGCTTCGCCTGCGTCCTCGACCAGGTCGACCCCCTGATCTCGACGTTGCGCGCCCTCGGCGCGGTACCCGAGGTTCGCGACACCCCGTGGAACACGCGGGACGTCGAGGTCATCACCCCCGAGAACGCGCGGATCGTGTTCACCGCGGCCAAGGTGTTCGACCCGACCACCGCCGAGGGGCGGAACCTCCAGGCCGTGGGGATCGGACGTGACGAGAATGGGTCCCATGCGTGAGGACGGGATGCCGGTGGGCGAGACGGCCGCCCGTCTCGGCGTGACCGTGCGCACTCTTCACCACTGGGATGAGATCGGTCTCGCACGCCCCGCCGCACGCTCGACCGCCGGCTACCGTCTCTACACCGACGACGATCTCGAGCGCCTCCGCCGCATCGTGGTCTACCGCGAGCTGGGTCTCGACCTCGACGCCATCCGCGCGGTGCTCGACGAACCGGGCGGAGACATCGCCGCGCAGTTGCGCGTCCAGCGGGCCCAGCTCGCCCAGCGCATCGCGCAGCTGAAAGACCTCGACGAGGATCTCGAGCGCATGATCGCGGCGCAGGAGCGCGGCATCCTGCTCTCCGAAGACGAGCAGCGCTCGACGTTCGGACCGGGCTGGGACACGAACTGGCCCGCCGAGGCGCGGGACGCCTACGGCGAATCCCCGCAGTGGCAGCAGTACGCGGAGCGCTCGGCATCCCGTTCCGCCGATGACTGGGCGGCGGTGACGCGGACGGTCTCGGCCTTCGACGAGGAGCTGGGCGCGGCCCTCGACGCCGGCGTGCGACCCGGCGACGCGGCGGCCGACGCTCTCGTCGAACGGCATCGCGAGGTGTTCTCGCAGTACTTCCCCCTCACGCGGCAGATGCAGGTGCACCTCGGCCGGATGTACGCCGGCGATCCCCGCTTCGCCGCGCACTACGACGCGATCCGCCCCGGGCTCGCGGTGTGGCTGCGCGACGCGATCGAGGCCGGCGCCCGCGCGCACGGCATCGACCCCGACACCGCTCGGTGGGAGTGATCAGGCGGAGCCGCGCTCCACGATCTCGGTCGGGAGGATCGTCGCGTGGACGGCCGGTCGCCCGGCCAGGATGTCGAGAAGAACGGATGCCATGTGCCGCCCCTGCATGAGCGAGGGCTGGCGCACGGTGGTCAGTCCGGGGGTCAGCGTCGTCGCGACCGCGGAGTCGTCGAAGCCGATCAGCGCGATGTCCCGGCCGACCTCGAGGCCCCGATCGCGGAGAGCCGTGTAGGCGCCCCGAGCCATCAGGTCGCTCGCCACGAACAGGGCGTCGGGGAGCTCGCCGGCCGACAGGATGCGATTCATCGCGAGAGCGCCGCCCATCTCGGTGAAGTCGCCGTCCTCGATCGCGACGGGCTCGAGTCCGGCGTTCTCCATCGCGGCGCGGAAGCCCTGGATGCGGTCGAGCGACGCGGGCATGTCGAGCGGCCCCGAGATGGTGCCGATCCGGCGGTGTCCGCGATCCAGCAGGTACTGCGTGGCCTCGCGGGCGCCCTCGACGTTGTCGACGTCGACGTAGTAGTCGTCGGCGCGCACCTTGGGGGGCCGACCGCCGTAGACGACCGGCACGACGTCGGCGATGCGTTCCAGGAAGGTGTCGCTCGTGTGGTGCGAAGCGACGATCGCGCCGTCGACGCTCCCCCCGCGGAGGTACCCCAGGGCCTTCGCGCTGGCGTCGTCGCTCGCGATGAGCATGTTCATGACGAAGTCGGTCTCGCCGACGACCTCGCTGATCCCGGCGACGATCGAGGCGAAGAACGGATCGCCGAAGAAGCGATCGGTCTGTTCGGGGATGATCAACGCGATGGCCCGCGTCTGCCGGCTCGCCAGCGAGCGCGCCGCGCGATTGGGGACGTACTGGAGCTCGTCGATCGCGCGGCGCACCGCTTCGAGGGCGGCGGGAGAGACCGCGGTGGAACCGTTGACGACGCGGGACACCGTCGAGCGGGAGACTCCCGCTCGCGCGGCGACCTCTTCGATCGTGGCGGCGCCCCGCACGGGTGCGAGCTCCATCGCGTTCCCTCCTCCGGGCCCTCGCGCGGCCTACACCGCGGCTGCGGTGACCAAAGCGCGCTCGGCGATGATGCGAGCGTACTGCCGCCCGGAGTCCTTCACCGTGCGCGTCTGCGTCTGGTAATCGACGTAGACGATGCCGAAGCGCTTCTCGTAGCCCCAGGCCCACTCGTAGTTGTCCATGAGCGACCAGTAGAAGTACCCGCGCACATCGACGCCCTGCTCCGCGGCATCCAGGACCGCCCCGAGGTGGGACTCGACGAACGCGACGCGCTCGGTGTCGTGCACGCGCTCCTCTCCGTCCTCGACGACGAGCTCGTCGTCGTAGGCGGCGCCGTTCTCGGTGACGTAGAGGGCCACGCCGGCCTGGGCCGTGTACTCCTCGCTGACGTGGACCAGCAGGCGGGTGAGCCCCTCCGGCTGGACCTCCCAGTGCATGCTCGTGCGGTCGAGGCCGCGGTCGTGCCAGTACAGGTTCTCGTGCGCGGGGAAGGGCGAGGCGATCTGCCGCTCGGTCGGGGCGTCGCCCGCGGGCGGGTTGACGAGCGGAGGCGTGCCGCCGACGAACTCCCCGTGGTAGTAGTTCACGCCCAGGGTGTCGATCGGCGTCGAGATGATGTCGAGGTCGCCGGGCCGGACGGCCGCCTGCCACTGCGCCACCGCCTCGGCATCGGTGTTGCGGAAGTCCTTGATGACGTCCGCCGGGTACTCGGCGCGGAACACCGGTTCGAGGAACCACCGGTTGAACTGTCCGTCGATGCGCCGCGCGGCGTCGAGGTCCGCCGGGTTGGTCGGGTCGACGGCATCCGCCACCGTGAGGTTCAAGGTGAGCCCGAGGTTCAGCGAGGAGTCGCGGGCGCGGAGCTCGCGCACGGTCTGGCCGTGACCCAGCAGCAGGTGGTGCGCCGAGAGCATGCCCTCGGCCTGCGAGTAGTGCCCGGGGGCGTGGGCGCCGGCGGTGTAGCTGAGGAACGACGAGCACCAGGGCTCGTTCAGCGTCGTCCACACGTTCACGCGGTCGCCGAGCGCGTCGTGCATGTCGAGGGCGTACTCGGTGAACCTCTCGCTCGTCTCGCGGACCGTCCAGCCCCCGCGGTCCTGCAGAGCCTGCGGAAGATCCCAGTGATACAGGGTCAGCCACGGGAGGATGCCGGCATCCAGGAGCTCGTCGACGAGACGCTTGTAGAAGTCGACGCCCTTCGGGTTGAGCGCGCCGCCATCGGGGCGCACGCGCGACCACGACGTCGAGAACCGGTAGGTCTGCAGACCGAGGCTCTTCATGAGCTGCACGTCGCCCGCGTAGCGGTGGTAGTGGTCGCACGCGACGTCGCCGTTGTCGGCGTTGATCACGGCGTTCGGAACGCGGCTGAAGGCATCCCAGATCGAGGCGGTGCGGCCGTCTTCGAAGGCGGCTCCTTCGATCTGGTAGGCCGCGGTCGCGGCGCCGAAGAGGAAGCCCTCGGGAAAGGCTCGGGTTACGGACATGGTTCGGGTTCCTTCCGTGGGCGCGAGGGTCATCCCTTCACCGCCCCTTGCATGATGCCACTGACCAGCTGCTTGCCCGCGAAGACGAACAGCAGGAGCAGGGGAACCGTCGACAGGAGCACACCCGCGAGCACGACCGAGTAATCGACGAAGTAGTTCGACTGCAGCAGCGACAGCGCCACCGGCAGCGTGGGGTTCTGGCGGTCGAGCACGATGAACGGCCAGAAGAAGTTGTTCCACGCGGTGACGAAGGTGAACAGACCGAGCATCGCCGCGGCGGGGCGGGCGGCGGGGACCCCCACCGTGAGGAAGGTGCGGAACGAGCTCGCCCCGTCGACGCGGGCGGCCTCGATCAGCTCGTCGGGAACCGCCTGGCGGAGGTACTGCGTCATCCAGAACACCCCGAAGGCGCTCGTCAGCGCGGGGACGATGACCGCGCCGATCTGCCCCGTCCACCCGATCTCGCTGAAGAGGATGTACAGCGGCACGACGCCCAGCTGCGTGGGCACGGCCATCGTCGCGACGACGAACAGCAGCAGCCACGGACCGCCGCGGAAGCGGAGCTTCGCGAACGCCCAGCCCGCGAGGGTCGAGAAGAAGACGACGGATGCCGCGATCAGGGCCGAGCTGAAGATGGAGTTCCACAGCCCCGTCCAGAAGTTGACGGCGGGGTTGTTCAGGACGGCGGCGGCGTTCGTGAAGAAGTTGCCGCCGGGGATCCACGACAGGTCGGTGTTGCGGATCGTGGACGAGTCGCCCGAGCCGATCAGCAGCGCCCAGTAGTAGGGGACGATCGCGGCGAGAAGCACCACGCCGAGGCTGGCGTAGACGAACCAGCCGGGGCGCGAGCCCCGCACGGGGCGGGGACGCCGGCGCGCGGGCTTCGGGTCGGCTGCCGCGGTGACGGGAGAGGTGTCGATGACGCTCATGAACGTGCGCCCTTTCCGGTGGATTCGGCGGCGATGCGCTCCTTGACGGCGCGCGCGGCGGCGCGGCGCTGCGCGCGGCTGAGGCCGTCGCGGGTGCCCTCGTCTCGGACCAGCGAGCGGCTGATGAAGAGGTTGACCGCCCCGATGACGAGGATGATGAGGAAGAGGATCCACGCGAGCGCGGCCGCTCGACCGAAGTTCCACTCGCCCCAGCCGAGGTTGTAGAGGTAGAGCGAGATGGTCAGCCACTGGTTGTCGGAACCGCCGGTGCCGCCCTGGTCGAACATGCGCGGCTCATCGAAGATCTGCAGGCCGCCGATGGTCGACGTGATGATGACGAAGATGAGGGTCGGCTTCAAGCTCGGCAGGGTGATCGAGAAGAACTGACGGACTTTGCCCGCCCCGTCGACGGTGGCAGCCTCGTAGTATTCGCGCGGCACGGCCTGCATGGCCGCGAGCAGGATGAGGGTGTTGTAGCCGGTCCAGCGGAAGTTCACCATGGTGGCGATGGCGATGTGGCTGGCGAAGGCGTCGGAGTGCCATCCCACCCCGGGAAGCCCGATACGGCTGAGCAGCGTGTTCACGATCCCGTACTGGTCGCCGAACATGTTGCTGAAGATCAGTGCGACGGCGACGGGGGCCATGACGTAGGGCACGAGGACGCCCATGCGCCAGAGGGTCTTCGCCCGGATGTTCTGGTCGAGCATCGCGGCGATGAAGACCGCGAGGAGCAGCTGGGGCACCGTCGACAGCACGAAGATACTGAAGGTGTTGCGCAGGGCGTCCCAGAAGGCGGGCTGCGAGAGCACGTAGGCGTACTGGTCGAAGCCGACGAAGGTGCCCGAGCCCCGGATCTGGTCCCAGTCCATGAACGAGATGACACCCGTGTACAGGATCGGGAAGAGGCCCGTGACGAGGAAGAGGACGAAGAACGGGGAGATGTAGAGGTAGGGGGAAAGCTTCAGATCCCAGGCGCTGAGCTTCGAGCCGAACCCGACGCGTCGGGGGGTACGGGCGGGGGGACCGTCGGGGGCGGATGCCGCGGGGGCCGCGGGCGGCTGCAGTGTCGTGGTCATGAGTTTTCCTTCCGGGGGTACGGGCCGGGCGCGGAGAGCGCCCGGCCCGCGACGTCCGAGGTCAGCCGATGGCGTCCACCTGCGAGACCCACTGGTCCCACGAGGTCTGGGCGTCCTGCGTGTTCTGGTCGACACGCAGGAGCGCCTTCGACATGGCATCGTTCACCTGGAAGTAGTACTCGCCCTTGAACGGCGTCACCGTCACCGCGTTCGCGCGGTTGGTGAAGATCTCACCGATCGGGGCGTCGTTGAAGTAGGCGTTCTTCGCGTCCAGGAGGTCGGTCGACTTCAGCGCGTCGACCTGGCTCGGGAACGTACCCGCCTGCTGGAAGAACTTGACCTGCTGGTCGGGCGAGGTCAGCCAGTCGGCGAGGGCCTGCGCCTCGGCGACGTGCGGGCCGTTGGCGGGGACGGTCAGGTACGAGCCGCCCCAGTTGCCACCGCCGTTGGGGAAGACGTCCGCGATCTTCCAGCCGGAGACCTCGGGAGCGTTGCCCTCGATCTGCGTCAGCATCCAGCCGGGGCAGGAGAGCGTCGCGAACGCGCCGTTGGCCATCCCCGCGTACCAGTCGGTGGACCACTGCTCGAAGTGCGCCGACTGCGTCTTGCTGGCGTCGAGCGTCTCGGTGTAGATCTTCTTGACCTCGGGGTTGGTCGTGGCGGTGATCTCCCCCGTGTCGGGGTTCTCGTAGGCCGCCTCGACCTGGTTGATCATGCCCTGGTACACGCTGCTGGCGGAGTCGAAGAACGGCTTGCCGGTGGCGGCGACGTACTTGTCGCCCATCTCGAAGTACTTCGACCAGTCGCCCTGGAGCGCGGCCGCGACATCGGCGGGCTCGGTCGGCAGACCGGCAGCCTCGAAGAGGTCGGAGCGGTAGCAGATGGCCTCGGGGCCGATGTCGGTGCCGTAGCCGACGAGGTTGCCCGAGGGGTCGGTCGCGGCCTTGACCTTCCAGTCGAGCCAGCGGCTCTTCAGGTCGTCGGGCACGGGGGCGAGGAGGTCGGAGTACTTCATGACCTCGGGAAGCCAGTCGACCTCGATGGCCTCGATGTCGGCGAGGCCGGTCTTGCCGAGCTTCTGGAAGTAGTTGGCGCGGGCGTCGTTCGACTTGGCCGCGCGGTTGTGCACGATCTTCACGTTCGGGTGCTCGGCGGTGTACGCGTTGAGCAGCTCGTCCGTGTAGCCGAAGTCGTTGAAGGTCGCGACGGTGAGGGTGATCTCCTCGTCGCTGCTGCCGGCGGCAGCACCCCCGCCGCCGGAGCAACCGGCCAGCACGAGGGCAGAGGTGGAGGCGACGGCCGCCGCGAGGGCGACGCGGCGCAGGGCGCGTGAATTCACAGGACACTCCTTTGTGGTGGATGAACCGACGAGGGTGATCTGCTCCCGGCCTCATACGTGGGAGCGCTCTCATCGATTTCGTCGAGAGTATGGGATCGCTCCCATGACGTCAAGGGAGCGCTCCCACATCGTTGCGAAAGGGGGTCGGACCGGCGCACGGGCCCCGAACGGGCCCTCCCGTAGAATGAACGGACAACCCCACCGACTTCTGGAGCTGCTGTGCCCACCATCGTCGTCGACGTCATGCCCAAGGCCGAGCTTCTCGACCCGCAGGGAAAGGCCGTGGCCGGCGCCCTGTCGCGTCTGGGCGAGAACCGGTTCTCCGACGTGCGGATCGGCAAGCGCTTCGAGCTCACCGTCGAAGGCGAGGTCGACGAGGCGACGCTGGCCCGCGCCCGCGAGCTCGCGGACGAGATGCTCTCCAACGCCGTGATCGAGGACGTCGTGGACATCGAGGTCGTCGAGTGACCACGCGCATCGGGGTCATCACCTTCCCCGGCTCGCTCGACGATCGCGACGCCCAGCGCGCGATCCGCCTCGCGGGCGCCGAGCCGGTCGCCCTGTGGCACGGCGAACACGACCTGCGCGGCGTCGACGCGCTCGTCCTCCCCGGCGGCTTCAGCTACGGCGACTATCTTCGCGCCGGCGCGATCGCCGCGTTCGCGCCGATCATGGCCGAGGTCAAGGACGCCGCCGGCAAGGGCATGCCCGTGCTCGGCATCTGCAACGGCTTCCAGATGCTCGTCGAGGCGCACCTGCTGCCGGGCGGCCTCATCCGCAACGCCCACCAGCAGTTCATCCGCCGCGACCAGCGCCTGCGCGTCGAGAACGCCTCCACCGCCTGGACGAGCGACTTCACCGAGGGCGACGAGATCGTCATCCCGCTGAAGAACGCCGACGGCGGTTACATCGCGGATGCCGAGACCCTGGCGCGCGTGAACGGCGAGGGCCTCGTCGCGTTCCGGTACGTGGGCGTGAACCCGAACGGCTCGCTCGACGACATCGCCGGCCTCACCAACGAGCGCGGCAACGTCGTCGGCCTCATGCCGCACCCCGAGCACGCGGTGGAGCCCGGCTTCGGCCCCGGCACCGCAGCCGCGATGCGCTCGGGCGTCGACGGCCTGGGCTTCTTCACCTCGGCGATCGCCGCCGTGGTGGGTGCCGCGGCCTGACGCCTCGCCCGTGACCGAGAAGCGCGCACCCGATCAGGACGCGCTGATCGATCGCATCCTGCACCTGTGGCGGGCGGATGCCGAGACCCTGCCCTCCGAACCCCGCTTGGCCGAGCTGACCGGCGCGAGCCGCAACTCGGTGCGCGAGGCGCTGATCCGCCTCGAGGAGCGCGGGTACGTGCACCGCACGCAGGGCGCGCGCACCTCCCCCAACCGACGTCTCCCCGGCGTGGGCCGGCGCATCGACGAGCAGTTCGACCACTCCCTGTCGATCCGCTCCGCCGGCTACGAGCCGACGCTCGAGGTCGTCTCGGCCGAACGTCTCGCGCTCGCCCCGGGCGCTCACCGCTACGACGACCTGCCCGACGGCACCGAGGTGCTGCGCACCCGCAAGATGTGGCGCGTCGACGGGGTGCCGTACGCCCTCGCCGAGGACCTCGTGCCGCTCACCCGCGCGGTCGACCTCGACCCGCGTCGGCCGGTGTTCGACCTCGCGGAGGAGGCCAACGGCATCCGGGTCGCGTGGGAGACCCTGTGGATCGACGCGATCGCCCTCGACGCCGAACGCGCCGCGATTCTGGATGCCGAACCCGCGACGCCGGTGATGGAGATGACGTACTGCGGGTACGGGGCGGACGACGCGATCGGCTACTGGTCGCGAGAGGTGCAGCTGCCGGCACCCGCGGGCCTGCGGAACGCGCTGATCCGGCGCGTGCGTTCCTGACCACGGTCGGATCGGCATCCGGGGAGAGGATGAGAGCATGACCCGTCCTGTGATCCAGACCGACGCCGGTTCCGTCGCGGGAGCCGTGCACGAGGGGGTCGAGCGCTACCTCGGCATCCCGTACGCCGAGGCTCCCGTGGGCTCCCGGCGCTTCGCCGCGCCCGAGCCGGCCGGGGCCTGGGACGGCGTGCGAGAAGCGACGGCGTTCGGGCCGACCTCGCCGCAGTCCCCGTACCCCGGCGCCATCGGGAAGCTCCTGGCCTCGGAGATCATCCCGGGCGACGACATCCTCACGGTCAACGTCTGGCGACCCGCGGATGCCGACGGCGCCGCCGTCCTGCTCTGGTTCCACGGCGGGGCCCTCGAGCGGGGCACCGCCGCGCTGAGTGCGTACGACGGACGGCCGTTCGCGCGCGACGGTGTCGTCTTCGTCTCGGCGAACTACCGGCTGGGGGCGGAGGGTTTCTCCGTCCTGCCCGACGCCCCGCTGAACCTCGGGCTCGCCGACGCGGCGGAGGCGCTGCGCTGGACCCACCGCAACATCGCCCGCTTCGGCGGAGACCCCTCGCGCATCACGATCTTCGGGGAATCCGCCGGCGGCGCCGTCGTGGCCGCCCTCCTCGCCCGCGCGGACCTCCGCCCGATGATCGCCGGTGCGATCATCGAGTCGGGTCCGCTCGACGCCGAGACCCCGCGCCGCGCGGCGCGAGCGACCCGCGCCATCGCCCGCTCGCTGGGCGTCGACGCCTCGGCAGCGACGCTGCGGCGGATCGCACCGGAACGGCTCGTGGCGGCGCGCGACGCTCTCACCGCCCGATCGACTCTTCTGCGGGCGGCGCCGGGATTCGCGGCGGCGATCGATCCCGAGACCCTCCCCGACTCGCCGCGACGGGCGATCGTGGACGCCGCGGCGCCCGTGATGATCGGAACGAACACCGACGAATACCGCCTCTGGTATCCGCCCGAAGCCCTCGCGGCGTTGAACCGGGGCACCTACGCCCTGCTCGCCCTGGCCAAGCGCGTGCCTCGCGGCGTCTGGGCGGCCTATCGACGCGCCCTGCCCGAGGCGTCAGCCGGCGAGATCATCGGACAGGTGATCACGGACTCGATCCTGCGCGTGCCCGCCGTCGAGGTCGCCCGGGCCCGCTCGTCCCCCACCTTCGTCTACGAGTTCGCGTGGCCGAGCCCGGTGCGTGACCTGCGCGCCGCCCATGCCCTCGAGATCGGTTTCGTCTTCGATGCCCTCGATGACCCGGCGTCGGAGCGTCTGGCGGGGACAGCCGCGCCCGCCGCGCTCGCAGAACGCATGCACGGCGACTGGATCCGCTTCGCCGAGACGGGCGATCCCGGTTGGCCGGCGTTCGCGGGCAGCGAGCGCGTCCGCCGCTACGACACCGTCACGGACGACGTCCCCCTGCCCCGCGCCGAGGCCCTCGCCGCGCTGGCGCGCTGAACGCCCCAGACGAGGACGCGGGATGCCGCGCGCGCGGCGTTTCGCCCAGGTAAAGACGTCGTGACGTTGTCGGACGAGTCGTCGCGACACTTGTTGGACAAGCGTACGCTCGCTTCACCCGACGAAAGCGAGCCGTCATGCCCGAGACCCTCACCACCCACCATCTCCCCTCCGAGATCGTCACGCCCGCGGGATTCGAGCCGTTCGGCGTCGTCCTGACCCCCATGGAGGACGGCACCCCGTTCACGGCGGAGGAGGCCGTGCTCGACGTGTCCAACGGCATCCCGCGCTTCTATCTCATGCGTCTGCACGACAAGGCGCCCGCGTTCGTGCAGGTCACCCGCCACCTCGAGACGACCCAGACGCTCATGTCGGTCGGCGATGTCGAATGGACGATCGCCGTCGCGGCCCCCGGCATCGAGGAGCCGACCCTCGACGACCTGCGGGCGTTCCGCATCCCGCCCCGCACGGCCATCACGATGCGCAAGGGCACGTGGCACGCCGGCCCCTTCTTCGCCGAGCCGAGCATGGACTTCGTGAATCTCGAGCTCGACGACACCAACGTCAACGACCACCACAACCACCGTCTCGACGATGCGTTCGGGGTCCGCGTCGTCGTCGACGCGGAGTGACCATGCTGGCCGCGCTGATCGATGCCGGAGCCCGCCTCGCCGCACTCGAACGCGAGGCGGCGCATCAAGCCGCCCTCAGCGCGGGCGACGGCCGCGCGTGGGTCGGAGAGCGCGACGGGATCCACCCCGTGGTGATCGTCGGTGCGGGACAAGCCGGACTCGTGCTCGCGCGGGGCCTGCGCCGCCGCGGGATCGACGACGTCATCGTGCTCGACGCCGCCCCGGCCGGCTCGGCCGGACCGTGGACGACCTACGCCCGGATGCACACGCTGCGCACCCCGAAAGACATCGCCTGGCCCACCTGGGGCACCCCCGCGGTCAGCCCGCGCGCATGGTTCGAGGCGGTGTACGGAACCGCCGCGTGGGAGCAGATCGAGTTCTTCCCCACGGTCGCGTGGCACGGCTTCCTGCAGTGGTACCGCGAGGTCTCGGACATCACGGTCATCCCCTCGACCCGGGTGACGGCGATCGTGCCGGGCGACGGGCCGCTCACCCTCGCCTTGGACGGCCCCGACGGCTCATGGATGCTCGAAGCGCACCACGTCGTGCTCGCGACCGGCATCGAGGGCGCCGGGGGCCGCCACGTCCCGGCGCTGCTCGACGGCCTCCCCGCCGACCGCGTCCGCCACACGCACGACGACATCGACTTCACCGCCCTCGCCGGCCTCCGGATCGGCATCCTCGGCGCCGGCACCGGCGCGTTCGACAACGCCGCGACCGCCCTCGAGCACGGCGCCGCGAGCGTCGACGTGCACATGCGTCGCGCCGCGATGCCGCAGGTGAGCCCGTACCGCTGGATGGAGTTCGCCGGCCTCATCGAGAACTACGGCACCTTCACCGACGCGCAGAAATGGGCCTTCAACGTCCACCTCTCCGCCGTCGACCAGCCCGCCACGCAGAACGCGCTGTGGCGCGCGCACGCCTTCGACGACTTCCGCTTCCTCACCTCGTCGCCCTGGGAGAGCGTCTCGTGGACGGGCACCGAGATCGCGGTGACGACGCCGCGCGGCATCCATCACTACGACGTCGTCCTGGCCGCGACGGGCATCGTGTCCGACCTGGCGCGGCGCCCCGAACTGGCGACCGTGGCTCCGGATGCCACCCTGTGGAGCGATCGCCTCAGCCCCGAGGCCGCGGCGCAGAGCCCGGGGCTGGCCGCGTTCCCGTACCTCGACGACGACTTCGGCCTCGTGGACCGGTCCGGGGGCGAGGCGCTGTCGCGCATCCACCTGTTCAACCACGGCGCGCGGATCAGCCAGGGGATGCTGAGCCACCAGATCCCGGGGCTCGTGGGGGGAGCGACCAAGCTCGCGGCCGCCCTCTCGCGGCGCCTGTTCGCGCGCCGGTCCGACGAGCTGCTCGCGGAGTACCTCGCGTACGACGTGCCCGTGGGCGTGCACATCGGCCGTCGCGTGCAACCCGTCTCCGCCGAAGATCCCGCGGCGGTAGCGTCGTTGTGATGACCACCGCGATCCCCCTCACCGTGTCCGTTCCCACCGCCCGGCTCCGCGACGACCTCGGGACGCTCCCCGACGGCGTCGAGGTGGTGATCTGGGACATGAAGGATGCCGCTCCGCGCGAGCGATTCGACATGGTCGTGCCGCCGTACATGTCGATGGACGGGGTCATCGAGGCCCTGTCGAGCGTCGAGGTCGGGCTCGTCCAGAGCCAGTCGATCGGCTACGACAACGTCGAGGGGCGCCTGCCCGAGGGCTTGGTCTTCGCGAACGCCTCGAGCGTGCACGAGACCGCGACCGCGGAGCTCGCCGTCGCCCTCGCCTTGGCCGCGCAGCGTCGGCTCCCCGACTTCGTGCGCGCACAGGACCGCGGCGAGTGGACCGGCGGCGGCGCCGCGGGCCTCGCCGATCGGCGCGTCACCCTGCTCGGCTTCGGCGGGGTCGGCCGGGCGATCGCCGCGCGCCTGAAGCCGTTCGAGGTCGATCTCCGCGCCGTCGCCTCGCACGGACGTCTGCAGGACGAGGTCGAGGTCTTCCCCCTCGGGAAGCTCTCCGAGGTGCTCGCCGAGACCGACATCCTCATCGCCTCGCTCCCCGGGGGCGACGCGACCCGGCACATCATCGACGACGCGGCGCTGTCGGCACTTCCCGACGGCGCGCTCGTGGTCAACGTCGGCCGCGGTCCGCTGGTCGACACCGACGCCCTCGTCGACCACGTGCGACGCGGCCGCATCCGCGCGGCGCTCGACGTGACCGACCCCGAGCCGCTGCCCGCCGGACACCCGCTGTGGAGCCTCGACGGTTCCCTCGTCGTCCCGCACGTCGGAGGAGCGACGGATGCCATGCACCCCCGCATCGCGCGTCTCGTCCGCCGGCAGATCGACCGCCTCCGCGCCGGCGAGGAGCCGCTGAACGTCGTGATCGGCGGCTGACCGCTCGATCGCGCCGAGGGCCGCGAGCGTGTTCCACCCGAGACCGCAGTCCGGCTGCTCCGCCCGCAGGGTCGACGCGGCCGCGGCATAGGCGCGCAGAGCGCGTTCCGGGATGCCGGTCCGCACCGCCACCGTCCCGGTCCAGGCCGGATCCGGTCGGACGACGGACGCCGCCCGGGCCGGGAGCGAGGTCACCCCTGGCACGGCGGCGTCCGCCGCGGGGGCGGAACCCGACGTCGACGCCGGGGACCCGTCGGCGGCTGCGGAGAGCGCCGGCGCCGTGGCATCCGCGGCTCCCGATGCGGCGGGCCAGTGGTCGACGCGCGCCGCGGATAGCTCGACGTCGAGCGGCGCGTCAGCCGCGGAAGCCCGCGGGGTTCGACAGCAGGTCGGCGAAGGCCAGCTCGGCGGGGCCGACGAGCATGAGGCGCGAGCGCAGGTGGGCGCGCTCGAGGCGGATCGTGCGGCCCTCGGCGCCGAGCGGGTGCACCCGCACGGCGTCGGCGAGACGCTCGCGACTCACCGACAGCAGAGCCCCGAGGTAGCCGGAGAGCACGACCGTCTCGGGGCTGAACGCGTTGACGAAGTTCGTCAGGGCGATCGACAGCACCTCGACCTGGCGGGTCACCTCGGCCATCACCCGAGGGTTGCGGGCGACCCCGAGCTCGACGTCGAGCTCGTCCTCGTCGAGCTTGCGGCGCCCCAGGAGGGGCTCGAGGAGGTCGAGACTGACCTCGGCTTCGAGGCATCCCTTCCTCCCGCACACGCAGCTCCGGCCCCGGGGGTCGACGACCGTGTGGCCGAGCTCGCCCGCGTAGCCGGACGTCCCGCGAAGGAGGGTGCCGTCGATGATGAGCCCGCCGCCGATGCTGTGCATCGCGCCGCCGAGGTACAGCAGGTTGCCGACGCCCACACCGACGCCGAAGCGCGATTCGGCGAGCGCGCCGATGCTCGCGTCGTTGCCGGCCGTGACCGGCATGCCGAGCTGGTCGCTCAGGCGGGCGGCGACCGGGTCGCGCTTCCACCCGAGGGTCGGCGAGACGAGGACCGACCCGTTGGCGTTCACAAGTCCCGGCACCGCGAGACCGGCGCCCACCACCCGGTAATGGCGGTCGATGTCGGCGCGCATGGCCTCGACCGACGACTCGACGATCTGCACGAACCGGCGGGGAGACGGCGGGCTCGCGGTGTCGTGGCGGAGTCGCGCGTGCACGACACCGCCGAGTCCGACGAGGGCGACCGTGACCGCGTGCGGCTCCGCGCGGACGCTGAGGGCGGCGACGTGGTCTTCGGGCTCGATGTCGAGGGTGGGGCGGCCGACCTTGCCGGTGCGCTCCCCGCCGGGTGCCTCACGGACGAGGCCCAGCTCGGTGAGCTCCATGACCAGTCCGGTCACGGTCGAGCGGTTCAGGCCCGTGGTGGCGCCGAGCTGCGCGCGTGAGAGCGCTCCCCGCGAGTGGAGGAGCGACAGTACGGACGCGAGGTTCTGCTGGCGGATCAGGTCGTTGGTCGTACGACCGGGCGGGGGTGCGAGCGGCGTCGCGGGCTCGAACACGGCAGGGGTCATGAGGGGCGCACCTCCCCCATCATCCCATCGGAGCCGGGCGGACGAGTAACGCGGCGACGCGGATGGGGAGCGGGCCCCGGGGCCACGCTCCCCACCCGATCAGGCACCGCCGTTGCGTCGCTTGTTGAAGATGTCGAACGCGACCGCCAGCAGGAGCACGATGCCCTTGATGGCCATCTGCCACGCGGCGTCCACGCTGAGGATCGACAGGCCCATGTTCAGCACGCCCATGACGAGGCCACCGACCACGGCGCCGATGACGGTGCCGATACCGCCCTGGACGGCGGCGCCACCGATGAACACGGCGGCGATGGCGTCCAGCTCGTAGTTCTGACCGGCGGATGCCACGGCCCCGCCGGCGCGAGCCGTGCTGACCACGGCGGCCAGACCCGCGAGCACCCCCATGTTCACGAAGATGAAGAAGTTGACCCACTTCGTCTTCACGCCGCTCATCACGGCGGCGAACAGGTTGCCGCCCATCGCGTAGACGTGGCGACCGAAGGTCGTGCGGTTGAGCACGAACGTGTACGCGAGCACGAGCACGGCGAGGATGATCAGCACGATCGGCGTGCCGTTGTACGCGGCAAGGGTGAAGGCGACCGCCATGATCGCCACGGCGGCGATGGCGTTCTTCGCCCAGAACGACCACGCGACCTCGCGGGGCAGCTCGAGGCGACGCAGCGTCGCCCGGGTCCGCAGCTGCTGCGCGATGAGCGCGACCACGGCGACGAAGCCGAGCACCACCGTCAGGGAGTCCCAGACGCCGACGTATCCGAGGAACGGCGGCAGCCAGCCGGCGCCGATCGCGGTGAAGCCGTCGGGCAGGCCCGCGATCGTGCCCCCGGTGAGCAGCACGAGGGTGAGGCCGCGGAACAGCAGCATGCCGGCGAGGGTGACGATGAACGCCGGTATGCCCACGAAGGCGACCCAGAAGCCCTGCCAGGCGCCGACGACGGCGCCGACGGCGAGCGAGAGGATGACGGCCAGCCACCACGGCAGGCCCCATTGGTTCATCGCGATGGCCGCGATCGCGCCGACCATGGCGACGACCGAGCCGACCGAGAGGTCGATGTGCCCGGCGATGATGACCATGACCATGCCGATCGCGAGGATCAGCACGTAGGCGTTCTGCTGGATGAGGTTGTTGACGTTGCCCGGCATCAGCAGGCGTCCGCCGGTGAGCACCTGGAACAGCACGATGATGATGACCAGGGCGGCGAGGATGCCGAACTGCCGGAAGTTGATGCGCGACAGGATGCCGCGGCGGCGGGGCCCCGGCTGGGTCGGCGCCTCGACCGTCTGGGTGGATGCGGTGGCCATTGCTGTCAGTTCCTTCCGGCGGTCATGTGCCGCATGAGCGTCTCCTGGGTGGCATCCGCGCGGCTGACCTCGCCCGTGATGCGTCCCTCGGAGATGGTGTAGATGCGGTCGGAGAGGCCGATGACCTCGGGCAGCTCCGACGAGATGACGATGACGGCCTTCCCCTGGGCCGCGAGTTCGTTGATGATTCCGTAGATCTCGTACTTCGCGCCGACGTCGATGCCGCGGGTCGGCTCATCGAGGATGAGGACGTCGGGTCCGGTGAACATCCACTTCGACAGCACGACCTTCTGCTGGTTGCCGCCGGACAGGCGTCCGGTGATCGCCGCGACGCTGGGGGCCTTGATGTTCATCTTGTAGCGGTACGAGTCGGCGACCTTGTACTCGCGGTACCGGTCGACCACGCCGAGGCGGGCGAGACGCGCGAGGGCGGATGCCGAGACGTTGACCTGGATGTCGCCGATGAGGTTGAGACCGTACTTCTTGCGGTCCTCGGTCGCGTAGGCGATGCCGTGCTTGATCGCCGCGTCGACCGTGCGGACGTCGATCTGCTGACCGCTCTTGTAGACCTCGCCCGAGATGCCGGTGCCGTACATGCGGCCGAAGATGCTCATCGCGAGCTCGGTGCGACCGGCGCCCATGAGGCCCGCGAAGCCGACGATCTCTCCCGCGCGCACCATGAACGAGGCGTTGTCGATGACGACGCGCTCGGTGTCGACGGGGTGGTGCACGGTCCAGTTCTCGACGCGGAACAGCTCGTCGCCGATGTCGGGCTCGCGCGGCGGGAACAGGCTGTTGAGGTCGCGCCCGACCATCGCGCGGATGATGCGGCCCTCGTCGGTCTCGGGGTCGTCGCGGCGCATGGTCTCGATCGTGCGACCGTCGCGGATGATCGTGATGCGGTCGGCGATGCGGAGCACCTCCTTCAGCTTGTGGCTGATGATGATGCAGGTGATGCCCTGGTCGCGCAGCTGGTCGATGAGGTCGAGCAGGTGGGCGGAGTCGTCGTCGTTCAGGGCCGCGGTGGGCTCGTCGAGGATGAGGAGCTTCACCTCTTTGGCCAGCGCCTTGGCGATCTCGACGAGCTGCTGCTTGCCGACGCCGATCTCGTAGATCTTCGTCGCGGGGCTTTCGCGCAGGCCGACGCGCTTGAGCAGTTCGGCGGCAGCGGTGTTCGTCGCGTTCCAGTCGATGACGCCGCGGCGGGCCTTCTCGTTGCCGAGGAAGATGTTCTCCGCGATCGAGAGGTACGGGCTGAGCGCGAGCTCCTGATGGATGATGACGATGCCGGCGGCCTCGCTGTCGTTGATCGAGCGGAACGCCATCTCCTTGCCCTCGAGCGTGATGCTGCCCTCGAAGCTGCCGGCCGGGTAGACCCCGCTGAGCACCTTCATGAGGGTGGATTTGCCGGCCCCGTTCTCGCCGCAGATCGCGTGCACCTCACCGCGGTGCACGTCGACCGAGACGTCGGCGAGAGCCGGGACGCCGTTGAACGACTTGGAGATCCCCGCCATGCGCAGGATCGGTTCGGTCATGGTGTGGAATCCTCCATCGGGGATCGAGCGGCGGGGCGGGCCGAAGCCCGCCCCGCCGCGAAGGGTGGATCAGAGTCCGACGTCGGACGCCTTCAGGAAGCCCGAGTCGATGAGCTTCGACTGCACGTCGTCCTTGGTGACCACCTCGGGGGTCAGCAGGTACGACGGGACGACCTTCTTGCCGTTGTCGTAGGTCTTCTCGTCGTTGACCTCGACGGTCTTGCCGTCCTTGATCTCCTGGATCATCGTGAACACGCGGTCACCGAGGGCGCGGGTGTCCTTCCACACGGTCATCGCCTGAGCGCCGTCGAGGATCGCCTTGACGTTGGCCTTGTCGGCATCCTGACCCGTGATGATCGGGTAGTCGGCACCCGGGGTGTACCCGGCCGACTTCAGCGACGCCTCGATACCGATGGCGAGGCTGTCGTTGGGCGAGAGCACCACGTTGACCTTCTTGCCGTCGCCGTAGAACGACGAGAGGCGGTTGTCCATCTCGGCCTGCGCCTTGTCGGACGCCCAGCCCTGGATGCCGATCGACGCCCACGCGTCGTCGTTCGCGGGCGACTTGCCGCTGGGGACGACCAGCTGGCCCTTGTCGACGTACGGCTTCAGGACGTCCCACGCACCGGCGAAGAAGAACTTCGCGTTGTTGTCGTCGGGGCTGCCGGCGAAGGGCTCGAGGTTGAACGGGCCCTTACCGTCCTTGAGGCCGAGCTGCGTCTCGATGTACTGGCCCTGGAGGGTGCCGACCTTGTAGTTGTCGAAGGTGGCGTAGTAGTCGACGTTCTCGCTGCCGTTGATGAGGCGGTCGTAGGCGATGACCGTGGCGTTCTGCGCCTTGGCCTCCTGCAGCACCGGGCCCAGGGTGGATCCGTCGATCGCGGCGATCACGAGGATCTTCGCGCCGCCCGAGATCTGGTTCTGGATCTGGCTGATCTGCTGGTCGGTCTTGTTGTCCGCGTACTGCAGGTCGACGGTGCACCCGGCGTCCTGGAGCTTCTTCTGGAGCTGCTCACCGTCGTTGATCCAGCGCTCGAGGCTGCGGGTCGGCATCGCGATACCGACGTTGCACTCGGTGCCGCCGCCGGAGGCGTCGCCGCCACCGGAGGTCGTGCGCTCCGCGCTGCACGCTCCGAGACCGACGGCGAGAGCGGCGATGGCCGCACCGGTCAGGATTTTCTTCAGCATGTGATCTGCGTTCCTCTCTGAACTGCAGGGACCCCCGTGGTCGCACCCGTGCCCTCCCCGGCACAGATCGGGTACGCCTTCGTCCCGGCTTCTTGGTGCCGTCGCAATTATGACGGCTCCGAAAAATTATCTAGCGGAGGGGGTTTTGTCTATAGCCACGTCAAAATTCGTCGCGGCCGTGACCAGACCGTGATCAGGGCACGTCGCGGTCGGCCCCGGACCACAGATCCCCGCACTCCACGAGCTCGGCGTTCTGCGCGATCAGGTAGGGCCGCGCCCCGATGTCCCCGTGGACGGCGGCGCTGACCGCGACCCAATGCGCGCGACCGATCACCACGGGATGCCCCGGCGCCCCGTCGTACACCGCTTGGGCGAGCGCGTCGGGCCGCGCCCGACGGACCAGGCGCGCGATCGCCGCGGGGGCGGCATCCGGGGTGTCGACCGGCATGATCACGGCGGCGGAAGCGGATCCGGATGCCGCGTGCGCGAGGCTCGCGCGCAGCGACGCCGCGACCCCCGACGCCCAGTCGGGCACCGGGACGATCGTGGCTTCGGACGGGACGAGCGGGGTGGCCTCGACGGCCGACGCCCCGAGGGCGACGAGGATCTCGCCGCATCCCGCCGCGCGCAGCGCCCGCACCGCGAGAGCGACCCAGGGGGTGCCGGCCGGTGTGCGGGCGAGGGCCTTGGGGCCCCCGAAACGCCGCCCGGCTCCCGCCGCGAGGACCACTCCGCAGGGCGGATCGAGGGGCGCGACGGGCATGGTCACGACAGCGTAGCGTGCGCGAAACACGCCCCGACTACCGTCGCGTCCATGCTCGATCTGGCCGCCGACCTGGTGCCGCTGCTCGACGCGGGAGTGCCCGTCGCCGCGGTCACGGTCACCGCTGTCGTCCGCAGCGCACCGCGCGGCGTCGGGGCCACTCTCGCCGTCACGCGCGACGCCCGCGTGATCGGTTCGATCTCGGGAGGGTGCGTCGAGAACGACGCCGTCATGCTCGGCCTCGACGCGCTGCGCACGGGGGCGGTGCGTCGCGCCCGCTTCGGATTCTCGGACGACGGCGTCGTCACCCCCATCGCCGCAGGGCTCGCCTGCGGCGGAGCGGTGGACGTGGTCGCGTACCCGATCGACGGTGCCGCGGTGCGGGCGGCCTTGGGGGACGCCCGCGCCGGCAGGGAGGCGACACTCCGCCTCGATCTCGACGGCGATCCGCTCGAGCTGCACCGACCGGCCCTCCCGCGCCTGATCGTGCTCGGCGCGGGGGAACACGCCGCCGCGCTCTGCCGGCTGGGCTCCGCGGCGGGCTTCGCGGTGACCGTCTGCGACGACTGGGCGCTGCTCGTCACGCGCGAACGGTTCCCGGATGCCGCCGAGCTCGTCGTCGCGGCACCGCACGACTACCTCGCGACCCTCGACGCCCCCGACGCCCGCACCGCGGTGTGCGTGCTGACGCACGACGAACGCCTCGACGTCCCCGCCCTGCGCACCGCCCTGCGGATGCCCGTCGGCTTCGTCGGCGCGATGGGAGCACGGGCGACGGTCGCGCGGCGCGCGATGCTGCTGCGCTCCGCGGGCGTCACGGATGCCGAGCTCTCGCGCCTGCACTCCCCCCTCGGCCTCGACCTCGGGGGCGCCACCCCGGAGGAGACGGCACTGTCGGTGATCGCCGAGATCGTGGCATCCCGGAACTCCGCCAGCGCACGACCGCTCCGCGAGGGACGCGGGGCCGTGCGACGGGGAGACGCCGCGGCGGACTCGTGCGCGGTGAGGAGCGCGTGAACGCTCTCGTGGTGCGCGGCGCGATCGCCGTGGTCGACGGCACCGGGCAGCTGCGGACGGACGACGTCGTCTGCGTCGACGGGACGATCGTCGAGGGCGCCGCTCCCCCGGGGGCGACGATCGTGGATGCCACGGGCTGCGTCGTGACCGCGGGTCTCGTGAACGCGCACCACCACCTGCTGCAGACGGCGTTCCGGACGCTGCCCGGCACCCGCGGCATCCCGATGCGGGAATGGCTGCCGGCGATGGCGGCCGCCTACACGGCCGCGGGGGTCGACCCCGAACTCACCGGCCTCGCCGCGCGCGCGGGACTGGCCGAAGCGCTGCTCAGCGGCGTCACGACCGTCGCCGACCACCACCTCACCTGGCCGAGCGGTGCCGACACGGTCGGCATGGCGCGCGCCGCGGCGGAGGCCGCCGCCGAGCTCGGGGCACGTCTCGTGTTCGTGCGGGGAGCGGCGCGCGATGATCCGCAGGAAGCGGCGACCTCGGCCGACGCGATCGTGCGGGCGCTCGTCCCGGGCGTCGTGGGCGGTGTCTCCGCCGACGGGATGCTGCAGGTCGCCGTCGGGCCCGCCGGCGTGCACAGCGACCCGCGAGAGACGTTCGACCTGCTCGGAGAGGTCGCGCGCGCCCACGGGCTGCGCCGACGCACGCAGGCCAACGAAGTCGTCGACGTCGAGATCGCCGTCGAACGCTACGGGGCGCGTCCGCTCGATCTCCTCGAGGAGTGGGGGTGGCTGGCACCCGACGTGACGCTCGCCCACCTCTGCGCCGTCACCGATGACGAGATCGCACGGGTCGCGGCATCCGGGGCCTCCGCCACCCACGCGCCCGGCTGCGACGTGCCGATGGGGTGGGGCATCGCCCCCGTCCGCCGCCTGCTCGACGCCGGCATCGCCGTGGGCCTCGGCACGAGCGGCGGCGGCAGCAACGACGCGGGACACCTGCTCGCGGACGCACGCTTGGCGATGCAGGTCTCGGCTCTCGTGGGGCCGCAGCTGCCGGCATCCGAGGTCCTCTCCCTGGCGACGGCGGGCTCGGCGGACGGTCTCGGGCGCTCGGAGCTGGGGCGTCTGACCCCGGGCTCCGCCGCCGACATCTGCGTGTGGGACGTATCGGGAGTGGCGGATGCCGGCGTCGCCGACCCCGTGGCGGGGCTCCTGTGGGCGTCTCCCGGACGTCGACCCCGCACGGTCGTCGTGGGGGGACGCGTCGTCGTCGACGAGGGGCGCCTGGTCTCCGCCGACGAAGACGAGGTCGTCGCGCGGCTGTTCGAGAGGGTGGGACGATGACGACCATGGCTCCTGCGACGTCGGTCGACGACTCCCCCACCGGTGACGAGCGGCTCGGGGCTCGCGTACGGGGGCTCCGCAAGGCCCGCGGACTCACCCTCACGCAGCTCGCCGAGGCCGCCACGCTGTCACACCCCTTCCTCAGCCAGCTCGAGCGCGGCCTCGCCCGGCCGAGTATGGCGAGTCTCGAGCGTCTCGCGCGGGCCCTCGGCACGAGCCGGGTCGAGCTGATCGCGGCGTCCGAGCCGCGCCGCGCCGACGCGGATGCCGAACCGTCGTTCGTGCTGGCCGACGAGGGCGCGATCGGTCCGTACGCCGAGGGCACGGCGCGCCTCCTCGCCGACGGACCGCGACGCTTCGAACCCCTCGAGTTCTCGGGGTCGAACGCCGAGGCTGGCGACCACTACGTCCACGAGGAGGACGAGTTCCTCACCGTGCTTGAGGGGTCGATCGTGATCTCGTTCGGACTGTTCGGAGAACGGCGGCTCACGGTGGGCGACTCGGTCTACTGCCGCTCGGGGACGCCGCATCGGTGGCACTCGCCCGACGGATCGCCGTACCGACTGCTCATCGTCAAGGAACTCGTGCACGGCTCGGTGGACGACGCGACCCAGGGAGAGACATGACCGGCGGCGTGACGTTCGAGGCCCTCGTGCGGGAGCGGCGCGAAGCTGCCGACGGCGTGGTGGTGCTCGACCTCGAGCGGGCGAGCGGCACGCTGCCGCACTGGTCGCCCGGCGCGCACATCGACGTCGTGCTGCCCGGCGGGATCGAGCGGCAGTACTCGCTGTGCGGATCGCCGAGCGAGCGCGGGACGTGGCGCATCGGCGTGCTCCGCGAGCGCGAGGGCTCGGTATGGCTGCACGAGAACGCCCACGTGGGCTCGACGCTGCGGGTACGCGGCCCCGCCAACCACTTCCTCTTCGCCCCCACCGCCGGCCGGTCCTACGTGTTCGTCGCAGGCGGCATCGGCATCACGCCGATCGTGCCGATGATCGAGGCGGCCGAGGCCGCGGGAGCGACGTGGACGCTGCTGTACGCGGGGCGGTCACGGCGCACGATGGCCTTCGTCGACGAGCTGGTCGCGCGATACGGCGAGCGCGTCGAGGTCCACGCGGCCGACGAAGGAAAGCGTCTCGACCTGTCCGCGCGCTTCGCGACGCCGACGGCGCGAACCGTCGTCTACGCGTGCGGGCCGGCCCGCCTGCTCGAGGCACTGGAGTCCGCCCTGTCGGGATGGCCCGGAGGGAGCCTGCACCTCGAGCGCTTCGAGGCGAAGGTGCTGGGGCCACCGGTGTGGACGGAGCCGTTCGAGGTCGACCTGCTGCTGTCGGGCGTGACCGCGACGGTGCCGCCCGAGCGGTCGGTGCTGGACGTTCTCGAGGAGGCGGGCGCCGTCATCCCCTCCAGCTGCCGCGTCGGCACGTGCGGCACCTGCGAGGTCGCCGTCATCGACGGGGACGTCGAACACCGCGACTCCGTGCTCTCCCCCGAGGAACAGGCGTCGAACCGCACGATGATGGTGTGCGTGTCTCGGGCGGCGTGCGAGCGGATCACGCTGGAGCTGTAAGAGCGCGCACTGCCCTGTGCACCGTCGCTCCGCGCCGGGCTCCCTCGGTTCGCCCGCTGACTCACCCTCTTCCGCGTGAACTCACCCGGGCAGCTCCACACGGCGACCGAGCCGTCCCGCCCGCGCATCGGCGGCCGCGGCCCAGAGGACGCGCAGCTTCGACGGCTTCCGTGTCGACGCCGTACACGCGAGGCACAGCGTCCAGAAGAGGCCCGCGTTGACCCACCGCGCTGCGCTGCGGCGCCGCCCGGTCCGCAGCTCGCGGAAGATGCGATTACGGACCGAGTAGTACAGCAAAGCGTCGTTCGTCGACCGGAACATCGCGAGGACCTCGAAGCCGGGCGGCATCCACCGGTCTCCGCGCGGGTCGACGACGACGGCCTCGCGGGACAGACGGATGCGCCCGCCGGCGTGCACGATGCGGGAGGTGTACTCGAGGTCGTCGCCGTAGAGGACGAGATCCCCCTCGGGAAGTCCGATCTGACGGAGCACGTCGAGCCGGACGAGCAGCCCCCCGTACGGGGCGTACGACAGATCGGCGCCCGCCGGAGGCGTCCGCGGACGCCGGAGACCCGCGCGCTCCAGAGCACGCCGCGCGAACAGGGCGAGCTCGACGCCGGCGAACGAACGGTCCTCGCGGGGGTGCTCCCGCGCCTGCTCGACACGCCGCGCCTCGGCGACGTCGCGCGCGTCGGCGCTCGGGGCGCGGGTCGGTGCCACGGCGCACAGGTCGTATCCCTCGGCTCGCAGGGCTCGTTCCTCCTCGAGGAGGGTGGAGAGGGCATCGCCGTGCGGGAGGTTGTCGTCGTCGAGCAGCCAAAGGTGATCGGCATCCGTCTCCAGAGCGCGGGCGATCGCGAAGCCGAAGGCCGGCGCGGATCCTTCGTTGCGTGCGAGGCGGTGAAGGCGCACGACGGGGGCATGGGCGCGGGCGTAGTCCTCGAGGTCCCGCCGGGCGGCATCGGCGGAGCCGTTGTCGACCACGATGACGGGGCAGACGCCGGCACGGCGCAGCGCCTCCACCGTCGCCAGGCACGAGGCGGACCGGGAGCCGTAGGTGACGGTGGCGCCGACGACGCGGGGACGGGTGGGGGCGGACATGCTCACCTTTCGACGGGGGTGCTCGACGGGGCGTAGATCGCGGCGAGGGTGCGCAGGAACCGGTCGGCGGAGAACTCCTCGACGGCGGCGCGCCGCACCCCCTCCGCCTGCCGATGCGCGGCCGCGGGGTCATCGAGGGCGGCGCACACCGCCGCGGCGAGGGAATCCGCGTCCTCGGCGACCGCGAACACGGCGAGGGTGTCGTCGACGATCCCCTCGACACCGATGGACGTCGACACGATCGGGATGCCGCGCACCAGGGCATCCACCGTCTTGAACTTCACGCCCGCCCCCGCGCGCAGCGGGATCAACGCCAGGGCCGCCTCGGCGTAGACGGGCTCGAGCGACTCCACCCGACCGGTCACGCGCACCGTCTCGGGGTGCTGCGCGGCCTCGTGCCGCATGTCGTCGGTGGGGTGGGCCCCGGCGAAGACGAAGCGGGCATGCGGATGCCGGCGACGCACGCGCGGCGCGATCTCCCGCATGATCCACAGCGCCGCCTCGGCGTTGACGGAGCGGTCGAAGGCCCCGACGAAGAGGATCGATCCCCCGGCGTCACGGGGTCCCGTCGCCCTCCCGAGCGGCTCGGCCAGGGGAGGGCGCACGACCCGGACGGTCGCGGTGGACCGGGATGCCCGGTCCACGATCGCGGCATCCTTCCCGCTGAACACCAGGACCGCGTCCGCGTCGGCGTACACCCGGCGCTCGTCGCGGCGGACGGTGGCCAGACGGCAACGCGCCACCAGCGCGCGCGGATGCCACCGGCGTGCGTGCGCGGCCAGGAACCTCTCGGCGCTCTGCAGCAGGACGTCGTGCGCGAAGACGATCCGCCGCGCCCGCGTCGTGATCCCTCGACCGAGCCAGGCGGTCTCGGTCCACTGGAACTCGATCACGTCGGCGGTGAAGAAGAGGGCGTGCACCTCGGCGGACGACGCGAACGCCCTCCGCAGCCGCCGAAGCGGACGGACGGGGAAGAACCGCTGGTGCTGCCGGTCCCAGACGGCGCCGACCCGCCGTGCACCGTGCGGCCGGTCGGGGACGGTGACGAGCACGCTCGGGAACTCCCCCGCCGTCCGCGCGACGGCCACGCGGTTCTCGGGCGAGTCGGGAGCGATCACCGTGACCTCGTGCCCGAGGGTGCGGAGAGCACGGAGGTGACGGAGGAAGTACTGCCCGCCGGCGTGCGGGATGCCGTCGGACGGGACGATCGGGGCGACGCTGACGATCTGCATCTGCTTCCGTTCCGTCGGGGGTGGGGGCGACGACCCACCCTGGTCGGTCGCGGACGCGCGGGCTGCGGGGGCGCGCGGGCGCCCGGGCGGGTGAAGCACCGCTGTTTCGGCGTTCACCGGCGGGTGAGTCCTCGTCTCGACGGCGACGGCGGGACCGGGGCGACCCCCGGCGCCGCGTTCTCGACGCCGTAGTGTTCGGCCGGGTCGGACATCCGTCGGAAAGGGGAGCCGCGGTGGACATCACCCACGTGCAGAGCAGTCTCGTCGCCCCGCTGGGCGGCGCCGAGTCGTACGTGCTGGCCCTCGCGTCCGAGCAGGCGCGTCGGGGCGACGACGTCGAGATCGTGACGGCGTGGACCGACCCCGGCACCGTCGAACGAGCCCGGCGCGCCGGTGTCCGGGTGCGCCGCGTCCGGGTGCGCCGACCCTACCGGCCCGATCAACACGGCAGCGGGGCGGCCGCGAAGGTCCTCTTCCACGCCCTGGACCTGATCGGTGCGGTCGCCCCGACCCCCCTCATCCGCGACGTGCAGCACCCGGGTCGGGTCGTGCACGTGCACCGCTTCCAGGGCCTCGGCGCCCAGGTGCTGCGCGCGCGCCACTGCCCCGTGGTGCACACGGCACACGACTACTGCCTGGTCGACACGACCTCGACGACGATCCGCGGCGGGCGCGAACCCGACCACCTCGGCGCGGTGCAGCGCCTCCGGGCGCGCGCGATCTGGCGGGCCGCGCGCCGCGCCGACATCCTCGTCTTCCCGAGCGAGCGCACGCTCGCGCGCCACCGCACCCTGGGGATGCCGCAGGACGGCGTCGAGCAGCGCGTCCTGCCCCACGGGTGGCCCGCTCCGGCGGCCTCTCCCTCTCCCGTCGACCCCCCGGCGCGACCGCGGTTCGTGTTCCTGGGCAAGCTGCAGGCGGCCAAGGGGATCGCGCTCCTGCTCGATGCCTGGGCGCTGCTGGACATCGACGCCGAGCTCGTCATCGCCGGCGACGGCCCGGAGCGCCCGGCCGTGGAACGCGCCGCGGCCTCGGGTCTCGTCACCTACGCCGGCTGGGTCGACGGGGAGACCAAGTCGACGCTGATCGCGTCGGCCACGGCCCTGGTCTTCCCCTCGCTCTGGCCCGAGACCTTCGGCCTCGTGATCGCGGAAAGCCTTCTTTCGGGGCGCCCGGTGGTCGCGACCCCGCAAGCCGCCGGATCGTTCGTCAGCGACGGCGAGAACGGGCTCGTGACGACGGACACCGGCCCCCGGGGGCTCGCTGACGCGCTCCGCCGCGTCGCCGTGGACGCGGACCTTCGCGCGCGACTCGCGCGGGGAGCCGCGGCCAGCGCCGCCGCGCTCGACTTCGACACGCACGTCGATCGGCTCGCCGCCGTCTACGCCGACGCGCGCGAGAGCTTTCTGCGGAGGCGCTGAGCGCGCGCAGGGTGCCGCCGCGCCGGTCGCCGACAACTTTGTCACGAGGGTCACGCCGAGGAAATACAGCGGAAACGCACGGTTCCTAGCATCGGAACATCGCCGGATGTTGGTCACACCAACACTGACGCCGTCGCCCTCGGCGGCTCGTCCCGTCGTCGTGGTTCCCGTCTCGACGCCTGTCTTCTCGTCACCCGGAGGTCCTCGTGTCCGCCGCTTCACCCGTCTCGATCGCCGCTCTGCGCGGCGTGCGTCTGGTCTCCGGCGCGCTCGTCGACATCGCGCTCGACGGTGACGAGGTGCTCGCGGTGGTTCCCGCGGGAAGCCCCCTCCCCGACACCGACGGCGAGACGCTCGACCTCACCGGCTACCTCCTCACCGCCGCCGGAGCCGAGCCCCACGCGCACCTCGACAAGGCCCTGTCGTGGGATGCCATCCAGCCCCCGTTCGGCGACCTCGAGCGCGCGATCGAGAGCTGGCACGCCTTCGCCGTCGCGCTCGACGAGGACGAGACCCTCGGCCGGGCACGGGCCACCGCGCTGCGGATGCTGGCATCCGGGATCACGTCCGTGCGGACCCACGTCGACCTCCTCCACGGCGACGACCCGCTCACGGGGGTGCGCGCGATGGTCCGCCTGCGCGACGAACTCGAGGGCCTCATGGACATCGAGCTCGTCGCGCTCGGCGGGCCCACGATCACCGACGACGTCTTCGAGGCCGCGCTCGACGCGGGCGTGGACCTCGTCGGGGGCGCCCCGCACCTCGCGGAGGACCCGATCGCCGACCTCGAACGCCTCATCGCGCTCGCCCGCCGCCGCGACGTCGGTCTCGACCTGCACACCGACGAGAGCCTCGCCGGAGGCGACACCCTCGCGACCTACGCCCGCGCGGTCACCGGCTGGCACCGCCCCCGCAGCGCCGGCCACTGCGTGCGCCTCAGCATGATGCCCGCGACGGACCTCGCCGAGCTGGCCGAGCAGATCCGCGCCGCCGACATCGGCGTGATCGCCCTGCCGATCACCAACCTGTACCTGCAGGGATGGGATGCCGAACGCGCCGTGCCCCGCGGAATCGCGCCGATCGGCCGCCTCAAGGCCGCGGGCGTCCGCGTCGCCGCGGGGGCCGACAACGTCCGCGACCCCTTCAACCCCGTCGGCCGGTGCGACCACCTCGAGACCGCCTCTCTCCTCGTCTCGGCGGGACACCTCGCCCCGGCGGAGGCGATGGAGGCCGTGACCGTCGGCGCGCGCGACGTCATGGGGCTGCCCGTCGCCGGTCCCCTGCCGGGAGCGCGCGCCGACCTCGTCGCGATCCGCGCCGACTCGCTCGGCGAAGCCGTGGCCTTCGCGTCCGCCGATCGCGTCGTGATCCACCGTGGCCGTCTCGTCAGCCGCACCACCGTCTCGACCGAGACGGCGGCTCCCCGCACCACCGAACCCTTCCGCGCCGCCGCACCCGCGACGACTCCCTGAACCCGACCGGAAAGTGAGCGCTCCCGTGACCTTGGCCTCTCCCGCTCCCGCAGACATCGCGGATCCCACCGCGCCTCTGCTCGACTTCCGCAACGTCGCGATGACGTTCCCCAACGGCACCACCGCCCTCTCGGGCGTCGACCTCACGGTCGGACGCGGCGAGTTCGTCAGCGTCGTCGGGCCCTCGGGTTGCGGCAAGTCGACCCTGCTGCGCATCGCGTCAGGACTCGAAACCGCGAGCGAGGGCACCGCGACGGTCAACACCGACCGCATCGGCTACGTCTTCCAGGACGCGACCCTCCTCCCCTGGCGCGACGTGCAGTCCAACGTCGAGCTGCTGGCCGAGCTCAACTGGCAGCCCAAGCGCGTGCGCACGCCCAAGGCGAAGTGGGCGATCGATCTCGTGGGCCTGACGGGCTTCGAGAAGCACCTGCCCAAGCAGATGTCGGGCGGCATGAAGATGCGCGCCTCGCTCGCCCGCTCGCTCACCCTCGACCCCGAGCTCTTCCTTTTCGACGAGCCCTTCGGAGCCCTCGACGAGATCACCCGTGAGCGCCTGAACGACGAGCTGCTGAAGATCTTCGTCGAGCAGAAGTTCGGCGGTCTGTTCATCACGCACTCGGTCTCCGAGGCCATCTACCTCTCCACCAAAGTCGTCGTGATGTCGGGTCGTCCCGGTCGCCTCGTCGACACCTTCGAGATCCCCTTCGACATGCCCCGCGATCCCGAGATCCGCTACACGGCCGAGTACGCGAAGCTCGTCGGCGAGGTCTCCCACGCCCTTCGGGAAGGACACTCATGAGCACCACGTCTGCAGAGCCGGTCGTCGCCCTGTCGCCCGAGCCCACGGCATCCACTCCTCCGCCCTCGACACCGCGACCGCCCGCCGCCAAGGGCCGCCGAGGGTTCGGCGCTCGAGCCGCATCGATCCTGCCCCCGCTCGGGGTCCTCGTCGTCCTGCTCGGCGCCTGGTACGGCGTCTCGATCGCCCTCGCCGCGTCGGGCAAGGGCTTCCTCATGCCGATGCCCCACGAGATGTTCACGCAGGGCTTCTTCGACCCGCAGGTCGGCTCCGACATCTGGATCGCGCTGTTCCGCACCACGGGCGTCGCCCTCACGGGTCTCGCCATCGCCATGGTGATCGGCATCGGCTGGGCCATCGCGATGTCGCTGGCCCGCTGGGTCGAGCGCTCCACGTACGCCTACGCCGTGATGCTCCAGTGCATCCCGATCCTCGCGCTGGTTCCCCTCGTCGGCTTCTGGTTCGGCTACGAGTTCCTCGCCCGCGTGATCGTCTGCGTTCTCATCGCCCTGTTCCCGATGGTGTCGAACACGCTGTTCGGCCTGCAGTCGGTCGACAAGTCGCAGCGCGAGCTGTTCCGTCTGCAGAAGGCCGACAAGTGGACGGTGCTCACCAAGCTCACCCTCCCCGCAGCCCTCCCGTCGATCTTCGTCGGAATGCGGACCTCGGCGGGACTCTCGGTCATCGGCGCGATTGTCGGCGACTACTTCTTCCGCCGCGGTGAGCCGGGCATCGGCTCGCTCATCTCCAACTACCAGTCGCGCCTGCAGAGCGCCGAGCTGTTCGCCGCCATCCTCGCGGCGTGCCTGCTGGGCGTGGCGATCTTCGCCCTCTTCGGCTGGCTGTCGAAAGTGGCCGTCGGCCGCTGGTACGACAGCACGCTCTGACCCGGACCCCGGATGCCACGGCCTCCCGCCGCATCGCGCGCGAGGAGGCGGCATCCGGCGTACCCGGAACACCCCTGCACCTGCCCCACCTCCGCACCCGAGCTCCATCCCGTCACAGAAAGCGACCCAGCATGCAGCGCTCCACTCTCCTTCGCGTCACCGCCGCCACCGGTGCCTTCGCGATCGCCCTCACGCTCACCTCGTGCGCGGGCAGCGCCGCGGAACAGGCGGCCCCCGCGACCGACATGCCGATCGGCTCGGTCGACCTCTCGGCCGACTGCCCCTCGACGATCGTCGTCCAGACCGACTGGAACCCCGAGGCCGAACACGGTCACCTCTACGAGATGATCAAGGACAAGTACACGATCGACGCCAACACCAAGGCCGTCACCGGACCGCTGATGTCGGACGGCGAGTACACCGGCGTGAACCTCGAGATCCGCGCCGGCGGCCCCGCGATCGGCTTCCAGACCGTGTCGGCGCAGATGTACCAGGACGACAAGATCACCCTGGGCTACGTCAGCACCGACGAGGCGATCCAGCTCTCGGCCACCACGCCCACCAAGGCCGTGTTCGCGCCGCTGGACATCAGCCCGACCATGGTCATGTGGGATCCCGCGACCTACCCCGACGTCAAGACGATCCAGGACGTCGCCCCGGCGCTCGAGAAGAACGGCGGCGTGTGGCGCTACTTCGACGGCTCGGCGTACATCGAGTACCTCAAGAGCGCGGGCCTCGCGAACGCGTCGATCCTCGACGGCTCGTACGACGGAACCCCGTCGAACTTCGTCGCCGCGGGCGGCAAGGACATGCAGCAGGGCTTCGCGTCGGCTGAGCCGTACGTCTACCAGAACGAGGTCTCGGCCTGGGGCAAGCCGGTCAAGTTCGCCCTGATCCACGACGCGGGATGGCAGACCTACCAGTCGTCGATGTCGGTGAAGAAGGCCGACTTCGACAAGCTGTCGCCGTGCCTGTCGAAGCTCGTCCCCGTGCTGCAGAAGGCGGGCGTGGCGTACTACAAGGACCCGAAGGCCGCCAACGACCTGATCCTCAAGCTCGTCGACGAGTACGCGACCGGCTGGACCTACACCCAGGGTGTCGCGGACTACTCGGTCAAGACGCAGGTCGACCTCGGCCTCGTCGGCAACGGCCCCGACTCGACCTACGGCGACTTCGACGACACCCGGTTCTCGGACTTCTACACGAAGGCGGCCAAGGTCTACACCGACCTGGGCACCCCGCCGGCGTCGGGTGAGACCGCGAAGGACCTCTACACGAACGAGTTCATCGACACCTCGATCTCGTTCTGACCCGAGTGGTCGGGTCGGCTCGCGCCGGCCCGACCACTCGATCCGCGCCGGGCTCGCACGCGCGCCTCGGCACCGCCCGCTTCGCGCGGGCCGGGCCGCTCGGTCACGTCCATCCCGGTCGCTTCGACAGGCTCGGCCACCTCCCCCACCACCCGTTCCACCCGGAGAAACACCCATGAGCGACACCGCCACCCGCGTCCTCTCCCTCGAAGACGAGCTCCTCGACCTGCTCGGCCCCGCCGCGGTCAGCACCGAACCGCGCGTGCGCGAGCGCGCCAGCGTCGACGGCTCCCCGATGTCGCCGATCATCGCCGCGCAGCTGCCGCTCGGCCTCGCCGATCTCGTCGTCTTCGCCGCCAGCGCCGAGCAGATCGCGACGGCCGTCGCCGCGGCATCCCGTCACGGAGTCCCGATCACCGTGCGCGGCAAGGGCACCGGCAACTACGGTCAGGCCATCCCGATGCAGGGCGGTCTCGTCATCGACACGACGCGCGCGAAGGCGATCGTCGAGGTCGGCGACGGGTTCATCACCGCCGAGGCGGGCACCCCGATGGTGCTCCTCGAGCAGGCGGCGTGGGCCGCCGGCCAGGCGCTGTGGATGTACCCCTCGACCGCGCAGTCCACCATCGGCGGCTTCCTCTCGGGCGGCTCCGGCGGCACGGGCTCGATCGCGTACGGCTCGAACGACCGCGGCTTCGTCGCTGCCCTCGACGTCGTGCACGCCGACGGCAGCGACGAGATCCACCACGTCGAGGGCGACGAGGCCCAGAAGTACGTGCACAACTACGGCACCGCGGGGGTCATCGTCCGGGCCACGGTCCGCCTCGAGCCGCTGCGCGAGTGGCGCGGCCTCTGGGCGAGCTTCCCCGACTTCGCCGGCACGCTCTCGGTGGTCCAGACCATCGGCAACCTCGACCCCTCCCCGCGCCTCGTGTCGGGCGACGGGCCGGAGATCTCGGCATCCCTCCCCGCCGACGAAGCCATCCCCGAGGGCCGGTCTAGTCTGCGCGTGATCCTGGATGCCGCCCAGATCGACACCGTGACCGCGATCATCGAGGGCGCCGGTGGCCGCGTCGAGGCGGTGCGCGAGGGGCCGCAGGCGAGCATCCGCCTGTCGATGCTGAGCTACAACCACCCGATCGAGTGGTATCAGAAGAGCCAGCCGCACGAGGTGTTCCACCTCGAGGTCGCGGGTGCGCCGCTCGCCGACGACATCGAGGCCGTCGAGGGCGTCTTCGCCGGCGGCAAGCTGCACATCGAGTCGACCAAGGCGTTCCCGATCGGCATGCTGGCCGCGCCGTACGTCAGCGAAGAGGACGTCTACCGCGGGATCGCTGCGCTCAACGCGATCGGCGTCGGCGTCCACAACCCGCACCAGTGGAACGTCGACTTCAACGTCGAGCAGACCGTCGAGACGGCTCGCGCCACCGACCCGAACGGGCTGCTGAACCCCGGCAAGCTCAACCCCGACTACACCGGCGCCCGCAAGGGAGCGATCATCTCATGACCCGTCTTCTCGCCGAGCTCAGCGGTCCCGCCGCAGCCGACGTCCTCACCGAGGACTCGATCCTCGTGCTGCCCACGGGCGCGATCGAGCACCATGGACCGCACCTCCCCTTGGCGACGGATGCCATCGTCGCCGAGGCGTCCGCGACGGCCGCCGTCGCGCGGGCCGCCGCCCAGGGCCTCGACGTCTGGCAGCTGCCGACCCTCTCGATCACCAAGTCGGACGAGCACTCCTGGGCACCCGGGACGCTGTGGCTCACGCCCGAGACGATGCTCCAGACGATCGTCGACATCGGCCGATCGCTGCTCACCACCCGCGCGCGGACGCTGGTGTTCCTCAACGGCCACGGGGGCAACGTCGCGCTGCTGAACGTCGCGAACCGCGAGCTGCGTCGCCGCTTCGGCCTGCGCACGTTCTTCATGCCCGCCGCCCGCGTGCCCTCGTTCGACGGCACCGACGGCGGCCCCGACGAGCACGGCACCGGCATCCACGCCGGCTACGGCGAGACGAGCATGATCATGCACCTGCGTCCCGAGCTCGTGGACGCCTCGAAATTCGAGGCCACGGTCCCGGCGCACATCGGCGACTTCCGTCACATCGGCTTCAACGGCAAGCCGGTCACGTTCGGATGGCTGTCGAACGACTTCGGCCCCACGGGCGTTCTCGGCGACCCGACCGGCGCGAACGCCGAGGCCGGGGCGCGGATGTTCGAGGAGAGCGTGTCGTTCGTCGTCGAGGCGCTCGAGGAGATCAGCCGATTCGACTACACGGCGTGAGGCCCGCAACGCGGGACGCCGCGCGCGCGGCGGGGCGCGCGTGAGCGTGGCCGCGGCGCCGGCGCAGGGGGTCCGCGCCTACGGGCAGGTACTGCGTCTGCCCGGTGCACGGACGTTCGTGGCCGCCGGCATCCTCGCCCGGTTCCCGCGGGCCACCCTCTCGCTCGGCATCATCCTCCTCGTCTCGGCCACGACGGGCAGCTTCGCCTCGGCCGGGCTCGTCGTCGCGCCGCTGGTCGGCGGCATGGCGGTCGCGGCGCCCCTGTGGTCGTCGCGCATGGACCGGTACGGCCAGGCCCGCGTCATCCTGGTGTCTCTCGGATGCCTCGTGCTCGCGGCATCCGGTCTGCTCGCCCTCGTGCTGACGGGCGCGCCGTTCTGGACGTGGCTCGTCGCCGCGTTCGTGACGGGGGCCGCGACGCCCGATCTGACCTCGGCCGTGCGCGCGCGGTGGACGGTGCTCGCCCCGGAATCGCAGCGCACCGCCGCGCTCGCCCTCGAGACGATCGCCGACCAGATGGTGTTCATCGCCGGGCCGCCCGCCATCACGGCCGTCGCCGCGGCCGTGGATCCCGCCGTGGCGATGCTCGGCTCGCTCGGACTGGGGGTGATCGGCGGAGTGTGGCTCGCGTCGCAGCGGGCGACGCAGCCCGCGCCCTCCCCGCGGGGACCGCGGACCGGGCTCGTGCTTCCGCCCGCGGGCGTCGTGCCGGTCGCCCTCGCGTGCATCGCGCTCGGCGGCGTGTTCGGCGCGTTCGACGTGAGCCTCGTCGGCTGGGCGGACGTCGGCGGGCGACCGTGGCTCGCGGGGCCGGCGTTCAGCGCCCTGGCCGTGGCGATCGCGATCGGCTCCGTCATCACGGGGGCGCGCGCGTGGAAGCTCTCTCCCGCTGCGCGTTACATCGGCTTCGCGGCGCTGGCCGCGGTGGTCGCGACGGGGCTCCCGTTCGCGCAGAGCTCGGCGCCCGTACTGTTCGGCGTGATCCTGCTTCTCGGGTTGGCGGTGTCGCCGGTGATGGTGTCCGGCATCCTCGTCGCGTCCGCCCGCGCCCCGAAGGGACGCGTCACTGAAACACTCGCCTACCCGACGGCCGCGATGTCGCTCGGGGTGCCGATCGGCGGCGTGATCGCGGGAGCGGCTCTGGATGCCACGGGCCCGGCGACGGCCCTCGTCACGATCGCGGTGTCGCTGGCGTCGGCCGCGGCGATCGCGGCGGCCGGCGAGGCGTTGCTGCGGGTCGCGCGGCGTCGCTGACGTCTCCCGCGCGAGCCGCTCAACGCGAGAGCGCGGCGCTCAGATGACGCAGCACCGAGACGTGCCCGTCGTCGGGCTGCAGGTCGAGCGTCGCGTGCGGAAGGGCGGCATCGAGCATCCGAGCGTGGGTGACAGGGATGACGCGATCGCGCTCTCCCTGGACGAGCAGCACGGATGCCGAGACCTCGGCGAGCGCGAAACCCCAGGGGCGGGTGAAGGAGAGGTCGTCGTCGATGAGACCCTCGGGTCCGTCGGCTCCGGCCGCGCCGGCGTCGGCTCCGAGAGACGCCCACTCGCCCTCGAGGGCTGCGAAGTCGGCATCCGTGAACTGCTCCGGCTCAAACTCGTCTGTCTCGACGAACCGACGGCGCGAGTCCTCCCCCTCGGCGGCGGACCGCAATCCGCCGGGCGCCCGCATGCCGGCGAACCAGGCGTCGTCGCCGGTGAACGGCGCAGGGCTCGCGAAGGTCACGACTCTGCGGACCAACTCCGGCATCGCCGCCGCGCACGCGAGGGCGTGCGGGCCTCCCCCGGACGCGCCGACCGAGACGACGGATGCCACGCCGAGGGCGTCGAGCACGGGAACGAGCCCCGCGGCGACGTCGGCGACGGCGCGGCCCGGCTGACGCGTCGACCCGGCGTAGGCGGGGCGAGCGACGGAGACGACGGCGAGTCCGTGCGCGTCGGCCGCCCTCTGCACCGGGGGAAGGATCGCCCCGGTCTGCGGCGACCCGTGGTGCCACAACAGCACGTCGCGCCCCGCGACCTCGACGGCGGAGGTGTGGACGTCGAGCCCTGCGAGAGTTCTGCGCACGCGACCACGCTGTCACGGAGTCGCGTCACGCGCGAGAGGGCTCGGGGCGGCGTGTTCTGGACCCTCGACCGGCCCTACCCCAACCCCGTCGAATGTCCACAACACCCGGACGGGATGCCGCGTTCGTCCGGGTTTCTTGGACACTCGACAGGGCGCAGCCCCGAGCCCACAGAACGCGGCGCGTCACGGACGAGCGCGACAGGACGGCCCCGGGCTCACGCCGCCGACCCTCCGGAATCGCCCCGTCCGCTCTCGTCGAACGACACCACCGCGAACGCGCGCCGCACGACGTCGGTCGGCGACTCGTCGCCTCCGTGGAACGCCCACCAGAAGAGGGCCGCGTTGGAGGCGCCGGCCAGCGCGTGGGCGCGAACGGCCGTCTGCAGCGCGTCGCTCGGGGAGTCGTCACGCTCGGAGGCGAAGCGCACCACGGCGTCGGTCATCGCTCCGATCGTCGACGCACCGACGGCCGCGAGCGCCGGGTTCGCTCGGATGACGTGCAGTCGGCGACGGGTCACCTCGAGCAGCTCCTCCGGGATGTCCACGGCGGCGGCGTAGGCGGTCCGGACCGCGTCCCACAGGTCGTCGTCCTGCGCGCTCCCCGCGAGCGACGCCCGGAATCGATCCGCCGACTCCTCGAGACCGCCCCAGACCAGCGCGGCTTTGCTGGGGAACAGTCGAAACAGCGACCGGCGGCTCACCCCGGCCGCTGCCGCCACGTCGTCCATGGACACGGCCTCGAATCCGCGCTCGTCGAAGAGCCTCAGGGCGACGAGGGAGACCCCGTCGGGATCGATGGTGCGCGGGCGGCCCGTGGGACGTTCGTTCGCGGGATTCATGGACACCTTTCGGCACTGAGTGCTAAAACTGTACCGACGCGGCGGGCGCCGCGCATGAGGGAGGAATCATGACCGACACGAGCATCGACCGATTCGTCGGCAAGACCATCATCGTCACCGGCGCCGGCTCCGGCATCGGGCGCGCCACGGCGTCGCGGATCGCACACGAAGGAGGGCGCGTCATCGCGACCGACGTCGTCGCCGAGCGACTCGAGGCCCTCCGCGACGAGCTGAGCGGCCTCGAGGTCGAGACGGTCGTGGGCGACGTCGCCGCGCCCGAGACGATCGCGGCGATCATCGAGGCGGCCGGCGCGCGCGTCGACGGCCTCGCCAATGTCGCCGGGATCATGGATGCCTTCCTCCCGCCGAGCGAGGTGGACGACGCCACGTGGGACCGGGTCATGGGCGTCAACGTCACCGGACCGATGCGCCTGACGCGCGCGGTGCTGCCCCTCATGATCGACGCGGGTCGGGGAGCGATCGTCAACGTCGCCTCGGAGGCGGCGCTGCGCGGATCCGCCGCCGGTGTGGCGTACACCTCGTCGAAGCACGCGATCGCCGGATTCACCAAGAGCGTCGCGTTCTTCCACGGACCGCAGGGCATCCGCGCGAACGCCGTCGCCCCGGGAGCGGTCGCGACGAACATCGAGGCTCCGATGGGGAGCGCCTACGCCGCGGGACGCATCGGCCCGCTCCTGCAGGTCATCGTGCCGCCCGTCGCGCAGCCCGAACAGCTCGCCGCCGCCATCACCTGGCTGCTGAGCGACGACTCCGCCAACGTCAACGGCGCGCTGCTGCCGAGCGACGGGGGATGGTCGGTGATCTGACGCACCCTACGCCGAAACGTTGACCAGCTCATCCAGCGCGCGAAGACTACGCTGAGGTCCCCAGCCGGCCAGTGGATCCGCACCGGGAGAAGGGTGACTGGGGGCGGGTAGCGGCGACGGCTGGCGAGCTCAAGCGTGGGGCGCGGCGCTGACGGTCTTCACTCTTTTCGGGCGAATGATCCTGATGGCAACGGAGGCGTGTCCAGCCGCGACATGAGAGCCGTGCTCAACGACTGCCCACCTCGCCCGTCCACACTGTGGGGCTCGTCTCGTTCTTGCGTGCCTACCCCCCTAGACATGTCGCCCTAGAGGATGACGCCGAACTCCTCCGCCAGAGCGGGAAGCTCCTCGTGAAGCACGCGGGACGCCTCCTCGGCGAGCGGGTTGGTCGAGAGGCCGTTCGCGTTCACGAGCTTGCCGCCGACGTAGACCTGCGTCAGGTTGCGCAGGCCGCACGCGAGGACGTAGCTGCGCACCGGGTTCCACAGCGGGCCGACGTCGGGCTTCCGCGGATCCACGACCACGAAGTCGGCGAACTTGCCCACCTCGAGGCTGCCGACGCGGTCGTCGACGCCCATGATCTCCGCTCCCCCGAGGGTGTGCAGGCGCAGCACGCGCTCGGGCATCATCGACAGCGGGTCGTGCGTGCGGGCGCGCTGCATGAACATGCCCATGCGCATGTTCTGCCACGGGTCGGCGACATCGGTGCAGGCCTGGTCGTCGAGGCCCATGCCGACCTTCATGCCCTGCTCGAGCATCTCGGGCACGTGCGCGATGCCGGATGCCAGACGTCCGTTGGATGCCGGCTGCCACGACATGCTCGCGCCGCCGGCGGCGGCATCCGCGATGATCTCGGGCGTCGTCTGGATGAAGTGGCCGAACATCATGCCGGGACGCAGGGCTCCCGCGTTCTTGTACAGCTGGAACTTCGTCTGCTGGTGCTCGATCGCCTCGTACGTCTCGAGGAAGTGCGCCTGGTTGGTCACGCCGAAGCGGTCCATGACGGCGACCTCGATCTCGGCGGCGTCGGGACGCGTCGACCACTGCACCTGCCCCATGATCGAGGCACCGAGCGCGATGTCGGGGTCCATCGCCAGGACGTGATCGAGGGAGGCCTCGAAGCGGGCGAAGATCTCTTCGTCGGTGCCGACGGTGGCATCCAGGGCGATCGAGTCGACGAAGCGGAGCCCGGCGTCGTGGCATCCGTCGGCCTGTCGGGTGTGCCAGGCGTGATCGCGCAGGATGCCGCCGCCGTCGGCGCGCTTGCCCTCGACCATCGGCTCCCAGGGGAGCAGCGGGTCGGTGAAGTTGTACGCCGTGGTCACGCCGTTGGCGAGGAAGTCGAGCGAGCCGTGCAGCGTCGCCCAGTAGATCTGGTCGGGTGAGGCGTTGTTGAGCACGCTGAACATCGAGGTGCACCAGCCGTAGAGGGTCTGGTCGACGCCGAGCCCGCGCGAACCGCTCGTGAAGAGGTGGCTGTGGCTCGAGACGAAGCCGGGAGCCACGAACTTGCCGTCGACGTCGAGGATCTCGTCGGCCGTGACACCCGGATCGGGGTCTCCGGCGCCGATCGCGGCGATGCGGCCGTCCTGCACGAGCATGTACCCGCGTTCGATGTAGCCGGGGTCGTCGGTGCCCGCGGGGACCGTGATGAGCCGTGCGTTGATGACCAGGAGCGACATGTTGATGACGGTAACAATGGCGTGTTTCCGCAGTGTTCCGAGCGTGGGGCGGGTTGTTTGCGGGGCGGCGGGAGCATACCCATGTCCCGAAAACGGTTGCCTGAACAGGCGGCAGACCGCACAAAGTGGGACATGACCCCGCCGGAAGTGGGACGAGGTCAGCTACCGCCCGCCACCGCCACCACCGCCGCCACCACAGCCGCCGCCGCGGCCCGCCACCCGGCCACGTCCCAAAAGTGGCTGCCTGGACGCCCCTCAGACCGCACAAAGTGGGACATGACCCGCCGGAAGTGGGACGAGGTCAGGCCCTCAGGCGAAGGCGGCGCGCACCGCCGGCGCGATCTCCGCCAGCACCTCGTCGCGCGCGGGGGTCGACGGGAATACCAGGAACAGGTGCGGCACACCCTCGCGCCGCACGAACTCGACGGGGACCCCGGATGCCGCCAACCGCCCGGCGTACTCCTCCGCCTCGTCCGACAGTGGGTCGACGCTCGCCGCGACGATCACCGCCGGCGCCGATCCGGCGAGCTCCGGCGCCCGCAGCGGCGCGGCCTCGACGGGTACGCCGACATCCCGCACGTACAGCCCCCAGTACCACTGCATCCCCTTCGCGGTCAGCGGCAGATTCTCGATGTGGGCGCGGTAGCTCGGACGTGCGGGATCGGGCGCGTCGAGCACCGGGCACAGCAGCACCTGAACCCGGATGCCGGGAGCCCGACCCTCGCGCGCACGCAGGGCGAGCGCGGCGGCGAGGTTTCCTCCCGCGCTGTGTCCGGCGACGCCGAGCAGGGCCGGGTCCACCCACCCGCCGGCACCGGAGGCGGCGAAACGCAGCGCGCGGTCGAGGTCGTCGAGTCCGGCCGGGAAGGGGTGCTCGGGCGCAAGGCGGTAGTCGACGCTCAGCACCTGCGTGCCGGTCGCGATCGCGAGCGCACGGCACAGCGCATCGTTGTTGTCGAGATCACCGGCGACCCAGCCGCCGCCGTGGGCGAAGACGAGGGTGCCCCGGTGTCCCGCGCGGGGGCGGTAGAGCCGCAGCGCCACGCCGTCGGCATCCAGGTCGATGGATTCGAGGGTCTCGTCGTCGGGTAGGCGCACCCACGAGGGGTTCGCGCGCAGCTCGGCGATCCGTGTGGCGTCGTCGCCGTCGGCATCCGTGGCGCCCGACGGGATGGTCCCCGCCTGCGCGGCGAGGCGCGCGAGGTGCGCCCGCACGTGGGGGTCGGTGATGGCCGGATGCACGGCGTCGGTCACGGCGGTCCTTCCGGAGGGTGTCGGGATGCCGCGCACGCGGGCGGCGATGCCCCGAGCGTAAGACCCCGGATGCCACCGGCCCCGCGCGGACGACCAAGCGTTACGCCGCGGAAACACCGGCGTCGCCCGCGCCCCGCACGGGACCCAGGCGAGAAGGAACAGGGCGCCGATCAGTGGCGACCACCCGAAGGCCAGCACGGCGATGACGAGCACGGAGAGCGCGATGCTCCCCGCGGCCGCACCGGCGCCTCGCCGCGCCGCGGCGTCGGGTCCGACCGCCGGATTCATGGCCTCACCCTAGCCGCGTCGCGGCGTTACGCCGCCGAAACAGCGCCGTCGCGATGCCGTACGACGCCGGGCGTACCGTGACGACGCAGGGCGACCCGACGCCCGGCGAAAGGAGCACCATGTCCCACCGCGTCATCGTCACGGGAGGCTCCGGCGGCATCGGCGCCGCGATCGTCGAACGATTCCTCTCCGACGGCGCCCACGTCGCGGTGCTGGATCGACGCGCGCCGGCCGAGGAGTCGGCATCCGTGTTCGTCGCGGTCGACCTGCGCGATCCGCTCGACACCCGCCGGGCGGTCGGTGAGGCGATCGAGATGCTCGGCGGAGTCGACGTGCTCGTCAACTGCGCCGGCATCTTCCAGCACGCGTCGCTGCTCGACATCACCGTCGACGACTGGGATCGCGTGCTCGACATCAATGCCCGCGCCACGCTCGTGACCATGCAGGCCGTCGCCCCCGCCATGCTCGACGCCCGCCGCGGCGCGATCGTCAACATCGCGAGCATGGCCGCGAAGCAGGGCGGCGGAGGCGAGGGCCACTACGCCGCGTCGAAGGCCGCGGTCGTCGCGCTCACGCGCGCGGGCGCGCAGGAATGGGGATGCCACGGCGTCACCGTGAACGCGGTGTGCCCGGGGTACGTGCTCACCGAGATGGGAGCCGACACCCGCTCGGAAGCCGACATCGCGGCATGGAGCGCGAAGTCGCCGCTGGGTCGGCTCGGGATCCCCGAAGACGTCGCGGGCGTGACGCACTTCCTCGCCTCGCCCGCGGGCAGCTACCTCACCGGCCAGGCGATCAACGTCACCGGCGGGATGGTCATGCACTGAGCCTGGACGGGGACGCGGCGCCAGCCGGGGTGCGGCGCGGGCCGGTTTCCGCGCCCGCCCGGGCGAAACTCCTGAAATTTCGGCTCCCCGGCCGCTCGAACGCCGGCAACCCCCTCCACGGCGGCATTTCTCAGGAGTTTCGCTCTGCGAAGTTCGCGCACCGGCGAGAAAGCCGCGCCGCCAACCGCGCCCGGCGGCCCCACGCCCGCCCCACGTCTGCGGGCGCCCGCGTGTGACCGCGCGTGACGGTGGCCCGGCGGCGCACCGGAGGGCGGTGGTTACGGTGGGGCTTTGGCATCCGTCCGCCCATCTCGACCTGGAGAGCACATGTCCGAGTACTTCGACCGCGCCGCCGACAAGACCTACACGAAGGTCTACAAGGCCGAGACGCCCGACATCCTGGCCGCGTTCGCCGCGTTCGATCAGGCCGTCTTCGCCGCCGAGGGGCGCGCGATCCCGCTGAAGTACCGCGAGCTCATCGCTCTGGCGGTGGGCATCACGACCCAGTGCGTGTACTGCATCGACGGGCACTCGCAGAACGCGGTCAAGGCGGGCGCCAGCGAGGCCGAGCTCGCCGAGGCCGCCTGGGTGGCCACGGCGATCCGCGCGGGGGGCGGCTACGCGCACGGCCGCCTCGCGTTCAAGCTCGGCGAGGACGCCCGTCCCCACGAGCACTGACGCATGTCACCCCTGGAGGCGGAGGCGCTGGAGTTCGTCCGCGCCCTCATCCGCATCGACAGCGTCAACACCGGCGAGGCATCGACGATCGGCGACGGGGAGACGCGCGCCGCGGTCTTCGTCCAGGCCCAGCTCGAAGACGCGGGCTACGAGACGACGCTCGTCGAACCCGTCCCGGGGCGGGCGAGCGTGATCGCGCGCTTGGCCGGTTCGGATCCGGATGCCGGGGCCCTCGTCGCCCACGCCCACCTCGACGTCGTGCCGGTCGAGGTCGAGAACTGGACGTATCCGCCCTTCGGAGCCGAGATCCACGACGGCATCCTCTACGGCCGCGGGGCCGTGGACATGAAGGACTTCGCCGGGATGCTGCTCGCGATCGCCCGGGCGTTCCGGCGCGAGGGCATCGTCCCGCGGCGCGACCTCATCTTCGCCTTCTTCGCCGACGAGGAGGCCGGGGGCGTGTGGGGCGCGCGCTGGATCGTGCGCAACCGGCCCGAGCTGTTCGCGGGAGCGACGGAGGCGATCAGCGAGGTCGGCGGGTTCTCGATCCCTCTTCCCGGCGACCGTCGCGCGTACCTCGTGGCGACGGCGGAGAAGGGTGTCACCTCGGCGACCCTCACGGCGCGCGGGCATGCGGCGCACGGTTCCCGGCCCACGGCCGACAACGCCGTGGTGCGCCTCGCGCGCGCGGTCGTCGCGATCGGGGAGCACCGGTTCCCCGTGGTCCGGACGGCGACGCTCGACCGCTTCCTCGACGTGTACGCGCGGGCCGGCGGCGATGTGGACGACCTCGGCTTCACAGCATCCCTCATCGACGCGGGAATGCACCACACCGTCTCACCCACCGTGCTCGAGGCCGGGGGGAAGACCAACGTCATCCCCTCGACGGCCTCCGCTCGCCTGGACATCCGCATGCTGCCGGGGCACGACGAGACCCTACGCGCCGAGATCGAGGCCCTCGTCGGACCCGACGTCGAGGTCACGTGGGCCCGCGCGGTTCCCGCGATCGAAGCACCGGTCGACGCCCCGCTCGTCGGCGTGCTGCAGGATGCCGTCACCGCCGAGGACCCCGACGGCATCGTCGTGCCGTACCTGCTCCCGGCCAGCACCGACAACAAGCACCTCGCCGAGCTGGGGATCCGCGGGTACGGCTTCGTGCCGCTGCGCGTGCCCGCCGACTTCGACGTGTTCGGGCAGTTCCACGCCGCGGACGAGGGCGTGCCGGTCGGGGCGCTGCACTTCGGCACGCGGGTGACGGCGCGGGTGTTGCGGGAGGCGTGAGGCCATAGCGCGCGCCACCCCGCGCCGCCAGCGTGTTACCCCGCGAGGCGCCGTCTTGCGGAGCGTGGCGGACGGTTTCGACGTGTGAAACCCCGCGTCGCGGACGGCGGAGGCCCGGCTTAGCGTTTCGGGCACCCACCGGCTTCACCGCCGATCCGCCGCTCGAGGAGCACGCCATGACCACCACCGCGCCGGCCCCGGCCGCCCGCCCGATCGCCCCGTCCGACACGAGTCCCGCCGCCAGGATCGACCTCGGCACCATCGCCGTCGTCCCCACCCGCCATTGGTGGCGCTGGACCCTCAGCGCCCTGCTGCTCTTCGTCGTCGCGCAGTTCGCCTGGAGCCTCGTCACGAACGACCGGTACATGTGGGGCACCTTCGCGCAGTACTTCTTCGCGGAGCCGGTGCTCATCGGCATCGGATACACGCTCGGCCTCACCGCGATCTCGGCCGTGGTCGGCTTCGCGCTCGGCACCGTGCTGGCCCTCGGCCGCCTGTCGGCCTCGCCGCTGCTGAACTCCGTTGCCTGGGCGTACATCTGGTTCTTCCGGTCGGTGCCCCTCGTCGTGCAGATCATCGTCTGGTACAACCTCGGCTACCTCTACCCGACCCTGGGCCTCGGAACGCCGTTCACCACGGACTTCTGGATCGTGGAGTTCCCCACGGTGCAGCTGATCAGCGCCTTCGCCGCGGCCATCCTCGGCCTGGGCCTGCACCAGGCCGCGTACTCGGCCGAGATCATCCGCGGCGGGCTCGTCTCGGTCGACCCCGGCCAACACGAGGCGGCTGCGGCCCTCGGCATCCCGGCATCCCGTCGCCTGTTCCGCATCATCCTGCCGCAGGCGATGCGCTCGATCGTGCCCAACGCCACGAACGAGGTGATCGGGCTGGTGAAGGGCGCGTCGGTCGTCTTCGTCATCGCGATCCCCGAGCTGTTCTACGCCGTGCAGGTCGTCTACAACCGCAACAGCCGCGTCATCCCGCTGCTGCTGGTCGCGGTGGTCTGGTACACGCTCATCACGACGATCCTCAGCGTCGCGCAGTACTACATCGAGCGGCACTACGCCCGCGGAGCAGCCCGCGCGCTCCCCCCGACGCCGTTGCAGCGGGCCCGTCACTGGGTGAGCACGCAGTGGGCGCGCCTCGGCGACGCGCCCCCGGGAGGGACGGATGCCTCGCGCCCGGCGCCCGCGAAGGGAGTCCGCGCATGAGCGTCGCCACCGCCACCCGCGGGCTCGTCGAGATCCACAACGTGCACAAGAGCTTCCACGGCGTCGAGGTGCTGAAGGGCATCGACCTGACCGTGCAGCCCGGAGAGGTCGTCGCGCTGCTCGGGCCGAGCGGCTCGGGGAAGTCCACGCTGCTGCGCACCATCAACCACCTCGAGACGGTGGATGCCGGCTCGATCACGGTCGATGGGGAGTTCATCGGCTACGAGCTGCGCCACGGCAGACTGCACGAGCTCCACGAGAGGGAGATCCTGCAGCGGCGGACGCGCGTGGGCATCGTCTTCCAGAACTTCCACCTGTTCCCGCACCTCACCGCGCTCGAGAACATCACCGAGGCGCCGCTCGCGCTGAAGCGCCTGAACAAGGACGACGCCCGAGAGCTCGCACTCGGTCTGCTCGACCGCGTGGGACTGAGCGACAAGGCGGATGCGTACCCACGCCAGCTTTCCGGCGGTCAGCAGCAGCGCGTGGCGATCGCCCGGGCCCTGGCCCTCAAGCCCCAGGTTCTCCTGTTCGACGAGCCGACGAGCGCGCTCGATCCCGAACTGGTCGGGGAGGTTCTCGACGTCATCCGCGATCTCGCGAAGCTCGGCACCACCCTCGTGATTGTGACGCACGAGATCGGCTTCGCGCGGGAGGTCGCCGATCGCGTGGTCTTCCTCGACGCCGGACGGATCGTGGAGCAGGGCACCCCCGACGACGTGCTCACCCGGCCGCAGCACCCGCGCACCCGCGAGTTCCTCGCGAAGGTGCTCGGCTGACGCACCCGCGGACCCGAGCCCGCCCGCGGGCTTCGACGGGCTCAGCCACCCCACCCGACCCCGCGGCGCGACACCGACGTCGCGGCATCCCCACCCTCACAAGGAGACACAGCATGGCCCTCAGCAGGAAACAAGGGATCGCGCTCGGCGTGATCGCCGCGGCCCTCGTCGCGGTCGTCGGCGTCGGCGTCACGATCGGCCTGAACCGCCCCGCCGACGCGGTGGCGGCGGCGGGGCCCACGGCGACCGCCGGGGCCAACCCCGACACCGGGGACATCCCCCGCATCACCGGTCACGCCGTGCCGGAGGCCGTCGCGGCCCTGAAAGCGAGCGGCTTCACGCCCATCGAACCCGGCAAGCTCACCGTGGCGATCGGCGCGTTCGTGCCCCCGCTCAGCTATCAGCCCGAGGGCACCACCGCGGCGACCGACGTCGCCGGCACGGAGCCGAACATCGGCGAGCTCATCGCCGAAGGCCTGGGCCTGGAGTACAACCCGGTCGTGGTGGCGTGGGCGGACTGGCCGCTCGGCATCCAGTCGGGGAAGTACGACCTCATCACCTCCAACGTCACCGTGACCGAGGAGCGCAAGGAGCTGTACGACTTCGCCAGCTACCGGCAGGACCTGCTCGGCTTCTCCGTGCGCTCCGACAGCGCGATCTCGAAGATCGAGGGTGCCGACGACATCTCCGGGCGGAAGATCGTCGTGGGCTCGGGCACCAACCAGGAGAAGGTGCTGCTGAAGTGGAACGAGGAACTCGCGGCGAAGGGCAAGGCACCCGCCGAGCTGAACTACTACGACGACAACGCCGCGGCGACCCTCGCTCTGCAGTCCGGCCGCGTGGACGCCACCTTCGGTCCGAATGCGACCGCCGCCTGGGCCGCGCGTGAGACCGGCCAGACGAAGCTCGTGGGTATCATCCCCGGCGGCTGGCCGCTGGCGGCCGACATCGCCGCGGCGACGAAGAAGGGGAACGGTCTCATCGAGCCGGTCCGCATCGCGCTGAACGCTTACATCGCCGACGGCACGTACGCCAGAGTGCTCGACGCGTGGGGGCTGACGTCGGAGGGCGTCACGACCTCCGAGATCAACCCGCCGGGACTCCCCAAGTCCTGATCGCCCGACGCGGCCCGGTCGCTGTGACCGGGCCGCGTCCCGTCCCCCTCGGGAGAATGGATGCCACGACCACCCCGCTCCACGCCGGCCCCGACGCGCCCGAGCTGACCATTCGGCCGGTCGCCTCCGACGAACACGCGGAGGCCGCACGCGTCACGGTCGAGGCCTACCGCCACAGCTACGACGGACTGACCGACGGCTACCTCGCCTCGCTCGCCGACGTCGCCGGTCGCGTCCTTCACGGCGAGGTGTGGGTGGCGGTGGATGCCGCCGGGCGGATCGTCGGAACCGTCTGGGTCCCGCGTCCCGGCGAACGCCTGTCGGAGCTCGCTCGCGAGGGCGAGCTCGACTTCCGCCAGCTGGCGGTGCATCCGTCGGCACGAGGTCGCGGAGTCGGCGAAGCCCTCACCCGTCACGTCATCGCGCTCGCGCGGTCGCGCGGGGCGGAGCGCGTGGTGATGAACAGCGGCCCCGAGATGCTCGGCGCGCACGCGCTCTACCTCAAGCTCGGCTTCCGCTGTCTGACCGAGCGGGAACGTCCGGTCGAGGTCGAACCGGGTCGATTCATCGATCTGCGCGCCTTCGGGTTCGACCTGTGACCGGCGGCCCGTTCCCCCATCGATGATCGGCCCGCGGGTGGACACCTCACTCCCCCGGTCGGAGGCGGTGTGGGCCCGCCCGCTCGGACGCGGAGGGACGTGCGCAACCCCGGATCGGCTGGATCGCGCCGCCCTTACCATCGCGCTCGTGATGCACTCCGTGAACGGTCTCGCTTTCCGGTCGTGGTCGCATCGGCGCCCGAACAGCACCGTCTACGTGCTGGTCCACGGTATCGGGATGTCGCACCGGTACCTGTCGCGGCTGCAGGCGGAACTGGCGACGAGGGCCGAGGTGCACGTGGTCGACCTTCCCGGGTTCGGCGGCCTCCCCAAACCGACGGCCTCGCCCGACGTCGCCGCGATGGCCCGGGCGCTCGGCACGGTGGTCGACGAGCTCGGCGTGGGCCGGGCGATCCTCGTGGGGCACTCCATGGGCGCCCAGTGGGTGGTGGAACTGGCCGTCCAACGCCCCGATCTCGCGAGCGCGGTCGTGACGATCGGCCCCGTCACCGACGACCGACGGCGCGGCGCCCTGCGGCAGGCCCTCCTGCTCGCCCGCGACTCAGCGCTCGAACCGCCCCGAGGCAACGCGCTCGTGCTCACCGACTACGTCCGCTGCGGCCCGATCTGGTACGTACGCCAAGCACGACACATGCTCCGGTACCCGATCGAGGATCGTGTGGCGCTTCTGACGGTCCCCCTGCTCGTGATGCGGGGAGCCGCCGACCCCATCGCACAGGAGGAATGGGTTCGACGGCTCGCCGCGCGGGCACCCGCCGGGTCGGTGTCCGTCATTCCCGGTCACCGGCATCTCGTGCAGCACACCGCCGCGGCGGCCGTCGCCGAGCGGATCCGCGCGATCGGCCCGTAAGCGCTACCGCGCGCCCGCTGCCTCCCCGCGCGCCCGCCCCCACCGGGCGAGGAAGTACAGCGCCACCCCCACGGCCAGCAGCACCAGACCGAAGATCCAGACCGTGAGACTTTGCTGACTGAGCAGCAGGACGCACGACGCGATCCCGAGGATCGGCACGAACGTCCACACCCGGAAGTGCGTGTGCTCGACGCGATCGCGACGCAGGACGAGCACCGAGATGTTCGCGCTGAGGAACACGAAGAGGAGCAGGAGCACGACGGTCTCGGCCAGCAGGGTGAGGTCGCCGACGAGCGTCAGCAGCATCGCGACGAGGGTCGTCGCGAGGATGGCGACCCACGGAGTGCGCCGACGCGGCAGCACGCGCGCGAGCGCGCGGGGAAGCAGCCCCTGCTCGGCCATCCCGTAGGTCAGGCGGCTCGCCATGATCATGGTCAGGAGCGCGCCGTTCGCCACGGCGACGAGCGCGATGAGGCTGAAGAGCCACGACGGGATCGCGACGCCGCTGGCCTCGACCACCGACAGGAGCGGACCGCTGGACGCCGACAGTTGCTCGGGCGAGAGCGCGATGCTGCTGGCCAACCCGACCAGGACGTAGACGAGACCGGCCGTTCCCAACGCGGCGAAGAGGGCCCTCGGGTACATCTTCGACGGCTCCTTGACCTCCTCGATCATGTTCGCCGACGTCTCGAACCCGACGAACGAGTAATAGGCGATGATCGCCCCGGCGAGCACCGCTGTCGCCACGCCGGTGCCCTCCGGCGCCTGCACGACACGGGAGACATCGCCGCCTCCTCCGCCCAGAAGCATCCCGACCACCACCACGACGATGACGAGACCGCTCACCTCGATCACGGTCATGACGAGGTTCGCCCCCATCGATTCCCGGATGCCACGGGCGTTGAGCGCCGCGACGACGCCGAGGAACACGATGGCCACCGGGATGACGGGCAGATCCACGAAGGTGGACAGGTACTCGCCCGCGAAGGCGATCGACAGCCCGGCCGCGCTGGTGACACCCGCGGCCAGCATGCTGAAGCCGACGAGGAACGACACGAGCGTGTTCTTGAACGCGCGCTCCGCGAAGACCGCGGCGCCCCCGGCCCGCGGGTACTTCGTCACGAGCTCCGCGTACGAGCCGGCGGTGAGGAGGGCGAGCAGGAGCGCGGCCAGGAGGGGAGCCCACAGCATCCCGCCGACCCGCTCCGAGAGAACGCCCATGAGCGCGTAGATCCCCGCGCCGAGGACGTCGCCGAGGATGAAGGCGAACAGGAGAGGGCCGCCGATTCCCCGCCGGAGCGTGGAGGGGGCCGTGGTGTCAGTGCTCATTCGGCAGACGGTAGGCCGCGGACGGCCGTGCGTCGAAGACCGTTGACACCGTCAGCTGGCGTGGATGACCGCGGTCAGCTCGGGCAGCAGATCGCGCGCGAGGAACCCGATGCCGACCCGCTCGGTGAGCCGGTCGCCCGCCCGCGCGTGCGTCCACCCGCCCCACACGGCCGCGCGCTCCGGTTCCATGCCGAGGGCGGCGAAGCCGGCGATCGCGCCCGACAGCACGTCCCCGCTTCCCGCGGTGCCGAGGCCCGACCCTCCGGGCTCCGCCCGCCACGCCCGCCCGTCCGGGGCGGCGACGGTCCCGAAGCAGTGCACCACCGCCGAGAACCGATCCGCGATCTCGCGGACGTCGGTGACGCGGTCCTCGCCGAGGTCGCGCCCGAGCAGCAGGGCCGCCTCCTCCTCGTTCGCGTTGATGAGGAGGTCGTCCGGCAGGATGCCGCGGTCCACATCGGACAGGATGCCGAGGGCGAAGGCATCCAGGACCAGGCGGCCGACCTCCGCGTCGGCGACGGCGAGAAGGGCCGCGCGCGTGGCATCCGGATCGTCGAAACCCGGCCCGAGAAGGACCGCATCGGCGGACTCCACCGCGGAGCGCAGGTGGTCGTCGAGGGCGGCCGACCCGGCCGGGAGGACGTAGACGCCGGCCTCGGGCATCGCGGGCCCCAGGGGCGGTGCGATGTCCGCGGGCACGGCGAGGCCGACGCGTCCGGCGCCCACGCGCAGCGACGCCTCCGCCGACAGCAGCACGCCGCCGGGGGAACGGGTCGACCCACCCACCACGACCACCTGTCCGCGAGACTTCTTCGAGCCGCCGGGTTCGGGAAGCCCCCATTCGCGCAGCAGCGACAGGGTGACGTCCTCAACGCTCGGGGACATCGTCTTCTCCGGAGTGGACGGTGATGTCGGCCCCCTCGGCGGCGAGGTGCTCGACGGACGAGAACGTCGTCAGCTCCCAGCCGGCCTCGCCGCGCACGAGCTCGGTCACCGAGGCGTTGCGCACGGTGTTCTCCGCGGCGAACGAGAGCAGCTCGGTCTCGTCGAGCGGCAGGAGCACGGCGAGGATCAGCATCACGACCGCGTCGTGCGCGACGACCATCACCGTGTCGGCGGGGCGGTCGAGGCTCTCCCCCAGGAACGACCGCAGGCGCAAAGCGACGTCCGCCCACGACTCCCCGCCCGGCGGCCGGTGGTAGTACTTGCCGAGGTGGCGCCGCCGCGCGGCCTCTTCGGGGTGGAACTCGCGCACGCCGAGCGACGTCAGCAGATCCAGGATGCCGAGCTCCCGGTCGCGAAGCCTCTCGTCGACGCGCGTACGTGCGGACAGGGCCGCCTCATCGACGGCGAGCGCGAGGGTCTGCCGCGCCCGCAGGTACGGCGAGACCCAGTACTCGTCGATGGGCCCGGCCGACTCCCACCAGGTGCGCAACGCGCGCGCCTGTTCCTCCCCCGTCGGGGAGAGGGCGACGTCGGCGTCGCGGATGTCGAGGTCGATCGTCGGCGAACCCGCGCGCTCCGCTCTCGAGGCCGCGACGTTCCCCTCGCTTTCGCCGTGCCGGACGAGCAGGAGTCGGGAGACGGTCATGGCGCCACGGTAGGTCGGCGTCGCCGGATCGCGCGCGGGCGTTGACAGAACGGATGCCGCCGACCAACACACCGCGCCACCGCCCGGTGCTCGTCCGCGAACGCGGAGGGGACACCGGGACAAGAGCGTTCAGGGACGCGCGCGCCCCGAGAGCGGCAGCCGCAGTTCGATCTCGTAGGAGCCGTCGGATGCCTGGGAACGGAACGAGCCGCCGAGGAGGTGCGCGCGCTCGGAGAGGCCGCGATGCCCGAGTCTCGCCGTGGCGATCTGCGGCGTCACGGGCTCGGTCGGGGCGGAGTTCACGACGCGGAGGACGACGGTGCTGCCCGCCTCGACAGCCGCCGTGACCTCCACCCGGGCGCCGGGCGCGTGCTTGCGCACGTTCGTCAGCCCCTCCTGCACGGTGCGGTACACCGCGCGCTGGATCACCTGCGCGAGCCCGCTCGGAAGATCGATGTGCGCGGTGACGTCGAGGTCGGCGACGTCCAGGAGCTCACGGAGGTGTTCGAGCGTGGGTTGCGGGGTCAGGGGAGCCGCCTCCGGCCCGTCGGCACGCAGCACCAGGAGCATCTGCCGCAGCTCGGCGAGCGTGGTGGCGGCGAGCTGGCGGATCGTGTCGGCCGTGTCGACGACCTCGGGATCCTCCACGCGCACCATGAGGGCGCCCGCCTGGACGGTGATGAGACTCACCTGATGCGACACGACGTCGTGCATCTCCCGGGCGAGGTGCGCGCGTTCCTCCGCGACCGCCTCACGCGCCGCGAGGCGGGTCTCCTCCTCCCGCGCGCGCTGGAGCTCGGCCAGACTCGCCGCCAGACGTGTGTGACTGCGGCGAAGACGTCCGACCGCCACGGCGCCGCCCGAGGTCATCGTCGCGTAGACGGTCGCGAGCACGAGGTCGTTGATCGACTCGATCGAATCCCACGAGAGCGCGAGGCCGAGGAAGGTCGCCGCGGAAGCGGCCACCAGGGCGGTCGTCGACGACACCCGCGTCGCGACGGTCGCGAGCGCGATGACCGACGCGATCGGCCCACCCGTGACGAAGAGCGCGGGCAGCGCGAGCGCAACGGCCACCAGCGGGAACCGTCGACGCAGCAGCAACCCGGCCGCCCCCGCCAGGGTGAGGATCAGCTCGGTCAGGCCCGACGTGTAGAGCCCGAGGACCCCGTCGAGCGCGGCGACCGCCACCAGAGCGAGATCGATGAGGATCCCGCGATGTCTCACCGCCCACTCCTTCACCGAGCACCGCCCGTCTCGCGCAGCAGGCCCGCGCGCTCGGCGATGAGCGCGGCCGAGACCCGGCCCTCGACGCCGAGCTTGCTGAGGATGGTGCTGATGTGCGCCTTGACGGTTGCGGGGCTGAGGAACATCTCGGAGCCGATCTGCGCATTGGACAGGCCGCGTCCCAGGTGGACGAGGATCTCCTTCTCGCGCTCGGTGAGCCCCTCGACGAGACGCGTGTCCCCGCCGGTCTCGGGACGCAGATACCCGGCGACGACCGCGCGGCTCACGGTCGGCGAGAAGACGACTCCGCCCCCGTGCAGCGTGCGCACGAGCTGCGGGAGCTGGCGCGGATCGGTGTCTTTGACGAGGAACCCGGCCGCCCCTCCGTCCAGGGCGGCGGCGATGTGGTCGTCGGAGTCGAAGGTGGTCAGGATCGCGACCGTCATGTCCCACCCCCGCGCGCGGATCTCGCGCAAGACGGACAGGCCGTCTCGCCCCGGCATCCGGATGTCGAGGAGGACGACGTCGGGGCGGGCCGCGTCGAGCACGTCGATCGCCCCCACCCCGTCGGCGGTGGCCACGACATCGATGTCGGCGGCCGCGTTGAGGATGTACGAGAACCCGGTGCGGATCAGCGCTTCGTCATCGACGATGACGACGCGGATCGGGGAGGCGGCGGTGGGGGCCATGCGCCCAGATTAGGGAGCGCGAGCGGCGTACAAGGCGCGTTCGCCCACGGACTACCCGAACGGACGGGAGCGTAGCCGGTCGGCCGGTTCCGAAGGCGCGCTCACGAACGACAGTGGAGGGGTCCGCACCCGAATCCCGAGGACCCGCATGTATCCCGCCGAACCGCTCCCCACCCCCGAACGCGCCCGCCGCAACCTCCTCGTCGGCGGCGTCGTCCTCGCCGTCGCCGCGGTCCTCTTCGTGGTCGCCGCGCCCCTCGGCATCCGGGGCCATGGGGTGGCGCATCTGGAGGTCGTGGGAGAGGCACCTGCCCACGTGGCCGCGGCCGACGTCCCGGAGCAGCCCGGCGCCGTCGCGCTCCGCACTGCACCGGTGGCCCGTGCCGCGAGCTCCACGACGGCGACGGTCGAGCTCGTCGGCGAGTCCGCCCCGCGCGCGCGGCTCGTCGCCTTCCGCGACGGCACCCGGGTGGGCACCGGCGACCGCATCGTGCTGGACCGGCACGACGCCGCCGAGGGCGTCGACGTCCTCGTCGAGCCGCGCGCGGGCGGGGCGGATGACGAGTGGGACGGCTCCGTCACCGTGCGACTGACCGTCTCGCAGGGCTTCCTGCCCGACACCGACGAGCTCGACCTCACGCTCCCGCCGAGCTGATCCCCTCTGGATCGGACTCATCGCCGCCCACGCGCTGCCCGGCGAACAGGGCTTCCTCGTGCTCGCCGCGACCTGCATGGTCGTGCTTGGCAGCGTCATCCTGCACGGCGTCGCCGGTCCACTGCTGGTGCGACGCCTATGGCCCGCGCGCGCGGGCTCCCTGACCCGGTCGGCACAGGGCATGTCATCCGATCGGATGACGGCCCGGTCCGAACGGCCGATGCGGCCCGACTCGACGGGAACGAACATGGAGAGGGATGCCGGCACCCCGGCATCCCCGTCAGACGGAGAACCGATGTCCCAGGTGTCCACCGCGCCCGAACGCACCGCCGCTGCCCCCGACGTCTCGCGGGCGACCTTCCCGCTCCGCCCGCCCGGGTCCGTCGCGTTCCTCCGGCGGCGCCTCGGGACCCTGTCGATCGCGACGGCGGTGACGGTGGTCAGCCTCGCGACGATGCGCACCGGCGGCGCGCGGGTGGGAGCGGGTCCGTTCGACCTGCGCGACCTACTCCTCGCCCTGCTGCGCGTCGATCACCCGACCACGTTGGTGGTGGTCCTCGCGGCGACCCTCCTGGTGTGCGGGTTCGCGGAAGGGGCGTTCGGCACGCGACGGCTGCTTGCGACCTTCTTCGGGGGCGGCATCGTCGTCGGCGTCATCGGCCTCGCCGTGGGCGTCTTCGAGGAGCAGGTGATCCCCGTGGTCCCGCTGAACGATCTGCCGGTCTCGGGCGCTCCCCCGATCGCCGCGCTCCTCACCGTCGCGATGGCCGCCAGCTGCTTCACGTCGCCGCTCTGGCGTCGACGAATCCGCCTCGGCAGCGCCGTCTTCGCGCTCACCCTCTTCCTCTACGCCGCATCGGCGAGCGACATGTACACGCTCATCGCCCTGCCGGTCGGCGCGGGTGCGGGGCTGCTCCTGGGCGGGTCGAGTGCTCCCGGCGTGCTGCGCAGCTCCCTGCGCGAGAAGCGCGTGCTGCTGGCCGCGCTGACCGCGATCATCGCCGTCGGCCCGGTCATCGCGACGCTCTGGGGATCGGGCGCCGGTCTTCTCTCGGTCTACGGCTGGCTGTCGTACGACCCCCTCGCCACGGTGAACGACGTGGTGTGCGCGATCGGCTCGGACGCCGCCCCGTGCCCCTCCCCCGCCAACGACTACGCCGAGCTCCAGCCGTGGGCGGGGTGGATCGCGCTCCTGCCGCAGCTGGTCCTCCTGATCGCGGCGTGGGGAATCCTGCGCGGGCGCCGCGGGGCTCTGCACCTCGCCGTCGTCGTCAATGTCCTGACCTTCGTCGCCATGGTCGGTCTGGTGACGGTGAGCGAGATCGACACCCTCGAGCAGCTCGCCGACGCACGTGCGGCCTTCGCGGTCGTCGACGCGTGGCAGACCGTGCTCAGCATGGTGGTCGGCGCCCTCCTCCCCCTGGCTGCGGCCGTCATCCTCATGCGCTTCCGCTCGGCTGCGCAGATCCCGTCCGCGCGCGCCGTCCGGCGGCGCTTCGTCACGACGGTCGCCGGTGCGGCGGTCATCGCCGCGGCCCTGTCCCTGGTCGGCATCCTGGCTTTCTCCGGCGGATTCCGGCCGTGGCCCGACCTGTCGACGCTGATCGCCTCGCTGCCGTTGCGGCTCGTCCCCCCGTCGCTGCTCCCCGCCGAGGCCCTCGCCTTCGTGCCGGTGACGGGGGCGGCGCAGGCCGCGTGGTACGTCCCACCGCTGCTGTTCTGGATCGCCGTCGTGATCGCGACGGCACGATTCATCGCGGGCTCCCGGGCCGAGGCCGGCACGCCCGACCGCGAGCGCGCGCAGGTCCTGCTGTCCGCGGGCTCGGGCGACACCCTCGGTCACATGACCCTGTGGGAGGGGAACTCCTACTGGTTCTCGCCCGACGCCCGGGCCGCCGTGGCGTACCGCGTGCGCGGAGGCTTCGCCGTGACCCTCGGCGGTCCGTTCGGGCCGGATCGCGACGCCGACACGGTGGGAGGCGCCTTCGCCGACTTCTGCGAACGGCACGGCTGGACTCCCGTGTTCTACAGCGTCGACGAGGCCGACCGGACGCGCCTCGCGCCGCTCGGATGGCCGCGCCTGCAGGTCGCCGAGGAGGCCTTCCTCGACCCGACGACCTGGACGCCCGCCGGAAAGAAGCGCCAAGACGTGCGCACCGCGACCAACCGGGCCGAGCGCGAGGGCGTCAGCGCGGAATGGACCCGCTGGAGCGCGCTGTCGTTCCTCGAGCGCAGCCAGATCCGCGACATCTCCGAAGCGTGGGTGGCCGACAAGACCATCCCGGAGATGGGCTTCACGCTCGGCTCGACCGACCAGATCGACGACACGTCCGTGCGCCTCCTGCTCGCCCACGACGCGCACGGCCGCATCGTGGCGTTCACGAGCTGGATCCCGATCCATCGGGACGGTGACGTGGCCGGGTACGCGCTCGATGTCATGCGGCGCCGCGACGAGGCGATGAACGGGGTGATGGAGTTCCTCATCGGCCGCGCCGTCGAACAGCTCCGCGCCGACGGGATGACCGTCATGAGCCTGTCGGGCTCGCCCCTGGCCCGCCACGCCTCGACCGAGAACCACGACCGCACCTCGCTCGACCGCGGCCTCGACATGCTCAGCGCCCTCCTCGAGCCGGCGTACGGCTTCCGCTCGCTCGCGAACTTCAAGAAGAAGTTCCAGCCCGACTTCTCGCCCCTGTGGATGGTGTATCCGGATGCCACCCAGCTCCCCGCCATCGCCATCGCGCTGATCCGCTGCTACATCCCCGGACTCACGCTGCGTCAGGCGGCGCAGCTGGGCGGGGCGCTGCTTCGGGCGCGGGAGGGCGCCGCCGGGTGATCGGCGGCGGGGCTCTCGGATCAGGTCTCGGCGAGCGCCCGATTGGGCACCCACCCTTCCAACCCCGCATCTGAACGGCACCACGACCACCCGCTGACGGAGTCGTCGACGATCACTTCGACCTCTTCGCCGGCCCCCACGGTCAACTCGGTCGTGTCGTAACCCGTCACCACGGTCCCGGACGAGTCGGAGATGGCCAGGTACCGGCCCGGAATCCACCCCGCCCCACGGTCCGTGGTGACGAAGACGAACGCGGGCCACTCCGCATCCCATTCACCCACGCGAACAACCTCACCAGGTGCCACTCTCAGCGCGGGGCGCTCGGGAGCCTGGTGGTCGGCGACCAACACTCGACGCATTCCCCCATCATGCCAACCTCGTTGCGCGGGCCCGTCTTCGGCAACGCACGTCGAACTGGCCGCCGTCGATCCCGGAACAGTCAGCGCACCCGCCTCGTGGTCACGATGCCGTGGATCAACACGGCCAGACCGGTTGCGAAGAAACCGAAAGCGGCCCCCGTTCCCATCCGATCGATGACGACGTCGACGCCCGATGAGCCATCGGTGAACGGAATGCCGCACCGCACCGGCAGCGGAAAGATCTGGAAGACCCCTCTCACGCTGTCGTCGATGTACGGGTCGATCGGCAACCGTCGCGCCTGGGCGCAAGGGTCGCCGATCGCCGAACGCGCGGTCAGCGCACCGCCGCGAGCACGAGCGGGTCGGAACACCCTCTCGCGAAACCCTGGATCCGCCGGTCCATGTCGTGCTTCAGCACGATCACGCCGATCCGTTCGGCGAGCGGCGCCAGCCATCTCGGGCGACAGGCGAAGTTGTACCGCCAGACGGCGAGGGTGCTGCCGGGGTCGTCGGCGACGGGCGTGAACTTCCATCCGCCGGCGAGGCGCTCGAAGAACCAGGACCCCTTCGTCATCTTCATGCCGACGTTCGACGGCGGGTTGTAGGAGACGTACTCGCTCTCCATCCGGAAGCCGAAGCGCTGCACCGTGTAGGTGCGCACGCCCTTCGCCGGCGCGGTCGCCCCGTCGACGAAGTACTGGCGACGGATGAACGGATCCCAGCGCTTGCGGGTCTCGCCCGTCGTCTGCGAGACGGCGAACGCCACGTCGGGCGCGACCGGGACCACACAGCGGGACTCGATGACGGGCATGGACCCATCGTGGCAGGCGCGCCCCGGGCGGCTCACCGGCACACGCAGGGCGCGACTCTCTCCGCTGCAGCGCGGGACGGGGATGTGCACGACAGTCCCTGGAAGGGGCCGCCCCCCCCCTCACGTAGCCTTACCCGAAGCCGAGTCGGGTTCGGCGGGATTCGTGAGGTGCGACCATGACACGGCTCACCGGCGGGAGCAGGGAGCCATGAGCGAGGATGTCGCTGTCTCTCGGCGCGGGGTTCTCGGCCTTGTCCTGACCCTGCTCGCGGCCCTCGGGGCGCTGTCGGCACCCCCACTCGTCTGGTGGTTGGGTCTCGTGCTGTGGCGCGAAGTGGCCTCGTGCGATCCGCCGAGCCCCCTGACGACGATCTCCCTCACGTGTGGTCTGGTCTTCCTCGCCGTCGGCGTCGGAGTGGTCCCGGCCCTCGCCCCCGACGAGAGTGCCTCGCGATGGCTCCCGTGGCCGGCCCTTCTGTCGTCGCTGATCGTCCTGGCGCTGTACACGCTGATCGTGGCCTCCGCGATGTCATTCGGTCTCGCCGGGCATCCTGAACGCGTATCCGAGGCGATACCGGATGCGTTCGTGAGCTACGTGCCATCGCTCGCGATCACCGGCTCGGCGGCCATCTCCCTGCTCGCGAGGAGATCCCTCCGCGGGATGTTCGTCGTCCTGTCGTCGTGGACTCTCCTGATCACGGTTCTCGGCCTCGTGGCCGCCTTCGCCGACCAGGCGACATGCGCAGCCGCGCGGTGAGGCGATGCGCCCCTTCCGACCTCCGATACGGACGCACACCTCGCGGCGGATGTCCCCTCGTTGCGCGCGGTGACCCCCGGTTTGCGTGACGGCCGCGACCGGCGCAGAGTGTCCCGGTGACCACCGCTCCCGCCCTCGACATCCCGCACGCCGACGCCACCGTCCTCGACAACGCCGCGTGGCACTCCCTCGCGGGCCCGCACTCCTCATTCGCGATCGGTGGCGACCTCGTCCGCCGCTATCCGACCGATGTCGCGCCCTTCGTCGCCGTCCGCGCGTGGGACGAGCCCGGCGTCTGGGATGCCCTGCGGGAGCTCGTCGGCCCCGGTGCCGATGTGGGCCTCTCCGGCTACGAGGGCGGATTCCCCGAGGGGTGGGAGTACCTCGGCGGCGGCGAGGGCGTGCAGCTCGTCGAGACCGAGGCGCTGCGCCCGCGTCCCGACGACGAGGCGATCGAGCTGGGTGCGGACGACGCCGCCGACATGATGGCGATCGTCGACCGCAATCAGCCCGGCCCCTTCCGGCCTCGCACGTACGAGCTCGGCCGGTACATCGGCATCCGTCGCGAGGGCCGGCTCGTCGCGATGGCGGGCGAGCGCCTGCACCCGACCGGGTGGACCGAGATCAGCGCGGTCGCCGTGGATGCCGATCACCGACGCCAGGGCCTCGCCTCGCGCCTCGTGCTCGACGTCGCCTTCCACATCCAGCAGCGCGGGGATCGCGCTCTGCTGCACGCGGCCGCGTCGAACGTGAACGCGATCGCGGCGTACGAGAAGCTGGGATTCGCGCTGCGGCGGCGCAACCGCTTCGCGGCGGTACGCACGCCCGCCTGAGTCGTCGCTCCCCCCGGGATCGCCCGGGCGAAGCTCCTGAGTTCTCGCGCCTCCGGGACGCGAGAGCGGGGTTCCGTCTCCGCAACGAGCGGTTCCTCAGGAGTTCGGCCCGCTCTGGGCGCTGACCCCGCGTTATCGTCGAGCGATGGAGATCTGGGTACCGCAGTGGACCGTCCGGCAACCGGAACACCCCCAGGCGGGGGCGAGCTGGTTCGGGGGCATCCCCGTCGGCCTCGACCCGGCGGCGTGGCCCGTCTGCGGACAGTGCGGCACCGCGCTGAGCCCGCTCCTTCAGCTCTCAGCCGGACCGTGGCTTCGCCGCATCCCCGCCGGACACGTGCTCCTCGTCTTCAAATGCGAGAGCGACGACGTGTGCGAGTTCTGGGACCCGGATGACGTGGCCAACCGGTGCCTCGTCGTCCCGGTGACCGAGCTCGGATCCGCAGCCGACGTGCCCGACGACGTGTCCTCGGGGAAGACGCGCATCCTCCCCCGCATCTGGGTCGGCGAATGGAAGCAGGACGATGACGGACTGACACCCGAACAGGCCGACCAGGTCGACCGGCACGAGGTCTGGGACCTCCCCGACGACACCCGCGCCATCGCCGAGGCCGCGGAGATCTACACGAAGGCCGGCGGCGGCGCGGTGTGGACGGGCAACGGCCCGGCGTCCGAGCCCGCGCGGCCGCGGCAGCTGCTGTTCCAGATCGACAACTGGATCACCGCCGTCGACAGCGCCGATGTCGTCGCCGCGGCCCTCGCCGAACGGCCCGACCCGTACGTCCATGTCCGTGACAGCACGATCAGCGCCGCGAACTTCATGAGCGACGGCGTCGCCTACGTCTTCGACGTCGCGCCCGACGCCCCGGTGCCCAACGCGAAACTCGTCATTCAGCGCTGACGCGCCCCGCGCCCTTCGCGAAGCGCGCTCGCCGGACGAGGTTGAGTGTCCGAAACATCCGGACGAATTCTCGGGGCGCCCGGGTTTCTTGGACACCCAACAGGCCATCCAGCTCGATCGCTCGCTGCGGAGCCGGCGCGCGGACTCGCGAAGACGCAGCTCGGCGTGCTCGGGGAGGTCGTCGGAGAACCGCCGCTGCAGGACCTTGCGCGCGAGCTTCGGGTCGGCGGCGCCCACGTGATCGGTCCGCGCGGAACAGCCGTCGTGACGGCGCATGACACCCCCGCGCCGCCCCACCGCGCACGCGGTTAGCGTGGCGGGTGTGACCCGACCGCTGCGCTCTCTCGGCTTCCTCACCATCGGCCTGTTCGACCGCGAGAACCCCCGCGCCGGACACGAGACCACCCTGTCGATCATCGAGCGCGGCGAGCGCCTGGGCTTCGACAGTGCGTGGCTGCGCGACCGGCACCTGCAGTACGGCATCTCGTCTCCCGTCGCGGTGCTCGCCGCGGCATCCCAGCGCACCAGCCGCATCCGGCTCGGAACCGCGGTCATCCCGCTGGGCTGGGAGAACCCGCTCCGCCTCGCGGAAGACCTCGCCACGGTCGACGTCCTCACCGGCGGCCGCCTGGAACCGGGGTTCTCGGTCGGGCCGCCCCGGCGCCTCGACGAGATCGCGCCCGCCCTGTACCCCGACACCGCCGCGCATGAGCGGTTCGGGTACGAGCGACTGGCACGACTACGCGGGTTCCTCGCCGGCGAGCGGGTGAGCCCCTTCGCCGGAACCGAGGGCATCGAGGAATACTCCGAGCGCGTCGAACCGCATGCACGCGGCCTCGCCGACCGGCTCTGGTACGGCGCCGGAAGCCCCACCTCGACCACCTGGGCGGCCGAGAACGGGTTCCACCTGCTGACGAGCAGTGTCATCCAATCGACCGCATCGACCGACTTCGACGCGGAGCAGCACGCGCAGATCCGGCTCTACCGCGACACGCACCCCGACGGCGAGACCGCCCGCGTGTCGCAGGGCCTGGTGGTGGTGCCCACCGACACGGCCACGCACGAGCAGCGTCGTCGGTACGAGGCCTACGCCGAGTCGCGGCGTGGGCGCGTCGGCATCCCCCAGGGTCCGCGCGGGATGCTGTTCGCCGAGGATCTCGTGGGCACCTCGGAGCAGATCGCCGAGCGGTTGCTCTCGTCGCTCTCGTTCCCCGAGATCGACGAGGTGGCCTTCGCCCTCCCCTTCGCTCTCGCGCCCGATGACTACGCCCAGATCCTCGAGGACATCGCGGGACGGTTGGCGCCGCTGCTGGGGTGGACGCCGGCCACACGCGGGATGCCATGACCCCCGCGAGTGTGGCGCGGTCATCTCTCGGGGAAACGCACCGTCGCGATGCGTCACCGACCGACACGGGATGTCGCACGCCGTCACGAACGAGCGCCCGCGAGCGCCCGCTCCGCGCCCGCGCCTGCCCCGGCGCAAGTTGAGTGTCCAAGACACGCCGTAACCCCCCGCCGAGTTGCGGCGTGTCTTGGACACTCGACGCCGAGCCGAGCCGGGGGCGCGGGGCGCGGAGCGCGGCACGGGGCGTAACAATGACGCCTCGCGGCGTTGTGTGACGTGCGCGATTGTGTCCGTGCGGCACCGGCGGCACAGTGGGCGTCTCGGCGGGATCGGCCCGCCGCGAAGGAGCCCCGATGCCCGACCGCATCCACCTCGCCGTCGCCCTGGACGGCGCCGGCTGGCACCCGGCCGCCTGGCGCGAGACCACCGCCCGGCCGACCGAGCTCACCTCCCCCGCCTACTGGCGCGCTCTCGCCCGCACGGCCGACGGCGCGGGACTCCTGCTCGCGACGGTCGAAGACGCGCTGAGCCTGGGCGGGCGATCCGTCGAACCGGATGCCGAGACCCGACGCGACCGCGTCCGGGGGCGCCTCGACGCGGTGCTGCTGGCGTCGTTCCTGGCCCCGGTCACTCGTCGCCTGGGACTCGTCCCGACCGTGACCACCGCACACCCCGAGCCCTTCCACCTCGCCACGGGCCTGCAGACCCTGGACCACGCGAGCCGCGGGCGCGCGGGCGTTCGACTGGTCGCGGGCTCGACACCCCAGGAGCGCGCGAACTTCGGGCGCCGCGCCGACGGACCGACCGGGCTCCCGGCATCCGGTCGCGTCGACGACGACCCGGCGCTGCTCGCCGCGTTCCGTGAGGCGGGTGAAGTGGCCGATGTCATCCGCCGTCTCGCCGACTCGTGGGAAGACGACGCGATCGTGCGCGATCTCGAGTCCGGGAAGTTCCTCGACCGGGATCGCGTCCACAAGATCGCGTTCGAGGGGGAGTTCTTCTCGATCACGGGCGCCTCGATCGTGCCGCGCTCTCCGCAGGGCCAGCCGCTCCTCACCGCCCTCGCGCATCAGACGATCCCCTATCGCTTCGCCGCGGAGCACGCCGATCTCGTGTTCGTGACGCCCCCGGATGCGGCAGCCGTCGACGGCATCCTGAGCGAACTCGCGGATGCCGTGGAGTCGACGCGCACGCTCGACGAGCCGCTGCGCGTCTTCGCCGACCTGCTCGTGCTCGTCGAAGACACCCGGACCGCGGCCGCGCAGGTGTGGAACCGCCTGCAGGAGCGCGCAGCGCTCACCACCGATGCGCGCGTGGTCGTGGGCACGGCCGACGACGTCGTGGACGAGATCCGCGCCCTGGCGGAGGCCGGCGTCGACGGTGTCCGCCTGCGCCCCGCCCGCCTCCCGGCCGACCTCGACGCGATCGCCGACCGGGTCGTGCCGCGCGCGGCGGCCGCCGGCATCCTCCTCCCCGACGACGGCTCGCCGACGCTGCGCGAACGCCTCGGACTCCCCCGCCTCGCCAGCCGTTACGCCCGTCAGGAGGTCGGCGCATGACCCGTCGGCAGATCCATCTCGCCGCGCACTTCCCGGGCGTGAACAACACCACCGTCTGGACCGACCCGAGCGCGGGCAGCCAGATCGACTTCGCCTCTTTCGAGTACTTCGCCCGCACCGCCGAGCGCGGGTTCTTCGACTACCTGTTCCTCGCCGAGGGCCTGCGGCTGCGCGAGCACCGCGGGCAGCTCCACGACCTCGACGTCGCCGGGCGCCCGAACACCCTCGCGATCCTCTCGGCGCTGGCCGCGGTCACCGAGCACATCGGCCTCGTAGGCACGCTGAACACGACATTCAACGAGCCCTACGAACTCGCCCGCCAGCTCGGCACGCTCGACCTGCTGTCGAACGGCCGCGCGGGCTGGAACGCCGTGACGAGCTCCGACGCCTTCCACGGCGCGAACTTCCGCCGCGGCGGCTACCTCGACCACGCCGACCGGTACGTGCGGGCCGCGGAGTTCGCGGCGCTGTCGAAGGCGCTCTGGTCATCGTGGCGTGACGACGCCATCGTGGCGGATGCCGAGACGGGGGCGTTCCTCCGCGACGACGCGATCGCGCGCGTGCGGCACGAAAGCCCCCTGTTCGACGTGGATGCGGTGTTCGACGTCCCGCGCTCGCCGCAGGGGCGACCCGTGATCGTGCAGGCCGGGGATTCCCCCGACGGCCGCGATTTCGCCACCGATCACGCCGACGTGATCTTCTCACTGCACACCGAGTTCTCCGATGCGCAGCAGTTCTACCGCGATGTGAAGGGGCGCCTCGCCGCGCGCGGCCGCGAGGAGGACTCGCTCAAGATCCTGCCCGCGGCGACCTTCGTCCTCGGCGACACGGCGGAGGACGCCCGTGAGCGCTCGCGGGAGATCGCGCTCGCCCAGGTGCGGCCGCAGACCGCGATCACGTACCTCGAGCAGATCTGGAACCGCGACCTCAGCGGCTACGACCCCGAGGGCCCGCTCCCCGACGTCGAGCCCGACACCGGGGCCGAGACCGCGCAGGGCTTCGCCGGTCGCCACGCGGCGATCCGCGCGCGCGTCGGACAGCTGCGCGAGCAGGCGGCGGCCGAGAACCTCAGTATCCGCGAGCTCGTCATCCGCCTGACCGCGACGCACACGTTCGTCGGGACGCCGGAGCACGTGGCATCCGAGATCGACCGGTACGTGCAGGAGCGCGCGACCGACGGATTCACCGTCGTCGGGCACCTCACCCCGCACGGCCTGGACGAGTTCACCGACCGGGTCGTGCCGCTGCTGCAGGAGCGCGGCTCGTACCGTCGTTCGTACGACGAGGGAGCGACCCTGCACGACCTGCTGGGGCTGCCACCGGTGGCCGCGGCGACGGCGGCGGGCGCGGCGCCCGTTCCCGTCCCGGCCGCGACGCGATGAACGACCGGGCGACGCGGCTCGTCATCGTCGGCGCGGGTCCGCGCGCGGTGATGCTGGTCGAGCGGCTGCTCGCGCGTCGAACCCGGGCCGCGACTCCTCGCCTGCACCTCACTCTCGTCGACCCGCACCCGCCGGGGGCCGGGCGCATCTGGCGGCGCGAGCAGTCGCCGTTGCTCAAGCTCAACTCGATGGCACGCGACGTGACGGTGTTCACCGACGAGACGTGCACGATCGCCGGTCCCGTCCGTCCCGGGCCCTCGCTGATCGAGTGGGCCGAGCGGGTGCGTGCCGGCACGCTCCCCGACGTCGAGATCGACGATCCCGACCTGGACGCCGAACTCCGCGCGCTCCGCGGCGACAGCTTCCCCACGCGCCGGCTGCAGAGCGTGTACCTCGACTGGTTCTGGCGGCGGACCGTCGCGATCGCGCCCCCGGGCGTCGAGGTGCACTGGCATCGAGGCGCGGTGCAGTGGGTCGACGACACGGCCGAGGGGTACGAGGTCGCGTTGGCGGATGGCATCCGTCTTCCCGCCGAGATCGTCGTCTACGCGCTCGGACATAATGGACGCGAGCCCGACGGAGAGACGCTCGCGTTGATCGCCGCGGCCGCCGACGCGGGCCTCACGTACGTCCCGCCGTCGTTCACCGCCGATGCCGACCTCTCGGCGCTCGGTGCGGGCGACGACGTCATCGTGCGCGGGATGGGTCTCGCCGCGGTGGATGCCATCGTGCTGCTCGCCGAGGGACGCGGTGGCCGCTTCTCCCGGACGCCGGACGGCACCCTGCGGTACGCCGCGTCGGGGCGGGAACCGCGGCTGCACCTCGGGTCGCGGCGCGGTGTGCCGTACCGCTCGAAGGTGTCGTCGGAGCTTCGGGGCGATCCGCCCGCGCGGGAGGTCCTGACCCCCGCGACGATCGCGGAGCTGCTCGCGCGGCCGGGCACGATCGACTTCCTCGAGGACGTGTGGCCGCTGATCGCCCGGGAGCTCGTGTGGGGCCATTACCGGGAGCTGTTCACCGGGCACCCCGAACGGGTCCGCGTCTCGTGGGCGACGTTCCGCGAGACGCTGCGCGAGGTGGACGGTGACACGGCGGCGCTCCGCCGCGCGGCGTCCGAGGTCGTTCCCGATGCTCTCGACCGTTTCGACGTGCCCGCGCTCGATGTCCCGCTCGGCGACGAGACCTTCGCCGATGCCGCGGAGGTGCACCGCCGCATCCGGCGACACATCGCCGACGACCTGCACCTGCGCACGTCGCCCGAGCGGAGCACCGCGCAGGCGCTCTTCCTGACGATCCTGTCGTCGTTCCTCGCGCTGTCCGACATCCCCGTGGAGCGGTGGAGCGCGCGGTCGCGGGCCATCGACCTCCCGGTGACGTGGCACACGTTCTTCAGCTACGTGGCGTCGGGGCCGCCCGCCCACCGTCTGGAGGAGATCGGCGCTCTCGCGGATGCCGGGGTCGTGCGGTTCCTCGGCCCGGACGTCGCGGTGCGGGTGGAGGAGGGGCGGTTCGTGGCATCCTCTCCCCGGGTTCCCGGGGAGGTTCGCGCGGGGGCCCTCGTGGACGCGTGGCTTCCGGGCACGGGGGCGGCGGCGAGCGACAACCCCGCGCTCCGCGAACTCGCGACGCGACACGGCCGCGAGGTGCACGTCAGCGACGAGACTTTCACGGGTTCGCTCGGGCGCATCGACACCGACGCCGACGGGCGCGTGGTCGCGCGCGACGGCGCCCCCCACGCGACGCTCTTCGCGATCGGCCCCTTCACCGCGGGCATGGAAGCGGGCGCTTTCACCCGCCCACGCTCGAACGCCCTCTCGCTACGGCTCACCGACCGGGTCGCGGGCGCAGTGGCCGAGGCGGTGTCCGCGGTGTCCGAGCGCCGCTGGGCGTACCCGCGCTGACGCCGCCTCGGCGGCCGCCCCGCCGCTCGCGCTCCGTGCCCTCCCGTTGAGTGTCCAAGACACGCCGTAATCCCGCGGCGAGTTGCGGCGTTTCCTGGACACTCGATGCCGCCGCCGACCTACCCCCGCGAGCGCGACAGCAACGCAGTGAGGTGATCGACCAACGAGCGAGCTGCCGTGGCGTCCTCCCCGAAGAACTCCTCGTCGACGTCCTCCACGGCGCGATTCGCCGCGCGCGCCAGGTCACGCCCGGCGGCCGTGGCCCGGACGCGGACGGCGCGGCGGTCGGTGGCATCCTGACGCCGTTCGACGAGCTCCCGCTCGGCGAGAGCGCGGATCACCTGCGACACCATCATCGGGTCGGCCCCGGCGCGCTGGCTGAGGGTCGCCTGCGTCATGCCTTCGTCGGCGTCGGCGAAGGTCAGCACCGCGAGCAGGACGAACTGCACGTGGGTCACGTCGTGCGGTGCGAGCGCCCGGCGGATCGCCGCCTGCCACCGGTTCGTCACCTGCCACAGCAGGAATCCCGGGCTGGCGTCGCCGGAGGCGAACCGACTGTCGAGGGGAGTCGTCATCCCTCGATCATCGCGCGGGCACGGCCTCGACGAGCGCGACGAGCCGATCGAGATCGGCGGGCACGGAACGCTCGAACCCGGCGAACGCGGTGCGCGCCCACAGCCACGACAGCGACCCGTCGAGCGTCACGAGCACGCTCAGCCGTGATCCGCCCGGGGTCGGCGCGACCTCGTGCCGGAAGGTGAGCCGGGCTCCCGGCATCCGGCTGACGTCGGTGTAGACGCGGTCGGGCTCGAGCTCGGCGATCTCGAAAGCCGTGCGCGGACCGCCGACGGGCTTCAGGATGCCGCGGGCCCCCTGCCGCACCGCGCCCTGGACGCGCGCCCACTCGGTGTCGGGCGACCACTCGGGCCACGAGTGGTGGTCGACCCAGCGGGCGTAGAAGGCCGAGGGGGAAGCGGAGGATTCACGGGTGACGGAGGCAAGTGTTCGCATGCATTTAGCATGCGCGCATACTACTTTCCCGGCAAGCCCCGCCGTCCCCGCGGACCCCCGCTCGACCGCCGGTTGAGTGTCCAGAACACCCGGAGGGTTTTTCGAGGCGTCCGGGTGTTCTGGACACTCAACGGCTGGAGCGCGCGTCCGTGCGGCCCGCGTCAGCAGCGCAGGGCGGGTCAGCGCGGCGCGGGTCAGCGCGACGCGGGTCAGCGCGACGCGGGTCAGCGCGACGCGGGTCAGCGCAGCCGCCGCGCCGCCTCCGCCATCGCCTCGGCGAAGGACTCCTCGGCGCCCTCGCGACCGCCCGAGAGGTTCACGCCGACCACCCCGGGGATCGCGAGCATCTCCTCGGCGAGTGCGACCGCGAGGGCGATGCCCTCCGCGCGCGGGTCCGCGGCATCGCGGACGCGCGACAGGAACCCGTCCGGCAACACGAGCGTGGTGAACGACTCCAGGAGCGCGGCCGAGGCGTGATCGACCACGACGGGGACGCAGGGGATGAACGCGGCCGGAACCCCCACCTCGTCGATGAACCTCCGCACGGGCGCCGCACCGCCCGCGTGATTGACGAAGCAGACGTCCGCCCCGGCCCGCAGTTTCTCGCGCAGGCGCGCGGCCCGACGCTCCACCGGCGGGGCTGCGGGCGAAGCCGCGACGGACACCACGTGCCCCGCGGCCCGCGCGAGCGCCGCCGCTTCGGTCGAGTCCAGGTCGAAGACGGGAGCGGCATCGGGCCGGTGCCCCGTGCGGGTGTGGTCGCCGGTGACGCAGTGCACCCCGGCGACCCCTTCGACGGCGAGGGCCGCGAGTTCGCCCTCGATGGCCACCCGGTTGCGGTCGCGCATGTTCAGCCCGGTCCACACGCGCACTCCGCGCTCGTGCAGCAGGTGCGCACGGTACGCGGGCGGAAACTGCACCCGGGCACTTCCCGCGTCGCCGGCGAGGACGGCATCCACCTCCCCCGCCAGGACGCCGGCGCAGGCATCGAGGGATGCCACACTCAACGCTCGCGCCGGCAGATCGGCCACGACCCACGGGCGCGTGCCGAGAGAGGCCAGGGTGTTCGCAGCGGCCGAGGTGCGCGGGCCCGCCGCGGGCACCGCCGCCCGGTCGACGCCCGTCCACGGCACCGTCGGACGGTGCAGGAACGCGCAGCGGTGCGTGGCATCGATCTCGCACGAGCCGTCGAAACCGACACCCCCGCAGGGGCCGTACTCCATGCGCTTGGGGCACGCGTCGATCAGGGGCAGCGAGGTCATGGCCGGAGTGTACGGAGCGCGTGTTTCGACAAATGTTCGTGGTGGCAACATCGCCGAAATGCGCGCTCCCTACGCTCGGCCCTATCGCAGCTCCCGGGAGGACCCATGATCACGGCCGGCACCACCTTCGGTTCCGACGTCGACGCCACGGACGCGCTCGTGGCCGATCCGCTCGCGCTCATGGTGCAGTGGCTTCCCGCCCCTGACAGCGAGCTGCGCCCCCTCGCCGCTCTCTCGACCATCGGGCTCGACGGCATCCCCTCCCTCCGACACGTCCTCATCAGCGACCGGGATGCCGCCGGCCTGACCTTCCACACCGATGAGGCGAGCGCGAAGGTCGCGGAGATCGCCGCGAACCCCGTGGCCGCGATGGCCGTGGCGTGGCCGGAGCTCGGTCGACAGCTCGTCGTGCGCGGCATCGTCGAGCGCGTGACGCCCGCGGAGGCGGCGGCGGTCTATGCCCAGCGCTCGCGCTACCTGCAGCTCCTCGCCTGGCTGAACACGCGGGAGAACGCGCAGCTCGAGGCCCCCGCCCGCCAGCACCTGTGGGCGGAGTTCGACGCCGCGCACCCCACGCTCGACCCGCCCGCGCGGTGGACGGGATTCCGCCTCCGCCCCCTCACGCTGACCTTCTGGCGCGGCGACCCGATCGGGCAGAGCACGCGCCAGCACTACACGCTCGCCGACGGCCGCTGGTCGGGGCAGATCCTGGCGGGCTGACATGGACATCACCACCATCACCTCGTTCCGCTCCGCCCGCACGCGCGCCGACCTCGCGCTGGGTCCGGGCGAAGTCGTCATCGCCGGCGGCACGTGGCTCATGAGCGAACCCCAGCCGTCCACGACCGGGTTCGTCGACCTCACCACCCTCGCGTGGCCCGACCTCGAGATCACCGAGGCGGGCCTGCGCATCGGTGCGACCTGCACGATCGCGCGCCTGCTCGCGTGGGTGGAGACGGAGGCCCCCGCGGAGTGGACCTCGCTCGCCCTCGCCCGGCCGTCCGCCGATGCGCTCCTCGCGTCGTTCAAGATCTGGAACACCGCCACCGTCGGGGGCAATGTCTGCCAGGCGTTCGCCGCGGGGGCCATGATCGCCCTGCTCTCGACCCTGGATGCGAGGGCCCTCATCTGGACGCCCGACGGCGGCGAGCGCGAGATCGCCGTGGCCGACCTCGTGATCGACAACCAGGCGACCTCGCTCGCCCCGGGGGAGGTGGTGCGGGCGCTCGACGTACCCGCGCACGCCCTGCGCTCGCGCGTCGGCCTGCAGAAGATCGCCCTCGCCGAGCTGGGCCGCTCCGGCGCGGTGGTGACCGCGCGCGTCGACCCGCACGGCGCGGCGGTGTTCGTCGTGACCGCCGCGGTGCGGCGTCCTCGCGTGCTGAGGTTCGCCCGCGTCCCCGGGGCCGGGGAGCTTCGGGATGCCGTCGCCTCCGCACCCGACTTCTACACCGACCCGCTGGGCAGCGCGGACTGGCGGCGCGGCGTGAGCGTCGTGCTCGCCGAGCGGCTGCGCGCGGGGTTCGCGCGCGAGGTCGCGGAGGGTGCCGCGTGAGGCCCGTTCCACGGCGCGGGCGCGCGGCATCCGGGAGCAACGGCCGGGAGGACGTTTCGTGAGGTTCGACGTCAACGGGGTCTCGGTCGACGCCGAGCCCCGCCCGGGTCAGAGCGCCCGCACCCTGCTCCGCGAGACGGGCCACGTCGAGGTGAAGAAAGGCTGCGACGCGGGTGACTGCGGCGCCTGCTCGGTACTCCTCGACGGCGAGCCGACGCACTCCTGCATCATCCCGGCGATGCGGCTCGAGGGTCGCGCCGTCACGACCGCGGCGGGCCTGGCCCCCGGCGACGACCTGCACCCCGTGCAGGAAGCGCTCGCGGCCGGCTTCGGCTTCCAGTGCGGTTTCTGCACGCCCGGGATGAGCGTCACCGCCTCGACGCTCACCGCCGACGACCTGGACGACCTCGACCGCCGGATGAAAGGGAACCTCTGCCGGTGCACGGGCTACCGCCCGATCCGCGAGGCGATCCGCTCCTCGGTGCTGGGCCCCGTCCGCGAGACCGGCGCGTCTGCCGAGACCGGCGCCTCGGCCGCGGCCGAGGGCTCCGCCGCGGCGGGGGCATGCGGCTCGGCCTGCGCCGGACACGCCGGCGACGACGTGGCATCCGGTCCCGTCGCGGAGGACGGACGCGTGGGCAGCTCCGCGGTCCCCGAGGCCGCGCGACGCATCGTGCAGGGCCGCGAGCCCTTCACGTTCGACGAGCCCGTGCCCGGCGGTCCCCCGCTCGTCCTGCGCGTCGTCACCTCTCCGCACGCCCACGCACGCGTGCGCTCCATCGACACCCGCGCGGCGCTCGCGATCCCCGGTGTCGTCGCCGTCTTGACGCACGAGGACGTCCCCGACCTCCGCTACTCGACCGGCCGTCACGAGCACCGCACCGACGACCCCGATGACACCCGGATGCTCGACGACGTGGTGCGCCACGTCGGTCAGAGGGTCGTCGCCGTCGTCGGCGAGACGGCGGAAGCAGCGGATGCCGGCTGCCGCGCCGTCCGCGTCGAGTACGACGTCCTCCCCGCCGTGTTCGACGCCGAAGAGGCCCGCCTCCCCGGGGCGACGCTGCTGCACCCCGACCGCACCCCGGAGGAGCGCGTGATGGAGGCCGGACGCAACGTCGTCGCCGGCTTCCACACCGGTCACGGCGGCGACATCGACGCGGCCCTCGCCGCGAGCCCCACCACCGTCACGGGAGAATGGACCTCGTCGCGGGTCACCCACGCGGCGCTCGAGACCCACGGCGCCGTCGGCTGGCTCGACGACGACGGCCGGCTCGTCATCCGCTCGTCGACGCAGGTTCCCTTCCTCGTCCGCAACGAGCTCGCGCACATCCTCGAGGTCTCCCCCGACCGCATCCGCGTCTACGCCACCCGCGTCGGCGGGGGCTTCGGCGGAAAGCAGGAGCTCTTCACCGAAGACCTCACGGCCCTCGCCGTGCTGAAGCTCGGGCGCCCCGTAGCCTACGAGTTCTCGCGGACGGATCAGTTCGTGCGGGCATCGCTGCGGCATCCGATGCGCGTCCGCGTCACCCTCGGCTCGGCTGCCGACGGCGTACTCACGGCGATGAAGATCGACGTCTTGAGCGACACGGGCGCCTACGGCAACCACGCGATCGGCGTGCTGTTCCACTCGTGCGCCGAGTCGACGACGCTCTACCGAGTGCCGGTGAAGTGGATCGACGCCGAAGCGGTCTACACGAACAACCCTCCGTCGGGAGCTTTCCGCGGGTACGGCCTCGGGCAGGTCGTGTTCGGGGTGGAGTCGGCGCTCGACGCCCTCGCTGTCGAGCTCGACATGGACCCCTTCGACCTGCGCCGCATCAACGCGGTGCGCGAGGGCGACCCGCTGCACCCCGACGAGGACGAGAAGTACGAAGAAGACCTGATCTGGGGCAGTTACGGCCTCGACCAGTGCCTCGACCTCGCGCAAGACGCCCTCGCCCGCGGCAACGGGGTCGACGCCCCTCCCGGGTGGCTGGTCGGTGAGGGGATGGCGGCCTCGATGATCGCGACGATGGCCCCGCGCGGGCACATCGCGCACACCACCGCGACCCTTCGGCCCGACGGTACGTACCTGCTGCGCGTCGGCACCGCCGAGTTCGGCAACGGCACCTCGACCGTGCACCGCCAGATCGCGGCGACCGTGCTCGACGCGGCACCCGAGCGCCTCGAGCTGTGGGCCGCGGACACCGACGCCGTGCGGCACGACACCGGGGCGTTCGCCTCCGCCGGAACGGTGGTCGCGGGCAAGGCCCTCTTCGGGGCGTGCACGGTGCTGCGACGGCGGATGGTGGAGATCGCGACGGAACTGGCGGGTGGGGATGCGGGGATCACGCCCCCGCTGTCCGAGGGGATGGACGTCGAGTTCGTGGCATCCGGGGTCCGGGTGGGCGCGACGGTCGTGTCGTGGGCGCGGATCATCGCGGCGGCACCCGCGGACTTCCGCGACGGGGACGGGCTCGTCGCGGACGGGGCCGAGTTCGGCGATCTGCGCTCGCTCGCCTTCAACGTGCACGCCGCACGTGTGGCCGTCGACCCCGAGACGGGGACCGTGAAGGTGCTCCAGTCGATCCAGTCGGCCGACGCCGGGGTCGTCATCAACCCCGCGCAGTGCCGCGGTCAGATCGAGGGCGGCGTCGCCCAGGCCCTCGGCGGAGCGCTGTACGAGGAGGTCCTCGTCGAGGACGGCGTGGTGCAGAACCCCGTGTTCCGCACGTACCGCGTGCCGCAGTTCGCCGACGTCCCCGACACCGAGGTGTACTTCGCCGAGACCGATGACTCCCTCGGCCCGTTCGGCGCGAAATCGATGAGCGAGTCGCCGTACAACCCGGTCGGCGCCGCGATCGGCAACGCCGTGTCACGCGCGGTGGGGCGTCGCGGGTACACCCTGCCGTTCTCGCGCGATCGGGTGTGGAGGTTGGCGGGCGGGGCTTGACTCGCGCGGCGGCGGTGCAGGGTCCGGCCGCGTTCGGAGCGCATGTCGCCGTTCGGGGCGGCGAACTCGCGCCCCGAAGGAAGGAACCCGCCCCGAATCCGGAGGTCAGAGCGAGGTCGCGGATCCCCGCACGAGGATGCCACCGGATGCCGGCACCTCCACCTCGAGCACGCTCGGCCGGCCGATGTGCCGACCCTGTCGCACGGTGAAGCCGAAGGGGGCGGGCACGCCGACGCGGTCGCGCAGGTAGACGCCGAGGGCGGCCGCAGCGGATCCGGTCGCGGGATCTTCGAGGATGTCGGCGACGGGGAAGAGGTTCCGAGCCTCGATGACGACCCCGTCCTCCAGCGGACCCTCCACGTGCACCACGGTCGCCGTGCCCTTCCACCCACGCTCGTCCAGGAGCGCACGCAGGCGCGGCCCGTCGAACGTGAACGCGTCGAACGTCTCGCGCGAGGCGATCGCGACCACCGGGTGGAGGTTTCCGGCGAAGGCCTGGGCCAGCGGCATCCGCTCATCCAGGTCATCGCGGGTGAGGCCGAGCAGGCCCAGGAGCCGGTCGGCGACGGCGTCTTCGAGATCGATGACGTGCGGCTCGACGCTCGTGAAGCCGGCGACGATGCGCCCGCCCTCGGTCGCCGTGACGACCTCGACGGCCCCCGCGGCCGTCTCGAACGTGTACGCCCCGACGCCCTCGACCTCGGCGAGCGCCACGGCCGTCGCGATCGTGGCATGTCCGCAGAACGGCACCTCGTCGTCGGGCGAGAAGTACCGGACGGCCACGCGCCGCCCCTCCCGCTCCCCCACGAACGCCGTCTCGGGGTGGCCGAGGTCGGCGGCGATGCGCTGCATCTGCGCATCGTCGAGGGCCGTGGCATCCAGGACCACTCCGGCGGGATTGCCGCCGCCGGGCTCTGCCGCGAAAGCGAGAAGGTGCAGGATGCCACGGGTCGGGGTCATGGGACGATTCTCGCGCGAGCCCCGGGGCGTCCGCGCGGGCCGATCGGGGATGCGTGGACCGAGTTCCTTTCGCCACCCACGCGTCGCTGCGTGCCGGGGTACACGGCGCGGCCTCGGCGAGCAGCCATGATGGAACCGTGCGGATCGTCGGGGGGATCGTTCTGGTCATCGTGGCGATGGCCGCCGGGCTCTTCGGGGCGTTGATGCTGGGCGTCTCGGGGCTGAGCTGGGCGGGGCCGGGGCTGACGGTGATCCCGTACTCCGACTCGGACGACGGGGAGCGCGCGATCGGCATCGGGATGGGCGTCGGCGCCCTGGGCGCCTGGGTGCTGCTGACGTCGGCGGGGTTCTTCGTCGCCCGTGGACGCACGCGCACCCGGTCGTCGCGGGTGGTCGCCGGCATCCTCGTCGTGGTGAGCGTCGTCGTCGTACTGGGCGCGACGATCTTCGCGACCTCGACTCCGCCGCCGGTGATCGAGAACCCTCCGCCCTGGAACCGGGCCTGAGGGTCTGAGCGTGAACCCCACCCCGGGCTCCCTCAGCGCGGCTCCGCCCCGAGGTGCAGCACCGCCTCGGCCAGCGCGCGGATCCCCGCCGCCACGTCGGCTCCCGCAACCGCCTCGTCGGGGTGATGGCTGATGCCGTCGGGGTTGCGGAGGAAGAGCATCCCCACCTCGGTGATCGCGCCGATCGACATCGCATCGTGCCCCGCGCGGCTGAAGAGCGTCGGGGCCTCGCCGCCGATCCCAGCCCGCACGACGTCCTGCAGGAGGGGCGCGCAGAACACCGCCGGCGCGCTGTGCACCTCGCGGGCACGCCACCGCAGGCCACGGCGGCCCATGATGGCATCCAGCTCCCGGGAGATCTGGTCCCAGGTGTGGTCGCGGGTCGCGTCGAACTCGCCCCGCAGATCGAGGGAGAAATGCGCCTCGCCCGGCACGACGTTCACCGCGCCCGGAAACGCCTCGAGCTGCCCGACCGTGCCGATGATGTGATGCTCGGCGCGGCAGATCCGCTCGACCGCGAGGGCCGCCTCGCTCGCCCCGAGCAGGGCGTCGCGGCGCATGTCGTAGGGCGTGCCGCCGGCGTGACGGGCTTCCCCCTCGACGACGAGCTGGAATCGCCGCGCCGAGGCGATCGACGACACCGCCGCGAGAGCCTGTCCGCGGCGGTCCAGCTCGGGTCCCTGCTCGATGTGCGCCTCGAGGTAGGCGACGAGCTGATCGGGTCGGCGCGCCGCTTCGCCGATGCGGCCGGGGTCGAGGCCGAACTCGCGGAACGCTTCGCGCAGCGTCGAGCCGTCGGCATCCGTCAGGTCCCACCAGGCGTCGTCCCACTGGCCCGCGACGGCCGATGAGCCCAGGAGCGCCTTGCCGAATCGCGTGCCCTCCTCGTCGCTGAAGGCGATGACCTCGAGGGCGAACGGGAACGGACTGGATGCCACCCCCTCGTCGTCGACGCGACGGATGAGCCGCACGACCTCGAGGGCCATCAGCACCCCGACGATGCCGTCGAAGCGTCCGGCGTCGGGGACGGTGTCGAGGTGCGAGCCCATCAGCAGGGCGGGGGCGTCGGGGGATCCGGTGGGGGCGAGGCGTCCGACCTGATTGCCCGCGGCGTCCTGTCGTGTCGTCATGCCGAGCTCGCGCATCCACTCGGCGACGAGACGGTTCACGCGCGCGTGCTCGGGAGAGAGGTACACGCGCGTGATGCTGCCGGGGGTGGCGGTGACGCGCGCGAGCTCCTCGCAGCGGCCCATCACGCGGCGGGCAGCGGAGACGACCCGCTCGGGTGCGACCTCGAGGCGCGTGGCGGCGCTCACGCGCGCTCGTCCCCCGCGGCGGGGCGGGCGGCGACCGACGTCACGATCGCGCCGCCGCGTACGCGTCCTGCGCCGCTTCGACACCGCCACCGGCCGGCACCGCGGCGCCGTGACGGCGCAGCACCGCTTCGAGGGCGGCGAGCGTGGTGAGCACGGCGTCCGTGCGGGCGTTGTAGCCCATCGTGCCGATGCGCCAGACGCGGCCGTGCAGCGGCCCGAACGAGGTGCCGATCTCGATGCCGAAGTCGCTCAGGAGCTCCGCGCGCACGGCGTCGCCGACCACGCCCTCGGGGATCTCGACCGCGACGACGTTCGTCATCTTGTGCGCGACGTCGCCGAAGACGGCGAGCCCCAGGCCCTCGACGCCCGCGAGCATCGCGTCGCCGTGCAGCCGGTGGCGGGCGATCACGGCGTCCCGGCCCTCGAGCAGCAGCACGCGCGCGCACTCGCGCGCGCCGTAGAGCATCGTGGTCGCCTCGGTGTGGTGGTTGAGTCGCCGCGGTCCCCAGTAGTCGAGGATCATCGCGAGGTCGAAGTAGTTGGAGCGGATGAAGTCGGATGCCACGGCATCCCCCTCTTCCCGGATGCCGGCCTCGACCCGGGCGCGAGAGCGCACGACCTCGACGGCGCGGTCGGAGAGGCTGATCGGTGCTGATCCCGAGGGCCCCCCGAGGCATTTCTGCAGGCCCGCGGTCGCGGCGTCCAGGCCCCAGGCATCCATCTCGAACGCGTTCCCGCCGAGCGAGGCGGTGGCGTCGGTGTAGAAGAGGGCGCCGTGCGCGGCGCAGATCTCGCCGATCTCGTCGAGCGGCTGCAGCATCGTGGTGGACGTGTCGCCCTGCACGCACGCGACGAGGTGCGGCTTCACCCGCTCGATCGCCTCGCGGATCGTCGACACCGGGAACACCTGCCCCCACGGCACCTCGATCGTGTGCACCTCGGCGAGGGCGCGCTCGGCGATCTCGGCGAGCAGGTGACCGAAGCGTCCGAAGACGGGCACCAGCACGCGGTCGCCGGGACGGATGAGCGACACCATGGCCGCCTCGATGCCCGCGCGACTCGTGCCGTCGATGAGCAGCGTCGCGTCGTTCGCCGTGCCCCAGACCTGGCGGTACAGCTCTTGCGTCTCGGTCATCGTCGCCGTCATGAACGGGTCGTACTGCCCCACGAGCGGCGCGCCCATCGCGCGCAGCACGCTCGGGTACGCCGAGATGGGGCCGGGGCCCATGAGTAGGCGGGCGGGCGGGTCGATCGGGCCGGGGAGGCCGGGGAGGTGGGACATCAGGACTCCAGGGAGCGGGCGGGGCGGATGATGCGGCGGGGTGAGGGGAACGGACCGATCACCGGGGCGCTCCGTCGACGAGAGCGGCGAGGCGACGGGCGAGGCGCACGAGCGCGATATCGGTGCCCGCCCGCGACACGAGACAGAGCCCCACGGGGGCGCCGTCGACCGTGAGCAGCGGCACCGAGATCGAGGGCAGCCCCGCGATCGCGGCCGGCGCCGTCATGCGCAGGGTCGCCGCGCGAACGGCCTCGACGTCACCCGTGCGCTGGGGCGCCGGACCGGGAACCGTCGGGAAGATCAGCACGGCCCCGTCGACGAGCTCGGCCAGGTGCGCGGCGATCGGCGGGAGGTCCTCCCGCGCGGCGGCTTCGTCGGCGGCGGTGACGCGCGAGGCGATGTCGAAGCGCTCGGCGACGGCCGGCCCCACCGCCCCGGGGTGCGCACCCAGCCAGTCGCCGTTGTTGCGCCAGGCCTCGGCGCCCTGAACCGTGCGGAACGCCGTGAACGCGGCATCCAGGTCTCCGGTGTGGACGGCACGGAAAGGCGGCGGATCGTCGGATGCCGCGAGCGCGGCCAGCAGCTTCGAGAACGCCTCGCGGGTCGGCGGCTCCACGCACGCGAGGATCTCTTCGGGCACGAGGAAGCGCCAGGGCAGGTCGTCGCCCGACGCTCCGTAGACGTTCTCGGTCGTCGACGACCCGTCGTAGCTCAGGCACCAGTCGGCCACGCGCTGCAGGGTGTCGCCGTCGCGGGTGAGCCACCCGATCGTGTCGAAGGACTGCGCGAGCGGCAGCATCCCCTGCCGCGGGACGAGGTCGTGGGTCGTGCGGAGCCCCCAGAGGCCCTGGTACGACGCGGGCACGCGGATCGACCCCGCGGTGTCGGTGGCGAGGCCGATGTCGGCGTGTCCCGCGGCGACGGCCGACGCCGGTCCGCTCGACGATCCGCCGGGCAGTGCCCCCACGACGGCGCCGTTCGGCGGGGTGCCGTAGTGCACGTTGTCACCGGCGATCGAGTACGCGAACTCGTCGGTGCGAGCGATACCGCGGAGCGACGCGCCGGCCCGCAGCAGGTCGGCGACGGCGGGGGCGGTGACCTTCTCGGGTCGCGCTTCTTCGAGGAAGGTCGGGTTGCCCGCTCCGATGCGGAAGCCCGCGATGGCGAAGAGGTCCTTCACGGCGACGGTGAGGCCCTCGAGCGCCCCTTCCCACGCGCCCTGCAGGAACGGATCGCCCACGCTGCGCCAGATCGAGCGATCGAGCGGCGGTGTGCGCGGGGCGACGTGGGCGGCAGTGATCAGCCAGCGCCCGTCGATCCGCTGCCACACCTGCGTCTGCAGCCCTCGGCCCCCGCCGCGGAAGCGCGAGACCGACATCAGCAGGGCGACGTCCGCGCCCCCGCTCGCCGCGGAGAGCGGACGGTAGTGCACCTCGGTGATGTCTCGCGGGGGAACCCCACCGCGCAGCGACCGGAAGCCGCTGATCGCCTCGTGGCCGACGAGCAGGCCCGCGGGGTCACCACGGAGAGTGTCGGACCCGGGCGCGAAGAACGCATCGAGCGCATCGAGGTCGTTCGCGACGATGGCGCGTTCGTACGCGTCGAAGGCCTCGCGGAGGTCGGCGGGGATCTCGGCGGAACCGGGAGGGTCGAGCGTCGGGGTCGTGGCATCCGTCATCGTCGTCGTCCGTTCCTGAGCGGGGTCGCGGCGTTCATTCGTCGGTCCGTTCGGACGCGACCCTCGTGGATGCCAGCGCCTCGGGCTCGACCGCCGGTACCCCCGCGAAGTCGGCTTCGCGGATCCGCGCGTGCACGCCCGAGACGATGTCGACGACCTGCGAGATGTCGAAGTCGGTCGCCGCGCTCAGGTAGGCGTACGCGAGGTGCTCGTCCATCCCCCACCGGCCGCCCAGCAGAGCGAGCGACGAGCGGACGCACGCGCGCATCGCGGCATCCAGGTCGGGATCCATGCCGGTCGGCACGAGGTAGTCGGGTGTCCGCACCAGCGGGCCGATGACCTCGCCGAACGCGGCGCGCGCGGCCTGAGCGGGGATCACCTCGAACCGCAGCGTCGCGCGCAGCGATGCCTCCAGGGCGGTCAGGGCGACCTCGCCGTCGCCCTGCGCGAAGTGCGGATCGCCCACGTAGGCGAGCGCTCCCTCGACCTGTACGGGGAGGAAGAGAGCGGTGCCCTCCACGAGGAGGTTGATGTCGATGTTGCCGCCGTGCGTCCCGGGCGGCACGGAGTGGGGACGCTCGTCGCCCGCGACCGCGACGCCCATCGTGCCGAGGAACGGCGCGAGGGGGAAAGCCACGAGCGGCTCGCCGCCCTCCCGGACAGGGAGAGTGCCGTACAGGGTGCCCTCGCGCTCGTCGACGGCCGCGAACACGCTGACGTTGTGCTCGCCTCGCGGCAGCTCGCCCACGAGCGCGCCCTTGCCGTGCCGGTTCGAGATCACGCCGTACGGCACGCGCGGCACGAGCGTCTCGACCGTGATCTTGAGCAGATCGCCGGGGCGCGCGCCCGCGACGCGTACGGGTCCGACGACCACGTGAGGACCGTCGGCGCGGGGATCCCGACGAACGGATGCCGCGATCTCGACCGCGTCGTCGAGCACCTCGGCGCGCGGCACCCCGTGCGCGAAGAAATACGCGGCGGGATCCTTGCCCTGGTCGTCGAGGATGCCTTCGTGGCTGACCGTGTCGATGGTCACGGTGTCGCCCGACGAGATCTCCAGGACGGGAGCATCGGTGGCGCAGGGCAGACGTCCCCACAGGACGGTCTCCGGGGTGGCGCGGAGATAGTGGTCGCCGGGGATCGGGCCGGTGCCGGGTTGGAGGATCGGGAAGGGAGCGGGGGTTCCGGTCGACGCGGAGGCGCCGTGGCGGAGCCCGTCGAAGCCGCCGCCCCTCACGCTCGCACCGCCTCGGTCGCGCGCAGCAGCTCTCGGCCCTGACGCTCGGTCACGGCGGAGCCGCGGCGATACACCGACTCGCCGCGGAGCCACGTCTCGCGGACGACGCCGGTCAGGGTCTGGCCGTGCCACGGCGAGACGGGGTTGCGGTACTCCAGGGTCGCGGCATCCACGACGAACTCCTCATCGGGAGCGAACGCCACCAGGTGCGCGGGAGCGCCGGGCGTGATGACGCCGAGCCCCTCGAGGCCGGCGATCCGCGCGGGGCCGGTCGTCATCAGGGGAAGCAGGCTCTCGAAGGCGAGACCCCGGGCGCGGGCCGTGCTGTGCACGGCGGACAATCCGGTCTGCAGGCCCGCGATCCCGCCCCAGGCGAGGCCGAAGTCGGGGTTGCTCTTCAGCTCGACGGTCGCGGGCGAGTGGTCGCTCACGATCGCGTCGATCGTGCCGTCGACGACGCCCGCCCACAGCAGGTCGCGGTTGTCTCCGCCGCGGATCGGCGGGCAGCACTTGAACGCCCCGGCACCATCCGGCACCGCGGCGGCGTCGAGGGTGAGGTAGTGGGGGCAGGTCTCGACCGTCAGCCGCACGCCGTCGGCCTTGGCGGCGCGCACGTCGTCGAGCGCTCCCCCGTCGGCGACGTGCACGATGTGCGCGCGGGCCCCCGTACGGCGCGCCGCGTCGATGACCCGGCGGATCGCGGCCCGTTCGCTGAGCGGCGGGCGGCTGGCCTCGAAGTCGCGGTAGCGCGGACCGAGCGCCCCGTCCGCGTGCAGGTGCGCGGGGTCTTCGGCGTGCACGATCAACAGACCGTCGAAGACGGCGAGCTCGGCGAGGCACCGCTCGAGCTGCGCGGCGTCGAGGTGCCCGAACTCATCGATGCCGCTGGGCGACAGGAAGCACTTGAATCCGACGACCCCGGCGTCGGCGAGCGCCCGCAACGACCCGAGGTTCTCGGGGACCGCGCCGCCCCAGTAGGCGACATCGACCGCGAGCTTTCCCGCGGCGGCTGCGCGCTTGGCATCCAGCGCAGGGAGCGTCGTCGTGACGGGCGAGCTGTTCAGCGGCATGTCGACGATCGTCGTGATGCCGCCGGCGGCGGCCGCGGCCGTTCCCGTCGCGAAGCCCTCCCACTCGGTGCGCCCCGGCTCGTCGAGGTGCACGTGCGAGTCGACGAGCCCCGGCAGCAGCACGGAGTCGCCGGGCAGCACGGTCTCGGCGGCGGCGTCGAACGGCTCGACCGCGGTGATGACCCCGTGCTCGCTGACGACGGTCGCGGGGCGGAACTCCCCGTCCAGATAGACCCGTCGCGCTGCGATCCGTGTGCTCATACCCGCCACGCTAAGCGCCTCGCGTTTCGCCGATGTAACCGTGATCAACATTCATGCGAACACCTCGAGATTCGTCGCCTGGGGAGGAGAAGTCGGCGCGGGCGTCGCGCCGCTGGTCCCCGGACGGGCCGGACGGGCGTACTCGTCGCGCTTGCTCGTCCCGAGCCCCATCCGCGCCATCCCGGATGCCACCCCCACCGCCGCCGCGACCCCGTCGACCACCGGCACGCCGACGCGTGCCGTCAGCTCGGCGCACAGATCGGCCATCCCGGCGCAGCCGAGCACGATCACATCGGCACCGGCCGTCGCCGCATCCGCGCTGTACCGCGCGATCGTCTCCACGGCGACGGAGCCCGTGTCCTCGAGGTCGAGCACCGGGATCCCGGTCGCCGCGAGCGACACGCACGCCCGCTCCATGCCGTACCGCCCCACCAGGTCGCGCGCCCGGCCCAGCGTGCGGCTGAGGGTCGTCACGACGCCGAAGTGCCGCCCCGACACCGCGGCCAGGTGCATCGCGGCCTCGGCGATGCCGACGACCGGCACCTCGACGAGCTCTCGGGCCGCATCGAGACCCGGGTCGCCGAAGCACGCGATCACGTACGCGTCGGCGGGGTCCGCGCCGTCGCGGTCGGCCGCGACGAGCTCGACCACGGCGGCGGCCGCGGCGATCTCGTCGGTGTGGCTCTCGATCGCCGCGGCGCCCTCGGCGGGACACACCGCTTCGACGAGCACGTCGGGTCCCGCCACCTCCCGGGCGGCGTCCGCGATCTTCGCGGTCATCGCCCGGGAGGTGTTGGGGTTGATGAGCAGGATCCTCACGCGAGCGCCTCGCGCGGGCTCTCGGGAGTCGGCCACCGGAGCGGCGACGCCGTCCCGGGCTCCGGAGATACGGCATCCTGAGCCTTCTGAGCGAGCACCGCGGGCGCATCGGACGCCGCGGCTCCGGAGCCCGGCACCGGGGTCCCGGCATCCGGAGCCGTCTGCGCGAGCACCAGGGCCTCGGTCTCGACGGGGGCCTCCCCGGACTCCGCGGTGCCGTCCGAGATGCCCTCGGTCTCGCCCTCGAACGTGGGGACCCGCGGGTCGAGACGCTCGAGGAGGAGGAACAGCGCGTATCCGAGGCCGCAGCCGATGAACCAGCTGTAGTCACTGACCCACGAGACGTCGAACAGGCCCAGATCGGCGAACAGCTTCGGGAACACCGCGATCGCCACGGTGGGCACGCCCGCCGCGATGACGGCCTTGACCGCGTTCGGGTTGAAGCCGTTGCGGTACCAGTAGGGACCCGTGGCATCCATCGTGAACATCGCGTCGACCTTCACGCGCTGGCGGGCGGTGATGTAGTAGCCGGCGATCAGGATGCCGAACAGCGGGCCGATCAGCGCCCCCAGCACGCCGAGGGAGTAGTGGATCGCGTCGTCGTTGGAGTACCAGTTCCACGGCATGAGGAACGTCGATCCGATCGCGGCGATCATGCCGCCCGCGCGCCACGAGATCTTCTTCGGGGCGACGTTGGAGAAGTCGAAGGCGGGCGAGATGAAGTTCGCGACGATGTTGATGCCGACCGTGGCGGTGACGAAGGTGAGGCCGCCGAGCAGGATCGCGAAGGGCGTGTCGATCTGCTCGACCGTCTTGATCGGGTCGGTGATGAGCGCGCCGAACACCGGAACGGTGGCCGAGGCGGTGATGACCGTCAGCAGCGAGAAGAACACGAAGTTGACCGGCAGACCCCAGAAGTTGCCCTTCTTCACGGCGGCGAAGCTCTTGCCGTACCGGGCGAAGTCGCCGAAGTTGAGCATCGGTCCCGAGAAGTACGACACGACCAGCGCGATCGCGCCCAGCATCACCGGGATCGAGGCCCAGAAGTCGAGCTGGGTCGTCGAGAGGGTGAACGAGATGTTCTGGATGCCCGCCTGCGACACCAGATAGACCGCCAGGATGATCATGACGACGTAGACGGCGGGGCCGGCCCAGTCGATGAAGCGGCGGATCACCTCCATGCCGTTCCAGAACAGCAGGAACTGCGCGGTCCACAGGATCGCGTACGAGATCCACCCGAGCGCCGAGAGTCCGGCGAACGACACATCGAGCAGGGCCGCCGAGCCGGGGATGAACTTCAGGAAGATGATGTTCAGCGACTCCGCCGCGAGGAACGTCTGCACCCCGTACCAGGCGATCGCGATGAGGCCGCGGATGATCGCGGGGATGTTCGCACCCCGGATGCCGAAGACCACGCGGTTGATGACCGGGTAGGGAACGCCGGTCTTCTGACTGGGCTTGGCCACCATGTTGGCGAACACCTGCACGATCACGATGCCCGCGATCAGGGCAACGAACACCTGCCACGACTGCAGACCGAGGGCGAAGAGCGAGCCGGCCGTGACGTAGCCGCCGACGGAGTGCACGTCGCTCATCCAGAACGCGAAGATGTTGTAGCTCGACCACTTCTGCGTGCGCAGCGGAGCCAGATCCTCGTTGGCGAGACGGTCGTCGTAGTGCGGCTTCATGTTGCCGCCGCCGTGGGGGTGACCGGCGGCCTCCACGAGATCGTGGGGCCCGGTGAGCGGGGTGGATGTCATGTCATTCCTCTCAGGACGATGGATGCCACGACGTGGAGTCCGCGGCCGGAGTGGAGCTCTGATGTGAAGTTATGGGTTCACACCACTCGGCTGGTTTCGCCCGTGTAACAGGCGTGTGAAGTCACTCATTCACACCCCGCTCCTCCTTAGACTCGGGTCATGTCGCAGCCGCCCCTCGCCGAAGCCGCTCCCGTCGGGTCCGGCTCGCCCGGCGTCGGGGCGCGCATCCGGGATCTGCGCCAAGCCCGCGGCATCTCCGCCCGGGCTCTCGCCAAGACCCTCGGCATCTCCCCCAGCGCCGTCTCGCAGATCGAGCGCGGGGTCATGCAGCCGAGCGTCTCGCGGCTCATCGCGATCACCGACGCCCTCGGCGTGCCCCTCGTGGCGGCCTTCGACCCGGCATCCGATCGCCCGGCCGATCCCGTCGGCCCATCCGGCTTCACCCTGCAACGCGCGGGGCAGTCACCCGACATCGTGCTCGACAGCGGGGTGTCGTTCCGCCGCCTCACCCCCGGCTCGTCCCCGGGCGTCGACTACTTCGAGTCGATCTACCCACCGGGCGCCTCCGCCCACGGCGCCGACGGACTCTTCCACCACGAGGGCTACGAGGTCGGGACCGTCGTCTCGGGAGAGCTGACCATCGACTTCGAGGCCGAGCGGGTGATCCTGCGGGCGGGGGATGCCATCAGCTACCCCTGCTCGGTCCCGCACCGCCTGCACAACACCGGCGAGACGGATGCCGTGGCGCACTGGCTGATCGTGCACGCCTGACGCGCGGTCGGTCGACGTCACGGCCCGCCGCGCAGCGCACCGCAGTCGTCGCCCCGCGCCTCGCCGGCCCCGCGCCCGCGCCTCGCCCGCCCCGCGCCCGCGCCGGCGTCGGCGTCGGCGTCGGCGCGCCATGAGAACAGGCGCCGGCACGAGAACAGGCCGCAATCCGCCGGATCGGCCTGTTCTCGTCGCATCCCCTGTTCTCGTGACGGATCGCCGACCCGCAATGTTCGTCACAGCAACACGTCCGACACATCCCGCCACAGCGCCGTAACGCGCGCCGCCTAGCCTGACGGGCATGCACCTGCACGACTTCCATACCCTCGACGACGCGGATGCCACGGCCCTGGCCCGCGTGTGGGCCGACATCCCGGGCTGGGTCGACGCCCTCGTCGCGGGCCGTCCGTACGCGAGCGTCGAGGCCCTCGCCTCCTACGCCGGCGACCTCGCCGCCGCCTGGTCACCGGAAGACCTCGAGGCGGCGCTGCACGCCCACCCGCGCATCGGCGCGAGAGTCTCCGGCGACGGCGCCGAGGCCGCGGCATCCCGTCGCGAGCAGGGCTCCATGGCATCCGCCGCCGATGACGACGTCGCCGCGATCGCCGCCGGGAACATCGCGTACGAGGAGCGGTTCGGCCGCGTCTTCCTCATCCGCGCCGCGGGACGCACCCCGGGCGAGATGCGCGCCGAGCTCGAGCGGCGCCTCGGCAACGAACCCGACGCCGAGACCATCGAGGCCACGCGGCAGCTCGCCGAGATCGCCCTGCTGCGCCTGCGGACCACGTTCGCCGACGACTCCCCCGCCGAGCCGGAGGACGCCGAATGAGCCACCTCACCACCCATGTCCTGGATGCCACGACGGGCACGCCCGCGGTCGGCGTCACCCTCGCGCTCGCCCGACTCGACGGCACCCCCGTCGCCGAGGGAGCGACCGACGCCGACGGCCGCCTCGCGCTCGGTCCGGGCCGGCTCGACGACGGCGACTACGCCCTGACCTTCGGGACCGGTGCGTACTTCCGCGCGCGCGGCGTCGCGTCGTTCCACCCCGTCGTCACGGTCGCCTTCACCATCTCCGGGGAGCAGCACCTGCACGTGCCGCTGCTGCTGAGCCCGTTCGCCTACTCGACCTACCGCGGCAGCTGAGGAGCGTCATGAAGGTCATCGTCATCGGCGCGGGAGTCGGCGGAACCTCCGCGGCCCTCGCCCTGCAGAAGCTCGGCCACGAGGTCGTCGTGTACGACCGCATGCGCGAGAACCGTCCGGTCGGCGCCGCGCTGTCGCTGTGGTCGAACGGCGTGAAGGTGTTGAACTGGCTCGGCCTCGGGCCGCAGGTCGCCGCCCTCGGGGGCCGGATGGACGACATGGCCTACTACGACGGCCACACCGGCGACGAGCTCTGCCGCTTCAGCCTCGCCCCCGTCACCGCGCAGACGGGCCAGCGGCCCTATCCCGTCGCCCGCGCCGATCTGCAGCAGCTGATGATGGATGCCGTCGGCTCCGCCCACATCCACCTCGGCAAGCAGCTGACCGACGTGTCCGAGGCCGACGGCATCGTCACCGCCACCTTCGCCGACGGCTCCACCGACACGGCCGATCTGCTGATCGGTGCCGACGGGGCGCGCTCGCTCGTGCGCGACTACGTCACCGAGCCCACCGGCATCCGTCCCGAACGCCGTTACTCGGGGTACGTGAACTACAACGGTCTCGTCGCGGCCGACGAGCGGATCGGCCCGCTCGACCAGTGGACCACCTACGTCGGCGACGGCAAGCGCTGCGCCGTGATGCCCGTCGCGGGGAACCGCTTCTACTTCTTCGTCGACGTGCCCGGGCCGTCGGGCGTGGTCGAGGACCGCATGGCGGCCCTCGAGGCAGCGTTCGGGTCGTGGGGTGCGCCGGGGGTGCGCGCACTGCTCGACGGCATCGATCCGGACGAGTCGCTCAACCGCGTCGAAATCTGGGACATCGACCCCTTCGACACGTGGGTGCGCGGTCGCGTGGCGATCCTCGGCGACGCCGCGCACAACACCGCTCCCGACATCGGCCAGGGCGCGTGCTCCGCGCTCGAGGACAGCTTCGCGCTCGGCATCGTGTTCGCGACCTCGACTCTCGGCGTCGAGGACTCGCTGGAGCGCTACGAGCGGATCCGCACCGAGCGTGCGGGCGACCTCGTGCTGCGCGCCCGCAAGCGCGCCCACGAGACGCACGCCTTCGACGTCGCCGCGACCGAGGCCTGGTACGACGGCCTGCGCCGTGAGGACGGCACCGGCGTCATCCGCGGCATCGTCGGAAACATCGAGGGCAGCCCCGTGGAGCTCGGCGCGAGCGTCCTGCGCTGAGGGGCGGGGCGAGGCCGCCGCAGAGGTGAGTCCGCGCGGCGTGCGGTCGGTTCGCGGCGTGGCGGTCGGTCGGCCGCGGGCAGAACTCCGGAGAAAGCGGATGCCGGCCACCCTCGACCGCGAGAACTCGCGGCGTCCCACCCCGCGACGCCCGAGAGATCAGGAGTTTCGCACGCCGCCACCGGGCGACGGTGCCTCCGTCCGCGTCACCTCAGACGCGGAAGACCGCGTGCACGTCTCCCCCGAGCGCCTCGCGACCGCCGAGGCCGTCGATCTCGAGCAGCGTCGCGATGCCGACGACCTCGCTGCCCACCGCTTCGAGCAGCTCACGGCCGGCGGCGAGCGTGCCGCCCGTGGCGAGCACGTCGTCGAGCAGGAGCACCCGTGCGCCGGCGGCGTTGTCGTCGTGCATCTCGATCGTCGCCGAGCCGTACTCGAGGTCGTACTCGACCGCGGCCGCGGGTCGGGGGAGCTTCCCCGCCTTGCGGATGGGCATGAGGCCGACGTTCGCGGCGATCGCGGCCGCGCCGGCGAGGAGGAAGCCGCGGGCCTCGACTCCCGCCACGGCGTCGAACCGGCCCGCGAAGGGCTCGATGAGCGCCTCGACGACGGTGCGCAGGGCCGCGGCATCCGTCAGCAGAGGCGTGATGTCGCGGAACACGATCCCGGGCTTCGGGTAGTCGGGGATGCTCGTGATCAGCGATTCGGCACGGGCGAGGTCGGAGGCGTCGGGCACGGCCCCAGCCTAATCGCGCACCCGCCGCGCTTTCCCTCTCGTCATCCGCGCCCCTTCTTCGCATGCGCACCGTCGGTGTGTGCCCGCTGTGCCATCCGCGTCTCCCCCGCGCGGGCCATGTCCCCATCTGTGCAAGCCGCGTCCCCTTTTCTGCGACCCACGCCGCCGCCAGACCGCCAAAAGTGGGACATGGTCCGTCCGACCGCCGCCACCGCCCGACCACACGCCACCACCGCCTGACAGCACGCCGCCGCACATCTCTGACGGATTGACGGCAATGCAAGCGCTTGCACTAACGTTGCCCGCATGACTTTCACGCAGCAGGACTCGCGACCCGAACTCGCGTCCGCACCCGGCTCGGAGTGGTGGCGCACCGCCGTCATCTACCAGATCTACCCCCGCTCGTTCGCGGACGCGTCGGGCGACGGCCTGGGCGACCTGCCCGGCGTCACCGCTCACCTCGACGACCTGAAGCAGCTGGGGGTGGATGCCATCTGGCTGAGCCCCTTCCAGCGCTCCCCGCAGAAGGACGCGGGCTACGACGTCGCCGACTACCGCGACGTCGACCCGATCTTCGGCACCCTGGCCGACTTCGACGCGATGCTCGCCGGGGCGCACGCGCGCGGCATCCGGGTCATCGTGGACCTCGTCCCGAATCACTCGAGCGATCAGCACGTCTGGTTCCAGGAGGCGCTGAAGGCCGCCCCCGGCAGTCCCGAGCGGGCGCGGTACATCTTCCGCGACGGCACGGGCGAGAACGGCGAGCTCCCCCCGAACAACTGGGAGAGCGTGTTCGGCGGCGGCATGTGGAAGCGCGTGACCGAGGCCGACGGCACCCCGGGGCAGTGGTACCTGCACATCTTCGACGAGAGCCAGCCCGACTTCGACTGGACCAACGACGAGGTGCGCGCGGAGTTCCGCGACATCCTGCGCTTCTGGCTCGACCGCGGCGTCGACGGGTTCCGCGTCGACGTGGCGCACGGGCTGATCAAGGCCGACGGCCTGCCCGACTTCACGCCCGACCCCGAGGGCGGCTCGATGGGCGGCGACGCCGAAGAGGTGCCGTACTGGGGCCAGCCCGGCGTGCACGAGGTGTGGCGGGAGTGGCACGAGGTCCTCGCCGCGTATGACGGCGACCGGGCCCTCTGCGCCGAGGCGTGGCTGCCGACGGTGAAGCAGACGGCGCTGTGGGTGCGCCCCGACGAGATGCACCAGGCCTTCAACTTCCACTACCTCGAGACGACCTGGGATGCCGCTGCCCTCCGCGACGTGATCGGCGAGTCGCTCGCCGAGTACGCCGCCGTCGGCGCCCCGAGCACCTGGGTCCTGTCGAACCACGACGTCGTGCGCCACGCCTCCCGCCTCGCGCTGACCGCCGAGAACCCTCAGGGCGCGGGCATCGGCCCGAAGTCCCCGGGCCAGCCCGACCCCGTGAAGGGCCTGCGCCGCGCCCGCGCCGCGACCGCGCTCATGCTCGCACTCCCCGGCTCGTCGTACCTGTACCAGGGCGAGGAATTGGGCCTGCCCGAGGTCATCGACCTGCCCGATGACGCCCGGCAGGACCCGACGTGGTTCCGCACCAACGGCGAGCGGTACGGCCGTGACGGCTGCCGCGTCCCGATCCCGTGGACCGCCGACGCGCCCGCCTACGGCTTCAACAGCACCGGGGAGTCGTGGCTGCCGCAGCCCGCCGAATGGGCCGTGCTCGCCCGCGACGTGCAGGTCGACGACCCCGCCTCGACGCTGTCGCTGTACCGTTCGCTGCTCGCCGAGCGTCGTGAGCGCGGCCTCGGTGCCGGCACGCTCGACTGGCTCGACGGGTACGGCGACGACGTCGTGGCGTTCCGCAACGGGTCGATCACCGTCATCGCCAACCTCGGCGACGAGGCGGTCGCACTGCCCACGGGCGAGGTCCTCGTCGCGAGCGGCCCCCTCGACGGCGACGCGCTGCCCACCGACACGACCGTCTGGATCGCGGCGGCGTAAGCCGCGGCATCCGCGAATCGCGAGACCGTGGCCGGTATCGACGACGTCGCCCGCGCGGCGGGGGTGTCGACGGCCACGGTCTCGCGCGCGTTGAGCGGGCGCGGCCCCGTCTCCACCGCGACCCGCGACCGCGTGCTCGCCGCCGCCCATCGGCTCGGGTACGTCGTGTCGGCGGCCGCATCGAGCCTCGCGAGCGGGCGCGCGCGGGCGATCGGGGTGGTCGTGCCCTTCCTCGACCGGTGGTTCTTCAGCACCGTGCTCGCGGGGATCTCCGACGCCCTCGTGCGCGAGGGCTACGACATCACGCTGTACAGCGTCAGCGCCGACCCGGCCGAGCGTCGCCGCGTCTTCGACGACCACCTGCGTCGCCGTCGCATCGACGCGGTCATCACGATCGCGATCGAGATGGATGCCACCGAGTCGGCGCTCCTGCGCACCCTCGGGGTCCCGGTGGTCTCGATCGGCGGCCCCAACCCGCTGCTGACGACCTTCACGGTCGACGACAGGGCGGTCGGGCGCCTCGCCACCGAGCACCTGATCGCGCTCGGCCACCGCCGCGTCACCCACATCGGCGCCGACACGACGACCGATGCGGCGTCGTCGGTCCCGGCGCTCCGCCGCCGCGGTTTCGTCGAGACGATGGATGCCATCGGCGCCGCCCCCGTGTTCGAGCCGGCCGACTTCACCATCGAGGGCGGCTCCGCGGCGGCCACCCGCACGCTGAGCGGGGACGCTCCCCCCACCGCGATCTTCGCCGCATCCGATGAGATGGCGATCGGGGCGATCCTCGCCGCGCGCGAGCTCGGCCTGCGCGTTCCCGCCGACCTCTCGATCATCGGCGTCGACGGGCACGAGCTCGGGCGGTGGTTCGGCCTCACGACCGTCGACCAGTTCGCGCGGGGTCAGGGCGAGCGCGCGGCCGAGGCGGCCCTCGCCGAGCTCGACGGCGCCGATCCGGCTCCCGGCCTCGGCACCCTCCCGTTCGAGCTGGTCGATCGCGGGTCGACGGGTCCGGTCGACGCCGCGCGGCGCTGAGACGCCGCCGGGACGTGCCATCCCGCCGCCGACCCGCTGACGCACGCGACAGCGCGGCCGGGGAACGGCACCCCCTCGGCGAATCGACGTCGGGCGCGACGGCGGCGCGAGGCTACGGCATCCGGAATCCCGTGCGGAAGAGTCCGAGCCGCCGCCCCGCGCCGGCGATCAGCGCGCGGATCCCTGCAACGATCCCGTGGTCTCCTCGGCCGGGTCGGTGACCAGGCACGAGATCTCGCGGTCGCCCTGGGCCCAGGTGTCGCTCGACGGGCCGATGTAGTTGTACTGGAGAGTCGAGTCGGTGTACGAGATGCCGATGTAGGACTGGAACGCGGTGTCGCACTGCTCCTGCGCCGAGGTGGTGATCGCGTCGTCGCCGGGGAAGGCACCGTCGGGCACCGTGAAGTTGCCGAACACCTCGTAGGTGTGCGGGAGACCGCAGTCGACCAGGTTGTCGCTCGTGATGAAGCCCGACGAGACGTCGTCGAGGCACTGACCGACCTGCAGCGACAGGAACTCGGTCGGCGCGTTCTGGTTCGGGTCGTAGAAGCCGCCGTCGTCCGTCGATTGCGCCTCCTCCGCCGCGGCGCCGATGACCACGAAGACGAAGAAGAGGATCACGCCGAGGATGGTGAGGAGCGTCATCACCGAACCGACGATGATGCCGGCGATCGCGAGCCCGCGACCCTTCTCACCGGTGCGCTTGACCTGCGAGAGGCCGACCGCGCCGGCGATGATGCCGCCGATCGGCACGATGAAGCCCAGCACGAGCGCGAAGATCGACACGACGTTGGTGCGGTTCGCGTAGTCCACGGGCGGGGGAATGGATGCCGACCCGGCGTAGGGCGGTACACCGCCCGGCTGCGCCCCGGCGGAGGGTGCGCCGACGTACGGCGGAGCGGCCGGCCCCTCCGGGGCTCCGGGGGCAGCCGCGGCCTCGGGAGCGGGAGCGCCCCCGGCAGCGGGCGCACCTTCCGGAGCACCCGGCGCCCCCGCGGCAGACGCCGGGTCGCCCGGTGCCGGAGGCACGGGGACCGCGCCCTGGACGAGACCCTGCTCGGCGAGCCGCACGCCCGTGCGGTGCGCCGCTTCGCGAACGACGTCACCCGCCTTCACGGCTCCGATCGCGCCGCCCTTGAAGAAGCCGCCGGCCGCGGAGTGCACGAACTCGACGACGGAGCCGTCCGGGGCGTCCTTCACGTGGACGTCGAAACGCACGTGCATGTCCTGCCCGGCGAAAGCGCCCGCGATGAGGGTCGTGCCCAGGCTCCCGCGCGACACGTCGAGCGAGCCCGTCGCCGTCGGCTGCACGGTGAAACCCTGCTCGACGAGAGCAGACGCGACAGCGTCACGGGCCGGGGCGGCGGGGAGGGTGAGGTGCAGAAGGACAGGCTCGGGCATAGGGACTCCTGGGGATTTTCCGCGACGGCGTCGCGCAGAACAGGAGCATCATAGCGACGCGGCGTACACCCCGCCGGGAGGCGTGAGGGTGTGACAAAACCCTCCCGAGGCGCTAGCGGATTCGACCGGGCAGGTCGTCGCGCGACAGGCGGTCCGCCTCGGCCAGCACGCGTCGCGCTGCGTCCCGCGCCTCTTCGACGTTCCACAACAGCACGCCGACGACGCGGTCGCCGTCGAGGTAGTAGACGACGCCGCGCTCGGAGTCGATCCAGTCCTCGACGGTGTCGAGAGAGGCATCCAGCGTCCCGACCGCCTCGTACCGGATGCCGAACACCGCGGAGTAGTAGTACGGCGTGTGCGTGTACGGCTCGGCGGCGCCCGCGAGATTGCGCCCCGCGGCCCGCCCCTGCTCGTTCGCGTTGTCGACGTGCTCGACGCGACGGCGCCCGAGGATGCGGTCGGGGTAGCTCGCGACATCGCCCGCGGCCCAGACCCCGTCGGCGGAGGTCCGCAGCTGCGCGTCGACGACGATGCCGTCCTCCACCGTGAGTCCGGCGGCCTCGGCCAGCTCGGTGGCGACCTCGATGCCGAGCCCGCTGACCACGGCGTCCGCTCGCACCACGTCGCCGTTCTCGAGCTCGAGGCGGGCGCCGGCGGCATCCGCTTCTCCGCCCGCGACCTTCGCCCCGGCCACGATCTCGACGCCGGCCTCCCGGAAGAGCTTCTCGAATCGTTCGGCGAGAGCGGCCGGGAAGACCGCGTCGCCGAGGACGGCGCCGGTGTGGATGAGCACCGTGTCGACGCCGTTCTGCACGAGAGCCGCGGCGAGCTCGGAGCCGATGTACCCACCGCCCACGACCGCGATCCGCTCGACCTCGTCCGCGAGCGCACGCAGCCGGCGATAGTCCTCCGCGGTGCGGAACGTCAGCGCCCGCGCGCCGTTCGAGCGGTCCTCGATCGGGAGGGGCACGGGCTTTCCGCCGGTGGCGAGAAGGAGGGTTCCGTAGGTGAACGTCTGGCCGTCGGCATCCACTTCCCGGACGTCGGGGCGGATCGCCGTCACGCGCGTGCGCAGACGGATGTCGGCACCGGTGTCGTCGGCGGTGCCGAGCGGCACCTTCTCCCACGTGAACTCGTCGTCGGTCCACAGCTTCTTGCTGAGCGCGGGGCGGGTGTAGGGGGCGTCGACGTCATCGCTCAGGATGCCGATCGACCCGTCGGCATCGAGCTCGCGGATGCCACGCGCCGCCGTGTCCGCGACCATACCGCCGCCGACGATGAGGTGATCGAAGTGAGTCGAGGTCATGGCGCCAGCCTCACCGTCGCGCGTGAGCATCCGGGACGGGTTGCCACGCCCCGCGGCATCCGGTAGCACCCGGTCGAGTATCCAAGACACGCCGTTATCGCTGCACTCGTTACGGCGTGTCTTGGACAGTCAGCGGTAGAGGGGGGCGCGACGCGGGCGCGACGCATCGGGGGTGGGATGCCGGGGCGCGAGGGACGCGGAGCGGGACGGCGAACTAGGCTCGGGGCATGAGCGTCGACCTCGAGAATCTGTACATCGACCTGCACGCCCACCCCGAGCTGTCGTTCCAGGAGACGCGCACGGCGGGCGTGATCGCGCGGCACCTCACCGAGCTCGGACTCGCGTTCGAAGAGGGGGTCGGCCGCACGGGGATCGTGACGCGGATCGACAACGGCGACGGTCCCGTCGTCTGGCTCCGCGCCGACACCGACGGGCTGCCGGTCGAGGAGCAGACGGGCCTGGTGTACGCCAGCACCGCCCGCGGGACCGATCCGGCCGGCAACGCCGTGCCCGTCATGCACGCGTGCGGCCACGACATGCACATCACCGCGATGATCGGCGCGCTCGAGCGGCTCGTGGCGACGACCGACGAGTGGTCGGGCACCGTCATCGCCGTGTTCCAGCCCGCCGAGGAGTACGGAGCCGGCGCGCGGGCGATGCTCGACGACGGCATCCTCGACCGCTACCCCCGACCCGACATCGTGCTCGGCCAGCACGTCACACCGCTTCCCGCCGGCACGATCGGCGTGCGCCCGGGCACGCAGATGGCGGCATCCGACGGTCTCACGGTCGTGCTGCACGGGCGCGGCGGCCACGGCTCGCGACCGCACTCCACGATCGACCCGGTCGTGATGGCAGCGGCGACCGTCATGCGGCTGCAGACGATCGTGTCGCGCGAGGTCGACCCCCGAGACGTCGCCGTCGTGACCGTCGGGTCGATCCACGCGGGGCTGAAGAACAACATCATCCCCGCCGAGGCGAAGCTCGAGCTGAGCCTGCGCTACCCCGACGACGCCGCGCGCGATCGCGTGCTCGAGAAGGTCGAGCGCATCGTCCGCGCCGAGGCGCAGGCCTCGGGCGCCGAGCAGACTCCCACGATCACCACCGATCACACGCTCCCGCCCACCATCAACGATCCGGATGCCACGGCCCGCCTGACCGCGGCCTTCCGTCGGGCGTTCGGTGAGACCAGCGTGGTCGACCCGGGCATGTTCACGGGGAGCGAGGACGTGTCGTGGTTCGCGCGCGACGCGGGCGTTCCCCTCGTCTACTGGTTCTGGGGCGGGGTGGACCCGCAGACCTTCGCCGACGCCCTGGCCGGCGGCACGATCGAGCGCGACATCCCCACCAACCACTCCCCCTTCTTCGCTCCGGTCATGCAGCCGACGATCGACCGCGGGGTCGAGAACCTCGTCGTGGCGGCGCGGGAGTTCTTGGGCTGACCGTCGGTTCACGCACGAGAGGTGCCCGGGTCCGTGAGGGCCCGGGCGCCTCTTTTCGTACAGGTCAGGTGATCCGAACCGTCGACGGCTGGCCGAGACGCGCCGGGGCGATCACGACGTAGTCGACGTCCGGCGCCCAGGGGCCGTCGTTGCCGAGCACGATCGCCCCACCCGTCGTGGACAGGGTGACCGGGATCGTCCGCTCCCAGAAGCTGTTCCACGCGTAGGTGTACCGGAAGTAGCCCTCGCCGACGCGGCCCTTGCCCGCCTCCGTGACCTGGAGGCGGCGGTCGACCACCTGCGGGTTGTAGTCGTGTCGACCCGACACCTCGGCGTTGGCGTACTTCACGACGATGTCGTAGTCGCCCGCCATGTTGAAGCCGGACGCCCTCGGAATGCTGAGGGTGTTGCCCGTTCCATTGCCGAGGTTGCCGACGAAGGCACCGCCCGAGACGTTCGAACCGGATGCGGAGTCGTAGCTCCCGACACGGGCTCCACCCGCACGGGTGCCGGACTCGGCTTCGACCTTGATCGCGGACGAGTCCGCCGCCGCGACGCGCGTGGTGGTCACCGCGGTCAGAGCGATGCCGGCCTGCGAGCGCACCTCGATCTCGTTGATGCCCTCCGAGAGGTGCAGACGAGCGGTCGTCGACCACGTGCCCGCCGCGTTCGCGCTGCCGGTCGCCACGCGGCGGCCGTTGAGGTCGACGGCGACGTCGGACGCCCCCGTGGTGCGGTAGTCGACCTTGACGTCGTAGTACCCCGACTGGAAGGCCGTCGCGTAGACGTCGGCGCGGCCGTCGGCGCCGATCTTCGCCGTTCCTCGGCTGCCGGACACGTCGTACGCCAGGGTGGCGGCACCCGCGAGCCGGATCGTGGACGCCGGATAGACGGTCGACTCCCCGTCGGTCACGTCGGTGAGCACGAACTTGTCGAGGGTGATGTCGGAGTTCGGCAGCACGGTCGACCCGTCGGCACTCGCCCGCAGGGACAGCGTGTGCGTGCCCTTCTTCAGCGCGATCTGCACCTCGGCGCTGCCGCGGTACTTCCACTTGCTGTTGTCGTTCAGCGCGAGGTCGGCGGTGTACTGCACCGTCGTCGGGTTGGCGTTGTCGATGAACAGGGCGTGGCGACCGGGAGTGCCGGGCGTCGCGCCGATCACCTGGAAGCGGTACGTGCCGTCACGCGGAACGGTGACACTCCAGTCCGCTTTGGCCGAGGCGTTGTTGAACGAGCCGACGTCCCGGCCGTGGGAGGCGAGGAACATCCACCCGCCGTTACCGGTGGGGGACTGGTCGTAGACGCGGGCACCGGTGATCGCGGTGTTCTCCGCCTCCACGGACGTGGACCAGACCTGCGGCGTCGAGGGCACGGCATCCCGCTGCGGGGTGACCACGACCTGGTAGCCGGCGTAGCGGTCGTAGTTCGGGACGCTCACCTGAAGGGCACCGTTGGTCACCGTCACACCGGAGAGCGACGCGACGACACGCGGGGTGGCCGCGAGTCCCTCGGCGCCCGACAGCGGAGCCTCCCGCACCTCGACGTCGACGCGTGAGCCGAACACGCTCGAGCTCAAGCCGTTCAGCGCGAGGGAGACCGTGTCGGCACCCGACCCGCCGTACAGGACCGTCGCCTTCTTGTCGGTGGCGTCGATCGCGCCGATGCCCTGCAGCGTGTCCGCGACGTTCAGCTGCGGCGGGGTGACCTTGACCGTCTTGCTGCCGGCGAGGTCTCCGTACCACTTGAACATCCACCATCCGGCGTTGGCACCGTTGGGTCGCGCGGAGTTGTCGGAGAAGTTGCCGGCGTAGTTCCAGTACGCCGTCTGCGCGTCGACCTTGGTGTCTTCGAACATCGAGAACCACTGGATGAGCTGACCGGGTACGCCCATATCGCGCAGCAGGCCGTACTCGGTGATGTTGATCTGACGCGGGCTGATGCCGCGATCGGCCTCCAGCTTGCGGTACTCGGCGTAGTGCGACCGGTAGGTGGCGAGGTTGTCGATGCCGAGCTCGTGCCAGATCATGAACTGCGGCAGGGTGTTCGTCTGCTTCGCGTAGTCGAGCCAGGTCGCCGTGCGATCGGCACGCCAGGAGGCGTCGCCGGGACCGCCGATGACCGGATCGCCCAGACCGTGCCGGGCGTAGACCGCGCGGATCTTCTCGACCGCCGCCTTCCAGTCGGGAAGGAACTGCTGCGTGAAGACCGTGTTGTCGGCGTACCAGTTGCCGCCGTCCGGCTCGTTGAACGGGATGAAGACGTACTTGTCGGGGTGAGCCGATTTCGTCGCGACGGCCTCCGTCACGAACTCGACGACCTCGAGGTAGTCCCAGATGCCGTTGGGCTGATTCGTGTACGACCCGTCGGCCTGGTTGTAGGTGCGGTCGTCGCCGGGGCGCTTCCCGCCGTTGTACGCCCAGTCGGGGTAGTAGTCCTGCACGTAGATGTCGAGCTGCGTGCCGTTCTTCGCGAAGAACCCGTTCTCGACCTTGAGCGCGTCCCCGCTCGGGTGCTGCGTGCCGTAGGGCGCCTTCTGCGACGTGTTCGTGAGGTGGGCGCCGTTGGTCAGAGCCTGGGTGGGGGCGCCGTCGTCGCCCAGGCCGTACAGCGTGCCCGACGCGCCGCCGCGGAAATCGCCGGTGGGGGTGGCGAAGTCAACGGACAGGGTGTCGGCGGTGGCGGCGGTCGCCGGGGGGACGATAGCGGCGAGTGTGCCGAGCACGACGGCTCCGATCGCGCTCGCAGCGATCCATCGGGGGTGTCTCATCGGGGGTGTCTCCATCGATCAGAGGACGCGGCGTTGCGCCCGAGGGAAATGTAACCGGGTTTGATAGCGGTTTCAAGACTCGGCTTGATAACGCTTTCAAACTGGGCTAGCGTCCTCCTCAGTTCGACACGACGGAGAGACGAATGACGACGATGCAACCCGCAGCCACCGGCGCGAAGCCCTCCCTGGCGTGGGGCAACGACCGGGTGACGCTCACCTTCGAGTGGGATGCCGAGACCCCCGTCACGTGCTCGGCCCTCACTGTCGCGGGTCGCACCCTGCCTGTTCACCGCGTGCCCGCCGTCGAGGTCCTCACCGCGGATGCGGGCCACCGCCCCGCGTCGGGCCGCCTCGCCCACACCGAGCACGGCGTGCGCCTGCGATACGTCGACCACCACGAGACCGAGGACCGCGGCGTCCGCCGGCTCGTGATCCGGGAACGCTCGGGCGACCTCGAGGTGCGCCTCGAGCTGACCGCGCGCGACGGGGTCGCCGCCGTCACCAGCCGCGTGACCGCGAGCAACGTCGGCGACGGGCGCATCGTGCTCCGCGCCGTCGCGTCGTGGGTCGCCGGGTTCACCTCGCGCGACCACTCCGGCGACGCGCTCGCCGGGTGGGAACGCCTCACCGGCACCAACGACTGGCTCGGCGAGGGTCGGTGGACGCGCACTCCCCTGCGCGGTCCCGACTTCGTTCCCCTCGCCGAGCACCTCACCGGCCACAACCCGCGCGGCGCGCTGTCCGCCGTCTCGACGGGAACGTGGTCCACCGCGCAGCAGCTGCCGACCGGCATCCTCGAGTCCCGCGAGGCATCCCTCGCCCTCGCGTGGCAGATCGAGCACAACGGCGCGTGGCGGTGGGAGATCGGCGAGGACACCGCCGGCGCCTACCTCGCGCTCTCCGGCCCCACGGACGCCGACTCCGGGTGGAGTCGCGTTCTCGCCCCGGCCGAGAGCTTCGAGAGCGTCCCCGCGACGCTCGCCTTCGGCCGCGACGCCGTGGACGCGATCGGAGCCCTGACCGACCACCGCCGGGCCACGCGCCGCGCCCATCCCGACAACACCGCGATGCCGGTGATCTTCAACGACTACATGAACACCCTCGACGGCGACCCCACCACCGAGAAGCTCCTCCCCCTGATCCGCGCCGCCGCGGGAGTGGGCGCGGAGGTGTTCTGCATCGACGCCGGCTGGTACGACGACTCCGGCTACTGGTGGGACTCCGTCGGCGCCTGGATGCCGTCCACCACCCGCTTCCCGGGCGGTCTCGGCGAGGTGATCGACGCGATCCACGCCGAGGGGATGATCCCGGGGCTCTGGCTGGAGCCGGAGGTCGTCGGCATCCAGAGTCCGATCGCCGACACGCTCCCCGCGGAGGCCTTCCTCCAGCGCAACGGGGAACGCGTGGTGGAGCACGATCGCTTCCACCTCGACCTGCGGCACCCCGCCGCGCGCGCCCACCTCGACGGCGTCGTCGACCGCCTGGTGTCGGAGTTCGGGATCGGCTTCTTCAAGATCGACTACAACATCAACCCCGGCCCCGGAACCGACCTCGACGCCGACAGCGTCGGCGACGGCCTGCTGCGCCACAATCGCGCGCACCTCGACTGGCTCGACGGCGTGCTGGATCGGCATCCGGACCTCGTCATCGAGAACTGCAGCTCGGGTGCGATGCGCATGGACTACGCGATGCTCTCGCGACTGGCGATGCAGTCGACCTCCGACCAGCAGGACTTCCGCAAGTACCCGCCGATCGCGGCGAGCGCACCCGTGTCGATCCTCCCCGAGCAGGCCGCCAGCTGGGCCTACCCCCAGCCCGAGATGGATGCCGAGGAGTCGTCGTTCTGCCTCGTCACGGGCCTGCTGGGTCGCTTCTACGTCTCCGGTCACCTCAACCGCATGAGCGTCGAGCAGCGCTCGCGTGTCGCCACCGCCATCACCGTCGCCCAGCAGCTGCGCGGCGAGATCGCGACCGCGCACCCGCACTGGCCGCTCGGACTGCCCCGCTGGGACGACGCGTGGCTCGCGCTGGGTCTGCGCGGCACCGGCAGCGACCTCCTCTCGATCTGGCGACGAGGGGGCGCGAACGCGACCACCCTGTCCTTCCCCCACCTCGTCGGTCGCGACGTCGAGGTGACCCCGGTCTTCCCCCTGGACCTCCCCGCCTGGCACTCCGATTGGGATGCCGCGACGGGAACCCTCCACGTGCGCGGCACCGATGCCCGACTCGCCGCGCGCACCCTGCGTCTGTCACATCGGCCGACCGAGGTCGACGACGACGCCCGCACCGGATCACACTGATCACACAGAAGGAGCAATTCAATGAAGAAGCGGTTCTTTGCCGGCACGGCGCTCGCCGCCGTCGCGGCACTCGCCCTGGCCGGCTGCTCGGACCCCGGCGCCGGCGGCGGCAACGCGGCCCCCGCCGACTGGCCCGCGCAGGACACGAAGCTCGACGGCACCACCCTCACCATCTGGGCGGCGCAGAACTCGAACAAGATCCCCGACAGCGTGGTGAAGGGCTTCGAAGCGGCGACCGGCGCCACGGTCGACGTCGTGACGATCCCCGACCCGTACGAGCAGAGCGTGCAGACCAAGGTGGCGACGGGCGACAAGCCCGACCTGGCGTTCTGGCAGCCGACGGCCTCGCAGCTGACGGCGCTCAACGCCTCGACGAACCTCCAGTCCCTCGACGGCGCGCCGTTCATCGACTCCTACACGCCCGAGCTGAAGGACATCACCGGCATCCTGAACGGCACGCGCTACGCCGCTCTCATCACGACGCCGGCGGTCGAGGGCGTCTATTACAACAAGGAGGTGTTCGCGAAAGCGGGCATCACCCAGACGCCCGGCAACTGGGACGAGTTCCTCGCCGACGCCCGTCAGCTCAAGGCCGCGGGGGTCACCCCGTTCTTCGACTTCGGCGGCGGAACCCCGTGGGCCACGCAGTGGTGGGTCTCGGTCCAGCTGGCGGACGCCGCCAAGGACGGCCTGTGGGACCGCGTGAACAAGAACGAGGAGAAGTTCACCGACCCGACCATCCAGGGCGCGATCGACACCTACCAGGGCCTCATCCAGGAGGGCCTGTTCAACGCGAACCTCAAGACCGCGACCTTCGAGGACCAGGGCCCCGCCCTGCTCTCCGGCGAAGCGGCCATGGCCGTTCAGGTCAACTCGTTCTTCGGGCAGCTGCAGTCGCTCGCCGACACCGCCGAGCTGAACGAGAAGATCGGCTTCTTCCCGATCTCGCCGAAGGGCAACGTCGGCACCTTCATCCCCGACCAGTCCAACGCCCTCGTGGCCTTCAAGACGGGGGATGCCCAGCGCGAGGCCGCCGCACGCCAGCTGCTGTCGTACTGGCTCGGCGACGGCTACAGCGATTTCGTGCAGGCGCAGAAGACGGTGTCGCTGCAGAGCGACGTGCCGTCGTCGTCGGACGTGCCGCAGGCGCTGCTCGACGTCAGCAGCTCGCTGGGAGACTCGGTCGGTTCGATGCAGGCGCTGGCCGTCGCGAACCCCGACCTCTACCTCAACCTCGGTGACATGCTCCAGGGCACCAAGACGCCCACGCAGGTCGCCGAAGCCACGCAGAAGCAGTTCGCCGAGCTGGCCAAGGCCATCGGGGCCCCCGGCTTCTGATTCCCCGGGGCGCCGGGTCTCGACCCGGCGCCCCCTTTCCGGGAGGAACGACCCATGACATCGACCCTCGAGCGTCCCCGCACGGTGACGCCGCCGCCGCGTTCCCCGCGCTCCGCACCGCGCGGTCGTCACGCGAAGGACCATCCGCTGTGGTTCCTCATCCCCGCGCTGGCGGTGCTGGTGGTGTTCTTCGCCGTCCCCACCGTCTTCAACTTCGTCTACGCGTTCACGAACTGGTCGAGCTTCAAGAGCTCGATCGACTTCATCGGCACCGACAACTTCGTGTCGCTGTTCTCCAACGGCTCGCTCGTCAACGCCCTCACGGTGACCCTGATCTACGCGGTCCTGGTCGCGGTCTTCCAGAACCTCTTCGGGCTCGCCCTCGCCCTCCTGCTCGAGCGCGACACGCGCACGAACCGTGCGCTGCGCGTGGCGTTCTTCGTGCCCGTGATCATGTCGGCTCTCGCCGTCGGCTACGTCTTCCAGGCGATGCTCAAGCCGGACGGCGCCCTCAACGGCATCCTGAGCGCCGTGACCGGGCAGAACATCGACATCGCCTGGCTCGGAAGCACCACGTGGACGATCGTGGTCGTCGCGCTCATCCACGCGTGGAAGTGGATGGGGCTGTCCATGCTCATCTACCTCGCGGGCCTGAAGACCATCAACGACGACATCCTCGAGGCCGCCCGCCTCGACGGCGCCGGGTGGTGGACGACGTTCCGCTCCATCCGATTCCCCCTGCTCGCCCCGGCGGTCACGTTCAACGTCGCCACCGCGTTGCTCGGCTCGATGAACGGTTTCGACATCGTGCAGGCGACGACGGCCGGCGGTCCGGGAGGGACGACCGAGCTGCTCAACATCTTCATCTTCCGGACGTTCGGTCAGGGCCTGTTCGCCCAGGCCACGACGATGAGCCTCGTGCTGTTCCTCGTGGTCGCGATCCTGGCCTTCCCCGTGATCCGTTTTCTGCGCAAGCGGGAGGACGTACTGTGACCGAGACCACGACCCTGACCACCGGCCGCGCCCGGCGGATCCCCCGACGCCGCTCCCCGATCGGACGCGTGATCCAGCCGATCGCCGCGATCATCGTGGCGGTGGTGCTTCTCGGCATCCCGTTCCTGCTCACCGTGCTCACGGCCTCCAAGACGCAGGCGGAGGCGTTCGTCCCCTCGCTCGCCCTGCCCTCGGAGTGGCACCTGTTCGACAACTTCGCCACCGTGATCGGGGACGGGCGCATGATCGCCGCCTTCGGCGGCAGCGTCCTCGTGATGGTGCCGGCGGTGCTCGGCGTGCTGATCCTCGGGTCCATGGCGGCCTGGATCCTCGGGCGCCGCCGCTCCAAGGGCCTCGCGTTCGTCTACGCCGTGGCGATCAGCGGCATCGTGCTGCCCCCGGCGGTCGTCACGATCGTGCTGCTGCTGCGTCAGCTGGGCCTCGCCGGCACGCCCGTCGGGATGATCGGGGTGTACATGGGCATGTACATGTCGACCGTGATCTTCTTCGTCACCGGGTTCGTGCGCACCATTCCCGTCGAGCTGGAGGAAGCGGCCCGCGTGGACGGGGCCTCGCCGGTGCGGGTGTTCGTGAAGATCATCCTGCCGCTGCTGATGCCGGTGCTCGCCACGGCGACGATCCTCATCTGCCTGTACATCTGGAACGACGTGTTCTACGCGCTGTTCGTGGTGGGCGGCCGCCTCGACACCCTGCCCCTGAACCTGTACCAGGTGGCGAGCGCCGGTCTGTACCTTCAGAATTGGCATCTGATCTTCGCCTACATCATCCTGATGAGCCTCCCGCTGCTGATCACGTTCATGGTGGCTCAGCGCAAGATCATCTCGGGCATCACCAGCGGCGCCGTCAAATGAGGACGGGCGCCGCGCACAGACGGAGCGCAATGGACCCCTCCCGCACGAAAGCGGCCACGATCGCCGACGTGGCCGCTCGCGCCGGCGTGTCTGTTCCGACCGTGTCGCGCGTGCTGACGGGCGCCGCCAAGGTGAGTCCCGCCAAGCGCGAGGCCGTCGAGGCGGCCATCGCCGCGCTCGACTTCCGGCCCAGCGCAGCCGCCCGTGTGCTGGCGTCCCGCAAGGCGCAGGTGATCGCCGTCATCGCCGGGGACACCTCGCAGTACGGCTACGCCGAGACGATCCGCGGGATCGAGGAGGCCGCCCGCGCCGGGGACTACACGGTGATGATCACCGTGGTCGAGAGCACGGACGACGACGAGATCGACCGCGCGATCGCGGCGACGCTGGCACAGCCGCTGGCCGGGGTCTGCGTGCTGAAGTTCGACCCTCCCGGCGTCGCCGCTCTCCACCGCATCCCTCCGTCGTTGCCGGTGGTCGCCCTCTCGGGCGTCCGCGAGCCCGGGCTCCGCCAGGCGGTGCTCGACGAGTCCCGTGCCGCGGAGGAGCTCACCGATCACCTGCTGGATCTCGGCCACGCGACCGTGCACCACGTGCGCGTCCCGCCCTCGCGCCGCGAGGACGGCCGAACGACCGGGTGGCGTCGGGCGCTGAAGCGTCGCGGCGCCGTCGTCCCCGCGCTCAGCGACGCGTCGTGGGACCCCCGTTCCGGAATCGAGATCGGTCGGCGCCTCGCCGACGACCCCACCGTCACGGCGGTGTTCTGCGGCAACGACGAGATCGCGATGGGCGTGATCCGCGGGATCGTGGCATCCGGTCGCCGTGTTCCCGACGACATCTCCGTCGCCGGGTTCGACGACCACCCTCTCGCCGCGCTCTGGACGCCCCCGCTCACCACGGTCGACCAGGATTTCGCGGGCCTCGGGCGTCGCGGGCTCCAACTCCTGCTGAACGAGATCGCCGGGGAGACGGGGCGCCGGTTCTCGTCCGAGCGCCCCCAGCTCATCGTGCGCGAGAGCACCGCGCCGCCGCGCGCGGACGCCGCGGTCCGGCGCATCGTCTGAGGCGACCCCTCTCGACGCCCGGCGAACCACCTGGAAGGGTGGAGGGATGAGCGCGACGCAGAGGGACGCCCAGCTCACCGCCGAGGACCGCGAACGTCTCCTCCCGGGAGCGCCGATCATCGCCGGCATCCGCTCGCTCGTCATCTGGGGCGTCGTCGCCGCGGCGATGCTGGGCATGTTCGTGCGCGGGACGCACGGGAGCTGTTCCGGAGGCCTCGCCAGCGACGGCAAGGGCTTCATCGATGCGAACGGACGACCGACCGACGTCGAGCCCCTCTGCGGCACCGTGACGATGAGCCCGAGTCCGCTGGTGTTCGTCCTCCTCGCGGTGATCGTGGTGGCCGCCCTCACGCGCGTGCTCGGGCGGGCCACCGACGTCGATCACGCCCTGAGGATCCTGAACAACGCGCGCATGACGATCGTCGTCGTCCCCCTCATCGGCCTGGCGGTCGGCTGGTGGGCCATCATGACCCTCCGGATCGATGACTGGAGCTCGTTCTCGGTGTGGTCGCCGCTGCCGTTCGGGCAGTTCGAGGTCGAGACGCACCCGATCTCGCAGCACTGAACCGCCCGACGTCTCCGACGCAAGGCCTCTGCCCGCGCGCCGCTCCGCGAGTACGGTGACCACCGTGACGTTCAACGACAACGCCCGTGTCGGGGGCAATTCAGCGAAGCGCCGGGGCGGCGGGACCGTCGCCGCCGTGGGTGGCGGGGCGGTCGGTCTCGGTGCCGTCGTCGTGCTGCTGTTCTCCCTGTTCACCGGGACGGATCTCACCGGACTGATCGGTGGAGGGACAGCGGCAGGCCCCGAGAGCGGCGGAGAGGCGATCGCCAACTGTGAAACGGGTGCCGACGCGAACAGCGACGACTCGTGCCGGTTGGCCGCGGCATCCCTCAACATCGATCAGTTCTGGCAGGAGCGCCTCGACGGGTACCGCGAACCGCAGCTGATCATCGTCGATCAGGCGACCGGCACCTCGTGCGGGACGGCTTCGAACGCGACGGGGCCGTTCTACTGCCCGCCCGACGAGACCGTGTACGTCGACCCGACGTTCTTCGCGATTCTCCGCGAGCAGTACGACACCACCGCCGGCCCGCTCGCGCAGCTCTACGTGCTCGCGCACGAGTACGGCCATCACGTGCAGAACCTCACCGGCGTCATGGAGCAGTACCCGAACAACGGCACCGGACCCGACAGCAACGGCGTGCGCACCGAGCTGCAGGCGGACTGCTTCGCCGGCGCCTGGGTCGCCGCGGCCGGCGAGCAGGTCGACGAGGACGGCACGCCCTATCTCAAGCCGCCGACGTCGCAGCAGATCACCGACGCCCTCGCGGCCGCCGCCGCGGTGGGCGACGACCACATCCAGGCCGAATCGGGCCGCGGCATCAACCCCGAGAGCTGGACGCACGGCTCCAGCGAGCAGCGGCAGCGGTGGTTCGACGCCGGACGCGACGGCGGCGTGAACGCCTGCGACACGTTCGCGGTGGCGGGGCAGAGCCTGTAGGTCGCGGCATCCGGCTCCCGCGTCCCGCCCGGCCGGGGCGGGGCGGGGTCGCCCCTCGTCCCCCTTCTGTCATCGCGTGTCCCACTTCGTGCGGTCTGAGATCGGCGGAGACAGCAGGAAGGGGGACATGGCCGGAGCCGCGGCGCGACCCGCCCCGACGCGGCACCGCCGCCCCACCTCCGCGGGGCGACGGCACCGCGGTCGGATCACTCCTCGCGCGAGCGCGTCCGGAGGATGATCACGACCAGGACGCCCACGAGCACCACGACGCCCCCGCCGACGAGGAGACCGAGCGTGAGGCCCGACGGTCCGCCGCTCGGAGCCGTGTCCGGCGAGGCCGACGGTTCCTGTCCCGCGCTGACCGCCGCCGCGCAGGGGGACTGATCCGCCCCTGCCGAGGAACCGGTCGCCGTGGAGGTGAACGAGAACGACCCCGAGATGGGGTGCCCGTCGGACGAGACCGCCCGCCACTCCACCTGGTACTCGCCAGGGGCTCCGAGCGCGACCGGCGCGGTCAGCGTCGGCCCCGAGAGGTCGACGCAGTCCGTCTCGTAGTGTCGCCCGTCGGGTCCGAGCACGATGACGATGTTGCCGCCGTCGTACCCGAGCAGGTTGGCGCTGAAGTCGAGCGACACCTCCGACAGCGACGAGACGCTCGCACCCGAGGAGGGCGACGTCGACTCGAGGCTGTCGTGCGCCGAGGCGGCCTGCGCCCCGCCGAGCACCGCGCCCAGCGCGATCGCCGTGATCGCCACGGTCCGCGCGAGGGCGTTCGACACGCGCACGCTCAGCCGCGCTTCGGACGACGGGCGAGAGCGAGAGCCCCGAGCACCGCGCCGACCGCGCCCACGACGAGCGCGGCGATGCTCAGACCGAGCGCGGCCCCGGACGAGTCCGAGGAACCGGATGCCATGGCATCCGCATCGTGTTCCGTCGACGTCGGAGCGGCCGAGGCCATGGAGTGTCCCCCGGCTGGCGGCGTGTCGTTGATGTAGAGCACCGGGGCGGGCTCGAGCGAGGAGTCGGCCGCGGCCTGGTCGGGCGTGGCCGCCCAGTCGACGACGGACCCGTCGGAGTAGGTCTGCTCCGCGGGCAGGACGAGGTGGCCGACGTCGGGCACCGGTCCGAGCACGGCCGAGAAGATCTGGAACTGGTCCTGGCCGATCCCGACGCCCGGGTCGGCCTGCCAGACGATCTTCAGGGGAGCATCGCTGATGGTGTTCCCCTCCACCTCGACGGGTGCGGGGAGCGCGCCCTTCTCGACGGTGGCGGTCCAGCCGGGCACCGGCTGCACGAGCACGTCGCTCAGGGGGGTGTCGGTGGGAAGGGTGACTTCGAGCTTGACGGTGGAGGCCGTCTGCGACTCGGTTGGGACACGGAAGTTGACCGTGGCGTAGCTGCCGGAGGCGGCGGTGTTCGGGTTGACGGTGACGTGGGCGGATGCTGCGAGGGGCACGCCGATCGCGAGGACGGCGCCCGCCGCAAGGCCCACGAGGGCGCGGCGAAGGAAGGGGGTACGAGACATGGTGCTGCTTTCTGCGGAGGCGCGCGCGAGCGTCTCGCGTCGCGCAAGGATGAGGGGGTCGAGGGATCACGCCGCGAGCGGCGGACCTCGATGCCTCATCACCGACAGCACGGCGATCCCCGACGCCGTCAGGGGCCGCTCGACGGCCGGGGCGGGAGCGCTCACCGGCACGGGGTGCGGGGCCAGGGGCCGCAGGGCGCGGAACGTCGCGGCCAGGAAGCCGGCGATCGCGCGCAGCGCGCGCTCCCCCATGCCCAGGGCGAGGATCGTGAGCACCGCGGCGGTCGCGTGAGCGCCCCACATCCAGGGAGCGTGTCCGACGTGTGTCGCGGGAAGGGCGTTCGAGGCGGCGGCATCGAGGAACACGCCCGCCCCGTGGTGCCCGACGGGGCTCGCACCGCCCCCGCGCAGATCGAGCGAGAGCAGCGCGTGGAACGCCGCCTGGCTGAGGACCACGGCGAGCGAGAGCCGGCTCCACGACAGAGCCCGACCGGCGAGCAGAACGCAGACGGGAGCCGCCACGCACAGGGCGAGCACGATGTTCAGCAGCGACGGCAGCTCGGCGGCCACGGAGGAGTGCGCGACGGTCGTGACGAACGTCGCGACGGTCGCTGCAGCGACACCGCGCCCCGCGCGCTGCGCCCGTCCCGCTCTCGACGACATGGGGAAAGCCTAAGCCGCGGGTGAGGAGAGGTCTCAGAGAAGGTTCGCCCACAGAGCATCCCACGCATCGTGCGCGGCGTCCGCGAGCATCTCGACGTCGGGGACCGCGCCCGGATCGACGCAGAACCCGATGCCCAGCCAGTGATCGTTCGAGATCGCGGCGACGCGCAGCGCATGGCGGGGGCCGGGTTCCGACGACGTGTAGACGTGCGCGACACGGCGCCCACCGACCGATACCGCCACCCGCGGGCCGGGCACGTTCGACACGGCGAGAGCGAACTCGCGCGGGTCGTCCGCGAGACCGCGGAGAGCGGCCCCGACGGGTCCGACGGCGGCGAGCGCGTGGAACAGCTCGTCGAGCGTCCGGGCGTCGCGGCCGTGCTTGCGGGCGCGGGTGTCGGCGCTGATCAGGTCGAGCCGCCGCGCGTCGTCGCCCTCGTGCAGGTGCAGTCCCACGTCGACGAAGGAGTCGCGATTCCCGGATGCCACGGCGTCCTCGCCGCGTTCGTGCAGGCTCACCGGCACCTGGGCGTTCAGGCGCGGCACGTGACCGTGGTGCAGCAGACGGCGCCGCAGCGCGCCCGCGATGACGGCGAGAAGCACGTCGTTGACGGTCGCGTGCTCGGCTCGCGCAGCCCCGACCGCGCGGGCCTCGGCCAGCGGTACATCGACGAACGCGAGGGCTCGCCGCGCCGTGATCGGACGGTCGAACGGCGAGTGCGACCCGGGGTGACCGAGCTCGCGGGCCAGGGTCAGCGGCATCCGTTCCCATTCGCTCCATCGCGAGGGACGGGCCTCGGGATCGCGGATGCCGACCTCATGCGCCGGAGCGTCGTGGGGTTCGAGGATGACCGACTCGAGGAAGCGCACAGCGGTGAGCCCGTCGGCCACGGCGTGGTGGAGGCGGATCGCAAGGGCCTCGCGTCCGTCGGCGAGCGGGCCGATGAGGTCGATCGTCCACAGCGGTCGGGCGCGGTCGAGGGGCTCCGACATGAGCTGCCCCACGGTCGCGCGCAGCGCGGCGGGGTCGGCGGCGGGACGCTGACGGACGTGGTGGGCGAGATCGACCTCGCCCACGTCGGCCCACGCGGGGCCGCCGTCCTCGTCGACCACGATGTGCCGGCCGCGGGGGAAGGCCGGAAGCCGCGCGGCGACGTTCGCGCGCACGGCCTCGAGATCGAGCGCCTCGCCCGGCTCGAGCACGAGCAGCTTCAGCGCGTGTCCGCGCACCACGTCGGACTCCAGCGCCAGGATGCGCGCATCCGCGGCCGACAACGGCTCCCCCATGCGCCCACGGTAGCGGGACCGCGGCGGACCCGTGCCCCGGCACCATCGCGCGGATCAGGGCGTGAGCCGACGGCATCCGGATGCCGGGACCCGGCGCGTCCACGATCACGAGCCCGTAGCCTGAGACGGTGCCCTCCACCGAAGGCCTCCGGGACGTATTGGCCGAACGCATCGAGGCCACCGGATTCGGCGCACACGGGCTCCACGTCCGCATCGGAGACGACGTCGCCGAGCACCGCTGGACGCCCGACGTGCGCGAGGAGATCCACTCGGTCGCCAAGGCGGTGAGCGTCCTGGCGGCCGGGATCGCGGCCGACGAGGGGCTGGTCTCCCTCGACGAGCCGATCGCGCGCGTGGCCTCGGCGTGCGATCCCGAGATCACGCTGCGTCACCTCCTGACCATGACCAGCGGGATCGACCTCCCCTGGTCGCCGACCATGATGACCGACTGGCCCGACCTCGCGGCGGAGTTCCTGTCGCGCCCGTCCCGCGGACGCGCCTTCCAGTACTCCAACGCGAGCACCTACACGGCGATGCACGTGCTGTCGCTTCGCGTCGGAGACATCGAGGAGTATCTCCGCCCGCGCCTCTTCGCCCCACTCGGCCTCGATGACCTGGCCTGGAGCCGATGCCCGAACGACCGCGTACTCGGCGGCGAGGGCCTCTCGCTGCGAACAGAAGAGATGGCGCGCCTCGGCCTCGTGATCCGCGACCGGGGCGTCTGGCGCGGGTCGCGCCTGGTCTCGGCGGGAATCGTGGATGCCATGCACTCGGGGTGGGTCGACACGGGCAGTGCGACCGAGGGGTATCGCCGCTATGCCCTGGCCGGATGGGATGGGCCGGGTTCCGCGTGGCGACTGCACGGCGCGTACGGCCAGCTCATCGTCTTCGCGGGCGACGCGGTGGTCACCATCAGCGCCGACGACCACACCGGTGCCGACGCGATCGCCGCGTTCGTGGCGAAGACGGCGACCGGCTGCTGAGCGGCCCGAATCGGGGGTCGGACGGCTCGGCATCCGGAACCTCCCATCATCACGGTCTGACGACCATGCCGTGAACGCGTGCGCGTCAGATTGCGCACAACCCCCAGGGCGCGTAATGTCGCGCGCCGTGACTGAAGAAAGTCGCGAGCCCGGCGTGGAGACGCCGATGGCCAAGCGCATCCTCATCGGCGAGCCTCTGACGTCGGAAAAACTCGACGAGCAGCTCCTGCCCAAGAAGATGGCGCTGCCGATCTTCGCCTCCGACGCCCTCTCCTCCGTGGCCTACGCCCCGCAGGAGCTGCTGATGATCCTGCTCATCGGCGGAACGGCCCTGTTGACGCTCAGTCCGTGGGTCGCCGTGGCCGTCGTGACACTGCTGATCGTGGTCGTGCTGAGCTACCGGCAGCTGATCAAGGCGTATCCGTCGGGCGGCGGTGACTACGAGGTCGCGAGCAAGAACCTCGGCGAGATCCCCGGGGTGATCGTCGCGGCGGCGCTGCTCGTGGATTACGTGCTCACGGTCGCCGTGTCGGTGGCATCCGGGGTCGACAACATCATCTCGGCGCTGCCGGAGCTGAACCCGTTCCGCGTGGAGATCGCCGTCGGCTTCGTGATCCTCATCGTCATCGTGAACCTCCGCGGCGTGCGCGAGGCCTCGAGCGTCTTCGCGATCCCCACCTACCTCTTCATCGGCTCGGTCGGCATCATGATCGTCGTCGGGCTCGGACGGACTCTCCTCGGCAACGCCCCCGTGGCCGAGAGCGCGCAGTACGCCGTCCAGGCCGAGTCGCTCACGCAAGCGGCGTTGATCCTGCTCGTCCTGCGCGCGTTCTCGAGCGGCTGCTCGGCCCTGACCGGCGTCGAAGCGGTGTCGAACGGCGTGCCCGCCTTCCGGATGCCGAAGATCCGCAACGCCCAGACGACGCTGACGATGATGGGCGGCATCGCGATCGTGCTGTTCGCCGGGCTCACGATCCTGGCCCTCATCTCGGGAGTGCACTACGCCGAGAACCCGTGCCACCTCATCGGCTTCGACTGCGCGAACAACCCGCAGCCGAGCCTCATGGCGCAGGTCGCCGCCGCCACGTTCGGCATGGGCAGCATCCCGTTCTTCATCATCCAGGCCGCGACCGCTTGCGTGCTGCTGCTCGCGGCCAACACCGCGTTCAACGGCTTCCCGCTGCTCGGCGCGGTGCTCGCGCGCGACGGCTACGCCCCGAAGGCCCTGAACACCCGCGGCGACCGGCTCGTGTACTCGAACGGCATGATCATCCTCGGCATCGTCGCGATCGGCGTGCTGATCGTCTACCAGGCCAACCTCACGACGCTGATCCAGCTCTACATCATCGGCGTGTTCGTCTCGTTCTCGCTCGGGCAGATCGGCATGGTCAAGCACTGGCGCCGCGCGCTGCGGGGACTCAAGACGCTGCCCCCCGAAGCCGCCAAGCAGCAGTCCGCCGCGATCGAGCGCCGCTCCGCGATCTCGGGCCTGTGGATCAACTCGGTCGGCGCCGGCATGACCGTGCTCGTGCTGCTGATCGTGACGATCACCAAGTTCACGCACGGCGCGTGGCTGGTGTTCATCGCCATCCCGATCCTCGCGGTGCTCATGCTCGGCGTGAACCGCTACTACCGCGACGTCGAGCACGAGATCCAGATGGATGACGACGTGCACTTCGGCGCATCCGGCGACGTCGCGATCGTCCTCGTCAATCGCCTGCAGAAGCCCGTGATGAAGGCGATCGACTACGCCCTCGCCGCCAAGCACGACAAGACGCTCGCGGTGCACGTCGCCATCACCGACGAAGAAGCGGCGAGCCTTCAGCGCGAGTGGGCCGAGCACGACATGCCGATCCCGCTCGTGATCATCGAGTCGCCGTACCGCACCTACACCTCGCCGGTGTCGAGCTTCATCAAGTCCTACCGCGAGAAGCACGGGTCCTCCGTGGTGACCGTGTACCTGCCGCAGTTCATCGTGGGGCACTGGTGGGAATCGATCCTGCACAACCGTCGCTCCCGCCGCCTCGCGCAGCAGCTGATGCTCGTGCACGGGGTCTCGATCACCCTCGTTCCGTGGCTGCTCGACTCGTCGGAGGTCATCTACGGTCGTCGCTCCCGTCCGCTCCCCGGCCAGCAGCGCGGTGGGCAGCCGGTGGCTCAGGTGCCCGCACGGACGCCCCGGAAGACGCCGGGGGACTCGGCATCCTGAACCCTCCCGCTGCTCGCGCGGCGCGTAGCGGTGCGACCAGCGGGCGAAGCTCCGGAAAGATCGCGCCGGCGTCGGCGCGGTGACCCGTGTTCGGGGCTTCGGCCGCGACTTCTCAGGAGTTCGGCCCGCGGGATCTCCGGCTCCCGCCGTCGCGGGCGCTAGACGCGACCGGACCCCTCGGGCAAGGTGGATGCCATGCCCCTCCTCGCCCTGTTGACCCTCGCCGTCATGGTGATCGCGCTGATCGACGCCATCACGCGCCGCGATGACCAGGTCAAGCACATGCCGAAGTTCGTGTGGGTGTTCTTCATCGTGCTGCTGCCGTTGATCGGGTCGATCCTGTGGTTCACGATCGGTCGCGAGTACGAGCAGCGGTCCACGCCGATGTCGTTCGGCGACCCGCGGCGGTGGCAGAAGAACGCCGAACCGGCTCCCGCGCCGCGCCCGTACGACGCGCGCAGCACCGAGCAGCAGATCGCCGACCTCGAGCGCGAGATGCACCTCGCCGACCTCGAGGAGCAGGTGCGCCGGCGGCGGGCCGAGGGCGACGGGGCCGGCGCGGGCGCGGGCGCGGGGAGCTGACGCCCGACGCGATCGCGGGGCGTGCCCCCGCGCGCCCGGCGCCTCCGCCCGGCGTGTCCGCCGGGGCGGCGAGTGTCCGAAACACCCGGACGATTTCCTGAGGCGTCCGGGTGTTGTGGACACTCGAACGGGGACGCGAGCCGCGACGCTCGCGCGCGGCCGTCAATCCGTCGGGCGCTGCCGCATCCGTTTCACGTCGGTGCGGCGCTGCTTGGCCTGCAGGCGGCGCTCCTTCGACCCGCGCGTCGGTTTCGTCGCGCGACGCGGCGGCGCCGGCGGGCGGACCGCGTCGGCGACCAGGGCGGCGAGGCGGGCCCGCGCGGCGTCGCGATTGCGCAGCTGGGCCCGATGCTCCGAGGCCGCGATCGTCAGCACCCCGTCGATCAGCCGGTCCCCGAGCCGCTCGAGCACGCGCTCGCGCTGCACACGGGACAGAACGGCGGACGCCGTGGCATCCCACATCAGCTCCACCCGCGAGTCGGTCGTGTTCACGCCCTGCCCGCCCGGACCAGACGAGCGGGAGAACCGCCACGACAGCTCCGACGCGGGGATCACGAGCGCCGCGCTGACGCGCACGTCGGGTCCGTCGGAGGAAGCCATGCCCCCATCTTGCGACAGAGGGGCGAGCCACGCGCCGGGACGACCCGCGTAAGCACCCCGTATGCGTCCGTCGGGGAGCCGTAGGGAAAGCGTTAGGAGCCACGGATGCCGCCACCCGGTGGGGTTGTATCGGCAGACGTGCCGCCCCGCGGCGCCCGCGGCTCGCCCGCGGTACAGACCCGATCCTGGAGTCGTCGTGCTCGATGTCGTCTTCCTCGCCGTGACCGTCGCGCTGTTCGCGCTGGTCGCGCTCGTCGCCAAGGGGGTCGAGAAGCTCGGCCCCGAGGCCCGCCCCTCGTCCGCCCGCACCACCGGTCGAGGCGGTGACCACTCGTGATCTTCTTCTCGATCCTCGCCGCCGTACTCGCGGTCGCCGCCGTGGTGTACCTCGTGGTCGCGCTCGTCCGACCGGAGAAGTTCTGAGTCATGGACAGCGGAAGCATCTGGTCGATCGTCCTGACCAGCCTCACCCTCCTCGCCGCCCTGGGCCTGGCGTATCGCCCCCTCGGTGACTACATCGCCCGCATCTACACCGGCCAGCGCGACCTCGCCGTCGAGCGCGGCACCTACCGCCTGATCGGCGTCGACCCCCGCAGCGCCCAGACCTGGCAGGCGTACCTGCGCTCGGTGCTGCTGTTCTCGTTCGTCGGCGTCGTGTTCGTGTACGCGATCATGCGCCTCCAGGCGGTGCTCCCGCTGTCGCTCGGCTTCGACTCGCCCGGTGAGGCCCTGTCGTTCAACACGGCGGTGTCGTTCGTGACGAACACCAACTGGCAGTCGTACTCGGGTGAGGCCACGCTCGGCTACACCGTGCAGTTCGCCGCCCTCACGGTGCAGAACTTCGTGTCGGCCGCCGTCGGCATCACGGTCGCCGTGGCCCTCGTGCGCGGCTTCGCGTACCGCCGCAGCGGCGTGATCGGCAACTTCTGGGTCGACCTCGTGCGCGGCACCTACCGCCTGCTGCTGCCCTTCGCGATCATCGCGGCGATCGTGCTGCTCGCCGGTGGCGTCATCCAGAACCTCTCGGGATTCACGGATGCCACGACCGTCGCCGGTGCCGCCCAGTCGATCCCCGGCGGACCGGTCGCCTCGCAGGAGGCCATCAAGCTGCTCGGCACCAACGGTGGCGGCATCTTCAACACGAACTCCGCGCACCCGTTCGAGAACCCCACGCCGTGGACGAACCTCTTCGAGATCTTCCTCATGCTGGTGATCCCGTTCTCGCTCCCCCGCGCCTTCGGCCGGATCGTGAACGACGACCGTCAGGGCTACACGATCCTGGGCGTCATGGGTGCGATCTTCGTGGCATCCGCCGCCCTGCTCACCTGGGCCGAGACGGCCGGCAACGGCACGGCCCCGATGCTCGCGGGCGGCGCGATGGAGGGCAAGGAGGTGCGCTTCGGCATCTTCGGCTCGACGCTCTTCGGCACCACCAGCACGCTGACCTCGACCGGTGCCGTCAACTCGATGCACGACAGCTACACGGCTCTCGGCGGCATGATGCCGATGATCAACATGATGCTCGGCGAGATCGCCCCCGGCGGTGTCGGATCGGGCCTGTACGGCATGCTGATCCTCGCCGTGATCGCGGTCTTCGTCGGCGGTCTGCTGATCGGCCGCACGCCCGAGTACCTCGGCAAGAAGATCGGGCCCAAGGAGATCAAGCTCGCGAGCCTGTACATCCTCGTCACGCCCACCCTCGTGCTCGCCGGGACGGCGCTGAGCTTCGGTATCCCCGCGATCCGTTCCGACGTCGAGACCACCTCGATCTGGAACCCGGGCGTCCACGGCCTGAGCGAGGTGCTCTACGCCTTCACCTCGGCCGCGAACAACAACGGCTCGGCCTTCGCGGGCCTCACCGCCAACACCCCGTGGTTCAACACCGCGCTCGGTGTGGCGATGCTGCTCGGCCGGTTCCTGCCGATCGTGTTCGTGCTGGCCCTCGCCGGTTCTCTCGCGGCTCAGGATGCCGTGCCCTCCACCGCCGGCACCCTGCCGACGCACCGCCCGCAGTTCGCCGGCCTTCTGGGCGGCGTGGCTGTGATCGTGACGGCTCTCACCTATTTCCCGGTCCTCACCCTCGGACCCCTCGCTGAAGGACTGACCCGCTGATGTCCACGCTCACTCACGCCCCGGCCCCCGAAGCCGAACCGGCCTCGACCGCCCCGCGTCGCGCGTTCAGCGCTGCACAGGTCGTGGCCGCCCTGCCGGGCGCGGCCAAGAAGCTCAACCCCGCCGCGCAGTGGCGCAACCCCGTGATGTTCCTCGTCTGGGTGGGCGCTGCCCTGACGACCCTCATCGCGATCGCCGAGCCGTTCCTCGGCGGTACCGACGACAGCCTCCCCTTCGGCTTCACCTGGGGCATCGCCGTCTGGCTGTGGCTCACCGTGTTCTTCGCGAACATCGCCGAGTCGGTCGCCGAGGGCCGCGGAAAGGCCCAGGCCGCGACCCTGCGCAAGACGCGCACGACGACCTCGGCCCGCCGGGTCGTCTCGTACGACGAGAAGGCCGACCCCTCGGCATCCGGTGCCGCCACCGAAGCCGTCCCCTCGGGCGACCTCCGCGTCGGTGACATCGTGCTCGTCGAGACCGGCGAGCTGATCCCCGGCGACGGCGACATCGTCGCGGGCATCGCGACGGTCGACGAGTCGGCCATCACGGGCGAGTCCGCCCCGGTCGTCCGCGAATCGGGCGGCGACCGCAGCGCCGTCACCGGCGGCACGCGCGTGCTCAGTGACCGCATCGTGGTGAGGATCACCTCGAAGCCGGGCGAGACCTTCGTCGACCGCATGATCGCCCTGGTCGAGGGCGCGTCGCGTCAGCGCACACCGAATGAGATCGCGCTGAACATCCTGCTCGCGAGCCTGTCGATCGTCTTCGTCGTCGTGGTGCTCGTGCTCAACCCGATCGCCTCGTACGCGGCCTCCCCCGTCTCGATCCCCGTGCTCGTGGCGCTGCTGGTCTGCCTGATCCCCACGACCATCGGTGCGCTGCTGAGCGCGATCGGCATCGCCGGCATGGACCGCCTCGTGCAGCGCAACGTGCTCGCCATGTCGGGTCGCGCGGTCGAGGCCGCGGGCGACGTCACCACCCTGCTGCTCGACAAAACCGGCACCATCACCTACGGTAACCGACGCGCCTCGGCGTTCGTGCCGATGAAGGGCGTCGGCGGCCCCGAGCTCGCCGAGTACGCCTCGCTGTCGTCGCAGGCCGATCCCACGCCCGAGGGCGTCTCGGTGGTCGAGCTGGCCGCGGCCCAAGGCATCGTCGCCGAGATGCCCCGCGGCGCCGAGCCCGTGCCTTTCACCGCCCAGACCCGCATGAGCGGCCTCGACCTCGTCGACGGCACGCAGGTGCGCAAGGGTGCGGCGTCCGCCGTGGTGGCCTGGCTCGACGGCTCGCGCGCCGAGGTGCCCGAGGCGACCCGTGCCGAACTCCTGAGATTCACGAACGAGATCGCCGAGTCCGGCGGAACTCCGCTGGTGGTGGCGACCCTGGCCCCCGATTCCTCAGGAGTTTCGCACGACCGTGGCCGCGTGCTCGGCGTCATCCACCTCAAGGACGTCGTCAAGGACGGCCTGCGCGAACGCTTCGGCGAGCTGCGCGCGATGGGCATCCGCACCGTGATGATCACGGGCGACAACCCCCTCACCGCGAAAGCCATCGCGGCCGAGGCGGGCGTCGACGACTTCCTCGCCGAGGCCACCCCCGAAGACAAGCTCGCCCTCATCCAGCGCGAGCAGGAGGGCGGCAACCTCGTCGCGATGACCGGCGACGGCACGAACGACGCGCCGGCGCTCGCGCAGGCCGACGTGGGCGTCGCGATGAACACGGGCACCTCGGCCGCGAAAGAGGCCGGCAACATGGTCGACCTCGACTCCGACCCGACCAAGCTCATCGACATCGTGCGCATCGGAAAGCAGCTGCTCATCACGCGCGGCGCGCTGACCACGTTCTCGCTCGCCAACGACATCGCGAAGTACTTCGCGATCATCCCGGCGATGTTCATGGGCGTGATCCCGGGCCTCGCGGCGCTGAACATCATGGGCCTGCACTCCCCGGCATCCGCCGTGACGAGCGCGATCATCTTCAACGCGATCGTGATCATCGTGCTCATCCCCCTGGCCCTGCGCGGCGTGAAGTACCGCGCCGCGAGCGCGTCGAGCATCCTCAGCCGCAACCTGCTCGTCTACGGGCTCGGCGGCGTCATCGTCCCCTTCATCGGCATCAAGCTCATCGACCTCGTCGTGAGCCTGCTCCCCGGCTTCTGAAAGGCCCCGTCATGCGCACCACCCTGCGTACCACCGGCGTCGCCGTCCGCGCGATGGCCGTCTTCACCTTGCTCCTCGGCGTGGGCTACATGCTGCTGATCACCGCGGTCGGCCAGGTCGCCCTGCCCTTCGCGGCGAACGGTTCGCTCATCAAGACCGCCGACGGACAGGTCACAGGATCGCAGCTGATCGGGCAGTCCTTCACGGATGCCGATGGCAACGCGCTCCCGCAGTACTTCCAGTCGCGTCCCTCGGCCGCGGGCGACGGCTACGACGCGTCCGCCTCGAGCGGGTCGAACTGGGGGCCCGAGAACGAGGACCTCATCGCCGCGATCGAGGAGCGCAAGGCCGCGTCGGTCGCGCTCGACGGGTCGGGTCGGATCCCCGCCGACGCCCTGACCGCCTCGGCATCCGGACTCGACCCCGACATCTCGGTCGCCAACGCCGAGCGGCAGGTCGCCCGCGTCGCCGAAGCCCGCGGCCTCTCGGCATCCGAGGTCGAATCCCTCGTGAGCGCGCACACGACCCCGCGCGACCTGGGCTACCTCGGAGACCCGCGCGTCAACGTGGTCGACCTCAATCGCGCGCTCGACGCCCTCTGACAGACGAGAATCAGGGACATGCCTCTGTCACCCGCCGCCGTCGCGCCTCTCGCGCGGCGGCGGCGCCGTGCGCCCGAACCTCGGTCGAGTGTCCAGAACACACCGCAATCGCCGAGCCGAAACGGCGTGTCTCGGACACTCGACGGCCTTCGGGCCCGCGCGGGCTCGGGCGCTGGCACCGGGGCGAGCACGAGGAGCGCCTCGTGAAGCGCGGGCGCCTGCGCGTGCTGCTGGGCATGGCGCCCGGCGTCGGCAAGACGTACGAGATGCTCGAAGAAGGTCGGCGCCTGCGCGACGAGGGCCATGACGTCGTCATCGCGATCGTCGAGACGCACGGTCGGGCAGCGACCGCCGCTCAGGCGGAGGGCCTCGAGGTGGTCCCGCGGCGGTCCCTCGCCCACCGAGAGGTCTCGCTCGACGAGATGGACCTGGACGCCGTCCTCGCCCGGCACCCCCGGATCGCCCTCGTCGATGAGCTCGCGCACACCAACGCGCCCGGTTCCCGCAACGACAAGCGCTGGGGCGACGTCGACGAGCTGCTCGACGCCGGCATCGACGTGATCACGACCGTGAACGTGCAGCACATCGAGTCTCTGAACGATGTCGTCGAGAAGATCACCGGGGTCGTGCAGCGGGAGACGGTTCCGGATGCCGTCGTGCGCGCCGCCGACCAGATCGAGGTCGTCGACCTCGCACCGCAGTCGCTGCGCGATCGCCTGGCGGCCGGCTCGGTGTACCCGGCGGAGCGCATCGACGCCGCCCTGTCGAACTACTTCCGCCTCGGCAACCTCACGGCGCTGAGAGAGCTCGCGCTGCTGTGGCTGGCCGACGAGGTCGACTCGGCTCTGCAGCGCTACCGCAGCGAGCACGGCATCAAGGGCTCGTGGCAGGCCCGTGAACGCGTGGTCGTCGCCCTCACCGGCGGGCCGGAGGGCGAGACTCTGCTCCGACGCGGCGCCCGGATCGCCGCGCGTTCGGCCGGCGGCGAGCTGCTCGCCGTGCACGTGTCGAGCCAGGACGGTCTCCGCGCCAGCGCGCCGGGGGCCCTCGCGGCGCAACGCGCGCTCGTCGAGACGCTCGGGGGGTCGTATCACCAGGTCGTCGGCGACGATCCCGCGACCGCGCTCGTCGACTTCGCCCGGTCGGTCAATGCATCGCAGCTCGTCATCGGCGTGAGTCGTCGCGGCCGTCTCGCCACCGCCCTGACGGGCCCGGGCATCGGGGCGACCGTCATCCGTCTCTCGGGCGACATCGACGTGCACATCGTCAACCACGCCCGCGCGGGCGGACGCTTCGCCCTTCCGCGACTCGCGGGACCCGCGCTGAGCGCCAAACGTCGTCTTCTGGGCTTCCTCGCGGCGCTCGCGGGCGGGCCCCTCGTCTCTCTGCTGCTGCTGTCCACCGGCTCCGACGACTCGATCACGACCGACGTGCTGGCCTACCAACTGCTCGTCGTCGTCGTCGCGCTCATCGGCGGCATCTGGCCGGCGGTGTTCGCCGCCGTGCTGTCGGGGGTGACCCTCGACTTCCTCTTCATCCAGCCGCTGTACACGGTGACCATCAGCGATCCCGTGCACGCCGTGGCCCTCGTTCTCTACGTGGTCATCGCCATGCTGGTGAGCATCGTCGTGGATCAGGCCGCGCGGCGCGATCGCACGGCGCGGCGCGCCACGGCCGAGGCCGAGCTGCTCGCCACGGTCGCGGGCAGTGTGCTGCGCGGCGAGAGCGCGGTGCCCGCCCTGGTCAGCCGCGCCCGCGAGGCCTTCGGCCTGGCCGGGGTGCGCCTCGTCGCCGCAGACGGCACGGTGCTCGCGACAGACGGGGAGCCCGTGCGGGACGATCGCTCGGTCTCGATCCCGGTCGGCGACGCGCGCGCCACGCTCGAGCTGCACGGCGGCGATCTCGACGCCTCCGAACGGCGTCTGCTCGATGTGGTCGTCGCTCAGCTCGCGGCCGCCCTCGAGCGCACCGACCTGGCCGAGACGGCTGCCGAAGCCGGGGCCCTGGCCGAGACCGATCAGGTGCGAAGCGCCCTCCTCTCCGCGGTCAGCCATGACCTGCGCCGCCCGCTCGCCGCGGCCGTCGCCTCGCTCGGGGGCCTGCGCGCCGCGGGCGATCATCTCTCCGACGAGGACCGGCGCGAACTGCTCGAAACCGCCGACGAGAGCCTCGCCACGCTCTCGGTGCTGGTCACCGACCTGCTCGACGTGAGCCGCGTACAGGCGGGTGTGCTCGCGGTCTCGCTCACGCCCACCGATGCCGCGGGAGTCGTGCTTATGGCCCTCGACGAACTCGATCTGGGTCCCGATGACGTCGAGCTCGCCCTCGACCCCGACCTGCCCTCGCTCAGCGCCGACCCGGTGCTGCTGCAGCGCGTGCTCGTCAACGTGCTGACCAACGCCCAGCGCTACACGCCCGACGGCGAGCGCGTGCGCATCGCCACGAGCAGGCTCGGCAGCACGGCCGAGATCCGCGTGATCGATCACGGGCCGGGCATCGCCGCCGAGCGCCGCGAGGACATGTTCTCGCCGTTCCAGCGCCTCGGCGACACCGACAACACCGCGGGTCTCGGCCTCGGTCTCGCCCTCTCGCGGGGCTTCGCCGAGGGGATGGGCGGCACGCTGGTGCCCGAGGACACCCCGGGCGGCGGGCTCACCATGGTCGTGGCGCTTCCCGTCGCGGGCACGGATGCCATGGCATCCGGAACCTCCAGGAGGATGCCGTGAAGGTTCTGATCGCCGACGACGATCCGCAGCTCGTCCGCGCACTGCGGATCACGCTCTCCGCGCACGGCTACGACGTCGTGGCCGCAGCTGATGGCGCGGCCGCCATCACTCTCGCCGCCCAAGCGCACCCCGATATCGTCCTGCTGGATCTGGGGATGCCGCACCTCGACGGCGTGCAGGTCATCCAGGCGCTCCGCGGCTGGACGAGCGTGCCGATCATCGTCGTCTCGGGGCGCACAGGGTCTGCCGACAAGGTCGACGCGCTCGACGCCGGGGCCGACGACTACGTGACCAAGCCGTTCCAGATCGATGAGCTCCTCGCGCGCCTGCGCGTGCACGCGCGGCGCTCGACTCCGGCGACCGGAGAAGCGGTGGTGCGTTTCGGCGCCGTCGAGGTGGACCTCGCCGCCAAGGCGGTGCTGCGCGACGGCACCCGCGTGCACCTCACGCCCACGGAGTGGCGGATGCTGGAGTTCCTCGCCCGCAACCCCGGCTCTCTGGTCACGCGCCAGACGCTGCTCAAGGAGATCTGGGCGAGCGAGCAGGTCGCCGACAGCGGCTACCTGCGGCTGTACATGTCGCAGCTGCGCAAGAAGCTCGAGGCCGACCCCTCGAACCCGGTGCACCTGCTGACGGAGCAGGGGATGGGGTATCGGCTGGTCGTGTGAGCGGCGCTCGGCCGCCCGGAGTCCCCGGCGCGGCGCCCCGACGGTCCGAGGGCGGCCCGGCGCGCGGGCGAAACTCCTGAGATTTCGCACGGCCGCAGCCTGCCCGCCGGGCCGTGCCCGCGGAGACGCCGGACACAGCGAAGCACGCCCCCGAAACTCAGGAGTTTCGTACGTCCCGGCCGTCCGCCGACTCATCCTCGGACTCCGCCGCCAGGAACTCCGCCTGCACGCGGGCGCAGCGCGAGGCGAGGACGATCGAGTGCAGAAGCATCAGCGCACCTCGCCGACCGTGTGGCATCCGGGGCATGGGAAGGCGATCCGATCGCCGACCCGCACGTCGCCGGGCAGCACGACCGTTGCGCACGCGGCCGAGCCGTGCGCGTCGAGCACCGCGAAGGGTTCGTCGTACGCGTGCGACACGCGACCGATCAGCCGCGCCTCCCGCCAGACGACCTCGAGCCCCGCGACGCACGCGTCGAGTCGGATCGCCGACGGCGTGGCATCCGTCACCGTCGCCACCACCACGGTGGTCGACAGACTCGCGGATGCCACCCCGCCCGACGCCGGGATCACCGCCGGGCCCGTGCAGACGCAGGGCGTGCCGCAGATCTCCGCGTACCGCCCGACCGACACGGCGCGGACGGTGACGTCGTCGAGCGTGGGCGCCGAGCCCGCGGGCCAGGCCGCGGCGTCGAAGGGCGACGGGATGCTCGAACGGAGGGTGGGGAGGAGAGCCGTGAGGGTCATGGCATCCGGTCTACGCCGGTCGGATCAGGCCGGGCGGGCTTCCTGACGGTTCCCATGCGGGCCGGTCTCCCGCCCTGATGATGTCGATGCGCGAGGATGCTGGCATGGAGCAGCCCCACCCCCTCGACCTCGCCACCTGGCCGCGCGCGGAGCACTTCGCGCACTACCTCCGGACGGTCCCCTGCACCTACGCCCTCACGGCCGACGTCGACGTCACACCCTTCGTCGCCGCTCTGCGGGCAGCGGGCCGCAAGACCTACGCGGCCCAGATCTGGGCGATCGCGACGGTGGTGAATCGGCATCCGGAGTTCCGCATGACACTCACGGATGCCGGGAACCCGGCGGTCTGGCCGGTCAGCCACCCGTCGTTCACGGTGTTCAACCCCGAGCGCGAGACGTTCGCGAGCGTGTGGACGCCTTACGACCCCGACTTCGCGCGCTTCCACGACGCGGTCGTCGCCCTGCTCGTCGCGCATCGCACAGCGACGAGCATGTTCCCCCAGGGCGATACCCCGGCGAACTCCTTCGACGTGTCGAGCGTGCCGTGGACGAGCTTCACCGGATTCACGCTGCAGATCGACGGCGGGTCGCAGCACCTCGCCCCCATCTTCACCCTCGGCAGGTACGTCGAGCGCGACGGCCGCACCTGGATGCCCCTCGCCGTGCAGATCCATCACGCGGCGGCCGACGGCTTCCACACGGCTCGACTCGTCGAAGAGCTGCGCGAGCTGTTCCGCGATCCGGGCTGGGTCGGCGCGGGCTGAGGCACGCACCCCGTCCGGCGGGCCTTCACGGCACCGACCCATCCGGCGCGCCGTAGCCTGGAGGGGTGACCCTCCCCTTCGACGTCGACGCCGTGCGCGCCGACTTCCCGATCCTCGAGACCTCGGTCGACGGCCGGCCGCTGGTGTACCTCGACTCGGCCGCGACGAGCCAGAAGCCGCGCGCCGTGCTGGACGCCGAGCGCGACTTCCTCGAGCGGGCGAACTCCGCCGTGCACCGGGGTGCGCACACGCTCGCCGCCGAGGCGACCGAGCTGTTCGAGGACGCCCGCGCCACCGTCGCGGAGTTCGTCGGTGCAGAGCCGGAGCAGCTCGTCTGGACCAGCGGCGCCACCGCCGGCCTCAACCTCGTCGCGGGGTCGCTCGGGTACGCGGGGCGCCTGCGCGAGGGCGACGAGATCGTCGTGACCGAGGCCGAGCACCACGCCAACCTCATCCCCTGGCAAGAGCTCGCCACCCGCACCGGCGCCCGCCTGCGCCACATCCCCGTGCTCGACGACGGCATGCTCGACCTGCACGCCGCGGCCGACGTCATCGGCGAACGCACCAGGGTCGTCGCCTTCTCACACGTCTCGAACGTGCTCGGCATCGTGAACCCGGTCGCGAAGCTCGTCACCCTGGCTCGCGGCGCCGGTGCGCTGACCGTGCTCGACGCGTGCCAGTCGGCGCCGCACCTCGCGCTCGACCTCCCGGCATCCGGGGTCGACCTCGCCGTCTTCTCGGGGCACAAGATCCACGGACCGTACGGCATCGGCGCGCTGTGGGGCCGCGACGAGGTGCTCGAGGCCCTGCCGCCGTTCACCACGGGCGGATCGATGATTACCACCGTCACGCTCGACAAGGCCGAATACCTGCCGCCGCCCCAGCGCTTCGAGCCCGGCACGCAGCCGGTGTCGCAGGCCGTCGGTCTCGCCGCCGCGGTCCGGTGGCTCGGCGAACACGACCTCGCGGCTGCGCGCGCGCACGAAGAGGCGCTCGAGAAGCGCATGCGCGAGGGGCTGCGCGCGATCCCCGGCATCCGACTCCTCGGAGACACGGATGCCGCTGACCGCGTCGCCCTGCAGGCCTTCGCCGTCGAGGGGGTCCACGCGCACGACGTGGGCCAGTTCCTCGACGCGCGCGGGGTCGCGGCGCGCGTCGGCCACCACTGCGCGCAGCCGCTGCACCGCCGCTTCGGCATCACGGCGTCGGTGCGCGCGAGCGCGGCGATCCACACCACCGAGGCCGAGATCGACACGTTCCTCGACGCCGTCTCGGGCGTCCGCGGCTTCTTCGGGGTCGGCGCATGAGCGGCCTCGAAGCCCTGTACCAGGAGCTGATCCTCGATCACGCGAAGAAGCCGCGCGGCTTCGGCCTCGCCGAGCCCGGCACCCGCAGCGCCACCGTGCACCAGCGCAACCCCGTGTGCGGCGACGAGATCACGCTTCGCGTCGACGTGGACGGCGACCGCGTCACCTCCGTCACGTGGGAGGGCGCCGGATGCTCGATCTCGCAGGCGTCGGCCTCGATGCTCGTCGCCCTCCTGCGGGAGGACGGCGGAGACGAGGGGATGCCGCGCGCCGACGTCGACGCCTTGATCGCCGGGTTCCGCGAGGCGCTGCGCTCGCGCGGCAAGATCCCCCTTGACGAGGAGACCTTCGCCGACGCCGCCGCGCTGTCCGGCGTCTCGAAGTACACCGCCCGCGTGAAGTGCGCGATGCTCGCGTGGGTCGCACTGGAGGAAGGGCTGCGGCAGGCCTGAGGCCTCGGCATCCGGACGCCGCCCCGCCCGCGCTCCCGCTCAGGCCCGCGCTCGCGCTCAAGCCCGCGCCCGCGCCCGCGCCCGCGCCCGCGCCCGCGCCCGCGCCCGCTGAGTGTCCAAAACACCCGGACGCCTCAGAAGACCGTCCGGGTGTTTCGGACACTCACGAGGTGATTCCGTGGGCCTCGCCGACGAGGCGGGCAGCGGATGGTGGAGCCGCCGGGGCGGCGATATCCTGCGACCACGACGGAGAGAGGCGGATGCCATGGCCACCGGATTCAGCGCGGAAGAACGCGCGGCGATGAAGCAGCGGGCCGAGGAACTCCAGGCCATGAAGGGCTTGAAGGGCCTCGCGAAGCTGCAGAAGGAGAACGAGGCGTGCCTCGAGGCGATCGAGAAGCTCGAGGGCGTCGACCGCGCGGTCGCCGAGCGTCTGCACGTGATCGTCCTCGAAGAGGCGCCGCACCTGAACCCCAAGACGTTCTACGGCTTCCCCGCTTACGCGAAAGACGGCAAGGTCGTGGTGTTCTACCAGCCGGCCTCGAAGTTCAAGACGCGCTACGGCACGGTGAGCTTCGACGACAGCGCGCAGCTCGACGACGGCCCGATGTGGTCGGTGTCGTACGCGGTGGTCGAGGTCACGGACGAGGTCGAGCAGAAGATCCGCGAGCTCGTGCGGCGGGCGGCGCCGGCGGCCTGAGTCGCGTTGCTTCGCAGCGGGGCGTCAGCGCGCGGAATCGGACCTGCTCAACAGAATCGGATCCACCCAGCCCCGGCATCCGAAGCCGCTGCCCTCATCCGAATCCAGTGACCCGGATGCCGCGACCCTGAGGCCGCGGCATCCGTGAATCAGGCGACGACCACGCGCTCCATCCGCTGGAAGCTCTGCTCCATCCCCTCGACCATGCCCGTGGCGAGCACGGCGTCGCGGGTGGCGGCATCCGGATACTCGATCAGCAGGGTGACCAGGGTCGCGTCGTCCTCCTCGTAGAACGACAGATCGTTCGTCGTGGAGGGGTAGTCGGTGCCGGTCATGTGCTCGGTCTGCACGATGCGGCGCGGCTCGTCGATGAGCAGGGTCGCGCCGTCGAAGCCGAAACCCTCGCCCTCCGTGCCGGTCTCGGGTTCCCAGGCGATGCGGTAGGTCCCGCCGACCGAGAAGTCCACGTCGCTGACGCTCATGCGCCAGCCGTCGGGACCGAGCATCCATTGCCGCATGAGGGCGGGCTCGACGTGCGCGCGCCAGACGAGATCGCGCGGACCGTCGATGAGCCGCGTGATGCGGACGTGCTGGTCGCTCAGGACCTCGAGGCGCGTGCCCTTGCCCTGCGCGAACTCGCGGAGCCCCGCGAGCACGACGTCGAGCTGGTTCATGGCGAGCGTGGCGCCCTCCGCGGCACCCATCGCGAGCACCTGCTCGAAGCCATCGAGCGAGTCGAAGTACGTGATGTTGGTCAGGCGCGAGCCGGACTCGGTCTCGTCGAACGCGAAGGTCATGCGCATCGCGGGCGTTCCCGGCAAGGCGTCGCCGTTCTCGTCGACGAAGGAATCGACGACCTCGAACCCGCGCGGGGCGTCGATGTCGAGGAACTCCCAGCTCCCCCGCGCGATCTCTCCCCCGGTGCTGGTCATCTGGTATCGCGCTCGCCCGCCGCGCTCGAAGGCGAACGAGGTGAACGTCGCCGGCCACCCCGGGGGTCCCCAGAAGCGCTCGAGCTGACGCGGGTCGGTGAACACCGCCCACAGCCGCTCGGGGCCGACCGGGAAGTCGGCGACCAGGGTCATGGTGAGCGCCTCGGTGTCGCTCTCGACGGATGTGACGGGCATGACGGACTCTTTCGTCGGTTCAGTTCACGGATGGAGGAAGGGATGCCGGGGCCCCGGCGTCTTCGCGACGGGGTGTCTCGGCCGAGGGTTCGGCCAGCAGCGCATCGAGCCGGTCGATGCGGCCGCGCCACAGGTCTTCGTAGGAGCGGAGCAGGTCTTGCGCCCGGGCGAGGGCGGCGGGGTCGGCGAGCACGAGTCGCACCCGTCCCTCCGCGCGCTTGGTGATGAGCCGGGCCTCGGCGAGCACGGAGATGTGCTTCGACACGGCGGCGAACGACATGGCGTAGCCGGCGGCGAGGTCCGACACCGACTGCTCGGCGACGAGCGTGCGCCGCACGATGTCCCGGCGCGTGGAGTCGGCGAGCGCGTGGAAGACGCGGTCGATGTCGGTGTCGTCGAGGGACTGTTGTTCAACCATTTGGTTGCACGTTAGCGCCCTCGCCGCGCGAGCGCAACGACAACCGTCACTTCGAGCCCGGTGCGGCATCCAGGAATGCTCATAGCGACTCCGCAGCCCCTTCCCGCCTGTCTGCGCTACCCCGACACGACGCCGCGCATGGCCGTTTCACACGCCCTCCAAAGGTTTCTGCGCACCGACAAGACGACTCCACGAATCCGACCTCGACGTCAGTACCTAACGGCAAAGTGCGTACCTGCGCCCTCGAAGAAAGCCTGCGATCCTGCCGGTGATCCACGAGCAGCAGAATGCGCGCTCGTGTCTGCCGGTCACCGTTAGGAGAAAAAGATGCCCCTCATCACCTCCCACTGCCCCCGCCGACTCACCCGCGCCGCTGCCCTCGTCGCGGGAGCCGCGGTCGTTGCCGGGCTCGCCGTCGCCCCTCCCGCCACGGCCGCCGTTCCCCCGACCGGGCCGGCCGCTCAGGTGACGGATGCCGGCGACCGATTGGACGCCGGTACCGAGCACCGGAACACCTGCGTCATCCGCACCCTCTTCGCCGCGACCTTCGACGATCCCCAGAGCGAGTTCTCCCAGAAGCTCGCCCCGTGGTTCGTCGCCCCCGACGCGGTCGCCCACGGTGCCGGCACGGCATCCGGACCCGAAGGCCTGCTCGCCCAGTTCGCGGCGGACCGGGAGCGCGTGCCCGGCGCTCAGGCGGTCATCAAGCACATCGCCGCCGACGGAGACCTCGTCGCCGTGCACTGGCAGATCGCGCCCGACCCGAGCGATGAACGTCGCGGCGACGCGGCCGTCGACCTCTTCCGCCTGCAGGACGGGCGGGTCGTCGAGCACTGGTCCCTCGAGCAGGCGATTCCGACCGGCACCCCGGCGAGCGGGAACACGAACACGATGTTCAGCGACCTGTACCGCCCGTCGCAGCCCACCCCGCCGCCGACGGAGGAGCAGGAGGAGCAGAACCGCGTCTTCGCCGTCTCGGCCTACGACACGCTGTTCCGCGACAAGGACGTGTCGATCCTGGACCGCGCGTTCGACCCCGCCTACCTCCAGCACAACGCCGTCGCGCCGAACGGCACCGCTGCTCTGAAACAGTTCTTCCGCAGCGGCATCTCGTTCCCCGCACAGCAGTCGGCCATCTCGCTGTCCGACGGGGACATCGTCTGGACGTTCTCCCAGGCCGTCGACGCGAAGCCCGGCGACCCCCTGCTGGCCGCCGACCTGTTCCGCGTCGACGGCGGCCTGATCCGCGAGCACTGGGACGTCGTGCCGACCAGCTGAGAGCCGTCGGATTCGCGGGGAGTCGCGCCGGAAGAACGAGGACATCCGGCGCGGCTTCCCGTCACCTCCCGCGGGAAGGCGAGGACCTCAGCCCCGCAGCGCCTCCAGCAACGCCCCCACGGGGTGATCGCTCTCGACCGGGTGCCGCATCGGGAGGTCCTCGACGCACTCGTAGCGATTGCGCCGGCCCTCCTTCTCGCGCTTGAGGTAGCCGGCTTCGACGAGGTCGGCCAGGATGCCGTGCGCCGTGCGCTCGGTGATGCCGACGGCATCCGCGATCTCCCGCACGCGCGCACCCGGGTCACGGGCCACGTAGATGAACACGTGGGCGTGGTTCGTCAGGAACGTCCAGGTGTTCATCCCGACAGCATAGTGACCGGCGGTACCGGAATCCAAGCGCATGTTATTGGTTGCCTGCGTTTTGACGCACGTAATTTTTTGCATGTATCTTGCTTCGCATGTCACCGCTCGCTCCGCTCCTGACGGCCGCCCTCCTCGCCGCGGTCGTCGCCGCTTTCTTGCCGGATGCCGCGCGCCACCGCACTCCGGGCTCGCTCGCCGTCTGGCCCGGGGTCGTCGCCGCAGCCCTCGCGACCCTCGGGCTCGCAGGCGCCCTCGCTGAACGCGCCGACGTGGCCGGCGCCGCGCTCGCGCTGCTGATCGTCGCCCTCACCGTCGTCGTGCAGGTGTACGCGAGCCGCCACCTCCGCGGCGACCCCCGCGCGCGCAGCTTCTTCGCCCTGTCCTCGCTCGCGGCGCTCGGGTCGACGACCGCGATCGCTGCGGACGACGTCGTGCTCCTCGCCGTCGGATGGACCCTGGCGACGCTCAGCACGATCGCCCTGATCGCGTCGGGGGGCTCGGGCCCGCAGACGCGGGTCGCAGTCCGGCGGAGCGCCGTGGCGCTCCTGATCGGCGACGCGGCGCTGTGGGTTGCTGCGGTCGTCGCCACCGCGTCGACCGGATCGATCTCGCTCGCGGCCCTCGGCAGCCTCGACGACACGTCGGCGGCCATCGTCGGCGCGCTGGTCGCCCTCGCGGCGGTCGCCCGGGCGGGGTCCTTCCCGCTGCACGGCTGGCTTCCGGCCACGGCCGCGACGACCACTCCCGTCTCGGCGCTGCTCCACGCGGGGTTCGTGAATGCCGGGGCCCTGCTCCTGCTGCGCTTCTCCGCGGTCCCCTCGAGCGTCGGCCCCTGGATCGCCGGGATCGCCGGAGCCCTCACGCTGATCGTCGCCACGCTCGCGATGCTCACGCGCGCCGACGTCAAGGGCCGGCTGGTGCACTCCACCGCCGCGCAGATGGGCTTCCTGCTGCTCGCCTGCGCGCTCGGGGCCTACGGTCTCGCGTTCGTCCACGTGATCGGCCACGCCCTCTTCAAGGCGAGCCTGTTCCTCGGGGCCGGCTCCGCGGTCGAGCACGCGCTGCGGGCACGCGCGGTGCCACGGCCGACGCCCTCACGGGTCGGCGGCGTCGTCGGAACGGCCCTGATCCTCGCGGCCGCCGCGGCCGCTCTCATCGCGAGCGATGCGCTCGCGCATCCGACCGCGGTGCTCCTCCTCTTCGCGGTCACGACCGCCGCCGTCGCGGGGGCACGGATCGGCGCGTCCTCGGTGCGCGTCTCCACTCGCGCGGCGCTCCTTCTCACCCTGGCGATGGCGGTCGTCGGCTACGTCACCGTGGTCTTCCCCGGAGCCGAGGCGCTCGTGCCCGTGACGGGGACGACGGTGCTGCCCTGGGGCGTGACGGTGGCGGTCTTCCTCGTCGCCGCGGCATCCGTCCTCGCGATCCACTCCTCGGGAGTGCTCTCGGACCGGATCTTCGCTTTCGCCCTCGCGTGGGGCCGACCGCCCCTGAGCGCCCCCACCCCCACGCCCCGGGCTTCGGCATCCGCCGGCGGCCCCCTCGAGTACCGGAGAGTCTGATGACCACCACCGCTCCTCCTTCCCCCGCCACGATCCGGGGCTGGGTCGCCGCCGCCGGGCGTGCGATCGCCCCGCACTTCCCCCTCGAGACCTTCATCGCCCGCAACCCCGTCGCCGGATACGAGGACCTCGACTGGGAGGACGCCCTCGGGCAGGTCGCCCGCGACCACGGCATCCTTCTCTCCCTCCCCGAGGAGCGCTTCCGGGAGCTGCACGCGCAGGGGCGGATCTCGTCCGACGACCTGCTCGCCGCCCTGCGCTTCACGGTGGCGGACGCGCGCGCGACGAGCCTCCTCTCGCTCGGCCGGGTCATGGCCACGGTCGGCGACGTGCTGCGGCAGGACCTGCTCGTCTCGCCCCCGATGGCGCCCGACTCATCGCTTCCGACGCCGGCCGGCGTCCTCTCCCCGCGCGTGCACGCCCGGGTCGACGACCTCACCGCGCGGTGGCTGACGGCCACCCTCGGCACGGGCGCGTGGGTGGGACCCGTCCGGCGCGACGGCATGTGGACCGGGTGGCGGCGGCTCGCGGCGGTCGACCCGACGCTGTCGCGGCGCGTCCGCGGCGGCATCCGGAGCACTCCCGTCGACGCGGCGAGCGCGATCGCGGTCGCCCTCGAACGCTGGCACCTCGAGGGCTCGACGGCCGAGGGCTTCCTGCGGGCGCACGTGCTGGCGCAGCCGGGCTGGTCCGCTCTCGTCCGGCACCTCGCGGACGGCTCGCGGGAGATCGACCTCACCTCTCTCGTCGCGATCCGCGTCACCCTGGAGCGCCTCCTGCTGCCCGCCGACGCCGCTCTTCCGGCGCCGACCACGACCGCGCCGGACGAAGAGGCGCGGATCGGCGCGGTCACGCTCGCGCTCGGCGCCGACCCTTCCGACCCCACGACCCGCGCGGTCGTCGGGCGCACGCTCGCCCTCGTCACCCCCGCGACACGGCTCGCCGTCTGGCAGGAAGCGTTCGAGCGTGGGGCCGCACGCGAGCTCGCTCCGCGTCCGGCACCGGAATCGCCCGCGGCCGGCCGCCCGCTCGCCCAGGCCGTGTTCTGCATCGACTCGCGGTCCGAGAGCTTCCGCCGCCACCTCGAGGCGGCGGGGCCTGTCGAGACGCTCGGTTTCGCGGGATTCTTCGCGGTGCCGATCTCGTTCCGCCCCGCGGACGGCTCCCCCGAGATCGCCTCCTGCCCGGTACTGCTGACCCCGCGGGTCGCGATCACCGAATCGTCCGTCGAGCGCGACGCCCTCGACCGGTGGGGGCGCCACCGCATCACGGACGGGGAGCGGGATGCCACGCTCGACGCGCTGAAGGAGGCGCCGATCACGCCGTTCGCGTTCGCCGAGACGGCGGGCTGGGTGATCGGCGCGGCCTCCGCGCTGCGGACGCTCGCCCCGGAAGGCTGGCGCGCGTTAGTCGGGCGGATCCGGCCGACGAAGCCGTCCACCCACGTGGACGCCGACGTCGTCTTCTCGCTCGAAGAACGCGTCCTGTACGCCGAGACGGCGCTGCGCATGATGGGCCTGGTCGACGACTTCGCGCCCCTCGTGCTGGTGTGCGGCCACGGCGCGACCGTGACGAACAACCCCTTCGCCTCGAGCCTGCAGTGCGGAGCGTGCGGCGGGCACGAGGGAGAGCCGAACGCCCGCGCCGCGGCGATGATCTTCAACGACCCCGAGACGCGCCTGGCGCTGGCCGCGCGCGGAATCCGGATCCCCGCCGACACCCTGTTCCTCGCCGCGCAGATGGACACCGTCACCGACGAGGTGACGCTCCTCGAGCCGTGGACGGTCCCCGCCACGCACGAAACGGCCGTGCTCGAGCTCGGGCAGTATCTCGAGGCGGCGCGCGCGGCGAACGCCGCCGATCGCAGCGCGAGCCTCCCCGGCGGGAGCGACGCCGCCGGGGCGGTGCGCGACACCGAACGGCGGGCCGCCGATTGGGCGGAGTCGTACGCCGAATGGGGTCTCGTGGGCAACGCGGCGTTCATCGTGGGGCCGCGCTCCATGACCGCCGGGCACGACCTCGGCCGGCGCGCGTTCCTGCACAGCTACGCGGCCGCCGCCGACCCCGACGGCTCGGGGCTCGAGACGATCCTCACCGCGCCGATGATCGTGGCGCAGTGGATCAACGCCCAGTACGCCGCGTCGACGGTCGCGCCCGACCGGTTCGGCGCGGGTCCGAAGCCGCTGCACAACGTCGTCGGAACCGTCGGCGTGCTCTCGGGCTACGGCGGCGACGTGCGGCTCGGCCTGCCCTGGCAGTCCGTGGGAGTCGGCCAGGAGGCGCGGCACGAGCCGGTGCGCCTCCAGGTGTTCGTGCAGGCGCCACTGGAGCGCGTCAACGGCATCGTCGACTCCTCCGAGGTCGTCCGCACCCTCGTCGCCCACCGCTGGATCACCCTGCGCGTGCGCGAGCACGAGAGCTCGCCCTGGATGCGGTGGGGAGCGTTCGGCTGGCAGCTCGACGATCTCGACACGGCCGGGGCGCCCGGCATCCCCGTCCTCCACCCCGAAACCACCACGAAGGAGTCCCACTCATGAGCACGTCCGCACTGACCCCGATGACCAAGATCGAGGTGGTCGTCGCGAGCGACGACGTCGCCGAGGTCTCCGCCCTGATGCAGTCGCTCGGCGCGCGCGGGTACACCGCGATCACCGGTGTCGCCGGCGTCGGGCATCACGGCCCGCGCGGCGGTCGCCTGCTGTTCAACGACCACGACGCTCTCACCCTGCTCGTGACGGTCGTCGCCCCCGAGCACGCGGACGGGATCGTCGCCGGCATCCGTCCCCTGCTCGACCGGACGGCCGGCGTGATGTTCGTCTCGCCGACCGCGGTGAGCCGGGCCGACTACTTCGTGTGATGGGCTCCCCCTCGCCGTTCGACGGATCCACCGTCGCCTTCGGCACGGTCCACGGGAAGGAGGCGGCGTTCGCACCCGCCTTCCGACGGTGGCTCGGCGCGCAGGTCGTCGCCACGGTGGCGCTCGACACCGACGCCCTCGGCACGTTCACGCGTGACGTGCCGAGGGTGCTCGCCCCCGAAGAGGCGGCCGCCGCGAAGGCGCACGGCGCGGCGGCCGAGCTCGGCACGGCGACGGCCGTCGCGACCGAGGCGTCCTACTCCCCCGCCCTGGGCGGATTCGGGCCCATGGTGCACGAGGAGCTCGCCGTGTTCGTCGACCTCGAGCGTGGCATCCGCGTGCGACACGCCATCCGTCAGCACGTGCACGTCGCTCCGCCCCGCGTCGTCCGCACCGAGAGCGAGGCGCGCCGGTACCTGGCCCGCGCGGGCTTCCCCGCGCAGGCCGTCGTGGCGCGCACCGACGAGGGCATGACGAAGGGGATTCAGGATGCCACCGCCGTCCTCGCCCTCGTCTCCCGGGGCCCGGTCGAACTCGAGCCGGACCTGCGGGCGCACATGAACCCGGAACGCCGGCGCACGCTGCGGCGCCTGTCGTGGCTGCTCGCGGCGCGACTCACCTGCGTGTGCCCGGGGTGCGGGTGCCCCGGATTCGGGCCGGTCGGCGTCGTGCGCGGGGTGCCGTGCGCGGCCTGCGGGAACGCGACATCGCAGGTGCGTTTCGACGTCGACGGGTGCCCCCGCTGCCCGGAGCAGCGAAAGCGTCGGCGATCGACGGAGGCGGCTGATCCCGCCACGTGCGACGCGTGCAATCCGTGACGGTGCCGACCGTCGCGCTTTCCGCGTCGGTACCGTGGATGCCGCTCCTCGTTTCCGGATGCCGCGGCCTCGGGGTCGTGGCATCCCTCCTTCCTCGCAGAAATCCACGTTCCTCGGATTCTGCGGGGGAAATTCTGCGAGAAACGCACGATTCTGCGAGCAACGCGCCGACCCGCGGCGGGCGCGGAACCAAGATTCTCCGCGGGGAAGTCACCTGTGACGTTCATTGCGAACGTTCGCCGGCCCGGCGCGACGACGCCTGAACGCCGGGCACCCCCGACTACAGCGTCGCCAACGCCTCCACCGGCCCCTCCGGCAGCACGACCCACCCCTCCCGCCGGGCGACGTCCAGGACCTCGGATGCGGGCGGCGCGAACGCCCCGAGCGCACCGGCGCGCGTCGCCAGAGCGGCCACGACGGCGTCGAAGGCATCGGCGTTCGCGACCGCGAGCGGGGCGAAGCCGCCGAGGTCGAGCCAGGGGGCGCGCGCGGAGAGCGTGTCGAGGAGAGCGGCTCGGCGCGCGGCATCCACTCGGTATCCGGTGGTGTCGAAGCCCCAGAGGCGCAGCGACCCGCCGGGATACACCTCGAACAGGCGCCCCTCGGCGGCGCGGTCGACGGGGAATCCGTCCTCGGCGAGCCGCCGGAGCAGCCCGGCACAGCGCAGCGCGGTGACGCCGAGGCGGTCGGTGGAGACGCTGAGCGGCCAGCGTCCGATGCGCTCGCGCACCACGTGATCGGTGTGGCGGTACACGAGCGGGCGACGCCAGTCGGCTCCGCCGTCGACCGACCCGCGGGCGGGGGCCGCGTCGGCGTGATGCGCCCGCACGAAGTCGACGAACGCGTCGGGCCAGCCGAGCGGGCAGTCGATGCCGAGCCACACCGCTTCGCCGGACACGGATGCCACGATCCCCGCGTCATCGACCCCGGTCTCGAGCCGCGTGAGCCGGGCGCCGCCGTCGGCCCACACCATCTCGGCGAGGGCGGTGCCGGGCAGCCCGGCGGCCAGGTCGACCCCGATCGTTCTCACCCGCGCAGCCTACGGCGGGCATCCCCCGCCGGATCACCCCCCTCGGCGGAATACCGTCGCCGATCGCGCGGTTTCCGCAATCGTGACTCCCCACGCCGCCGCCCTCGATCGTGCGCTCGCGACGCTCGAGATCCGCGCGGAGTACGCGCTCCGATCGACGCTCCGCGCCGGCGAACGCGTGTCGGTGCCCCGCGGCGAGGCGACGCTGCTCTTCGTGCGCTCGGGCGAGATCACCGGAGACATCGGAGAGAACGTCGGCTGCTCGATCGACGCCGGTTCTGGACGGGCCGCGACGATGCGCGGCCGCCGTACGCTCCTCGCCGGAGATGCGCTCGTCTCGCTCGGCTGCGAAGACCTCGCGCTCACCTCGCAGTCCGGGGCCGAGATCACCGTGATCTCAGTGGAAGTGACCCGCACGGTCACCTCCGGGGCCCTCCCCGGCGTCGTGTTCGTGAACGACTTCACGCGCGCGGAGCCGGCCGCGGCCGCCCTCGCGGCCCACCTGGGTCAGTTCGGCGGAGAAGGGGATGCCGTCCGCTCCACCGACGACGTCATCTGCCGCATCATGGTGCGCACGGTGGTGCTCGCGGCGATCCGCGCCTGGGCTTTCGCCGACGCGAACGCCGCGTGGCCGCCCCGCGCGGAGGATCCGTTCCTCGACCGCGTCGCCGCCGCGATCGCCGCGGACCCCGGTCACCCCTGGACCACGGACGAGCTCGCCGGCATCGCCGCGATGTCGCGCTCGGTGTTCGCCGAGCGCTTCCGCGAGACCTTCGGCCGCTCCCCCGGTGGGTACGTCACCGACGCCCGGGTCAGCCGCGCGAAGGAGCTCCTCGAGGCGGGCGAGTCCGTGTCCGAGGTGTCGCGTGCGCTCGGTTACGCCTCCGACGAGGGGTTCCGTCGCGCCTTCCGCCGCGTGACCGGTGTGGCGCCTTCGCAGTGGCGCGCGGCCGCGCCGCCGGTCGCGGTCGCTCAGCGCTGACCCGCCGGGGGGCGCCGCGGACCCGTACGGCACAGCGCACCGCGCCGGCCGACCCCTACGGCACAGCGCGCGCGGCGCCCGTCCCACCCCCGGGCACAGCGCACCACCCCCACCCGCTCAGCGCGCGCGCGGGACCCGCAGCGACAACCCGAACAGCACGGCGCCGATCACGAGGAGCGCCGCGCCCACGGCATCCGTGACGATGACACCCGCCCCGTCGACGAGCAGCCCGCCGATGCCGGCGGCCGCGACGATCGCGAGCTGGAAGCCCGTGACCACCAGGCTGCCGCCCGCCTCGAGCCGGTCCGGCATCCGGTGTCCGACCCAGGTGTTCACGATGATCAACCACGACGCGAAGAGGAAGCCCCACGCGAACACCGCCGCGGCCACCGCCGCGAACCCCGGAAGCGACAGGACCACGACGATCGACGCCGCGATCGCCAGCGGACCGACCACGGCCAGGATGCCGAACGCCCGGTCGACCACGATCCCGATGACGATGTTGCCGATGAGCCCGCCGGCGCCGAACAGCGTGAGCAGCAGGACCACCGTCCCGGCATCCACCTCGGGCAGACGTTCCAGCGCCAACCGGACGTAGGTGTACGCGAGGAAGTGCCCGAGGACGATGAAGACGTGACCGACGAGTCCGAGCGAGGCTCGCGGCCGGCGGAGCGTGTCGACGAGGAGTCGGATGCTGGATGCCGCGGCCGCCGGGACCGAGGGGAGCGCGAGGCGAACGGCCACCCCGACGAGGGCGGAGGCGAGGCCGACGATGAGGAACGCCAGGCGCCAGTCGAGGGCCTCGCTCAGCAGGACCCCGAGAGGAACACCGGCGACCGTCGCGAGCGACAGCCCGGCCGAGGTGAACATGACGGCGCGGCCGATGCGGCCGGGAGCGGACAGGGCCGCGGCCACCGTGATCGACATCGACCAGAACGTGGAGATCGCCGCCCCGAGGAGGAAGCGCGCGACGAGGATCGTGATGAAGTGGGGCGCGAGAGCGACCGCCACGCTCGACACCGCGGCCGCGGCCGCGGCGATCACGAGCAGGGTGCGGCGGTCCAGACGCGGGAAGATCAGGCCGACCGTGGGGGCCATGAGCAACCCGGAGAGCGCGGTGACCGTCACCGTCTGGCCGGCCTGGCCGGGGGTGATGCCGAGCCCGGCGGACATCTCGGTGAGCACGCCGTTGGGCAGGAACTCGGCGGTGACGAGCAGGAAGCTCATCAGCATGAGGACGACGAGACCGCCGTATCTCATGCGGGAGGCGGGGGCGACGGGAACGGGGGCGGTCAGGGTCATGCATCGATGCTCGCAACGGGGAACCGCGCCCGCCCGACCGATCGTCCGCGGCACCCCACCGTTCGTCCGGGCCCGCCGTTCGCCCTCACCCGCTCAGACCTGCGAGGATCACCCCATGGCAGACGACGACCTCCCCGACTCCTTCGAGCCGGGCCTTCGCGTGCCTCCGCGACCGCAGCCCCCCGCCCCGCGTGTTCCGAAGGGCGATCTCCGGGTGGCCTCGATCATCGCGATCGCCACGGGAAGCATCGTCATCGCCTGGCACATCTTCCTGGTCTCGGTCAGCGCGATCGCGGACTTCGATCAGTTCGTCTGGGTCCAGCTCGGCGTCTGGGCGCTCGCCCTGGTGTCCCTGGTCACCGGCATCCTGAGCCTGAACGCCCGCATGGCGCGCGAGCTCGCCGCGGCCGGGTTCATCGCGGGCGTCGCGGCGGCGCTGCTGTCGCTGGGCATCGGCTTCTTCAGCGGCGCCGACTTCCTGCCCTGAGGCGTCAGCCCGCGCACTCCTCGCTGAGCTCGGTGAGGGCCCACGAGGCGGTCGTGCGCACGAGGTGCACCGTTCCGCAGTCGCCGTTGGCGTACGTGACCTGCAGCAGGGCGTCGTCCGCGCTCTCGGACTCGACCTCGACCGTCACGTCGGCGGGCAGCCCCGCAGCTGCGTAGAGCGCCGAGCTCTGGCGGATGAGGGTGGCGCAATCGCCGACCTCGGTGCCGGTCGTGGCCGCGTACTCGGCGATCATGCGCTGCTGCAGCGGCTCGGTCAGGGCTCCGCACGCGGCGACGGTGTCGGCCGAACGCACGGCCGTCCACCAGGCCTGGAAGGCCGCGACCGGACCGTCTGCCGGCACCGGGGTGGCCGTGGCGACGGGGCTGGCATCCGCCGTCGGGGCCGTCGTTCCGGACGACTCGTCGGATGCCGAGGACCCGGTGCACCCGGTGAGGGCGAGACCGGCAGCGAGCAGGGTGATGACCAGCGCGTGGGGGGATCGCATCCCTCCATTGTGGTCGAGGAGGGCGTCGGCGTCACGTCTGCGTCAGCCCGCCGCCGACACCCGCACCGTGCGTCGGGCGCGCATCACGGGCAGGAGAACGGCGACAAGATGGTCGCCCCTCGTCGAGGTACTGTGGCTGGCGGCGAGCGTGCACCGGCGTGCACATAGAGGAGGCAGCGCTGATGGCATCCGGTTCCGGCGTACGCGGTCAGCGGCTCCTCGAACGGTCGGGACGCCGCCTCGAGCCCGTTCATCCCGAGTTCGTCACGAACCATCCGACCGCCAGCGGATGGATCTGGTTCGGCGCACTCGCGATCGTCCTGATCGTCCTGGACGTGATGCGTGCCCCGCACGCCGTGCGCGTCCCGCTGTCCCTGATCGCCGCCGCTCCGGCGCTGCTCGCGGCCCTGCTCGTGCTCTCCCAGACTCCCCGGTCGCACCTCGAGTACGAGGAATCGGTCCTCGGGCACTTCTTCTCGCGGTTCCTCGGTCTCATGAGCGCGATCGTGCTGTGGATGGGCTCGGTGGTGCTCGGAGCGGCGGTGGCTGTGCAGCTCGCGGCCGATGCCGGGACCGACCCGGAAGGCGCCTGGGACGAGGCGTGGGACATCTTCGCGTTCATCCTTCCTTTCGTCGTGGTCGTCCTGTGGGCGGCATTGATCCTGCGGTGCGTGAGCTACCTGGCGCGGCTGCGGGGCTGGGCGGCCGTACCCTCTCGTCACCGCATCCCCGATTCCCTGCTCGCGGAACTGCCGCGGACACGCCGTGTCATCGTCGGTCTCGCGCATCCCGGTCTCCTGCTGGCCTCGGGCCTCGTGACGATCCTGCTTCTGCTCGGATTGGCCGGGGAGCTGTCGCAGGCGGCATTGTCCTGATGACCTCCGGCGGTCGAGACGCCGCACGACCGAACGGCCGCTCGGGCACCCGCCTCACGCCACGCGCGACGCCTCCACCACCATGTTCTCGGTCGACGGCTTCCCGTCCGGCCGCTGCAGGCAGGTGATGACGACGAGACGGCCGGGGGTGTCCGCCCACACGTCGGCGTCGCCCCCGATGGCGGTCTTGTCCAGCGCCTCGGTACGGTCGACGCGGTAGGCCACCCCCGCGACGGTGATGTCGGCCCCGATCGCGATCCGCGCACGCGCCCGGTCCACGTCGATGAGCGCATTGCCCGGCCCGACCCCGCCGCCCCGCAGCGAGTGCATCACGACGAAGACGGTCCCGGATGCCGCGTCCGCGGGCGCGACGCCCAGATTGCGCACCCAGTACGCCGAGGTGAATCCGGGCGGTTCCAGCACGTCATCCACCACGTTCACCGCCCCGAGGGGGACGTCGAGCCCCACGGACGGTGCTGAGACGCGCCCGACGCCGTCCGGCGTCGCGGACGCGCTCGGCGCGGGCGTCGGACCGTCGAGCTGCACGGGGTTCCCCGCCAGGTCGTGCGGCGCCGTGGCGACCTCGGTCTCGACGGACGGCATCCCGGGAGTCTGCGCCACGATGACGCCCGCGGCGATCAGCCCCAGCGCCACGACCACCGCGGTGGCGGCGAGGATGTCCCCCCGCCGCCACCGCCGCAGGATCGTCATTCAGCGGACCCGACGTGCCCGGGCGACGCGCACGACGACGATCGATGCCAGCAGCATCGCCCCGAGGGCACCGAGCGCGATCCCCGGCCACGGCGTGGGCTGCGCGATCCGCGTTCCGCCGGTCGCGACCGAGGGGCCGGCCGCCGCGTTCGTGCCGACGGTCGCCGCACCGACCGTGATCGACAGCTCCGCGCTGACGGCGTTGCCCTGCGGGTCGGCCAGGAACAGCGTGTGCGCGCCGGTGGCGAGCGAGGCGGGGAGGGCGACGTCGGCGGAGATCGAACCGTCGGCCGCGGCGGTGACGCGGCCGATGATCGTCGGCGTCGAGTGCACGACGACGTCGTAGGACGCCCCGGAGGGGAAGCCCGCCCCGCGGAGATGCACGGTCGAGCCGGCCGAGAGATCGGTTCCCGCGTCGAGGGTGATCGCCGGGGCGGCCACGGAGACCGTGTAGGTCTTCGTCGTCGTGCCGTCCTGGGCGGTGATGGTGATCGTTGCGGTCCGGCCCGAGACGGTGACCGCCGAGGAGGCTGCGGCGTTCGAGGTGGTCACCTGGACGTCGGATGCCGCGAGCCCGGCGATCGGCGCCGTCACGGTCGCGCCCCCGGAGGCGGCGGCGTCGAGGGGCACGTCGACTCCCCCGACGCGGATCGCCGACGCGGTGGCGTCGTTCGAGACGAGGAAGCGCGCGCGGAGAGCGACCGCCTCGTCGGTGGTCACCCCGATGGTCTTCGCGATGTAGGCGTCGAGGCCGCCGTACTTCTTCGTGACGTCGCCCTCGAAAGTCCCCTGCAGCAGGTCGGGCGTCGCCCAGGTGACCCCGAGCTGCGTGTTCGACAGCAGGTAGTCGTGGAGGATGTCGGAGCTGCTCACACCGAGGATCCGATAGAGCAGGTCCATCACGGTGCCGGTGCGGTCCATGCCGTGCGAGCAGTGGAGGAGTACGGTGCCCGAGGTGTGCGTCGAGAGCAGCCGGAGGATCTGCGCGTAGGCGCTGATCATGACGCCGGGCGAGGACGGGCTCTCGTACCCCTTGTCGGCGAGGTCGTGGTACATCACGGTGTCGTCGCTGTAGTTGCCGTCGCTGCCGAACATCGAGATGTTCACGTTCTGAGCTCCGGGGATCGCGACGTCGGGCTTCGCCGCGACCTGGGCGGGGGTGCGGAGGTCGATGACCAGGTCGACGTGGTACGTGTCCGCGAGGGTCTGCGCACCGGCGGGGGTGAGCTTGTCGAGCGACTCCGTGCGCAGCAGGCGCGAGGCGTTGACGGTCTGCCCCTCCGCGCCGGTGAACGAGCCGAGCTCGCGGGCGTTCACGAGGCCCGGAACGTCGGTGATCGCGTGATCCTGCGTGGTGAGGGCGGGCTGCAGCGTGGGGTCGGTGGCGGCGTGCGCGGCGGGGGCGCCGAAGCCGAGCGTGCCGAGCGTCGCGGTGGCGACGAGAGCGGCGGAGAGCAGGCGCGCGGATGGCGCGCGGCGGGGGCGGGAGTTCACGGTCGTCCTCAGGGGTGGGGGTCGGGTGGCCGGCGACGCCCGCGGGCGCGCCGGACGTGACGGTCCCACCCCGAGGTGACGACTCCGGGAACAACTCGGCCCCGCCGCGCAACGTGCACTGAGGAGTTCGACCAGAGAACGCGATGAGTCCGCTCAGACCGTCGCCCGGTCCACTGGCGGGGGCCCCACGTACCGCGCCGAGGGCCGGATGATCTTCGGGTCGCGAGCCTGCTCGAGCACGTGCGCCGTCCAGCCCACCGTGCGCGCGAGCGCGAAGGTCGGAGTGAATAGGTGCCGCGGGATCCCGCACTGCTCCATGACGACGGCGGCGTAGAACTCGACGTTCGCGTGCAGGGGACGGTCGGGGCGGTACTGCGCCAACTGCCGCTCCGCCTCCTCCTGGAAGGCCAGCGCCTGCGCGACCCGGTCTCCGCCCAGGCCGCGCGCGACCTCGCGCAGCAGCTCGGACCGCGGATCGGCCGTCCGGTACACCGCGTGCCCGAATCCCATCAGCCGGCGTCCCGCGGAGAGCTCGCCGGCGATCCAGCCCGCCGGGTCGGCCCCCGCGCGATCGAGACTGTCGAGCGCCCGGGCGGGTGCTCCCCCGTGCAGCGGCCCGGACAGCGCGCCCACGGCACCGGTGAGACAGGATGCCATGTCGGCACCCGTCGACGCGATGACCCGGGCCGTGAACGTCGAGGCGTTGAAGCCGTGGTCCATCGCCGCGATGAGGTAGGCCGTCAGGGCGCGCTCGTGCGCCGCGTCGGGCACCGTCCCCGTGACCCGTTCGAGGTAGTCGGCGACCACCCCGCCGCCGCTGGCAGAGCCGCCGCCCGCGAGGACGGCCGGTGCCATCGCAGCGAAGGCGATCGCCTCGTCGAGCCGCTCCTCCTCGCCGAGGTCGTACAGCGCCCCCGAACGACGAACGGATGCCGCGAGCGTCCACGTCGCGCGGAGGCGCGCGAGGGGCTGCTCGGTGTGGTGCGCCACCGCGGCGAGGAGTTCCGGCATCCGCGGGTCGGACCGGGTCTCTTCGATGCGCGCGGCGAAAGCCCGGGCAGCGTCGGCATCGGGGAGCTCTCCCACGACGAGCAGATGCCAGACGTCCTCGAACGATCGCTCACGGGCCAGGTCGGTCGCCGAGTGACCGCGGTAGTGGTAGAACCCGGCATCGCCGTTGACGTCGCTGATGGCGGTCTCGGCGGCGACGACGCCGTTCAGTCCGCGGGGCACATCGATCAGGTCGCTCATGCGCTCAGTGTGCGAACATGACGGCGACAGCGTCAACGTTGATCGGATCAATATGGCAACCCCCCTCCCTCGCCTCACGGCCGCCCAGGTCGCCGCTCGTCTCGGCGTGAAGCCGCAGACCGTGTACGCGTACGTCTCGCGCGGTCTGCTCCGCCGCGAGCGCGACGCGAACGGCTCGACGTTCGACGCGCTCGAGGTCGAAGCGTTCGCCGGGGCGCGCCGTCGCGCGGCACCCCCCGCCGCGCACCCGACGACCGGGATGCCGCTCGCCGTCGTGCACACCGACATCGCCGACATCGAGGACGGCGAGCTGCTCTACCGCGGCCGCCGCGCCCGCGATCTCACCGACCGGCCGTTCGCCGAGATCGTGGAGTGGCTCTGGGGAGCCGAGCGCGGGGACGCCCCCGACCCCGCGATCGGCAGCGCGCGCGAGATGGTCGCGGCGCTCCCCCCGCACGCGGGCGCCATGGACCGGCTCCGCGCGGCCCTCACCGGTTTCGCCGCCGACGATCCCCTGCGCCACGATGCCTCTCCCGCGACGCTGCACCGCATCGGGTGGACGCTCGTCACGGGCCTGCCCGTCGCGCTCGGCGGCGATCCCGGAGGCGACATCGCCCGCTCGCTCGTGAGCGCCTGGCGCACGCCCGTCGACGACGCCACCGTCGCCGCGGTCAACGCCGCCCTGATCCTGCTCATCGACCACGACCTGGCGGTGTCGACCTTCGCCGCCCGCGTGGCCGCGTCGGCGCGGGCCGACGGGTACGCGGCGGTGAGCGCCGCGCTCGGCGCGGCCGACTCCCCGCTGCACATCTCGGCGGCGGCGCGGACCGCGCGGCTGTTCGCGCGCGTGCGGCGGGGCCTCGAACCCGAGCGGGCACTGACCGAGGCGCTGCAGGACGGCAACGGCATCCCGGGCTTCGGGCACCCCCTCTATCCGGGGATCGACGACCGCGCCGACGCCCTGTTCTCGTTCGTCGCGCGTCTTCCCGACGGCGAGTCGACGATGGATGCCGTGCGCCGCCTCAGCGACGTCGTCGCCGACCGCACGCGCCTGCGGCCGAACGTCGATCTCGCGCTGGCCGCACTGGCATCCGGAGCCCGACTCCCCGACGACGCCGCGAGCACGATCTTCGTCGTGGGGCGGCTCGCGGGCTGGATCGCGCACATCGGCGCGGAGTATGCCGAGCAGCCCCTGCGCCTGCGACCGCGGGGCGAGTACGTGGGTCGGTGAGGCGCGCCGTTCGGGCGAACGTGACGGGACCGAGAGGTGAAATCGGCACCGGCACGCCTCGACCTAGCCATATGCCTGGCTAGTTTGCCGCCATGATGTACAACGTCCTCGAAGCGCGGAACAACCTGTCGAAGCTGATCGCCGACGCCGAGTCAGGGGTCGAGGTGATGATCGCGCGTCGTGGCGTGCCGGTCGCGCGACTGGTGCCGGTCGATGACGCGCCTCGGCGTCCGCGGAACGCCTTCGCGAAGTGGCTTCAGGAGCACCCGCTCACGCCCGAGCGGGCTCGGCCGGCCGACGAGATCGAGGCGATCATCGCGGAGAACCGGGCCGCCGGGGCGTGATCTACGTCGACAGCTGCCTGGTCATCTACGCCGTGGAACGCGATGACGCCATCGGCGACCGGGTGCGTGACGCGCTCGCCACCGCAGTGACTCCGGTCGCGACGAGCCCCCTCGCGGTCCTCGAGGCTCTCGTCAAGCCGATGAGGGACGGGGATGCAGAGGCGCAGCTGCGCATGTGGAGCGCCTTCGACGCGTTCGAGCTGTTGCCCGCGGAGCCGGACGCCTACCTTGACGCGGCGCTGCTCCGCGCCCGCCATCGACGCCTCCGAACGGCCGATGCCCTTCATCTGGGGATTGCGCGGCAGGCCGGCTGCACGTCGTTCTGGACCAACGACGCGCGACTGGAGGCCGTATCCGGGGGCCTCGCGATCGAGGTGATCGGCCGCGGCTAGCGGGTCAGCGGTTCTCCCACCCGCGGGCCATCTCGACGACCGCGGCGACCGCGGCCTCGGTGTCGGCGGGCGAACCACCCGCGCGGCCGGCGACGAGACCCGCGACGAACGCGCTCAGCGGAGCCGCCGGGCGTGCGACCCCGTTCGCGACGTCGCGCGCGAGATCGAGGATCAGCGAGATGGGGATGTCGCCCTCGGCCAGGCCGAAGCGCTCGGCGAGAGCGGCACTCCAGTCGTTCAGGGCCTCGGGCGGCAGGGTGCGGGACTCGGTCATGGCTCCTTCTCGGGCTGCTCGAAGATCGTCCCACGTGTCGACGTCGCGCGTCAGGGCCGGGTCGACGGCGATCGGTGCGATGCGGAGCGCCCCGAGGAGCGCGCGCATCGAGGCATCCTGTCCGCCGTCGGGGAGAACGGATGCCGCTGCGCGCAGCGCCGCGGACCGGTACCGGCCGATGAGCCACTGGCGCCGGCCGTCGTCGAGACACGCCCCGTCGGTCTCGGATTCGAGCGGGTCGGGCAGCGCGGCGATCGCGGGAACCGCGGTCGGCAGATCGCAGGCGAGGACGAGGACCTCCTCGGCATCCACGTGCGGGAGGGCGGCGATGAGGGCGGCGACCGGACCGCCGAAGGGCGGATCCTCGCGCACCCAGGTGACGGCGAGGTCGTCGTCGAGTCTCGGGCCGACCACCACGATCGTCCTCGCGCCGCGGGCTTGCACCGCGTCGAACCCCGCGCGCAGCAGCGTACGGCCGTTCACCTCGAACAGGGGTTTGACGGCGCCGTCCACGCGCGACGCGCGGCCCCCGGCCAGGAGGATCGCGTCGACGGTCACCACCGGGTCACCGTCACCACCGGGTCACCGTCACGAGGTCGCCCGCCTCGAGATCCTGGTCACTCGGCGGGATGATCGCGAGACCGTCGGCATCCCCGAGCCCCCGCGTCCCGTGCGCCGTCGGCACAGCCGTCCACCGCGCGGGGTCGGAGGCGTCGAGGTGCACCGGCACGTACTGCACGCGCTCGGGGCGGGCGCGACGTCCGGCGGCGAGCGCGACGCGCAGCGTCTCTCGGCCGAGGTCGGCGTCGCCCTCGAGAGCGCGGAGAGCCGGTCGCACGAACAGCTCGAACGACACCGCGGCGCTCACGGGGTTGCCGGGCAGGCCGAACAGGAGGGTGCCCGTGGGGGTGCGCCCGAACCCCTGGGGCTTTCCCGGCTGCATCCGCACCCGGTCGAAGCGCATGAGGTCGCCGAGCGTGTTCTTCACGACCTCGTAGGCGCCCGCGCTCACCCCTCCCGAGAACACGACGATGTCGGCTCCGGCGGCTTCGGCGGCGGCGATCGCCTCGCGCGGTCCGTCGCCCTCGTCGCCGACGCTCGTGCGCAGCACGACCTCGGCTCCGGATTCCTCCGCCAGGCCGGCGAGGAGCACGCTGTTCGACTCGGGGATCTGCCCGCGGCGGAGCGGCTCGCCGGCGGGCTGCAACTCCGAGCCCGTCGACACGACGGCCACGCGCGGCGCGCGCGAGACCGACACCGTTCCGACGCCCGCCGCCGCGATCGCACCGAGGCGCGCGGCGGTCAGCCGGACGCCCGCCGCGACGACGAGCTCCCCCTCCCGCACGTCCGAGCCGCGGCGGCGGATATGGGCTCCCGGCCCGCGCGGAGCGGCGAGCACGGTGACGTCTCCGAGGCCCCCCGAGAGCCCCCGCTCGGTGTCTTCGAACGGGACCACCGCGGTGGCGTCGGTCGGCACGGGCGCGCCCGTCATGATGCGTGCGGCTTCGCCGGCATCCATCCTCGGATCGAGATCGGTTCCCGCCGGGAGATCCGCGACCACCCGCAGCGTCGCAGGGAGGGCGCCGAGCTCGCGCACCGCGAAGCCGTCCATCGCGGAGCTGTCGAATCCGGGGACGTCGACTCTCGCGAGAACAGGATGCCGCAGCACCCGGCCGAGCGCGGATCCCACCGCGCGCGTCTCGGGGGCGACCGGCACGACCCGCTCGAGGACCGCGGCGAGGTGCTCGGCGACGTCGATCATGCGGTCGATCCGCGGCGGGTGAGGGACATGATCTCAGCGTAGGCCGGGGTCAGAGGTCGAAACGGTGCGGGATGGCTCCGTCGCCGTCGCGGTAGGGCACGAACCCCATCGCCGCGTAGTAGGCGAGCCCGGGCGGGTTGTCGGCGCCGATGGTCGCGTCGATGTGCCGGAGTCCCGCGACCTCGGCGGCGGCGAGGGATCGCGCGAACAGGCTGCGACCGATCCCGCTGCGGCCGGCGTCGGGATGGATGTGCGTGCCGATGATGCCCCAGCCCGGTTCGACCCCGTAGGGATTGCCCGGCCAGGCCCGCTTGAGGGACTGGAAGCCCACCACCACGCCATCGCGGTCGGCGACGGTGCACGAGATCGTGTGGTCGACGTCGAAATAGCGCTCCTCGACGAGGGCCGCATCGACCGGCGAGGGTCGCAATCCGGCGCGATGGATCGCGTTCTGGACCTCGACCATCGCGTCGACGTCGGCGGGTCGCGCTTCGCGGAACTCGATCATGCGGCCATCCTCGCAGCCGCATCCGACATCGGGGGCGCGTGCGTGGGTCTGGGCGTGAGCGGGCCCGGGGCTCGCGCAGGCGCGGCGGCGAAACAGGCGCGGCGGCGGCGAGCGGAGGAAATGCGGCGAGCGGAGGACCCGAGAGCGATCCCATGCCCTCCCTCCCCCAGATCTCCTCCCCCGCCACCGCCGCAACCCCGCCACCCCACTCGACCGCCGGGCTACCGTGTCCCCATGGACGACCTGACCTATGACGAGGTCGGCGCGACCGCCGGAGAGATGCCTCCCGGCTACCACCACGTGCGCGCCCGCCGCGTGATCGGTCGCGGCTCCGAGGTGTTCGCGCGAGCAGCCGATGCTCTCCTGGCGGGAGAGGCGCAGCGCCGGGCGGGGGCCCGAGTCGAGATGCCGCACACGCCGCTGCGCGAGGGGGACCGCGTGACGATGCGGTTGGGGGTCGGCATCCTGAGCTTCCGGATCCCGTGTCTGATCGTGTGGACCGAGCGCACCTCGACGAGCGCGGGGTTCGCGTACGGCACGCTGCCCGGCCATCCCGAGCGCGGCGAGGAACGCTTCACGCTCTCACTGCTCCCCTCGGGCGAGGTGGTGTTCGAGATCGCCGCGTTCTCGGCCCCGGGCCGGTGGTTCACCCGCGTGGGCGCTCCCCTCGGCCGCGCCGTGCAGGCCTGGATGACACGGCGGTACCTCGGCGCGCTCTGATCCGGACGCGAAGCGCTTATCCCACTCCGCGACCCCTTTGGCAACGCCCTCGACCTTCTCCGATCACTTCTCGACCCTGGCGAAGCGCTTCTCGACGTCGAGAGCGCGTGCGAGAGGAGACCCCATGACCCATCACCCGGCCGCCCCCGACCGGCCACACCGGTGACCCTCTCCTCCCCCCCTTCCACCGAGAGCGACTCAGCCCGCGCGCACCGCCGCCCTCCACGTCAGAAGGTCACGTACAACCGCCGCGAAGCGATCGCGGGCTACCTCTTCATCTCGCCGTGGATCCTGGGGTTCCTCATCTTCACCGCCGGGGCGATGATCTACAGCCTCGTGATCTCGTTCTCGAGCTACAACCTCGCCACGGGGTCCGCGCGCCCGGTCGGGGTGAGCAACTACGCCCAGCTGTTCGAAGACCCGCGGGTGGCGGTCTCGCTCGGCAACACGCTGTTCTACGCGGTCATGGCGGTACCGCTCGAGATCGCCTTCGCCCTGTTCCTCGCGCTGCTGCTCAGCCGCGTCGGTCGGGGCGCCGGGATCTTCCGCACGCTCTACTACCTGCCCAAGATGACCCCGGCCGTGGCGACCGCGGCGGTGTTCTTCCTGCTGCTCAACGGCAACTCGGGCGCGATCAACCAGGCGCTCGGGGCCGTCGGCATCCAGGGTCCGCAGTGGCTCGTCGACCCCGCGTGGGTCAAGCCGAGCATCGTGATCATGGCGCTCTGGACCGTGAGCGGCACGATGGTGATCTTCCTCGCGGCGATCAAGAACGTGCCCGTCGACCTGTACGAGGTCGCGCAGATCGACGGCGCGGGGCCCATCCGCCGGTTCTTCTCGATCACGCTGCCGATGATCTCGGGCGCGATGTTCTTCAACGTCATCGTGCTGACGATCGCGGCGTTCCAGGTGTTCGACCAGGCGTACCTGCTGTTCTGGCGCGATCAGAGCAACGCCTCGCCCGAGGCATCCCTCTTCTACGCGATCTACCTGTTCCAGCAGGCGTTCCGGCAGTTCAACTTCGGCTTCGCCGCCGCGATGGCGTGGCTGCTGTTCGTCATCATCCTGCTGATCACCCTCGTGCAGGTGCGTCTCGGCAACCGCTTCGTCTACTACGAGGGGGACCGCTGATGACGAACACCCTGCAGACCCCGGGCGTCGCCCAGGCCCGCCCCGAGCTTGCGGCCTCCGCCGCCCGGCCGCCCCGGTGGCGCCGGGCGCTGAAGCAGCCGAAGACGCTCGCCGGCCGCGTCATCCTCGCCGCGGTGCTCGTGCTGTTCGCCCTGCTCTTCCTCTACCCGTTCGCGTGGCTGCTCGCCGCGAGCCTGAAGCCGCGCGGCGAGGTGTTCGACAACGCCCTCATCCCGAAGACGTTCCAGCCGGGCAACTACGCCGAGGTGTGGAACCAGCTGCCGCTGCTGAACTGGATGTTCAACAGCGTCGCGATCGCCCTGCTCGCCGCGACCACCGTGGCGGTGATGAGCTCGATCGTCGCCTTCGGCTTCGCCTACTTCCGCTTCCCCGGCCGCGGCATCCTGTTCGGGCTGGTGCTGGCGACGATGATGCTCCCGGGTGCGGTGACGATGATCCCGATCTACCTCATCTGGAAGGAGACGGGGCTGCTCGGCACGTGGGTGCCGCTGTGGGGCATGAACCTCTTCGGCAGCGCCTTCTACATCTTCCTGCAGCGGCAGTTCTTCCTCGGCGTCCCCCGCGAGCTCTTCGAGGCGGCACGGCTCGACGGGTGCAGCGCATGGGGCCTGTTCTGGCGCATCGCGATGCCCCTGTCGATCCCCTCGTTCATCATCGTGTTCCTGTTCGAGTTCCAGGCCAGTTGGAACAACCTGCAGGCCGCGCTGATCTACCTCAACGCCGGCAGCGTCGAGGACTTCACGGCCCCACTCGGCATCGCCTACGCGATGACCAAGTACAGCCCCAGCGCGGGCGGTCAGGGCGACTACCAGTACGTGATGGTGGCCTCGCTCCTGGTCACGCTCCCGATGCTCCTCCTCTTCGCCTTCGGCCAGCGCTACTTCATCGAGGGCGTCGCGACCCAGGGCCGTAAAGGCTGACCCTCCCCCTGAAAGGACCCACCCATGCGAAAGCGCTCCCTCGCCGGTGTCGCCGCGCTCGCGGCATCCGTCATCGTCCTCACCTCCTGCAGCGGCGGCTCCGACGACCCCGCCGCCGACGTCGACTTCGCCGCCCCGCCCACCGGCACCCTGTCGGCGTGGGGCTTCGAGAACGCGGACGACGTCGGGCAGTCGCGTCTTGATTTCGCAGCCGAGAAACTCGGCGACGTGGAGGTGACCCTGGATGCCACGGCCTTCGACGCGCAGAAGTTCACGACCCGCATCGCCGGCGGCAACGTACCGGACGTCGTGCAGATGGACCGCCGCTACGTCACGACGTATGCCGCCCAGGGTCTGCTCATGCCTCTGGACGCATGCTTCGCGGCGAAGGGGGTCGTTCCCACCGACCGTTGGTATCAGAACGTCGTCGACGACGTGACGTACCAGGATGCCGTCTACGCGGTCTCGCAGTTCTACCAGCCGCCCGCGATCCTGCTGAACATGACCGTCTTGAACGAGGCGGGGGTGAGCCCCGACGCGTTCGACACGTCGAACATGGACGGCCTGGTCGCCGCGGTCGAGAAGATGTACCAGGGCTCCGGCAGCACGCCGACCCGTCTCGGTCTCGACCCCGTCGCGACCGGTCAGGGCGGATTGTGGGTGCTCGGGATGGGCGGTCAGCTCACCGACGCCGAGGGCAGGCCCACCCTCGACGATCCGTCGAACGCCGCCGGAATCGACGCGCTCAAGCGCATCACCGATGCCCAGGGCGGCTACGCGGCGGTCAAGAGCTTCACCGATTCGTTCGACACTTTCGGCGACGCGAACCAATTCGTGACGAACAAGGTCGCCGCACAGGTCGCGAACCAGTGGTATCCGAACGTGCTCGGCGCGTACCGCGATCGGATCTCGTTGCAGGCGGTTCCGTTCCGGGATGCCGACGGGAAGCCGTTCTCGGTCGCCTCCGGCACGGCCTTCGTGATCCCTGCCGGGGCGAAGAACCCCGCCGCCGCATGCCAGTGGATGACGGATCTCACCTCGACCGACGCGTGGATGGCGGCGGGGGCCGCACGCGCCGAGACCATCGAGGGCAAGGGCGGGCTCAACACGGGGCTGTTCACCGGTTCGCCCGAGGCCGACGAGATGATCCGCTCGCAGTACGTGACGTCGACCGGCGATGCCGGCTTCGACCAGGTGATCTCGACCTACTACGACGTCGTCGCCTCGGGTCGGTCGTTCGGGTCCTCGCCCGCCGGGCAGGACATCCAGAACGAGCTGAACAACGCGATCACCGCCGCACTTCTGGGCGACAAGACGACCGAGCAGGCCCTGGCCGACGCGCAGCAGGCCGCGCAGCGGGCGTACGACAACGCGACGGCGGGCTGACGCACGAGCCGAAGGGGCGCTCCGACGGGGTTGGGGCGCCCCTTCGTGCGCGGGTCGCGGCCCTCGCACGCGAGGTGACACTGCTGGTGTGGGGAGACGGATTGGGGGCCCGGGTCCCAGCCCCGTAGGGGACATCGCTTGCGAGGTGCGCTCGATCGATCCGGCACTCTGCTCAGGGGCGCGGACGCTCATCCTCCACGAGCGACTGCACGCTGTCGGTGGCCGACGTCTTGTCGTCGGCGCGCACCTCGTCGGCGGCGATCGCGATGTCGATCGCCGCGTCTTCGAGCGCCTCGGCGACGACGTCGCTGACGTCAGCGCGGTCGGCGGTCGACGCGCCCCCGCGGTCGGTCGGTGCGCCCCCGCGGTCGCCGGCGGGCCCACCCGCGGCGACGGACGCGGGCTCGAGACCCGCGGTCACCCGGTCCGCCGCATCGACGTCGGCCTGCGCGTCGGCGACCGCCACACGCTCCCGCGCCGCCTTCACCGTCTCGTCCACGGCGGCAGCGGCGCCGGCCGCCACGTCCTTCGTCCGGGCAACGGCAGCGTCCACGGTCTCTGCGGCGCTGGCTGCGATGTCCTTCGAGGTCGCCACCGCGCCGTCGACCGCCGCCGAGGCGCGGGCCGCGGCATCCTGACTCTTCGTCTTCAGGTCGTCGACCGTCTCCGCGGCGTGGGCCTTCGCGCTGTCCGCAGCGTCACGGGCGCGAGCGGCGACGGCATCCGCCTTCTCCTCCGCCTCGTCGACGACGTCACGGTCGAAGGGGCCGAAGACCCCCGTGATCACGACGTCCACGTCGATCGTGCCGCGGCCGAGAGGCTCGAGCGCCGTCTTCACCGCGGAGCGCACCGCGCTCGAGACGTCATGCAGCTTGTGCGGGTAGTCCACGACGAGCGAGATGGTCGCCGTCACCGAATCGGCGCGATCGGTGTCGATCTTGACCCCGGGAACCGTGCTCGCGAGCCCGACGCGTTCGCGCACGGCATCCGAGGCCCGCCCCAGGAGGCTGCCGAGGGCGTGCACGCCGTCGACGGTCCCCGCGGCCGTGGCCGCGAGTTCCGCCGCCGCGTCGAGGGTGGGTGTGTCGATGCTGGTCATGACGTCTCCTCGTGGGATCAGTGCACGCGGGTGTTGTCGCGCGCGAGCTTCGCGCGCAGACCCGAGTGGATGGAGATGTAGGCGCGCAGGTTCTGCCCGGTGAGGGCGGCGAGGTTGGTGACGAGAGTGTCGACGTGCTCGGCCACCTGGCGCGGGGAGGTGTTCTGTCGCGGGGTCACCGCGACGTGCAGCACCGATTCGCGCTGGATCTCGCCGGCGCTGATGCGCGACGACAGGATCTCGTCGCGCTCGGCGAGCGCGTTCTTCAGCGCCTCGGCGGCGAAACCGTCGGTGACGGTGATGCGTCCCTCGGCGCTGTCGCTGCCCGTGGACTGGAGAGGTGCCTGACGGCGACCACGGACGGCGGCGGAGGCGATCACGATGAGCACGAGCGCCAGCACGAGGAAGGCGGCGACGGCACCCCACCCGGCGGATTCCCGACCGAGCGACTCGAGCCAGCCCTGGAAGCCGCCCATGACGGTGGTCCAGGTGTCGGTGCCGCCGGGGAGCAGCGCCACGGCGAGCGCCAGGGCACCCGCGGCCAGCAGGACGACGCCGACGAGGAAGAGGACGAAGCGGTTCAGACCGCGGCGCGTGGCGTTCATCAGGACTCCTTGGTGTCGGGGCGCTGCACACGCAGGTGGGTGCGCACGGCGGGCGAGAGCTTGTAGGTCGAGAGCTCCTCGTCGAGGATGCGGCGCAGCTGCGCCTCGTCGACGGGGATGCCGACAGGGGGGCGCACCGTGACGTCGACGGTGCGGTGGGCGACGCCGACGACGATGTCGTCCCGCGCGATGCCCGACTCGTTGCTCAGGTGCTGGGCGAGGGCGGATGCCACGACGCCGTTGTCGACGACGACGGCGCGCTCGCCCCATGCCATCTCGTGGCGGGACAGGCGTCCGGGCTTCAGGGCGAGGATCACCACGATCAGACCCACCAGCGCGAGGACCACACCGCCGACGACGAACGCGACGGGTTGGAGAGCGGTCGGAGCCTGGACGACCGCGTTCAGCGCGGCGCCCGGGGAGACGAGGAGCGGCTGCTGCCCGAGGAGGGCGAGCACGATCTCGACCACGGCGTACGCGAGGACGAGCAGCGCCAGGACGACCACGATGAGCATGGCCACGGTGCGCGGGGAGTGCGTCTCGCGACGCACGACGGTGCGGAGCACGGTATCGGTCATCACAGCACTCGCTTTCGCTGGGGGACGGTGGCGCCCGAGATGGTCAGGTCGACCCGCGACACGTCGCGTCCGAAGAGGTGCGTCAGGCGCGACCGCAACGCGGTCTGCGCGGTGCGGGCCGCCTCGAGCACCGGGATGGCCGCGCCGACCGCGGCGGTGTCGTCGAGGCGGGGCACGGGGAACGGCGTGGTGACCCGCACGACGGCGGTGTCGCGTGCGGAGACGATCTCGACGCGGACGTTCTTGGCATCCACCCCGATGATGTCGGCCGCGGCGCGCTCGGCCGTCTTCTGCAGAACACGGTCGGCGACGTTCACGCGGCCCGCGGGGAGGCCGGGGCCGACAACCGTGGTGCGGCTGCCGACCCCGGGAGAAGCGGTGACGGTGGTCACGATGTGCTCCGACCCTTGAAGGCGTTGACGATGTTGCCGAAATCGATCTCGCCCGCCGTGATGCGCGCGACGACGATTCCGATGGCCATGAACAGGGCGACGAGGATGAATCCCCAGAAGCCGAAGATCAGGGCGCTGAGGGCGAGGACGAGCCCGATGAGCGCGCCCTTCGTGGTGGCGCTCACTGGACGCGCTTTTCGTTGCTGTCGTCGTCGGTGTTGTCGTCGCCCGGGATGTGGACGTCGTTCACGTCGACGTTGACCTCGACGACCTCGAGACCGACGAGGCGGTTGATCGCGCCGGCCACGCGGCCGCGAACCTGGTCGGCGACCTCTTGGATGGGGACGCCGTACTCGACGACGATCGTGATGTCCGCGGCGGCCTGGGTCTCGCCGACCTCGACCTTGACGCCCTGCGTCAGGTCGGTGGCGTTGATGGCATCGCGGATGGCGCCGAGCGCACGGGCACCGCCGCCGCCCAGGGCGTACACACCGGCGACCTCACGGGCCGCGATACCGGCGACCTTCGCGACGACGCCTTCCGCGATCGTGGTCTTCCCCTCGGTCGGGGTCTCCGAGCCACGGGCGTTGAGGGGACGGTTCACGCGCGACGCCGTCTGCGGGACGTTCGGCGTGGCGGGGGTGGTGGGGGCGTCGGTAGCCATGTCGGTGTGCCTTTCACGTGTGCTTCCCGGCGGTGCCGGGGTGGGCGCTTTGGCCTACGTGGATAAGACGTACCGACCGAGGGAAACGTCACGCCGGGGATGGAAAAATCTCGCGAAATCTGCATGCGCGCGAATGCAGATTGCGGATTTCCCCGGAATCGCGGGGATGGATGCGCTCCCAGGGCGTCGCGGTCGGGATGGCGCGCGGGTCGCGGTCGGGATGGTGCGCGGGTCGCGGTCGGGATGGCGCGCGGGTCGCGGTCGGGATGGTGCGCGGGTCGCGGTCGGGATGGCGCGCGGGGTCCGGACGGCGCGCGCGGTCGGGACGGCGCGCGCGGTCCGGACGGCGCGCGCGGTCCGGACGGCGCGCGCGGAAGGGAGGGCATACGGGGAGGGGAGGATGCCGCGCCCCGAGCGGTCCTCCCGTCGCCGAATCTCCTCCGCTCGACAGTCACCCACCCCGGCAGCTGCGAGCGTACGCTCGACGCATGTCCCCCCTCCCCTCCTCGACGCGGCCCTGACGTGGGTCGCCTCACCGCCTCCCGTCGGGTCACCCGCATCACCCTCGACGGGGTGACTCGTCAGAGACCGGATGCCGTCGCCGTCGAGGAACCGCTCGAGATCCGCGTCGCGGGTTCGCCACTGGCCGTGACGATGCGCACTCCCGGACACGACGTCGAGCTGGCGGCCGGCTTCCTCGTGTCGGAGGGCGTCATCAGCCGCGGAGACCAGTTCGCCCGCGCGATCCACTGCGGCGGGCCGGGCACCGGTGGGGCCGACGGCAACACGTACAACGTGCTCGACCTGACGCTCGCTCCCGGGGTCGCGCTGCCCTCGCCCGACATCGCCCGCTCGTTCTATACGACGAGTTCCTGCGGTGTGTGCGGGACGGCTTCGATCGAGGCGGTGGAGAAGGTGTCGACCTACGACGTGTCGGTCGACGAGGTGCGCGTGGATGCGCGGGATGTCGCGGCCTTCCCGGACCGCCTGCGCGAGGAGCAGAAGGTCTTCGACAAGACCGGCGGGCTGCACGGCGCGGCCCTTTTCGACGTCGAGACGGGCGAGATGCTCGTCGTGCGCGAAGACGTCGGCCGTCACAACGCGGTCGACAAGGTCGTCGGGTGGGCGCTGCTCCACGACCGACTGCCGCTGCGCGGCACGGTGCTGCAGGTGTCGGGCCGCGTGAGCTTCGAGCTCGTGCAGAAGGCCGTGATGGCCGGCATCCCGATGCTGTCCGCGGTCTCGGCACCGTCCTCGCTCGCGATCGAGCTGGCCGATCGCGCCGGGCTCACCCTCGCCGCCTTCGTGCGCGGGGGCAGCATGAACCTGTACTCCCGCGCCGACCGGATCGTGGTTCCCTCCACCGACGCGCCCACAACCCCCTCTGTCGCGGGGGCGTCGAGCGTACGCTGACGAAGACCGCCCGGTGTGTGGATGCCACCGACGCGGCACCGAGATCCACGGAGGGTGAGCATGGGTGAATCGTTCGGGCTGATGACCGAGAAGCCGCGTCAGGGAGGCCTCGGACCGGCCGTGACGGGCGACTGGTCGAGCACCGGCGAGTACGAGCATCCCGCCGCCGGGTGGGGTGCCGCGCTCACGGTCGGCAAGGTGCTTCTCGAACAGCGACAGCCCATCGCGGGCACCCGCGCCATGTTCACGATGAATCATCCGAAGAGCGGCTTCGACTGCCCGGGGTGCGCGTGGCCCGACGACAAGGGCGTCGCCCTCGACATCTGCGAGAACGGCATCAAGCACGTCACGTGGGAGATGACGCACAAGCGCGTCGGCAAAGAGTTCTTCGCCGAGCACTCGGTGACCGAGCTGTCGCAGTGGACCGATTTCGCGCTCGAAGACGCCGGCCGCCTCGTCGGCCCGATGGTCTACGACGCCGTCAGCGACCACTACGTGCCGATCTCCTGGAACGACGCCTTCCGCCTCATCGCCGAGCAGATCACGGTTCTGGAGTCCCCCGATCAGGCGGCGTTCTACACGTCGGGCCGCCTGAGCAACGAGGCCTCCTTCCTCTACCAGCTCTTCGCGCGCGAGCTCGGCACGAACAATCTCCCGGACTGCTCGAACATGTGCCACGAAGGCTCGGGGCGGGGACTCACGGCATCCCTCGCCACCCCCAAGGGCACCGCCGATCTCGAGGACTGGGAGACCTGCGACGCGCTCTTCATCCTCGGGGTGAACGCCGCCTCCAACGCCCCGCGCATGCTCACGAGCCTCGCGGAGGCGATCGACCGCGGTGCGCAGGTCGTTCACGTCAACACCCTGCGCGAGGTCGCCGGCACCCGCACGATCGTGCCGCACGAGATCGTCGACATGGCGACCTTCCACTCGACGCCCACCAGCACGATGAACCTCCAGGTGCGTCCGGGTGGCGATCTCGCCCTCGTGCGCGGCATGGCGAAGGTCGTGTTCGAGGCGTCCGAGACCGACCCGACGGCTCTCGACCAGGCTTTCCTCGACGAGTACACGACCGGGCTCGACGAGTACCGCGCGCTGGTCGAGGCGACGCCGTGGGACCAGCTTGTCGAGCAGTCCGGGCTCACCGAAGCCGAGATCCGCGGAGCCGCCGACGTCTACCTCAGCGCCGACCGGACCGTCATCAGCTGGTGCCTCGGTGTCAGCCAGCACCAGCACGGCGTCGACACCGTGCGGGAGATCGTCAACCTGCTGCTGCTGCGCGGCAACGTCGGGCGTAAAGGCACCGGCCCCTCGCCGGTTCGCGGGCACAGCAACGTGCAGGGCAACCGCACCTGCGGCATCAACCACAAGCCCACCGAGAAGTGGCTCGCGAAGCTCGACGAGGTGTGCGGCATCACCTCGCCGCGCGAGCCCGGTCTCGACACCGTGCACACGGTCGCGGCGCTGCACCGGGGCGATCTCAAGGTGTTCATCGGCATGGGCGGCAACTTCGTGCGGGCCGCCCCCGACACGAAGCTGACCGCCGAGGGAATGGGTCGGTGCGAGCTGACCGTGCACGTCAGCACCAAGCTCAACCGCAGCCACCTCACCCACGGCAAGCAAGCGCTCATCCTGCCGTGCCTCGGCCGCACCGAGCGCGATGAGCAGGAGAGCGGGCTCCAGTCGATCTCGACCGAGGATGCCATGAGCTCGGTCATGCTCTCGCTCGGCTCCCGCAAGCCCGCGTCCCCGCACCTGCTCAGCGAGCCCGAGATCATCGCGCGCATCGCCCGTGCCACCATGCCCGAGTCCGCGACGCCGTGGGAGTGGTACGTGGGCGACTACGACCGCATCCGCGACACGATGGCCCGGGTGCTGCCCGGGTTCGAAGGGTTCAACGAGCTGGTGCGCCAGCAGTACGGCTTCCGCATCCCCCAGCCCGCGCGCGAGCGCGACTTCCAGACGCCCTCGGGCAAGGCGGAGTTCTCGGATGCCGAGCTGCCCAACGTCATCCCCGAAGAGGCCGACGTGCTGGTGCTGCAGACCATGCGCTCGCACGACCAGTGGAACACGACGATCTACTCGGCCGACGACCGCTACCGCGGCGTCCGCAACATCCGCGAGCTCGTGTTCATGCACCGCCGCGACATGAAGGACCGCGGCATCGCCGAGGGCGACCTCGTCGACATCGTCGCGACCTCGCGCGACGGCTCGGTGCGCAGCGTCACGGGTTTCCGCGCGCTGCAATACGACACCCCGCGCGGCAGCGCCGCGGGCTACTTCCCCGAGCTGAACGTGCTGCTCGGCCCCGACGACTACAGCCGGCAGAGCGACCAGCCGCTGATGAAGGACATCCGGGTGCGGATCGCGAAGACCGCCTGACGCGGGGGCACCCGGGGTGCGCCGCACTCTGCCGCCCGCCGCGCGGCCCGCACCTCAACGCCGTCGGGCGGCGATCGCGGGCGACACCCACACGAACAACGCCACCGCCGCACAGACGGCGCCGCCGGCGATGACGGGCAGGGGACCCCAGATCGCGTAGAGGGCGGTCCCGAGGGTCGGCGCGACGACGAAGGTCAGCCCCGTCGTCGCCCCGAGGAGTCCCGCAAGGCCGCCCTGCTCATCGCGGTCCATCGACAGGCTCGGTCCGGCGGAGTATCCCGGCATCGCGATCCCGAGACCGAGGCCGATGCACCCGATACCGGCGAAGAGCGGTACGGCACCGGCGTCAGGGGTGAGCAGCACGAACCCGGCGAGCGCCGTCACCGCCCCCACGCGCAAGAGCGTCCGGGGCGACCACCCGCTGCGCGGCACGATCACCGTCTGCGCGAGGACCATCCCGAGGCCGGCGGCGAGAAGCGCGGCACCCGTCAGCGCCCCGGCCGCCCCACCAGCGACGTCGAGGCGGTCTTGGACCAGGAAGCCGGTCACGACCTGGATGAACCCGAGGGCGGTGAACAGCCCGAACCCCGTCACGAGGTAGGGCCACACCCGGGGGTCGAGTGCGCGTACGCGACGCGGCTGCTCGATGAGCCCGGTCCGCGGTTCGCGACGGAGCCGTGTCGCCACCAGCACCACGCCCCCGAGCAGCAGGATGGGCACGGCGATGACGGCCACCGCGAGCCCGAAGATGGCGAGCACGCCGCCGAGCACCGAACCCATGATCATCGCCACGCCTTGAACGGCCCCCAGTCCCGACATCCCCTTCACGCGCGCTTCGGGGTCGTCGGTGACGTCGGCGATGTACGCCTGTGCCGTGGGGATCATCGCCGCCAGCGCGCCCCCGAACCCGACGCCTCGCAGGACGAGGAATCCGACGAAGAGCGCGAAACCGGTGAACGCCCCGGACATGCCCAAGATCGCCACGACGGCGAACCCCGTCATCGCGGCGGCCGCGATCACCAGGGCGCTGACGAGCACCGGTTTGCGCCCCGCCGATTGTGAGCGACGCCCCCACCACTGGCTCGTGACGACGACCATGAGCGCCGCGACGCTGATCGTCAGGCCTACCTGCCATTCGGCGAGCCCGACCGCCCGCGACAGCGGGGCGATGACGGGGTTCAACGTCATCTGCGCCAAGTAGGCGAGAAACACCGCCGACAGCAGGAGTCGAATCTGAGAACGGGCGGCGACCGATGTCTCGGACATGAGGGCCTTTCGGGTATTAGAACAGCGTTCTAATACCGTAGTCAGCAGGCGGCGGCCACGGCAAGACGGCTCGTGCCCTCCTTCGGGCAGACTGGGGAGAGGGAGGAGACAGTATGGGCACGACGCCGTTCCACGTGGGCCTGACGGCCGTCACCGTCACGGATGCCGCGGTCGCTCTCACGCGCGAATCCCACCTGTACGCCTGGTCGGTGCGAGACCTCGCTCGCGCGCTCGAAGTGGTGCCTTCCGTCATCTACCACCACGTCGGCGGGAAGGACGGCCTCGCGCGCGCCGTCGCCGAGCGGGTGCTGGGTGGGCTCTCCCTTCCGAGCGCGTCGCTGTCGTGGGAGGCGTGGTTCCGCGAGCTCCTCGCGGCGATCTACGACGAGACCGTGCTCTACCCCGGCGTCGCCAAGTGGGTGGTGCTGCACGGCCCGGTGTTCCCGAGCGTCCTGCCGATCATCGATCGCGGCGTCCGTCTCCTCGAAGACGCCGGCTTCGGCCCCGACGCGGTCGCGGCCTACGCGACCCTGCTGAACAACGCCGTGCTGACGATCTCGGTCTCCGACGATCGGCTGCTGCACGAAGACGACGGGCCACGCGACCACGCGGCGATGATGGCCGACTTCGAACGTGTCGCCGTCGACGACCCCGACCTGCGCGCCCGCGCCCTTGCGCTCGTCCGGCCGTTCTCATCGGGTGGCGAGGAGGCGTCTCGGAGCCGTCGTCGGTATTACGACTTCACGGTCGAGACCACCATCCGCGGGCTCCGCGCCCGACTCGCCGAACCGGCCGACCCGACGCGCGACCCCCGCTAGATCACCCCGGCAGCATCCCCGAGCGAGCGAGCGACGCCGGGCTGCGGCATCCGGAACCGGCGCGTTGCGCACCGACTCCGCCGGGCGGGTGCGGATGGGCCGCCCGGCGGGCGCGGCTCAGATCTTGCTGCTGACCAGGATGCCGCGGCCCTGAAGGTCGGCGGCGACCTCGCCGACCTTCTCTTTGTAGGCGTCGTGGAGCCTCAGCTGGACGAGACCATCGTCGCTGCCGCCGCCGGCCTGGAAGATCGGGCGGTGCAGATCGACCTGGACGGTGCCGCCGAGGTCGGTGAAGGTCACGTCGAGCACCTCGCGCAGCGAGTCCTCGTTCGTGATGAACCCCTGGAACATCGTTCTCGCGATGCTGCCGTGCGCGGCCTTCCAGTGATCTCCCTTGTCGGTCACGGAGAAGTCGGCCGCTTCGAGAGCCGACCGCGTGGCGTCCTGCGCCGCGGCGAGGTCGCCCGAGACGACGAGCTGGAAATTGAGGATGGCCATGGCACGCCTTTCGGTCCGGTGCCGCTCAGCCTGTCGCCTTCCCCTGTTCGGCACAACCGTCTCCGGTCGACCACCGCTCGGCCGGGTCCGCGCGACGACGCCGTGCCGTCCGGCGGAGTTCTCCCTCGCCACGCCGCCTCGCGGCATCCCGGACCGGCGTGCCACCGTCCGTCGCCGCACGACGGCACATCTCGGGAGAACGGATGCCGCACCCCACTCCTCCTCCCCAGCGGGGCCGGGGCCGCGACCGGTCCGGGTCGGCGGCTCGGGATCGGCTGCCCCAACTAGACTGACTCCCGTCCGGCCCCTGCGATCTTGGAGCTCAGCCGCGTGACCACCCCGAACCCCGCCGCCCGTACCGCTCTTGCGGACACCGTCGACAACGCGATCGCCACGCCCGAGAAGGACCAGCCGTACGGCGCCCTCGGTCTCAAGAGCGACGAGTACGCGAAGATCCGCGAGATCCTCGGCCGTCGCCCCACCAGCGGTGAGCTGGCGATGTACTCGGTCATGTGGAGCGAGCACTGCTCCTACAAGTCGAGCAAGATCTACCTCCGTCAGTTCGGCCAGAAGGTCAGCGACGAGATGAAGACCCGCCTCATGGTGGGCATGGGCC